>Ga0208297_1000004_pt1 | contig 878721 bp, 815 predicted proteins | sample LMS_cellobiose_e_FD_187367 | JGI IMG/M metagenome (GOLD analysis project Ga0208297, IMG submission 187367) | Rumen-fistulated moose microbial communities from Alaska, USA - LMS_cellobiose_enrichment (SPAdes) (version 2) | ecosystem: Host-associated > Mammals > Digestive system > Stomach >... | reverse complement strand
TACCGGTCTTAAACAGCAATGTGTACGGCTTACGGCGGGCCATTATGGAATTGAAAAATTTGGCATGAACATGTCGTCCTCGGGAAGGGTTGTTTCTTCTGCAATCCTACAATAGCTTGACACGATCGTTCGTGAAAAAATATTAGACTGTCAGGACCTATTATGGTATACTAACAAATGGTGCGAACACACACGCTTTTTTGATTCTGTCGGCGGTGCCGTTTGCGGTTCCGGCAGAAGATGACGAAAGCGGAGGTAAAAAACCAGACCAGGGAGGAGGTGACACATTAATGCCAGTAGTGTCAATGAAACAGCTGCTTGAGGCTGGTGTTCATTTTGGGCATCAAACCCGCCGCTGGAATCCGAAAATGGCTCAGTACATCTTTACAGAGCGTAATGGCATTTATATCATCGACCTCCAAAAGACCGTTAAAAAAGTCGATGAAGCCTACAACTTCATTAAGCAAGTTGCTGCTGAGAATGGAACCATTCTTTTCGTAGGTACCAAAAAGCAGGCTCAGGAAGCTATTCGTGAGGAAGCCATTCGTTGCGGTATGTACTTTGTTTCTGAGCGGTGGCTGGGCGGTATGCTGACCAACTTCCGTACAATCAGAGGCAGAATCGAACGTCTGCGTAGGATTGAACAGCTCGAAGAAGATGGTACTTTGGACGCTCTTTCCAAGAAAGAAGCGGCTCAGTACCTCAAAGAAAAAGAGCGCCTGGTACGTTTCCTTGGCGGCATCAGAGATATGAAGGGTATTCCGGCAGCTTTGTTTGTGGTTGATCCGCGCAAAGAGAGGATTGCAGTCGCCGAAGGCAGACGGTTAGGAATCCCCATCGTTGCCATCGTCGATACCAACTGTGACCCGGATGAAGTCGATTATGTGATCCCGGGAAACGATGATGCTATTCGTGCGGTACGTTTACTGGCCGGTAAGATGGCCGACGCAGTAATCGAAGGTCGCGAGGGAACTCAGGATGTACCCGAGGCATCTGATTCCGAGGATAGTGACGAAATCGATTACAGCATTGAGGAAGTGGAATCCTCAGCCGAGAATGAGTATTAATCACTCGGGGGTACGAGGGAGAAGTCTTTCGTACCCCTTTTTTAGTAAATAACCCAAATCCTTCGAAGGGGGAAGCGTTGTGGAGATTCCGGTATCTGCAGTGAAAGAATTGCGGGAGCGTACTGGCGCCGGCATGATGGACTGCAAAAAGGCATTGGTTGAGTCTAATGGAGATATGGAGAAGGCCATCGAGTACCTTCGTGAAAAAGGTCTTTCTTCCGCTGCCAAAAAGGCTGGCCGGATTGCTGCTGAGGGGCTTGTAGACTCTTACATACACATGGGCGGAAGAATCGGTGTTCTGATTGAAGTAAACTGCGAAACCGATTTTGCTGCCAAGAGTGATCAGTTTAAAGAACTGGTGAAAGATCTGGCCATGCAAGTGGCGGCAGCTCGTCCCGAGTATGTGCGTCGCGAGGAAGTACCTGCCGAAGTGATTGAAAAAGAAAAGGCCATCTATACGGCGCAAGCAATGAACGAAGGCAAGCCGCAAGCCATTGCCGAAAAAATCACTGTCGGCAAGCTTGAAAAATTCTTTAAAGATGTCTGTCTGCTTGAACAGCCGTTCATCAAAGATAACGACAAAACTGTTGAGCAGGTCGTCAAAGAGGCCATTGCCAAAATCGGCGAAAACATTTCCGTACGCCGTTTTATTCGCTATGAACGCGGCGAAGGACTGGAGAAAAGGTCCGATGATTTCGCCTCCGAGGTTATGTCGGAAATTAACAAGGGCTGAACACTGCCAATTGTTGCGAAGAGCGTGGGGTACGTTGTGCACTGGTGCTCCGTTCAGCCAAAAACTTTACTCCGTGAAGGCGGTTCGGGAACACCATTGGTGTTCCCTTTTTTATCCAGTGGTGCTTTGCTCAGCCATGCATTCTGTTTTTTTGCAATGTTTGATCAGGATAAGGCGTAAACCTTTTTCTAGTGATTGATCAGAAGGTCAGATTACTGAAATAATGGAAGGAATCTGGCAGGGATGGGAAGAACATAATTTAAAGAGCGGGAGGGTGCCATGCAAGTGAATACCGATACCCCCAAATATCGTCGGATCATCTTGAAAATCAGCGGTGAAGCCTTAGCCGGAGATAAAGGCTTCGGTATAAGTAATGATGTGATTAGTGATATCTCGGAGCAAATCAGAGATGTTGTCAGTATGGGAGTCCAGATCGCCATTGTTGTAGGCGGGGGCAATTTCTGGAGAGGAATTGCCGGAAGTAAAGCCGGTATTGATCGCTCCACTGCGGACTACATGGGTATGTTGGCGACTGTAATTAATGCTCTGGCCTTGCAGGATGCACTCGAAAAAATCGGAGTGGCGGTACGGGTGCAGACTGCCATTGAAATGCGTCAGGTCGCTGAACCCTATATCCGGCGCCGCGCGATTAGGCATCTTGAAAAAGGACGCGTGGTCATCTTTGCGGCAGGAACCGGAAATCCGTTTTTTTCAACTGATACCACCGCCGCGTTAAGAGCGGCTGAAATAGAGGCGGAAGTAGTCTTATTAGCTAAAAAGGTTGATGGCGTTTACAGCGCAGATCCCAAAATCGATTCTACAGCCGTCAAGTTTGACGACCTGCAATACATTGACGTTCTCAATCGGGGATTGGGAGTTATGGATTCAACAGCCACTTCGCTTTGCATGGATAACGGGATGCCCATCATTGTTTTCAACCTCCAGAAAAGCGGCAATATTCGCCGCGTGATTATGGGAGAAAAAATAGGAACTTATGTGGGGGGTAACCAACGTGATTAAGGACGTTCTGGCAGATGCTGAGCAACGCATGAAAGGAGTCATTGAGGCAACAAAGCGCGATTTCGCCGCAGTAAGAACCGGAAGAGCCAATCCTGGCATTCTTGATCGGGTGGTGGTGGACTATTACGGAACGCCGACCCCATTGAATCAGATGGCCAATATCTCCGCTCCGGATCCAAGAATGTTGCTTATTCAGCCATGGGACAAATCGCAGATTTCTGCCATTGAAAAGGCTGTTCTTAAGGCAGATCTGGGTCTAAACCCGTCCAATGACGGCGTTGTGGTGCGGCTTTCCATTCCTCAGCTTACTGAAGAACGCCGCAAAGAACTGGTGAAGCTAGTTCGCAAAGAGACCGAAGAGAAACGGGTCGCTGTCAGAAATATTCGTCGCGATGCCAATGAGGCGATCAAAAACCTGCAAAAAGACAGTGCCAATGGCATTTCTGAGGATGACGCCAAGAAAGGCCTCGATGAAGTGCAAAAGCTTACGGATCAGTATATAAGCGCCATTGATGGCCTGTTGGAAGCCAAAGAAAAGGAAATTATGGAGATCTAGTTGACGCTCTGTTAGTCTAGTCTTTGTAACCATTGCTATTAGTAATTTTAAGCATTATTACCCCCTCCAGCGAGGGGGTAATAAATAGATATTGGGGGCACAACTTTTGGAATTCTTCCGGCGTCTCTTGAAGGACAAACAGCTGCCCAAACAGCAAGATTTGGCCAGTCGCTATCCGAAACATATCGCCTTTATCATGGACGGTAATGGCCGATGGGCTAAACAAAGGGGATTGCCGAGAACGGCCGGACATGTTCGCGGCGTTGATACCATGCGCGAAATAGTCAAAGCCTGCGTCAGACTAAAAATTCCTTATAGTACCTACTATGCTTTTTCTACTGAGAATTGGCGGCGTTCTGATGATGAGGTCGGGTTTTTGATGAATCTGTTTCTCACCCGACTACCGCCATTGGCTGCGGAAATGAAAGACGCTAACGTTGAACTCAAGTTTATCGGGAATAGGCAAAGGCTGTCACGTAAACTGCAGGCGGAGATGGCCAAAGCTGAAGAGCTTACCAAAGGCGGACAATACCATGTTTTTGTGGCGGTGAACTATGGTGGCAGGGCTGAAATAACTGAAGCCGTAAAGGCAATTGCCGGAAAGGTAAAGGAAGGCGGCCTTGCTTCTGATAATATTGATGAACAGGTCATTACTGATTATTTGATGCTGTCTGGTGTTCCTGATCCGGATCTGCTCATCCGTACCGGTGGAGAACAGCGTATCAGTAACTTTTTGCTATGGGAACTTGCTTATAGCGAGCTATTTTTCTCCAAGACACTCTGGCCGGACTTCAAGGAAAAGGAATTGCGCGAGATCGTGTCAGATTATGCAAAACGCGATCGGCGCTTTGGAAAGGCTTGATAAAACATGGTGGCACCATATGCACCATGCATAGAATCGCCGGTATGACCGGTATCGCCGGAATGGATGGAGGAATGGGGCGGCATGTTTGTTACCAGAGTTATCAGTGCGGTTATATTCGCGGCGCTTTTTATATCAGCCGCATTATTGGGCAAGATTTGGTTTCTACTTTTCATAGGATTGGTTTGTACTCTTGGAATCCTGGAATTTGCGTCGATGGCTGAAAAAGCCGGCGTCCAGATTCATTCGCGATTACTTATTGCCGTGGCATTGGCTTTCTTAATCGCATCTTATTGTGGAATTATGATAGGGGCTTCCTTTGCCTTAGCAGTCATAGTGCTAATTTGCACGCATCTATTTGATCGGCTTGATAATCAACCTGGCATTTTTGCCAGAATTGGGATCACGATTTTTGGTTTTTCATATATTGCACTGCCGCTGGCGCTTTTTGTGTTGCTACGGCAATACCCGGATGGGAACGGCTTTAATTATGTAATTGCCGCACTTGCATTCACATGGGCGAATGACATCTGCGCATACATATTTGGGTCACTGTTTGGCAAACACAAACTGGCTCCGAGGATCAGTCCTTCAAAAAGCATCGAAGGAGCAGCTGCTGGCGTTTTAGGTACTATGGCAGTCGGTGTTTTGTGGGCTCTAATCTTTAAGGCGCATATGGTGCCCACAATTCTTGCCGCAGCAGTCTGCGCCCTGGCTGCTCTGGTAGGAGATCTGTCAGAATCATTGCTCAAGCGTGACGTTGGAATCAAGGACACCGGTAATCTCATTCCGGGACATGGAGGCATTCTGGACCGTTTTGACAGCCTTTTCTTTGTAGTACCGGTGTTTTATCTAATTTTAGGATTAACACGGGCACTCATTTAGTATTATTTATCGCAAGACTTGACAGTTGGATCTCGCTGAACCTTGTTTGACATGGAGGAATGATGATGAAGCGGCGCTCTATGGACAGGCGCTTACTGATTTTTTTGATACTGGCCGGTGCCACTGTGATTCTGACAGTGGCAGTCAAGTATTTATTGCCAGTGGTTGTTCCTTTTGTGCTTGGATTCTTCATATCAGCGATGATCGAACCAGTGATAGTGTTTGCTCAGAAAAAACTCCGGATTGCCCGCAAGATATCCGTGCCAATCGTCTTATTTTTAGTGTTACTGTTATTGGCAGCCCTATTAACTGTGGGGGTAGCCCGCATTTATGTTGAACTGCGGCAGTTGCTGGCCGAAATGCCGCTCTTTTTGGAAAAGGCGGATGCCTTACTTGATCAATTGCGGAAGGTCTACATCCAGTTGCCCGCTCAAGTGGTCAGCTTATTGGACCAAACTATTTCCTCAATAGCGGACGTCGCCCGAAAGTTAATTTTGATGGTGCTGGACACAGCGGCAGGACTGCCAAATACTGTGCTGACCATTACTGTCGCGGTGATTGCCTCATTTTTCATCAGCAGGGATAAAGACCGAATCCTGACTTTTCTCAAAGATGCTTCTCCGGAAGAATGGCGTGCTGATACAGTTTCAATGAAGGACGAAATCTTTGCTTCCATGTTGAAGTATCTGCGCGCTCAGATGCTTTTAGTTCTCTTTACTACCGTACTGACAACATTGCTTTTTTTCGTGATCGGCGTTAAACACGCACTGATTCTGGGCCTGGTAATGGGCTTGCTCGATTTTTTGCCGATGATCGGAGTCAGCGCCGTCTTTGTTCCATGGATCGGCTACAAACTGCTGACCGGATCCTTTGGATTTGCCTTATTGCTGGCCGGAGTCTTCGCTGTGCAGCAATTTTCAAGGCAGGCGCTGGAATCCTGGCTGGTCGGAGAAAACCTGGGTGTGCATCCACTGGCGGTAATGCTGTCTATTTGGGCTGGCATCAAATTATTCGGGATTGGCGGATTTTTTTATGGTCCACTGATTCTGATTATCCTTAAGGCACTGGCCAGAGGATTGCAGCATATCATACCAGTTCGGAGTAATGTGTCGTCAAATGATACAGGAGAACAGACGGGAGACCATATAGGGGACCAGATAGGAGATTAGACCAGATGGGCAAAGGCAAAAACGTTGTTATTTTGGGTTCAACCGGCTCAATCGGGCGTCAGGCGCTAGAAGTAATTGAAACGCTAGGTGAAGACTGGCGTGTTATTGCCGTGACAGCCGATCATAATTTCGACTTGCTAAACAGTCAAATCCAGCAGTTTGGGTGTCGTTACGCTGCTTTGAACAACCACAAGGATGCTGCCAGACTGCGCAGTATTGCTCCGGAATGGTGTCAGGTATTGGAAGGCCCGGAAGCCATGAAGGAATTGGCTGCTTTACCCGAGGCGGATATCATTTTGGTGGCGGTGCTCGGCACGGCCGGTATTGAACCAACGCTTGCCGCACTCAAGGCTGGTAAGCGCGTAGCCCTTGCTAATAAGGAAACACTGGTGGCTGCCGGTGCACTGGTCATGCAGGCTCTGCAACAGGAGGCGGGGATGCTAGTACCTGTAGATAGCGAGCATTCTGCCATATTTCAGTGCTTAGCCGGGCAGGAACAGGATGCCTTAGAAAGTATTACTCTGACAGCATCCGGCGGTGCTTTCCGGGATTATCCCCTGGCGGAACTGGCCCATGTCACCCCAGAGATGGCGCTGCGCCATCCGAACTGGAATATGGGGCCGAAAATCACGATTGACTCTGCCACCCTGATGAACAAAGGGCTGGAAGTTATTGAAGCCCATTGGCTTTTTGCAGTAGATTATGATCAAATTAATGTAGCGATCCATCCTGGCAGTATGGTACATTCAATGGTTCATTTACGCGATGGCAGTATTCTTGCTCAGCTAGGCGCCCCGGATATGCGGTTGCCGATTCAATATGCCTTTACTTATCCAAAACGTCTGCCTAACAATTACCGACGGCTTAATCTGTTTGAATGCGGACCGCTGCTTTTTGAGCGCCCTGACCTGCAACGTTTTCCTGCACTTAAGCTGGCTTATGATGCCGGCAAAGCGGGCGGGACGGCTCCGGCAGTGCTGAATGCTGCCAATGAAGAGGCTGTCGCTGCTTTTCGGGCAGGGCGGATTGGCTTTATGAACATCACCCGCATTGTCGCCGAAACCCTTGGGAAGCATATCAACAGTACTGCAATACCTGATCTCGGAACGATTCTGGAAGCAGATGCCGCTGCGCGTGTCAGCGCTAACAGCATTGTGCGCCAGTTGGAGGGAAAATGAGATGCTAATAACTCCCATACTTTGGACCTTGCTGGCTTTGAATTTGCTGGTACTCGCTCATGAGGGCGGCCATTTTCTGGCTGCCAGAAAAGCGGGTATTAAAGTTTACGAGTTTTCAATCGGATTCGGACCGCGGCTTTTCGGTTGGCGCAAAAACGACATTGACTACTCCGTGCGTGCTCTTTTTCTAGGCGGATTTGTGCGCATGGCCGGTGTCGAGGAGACGATTGAGGGCGGCAAAGACGACAAACCCATCGCGGACGATGATCCATCCAATTTCAAAAACAAGTCTCTCTGGACCAAAATAGCGGTTCTTTTTGCCGGACCGTTCAGCAATTATGTAGTTGCTTTTCTGTTGTTTGTGGTGGCGTATGCTATTTTTGGCATTCCCTATGATATCGTGGATGAACGCGCCAGAGTGGGCTATGTCATTGCCAAGTCTCCGGCCTATCATTCCGGGCTGACAGTTGGTGATGAAATAGTGGCTATTGACGGTCAGCCCGTCGAAAACTGGGATGCCATGACCGCCATTATCCGCCAGAATCCTGAAAAGAAGCTGACCTTGACGATTAATAGGAACAATCAAATTATGGATATCGATATTGTTCCGCGGCAGGCCTATGGTCAGACGGAACCGCATGGCGAAATTGGTATCCAGCGCGAAATCTCCCTGAAGCGATTAGGGCTCCTTGAAAGCATAAAAACAGCCGGGCGGCAGGTCTGGTATTTGAATGTTGCCACGGTACAGGTGCTGATCGGTAAAGAAAAGGCTGATTTTATGGGTCCGGTTGGTCTGGTCAGCGAAGTCGGCCAGGCGACTCAAAAAGGCGCCGGGTGGTTTTTGCAGATCATCGCAGCCGTATCCGGCAGTCTGGCGTTCTTCAATCTGATTCCCATTCCGCTGCCTTTACTTGATGGGGGTTGGATTATGATCCTAATTATTGAGAAAATTTTGCGCAGGGAATTTAGCCAGCAGCAGAAAGCAATTGCTCAGATGGTTGGTCTGGTGGCGGTGTTAATTTTATTCGTCGTGGTAACCTGGGGTGATATTTCAGGGTTACTGCAGCGTTACTTCTAGGATGCGCATCACCTTCGTCACCTACGTCGCCTACGTCACCTATGCCGCTTACGTCGCCCACGCAACGCTGTGCGTACCAGGGCGCCAGGGGCGCGTGCTGGGAAGGCCGTAGCGCCTTTCCATGTTCATCGCAGCAACATCAAAAGGAGCTGGACAATGGTTAGAAAACAACCCTCCAAATGGTTAAGTCCGGATAAAGAAGGGCGCTCCCGCGGGCGGCTTGCCAAGAGGTTTTGCCAGCGGTGCGGCACTACGATCCAGCATGCGCCGATTCTCAAATCGCTGAATTTGTGTAGATTTTGCGTAGAAGAGCTGCGCAAGGCGCGCGATGGAGTATGGTCCTGCCGGGGTTGTGGGGAGCTTGTACCTAATCAGCTTAAAGCCAATAATGGCTATTGCACGGCATGTCTTTGCCCGGCTTGCGGGCGTCCGGCACCGGCCGAAGTTCGCCAAAAGGGTATGTGCTCCAAATGCCTAAAAGCCAGTGGCATATTCTGTGTGCAATGCGGCATTGAAGCACCGGCTCAAGTTAAAAAGAACAAGGGCCTGTGCGACCGCTGTGCCAAGCAGTCGCCGCAGCCGCAGCAGCAGCAGCAGCTGCAGCAAGGATCTCGGACTGCAAAAGCGGCGCAGCTCACCAAAAAAACCGGCCATTCAAAAAAGAAATCTCAGCCCCGAAAAACCGGGCGTGGAATGATATAATTAGAAAAAAACCCGGCTCAGTATCTGGACCGGGTTTTTAAATGAAGGTGATCGCTTTGTCAGAGTTCATCAACATAAATGATGGATGTTATGGCTATGGTCAGTTACCCCGGCGTGCCACCCGCACAGTCAAAGTAGGCTCTTTGGCTATTGGCGGCGGAGCGCCAATCAGTGTACAATCGATGCTTAATGTCAACCCGCATGACGAACAAGCTGTCAGAAGTCAGCTCCGAGAGCTGGTGGACGCTGGCTGCGAAATTGCCCGTCTGACTGTACCAGATCAGCAGGCTGCAGACGTACTGGCGGTGGTCTTAAAGGACACTCCCATTCCGCTGGTGGCAGATATTCATTTTGATTACCGCCTCGCAATTGCTGCTATTGAAGCTGGTGTCCATAAGGTGCGCATTAATCCCGGTAATATTGGCAGCCGCCAGCGGGTAGCCGCTGTAGTCGCGGCCGCCAGTGAGCGTCAGGTTCCCATTCGTATCGGTGTCAACTCCGGTTCGTTGGAACGGAGTCTACTGGAGAAGTATAAAGGACCCACGGCTGCCGCCCTTGCTGAAAGCGCGCTTAGTCAGGCTGCCATTCTGGAGGAGCTGGGACACAGCGCTATTGTGTTGTCTGCCAAAGCTTCTGATGTACCTACTACGATCGAGACTTATCGGATTTTGGCTCAAAATTGCGATTATCCACTGCACATCGGAGTCACAGAAGCTGGCACACTCTTAACAGGATCAACCCGCACAGCCGTCGGTTTGGGTATCCTTCTGTGGCAGGGGATTGGTGATACGCTAAGGGTTTCTCTCACTGGCGATCCGGTGCCGGAGGTCAAAGCAGGCTTTGATATTCTAAAAGCGCTCGACTTGCGCAAGAAGGGGCCGGTAATTATATCCTGCCCGACCTGTGGTCGCACACGTATTGATCTGCCAAAGCTGACAGCCGAGATTGAGAAAATTACCGCGCACATTGATGTACCGTTACATATTGCAGTTATGGGCTGCGCTGTCAATGGACCCGGGGAAGCCCGGGAAGCCGATCTGGGGATAGCCAGCGGCAATGAAGAAGGGCTGATTTTTCGTCAAGGCCGTATTCTGAAAAAAGTACCTGCCAAAGATCTTCTTTCTGTTTTCAAGCAGGAACTCGCCGACCTGGTTGCCGAAATCCGCAAGAAAGAATAAATGCCATAGCAGAAACCGCATTGATTCATTGGAGGTTTACCATTGCCGGAATATAGGATTGATCCCCAAAACCGCTCGCTAATGTCGATTCCAGGCATCCTTGACAGGCAGCTTTCCACTGAAGCACTCAAAATCATTCGCGAGGGAGTCCTGGATTATATTTTGGTTGATTCCGCAAGCAGCGCCTGGACAATCCAGCTCGTTTTGGAAGAAGAAGCAGCCCCTGAGACACTGGATGAACTAGCCGCCGCGATCCGGGATTGCATAACCGGTATCTCTAATGTTACATTCTGGCCCTGCTATCGGGGTGAAAGAATACCGGTTGAACGACGAGTAGCGCTTGTCTGGAATCAATGCCTTAAATGTCTGATGCAAGAGCTTCCGGGAGCACGCGCCTGGATTAATGATCATTGGGCGTGCGATGGCAATACAGTTAAGCTGAATGTCCTGGGAGAAATGGGAGCGAATTGGCTTAACAACAGAGGCTTCTCCGAGCGCCTGGCCGATTTGCTTTCCAAATCTGTCGGCACCGATGTAGTCGTTATTCTGCAACCGGTTAGTCCGCCGGAGGAAATGAGCGAAGTAATTGCCCGGCAGATTAAAGATGATCTTCAGAGCATGCAGATTGAAAGCGCCAAATCCGGGCCCGGTTCAGGGCATTCTGGCAGTAAAAAAAGCAAGAGCGGCGCACCGGAAGGTAACGGGACGGTTATTTTGGGGCGTAAGTTCAGTGGAGAAGCGACCAGACTCCAGGATGTCATTGATGAAGAAAAGCAAGTAATTGTGGCCGGTGAGGTTTTCTCGAAAGATGTCAGGGAATTACGTACTGGCCGGAAGCTGATTACTTTTGAAATTACCGATGGCACTGATTCCATTGCGGCCAAAGTATTTGAGGAACCGAAACATCCGATCAGCGACGCCATCGCAGTTGGGGATTACCTGATTTGCCGTGGTCCGGCGCAGTTTGATCGTTTTACGAACGAGCTGACATTAATGCCAAATGATATAATGCGCGGGAAAAAAGACAAGGCCGAGCGCATTGATGAAAGCTTCGAAAAGCGGGTGGAGCTGCATTTGCACACCCAAATGAGCAATATGGATGCCTTGTGCGATGTCAAGCAAGTCGTCAGTCTGGCAGCATCCTGGGGTCATCCGGCGCTGGCCATTACTGATCACGGAGTGGTGCAGTCTTTCCCGGATGCTTATGAAGCAGGTAAAAAGCACGGTATAAAAATCATCTTCGGTATGGAAGGTTATCTGGTCGATGACCAAAGTCTGATCGTCACAGGTGAAGCTGACAGTCTGCTTCGGGAACAGGAGTTCGTGGCTTTTGATTTGGAGACGACCGGTCTTTCCCATACCTCGGATGAGATTATTGAAATTGGCGCAGTCAGAATCAAAGACGGTGAAATCACTGACTATTTCAATACATTTGTAGATCCGGGAATGCCCATTCCGGAAGAATCTACCCGCATTACCGGCATCACGAATGAAATGGTTGCCGGAGCTCCGGGCCCTGCCAAGGCTCTGGAAGAGTTTTATAGGTTCGCAGGCAGCGCTGTGCTTGTGGCTCATAATGCCAGCTTTGATATGGGCTTTATCAAAGCCAAAACCACTAAATATCTGAATCGGACGAATCAGTCAACCTACATTGATACATTGGCGCTAGCCAGGACACTATGGCCAAATTTGCGTAACCATAAACTCGACACTATTGCCAGTCATCTTGAAATTACGCTCGGTCAGCATCATCGGGCATCAGATGATGCAGCCTGTTGCGCCAAGATTTTCTTAAAAGCAGTTGAAGAGCTGATTGCGCGTGGCCTGAACAGCCTGCAGAGCCTCAACAGCATTTCTCAGGAGCGGGCCCATGAGTTTCAAAAACCGTATCACATTATCCTGCTGGCCAAGAATCAGATCGGTCTGGAGAACTTATACCGGTTGGTTTCATATTCGCACATCGAGTATTTCTACAGGACGCCGCGCCTGCCGCGCAACCTGATCAGACAATACCGCGAAGGATTGATAATTGGTTCGGCCTGTGAATCGGGCGAAATATTCCGGGCTGTGGTACGGGGCACCGATGCTTCCAGGCTGGAGACGATCGCAGAGTTTTATGATTATCTTGAGATTCAGCCGCTTGGCAATAACAAGTTCATGATCGACGCAGGCGAAGCTTCCTCAATGGAAGAACTGGCTGATTTCAACAGACAGATTGTCAATCTGGGCAAACGTCTCGGAAAACCGGTTGTGGCAACTGGCGACGTACATTTTATTAATCCGGAGGATGAAATCTACCGGCGTATTATTCAATCCGGAAGAGGATTTGAAGACTCGGATGCCCAGGCACCGTTATATTTTCGCACCACCGAAGAAATGCTGGCCGAGTTTGAATACCTTACTCCCGAGGAACGTCATTGGGTAGTAATCGAATGTCCTAAACAGATTAATGATTCCATTGAGTCAATTAAACCAGTACCTGATGAGTTCTGCCCGCCCAAAATTGAGGGGGCGGATGAAGAAATTCGCCAAATGGCATATGCTCGTGCAGTTCAGTTATATGGAGATCCGCTGCCCAAAATAGTATCTGACAGAATTGAGTGGGAGCTGCAGAGTATTATCGGCCATGGCTATGCAGTTTTGTACCTGATTGCGCAAAAGCTGGTCAAAAAATCGCTGGACGATGGATATTTGGTTGGTTCACGGGGATCCGTAGGATCGTCCCTGGTGGCGACATTGTGCGATATCACCGAGGTTAATCCTTTGCCAGCGCATTATCTCTGTGAAGACTGTAAGTACAGTGAGTTTATGGAGAGCGGCAGCATTGGATCTGGAGTGGACTTGCCGCCAAAAGACTGTCCAGTCTGCGGTCGGCCGCTCAAGAAGAACGGTCATGACATTCACTTTGCCACTTTTATGGGTTTCGAGGGCGATAAAGAGCCCGATATTGATCTTAACTTCTCAGGCGAATATCAGAATGTCGTGCACCATTATACCGAGGAGCTATTTGGTAAGGACTACGTGTTCCGGGCCGGAACCATTACGACTTTGGCTGACAAGACAGCCTTCGGTTACGTCAAGAACTATTTGGAAGAACGTGGTATCCACGCTCGCCGCGCCGAAATCAACCGCCTTGTGAGGGGATGTACCGGTGTCAAGAGATCCACCGGTCAGCATCCCGGCGGTATGATGGTTGTCCCGCCAGATCGGAATATTTATCAGTTTTCTCCGGTGCAGTACCCGGCCAATGATAGAAATGCCGGCTGGATTACGACTCACTTTGATTATCATTCGCTCTCCGGGCGTCTGGTGAAGCTGGACATTCTGGGGCATGATGATCCGACTGTCATTAAAATGCTGCACGATATTACAGGTATTGATCCGCGCAGCGTGCCATTGGATGATCCCGATACGATGCGTATTTTCTCCAGTGTTGAACCGCTGGGTGTTACCCCCGAAGAAGTTGGTACGAACCTGGGAACTTTGGCAGTACCGGAGTTTGGCACTTCTTTTGTACGGCAAATGTTGGAGGACACCAAGCCTACCACTTTCAGCGAACTGATTAAGATATCCGGCCTTTCGCACGGCACAGGGGTTTGGCTTGGCAACGCCCAGGAGTTGGTTCGTTCCGGACAGGCGAAGTTTTCCGATGTCATTTCCGCCAGAGATGACATCATGAATCACCTGATCTATCTAGGGGTTAAGCCGAAAACAGCCTTTAAGATTATGGAATCCGTTCGCAAAGGTAAAGGCGTCTCGGATGAAGACGAAGCCATTATGCGTGAAGCGGACGTACCGGATTGGTATATTGAATCCTGCCGTAAAATCAGTTATTTGTTCCCCAAGGCGCATGCGACAGCTTATGTCATGATGGCATTCAGAATCGCATATTTTAAAGTCCATTATCCGGAAGCCTTTTATGCAACGTACTTTACAGTCAGAGCTAATGAGTTTGATGCCGATATGGTTTCCAAAGGTCCTGATTTTCTGCGTTCAGAGCTGCGTAAAATTCAGGCCAAAGGCAAAGAAACCACTGGTAAAGAGGAAAACCTGGCTACCATTATTGAAGTAGTTCTGGAGGCGATGGCGCGTGGCATCAAATTCCTTAAGGTCGACATCTACAAATCCGATGCCCGCAAGTTTTTGATTACGCCGGAAGGCCTGCTGCCGCCACTCAGCGGTCTGCAGGGATTGGGTGAAACCGCCGCCCAGCAGTTGGCAGAAGCAGCTGCGCAAGGTGAGTTTGTCTCTGTTGAAGATCTAAAGACCAGAGCCAAGGTGTCTTCAGCTGTGATCGATACCCTCAAACGCCATGGATGTCTGCAGGGATTACCTGATTCGGATCAACTCAGTCTCTTTGCTATGTAGCGAGCTATGAAATGACAGAGTGAGAGGTGCGGTGCCGCATGGATAACTTGATAATGCAAATTGCACAAGCCAGCCGCCTGCAGACTCTGGCTCTTAACCGGTTAAAGGCGCTGCTGACAGAGATCGTAGGCAATGCAGAGCGTTCTGCGGTTTTGTTCGACGGCGCACTGCTGGCCCATAAAAAAGAATGCAGTTACTCAGAAGAATGTGCAGCTATCATGACTGATGTCGCCGGGGTTATCAAGAATCCGGATGGATTTCTGTCAGTCGGTGTGTATTTGAAAAGACTCCAGGACAGCCTTGGTGAAACGCTGAAAACCGCGCGCGAGTATATCCTGGCAGTGGCCAAGAAATTCGATGAAATCATGCAGCCTATGAATAAACTGGCTGATAATATGCAGGTACTGGGAGAATTGTCATCGCAAATTCTTGCTGAACTGGAGTCCACCGGGAAAATTGCTGAAAAAACAAACGATTTGGCCCACCAGGCGATTCAGGAAGCTCAAAAAGCCGGGTTTGCCGATCAGGGTTTTGCGGTAATCGCCGGAGAAGTAAATAAACTGGCGGTCAGAAACAAAGAAGCCGCTGCCAGTATTATTCCTGTAGCTGTCAAATTGCATAATGAAATTGCGATCTGCCTGGATCGCCTGTCGCAATGCATGGAAACGGCTCGCGCAACAGAACAGCAGTTGTCTGACAATGTTGAAAGAATTGGCTGGCTGACCAATAGCATCGGGCGGTTATTTAAAATACTGGATCAGTTTAACAGTGCCGGTCAGGAAATAACCGCGTCAACAGACGAAACTGTCAAAGCACTGCGCGAATACACTGCGATTGTAGAGGAACATATCGCTGTTGTGCATCAGCTGCAGCAAATGACCAGTAGATTAAAAACGGCACTGACGCAAGCAGCGGGATATGCTTCCTTTCTAACCGAAACTGATATTGGTATCGGGATTTATATCGATGAGCATCTCATGCCGGAGGCTCAGGTAGTTATCCGGGAGGCGGTTGCGGGCGCAGGGGCTTATCATCTGGCTTTGCCAAGTCCGGTACGGTCTTTTGATCCGATGTTTGCAGAGGATTCATCTTCTGTGGAAGTATGCCGCCTGATCTATGGCAGGTTGGTTGATATCAGCAGTGCGGGGGGTCTGGTGCCCGGCATGGCTTTTGCCTGGGAATCCAGAAATGACGGTCAAGAGTGGACTTTTTACATTAGAAAAAACGCCTATTTCCATGATGGGACTCAGATTACTGCTGTGGAAGTTGCAGAATCGCTGAAACGGGTTCTGTCTCGGGAACTGCGTTCGCCAGCTTCCTGGCTGTTAGCTATGATCGATGGCGCGACTGATTATCTGGCCGGCACTGCTTCACAGGTTGCAGGAATCGAAGTGGTCGATTCGCATACGCTGCGTTTTCATCTCGGACAGCCCTATCAGCCTTTTGCAGCCAATCTTGCACATGTGGCTTGTTCTATATTAAAAATCCGCTATGAAGATCAGAAGGACGGCAGCAAAAAACCCGTTTTGGTAGGCAGCGGCGCTTACGTGCTACGGGGAGGTCAGCAGCAAGGCCGGAATGCAATGCTGCTGGAGGCTTTTGATAATTATTATAAGGGCCGGCCATTTACCAGCCAAATCATTTTTGAGATCAATCCGGATCGCGATGAACGTATGGCACAATACCTGCGTGGCAATTTCAGTCATTTGCGGCTGAGCGGCAACCAAATACGTCAGTTCCAGTTCGGGGTGCAACCGCAGTTGCAGTCGCAGGCGCAGTCGCTGACTTTGTGCACAGCATTTGGGACTTTTTTTGCCGGATTTAATCTGGCGCGTCCTGGCCCGTGGCGAAATCAGGATTTCCGCAAGGCACTTAACTATGGCGTTGATCGCCAGAGACTGATCAACGATATATTGGCCGGGGCAGGGCGGCCAGCTTACGGGCCAGTTCCGTCGGAGTGGCTGGATGGGGCTTGGGCCGGTGCTGGGGTCGGGACTGGGGTCGGGAATCTCTATCCGGAGTATGAGTACAATCCCGAGAAAGCCGCATATTTATTGCATCGCTGTGGGTGGAACGCCGCGGCAGAAAAGCCGTTGCGCCTTTTTACGGCTGATACCGGCCTGTTTGTGGAGTTAGCCGGGTTTCTGGCGGAGAGTTTCATCAAGATCGGAGTACCTGCGGAAATCGAAGTGCTTTCCTGGGAAGACTTCCAGAACCCAATCTATCTGGCACCTGCGCATTTATACATTGCCGGTTGGTCGGCTGAGACGACTGATCTCGACAGTTTCCTCTATCCGTTATTCCATTCCGGTTCTAGAAACTCGGGCAATTTTGGCGCATTTATTGATGCTCAGACTGACCGCATGCTAAAGAAGGCTCGTGGAGCAGAAAATGCGGATGAACGGGTGCAAATCTACCGCGATTTGGTGCTTCATATTCATCAGGAAGCGCCCTGGGTTTTCCTATACCATCCCTTGCATGCTTTTGCCGTCAAAAACAATGTCCGCGACTTTGAATTGAATCCACTGGGTTACGTTGATCTTGCCAAAGTTTGGATTCAAGATTTTTAAACTGTTCCGCATTGTTTTGTCTGCTGGCCTGTAACAAATAATGCAGTCACCTGGTCTGTTTTTGCAGAGGAGTGTGGCACATTGGTCGGTACGAAACTGTCTTCCAAACTGGATAAACTGGATCCTGAAAAGACTGCTCTCTTACTGCGCAGTATTTCCTTGATTGGGCAAAGCCTTGCCAAACTTGAATTCCATTTGGAGAATGCTACTGCGGTTTTTGAAAATGAGGCAGTTTTGCAGGCCTTTGCTCCTGAAAAAAGGAATGCCAGTTTGGATAGCTTTGCCAAAGTCATGCGCAATGCAGCCGCCTCCGGCCGATCGGCTGTCAAACTTCAGGAGTCTGCTGCGCTAATCGCGAAGATTATCTCCGAAACAAGCACTACGATTACCCAATTACAGAATGACACAGCCGCTGTTCCGGCGCAGATCCAAAATCTGACGCAAGGAGTGAACCATCTGGAATCGCAGTTGCGATCATGCTCCACTATTATGATGGATCTTGAAAAAGAAGCGCGCTCAATTTTTGACAGTGCGGAACAGGCCCGGCTGCTATCCCTGAATGCCAATATTGAATCAGTTCGAGCGGCCGATAAATGGGAAACCGATTTTTCCGGGATATCCAGCAGTATTACAACTTTATCGGATCAAACAAACTCGTTGGCCCAGGCTGTCGCACTTTCAGGCAGCGATTTTGCCAAACAATGCCGGACTGCATTGCGCCAAGCTGCTGAGGCGTTAAATACAATCCGGAATGTTCAATCAGAGATGCAGGCTACGCATAATGCATGCCTCAGGCTTGCTGAAGAAACTGTGATGCTTTCGAAATCCTCAGAAGAAATGACCGCCGGAAGCAGCGCTGCTCTGCTGCGCATCAAGGATATGGCACAACCGTTAAATGACTTAGGCAAAGCTGCGCAGAGCAACCTCGATGATTTGAGGATCTGTGCCGAAAACCGTGCACGGCTAAATGCTCAATCGCAAGCACTTTTCGAGGCCAGGCAAACATTGACTGAGTTTAATGAGGCGCTCTATCAAAAGGCTACTGCCTTGGCTGGGCCGACAGGCGCAAAGCGCCGGGACGAGTACTGCGCCGGATTCTTGGCGGATTTTTTGGATCTGGATCCTGCTACCGCCCGAAATCCACTGTCCTTACATATTATTGATTATCTCTATCAAAGCTTGACAAAAAGCACCGGCGAGTATGCATCACCGTCGCTGGCAATCAACTGGTCGTGTAACGAAGACTTCACAACATGGTATTTCACGTTACGGCCAGGGGTGCGATTTCATAATGGGCGGGCAGTGACAGCAGATGATGTGCATTTTTCTCTGGAACGCATGTTGCGGCAATCTCCCCATGCCAGGCTATTTGCAGCCATTTCCGGAAGTAAGATTATCGGAAACAGCCAAGGTAAGCCAATTGCGGGACTGAAGATTGTTGCCCGGGACCGGATCCGCTTTGATCTCGACCGGCCTGAAGAAAACTGGCCGCTCTTGTTGTCGCATCCGGCTGCCGCCATTTTGCCTAAAGATGAGTACTTGGCATCAGGGCGAGCTTTCTTTGATAATCCAGTCGGATCCGGACCATTTGAATTTGCGGAACGCGACCGTAATACTATCATTTTGCAGGCCTATGATCAATATTGTCAGGGCCGACCCTTTGTTGATGAGCTCAAAATCATGCTATTTCAGGAATTGGAGGAATGCCTGCGGGTATTCCGGCAAGGCCGTCTTGAACAGGTTGTTCTTTATGAAAAGCAATATGAAATGGTTGATTTGGATCGAGTTTCAGGGCAAGTGCAGATTTTGGAATCGCAACTGCCAGGTTCAGGGAAAATGATGCGCCTGCTCGGTGATCGTGTTCGTTGGATAGGAGCGGAAGAGGGCCGGGATTTTTCACTGACCGAAGCATGGCTGACTTTTGCTTCCTGAGACGCAGGGCCGCTGCCATAACCGGCATAGCTTGACAATTAATCCTCCGTTGCCATCTCATGAAGCAACGTAATCCGGTCAAGCTAAAGCCGGGAGGTGATTACGGCAATGGATGAAGATAAGCGCCCTGATATGGGAATGGATGAGCGGCATGACCAAAGCGGGCTTGATCGGAATTATGGGAACGGCGACAGGCTAAAGGATAGCTTGGAGCTTCAAAGAACCGAATCCCGCGAACGTGAGTCTGAGCGTCATGTAGAACTGGAAAGGGAAGGCAAGCGCAATTCCTGGGTTATCCCGGTCTTGGCTTTGCTGGCACTGGCAGTGGCTGGTCTGGGGCTCTTCTCGAACACAATAATGCGCCGGGATGGAACCCCGAATGCGCCGACCCGCATTTCCCGAAGAATTGTTCCCCAGACGCGACCGTCTCCCACGAAGCAGGTTCCGGGTATTAGCGAAACCGATATGAAGGATTTGAGTGCATCTATTAGAAAGGCACGCGAGGCGACCAGGGACGGAGACTGGGCCACGGCTCGCCGGGAGACCACCAGACTAGGCTCGCTATGGGCGCGTTTTAAACCTCGCGCAACCGGGATGAAGCCGGCGGTTGATACTGCATCATTCGATGCCACCTATGCCAGGTTGAAGGCAAATGTCAACCTGCGTGACAAAGATATGACTCTCAAAGATTTGGCCAAATTGGAAAAGCTAATTAAAGATATGAACAACCGCAGTGGCAGTTAAAACTTATCTAGGACCCGGGCTTAGAACTTAGAACCGTATACTACCTAAACTATTACAGAATCTGCTCCGGCTGCGCTGCCGGAGCCTTTTTTTCTGTGTGGCTGGCAAAAGCACTGTGATTATGAATTGACTCAAACGTTTCGACTTCAATTTCGAACCATGTAATGCGTTGCTCCGAACGTAAAGCCAAGACCGAATCGCGTAGCACATCTTCAACGAATTTGGGATTTTCATAGGCCCTTTCGGTGACAAATTTCTCATCTTCCCGCTTTAACAGTGGAAAAATGGGAGCACTGCCCTGGTTGCGCAGCAGTTCAACCAGTTCTTCAATCCACAAGTACTGCCGTGGATGACAGCGAATCTGCGCTCGAATTACCCCGCGCTGATTATGGGCACCATAAGCAGAGATTTCTTTGCTGCATGGGCAAAGTGAATTGACGGGAACTTCCACTCCCAAAGTGTAGTCATATGATTTGCCGGAAAGCCGGGCCCGAAATTCGGTGCGGTAATCAAGGAAAGCCTGTTGGTGGCTTACCGGTGCCGTCTGTTTCAAAAAATAGCGGAAACGCAGACTAAGTTCCGCCTGTGATGCCGATAATGACCGGGTAGTCTCTTCGAGAATCAGCCTTATTTCATGCCCGGAAATTGGTTTTTCACTCCAGGAGGTCAAAATCTCCACAAACCTACTCATATGTGTGCCCTTAAAATACTTGGGGAGATTGACGCTCAAAGAAATATTAGCGAGCACGCTTTGGAAACCATCGTCCATGGTTCGGATTAGGAAAGGCAAGTGGATATCTTTAATGCCCACCCTTTGTATTTCAATCCCACGATTGTCCTGGAGACTTTGAACATCCTTCAACTCAATAACCTCCGCGCTGTAAAAGTAAGTAGGCGATTATCTAAGAAGAATTCCACTGAATTGTTCTAAATCCTTTTGATTTCATCCAAAAGACACTTTTGCGTGTGCATTCCTTTTTGTGTTATATTGATGGCGGTAAGCGTATGGTAGGAAATGAAATGGGCTTATGAATTTGGTTAAGGCGGAAAACAGTGAAAGAGGACGGGTGATTGGTTTGAAGATGAGGTCTGTCAGACTTGGTCTGGCTCTCGGAGGTGGAGCGGCACGAGGTATGGCTCATATTGGCGTGCTGCGCGTGTTAAAAAGAGAAGGTATCAGAGTTGACTGTCTGGCCGGAACAAGTATGGGTTCAGTAGTTGCAGCGGTCTATGCTGTCGGAACTGATCCCAACTATCTGGCACGCCTGGCGGAAAAACTCCGTTGGGAAACACTTGTAGACATCCGCTTTAACAAAATGGGACTAATATCTGGGGAGAAAGTCGAAGAAGTCATTAAGATACTTACGAAAGGCCGTAATTTTGAAGATACTCAAGTGCCGCTGGCAGTAGTTGCTGCTGATCTTAGCAGCGGAAAACCGGTCATTTTCAGATCTGGCCCTATATATTCGGCAGTTCGGGCTAGTATTGCCATTCCGGGAATTTTTGAGCCGGTCAGATACGAGAATGGGCTGCTCGTTGACGGTGGGATTGTTAATAATGTTCCGGTGCAGCCAACGCGCGAATTGGGCGCGGATGTTGTGGTCGCTGTGGATGTGTCACACGATCATACACCCAGCGAGCCGCGCAATTTTGTAGAGGTATTGTTTAAAGCTTTTGAAGTGATGGGAGCCTATATCAATAAGGTGCAGTTGGATAGCGCTGATCTGGTGATCACTCCCAATACTGAAAACATCGGTCCGGCCGGCTTCTATAAAGCAGCCGAATGCATCGCCGAAGGAGAACGGGCTGCTGAAGAGGCTTTGCCGCGTATTCGGGAACTGTTGGCTGAAAGAGCTGCCCAAATGGGATGCCGGGAGGCTTGAATCATTGATCGATATAATTATCATCGGTGCCGGAGCAGCTGGAATGATGGCGGCCTATGCGGCCGCCAAATCAGGTGCCAAAGTAGTATTACTGGAACGCAATCACTACCCGGGGCGCAAAATGCTATTAACCGGCAAAGGCCGCTGCAATGTTACGAATGCCACAGACCCGCAAGGTATTGTGGCGGCTTTTCCGGAGACTGGCCGTTTTTTGCTTGGTCCGGTTAACCGGTTTGCACCTGACGATGTGATGCGTTTCTTTCAGGATCAGGGTGTGCCCTTAAAAATCGAAAGAGGACGCCGCGTTTTTCCGGAAAGTGATCGTTCATCAGATATTGTCAGAGCTTTGCGTAATGCCATTGTGAATGTCGGGGTGCAGCTTTGGCCGGATAGCCGCGTAGTTCGGGTGGAAAGAGTCGAAAACCAGGGTTCCGGGCACATCTTCCAGGTTTTCATCGGCGGCAGCAATGGCGGCAATCAGGACGCGGCACACAGCCACAATGTATTGCAATGTAAGGCTGTCATAATTGCCACGGGTGGACTGTCATATCCGGCCACCGGGTCAACCGGCGACGGCTATCGTTTCGCACGCAAGTATGGGCATACTATAGCAAACCCTTTTCCATCATTGGTACCGCTTGAGACTGCCGAAATGTGGGTGCCGCAGCTACAGGGACTAAGTCTGAAAAACGTTACGATGCGGGCGCTGGCAGGTGGAAAGGTTATCGGAGAAGAATTTGGCGAGATGCTGTTCACGCATTACGGCGTATCCGGGCCAATTGTCTTATCGCTCAGCCGGGCAGTTGTTCGCACCATGCAAAAGGGTGCCATGGCACAAGGTTCCATGCCACAAGACACCATGCAATCGCAGGGTACAGAAGCATCAATTATTCTGGAGCTGGATTTAAAGCCCGCCCTGGATTTAGATAAACTGGATGCCCGCGTAGTACGCGACTGGACAAGCCTTTCGCGTAAGCATTTCAGCAATGCGCTGGACGCACTGCTTCCTCAAAAGATGATCCCCGTCATTGTGGCGCTCTCTGGAATCCCCGGAGATATGCCGGTCAATCAGATTACCAGAGAGCAGCGCCTGAGGCTGGTCAATCTATTAAAAAAACTGGTCATGACCGTCACCGGTTACCGTCCGATTGAGGAAGCCATAGTCACATCAGGAGGAGTCCATATCAAAGAGATCAATGCCCGCACGATGGAATCCAAACTGGTGGCAGGCATGTTTTTTGCCGGAGAAGTCATCGATGTGGATGGCTATACCGGCGGATACAATTTGCAAGCTGCGTTTTCTACGGGCTATGCTGCCGGCGTTGGAGCAGCAGAGTATTGCCAAAAAAACTGACCTGCGGAGGGATTTGTGTGACCGCCAAAAAGTCCGTCGGTATGAAATGGTTTGACTTTACCGGGAAAGTACTGGTTTTCCTATCGATCGCGCTTTTTATTCTGCTTTTGGTTACCCAAACACTTCTGCGCAGTGCCGATTGGCGGGTAAAATTATGTCCTATGGAACGATGGGAAGGCGAGTTAATCAAGGATTTAAGTGCAGAGTAAGCTGCTACTCGTCAGGAAAGGAGCACATATGAACGTGGCTGTCAGAGGGATTCGCGGTGCGATCACCGTTGAGGAAAACACTAACTCGGCAATCACTCAGGCGGTGGTGGAGCTGCTACGCAAAATGGCTGACGCCAATGGCTTTTTGACTGAAGACCTGGCCGCCGTATTATTCAGTTCTACTCCGGATTTGAATGCCGGGTTTCCGGCAACGGCTGCGCGCACACTGCCAGGCTATGAAATGGTGCCGCTATTCGGTACGAGTGAAATTAGCCCGCCGGGTTCGCTGCCCAAATGTATCCGGATTTTAATCTTATGGAATACTACTAAGCCGCAAAACGCCATTAGGCATATTTTCTTAAGAGAGGCAGCCACTTTAAGGCCGGATCTGGTATGTTGAATATTGCAGGAGATTTTTGTGACTTGTTGAATTTGTTTGCGGTGCAGTTGGCTTAACCACTCCGTTTGCAGGTGGTGTTTTTAATTTGTCTGGTCTGATAATTGCCATTGATGGTCCGGCAGGTTCCGGAAAAAGTACCGTAGCCCGGCTTGTTGCCGAACGTCTGGGTATTGTCTATATTGATACCGGTGCCATGTACCGGGCGATTGCGCTGAAAGCTTTACAGGCGGGCATTTCCTGGGGTGATGAAGCCGCATTGACTGATCTGGCCGAATCCTGCCATATCACACTGGCTGGCCTATGCCTTGGTGAGGGTGGAATGTGGCAGTCCCAGGTACTTTTGGATGGTGTTGATGTATCAAATGCGATCCGGACGCACCATATTTCCGAAGGGGCTTCCCGCGTGTCGGCCTGGCCGGGCGTGCGGCAGGCTTTGCTGGAAAAACAGCGGGAATATGCGCGCAACAATTCGGTTGTGATGGATGGCCGGGACATTGGCACGGTTGTTTTGCCGCACGCGCAAGTCAAGATATTCTTAACTGCTTCGCTTGATGAACGTGCCCGCCGTCGGGTTAACGAACTTGTCAGAAGAGGCCGGGGGGGCGAAGCAGTCTTTGAGCAAATCCGGGCTGATTTGGAGAGCAGAGATGCCAATGATTCTGGCAGGGCTGTAGCGCCTTTGAAGCCGGCGGCGGATGCCATTTTGCTTGATACAACCTCGATGACTATTCCGGAAGTTGTGCAGCGTATTATTGACATTGCTAACCAAGCCACTGGCACAACTGATGCAAAGGGATGAACATGAACATACATATTGCTGATAAAGCCGGTTTTTGCTTTGGAGTGAAGCGCGCACTGGATATCGTACAAGACGTTCTCAAAGACGGTCAGGGACCAGTCTGTACCTTAGGGCCGCTGATCCATAATCCCAGGGTAGTCGGGGAATTGGGCGCTCAAGGTGTACAGGTAATCGACGATCCGGATGCAATGGAGTCAGGAATTATGGTCATTCGTTCACACGGAGCAACGCGTGATGAAGTTGAACGGGCCACCCTTAAGGGATTAAAAGTAGTCGATGCCACTTGTCCCTGTTTGAAACAGGCGCAAAAAAGAGCACATGAGTTGTGCTCTGAAGGTTATTATGTAGTGCTGCTGGGTGAGCGGAATCATGCCGAAGTACGCTCGATCCTGGGCAGTGTCGATGGCACAATCCATGTGATTGAATCGGTAGAAGAAGCAAGGGAACTGCCGTGCAGCAAAAAGGTGGCATTGCTTTCGCAGACTACCCAGCGCTTTGAAGATTTTCAGGAAGTGGCTTGCGCTTTATTGCCTAAAACCCGTGAGTTTTTGATCGTCAATACTATTTGCAATGCCACTGTCAAACGGCAAAATGCCGCTGAAGCACTGGCCAAAAAGGTTGATGTAATGTTGGTAATTGGCGGCCACAATAGCGCCAATACTGCCAGATTGTTTGAAATCTGCCGCTCAACAGGAACACCGGTTTATCAAATCGAGAGTGCCGATGAAATTAGGCCGGAATGGTTTGTTGCAGCGAGTGAGATAGGCATCACAGCGGGGGCGTCAACCCCCCAGGAACAGATTGAGGAGGTAGTATGTCGGATGAAGGAAATTGAGGAGCAGGGGAAAACCAGGGAATCTGAGCAAGAGGCTGTTCCTGAGGAGGTAGCTTCCAAGAGCGGAGATTCAATGGCCGGTTACGACCTTGAAAAAGAATACGGCCGCCGTGACATCCGTCAGCTTGAAGAAAATGAAATTATCAAAGCTCAGGTAGTTCAGGTAAGAGATGACATGATTTTTGTGGATGTCGGAACAAAATCAGAACTGGAGATTCCTCTGGCAGACCTGACTGCCAAAGAGGTTATGTCCGCTAAGGAAGTCGTGGCAGTCGGAGATATTATCGATGTTTTGGTACTGCGGGCGACTGATGAAGATAAAATCAGACTGTCAGCCAGACTGGCGGCTCAGCAGAAAGCCTGGATGGATCTGAAAAAGCACTATCGTGATAAGACACCGGTGCAAGCCAAAGTGAAGGAAGTAGTCAAGGGCGGTCTGATTGCCGATTTGGCTGACGTACGGGCCTTCATTCCAGCCTCACAGATCGATCGGGGCTTTGTGGAAGACTTGTCCAAGTATGTTGGTCAAACCTATGATTTCATGATCACCGAACTTGAGGATGGACGTCATCGCAGAGTGGTGCTGTCCAGACGTGCTATTCTGGATGCACAGCATGAAGAAAATAAAAAAGAAGTCTACGCCAGCCTGCATGAAGGTGACATCAAAGAAGGTGTGGTTTCCCGGTTGGCTGACTTTGGGGCCTTTGTGGATCTTGGCAAAGGCGTCGAAGGACTTTTGCATATTTCCGAAATTGCCTGGGAGCGCCTGAAACATCCATCTGAGCGGCTGTCGGTTGGTATGAAAGTTAAAGTGGAAGTTGCGAAGGTTGATACTGAAAAAGAACGTATCTCCCTGAGTATGCGCTCATTATCGCCACATCCCTGGGAAGGGATCACCGAGAGATATTCCGAAGGCCAGGTTGTTACCGGTACCGTCACCCGCATTGCTCCATTTGGAGTTTTTGTCAGAGTGGAAGAGGGTATAGAGGGATTGATTCACATCTCGCAATTATCTAATCAGCGGGTAGCCAAAGCCGAAGAAGTAGTTTCACCGGGACAGACAGTACAGGCCAAAGTAATCAAAGTGGATCCCGAAAGCCGCCGTCTCAGTCTCTCGATGCGTGAAGCGGCTCAGCCCAGTGAAGAAGAAGTTGAATATCAAAAGTATATGCAAACAGAGTCAGCCCCGGTAACCGTTGCTGACATGCTCAAGAGCAAAGAAGATTAGCAGGAAACAATAGCAGGAAACGCGATAATAATCGCGAGATAAGACACGGGGACGGTTCAGCTGTCTTGCCCGCTCAGGCAATTGCTTGAGCAAGACACAAGACATCTGAACCGTCCCCGTGTCTTTGAATACCCGTGCCTTGCCCCGTGTCTTGCCCCGTGCCTTTACGCCCGTACCTTTTCCATGCCTTTACGTCTGCGTCTATACGCCCGCGTCTCGGTATATCCCTGCTGCGGAAGGGAGAACATAAAACAGGTGTCAAGTCTTTGGGGGGAATGCTCGTGTGAATGTGGTCTATTATTGCTGGGACGGAATTTTTGATTCTCCGATGGCGGCAATGATCCACTTGGGGTATTTGTCGGAGGAACGCCCACCAAAGATTGGCGAGCTCATGGCGCTTCCCAATTACGGGCGACTCGACCGTCAGGCAGGACGTCTATATTTCGCGGGGGCAGACGGGCATAATAATGCCGTATTTACTTTAGGCTGCCTTAACAAGGCAGATCTGATTCAACGAGTGATTCGGGAAGCTTCCCGGCAATTATACAATTCGGAGGCGCAATTTTTATTTTTTAACTGTCAGTCGATTCCCGCCTGGCGCTGCTTTCTGGCCAAGAGGCTGGCGCTGGCGGATCCCAGCGGTATGCGTTTATGCTACCGTAAATCCATCAAGTCATTTGCGAAGATAGCAGCGGTTGTTAAAAAGGCAAAAGCGCATTTGGGGTACTTATGAAGATTGTGTATATGTGTTTTGGCCGTGCTCATTCATCTGTGGTAGCCTCCGCGATTCATCTTGGGTACCTTGATCCACAGCGGAAACCAACCGTGCAGGATTTGATCAAATTGCCGCTGTTTGATACTTCGGAAGCAAGTGATATCGGGATCCCCAAATTCGTCGGTTATGATCAGGAAGGTTGTGAAGTTTATATACTCGGACTTAATGGCTGTAGGATACCAGGCCAATCTGCCATCGAGAGCCTGGCGGCTATTTTGGAGGTTCCTTCCTGGGAAGTTCTAATCGTTGAGACATTGGGGGCTATTGGCTGGCTTGCCAAACTGGGCGGCTTTCTTTCACGGCAGCTGCATTTCGTAACAATCGGACGCCCAATTGTGGCCCATGGGATTATTCGCTGTTACGGTCAACTGTGCGAGTTGGTTGAATCGGTTAAAAGGGAGCTGAGCATTATTGCAGCCCAACACAAAGAAACACGCCAAGAAACAGGTAATCCTGATCACAGACGGTGACCATGTTGCCCAGCATGTAGTGGAAGAGGCCGCCCGACGCATTGGCGGAAGATGTATTTCAGCTTCAGGGGGAAATCCCACGGAGATTGATGCACCTTCGCTTATTGAACTAATCCATGAAGCTGAAGGTGAACCGGTGTTGGTGATGGTGGATGATGCCGGAACGCGCCGGAAAGGGCCTGGGGAGAAACTCATTGAGCGGCTGGCAGAGGAGGATTCCATTGAAGTTTTGGGAGTCCTGGCAGTGGCGTCACATACCGAGAAGGTGGAAGGGGTGCCTGTCGTGGCATCGGTAGACCGCAATGGTGAGTTAATCTATGGGCCGGTCGATAAGGATGGCGTTCCGGAACAAAGTAGTCATCAGAAAGTCGAAGGCGATACAGTCGATGTTTTAAATACGCTGCAAATTCCAATTGTGATTGGTATTGGTGATCTTGGCAAGCAAGATCGTGCCGATCAACATGCCGACATTACAGTCAGGGCTATCCAAGAAATAATTAACCGGGCCGGGAGCGATGTGAACTAAATGCGTATCGGTTATCCGCGTGCCTTGCTTTATTATCATTGTTTTCCCTTTTGGAAAGGGTTTTTCGAGTACTTTGGACATCAGGTTTGCGTTTCCGGACAGACTACTAAAAAACTGCTGGAAAATGGTATTGAAAAAACCGTAGGTGAAGCCTGTCTGCCGGTAAAAATCTTCTTTGGGCATACTTTGGCGCTAAAAGACAGTGTCGATACCATCTTCTTGCCTCGTTTGGTCAGTCTGGAAGAGAAGACTTATATTTGTCCCAAGTTTATGGGATTGCCGTCCATGATCCGGGCTTCCTTGCCGGAACTGCCGCCTCTGATAGAAGTAGATGTTAATGCCCGCAAAGGAGGCCTCAGAAGCCGCGCAGGATTATGGCAGGCAGCTTGCGAGGTAACTTTCAGGCTGGGTGGTTCTAAGCGTCAGGCCAAGGCGGCTTTTCATGCCGGACAATTTGCCCAGCAGCAGTATGAACAGATGCTGCTTGCCGGATGGGATCCTGATCAAGCGATATCCTGTTTGGAAAGGCCGGTGGCAATGCCTCCTTCCAGTAGTCACGGCAACAGCGTCAGCAGTGGCGACAGTCGGCTAAAGCCCAATATCCTGTTGCTCGGGCACCCCTATAACGTTCATGATAACGGCTTTAATCTGGGACTAAAAACACGCTTGTCAGGAATGAATTACAACGTGATCACCATGGAAAATGTCGCTTCCCGCAATGCCCTAAACGAGGCAGGCAAGCTTTCTAAAGAAATTTTCTGGAGTCTCGGGCGCAGGATGGTAGGAACAGCGATGTATCTGCTTGGCAGGAAAGAAATCGCTGGAGTTATGCATCTGGCAGCCTTTGGCTGCGGACCAGATTCCATGATTGGTGAAGTAGTAGAAAGGAAAGCCCGCCGACTGAACATCCCGTTCATCTCTTTAGTATTGGACGAACATACCGGCGAAGCAGGCTTTTTGACCAGAGTGGAAGCTTTCGGAGAAATGCTGGCCAGGAGGGAACGTTTGTGAAATGTACTTTCCCACATATGGGAACGATGTATGTGGCAGTCGAGTCTTTATTGGAAGGACTCGGCCATGAAGTAGTTGTTCCTCCGCCCATCACCGAACGCACTATCTCTCTGGGACAGCATGGCGCACCGGAAACCGCCTGCCTGCCGCTCAAGATTAATCTCGGTAATTATATTGAAGCCATGGAAAACGGGGCCGAGGTAATTTTGATGGGCGGAGGGGTTGGTCCATGTCGTTTTGGGTACTATGCCGAAGTGCAACGCGAAATCCTGAAGGACGCCGGTTACAACTTCGAAATGATGGTTTTGGAACCTCCCAAGGGGCAACTCTCCTTGGCATGGCAGCGTTTTAAACCACTGCTGACCAAGGTGAGCATATCCAAGGCTATTGCCGCAGTCCGACTGGCCTGGGCGAAAGCTCAAATTGTTGATGACATTGAAAAACTCACGCATCAGGTGCGCGCCTATGAAACTGTGCGCGGTTCTGCTACCACCGCTCGCAGCAAAGCAATTGCCATGCTGCGTCAGGCAAAGAACACCCGCGATCTGCCGCGGCTTGTTGAGGAGATTAAAACACTGTTTCAGCAAGTACCTGTGGATCCGCAGCGCCAGCCGGTCGTCATCGGGCTGGTCGGGGAAATTTATGTCATGCTTGAACCTTTTGCCAATAGGCATCTGGAACGTCTACTCGGTGAAATGGGCGTATTGGTCAGGCGTTCCGCATTTTTGTCTGATTGGCTGCGGGAGCAGTTTTTCAACCTGCTGCGATTTGACGTGCAAAAGAAAGCACGTTTACTGGCTGGTCCTTATCTGCCGCATTTTGTCGGCGGGCATGGACTGGAGAGCGTGGCTGATTCGGTCAATTATGCCAATAATCGTGTCGATGGCATTATCCATGTGGCACCGTTCACATGTATGCCAGAAATTGTGGCGCAAAGCATCTTGCCCAAAGTAAGCGCAGATTTGGATGTGCCAATTATGACCCTGGTTGTGGATGAGCATTCTGCGGAAGCAGGTATTATCACCCGTTTGGAGGCATTCACCGATATGGTAAGAAGACGCCGGGCAAGGCAAGCCGAATCATGAAAGGAAGGTACAGAGCTAGTGCGGGGGTATCTTGGAATAGATGTTGGGTCGGTAAGCACGAATATTGTAATTCTTTCGGAAAGCGGGCAAATGGAGTACGACTTATATTTACGCACACATGGACAGCCGATCGCCGCGATCCAAAATGGACTGCGGTCCATTGAGGAACAATTTCCGGATCTGGAGATTCTCGGGGTTGGCTGTACAGGCAGCGGGCGACGCCTGACCGGAGTTCTTTCCGGGGCTGATTTGGTTAAGAATGAGATTACCGCACATGCCGTAGCCGCTATGTATTGTCATCCCGAAGTGCAGACTGTGCTAGAAATTGGCGGTCAAGATTCCAAAATCATCGTAATTCGTAACGGAGTGGTCAGCGATTTTGCCATGAACACAGTCTGCGCGGCAGGAACCGGATCATTTCTCGACCAGCAGGCTGCCAGACTGGGCGTGGCCATCAGCGATTTTGGCGCCTTGGCTCTTAAGGCCAAGAATCCAGTACGTATTGCTGGCCGGTGTACCGTGTTTGCCGAATCCGATATGATCCATAAACAACAGGTTGGACATTCGCTGGAAGATATTACTGCCGGGCTGTGTGAATCGTTGGTTCGCAATTACCTGGCCAATGTCGGCAAAGGCAAGGAGATTCGGGAACCGGTGCTCTTTCAGGGAGGAGTGGCAGCCAACGCCGGCATTAGGGCCGCCTTCGAAAAGCAGCTTAAGGTCAAACTGATTATTCCGGAACACTTTGGTGTCATGGGTGCCATCGGTTCCGCACTGCTGGCGCGGGAGGAAATGCTTGAGAATCCCAGGCCGAGTAAATTCCGTGGTTTTTCGATTGCCGATCGCCATTATCAAACGTCATCCTTTGAATGTACCGGCTGCCCGAACATGTGCGAAATTGTGCGTCTCACCGATGATGACGGCTTGCTGGCTAACTGGGGCGGGCGTTGCGGGAAGTGGGACACCGACCGCTGCGCAAGTTTTTGAGGACTGGCAGGAAAAATCGCCGGATTTGGAGTATAATTATCAAGGACCGCACGGGCCTCCCTAACGGGGGGCCTTTGAAGTGTCGCACATCAGTTCTTGATGGAGGGTTTCCATGGATCTTACGCAAATAGTAATGATGTTGGCTATATTTATACCCAGCGTGGTGTTACATGAATTTGCACACGCCATTACCGCCACAATCCTGGGGGATCCTACTCCCCGCTGGGAAGGGCGCTTGACGCTAAACCCTCTCGCTCATTTTGATATTTTCGGCGCCATTATGATGATTATAACGATGATTACAGGCTTTGGAATCGGATGGGCCCGTCCGGTCGGAGTAGATCCGCGCAATTTCAAAAAGCCGGCTCGCGATATGCTGTTGGTGGCCATTGCCGGTCCCCTGAGCAACATCTTGCTGGCGGTTTTCTTCGGTTTGTTTTTTCGTTTTATGCTAATGTCCAATTATGAAATTTCCAATGGCTTGGCCATTTTTCTGATGTATGGTACGATTATCAACCTGTCACTTGCTTTTTTCAACATCCTTCCGATTCCGCCGCTGGATGGCTCGCGGGTGTTGCGTTATTTTCTAAAAGGGAAGGCCTATGATTTCTATCGTCAATTTGAATCTTACGGGATGGTCATTCTTTTCGCATTGGTAGTAGTCTTTCCCGACTTTTATACAGTACTAATTGAAACGCCTACAAATTATCTGTTCGCTCTAATTACAGGCCTGGCTTTTTAGAGCCTGGAAGGGAGTGAGAGCCCTTGTGGAAGGCTTTCCTCCGCATTTTGCGGAGCGCTCGCAAGGGACTTGACAATGAGTATCGGTCATTTACAGAACGTTTCTTGGATGCTAACGAGCTGTTTCTCTTTGATCAGATGGCACCATGGGATCAATATCACACCGTTAATACGGCAATGTATGCTCTGAAGAAATGCACCGGTGTTGGCAGCCGCCCCAACACAGATATTACCGTGGTTGGTGAAACCAAAATCCATTTACTGACGTTAATTAAGGCAGCATTGCTGCACGATATAGGTAAAGTGAAGGGCTATGCGGGATTGCCCACGCGACTCTACGTGAGCTTTATTCGCCGTGCTTTTCCTAATTACCGCCGGAGACATGCCAATCATAGCGGTAACAGAATTCAACACGCCTTATATGTTGATCTGGTCCACCCGGTCAGAGGGGCATATATGGCTTTGTCGGCAGGAGTGCATCCCGCAGTCGCCGATTTGATTCGGCGTCACCATGATGAGCCACGTGACAGTGATTCAATAGAACTGAAGATTTTGCAGGAAGCCGATGCCAAATCGTAAGCCAAATCCTGAAAGACGGAGGCCGATCATGAACACACTGGCGGGCGTGATTACCGCACAATGAGCTATTTGATACATCTTGATATTTTTGAAGGCCCTTTCGACCTGCTGCTGCATCTAATTGAACGTGATGAACTCGATATATATGATATTCCGATTGCCAGGGTTACAGCCGAGTTCTTGGAATATATCCGCACTATGCAGCTGCTTAATTTGCATGTTGCCAGTGACTTTATGGTTATGGCGGCCACACTGATTCAGATCAAAGCACGTATGCTGTTACCGAAACCGGTAGTTAGTGAGGAAGAAACCGCTCTTAATGAGGAAGAAGATGATCCGCGGCAGGAATTGGTCGAAAAGCTTATTGAGTATAAAAAGTATAAGGAGCTTGCCAAGGATTTAAGGGCCCGCGAAGAAGAATTTGCGCGGGTTTTTGTCCGTCCGGTGACGGAAATCGCTGACCGCCTGGTAATTGATGAAAATCCCCTTAAAGGCCTAAACGTGTGGGACCTTCTGGAAGCTTTTAAAAATGTACTAGATTCAATAGCTCCCGAAGAAGAACCAGCTGCCGTCCCAAAGGAAGAAATTAGCATCAGGCAGCGCATGAAGGAAATTATGGCAGGCTTAGCTGTCTCAGGGCGAGTTCGGTTCAAGGACCTTTTTGGAAACACCAGCTCCAGAGTGGCGCTTATCACCGGATTTATTGCATTGCTGGAGCTGATGCGCTTACGTAAAGTGCGAGTCTCACAAGATACTACGTTTGGAGAGATTATGATTGCTGCGGCAGCGGAAGAAGGTGCATCCGAATGAACCTGATACAGGCCAAAGCCGTTATTGAAGCGCTAATTTTCGCCTCGTCCGAACCAATTGGCGTATCGCAGTTGTGTGAACTTACCGGCTTGACCAAGCCTACTGTGCAGCAAATTCTGGCTGATTTAAGTGAAGAATATCAAAAAGAGCACAGAGGCCTGCAATTAATTGAAGTCGCTCATGGATATCAAATTTGCACGCATCCTTTCTGTGCTCCCTATGTTGAGAAATTGCAGAGAAACCCCAGATCTACGGGGCTTTCCCAGGCAGCTTTGGAAACATTGGCGATTATCGGTTACAAGCAGCCTATTACCCGTGCAGAAATTGAGGTATTGCGCGGGGTACGGGTGGATAGCGCTCTTAATACGCTGCTTGAAAAGGACCTCATTCGTGAAGTTGGGCGCAAAGATGCTCCGGGAAGGCCTATTCTATATGGCACCACACGGGCATTTCTTAAGTATTTCGGTCTCAGAGAACTATCTGACCTGCCGGGTATCGATCAACTGTTGCAGGAAGAGATATTGCGCGAGAAGAGTGCAGATCCCGGGGCAGAATCCGATGCAGGATTCGGCACAGATTCCGATGCAACTGATTCTGCCTGAGTGCAGGAGAAGCGGCGGGGACGGCGTATATTGATTTGTTGGCAGAAAGGGGCGCATCCTGTTGGAAAAAACTGATAAACGTTCCTCCAATTATTACATGGGACTTGTTTTTTTGGTATTATCAGTAGGGTCTTTATTAGTATGCATCTTTAAAGAGAACTTCAAGTTCAGTGACTTTATTATCTTTCTGTTCTTTTTCACCTGGGGCTTCGGTTTGCTCTGGCGCAGCGATTTCTTTGCCAATAGCGCAGAAAAAGAGAAGGAAATTGCTGAGCTTAAGAAGAGAGTAGACCATTTGGAGCACAAAGTACGCATCATGCATAACCGGCATGGAAATTTGAGGCCAACCGCTAAGCGGAAATAAACTTACATCCACAGTGACAGGGGAGGATTGGTTTTTGTGATTCGTACTTTTTCCGAGATTCATGAGGCTATTCTCAGAGAAAAGCCTAGGCGTCTTGCAGTCGCTGCGGCTGCGGACCCTGACGTTCTGACAGCCATTAAAATGGCTGTTGACCGGAAACTAGCCGGTGCAGTACTGGTCGGAGATGAGGCCAAGATCCGACAGATAGCCGCCGAGCTCGATTTTGATCTCAGAGCCTCAGAGATCGAAGTGGTACATGAACCTGATGCGCCGTTGGCAGCCCGCAAGGCTGTTGCCATGGTATCTTCCGGAGAGGCCCATCTGCTGATGAAGGGTCTGGTACCAACTGCGGATCTGTTGCGGGCAGTGCTTGACAAGGAGCATGGTCTGAGAACAGGCCGGTTGCTCAGTCACGTGGGACTGCTACAGGCCGAGGGTTACGACCGTTTGTTCTATCTGACCGATGGCGGCATGAACATTGCGCCGACACTGCCTCAAAAGGTTGATATTATTAATAATGCGGTTGACATGGCACATCTGCTTGATAATCCGCAACCCAAAGTAGCCTGTATCGCAGCCGTAGAAGTTGTAAATCCGGATATGCCGGCTACCCTTGATGCCGCAGCTTTGGCAATGATGTCACAGCGCGGACAGTTCAAAGGCTGTATTGTTGATGGTCCTTTGGCGCTGGACAATGCGGTTTCCGTGGAAGCTTCGCGTCACAAGGGCATTAATTCACCGGCGGCTGGTCAGGCTGATATTTTGATGGTTCCCGAAATAGAGACTGGTAATGTAATCTATAAGGCCATGAATTACTTCGGCCGCATCAAATCTGCCGGAGTAATTGTTGGTGCCCGTACACCGATCGTGCTCACTTCACGTGCAGATACTCCGGAATCCAAGCTTAATTCAATGGCAGTTGCGATTTTGATGGCTGCCCGTAAAAAATAAGGCGAGGGGTTTGTATCATATGGAGAAATATCGCGTTCTGGTAATTAATCCGGGTTCGACATCCACCAAGATCGCCGTGTTTGAAAATGAAGAGCCGCTCTTTAAAGAATCTATCCAGCACACCGTTGAAGAGCTGGCTCCCTTTGGCGGCGTAATTGCGCAGTATGATTTTCGTAAAGAAGCCATTCTCAAGGCTTTGAAAGCCAGAAACTTTGATCTGAAAACGCTTTCTGCCATAGCAGGACGGGGCGGGGTCATTAAGCCGGTTGAAAGCGGCGTGTATCATGTTAATGATGCCTTGGTAGCAGACTTAAAGACTGGCTATAATGGCGGCATGCATGCCAGCAATCTTGGCGGTTTGCTCGCGCGGAATATCGGCGATGAATTAGGTATCCCCTCTTTTATTGCTGACCCGGTTTCCGTTGATGAAATGGAGCCTTTGGCGCGCATCACCGGTCTTCCTGAGATTACACGTACATCCGTATTTCATGCCCTCAATCAAAAGGCGATGGCGCGTAAAGTGGCCACCGAGAAGCTGGGCAAGAATTATGAAGACGTTAACCTGATCGTCGTGCATCTGGGCGGCGGTGTCAGTGTAGGAGCACATAAACGCGGCCGGGCCATTGATGTCAATAATGCTACTGACGGTGACGGACCATTTTCACCGGAGCGCTGTGGAACTCTGCCACTGGGTCCGTTCCGGAGACTGGTCTATAAAATTAATGATGAAAAGCAGATCTATAAGAAGCTCGTTGGCGGCGGGGGCCTGGTTGCGCACCTCGGTACAAACGACGCCCGCGAAGTAGAGCGCCGCATTCAGGAAGGCGACGAAAAAGCCAAGCTCTATTATGAGGCGATGGCGTATCAGATCGCCAAAGAAATCGCTGGCATGGCATCAGTTCTAAAAGGAGACGTTGACGGTATCGTAATCACTGGCGGAATGGCGCGTTCCGAAATACTGGTGAACTGGCTGCGCGAGCGCGTGAGCTGGATTGCAGAGATTTTCCTGATGCCAGGCGAGTTCGAAGTTGAAGCACTCGCATGGGCGGCGCTCCGCGTGTTGCGCGGCGAAGAGAAATCCAAAGAATATAGATAATCGCTTGAAAATCGACTTTCTTAATCATCCGATTTTATAGATTCAGGCAGGGCTTTCTGTGGATTAACAACGAATGCTGCGCATAATCCTATGATTAGGGCTGCTGCTGCAGTAATCCAGAAGACTGTTCGCTCGATCTGTTCATTTTTAAGGCAGTTGCCAAACAGGGGCGGTCCAATAGCGACCCCGAAAAAGCGGACTGTGCCATAGAGGCAGGTTACAATGCCGCGCGATTTCTTATCAGTGACACTGGTAGCCAGCGTATTGAGTGACGGAAGCACCGCCCCGGTTCCGAATCCGATTAAAGAGGCGGCAATGCTGAAAATCACGACATTGTTCAGCAGGGGAAACAGAAACATACCGGCTGCCAGTGCGCTTAGTCCGCCCAGCACAGCCCATTTGAGAAACTTGCTCATGTGTGCTTTTAGGACCGTTCCCAGCAGATAGGAAACGACAGCCATCACAAAAACGGGAATCGCCAGAATCAGTCCGCGCTGAAAAACCTCGAAACCGAAGCGTTTTTCGAGGATGTCTGAGAAGTAACTGAGCATTCCGAAAAGGGCAAACAGCACGATGGCCCCTGATATAAAAGTCATCGCCAAGACGGCTGCATTTTTACGGATCACTTCAGCGAAGCACTTGAAGTATTCACTCAGGGACTGCTGCTCAGCCTTTTTTACCGGCGCCTCTTTGGCAATCAGCCATACGGCCAGGGCGATTGGCAATGCCAGTACACCATAGACAAAGAAAGGTGTATACCAGGTAATCAGTGCCAGAGCCGCACCAGCCAGCGGGCTGATCACTTTTCCCAGTCCATTGGAGGCTTCCAGCAAGCCGAGAGCCTGAGCACGATCACTGCCCTGGATGACATCGCCGACAAGTGCCATGGCGAGTTGATAAGTTCCTCCGGCACCGATGCCTTGGATTATCCGGGCAGCCAGCAGGAAGTAAAATGGCTTTTTAATGAAGACTGCTGCCAATCCGGCCAGTAGTCCTCCAATGCCATAAACAATGATGGCTGGAACCATGATCGGTTTGCGACCGACCCGGTCGGATACCAGTCCAGCAAATGGAATGACCAGTCCAGCCGGGATCGAGAACATGGTGATTAGCAGCCCGGCCTGAGAGGAACTGATCGACAGTTGCTTCTGTATGGTTGGAAGGACCGGAATGAGCATGGAGTTGCCCAGCACCATGATGAATGGAACGGTGCATAGAATAGCGATAGTCTTTAATTCTTTCAACTGTGCTAAAGCCTCCTGACAGGAAGTGCATTGTTGCGACAAGTTATGAATTTGAACCCCGGCCATATCATTGTTCCCATCTTTCCGGAACGTATAATGGTATGCCCGTTCAATTGACTTTGTATACAGGATGTCGTATACTCAGTATGGGGTAAATTGGCATCATGATTGAAGCAGAAGCTAGTTTCCCACAGAGCAAATTAAATTGGGAGGGGTTTGTTGTGCGGGTTTTAGTTTGCGACTCCATTTCAGCTACAGCAGTGGCCAAAATGCGTCAAGCCGGACTGGAAGTCGACGAAAAGATTGGGATGTCGCCAGAGGAATTGCTTGCCGTAGTAGGCGGCTACGATGCAATGGTTGTCAGAAGTGCAACTAAAGTCAAGAAAGAAGTAATTCAGGCTGCTAAAAACCTCAAGGTTATCGTACGGGGCGGCGTTGGCGTTGATAATATTGATGTCGAGGCTGCTAAAGCAGCTGGTATCGAAGTCAGAAATACTCCGGCTGCCAGCTCGGCTTCAGTTGCTGAGCTAGCAATTGGTCTGATGTTTGCTTGTGCGCGCCAGATTCCGCAAGCAACCGCATCAATGAAAGAACACAAGTGGGAGAAAAAGCGCTTCGAAGGTACCGAACTTTACGGGAAAACACTTGGTATCATTGGCATTGGAAGAATTGGACGCGAAGTAGCCAAGAGAGCTCACGCCCTCGGCATGACGGTTCTGGCGTTCGATGCATTTATTACCAAGGTAGATGATCCGGCAATCAAAATGGTTGCTCTTGATGAGTTGGTCAGTAATTCCGACTATATTACCCTTCACATCCCGGCTTCCAAAGACGGCGCCGTCCTGGGCGAGAAGCAGTTTGCCATGATGAAGAAGGGCGTTACTATTATTAATGCCGCCAGAGGCGGAGTTGTCTGTGAAAAATCCTTGCTGGCAGCATTGGAAAACGGCACTGTGAAAGCCGCCGCACTGGATGTATTTGAAAAAGAGCCGACTGAAAACTGGCCTTTGATTGATCATCCCAACGTGATCCTTACTCCGCACATCGGGGCTGCCACCAAGGAAGCCCAGGGCCGGATTGGGGAAGAAGTGGCCGACATCTTGATTGAGTGTGCCAAGAAATAAGTAATCAAAGCCGCTCCCACGCAGGCGCGGTAATCAAATCAGATGAAAGGGGAGTTTTCCATGCACAAGAAGCTCTACATACCTGGCCCGGTTGAAATGAGCCAGGATACGATCGAGTCCATGGCGAAGCCCATGATCGGACATCGTATGAAAGAATTTGAGGCTTTATATGCTTCGATCCAGCCCAAGTTGCAAAAAGTACTCTATACTGAAAACCCGGTTCTGATTTTCACTTCTTCCGCAACCGGTGTCATGGAAGGTACTTTGCGGAACCTTTGCGCCAAACGCATTCTCAGCTGCGTCAACGGTGCATTCTCTGAACGCTGGCATAAGATCGCCCTTGATTGCGGTTTGCCGGCCGATGCTCTGTCAGTAGAGTGGGGCCAGGCCATTACGCCAGATCTGTTGGATGCTAAACTAAAGAGCGGCGACTATGATCTCGTGACAATTTGTCTCAATGAAACCTCTACCGGCATTATGAACCCCGTCAAAGAGCTGGCTGCGGTAGTCAAGAAGTACCCAGGCGTGCTCATTGCCGTTGATGCCGTTTCGGCTATGACTGGTGTTAAAATTGAAGTTGATGCATGGGGTCTCGACGTATGTCTGGCTAGCACTCAGAAAGCTTTCGGTCTTCCTCCGGGGCTGGCAGTCTGCGCAGTCAGTCAGGCAGCACTTGATCGTTGCGCTACCATTAAGGGCCGCGGCTATTACTTCGATTTCGTAGAAATGAAGAAATACCATGATAAGAATCAGACTCCGGCAACTCCGGCTGTATCCTTGATGTACGGTCTTGACTTCCAGCTTACCAAGATGATGAACGAAGGCCTTGAGCAGCGCTTCGCCCGTCACAAGGAAATGTCTGATTTCACCAAAGCCTGGGCTAAGAAGAACTTTGCCCTGTTTGGCGATGAACGTCATCAGTCGATTACCCTGACCACGATCGCCAATACCAGAGAGATCAGCGTTGCCGACCTTAACAAGGAACTTGGCAATCGCGGATACCATCTCTCAAACGGCTACGGTGCACTGAAAGAGAAAACCTTCCGTATTGCCCACATGGCAGATTTCACGGTGGCGGATGTCAAAGAGCTGCTCGACCAGATCAACGACATTCTGGGAACCACCTATTAATCCAGTTAATCGGGTTAATCGAGTTAATCGAGCTGCTAATCCTGTTGATTACAGCTAAAACTACAACAAACGCCCGGATCGTAATCAAGCGATCCGGGCGTTTCTTTTTTTGTTGCGCCATAATTGCTTTGGGTTGTGCGCTCCTCGCTCCGCGCTCCTCAGAGCTTATTACTTAGAGCTTATTGCTTAGGAATAGGAGCTTAGAGCGAGTTGAGTCACTCCTATAGCTTGTGAACCACCATGGCGTCACGCAGTTTCGGCTCGAACCAGGTGCTCTTGGGTGGCATAATCTGTCCTGCATCGGCAATACTCATCAGTTCTTCGATGGAGGTTGGATACATTGCGAAAGCAACAGCATAGCCATCCTGATCAACGCGTTTTTCGAGTTCTTTCATGCCCCGAATCCCGCCAACAAAGTTGATGCGTTTGTCGGTTCTGGGATTACCGATTCCCAGTACCGGACTAAGCAAGTTTTCTTGCAGAATGCTGACGTCCAGCGCTGCCACCGGATCATTTTCATTGAAAGTGCCAGGTTTGGCAGTAAGACGGTACCAGCTGCCCTGGAGATACATGCCAAAATGATGGCGTTGGGTCGGTTTGGCAGGAGCGCTACCTTGCGGCAAACGTTCAATTGTGAAAACCTGTTCGGCGCGCTTCAAGAACTCTTCGGTGCTTAAGCCATTCAGGTCTTTGACGATGCGGTTATAATCCATGATTTGCATCATATCATGGGGGAAGATTACCGCCAGGAAGAAGTTGTAGGATTCATTGCCGGTATGATGCGGATTTTCTTTTTTCCGCAATTCACGCACTGCGGAAGCAGAAGCAGAACGGTGGTGACCATCGGCAATGTAAAGCACATCCAGCTTGGCAAACTCGTCTTCAATGGCTTTGATGATCTTATCATCGTCCACCACATACAGAGTATGTCCGATGCCGTCTTCAGCGACAAAGTCATAGACCGGTTTCTGCTCCATGACTTTGTTCATGATCTGGTTGATCGATGGTACGGCGCGATAGGTCAGGAATACCGGTCCGGTTTGAGCGCCAGTGATGTTGACATGGTTGGTACGATCCAGCTCTTTATCAGCACGGGTCAGTTCATGTTTTTTAATGGTTCCGGCCTGATACTCATCAACCGAGGCACCGGCTACCAGGCCAACCTGTACATGATTGCCCATTTTTTGCTTATAAACATAGAAACAGGGTTTGGCATCCTGAATCATGATGCCGTCTTTGATGAATTGCTCCAAATTCTGGCGGGCTTTTTCATATACTTTCATATCGTAGGGATCGATACCTGGATCAAGGTCAACCTCAGATCTTGTAATATGTAAGAAACTCATAGGATTGCCCTCGACCATTTTGCGGGCTTCTTCTGTGTCCATAACGTCGTAAGGCAGAGAAGCCACTTTTGTTACCAGGTCGGCTGCCGGACGCAGGCCACGGAACGGAATAATCTTGGACATAGTTGTGCAATGCTCCTTTCATAAATAGGTCGGTAATATGGCGGTTCCTGGCGAAGGAAATTATGCCAGCTAATTAATACTGTTTCTATTCGGATAATCCTTCCCGAACAGATGGAAATATTAATCTTCCCGCGGATCACCGACAAAGAAAAGAGCAACTGTGCCAGGACCGGTATGGGAGCCAATGACTGTGCCGATACTGTTGATCAAGACCTTGCCGTTCAGTTTGGGAAACTTGGCTTCCACTAGACTAGCAACACTGCGGGCGTCTTCAAAACATGCAGATTGAGAAATAAAGCACTTGCCGGAATAATCATGGCCGTTTTCAGCATGGATTTCCATCATGCGCACAGTTTCTTCGATTACCTTTTTCTTGCTGCGTATCTTGTGGCGCGGGACGAGTTTTCCAATATGACTCATATTCATCAGCGGGCAAATGCCGAGTAAAGTGCCCATTAAGGCGGCTGCGCCTGAGATGCGGCCACCCCGCTTCAAATGAGATAAATCGGAGGTAAAGAACCAATGATGGATCTTGAGTTTATTCTGCTCTAGCCAGGTATAGATCTCAGTAGCGCTCGCACCCTTGTCGCGCAGATCAGCTGCCATATCAACGAGCAAGCCATATCCTGACGAGGCACCCAGCGAATCAACAAGGAAGATCTGACGGTTTGGGTATTTTTCCAAAAGTTGTTCTCTGGCAGTTAATGCTGAATCATAGGAGCCGGAGATACCGGAGGATAGAGCAATATGTATAACGTCCAGGCCTTTTTGCAAAAACGGCTCGCAAAAGTCGATAAACTGTCCCACCGACACTTGGGAGGTGGTGGGCATTGCGCCAGCCTCAATTCTGCGGTAAAACTCATCAAATGGCATCGTCTGCCCCAGATCATCCGGGTATTCATTACCATCCATTATGTAGTGAAACTTGACAAAGGGGATGTCTCTTTTTTGGAAAAACTCAAGAGGCATGTCAGCAGTAGAGGTGGCAGTAAGGACAAAATTGCTCATATTTTACTCCCTTTCTGTTAATATAGTCTGGGCTACATCCGGGTAATGGGCGCTGATGGTCTGATAGATTAGATCATATCCGGCACTGTTGGGATGAATGCCATCGATACATATTAAGTCCTGATAATGGTTTTTTGTCAGAAAAGCGCTGCGGATATCTATGATGGGAACATCCATAGTGGTGGCCAGTTTCATAACTTCAAGGTTGTACATTTCCTGCCAGCGGTAGATCATAGTGACATCGCCCAACCATTTTAGTATATTATCACCACTTAACCCTCTAGATACCCAGGAGAAAAATCTGTTTGGCTCTAGTGGCGGCAGGGTAAGAATCACCGGGCTACTGCCATTACTGCGAATTTCATTGACAACCTGCTGGTATTGAGCTCGAAAGCTTGGCAGAGGCGTTTTCGGCAGGTGCTCATTGTCAGGTTCTTCGGCAATCTCTCGCCACGCAAAATCGCAATCGTTGCCTCCCAGCTCCAGAAAAACATACTGATAGTTCTTAAGCTCGGCGGCGCGCCTCTTAATCAGCGAGAGTGCCTTAGTAACAGTACAGCCAAACATAGAATAGTTTTGAATATGCAGTTTTCTGTTGATACCGAAAAACTGTTCGATGTTCGTTTTGATTATCTCATAGCGATATGTAATCGGGTGTAACACAACCCCTTTGCCAATCGAGTCGCCAAACACACAGATATCCTTTACATCCATCATTGCTGTCTCTATCATTGTGATAATCCTCCTGAGCTAAAATGTCGCCGCTGAACCACTAAACTATTTCGCGTTCGCGTTCGCGCAAATTAGCTTTTGCTGTTTTGACAGAAACCCCGCACTAAAAGTTGCAGGAAACCAATAAAATATTCTCAGGTGGTACCAGTGCAGGAGAAACTGTCTCGAAAAGGAATAGAATGATTCAGAAATGGATTCAGAAATCAGATTTCTAAGAGAAAGGTGGGGCCGAACATGACCAAACATACGGTCCTCAGAGTCGAGGCAGGCAGCGCAGAGGTTACTAATCTTGACTTACGCTATGGAGCAGCAGATTTTAAACTAATGGCAGGAGATATTCCGGATTTGCTGCAGGGAGACGTTTATTATTCCAACGCCAGGTTGGCCCCGATCGTTTGGACCGAACAGGATGGCGTGTTTATTACGCAAGATATAGCGGGTCTGTTTAATTTCCAAAGTTGGAAAACCCGGTGGGATTTAGTTGTCTCAAAACGCCACAAAATGCGCCTGCTAATCAGAGGCGGTGCTTTTGATGGCTTGCTGGACTTTGGTGGGCTGCGTCTGAAAGAATTAACAATGAAGACTGGCGCTGCCAAAGTAGAGACGCATTTTGCAGAGGCCAATCCCGAAGTCATGGAGAAAATGCAGATCGCCACGGTGGCTTCATCATTTAGCATGACTGATTTAATGAATGCCCGTTTTCGCAGCTTGATATTTGAGGGCGGGGCGGGAGAGTATAAATTTGATTTTTCCGGAACGATCCCGGAAGATCCCGCATTCAAAGCCAATGCGTTTTTCCGGATGGGGCTCTGTACCGTCGAGTTTAGAATTCCTAAAGAATTGCCCGCGCAGATTAATTTGCGCAATGTTATGGCGTCAATCGATGCTCCGGCATTTACGCGGACACATCCGGATATATATCGTAATAACGCCGCCTATCGCACCAATAACCCTGTTCTGAATATCGAGATCCAGACAGGTTTGGGCAGTATCACAGTCGTCTAAATGGGGACACAGGGGGACACAGGGGGACGGTTCTCCTGTGCTATTTTAACTCTCGCGCAGTGTAAAGGAGAATGCTTATGAAACACGTCAGATTATCGATTGCGATTGCCTTAATACTGGCACTATCCCTGTTGTTGGGATGTGGGAGTCAAAATGCCGAAAACTCTCGGAATAAAAATCAAAATAGCGGTTCTTGGGAACAGCGTGGCAGGATCGTGAAGGACATAACGATTGGTGCCAAAACAGCAGATACAGTAAGAATGGAGCTGCGTTTTGGCGCTGCCGATTTCAGACTGCGCCCTGCCAATATGAGACCTTTGGTAGAAGGTCAAATTGCTTATTTTGACAGCAGACTGGCGCCGGAAATTACTGAGTACAGTGATTACGTCAAAATCAGTCAGGAAACATGGGATATGGCTGCCACTCTGGACAATGTCAAGACCGAGTGGGATCTAAACCTGTCAACCCGGCAGGTGCTCGATCTGTCCATTCATGCGGGTGCCTTTAAAGGCGAATTTGACTTTTCCGGATTACGGCTGGCGAATCTTACGATGGCAACCGGTGCTGCTGACGGTAAAGTGGCTTTCAATAAAGAGAATCCGCAAACAATGAGACGCTTCGAATTTTCGACTGGTGCTTCTTCATTTGATCTGAGTGGATTACTGAATGCAGGCTTCAAATACATGGATTTTAAAGGCGGAGCTGGTACATATACGCTTGATTTCGGCGGTAATCTTAGAAAAGAGAGCGTTCAGGCAGAAATTGCGGTTGGCGTATGTGAAATGACGATCTTAGTACCCAGAGACGTCAGTACCCGCGTCGTGCTTAAAGGGGCGCTGACTTCGGTTTCACATGGCTCCTTCCTCCTGGCAGGCTCCAGAGAGTATGTCAATGGGGCATATGATGCCTCCAAGCCGACCCTTGAAATAACCGTCAACATGAGTCTGGGTAGTCTTAACCTGAAAGAAACGTGATATTCTGTCAAAGATAGGCTATTTTCTGCGGAGGAAAGCCCGGTATTCTGCGAGAACATTTTATGGAATCGCAGACCGGGAGGGATCACATGTTATGTCTGGACATGCCGTAGCCGCAGAACATGACTACCCGTGCGCCTGCGCCAAGAATCGCATCAGTGCCGAAGAAATCAACGTCCTACGGTGGATTAATGAAGCCGGGGCACGCAGAGCACAAAGCGCTTTGAGTGAATTTTTGAAACAAGAGACGATCCTTAATACACCAAGAATTTCGGTGCTGCCGCTTGCTTTGCTGATGCAGCAAATGGGTTCCAAACCGCGTGAATTGATTGGCATACATGTGCGCATTATTGGAGAAGTAAGCGGCGAAATGTACTTTTTGTTTGCACGCAAAGATGCTGTTCGACTGGTTGAGATGCTTGTTGGGGAACGGGTGCGCCTGACTTCGAAACTGAATAAGATCGAATCTTCAGCACTGAGTGAAATTGCCAATATCCTGACAGGCGCCTATTGGTATGCCATGACCGACCGGACTGCCCTGAACTGGCGCATTACTGTGCCGGCTATCGTGGAAGATGTCGGGAAGCTGCTGACCCTATCCAACCGGCTTTACGATTTTACCTCCATGGTTTTCCTTACTGACATTACGATTCCTCAAAAGGACGTACGTGGACACTTTTTGTTATTGCCGCGCCAGGAGGCTTTGCCAAAATTGCTTGCGAATTTGGGGTAGCATGGGATAGTAATCGCTCTATGGCGCTCTATGGAGTTGCCATGCTCAAGAATCTGCGTTTTCTGCGATATATTGCGTGAATCCAATGCCGTTTGAACTTTTGAGATTGCAATGCCCGGCAGTACTAATACTGTCGGGCATTGACGTATTAAGGCGCGAAATCTATAATTAAGCCATACGATCGCATCCACAGGAGGCTCTTACATGACAAGTACAAACCCGGCGGCCATAGAGACGCGCATATCCAACAGGAATTATAAACCGTATATTGCTTTGGTAATTGGTATTATCTGTCTGGGGCTTTCTCCGATATTCGTGCGCATGGCGAATGCGCCTGGTCCGGTAACCAGTTTCTACCGCATGCTGATTGGCACTATTGTATTGGCAGTGCCGGTTTTGCGTCATTTCCGTGTAAATGGGATGAATTCGGATTCTCGCAAAGGCATCAAGCTGGCCATTATTGGCGGGCTTTTCTTTGCCGGAGATTTGCTGTTATGGGCGACCGGCGTGATGATTGGCGGAGCAACTATTCCGACGCTGCTTTCCAATGTTGCGCCACTATGGGTTGGATTAGCCGCCCTCCTCATCTTCAAAGAGAAATTGCGGCCCCTCTTTTGGATAGGGTTGTCTATTGCCATGGCTGGAGCAGTGCTCATTCTTGGCAACGACTTGTTGAGTTCAGCTGCATTTGGCCTGGGCAGTCTGCTTGGTTTATTATCAAGCATATTTTACTGTGGATATTTTGTTATGACTCAGATGGGACGCAAATACCTGGATCCAATGTCGTATTTTTGGCCTGCCGCCGCAAGCGGTACGATTGTTTTATTTATCTATTGCCTGCTGATGAAACTGCCCCTGACCGGATATTCATCAACAACTTATTTATTCTTTCTGGCAAATGGATTGATCACACAGGTGATTGGCTATTTATCTGTAAACTACGCTCTCGGGCATTTGCCTGCATCCATCGTTTCGCCTACCTTGCTGGGACAACCCGTTATTACAGCCTTGGTCGCATGGCCGCTGCTTTCAGAGATGCTTTCGCCAATGCATTTTATAGGGGGAGTAGCGATTCTGGCCGGGGTAATCATGGTGCATAGGGGTCAGGAATCAAAGCAATAACCTGTTGCCGCATATCGACGTAAACGAATCATCAATGCGAAACGGTTAAAGCATGCCGAAATGCGAACACTAACTCATAAACACATGAACTTGAGGCCTTGAACTTACGCCATGTTTTTCAGCTAATGTCCAAGTTTAGCAGGAAAAGCGATGCGCTTATGAGAAATAGTTTTGATTAACATTGTTAAGGAGCTTCGCCATGTCCAAACGCGCGATCCTTTATATCGGCATCATTCTATGCTGTCTGGCGATCAGCATTATTTTGCTGCTGACCATAAAAAAGCGTCAGCCTGAGCCGTCCGTAAATTTTCCGATCCCCCCGCTGCCAATGGAAGAGCCAGCACCGGAATCGAACGTCCCGGGTCTTTTCGATTAACCCAGACAGACAGTCAGCATAAAGGCAGCACAAAGGGACGGTTCTCTTGTGTCTCTTGTGTCATTTTGAGCCTATAGGTGGCCACCAATATTATTATTCAAAGAAAGGCGGGAATTCATTTTGAATGAGCAGAGGTTTTTAGGCGAAGCTCTCACATTTGACGATGTACTGCTTGTGCCGTCCATGTCGGAGGTTACTCCCAAAAACGTTTCTACACGAACTCGACTGACTAAGAAAATTAATCTTAATATTCCCCTGATGAGTGCAGGGATGGATACTGTCACCGAATCCAGATTAGCAATTGCCATAGCCAGAGAAGGCGGCATCGGCATTATTCATAAAAACATGAGTATCAGCGATCAAGCCCTGAAAGTTGATCGCGTAAAACGTTCTGAACATGGAATCATTCTTGACCCCTTCTATTTACATCCCGAGAACACGCTCAGAGAAGCGCTTAATCTAATGGAACGCTACCGCATTTCAGGCGTTCCGATCACTGATCATTCCGGGCGTTTGGTCGGAATTCTTACTAACCGGGATTTGCGTTTCGAAACCGAGTTTCACAGGCCGATCAGCGAAGCGATGACCAAAGAAAATCTGGTCACTGCCCCGGTAGGTACCACGCTTGCCGAAGCTGAAAAGATTCTGCAAAAACATAAAATTGAAAAACTGCCTTTGGTCGACAGTAATTACTGTCTCAAGGGTTTGATTACGATAAAAGACATCAAAAAGGCGCGTCAATACCCAGATTCCGCCAAGGATGCCAAAGGCCGCCTGCTGGTAGGAGCAGCTGTCGGCATCACCGTGGACATTCTGGATCGTGTCAGTGCACTGATTGATGCCGGAGTGGATGTAGTTGTTGTCGATTCGGCGCATGGCCACTCCAGGAATGTATTGGATGCCATTCATAATCTGAAAAAGAGTTTCCCGGAATTACAGGTCATCGGCGGTAACGTGGCGACAGCGGAAGGCGCCCGGGCTTTAATCGAAGCAGGCGTCGACTGTGTCAAAGTTGGCATTGGTCCGGGCTCAATTTGCACCACCCGTGTAGTAGCCGGAATTGGAGTGCCGCAAATCACAGCGGTATATAACTGTGCTTTGGAAGCCGCCAAATATGATATTCCCGTGATCGCAGACGGTGGCGTAAAATACTCCGGCGACATTACCAAAGCGATTGCGGCCGGCGCAGATGTTGTCATGATAGGCAGCCTGTTTGCCGGGACTGAGGAAAGCCCTGGCGATACCGAAATTTATCAGGGCAGAACATATAAAGTGTACCGGGGAATGGGTTCATTGGGTGCTATGAAAGCTGGCAGCAGCGACCGCTACTTCCAGGAAGATCAACAAAAGCTGGTGCCGGAAGGTATCGAGGGGCGCGTGCCGTATAGAGGACCGCTGGCGGATACAGTATTCCAGTTAATCGGCGGATTACGCGCTGGCATGGGTTATTGCGGCGTAAAGGATATTTACGAGTTGAAGACCAAGACCCGTTTTATCAGAATCACAAGTGCTGGTTTGCGGGAAAGCCATCCGCATGATGTGCGGATTACAAAGGAGGCGCCAAACTATAGCTTTGATTAATAGCATAAAAACCGTCATTACTGATCCGGAAAAATCGCTGAATGTTCCTAATGCGATAACCGCTTCCCGGGCAGTAATCGCCATAGTAGCCGCCTTCTTATTTGCATCTGAAAATCAGGCCAGTTTTTACTGGGGTATAGCCTTGTTTACCTGCGCCGGGTTAACGGATCTGGTGGATGGCTGGCTGGCTCGCAAAACGGGACAAGTCAGCGATTTAGGTAAAATGCTGGATCCGGTGGCAGATAAAATCGCGATATTTGCGCTTTTTGCAGCGTTCAGCGTCAAACTGGGATTGCCGCTTTGGGTACCAGCTATTTACGCAATCAAAGAGTTGACGCAGCTAATTGTGGGCGCACTTCTGTTTTCAAAAGTCGGTCGTCCGCTGCAGGCCAATGTTTGGGGCAAATCCGCCAGTCTGGTACTGTATGGCGGAGCGCTTTTGTATCTGCTGGGGCACCTGTTTTGGGAAAGCCTGCAAGTAGTGGGGCTGATTGTTTTAGTAATTGGTCTGGCGCTTTCAGTTTTCGCCGGTCTGGGCTATTACCGGCAGATTAAAAAGATGCCGGCTTTGGCTGATCCCGGAACGAAAGGAGATTAGTCTATGGCCGCATGGGCGGTACTGATTTTAGTCACGATTGTGCCAGGGTTGCTATGGTTAATGTATTTCTACCGCAAGGACATTTATGAGCCAGAGCCCAAAAACATTGTCTTGCGTTCGTTTATGCTCGGTATGGCAGCTGTTTTGGCGGCGGCTCTTATCGAAATCCTTTTCAGAGATGGTCTGGAAAGTGCCAGACTATCCGGTGACCTGTTCGGTTTATTCCTCTACTCTTTCTTAGGAATCGGACTGGTTGAAGAAGGACTCAAAATGGCGGTAATCTGGTTTTCTGCCTATCGTTCACCGGAGTTCAACGAGATCATGGATGGCATTATTTACGGCACATCAGTTGGTTTAGGCTTTGCCGCTCTGGAAAACCTTTTTTACGCCAGAGCCTGGGGTTTGTGGATAGCCTTGTCACGAGCCGTTCTTACGTGTCTGGCGCATGCCCTTTTTTCGGGCTTGGCTGGCTTTTTCATGGCTCTGGCGCGCTTTAACCCGGAAAAAAGAACCGGGTACATGCTGAAAGGATTGCTGATAACCAGTTTCTGGCATGGTACATATGATTTCTTGTTGCTAAGTCCTTATCCGCTTTGGCGGTTTGGAAGCCTCTTGATTGTGTTAGGGCTGGCGTTCACAATCGGACGGAAAATTACTTTTGCACAGCATTTTTCGCCATTCCGCAAAGCAAAAGAAGATTAGGGAGGTATTAATATGTCGGGTCATTCCAAGTGGGCTAACATCAAGCATAAAAAGGAAAAGAGTGACTCTGCCAAGGCGCAGGCCTTTACCAGAGTTACCCGCGAGATTATTATCGCCGCTCGCGAAGGCGGTCCCGATCCAGAAGGCAACTTCCGTCTGCGTCTGGCCATCCAGAATGCGCGCAGCGTTAATATGCCTAATGACAATATTCAGCGTGCCATCAAACGTGGTTCCGGTGGCGAAGATGGCGCCAATCTTGAGCAGGTTACTTATGAAGGCTATGGCCCGGCTGGAGTAGCAGTGATTGTCGAGACCATGACTGATAACCGCAACAGGACAGCAGCCGATGTCAGGCACCTGTTTTCGAAGTATGGCGGCAATTTGGGAGAGAACGGCTGCGTTGCCTGGATGTTCAACCGCAAAGGGTATTTGGTTATTGAAATGGAAGATAAGCCTTTTACAGAGGATCAAGTATCGGAATGGGCCATCGAAGGCGGCGCTGAAGATTTGGAAGTCAGTGACGGAATCATCGAAATCTATACTGCTCCTGAAGATTTGCAGGTTGTTCAGGAATACCTTGAATCCAAAGGCGTGGAGTTTGCTGAATCCGAAACTACTATGATTGCTCAGAATGAAGTCACCCTGGATGAACAGACTGCCCAACGGGTTGCCAAACTTTTGGACGCTTTGGAAGAGCTGGATGATGTCCAAAAAGTGCATACCAATCTGGCAGAGGATCTTGAATAAAGTTTTTGGATAATTCTCCTTTTTTGGGGAATCATATTACCCAAAGGCTGACCGGGAAATGACTCTACTTCGGCTCCGCTTCATTACAGGATCAGGCGCGGTACAGACGAGCGCTATCTGGCAATGGAGTGGCTGGCGTTTTCCGGCAGACCGGAGGTAATTGAGGGATGAGGTTTTTTAAAACCCGATTGCGCCGTAAACTGCTTATTTTCGCCGGTTCGATACTCCTGTTAGGCGCTGCCATTGTGTATCGCATCTATGACAATCGGCTGAATGAGAAACCGGCGCAGCAAACGGCAACTGAATCCCGCATCCAAAATGAGACCAGTAAACTGGTGCGGGAAATATATAGTTGTGGGCATGAGAGCTTAACAACCGGTCAGTTTATGCCACAGCAAATCGGCCTTGGAAGGGCTGCTTTTGAAAAAGAAACTGTTGGCTATCAGATCGAGGAGTTTAGTACCGACCAGGTTGTTCTCTTGCGACGCCATACTTTACTGTGTAATGACTGTAAATCGGGAGAATTTATCGGTATACTGAACGGCTATGTTTCCGTTTTCGCCGGTACGCCTCAAAAGCCCGGCCCAATACTTGAAACCACCCGTATTCCTGTCTCCAGACTGCCGCAATCGGAAAGGATCAAACTCGAAAGCGGGATCCCGGTAAATAACATTAGCGAGCGTCTGCATATTCTGGAGGGTCTTTCAGAATATATGGAGCGTGAATGAATAGCATTATTGAGTTTGATTTGGATTACTGAGTTAGGAAAGAAGCCTTTTTGATAGCAGAGGCTTCTTTTTTATAGCCTCAGACAGAACATATGTTCAGTTTCGAGCGTTCGGCAGCAGGATACCACCCCCTGGAAAGCGAATACGGGAGGGTAGAGAAAGGTGGCAGGCTGATGATCGTTCTCGGAGTTGACCCGGGTACTGCAATTACCGGATATGGCATTGTTAACTTTACGTCCTCCAAAATGGAGGCTATTCATTTTGGGGTGATTCGTACGTCTCCGGATACTATAACCGCTGATAGGCTGAAGTCTATTTATGGTGCGATGAGTGTTCTGATTGATACATATAATCCCGCATGTATGGCTGTGGAACAGTTGTTTTTCAATAAGAATGTTACAACAGCGTTAGCGGTGGGGCAGGCCCGTGGCGTGGTTCTGCTGGCTGCGGCGCAGCGCGGTATTCCTGTGGCGGAGTATACACCGTTACAGGTTAAGCAAGCGGTTGTTGGCTATGGACGGGCTGAAAAGCGGCAGATTCAGGAAATGGTTCGAATCCTCCTCAAACTGGAGTCATTGCCTAAACCGGACGATGCTGCGGATGCATTGGCAATTGCCATTTGCCATTCACATTCTGCCTGTGCCGGTCAAAAGTGGTCTGACAGGCAAAGTCATGGCGGAGGTTGATACGGATGATCGCAATGCTAAGCGGCAAAGTAGTCCAAGTCGGCACTGATCGGCTGATTATTGAAACTGGTGGCATCGGCTTTGAAGTGCTGGTACCGCTGAATGTAATTAATGAAGCCGTCAAAGTTGAGCAAATCAAGCTCTTTACCTATTTGCACGTCCGCGAAGACGCCATGGTACTCTATGGTTTTCTGGCGGCCGCTGATAAGAAAGCCTTTGAGCAGCTTACCTCGGTCTCCGGAATTGGTCCTAAAACAGCTCTGGCGATATTGTCTGCATTACCGGCTGAACGACTGGCTGCCGTCATTAGGGGCGGTGACGCTGCCGCACTGAAAGGCATTCCGGGAGTCGGTCCCAAGACGGCCGGACGTCTGGTGCTGGAATTGCAGGGCAAGTTTGAGGCCGGCACTTTTGGAACTCCCGCCTTTATGCAGGAAATGCCCGACGATGACAGTGTGGCAGCATTAATGGCTCTGGGATACCAGCGCGCCGCTGCCGCACAGGCAGTGGAGGCGGCCCGCAAAGCGCTGAGCAGTGGCGCGAACAAGGGGGCCAAGGGGGCGGGCGCCGCGGATGCGCATGGTGCGCATGGAGATGGGGATGGGAAGGCGGATGTGGGCGCTCTCACAGGTGCCAATCCTGGAGATGCGTCGTCGGTTATCAGATATGCTCTGAAACTGCTAGCCCGACAGTAGCATGGCAGTAGCATGGCAGTAGCATGGCAGTAGCATAGAGAAGGGGTGGCAATTCTAGCATGGAAGAAGAACGCCTTATAGCACCCGGTGAGTTGGCAGAAGACAACGAAATAGAGAGATCCCTTCGTCCGCGCCGCCTGGATGAATATATCGGACAAACCCGCATTAAGGAGAATATGCAGGTGTATATTCAGGCTGCCAGGGGCAGGCGGGAAGCTTTGGATCATGTCCTGCTCTATGGGCCTCCAGGCCTTGGCAAAACGACTCTGGCGGCTATTATTGCCAATGAACTGGGCACTAATTTTCGTGCCACTTCCGGCCCGGCAATCGAGAGAGCCGGCGACTTGGCTGCCATTTTGACCAACCTGGAACCCTATGATGTGCTTTTTATCGATGAGATTCATCGGCTGAATCGCACGGTTGAGGAAATACTTTATCCGGCTATGGAAGATTTTGCGCTCGATATCATTATCGGGAAAGGACCTTCCGCCCGCACATTGCGCATTGATCTGCAGCCGTTTACATTAGTGGGGGCAACAACGCGCGCCGGGCTGTTAACATCACCCTTGCGTGACCGCTTTGGCATCATCGACCGGCTTGAGTACTATGATGCCGCTGAGCTGGAGCAGATTGTCAAGCGCTCGGCGTCCATCATGAACATTACCATTGATAGTCAAGGCGCCGCTGAAATAGCAGGACGGGCGCGCGGCACTCCACGCGTTGCCAATCGGCTGCTGAAAAGAGTGCGCGATTTTGCTCAGGTCCGGGCCAACGGTCATATTACCAAAACTGTGGCGGATGAATCGCTCACTATGCTGGAAATTGACGCTCTCGGACTCGATCGCATTGATCGCCAGCTCTTAACCACTTTGGCGGAGAAATATGCCGGCGGCCCGGTAGGGCTGGAAACTCTGGCGGCCTCCATCAGTGAAGAGCCCGAAACGGTCGAAGATGTTTATGAGCCATATCTAATGAAGATCGGATTCTTGCAGCGTACTCCCAGAGGACGCATGATCACCTATCCGGCTTGTCGCCACCTGGGCATTAAAGTTCCCGGAAGGACAGAGCAGGACACGCTATTTGAAATACCTGAAGAAGGTTAACCTAAAATGAAATAAATGAAATAAGCGAAAGAAGTGTTGCGGCGATGCCAAAGATTCTGCTTCATATCTGTTGCGCACCTTGCTCCATTTATACCGTAGATCACCTGCGCACTGAAGGATTTGAGCCGCACGGGTTTTTCTATAATCCCAATATCCATCCCTATAAGGAATACCGTCGGCGACTTGAAACACTTCAGGAGCACGCTGCCAAAACAGGCTTGCCGCTGACTGTACGCGATGAATACGATTTGGAAGGCTACTTAAGCGGAGCAGTGCAGCGTTTGAAAGACCGATGCCATTATTGTTATGAAACGCGCCTGCGGCCTGCTGCTCAGGAAGCGGCCAGCCAAGGATATGAAATTTTTGGTACAACACTGATGATCAGTCCCTATCAGGATCAGGAAGCTCTGCGACGGATTGGCAATCAGCTTGCCAAAGAGTACGGCATTGAGTTTTATGATCAGGACTTGCGGGCGGGTTTCCGGGAAGGGCAGAGACGTGCCCGCGAACTGGGCCTCTACCTCCAGCCCTATTGCGGCTGCATTTTTAGCGAACGTGACCGATATGCCAAAAAAGGATGATGGGCTTGTCTCTTTACAGCACCGAAGGGATTATTTTGCGGGTCAGGCCATTTGGAGAAGCTGATCGCATTTTGACGATCCTGACACGCACCGAGGGAATTGTGGAAACAGTCGCCCGGGGGGCAAGACGCCCAAGAAGCCGGCTGGTGGGGGCTACACTGCCATTTACTCAGATTCAGGCACTCATTTTTGGCGGAAAAACGCTCGATAATCTTAGTCAGGCAGAAATAATCAATACATTTGGTGCCATCAGGGAAGACCTGCTGCGTACGGCATATGGCACCTATTGGTGCGAATTGGCCTATGAATTTATGGGGCAGCGGGATCCAAATGAAGAACTTTATCTCTTCTTTCTGGCGTCTCTATTAATGCTGGAATCGACTGATGATCCCGGCTTATTGTCCATCTATTTTGAACTGAGATTTCTTTCACAGCTGGGTTACCGGCCGGCACTTGATTGCTGCTGTGCGTGTGGCAAATCGATGGCTGAGGGTGGGGCAGGTTCATTTCTGACTTCTTCCGGAGGTCTGCTGTGCGCTTCCTGCAGCCAATCCAATGCTTCGGGAGAAGTGTTGTCGGCGGCAGCCATAGGGTTTATGAGGATGCTTCAGGTCTGGGATTTAAGAAAACTAAACGTCCTCAAGCTGCCCGAAACAGCCCGTGCCGAAGTCAGGAGTGCCATTCGGCGCTTTACAGCCGAGCAATCAGGAAAACCGCTGAAGTCTCTGGAGTTTTTGCGCTCGGTTGAGTCGTAAGGTGCGAAATGCCAAGACCGTCGCCAGTCCTGCCCTGCGCATAGAACCGAGCTCCCCAAGGGTAGAATATCCCTGACGGGGGTGATTTTTTGGACAATTTGATTACTGCTGAACAGCAACTGGATCTGATCGATCAAATCAGAGCGCGTATTCCGGTTACCTATGAAGAGGCTAATAATGCGCTTGATAAGACCGGAGGCAATCTCATCGATGCCCTGGCGCTCCTTGAAAATGAATATATTGCTGAACAACCGGCTGTCAAGCGCCGGCAGAAAATTGAATCTCTCATTTCCGGATGGATTGAAAAAGGGCGGGCCACTCGCCTACTTGTAAAGCAAAATCAGGAGGTTGTTGCTCAGGTTCCTGTTTCCGCCGGGTTAGTTGGCGCGATACTGTCTCCGAGACTAGCCTTAATAGGGGCTGTAGCTGCGCTGGCGGGGGGCTGTCGTCTTGAACTGGAACCTATCAAGGCCGAGGCCTCCGAGGAAGACACGCAGAAAACGCGGGAAGCTTTGGACGCCTCACTCACAACAGGCGTATCTGAAGTCGCAAATCTGCCAGATGAGCTAGATTTATTAGATGCTCGGGTTGCACGCGCCACAACGGAGGATCACACTTCTCTGCCGCATTGACAATGGCTGGAGTTTTTGGTATACTTCACTGCAATGAAAAAAATAGCAATCAAGGGTATGACTGGCCAACAGGGTGAAACTGCGGGAAATACTCTCGTCCCTGGCATTACTAATGCTATTTGGACGGGGGTTTTTTTGTGAGGTGCAATCAGTTTGAGGATCTTGCGATATTGGTATGCTATTATTAAAGAGCACCGTTCCTTTTTGCTGGCTGCATGCGCAGTTTTTTTCGGCAGTTTGGCTGCCGGGGTTGTAGTAGGTCTCGTAATGCAGGAGTCTGCCACGCCGCTGTTGGAAAAATTAATGCAGCCTTTGGGAACACTTGCAGAATCTTTGCGAAATCAGCCGCTATACTTGCGCGCAGCCTATGTCTTTTTGAACAATTCTCGTGTTATGATAATGGTACTTGTAGGAGCCTACCTGGGAGGTTTGATTCCTCCGCTCGTTTTGCTGTTTAACGGCTTTATCATTGGCTTATTCAGTGCATCGCCGATTATGACCGCCAATATCGGACTGGTCGGATTCTTAATTTCTTTGGTGCCACACGGCATTTTTGAAATACCGGCTATATTACTTAGTGGTATGATGGGTCTGCGCATTGCTAAAGAATTATGGAGCGGCATATTTGGACGGCCAACTGATACGCTGGGCCGCGTATCCAAACAGGTTTTGGGAATCAGCCCATTGCTGATTCTGTTGCTTTTGATCGCAGCTATACTGGAAATATACGTTAGCTCCAGAATCGTGTAGTTGGGAGGAACGACGCTTGAATCTGCAGGATCTCATCTTTCGTTTGGGGCATTTTTGGTCTGCAGCAGGCTGCCTGGCAGTGCAGCCCTATGACATCGAAATGGGTGCCGGGACAATGAGTCCACACACATTTCTACGGGCACTCGGACCAGAACCATGGAATGCGGCCTATGTTCAGCCTTCACGGCGCCCCGCTGACGGACGCTATGGCGAAAACCCCAATCGCCTGTTTTCCTATTTTCAGTACCAGGTAATCATGAAACCTTCTCCGGATGATATCATTGATAAGTATCTGGCCAGTTTGCAGGAGATTGGCATTGATCCGCTTGCGCATGATATCCGTTTTGTAGAAGACAACTGGGAGTCGCCTACCTTAGGTGCCTGGGGCACCGGGTGGGAAGTTTGGCTGGACGGAATGGAAATTACCCAGTTTACATATTTCCAGCAGATTGGAGGGGTTGATGCCCGGCCGGTTTCTGCCGAAATAACATTTGGGGTCGAGCGCCTGGCCATGTTTCTTCAGGGAGTGGATAATGTTTTCGATCTGGAGTGGGCTAACGGCATCAAATACGGGGATTTGTTCCATCAGAATGAGTATCAGCAATCCAAATATCACTTCGAGGTTTCTGATGCCGCTTTGCTTTTCAAGTTGTTTGATATGTATGAAGCAGAAGCCAAAAGAGTATTGGAGACTGGTTTGGTACTACCTGCTTTCGACTGGGTTTTAAAATGCTCTCATGCTTTTAATCAATTAGATGCCAGGGGGGCTATCGGAGTTACCGAGCGCGCTTCCTACATTTTGCGCGTCAGAAACATGGCCCGCGCCTGTGCGACAGCCTATATCGCCAACCGTGAGGCTCTTGGTTATCCTCTTCTGCAAGGAGGGGCTCATTCTTGAAAAAACTATTGTTTGAGATCGGCGTTGAAGAATTGCCAGCCCGTTTTATCCCTGGTGCCATGAAGCATATGGCGGAGCGCGGAGAGCAGCTACTCAGCGCGGCCCGTCTGCAGCCGCAAAGAGTGGAAGTATCCGCCACACCGCGTCGGCTGGTGCTGACAGCTGAAGTCAGTGAAATGCAGCCGGATCAGCAGAAAGAGATCAAAGGCCCCCCGGTCAAAGCAGCCTTTGATGCACAAGGCGGCTTTACGAAAGCAGCGCTGGGATTTGCAGCCAGCCAGAAAATTGCGCCGGAAGCTCTGTACCGTGCGCAATATGAAGGTGGCGAGTATGTTTTCGCCAGAGTTGAGGAACGCGGACGGGCTGCTCTGGAAGTGCTGGCCGAAGTGCTGCCCCAATTATTACTCTCTTTCTCTTTCCCGAAAGCAATGCGCTGGGCAAGTTATGATCTGAAATGGGCGCGGCCAATCCGCTGGATCGTGGCACTGCTGGGAGAAGAAGTCATCAATTTTGAGATTGCCGGAATTAAAGCCGGTCGTCATACATATGGACTGCGTTTTTTGCATCCTGAACCGATTAGTGTGCCGGATGCCTCGCAACATGCCAGGCTGCTGTCAGAAGCACATGTTATCCTAAATCATGAAGAACGCTACCGCGTGATCAAACAGTTAGTGCAGGAAGCGGCCGCTAAAGAAGGCGGGCATGTTGACGAAAATGACGAGGAGCTTTTCCGGGAAGTCACCGATATTAACGAGTACCCCTCGGTTGTCGTTGGCAGCTTCAATCCGGAGTATCTGAAGTTGCCCGTTGAAGTGATTATTACTCCAATGCGGCTGCACCAGAAATATTTTCCGATCTATAATGCTGATGGATCACTCTTGCCGCGTTTCATTACCATCCGGAATGGTCTGGCGGATACACAGGGCAATGTGCGAGCTGGCAATGAGAAAGTGCTGGCCGCCCGTCTGGCGGATGCGGCTTTCTTCTATGATGAAGATCGCAAGACAAAGCTAGTCGACCGCTTACCGCGCCTTGAGACTTTGGTGTTCCAGGAAAAACTGGGTACCATGCGCTTTAGGGCCGAACGTCTGCAGCGGCTGGCCCCGGTGATCTGCCGTATCATCGGCGGCTCAGCTCAGAAATGCGCCATTGCGGAACGCGCTGCGCTACTGAGCAAATCAGATTTAGTCACTAACATGGTCTTCGAATTTACCGAGCTGCAGGGTGTGATGGGCAGCCATTATGCCATCAGTGACGGGGAAGATCCGGCGGTTGCCAAGGCTATTGGCGAGCAGTACCGCCCAAACTCTTCCGGCGGGGCTTTGCCAGAAACAGTGCCCGGCCGAGCGCTGGCGCTGGCGGATAAGATCGATGCACTGACCGGCTATTTTGGCGTAGGTCTGATTCCCAGCGGTTCGCAGGATCCGTTCGCATTGCGCCGCGCAGCCCTTGGTGTCATCGCTATCATCAAAGACACCGGGATCAGCATCGGTCTGAAATCATTAATTGAGCAGGCCTATGATTTATATGGCGGAAAAGTTGCATTCAAAAACGATCGTGCGACAGTCTGCTCCTTACTGGATGAGTTCTTCCGTGGCCGGATGCGTGCGGCGCTTCTGGAGGACGGTTATCGCTATGATCTTGTAGATGCCATTCTGGCAGGCGGACAGCTCAATCCCTCTGATTTTTACACCAGAATTGCTGCCCTGGATCAGGCAGCAAACACCGCTGATTTCCTGACAGCCCTGGCGGTCTTTAACAGAGCGGGCAATCTGGCTTCCAAGGCTACGACCGACACCTATGATCGCAATATCCTTCCGGAAGAAGCTGATCGGCAGCTAGTGGCGGCCTATGAAAGCGCCCGGCAGGAGGTCTTGGAGGTTTTGGGGAGCGGCAGCATTACCGTCGCCAATGTGGCCGCCACGCTTCAGGCTCTGGCAGGTATGCGCAGTGCAGTGGATCATTTCTTTGACACCGTGCTTGTTATGGCGCCAGACGAAAAAGTCCGTCAAAGCAGGCTGGCTTTGCTGAAGGCGATAGTAGTATTGTTTGATATGCTATGGGACTGGAGCAAAATAGTGGTTTGATGCAGGAATTATTTCTGCTTTAGCGAAAAAAACCTGTCGATTACATAGCGTGATTAGACATGTTGGTAGGATACAATTTAAGGAGGGAATTCTTTGGCTAAGTATGTGTATTTCTTCGGCAACGGTAAAGCCGAAGGCGATGCAGGGATGAAAAACCTGCTCGGTGGCAAAGGCGCTAATCTTGCTGAAATGACCAACCTGGGGATCCCAGTTCCTCCGGGTTTCACAATCAGCACCGAGGTTTGTGTGGCTTACTATGAAAACAATAAGCAATGGCCATCTGGACTGGAGCAAGAAATCGATGAAAATCTCCGGAAACTGGAACAGGCCATTGGAGCCAAATTTGGAGATTCCGAAAATCCGCTGCTCGTATCGGTACGCTCTGGAGCACGTGCTTCAATGCCAGGCATGATGGATACAATCCTGAACCTTGGCATTAACCATGCAGCCGTACAGGGCCTTATTAAACGTTCCAACAACCCGCGTTTTGCCTGGGACAGCTTCCGCCGCTTCATTCAAATGTACGGCGATGTTGTCCTGCAAGTGCCGCATGATGATTTTGAGCATTTGCTGCAGGAAAAGAAGAACGAGCGTGGCGTGACACACGATACCGAACTGACTGCCGAAGACCTGCAGGATCTGGTTTCCCGCTATCTTGAGATGGTCAAAAAGGTCATTGGACGGGAATTCCCGATGGATCCCAAAGAACAACTTTACGGTGCCATCAATGCTGTCTTTGGTTCGTGGATGAATGAGCGCGCAATCACTTACCGCAAGCTCAATAAGATCCCGGATGAGTGGGGTACCGCGGTCAATGTTCAATCGATGGTATTCGGTAATATGGGTGCCACCTCGGCAACCGGCGTTGCCTTTACGAGGAACCCGTCTACCGGCAAGAATGAGTTCTATGGCGAGTATCTGATCAATGCCCAGGGTGAAGACGTGGTTGCCGGTATTCGTACTCCTCAGGAAATTGGTCTGGAGGCTTCCCGCAAATGGGCGGCTGACAACAATATCAGCGAAGAGGAACGCAAAACCAAGTACCCGTCACTGGAAGAAGTCATGCCGGATGTCTACCAGCAACTGCTTGATATTCGCACCCGTCTGGAAGGTCACTATCGTGACATGCAGGATATTGAGTTCACGGTACAGGATCGCAAACTGTATATGCTGCAGACACGTAATGGCAAACGTACCGGACCGGCAGCTGTAAGGATAGCTGTGGAAATGGTTAAGGAAGGTCTGATCGATGAAAAGACAGCTGTAATGCGCGTTGAACCGGAACAGCTTAATCAGCTCCTGCATCCGCGCATTGATCCGAGTGCCAAGTTGAATAAGCTTACCAAAGGCTTGCCTGCTTCGCCGGGTGCCGCAGTTGGCAAAGTCGTCTTTAATGCTGCTGACGCTGAAGCCTGGGCGGCCCGTAAAGAACCTGTGATTCTTGTTCGTACAGAAACCAGTCCAGAGGATATCGGCGGCATGAACGTCGCTAAGGGAATCCTGACGGCGCGCGGCGGCATGACTTCACATGCTGCTGTTGTGGCGCGCGGTATGGGCAAATGCTGTGTCGCAGGATGCGGCGAAGTCATTGTGGATGAGATAAACCGTAGTTTCACAGTTGGCAAAGTCACTGTTAAAGAAGGCGACTGGCTGACCCTCAACGGCTCAACCGGAGATGTCATCCTTGGCCAGGTCAAGCTGATCAGTCCGGAGCTGAGTGGTGATTTCGGCCAGCTAATGGAATGGGCCGACAAGTTCCGTGCTCTCAAAGTACGTACTAACGCTGACACTCCGGAAGACAGCCGGGTGGCTCGCAATTTCGGCGCCGAGGGTATTGGGCTGACCCGTACTGAACATATGTTCTTTGGACCCGAAAAAGAGCGCATTCAGGCTATGCGCGAGATGATCATCGCCGACACCTTTGAAGATCGCAAGGCTGCGCTTGCAAAACTGCTCCCTTACCAGAGATCAGACTTTAAGGGTATTTTCGAAGCGATGAACGGTCTTCCGGTAACCATTCGTCTGCTGGATCCACCTTTGCATGAATTCCTGCCGCAAGAAGCAGATCAGCAAGAGGCTATCGCCAAAGAACTGGGAATTCCGGTAAAGGTAGTTTCTGACAAAGTACATTCACTCAAAGAATTGAACCCGATGCTTGGCTTCCGTGGATGCCGCCTGGGAATTGTCTATCCAGAAATCTTTGAAATGCAGGTACAGGCTATATTTGAAGCCGCCTGTGAAGCTCAGGCCAGTGGCATTAAAGTAGAGCCGGAAGTAATGATCCCCTTGATTGGCACCATCGGCGAAATGAAAATGATCAAAGAGTACAGTATTAAAGTCGCCGAGGAAGTCATGCGCAAGGCTAATGTTCAAGTGAAATATATGATTGGCACCATGATCGAGATTCCGCGTGCCGCTCTGTTGGCGGATAAAATTGCTGAAGATGCCGAATTCTTCTCGTTTGGCACCAATGACCTGACCCAGATGACATTCGGTTACAGCCGTGACGATGCCGGACGTTTCTTGCCGACCTATGTTGACAAGAAAATCCTGAAAGACGACGTATTCCAGTCCATTGATCAGGAAGGCGTTGGCCAGCTGGTAGCTTTAGCAGTGGAGCGCGGCCGCATGACCCGTCCCCAGATTAAGCTGGGCGTCTGCGGAGAGCATGGTGGCGATCCCGCTTCCGTAACATTCTTCCATAATGTAGGCCTGAATTACGTAAGTTGCTCGCCTTACCGGGTACCGATTGCCCGACTGGCAGCCGCCCAGGCCAACATTACCAATCCCCGCGCCTGACGCTTATGTAGGACGTAAAGCGTCTGGAATAGGATTTAGTGAATGAAAAGAAGGCAGCCTGTCAAGGGCTGCCTTCTTTCGATGGCAAATAAGTGCGGTTTTGGCAAAGACCATGATTTCATGATATCATTTCGAAAATATTAATATAAGGGACTGCCAGTACTTGATGCGGTAGTCCCTTTAGTCATATGTCTTATAAATGATAATAAATAAATAATTCCAGTGCGATTATCTCATTTGTTCTTCAGCCGGTCAATTGCCTGCCGGTATCCATCTGCTCCATAATGCAGACAGCGGTTAACGCGGCTGATTGTGGCAGCGCTTGCTCCGGTTACAGCAGTAATGTCTTCATAAGTCTTGCCCTGATCAAGCATTTCAGCGACAGCAAAACGCTGGGCCATAGCCTTCAACTCATTGATGGTGCATAGGTCTTCAAACAGGGCATAGCATTCGTCAATGTTTTCCAGGTTAAGGATAGCTTCGAATAGCCGGTCAATGACCGGTTCTCTTAGTTTTTTGTTAACTGTCATTAGCCCACCCCGGTTCTTTCATAAAATGTTACATTGGTTACAATAAAATTCTGCACCGTAAATCTATTTCCTCTATGATTATGCAGAATGGAGCAATATAAACACCAGAGGAGGAAAGGAAAATCGCTTTGGAAATCGTATTATTTAATGACTAACAGGAGCCGGATAGGAGGCGGAATTGCGTGACGGTTAGAGAAATCTTTGAGGAAAGAGAAGCGCAGACTTTATCGAAGTTCGCTACTCTTAGCAGTAAAAGCGTAGGCCGGGTCTATCCGGAAAGGCCATGCGATTATAGAACGGAATTTCAGCGTGACCGGGATCGCATCATTCACAGTAAAGCTTTCCGTCGCCTAAAACATAAGACGCAGGTTTTTATCGCACCGGAAGGCGATCACTATAGGACAAGACTGACTCATACGCTGGAAGTGACTCAGATTGCCCGGACAATCGCCCGGGGCCTTTTTCTCAATGAAGATCTCACTGAAGCTATAGCGCTGGGACATGATCTGGGACACACGCCTTTTGGTCATGCCGGGGAAGATGCTTTGAACAAAATCTATCCCGGGGGCTTTCAGCATAATCAGCAGAGTCTCAGGGTTGTCGAAAAGCTGGAGCGGGGTATGCTTCCTATTCCAGGTCTGAACCTTACTTTCGAAGTTCGCGATGGGATTGTCAATCATACAGGTGACGGTGTTCCGTGTACATTGGAGGGCAAAGTGGTCAAATTTGCGGATCGTATTGCCTATATTAATCATGATATTGATGATGCCATTCGCGCCGGTCTTTTGCGCCAGGAAGATCTTCCGAAAGGTCCGCTGGAACTGTTGGGGGCCACCGGCAGCCAGCGTATCGATACATTGGTACGCGATTTGATCAACTCCAGCGCTGCTGCGGCTGTCAGGCACAATTCATCCAGTATCGAGGCCGGCGCTCAAGTCGGCGTTCAGGCTGGCGCTTCGGGCAGCGGTCATGCCGGTGCTTCGGGCAGCGGCCAAGCCGGCGCGCTGGGTAGCAGCCAGATTGTCCAGTCGCCGGAAATCGGGGCTGCCATGAATGAACTCCGTTGTTTTCTCTTTCAGCAGGTCTATATCGGTTCGCGCGCCAAGGTTGAAGAGACCAAAGTTAGCCAGATGCTCCAAATGCTCTATAAATATTACCTTGCACATCTCGAAGAGCTGCCGCCCGATGACCGGCAGGACGAATCGCCGGATCGGGAAGTCTGCGACTATATTGCCGGCATGACCGATCGGTTCGCCATGGCAGATTTCGCACGTCGTTTTCTGCCAGCCGCCTGGCAGCTGTAGGTGGCTAAAGTGCAATGAGCAGAAAAGTGATTGTTGATGCCGATGCCTGCCCGGGAAAAAATATCATTATCGAGGTCTGTCACGAAGCCGATCTGCCATTAATTTTGGTGGCTTCATTTGCTCATGAGATTAATGCGCCATCCTGGGTGGAGGTGCGTAAGGTGGATTGCTATCCGCAGGCTGTAGATATGCTGGTCAGTAATCTGACTGCCGCAGGAGATGTAGTCATTACTCAGGATTGGGGTCTGGCAGCCATATGCCTGGCCAAAGGAGCGGTCTGCCTGGCTCCGGATGGCAAACAATATGATGACAGCCGCATGATGGCGATGCTGGAAATGCGTAATGCCAGTGCCCGCTGGCGCAGAGGCGGCGGGCGTACACGCGGCCCGGCGGCGCGTACTGTCCAGGATGATCTTTATCTGGAAAACAGTTTACGTAGGGTGCTAGGCTTACCTCCCAAGGGATCCAATGGCTCCTGAACAATCGTTCGACTGTAAAGAAGGATATTGACATTTTTGAGCGAAATTGAGTAAGAAGTCTTTTCGGAAAGTGGGCAGTCTTATGTCTCCAGATTTCCGTGCTGAAATAGAAGAAATCAGGGATAAGGCTGATATTCTGAGTGTCATTAGCGATTATGTGCAGCTAAAAAAAGTTGGTCAGCGTTATGTAGGTTTATGTCCGTTTCATTCAGAAAAAACGCCATCTTTTTCAGTTTCTCCAGATCGAGGCTTTTTTCATTGTTTTGGATGCGGACAAGGCGGCGATGTATTTACATTTATCCAGCTTATTGAGCGTGTTGAGTTTCCAGAAGCCTTACGCATGCTAGCGGAGCGCTTCGGTGTAAAACTGGCCGAAAAAGGGCGGGAGAACACCGGCCTGGCAGACGAACGCGCTGATATTTATAAACTGTGTAGTTTTGCAGAAGCTTTTTTTGTAAAAGCCTTGCAATCAGAAAGTGGCAAACAGGCACGAGCGTATTTGGCAGACCGGGGCATAAATCCTGATATTGCCGCGCAGTTTCGCGTGGGTTATGCACCATCGGGGTCTCTATTGTATAAAGTGCTGAAAAGCAAAAACGTATCCCCGGAAAGAATGGAACGTGCCGGCCTGGTGATTTGGGGACAAAACGGCTACTTTGATCGATTTCGGGAAAGGCTGATGTTCCCAATCCGCGACCATCGTAAAAAGGTAGTAGGCTTTGGCGGCCGTGTTCTAGGTGATGGCGTACCGAAATATCTGAATTCACCGGAATCAGCCGCTTTTTCGAAAGGCCGCATTCTTTATGGCCTTGATTCCGCAGCGGAAAGCATCCGACAAAATAACCGGGTGTTTGTCGTGGAAGGATATATGGATGTACTGGCGTTAAGGCAGTTTGGTCTTAACAATGTCGTTGCTTCATTAGGAACTGCCTTTACCGAGTTCCACGCGCGTCTGCTGGCCAGATACGCCAAACAGGTTTATCTGTGCTATGACGCTGACACGGCAGGAAAAGCCGCTACGGTCAAAGGGTTGCATATTCTTAAACAGCAAGGGTTAGAGGTTCATATTACAGAGCTGCCGTCTGGTGAGGATCCAGATACATACGTTCAGCGCTATGGGATCGATGCCTTTCTGGCACTGGCCGAAAAAGGCCCCGGAATCATCGAATTCCAGATTGCCAGAGTGCTGGAAGGAGTTAATCTGAATCAGCCAGAAAATGTTGCCAGGGCGGTCAAAGAGGCACTGCCGATTCTAGGCGGAATCACAGATGCGATCGAACGTGATCTGCATATCGGGCGGCTGGGAGCGGCTATTGGAGTTTCTCCCGATTCGATCAGGCAACAAATGCGCCACTTTTTGGCACAATCGCAGAATAACTCTCAGATAATGGATATAAATGCAAAAAACAGTCATACTAAGCATGTTATGGATTCTGTCACAATGTCGATTTATTCTCCGATTGCTCCGGCAGGATATCCGCATCAGGCGATCCTTGCTGAGCAGGAGTTATTAAAGCAGGCTGCTCTAACCCCCGAAGCGGCATCTGAGATTAATAAGCAAACCGGGGGATTTGTTATCGAACTTCATCAGCAATTGCTGAATGTATTGGCTTCATACAAAGAATCAGGCAAAGAAGCCCTATATCGTTTGTTTGAAACGTTGGATGAACCGAAAGTCCGCTATGTAAGGGAATTGATGCTGAAAGCTGATGAAGAAGCCGCCTCCGGACGGAAGTTCGATGTCGGAGGTTGCATTGAAAGAGTTCGGGAGGGACGGATACTTTTAAGGATTCATCAATTGGAGCAAGAGATTCTAAAACGTGAGACCACAGGGGTCCTGGAAACAGGAGATGTCGAAATGAGTGAGATACTTACCGAACTGCGGGAGCTGCACGGGCAACTGCGAACAAGGAGTGCTCCTCGTTAATCAGAACCTGATGGTTGCCGATTTTGACGGTGGCCCTTTTATAAAGGAGGGGAATGAGTGGGCAAGGAGACTCCCAACATAGAAGAATTGAAGAATATGGTATCCAAAGCCAAGCGCAAAGGGGCCATTACTTATAAAGAGATTATGGACACCCTGGATGAAGTTGAACTGACACCAGATCAGATTGACGACGTCTATGAAGAATTGGCTGAAAACGGTGTTGATATTATTGCCGAGGGTACCGTGGATCCCGTAGTTGGGCCTGATGTAGATCCTGATATCATTAGTGATGAACAGGAATTGGATTTATCATTGCCAGAGGGAATTGCACTCGATGATCCGGTGCGTATGTACCTGAAAGAAATTGGTCGGGTACCCCTGCTTGACTCAGAAGAAGAAGTTGAACTAGCCAAGCGGGTTGAAGCCGGAGACGAGGCTGCGAAAAGAAGACTGGCAGAGGCCAATCTGCGCCTGGTGGTAAGTATCGCCAAAAGATATGTGGGGCGCGGTATGCTGTTTCTGGATCTGATTCAGGAAGGTAATCTGGGTCTGATTAAGGCTGTCGAAAAATTCGATTATCGCAAAGGTTTTAAGTTCAGCACCTATGCTACCTGGTGGATTAGGCAGGCCATTACCAGAGCGATCGCGGATCAAGCCCGCACAATCCGGATACCGGTACATATGGTTGAAACTATTAATAAGCTGGTGCGGGTACAGAGACAGCTACTCCAGGAGTTAGGCCGTGAGCCAACCGCTGAGGAAATTGCTCAGCATATGGATATGAGCGTAGAGCGCGTGAGAGAGATTAATAAAATTGCGCAAGAGCCGGTTTCTCTGGAAACTCCCATTGGAGAAGAAGAAGACAGCCATCTGGGAGATTTCATTGAGGATCATGACGCGCCTGCCCCGGCAGAGGCGGCTTCGTTCAGGTTGCTCAAGGAGCAGCTGGAGGAAGTATTGGACACACTGACTAGCCGTGAAGAGCGTGTTTTGCGGTTGCGTTTTGGACTGGAAGACGGACGCGCCCGTACGCTTGAGGAAGTAGGACAGGTGTTTGGGGTTACCAGGGAGCGCATCAGACAGATTGAAGCGAAAGCCCTGCGCAAGTTGCGTCATCCCAGCAGAAGCAAGAAGCTGAAAGACTTTCTTGATTAAGTGGTGGGTGGTACTCCAATATATGGATATTTGGATTGCACTCTTGACCATACTGGTCCTGCAGTGTATAATATCTAATGAGCTCGCTCCTCGATAGCTCAATGGTAGAGCACCCGGCTGTTAACCGGGTGGTTGTTGGTTCGAATCCAACTCGGGGAGCCAATTTTCTTTTCTGCACGGGGGCCCATAGCTCAGCGGTAGAGCAGCCGGCTCATAACCGGTCGGTCCCTGGTTCGAATCCAGGTGGGCCCACCAAATTAGTAATGCAAAAAGACATGATACATGATTGAGCTAAGTTACCATGGCAGCACGTTGCGAGCCATGGTTGTTTTTTCAGCAGCAAAAGGCCGCCGCAGTGAACTAACCGCAGTGGCCTTTAGTGTTATTTTGCCCTAATTTTGCAGCCGCGACCAAATGGCGCTTAACACTCAATGGAACAACATACCAGTAAGATCTCAAGCTTTGATGCAATAAGTTATACCATACCATTCACTCCGAAAATTGCCAGCAGGAGATCATCCGGATTTGGCGAAGTTTACAAAATATTGCCTAGAAAGGAGTCTTCGATTTCCTCAGTCCGTCGTGAGAGAGGGGAGTATAGAAGTGTCTAGGAAGTGTGAGCTTTGCGGGAAAGATATCCCGGCTGAACGTATGAAAGCTTTGCCAGAAACTAAACGATGCGTGGAATGTGCCCAAAAGAACGGTTCGGATATTGTTGCCAAAAGGTCAGAAATCGGTATGGATATCGATACCTATAAAGACCTGCTCGGCGCAATCCGGAGCTAATTGGCCATGAACATCCGCGAAATTTTGCCAAGGCTACAGCAAATTGATCATCAGCTATCCAGCTGCCTCGCTAAACTGCAATCCATTGGACAACCATGCGCCGATCTGAAAGAATCCCTGCAAGAAAGAAACCAAGAACTCTCTGAACGCGAAAACCGGCTGAAATCGATAGAATCTGAGATTAAGCGCCTTGAACTTGAGGCTGCTTCTTATACTGATCAAATTAAAGCCTGTGAGCAAAAGCTATACAGCGGCACTTCCAGCTCACGTGAGTTATCCCAGTTGGAGCAAAAGCTTACCGAGCTGCGGCGGCATGAGTTTTATACAGAAGACAACATTCTGGATTTATTAGTGAAACTGGAAAATGAGCGCGCCAAATACGAAATTGTGGCTGGAGTGGTTGCTCATTTCCTGGAAGAACTGATTATTGCCGAACGCAAAGAAGCTGAAGAACGTCGTACTTTGGAAGAAAGCATCGCCAATTTGCGCAGTGAACGCCAGAAGGCCATTGCTGAACTCGGAACCGAGTGGGAAGCCCGCTATGAACGGCTGAAGGCTGCCGGTCATGGTACGGCGGTTGCCAGCCTAGTAAATGGCTGCTGCTCAGTCTGCAGAGTTTCGCTGCCGGACGATTTCGTAAATCGGGTTAACCGGGGCGGCGATCAGCTGCATCACTGTGAGAATTGCGGACGTCTCTTGCTTTAAAAGCGGCGGGTAATAGCAACATCATTTAGCAAGCATCATTTGAGCATCATAATTAATGTTAGTGAGGTAGGTAATTTGGCGGATTCAATTATGACGGTTTATACAGATGGGGCATCACGAGGCAATCCCGGGCTGGCAGGTATTGGCCTTGTTTTTTTTGGTTCTGACGGGCAAGAGATCAAACGGATTCATCGCTTTTTGGGGACTACCACCAATAATGTGGCGGAATATACCGCCCTGCTCACTGCACTTGAGCAGGCACTGACAATGAATGTCGGGCAGCTGAACGTCTTTTCGGACAGCGAGTTGATGGTGCGCCAGATGAATGGGGAATATAAGGTCAGAGACGAAAAGCTGATTCCACTTTACCAGCAAGCTCGGCAATTAGCGTCCAAGTTTAGCAAAGTGACCTATACGCATATCCCGCGCAGTCGCAATAAAATTGCCGATCAGCTTGCTAATCAGGCGATTGACGAAAGAAATAGTTGATGCGCTAGTGTTTTCATTACAATAGCAGCGCAAATGTTTCCATTGACCACCGCTATGGGGCATGGTATAATAATCTTTGCTGACATGACGTTGGCTTCTGCAACTGTCTAAGGTAATCGCGTGTGGTGTTCAGCCGCACGAGGAAAGTCCGAGCTCCGCAGGGCAGGGTGCCGGGTAACACCCGGTGGGGGCGACCCTAAGGAAAGTGCCACAGAAAAGAAAACGCCGGTCGCCAGTAATACGGTCATCGGCAAAGCTGAAAAGGTGCGGTAAGAGCGCACCAGCGGACGGGTAACCGTTCGGCTTGGCAAACCCCACCCGGAGCAAGACCAAATAGGAGAGAAACAGGATCGCCCGTCCTTCTCTCGGGTTGGTCGCTGGAGGTGTCGGGCAACCGGCATCGTAGACAGATGATTACCGTCCCGGAAACGGGTTACAGAACTCGGCTTATTGGACAGTTGCATAGTTATTGTGGGGGTATAGCTCAGCTGGGAGAGCGCTTGAATGGCATTCAAGAGGTCAGCGGTTCGATCCCGCTTATCTCCACCAGAAAAGTTAAACCACAAGGCCTAATTGACCTTGTGGTTTTTTGATGTCCCGTTGGGACAGGTCTTGGCAGGTTTTAATTTCTGCTATCCGGACAAGCCTTATTTTGATTCCCGACAAGACAAGTTATCCGTGTGATAAAGCCGGAAATAATCAAAATCGCAGTCTTTTCCGTCATAAGGCAGCGTGCGGGTATCGCAGTATACAAAGCCTAGCTTCTCAATAACACGGCGTGAGGCTTTGTTCTCTGGCTTGACAATTGCGGATAGAGCTTCCAGTTGAGCTTGCTCAAACGCCCACCCGATCATTGCCTTACTCGCTTCGGTCGCGTAGCCGTGATTTTGATATTCGTCTGCGATCTCGAACATTATTTCAATTTCGTTATTTATTGCACGCTTTGGAGCAACACCGATCAAGCCAATACATTTATGGGAGTTTTTTAACTCTATCGCAAGCGCAACGAAAGGTACTGTTACATCAAACTTTTCGCCGTTAATCCAACGAATCCATTGAAGTGCCTCTTCGTCGGTCTCTAAAATCATATCCGACATGAAATGCGCCACAATCGGCTGCTTGCTATTGTAGCTGGCTGCGGCAGCATCGTCTTCGGCAAACGGTCGCAGAATTAACCTTTCTGTTTCTATTCTCATTCAGATCACCGCCTCTTTTCCGATAGGGAAATCTTCCTTTCCTACTAAAGAAGCCCCAGTCCTGCAACATGATACCACAAGTTATCAGGTATTTCAATGAATTAATGCCGCACATAGTTAATAAAACCAGTTGACATCTGTTTGACATTGTTGGTATACTGAATTTGTCCGTTCCACGCAATGTATACTAATTCGTATTAAATGGGGTCATAGCTCAGTTGGGAGAGCGCTTGAATGGCATTCAAGAGGTCGAGGGTTCGACTCCCTCTGGCTCCACCATTTTTAACGCCATTGACATATAGTCGACGGCGTTTTATTGTATTCCAGCATTGAACATGCAGGAAAGGAGAATGACAACTTTGCTGCAGGTCGCCAAACCCTACCTTTCTTACCTTGCCTCCACTCTCGGTGAAAGGGACTACATAGTTTTCATTACCGATATCGACGGCAAATGCTTACTTATGAATTATAATCCTTCAATGGAAAAGCTGGCGGAGAAATATGGCCTCGGAACAAGCTGGTCCGGGGGTAATATTGGAACCAATGGGATTGAGAAGGCTCTGGCTACTTCCGGAACCGTACTGATTACAGGTACAGAACATAGCTGTGAGGATCTGACTGATTGCACGACAATTGGAACACCGATCAAAACAAGTACTGGCACTTTACTGGGAATATTGGGGGCGATTCTTCCGTGCAACGGTTTGGACAATTGGCTCATTCTCCTTCTGGAAGGAACAGCATTTTCGATTTCGCGCGAGTTTTCGTATCGTTTTAGAGAAGATGATGCGCAGGTTTTTACAGAAGAAATTTACCACAATCCGTTCATTGGAGTAATCGTTGTTGACAACCATGGTGTTATCAAAAAAACGACCGATTCCGCCAAACGACATCTCTTAATTAACAGCCGCAATTTGATTGGACAAAAGGTCACAACATTGTTTAGAGATTTCGGCGAAAAAGATTTGGAAGACTTGGTCAGCGAAAAAACGCCAGCAGTCAGTTTTATTGAGCGGGTCGAATCCGGCGGACAAACCAAATGGGTTGAAGTTTGGGCTTCTCAGCATTTTGCCAGCACGCAGTGCTGTGGGGTTGTCTTTTTTATCTGGGATATTTCGGAGCGGATTGCTCTGGAAAGTAAAGCCCACTACCTGAAGCATGCTGAAACGACGGCTGATCTGATTATCAAGGCTGCCCATGATTTACGCAATCCTCTTAGTACAATCCGGGCAGCCGCCCAGCTGGGCCTGATTAGCAATGATCCCGCCAAAATATCCGAACTGTTTTTGAAAATACAGGCTTATACCGATGCACTGGATGAGTTTATTGAGGAAATCCTTTATCTGGGGCGGCCACAAGCTAAGGCCTTAAGACAAGTGCAGGTTTTACCCATTATTAAGATCGCGGTGGCTCAGGTGGAGCAGTCAGCTGCTGAAGCCGGGATTAAAATTGAAGTCCGGGTTCAATCTGAAGATCTCAGCGCTATGATTGAGCCGAAATCACTGTTGCGTGCTTTGATAAACCTGGTGCGCAATTCGGTGCAGGCGATGCCTAACGGCGGTTATATTGAGATTGTGCTGCAGCAGGATGATCCTGAATTTGTAGAGATTTCGGTACGTGATACCGGATCGGGCATTCCGCCTAATATCAGGGAGCGGATTTTCGAGCCTTTCTTTACCACCAAAACTGGCGGAACAGGATTAGGCCTCTCAATAGTACAGCAATGCATTGTGGACGTGCATCGTGGGAAAGTCGAGGTCATTAGTGAGATTGGGGAGGGTACTGTGTTTCGTCTTTTGCTGCGTTCGGTGAAATAGCCGTTTATCTTTGCCTTGTTTCTCCGGTTTGCCCGGTGTCCTTGCTCTTGCTTTCGGCTATTGTCCGGGCGATGGCGATGAGTGTTTCGGCGTTGTTTAGCTCGGGATCCTCCAAAACGCGATCCAGCAGTTGCTGCAGGATTTTTCCGATGTGCGGTCCACGGGTCAAACCAAGCGTTTTCATTAATTGATCACCATTGACTGCCAGTTGCTCAAGACCTAGAGGTGTTTGATGCATCATATCGGCAACCCGCTTCCGGAAGCGGGCTTCATCAAACGGTTTTTGCAGTGCTTTGCCAGCGGCGCGATCAGCGCCATGCAGCTCTAGCAGCAGAAAGATGTTTTCTTTCCCTACGCGCTGAATGGTACGTCTGAGAGACTTGTCACTGGTCTGATCATTCAGGTCCGACATGTGTTGTGCAATGAGTACGGCTACCCTGCGTGCCAGATTCTTTGGGTATTTCATTCTCAGCAGGACCACCTGAGCTAATTCTGAACCTACCGCTTCATGGCGGTAGAAATGAACCTGGCCGTCTGAACCAATACTGCGCGTACGCGGCTTTCCGATGTCATGCAGCAGCGCCGCCAGACGTAACGTCAAATCGGGTCTTACCAGTTCAGCAGTCTTAAGGCAATGTTCAAAAACTGTCAATGTATGATAACGATTTTGAGGGATGTCCGTGGCTGCCAGCTCTGGCAAAAAAGCGTCCAACATGGCGCTTTCTTTCAACAAGCAGATAGCACCTGTCAGACCGTCCGTCAGTATGATTCTCGAAAACTCATCCCGAATCCGCTCCATACTAATCCGCGCCATCATTTCTGGCTGTAGCTCCCGCACAATATCTGGATCCAATGTAAACCCCAGCTCCGCCATAAATCTGACTGCCCGCATCATGCGCAATGCATCTTCAGCGAAGCGCTGATTGGCTTTGCCAACTGTACGTATTAAGCGGTCCCTCAGATCCTGCTGTCCGCCAAACGGGTCAATCAGGCGCGCAGCCAAAGGATCATAGGCCATGGCGTTGATGGTAAAATCGCGACGGGATAGATCCGTAGTGATGTCCGAAACAAATCCTACTGATTCAGGCCGGCGTCCGTCGCGGTAAACGCCATCTGAGCGGTAAGTAGTTACTTCTACCTGATAGGATTCAGAAAAAACGGTTACAGTGCCATATTTCAACCCGGTGGGAATGACTTTGGGGAAAAGCGCCATGCAATCCTCCGGTAGAGCATTCGTGGCAATATCCCAGTCATGCACCGGCCTGCCAAGCAACGAATCACGTACTGCCCCGCCGACGATGTAGGCTTGGAATCCAGCATTTTGTATTTTTTGACAAATGGTGATCAGTGCCTCCGGGATTGCTAGCATCATCATTCTCCTCAATCTCCGTTAAGAGAGGTTTTTGGCCAGGCATCCTGATCAATAAAGTGGGAGGGATGCCGATGCAGGAGTTACACATTATAGTCATTTTGGCGATCGGCGGTTTTGGCGGACTGCTCAATCATCTTTATATTCATGATAATCGGCTTTTAATGCCGCGCCTTACCGGTAATGACGGTGAAATAGGGATTACGCTGGGCTTTCTGGCAGATTTCATTCTGGGTGCCGGTGCTGCCCTGGCAGCCAGATATTTGATTTTAAATGGCAATGACGCCTCGATGTCTGTGATTGCCCAAGCCGCTATGGCACTAATTGCCGGATTCGGCGGCGGATCCTTTTTAGCCAAAAACGCCGTTGAACTCGAGAAAGAGCGCTATAAGACGGTAGTGGCTTTACAGATGAAGAGCGGTACCATGCCGCTGCGTGTTGGTGATCCAAAAAGAATCAGCGAAATGGTCGCTCGCGCTGAGAAAGCCAGCTGCATTTATGAGTTGCGCAAGATTCAAAACGAAATGCACAGTTCTGTGCGGTAGATTCTGGAAAATCAGGATAGATTAGGGGTGCCCCCGGCACCCCTAATCCCTATTGCGAGTTCTCATCGTCTCATACGAATAAGAATTTGCCGGCTTTGTAGATCAGCTCGCCATCAGCATAGATTTCTCCGCCCTGGCGCATATCACATAGCATATCCCAATGGATGGCCGACTCATTTTTGCCCAGAGACATCGGAACCGAGCGGCCGAGTGCCAGATGGACGGTACCGCCAATTTTCTCGTCAAAAAGCATGTTCTTTGAGAATTTGGTAATTCCGGGGTTTGTGCCGACCGCTATTTCGCCGACATATCTGGAACCGGCGTCTGTATCAAGCAGCGAATACAAGAGATCCTGGCCTTTGGCTGCTTCAGCCTTCACCACCTTGCCGCGTTCAAACACCAGCCTGATATCTTCGATTTCTTTACCGCCATAGATGCCGGGGAACGAGAAGCGGATATGGCCTTCTACGCTATCCTCAATCGGTCCGGTAAAGACTTCGCCATCCGGGAAGTTCAATTTGCCGTCGCAATTAATCCAATGCCGTCCTTCGGCTCTAAAACGCAGATCAGTACCTTCAGATACAATGCGAAAACTCTTGCGCTTATCAAGCTCGGCCGAAATTTTTTCCTGCTGATCGCGGATTTTGCGCCATTCATCTTCCGGGTTGTCGGCATCCAGCAATCCGGCTTTAAACACGAAATCAGCATATTCGTGAATGCCCATGCCGGCTTCCTGCGCCAGTCCCTGGGTGGGATAGAGGGTACCGCACCAGCGCATTTCACCGCTGCTCATCCGCTGCCAGAAAATTTTGTTCAACTCGGTTCCTGCACGGCTGCTCAGGGTAATCTTAGCCGGATCCACATGCGATAATGCTTTGACATTGGAGGGTGCCTGAATGGTTAATAATGCGTCATAGCTTGTTCTGGAAGCCATCACGATTGGCGAAGGCGGTGCCTGAATTTGTTCGTCAGAAGCATATTGGTAAAAAAGCTCGCTTGTCTCACTGAAGGAAGGCAGCAAATCCGGCAATGCTCCTGCCAGCAGGGCCTCCTTGTATACTTCCAGCATTAGTGGCTGTGCGTTGACTGAGCCAACAACTGCCAACCGATCTCCCTTCTTGAGGCTGAGAGAATAGTTGACAAGTAAATGGGCTAGTTTTGCCAATCTTGGGTCGTACAATGTTCTTGCTCCTTTCAACTTTATTCTTAGCGCATGCATTTCTCCAATGCATTTTTCAATTTCGTCAGCAATAATGACTAACCCTGCAAAAAAACGGAGCTGTTCCTGCATTGGAACAGCTCCATGAAATCCCGGTCTATCAGCCTACTCTTATTAGTTCATATGCATCGTCCGGCCAGGTCATAAACAGCTGATCGGCGATTCCTGCAGGCTCGACCGGGAGAGTAACCGTAATGGGCATTTGGTTGCTGGATTTATCCTTTAGGAAGCTATAGTCTTCTAGTGAAAGAAACGGCGCATCGATGTAGATATGGATTGGTTCATTCAACTCTGCCAGTCGCTCAATATCTTGCATAAGCTGCTCTCGATTGGCGACATGACGTATGTCCACGTGATTCTCGAAGCTCAATTGACGGATCTGAGAAGGGGAATGATCTCCATCAAGCATTACAGCACGAGCGCTAGAACTGCGCAACATTTCTATGATTTTTTTACTCTTACCTCCGCCAGGTGCTCCCGCAACAATTCTGAAATGATTCAACCTGACCGCCCCCTCCGGTTTATTTTGCCTGCAATGAAAGAATATATTAAGCCTGTTATCTTGTCTAACGTAGAAATGATGTTTTTGTTACAGAAATCAGTAAGAAATCAAAAATAAATTTGTCGTGCATAGGAATCAGCAGGGTAGATGCCTAATAAATCATAATATCTTATCTAATGGCAGGAGGTTTTATACTTGACTGATGCATTGTTGTTAAGCGGCGGTACTGTATTACCTGTTTCTGATCCGGAAATAAGCAATGGTGAAGTGTTGGTAGAGGGTAGCAAAATCAAGGCTGTCGGCAAGAATCTACCAGCAGAGGCTGTAAGAAAAATCGATGTGACCGGTAAATATGTGGTGCCTGGTTTTGTGGATGCGCATTGTCATATTGGCATGTTCAACGACGCTGTCGGTTTTGAGGGTGATGATGGCAATGAGTGCACTGATCCTGTTACTCCGCATCTGCGGGCGATTGATGCCATTTATCCCACAGATTTGCCGTTTGAAGAGGCTCTGCAAGCCGGTGTAACAACGGCTGTAACAGGCCCTGGCTCCGCCAACGTATTGGGAGGAACTTTTGCAGCCATCAAGACCTATGGCAATACAGTTGAAAAGAAGCTGCTCCGGCAGCCCATTGCGATGAAATGTGCCTTTGGTGAAAATCCGAAGCGGGTTTATAACAGCATGAAAAAATCGCCGTCCACCCGCATGGCTACTGCCGCCATTTTGCGTGAAACTTTGTTCAGGGCTGCGGAATACCTCGAGAAGAAAGAGGCAGCTGGCGACGATCCTTCGAAACGTCCTGCATTTGACATCAAAATGGAGTCATTGATTCCGGTGCTCAAACGCGAAATTCCTCTGAAAGCGCATGCTCATCGGGCTGATGACATTATGACTGCCATCAGAATTGCTGAGGAATTTAACGTCCGCATTACTCTGGATCATTGTACAGAAGGGCATCTCATTATTGACGAAATCGTGTCGCGGAAGCTACCTGCCATTGTAGGCCCAACCTTCGGAACCAGAACGAAAATTGAACTTAAGAATACTACTTTCGATACAATCGTCAAATTGACCAAGGCTGGCGTTAAGACGGCAATCATGACAGATTCTCCTGTCATTCCATTGGACAGTCTCCCGCTTTGTGCCAAATTTGCAATTCAGCACGGTTTAACCAAAGAAGAAGCCTTGCGCTGCATCACACTCAGTGCGGCTGAAATTGCTGAGATTGCTGACCGCGTCGGCAGTCTGGAATCTGGTAAGGATGCTGACATTGTAGTTTTCGATCGTCATCCGATGGATTTTGATGCCAAAGTTGAAATGGTTATTGTGGATGGCGCAATAGTTTACGAGCACAAGAATTAGTATTTATTGCTGGGGCTGGGCCTACAGGTCAGATCGAAAGCTGAAGGCTGAGTCAAAAACATATGCAAAAAAGAAAATAAAGAGCATCAGACATCTGAGAAGGCCACCTGGTAACAGGCGGCCTTCCTTGCAAAAGGCAACAGGTATTATAAAAGCCGCCAAGTGATAACCTGGCGGCTTTTCTTTGCTTCAGAAAGACTAAAGCGAAGGACTACAACCCAAACCGTATCTGGAAACCCCACGGCTTACTGCTGGGGGTCAGCGAATAGCTGGCTATGCCATAAATGTCAATCGGAAGGGCTGAAAGCTGAATCCTAAAAACCAAACCAGCATCGATTACAGCGTGAAAAGCATCGGCAGGATCCAGCACTTGTCCCATATTGATCGCGGAATATAAGTTCAGGCCGTGCCAATATAACGGAAACACTGTAAAACCACGCTCTACAATCAATAGCGGTGCCTCCAGAGCAGCGCTACCTTCCCAAAGCCAATTGCCTCGAGCCTCACCAGCCCCCGGTACTAAAAAATTATATCCGGCCAGAGCAGCATTAGATTGCTTGACAGTCCCGCTCAGAGAGAATGCAATTGCATCGTAGAGCGAGACATAAACGAGGACATTGGCAAATTGGAGATAGGAAAACTGACGATCTGCCGGTGTATAAACACTACTGAAATCATAAGCCAGCTCCCATCCGCGGCGTAGATCGACCGGTCCGGACCCAGTCTGGACTATGCCATAATTTAGACTGAACTCCTGTGCCCAGATTGTCGAGCTTGCTCCGGAAGGATCGGAAAGTGGCCAATCAATGATATAGGATCCGCCTAGTTCTAGCTCCCAGCTGTCCTTGGGCGAAAACAATCCCATACCGCTATCGGATATTACCAGACCATTTTGCAGTCTGCGAACTTCCGAAAACTCTTCATTATTCAGCTCATAATCCAGATAACTGAAAAACCCGAGACTGAAATACTTGGTGCGCCAGTCTAGGCTCGCAAGATAACCGGGACCACCATCACTCCATAAAGCAGTCAGGCTGTAATTAACCGTATCCAGAACATCCATGCCCATCACTGACAACCCGATGCGGTAAGCTCCGTTAGGCAGATAGTATCCTGTGATTCCAGCGAACATCGGGCACAAAGTAAGCCAAGCAGAGTAGGGGTGTGCTTCATCAGCCAGTGGCGCAAATTCAGCCGTAAAGAAGCCGCCTGTTCTCTCAGGTGTCTCAGGTTGTTGACTGGATGTCTCTTGCGTGGCCTCATCCAATGTCACTGCCAGTGTCGCCAATGACTGGTCGCCGTCATCACTGCTGTCGCTGACTAAGCGAAATTTGTGCGGCTCAAGGTGCATCACAAATTGGTCATAGCCATCTGACGTAAAGCCGGTATAAGCCAGCATTTGTCCATCACTGGAGATATCCGGAGCATACGCTCCTGTGAGCACGTTTGTCACCTGAAACACTGATCCAGTGGTGGTATCATGGGCGTAAATATTATAAACCCCTGTATAGTCGGCAGTATAGTAAATGTAGCGGCCATCGGGCGACCAAACCGGATCGAACTCTGCGATGCCGCCGCCAGCATCAGAACCAATACCGGTACCAGCGCGGCTGATTTCCGGATTCAGGCGCTGATAGCTGCCACTTTCGGCATCCACGATATAAATACGTACGCCTTCTGCTTGCGACTCGAAACGCGCAAAGGCGATGCGCTGGTTAACCGGGGACCATGCAGGAGTATAAACCTGCGTTGATCCACTGGAACTGATCAAGTCACGTACGCTGCCGTCAGTGACATTTAGGATCGCAAGATTATAATTCGGCGGGTTATTGCGAATAAAGGCAATTTGGCTACCATCCGGAGACCAGGAAGGATCTTTGGCGCGCAGATTGGTAGTCAGGCGCTGGATCTTGCCGGTTTCCAAATTGAGGGCATACAGATCATTAATAAAATTAGAACTCTCGGTGGCTCCTGTCATATCAAAAGCGATTGTTTTGCCATCGCGTGAAAGTGACATTCTGGACATCATCAAGTTGTTAACCTTGGTGCCAGACATATAGTCCGGCGCGGTTTTCCTAAGCGCCGGCAGGGTTTTCATGCCATAACTGCTGTAATATAGAGTACCGTCCGGAGCGAAAACTCCGTATCCGGTTTTTCCGCCAGTATATGAAATCCTTTGTCCTTCCATCAGACCTGCGGCGGTGATTTTTGCCTTGTCGGACTCAAATTTGGCTACCAGATAATTATACCAGTCATTAACGACATCCATGAATTTATGCTGAACGATTTTCCGGAAAGTGCTTTTAAACTGAATAAAAGGAATGTCATCGGCGGTGGCCTGGTATAATTCGGACAGTTTTTCGCGGCCGAAGCGATTCGCCAGGTATTCCGTAAAGAACGAGCCGTAAAGATAATAAGAGTTACCATATGGCCAGCGATAGGGCCCTGCCCAGACCTGATCCATGGTCAAAAGCCGGTTATCCAGATAATCGGCACGCAAGTACATTTCCCAGGTGCTGCTATTGAGCCGCCCAGCCGCTGAAAAAAGGCTTTCCTCATAGACAGCCAGTCCTTCAATGCTCCACATGGGGAGGGCAACGTTCGGAATGAATAAATTCCAGCCAATGATGCGATTCAGAATGGCGAATCCTTTGGGGGCATATGTCATCTGCAGCATATGAGTATATTCGTGGCAGAACACGTCCAATATTGCCGATTCGCTAACGCCAAACGCACCACCAGGCGCATAATCCGAGATACTGTAAAGCACTATTTTCTGTCTGGGAGTGGGAGTGGCCATGCCATTGAAGACATCGCCTTCATCCATGACAATTACATGTGTCTTTTCGGGCAGCGTAATCTGCAATTCTTCAGTGAGACGATCATGAATTGCCTCTGCATAGCCTGCCACATAGCGAGCCTGCTTTTCAGTGGCGGGGTTGAAGTAGAAAATGAAGTGTTCCGTGGATATGACCTGCCATCCTGCACCAGCCTGTGGAACAAATGCCGCTACGGTTAAAGAGGCAGATGCCAATATGGCGAGCATTATCATCAATAAGGGCAGCAGCTTTTTCAAGACAACACCCGCTTTCATTTACATAAAATTTAACAAGTAATATATGGAGATGATAACATTTTTAGCCGGTTTGTTCAATGTGCGCGGCCAATGTACGCGGCAAGCGCGTGATCACGCCGCAAGGCGCGCGGCAAGCGCTCATCACGCACAAGGCACGCAAGATGCCCCGCCACCGCATCCCCCTCTACCGTACCGCGTTATTACCATGCCAAAACACCGCACAAAGCTGACGGCAGTCCAATAATTTGACATATCATGCAGACAAAGGTATAATTGAGTTGCAAAAAGGAGCACTGCTCCGGGGGAGCTGGGTAGTCCCGGCTGAGAGGGCGATACTAAAATCGCCGACCCTGAACCTGATCTGGGTAATGCCAGCGTAGGGAGTAAATGATTTAACTTCACGCCGCAATCCAGACTGGGTTGCGGTTTTTATGTTTTGGAGGTGAAGCTAATGCCATCTGCGATGAGTATTCAGGTGTTGCCGGCCACAGATGCTAGTAAGGATGAAATTTACCGTCTCGTAGATCTGGCGATCGCGAAGATCAAAGAATCAGGGCTTGCTTACATTGTAGGACCCTTCGAAACAACGGTAGAGGGCGATTTGGAGCGCTTATTCGCCCTGGCACGCCAGGCTCATGAAGCGGTAGTTAAAGAAAGCGGAGGACGCGTCTTCACTTATATCAAAATCGCCACCGCTCCTGATCTCGGTACATCAGCAGAAAAGGTAGCTAAGTATCGCAATGAGTAAGAACAAGAGCAGCGCTTTTTTCCAGACAGTCAAAAAGGGACTTCCCGTGATTATAATGGTAATTGCCATTTTGATTTGCTGGGAAGCGGCAGTAAAGTTGTTTGATCTGCCACCCTGGCTGCTGCCGGCGCCATCGAAGGTACTGATTGAACTCTATGCCGAGCGGGCAGTGTTGATCCGGCATTCGCTGCGCACACTTTCAGAAGCGCTGCTGGGTATGAGTATCTCCATTATGAGCGGGCTGGCTCTAGGCGCGGCTATCTTCTATGCTCCGTTGCTGCGCAAGACATTGTATCCACTGCTTGTCGCCTCGCAGACGGTACCGATGGTAGTCCTTGCGCCATTGCTGGTGATATGGTTTGGTTACGGCTTGCTGCCTAAAATCCTGATCGTGACTTTGGCCTGCTTTTTTCCGATTGCGATCAACACAGTAACGGGGCTGCAATCCGTCGACCCGGATCTGATCCGGTTGTTTCAATCTTTCGGAGCCAAACCGATGGCGATTTTTCGAATTGCACAATGGCCAGCTGCCATTCCGGCAATACTGTCCGGAACCAAAGTGGCTGCCAGTTACGCTGTCATGGCGGCGGTTGTCGGAGAATGGATGGGAAGCGACAGCGGGCTAGGTGTCTATATCATTCGATCAGCGCATTCGTTTTTGACAGTGCGGGTTTTTGCCGGGATATTGCTGGTTTCGGTCTATTCGATAATTCTTTTTGGTGCCGTTGGGTTAATCGAAAAGAAGGCGACTTTCTGGCAGTATGATATTTTGCAAAATGGAGGGGTTAGCAATGAATAGCAAGATCCTGACTTTATCGGTGGTACTGATAGTCATCGCAGTAGTTTTGGTAATTGTCTTCAACTCCGGCGGGCCTAAGGCTGAAAAAGTGAGCCTGATGCTGGACTGGACCCCCAACACTAACCATACCGGCATCTATGTCGCATATGACAAAGGATGGTTTGCCGAAGAAGGTATCGACCTTGAGATTATCACCCCGGCGGGTGTCTCAGTGGAAACAGTAGTAGGAGCAGGCAAAGCAGACTTCGGAATAAGCTTTCAGGAATATGTTACTTCCGCCAGGATCGAAGAAGTCCCGATCGTATCAATCGCTGCTGTAATACAACATAATACTTCAGGCTTTGTTTCCTTGAAGGATAGCGGCATCACCAAAGCCGCTGATTTTGCAGGGCGCATCTATGGCGGTTTTGGATTACAGATCGAAAAAGAGATTATTTCCGCAATGATTACCCACGATGGGGGCGATCCAGAATCAATCAAATACGTCAATGTCGGCGAAGGCGATTTGCTGAGCATGCTTGGCCGCGATATCGATTTCGCCTGGATCTTTTATGGAGTGCAAGGGATCGAAGCCGCCCGGCGTGGTATGGATGTTGACTATGTGATGCTGTCTGAATACTTCGATGCCGTGCCGGATTACTATACTCCGGTTATTATCACATCGGAAAAATTGATTGCGGAAGATCCTCAAATTATCGAACGGTTTATGGCAGCGGTCGCCAGAGGATATGAGTACGCCATCGAAAATCCGGCGGAATCGGCGGAAATTTTACTGAAACATGTTCCGGAACTGTCACCGGAATCAATTAAAGCCGGGCAGGAATGGGTTAGTCCCCGCTATACTGATGATGCACCGCGATGGGGTTATCAGCGGGAAGAGGTCTGGAAAGACTTTGGCGACTGGATGTTTGAGAATGGCTTAATCGCCAGAGAATTTGACTATCAAAAAGCATTCACGAATCGTTTCTTGCCAGAAAAGTAAAAGTAACGCAAGAGCAAGAGGCGCGCACAAAGCAGCGCAAGGAACGAATAGTGACGCAAGGGGCGTATTTGCCGTGCATAGCGTAGAATTAAAAGAAATCAGTCATGCTTTCGTATCCGGGCGTTCCGGACGGAACGTACCGGACTTAAAAGTACTGGACCGGATCGATCTGGCAATCGAGGCCGGCCGGTTTACGGCATTTATCGGGCCGAGCGGGGCAGGAAAAAGCACACTGTTCAATATTATCACGGGCTTAATCCGGCCTATTCAAGGTCAGGTGCTGATCAACAGCAGGCAGGTAACCGGGGAAACTGGCCATGTCTCCTATATGCCGCAAAAGGATTTACTGCTGCCCTGGCGCAATGTGATTCGTAATGCCACCGCCGGTCTGGAGGCACTGGGCGTTTCGGCAACTGAGGCAGCCACACGTGCCCGGGAGATGCTGGGTCTGTTTGGGCTGGAGGGCTTTGGCGAAGCATATCCGGGGACACTTTCTGGTGGCATGCGTCAAAGAGTGGCGCTGTTAAGGACCGTCCTGCTTGATAAACCGGTGCTGGCTTTGGACGAACCTTTCGGTGCACTGGATGCGCTGACGCGTCGGCAAATGCAGCTTTGGCTGTCGGAGCTGCGTGTCAGTCTGGGCAAAACTATTTTATTTATCACCCATGACATCGAAGAGGCACTTTTATTAAGCGACGAAATTATCGTGTTAAGCAGCCGCCCAGCCAGAATCCTGCGTCGATTTTCGGTTCCAGCAGGAATAGGCAGTATTGACGATTCGTTGTTCATCAAAGCCAGGAAGGAACTGCTTGACTCGCTGAAGGAGGCGGAGCGGTTATGAGTGGAACGGCTATGATCCGCAAGGCGTGGATTTTTAGTCATGGCGACTTATCAGCACTGCCGGAACACTCCAAAGAAGTCCTGGCAGATCGCTCCAAAGCAGGTCAGGACGTGCTAGTCATTGCTGCTGATGCCGGAGCCCGGCATTTGCTTCAGGCGGGATATTTGCCGGACATTGCTGTCGGCGATTTCGATTCGCTGTCTCCTGATGAACTGGCTTTTTTGCAGCAATCTGGCTGTGATGTGCGCAAACACCCCTGCGCCAAAAACGAAACCGACACCCAATTGGCAGTCGATATTGCCATCGCTGCCGGTGCCAGAGAGATAACGATTTATGGCGGCATTGGCGGACGCCTGGATCATTCTCTGGCTAATATTCTGTTGCTCGTATATATACATGAGCAGGGCTGTACCGGAAAAATTACGGATGGTGCGCAAACGGCCGTGCTGCTGACGGACAGTCTGGAACTGACCGGGCAGCATCCCGGAGATATTCTGTCAATTCTGCCTCTAACTTCAAAGCTAACCGGTCTGAACATCAAAGGGTTGCGCTATCCGCTGATAGATGCGGAAATCCAAATGGGTATTACGCGCACCATTAGCAACGAGTTCACAGAATGCGGCAGCGGTTGGCTCACACTGGCCTCCGGGATGGCGACGGTTATTATTGCGGACGCGCGGCAGCTTGCCAAAGAAGGCTAAGTCAGGGGTATTCAAGGCGATCAAGCGCCGCCTGCAATCCTTCCATAACGGCTTGCTGATCCACTGTGATGCCGCGGCCGGCCAGCATTATCATGGAATATCCTTTGATGCCTGCAGCCGTTATTACGGGGCAGGCTTCTTTCTTGCCGGAAAACCGCAGTGTTCCCTGAGAGACAGCAGCCTCTCCCCGAAAACCGAACAGTAAGCTCAGGTTGCCTGGCTGATATGTAGCCTTATCCAAAGCAGCCATCTGTTGGATGACCGTACTGCATTTTGCCATAGCCTCATCGAGCGGCAGACGGCATGGCACAGGGAATGAGAGCATTAGGATCCTGATTTCAGCATTTCTGTGGGCTTCAACAAGTGTCAAGCCCAATCCGGCAGAGATCATGGCTACTTCATTATCAAGTGACCCGGTTGGTACTCCAAAGTAACCCATTTGAGTACGCAGATCGACCCAGTATTTCTGAAAATCCTGTAATCCCAGTCCAGTGGCAGCAATGGTCAGGGCACGCTCCAAATCAAGCCGCTGTGGAGTGATTAAGCGAGAATAGGCTAAAAACTCAGCCGGATTAAACAATTCCACCAATGACTGGGGTGCATGCTTGAAAATGCGGGCTACAAAGTCTTTTCCCTCATGGACATAGCAGTAGTGCAGAAAGGTGCGCCCCATGATTTTTAAAGAATCTTGCTCTTCCAGTTCAGGATAATTGTGTGCGGATGGCTTTATCAGGTAACCGGAGGCCCAGTTGTCTGCCATAATGCGGCAGGTATCACTAATGCCTTCGGTCACTGCAATCCGAGCAATCATGTAAGAACCATGGCCTTCCGTAATTGCTCTAAGCCCGGCGGCGTATTCCGGATCCCTGCTACGGTGAAAAGCTGTTTTCAAGTCATAATACTGATCATCAAGAGCCCGGACTAGTTCGTTGACTAGTAACAGGCGCAGCACATTGACACGATCCGCGTCTTTGATGCCAAGCTGTGCCAAACCGTTTTCAAGGGCGACTGGGTCAATAATAATGCGTTTAGTCGCCATTTCATAACGGATCGCCAAAGTTTGGACAGCCGCATAGACCAACCGGCGCAAAGTATCATTGTGGGCGAAGTCGGGAGTGGTAAGGGCCAACTCTTCTGCAACTGCTTGCCGGAACTGACTCGTAGATAGTTTTGCAACTGTAATTCTGGCTAAGAACGGACGGCCGGTAATGGCAATAATTTCCGGAACCAGCTCATTGGCAAGAACGGCGAAGTATTTATTAGTCCAGTTTGTGGTGCCGGCGGCGGTGGCGTTGGTGGCGACGGCGGTGTGTGCCTGAACAGGGATGCTAATCAGCGATAGCAACGATAATAGCGATAGCATGGACAGTAGAATTACATTGACAGGGTGTAACCGGTTTTTCGGCTTCAGCATTGCTAATCCTCCCAAGCTTCAACATTGTTTCCATTATTGCCTGAAAATGGTCAGTTCATACCCGACGGCAATTGCTTGACACCCCTACCTTGAAGGTGCTATAATACGAAAATAGTAAATAAAAAATGTCTATTAGGACGATGATGGGAACGAGTATGCTGATCAACACAGAGAGAAAAGCCTTGTGCTGAAAGCTTTTCGCAGCGTCAGCAGAAAACCACCCCTGAGTTACGGCGAAATAAGTCGGTCGGTTTGGCTCCGTTATCAGCCTTCACGAGGATCGTTGCAGCACTTGGTGCTTATGTTTGTGAATGTACTTGCGCTTGGTGCAGCGGCGAACGAAACTGGGTGGAACCACGGGTAGATCCCGTCCCTTTTGGGACGGGTTTTTTTATTATCGGAATGCATGGAGGAAGGATAGATTACACGATGAAAGAGATTTGTGCCGGAGGGGCGGTTTTTTATAAAAACAAGCTGCTGGCGATCCGCAGGAAAAATGGAGTTTGGTTGATGCCCAAGGGACATCAGGACCCGGGAGAAACACTTGCCGAGACAGCTATCAGAGAAGTGCGTGAAGAGACAGGGTTAGAAGTAAACCTTATTGAGCCGCTCGGCAGGACATACCACGAGTATGTTGATGATACCGGTCATTTGCATCAAAAAGAAGTCTTGTGGTATCTGATGGATGCCTTACCGGATCAGACGATCGTTTTGGAAGAAGGTATGTTCACCGGTTATCAGCTGATTGGCCCCACAGAGCTGGATCTGTTTAGTTTCGCTAATGATCGGGTTATAGCCCGTGATGCATTTATCAGGAGGGATGTACAATGTCGCAGTTAACCGTAGTATTTCCGGATGGCCGGGAACAGAGCTTCGCCGCCGGAACAAGCCTGATGCAGGTGCTGAATACATTGCCGGAGAAGGTTAAACGCACCGCCATTGCCGCCGAGGTCGATGATCAGCTTGTTGATTTGGCAGCAACTCCGCAGGGCAGAGTCAGGGTGAACTTCATTACCGCTTCGGACCCGAAAGGTCTTGATATAATGCGGCACAGTACCGCGCATGTCATGGCACAGGCAGTCAGGCATATTATTCCGGAGGCAAAGCTGGCAATTGGACCGGCCATTGAAAACGGATTTTATTATGACTTTGACTTGCCGCGTCCGCTAACGCCGGAAGATCTGGCAGCCATCGAAGAGGAAATGAAAAAAATCGTGGCCGCAAATTACCCGTTCTGTCGGGTTGAGATGGAACACGAAGAGGCTTTGGAACATTTCGGAAAACAGGGCGAAAAGTATAAAGTGGAATTAATCGAAGGTCTGGATGACAACGTCTCACTGTATCGGCAGGGTGATTTCGAAGATCTTTGCCGTGGTCCACATTTGCCATCCACCGGCAAGATTGGTGCGTTTAAGCTAATGTCCCTGGCTGGAGCCTATTGGCGTGGCGATTCCAGCCGCGAAATGCTGCAGCGTATTTATGGCACTGTGTTTGCGACCAATGACGAGCTCAAGAAATACTTGACCATGTTGGAAGAAGCTGCCAAACGTGATCACCGTAAACTAGGCCGGGAACTCGATTTGTTCAGTCTGCAGGAGGAAGGGCCGGGCTTTCCGTTTTTCCACCCGCGTGGCATGATCGTCCGGAACATCCTCGAAGATTTCTGGCGGCAGGAACATCAAAAAGCCGGTTATCAGGAAATACGGACACCGATCATTCTGAGCGAGGAACTCTGGCATCGTTCCGGGCATTGGGATCATTACAAAGAGAATATGTATTTCACAAAGATTGACGACATGGATTATGCCATCAAGCCGATGAACTGTCCGGGCAGTATGCTGGTTTACAGCCAGAGACCGCACAGTTATAAAGATTTGCCGATACGTACGTGTGAACTTGGATTAGTGCACCGTCATGAAATGTCGGGCGTGCTGCACGGCTTGTTCCGGGTTAGGTGTTTTACGCAGGATGATGCACATATTTTCATGATGCCTTCCCAAATTAAAGATGAAGTTCAAGGCGTCATCAGACTCGTTGACAAATTTTACAAGGTTTTCGGTTTCGACTACCATGTAGAACTCTCGACCAAACCCGAGGATGCCATGGGCTCGGATGAAATATGGGATCTGGCTACCGATGCCTTGCGCGAGTCGCTAGAAAGCATGCAACTTCCCTATAAAGTCAATCCTGGAGACGGCGCGTTTTACGGTCCGAAGATCGATTTTCATGTGAGCGATTCTCTTGGACGTACCTGGCAGTGTGCCACGGTCCAGCTCGATTTCCAGATGCCGGAACGTTTTGATTTGACGTATGTGGGAGAGGATAACGCCAAACATCGTCCGGTCATCGTGCATCGGGTCGTCTATGGCAGTATCGAGCGCTTTATTGGCATCTTGATCGAGCATTACGCCGGCGCATTTCCGGTTTGGCTGGCTCCTGTTCAGGCAGTGGTGCTTCCCATCGGACAAAATCATGCCGATTATGCCCGTCAAACGATGCAAGCACTGCAGGATGCCGGGCTGCGCGTAGAATTGGATGCCCGCAATGAGAAGCTTGGTTACCGGGTCCGTGAATGGCAAATGCAGAAAGTACCCTACATGCTTGTTGTCGGAGATCAAGAGGCATTCGATGGAACGGTTGCGGTGCGTACCAGAAAAGGCGGCAACCGCGGCACCATGAAAGTGGAGGCATTTATTGAGCTAGTTCGTGATCAAGTGAACCGCCGTGTCATCAATGAAGCAGCAGAAGAATGACGAAGTTTGATGGCACTTCAGTCACAAGATAAATCTGAAGAATAAACAGAAGGTATTTACAAAGAAAATATTCAATGTTATACTGTTACTGCTATGGACGCGCAAGCAGAAGCACCCGCTTCTCACCCCAGGCACTACAGCTCAAGGGTTTGGCTCCAACCGGTTTATCAAACGGTGAGTCCTTTATTTGAGGCGGGTATATACCCGCCTTATTTTGTTTGCAGCGTTCAATTATTGAGGAGGTGTCGGACGATTAGCCAAACTGAACTTAGAGTCAACGAAGAAATTCGAGGTCGTGAAGTAAGGGTCGTAACCTCAGAAGGCGAACAGCTCGGCATAATGCCAGTTCGTGATGCCCTGCGTTTGGCTCAGGAACGTGATCTTGATTTGGTGGAAGTCGCACCTACTGCGAAACCACCGGTATGCCGCATTATGGATTACGGTAAATTCCGCTATGAGCAAAGCAAGAAAGAACGGGAAGCGCGCAAAAACCAAAAGACAACCGATGTCAAAGAAGTGCGGATGACACCCAAAATTGAGGATCATGATTTTCAGGTTAAATTGAGGGCCGCCAGCAAGTTTCTTAAAGATGGAGATAAGGTTAAGGCTCAGGTCAGGTTCAGAGGCCGTGAAATCGTCCATGCAGATCTTGGCCGTAAGCTGCTGAACAGGCTAGCCGCAGAGTTGCAGGACGTTGCTGCGGTTGAACGCGATTCCAGGCTTGAAGGCAGAAGCATGGTCATGATTCTGACCCCCAAACAGGAAAAGGCAGTTGGGAAATCCGAGCAGTCTGAGAAACCCGAGCAACCCCAAAAAGTTGCTAAAGTCGCAGAAGCTGTGCAAGCTGAAAATCAACAGAAGACAGAATAAAAGGAGTGGGAAAGTTGCCCAAAATGAAAACTCACCGCGGTGCCGCCAAACGGTTTAAGGTGACCGGGTCAGGAAAAGTTAGGAAGTATAAGGCTTATCGTAGTCATATGCTGGAATGCAAATCTCCCAAACGTAAGCGGAATCTGCGCAAAGGCGATTTAGTGCACCCCGGAGATTTCAAACGCATCAGGAAAATGATCGCCAACGCTTTCTAATCTACGCAAGTTTGAATAGGGGGATTTAACTATGCCAAGAGTTAAAGGTGGATTCAAGACAAGACGCCGCCATAATAAAATTCTCAAACTGGCCAAAGGTTTCCGCGGCATGAAGGGCCGCGTATTCCGGCCGACCAACGCTCAGGTTCTGAAATCGCTAGCCTATGCTTATCGCGACCGCAGAAACAAGAAGCGCGATTTTCGCCGGCTGTGGATTGCCCGCATTAACGCCGCCGCTCGCGTTAACGGAATGTCGTACAGCACCTTTATTAGCGGTCTCAAAAAAGCAGGTGTCAACGTAAACCGTAAAGTCCTTGCTGATTTGGCAGTCAATGATGCCAGTACATTCAACGAACTGGTATCAGTTGCCAAAGCCGCCAAATAAAAATAACAGCGTTTAATTTAATGAGACCTGATATTGCAGGTCTCATTTTTTTGGAGGGCCGCGGGTGGAGAGGCGTATCAATCGTATCCAAAGTCCGAGTAATCCCGAAATAAAGCAAATTGCCGCATTGCATCGCACCAAAGAACGCAATGAGACCGGTCTTTTTTTGATCGAAGGACCCCATTTGCTTAAAGAAGCATTGGATTCGAAGCTCGCCAAAATAGAGCGTATTTACGTTACGGAACGCTATGCTCAGACAAAAGAGGGTTCGCAGTGCCTGCAGAGTGCTGCCAGGCGCGGGATTGTCCTGACCGAACTAAGCGAACAGGCTTTTGGCAAAGCTGCCGAAACGGAAACGCCACAGGGCGTACTGGCTGTGGCAGCCCAGCCTAAAATAGGGCTTCCTGATCTTCCGGCTAATCAGATGATCCTTTTTCTTGATCGCGTACAAGACCCCGGCAACGTCGGTACAATTATCCGTACAGCCGCTGCTGCCGGGGCTGGTGGCGTGATCGTGGCGGAAGGCGGGGTTGATCCTTTCTCAGGCAAAGTGGTGCGCGCCAGTCAGGGAGCAATATTTTCGCTCCCGGTTGTGGCACGAGTTCCGGTGTCTGACGCAGTGGAGTGGGCTGCGCGCAAAGGATTGCCGGTAATCTGCACATCTCCGCATAGCGGCGAGGTATACTATCAGATTGATCTATCCGGAGCAGGCCTTTTGGTGCTAGGCCATGAATCGCAGGGGGTTTCTGCAGAAATGACCAAAGCAGCAAATAAACTGGTACGGATTCCGATCATTGGACGTGCAGAATCATTGAATGTGGCGATTGCCGCAGCAGTGCTGCTTTTTGAGGCTGCGCGACAGCGCACGCAGGGCTGAGTCCATGCCCTGCCATGCCGCTGGCACCCTTGTCAACGCGGAATGTGTATGCTATAATATTTCCTAAGAACGTAGGTTGGACCGAACGCTATGAATCTTCAATGAAGGGGAGTGGTCTCCAGTATGATGCCGACCGCCGAACTAATTTGGAAGATCTTTGAGGTTACCGGTTCCATTACTGCCTATCTGCTCTATAAAAAGATTGTTTCTTCTGAGTAATACAGAAGTTGACATAGGGTTTAACTTAATAGATCCACTGCGATGAAGGAGAAAAGTAACCTGTCTGGACCCGTTCAGGGAGCAGAAGCCACCGATTGAGAGCTTTTGCCGGAGAAAGCAGGCGAAGTTCCCTCCCGAGCTGCGGGCTGAACCGTAAGCAGTAGGCCTTGCCGGAGTTCCACCGTTACAGGGAAAAGTATTAGGGTTAATCTATTTCTATTTGTGTCGCCTACGTTGGCTCTATTACTGGAAAGTGGCCTTTCAGGTCATTAGGGTGGTACCGCGGAAGTCAATCCGTCTTTCGTCCCTTGGGACGAAAGACGGATTTTTATTTTTGAAACTAAGGAGGAAATTGAATGCAGGCACAATTGGAAGCTATTGCAGAAGAAGCTCGCGGGGTCATAGGTGAAGCTAAGGACTTAGCTGAGCTGGACAATGTTCGCCTCGCTTTTTTAGGCAAAAAGGGCAAACTTACGGCTGTCTTGCGTGGAATGGGCAGCCTGCCGGCAGAAGACCGGCCTAGAATCGGTGCTATTGCCAACTCGGTCAGAGAGGAAATAGAGCGTTTGCTGACTGCCAAAGCCGACGATCTTGCACGCCTGGCTCTGCAGCAACGGTTGGAATCAGAAGCAGTCGATGTCACAATGCCAGGTCTGCCCCATAGGCTTGGGACGGTGCATCCCCTGACCAGAGTCATGGGAGATATTATCAGCATTTTTACCGGTCTGGGGTTCGAAGTTGTTGAAGGCCCCGAGATTGAGCTTGATAAGTACAATTTCGAAGCGCTCAATATTCCTAAAGGGCACCCGGCCAGAGAAATGCAGGACAGCTTTTATCTGACACCGGAAATTTTGCTGCGCACTCATACTTCACCGGTCCAGGCACGTGTTATGGAGAAAAGAGTACCGCAGCCAATTCGCATAATTTCCCCGGGACGCTGTTATCGCCGGGATGCCTTGGATGCTACGCACTCGCCGGCGTTCATGCAAGTGGAAGGGCTGGTAGTCGATGAAGGTATTACCTTTGCCGACCTGAAGGGAACACTTGAAATATTCGTAGCCGAGTTATTCGGTAAAGATCGCCGCACGAAATTTGTGCCCACTTACTTCCCGTTTACAGAGCCCAGTGCGGAAACCCATATGTCCTGTACTGCATGCGGCGGGGCAGGATGCCGTATGTGTAAGGGTACCGGCTGGATTGAGCTTGGCGGGGCAGGTATGGTCAATCCTAATGTGCTGCGTTACGCCGGCTATGATCCAGAACGCTTCACCGGTTTTGCTTTTGGATGGGGCATTGAGCGTCTGGCTATTCTCAAATACGGAATTGAAGACATTCGCCTGTTTTACGAAAATGACACCCGTTTTCTGGAGCAATTCCGGTAATTCTCGACGTCGCATCGGTGTGATGCATCGGCGTGACGCATCAGCGTGGGTCGTATGGCGTTACTCGTTACCGTAGTAAGAAAGGAGTGCAGCAGCTACATGCGCATATCGCTTGAATGGCTGAAAGAATACGTTGAGGTTCCTTGTCAGGCGGACGAATTGGCTTCCCGTCTGGCAGAACAGGGTTTTGAGGTCGAGGCAATGACACGATTGGATGCCAATTTCTCGGGTGTGATCGCTGCCAAGATTATCGCACTGGATCCGCATCCGGAAGCCGATGACTTACAGGTTGCCCGGGTTGAGGTTGGTGCAGGTAAAGCATATCTGACTGTTGTCACGAGCGCTAAAAACATTGCCATTGGCAATGTGGTGCCTTTGGCTTTACCCGGTGCCAGACTTGGCACAATGGAAATCGGTGAACAAAAATTGCGGGGCGTAAACTCGACTGGCATGTTTTGCTCCAGTGTTGAATTGGGTCTCGGAGAGGATGCTTCCGGCATTTTAATTCTCCCCGGGGATCTGGAGATCGGCGCAGATTTAAAGCAGGCGCTGCACCTGACGGCCGATGATGTTCTGGAAGTGGCCATCCTTCAGCGGGCAGACTGCCTGGGCTACATTCATATGGCCAAAGAGGTGGCGGCTGCTCTGCGTACCAAGTGGACCGAACCGGACACTTCAGTTGCAGAGCAGGGCGGCGATGCTACTGCTGCTCTAAAGGTGACTGTTGAGGCACCCGATCTCTGTCCCAGATATGCTGCCCGGCTGATCACTGATGTTCAGCTCAGGCCTTCGCCATGGTGGATGACAAGGCGGTTATTGGCGGCTGGTATTCGTCCAATTAACAATTTGGTGGATATCACCAACTATGTGATGCTGGAAATGAACCAGCCATTGCACGCCTTTGATTATGACTCACTGCGCCAGGGACGTGTAGTTGTCAGAAGGGCCCGCCAGGGGGAAACGCTAGTAACGCTGGATGGCGTTACCAGGCAGTTGAATCCGGACATGCTGGTTATTGCTGATGCCGAAGTACCCATTGGCATCGCTGGCGTGATGGGCGGCGAAAGCAGTGAAATCACTTCCGCTACCAAAAACGTCTTATTGGAATCTGCCTGTTTTGACAGTCTGTCCAATCGTAAAACCGGTATCAGTCTGGGCCTCCGCTCAGAAGCCGGTCTGCGCTTCGGAAAGGGCATCGATCCCAATGGAGTAGTAAAAGCAATGAACCGCGCTGCGCATCTGATCGAACAGTTGGGAGTCGGCAAAGTGGCGCGGGGTTATGTCGACATCTACCGGGAACTGCCTGCCGAGAAGGAAATTGTAGTGCGGCCTCAGCGGGTTAACAAGTTACTTGGCACCAAAATACCTGTGGCAGCAATGATCGATTGCCTGGAACGGCTGCCTTTTAAACTGGAACGGCAGGGTGCGGATGAAGAATCGGCCATTAAAGTGACTGTCCCGACTTTTCGCGGAGACATCACTCAGGAAGCAGACTTGATCGAAGAGATCGCACGCATCTATGGCTATGACAATATTCCTGTGTCTTTTCCAGCTTCCTTTGCAATGGGCCGCCTGTCTGAAAGTAAAGAGCGTGAGCAGACCATGCGCTCAATTATGTCAGGACTGGGCCTTAATGAAATCTATTCCTGGAGTATGATTGATCCGGCCGTTTTTGATCGTCTGGGTTTACCGGAGGATCATCGCTGGCGGAATGCTCCCAAAATTATGAACCCGATGAGTACCGAGCAATCGATTATGCGTCCGTCCTTGCTGCCGGGAATGCTCGAAGTTGCCTCATATAATGCCCGTCGTCGTCAACAGGATCTCAGGCTGTTTGAGATTGGGCGGGTATTTGGGCCCCTGCCATCTGGCGGGCAGGAGTTGCCAGAAGAAGATACTGTCCTGGGTATGATCGCTTGCGGCAGAAGTCTTCCGGCCAACTGGCGCAATGCCGGTTTTGCGGCCGACTTCTTCGAGATGAAGGGCATCATTGAAGCGCTTTTAAGGCAATCCGGAGTCAGAGAGGTTACTTTCGAGCCGGTAGAACTGCCAGCCATGCACCCGGGAAGAACTGCCCGCATATTGGCAGGCGTGGTGGAACTAGGCTATTTTGGCGAGATCCATCCGGAAATCTGCAGCCGCTATGATCTGCCTGCCACATATTTTGCTCAGTTGAATCTGAAGCGGCTTTTTGATGCCAGCAAGGGGATCACTTATCAACCGCTGCCGAAATTCCCGGACGTTGAACGAGACATTGCTCTGCTTGTTCCGGAGAGTGTACCGGCCTCCCGTGTCACGGAGTGTGTATTAAAAGCGGGTGGGGAGTTATTGGAGAAAATCAGCTTATTTGATGTCTACCAGGGTGAGCAAATTGCCAGTGGCTGGCGCAGCCTGGCATATTCTCTGTCTTTCCGGCATCCGGAAAGGACTTTGACAGACGCTGATGTGTCCAAATTGATGGAGGCTATTCTGGACGCCGCTGCTACAGAAGTTGGTGCGCGCCGTCGTTAGCGGCGCGTTAGCGGCGAGCAGCTTAGTGCCGCAGGCAGCGCCCCATGCTGTGCCCATTTTTCGATGATTTGATACTAAGGCCCCTTTTTTCCTCATAAGATCTACCATCGCGGGAAAAGGAAGGGGCGCATGGTATGTTTAGCCAAAAACCAAACATTTTTGAACGGATCAACACCAAGCCATTCGAAGGGGCACTGTATTTTCTGGTTTTATCCTTGTTGGCAGTACTGGGATTAAGAATTCAGTTAAAGGCCGGTGTTCTGCAGCCTGAATTGGCAATGATCTGGCCAGCTTTCCTGGTGACTACGTATTTGATTCGCTATGTACTATTGCCGGGTTACCGGAAAAAGGTCTGGTTTGGCATGCTTTTCTTGACCAATCTGACCATTGGGGCACTGTTGAACTGGTCGGCTATTTTTCATTGTGATCACTGGCTAACAGGTTTTGCCGAGGGATTGCTCATACTGCTGACTGCCTTACTGCTGGCCTACAATGCGGAAGTGCTGGTTTCATTATGGCTGCAGTATCTTGACAGGCTTTATCCCTGGGGAAACCGGTATGATACCTTTGCTGGACGCAGGAAAATTATTGCCATGGTTGCTGCTGATGCCGGCCGTATGTCTCTGGCATGTGCGATACTTGGTACACTTGGGTTACGCTGGATGTATATTTATTTCGAGTTTGACTTATTTGCCTACAGTTACGTTCTAGTGCTGCTGACAGTGTTAATATATGGCATTTTGCTGGCAGGAGTGTCTCGCCGCCTTAAAAGTGGAATCGCGCATGATCTGACCAATCTGGATGATAGTCTGGAAGCTACCTATGAACGAGCGCTCCGCTCCGGCTTTAATGTTCATGAGGCGGTTGAGCCTTTACAGATCAACATTGCTATGCAGGAACGGCTGGTTGCTTCTGCCCGGCTCATTGTGCCCTGGGAGAATCTGTTGACATTGATCGCCGCACTGCTGCTAGTTTTGGCGGCACCGTACATTTTTTACCTGGTTGGATCATGATAACTTGGGGGAGATACGCCAAAAAGCAGGAATATGACCTACGGTTGCCTAATTTATGTTAATGGCCAGAAACCGTGGGGGGCGGATTAATTTTGCCAGATCTGTCAAACAGGCCACAAAAGAATATTACGGTTTCCATTTTGGGGGAAGACTACATTGTGTCTGGCGGCGATTCTGAAGAATACATGCGGGAAGTCGCACGCATGGTTGATGAACGCATCCAGGGCTTTCTTAAGTCCCATCCCAAGCTGCCAGTCAGCAAAGTCGCAATTCTTGCTGCGCTTAATTTTGCTGATGAGTATCAACGACTGAAGATTAAGTACGAGGAAATCACACGGAAATCGGCGGGCAAGCGGTAATAATTTCACTCATGAAGGGGCTGGAAACCGTGGTTTTGACGGATTGGATCATTATTGCTATCTTAGGTTTCTTTGCTTTTCGTGGATTCAAGCGCGGCTTTGTTTCACAGCTTTTGGATGTGATCGGAGCCATCGTCGGGTTGATCGCGGCTTTCAGTCTGTTTACGACTGTTGGAGGCGCCATCGCAGGGGTCTTGAGCAGCTCCTCCACACTTGGGAATGTGATTGCATTTATCCTGATTGCCATTGTGGTCAGCGGGGTCATTTCATTTGGTGGCCGTCTTTGGCAAAAGGTTACCAAAAGCTCGCCCATCAGTCTGTTCGATAAATTGGGCGGTTCGGTTTTCGGAATAGTGAAAGGTGTATTGCTGATCGCCTTTATTCTGCTGATTATTGGCTCGATACCATGGCCAAAATTGCATCAGGTATTGGGAGAATCGGGACTGGCCAGTGATATTGGCAGGGTAACTCCCTTTATGTACGGTATTGTTGAGCGTGCTTTGCCAGCCAGCGTGCCGCGCCTCCTCATTACTCCAGAAGGGCCACAGCTGCGCAAAACGCGTTTTTCTGATCTGAATGGGGCAACTTGCGTGGATTGCCGCGGTGAAGTTGAGTTTAAAGGTTTCCAGTCAAGGGGCCTGGCATCTTCACCAAAGTTTATTTGCTCGCGATGCGGCCGTACTAGCGATGGATGCCAGACTTTCGAGGGGTATCATCAAATCTATGAGCGTTGCCCGGTGGAAACGAGTAATCAAGGGATCGCCATTGACTGCGATTCATGGCCGAATAACAAACCAATTTTGGCAAAAGGTCCTTGTCCTGTCTGCGGAGCGAAGTAGTGTCTTGTACTCGGGACAGTGAACTTATCATAGCTTATAGCATTATTTGTCAGAAAACGGGAGGAGGGAAGAATCGTGGGATGGCTCGAAATAGTTGTCATAATAGTGGTAGCGTCATTTATTATTGCGGCATTTGTCCTAAGTAATAAAGCGGAAAAGATCACAAAGCAGAAGGCAGAAGAGAAGCGATTGCTGGAAGAGCAGCAAAAAGGCGGCAAAAAGAAATAATTAAATGTATTGCGGGCCGGCCCACTCAGAAGAGTAGGGCCGGTTTTGTTATGGCCACCGGGCTTTGTGAACAAGCGTTTTCCGAACGGGCATACTAAGAAATGTCGACTCCAAAATGCACTATATCTGGAACTTGGCCTGGGGGTGGTAACATGAGCCTGAGCTCAGGCGGCTACTTGGTTACGCTAGCGGTGCGTACAGTCGTTATTTATTTGGTAGCGCTATTTGTCGTACGCCTGATGGGAAAAAGGGCACTAGGCACTTTGAGCCTGTTTGATTTTGTCATTATGGTGGGTATCGGAGATATCATTGTGATGGTGGGCGTGGAAGGTTCAGTCAGTTTGATCAGTGGTATCAGTGTTCTGGTGGTGCTGGGTGTCTTAGAGCTGCTTTTTTCGCTGCTGACATTCAAAAGTAAAGTGGCGGCCAGAATTCTGGAAGGGATGCCGACCGTTTTGGTTCAAAACGGCAAGCTGATGCATGAGAATATGACCAAGGAGCATGTTAGTCTGGCAGATTTGAAGCAAGAACTGCGCAAAGAAGGAGTTTCACAAATATCGTCTGTCAAAGAGGCATTGCTGGAGGCTTGCGGCAAGTTCAGCGTCATTCTGAAGGATGATGTTGAACCGATGAGCCGGGAAGAAACCAGAGATCAGTTTGAGGAAATAGCTACGCTCAAACGGGATGTTGAAGAAATTAAGAAAATGTTGCAGCAACTTTTGGAACGTGAAGCTCACTGAGATGAAGGGTCATATAGCAGAGCCGACAGGCATTACTGCAGTGTCACTGCAGGGATAGCGCCAAGAGCGGCGAAGATAATGAGTCGGTGTGCTTGCTGCACGCCTATCATTGCCTGGCGTACGGTGTACCAGGTGTATGGAAAGAGGGCCCTTCATGACTGATTTCTCATTCGATAAAGCTCATAAAGTAGAATTACTGGCTCCAGCTGGATCTGCGGATGCCTTTGAGGCGGCACTTGCCAATGGAGCAGATGCCATTTATCTTGGCGGTAGCCGGTTTAACGCCAGAGCTTCTGCGGCCAACTTTGATGATGAAAGCCTGGCAGCTGCTGTCCGCCGGGCACATTTATTCGGCAAAAAGGTTTATGTGACTGTCAATATCTTAATGGGGCAGGGCGAACTAAATGAAGGTCTCAATTACCTGGCCTTCTTGAACGATATCGGTGTTGACGCCGTGATCATTCAGGATCTCGGCCTACTACAGCTGGCGCACCGGTACTTTCCAGACCTGCCGCTGCATGGCAGCACACAAATGACGATTCATAATCATTGGGGTGCCGCTTTTTTGCGGGATGCAGGCGTTGAACGCGTAGTACTTGCCAGAGAAGTTTCTCTGGCAGAAGCGGTTGAGATACGCCGCAAATCCGGGTTGGAAATTGAGATTTTTGCTCATGGAGCGCTGTGCTTCTCGTATTCCGGACAATGCCTGCTGTCAAGTATGATTGGTGGCCGCAGCGGCAACAGAGGCCGGTGTGCTCAGCCATGTAGAATGGAATATTGCCTGGAGTATGACTTGAACGGCATGCGCGAATTAACTGGCGGATGCGGTCATCTGCTTAGTCCCAGCGATTTAAACACGTTGAAAATTTTGCCGCAATTAGTTGCTGCCGGTGCTTCCGCGCTAAAGATTGAGGGGCGTATGAAGCGCCCCGAATATGTGGCGACCGTAGTTCGGATTTACCGGGCAGCCTTGGATCGCATGTATGTTGATCCGAATCATTTTAACGCCTTGCCAGAGGAACTGGCTGATTTGGAGCAGATCTTCAACCGGGGTTTTACTACAGGGTATTATCTGAGCCGGCCAGGGCTGGCAATGATGAGTCATGATTTTCCCAAAAACAAAGGGGTTTTGCTGGGACGCATCCGTAGCCGAAGAAACCGGGGCCGTTATCAGATCCTGCTGGAGAAAGATTTACATATCGGAGATGGCGTCGCCATATGGCATGCCGGTGCCGATAGTGATCAAGCCGGTACAGAAGTTAGCGCCATTTGGAGCGGACATGATCGGCTGACATACGCGCCAGCAGGTACGATAGTAGAAATCGATTTGCCTGGCAATCAGCCAGCTGGCACACAAGTATATAAGACTTCCGATCGGCTTCTTCTTAGTAAAGCGCAGGAGTCATTTGCACCTGGAAGCAAGCTGCTCAAAATTCCACTGACGCTTGAATTCAAAGCAGTTATGGGACAACCAGGCCAGCTGACATTGACTGATGATCAGGGAAATACAGTCAGCGCGACCGGTAATTTTTGCGCGCAAAAGGCTTTGAAACACCCGTTGACCGCTGAGCGCGTCAGAGAGCAGCTGACGCGTTTGGGAGCGACACCATACTACGTCCAGGGTTTTAAGGCAACGATTGATGGAGATCTGATGATCCCGGTCAGTGAGTTGAATAGTCTGCGTCACAAAGGGATCGCGGCTTTGGAAGCGGCGCGCCTGAATCGATGGACACAGGAAGGCCGCATACGAGCAAAACGCCTCGATGCGCCGCCAGGCGATGCGTCCTTCAGGCAGGATGCCGGTGCTTCTTTCAGGATGACTGCCACAAGTCCGGAGATGCAAAAATGTGTCCGGGAAAAGACATCCCTGTCTCTGGCGGTGAGTGTCGCCAGTTTCGCAGGACTGGAGGCTGCCTTAGAGGGCGGAGCCACGCGGGTATATTTTGGTGGCGAGTCTTATAGGCCGTTCGGAGATTGGTCGCTGGACAGCCTGAGGCAAGGCATACAGTCAGCCAGAAAGCAGGGAGTAAAGGCAGTCATATCCCTGCCGCGCATCGTAGCTCAGCGCGAAACGGAGGCTTTTGAGGAGAAGCTCAAGGACATTATTGATTGCGAACCGGATGGCTTTTTAATCAGGAATGTGGGGCAGGCGCATTTGTTGCGCCAATTATGGAAGGGACGCCTGTATGGCGATTATACTCTCAACGTCTTTAACGCTTATACTGCTGAAGCGCTGGAAGGATTCAGTGTCATTACCCTTTCGCCCGAACTGACCCTCTCGCAGATTAAGAAGATACTGACAGAAGGGCCAGTCGCAGAGTGGGAGTTGCCGGTGCAGGGTGCTATTCAGCTGATGGTATCAGAACATTGTCCCTTGGGGGCAAAAATAGGTGGCGGGGCCGGCCAGCGGGCGGATGGCTGCAGCATGCCATGTATGAAATGCAAAGGCATAACAGCAACAGCAGGACTGCGGGATCGCCTGGGATTGGTCTTTCCGATGCAAATGGATTCCCAATGCCGCATGCATCTTTTCAACTGTAAAGACCTAAACCTCGCTACGGATTTGGCGGCGTTGACAAAATTGGGTCTTTCAGTCAGAATAGAAGGGTTGGCGCATGATGCCGACTATATCGCCAAAACCACCCGCATCTATCACGAATTGCTGTTTAGGGCATCCGGAGAACAGCGACAGGGATATATGGAGACCGAATTTTCGGAAACTGAATCTGTAAAGACGCTGCTAAATGAGTTGGAGCATCTGAGCTTCCAGGGGACTACTAAAGGCCATCTGCATCGTGGCGTCTGATTGTGAGGTTAGGAAATGGAAGAACGCACTCTTAGAGTTTTAGAATATGGCAAAGTCCTGGAACTTTTAGCTGATAAAACGTCTTCTTCATTGGGCCGTGAATTAGCCGAGGGTTTGCAGCCAAGCGATGATCCTGTAATTATTAAGGAGATGCTCGGAGAAGTCAGCGAATGCCGGGCATTAAGGGAAATGGGCGATCAAATTCCGCTTGGTGGCATACATGATGTCCGGGAAGCTGTGAAACGGGCAGATGCCGGCGGCATTTTGGTGGCTGAAGTCTTGATCCACATTTCGAGTACACTGCGGGCTAGTCGGCAGATTGCCGCCTTTTTTGCACAGCGCAAAGAACGCACACCGCTTTTGTCAGACTGGGCGCAGGGCATAGGCGATTTTCGCCAACTGGAACGCGCAATTGATGCCGCCATTGGACCAGGCGGCGAAGTCCAGGATTCCGCCAGTCCGGAGCTGGGAAGGATTCGCGCCCAGATCAGGACATATCAGAACAGACTCAAAGATAAACTGGATTCCATGGTGCGTTCATCTGAAATGCAGCGTTACCTGCAAGAAAATCTGGTCACCATGAGAAATGATCGCTATGTGCTCCCGGTAAAACAAGAATATAAGGCGATGGTACCTGGAATTGTTCATGATCAATCATCCAGCGGAGCGACGCTATTCATCGAACCAATGGCGGTTGTGGAACTGAACAACCAGTTGCGTCAACTCGATGCTGCCGAGCAAGAGGAAATCCGCCGCATTTTGGCGGAGCTGTCGGCTGCGGTTGGCAGCCGCGCACCGGAAATCAGAGCGACGATTTCAATCCTGGCGCATTTGGATTTTGTGAATGCCAAAGCCAAACTAGCGGAGGACATGCGTGCTGAAGAGCCTGAGATTGCCGATGGAGCGCAAATCACACTCGTGGGAGCGCGTCATCCCTTGCTGAAGGGTGCGGTTGTGCCTATTGATCTGGAGCTGGGACGCAGCTTTGACACGCTGGTTATTACTGGCCCCAATACCGGAGGCAAAACAGTCACATTGAAGACTGTAGGGCTCCTGACGCTGATGGCGCAGTCTGGATTACATGTCCCGGCCCGTACGGGAACCTCGCTAAGTGTCTTTAATCAGATTTATAGCGACATTGGTGATGAACAAAGCATTGAACAGAGTTTATCGACCTTTTCATCACATATGACTCATATAGTCGATATTCTTGCCAAGTCGGGCGGGTTGGATACACTGGTGCTTCTGGATGAACTGGGGGCTGGCACGGATCCGACCGAAGGTGCTGCCCTGGCAATGGCCATTCTGCAGCATCTGCATCAAAAAGGGGTTCGCACAGTCGCTACCACACATTATGCGGAGTTGAAGACTTTTGCCTATACCACGCCCGGACTGCAAAACGCTTCTGTTGAATTTGATGTGGAGACTTTGCGTCCGACCTACCGATTAATTCTGGGGACCCCTGGACGCAGCAACGCATTTGAAATTGCCAAGAGGCTCGGTCTTCCAGATGAATTGGTGGATCAAGCCCGCGGAATGCTTTCTTCCGAACATAATACCATGGAAGAGCTGATTGAGAATATCCATCAGGATGCGCGTATGGCCCGCGAGGACAGAATGAATGCCGATCGGCTTAAAATGGAATACAGCCGGTTGGTTGCGGTTATGGCGGAAAAAGAGCGGCGTCTGGAGAGTGAAAAAGAAGCCATTTTAAGACAGGCCCGCGAAAAAGCCCGACAAGTGATTGACCTTTCCCGCAAAGAAGTGGAGGAGCTTATCCGTCTTCTGAAGAGTGAGGCGGAAGAAAAGAGGCTGGATGAGGCGGCCAAAACTGCCCGTACAGCTTTGAACGAGCTGCGGGACAATATTGAGCGGGAACTGGGTGATCACGGAGACGCTGATGCAAAGAATAAACCCAAAGCTGTTCCCAAGGATCTCAAACCCGGTGAGAATGTCAGGGCAGTCAATCTGGGACGCGAAGGTATCGTTTTGAGCATAGATTATGACAATAATCAAGCACTGGTGCAGTTTGGAATTATGAAAGTCAATATTGCACTGGACGAAATCGAGCGCCTTGATCAAAAGAAGGATAAAGGCAAAGGCAGGGACAAGAGTGGCGGTGCTGAAAAGGCGCGCAGTTCATCGGCGGGAGGAACAAAGACCGCAGCGCTGGAAACAAGCAAAGCACTCAGTATTTCAACAGAACTGGATTTGCGCGGGCTGACAGCTGAAGAAGCGCTACAGATTGTTGACAAATATCTGGACGATGCTTTGCTGGCTGGAATTCCGCGGGCTCGTATCATTCATGGTAAGGGAACCGGGGCGTTGCGGACTGCTGTGATTGCATATTTGCGGGAGCACTCCGCTGTTAAGTCCTTCAGGGCTGGCGAAACTGGCGAAGGCGGTTCCGGCGTAACGGTTGTTGAGTTTCAGTAAGGCAAAGGCCTAACGCCATGAAAAAAACGCGGGGATGGATGATCCGTCCCCGCGTTTCATTTTTCTGCGCCTTCTTGTACTGCGTCTTGTACTGTGCGCCTTGTATCGCGCACTTTGTATCGCACGCCTTGTGCTGCGTTTTGGCTCTTTAGTGTATATCGCAAAACTCAGTCGGTTCTTCGCCTTGAATGAACCTCTGCAGGATTACAGAGTCCACTGGACAGCTCGATTTGGCAAGCAAGCCCGAATGCGTACAAATCTTGACAGTGATCTCCTGAGGTCCGTGTACATCACAATAATCCCAGGGGCGAGTGGCGCTGCCGAGTAACTCTCGTCCGGTGGCACGATTAAAGTAACGTGTTTCGAGATCTTCTGGCGGACAGGAGTAGGTCGCCAGTTTGCCAGATTCCCTACAAATCGTGACGGTTTCAAATAGAGTATTGCCTCCCGGAGAATGCAGAGGACATTCTTCAGTCGGTTCGGTGCCCTGGATAAATGTTTCAATCTTGGTATTTGGGCAATTACTTGCCAGATAACCAGATTCAGTACAGATCTCGATACCGGAAACGACTCCCGAAGGTACCGGGAAGTCTGAAGCAGGCACGTTGCTAAGGGCGCTCCGCATAAAATTGCCCCAAATGCGAGCGGCTGTGCCGCTGCCTATTATAGTGCCATTGACACGCAACGGTTTATTCTGTGCATCATTGCCAAGCCAGACAACTGACAGCAATTCGGGTGTGTAGCCGATAAACCAGGCATTGGTGTTTTCATTGGTCGTACCGGTTTTTCCGGCGGCTGGGCGACCGATATTGGCTGCCCGACCGGTTCCTCTTTCAATGACGCCACGCAGCAAGTCTGTCATCAGGTAGGCAGTCGGTTCTGACAATACAACGGATTTTTTGCTATGGTTGCGGTAGATTACACTTCCAGAGCTGTCGACAACTTCGAGTATGGCGATCGGTTCAACATAGATGCCTTGATTGGCCAGCGGAGTATATGCCGAAGCCAGTTCCAGAGGAGTGACGCCGTTGGTTAGTCCGCCAAGGGCCAAGGCTGCCACATTAAGGTCGTTTTTCTTGCCGGTGCTTACCAGACTGGTCAGCCCCATTTTTTGGGCGTATTTCATGATTGTCTGAGGACCAAGCTGATCAACCAGTTTAATGGCGACAATGTTCACTGAGTTTTCAATCGCTTCCCGGAGCGTGATCGGTCCGCGGAAAGTCCTGTCATAGTTTTGCGGCCGGTATTTTGAACCGTCTGCATTGTTAAACTCTAGTGGTTCGTCCACAACCATCATACTGGGAGTAAAGTGATTATCCAAAGCGGCTGTATATACAAATGGCTTCATAGTCGATCCTGGCTGACGGTGGGCTTTCACCGCGCGATTCAGCTGAGTATTGCCAAAATCGCGGCCGCCAATCATGGCCTTGATATGACCGGTATGCGGGTCAATGGCGACCAACGCGGCCTGGGGCTGTGCAATACCGTTGCTGTCAGGGCTGGCGGCAGGCAGTCCGTTCTTGAAAGCTTCTTCAGCCGCCTTCTGAATGTCCACATCCAGAGTGGTCTTTATCTTTAGTCCGCCAGTATAGATTTCAGTTTCACTGATGCCGTTTTTCAGCAGTTCTTGCACGATGTAATCAATAAAATAGGGCGCAACACGTCTGCTGGAAGTGTTTTCGGCAAAAACCACCGGCTGGGCTGCTGCTTCTTTGGCCTCTTCTGCCGTGATGTAGCCGACATCCTTCATGCTTTCCAGAACAATATTGCGGCGTTCGCGCGCCTTTTCGGGGTTATTCATATAAACAGAAGGTGCTTTTACTAATCCGGCAATCAATGCGGTTTCAGCCAGATCCAGTTCGTAGATGTCCTTGCCAAGATATGCGCGGGCGGCAGCCTGCACGCCATAGGCTTGCTTCCCCAAATAAATCTTGTTCAGGTATTTCTCAAAGATCTGGTCTTTGGTGTAGTATCTTTCAACAACAATGGCATAAATGGCTTCGCGGACTTTTCTGGCAATCGTACGCTCGTTGCTCAGATAAGTCTGTCTGATTAGCTGCTGCGTAATAGTGCTGGCTCCTTCTTTAAATCTGCCTACTTTTAAGTCGATCAACAAGGCGCGCATAATACCCAGCACATCGATTCCGCGATGCTCGTAGAATTTGCGGTCTTCGGTTGCCAGAAAGGCTTCCTTCATTTTTTGAGGGACCTTGTCCAGCGTAATATAACTCCGGTTTTCCTCAAAAAGGTTTGTGACCACTTTGTTATTGGCTCCGTAGACGACGGTGGAAAGCTTTTGCTCTTCCAAACGGCTGACATCGAGCGAACAGCCGGCAATTAAGCCAAATGTGAAGCCAATCAGTATCAGCAAAAGGATCAGAGTGCTAAATCCGATTAGTAATCCGCTTCGCCATTTTTTCCAAGTATTATTAGGCATAATGAGCCTCCTTCCGCCTCACTGAACATTATAGCACAGCATCGTCGCTGAATTAGAGAAATATACGTGTAATCGGAGTAACATATTTCTTTTTTGGCACCAATTTTCCTGCCTCTCATGAAACCGGAGCCATATCAATATATTGTACTAAATATCTTACTAGAAACTGGCGGAGGTTTTGATGCAAATGGGGCGTTTCAGGATATCCAACCGCCTGGTGAACCGCCGCCGTGGCTGGGGTCGGAACCGGGGGATTTCCAAAGGAGCCTTGTTCTTAATCACAGTAATAATTGTGGCGATACTGACATTGGTGATCGTAGACCGGCGTCTGCGGCCAACTCTGCTTCAGATTGCGGAAATGAGAGCTCAGGTTATCGCCACACGTGCCATTAATCAGGCGATCAGCGAAAAAATCGCTGGCAGTATCAGGTATGATGACCTTTTTACGATCAAGACCGACAGCCGGGGGAAAATTGTCATGTTGCAGCAGAATACGGCTGAGGTAAACCGACTGGCCTCCCAGGCTACAATTGCTGTCCAGGAAACACTTCGACAAATCAGTCAAGAGCGTATTGACATTCCTCTCGGCCAAATACTTGGCAGCCAACTGCTGGCTTCGTACGGGCCAATGATCACTGTTATGGTAGTACCGCTGGGGGCAGTTTCGACCAGAGTGATTGATCGCTTTGAGCATGAAGGCATCAATCAAACCAGGCATCGGATTTATCTGGAAATTACCGGACAGATCCGCATTGTGGTACCCCTGATCAGTTCGAACGTTAAAGTAGTTGCCGAAGTTCCTATAACTGATGCCACAGTGCTTGGGGAAGTACCACAAGTCTATTTAAATGCTGACAATCAAAAGAGCCCGTAATTCCACAATATGTGCGCAAAATAAATGAAAAGCCCTGCCGCCAATAAGGAAACAGGGCTTTATGGCGAATAGATCGGATCGCCGCTGAAGCAGGGCTGTTGTGCAAGCCGCAACGCCACAGGGTTGTTGCAGCGTAACGTAGCGCAACAGCACGTCCCGCAAGTTCAGTCAAATAGGACACTTACAGAAACACCATGATGGATTCGGCGAATGGCGTCTCCCAATAGCGGAGCGATCGAGAGCACCGTAATTTTATCAATTTTCTTTTGCGGTGGCAAAGCAATGGAATTAGTGATAACAACTTCGCGAATCGGTTCAGCTTGCAGCCTTTCGATGGCTGGATCGGAAAAAACGCCATGCGTTGCCAAAATATGAATCTCGGGCTTAGCTCCGCGATCCAGTAAGGCTTTCATAACCTGCATCAGGCTTCCGCCGGTATCAATAATGTCTTCAATAATGATGGGGGTTTTGTCTTTTACTTCGCCGATGAAAGTGGTCATTTCAGCCACATTGTGAGCTGTCCGGCGCTTATACATGACACCGATTGGCAGATCCAGTCTGGTAGCCAGTTTTTCAGCCTTTTTGACTCCGCCGGCATCTGCGGAAATGACAACCGGATTACTAATTTTTTGCTGAGAGCAGTAGTGTGCCAGCATTGGCAGGGCGGTCAGATGGTCGACCGGAATGTTAAAGAATCCCTGAATGGCCGGCGCATGAAGATCCAAAGTGATAATGCGGTCGGCACCGGTGGCGGTAAGTATATCTGCTACCATACGAGCAGTAATAGGCTCGCGCGGGGCATCCTTTTTCTCCTGACGGGCATATCCATAATAGGGAATTACGGCTGTGATGCGACCTGCTGAAGCTCTCCTGGCAGCATCGATCATGATTAATAATTCCATGATGTTCTCGTTAACAGGGTATGAAAGCGGCTGTAGAATAAATACGTCTACACCACGAATGCTTTCTTCGTATTTGACATAGATCTCTCCGCAAGCAAAACGGGAAATCATGACTTCACCAAGCGCAATACCTAGAAAATCAGCAATTTCCTGACCCAGTTGAGGGTTAGCGGTACCCGTAAATAACTTCATCTTAGTAAACTGACTCAATTCAGGAACCTCCTCCGGATGTTCAAAGACCAATAGTTGATTATAAAGCCGTTGGTTTCCTTCAGGGCAAACTGAAAAGTGCCATTTCTGTATATCTGTATATAGGTTTCTGTGTTTAGAAGATTAGAACTGTAGTTTTGTGCAATAGAGAAACCCAAGATCGCTCTTGGGTTTCCAGCTTATACTGTACGGGTGACTTTGCCTGAGCGCAGGCAACGTGTACATACTTTGATGCGTTTAGGAGAGCCATCAACAAGAGCTTTCAGTTGATGCAAATTTGGCTTCCAGAGACGATGGGTTTTATTTTCGGCGTGACTTACATTATTTCCGCTCATACGGCTCTTACCGCAAATATCACAACGATATGCCAATCTTGGCACCTCCTTTTGTGGCAAGCCCAATTAAAGTCCATAGCTATTTTAGCATAAAGCGATCTTAAGGGCAAGCAGACGTTGACAAGCCAAAGCATTCTTTTTTTGACGAAAACGAAATAATTTGTCTAGCTGGGATTTTGACATGATGACAGTTTCAGAGTAAAATAAAACGAAACTGCCATTCGTAACTGGCAGGACGCGACTCATAAAAATGTAATATTATGGGAAAATTTTTTGAAGGAAAAGCAGTTTGATTATCGAATAATGTTACGGCCTATCTCTTGTCTATGGCAAACACCCGCGTTTTTTCAGACATTGCTTATTGGAGACTTGCTAAAGGAGTGAAGTAAGTGGACAAAGAGACTCGCCTGCAAGCGCTGGGCTTGGCACCCGCGCTTGGGGGAATTTTTATTTCCTCAGAAGCTATTGCAATGATTGCTGGAATTGCCGCTATGGAGTGTTACGGAATTGTCGGTATGTCTTCCCGCACATTGCAGGATGGAATAGCTGAATTGCTCGGGCGCGAGAATCTGACCAAAGGTATTGAAGTCGAGATCGATGGTGACAGTGTCATTATTGATCTCTATGTGATCTTGGAGTATGGCGTTAAGATCAACGAAGTCGCTCAGAATGTAATCAGTCGTGTTAAATATACAATAGAAACGCAATTAGGGCTCAAGGCGGATCGCGTCAATGTAAATGTCCAGGGAGTCCGTATTGGAGTCAAAGCGACAACACGGTGAGGAGGGTCTCAGTTTTGAGAAACGAGCGCATTGACGGCCAGTCACTAAAGGAATTGTTGGCTGCCGGAACCGCTTTGCTCTATGAACGCAAAGATGTTGTGGATTCTCTGAATGTGTTTCCGGTCCCCGATGGAGACACAGGAACTAACATGTATCTTACTTTCGCGGCTGCGATTCGGGAGGTCGAAAAGCTTTCCGCTATTTCGATTAAGACCGTCGTTAACGCAGCCGCTTCTGGTGCGTTAATGGGCGCACGCGGAAACTCTGGCGTGATTATCTCCCAGATGTTTCGCGGTTTTGCAAAGGCGGTTGAAGAAGAGCGCGATCTGGGAACATATGAGATCGCAAAAGGACTTGAAGGAGCCAGTCGCGTGGCCTACCAGGCTGTGCGCAAACCTGTTGAAGGTACGATTCTGACGATCATCAGAGAAATGGCCAAAAAAGCGGCTGAATCTGCCCGTCAGGGAAAAGACCTGTATACTTTTGCTCAGGACGTGGTTCAGCATGCTGAAATGGTACTGCAGCGTACTCCGGATATGTTACCAACTCTTAAGGAAGCCGGTGTCGTAGACGCTGGCGGACAAGGACTTCTGTTTGTTACTCAGGGGGCAGTCGCACAATTGCTCGGCAAACCGATTGCCTCGACAGTGATTCCCGCGGTCATCTCAGAGAGGATCATCACTCCCGGTGATAATTTTACTTCCGAGGAAGAAATTACGTTCCACTATTGTACAGAATTTGTTGTTACCGGAGAAAAGATTGATGGCGATGCCATCCGTGCCGAAATAGAACCTTTGGGCGACTGTGTACTGATTGTCGGAGACGAACACACTACCAAAGTTCACGTTCATACCAATAACCCGGGACGCGTTTTGGAGTTCGTAGGTTCGTACGGCGATCTGCATGATATTTTTATCCATAACATGGTCGATCAGGCCCGTGAAAGACGCGAGTCCATGGAAAAGGCTGAACCGGCTGGCGCACGCAAGGAAATCGGTATTGTCGCCGTTGCCGTGGGAGATGGATTCGGCGAGATCTTTAAGGGCCTTGGAGTGGATGAGATCGTCGAAGGCGGTCAAACGATGAACCCCAGTACCGAAGATTTAGTGCATGCTGTAAAACGGATTCATGCCAAGCAAGTTCTAATCCTTCCCAATAACGGAAATGTTATTATGAGTGCTAACCAGGTTAAAGAACTGGTTGATTTTCCGGTGGCAGTCGTACCTTCGAAATTCATTCCGCAGGGTATATCGGCACTGCTTGTATTTAACGAAGCCCAGTCGCTGGCAGAGAATTTGCGCGGTATGTCGAATGCCATCAAGAATGTCAGTACCATCGAGGTTACTTATGCAGTGCGTGCCACTCAGTATAACGGGTTCAAGATTGAGGAAGGCGACATTATCGGTCTCCAGAACGGCGAAATCATCACGACCGGTAAAGAACCGGACGATGTCATAATCGAAGCCCTCCAGAGCACCGTTACAGATGATTCTTCCCTGATTTCGGTATATTTCGGGGCAGATATTCAGCAAGAGAAGGCAGAAGCTTTGAAAGAAAAAATCGCCGCAGCTTTTCCGTCATGTGAAACTGAGGTTTATCGCGGAGGTCAACCACTGTACTATTACATCGCTTCCGTGGAATAGTTGCAACTGAGTAATCATGACTAGGTAATTGCGATTGGGTAATCACGATTAAAGCTGGCAACTCCGGGCATCGTGCGTGTCTGGGCGGTCGGAGGTTGTAGGTGTGCGCGTCATTGCAGGACGATATGGCGGGAGAAGACTCCAGGCGCCAATCGGCAGCCAGGTGCGGCCGACTTCTGACCGCGTAAAAGAAGCCATTTTCAACATTCTGGCAGGCAGGCTGGAAAATGCCATTGTGTTGGACATGTTTGCCGGTACCGGTAACCTGGGTATTGAAGCATTAAGCCGCGGAGCACAAAAGGTTATTTTTATTGAGCAGAGTCAAAACAGCCTGAGGACGATACGTTCTAATCTGGCTTCTCTGGGAATCGCCGCCGAAGACTACCAGTTAATCGCCGGGGATGCCTTCAAAGCTATTGGACGCTTGCGAAGGCTCCCCGAAAGATTTGATCTGGTGTTTGTGGATCCGCCTTATGACAAAGGGTTTGCGGAAAAAGCTCTGTCGACTCTGGCAGAGGCTGATGTGATGCAAAGCGGCGGTCTGGTAATTGTCGAAACCGCTTCTCGTGAGACTGTCCCTCAAGCTCTGCACTTTGAACTACTACGCCAGTCTGTATATGGTGATACCACAGTATATTTCTTCGCCAAAGTTACCGCCGCCGCTGGGCCCGGCCAACGCTCTTAGTCTTGGCTTTCATTAAGCAAGTATAGGCAATGGTGCGTCGAAGGGGTGAACTAATGTGCGAATTGCGGTCTGCCCTGGTAGTTTCGACCCGATTACATATGGACATATTGATATTATTGAGCGTGGAACCGCCTTGTTTGACAGGATCATCGTGGCTGTCGCCGTTAACCCGGGAAAGGCGGCCTTTTTTTCCATGGAAGAGCGCGTGGAAATGATTAAGACTACTGTCAAACAGTACCCCAATGTCAGCGTAGCTTCTTTTGATGGCCTGATAACTGATTTTGCAGATCAAAACGGAGCAATTGCCATCATTCGGGGCTTGCGGGCGATGACTGATTTTGAATATGAGCTTCAGATGGCGCTGTTCAATAAACATTTGAAGCCGAATATTGAGACTGTATACTTGATGTCCCGCAACGAGTATTCCTACATAAGCTCCAGCGCTGTTAAGCAGCTCATTCATTTTGGGGCCGATGTATCAGCATTTGTTCCCCCATATATTGTCGAACAGATCAAGTCCAAGATTGCGCAACGTTCAGCCAATGGAGGCAAATAGCATGACACAGGGTATCTTAGGCCTGATTCAGCATATCGAGGATATTATTACCTCAGCTTCCCGGATGCCATTGCTCGGAAAGTCACTGGTAGACCCTGAGGAATTACTTGAGGTGCTTGAGAAAATACGCGTTGCTCTGCCTGACGAGGTTCATGAGGCGCAATGGGTGGTCAATGAAAAAGAACGGATCTTCGCGGAGGCAAATGAAGAAGCACGCAGAATTCGGCGCGAGGCTCAAGATTATGTGAACAGCCTGGTAGCCGATCATCGGCTGGTTCTGGAAGCAGAAAAGCAGGCGGCCTATATTATCAATGAGGCACAAAAAGAAGCTCAAAATATGGTGGCCGAGTCATCGCAATATGCTGATAGAATGCTCGGCCAGCTTGAGCAAAGTCTCCAACGGGCGATAGAGGTTGTACACTCCAGCCGTCAGGAAATGGCGGCCACAGCACATCGCGACGAGGACTGACAGAAGATTGACAAGTAAGATTAGTACTGATATAATCTAATCGAACGTATGTTTGGATGAAGATGATTTTCGATGATAATAATTTCCTTGTAGCGCCTGTGTTTAGGTGCAAGGCGCTCCGGGATTGGGAGGTTTGCGGATGAGTGTCACAGAAAAGCAAAAAGCTCTTGAAATGGCTTTGACACAGATTGAGAAGCAATTTGGCAAAGGTTCCATCATGAAGCTTGGCGAAACTGGTGATGTTGTTATCGATGTCATTCCAACCGGTGCGCTTTCCATAGATATTGCCCTCGGAGTGGGCGGCGTACCGCGCGGCAGAATTGTTGAGCTTTATGGTCCGGAATCTTCCGGTAAAACAACGGTGGCTTTGCATATCGCAGCCGAAGCGCAAAAGGCTGGCGGTATTGCTGCTTATATTGATGTCGAGCATGCGCTGGATCCTTCTTATGCACAAAAGCTGGGTGTCGATATCGATAATCTGTTGATATCACAGCCGGATACCGGCGAACAAGCGTTGGAAATCGCCGAAGCACTTGTGCGCAGCGGAGCCGTGGATGTAGTGGTGGTTGACTCGGTGGCGGCATTGGCGCCACGGGCGGAAATTGAGGGCGAGATGGGTGACGCTCATGTAGGTTTACAGGCACGCCTGATGTCTCAGGCGCTGCGTAAACTGACCGGCGCCGTCAGCAAATCACGCACCACCGCCATATTTATTAACCAAATCCGTGAGAAGATCGGGGTCATGTTTGGAAATCCGGAGGTTACGCCTGGCGGACGTGCTCTAAAGTTTTATGCCTCTGTACGCATGGAAGTTCGTAAAACCGAAACCTTAAAGCAGGGCAATGAACTGATCGGGATGCGCGTACGCTGCAAAGTAGTAAAGAATAAAGTTGCACCGCCATTTAAAGAAGGCGAATTTGACATAATCTATGGCGAAGGCATTTCCAAAGCCGGATGTATTTTGGATCAGGCAGTTGATCTTGATATTGTTAATAAGAGCGGTGCCTGGTATTCTTACAATGAGAACCGTATTGGCCAGGGACGCGATAATGCCCGCGATTACCTAAAACAGAATCCGGAACTCATGAAAGAGATTGAAGCCAAAGTTTTGGATAAACTAGGCGTAAAGCGCAGCGGTTCTGACAGCGGCAGTGGCAGCGGCACCGGTGCTGGTGCTGATGCCAAGACCAAGCAGACCAAAAAGGATTCTGAGCTAGAAGCTGGCGCTGGCGCAAGCACCAAGGCATCCAAAAAAACATCTTCGGTCGCCGACTAAAAGCATGACTGCTTTGCACTCTGCAGATTGAAAGGTGATGTTTGGCGTGCCTCGCAAGACTATGCGTGATGTTCACGAGGCGGCGCTGCGTCTGTTGAAAAACCGCAGCTACTCAGAATATGAGTTAACAAACCGCCTTTTGGCAGATGGCTATACTGAGGAAGAAACGCAGGCAACACTGGCTTCCCTAATCCGGGTGGGACTCGTTAATGATAATCAATATGCGCGAGATTTTATACAATTAAGGCTCTTACACAGACCTTGCGGCCGGGCGTTGCTAGCCGCTGAGTTGTGCGCTAAAGGGATTTCGTCGCAAACTGCCTGGGAAGCATTGGAGGAGCTTTATCCACGTAATCAGGAATCCGAATACGCCGAACAGGCAATTAAATCCCGCTTTGGCAAGCCAATTACCGGTAAAAAAGCCGCCACATTCCTGGCAAACCGCGGCTTTGATGAAGAGATTGTCTGGCGGTATTTAGAGGCGGTTACTTGACACCTCTAGTCTTTAACGGTACAATATGATATGGGAGAGAACCCTTGTCGAAGCCGAGTTGTTCTGCTCGGCTTTGTTGCTAAAAATGTATTTAATGTGATTAATATTGAACATTAAAGAATGGAGGTGGACAATGAACCTACTTTGGATTATTATACCTGTTCTTGCCGTGATCAGCGCTTCTTTCGGGTATATTGTGCGCCGCATGGTTGCTGAGCAAAAAATGCGGTCAGCTGAAGAAGCATCCCGAAAGATCCTTGAAGATACTAAGAAAGAAGCCGAAGCCCGCAAAAGGGAAGCGATTCTGGAAGCCAAGGAAGAGGCTCTTAAAGTCAAAAACGAAGTGGAGCGTGAAACACGAGAGCGCCGTACTGAACTTCAGCGTTTGGAAAGACGCCTTTTACAGAAAGAAGAATCTCTTGACAAAAAGGTAGAGAGTCTCGAACACAAAGAGGAAAATTTGTCCCGTAAAGAAGCAGAACTTGAACGCATCAGAGAAGAGTTAGCTGCGAACCTTGAAAAACAGCGGCGGGAACTTGAAAGACTTTCCGGACTAAGTGCTGAGGAAGCCAGAGTCTTTCTGCTAAAGAATGTTGAAGATGAAATGCAGCATGAAATTGCCCAGAAAATAAAGGACATTGAAACTCAGGCAAAAGAAGAAGCCGACCGACGCGCCCGTGAGATCGTATCGCTCGCTATCCAGCGTTGTGCTGGTGATCATGTTGCAGAAGCCACAGTATCGGTGGTTGCTCTCCCCAATGATGAGATGAAAGGCCGCATAATCGGCCGTGAAGGTAGAAACATTAGAGCTCTGGAAACACTGACCGGCATCGATCTTATCATTGATGACACGCCGGAAGCTGTAATTTTATCAGGCTTTGATCCGGTGCGCCGTGAAGTTGCCAGAATATCCCTTGAGAAACTGATTTCTGATGGACGTATTCATCCGGCTCGTATCGAAGAAATGGTTGAAAAAGCCCAAAAAGAGGTTGAAACCACGATTCGTGACGAAGGTGAACGCGCCACTTTTGAAACTAGTGTTCACGGACTTCATCCCGAAGTCATCAAGCTCCTAGGCAGACTAAAATACCGCACCAGCTATGGTCAGAATGTATTGAAACATTCAATTGAAGTAGCCCACCTGGCTGGTATTATGGCTGCCGAATTAGGTGCGGATGTTGCGCTGGCAAAACGCGGAGGACTTTTGCACGATCTTGGCAAGGCCGTTGACCATGAAGTGGAGGGTCCGCATGTAACGATTGGTGCGGATTTGGCCAAAAAGTACAAAGAAAGTCCTCAGATTATCCATATAATTGCTGCCCATCATAATGATATCGAGCCACAGTCAATTGAAGCGGTACTTGTACAGGCAGCCGATGCAATTTCCGCTGCCCGTCCCGGTGCGCGGCGCGAGACTCTGGAAACTTATATCAAACGTCTTGAAAAATTGGAGCATTTGGCCGATTCGTTTGATGGCGTTGAGAAGGCTTACGCAATCCAAGCTGGCCGCGAAATTCGTGTCATGGTCAAACCAGACAAAATTGACGATCTTCAGGCAGTACGTGTGTCACGAGAAATTGCCAAAAAGATCGAAGAAGAACTCGAATATCCTGGGCAGATCAAAGTTACCATTATCAGAGAAACTCGCGTGGTCGATTATGCCAAGTAAAAACGAGGCACGCCTCTTTAAACAAAAATGCTAATGCAGATCTATAGGGAGGAGTACCATGTGCTCCTCTCCTTTGTTTTGAAATTGCAGGAGAACGAAACATTTTCACGAAAGGAATGCCATAGAAGCAGCATTTGTGATATCAAAAAATGGAATGGAGGGTCGAAAATGAGCAAAGGTATACCATGGCAAGACGGAGAATCGTTGACGTTAAATAACAGTACCAGTACCAGTCTGATTGTCTCACTTTTGGTCAGATATCCGGAACTGGCAAGTGTTACTTTCGACCCGGAGTCCAAGGATTTGCATCTCGTGTTTGTATTGTCCCCGCCATTGGAAAAAGAAGCTTTTGAAGAGTTTCAAAGAAAAACCGATTTAAGTCTGGGAATTTTCTTCGAGCTGTCTGGACGTGAACAGGGCAAGATTGACATTAGTTACCTGAATCATGAGAAGAATGCTTTTATCGAAATCCGATGCGATGTTCAAACACTGTCGCAAGAGGAAATCGCTTTATTACATGATCTTGTCGTGGCAGAGTTTGGCGAGCGCTTAGTCAGCGAACAAGAAGACAATCTGGGCGAGGAAGAACTCGAAGTTCATGAAGCAATTATTGAGAACATGCTAGAGGATCTCAAGGAATCCTCACGCCCGGATAAAACTTTAATAGGGTTTCGTGAAGAAGGACGGGTTTTGGTTTTTAACAGCAATCCATGGCATAATAAGAACTGATTATTGATTCAAAAAGCTGTCTTGGAAGAGGCAGCTTTATTTAAACTGGGAGGTATCCTATGCGTCTCTTGTTCATTGGAGACATTGTCGGGCGTCCGGGAAGAAGAGCGGTAGCCGCCCTAATGCCGGAACTCAAGCGCCAGTATCGTCCGGACGTGATTGTGGCCAATGGTGAAAATGCCGCCGGGGGATTCGGGCTGACCATGGGGGCTGCTGAAGAGTTGCTATCGTGTGGTATTGAACTGATTACGATGGGAAACCATACATGGGATAATAAAGAGATTTTTACAGTCTTAACGGAGCACTCTGAAGTGATCAGACCTGCTAATTACCCGCCGGGTGCTCCGGGTAATGGATTTGGGATTATCAGAGTTGGCGGCGGCGGCACATCCGGGGCGAAAATCGCCGTGATTAATCTTAATGGCAGAGTCTTTATGGATCAAGCCGATGATCCGTTCCGCGCCTTTGACGAAATTTACGACGAGATCCGCGCCAGCGTTAGCGCTGTGTTTGTGGACTTTCATGCTGAAGCTACGTCTGAGAAGGTGGCTTTTGGCTGGTTTGCTGATGGAAGGGCTACCGGGGTATTTGGAACTCACACGCATGTACCGACTGCGGATGAAAGAATTCTCCCGATGGGTACCGCATATATTACTGATGTGGGGATGACCGGGCCACTTAATTCTGTTCTCGGAATAGATACGAGTATTATTATACGTCGTTTTCGCAGTCAGCTGCCGGAGCGATTCGAAATTGCCAAAGGACCGGTTAGCCTCAACAGCATAATTGTCGACTTTGATGAGCTTACTGGTAAGGCTTTGGCTATCGAACGAGTTTCTGTAATTTTCGAAAACTAAGATGATTTATTGTCGCAAAAAAGGAATTTTTCCGCCGAAGTTAAATACATAAATGGGGAGGACAAAAGGGGAGGTATGACCGTGGATGTACTAAAGGTTTCCGCTAAATCTAATCCAAACTCCGTAGCTGGAGCATTAGCAGGAGTATTGCGAGAACGCGGCGGCGCTGAAATCCAGGCCATTGGGGCGGGAGCGCTAAACCAGGCTGTCAAAGCTGTGGCTATCGCCCGTGGATTTGTCGCTCCCAGTGGTGTGGATTTAATCTGCATTCCGGCCTTTACCGATATTCAAATTGACGGTGAAGAGCGGACCGCCATTAAGCTGATTGTAGAACCGCGCTAATTAGCATTACTTTCGTGTTACCAATGGGGTTGTTACGTACTCCTTATTTAAGTATGTCTGCCGATCGAAAAACGATCGGCATTTTGTGTGTTCGTATTTTCAGCTCATCTATCGAGAAATAATCCCGGTTGTAGTCAGTGGCACTCAGTAGAAGGGGAGGTCAATTTCAATGACAGATTTTCACGCAACAGAATTACAGACCAAATCCATCGTGACCGATGCGCATGTTGACACTCTGGATTTGCTAATACGCACCGGAAAGAAAATGTCTGACAGTGAAACAGAAGGCCATGTGTGTAAGGGGTTTTTAAAGAAAGGCGGCGTCAACTTACTGGTTACGGCCATGTTTACAGATCCGGTTGTCCGTCCGGCAGGCACCATGCACCGCACCCTGAAATTGGCGGATCTGTTCTGGCAGATCTGTGAAGATCCGGACTTTTTTCCTGTACTGCGCCGCTCCGATCTGGACCGGCTGGGCGGCGGCGGACCGATCGGCCTGATGCTGTCGATTGAGGGTGGCGAGGCGCTATGTGGCGATCTGGCAATGCTACGACTATACCATCGCCTGGGAGTCAGGTTGATGACTCTGACCTGGAACTATCGTAACGAACTGGCGGATGGCATCGGGGAAAAATCAGCGCAAGGCGGATTAACCGATTTCGGGCGCAAAGTCGTCGAGGCTATGAATCAGCTTGGTATGATAGTTGACGTATCGCACTTATCAGAAAGGGGATTCTGGGATGTGCTCGAATATTCCAAAGTTCCGCCGATCTGTACCCATTCCAATTCCAAAAAACTATGTCCCCATCCCCGTAATCTAAGTGATGAGCAAGCTGTGGCCCTTGCTAATAGGGGCGGCGTAATCGGGCTTACTTTTTGCCCTGCTTTTATAGCCCAAGATGAATTGGTCACTCTGGAACAATTTCTTGACCATGTCGATCATTTTGCAGGACTGATCGGAGCGCACCATCTATGTATCGGTTCGGATTTCGACGGGATTACTAGCACACCTGATGTACTGACTGACATCAGCTGCCTGCCGCTGGTTACTGAAGGCTTGTTGCGCAGAGGCTATTCTGATGAAACGGTTGGCGGGATTATCGGCGGCAATTTCGTGCGCATACTCCGGCAACAGCTCCCTGAGTAATACTTCCGGGACGAAGATGAAATAGATAGTTAACGGAATCCATTACTATTATTTGGCAGATCCTGCTCCAATATCTGGCGGAGTCTGCACCAATTGCCTGAAGGGAACCTGGTGCCCAGGTCGAAAACATATGCGAACAATACAGTAATGCGGCAGCAATGCGACTGCGCGAAAATGCAGCCAACCACACAGTCAGGCAGAAACACAACCAATCGTAGCAATTTATGAAACACAAGACTTACTACACATCGCAGGAGGAATGGCAGCAATGAATTTTCGTGGCAAGAAAACTATTATCCGTCCAATTAAACCAGAAGATTTGCAGCATATTCTTACATGGAATAACGACTCTGAGGTTCAAGAGTTCCTGGGCGGTGATTCCGCCTGTACTCTGGAAAAGTGTCGGGAATGGTATAATCAGGGCTTATCAGATCGTCATGCCAAACACTACCTCATTTGCAGCGAAGCAGGCATCCCTTTGGGCGATTTGGAACTGGTCAATATTTCATGGCGCAGCGGTGATGCGGAGCTGAGAATTCGGATCGGCGAAAAAGCGTACTGGAATCACGGTTACGGTACCGACAGTCTTCAGGCGCTTTTACGGCATGCTTTTTGTGATATGGGTCTTAATCGCATTTACCTACGCGTCTATTGCCATAACACCAGAGCAATTCATGTCTATGAAAAGTGCGGTTTTAAGAGGGAAGGTATACTGAAGAACAAAAAGGCGCGTGACGGGTTTCAGGACATTGTTTTGATGCGTATTTTCCGGGATGAATATATATGCCATGTGAGGCGGAGCGCTTAGCTCCGCCCTTTTTAATTAATCCTTTTATGTCTGCTTTTATACTTAGCTACAGAGGAATTTTGGTAATAAAAATAGAATTAAGTAAATCTAACCAACTCAGGCTAAGGAGGGATTTTGTTGCAGAAAATCCGAGTGCTTATTGCAGACAACAATCGTGATCTGTGTGCAGCATTGGCGGAACACATTGAATTGCAACAAGACATGGAACTGGCCGGGGTGGCCTATGACGGGTTGGAGGCCCTAGAAAAAATTCGAGAATCGCATCCGGATGTTATCATCCTTGACATTACAATGCCTTATTTGGATGGGATCGGGGTACTGGAGCAAATGCCAACGTTTGAGGATGGCACCTATCCAAGAGTGATTGTACTGACAGCCTTTGAACAGGAAAACATGATTCAAAGGCTTATCAGTCTAGGTGCCGATTATTACATGGTAAAGCCATTTGACATGAATACTCTGTTTGAACGTCTGCGTCAATTTTCTCGCAAATCTCAATCGGCGCTGCCTCAGTCGCGCGAACACTCTGCCGAATATATCAGTGCGCCAAAGGCGGCACGGTCGAAATCCGGATCAAGTCCCACAGATATTGAACTTGAAATTACCAGAGTTTTTCACGAAATGGGAATCCCAGCCCATTTTAGAGGCTATGTCTATCTGCGCGAAGCAATATTGATGTCAGTACATGACGTCGAATTGCTGGGCAATATTACCAAGAACCTTTATCCAAAAATTGCCGAAAAGTATAAATCAACTCCCAGCGGTGTTGAGTCTGCTATCAGGCATACCATTGAAGTGGTATGGCAAAGGGGTAATATTGACTACATTTGTGACTTCTTCGGCTATAGTGATGGCTGTAAGTCACGTTTCCCAACCACTGCCTCATTCATCGCCAAAGTCACTGACAAGATCAGACTTGAAACAAGGGTTGTTTCGTAATTCTGCCTCCGGTACATAATAGTAATGAATCTCCGGTTTCCGGATAAGCGGGTGTTCGATGTGCAGGGACCTTCATATGATTTGACTGGTTTTTCTCTTCCTGAATTACAGCGTATTGCAGAGCAGCTTGGTGAAAAGACATATCGCGCCCGGCAGATTTTTCGATGGCTCTATCAAAAAAAGGTAACTTCAATAGACGAAATGACAGACCTTAGTCTTGCTTTCCGTCAGAAACTAAGCGCCGGCGGTTATTACGTCGGCGCTTTGAAAATGCTGCAAGAACAGATATCCGCCAGAGACGACACCAGAAAGTATCTTTTTGAATTGGCTGATGGTAACACTATTGAAAGCGTCTTGCTGGCGGAGGATTCACGAAACACATTATGTTTTTCAACACAGGCCGGCTGTGCCATGGGATGCGCCTTTTGCGCCACCGGACAGAGCGGTTTTGCGCGCAATTTGCGCACCGGAGAGATTATTGGCCAAGCGCTGGGTGTAATGCGCCGCGTTACTGGCAGACGCCTCACAAACGCAGTCGCTATGGGGCAGGGTGAACCATTGGCGAATTATGATGAGACGATCAAAGCTCTGCGAATCTTAAACTCTCCGGATGGTTTTGCTATTGGTGCCCGTCATTTGACTCTGTCAACATGCGGCCTGGTAGAAGGCATTCGTCGTTTGTCCAAAGAGCCGGAACAGTTTGGCCTGGCTGTCTCATTACATTCCGCTATTGATGCCAAACGCGCCCAGTTGATGCCAAAGGCTGCCAAGACCAGTCTGGCAGTGCTGAAGGCCGCCTGTGTGGAATACACCAATATTACCGGGCGGCGTGTAACACTGGAATATACCTTAATTGCGGGCGAGAATGACGATGACGTAGATTTGCACGCACTAATCCAGTTTTGCCGGGGATGGCTTTGTCATGTCAATCTAATTCCGTTAAATCCGGTTGCCACGCTTAAGTATGATCGGTCTGCTCCGGGACGGGTCATGAAGTTCGGCAAAGAACTGGAGCAAGCCGGCATTGCCGTAAGTATTCGTAGGGAAAAAGGAGCGGATTTGGACGCTGCTTGTGGACAGCTCCGGCAAAGGCAGGTGCATCGCCCATGAGTCTCCTTGATCGTATTGAGAATTTACTTAATCGTTTTTTTGCGCTATTGTTCAAACGTGAAAATGCCCCTGATGACCGCGAACGCGGATCAACTGATGAAGCGAACATGGCAGACACGAAACCCTATCGCAAATTGAACCTTGATGCGGTTAAAGAAGAATCGACAACCAGAGTGTATTGCCGGATACCTGATCCGGAGACCACGATCACAAGGGAGTTCCTGTCTGTTTCCGAACGTCCGTTGGTGCGCTTTGAGGTTATTCAGGGAAGAGATAAAGAAGCCGCTTTTGAGTTTGGTGAATCCCAGGGCATAATTGGACGCAGCAGCGGTTCCATGATTGAACTAAGTGATCCCAATGTCTCCAGAAAACATGCCCGTCTGGATATTAAGAAAACACAAACTGTGATTTATGATAACGCCAGTACCAATGGAACTAAAGTAAACGGACGCCGTATTACAAAACAGGTCCTGCGTAGCGGCGATGTGATTTCCATGGGACAGACCATGCTGCGTTTCACGGTGATTCGTCGGGATAAAACCGGGAGAGGCGCGGGTGCGGGCACTGGCACTGGCTCTAGAACAGGTGCGGGCACTGGCTCCAAAGTCAACACCAACTCACAGAAAAGGAAAGGCAGGCGCTGATTTTGCTGCAAATTATTCTGTTTTTTGGCCGCCTGTTGTTTTTGGCATTGGCATTTTACTTTTTGTATTTTATCGTCAAGAAGACCTTGATTTGTGTTAATATTCCATCAGAAATCGGGGAGCAAAAAAGCCAGCTTTGCTTAATAACCGATCCGGGAGAGACGGAGATTTTGACCACTGATGGAACGAAGTTAGCAGTTGGAGATGCACTCGAATTGCCTTCTCCAATCCGGATTGGCAGGCAGGAGAGCAACGCCGTAATCATTAAGAACAGCTTTGTTTCTGCACACCATGCCATAATCGAAAGTGATCACACAACATGGTGGCTGAGAGATCTCAAGAGCAAAAACGGTACACGCCATAACGGTCGACCGGTAAAGGATCGTGTCCAACTGGAACCTAATGATTACATTGAAATTGCCGGAGTCGAGTTCTCGTGGAGGAGGTGACCGCACTATGCAGGTAGGGTTTTGTACAGAGGTTGGGAATGTGCGCCAGCAGAATCAGGATAGCTGCGGTTATGCCGGAGGCCTGTTTGTGGTGGCTGACGGAATGGGCGGAGCACAAGCCGGAGAAATTGCCAGTGCCATTGCCGTTCAGAAACTAATGTCGCTTGCAGATGTTAACGAAGGGTACCCCGGTGTTTTGGCTGATGCGATCGGAGAAGCAAATGCCGCCGTATTCAATATGGCCTCTGCAGACGACAATTACCGTGGTATGGGAACCACAATTGCACTGATTAAAGTTATAAAAGGTATGGTCTATTTTGCGCATATTGGTGATAGCCGCATTTATCTGAAACGAGACTCACAATTAACTGCTCTGACGGTTGATCATTCGGTTGCTGCCGAGTTGCTTAGAAACGGTGGTATTACTGAAGAAGAAGCACTGCATCATCCTCAAAGGCACTTTCTTACGCGTGCTTTAGGAACCGATGCGGTCGTACAACCCGAAATTGGCGAGATTGCTGCGCAGCCAGGAGATCTGTTTTTGCTGTGTACTGATGGATTGTCAGGAGTAGTAGGAAATGATACGGTTAACCGTATTTTAGAAGAAGACAAAGATGTACAAAGTATGGCGACCGAGTTGGTGAAGGCTGCCTGTGAAGCGGGTGGGCCTGATAACATTTCCGTAATTTTAGTCAGGATTACGGAGGCGGATTTATGAAATCAGTCAACAAGATGCAGTTACTGTTGCTGGCCTTGTTCACATTAGGTCTATTTCTTGCCTTTGTGGCAGTGGGAAATGAGAAGTTGCTGTTAACCCTGGTTTTTGGGGTTACGTATGTAGTGCTGGTAACAGTTACCTTCTTGATCGGCCGGAAGTTTAGGCTCTTTCCGGAACCAATTCTGTTTATTGTTCCTGCTTTTCTTTCAGGATTAGGACTGATTGAGTTATATGCCCTGCAAATGAAGCAAATTAAAGGTATTTACGATGATGTTGCTTTTCGGCAAATGGCATGGTTGGCGGTTAGTATGGCGACAGTGCTGGTAATCTCGGCACTGATCCGTAAGTTTAATTATGAAAAACTGGCGCGTTATAAATATATTTGGGCGATTTTAAGCATGTTGCTGCTGGGGTTAACCATTCCATTTGGCAAAAGTTTTGGAGGGGCCCGCTCTTGGCTGTCCTTTGGAGCATTTTCGATTCAACCTTCCGAGTTTGTGAAGATTTTCATCGTATTGTTCCTGGCCGGTTATCTTTCGGAATATGGGCAGTATCTCAGAGATGCGCATCCAAAATGGTGGATTAGGCCTTTTAAAGCCCTATGGTATTTGGGACCGCTATTATTTGTCTGGAGCTTGGCCTTACTGTTGTTGGTGTTCCAGCGTGATCTGGGTACTGCAGTTTTGTACTTTGGAGTTTTTCTGGCCTTAATTTATCTGGTCAGCGGAAGAATCAGTTATGTTTTTGCGGGAGGATTTGTGGCTGCCGGTGGCGGGATCATCTCCTTAGTTGCGTTTGAACATGTACGGATGCGCGTCAGGATCTGGCTCAATCCTTGGAATGATGTTACCGGGGCAGGCTATCAGGTCGTGCAATCGTTGTTTGCACTTGGGTCCGGGGGTATTCTGGGAGTGGGACTGGGTGCCGGTCGGCCGGAGATTATTCCTTCCGTACACAATGACTTCATTATTGCAGCTATAGCGGAAGAACTTGGCCTGATGGGCAGTCTGCTGGTGCTGGCCATGTTTCTGGTGCTTTGCGGCCGGGGACTTTACGTTGCCAAACGAACTGGAACAGTGTTTGGTTTTCTTCTGGGGTCGGGTCTTTCATTGCTGATGGCCTGGCAAGTGATTGTCATTGTGGGAGGAGTAGTCCGTTTATTTCCGCTCACCGGTGTAAATCTTCCGTTCATAAGTTATGGCGGCAGTTCATTGATGAGCAGCTATGCTACGATTGGATTGCTTCAGGGAATGGCTGGTGTTAACAACTATTATGATGGATAAACAGCTTAAGAAGCTATTTTACTTCACAATCATATTATTTGCCGCTCTGGCGGTGCTGTTAACCTGGTACCAATTTTTCCGTGCGGAGGAGCTATGGGCGCATCCGAACAATCCTCGACGGGCAAGTTTGGGCAAGTCGGTACTTCGGGGAGGATTTTATGATCGAACCGGAGAACCTTTAACTGTTTACACAAAAGATGGGACAGGCATCGGACGCAGCTATGTCCTAAACTCACTGGCACATGTCATTGGATATGCCGATGCCCGTTATGGCACAGCTGCCCTGGAAAGCGTATTTGATTCGGAGCTGAGTGGCGCACTTACTGCCATTGAACTGGAAAATACTCTGGGGGCTGCTATCGGACGCAGCATGGCAGGAGCGGACGTAACTCTGACGATTGACCGCAGGATTCAGGAGGTTGCTGTAGCTGCCCTGGCAGGCAGACGTGGCGCAGTGGTCGCCATTGATCCATTAACAGGCGATATTCTGGCGATGGTTAGCAATCCGGGATTTAATCCTAACAACATCAGCAAAGATTGGTTCTGGATTTCCAAGGATCAACGGCAACCTCTAATTAATCGGGCTATATCCGGACTCTATCCGCCAGGTTCGACTTTTAAGCCTCTGATTGCACTGGCATCACCGGATCTCTGGAATGGAACTACAATCCATTGTGGCGGAAAGACAATGGTGGGCGGGAGGCAAATTTCGGAACCCCGCATGACAGCTCATGGTGAGGTTGATCTGAATAGCGCCATGGCTGTCTCATGTAATGTGGCGTTTGTGGAATGGGGGTTAAAGGCCGGATGGTCTGACGTTCGGGAAGTTTGCCGCCGTTTTGGCATTGGAGAAGTGCCGCCTTTTATATTGCCTCTGGAACGGTCGCGGCTGCCCTCAGGCAAAATTTCAGAGGTGGAGCTGGCTGAAACCTCAATTGGACAGGGACGGTTGCAGCTCACTCCGCTTTCGATGGCACTGGCGATGTGCGGCATTGCCAACGAGGGAATAATTATGGCTCCCAGACTTGTCAAAAAGGTTTCGTCCCGCATGGGCCTATACGAAGTTAATTATCCAGAAGTAGTCTGGCATCGGGCCGCCAGCGCTGATTTATGCCAGCAAATAACCTCGGCCATGCAAAGCGTGATCGAGTGGGGGACCGGACAACGGGCAGCTATTCCGGGAGTACAAGTGGCTGGCAAGACAGGATCTGCTGAGAATCCGCATGGAATTTCCCATGCCTGGTTTGTGGGGTTCGCTCCTGCGGAAGCACCGCGTGCAGTAGTAGCAGTAATTGTTGAAAACGCAGGATCCGGGGGCGTCGTAGCGGCTCCCATTGCCAAAGAAGTATTGCAGGCTGCATTAGCCAGGAGGTGAGGAACAATGATCGGCTCCATTCTTGGTAATCGTTATCGTATAATTGAATTAGTCGGTGAAGGCGGCATGGCACTAGTTTATAGGGCAGAATGTTCCTTGCTGAACCGCGAGGTGGCAGTAAAGGTCCTTCGACCTCAATATGCCAGCGACGCCGAATTTGTAGAACGTTTCCGCCGGGAAGCTCAGGCTGCGGCGAGCCTTTCGCATCCCAACGTGGTGAATATTTACGATGTCGGTCAAGAAGGCGATATTCATTATATTGTCATGGAATATGTGCGGGGCGAGAATTTGAAGGATATTATCAGGAAAAATGCTCCTTTACCGATTCACCAGGCGTTGGATATTTCAAGGCAGATTGCCGAGGCACTTTATCATGCGCATCAAAATAATATTGTCCATCGGGATATTAAGCCTCAGAACATTTTGCTCACGCGCGACGGTCGCGTTAAAGTAACCGACTTTGGAATTGCCAAGGCTATCAGCGGCAGCTCTGTTACTCAGACGGGTGTTGTCATGGGTTCAGTACAATATTTTTCTCCTGAACAAGCCCGGGGGATCCCGGCAGGCCATGTTTCTGACATTTATGCGCTGGGCTGTGTAATGTACGAGCTGCTCACCGGTTCGGTGCCATTTAAGGGCGACAGTCCAATAGCAGTGGCTTTGAAACATATTCAGGATAATCCTGTGCCACCACGGCAGATCCGTCCTGGCATTCCAATTGCCGTGGAAGCCATTGTCATGAAAGCGCTGGAGAAAAACAAGGAACGACGTTACCAATCTGCTCTTGATATGGTTAATGATATTCGCAAAGCAGAAGGTCAAAACCCGACCACTCAGGTCGATGATTTGGAGGCAACGAGAATCCTGAACGAAGTAAAAGTACCGAAGAGCAAACGTAAGTTTCCCTGGCTGATTGCAGGTCTTCTGGCGGCAATATTACCAGTAATCGGTTTTTTAATTTATCTGTTATTGCCACAGAGCGGGCCAACCGTAAAGGTTCCTGATGTATCCGGATATACTGTCAGTCAGGCCAGAGAAATTCTGGAGCGCAATGAGCTGCGGTTGAACGTGATCTCGGAAGATTTTAGCGAAGTTGAAGCAGGTCTTATCTTTTTCCAGGATAAACGGGCCGATTCTTCAGTACGTCGTAACACAATTGTGGGAGTTAAAGTCAGCAAAGGTCCTGAATTAGTTACAGTTCCTGATTTACGCGGTCTTACTGAGAAGGTGGCCCTCGCAGAAATTGAGAATGCCCAGCTGCTTTTAGGCACTGTCAATAAAGAACCTAGCGACAGCTACGCCGTTAATCTGGTGGTCCGACAGGTTCCTGAACCCGGCGAACAGATTCCCAGAGGCAGTAAAGTAGATATTATCATTAGCGAGGGGCAGCGTGCGCTGACAGTGGAAGTTCCATATCTGGACGGACTTTTGCTGGAACAGGCTGAGGAGCAGTTGCAGGCGATTGGTTTGACTGTTGGACGCGTGGTATATCTAAACAATCCGCGTTATGCATCTGGTGTTATCTATGAGCAGCATCCGGTGGCAGGAGAAATTGTGCCCTATGGGACGGCCATCGATTTTACGGTTTCTGGCACCGGAGAGCAGCAAAGTCCGGGCGCAGGCGCTGGGGGCACTGGCGCTGGCACAGAGAGCACAGGCATAGGCACTGATGCGGGCACCGGGGGTAATACTGATAGCAGTCAAACTATGGGCGGTATCGTGAATTCCCTTGATATCAAAGTGCCTATTCCTGCCGGCGAGCGTAATCAGAGGCTTCAGATTATCGTGCGATACGAAAGCGGAAGTACTCAGGAAGTCTATAGCGGCATCCATCAGCCCGGCGAAATATTTGCACGCACTATTCAAGTACGAGGCCATGGAACGCTGCTGGTGTTTATCAACGATGTTAAGATCAAGGAGTATCGTTTCTGATGAATGTACTCCAGGGTATAGTAGTAGCGGCATTTAGCGGTTTTTACTATGTGAAACCCGACACTGAGGCTGCTGATGGCGCTGGTAAGGGCACGGGCGCTATTGAAAGCCTTGAGTGCAAACCTCGCGGAAAAGTCAAGTTTGCCGATAGAATCATTGTGGGGGATCGCGTAGAGGTTACGCGCATTGATGATAAAACCGGAATAATCGAAAAGATACACCCTCGTAAGAGTCAATTACTGCGTCCCGTAATTGCCAATGTTGATCAGGTAGTGATTGTACTGGCAATCAAAAATCCAGATCTGAATCTTTATCTGGCAGATCGTTTTCTGCTCCAGGCTGAGGCGCAACATCTTGATGTGATCGTTTGCCTGAATAAATGCGATCTGGCAGCACCCAGGGAAGTCAAGGCCGCTATGCGCCACTTTGAGGCTGCCGGATACCGTGTACTGGCTACAGAAGCGGTCAATAACGTCGGTCAGCGACGTTTAAGGGCACTTCTGGCAGGCAGGGTTTCAGTAGTAGCCGGTCCGTCAGGAGCAGGTAAATCCGCGCTGCTGAACATGGTAGAACCGGGATTTGCTCTGCGTACTGGCAGTGTCAGTGAGAAAATCGGGCGCGGCAAACACACGACAAGGCATACTGTACTCAATGAGCTGAAAACGGGCGGTTTTGTAGCGGATACACCAGGATTTACGCAATTGGATATTGAAGGTATTGCAGCTGCCGATTTGGCTTCATATTTTCCGGAATTTGCCGTCATATCGGAGCAGTGCCGTTTTCGGAGATGCGTGCATATCAGTGAACCGAATTGTGCGATTAAGGCTGCCGTAGCTGACGGCATAATCCGTTCAGATCGTTATGAGCATTACATGCGCTTTTATCAAGAACTTATTGATCAGGAAAAACGGAGGTTTCACTAATGCGTTTGGCACCTTCTATTCTGACCGCAGATTTTTTGAACCTCGGTGCAGCCATTGGAGCAGTCGCCCAGGCTGATGAAATCCATCTTGATATCATGGATGGACACTATGTTCCCAATTTATCATTTGGGCCTATTATTGCCAAAGCGGTCAGAAAAGCAACCGATCTGAACCTTACGGCGCACTTAATGGTCACTGATCCCGATTTCATGGCCCCCTGGTTTGTAGAAGCAGGATGCAGTCTAGTCGTGGTACATGCCGAAGCCAGCACTCATTTGCACCGCTCGCTGCAGAACATAAAGAGCCTTGGGGCGGAAGCCGGAGTGGCCTTAAACCCGTCAACGCCACTGGATGTATTGGAATACATTGCTCATGATATAAAGCGTGTATTGCTTATGTCAGTGAACCCCGGGTTTGGTGGGCAGTTGTTTATTCCTGCCATTTATGATAAAATTAAAAAGTTGGTAAAATTGAGACGGGATTGGAATTGCTCCTTTGAAATAGAAGTCGATGGTGGAGTTAATCTTGATAATGTTGGTATGCTGGCTCAGGTCGGAGTAGATATTGCGGTAGTGGGCTCCGCTGTTTTCGGTCCTGGAGAACCTGGAGAGCGGTTACAGCAGCTGCGTCATCAGGTTACCGAGAGCCAAGCTCATCTGGAAAGGCGGAAATGACAGTGGCGTTTCAGCATATTGATTCTTTTGTAAAGGCGGCCTATCAGGTTGTCCAAACGATGGTTACACCGGTGATACAATCAGGCCGGCCCTTTTTCAACGAAAATCCACTCCAAAAATACGAAGTTTGCGTTCTGGTAGGAGTACTTGGTGACGTTCAGGGACAAGTTATATGCGGAATGAGCGAAGCTACTGCGTGTAATATCACCAGCCGCATGCTCGGGTATGAAGTCGCCACCATGGATGAGATGAGCAAAAGCGCTATTTGCGAGTTGAAAAATATCATCATCGGCAATGCCAGTACTAATCTTTCGCTAATCGGGTTAAGATGTAATATTACGCCTCCGATCCTGCTTTCTGGAGGAACAGTTCCGGATTTCTTAAAGCATATTCAAACGGCGCTGGCTGTGCCATTGGACACCGGCTGTGGTCCCATAGAGATGAATCTGGCGCTACGGCTTGATGATAAGGAGTAATGCTTCGATCAAACGTAGTTATGAGTAGTGACAAGGGCCGTGGCGAGTGGCCGATTTCTGCTAATAGAGGAGGGCCTTCCTTTGAACGAACAGATTGAGAGAACGATGAAATTCCAATCCAAAGAAGGCAGCGTTAGTGAAGTAGCTCTGGTACTAAAAGAAGTCTATCAAGCCTTGGTTGAAAAGGGCTATAACCCTCTTGACCAAATCGTCGGTTATCTGATGTCGGGTGATCCTGCTTATATTACCAGTCATGGCAATGCCAGGGTGCTAATCAGAAAACTCGAAAGAGACAAGATTATCGACGAGTTGGTGCGTACCTATCTTGAAAGAGAGGGTCTTTGATGGCTAAGTTCGTATTATCCGGAGGACGTTTACTAGAAGGTTCGGTAACAATCAGTGGTGCTAAAAACAGCACCCTTGCTCTCATGGTTGCTTCTTCCCTCGGTAAGGGGGATGTTTTTTTGACAAACGTGCCCATGAACTCTGATGTCTACACCATGGCTGACATTTTGCGGTCAATCGGAGTGCGCGTTGACATCAGCGATGAGGGTGTCTGCATTAACGGGTCAGATATTAATAACTATCAGCCTCCTTATGAATTAATCAGGAAAATTAGAGCCTCTTTTTACACAGCCGGCTTGTTGCTCGCCAGAATGGGACAGGCGGAAGTCGCTTTGCCGGGCGGAGATGAAATCGGATCCCGGCCGGTTGACTTTCATATGAAAGGCTTTCAGTCGCTGGGCGCTGATGTATCGGTGGAGCATGGCTTGATGATCGCCAAGAGTAACGGGCTTAAAGGGGCCAACTTTTATATTAACCGTGCCAGTGTTGGTACGACGGTAAACGTTATGTTGGCAGCTGCTTTGGCCGAAGGGACTACGGTATTGGATAATCCGGCTAAAGAGCCTGAAATAGTTGACACTGCCATTCTGCTGAACAGTATGGGTGCTAAAATCCGTGGTGCAGGAACAGATACCATAAGAATTGAAGGCGTTGAAAGCCTGCATGGCTGTGAGCATTCCGTTATTCCAGACCGGATTGAAGCAGGTACTTTCATGATCGCGGCCGCTGCGATCGGCGGCGATGTCCTGGTCAAAAACGTGCTGTCGGAGCATCTGAGGATGCCAATTTCCAAGTTGCGTGAAGCCGGCGCTGAGATTACCGAGGACGATAATGATATTCGGGTTGTTACCAAATCCCGGTGCCGTTCCGTCGATATTGAAACTGCTGTTTTCCCCGGGTTTGCCACTGATTTGCAGGCACCTTTTGCAGCGCTGCTCACCCAAGCCGAGGGAACAGGCATTATTCGTGAAACGATCTTTGACAACCGCTTCCGTTATGTGGACGAGTTGCGGCGTATGGGCGCAGACATCAAAGTGGAACGCGATACTGCTATTATCCGAGGGGTCGAGCGTCTGAGCGGCGCTCCGGTAGAAGCCGCCGATATTCGTGCCGGCGTTGCGCTGGTGATTGCCGGTTTGATGTCGGAGGGCATTACGGAAGTTTCTGGTGTTTATCATATTGATCGCGGGTACGAACACTTGGAGAAAAAGTTTTCTCAGCTGGGTGCCAGTATTGAGCGGGTGAATGATGAGACTGATGCGTGATCCTATCCTATGATGCAATAGCGGCCCGCTGGGGGAGGCTCAGATTATCGTCATTATGGCAATTGAGAAGGCTGGTAATATAAACCAAGCCTTCTTTTTGCTTTTCAGCCTCGTGTTTGGTAATACATCGCGCTGATGCGCCATAATCATGTTACAGATGCCAAGTTACTATTGCCAAGGACAGAAAAGAAAGGATTAGGGGTGAGTGGCTTGTCTGACTTGATTGGTGAGGAATTGACTCCCGCTCTGTTGGACTTGTTTTCGAAAAAGATCACCACGGTTGTTGTGGCAACAACTGATGAAGATGGCTGGCCACGCACCGCACCTGTTAATTTTATTGTGGCAAATGATAAAAAAACCATTCGGATGGCTTTGTCAAAGAACCATCATACATTGGCCAACATCAGAAGAGATGGACGGGTCAATATCTCGATTTTGGATGAAGGAGATACCGCCGCCAGTGTCAGAGGCACAGCCTATGTGCTGAAAGAATGCATGGATATCAATTACAGTGCCGCTATTGTGGAAGTGAAGGTAACACAAGTCAAGAATGATGCTTCGATGCTGCATCTTGTGACGCAAGGGGTGCGCACCCGCCACCGCAATGAGCCAACTGTGCTTTATTTCCGGACCATGTTTAATGAGCTGAGCAGTTGTGAGTAAGTTTGTAGCCCGATTGGAAACACAGCCCGATTGGGGACAGCAGCCCGATTGGGGACAGTCCCCAACGGGCTATTTTGATCCAAATAAACCAGTCCCCAATCGGGTCATTTTGGTCCAAATAAACCAGTCCCCAATCAGGTCATTTTGATCCAAACAAGCCTGTCCCCAATCGATCGGTTGTCCCCAATCGATCTCTCCATCGGACTGGGCAGGGTTTCTTTGTCTGGCAGCGAAATTTGATCTCATGATGAATACATTTGTACATTTGCACAATCACTCTCAATACTCATTGCTTGACGGGGCGGCTTCTGTTGATCAGTTGATTGAAAGGGCCGTTCAATTGGGTATGCCTGCAATTGCCCTTACGGATCACGGTGTAATGCACGGTTTCGTAAAATTTTACGAAAAAGCCAAAGCTGCCGGAATCAAGCCGATTATTGGATGCGAAGTCTATATGGCCCGGCGCAGCCGCCATGATCGTGTTCCCGGTATTGATGAAAACCCCTACCACTTGGTATTATTGGCCAAAAATGCGCAGGGATTTGCCAACCTCTCCAGACTGATCAGCAAGTCACATCTGGAGGGTTACTATTATAAGCCGCGCATCGATCGCGAGCTCTTGGCCACCTATGGAGAAGGCCTCATTGGCTTAAGCGCTTGTCTGTCAGGTGAACTGGCGACCCTGACTGCAGAAGGCCGCGTCGACGAGGCGCGCAATGCCATCGCCTTTTATCAGGGCGTTTTAGGCCGGGATAATTTCTATGTCGAACTGCAAGACCAGGGCCTGCAGGGGCAGCAAGCTCTCAATCGCAAATTAATTGAACTGGCTCGTGCAGCAGATGCGCCTCTGGTGGCCACCAATGATGTTCATTATCTGGAACGCGAGGATGCTGCTGCGCATGATGTGCTGCTCTGCATTCAGACCGGTGCGGTACTGTCACAGCCGGATCGCATGAAATTCGCAAATGATCAGTTCTATCTGCGCAGCTATCAGGAAATGTACGAGCGGTTTCGTGAAATACCGGAGGCGCTGACAAACACGCTGCGTATTGCCGAACGCTGTGAGTGTGAATTAACGCTGGGAAAACCGCGCCTGCCGGATTATCCGGTTCCAGATGGTTTTACCAAGGCAACCTATCTCAGACATTTATGCGAGGAAAGCCTGCCGCAGCGCTATCCTACAATAACTCCCGCCATCACTGAACGTCTGGATTATGAGTTGCGTGTCATTGAACAGATGGGCTTTCCCGGTTATTTCTTAATTGTTCATGACTTTGTTCAATATGCCAAACAGGCGGGAATTATGGTCGGCCCCGGACGCGGATCCGCTGCCGGCAGTATTGTTTCTTATTTGCTCGGTATAACGAATCTGGACCCGCTGGAATATGGGCTGATGTTTGAGAGATTCCTAAATCCCGAAAGAATCTCAATGCCGGATATTGATATCGACTTTTGCTTTGAACGACGCGGCGAGGTAATTGATTATGTCCGCCGTAAGTATGGGGAAGACCACGTTGCCCAAATTGTGACCTTTGGTACATTGGCGGCACGCGCTGCTGTACGTGATGTCGGCCGGGTCTTGGGCATGACCTACGGTGAAGTGGATGCTGTTGCCAAGCAAATCCCGCAGGAAATAGGCATTTCATTGGATGCAGCCATCAAAGACAATAACGAACTGGCCAAGGCATATCAAGAGAATGAACGTGTCCGGCAACTGCTTGACATTGCCAGAAAAGTGGAAGGTTTTCCGCGCCATGCCTCTGTGCATGCTGCTGGAATCGTGATTGCACCGCAAGAATTGGAGCAGTTGATTCCATTGCAGCGTTCCAGCGAAGACGAAGTGTGTACTCAAATCACCATGGATGACATTGAACATATTGGTCTGCTGAAAATGGATTTGCTGGGATTGCGCACTCTTACCGTATTGCAGAATGCCAGAAATCTGGTGCAAAAAACCCATGGCATCGCCATTGATCCGGAGACTATTCCTCATGATGATCCGGCGACCGGAGCCCTTTTGAGCAATGCCGCCACTATCGGAGTTTTCCAGTTAGAAAGTCCCGGCATGCGTCGCCTGATAGCCAATCTGAAGCCAGAAACACTGGAAGATCTGGTGCCGCTAATGGCGCTATACCGACCGGGACCACTGGGGAGCGGCATGGTGGATGATTTTATCCGGGGGCGGCACGGGCAACGGGAAACAGCATACTTGCATCCCTTGCTGGAGCCGGTGCTCAAAGAGACCTATGGTGTAATCCTTTATCAGGAGCAAGTAATGCAAATCAGTAATGTGCTGGCAGGGTTTTCGCTAGCCGAGGCCGATGTGCTGCGGCGGGCTATGGGTAAGAAAAAGCCGCAGGAGATTGCTGCTATGAAGCAGCGCTTTTTGGCTGGCGCCGCCAGCAAAGGTGTAGCTCCTGATGTTGCGGAGCATGTGTTTACGCTCATGGAGTATTTTTCCGGGTACGGGTTTAATAAGTCGCATTCGGCTGCCTATGCTGTGGTATCTTACGAAACAGCTTATCTGAAAGCAAATTACCCTCTGGAATATATGTGCGCCTTAATTTCCAGCGTGATCGGCTCTTCCGACAAGGTGGCGCAGTATATTGAAGAGTGCCGCACAATGGCGATCCCGATTTATGGTCCGGATGTCAATTACAGTAATGCGGAATTTACCATTACGGAGTCCGGGATCAGGTTCGGACTTCTGGCAGTCAAGAATGTCGGAAGACAGGCGATTGAATTGATCGTCTCCGAGCGGGAGGCGCGCGGCAAGTATCTTTCCATCTATGACTTTTGCCGGCGCGTACCCGGCCATATCGTTAACAAGCGGGTGCTGGAAAGCCTAATCAAAGCCGGTGCTTTTGCATCCACCGGAAAAAACCGTCGCGAAACCTTGTTGGTGCTGGATAAAGCGCTCGAAGGCGGCGCTGTCAGACATGCCAAGGGGCAGCTCTCATTTTTTGATTTGGCTGAAAATGATGGTTTCATGGTTAATGATGAATCCTGGGTACAGGCGGAAGAGTTTCCTCCCGCCGAACTGCTACGCATGGAGCGCGAAATGCTAGGCGCCTATATTTCCGGACATCCACTGGATCATTGGCAAACCCTGCTGGAAAAGGTCGGAGCTGCCACCATCGCTGAACTAAAAGAGGCGGAAGATGGACGGGAGCAAACCATTGGCGGTCTGGCAGTGCGCATTAAAAATATGACTACCCGCATGGGTCGCCGCATGGCTACGATTCAACTGGAAGATGTCACCGGTTCCATAGAAGTCGTGGTTTTTCCGGACACACTGGCGCGTATGCAGCGTCCGCCCTCCATAGATGATGTGCTCCTGGTCAGGGGTAAGCTGGAACGTCGCGACGAAGACCTGAAGCTGCTGGTTTCACAAATACGCATTTTAAATCTCAAACCCAATTGACAGGCAATCTGCCAATTTCGCTTGACATTATTCGCGATTAACGGGTAAAATAGCTAGTAATGATAGTATATTGTGTACTGTGATGATAGGGAGGAGTACCCAAATCAGCCCTGCAAGAGAGGGGAACCCACCGGGTGGAAGGTTTCCTCAGAAGGCGTTTGGAGAAGGTCGCCCTGGAACTGATCAGCTAAGTTAATAGGCTGATCCGGGAATGCCCGTTAGCGCTGTCAGTTGAGCGTCTCGCCGCATTTTGGCGGGAAAGCAGGGTGGTACCGCGGAAGAAACCTTTCGCCCTTGTATGGGTGAAAGGTTTTTTGATTGTTATCAGGGCATGATTATACAGGCACAATCAGACGACGTGCTATTAGACGTGCTATTAGACGTGTTATTAGACGGGCGTTGTCTTTGCGGCTTTGCGGGCGCAAAAATCCGGGCATAATTGCTGAAGATAAGCGGGGAGTGAAAACCAGATGGATTGTGCTTACCGCCAAAGCTTCTTTTCCGATAAAAAAGGCAGAATGATCGAAATTCGGCCGGCGCGTCCAGAAGACGCCGCCATGATTATCGCGGCGATTAATCAAGTGGCCGCTGAAAAGCGCTATTTGACAACCGATTATTTTGAGGCTACTGTTGAACAGGAGCAGGCCTTTATCACCAACCAGGCCATTAGCGGAAATTTATTCCTGGTGGCGCTGCACGAAAATGAAGTGATCGGCACTCTGACTGCGCAGCGGGCCAGAGGCAAATATCGCGCTCATGTCGCTGAATTTGGGTTGTCGCTGCTAGCCCGGTACCGCAATGCCGGCATTGGCAGTCAGCTAATAGCACGTCTGCTACTCTGGTGCGATGCCGCCGGTATCGAAAAACTCAATCTCGAGGTTTTTCATGATAACGCCAGAGCTATTGCGCTTTATCAAAAACTCGGGTTTCACCAGGAAGGGATTCGTAAGAAGCAGATTAAAATCGATGGCCATTACATCGATTTGATTCAAATGACTTTATTTATTGCGGAGGGAAAATAGATGAGTGACATGGATAGCAAACAGATGGCAACGGTGCCAACAGAAGCAGCAGCGGAAGACAAGCAAATGGCACCGGCGTACGATTACCGTAAAGCCGAGGAAAAATGGTACCGCTATTGGGAGCAGAACGGCTATTTTGCGGCGCACGTCAATCCAGACAAGGAACCGTTCTGTATCGTCATTCCGCCGCCTAACATTACCGGGCGGCTGCATATGGGTCACGCCATGGATGAAACCATGCAGGACATTATAATACGATGGAAACGCATGTCCGGATATGAGACCCTGTGGCTGCCTGGCACAGACCATGCCAGCATTGCTACCGAAGCCAAAGTTGTTGAAATGCTGGCGAAGGAAGGCTTGAGCAAAGCGGAGCTTGGCCGGGAAGGCTTCTTAGAAAAAGTCTGGGAGTGGAAACGCCAATATGGCGGTGCTATCGTCAATCAGCTCAAGCGTCTTGGTTCATCATGCGATTGGTCCAGAGAGCGCTTTACTATGGATGAAGGCTGTTCGCGGGCGGTACGGGAGGTTTTCGTTCGCCTTTACGAAAAAGGTCTTATTTACCGCGGCGATTATATGGTTAACTGGTGCCCCGTCTGCCGGACGACCATCTCAGATGTGGAGGTGGAGCATGAAGAGGAAGAAGGCAGTCTCTGGTACCTGCGTTACCCGTTCGCGGAAGGCGATGGTGCAATTATTGTTGCCACCACCCGTCCGGAGACCATGCTCGGTGATACGGCAGTGGCGGTGAATCCCAAAGATGAGCGCTATCGTGACTTGATCGGCAAAAAAGTGTTGCTGCCGATAATGAACCGGCCGATTCCCATTATTGCTGACGAATATGTTGAGATGGAGTTCGGTACAGGTGCTGTCAAAATTACTCCGGCACATGATCCCAATGACTTCGAAATGGGCATGCGGCATCAGCTGCCCAGCATTGCAGTTATTGGCGAGGACGGTCGCATGACTGCCGCCGCTGGCAAATATGCTGGTAAGGATCGCTTTGAATGTCGCAAAGAGATCGTTGCCGAACTGGACGCTGCCGGACTATTAGTGAAAACCGAACCTCATGTCCATAATGTCGGTCATTGTTACCGCTGTAATTCCAGTGTAGAACCGCTGATCTCGAAACAATGGTTTGTAAAGATGAAACCTCTGGCGGAGCCTGCCATTGCGGCCGTAAAGAATGCCGCCGTAGAATTTATTCCGGAGCGCTTTACGAAAATCTACCTTAACTGGCTGGAGAATATCAGGGACTGGTGTATTTCCCGGCAGTTATGGTGGGGCCATCGCATTCCGGCATGGTATTGCGGGGATTGCGGTGCGCTGATCGTGGCTCAGGATGCACCGCAGACCTGTGGAACCTGCGGAAGCTCCAACCTCACTCAGGATGAAGATGTTCTGGATACCTGGTTCTCATCGGCGTTATGGCCGTTTTCCACTCTGGGATGGCCAGACAAAACTCCCGAGTTGGAATACTTTTATCCTACTTCTGTACTGGTTACCGGCAGAGATATCATCTTCTTCTGGGTGGCGCGCATGATCTTCATGGCTCTGGAGTTCATGGAGAAACCGCCTTTCGCAAAAGTGATTATTCATGGCCTGGTCTTGGATCAAGATGGCAAGAAGATGAGCAAATCGCGCGGAAATGCCATTGATCCGCTCGAGGAAATTGAGCAGTTCGGAACGGATGCTCTCCGGCTGGCGATGATTACCGGCAATACTCCGGGATCAGACTTCCGCTATCAGCGGGGCAAGATTGAAGGATTCCGCAACTTTGCCAATAAACTCTGGAATGCCTCCCGATTCGTGCTGATGAATCTGGATGGCGAATCTCTCAACCTGAATGACTTTAGGGGCAATTTCACGCTTCCGGACAGATGGATTCTGAGCAGGTATTCCAATGTTGCCGCTGAGGTGCAGCGCCTGCTGGAACGCTTCGATTTAGGAATGGCTGCCCAGGTACTTTATGATTTTGTCTGGAACGAATATTGCGATTGGTATATCGAAATGGCCAAACCGCGGCTGCGGAGTTCTGATGCCAGCGAACGCCGCACCGTGCAGGCGGTTTTGCGGCATGTCCTGCAAGGAACGCTGGAGCTGTTACATCCGTTTATTCCGTTTATTACCGAAGAGATCTGGCAGAAACTGCCGGGTAACAGCTGTAGCGGCAACGGCAACGGTAGCGGCAGCATCATGATCGCGCCCTGGCCGCAGCCGGATGCGAGTTTGATAGATTCTGAAGCTGAAAAGGAAATTGGTGCACTGATGGATATCATCAGAGCGATTCGCAATGTCAGGGCTGAAATGAATGTAGCGCCTGCCAAGAAGGTGGAAGTTATCTTTCAGGCGGACGCAGAAAAAGGCAGACTTATTGACGACAATCGCATTCTGCTACAGACCCTGGCAGGGCTAGCGGCGATAACTGTGATTCCCGAAAATGCATCCAAACCGGAAAAAGCGGCTGCTGCCGTGGCAGGCGGAGTCTCTGTTTTCTTGCCTTTGGCAGGGATGATCGATCTCAATAAAGAAATTGAACGACTGGAAAAAGAGTATCAGCAGATGCACAATCTTTGCGAGGGGCTGAATGCCAAACTGTCCAACGCGGCGTTTTTGGCGAAAGCACCGGCTGAAGTGGTCAACAAGGAAAGAGAAAAACTGGAGGGCTATCGTGAGAAAGCGCTGAAGCTGAAAGAGCGCCTGGAGGCTCTAAAAGGGTGAACGCAAGGTGAACGCAAGGTAAACGCAAGGTAAGCGCAAGGTAAACGCGGACGTATCCCGGACGCCCAAATGGGCCCAAAATAGCGCGCGGCGACAATCAGACTAAACACAGGAGGGGTAAGATGCTGGAAATAAGCGGTCTTTCAAAGAGTTACGCAAGCAGTAAAGTAAAGGCGATTGATAACCTAAATCTCACAGTTAATTCCGGCGAGATCTTTGGATTTCTTGGGCCCAACGGGGCGGGTAAGACTACTACAATCAAAATGGTGGTTGGTTTACTGAATCCCGATTCCGGGACGATTAAGGTCAATGGCCTTGATAACCAGACTGCTACGTTGGAAGTAAAAAAACAGATCGGGTATGTTCCAGACAATCCCGACCTGTATGACCGTCTGACCGGTCTGGAGTATTTGAACTTCATTGCGGATGTCTATGAAGTAAATGAGCGTGATCGGCGTACAAACATTGCCCGGTATCTTGAGATGTTCGACCTGACCGGTGCAGTCAAAGACGTGATTAAAAGTTATTCGCATGGGATGAAGCAGAAGCTAGCGCTCACTTCAGCCTTATTGCACGAGCCGAATTTGCTGATTCTGGATGAGCCTATGGTAGGGCTGGATCCGAAATCCGCCCACCTATTTAAGACCGTGCTGCGTGAACACTGTGATAAGGGCAAATCCGTTTTTTTCTCAACTCATATTCTGGATGTTGCCGAACGCTTATGCGATCGCGTTGGTATTATCAGTCACGGCAAGCTGATTGCCTGTGGAACTTTGGATCAGCTGCGTAAAGGCGATTCTAAGGAAACGCTGGAGCATATTTTCCTGGAGTTGACCGAATCATGAAAAAATGGCTTGCGCTCATTAAGACCAGTCTGAAAGTCTATTTTGGATTTTCGCTCTGGCGTTACAATTATCAGAATGACAAAAAAAAGCTCTTGCAGCCGCTGGGCATAGCATTGGCAATGATCGCGGGATTTGCGCCGATTATTTACGCCAGTATCAAACTAATAACCGCATTTTATGATATGGGAGCTGCCATAGGGCAGCCAGAATTCATTCTGATGCTGGCGGTGCTAGGTTCGCTGCTGATAACACTGGTTTTTGGACTCATCAGTTTGCTCAGCGGGTTCTATTTCTCTAATGATCTCAGTATCCTTGTGCCGTTGCCTTTGACCCCGGTTCAGGTGCTGACATCGAAATTTGTGCAGGTATTGGCGACCGAGTACCTTTCGATTATGTTCTTCTTTTGGCCAACTGTTATTGTTTATGGCGTGAAGGCCCAACCATCGCTGCTGTACTGGCTGGCATCCCTGGCCGTGTTTCTGCTTTTGCCTGTGATTCCGTTATTGATTGCGGGGATTCTGGTAATCCCGCTGATGCGGTTTCGCAGAGCCAGCAGTGATTCGGAACGCTGGTCGGCAGTGCTGTCGATAATCATTCTGGTTATTGTGCTGGCCGGTCAGTTTGCGTTTCAGCGGATGGCGATGCAGCATGCCACAGATGGCAGTCTCGAACAAGCTCTTTTCCAGACCAGTCTGGGACTGAGCAAAAACATCAGCGGTTATTTCCCGCCCAGCCTTTGGGCTATGTTGGCCTTGCACAAGGCGGGTACACTGGCAGGCTGCGGTTATTTCCTGCTCTTTGCGCTGCTTGCGGCAGTTCTGGGCGTGCTAATGTTTATGTTAGCCAAAAAGTTTTTCTATCGCGGCTTGTTGAGCGGCAACGAAAAGCGCGCCTCAAAAAGGGCAATAGATGAAGAACAGCTGACCAGAGCCGCCGGAAAACACCGGTCGGCTATGGCAGCAATGTTTGTCAGAGAATGGAAATATTTCTGGCGCAATTCAATGTGGGTCTTTAACAACATGATTGGTGCGCTGATTTTGCCACTGATCATGGCTATGACATTCTTAATGAATCCAAGCGAGGCGGCCATACCCGATTTTGCAGGGCTGCTGCAAAAGGCCAACATTTGGGGTATTATGCCGCTGATTATTGCTGGCGTATCAATGGGGCTTGGCGGCATGTTCGAAGTGGCCTGTTATGCCGTTTCCCGGGAAGGCCAACTGTTCTGGATTTCCAAAGTAATCCCGGTTGCTCCGGCAGTGCAGTTACGCGCCAAAATGTGGCATGCCCTTGTGATGACAATTATCGCCATACTTCCTACTTGGATCCTGACGGGTGTCATACTCAGAATTCCACTGCTTTATTTTCTAGCCGGTATCGCTTTGAGTATTCTGGGCCTATGGGGAGTTCTGGCATCGGGATTGCTGATCGATCTAATCAGACCATACCTGACCTGGGATCATCCCAATAAAGTAGCCAAGCAGAATCTGAACATCGTTTTTGCGATGTTTGTAGCAATCTGGATTACAGGAATAGGGGCCTTTTTGGCAGTGAAATTAATCTCCCTTAAACTAGGTTTATGGCAGGTCTATGCTGGTGTGATTGCCTATTTATTGTTACTGGCGGTCGGACTGGAATTGATTCTGCGTAAAATTGCGGCACGCCGGTACGCTGCCATTGAAGTTTGAATCGGCCAGTCTTTGGCGGTATGCTGCTTCGCAACAGGTTACCCTGATGAAGGATTTAGGCTTGTGAAGTAGAAATTTCCATAGCAGCAAATCAATGAATTAGGGGGAAATGGCGTGCAAAAAAGGAAAATGGTCCTACGCGTGGTTTTGCTAAGCGCTTGTTTTGCGACTTTAGCCACTGCTTTCGCTGTTTTGGCAGCTGATCCCGTCATTGAACAGGCCGATATGCTGTATTCAAACAGAGTGAGACAACTCGGCTCGGTTGAGAAAGGCATTGCTTTACTCGATAGCTATCTGGCGACCCATGTGAATAACTATGACGCTCTTTGGCGGCAAGCCCGCTTTTACTGGTTTAAAGGCGATCGTTCACCCGATAAGAAGAAACTGCCACATTATGAAGACGGCAAGGCCTATGCTGAATTGGCCGTACTTGCCAATGCTAATGGTGTTGAAGGACATTACTGGCTAGGGTCTCTGATCGGCGCTGTTGGTACTGAAAAAGGCATTCTGAACAGTCTTTTTATGGTTGGGCCTATGAAGGAGCAACTTGAAATAGTTTTAAAACTCGATCCGAATTATCATGATGCCTATAATGTTTTGGCGCAGCTGTATTGGAAAGTGCCTGGCCGTCCTTTATCAATCGGTGACAAGAAAAAAGCTCAGGAATACATCAAGAAAGCTACCGAATTGGCACCCACAAACATCGGGCACTGGCTATTATATGGCGAAATTGCTATCTCCAATAAAGATTATGTGACAGCACGGATGGCTTTGAATAAAGTTCTTTCCCTGCCAGATAATGAAGAAGATCCGATAGAGTCTAAGAGTGACAAAGAAAAGGCCGCCAAATTACTGAGGGAGATTCAGAATAAGTAGCAATAATCGAGAATAACTAGCCATACTGAAACTTGGGGACCGGGGGTACTTCCTCCGGTTCTTTTTTTGTGTTATTCTTAATCCGTTGGCAAAAACACAAAAGATCATATGGGAGCATAATTGAGCATAAAGGACGGAAGGAGCGGCCGACATATGAACTACGAAGAAGCCATCAATTATCTTGAGTCTTTAGGCAGGTTTGGGATTAAGCCGGGACTAGGCCGCGTCAGCACAGCTCTGAACCTTACCGGAAATCCGGAACGCAATTTGCGTTTTATTCATATCACCGGTACCAATGGCAAAGGCTCGACCACGGCTATGGTGACTGCGATCTTGCGGAGTGCCGGGCTAAGAACAGCCCGGTTTACTTCGCCGCATTTGAGTGATTATTGCGAACGCATTGTCGTTGATGAACAGCCGATCAGCCATCAGGATTTCTCAGCCCTGATTACCGATTTGCAGCCGGTGATCGATCGGGTTTCCGCCGGACCGGACGGGTCGATGACCGAATTTGAAGTACTGACCCTGGCCGCCTTATGCTATTTTGCCAGCCGTCAGCCAGATGTCTGTGTCATGGAAGTTGGTATGGGTGGCCGGCTAGACTCTACGAACGTCATCCTGCCGGTTGTTTCGGTAATTACACCGGTTGACATGGATCACATGGATCGTCTTGGCAGCACTCTGACAGAGATCGCAGCCGAAAAAGCTGGCATTATTAAAGATGGGCGTCCGGTGGTGATTTCCCGGCAAAAAAGCGTTGCCGAGAACGTAATCAGAGAGCATTGCCGGCAAAAGGGGGCACCCCTGTATGCTTTAGGCCAGAATTTTTCTGTGACCAATGTAACAACTGTATCGGCAAGAGAGTCTACATGGCCAGAAAAAAACGGGATCCCCGGAACTTTTGGAACCTTTTGTACAATTAAAGGAGTAGAACGCAGTTACGAAAAGCTGCACATCAATCTCTATGGCAAATACCAGGCAGATAATGCTGCCACTGCTGTCGCAAGCTGTGAGGTGTTCGCCGCCAGAACTGGATTGCGGCTTGACAGTACGGCAGTCAGGCGCGGCCTGGCGGAGGTTGTCTGGCCGGGGCGTTGTGAGGTTTTTCACATACCGCATCCGCTGCAGGCTGGGGTTTCAACAACATTGGTGATTGATGGAGCCCATAACATGCATGGGATTAGAGGACTGACAGCTGCCCTTACGGACCTTTTTCCAGGATATAAAGTACGGTTTGTTATCGGCATCCTTGATAACCGGCCAGTTGAAGAGATGGTAGCCGCCCTTGCGCCTCTGGCAGTCCATTTCTATGCTACGGCTGCTGTTTATAATGGAGTGGCCTCCCCGGACAGAATTGCCAAAGCAGTCGCTGATCAGGGTGTGGCAATCAGCATCGTGGAAGGCGGGCTGAACGCCCTGAACCAAGCCTTGTCAGATGTTCAGCCTAATGAAATCGTATGCCTTTGTGGTTCGCTTTATCTGGTGGGAGAGGTGCGCACGAGGATGATTGCCGCAATGCATGGCGGTGATTGCCGCAATGTACGGCGATGATTGCCGCGCCGCAATGCATGGCGCTGTGCAAAACTACCTGTAAAACAGATGCGACAATAGGAAGGAATAAAGCTTCGTTTGCCTAATAGTAACAATGTGGCTTTTATAATGGAGTTTTTTATAATCTGCATAGAGAGGATTCATCATTGATGGATAATAGAAACATCGCAGTCTTCGTGGGGGCATTTGGCAGTGGCAAGACCGAGACTGCCATCAACTATGTGCTCAGAAGCGCACAGGACCATCCCGAAAAAAAACACGCCTTGATTGATTTGGATATAGTCAATCCGTATTTCCGTTCCCGGGAAGAAGAACCATATTTGACTGAACACAATATTAGAGTCATATGCACTTCTCCGGAAACCAAGCAGGCGGATATGCCAGCTTTGAGCCCGGAGATTTACTCTGTATTTCAGGACGTTTCTTATAACGCCGTTTTTGATGTCGGGGGAGATCCAAACGGAGCCAGAGTTCTCGGCCGTTTTCACCAGTATTTTGAGGCAGAGCCTGACTATCAGATGTTTTTGGTAGTCAATACCTACAGGCCAATGACCGGAACACCGCAAGGGATTATTGATATGGCAAATTCCATTCAGGCGCGCAGCCGCATTAAGCTGACAGGGATCGTCTGTAATGCACATATGAAATCAGAAACGGATCTGTCAATTATTAAACGCGGCTACGAGATCATTAAGCAAAGCGCTGATATCCTGCAGTTGCCTATTTCATTCATTTGTGTTCCGGAATGGCTGCAGATCAGTCAGACAGAGTTTGCAGAGCCTCTTTTCCCGCTGAAATTATTCATGATGCCATTTTGGGAAAAAGGTCAGTCAGGGCAGTAAAAGCTGAGAACCACTGAAGGGGGGAGCGTCAGGGTGGCCAATCTTGTTACTTTCAAAGAGGATTTATGCAAAGGTTGTGGTTTGTGCATCGAGTTCTGTCCAAAAAAGTGTCTCGGATTTGCAGAGCATTTTAATGTCAAAGGCTATAAGCCGGCAGAGATGAAGAGACAGGAAGATTGCATCGGTTGTGGTTTTTGCTTCCGGATGTGTCCTGATGTAGTAATTGAAGTATCGAAATAAGGCTTTGTTGGGAGGGATTAAGTTGGCCGAAAAAGTCCTTATGAAAGGAAATGAAGCAATCGGTGAAGGCGCTGTTGCAGCCGGATGCCAATGCTTCTTCGGTTATCCAATTACTCCGCAGAACGAAGTGCCCGAATACATGGCAAAACGCATGGTTGAGCTTGGGCGCGTGTTTTTGCAGGCTGAGAGTGAAGTGGCTGCTATTAACATGGTCTATGGTGCCGCTGGCGCCGGAGCACGTGTTATGACCTCTTCTTCCAGCCCTGGTATCAGTCTGAAACAGGAAGGTATTTCTTATATTGCCACCGCGGAGTTGCCCGCAGTGATCGTTAACGTTCAGCGTGGCGGTCCGGGGCTTGGCGGTCTGAGCCCGTCTCAGTCCGACTATTTCCAGGCTACCAAAGGTGGCGGTCATGGCGACTATCACCTGATCGTACTTGCACCGTCTTCTGTACAAGAGCTCTATGACATGGTCGGCGATGCATTTGATTTAGCGGATAAATACCGCAACCCGGCTATGCTGCTCACCGATGCCGTTATTGGCCAAATGATGGAGCCGGTCGAGCTTAAAGAGCGCACCATACCGACATTTGACAAGAGCTGGGCGACTAGAGGCCATCAAGGCAAACGCCCGCATAACATTATCAACTCACTTGGACTGCTCTGGGAGGAGCTGGAGGCTATTAACAAGCGTCTCTATGATAAATATGAGACGATCAAAGCTAATGAAGTCCGGTTTGAAGAACAGAATGTCAATGATGCTGATATCGTTGTAATCGCATATGGTTCATCATCACGTGTGGCTAAATCCGCTATTGCCCTGGCACGTGCCAATGGCGTCAAGGTCGGCTTGCTGCGTCCGATCACGTTATGGCCATTCCCCAGCAAGAAAGTGGCTGAACTGGCTGCTCAGGGCAAAAAGCTTCTCGTTGTTGAAATGAGCTTTGGCCAGATGTATGAGGATGTCAAACTGGCAGTTGAGGGTAAGACTCAGGTTCATCTGCTGAGCAAACTCAATGGTACAGTTCCGACTGTGGAAGAGGTTCAGCAGCATATTGAATCCTTGAAATAATTGTCGTTGCTCGGCTATTATGTTATGGAGGTGTTGAGGTTGCAGACGGTGTTAAAAAAGCCGGAAGCATTAGCGGATATTCCATTTCATTATTGCCCCGGTTGTACCCATGGAATCGTTCACCGGTTGGTAGCTGAAGTTCTTGATGAACTGAATATCACCGGCCGCGCCATAGGCATTGCGCCAGTTGGGTGCGCTGTATTGGCATATAAGTATTTCTCATGTGATATGCAGGAAGCTGCCCACGGGCGTGCTCCCGCAGTTGCGACTGCAATCAAAAGGTCTGTTCCAGGTAGTGTTGTCTTTACTTATCAAGGTGATGGCGATTTGGCTTCGATTGGTGCGGCAGAAATTGTGCATGCCGCAGCCAGGGGCGAAAAGATCACAGTCATCTTTATCAATAACGCCATTTATGGCATGACTGGCGGTCAAATGGCTCCGACTTCGCTCATCGGGCAGAAAACAACTACTTCGCCGTTTGGCAGAGATCCGGAGATTGCCGGCTATCCGATTCGGGTTTCCGAGATGCTGGCAACACTAACCGGTGCCAAGTATATCGTCCGTACCAGTGTTCACAATCCTGTTAACGTCAATAAAACCAAGGAAGCCATCCGCAAGGCATTTGAGTGCCAGTTGAACGGAATCGGATTTTCTTTGGTGGAAGTCGTTTCCTCCTGCCCGACGAACTGGGGTATGACACCGATGGAAGCCCTCAAACATGTTGAGGAGAAAATGATTCCGTATTATCCTTTGGGCGTATTTCGTTCGCCGGAGGAGGATGCAAAATGAACTATGATATCATCGTTGCTGGCTTTGGCGGCCAGGGTGTCATGATTATTGGCAAGATGATCGCTTTTGCCGCCATGAAAGAGGGTAAAAACGTTTCCTGGTTTCCGTCATATGGTCCGGAGATGCGCGGTGGCACGGCCAACTGTACGGTAGTTATTTCTGATGAAGAAGTCGGTTCTCCGATTGTCACGCATCCGGACATGGTCGTGGCGATGAATCTGCCGTCCTTTGATCGTTTTGAAAAGGACGTTAAGCCAGGCGGCGTTATGGTTTACAATTCTTCGATGGGTAATTTCAAACCGCGCCGTACCGATATTGAATATATCGGAATGGCGGCCAACGATTTGGCTAACGAGCTTGGAAACAGCAGAGTTGGCAATATCATCATCCTGGGTGCTGTTTCGAAGAAACTGCCTCTCAAAGAAGAATCCTATCGCCTGGCGATGGAAGATGCCTTGCATCGTCCGGAGCTAATGCCGCTCAACCTGAAGGCATTTGATCTGGGCAGGCACGGCAAATAAGTAAGTCAGTTGTCAAAAGAAAAGACCGGATGGACCTGATCGGTGCGATCTGCTTCATCCGGTCTTTTGCTGCTTTCTATCTCTCAGGAACGGCTCCGGCTCACTAAGTTGCAGGCGCTGTCCTGTCCGAATTCTGATTTATAAATCTGGTAATAGTAGAATTCTTCTTTCGAACGTACCTGAACCCCTTTAGCTATGGCATCAGCGTAATTTTTGTCCGATACATACCGCTCCGCATATTCCGCCAGAATGTCGGCCGCCCCGGTTCCTTCCGAGAATTTCTCTTTGCCACGTTGGATAATTGCTTCAGGCAACAAATCACTGCCGGCAAAAGCTTCCCGCAAGCACCATTTGGTAATGCCGACTGCCTCAGTCGCGTTGCCAGAATCCGCAGTGCCTTGGCAGTTTATATTCTTGCGCTTAAACCAAGGAGGAATTCGCATCGCCAACTCCAGCATCGCAACATCGAGGAAAGGCGCACGTGCTTGTAGTCCATGGGCCATCGTCATGCGATCCACGCGCTGCAGGCCGGATTGACGGAGCTCTGTTGTGATTACTCGCAGTTCGCGATGTAAATCATTCCAATCAGCAAAGCGCGCCAGATATTTATATCCGGCAAAAAGCTCATCCGCGCCTTCTCCAATAAGCACCACCTTGACATAATCTGCAGCCATTTCGGCCAAAAAATAGTTCGCGACAGCACTGCGTACCAGGTATTGATCATAAGATTCTAAATAATAGACGACTTTTGGCACAATCTGCCACATTGCTCGTGGATTCATGATCAATTCATGGTGCCTGGTACCAAGATGTTTCGCTGCCATGAGAGCGAAGCCACGATCACTGCTTCCTTTCATGCTGACACTGAAGGTTGGCAGCTCTGGCACTAACTGTGCGGCAATGGCGCTAATCAGACTGGAGTCCAGGCCTCCGCTTAAGAAGCAGCCTAATGGAACTTCTTTAGTCAGCCTTTTTTCGATCGCCCTAGTTAATATCTCACGAATCTGGACCAGCGCTTCATCCCAGGTCAAATCAGGATCATACTCCTGAGGCAGCTTGTAATAGGACCGGAAGCCATGCTCCGGTGTATAGACTGTTCCGGGTGGGAATTCCGCAATCATCCCGTTCTTGCGATCTAGAGCTTTGATTTCCGAAGCATAACTGATGCCGCTGCCATCCTTGATTTTCTGATAATACAACGGCTTAATTCCTAGTGGATCACGCATGAGTACCGCTGTATCATTTCCGCCAATGACGATAGCAAACATCCCATCTAATTTTCCTAGTCCGGCGAGGCCTTCTTCTTCATAAAGGTGCAACACGACCTCGGTATCTGTGGCAGTTCGAAACTTATGCCGGTTCTGTAACCGCTTCCGCAGTTCCCGGTAGTTGTAAATTTCGCCATCCAGCATGACAAAAAGGCTGCCATTTTCATTGTAGATTGGCTGCCGACCGTTCGGGGCGTCATGAATAGCTAACCTTGTATGGCCAAAGTAAGAATGGTTATTTGTAGAATAACCATGACCATCCGGGCCACGATGGCGAAGTTTTTGCATAGGCGCGGTCAAATACACGTCCACATGCTGACCCCTATTAGTCTCAGCGCCCACAGCGCTTTTAAAACTCCGGGAACCAATAAATCCGCATATACCTCCCATATTTGCCTCCTTTCAGATATTTCGGGCATTTTTATTCGCACTCCTTACGCGCCTTATCTGCGCATTATCCGCGCCTTGTTACTTCTTACGTGCCTTTCGTGTGCCAATGTTACTTTTCACGCGCTTTTTGGAGCCTTCTTTTTGCCTTCTATACTAAATCTGTACATCCCTTTATTTTTTTAATATTTGAGTTTGGACTAACATATGATCTACTGCCATATGTAATTAATCCCTATGTAATTAATATGGCAAGAATGGAAAGAATAGAGGAAGCTGCCAAAGTTAGCATATTTTATGTCCAAAGTCATATAAGTAAGTAAGGGGAGTGAGGATTGTGGAAAAGAAAGGCGTAAAGGTCGTAACCGACTTGTTGACTAAAACCGTTGGCCTTTTATTCTTCTCTTTGCTGGCAATTGGACTGGGAGTCTTGTTTGGCGTGCTATTTGAAGGTATGCTGCGCGAAAATCCGGAGAACACTGCTATGATCGAATCCGATAGTCCTGTATTGGAGACCGTTCCGTTTACAGAGGATCTGTCGCTTTCATCCTCTGATTATTTGGAAAGTCAGGCTCAGGCTGTTCAAAGCGAAGCCAAAAGTGCTTCTACCATAGGGGTAGTTAGTAAAGTACTGGTAGGTCCATTTAACAGCTATCAAGAAGCGGCGGCTGCAGGCGCCAAGCTGCAGAGCGAGGGTTATCCAACCTATATTCTGAGCAAAGTGCCATATGCCGTTCAGGTAGGAGCCTTTTCCAATGCTGCCAATGCCGAAAACCTGAAAGCTGAACTAATTGCGAAAGGCTATAATGTTTTTCTGAAGGTCGAGTAAGCCTCATAGTCTTATAGACTTACTGGCCTTTATAAGTTTCCAAAGTTTCCAAACATTTTATTTCAGGCTGAGTGCCGCCGTCAACTCCGTATTTTTCGGATTTGTCGGCGCTTTTTTATGCCCGGGCATCGGCAAAGTTTTGCTGATTGTGTAGAAATCGCATTCCAGGCGAAGGACTTTCGCATTTTGAGGGGAATTATACTCAAAGAAATAAAAGCACTAATTCTAAATAGTAAGGTCTTGCCATCTTTGGATTCCACCAGTATACTGTATACAGTGGGTCTGAAATAAATTGCGCAAGTTGAACAGGTGTGTGTTTAATGCAGGCCTTCTTTTGTCATGTTTAAAATTAACTTTACATCGTTACAGTTAAATAGCAAAAAATAGCAAATAGTGCATTACTCGCATATCTCTTGATGTTTGGACTGTGAGCAGGGAGTCGTAGTGTACAGGGAGTTATCTAAGCCATAACCTGGCTGATTGGAGGACCGACTTTCAGCCAGGATTGACAACTCAACAAATGAGAGGAGGTTGGAAGCAGTGTCTGCTAACTGCTGCTGTTGTTCAAACCATCTTAACGATGACCGTTATACACGGTTAAATCAGGTTATTGCCGAATATGCAAACCAACCTGGGGCTTTAATTCCGGTATTGCACAAAGCTCAGCAAATCTTCGGCTATTTACCGGATGATGTCCAAAAAGTGATTGCTGAAGGCTTGAATGTACCTCTTTCCGACGTTTATGGAGTTATTACTTTCTATTCGTTGTTCTCACTTGAGCCCAGAGGCCAGCATACCATTGGTCTTTGCATGGGGACAGCATGTTACGTCAGAGGAGCTGCTCAAGTACTGGAGGCCCTTAAGAAAGAACTGGCGGTTGAAGCTGGTCAGACTTCTGAAGATGGTGTGTTTACATTAACCATCACCCGTTGCCTGGGCGCTTGCGCAATGGCTCCGGTCATGATGATTGACGATGATGTTTATGGCCGCCTGACCCCGGATAAAATTCCTGACATCTTGGCCAAATACCGTCAAGCTTCTAAGAATGCATGATTTATCTCTGCATGTATTTGATATAATTCAGAACTAATTGGCCGCCGCAGCTCGCAATGTAATGGTTGAAATTGATTTACAGCCGGACGAAGGCCGGATTACGCCGCCATACGCGCCAGGTCGGTCTGGGACTGCCTCTGCCGGAGGCAGCTACGCAGCGCTACAACGGTGATTTACAAATCAATTCCACTCCCGGGAAGGGCACCAAAGTTATGGCATTATTCGGGTATCATCACCCGGAACGTGTTCCAATGAGTTATTTGGCTCTAACGATGGCTTCCCTCATTACATCGAACGGTGACGTTGCCATTATCTACAGCCATATTTTCTGCTTTGTCAGAGATTTTTTGAGTGAAAGCTTTTGCAGACTAGAGAAACCTTAACCTTGAATGGATAGGAGGTTGCGTATATGGGTAGTTATCGTGCGCATGCTCTTGTATGCGGCGGCGCCGGTTGTATTTCAGCGGGTTGTAAAGCTGTAGGGGCTGCGCTAACCAATGAGCTTAAGCGCCAGGGGCTCGAAAACGAAATCCGTGTTGTCGAGACCGGGTGCGTTGGCAGCTGCGATCTTGGTCCCATTATTATCATATATCCTGAAGGCGTATTCTATCAGAAGGTTAAACCTGAAGATGTTCCGGAAATCGTGTCAGAGCATTTGCTTAAAGGACAAGTCGTGGAACGCCTTCTTTGTCGCGATCCGGAAACTGACGAATTAATCCGGACTTATGGCGAAATGAAGTTTTTCAATCGTCAGGTGCGTAATGCGCTGCGTAACGTTGGCTTAATCAGCCCGGTAAGCATTGAGGAATACATCGCCAGAGACGGATATAAAGCTTTGGGTAAAGCACTGACTTCCATGAAGCCCGAAGAAGTCATTGACTATGTTAAGCGTTCTGGTCTCCGCGGACGTGGTGGAGCAGGCTTCCCGACCGGTATGAAATGGGAACTGGCCGCCAAATCCCCTGGCGATCAGAAGTACATTCTCTGTAATGCTGACGAGGGTGACCCCGGTGCATTTATGGATCGTAGTATCCTCGAAGGCGACCCGCATTCAGTCATTGAGGCCATGGCAATTGCCGGTTATGCCATTGGCGCAAGTCAAGGCTATGTTTACGTAAGAGCTGAGTACCCGCTGGCAGTTGAGCGTCTGGGCATTGCCATTAAAGACGCCCGCGCCCACGGTATGCTCGGTAAGAATATCTTCAATTCAGGATTTGACTTTGATCTGGATATCCGCGTTGGAGCCGGAGCATTTGTCTGCGGCGAAGAAACGGCTCTGATTGCCTCCATCGAAGGAAAACGCGGTGAACCTCGTCCGCGTCCTCCGTTCCCGGCAGCCGCCGGTCTGTGGGGCAAACCGACCAACAACAATAACGTTGAAACTTATGCCAATATTCCTCCGATTATTTTAAATGGTCCGGAGAAATTTGCGGCAATTGGTACTGAAAAGAGCAAAGGTACCAAAGTATTTGCATTGGCAGGTAACATTAACAACACCGGTCTGGTCGAGATTCCGATGGGCACAACCCTGCGCGAAGTTATCTTTGAACTTGGCGGAGGCATTCCTCATGGCAGGAAGTTTAAGGCCGCTCAGATCGGAGGACCTTCTGGTGCTTGTCTGACTGAAGAACACATGGACCTTCCTCTGGAGTATGATGCCCTTACCAAAGCTGGGGCGATGATGGGCTCCGGCGGTTTGATTGTCATGGATGAGACAAAATGTATGGTCGACGTGGCCCGTTTCTTCCTTGACTTCACATGTGATGAATCTTGTGGTAAGTGTCCGCCATGCCGCATTGGCACCAAGAGAATGCTTGAGATTCTCGAAAGAATTACTAATGGCGAAGGTAAAGAGGAAGACATTGATAATCTTTACGAGTTGGCATCGACAATTAAGGCGGCAGCACTCTGTGGTCTGGGACAGACTGCTCCGAATCCGGTTCTTTCCACCATCAAGCATTTCCGGGATGAATATATAGCGCACATCAGAGATAAGCAGTGCCCGGCCGGCGTCTGCCGTTCCCTGATGAACTACACCATTATTCCCGAAATATGTAAAGGATGCGGAATTTGCGCCAAGAATTGTCCGAGCAACGCTATTTCCGGCGAACCGAAAAAACCGTACTCGATTGATCGGTCGAAATGTACCCGTTGCGGTGCTTGTATGGAAAAATGTCCGTTTAAAGCCATTAGACGCGGCTAAAGAAAGGAGGCAGCGATTGTGGGACAAGTTAACCTGACTATTGATGGACGCGCTGTTTCTGTAGAAAAGGGCAGCACAGTCCTTGAGGCCGCCAAAAAAGCCGGCGTCCGTATTCCGACCTTATGTTATCTGGAGAATGTCCAGGCTATTGGCGCCTGCCGTATGTGTATTGTAGAAGTTCAGGGTAGACGCGGGCTGCATGCCGCTTGCGTACTGCCCGTAGAAGAGGGTATGGTTGTTAATACTAACACCGCCATGGTGCGTACTGCTCGGAAAGCCGTTCTGGAGCTGATTCTGAGCAACCATCCTTTTGAATGCCTGACTTGTGTACGCAACTTAAACTGCGAACTGCAGCGCCTGGCCGAAGAGCTTGGTGTTCGTAATGTTCGCTTTACGGGAGCTAATCCGGAGACGAGTATTGATGATACCAATCCTTCCGTTATTCGCGATCAAAGAAAATGCATTCTTTGCAGACGCTGCGTAACGGTATGTAAAAATGTTCAGGGCGTATCGGCCTTAGGTATAGTAAACCGCGGTTTTGAGACCAGGGTTGCCGCCGCTGGAGACCGTCCTCTCGGAGAGGTTGCCTGTGCTCTGTGCGGTCAATGTATCCAGGCTTGCCCGGTTGGCGCACTGTATGAGCCCGACAAGACCAGTGAAGTCTGGAAGGCTCTGGCTGATCCGAACAAACATGTAGTAGTTCAGCCTGCTCCGGCCATCAGGGTGGCCCTTGGCGAAGAGCTCGGTATGCCAGTCGGTTCTGTTGTAACCGGCAAGATGGTCACAGCTCTGAGAATGATGGGCTTTGATGCGGTCTTTGATACTGACTTTGCTGCTGACCTGACCATTATCGAGGAAGGCCATGAGCTGCTACACAGAATGCAGAATGGCGGAGTACTTCCGATGATTACTTCCTGCAGCCCGGGCTGGATCAAGTTCTGCGAACACTTCTATCCAGAGTTGTTGCCGAATCTCTCCACCTGCAAATCCCCGCACGAGATGCTGGGCGCGCTGGCGAAGAGCTATTATGCTGAAAAGATCGGCAAAAAACCGGAAGATATTTTCGTAGTCTCGATCATGCCCTGTACTGCGAAGAAGTTCGAAATCGAGCGTCCTGAAATGGCTTCCTCCGGACAACAGGATGTCGATGTCGTCTTAACAACCAGAGAGCTTGGCCGGATGATCCGCGAAGCCGGTATCGATTTCGCCAATCTTGAAGATGGCGAATTTGATGCACCACTTGGCCTTTCGACTGGTGCGGCCCTCATTTTCGGTGCCAGCGGTGGTGTCATGGAAGCTGCTTTGCGTACCGTTTATGAAATATTAGCCAATGAACCCCTCAACAACATCGATTTCTGTGATGTCCGCGGTTTGGAAGGCGTCAAAGAAGCCACTGTGGATATCAAAGGCACCAAAGTCCGTGTTGCGGTTACCAATGGCTTGGCTAATGCCAGGAAGGTACTGGATGCCATCAAAGATGGTACCGGCAAATGGGATTTCATCGAAATCATGGCTTGCCCCGGCGGATGTATTGGTGGCGGCGGACAACCGCAACCGACCAATGCCGCTGTACGTAAGCTCAGGATGGATGCCACCTATCGTGCCGATTGCGATATGCCGATTCGTAAATCGCACGAGAACCCGGGCATTAAGAAGCTATATGATGAGTTCCTCAAAGAACCGCTCGGCGAAAAATCGCATCATCTGCTGCATACCCACTATTGCGAACGTGGGAAATATCCCGAAGACAATAAATGCTGTAAGTAAGTAATGCGTGTAAGGGGCTGTCTGTAAGGCGGCCCCTTATTCTTATTTTTAATGGCACGGCGGCCTGAGCTGCGCTGCGACCAGATGCTGTCACCAAATGACATTGCTGAGAAGGAACCACACTATGGTTGTTGAAGTATATAATGGTTTAAAACACGAAGGGAGGGCAAATCAGTTTTACTCAGTGGAGCATAGAGCATAGTCCAGAAATAGCTTAAGCAGAGATCACCCGCAAGGAGTGAAATTTGATGTATACGCCCCAGTTTTCGACAAGAATTACGAACACTTCCGGAAACATTATCAGAGAAGTGCTGAAATTAGCGGAGCAATCGCACATAATTTCTTTTGCCGGTGGCTTTCCGTCCCCGAAATCTTTTCCAGTAGAGCAGGTTAAGCAAGTTATCGATGAGTTATTGCTGAGTAGCGGTCCGGAAATCCTGCAATATGGTTCCAGCGAGGGTTATCCGGCATTTCGCGAATACCTGTCCACCTGGCTGACCGAGCGGGGCATTGCCGCCACCCCGGACGAAGTGCTAATTACTTCTGGCGCTCAACAGGTCATTGATTATATGGCCAAAGCATTTCTCAACCCCGGAGATGGCGTAATTGTTGAAAACCCGACGTATCTTGCTGCTTTGAACGTATTTAAGAGTTATGAGGCCCAATTAATTCCCGTTAGCGGAGATGCTAATGGCATAAACCTGGAAGAGCTTGAGAGAGCAGCAGCTTCCGGCAAAGCGAAGATGGTCTATCTCGTTCCGACTTTTGCGAACCCGACCGGAGCAACCACTCCAATTGAAAACCGCAAGAAGATCGTTGAAATCCTTGAGAAATACAACCTGATTATGTTGGAAGACGATCCATACAGTCGCCTGCGCTATAGCGGCACTCCGGTTCCCGCTGTCAAGACTTTTGACAAAGAGGGTCATGTCGTCTATACGTCCAGTTTCTCCAAGCTGATCTCCCCGGGTATGAGGGTCGGCTTCGTTACGGCGCGCCACGATATCCTGCGCAAGCTGGTACTTGGTAAGCAATGTACTGATGTACATACGAATAATCTTGGTCAGCGCGTGGTATATGAGTTCTGCCGCCGCGGCATTCTGGAGCCCCATATTGAGAAGATTATCGCACAGTATAGAATGCAGCGTGATTTGATGCTCGAAATGTGCGAGCAGCATATGCCCAAGGAGACAACCTGGAATGTTCCGGAGGGCGGTCTGTTCCTCTGGCTCACACTGCCGGCCGGGATTTCCACCACGGACCTGCTGCCGGTTGCCATTGAGCGTGAAAAAGTGGCATTTATTCCTGGCAAGCCGTTCTATGCCGATGGTTCCGGCGAGAACTCCATGCGTCTCAATTTCAGTAATGCCAGTCCGGAAGGAATCACGGAAGGCATGAAACGGTTGGGCGGCATTATTAAAGAGACCTTGAAGAATAGTAAATAAAGGTATAAGGGCAGAGGCCCCAAAATGGCTCTGCCACCCCACTTATGCAAGAGAACGCCCTTTGAAATGAGGGCGTTCTCTTGACCCATTCTATCTGCATAGGAGATCAAAGCCATGATAACAATCAAAGAATTTTTGCGCAGCGAGGTTAAGCCAGCCCTGGGATGTACTGAGCCAGGCGCTGTTGCCCTGGCTGTATCACGTGCTTCAGAAGAACTCCAAGACCGCTCCGCAATTAATGCCATTACAGTTAAAGTCAGCGATTCCATTTATAAAAACGGTATGGCGGTTGGCATTCCCGGAGCATTTGGTGCCAAAGGGAATGCGGTTGCCGCTTCGCTGGCTGCTTTATGCGGTAAGTCCAGCTACGGCCTGGAAGCTTTGCAGGACTGTAAGCCGGAATTACTGGCTTCCGCAGAAGCCATGGTCCGCACTGGACAGGTTCGTATCATACGCTGTGCCGATATAGAAGGACTGCTGATTGATGCCACCGTCCAAACCTCAACAGAAACAGCCCGCTGTGTAATCTCTGGAGAACACACCAATATAGTCAGGGTCGAATACTGCGGCAGGATTCTGCACGAGTCAGCCGCGATCTCCGGTGCAGGAAAAGTTCCCAATAAGATCTATGAGCATTTGATCGGCAGTCATTTCAGAGACGTTCTGTCTTTGGTTGAAGAAATTGATGAAGAAGACATGGAGCATCTGCAGAACGGTGTCAATATGAACCGTAAAATGGCAGACTATGGCGTTTCGGAAGAGTTTGCCACGGGTATTGGGTTTGGCAAAAAGCTAAAAAATATGATTGATCGCGGCATTGTGGCTAATGACGTGATTAATAGAGCCAAGTACATGTGTTATGCTGCCGCCGATGCCAGGATGGCAGGAGCCTCCTATCCCATCATGAGCAGTGCGGGGAGTGGCAATCATGGAATTGTCACCATTCTGCCGGTTGCGGTTGCTGCCGAGGAAGCCGGCAAAAGCCCGCGTGAAACTGCCATAGCTTTGGCAACCAGCCATGTTGTCACCGGCTTTGTGAAAAGTAAGCTTGGTCGGCTTTCGCCAGTTTGTGGCTGTACAGTGGCAGCTGGCTCCGGTGCAGCCGCAGGTTTGGTGCGCCTTTTTGGCGGAACAGACACCCAGATCGAGTTGGCTGTCAAGACCGTGCTCAGTTCTTTGGCAGGGATGGTATGCGATGGCGCTAAGGAGAGTTGCTCTCTAAAAGTTGGTAATGCCGCCGGAGAGGCATTTTTGGCGTCCTACTTTGCACTTGAAGGACTGGGGATCAACACCTCTCAGGGAATTATTGATGCCTGTATTGAAAAGACCACCGACAATGTTGGCGTTTTAAATCGGGAAGGGATGGGCATGGTTGACAAGGTCCTGATCAGCATCATGGAGCAGCGTAACCCCGCTTGAGTCCAGATCTTGATCGCTGATTGCGCGATCAGTGCCTGCTTGAGCGCAGCTTTCATGATCGTCGTTTTCCAGGAAACCGAACTCGCGCAAAACATTCAACACGATTTGCAGATTTTCATAGAAAACGATAATTAGAGCGGCATCTGGGCATGTTGTCAACGCATGCCGGACAGCCTGCCCCTCATCAAGAATGATTTCAACGCCATTGCGTGATCTGGCTGACATAACTCCTTCAAGAATTAAGTTGGCTGTGGCGCCGCTTTTGCGTCCGCGCCGATCCGCATCCTCCTTAATGATCACATGATCGCAGTATGTACCTGCCACAGTACCGACTTTGCGGATCGTTGCATCGCAGCGGTCACCAGGTACTGCCACCACCGCCCAAAGGGAGGAGTGCGGCATTTTATCAGCTGCTTCCAGGGCCGCAGTAACCCCGGCCGGATTATGTCCATAATCGACAATAACATTGCATCGGCCATTGCCAAAGATATTAAAGCGACCAGGGTTATGGATGGCATCGCTGGTAAAGGCCAGCATTGATTTTTTGACTGCTTCCGGGTCAATCCCGGCAGCAATGGCAGCCACTGCCGCTGCCAATAGATTCTGGATGTTGTGCAGGATTAATCCGCCATTAGTGGCCGGTAAGTGAGCCGTTTTAAGGCGCAGCAGATTTTCATGTCCGCGATTGATGCAGAGATATTCGTTGTCCAAGTATCCGCAGAATAGATTATCATTGATGTTTTGCCTTATTAGAACGTTATCCCGGTTCAGCGAAAAATAAGCCGGTAAGGCAGGCGATCCTTTCGCCATGGCCGCCACCAGCGGGTCATCGGCATTCAAAACCACGCAGCCATTCGGCAGCACCCGCTCGGCCACGAGAGCTTTCAGGTGCGCCAAATCCTCCAGATTCATAATGCCATCACTGCCGAGATGATCCTCACTGATATTCGTGATTACTGCTACCTGGGCATAGTCATAACCCAATCCGGCGCTTAAGATTCCGCCGCGCGCTACTTCCAGCACCGCAGCTTCAGTGGCAGGATCCTTCAGGATCATGGCCGCGCCGCGCGGTCCGGCATAGTCTCCTTCGGCCAGCAGAGTATCTCCCAGAAAAACGCCATCTGTGGAACAGTAACCAGTATGATATCCGGCTGCTGCAAAGGCAGAGGCAATCAGGCGCGTTACGGTTGTTTTGCCATTAGTGCCAGTCACAGCAACAAGTGGGATGCGTCCGTTATCTTTCGGGCCCTTTGCCACGCCGCCGTCCACGCCACTGTCCACGTTATTGTCACTGCCGAACAAATAGCTGACAATCGTCTGTCCAACTTCACGCTGCTGGCCTTCAGCCGGGAAGAGATGCATTCGCAGGCCTGGCGCGGCATTGATTTCGATAAAAGTCATGTTTTTGCCGCTATGTTGACTAATATCTTCAGCAATCAGATCCACTCCTGCAATGTCCAGCCCGATAATGCGAGCAGCCCTTACGCAGGCCTCCGCCACCGAAGGATGCACGATATCGGTCACATCTATAGCCGTTCCACCAATACTCAGGTTGGCGTGCCAGCGCAAAAAGGCTTTGGCACCAGGTCTCAAAACAGTATCTAAAGAAAGGTTCTGTTTTTGTAGCGTATCGGCCACCTTGTCATCCACATTTATCTTGGTGAGCGGCTTTTCATGATCTAAGCCCCGGCGTGGATCGGCATTGATTTCTGCGATCAACTCGGCGATGGTATGTTGGCCGTCACCATAAACGCAAGGGGGCTGTCGTTCAGAAGCGGCCGCCACTTTGCCGTTGACGATCACCAGACGATAATCTTTGCCGCAGATGTGTTTCTCGACCAGGACGCGCTTGGAGAATTGACGGGCCACCTTATAGGCAGCCAAAACTTCGGCCTTGTTTTCCAAAAGGAGGCTGACACCTTTACCCTTGCATCCATCGGCTGGCTTGACAACAACAGGATAGCCAATCTGTTCAGCAGCGCGATATGCCTCTAAAGCGGAGCTGACGCAGTATCCCGGCGGGACAGGGAGACCGGCATCAGCCAGTAATGCTTTAGTCAGTTCTTTATCGGTGGCAATATCAGCAGCGATACCTGAAGTCAGTGATGTTTCTGCTGCCTGAACGCGTCTCGCCTTGCAGCCATAGCCCAATTGATAGAGTAAAGGGCTATCCAGCGGAACAACAGGAATATTTCTGTCGGCAGCCGCCTTTAGAATAGCTGCCGAGCTAGGCCCGGGCTGAATTTCGGCGGCCATTTCCCTGAGCACTTGCAGCCGATGTGTCAGGCAAATTTTCTTCCCGCGGCAAAGGCGGCTGACGGTCGTGACTGCCAATGCGGCCACTTCCGGGGCGGTCCGGGCGTCAGAGCAGCTGAACACGATGCGATAGAGCCCTTTTTCATTGAGCGCTCGCGTCGTGCCATAACTGACATCCACTCCGATGCTACGGTAAATCTCCAGTGCGACATGTTCAACTACATGCCCCAAATAGGTTCCGCTTTCCAGCCGTTCAATAAATCCGCCGGGATATCCCGGCGAACAAGTATGTTCAGCTAATCCGGGCAGAAGAGCGATCAAGTTGTCTTTCAAATTGTCAATTCGGTCAGAAGTCCGATTGGCCATTGAGCCCAAATTAAGGTCGATAATCTGTACCGGTCTATGACTGTAGTAGTTGGGACCCATAATCGTGCGCATTGCGACGATATGCAAAATGACCCCCCTCTTCCGGTTCAGGGAAAATGACGTTGCGCCCGGCCAGATCATAACCGTATCCGGCTGGCAGAATGTGCAGCGCGGCACCGATTACTGCCAGACTATCGTTTGGTCTGAGCTCGGAAATATTCGTATGGATCATCGGCCGGCCATCGACAATAGTGGCCGTCTGGGAACCGATCACTTTTAGGAGGCCTTCAGGTTGTATCCAGATGGCAGTGTCTTCATCGATTCCGATTCCCAACACATACGGATTCTGCGATACAGCCAGCATTAAGCGGCCGATGCGTCCTCGTTGGGCAAAGTGTTGATCGATAACTACTTCACGCAGCAGACCCAATCCGGGGGCCATCTTGAGAGTGCATTTTTTAGGCGTCTCATCATCCTGACCTTCCACGATCATTAAGTCGGACATCGCTGAAGCTCCGGCACTGGTCCCGGCCACTACAATTCCGGCCCGGTATTTCCTAAACAACACTTCTTCCAGGGGAGTACCGCCCAAAATGCTGGTAATGCGAAGTTGGTCCCCGCCAGTGAAAAACACTCCGGTGGAGAGCGCTATTTTTTCACAACTGGAAGGATCATGTGCCTCCGCCCGGCTTTGAACATGGCATACCGTGACGCTTTGGCATCCAAGTCTTCCAAAAACGTCCTGATAGCGTGCGCCTGTTTCCTCTGGCAGAGCCGTGGCAGTAGTCATGATTACAATGGCGGCATCTTTTCCGCCGGCGAGGTTGATGAAGGCTTTTAAAATGGTACACTCGTTTTCTTTATCCTCAGCCCCGCCAATTATCACCAAATTCCCAGCGACTTTTCCGCCCATAACTGCCCTCCAAAGCTTTGCCTCACTTGCAGTGATATTTTTGGATAATTAGAGTCCGATTATACAATTCCAGGATTATGCTTTTATCGATTAGCAGGGAAAAGTGACAACAATGGCGAATAAATGAATTCCGGCTCTCTAAAGGATCGCTATCCAGAAAATCAAATCGGATTGATTTGAGGGTGTTAAAATGCAAACACCTGTCCACAACGATAAAGTTATCCCGTTAAATCGCGCATCGTCTGACGCTGTGCAGAATCTGGCGAAACTTGCACTTGTTGATGATGTTACGGGATTATATAATCGACGTTTTCTCTTCAACTACCTTGATCGCATTGTTGGCAACCATGAAACGTCGACATGCTTATCATTGGCAATCATAGATATTGATTTTTTTAAAGCGGTCAACGATAATTATGGTCACCTCTGCGGCGATTCGGTGCTGGCCAGTTTTGCCGCTTTCCTCAAAAACCACCTGCGCAAAGATGATATTGCTGTGCGTTATGCAGGCGATGAATTTGTTTTGCTCCTTCCGGATACTTCTCTGGAAACTGCCGCCGTGATTATGAAAAGGCTTTGTGCCGAAACAGCAGAACACTCTTTTGCCAGCGATTTGCCGGGGCGCAAAATTCGCATTACATTTAGCGCTGGTTTTGAATGTCTGGCTCCAGGCGCGGGCGTGAACAGCGGCAAAGAGTTGCTGCGTAAGGCTGATGCCGCCTTATATGTAGCCAAAAGGCGCGGACGCAATCAGGTGTGCAGCGCTTGCGATATATCATCGCGTCCGAAGTCCTTGCTTAATTTTGGCGATGCGTTTCATTCCAACGTAATAATCGGTCGGAGTTACGCCCTTAATCAGATGCGTACCCAACTGGACTCCGCTAAGGAAGGACGCGGATGGTTTACCTTACTTTCTGGTGAGATTGGGGTCGGCAAGTCGCGTTGCGCCAACTACCTGCAAGAGGTGGCCGTCAAAGAAGGATTCACTATTTTGGCCGGTAGCTGCCATGATTATACGGCTTCGATGCCATATTGGGCAGTTACTGATCTACTAAGGGATTCGCTTTTAGCCAGCGGAAAGAAAAATAACTTGGAGAAGCTGGCTGGTTTTGTTCCTTCGCTCGTCAGTCTGCTGCCGGAAGTGGAGAATTTGGCAGCTGGAGGGCTGCTCATTACGAAAAACCTGATGCCTCAGGAGCGTAATGTATTGTTCAGCGGAATATGCCGTTATTTGTCCAGTCTGGCAGAAAAAACTCCGCTATTGATCAGGATTGAGGATGCACAATGGATTGACCAGAGCTCAGCGCAGTTTCTGGCCTTCTACGCCAGGCAGATTGCTGATAAGCCCGTACAAGTGTTATGCACATATTCCCCGGAAGAAGTATTGACGACACCTGATAGCGAACATCCGCTGATGCAGCTGAAAAATGCCTTGGCTCGCGAAGCGAATTACAGCCATATTCATCTGGAACGCTTGCAGCAATTTGAGGTCGCCAGTATGATCTCCCAGATACTTAGTGCTGACAGTATTTCCGACAAGTTTACTGATTATATTTATCGGGAATCGGAAGGCAATCCTTTCTTCATTGAGCAGATTCTCAGAACACTCTATGATGAAGGTAATATTTACCCGGTCGATGATGGATGGGAAAGAGAACGCATTGAAAATTTGATATTGCCGCCTTCAATCAGGGATCTTTTCCGCAGGCGTATCAGCCGGGTCAATGACCAGACCAGAGAAGTGCTTTCTCAGGCCGCGATTATTGGCGAGGTATTTGAGTTTGATATTCTCAGGCAGGTCTCGGGATTAAACGAAGGTTATCTTTTGGATGTTCTGGATGAAGCCATTGCCGCACAGCTCGTTGAGGAATATTCCAAAGACGGAGAGCGCTATCGGTTCACCCATGGAAAGATCATGCAGGTTCTTTACGAAGAAATGACGATGCGCCGGCGAAAAATGCTACATTCGCGGGTTGCTGAGTTACTGGAGCAGTTGGATCGCAGCCAAGATCTATACGGCCGTTTGAGCTGGCATTTCTACAATAGCGGTCACGCTGAAAAAGCGTGTACCTATTCTTTGCTGGCAGCTCAGAGAGCCGTAGATTTGCTTGCCTTTGATGAAGCATTAAGCCAGTTAAAGACAGTCGAAGAATTGATGGCAGATGAAATCGCGATCTCGGACGAACAGCACTTGCTGTATCTTCTAATTTCTGGCCGGGCGCTGTTTGAAACCGGCAAATATCAGCAAGCGCTCAGTAAATTGGAAAAGGCCAGGAAACTGGCAGAAGCTGAAGATGATCGTCTCTCAATTATTAATGCCCTGATTCTGAAGGCAATGTGTGAAGAGCGTTTTGGCGAGTATGATGCCGCTTATTTGTCTCTTACTGAAGCCAGAGATTACGCCAAACGGGAAGATGTTGATCCGACTGTTTTTGCCCGTATCTATCGCATCTATGGCGTGATCCATCTTCAGAAAGGTGAGTTGAGGCAAGCCTTAGAGTACGCCCTGAAACAGCTGGAGAAAGCAAAAGCAGCTCAATCAGTATATGATGAGCGATTGGCGTTGCTGCTACTTGGATCGATTTATTTTGAATGGGATGTTCATGAACGGGCCGAGCAGTATTTTGAAGAGGGACTGCGGCTAGCTCCCGAGGATGGCGATTCACTTGAACCGCATTTTATCAATAACCTGGGAATCTTGGCCTTTAACCGCGGCGATTGGGATGAAGCCGATTCTCTCTATCATCGGGGATTGGTGATCTCCCGTCGGCTGGGGGATATGTATCAGCAGACGATTTTGCTGATCAATCGCTGCGAGCTGCAGATTTGCAGAGGCCAGGTTGATGAAGCCGAGAAAAATCTTCAAACAATCGCACAGCTAGTTACTGAAATGAAATCCAAGGATCTGACCGGGCATTTAAAACTAAATGAAGGTCTCCTTAATATCAGAAAAGAAAAGTACCAAGAAGCCTTGAACGCATTTGATACGGCTCTGAGTTCTTTTTCGGAAATTGAGGCGAAGTACAGCAGTGCAGTGGCGTATGCTTACCGGGCCCTGGCATTGGTACTTCTCGGACGGTTTGAAGAAGCATTACAGTCTATACAACAGTCCGAAAAGCTGTCGAAAGAGGCTGATAACAAGTCTAATCTGGCTATGGTGGTTGGAATATCAGCTTTTGCGAGCTATCGCCTTTGTAAACTTCAGGACGCTTATCACAAAATAATTGAATGTAAACGTTATTACAAGCGTGCTAGGCGTCCTTTCCACGAAGCGATGCTAAGTACATTAGAGGCACTCGTGATGCTGAAAAGCGGTGCTGATCGGCGTATTGCTTTCAGAAGGCTTGATAAAGCGGCAGCGGTATTTGAACAACTGGGTACGGTGGATCTGGAACTGATCAATGATATTAAAAATGCCTGGAAGAATAGAGTAAATTAAATCCCGGTTAAGCCCGGATGGTGGCAGAGGCTGTCAAATGGCAGCCTTTTTTCATGTGAATGAACTTTTGCGAACATATCGGGATTAGCCTGTGCCAAAGATGCTGATGCTGCGGTTACACAAATGCAAGATTACCCTGTGACAGGACTGCCGGATATGCTATGATTAGTATGATTGTAAATGGAGGTGCAAGGTATTGTCTGCAAAAAGTATTGATGGCCGTTCGATCGCGGCAGAGCTGGAAAAAAAAGTTGCCGCGGAAGCAGCGGAACTCTCGGCCGCCGGAATAACACCTGGTCTGGCTGTTGTTCTCGTCGGTGATGATCCAGCCTCACGCGTTTATGTTAATTCCAAGAAAAAGGCTTGTTTGCGCTGCGGCATTTACTCCGAAGAAGTGAAATTGCCTGCTACTGCAACCCAGGCAGAAATTATGGCAGTAATTGATCAACTTAATCAGAGGAATGATATTCACGGAATTCTGGTGCAGCTGCCGATGCCTGCGGGAATTGACGAACATCAGATCATCAACTGTGTGCATCCCTCCAAAGATGTTGATGGTTTTCATCCTGTAAATCTTGGTAGGTTGATTTCCGATGAACCGATGTTTATACCGTGTACGCCGGCAGGAGTAATGGATTTAATTAAGTCCACTGGAGTCGAAATCAAGGGAAAAGAGTGCGTCGTGGTGGGGCGCAGCTTGATCGTTGGCAAGCCAGTCAGCTTTTTGCTGCTGCGGGAGCATGGCACCGTAACGATCGCGCACTCCCGTACTGCCAATTTGGCGGAAGTGTGCCGACGCGCTGATATTTTGGTGGTGGGTGTGGGACGCCCGAATCTGGTGACAGGCAATATGATTAAGCCAGGGGCAGTAGTTATTGATGTTGGAACCAACCGCGTTAATAACAGTCTTGTCGGAGATGTTAACTTTGAAGAAGCGGCTGCTGTCGCCAGCTATATTACGCCTGTACCAGGCGGAGTCGGCCCAATGACGATCGTAAAGTTGATGGAAAATACGGTTTTGGCAGCCCGATTGACAAAAAAGCAGCATAGCTGATAGTCTTGCACAATAAGAGGTTGCATAAAGTAATTTGGGGTGATGATTTTGAAACAGACGGTCTACGTAGTCGGACATAAAAATCCGGATACGGATTCGGTTTGTTCAGCATTAGGCTATGCAGCTTTGAAAAAAGGTCTTGGTTTTTCGAATTACGTTGCGGCCAGGGCCGGGGTTGTTGGCACCGAAGCATGCTTTTTGCTGCGCCATTTTGGTCTTGATGCCCCGCTTTATCTACCAGATGTCAAAACCAAAGTGCAGGATGTTATGAAAACCGATCTGCTGTCGGTGCCTATGGATGCTCCGATTAAACAGGTCTACCATAGTTTGCAGGAAACTAAAGGGAAACTGGCTGTAATCCAGCGCCCCGATGGCAGTCTGGGTGGTATTGTAACTAATTCGGATCTGGCCATGGCTTTTATGGGTGCGGTGGATTCGGAACAGCATTATTTGCGCTTTAAAGTAAGAACTTTGGTGGATGTCTTGGATGGAACGCTATTATGCGGCAATATAGATGCTGTGGTCAGCGGCCAGATTTTTATCGCGGCGATGTCTCCGCCAGTGATGCGAAAGTTTATAAAACCAGGGGCTATCATCATTACCGGTGATCGTACCGAAGCCCAAAAGATTGCTGCCGAGATTTCGGCTTGTCTGATAATTACCGGCAATGCCCGGGTAAATGACGAAATACTTACGATCGCCCGGCAAAGAAACATGCCGGTAATCGTGGCACCTGGTGATACATATCTGACAGTACGCAATGTTGGACTTAGCCGTGCTGTCAGTGATGTCATGAATCAGGAACCGGTAGTGTTCGCTCCGGAAGACCTGCTATCCGATGTAATTAAGCAAACCCGTGAAGCCAGACACCGTGTTTACCCGGTCGTCAATGAAAAAAGCCGTCTTGTGGCTGGAGCGCTTTTCAGGGATGATATCTTCAGCGATTCCGGACGCAATCTGGTGCTGGTGGATCATAATGAAAAGAGTCAGGCTGTAGCCGGGATCGAAGAAGCCAAGATACTGGAGATTATTGACCATCACCGGCTGGGTGATATCCAAACCAGCGGCCCGGTATTGGTACGCAATGAACCGGTAGGCAGCACTGCCACGATCATTGCAAAAATTGCCCGGGAAAATGAGTATGATTTACCACCTGAGATTTGCGGTGCTTTGCTCGGGGCCATCCTTTCGGACACTATGGTATTTAGGTCGCCCACCTGCACTGATATCGATCAAAAAATGGCGAATTATCTGGCCCAAAGGTGCGGCGAGGATCCAGAAAAGCTCGGATTTGAAATGCTGCGTGCTGGCTCAGAAGTTGAGGATTTGCCAGCTGCGCAACTGATTCGTTACAATCTGAAGGAGTATCATATCGGTAGCTATCGCGCAGCAGTAGGGCAGTGCGAAGTTGTTGACACCAGCCGGCTGCTGGAGCGCAAAGACGAAATTCTGGCTGAAATGGATGAGTTATGCCATAGTCGGGAGCTATCTGTCATGATTATGATGTTTACCGAAATAATGCGCCGCGGCACGCACTTACTCATAACAGGCCCGGAGAAAGCTCTCATTGCGGCAGCTTTTAAGCAGAAGTTTGATCCAAAAGGCTTTTTCCTTCCCGGTGTCTTGTCGCGGAAGATGCAAATCATACCGAAAATAACGGCAGCCTTAGGCGGATAATGGCCAAAAATGATTTTATTCTGAGCAGAAAGAAAGCGGAAGGAGTTTCTGTTTCAGATACCGAATAATGTCAGTAAGTATGCCGGTTCTTGGTTGAGCCGGTTTTATTCGGAAAGTATTATGTATACAGTATTACGGCGCTGACCGTACCCGTGACTACGAACGCTACAAATACGGCTGAGGAGAGATTATCATGCGCTTTAGTGAAAGAGCCCGGGCGATAACCCCGTCGTCAACCTTCGCATTTGATGCCAGAGCAAAGGAAATGGTCAGAAAAGGAATTGATGTCGTAAGCTTCGGAACAGGAGAGCCCGATTTTGATACTCCGAAGCTGATTCAGGACGCCGGAATTGAGGCAATCAGAAAAGGGATTACCAGATATACCCCGGTCGCCGGTTTGCTGCCTTTGCGGGAAGCGATCTGCCGGAAGATGAAGGAAGACCATGGATTAAGCTATGAGCCTTCTCAGGTACTGGTGTCTTCTGGCGCCAAAATGTCACTTTATACAGCATTCCAGGTGCTTTTGTCCCCCGGCGATGAAGTATTGATTCCGGCACCATACTGGGTCAGTTATGTTGAGCAGGTCAAACTGGCGGACGGAGTCCCGGTCATTGTACCGAGTACTGAAAAAGACGGTTTTCGGATCAAGCCGGAAGCATTGCGCAAGTATATTACCCCGAAAACCAGGGTATTGCTTCTGAACAGTCCGTCGAATCCTTCTGGTGCTGTATATACCGAGGCCGAAATCAGAGCGATTGCCGAAGTGGCTCTGCAACATGATTTGACGATAGTTTCCGACGAGATTTACGAAAAACTGATTTATGACAACAATCGCCATTTTTCGATTGCCCAGGTCAGTCCGGAACTGAAAGAACGTACTATCCTAATCAATGGTGTGTCCAAAACTTATGCTATGACCGGATGGCGTATTGGCTATGCCGTTGGTCCCAAAGAAGCCATTAAATTGATGGCTAATTTGCAGGGGCATAGTACTTCCAATGCTTCATCCATTAGCCAGTATGCCAGTATTACGGCGCTGAGCGGTTCGCAGGAAGATTTCTTTACAATGAAGGCTGAATTCGAAAAACGTCGTAACCTCATGGTAGAGCGCGTCAATAAGATTCCGGGATTCAGTTGCCGTAAACCAGAAGGAGCCTTTTACGTTTTTGCCAATATCTCCACATTGTTGTATAAGACACTGAGCGGCGTCACCATTAAATCCGGTGATGATTTGGCGGACGTTTTACTGGATCATGCCCATGTAGCTGTGATCCCCGGTTCCGGTTTCGGAATGCCCGAATTCGTAAGGTTCTCATATGCTACTTCGATCAGCAGGATTGAAGAGGGCTTGAACCGCATTAGCAATTATCTTTCAGAACAGTTGAAGCTGGAAAAAGTAGTCTGAGAAAGTAATCTGAGTGAGCTGGAATGCCAGATTGCTGCTCGATTGCTGCCAGATTATCAGCAAATGACCTGTTGCATTTTGACACGGAGCTGCCATACAAGTTTGGCAGCTCTGACTTTATGAAGCAAAGCGTGATACATAAAGCGTGATACATAAAGTGTGATACAAAAAGTGTGGTACGAAAAGTGTGGTACGAAAAGTGTGGTACGATAGGAAATACTAGCAGAGCGAACTGCGTGGAATCGGGAAGGGGGAGAGGGGTTCATGATGCAGACGCGCTTTGGTAAAGTGCTCGCCATCCTATCTACGGAAGACGATCTCAGCGAGATCTTGACAGAAGTGGAAGGCCGGACTGAAAAAGCCTATGTCTATCGCCAGCTGACCGGGGATGTTTTACCCGGAGATACAGTCTTATTGAATACTACCGCCATACACCTGGGTTTGGGCAGCGGCGGCAGGCATTTCGTGCAAATGGTGGTCGGCAGGGAGCAGCGTGATGCGGACGGGCCGGGTCACATCATGAAACTTCGCTATACACCCTGGCAGCTGAAATGCCAGACCATCGACGAACCGGGGGCAGCCGGACATGAGCTTCTCAAAGACGGAGGCACTTTAGATGGCATGCCGGTAGTTGTGGCAGAGCTGCATAGTCAGCTGGCGCCGATCTGCCTAATGACAAAAGAACATAGTCCCCGCAAAATTCAGCTGGTATATATTATGCCTGATTGGGCTGCCCTGCCGATCGCGCTTAGCAACTCGGTCCGGCAGCTGCAAAGCAGGGGTTTGATTGACCATACTATCACATATGGACATGCCTTTGGCGGAGATGCTGAAGCCGTAAATATCTACAGTGCCTTACTAGCAGCCAGGAAAGTTTTTCAGGCCGATTTGGCAGTTATTGCAATGGGGCCAGGGATTGTCGGGACCGGTACAAAGTACGGGTTTTCGGGAATCGAACAAGGCCCGGCACTGGATGCAGCAGTTATAATGGGTGGGAAGGCGATCGCACCGCTACGTATCAGTTTCGGGGATCGGCGTACGCGGCATTACGGTATTAGTCACCATTCGCTGACCGTGTTGGCGGAAATCGTTCAAAACAGAGTCAGTGTGCCTTTGCCAGTGCTTTCTGAAGATAAGAACAGGATCATTTACGATCAGATGACGGCTGCCGGGATCGACAAAAAGCATCATCTGGTCGAAATTCAGGCAGCTGAAACGCTTGATTTGCTGGAAGGTCAGCAACTTAATGTTACGACAATGGGACGCAGTTTGCGCGAAGAACCGGAGTTTTTCATGAGTGCTGGCGCGGCCGGGATTTTGGCCGCACAGGAGGTAAGATAATGGACTTAAGAGAGACTTTAATCGGCAGCAAGTATTTTTTTCGTGGCATGATCAATTTGCGGCTCGACCAGGTGAAGACGCCTAATGGCAACATTGCCCAGCGAGTCGTGGCCGAGCATCCTGGAGCGGCTGCCATCGTGACGGTGAATCAGGATGGCCGTCTGGTAATGGTTAATCAGTACCGGCATCCGATCGGGAGGGAGCTGCTTGAAATCCCGGCTGGTAAGTTGGATGCAGGCGAACCTCCTGAACAGTGTGCTGTGCGTGAGTTGGCTGAGGAAACCGGGTTGCAGCCGACGCAATTGATAGAACTCGGAAAGATTGTGACAGCCCCCGGTTTCTGCAATGAGGAGATTACCTTGTTTTTTGCCCGGGGTGTGCCACCGCAGGATGGGCAGCAGGCTGAGCAGGATGCCGATGAGTTTATTGAAATCGAGCTGCTCGAAGTGGAGCAGGCATTCGGCGCGATCTCCTCTGGGCGTATCACGGATGCTAAAACAATCTGCGGTTTGACGATGGCGCGCGCCCGGGGACTGATTTAGCACGGCCCGAGAAGGCTGCAAAATAATGTAATAATTTGGACTACCGGCACGTAAGCATGTACCAGACAGGAGGAGGGCGTTGCCGGTGGTCTTTTGGATGAAAATAAAGCAGCAGATCGGAGATTACATATCAAAGCATGCCACTTACTTCATCGTCGCCATCGTGATGCTGGTTATGGGAATCGTTTTCGGGGCACTGGCTGTCAGAATACTTAACCCCGGTCAACGTAGTGAGCTTTGGCAGTATCTGGCGACATTTTTCGACAGTATGGACAACCGTGAGACGGTTGCTGCTCCTATTTTGCTTCGGAACTCATTGACCGGTCATTTCAGAACTCTGGCGCTAATTACGGTACTGGGCTTATCAGTAATCGGCTCGCCCTTGATTCTGCTGTTCTTGTTTACGAGAGGCTTCATTATCGGGTTTTCAGTCGGATTTTTGGTGGAACAGATGGTTTTCAAAGGAATTCTTCTATCCATGGTCGCTGTCTTACCGCAGAATTTACTGATTGTGCCGGCATTGCTGCTGGCCAGTGTAGCCTGTCTGGACTTTTCCATCATTTTAGTGCGAGGTCGTCTTAAAAACCGGAGTTTGGGGAGGTTCCATGATCTGATGGCCACTGGCGCAGCTGTCCTGGCCTCCGGGATAATCCTGATCCTGGCTAGCCTGATTGAATCCTATATCAGTCCTGCTTTCTTGTCGCTTTTTGGCAGATGGCTAATCTAATCTGCTGTCATGAAATTGCTGTCTTGCTAATAGGTTTTAATAATTAATTACTCAGCGGGGGAGGGGACTGATGTGATTATAATTTCTCTTCCTGGAATTAAGAAGAAAGTATGGCCAGTGCTCAAAGTCCTGCTATTCTGCGGACTGGCAGGCGTCGGGTTTGCACTGCTAAGAAAACTCGTGAATTAAGCCAGAAGGTCAGTTCAGCTGACAGGCCATTAAGGCCTGTTTTTTCTTATTACTTCCAGAGATAATCGGGAGATAATCGGGCTGCCAAAAAAGGAAAAGGTGGTACATCAGCGAAATATGACATAACTTTGGTTAGTTCGACAGGGAGTGGAATAATGCAGGATTTGTTACAAAATTTCCTGGCATACCTTGCGGTGGAAAAAGGTCTCGCAGAAAATACTGTTCAGTCATATGGCCGAGATCTAAAAAACTTCTTTACTTACCTGACCGCCAAAAAAATTACACTTGATCATGTCACTCAGACCACAATTATTTCATACCTTTTGCATATTCAGGGCAAAGGACTTGCCACATCTACAGTTTCACGGAACCTGGCTTCATTGAAGTCTTTTTTTCATTTTCTTGTTCGTGAAAATGTACTCACCAGTGATCCAACACTTAACCTCGAATCTCCCAAACAGCAGAAAAAGCTGCCACAGATCCTTACTACCAAAGAAGTATCCATGCTACTGTCAATACCGGATCTCACGACCACTGCCGGTCTTCGCGACAAGGCCATGCTGGAAATGCTCTATGCCACTGGCCTAAGGGTTTCAGAGTTAACCGGTCTGGACTGTAAAGACGTTGACATCGAGTTTGGCTACGTTAAGTGCCTTGGCAAAGGCTCAAAAGAACGTATTGTCCCGCTTGGTTCAGTTGCCATCCGTGTGCTGAAGGATTATTTGCAGCGTGGCAGGCCTGAACTTGTTTCTGGCGCCAAATGCGATGCCATTTTCCTCAATCACCATGGCCAGCGGCTAACCAGACAAGGTTTTTGGAAAATTATTAAAAAATATGCGGATAGTTTGGGTACTGACAAAACAATTACGCCCCATACTCTGCGGCATTCATTCGCAACGCATTTATTGGAGAACGGGGCTGATCTGCGCGCTGTCCAGGAAATGTTGGGACATGCAGATATTTCCACAACACAAATATATACGCACTTAACACGCAGCAGACTGCGTAAGGTTTACGATCAGACACATCCGCGTGCCTGACGTGTGCGCATAATGGCACAGGACAGGGTACAGCTTTACAGCCGGTTAGTGCGCTTATGCCATAGTTTCGAGGGGGTCGACATAAGGATGATTGACAGAGTTTTTTTAATTGTGCTGGACGGAGTAGGTATTGGCGAGCTTCCCGATGCGCATCGCTATGGCGACAACGGCAGTGATACCATCCGAAACACTGCCAGAGCGGTCGGCGGCTTACATTTGCCGGTTCTGGAGCGTCTTGGCCTTGGCTGTCTGGGCAATATTGAAGGTGTATCTTGCACTAAAGACCCGGAGGCTTCATATGGGCGCATGGCTGAGAAGTCTCCCGGCAAGGATACCACCACCGGACATTGGGAGATCGCCGGCCTGATTTTGGATCAGCCTTTTCCGGTTTATCCAAACGGTTTCCCGCAAGATTTGCTGGCAAAGTTTTCAAGCGCTATCGGCCGGGAAATCATTGGCAATGAAGTCGCTTCTGGTACAGAAATCATCATGCGACTGGGCGACGAGCATGTCAGGACCGGCAAACCGATTGTCTACACTTCAGCTGATAGTGTATTTCAAATTGCAGCGCATGAAGATGTTATCACTGTAGATGAACTCTATAAAATCAGCGCTATGGCCAGAGCACTTCTGACCGGCGAACATGCTGTTGGCCGGGTTATTGCACGGCCATTTACCGGTACTTCCGGAAATTACGCGCGCACTTCGCGCCGCCGGGACTTCTCACTGACTCCGGTTGGCGAGACCATGCTCGATCGGCTTTGTGCTCATGGTTATGAAGTGTATGGCATCGGGAAGATTGACGATATTTTTGCCAACCGGGGACTCACCGGTTCGAACCATACGACTGATAACGCTTCGACTTTGCAGGCGATTCTGGACCGTACTGCAGTAGATTTTAAAGGTTTGGTCTTCGCTAATTGCATTGATTTCGATATGATTTTTGGACATCGTAATGATTACCTGGGATTTGCGCAGGCACTGGAAAGAGTGGACGCTTCCCTGCAGAAAATCCTGCCGGCCCTGACACCACGGGATTTACTGATTATCACTGCTGATCACGGCGTCGATCCGACTACTCCAAGTACCGATCATTCGCGTGAACATGTGCCTTTAATAGCTTACTGTCCTGGAGTCCCGGGTGTTAATCTGGGTACCAGAAACAGCTTCAGTGACATTGCAGCCACAGTAGTGGATTTGTTTGGTATTGGACCCTGGCCGACTGGCGAATCTTTTGCCAATGTGTTTCAGAATCATAAGGAGTGAGCAGGATGCGCGCATATGAATTTATCCTGGCTAAGAGAATGGGGCAAACCCATTCTGAAGCAGAGATTGCCGATTTTATCAAGGGCTATGTTGACGGGCGCATTTCTGATGCACAGGCTGCCGCATGGTGCATGGCAGTCTATTTTAACAAGCTGTCACCTGCTGAGATGGCTGCTCTAACTAAGGCAATGATTATGTCCGGCGACTGTATTGATTTAAGCGGCATTGAAGGTATTAAGGTTGATAAACATAGTACCGGCGGGGTTGGTGATAAAACAACCCTGGTGGTTGGCCCGATGGTGGCCGCGATTGGCTTGCCGTTCGCGAAAATGTCTGGACGTGGTTTGGGTCATACCGGCGGAACCCTTGATAAGCTTGAGTCTATTCCAGGCTTAACAGTAGAAATGGATCGTACGCGTTTTGTCAATCAGGTTCGCAAAATCGGATTGGCTGTCGTTGGACAGACTGGTAATCTTGTGCCTGCCGACAAGAAACTTTATGCCTTGCGAGACGAAACCGCCACGGTTGAAAACATCGGCATGATTGCAGCCAGCATTATGAGTAAAAAGATTGCCGCCGGAGCAGATGCCATTGTGCTAGATGTCAAATGCGGACGGGGCGCTTTTATGAACACAGTGCAGGACGCACGGAAGCTGGCCGAAGCCATGGTTCATATCGGTCACTCATTCGGGCGGAAAACCGCTGCCATTATCAGCGGTATGGAACAGCCGCTTGGCAGGGCTATCGGCAACGCTCTGGAAGTAAAAGAAGCGATTGCGACTTTGACTGGCAATGGACCGGAGGATTTGAGGGAGTTATGTCTGGAACTGGGCGCTAAAATGGCGGTTCTGGGCGAAGTCTGCCGCGAATCCGCCGAAGCACGGGGATTGCTTGAAAAGGCACTGTCCAGTGGAGCGGCTTTCGAAAAATTGCGCCTCCTTGTGCGGGAACAGGGCGGAGATGTGGCGGCGATTGATGATCCGCAGCGGCTGCCCGGCGCGGCCTATCAGGAAGAAGTGCTTGCGCCTGAATCAGGCACCGTCAAAGCGATTGATAGTCTCGCATTGGGTCTTTCAAGCATGGCACTAGGTTCCGGGAGAGAACGCAAAGAAGACCCTATTGATTACGCAGTCGGGATTGTACTTAACAAGAAAGCCGGTCAGAAAGTCAAAAAAGGCGAGTCACTGGCGACCCTCCACTATAACGATACTGTCAGACTCGCCGCTGCCCGCAGCCGCATTTTGGAGGCCTTCCAGATTACTCAGGAAGCCAACGTGCCTGAGCCGCCTTTGATACTCGGCACTGTTGAATGAATCTGTAATTTGACGCCCTTCGGGGCGTTTTTTTCCGCGGGTGTGAAGGAGCAATGAGCAAACCAATGAACATACTATGATGGAATGAGAAAATATATCATGCCGGAGGTGCCAGATAAACTATGAAAAGCGACATCCAGATTTCGCAAGAAGCCAAAAAGCAACCAATTGAGGAAATAGCCTCCAAAGTTCAAATTGACGCGGACTATCTTGACCTTTACGGGAAATACAAGGCTAAAGTAGACTTAACGCTAATGGATCAGCTGCGTTCCAAAGCGGACGGTAAACTTATATTTGTAACCGCCATGACACCTACGGCAGCCGGAGAGGGTAAAACCACCACGGTGGTCGGCTTGACCCAGGCATTAGGCAGGCTTGGGAAAAAGGTGATGTGTTGCCTGCGGGAGCCGTCACTGGGTCCGACCTTTGGTATGAAAGGTGGCGCTGCTGGCGGTGGTTATTCGCAGGTAGTTCCCATGGAGGATATTAACTTGCATTTCACAGGCGATATTCACGCCGTCGGTATGGCAAATAATCTGCTGGCGGCAATGATCGATAACCATATTGCTGCCGGTAATCAAGCCGACATTGATGAGCGAGCTATTGTATGGAAACGGGCGATTGACGTCAATGATCGTCAACTGCGGCAAATCATAACTGGTATTGGCGGGCGTACCAATGGCATTCTGATAGAAACCGGATTCGAAATCACCGCAGCTTCTGAAGTTATGGCGGTGCTATGTCTAAGTCGCAGTATTACTGATCTGAAGCAGCGCCTGGGTCGCATGATCGCTGCCTATAATAAAAAGGGGATGCCTGTCACAGCCGGCGATCTAAACGCAGCCGGGGCGATGGCCATCCTGCTCAAAGACGCACTGAAGCCCAATTTAGTTCAGACATTGGAGGGGCAGCCTGCCTTTATACATGGTGGCCCATTTGCCAATATTGCGCATGGCAACAACTCCATCATTGCCACTAAGATGGCGTTGAAGCTGAGCGATTATGTGATTACCGAAGGGGGATTCGCCTCCGAGCTGGGAGCCGAGAAATTTTTCGATATTGTCTGTCCCTTGGGCAACATCCGGCCGGCTGCAGCGGTGCTGGTAGTATCAGTTAGAGCGTTGAAACTGCAGGGTGGCGCGTTACGCAAAAACTTGGCTGCCGTGGATTTGGATGCATTGGAAAAGGGATTTGTCAATATGCGCAAACATCTTGAGAATTTAAAAGCCTTCGGAGTGCCAACCGTAGTTGCCATCAATCGTTTTTCAGATGACAGCGTGACAGAACTGGAAGCCATTATGACAGAATGCAAACGTTTGGGTGTGCTTTGTGCAGTTTCTGAAGTAGTTACGCAGGGCGGACAAGGCGGCCTTGAACTGGCAGAGAAAGTTCTGGCGGCCTGTGCTCAGGAAAACCATTTTGCGCCGCTCTTTTCCGGTGGCGAAACCATCACAGAACGTCTGGACCTGCTCGCTAAGCGACTCTATGGAGGAATAGGGGCCAATTTATTGCCTCAGGCAGAATCACAGCTGGAGAAAATAGACGCCATGGGCTATGGACACCTGCCGGTTTGCGTGGCGAAAACCCAATACTCCTTATCCGATAATCCTGCGCTGTCAGGCGCTCCGACAGACTGGACACTCAAAGTGCGGGAATTAAAAGTATCCGCCGGCGCAGGTTTTGTCGTGGCCTTAGCTGGCAACATCATGACCTTGCCGGGATTACCAAAAGATCCTGCGGCGGCTCATATGGATATTACTGCGGAAGGAGTAGTTTCCGGTCTGTCTTAATGAGATTCGGAATACAATTAAACAGAGTCTTGCTGCGAAGGGAGGCTTCAGCTTGTTGGCACGTTCTTCTGAGCTGCGGTCGCGTGAAGTGGTCAATATCAGTGACGGGCGCAGGCTCGGCCTGATCAATGATTTCGAGATCGACATGGCTACCGGCCAAATCAAAGCGATAGTGGTACCCGGACCTTCAAAGCTGATTCGCATTTTCACACGCAGTGAAGATCAGGTAATCCCCTGGGAAAGAATCATCAAGATTGGTGTAGATGTAATCCTTGTCGAAGCCTTAGGCGGTACTCTGGAGCAAAATAAAGGCAATTTAATCTGATTGCGCCGCGGATGAAGGCTGTTACTTAGTTCAGACTTCATCCGCGGCTTTTTTTCAGGTTTTGGAGGGAAAGTAACTCTGAAGGTTGAATGAGTTGGATCAAATGTGAAAGAGAGGGAAACTCATGGACAAATTTCTTGACGTATTGCAGGCACTTCTTGTAACTAACTTATTGCTTTTTATGATGCTCTCATTATTATCATTTTTCATTAATACCTTTGGCAGACTGAGAACCCGTTCCAAAGCCAGTACTCCCATTTTTGAGTGGCGCCCGACCGGACGGGAATGGCGCGCTTACCTCAAGACCAAGGCGCGCTCTTATTTGCTGAGTTTCCTGCTGTTTTTAGCCATATTTATAATTCTATCTACACTTTTTGGCGGCAAAAACGCAAATTTAGTATCAAGCCTGCTGATGGTAGCTTCCTTGATTCCAGGGGTCTTTCTATATATTCTGGCGATCGCGTTATCACCAAACAAATACACCATTTATCCGGAAGGCTTCACTTCTTTTGGTTGGCTTTATTATATTACCAGCCGCAAAGGCGAAATCGTTACCGAAGCCAAAGTAGGCTTTCAGCCGTGGACAAGGTTCAGTGGCTATCAATGGGACGAAGATGTTTTACTGCTCAAGACGCGATTTGCCTCTGCTGAAATAGTGGCCGGACAGCATAAAGGGCGTGTCCGGGATATAATCCGGGATTGCATCAAGGAAGCATCCAAGGCCAAACAGCAGTCCAAATCAGATAAAAAATCCTGAGAGGTGAGCATGGATGAATTCATATATCCTGGCCATTGATCAGGGAACAACCGGTACGACGGTTATTCTTTTTGATACTTCCTGCAAAATGATTGCCAGATCATATCAGGAGATAAAACAGTATTATCCCGAGCCCGGTTGGGTGGAACACGATCCGGAAGACATCTGGCACAGCGTCACTACTGCGATTGACGGCGCCATCGCTGAAGCAGGTATCGATGCACGGCAGATTGTGGCATTGGGTATTACCAATCAACGTGAAACCACACTACTTTGGAACAGAGATACCGGAAAGCCTTATTGTCGCGCCATTGTTTGGCAGTGCCGCCGGACAGCGCCGATTTGCGAACAGCTACGCAAAATGGGTCTGGCTGGAGAAATTTCCAGGCGGACCGGTCTGATTATTGATCCCTATTTTTCTGGAACCAAATTGCGGTGGATACTGGATCATAATGATGCCGTCCGTCGCGATGCCGAACAGGGCAAAGCTTTATTTGGCACGGTGGATTCCTGGCTCATTTGGAAACTAACCGGCGGGCAAATCCATGCTACCGATTATTCGAATGCCTCGCGTACGATGCTCATGAACTTAAGAGGCGAGTGGGACGAGGATCTGCTGCAATGGCTTAGTATTCCGAAAGCGGTTTTGCCAGAGTTGCGGGATTCGATTGGCTGTTTTGGAAAGACTGTTCAAAACGGAATTATTCCTGCCGGTATTCCGATTTGCGGAGTAGCCGGAGACCAACAGGCAGCGCTGTTTGGCCAAAACTGCTTTGAACCTGGCACTGCCAAAAATACCTATGGCACCGGTTGTTTCATCCTGATGAACACTGGAGATCAGCCGGTGAATTCATCCAAACTGCTTAGTACTGTCGCCTGGGGCCGAAATGGCAAACTGACCTATGCATTGGAAGGTAGTGTGTTCACGGCCGGTGCGGTAATCAAGTGGCTGCGGGATGGTCTGCGCCTGATCTCGAGCGCAGCCGATTCAGAATATATCGCCAAAGAAGTACCAGATTCCGGTGGAGTCTATTTTGTACCTGCCTTTGTGGGATTAGCAGCTCCTTATTGGGATTCAAGCGCCAGGGGTGCCATGGTCGGCCTTACTCAGGGCACTGATTACCGTCATATTGTCAGGTCAGCATTAGAGGCGATCGCCTATCAATCAAGGGACGTATTTGATGTGATGATCCAGGAATCCGGAGTCCCGCTTAAGCATTTGCGAGTTGACGGCGGAGCTTCCGCCAATAATTTTCTGATGCAGTTCCAGGCCGATATTCTTAACATTGTTGTGGAGCGTCCCGCATTGGTGGAGACTACTGCCCAGGGGGCAGCATTTATGGCAGGTCTGGGTGCCGGAGTTTTTAAAGATTATGGGGACATTGCTGCAGGATGGCATTCTGACAGAATTTTCTCCCCCCGCATGAATTCTGATGAACGGGAGAAACTTTATGCTGACTGGCGCAGGGCTGTGGCCAGAGTACTCTAACAACTGAGTTTTCAGGAGGCAGCTATGGATGGAGACAATCGGAATAGTAGTAGCCACCGACGGACAGTTTGCCCAGGTAAAGACGACACGCCACGCAAGCTGTAACCGCTGTGGTGCCTGTGGGCTGGGTGTAACCGGTTCGGATGTGACAGTTAAAGCCAAGAATGAGATTGGCGCTCAGGCAGGCGAACAGGTGATCATCGAAATGCAGACCGAGCATGTCATGAAAGCGGCCTTTTTCGGTTACATGTTTCCCTTGATTTTTTTCATCATTGGTATTGCAGCCGGTCACTTTTTGACGCGCCTGATCAATCCGGAAGCGCAGACAGCGGTGCCGGCAATTATCGGAGGATTCGGGCTGTTATTTTTGTCATATTTCTTTCTGCATCGCTATGACCAGCGTGCATCCTCCAAGGGAGAATACGAAGCCCGGATTACTGGTTATGTCAGGGATTAAGTTCTTCAGAAACTAAACTCCTTTTGGACAATACTGGCCAAAACCTCTGCAAAGCAAGAAGCCGAAAGCAGCGCTTCTTCCAGAGTGCAATTTTCTCCGCCCATCTCGGCGATTATGGCCTGATTGCAGAGGTGCTGGTTATAGCGCGCATCGGCCTTGATAATGCCAAGCGAAAGACCAGGATATAACCGATCCGTCTCAGCCTTCACCTTTTCGGCGAAGGCTAGATTTTTTTCCCAATGGGGGTGCTCCAGGCCCATGCGGTTTGTTCCAATAACCAACATGACCCGGGCGGTTCGTTTCCCATCAATTACGGTAGAGTGTTCCAGACCTGGTGTCCCGTCACGATGCACATCTATAACAATTTTTATGGAAGGGTATTTGGTCAAATACTCCTTGATTGTCACCTGTGAACGCTGATAGGCTTCATGCCAGGGATACTGATCGTGAATCTTGTCGCAGTGGATTGTTGGTATCTGATATTTATCGTTAAGCACCTCCGTCAGCCTCTTGCCAACCTTAACGATATCTCCCTGTCCGTTGAACAGATGCGTTTCACCACTGGTTGGCAAATAGCATTCTGAAGTATGAGTGTGCAAGACAAGAATCAGGGGTTCATCCATTCGTAGAACCAGTTTCGTATTTACAGCAGCTGCGGCTGGTGAGGCCGGCGGCTGTTGCTTTTGCTCGGACTGCTCTTCCTGCGATGGCCGATGAGTTTGCTGCTTTGACTGATCGGAGAGGGTTGCAGCCGCTGTAACGCCGGATTGTGTCAGGGTACTTTTGGATGCGGTGTTGCTCTCATTTTTAGCGGGCTCAATTTGACTGGCAATGGCAGGTAGCATTTCACCAAACATTGGCAATTGGGCAGCAAGGAATGTAACCGGAGCATGTCTGTTAACCCCTGAGGAGAGTTCAAACCATAAAGTTGACAGAGTCGCCAGTTTGGAGGGGGGACGATCAACTTCGGTCATTCTGCTCGATAAGCCTGGAATGCCGGCGTGTAGGATTTCCCTGGTTATATTGGCTTCCAGCCCCAAAAAGCGCCGCAGGAGCTCAGCCGGTTTCTGCAGGTATCTGGTGCCGTTGATGGCCAGAATTCCGCGGGAATCGTGTTCAGCAGACTCGTTATTTAAAAATAACATAACTGCACAAGTTGTTGTCACAAACAATAGGACAAACAACGGAATCAGTATCGTAAGCCAAGACTTCTTTAAAATGGAGACCACCTGCCTGCATTGCGGACATTTTCGGACGAGTTCTGATTGACATATCTTACGCCAGAATCGGAGACGATAGAACTATCCGTAAGTTGTATCCTTCGGTTGTCAGGCCTGTGCTAGCAGATAGCATAATCACCTGGCTATTAGGGGACGATGAAAAAGAGCCGACTAAATTTGTAACAGTCAAGCATCATATTGCTAATTAGATGCGGCGCTATTAAGGAGGAGTAGGCGTGATCAGGCATGGATTGCTGATATTCATCTGGATAGCTGCCATGCTGGTATTTCCATCAGTAAATGATAGCTGTGTAATGGCGGCAGAGCCGGATGTGTCCCTGAAAATCGATGCACGCTCGGCTATTTTGCTGGAACCGATTACAGGCGAAATTCTTTTCGAGCAGGATGCCGATGTGGCGTTATCACCCGCCAGCGTTACCAAAGTAATGACATTGCTATTGGTTATGGAAGAAATCGAAAAAGGCGCTCTGCGTTTCGATGAAACCATTGTCATATCACCCGAAGCGGCGGCTATGGGCGGCTCTCAAATTTGGCTGGAACCTGGCGAAGAGATGTTGGTGGCGGACTTAATAAAGGCCGTCGCTATTGTATCAGCCAATGACGCCAGTTATGCTTTGGCGGAGCGCGTGTCGGGATCGCATGATGCTTTTGTTGCCAGAATGAACGAAAGAGCCCGGGAATTAGGTCTGACAAATACGAAGTTCGTCAATTGCACCGGTCTGTCAGAGGACAATCCTACTGCGGCCGGCAACCTGACCTCGGCCCGTGACGTTGCCATAATGTCCCGGGAATTGATAAAACATGACGCGATTTTGAAATGGACCGGAACCTGGATCGACTACCTGCGCAATGGGGCATCGTTTCTGAGAAATACCAACAAGCTGGTGCGGTTTTATCAAGGCTGCGACGGCCTGAAAACGGGTTTTACCAATGAAGCCGGTTTTTGCCTGGCGGCCACTGCCAAACGAAACAATGTCCGATTGATTGCAGTTGTCATGAAGGCCGCCACCAATGATATTCGGGCTAAAGAAGTCAGTCGCTTGCTGAACTTTGGGTTCGGTCGTCTGGAAGCCGTGCGAGTCATGTCTCAGGGCGAAGAGCTAGCCAAACTGCCGGTTATCAGAGGTACCGAGGATACGATAATAGCACAGGCATCCGCCGATTATTACTTGCCGGCCAAAAGAGGTACTCAACCCGGGATAACCAAGGAGATTAGTCTGAGTTCGAAACTAAAGGCACCCATTCAAAAGGGACAAAAACTGGGCACAATGACCGTACTGCTCGATGGAAAGCCAGTTCAGGAGATTGATTTACTGGCTGCCAACGATGTTGGCAGGACCAATGCGTTTCAGTTCTTCGCACGTGTTGGCCGCCAGTCATTGAAAACACTGTTTGCCAAGGATTAAGCCCGGTGCACGGTTTGGCCGATAGCCGGTATTTGCGGCATTATGCCAAAAATACCGGCTTTTTTGTTGAAAATAACCGAACATGGCAAAATGAAGCGGCTTTAGCAGAAGGGCAGGAAAGGAAATGTCAGCGCCGAAATTAATAAACCTGTAACCTGGTAATTGTTGTCTGATACAACTAATTGCTGGACTGTTACTCTGGACTATTACTAAGGAGGGCGCCGCATGATCATCAACGCGGAGAAAATTGGCACAGCAATTGTTGCTCATCTTCAGGGCGAATTGGACATGGCCAATGCTGATCAACTGCGTGAATCGATCGATGAGAAGCTTGATCAATACGAAACCATCCGGGATGTCTATCTGATCTGCGATTCTGTTCCATTTATCGATAGCTCCGGTCTGGCTGTCCTGCTTGGCAGATATCGCAAGCTGGAAGATCGTGGCGGTAAGCTTTTTATCGCCAATCCAAGCTCTCAAGTCCGCCGTGTAATGGAATTATCCGGTCTGTCCAAGCTGGTTGGCATTTATGAGAACTGGAATCCCTCTGATTTACAGCAAAGGGGTGTGACAAATGGCTGAAGGTAATTATATCAAAGTGGAATTTCCTAGCCTTCCGGAAAACGTCGGTTTCTCCCGGGCATTGGTTTCAGCATTCGCATCGCAGCTGAATTTTACTCTTCCGGAGCTGGATGAAATTCGTACAGCAACTTCTGAAGCGGTTTCCAATGCGATCATTCATGGTTACGAAAACAAGATGGGCGTTGTCACCCTGGAAGCTGAGATCAAAAAAGGAGTCCTCACAATTAGGATTATCGATCATGGTAAAGGAATTGCAGATATTGATGCTGCCAAAGCAGTGCAGTATAGTACCATACCCGGCAGATATGGCTTAGGATTTACATTTATGGAAGCCTTCATGGATTCGCTGGACGTAGAATCCGAATTAGGAAAGGGTACTTCCGTGATTATGACCAAACATCCTGAAACAGTATGCCCGGAAACGGGGACTGCCTGATGAACTCCAACTATGCCGAACGGGCCGCCATCGATTTGCCATCTGTTCCGCTTCTGGATGATCAGAGTGTCAATGACTTGATCCGAAAAGCTCAAAGTGGTGATGCTGACTCCCGCCAAACACTGGTTGAAAGCAATCTGAAGTTGGTGATGAGCATCATTGGACGCTTTAACGGACGTGCGGAACCGGATGACCTATTTCAGATCGGATGCGTAGGTTTACTGAAGGCGGTGGATCGCTTTAATCTGAATATGGGCGTGCGCTTTTCGACCTATGCCGTGCCTTTGATTATCGGCGAGATCAGGCAGTTTTTGCGTGAAGACGGTGCCATTAAACTTGGCCGTACTCTAAAAGAATGCGCCGGCAGAGTTCAGCAGTGCGCGGCCAATCTTGCTCAGCAACTTGGCAGGGATCCCACGGTATCGGAAATTGCTGCCGCCATGGGCGCCACTATCGATGAAGTTGCCACTGCCCTGGAAGCCAGCCAGCCTGTGCAATCGCTCAGCCTGGCTTTGCATGAACACGAAAGTGATCCGCTGCTGTTGGAAGAACGTGTTCCTGCACAGGAAGATGGCAATTGGCTGGAGCATTACGCCCTAAATGAAGCATTGGCGACGCTTCCGGAGAAATATCAGAAAGTGCTGCGCCTGAGATATTTCGAAGAAAAAACCCAGACTGAGATTGCCGCAGTAATCGGCATTTCGCAAGTACAAGTTTGCCGCATTGAAAAGCGTGCGCTGCAATTACTAAACGAGCTTTTGCGGGAATAAGAGTTCGCAGTCATCTGCATGATACAATCGGTCCAGACGCATAATAGGGAAAGGAACACAGCAAAAGGACGGTTGTACAGATGACAGTGATGCTACTGGATTTCTTAAAAAAGCGGTGGATTATCCTGACAGTGATCGCTGTCTTGCTGGCGCTGGCAGCCTGGCTTTTGGCCAGACCGGATGCCATTCCTTCGGATCGCGCCCGCCTGGTTACCAATCCGTTCCTTGCGAGTGAATTTGATTTAATCGAGGAGGTTCGGAAGTGACCGTTATCAAGATTATTGAGCTGTTGGGGGAATCGAATACCAGTTGGGAAGATGCCGTCAAGAACGCGGTTAAGTCAGCTTCCAATACGATCGACAATATTACCGGGGTGGAAGTGCTGAACATGACTGCGGGCGTACGCGATGGTGATCTAACTGAATATAAAGCTAATGTACAGGTAGCGTTTGCTGTGAAGGGAACAGATTAGCTGCAGCCATTTGCTGACAACTCAAGATATGGTAGCCTTGTCAGGAAAAGAAATGTATGTTATACTATGAGCGGGTTGTTTAGTAAAGAGTGGGCGTGCCCACTCTTTCGTCTTGTGGGATATTTACACTGATAGATTAGTACTAGTCCGCAGCCTTTAGGCATCCTTAAGGAGGATCAAAATGTCCAGACTTTTCGACATTCTGGAGCCAGTTGCCAGCAGAATTGCCGAGCAGCAGGGTTTAGAACTGGTAGATATCGAAATGGTCCGATCAGGTTCAGATCGTATTCTCCGGGTATTGATCGACAAACCGGGCGGAGTCGGCCTGGAAGACTGCGAAAAATTCAGCGAACCTTTCAGTAATGAGCTAGATGTGATGGATCCTATTAAGGACAGCTACTATCTGGAGGTTTCTTCCCCTGGTCCGGAGCGTCCATTGCGAAAAGATGCTGATTTCATTCGTTTCGCTGGCTCGGAGGTTGAAATAAAGCTTAAGGAAGCTTTTGAAGGAAAACGAGTCATCAAGGGTCAGCTTGCAGGGTTGGAAAATCAGGACATTGCTATTAATACAGATAAAGGTAAGAAGGTTATTCCGCGCAACTTAGTAACGCAAGCCAAGCTTAAAGTGGATTTTGGTTTTTGACAGGCGTCAATGGCAGAGGAGGTACCGGCATGAATGAAGAGTTTATGGCTGCTCTTCAACAAGTAGAGAAAGAAAAGGGAATTCCGCGGCATATACTAATTGAAGCCATTGAATCGGCTCTTGTTTCCGCGTATAAGAAAGACCAAAAGGATGTCAGTAACATTCGGGTTCAGATGGATCCTGATACCGGCGCGATGCATGTTTACGGGTATAAGAATATTGTTGAAACCGTCGAGGATCCTCAGACACAAATGTCTTTGGAAGAAGCGCGCAGATTGGATCCGTACTATAGTGTTGGTGATGTTGCCGAACTGGAGATTCAGCCGCGTGAATTTGGCCGCATTGCTGCGCAAACCGCCAAGCAGGTCGTGGTGCAGCGCATCCGGGAAGCAGAAAGAATTCTTATATATGAAGAATACGTCAACCGCGAGGGAGATATCGTAACCGGTATTGTGCAGCGTTTTGAACAGCGCAATGTGGTGCTTGATTTGGGTAAAGCCGATGCCATTTTGACGCAGAATGAACAGGTGCCTGGTGAACATTATGAACAGGGGCTGCGTCTGAAAGTCTATATCGTGGAAGTCCGCAAGACGACCAAAGGTCCGCAGATCTTTGTTTCCCGGACCCATCCCGGACTCTTGAAGCGCTTGTTTGAGCTTGAAGTTCCAGAAATTCATGATGGTATCGTCGAATTAAAGTCCATTGCCCGCGAGGCAGGCTCGCGTTCCAAAGTCACCGTATGGAGCCGGGATGAAAATGTCGATCCCGTCGGTTCCTGCGTGGGTGCGCGGGGAGCACGCGTACAGAATATTGTCCGGGAGCTTCGCGGAGAAAAAATCGATATTATCGCCTGGGATCCGGATCCCAGAGTATTGATTTCCAATGCGTTGAGCCCGGCGAAAGTCGCGGAAGTGCGGCTTTCCGAAGACCGGAAATCTTCGATGGTTATTGTGCCTGATAATTTGCTTTCGCTGGCTATTGGCCGGGAGGGCCAGAATGCCCGTCTGGCTGCCAAACTGACTGGATGGAAGATTGATATTAAGAGTGAAAGTCAGGCAGCCGAACTTGACCGGCTGGCATTTGAAGAAGAACAAGCCCGGCTTTTGGAAATGGCTGAAAACGAGGAGCAGGAACCGGAAATCACCACCGAAGATTATGCTGACAGTGAGATTCAGCCTGAAGAAGATATATCCGGTGAATGGACTGGCGATGAAAAGCATCAGCCGCTTGATAATCCGGAAGAGTACATTGAGCCTGAAGAAGATGTGCATATACCAGAAAAGGTTGTTGTACATTTGGAGGCCGATGAAGAAGAAACCCGTATGCGTAAGAAAGTACGCAAGAAGGACAAAAAACGCCGTGAAAAATTCGACTACTATGACGACGATGATTACGATAGCTAAGAGGTCATTGTAAAGGGAATCCGTAAAACGCAAACGCTGTTCCGGAGGTGTGGCCATGCCTAAAATGCGCAAGATCCCTCAGCGAAGCTGTCTTGGCTGCAAGCAGGTATTTCCTAAAAAGCAGCTTTATCGCATTGTTCGTACTCCGGATGGTGAGGTTGTTTTTGACCCAACAGGAAAAAAGTCTGGCCGCGGCGCATATATCTGCCCCAAAGCCGAATGTCTGGAGCAGGCGATCAAGAGTGGTCGCTTTGAACATGCGCTGGAATTGCGAGTTCCGGAAGAAGTGTTCAATAACCTGCGTCAGGCAATTCAGGAGCTGCCTGCCGAGCATGAATAACCTGATGACAGTGTTAGGATTTGCACAAAAGGCTGGCAAAATTGCATCGGGCGAGACAGCAACGGTGCAGGCTATTACCCGTAAAAAAGCCAGTCTGGTACTGGTGGCTTTGGATGCTTCTGCAGATACGACAGTGAAATTCGTGGAGTTATGTCTGAAGAATAAGATCCCGGCTGTTAAGGCCGGTTCAAAACTGGAGTTAGGCAATGCGATTGGCCGCTCGCCACGCGCTTGTATTGCTATTCTGGATCACGGTTTTGCGCGGGCGGCAATGGAGGCTCTGGGAGCAACGACGGAGACTCTGAGAAGCGAAGAACATGGGGGTGTTTAAATGGCGAAGAAACGCGTGTTCGAACTCTCAAAGGAACTGAATATTCCTAGTAAGGAAATTGTACAGTTTTTACAGGAGTTCGGCGCTGATGTCAAAAATCATATGAGTACTGTTGAAGACCATGTTGCTGCGATTGTCAAGAGGAATTTCCGTCCTGATGCTGAGTCTGCTGCCAAAGCTCCGGATACTGAAAAAAAACCTGCCGCAAAGAATGCTTCAGCTGCAGCAGCGGCGGAATTGCAAAAACTGCCAAAACAATCACAATCTGTTCCTGCAAAGGATGGTTCCGGTGGTAATGTACCGGAGCGCAGACCGGCTGTAACCGGTCAATCACAAGCGCGTCCGGAAAATCTGCGTTCCGATACGCGCTCCGAAGCGCGTCCGGATAGGCGTCCGGCAGCATCATCATCACGTCCGGATGCTGGGCGTCCAGCTGCTTCAACTTCACGCCCGGACACTGCGCGTCCGGTAACAGATAGTCGCGGAACTGCTGGGAGGACTTCTCAACAACCTGCAGGAAGTCAGATTTCGCGCGAAGGTTATTTGCCACCAAGGCCACAGCAACAGTGGCGTGGGCCGCAAAAAAGTCAGGGTCAGAGTGCGGAAGGCCGCGGTATTTCAACACAGAGCCAGCGTCCTGGTGGCGCGTCTACCCCAAAAACGGCACCGGCATCGTCCCAGGCAAATGGAGTATCAACTGCCCGGCAAAATTTACCACAAGGCGGACGTAGTCAGCAGACCCGGCCTGGACAGTCAGGACAGCAGGGAAAGCCGGGACAGTTTGGACAGCCGGGACAGGGTCAGCAGCGCCGTGAACCCAGAAAGGCTCCTATGCAGAGTCAGCCGCCACAGGCGCGCTCAGAAGGCAGAGCGGACAGCAGTCATCCGGCTGGCAGGCCGGATAACAGGCCTGGCAGCAGACCTGGAGATGCCAGAAGAAATCAAGCTCAGCCGGCCGCCAATCGGCCAGTAAGATCTGCGCCTTCGGGTGCGGCAGGCGGTGGCGGTAGTCAGCGGCCTGCCAGTAATGCTCAGAGAAGCGGCGGATTCCGCCAGCAGCGCCCTGGCGAGCAGCAGCAACGCGGCGGAGCAGTCCGGAAGCCCCTTCAGTCAAATGTATCGAAACTGATGATCGGTCCGGTCATTTCTGTTAAGGATTTGGCGGCCGCTATGGAACTGGCAGCTTCCGAAGTAATCAAGAAGCTAATGAGTATGGGAGTAATGACCTCCATTAACCAGGATATAGATTTTGATACCGCTCAAATTATCGGCAATGAGTTTGGAGTTGAAATTGTACCCGAAGGCCCGAGTTTGGAAGAGCAAACTCTGGAAGATGTTGAGGATCGCACAGAAGATATGATGCCGCGTTCACCGGTTGTCACGGTAATGGGACATGTTGACCACGGAAAAACGTCCTTGTTGGACCGCATCCGGCAAACCCATGTTACCTCTCAGGAAGCCGGCGGGATCACGCAGCATATTGGCGCATACCAGGTCGAAGTACGCTCCAAACGGATCACATTTCTTGACACACCGGGTCACGAAGCCTTTACAGCTATGCGTGCCCGTGGTGCCCAAATAACAGACATTGTTATATTGGTGGTTGCTGCTGATGATGGCGTAATGCCTCAGACGGTTGAGGCCATTAACCATGTGAAAGCCGCCCAGATTCCGATGATCGTGGCGATCAACAAGATTGATAAACCGGATGCCAATCCGGAAAGAGTAAAGCAGGAATTGACTGAATACGGTTTAGTTGCGGAAGAGTGGGGCGGAGATACCATTATGGTTCCCGTTTCCGCCGCCACCGGCAAGGGTATCGATGACCTATTGGAAATGGTGTTGCTTGTTGCCGAAATGCAGGATCTTAAGGCCAATCCCAATCGCAGCGCTGTTGGCACAGTTATTGAAGCCAAGCTTGATAAAGGCAGAGGTCCGGTAGCAACTGTATTAATCCAAAAGGGAACACTTTTTGTGGGGGATGTCATCCTCGTCGGTTCAGTTTATGGTCGGGTACGCTTGCTCAATAACGACAAAGGCAAGCGCGTTAAGAAGGCAGGTCCTTCCTCGCCTGTAGAAGTGGTCGGTCTGGCAGAGCTGCCGGAAGCCGGTGATACCTTATATGTCGTTGATGATGAAAAGATAGCCCGTCAGTTGGCGGAAAGCCGCAGCCAGAAGAAACGTGAATCCGAATTGCATCAATCAAGCCATGTTTCATTGGAAGACCTCTTTTCCAAGATTCAAGGCGGCGAGTTGAAAGACCTGAATATTGTTATCAAAGCTGATGTGCGCGGTTCAATTGAGGCATTGGAGCCCTCTTTGAACCGATTGGAAAACGAAGAAGTCCGCGTCAAAGTTATTCACAGCGGCGTCGGTGCCGTCACCGAAACTGACGTGATGCTGGCGGCCGCCTCAAACGCGATCATTATTGCCTTCAACGTTCGTCCGGATCCTATGGCCAAGAGAACAGCAGAAAAAGAGTCCGTCGATATTCGGATGTATCGCGTGATTTATGACGCTATCAATGATGTTAAAGCTGCCCTGGAAGGAATGCTGACCCCGCAATATAAAGAAACCGTAATCGGCAAAGCGGAAGTGCGGCAGACCTTTAGGGTTCCCAAAATCGGAGTCATTGCTGGCAGCTATGTTACTGAGGGACGCATACTTAGAACAGCGGAAGTGCGTGTGTTACGCGATAATGTAGTCGTCTATGAAGGCAAAATTGATTCCTTAAGACGTTTCAAAGATGATGCCCGCGAAGTAGCCCAGGGTTACGAATGCGGTATTGGCCTCGAAAAATTCCAGGATATTAAAGAAGGCGATGTCATCGAGGCGTTCATTATGGAAGAAGTAAAGAGGTAAGAAAATGCCAAAACTTCGACTGGAACGTATTAAAGAGCTTTATAAAGAAGAAGTCGGCAATATGCTGCAAAAGGAGATTAAGGATCCCAGAATTGGCTTTGTTACGGTAACCGATGTAGAGGTTTCTCCTGATTATCGGCATGCCAAAATCTATGTAAGTCCATTCGGGGATGAGGAAGCAGAACGCCAGACAATTCAAGGTTTAGAAAGCGCCAAAGGCTTTATCCGTACTGAGCTGGGACGCAGAATCCGACTGCGCTATACACCGGAAATCAGTTTCGCAGTGGATAAGTCTATTGAGCGTGGCGTTCGTCTGACGAAATTGATCGATCAAATCTCCGAAGAGGGTGACCATCATTGACCGGCTCTTTTCAGGAAGCTATTTCAATAATCAGTAACAATGACGAGTTTTTGCTAACCGGGCACGTAAATCCTGACGGTGACTGTCTCGGTTCAGTAATTGCTCTTGGCCTGGCGCTTGAAGATATGGGGAAGAAAGTAAAATGGGTTTCAGAAGGCACTTTGCCCGCTATGTACTCCATTCTTCCCGGTGCGGATCGGTTTTGCAGGCCGCCTTTGCAGGTACCGGAGCATATAATCGTCATTGCTTTGGATTGCGCTATTCCAGGCCGCTTAGTTTTGGCAAACGATATCAATGTAGATCTCAATATTGATCATCATTGCAGCAATAGTATGTTTGGCCGCATTAATATTGTGGATCCGGAAGCTTCCGCCACCGGAGAGATGGTTTACAATTTGATCAAAGCGCTCGACAGGCCAATTACGCCACGCATTGCCTTAGCCCTTTATATTGCAATCGCAACTGATACCGGCTTTTTCCGTTACTCCAACACCCGTCCTTCTTCTTTGCATATCGCCGGGGAGTTGGCAGAAATCGGCGGTCTTGATATGGGACAAGTTGCAGAGATTGTGCATGAGCGTAAGAAGTATGGCACCCTTAAACTTCTGGGCAAAGTGCTGGAACGCATGCAGCTGGAAGTGGACGGCAAAGTTGCGTGGATCGAAATTACGCAGGCTCAGTTAGAGCGCTTCAAGACTGATTTGGATGAAACTGAGGGCTTTGTAAACTACTGTCGTCAGGTAGATGGCGCTCAAATCGGTGTACTCTTTCGAGAGACTGAGCATAACGACGTCAGAGTCAGTATCAGATCCAACTCGAACTGGGATGTCAGCAAATTAGCGGCGCACTTCGGCGGAGGCGGACATCCGCGTGCTGCAGGATGTATTTTGACTGATTCTCTGCCGGTTGCCAGGCGTAAATTCCTAGCCTATACTGCCAAATGGATGCAGTCCTGAAAGGATGCGTAGCTGGTGCAGGGTTTCCTAAATATCAACAAACCTGCCGGAATGACTTCGCACGATGTGGTGTCTGTCATCCGGCGCATCATGCAAACCAAAAGGGTAGGACATGGCGGGACACTGGATCCTGATGCGCAGGGTGTTCTTGTGGTGGCGGTCGGCACGGCAACCCGGGCGCTGCAATATCTGGAACAATGGCCGAAAATTTATTGTGCACAGCTCGAGTTGGGCAGCGCCACAGACACTCAGGACAGCAGCGGTCAAAAAACAATGTTCCGGGAGGATTTGTTCAGCATCAGCCGTGCGCAGCTTCTGGCAGTTTTAGACGGTTTTCTGGGGCATTCAGAGCAAATACCTCCCATGTATTCGGCGATTAAAATTGGCGGACAAAAGCTCTATGAAGCTGCTCGTCGGGGAGTTATCATTGAACGCCAGCCCCGGCCAATTAAGATCGAAAGCATCACACTCCTAGATCAGGGGGATACCTGGGGGCCCGGTGCCCGGATTAGTATTCGTGTAACCTGTTCTCCTGGCACTTATATCCGAACACTTTGTCATGATATTGGCATAAAGCTAGGATGTTACGCACATATGACGCATTTGCTCCGGGAACGATCCGGAATATTTCGTGTTGAAGATGCCGTGCCTCTGGATTTGCTGCGTGATGCGCTGCAGCCTGCCACAGCAGCATCCTCAGCGGCAGCCACAGCAGTATCCACAGCAGCAGCCAATCACCTGATCGATATCAATGAGGCGTTAGCCCATCTGCCTGCGGTACGTCTCAGTGCCAATTTATCCAAACGCGTGCTGCACGGGAATGCCGTAAAGCTTGGCGAACGCATCAGTGGTCGGTGCCGCCTGCAGGATGCGGAGGGCAAAATTCTGGCTATTGCTGAAAGCCGGGAAATAGGGCCAGATGGTGTCACGGTCAATCCAATCTGTGTCTTTTCAGCTCCGGAGGAATGAAACGTGGATTGCTTTACTTCATTTAATGAACTGCCCAGGTTAAACGGCGCGGTTGTTGCCATTGGAACCTTTGATGGTGTGCATCGTGGACATGTCAATGTAATTAGGCGGGCAGTTCAAATTGCGTCTGAAAAATCGGTAGCATCTGCTATCATAACTTTTATAAATCATCCTCAGAATATTGTCCGGCAGGGGCATTCTCCGCAGCTTCTGACGACGGCCGAAGAAAAAGTCCAGCTATTTAGCAAATTAGGCCCGGATATTTTAATCGCGATTCCGTTTAGTGAGGCACTGGCAAGATTGCGTGCCGAAGAATTTATCACTGATATTCTGAAAGCGAAAATGGAGGCCATTAGCTTAGTTTTCGGCCCGAGTTTTCGCTTTGGCCATGATCGCTTTAATCCGTCGCAACAACCGGAGCTTCTACGTAAACATGGTATTGAGCCGGTAACTGTTCCTGATTTGGCAGATCAAAGCGGTCTCACCATCAGCAGTACAGCAATCCGAAAATTGATTGCGGCTGGCCAGATTGAGAGTGCCAATGAAATGCTGGCCAGACGATACTCTGTTGACGGTCAGGTGGTCAAAGGATTTGGACGTGGCAATAAATTAGGCTATCCAACGGCCAATATTATTCCGCCGGCGGAGAAAATACTGCCGCCTAATGGAGTCTATCTGACCGAAGCAGTATGGGAAAATGAACATCATCTTTCCGTTACAAATGTTGGTGTTAAGCCCACATTCAGCGGGGAAAACTGTACCATAGAAGTCTATTTGCCAAACTTCTCAGGTAATTTATACGGCAAGCATCTGCAAGTGCGCTTTGCCGCTTTTATCAGGTCAGAAGAGAAATTCGGAGGTGCCGAGGAGCTTATCCGGCAAATAAGTAAAGATCTTAGTGTTGCGCGCGCAAAGGCTGCTCTCATTTACAATTCCGAAATTTCATGGTAAAATAATGCGAGTCAGCCATATCAAATAGTACATCTAGTACCAGCGCCGCCGCCAAGGCGTTAGAATCGAAAGGGGCGTGCGAAAACTGGCTAATTCCTCACTTACGACCGATACGGATTTGTCCAATGTGGTCAATCGGATTACGCTCATTTGCATGAGCGAGGAATTTAGAAGGCTGCAGGCTGAGTTAAGGCAGCAATTTACGCGCTCTGGTATTCCTGACGCCGAAGCCCAGGCATTCCATGATGCTCTTTTTGCTTTGTTGAATGAGTTTGAGGCAAACTCTTCCGGTGTCAATGGAGTGGGCAACGACGGCATGGGCGGCCTCTGAAGATGAGGGTTATAGTAACCGAGCACGCCGTTAAGCGGCTTAGAGAAGAACGGCAAAGTGGAATTACTGTGGCTGAAGTTATAAAGGCAGCAGCTGGTATTCCCGGCTGTATTCCAACGGCCACACGCTTTCGCGGGTTTTTATCCCGCAGTGGCCGAGTCTTTGATATTGTAGCCAAAGATCTGATGCATGGCCGGCTGGTGATAACCGTAATCGGGAAATAGCCAGCTCTAAATAGGTCAGTAGCGATGAACCACGCGCTCGGAATACCGACACTCCTCGGCGGTTTTCTGGGCATGTGGGGATAAATGAAATGAGGAGGTGAATATGGCATGATTCAACCCGAACAGAAACAGCAAATTATCAATGAACATCGTCGTCACGAAACTGATACCGGATCTCCGGAAGTCCAGATTGCGATTTTAACCGAAAGAATTAATTATCTTACCGAGCATCTGAAGATCCATAAAAAGGACCATCACTCCAGAAGAGGACTTCTCAAAATGGTTGGTCAACGGCGCGGTTTGCTCAATTACCTTCAGCAGAAGGACATCGAACGGTACCGTGCGATCGTTGCCCGTCTGGGATTGCGTAAGTAATGGCGATCAAATAAAAGCGGTCAAACCGCTTTTATTTTTGCACGAAGTGAAACAATAATTATTGCAAAGGAGGTATAAATGCTATGCAACAGTGGCAGATGGATTTAGGCGGCAGGCCTTTGGTTATAGAAAACGGCAAAATGGCGAAACAGGCCAGCAACGCGGTGCTAGTGCGTTACGGAGATACCGTGGTATTAGTGACAGTCACTATGGCAGCTCAGCCGCGTCAGGGGATTGACTTTTTCCCGCTGCTTGTTGATTATGAAGAAAGACTATATGCCGTTGGAAAGATACCAGGGGGATTTATTAAACGGGAAGGCCGCCCGGCAGAAAGCGCAATCTTGGCTGCTCGGAGTATTGACCGGCCCATTCGGCCTCTGTTCCCAGAGGGGTTCCGCAATGACGTTCAAGTCGTTGCCACAGTCCTTTCGGTTGACAGAGACAACGAGCCCGATATCGCAGCCATGATCGGAGCTTCAGCGGCACTAACCCTGTCCGAGGTGCCATTTTATGGACCGATTGGCGGCGTGCACGTTGGGCGCGTTGACGGAAAATTCGTCATTAATCCGACTGTAAGTCAGGCGGCTGTCAGCGATATCGACCTGTTAGTTGCCGGCACTAAAGATGCTGTCATGATGGTGGAAGCAGGCGCTAAGGAAGTTTCCGAGCATGACATGCTGGAAGCGATCCTGTTTGGACACGAAGTAATCAAAGAAATCGTTGCTTTCCAGGAAAAGATGCAGGCCGAGGCTGGCAAAGAAAAAATCGAGTTCGTGCCAGCGGAAATTCCAGAGGAGCTTCAGGCTTCTGTTCGTGAGCGGGCTACGGCCTTATTGGCGGCAGCTGTTCGCGGCAGTGATAAACAGGACCGCGAAGCCGCAATCGGCAAAGTCAAAGAAGAAGTCTTGCAGCAATACGCGGAAGAAATGGCGGACCAATTTGCGGAAAATGAGCCACTAGTCCGTGATATGCTTGATAAAATCATCAAAGAAGAAGTACGCAAAATGATTACTGTGGAGCGTACCAGGCCTGATGGCAGAAAACTGGACGAAATCAGGAAAATCAGCTGTGAAGTAGGCGTGCTTCCGAGAGTGCATGGTTCAGGACTGTTTACCCGCGGTCAAACGCAGGTACTTTCCGTTGCGACATTGGGAGCAATCAGTGATGAACAGATTCTGGACGGTATAGGTGAAGCTGAATCGAAGAGATACATTCACCACTACAACTTCCCGGCTTTCAGTGTTGGTGAGGTTCGTCCGATGCGTGGTCCCGGCAGGCGGGAAATCGGACACGGTGCATTAGCTGAACGTGCGCTGTTACCAATGATTCCGCCGGAAGAAGAGTTTCCGTACACCATCCGTGTCGTATCCGAAGTATTGGAATCGAATGGTTCTACTTCGCAGGCCAGTATCTGCGGCAGCACTTTGTCCCTGATGGATGCCGGCGTACCTATCAAGAAGCCGGTAGCCGGAGTGGCGATGGGATTGGTGAAATACGGTGATGAGTTTGCGATCCTCACCGATATTCAGGGAATGGAAGATGCCCTTGGTGACATGGACTTCAAAGTTGCCGGAACAGACAGTGGTATTACAGCCATTCAAATGGATATCAAGGTGAAGGGTATCAACCGGGAAATTTTGGAGCAGGCTTTGGAGCAAGCTAGACAGGGTCGCCTTTTCATCCTTGAAAAGATGCGGGAGACGATCGCCCAGCCGCGGCCTGATATTTCGCCTTATGCACCCAGAATGCTCACCATGGAGATTGATCCCGATAAAATTCGTGACGTTATTGGGCCGGGAGGCAAGACGATTCGCAAGATCATTGAGGAAACCGGTGCAACTATTGATATTCAGGACGATGGCCGGGTCTTTATCGGAGCTGTTGATCGCAGTGCCGGTGAAAACGCTATGAACATCATCAAAGGCCTCACCAAAGATCCGGAAGTTGGCGAAGTGTATGACGGAAAAGTAACCCGACTGATGAATTTCGGAGCATTTGTTGAAATTCTTCCCGGAAAAGAAGGATTAGTACACATTTCTCAGCTGGATCTGAACCGTGTGGCCAAAGTGGAGGATGTCGTCAATCCGGGAGATTCGGTGCGGGTGAAAGTCATTGAAATCGACCGTCAGGGCAGAATTAATCTTTCCCGTAAAGCTCTGCTGAGTAACGACTCCAACAATAACAACAACTAAAACTCCAACATAATTTAGCAAGACCCGTTAAGCACTGGCATCAGCTGGTGCTTTTGTTGTTTTGGGGCTCGCCATTATTGCCGGATCTGTGCGCGTGTGTATGAAGGTATTTTCATAATTGCTACTGTTCTCCAAAACAGGTTTCAGAAGACTAATATTTCATAGTCCATTGAACGAAACGCTATACAGGGAGGTGTGTTAATAAAGTGAACAGATATCAAAGAATGCGTGACTATGCCGGTCGAATGACACGAAACTGGCTATTTAGCGGTATTCTGATCGGAGTAGCGGGGACAGCGCTTAAATCAATACTGGATTCGGTGTTAGTTCGAATAGGTTTCTCCAACCTCCGAAATTCGGAAGTCTCGCGCCGGGCTGTTTTTGGGAAGCCACAATTAACTCCCAGAACGATCATGAATCCGCGCAGGACCGGGATAAAGAATAATATAGGCGCAATCGCAACGCAGACAATTTTAGGAGCTTTAGTAGGCACTGGAATTGCCGCCTTAGCAGCTGGTAAAAGACCGCAACGCGGATTATTAACCGGAGCAATGGTAGGGGCTGGAGCAGGTCTCCTCACATTGGGGGTTGCCGGCATACGTCGCACAGGCGTCTTCCAGCGCAACGCCTTGCGGACCGCAGGCAGCGTAATGCTCACAAATGGAGTTGTGGGCGCCCTTTCAGGATTAACTCTGAGCAGAGTAGGCAAAACACCTGATTTTCCACGGCAAGTGATGAATATGCCTAATATTCAACAGCAGCCGGAAGCTAATGAAGAAATACCGACTTTCGTACATTGACATTGACGTGCCTTCGTACATTGCGTGCCCGTAATGCGGTAATGAAGCGGCCGGGGAAACCGGCCGCTATAGCCCAAATGCAATGACAATTGCTGTTTTTGTGGGAGGAGATCATAATTGACTTCTGAAACCAGGAACGATTGCCTGAGTGGGGAAGAAGTTCAGCCTATGCACAAGGATTATCAGGAAGATAAAAAGCAGGTTGCCAAAAATATTCGGCAGCTGGGCCAGACCGACGTCGTGGAACAGCAGCCTGAGATTAATATCCATACCATTAATATCATCGGACAAGTTGAGGGGCATATGGTGCTGCCTCCCAAAAACAAGACCACCAAATATGAACATATCATCCCGCAATTGGTGGCTGTTGAGCAAAATCCCCGCATTAAGGGACTTCTTGTCATTCTGAACACGGTTGGCGGTGATGTGGAGGCGGGACTGGCGATTGCCGAAATGCTTGAAAGCATGCGCAAGCCAACGGTCTCTTTAGTGCTCGGTGGGGGGCATTCGATCGGTCTGCCGATCGCTGTGGCCTGCCGCTACTCAATTGCGACGGAGACTGCCACAATGACAATCCATCCTCTCAGGCTCAGCGGAGGAATGATCATTGGCATTCCGCAGACTTTTGAATATATGGAAAAAATGCAGGATCGGATCGTGCGTTTTATTACCAGACATTCTGCGATCTCCGAAAAACGCTATAAAGAATTGATGTTTCGCACGGGTGACCTGGTCCGGGACGTTGGCTCCATACTAATGGGGCGAGAGGCAGTTTCCGAAGGTTTAATTGACGAAGTCGGGGGACTGGGCCGGGCTGTAGAGAAGCTGGAAGAACTAATCCTCTTATCAGGTGAACCGAAAGGGGAGCTACAATGATTCTGTATACCATTGTTCCCTTGGAAATAATTTTCCAGGATGAAGAGGCAATTCAGCCATCGCATGTAGTCAACGTCTCAGGAAAAACTTTTTCAGTCAGGAGAACTAACGAAGGAGACATTATTGAACGCCTTCATTCAACCGATCCAAACGATTTTCTAAATGCAGCCTGGAGTCCGGGGAGCCTGCTTATCCGCTAAAACCAGCGCGGAATACCTGCGGCCTTTCAGCGTAATATAGCATTGCAGGAGGTGTTTCGATGCGTGCAATGCTGTTATTTTTATTTGGCGGGTTTCTGTTTTTTTCTGGCATGAAATTGCTGGTATGGTCGCTGCGCAAGTTCAACGCCAATCGCATTTCCAAACCTTTATCAATGGCCATCGGTTCTTCATGGCAGGCTGTTTTGAGTGGTATAGTGGTGACCTGTTTAGTGCAAAGCAGCAGCCTTGTGACATCGATTAGCGTTGGAATGGTGGAAGCCGGACTATGTTCCCTGACGAATGCTATTTATGTCACGATGGGAGCCAATCTTGGCAGTACAATGATTCCTCAGATTCTGGCCTCCAGTCTGCCGTCACTCATCGCCTTTTGCTTCATAATTGCCCTGCTATTGCTGATCTTGAAAAGAAAACACGGCAGTGCCTTGCTGTCTGCATTGGGATTAATGATGACCGGAGTGCAGGTCATGTCGCTCGCTGCGGCTCCTATTGCCGAACACCAGCTTTTCCGAAATGTCCTGATGGTAATGTCGCAAAAACCGCTGCTAGCCATCTTGTTTGGCATATTGGGAGCTGCCGTCTTTCAGAGCAGTAGTCTGGTAATAGCCACGCTATTAGTATTGGCGCGGTTGCAGATCGTGCCGCCCATGATTGCCATTGCGGCGGCTTTGGGGAGCAATATTGGTACCTGCGTCACAGCTATGTTGGCGGCGGTTGGTACTGGTAAAGCAGCCAAGACAGTCGCAATCTTTCATTTGTTATATAACATTGCTGGAGTATTGCTGATTTATCCGTTTCTGGAACCTTTTGCACGCTTAATGGCCTTGACTTCCACAGATCTAGCCCGCCAAGTTGCCAATGCTCACACGGCATTTAACCTTTTTTCCATTCTGGCGGCCTGGCCTTTCATTCCAATAATCTTTAACTCCAAAAAGGGTACAATGCCTGTGGTAGCGAACAATATGGCGATGAAGTAGTTGAAATATTGTGGAGGCGAATTGGATGGCTTGGTGGCAAGCGATTATTCTAGGGATTGTTCAGGGCCTGGCCGAATTTTTGCCCATCAGCAGTTCCGGACATCTGGTAATCTTTCGGTCATTTTTCGGCTTGGATGAAATTGGACTCGCGTTTGATACTTTGCTGCATTTAGGAACTTTGGCGGCAGTTTTGTTTTTTTTCCGCAAAGATATCATTCCTTTGATTAACGCATTCTTCTCATTAGTCGGCAGACTGTTCAGCAAGAACCGGCGCAAGAGTGAGTTGTCCGAGTACGAACGCCTGGTGGGATTAGTCGTAATCGGAACGATTCCGGCCGGGGCCGCCGGCTTTTTTTTGGAGCCAGTTTTGGCTGGCTTATTTACCAACCCCAAATTTGTGGGTTTTGCGCTCTGGATTACAGCTGGAATCATGTGGTGGGCTCATTCAAAAGGAAACGGTATTGAAAGCACAACCACAATGAACTGGCAAAAGGCTCTGTTTATTGGAGTTGCGCAAGCAATTGCCATATTGCCGGGAATATCGCGGGCCGGGATGACAATCTTCGCCGGCATTCTGATGGGATTGAGCCGTGTAGAAGCAGCTAAATTCTCTTTTCTATTATCTATTCCTGTGATATTGGGGGCAGGTATTACCCAGATACCGGACTTGATTGCTTCGGGCAACGGAGTTCAAGGCATCTATTTGCTGGGGATGATTGTTGCTGCGGTATCCGGGTTTGCGGCTATTAAAGGAATGCTCCGTTATGTTAACAAAAACGGCTATCTGGGATTTGCGATATATTGTGCTGTCATTGGCACGCTGGTTATACTTCTCTTTTAGTCAGGCAGTCAGACCAATAGATGGTGGGATGCCATAAATATTATCGTTTATGGTGTTTTATTGGACAAGCTGCCGCAAGGAAGGCAGGAAAAAGGGCCATTTTCTGAGAATAAGTAATAACGGAATAAAGTTGGCTTTCAAAAAAAGAGCAAAAGGTGCTGAAAATCATGCCCCGGGCAAAGTCCACTTCCAAAAGTGCAGCGGTAGATGAAACGGTTCTCGAAAAAAGGTCCGAAATTTTGGGCGTTTTTATACTGACTCTGAGCATCTTGATTTTGCTGAGCCTGGTGTTAGCAGATCCAGGCGTGTTTGGCATTGTAGCCAGAGAAGCGCTCTGGTCAGCCTTTGGAAAAATTGGTGCTTTTTTTATTCCGACTGCACTGGTGTATGTGGGATGGATTTTGCTATGGAAACGCTCCGGCCGGAGTCTGGTACGCAAACTGCTGGCTTTATTGCTCACTGGACTTGTTTTCTGGGTTATAATCGCTTTTTTCGAAAACCCTGCTTCTACTAGAGAAGCGGTCAACTCCGGCTTTGTTGGTGGCAGTATTTATCTGCTGAGCGTTTCTTTGTTATCACGCATTGGAACAGCAGTGACTTTAATCGCCGCTGCAATAATCGCGCTGATTCTTTTAATTGATCAGTCTCTAGTGGCTTTGATTAACTCTTTTTCCAAAAAGGGTCGGGGTTATGCCGGCAGAATGAATACCCGGGAAAAGTCGGCCTCAGCTTTCAAGACTGCGCCGCAATATGGCAGCCCTGCCACCAGGCGCGAACAAAACCGTATAATCAGGCAACTCACTGAGTCTGATAAAGAAAGTGCGGAGACAACCAGTAAATCGGCATCGGCCGGTTATTGGGAGAATGTGCGGCAGCAACCTCAGATGCAGACACAGAGGCAGATGCAGGAGACGCAGATGCAGCCGCCCAAGAGCCACGGCGCAGCCAAAGAAAGTGGACGCTCGTCAAAACCCGGCCAGCAGCTGCCGCTCAATATGCCGCCAGGGCGTTACGCATTGCCAACTTTAGGTTTACTGGATCCTACTGTGGCGCGGCCGCGAAAGCCTGGGAAAGTAGCTGCTCAGGCCAAGCAACTGGAAGAAACACTGGCGAGCTTTGGGATCAGCGCCAGAGTCATTGAAATCCATTCCGGACCTGCTATTACACGCTATGACCTACAACCGGCTGCCGGAGTAAAAGTCAGCAAAATCGTTGCATTGGCAGACGATTTGTCCTTGGCGCTGGCTGCCAGAGGATTGAGAATCGAGGCACCTATTCCAGGTAAAGCCGCTGTAGGCATTGAAGTGCCAAACAATGAAATCGCGGTTGTTACAATGCGGGAAGCCTTTGAAAGCCCCGAGTTTCAAAACGCTACCGGACGGCTTAAGGTTGTGCTTGGCAAGGATATCGCCGGGTCAGCTGTAGTTACAGAACTGCCCAAATTGCCGCATCTGCTGGTTGCCGGCGCAACCGGATCCGGTAAAAGTGTCTGTATCAATACCATCCTGGCCAGTATTTTATTTACCTCCTCTCCGGATCAGGTAAAACTGGTATTGATCGACCCAAAGCGCGTGGAACTTTCATCCTATAATGATATACCGCATCTTTTGTCGCCGGTTGTTACCGAACCTAAAAAAGCAGCAGCAGTGCTGAAATGCATTGTCAGCGAAATGGAGAATCGCTACAAAATATTTGCCGCCGCCGGAGCCCGTGATATAGAGCGTTATAATGCTTCGGTAGCTCCGGAAGATATACTGCCATCGATTGTTGTTGTTATTGATGAACTGGCGGATCTGATGATGGTTGCTCCGGCAGATGTTGAGGATGCAATTTGCCGCTTGGCTCAGATGGCACGGGCAACTGGTATTCATCTTGTAATTGCAACACAGAGACCGTCAGTCGATGTAATTACCGGATTGATTAAAGCCAATATTCCTTCCAGAATTGCCTTTGCGGTTTCGTCTCAAATTGACTCACGTACCATTCTGGACTCTGCCGGGGCAGAAAAACTCCTTGGGCGGGGAGATATGCTTTTTGCGCCCGTTGGTATGTTGAAACCGTTACGCGTTCAGGGAGCATATATTTCGGATCGCGAAATTGAGCGCCTGACCACTTATTGGAAGAACCAAGGCAAGCCGGATTACAATGAGAATCTGGTAAACGCTGAAACTCAGGACCGCTCAGTCGAAGGCGAACTGGACGAATTGTTCTATGATGCCGTGCGGGTGGTAATCGAGGCTGGACAGGCTTCTGCTTCGCTGTTGCAAAGAAAGCTGCGCATTGGCTATAGCAGAGCCGGGCGGCTGATTGACTCCATGGAGGAACGCGGCCTGATCGGCAGTGCCGATGGCAGCAAAGCTCGCGAAGTCTATATTACCGGAAGGCAATTGGAAGAAATGATTAACCGGGGGAAATAAAGAGCGGGGGAAACAGGCAGATGATTTTGGGCAGACACCGCAAGCTGATAAGTCTATTGATCTTGTTGTTGTCGTGGCTGTTACTTTTGGCTGGCTGCCGAAACTCTGACCACCATGCTGACAATCAACTTCAGGGGCACATAGCGCTGATCATTGAACCTGAAGATCGCGCCGGCGAAGCGATGGCGGCCCGATTGTCACAAACGGATGCTTTTAAAGATCTCGAAGTGGTGGCTGTCAAACCCGGACTGGCTGCTGAGGAACAACTTCGGCTGCTGTCAGAAGAGGGTTATTTGCTAATTATCGCTTCTGCGCCAGAGTATGCCATGGATGTGACCATTGTTGCGCCTGATTTTCCAAGAACCGTTTATGCTATTTTTGGTGCGGTTGTCGAGGGCGATAATGTCGCTTCCATCATACCGGATTTTAATGCCAGCCTGACTAAAGCAGGGGCATTGGCAGTCGTTGCTGCAGATTATCTGCCAATCAATGAGCCACAGCAAGAGCTAACCCGGCAAGAGCCAACGCAGCAAGAGTCAGCCCAGCAAAAGCCATCCCAAAATGAACCTACACAGCAAGAACTAACCGTTGCATTTATTTCGGCTGTCGCCAATCCAAAACGCGAAGAATGGGAAAATGCCTTTAAAGAAGGTGTGACACTCGCAGACAAGTCGATTAACATCTTTTCGGCTGCTGTTGGCCAGGAGAATGGCCGTGGAAGCAGCCGGCGCTACTCACTGGATCAGCTGCTGGATGAAGCTTTGCAGCAAAATGCTTACCTTATCTGCATTGACGGCAATTGCTTAGCAAAAGATCAAGTTACCATGTCAAAGAAATTGAGTACTCAAAATGCTTATCTGATTGGCATTGAATATGATATTTCCGCACAGTTTCCTGAAAAAGTCATCGCTTCAGTAGTCGCTTTCCCGGAAGTGATCCTGTTGCCCATATTGGAGAACGCCAGACATCATAAGTTTTATGGCGGGGTCTTCAAGCCATCTGATGCAGACGGAGGCGTGGGCTTGGCTAATTTACAGGGTCTGCCTCTAGATATCGAAGAGCTTCTGGATGATCTGCATGGCACCTCAAATAATCAAGAAGATTTGCCAACGGTCCGTTGAGTGAAGGTGGGGTAATACTGTGAGTTCTTTAGGTGCTTATTTGAAGTCGTACCGTGAAAAAAAGGGAATCAGTCTGCAAAAGATACAGGAAGATACTAAAATCAGAATGAAGTATCTGGAAGCGATCGAGGAGGATCGCTTGGAGATCCTGCCCGGCGAAGTCTATACACGCGGCTTTTTAAAGGCTTATGCTGCCGCGGTCGGTATGACTGAGGATGATGTAATTGCCAGGTACGAGAATCTGATCCGCAGTCACGGTAATCTGGAAGCCGAAAATGACACCACTGCGAATGAGCCATCCATAATTACTGCGACGAAAGTTCCGATCCGGTCGGAAAAAAGGCCTTTGTTCCAAACTAATGCCCGGATTTATATTTATGGCATCGGTGTCATGCTAGTATTGGCCGTAATATTTGTGCCGCTGATTTTATCACAGCGTAAACAGGCCGTAATTAGCACGGCTGATACCGTTGATGCATCAGATGTAAGTGCCAGCGCTATCAGTTCTACTGATGCGGATGAGGATAATGCCGCTATCACGGATGAGACTGTCAGCACTAACTCGGAAGCAAAGACCATTGCATTGGCCATACATGCCGAATGCTGGGTCGATGTAAGAGTTGACGGAGCACTTGTTGAGCAGCGCATTCTGCATCCCGGCGAAAAGCCCCAGTGGAATGGGAAAAAGATTCGCGTCGTGCTTGGTAACGCCGGGGGCGTAACACTTTTTGAAGATGGGGAAAATAAGGGCATCCCGGGCAGTAACGGTCAACGATTAGAATTGGAGTTTTCAGTTCAATGACGAATAATGCGTCTTTGTTGCCGCTTAGCAGGGCTGAAGCAGTTGCCAGAGGCTGGGAGACCGTGGATGTTGTACTGGTCAGCGGAGATGCTTATGTAGACCATCCTAGTTTTGGCACGGCCCTAATCGGGCGGTTCTTGGAATCAATGGGTTTGCGCATAGGAATTATTGCGCAGCCTGATTGGCGTAGTCCGGCAGATTTTGCGGAATTCGGGACGCCGCGGCTCTTTTGGGGGATTACCGCCGGAGCCATGGATTCCATGGTTGCGAACTATACGACAGCTGGAAAACGTCGTAAATTTGATTCCTATGCGCCCGGCGGCAAGTTTGGACTGCGACCTGACCGGGCTGTTATTGTTTATGCCAATCGGCTGCGCGAATTATCTGGTTCTGTCGTGCCAATCATTGCTGGCGGAATCGAAGCAAGTCTGCGCCGACTGGCTCATTATGATTTTTGGGACGACAAAGTCAGACGTTCACTGCTTTTTGATGCCCGCATTGACCTATTGGTCTATGGTTTTGGGGAAAAAGCACTTGCGGAAATCGTTAAGCGAGTCCAGACACGTAGCGATTTCAACAATATACCAGGCACCGCCCTGATTGCCGCAGAGCCTCCTCCCGGGGCAATAATCCTGCCTTCGTATGCAGAAGTGTCCGAGAATAAGGACGCCTTCAACCAGGCGTTTATATTGGCTGACGCAGAGAACAACCCGATTCGCGGGAGAGTGCTGGCACAGGCCCATGAAAACCGCTGGGCGATCGTTCAATCGCCGGCCCGACCGCTTTCCCAAACTGAAATGGATCAGATTTATGCTCTGCCATTTACGCGGCAGGCGCATCCTTCTTATGAAGCAGCCGGAGGCATTCCGGCGCTTTCAGAAGTCTTATTTAGCATTACTGCGCATCGCGGTTGTCTTGGAAACTGCTCCTTTTGCACGCTGGCCGCCCACCAGGGCCGCATTATTCAGTCCCGCTCTGATGAATCAATCCTTCAGGAAGCGACTTCTTTTACTAAAGATCCACGGTTTAAGGGTATAATTCATGATGTGGGGGGACCATCGGCCAATTTCCATGAGCCAGCTTGTGCCGGGCAGGAAAGCCGCGGGCCATGCAAAAACCGCGCTTGTATGTTTCCGGAACCATGCCGGCATCTAAACCGTTCACAGGCTTCTTTTGCGGCATTGTTACGACGTTTGCGCGATATTCCCGGGGTCAGGCATGTTTTTGTGCGCTCGGGAATCCGCCACGATATGGCCATACTGGAAGAGTCTCGTGAGTTTTTGCGGGAACTGACTTTGCATCATGTCAGCGGTCAGCTGAAAGTTGCTCCTGAGCACGTTGATAATCGCGTGCTGCGACTGATGGGAAAACCTCCATTTGAGGTTTATCGCGCTTTTGCTGACGAGTTTGCTGAACTTACGCGGGCAGCCGGGAAAAAGCAGTATCTTGTGCCGTATTTTATTTCCGGGCATCCCGGTGCCGACTTGAATGCGGCCATAAAAATGGCTGAGTTTATTAAGGAACAAGGTCGTTTTTTTGAGCAGGTACAAGATTTTATCCCTTTGCCGATGACTAGATCGGCCTGTCAGTGGTACACAGGAAAGGATCCGTTTACCGGCGAAGAAGTCTATGTCCCGTCTGATCCCAGAGAAAAGGCGATGCATCGCGCACTGATGCAGTTCCAGGCTCCGGAGAACTGGGAATTAGTTAAGGAAGCTTTAGAAATCAGCGGCCGTAAAGACTTGATCGGTTCTGGAGCGAGTTGTCTCATTCCAGAGAACCCCCCCGGCATACGTCGCAGACGAAAAGTTGTCAGCGACAGAAGGAAATCTCGCACAAGACACGAATAAAAGATGGGTTAATTATCTGCCGATAAAGGTCAACGTTAAGGTTTAAATCGCGTCCTGGTTAGAAGCACATTAATTGTGACGTACCCAGGCAGAAGGAGGAGTCATGTTTGCGGAAATACAAGCCTGAAGAAATTAGAAACATTGCTTTGGTGGGGCATAGCGGTAGCGGTAAGACTTCGCTTGCGGAAATCATGCTTTTTGCGGCCAAAGCAACCGATCGCCTGGGCAAAGTTGATGACGGCACTTCCGTAATGGACCATGATCCGGAAGAAATTAAGCGTCATGTCAGCGTTAGTACAGCTATTGCGCCTTGCGAATGGAAAAACCGGAAAATTAATATTGTCGATACTCCGGGCTTTTTCGACTTTATCGGAGAAGTCAAAAGTGCCCTGCGAATTGTCGAATCTGCCATGGTTGTTGTGGATGCTTCCGGCGGAGTCCAGGTTGGTACTGAAAAGGTCTGGTCTTTCGCAGAAGAGAGCGACATGGCACGCATTATAGTCGTTAATAAGCTGGAGCGCGAAAATACCAATTTCGCCAAAGTTTTGGAGGACCTGCAAAGTCGTTTTGGCGCCAAGGTTATTCCGGTGCAGCTTCCGATTGGCAGCGAAGATAAATTTAAGGCAATCGTGGACTTAATTGCGCTAAAAGCTTATGCTACTGAGGGCGGAAAAACTGTGGAAACAGAAATTCCTGCCGATTTGAAAGACAAAGTCGACGAATACCGGGCCATGATCGTTGAGGCTGCGGCCGAAGGCGACGACGACCTGTTGGCAAAGTTCTTTGAAGATCAACCTCTTACTCAGGAAGAAGTCACGCGCGGTCTGAGCAACGGCATTAAACAGGGACGCGTTTATCCGGTGCTTTGCGCTTCGGCTCAAAAGGGCGTGGGAATCAATGCGTTGCTTGATTTTATAGCTGATTTTCTGCCTTCACCGATGGAGGGTAAGGAAATTACCGGTGTTGATAAGAGTGGCAATGCCATTACCAGAAAGCCATCCGAAAATGAGGCTTTTTCGGCTTTGGTGTTTAAAACGATGGCTGACCCGTTTGTCGGCAAGCTTACTTTGTTGCGTACCTACTCCGGCACATTGAAATCTGATTCTTCCACCTATAACGTCAATAAGGACCGCGTGGAGCGAATCGGCCAGCTCTTTTTGGTGAAAGGCAAAAACCAGGAACCCGTTACTGAAATACCTGCCGGAGATATTGGAGCAGTCGCCAAACTTCAGGAGACTTCCACTGGAGACACCCTCACGGACAAGGACAACTCTATCCGTCTCGAAGGAATTGTTTTCCCGGCTCCGAAGCTTTCTCTGGCGGTTGAGCCAAAAGCCAAAGGTGATGAAGAGAAGATCGGAAGCGGTTTGACGCGTCTGACTGAAGAAGATCCGACCTTCACAGTTGTCAAAGATGCCAATACGGGTGAGACTATTGTTTCCGGATTGGGCGATCAACATTTGGAAGTAATTACTTCGCGCTTGTCCAAGAAATTTGGCGTGGAGGTTACTTTGAAGACGCCTAAGGTTCCCTATAAAGAAACGATTCGTGGCAACGTGCGCGTCGAAGGAAAGCATAAAAAACAATCCGGCGGACGCGGACAATATGGACATTGTTGGATTGAGATGGAGCCGACGGAGGCCGATTTCGAATTTATCGACAAGATTTTCGGCGGCGCTGTCCCGCGGCAATACATTCCTGCTATTGAAAAAGGTATTCGTGAACAGATGGAGGAAGGCGTATTAGCCGGCTATCCTGTTACAGGCGTTAGAGTAACATTGGTCGATGGTTCTTATCATCCGGTTGACTCTTCTGAAATGGCCTTTAAGATCGCTGGTTCGCTGGCATTCAAAAAGGGCTTCATGGAAGCTTCACCGACTTTGCTGGAACCGATCGTTAATGTTGCTGTAACTGTTCCCGACGAGTTTATGGGAGATATTATCGGTGACTTGAATAAGAAACGCGGTCGTATCTTAGGTATGGAGCCGATCGGTCACGGTATGCAGATGGTTAAGGCACAGGCACCCAAAGCCGAAATGTTCCAATATGCCATTGACTTGCGTTCTATGACCCAGGGCAGAGCCGATTTCACGATGGAATTTGATCATTATGAGGAAGTACCGGCCAACATTAAGGAAAAAGTAATTGCTGAATCAGCCAAAGCCAAAGAAGAGTAAGTAAAAACCTCGCTTGAAAAAGGGAGGTGCCTGCGCCTCCCTTTTTTGTACAAGGAGGTCTTCATACAATGAAGCTAAAAGTGATTATCAATCCGGCAGCTGGCAGAGGCAAGTCCATCAAACGCTGGAAAGTGGCCGAACAAGCGCTGAGGAAGCTTGAAATTCCATTTGTCTCATATGTATCCGGCAGCAAAGAACATGTCGGGCAGCTGGCAGCGTCAGCATCGGCTGAAGGTTATCGGGCGATTATGTCTGTTGGCGGTGACGGAACACTTAATGAAATCGTAAACAGTATTGCCGGAGATGCCCAAAAAAACATTCCGATTGTGGTGGTATCCACCGGTACAGGTAACGATTTTATTAAAAGTGCCTGTTTACCGAAGAGCATTTTCGAAGAAGTTCGCCTCTACCGCGATGGCAAACCGTGTCCGGTGGATCTTGGCAAGTTTGGCAGTCGTTACTTTATTAACGCCGCCGGGATCGGCTTTGACGCAGAAGTTGCACACTTGGCCAACATCAAGTTTGGAAAACTGAGAGGCTTTCTGCCTTATGCCCTCGGCGTTTTGCAGAAGTTGCCAACCTATCATCCGACGCTTTTTAAGATGTATCTCAACGAACTGGAAGCTGAGTTCAAAGCCTGGATGATATCTGTTTCCAACGGCCAATTCTATGGCGGGGGCATGAATGTCATGCCTGGGGCCAGTATTAGCGATGGGTTATTGGATATTGGTGTGATCGGTTCATTCAAGAGAATGGAGTTCCTCAGGCTCTTTCCGAAAGTATATTCCGGTAAACATTTTGGTAATCCCAAAATCAGTGTCTATCGCACCAAAAAAGTTCATATTGAAGCCGAAACAGTTATGAAAATCCAGGCGGATGGGGAAGTATATGAAGGGCAGTCCTTCGACTTCGAGATCCATCCGGGAGCAGTGCAGATTTTCATGCCGGCGGACAGATGCAGTTAGATCATGTGTTACAAAATCAGTGTTACAAAATCAGTGTTACTAAATCAGGTTGCAAATTTCCTGCGTTTATGATATTATAAGGTGTGCCGGTTCATTGGGCGAATAGCTCAGCTGGTTAGAGCACCTGCTTTACACGCAGGGGGTCGGCGGTTCGAATCCGTCTTCGCCCACCATGCGGAAGTAGCTCAGTGGTAGAGCATCGCCTTGCCAAGGCGAGGGTCGCGGGTTCGAATCCCGTTTTCCGCTCCATTTTAATAAGTTTGGCGGCATAGCCAAGTGGTAAGGCAGAGGTCTGCAAAACCTTTATTCTCCGGTTCAAATCCGGATGCCGCCTCCAATTTTTACAGCCAACATGAGTTGGCTGTTTGATTCTCCAGGCCTTAGCCTTAAGATCCAGTCGTGATCTGCAGGCGCGATTTTATAGACCTTCCATGTTGTTGAATCTTGTAATTAAGCATTAGGTGTGGTATCATTATTTCCTGAGAATGTGCCGGGGTGGCGGAATCGGCAGACGCAAGGGACTTAAAATCCCTCGGGGTTTTCCTCGTACGGGTTCAACTCCCGTCCCCGGCACCATTTTTATGTCTTTTTCTGTTGATATCGGTAAATTTGCAGAGGCTAACAGAAAGTTACATCTAAAACCGTCATGTGACGGTTTTTTCTATTTATTATAATCTATTGCATGATTTGCACTTTTTTGTAAAGTATTTCCTGCCGCCTTCCGATATATGAAATATCCTAGTAAAATTTTGTAGGAGGGTGTAAATTTGGTAGGAAATACGAGGTCTGAAGTAAGGAAATTAGATGATTTAGGACGGGTCTGTCTGCCTGCTGAGATGCGCATGAAACTGATGATTGATAGCGGCACTTTGCTGGCTATTGATGTTGAGGGAGACAAACTGACCATCAGAAAGGCCGCTAATCGATGTTATATCTGTGGATCAGAAGGAGAAACCAAGACCTTCATGAATCGTGAAATATGCGTTAATTGTATAATTGATGCGAAAAATGAAGATATACTGGAAGTCAGTTGTGGCTAAATTTACCCTTGTCTTCTGATTTTCGGTATGCTATAATGAGTCTTGCGGAACTTCGGGGAAGTAGCTCAGTTGGTTAGAGTGCCACGTTGACATCGTGGAGGTCAGCGGTTCGACCCCGCTCTTCCCCACCAGATTTTAAAGGCTGTCTTTAGAGACAGCCTTTTTTTGATGTCTTGCCTTGCTTCTGACATGATTTCCTGCACTTCATTAGTAATGGAATCATCAGCTTTTCCTACGGCAAAAGTCCTGTATACTCCCTGATCGGGGTGAATATAATATCCTCGGGAAGGGAGTGACGGCCAAATGGAGGTTTATTCTATTGCGACTGCTGGAGCATTAACGCAGCTATCTGACGAAGTGAACTCACATCTGAACCGAATCCGTAATATTGCGGTTTCTTTGGAGCGTCAAACGGCCGATCCGTTCTCGGTGTTATTCTGTGCTCTGGAGACTGTAAACTCTCCTGAAAACGCAGAAAACGAGAAAATCAAAGCGATTGCCAGATATCAGCTGGCCCAGGCAATTGCGGAAACAATCATGCAAGAAGGCGAAGAATGGTATCTTAAGAAGTATCTTTCCGCGAACTATAAAGAAATTGACCCGGAAAACAGACATATCATTCAGTCGGAAGCCATTCCGATTGCCTATCACCGACTCGACAGTTTCGATTTTGATGCCCGCTTATATTGGCGGGCTGTCATTACTGATGAAGTGGAGCAGTTTTTAACTGGAAACTCTCATTTGAACCTGCGCGGATTTCTGATGTTCAGGCTAAAGCCATTCTGCAGAGCTTTGGAAGAAGCAGCCCGACGGGCAGCCAATAAGTTCCTGGTAGAAAAAGAATATCTGGAGTTTGTTAAGCTGTTACAGTATTTTGTAGAAATGCAGGAATCCAGAGAAGATATAGTACATGTGCTGCTCAAAGAGAAAGGACCGTTTACCGTATATAATGCAAGCCTTTTTCCTATTGATCGGCGTTACATGGGAGGCCGGGCAGAAGAACTGGTAGCTGAAGATGAATATGGGGATCTGCTCATAAGTGTATTAATCACCATTTCGCCGCAAAGAATCATTTTACATAATAACAATGATGCCGAAGCTGTCCAGACGATCATGCATGTTTTTGATGGCCGCATAGAATTATGCGACGGCTGCGAATTGTGTCGTGATGAAAGATAGCGCATGGTGAATCCGCCCGGGCTTGTCGACACCCATCTTACACTGTGGTAAAATGGAAGTGATTAGACAAGCTTGGGAGGTATATCATATGCAACCACAAGCATCCAAAAGGACAGCTGTAGTTGCCTGGGTATTTTTTGCTTTGGCAGCTCTTTTATTTTTATCATCTTTGGCAGCTGCGTACTTAATGAACCGCACCGGTATCAATGAGATTATTGTCGACCGGGCAGGTAATGTTGCATTAATTGCAGGCAAACAACTGGAAACGATCGTTGAGAATGGTGACAATCGGACCTGGGAGATTCCGGAGGCACTTGCCCGCAACAGCATCGCTGTGTCAGACGGACTGGACGGATATATTATCGGTGCTGCCTCCTCGCGGGAAATCGCCAGACTAACCATGACAGGACAGCCGCTCTGGACATGCACTCTTCCTGAAGAAGCAGGTTTTATCAGCGATATTGCTTTATCTGCCGGAAGGATCCTCGTGGGAACGGGCTATGGAATATGGGTTGTATCCATTAATGGCGCTATTGAAGGAAGACTGGAACTATCGGATTTTGGATTTGATTCCCAGGCACAGCCGGTAATAATGAGTGTCACGCCTTTTGATGAGCTGGCGATCGCAGATTTGGACTCCAAGTCGATTTTGGTTTATGACGAGTCTGCTGCTCTCGAACGGATTTTCTGGTTGGATCAAGTTGCTATCAAAGGACTCGTGCCAGAAGCAATTCTGGCAATGACTAAAGAAGTTTTTATCATTGCCGGCAAGATTGCGGGCTTTCCTGTATTGGTGAAATTTGATGCCGCAACTGGATCAGCTATTTTGCTGGAATTGCCTGATGAAGAGTGGAAGGGTTCAGTGCGCCTTCGTTCAATTCCAGATGGATTCGTTGTCTGCGACATTGACCGTGGCTTTTTATGGTCTTATGGCGCCGATGGGAACCTGGCAGGCGCATATCAGATGGAATTCTTGGGGTTAAACAGCGTTGACAGAGAGTTCTGGAAATCCCTCCATCGGCTATTGATTTGGTCCGCTACCTTTGCAGCAGTCTGGTCATTAATTGGCTTTTTTGCTTCCTGGATTCTGCACCGCAAAACACTTTCCAATCCCGGATTATGGGCTTTATTTGCTCCTCCAATAGGTCTTTCGGTACTATCAGCAACAGAAAAAGAGGAATATTCCAAAAAACTGTTTGGGACTTTGATCTGTTCCTTGCTAGGCCTGGTCATTTTCCTGGCAGGCTGCAATGTTCTTTGGCATATGGATATTAATGATTTTGCGCACAGTATCGAGAGAACATGGCACAAAACAAATGCTGCCATCAAGAAAATCCAGCCTGCCCCGGACAGTATTTATGATACCTATCTGTCGGACGCTGCGGCATATACTTCCGGACCGACACCGGAAGAACGCTATCTTTTGGCAGTCTGGTATTTAAGAAACAATAAGGGTCAGACGCAGTTAATCGATGCTGGTATTAAAGAATTAAGTCTCGCAGCCGCCGAATCAGGCTATTCTTTTTACGAACTTTATGGGGCGGCAGTTGCGAATAAGCCTTGGCCGGCTAAAACACAAGCGGATAATATTATTCCGGCGATCGGTTCTGTTTCAGGTGGTCGTACTCCATGGTTTTCCGGCGGGGAAGGAGAGATCCATCTTGTGCCAGTGGGACCTTTGGACAGCAATTTAGTACGTCGGCTGCAAAATGAACTCAACAACCGTATTAATCGGACCTGCATAGTCATGGAGCCTGTATCCCTGGATTTCTCTAATATTGATGCTGCCAATGGCCGTTTTTTGAGCTCACAGTTTCTCAAATCATACGATACAGAAAAAGCAATTTGGACTTTTGCCATTGTTGACAGTCAGCTTGATTCTTTGGCACTATCAGAAATTGCTCCTGAGAATCGGATCAGTATCTTGAGTCTGTCAGCCATATCTCAGGATAATCCTCTAAGCTCAGAGCAAAGAATTAATCGGATTATGCGACAGGTACTTGAACACCTGGGTGCAGCCGCCAATTTCGCCTGGTCGCAGAATGATCATGCTGATTGCCGCACTTATAGATCCAAAACCAATGCGCAATTGGATTCTGCTGTTTCACAGCCGGATGATGTGTGTCGTCAGCGCATTGAAGCTGCGATGGATCTTTGGGCTTATTTTAGCAGCGAAGATCCACAAGCACTCGAGCAAGTATGGGCTGAAAAAGGTCCTGACACTGGTGCGATTTTGCCTGTCTTGATCAGGGATGCCGCCATCAAGCTCTGGTCCGGTCAAAAGGCGCAGGCGCTTGAGATTCTAACCAAAGCTGATAATATGGATACCTCCTTCAGATTGATTGATGAATTGCTGGCTGCCGCCAAAACAAGACTATCCGGCGAATTCGCAGAGCCGGTCTATGATCCCGAAAATCGCAAATGGGCGGGCGCGTTTATGATCAATGTTGCTGACGGTCTGCAAAACATCTTTCCGGAAGAAGCCATCTATTTTGGGGAACGGGCTCGACGTCTGGAATGGACTTCCTGGCAAGTGGATCGTGTGATCGGTATTGCCTGTATGGCAGCAGGAGCTTATCAACAGGCACTGACTCATTTGTCCAAGGCCGTGCAGGAAAGTGCTTTTGATGAGCAGACATTTGCTTATTATGCTCTGGCATCTATAGCTGCAGGAGAATCGGTACCTGCACGCAAAACACTGGAGTCCCTGACAGCATCCACAGATGTATCCAAATCCAAAGCTGGCGGCGCATGGTTCGCCTTAGGCCTGCTGGAAATGCATAGTAAAGATATGTACCGGGCGGTAACAGCTTTCCGGAAAGCCGCACGTCTTTTGCCGGAATGGCCATTGCCATATGAGAGGCTTGCCAAGGCGTGGGAGTCGCTGGGTTTGAAAAAACAAGCCGATGCCTCCCGAGAGCGGTTTTATAAAATGGGCGGGAAATCGGTGATCGATTTCGAGCGCTATAGTACGGTGGCCTCGCTGCAAACAAAAGAATTATCAGAAACTGGCGAGCCGGACGATAGTCAGCAGTAATAAGGATTTTGGCGCCTATTTGGAAGTGCCCCATAAGACTAGCAAAAGGCCTGCACAGATTAATAAGACTTTGGATAACGGCAGTTTAACGGCTATGCTGATGACTCCCAGGACACTGACTGCCAGAAATATGAACGGACCTATTAAGCCTAAAAAAGCATTGAGCCGTAACGCCGATTGAACGTTTCCGCTTTTAAGGATAATTACAGCGGCAATGATCTCGAGTAATCCCGATAGGATTCGCAGCGCAGCCATACTGCCAATTACAGGAAGTGCAGCCACAGTTCAGCCCTCCTAAAGCAAAGAATATAATTCTGACTTTGAAGAACGCCTCTGGAAGCAAATGAGAGAGGCGTTCTTATTTTTTATTAAATGAAACTACCTTTAGCAGCACAGCCGCTATTCCGGCTGCGGCCAGCGGGCCAATCGGTATTCCCCTAAACAACAAGACGCCCAGGATCGTCCCGATCACTAACCCGGCAACTATTTGCGGACTTGTCTCCAAGAGCATCACGCCCTGGCCACACATAGCTGCAGCAGCCATGCCGCTGATGATGGCGATGATACCGTCTTTGCTTCTGAATGTCTTGGCGATTTCGGGCAAAGTTACTTTTTCTTGCGCAAATGGAACAAAGACTGCAATAAGCAGCAAAAGCAAGCCTGCCTCCATAGCTCTCTGCTCCAGAAGCACCAGTACTGAGTTTAGGCGTATAAAGCGCACAATCAATAAAATGCCTGAACTGGCAGCAATCAAACTGTTATTAAAGATAATACCCAGCACAAACAAGGCAAGCAGGATAATGTTTTGCTGAAGCATAGCATGGCCCCCTTTAGTTACTATTGTTATGCGATCGCTGGCGCAATTAATGATTTCCTTTTTTGAGTCAGGACAAGTTACGCCCGGTCATTGCCGGGCATATCTTTTCAAGAGACAGGTATACAAAAAGCACATCGATGTCCTGGAGGTGATCGAGATGAAAAATATTATCAAAAATCCCATACAGGGCAGAGCTGCCAAGCCGCGTCAAACAGGTCTTACGATGGTGATGGACAAGGGAATCGGGCTTAATGATACACGCGATTTTCTGGAGCTTTGTTCGGAACATGTGGATTTTATCAAACTGGCATTTGGCACGGCGGCAGTTTATCCGCCAGCCATCCTGCAAGAAAAAGTGGCGCAAATCAGGCGCTGTGGTATTGATGTTTATCCAGGCGGAACATTTTTAGAGATTGCTGTGATCCAGAAAAAAATTCCGGAGTTTCTGGAACATGCCGGTAACATTGGCTTCTCTGCTATTGAGGTTTCTGACGGCACAATCGATCTGTCTGCCGATCAGCGGCGCGCCATTATTAGAATGGCTGTTAAGTCAGGCTTTAAGGTGTTATCCGAAGTAGGCAAAAAGGACCCACGGCAAAAAGTAAGTGGTCGCACCATGGCGGCCGCAGTTTTGGACGATCTGGAAGCTGGCTCAATGCTTGTAATTGTAGAAGGCCGGGAGTCCGGGCGCGGGGTTGGCATTTATGACAAGGAAGGTCACATCGAACAGGAGCGCTTTGATGAGCTGCTTAGTCACAGCGGTGTGCAAGACTCCATTATTTGGGAAGCGCCGCTCAAAGATCAGCAATCAACATTGATTAATCTCTTTGGACCGAATGTTAACATGGGAAATATCCCGCCACATGAGGTGATTGCTTTGGAATCAATGCGCCGCGGATTACGTAATGACACACTCAAGAATGTCTATATACGTGATTAGCCATGAAAACGCTGCTGTTATTTGAAAACCATCCTCCGGATCCGGAAGACGCCAGCAGAGTTGCCTTGCTGGCAGTACAGCGCGGCGGAAGCATTGTTTGTCTGTGCTGCCTTCCAATTGACTGTGAAGCCTATGGTGCCCCGGAGTGTTGGCACGAGGTGATCGCAGCAGTCAAAAAGGCGGTTCAGGTTTCGGGTAAAGACCCGAAGGTGGATTTAGAGATACTTTTCCGGTTCTATGAGGCGCACAGGGCACTTCCCGAACGGCTCCAGGCCGGGGACGTGGATTTAGTAATTGCACTCCAGTGTGGAGGCAGAGGCAGGCGCAAAAGCAGGAGCAAAGGCGGTTTTGCTCAGCCTTTCTTCCAACGGAAAAAGCGTCGCGAAGCAGAAGCGTCCGGCCAATGCCCTGTGCTGCAGATTCCAAAAACCGCCTTGAAGTCCTGGAACTGGCATCGCACGAATCAAAGCAGGGACAACTAGAGTCACGTCATGCGACAAGGGCAATTAGAACCGTTCAAGACAATTAGAGCGACACAAAACAACTGGAGGTGTTTTTATTGCAGGCTAACAGAATGCCGCCAACCAGTCTGCATTATACCGATATTTTGATTATAGGAGGAGGAACTGCCGGGTGCATGGCAGCTGCCACAGCCAAAGAAATCGTTCCGGCGCTGACGGTAACCGTCGTAGAAAAAGCACACATCAATCGCAGCGGCTGTCTGGCAGCAGGGATGAATGCCATCAACGCTTATCTTAATCCAGGTGAAACACCGGAGAGCTTCACGGAATTTGTACGTAATGACGCATGTGGACTGATTCGCGAAGACTTGGTACTTTCTATTGCCAAGCGACTCAATGAAATGGTCGCCAAAGTGGAATCCTGGGGTTTGCCGGTTGTCAAGGACGAGAATGGCCAATATAAGCGCCGGGGTCGCTGGAATATTGAAATCTATGGTGAGTCGCTGAAACCAATTCTGGCCGAAGCTGTCCGCAAGGCAGGAGTGATCGTTTTTAACAGAATGGCAGTGGCGGATTTGCTCTGTCATGAAGGCCGCGTTGTGGGCGCTATGGCCTTTTCAGTCCGTGATGCGTCGGTTCACATATTCATAGCCAAAGCAGTGATAGTATGTACTGGAGGCGCCTCCGGACTTTACCGCCCTAATAATCAGGGACCGGCACACCACAAAATCTGGTATAGTCCATTTAATACCGGCGCCGGATATGCAATTGGATTAAGAGCCGGTGCTGAAATGACCTCTCTGGAAATGCGTTTTATTGCGCTGCGTACCAAAGACGTCATTGCCCCGACTGGAACGCTGGCATTGGGGTTTGGCGCGCCACAAGTCAATGCACTGGGCATTGAGTTCATGAAGGAAAATTATGCACAGGTGGGCGGCGAAAGAGCCCCAACACCCTGGCGGGTTTATGCCCCTACCCGTGAATATGCCGAAGGACGGGGACCATGTTTTCTCGACACGCGGGGCTTGTCGCCGGAAAAAGTTCGGGCTCTAAAGGAATCTTATCTCAGTATGTACCCAGGGATAGTCCTCTATTGGGCTGCTAACGACCTTGATCCAGCTCAGGAGCCAATTGAAATCTGCGGGACTGAACCATATGTCATGGGTGGTCATTGTCAGGCCGGCTATTGGATCGATGAATATCGCCGTACAACTTTACCCGGACTGTATGCCGCCGGAGATGTTTCCGGGGGCGCACCCTATAAATTTGTCAGCGGCTGCTGGGCGGAAGGGGCTATCGCAGCCGAAACGGCCATATCAGATATTAAAAATGGTATTGCAGAAATTGACAGAGGCGTTACGTTCACGGAAAGCACTGTGGAAGAGGCCTTGGCAGAGGCCACGAAAACGAAGACAGACTCTCTTGCGGGCTCTTTTGCTGGCAGCATTGCCGAAGCCCGGACCAGAATCTTAGCGCCATATGTGAGGGCTATCAATCAAACAGACAGCGGGACTGCTTCTCAAATGCCTATACCAGCCGTTTTGCCGCATGAGGCGGAGGAACGCCTGCAAAAGATTATGGATGAATACGCTGGCGGCCTAAGCTCGGCTTATCAAACCAATAAAGCCATGCTGACCATGGCCGAACGCAAGCTGGAGGCTTTGGAAAATCACCTGTCATATCTCGTGGCTAAGACACCGCATGATTTAATGCAAGCCCATACTGTCATAGATCGCTTGCTGGTGGCACAGGCGCTGGTGAAGCATATGCTCACCCGGGAAGAAACACGCTGGCCTGCTTTTCATTCCCGCAGTGACTTTCCCGACAGGAATGACGCGGAATGGCTAAATTTTGTCAATACGCGCTATGACAAAGCAAACCGGATTTGGCACATCAGCAGGCGACCTTATCATCAATTAGTTTAACTGCGAAAGACGGAACCACAACGGTCCCGTCTTTTTCTTTCTAGAGATCATGGCAGACTGTCCGCTGATGTCTGGTCCACTGACATCTTATCTAAGTTTGGTTGGAATAAACATGTCAATAATCCCGATCACCAGTGCCGAGAGCAGGGCTCCGATGATTGAGACACTAAGATTGGGCACAAAAAATTGTGCCACATAGATTACTGCTGCAGACACCAGAAATCCGACGATCCCATGAGCATATGGCGATACTTCGCGTCCGAAGGCTACTTCAATTAAATAACCGATTCCGGCGATTACGAGCGCTGCCAGTATGGCGCTTCCGATTGTCAGTGCCGAAAAGCCAGGTATGATGTATCCGACAAACATCAGCACAAGTGCTGATATAATAAAACGAACAACAGGCCTGAGCCAATCCATGGACTTTTCCTCCCAAAGGTTAATTCTGATACTATAATGCTCTGCACCGGGGTGCTTTATGCAGGGTATGCCCGCTGACGCGGTTAAGCTCCACACATTGCGGGGATTGGGGAAGTGTGATCGGGGACAACTTAAAGTTAAAGGAGAAAACCGTCTACGCCTCGAAAGACTAACGGAATGTCAGTAATTCCAGCAATACGGAGGCGCGAAGATGTATAATCAAGGTACGGGCGCGATAGTCGCACGAATTACTCCTGGAGGGATTGCCGATCGTCTGGGTATCAAACCCGGTGATCGCATTGTTGCCATTAATGATCAGCCAGTAAATGATTTGATTGACCTGCTGCTATTATCAGCTCAGGATGCGGTCATTGTCCACTGGGAATCACAAGGACAGCAGCTTAAGTCAGACCTTATTACAGATGCTGCTGACAGTGGACTGGGTTTGCAGTTTGAAAGCGCTGTCTTTGATGGCATCAAGCCTTGCCGCAATAAATGCCTGTTTTGCTTTGTTGATCAGGAGCCGCGCGGATTGCGCCGTACATTATATATTAAAGATGACGATTATCGGTTATCCTTCTTGCAGGGTGCTTATATCACACTCACCAATCTTTCAGAAGCAGATTGGCAACGCATTCTTAGCCTAAAACTTAGTCCGATGTATGTTTCCGTGCATGCTGTTAATCCCGAAATTCGTGGCAAGCTGCTCGGTCTGCCGGGGCCAGCGCACATTATGCCAGCTCTGCGCCGCCTACTGGATCATCATATCGAGGTTCATTGTCAGATTGTCGTTTGCCGGGGAATCAACGACGGAGATTTACTGTACGAGAGTATAACAGAACTGGCACGCTACGCGCCCGGCATAGCTTCCCTGGCAATTGTGCCAGTCGGGCTAACACGCCATCGGGAAGGGCTGCCAGACTTGCAGCCTTTTGATAAAGAATCGGCCGCTGAGGTTCTGAGGATGGTTCATGATCTGCAAGAGCAGTTCTTAAAAAAACTAGGGACGCGTTTTGTGTTTGCCGCCGATGAATGGTATATTAAGGCGGCGGCTCCTTTCCCGGCAGATGAAGAGTACGAGGACTATCTTCAGATAGACAATGGAGTGGGCTCGGCAAGGCGTTTTCTGACCGAACTGGCAGAAAGCGATCTTTTGTGGCCACAGGCGATGCAAAAAGAGACCGCTATTTGGATTGTTACCGGCCTATCGGCAGCATCGATTTTGGAGGAAGCTGCCGTAAGAATGAACCGGATTCACCAGATGCAAGTCAGGGTTTTGCCAGTGGAAAACAGTTTCTTTGGCAAGACCGTTACTGTCACAGGGTTGTTAACCGGATCTGATATTGGGAAGGCTTTGGAGGTATCGGTTATCGGCACAAATGATTATGTTTTCGTCCCTGATATCACCCTACGTTCCGGAGAAAACGTTTTTCTGGACGGAACCACGGTTGAAGATTTGAAAAAAGGCAGTTCTGCTAATATAATAGTAGTGCCCGGTTGCGTCAGTGGATTAATCGACGCTGTGAATTCCTTAAATGGGGGTTATCATAATGGCTAAACCGATCGTTGCTATCGTCGGGCGGCCAAACGTTGGCAAATCGACCTTATTTAACAGGCTCATTAAAGAACGTCTGGCAATCGTGGAGGATCGGCCGGGGGTTACCAGAGATCGACTCTATTCAGAATGCGAATGGTTAGGCCATTCATTTTTGCTGGTGGATACCGGCGGTATCAAAGTGGCTACCCAGGATCCGCTTGAATCGCAGACTTCCAGACAGGCTGAAATGGCAGTCAAAGAAGCGGATTTAATAGTTTTTATTGTAGATGGCCGTCAGGGATTGACCATGCAGGATCATGACGTCGCCAATTTGCTGCGGCAGGCAAAAAAGCCTGTTATTTTAGTGGTTAACAAAGTAGAAGGCAATCCGGACCTGATTTATGATTTTTATGCGCTGGGACTTGGCGATCCGCTGGCGGTTTCAGCCGAGCATGGACTCAACACCGGAGACCTTTTGGACATGATCGTCAGCCATCTGTCTGAAGAAAATGAGGAGCAGCTAGACGAAGCCGTTATCAAGGTTTCAGTGGTCGGGAGGCCTAATGTCGGCAAGTCGTCACTGGTAAACGCCTTGATTGGAGAAGAACGCGTGATCGTCAGCGACTTGCCAGGTACGACCCGCGACGCCATAGATATTGATATCAAATATGGTGAGCAAGAATTATTGCTAATTGATACGGCTGGCATGCGGCGGCGTGGTAAAATCGATGATCCGGTTGAAAGGTACAGCGTGATGCGTGCCTTAAGAGCGGTTGATCGTTGTGACGTGGCACTGCTCATTATTGATGCTACAGAAGGCATTACCGAACAGGATCAAAGAATTGCCGGTTATATTCTTGAAGGCGGCAAGGCCTGTGTCATTATCTTTAATAAGTGGGATCTGATTTCCAAAGATAACGATACGATGCGTCAGTTTAACGAAGAAGTACAGGACAAGCTGTCCTTTTTGCCGTTTGCCCCAGTCATGTACATATCTGCGAAAACCGGTCAGAGAGTCGCCAAAGTGTTTGACACCGTTCTGGAAGTAGCCAAAGGCTACAGCCAGCGCGTACCTACTGCCCGACTTAATGAGGTAGTGACAGAAGCAGTGGCCATGCATGAGCCGCCTTCAGGTACCGGACAGCGGGTTAGAATCTTCTATGTCAGCCAGCCGCAGGTGAAGCCGCCGCTGTTCGTATTCCATTGCAACCGGTCCGACATTCATTTTTCGTACCGCCGTTATTTGGAAAACAAGTTACGGGAAGCTTTCGGCTTTTCAGGCACCCCGATCAAAATGATTTTCCGGGGACGCAAAGATAAAGATAATTAATTTCGGAGGGATTATCGTGAACCACAGACATCTGGCAGTGATTGGTGCCGGCGGATGGGGTACCGCTTTAGCCAGGTTGATTGCCAAAAAGGGTTTCCGTACGGTAATTTGGGCTAATGAGGAAGACACTGTCAGTGCCATTAACGAAAACCATGAGAACACGTTCTTTCTGCCTGGCGTGGCACTACCTGATAATCTCAAGGCGACTGCTTGCCTCGAGATGGCCCTTGACAACCCGGAAGCAATTATCATGGCTGTTCCCTCGCGCTTCGTCAGAACGGTTGCGGCTCAATGCAATCAACACTGGCGTCAGGAATATATGGTTATTAATGCCGGTAAAGGATTAGAACCCACTACCGGAAAAACTCTATCGCGGGTGCTCCTTGAAGAGATCGGCGAACTGACTGAAGACAGCGTGGCGGTGCTTTCCGGACCGAATCACGCAGAAGAAGTTGGACGCGATATTCCTTCGGCTTCGGTTGCAGCGGCCTATGACTTAAGGGCTGCACGTTTTTGGCAAGAGCTTTTGGCGACCGATTTCTTCCGAATCTATACTAATCAAGATGTGCTCGGCGTTGAACTGGCCGGAGCCCTCAAGAATGTTGTGGCAGTTGCGGCGGGGATTTGCGATGGTATCGGATATGGCGATAACACCAAAGCGGCGGTTATTACGCGCGGTATTGCAGAGATTACCCGCTTGGGGAAAGCAATGGGGGCTCATCCAATGACCTTTGCCGGATTATCCGGATTGGGAGATCTCTTTGCTACTGCTGGCAGCCATCACAGCCGGAACAGATGGGCGGGGGAGCAGCTCGGCAAAGGCAAGACTTATGACGAAATATGCGGTAGCACCAGAATGGTTATTGAGGGATTCAACACGGTGTCGGCTGCCCTTAAACTGGCCAAGACGCATGGGGTTGAAATGCCCTTAACTGAGAAAGTCAATGATATTATCGCACAGCGTTGTTCGCCGTCTGCGGCAGTTGCTTCGCTTATGCGGCGCGAATTGGTCAATGAGATCGAACCGGACTTCATATGTTAGGTCTAAAGGCCGTCCTTTCCCAATATATATGTACCGTTAAATCGGCAGGAAAAGCGCGACACACTTTTACCTAGCGGCACCTTTCGGATGCCGTCCCGGCCGAGATAAACAGTATTGGATTGGGGGGATGCGGATGGAGCGGTTTGATATCTTGAAAGATATCGCCGAACGCACCGGGGGCGACATTTATCTGGGTGTCGTAGGACCGGTACGTACAGGGAAGTCAACATTTATTCGACGTTTTATGGATCTGATGGTGCTGCCAAATATCCGCAATTTCCACGAACGCGAAAGGGCAAAAGATGAGTTGCCGCAGGGTGGTGCAGGGCGCACCATAATGACCACCGAGCCAAAGTTCATTCCTAACGAAGCAGTTGAAATTTCAGTCAGTGATCAGGTGAAGATGAAAGTCCGTCTGGTGGACTGTGTCGGATACGCTGTGGAGGGTGCGCAGGGTTTTCTGGACGAAGAAGGCCCGCGCATGGTGCGGACACCATGGCTTGATGATCCGATTCCGTTTGAAGAAGCGGCTGAGTTCGGGACGCGTAAAGTAATCGAAGAGCATTCCACGATTGGGATTGTCGTCACGACTGATGGAAGCATTACCGATTTACCGCGTGCCAATTATGAAAACGCAGAAAGCCGCGTAATCAATGAATTGGCTGAACTTGGCAAGCCTTATGTTATCGTGGTCAACTCGAAGAATCCGTCTGGAGCGGAAGCCACGATTTTGGCGGCTGAGTTAAGCGCACGCTATAATGTTCCGGCTCTTCCGATGGATTGCCAGAACATGGAGCAGCAAGACATTATTGGCTTGCTGAAAGAAGCGCTCTATATGTTCCCAATTCGGGAAGTCGCGATTGATTTGCCGAGATGGGTGGAGGAGCTTCCCAATAATCACTGGCTCTATACCAAGTTTAGTAATGCCGTTTTAGAAGTTATTGCAGATGTTAACCGTCTGCGTGATATCGAGCCGGCTGTCCTGCAATTGGGGCAATATGATTTTATTGAGCAATCTATCTTACAGTCGATTACGCCGGGAGAAGGTTTGGCTACGATTGAGCTGTCTTGCAGCCATGACTTATTCTACCAGGTTCTCAGCGAACTGAGTGGCTTCCCGATTGAGGGCGATCATAATCTGGTTGGCCTGATTAGTGAACTGTCTTTTGCCAAACGCGAATATGATAAGGTAGCGGACGCACTTCGCAGTGTTAAGGAAACTGGCTATGGTTTGGTAAGCCCGGGAACTGACGACATTGTCTTTGAGCAGCCGGAGCTGATCAGGCAAGGCAATCGATTTGGCGTGAAGCTGACTGCCACCGCGCCCTCTTACCATCTAATCAGGGCTAATATCACTGCCGAAGTGACACCGTTTGTCGGCACAGAAAAACAGGGTGAAGAATTCGTACGCTATTTGGCCGAAGAATTCGAGAAAGACCCCGATCAGATTTGGCAGACTGATTTCCTTGGCAAATCCATGCACGACCTGGTGCGCGAAGGACTGCAAAGCAAGCTCACTAAAATGCCGGAAAATGCACAGGAAAAACTGCAGGAAACGCTGACCAAAATTTTGAATGAAGGCAGCGGAGGGCTTATTTGCATAATTCTCTGATGATATGACACACAATCTAAACAGGCAGCCGGTTAAGCTGCCTGTTTTTTATTATTGTGCTTAGCTGGGCTTTTGCTCAAACTCGTTGGCTTTTGCCACTGTGCGAATGTTTGTTCCCGCAAACCTGCGAAAACATTGATCAAATTTGATGAAAATATAACCAATCTTGCAGGAAAACACTCCATACCGTAGAATTAAGAGTTCCAAGGTGAACGGTTATGGAAGGAGGTGAAAGATGTGACAAAGACCGAGCTCATTGATAAGGTAGCTGAAAAAACGGGGTTAACCAAGAAAGATTCCGGAAAAGCCATTGATGCCGTATTTGAGTCCGTAACTCAGGCTCTGGCCAAAAACGACAAAGTGCAGCTAGTTGGTTTCGGTAGCTTTGAGGTTCGCAAACGCGAGGCCCGTAAAGGCCGCAATCCTCAGACCGGTGCTGAAATCAAAATAGCGGCCCGCAAAGTTCCAGTCTTCAGGGCTGGTAAGGCTCTGAAAGAAGCGGTGGCCAAGAAATAACAATACCGCTCAATGGGCTGTCTCGGAAGGGACGGCCCGTTTTTTTATGCGAACTCAAACTTATGATAATAATATGTTATAATCAACAAGGTAGGATCCGAAAAAAGAATTAATGCAGGCTCAAAGGATCGTCTGCTGCATTATTTCCCAATATGATCGGGGGTTGGTGATTTGAGTAAAGACCGCAAGCTAATTAAAGATATACTAGAAGTCATTGTGCCAGCCATTATTCTCTTTCTGGTCATACGTACATTCATTTTTGAAGTGCGGATTGTCCCCAGCGGATCAATGTCACCAACGATTATTGAAAATGATCGCTTTATCTCAGAAAAAATAGTATTGAAATTTAGGGCTCCCCGGCGTGGAGAGATTCTCGTATTTAAGCCGCCTGCCGGCGCGCAGTTTACCACTGATTATGTGAAAAGAGTGATCGGCTTGCCGGGGGAAACGTGGGAAATGCGCGATGGAACTGTATATATCAATGGCGAGCCTTTGGATGAACCGTATTTGCCTGAGAACCTCAGGGCGTATGGCGATTTTGCGCCGGTTAAAATACCAGAAAACTGTTATTTCATGATGGGCGACAACCGTAATGCCAGCGAGGATAGCCGCTATTGGGGATTCATGCCTGCCGAAAACATTCGGGGCCGGGTCGTGTTTAGGCTCTGGCCGCTGAATCGTATCGGCGCGATCAAATAGCAAATCTGGCAAATCGCAATTCATAAAATGGTAATTAATCTATTTTAACAACCGGAGGAACCAATGCCCCTTCTGGAAGTAAGTAATCTGACTAAATATTATGGCGCAAACCTGATTTTGTCTGAAATCAGCTTTCAGATCGATCCCGGGTTCAAAGTGGGCCTAATCGGCCCGAATGGATGCGGAAAAACAACCCTGCTGAACATTATTGAGGGTCGGGAAGATTATGATTCGGGAAGGATCACATTTCAGTCCGGTCTGCGACTCGGCTATTTGACGCAGGAACCGCATTTTTCCGAAGGCCTGACTGTTGAAGAAGAAATGCTGACTGTCTTTGCCGATTTGCAGGCAATTGCCGATCAAATCGCCGCCCTTGAAAAGGCCATGGAAGATCTAGCTTCCCGTCAACACCAGGATCAGCTTAATGATTTGCTTGATAAATACAGCAATTTACGCGAGCTATATGAACGTCGGGGCGGTTACGAATACCGTGCTCGTATTAGAAGCGTCCTCAGCGGGCTGGGATTGCCCCGGGAATTCTGGGATCGTCAGACAGCCGGCCTGAGCGGAGGCGAGAAAACGCGCCTGTCGCTGGCCAGATTACTGTTATCTGAACCTGATTTGCTGCTCCTTGATGAACCGACCAACTACCTGGATATTCAAGCCGTAGAATGGTTGGAGCACTTTATGAAAGACTATCGCGGCGCAGTACTGGCAGTCTCACATGATCGTTATTTTTTGGATCGCATTGCGCAACGAATCCTGGAACTCGAAGACCACAAAATTACTGCCTATACGGGCAACTACTCGAGTTACCAGTTGCAGCGGCAGCAACTGATCCAGTCCTGGGAAAAGGCCTATTATCTGCAGCAAAAAGAGATCAGCCGCCAGGAGAAACTGATTCGCGAATCCCGGGAAACAGAAAAAGCTAAAAGAGAAGCTGCCAGCCGCCAAAAAAGGCTGGACTTGGTAAAGAGAATTGAAAAGCCGCCGACAGAACAGGACGGGATCCGCCTGAGATTCGGCGTGGCGCAACGCAGCGGGAAAAGAGTTCTGGAAGTTGAGCATCTAACCAAGGCGTTTGACAACCGCCAAATTCTCAATGATATTTCCTTTGGGTTGTATGCTGGCGATAAAATCGCTCTGCTGGGCCCGAACGGATCCGGAAAAACTACCATGCTGCGCATTTTGATGGGCGAAATAGCGGCTGATAGCGGACGCTTCCGGTGGGGACACGGTGTTACCATAGGATATTACTCGCAGGAACAGCCGGATCTCAACCTGTCCGGGACGCCTTTTGAAGAGATTTTGAATATCAGAGGGTTTGACAATCAGGCTGCCCGCAATCATTTAGCCCTTTTTCAGTTTAAGGGCGAGGATGTCTTTAAGCGGGTAGAGGATCTCAGCGGTGGTGAAAAGCGGCGGCTGGCTCTGGCCAAGTTAGTTCTAGATAAGGCGAATTTTCTAATTCTAGACGAGCCGACAAACCATCTGGATTTGCGTTCAATCGAAGCGCTCGAAAACGCACTGGTTTCCTATGACGGTACGCTCCTGTTTGTTTCGCATGACCGCTATTTTGTCAATAAAATTGCCGACAGGCTGCTTTTGTTAAGCCCCGAAGGCCGTCTTACGCCATTCGAAGGGAAATATGAGGATTATCAGCAATGGCTGACTGAGCAGAAAGAAGCATTGGATGCCGCCAAAAAAGAGACTCCGGCGCGCACAGTCCAGAACCCGCGTCCCAAGAAAGTCAGCCGGCGCACTTTGGAAGCATTGGCGGCCGTAGAGGCTGAAATCAACGCTTTAGAGCAAAAGCGCACCGAAATCGCTGAGTTGCTTTGCACGCCAGAGGTTTATCAAAACTATCAGGAGTCACAAAAGCTGACAAATAGCGATCAAGAGCTGGTCGAGCGTCTTAAGGTGCTTTATGATCAATGGTCTGAGCTAACTGCTGAAGTGGAAGCTGCTACAACAGAGAGCAATTAGTCTTAAAATGGCGGCGTCCTGATTAAGCCATACTATTCCCGCTTAGTCCGAATCGCTTCAGAATTGCGGGATCCGGATCGACAATGAGCGTGGAAAAGTTATCGTAAATGACCATGCCAGGCCGGAACCCGGACGGTTTTTTCACATGTTTTTTATTGGTGTAATCGACCGGCACTTTGCTGGAAGCGCGCATTTTACTGAAAAACACGGCCAAATTTGCCGCTTCCAGCAGGGTGAAATCATCGACCTGATTACTCCCGGAACTGCTATTACGGATTAGAACATGTGAACCGGGAGCTTTCTGAACATGCATCCAGATATCATTGGGCGCAGCTATTTCAGTAGTCAGACGATCATTTTGCACATTGTTCTTACCGACCAGAATTTCGATTCCTTGCGAAGATTTGAATTTATGAAAACCGGCTTTTTCGGTGGCGCTACGGCGCCTTTTTTCTTTGCCTTTGTCATGGATTTTACTGCGAACGCCATTGCCGCTGTCTGTATGGCTTCCAGCACGGGCACGGCCTCGAACAGTCTGATAGCCGCTCTGCTGCAACTCGAGACGAATTTCTTCAATTTCTGATGGTTGACTGGCAAACTCAAGGGCGGTCTGAACTGACTCCAGATAAGCAATTTCCTGTTCAGCTTTCTCCAGTTGCTGAGCGGAGAATTTCAGACCTCTCTTGATTTTGGCATATTTCTTAAAGTGCTTTTGAGCATTATCAGCGATGGAAAGGGCCGGATCCAATGGAATAGTAATCGGTGCGCAGGCGGGATCATAGTAATTGGCAAGGGTTATGGCGTTTTGTCCTTTACCACCCGAAGAGCTGGCGCTGAGCAGCAATTCTCCCCAAATACGCCATTGGTCAGCCTGTTCTGCCGTAGCGATCGCTTCTCGATGGGCCTTTGCCCGATGCTGCGCACGTGACAGGGCCTGGCTGATAATCCGGAACAGATTTTGCTTTAATACTGCCAGGCGGTTGTTGGCAGCTGTTATTTCAAAGCTTTCTACAACGCATTGGTTCAGCGGCAAATCCCGTACAATAGTTTTGCCGTCAGAGAGATGCGTCAAAAGATGCGTCGGTTTGACACAGGAAAAACCGATAACATTTCCGGATTTATCAAAGGCTGCGCCAGGTTCCCAGAGGCCTGTACGTGCTTTATCCACCAAATCCGCCAAAACAGCCCAAAGCCTTGAGATATCGGATTCTGAAAGATCACCGGCTGTAGCGGTTGCAGTGCAGCCAGCTCTGGTTAGCAATTCATCTGCCAGCAGCGGACTAATACCATCAAGATGCTTAACAAGGATTTCCCGCACTCTTTTGGCAGGTTCACTTCTGCCAATTACCAAGGAAAAGTCCTCTGCTTTCATAATACGGGGATCCTTTTTGTGCTGCGAAGGGGGAAAGGTGTACTTTTCACCAGGCAGAACCTGACGGACCCGGCTTTGCTGTTCGTTGACATGTTTCACAGCGCCAAGGATTACATCTTCATGGTCGGTTAATATCAGGTTACTATGGCGGCCCATGATCTCCAAATATATATACTTGGCTGCCTGGCCAGCGTATTCTTCAAAAGTGTCGAACTCAAAACGGACGACCCGTTCCAGGCCATATTGCTGCAGATTGATCAGTCTGGCTCCGGTCAGGTGTTTGCGTAACAGCATGGCAAATGGCGGCGGGTTTTGCGGTGCGCCGGGGCGCTCTCCAAGATGAAAACGGGCCAACTGCGCGTGGGCGGAGAGAATCAGGGTCAGGGATTCTCTGACACCGCGCAGTTGTATGGCGACTTCTTCTGGTGCAGATTGATGAATGCGATCAACCCGGGTGTTAACAATTATAGGGCGTAGTTCGTCAATTAGGGCATGAATTGTAAAGCCGTCGAGGGCCATATACTTCACCTCCGCTCTAAGAGTATAACACATCTCGGCTGCCAGATGTTGTGATTGAATAAGTACGAAGGAACAAGGCCAGCAGCGGTCGAATAGGTATAACCAGATCAGCTTCTTTGGTCGGCAGGGAAGGCCGAGATAGGAAGGTAAAAGGAGAGTTTGAGATGGCGACAATCAGACGATATAAAGTGGTACTGCTCATTCTGGGAGCCTTGATATTTTTAGGCATACGGATTCTGGCTGCAACAGATCAGTACTTTGAGTGGTCGCTGCTTTATATTTCCAATGGCATGATTGCACGCGGGATCGACACTCTCAAGAGATCTGTTATTCTGAGTCAAAATGATCTTGAACCGCAGCTTTTGCTGGCGATGGCATACTCTGCGGAAGGCAATTATACCAAGGCAATTCCAGAATACAGAAGAGCTCTTCAGATTGCACCCCACGAAATATTCATATGGGCATTACTGGGCAATGCTTATCAGGAAACCGGCAACTCCAATGCAGCCAAAGCGGCTTTTGAAACAGTCTTAAGGAGCGATCCAGAGTCAGTAACTGCGCTTGTTGGATTGGGGAAAATCGCTCTTTCCTCCGGTCAGCAAACTCAGGCTGAGGAATATTTCAAGAAGGCCATTCAGTTATCACCAGGCCGGTATTCGGGCTACCTGGAACTGGCCGACGTTTATCAGGCATTGGGAAGAAATATGGACGCAGTTGCGGTCCTAAAAGAAGGGATCAAAAAAGCGCCTGGCTATCCGGAATTAGCCTATCGCTTAGGTGCCTTGCTTGAAAAGCTGGGGAAAAAAGAAGAGGCTTTAGTTTACTATAAATTGGCATTGCAATGGGATCCGGCATTTTCGACGGCTAAAGAGGCGGTGGACCGTCTCAGCAGGCTTGGCAAAGCCGCCTGACAGAAGGGGCAGGATTAGCGGTAGCCGTCAAAGGTGGTGGGCAGTGGCAGCGCTTAAGGCGCTGCTTTTTTTGTGCAGGCGCGATCAGAACGTCTTATTGCGTGAGTGTCAAAGTACGGGATTTAGGAATATCCTCATGATAGAACGAAAAAAGGAGTGTTCTTGAAGATGACCGTAAAAATAGACCCGCAGCGCTGTACGGGCTGCCCCGGGTTCGCAGAGCCCCCGTGTGTCGAATGCTGTCCCGGAGATCTCTTGTTTATCAATGAGCAAGGTCATTCAGAAATCCGTAATGAAGCAGAATGCTGGGATTGCATGGCATGTATCAAAGCATGTCCCAATGGTGCATTAGAGACACAGTTGCCTTTTATGCTTGCGGGACCGGGCGCTTCTTTGCGGCCGCAGCTTTTCAAAGATAAGATTCGCTGGATTTGCAAAGATTCGCAAGGCCGGGTAGAAGAATTTGAAATCCCAAGGATCATTGAAAACAAAGAGAGGGACGCCTAGATGGTGACTGTTGATAATGTGAAGGCTGTTGCGGCCGGGGAGGCTGGGGAGACCGGGGAGGCACTGGATACGGTAGCGACTCTTCCGAAAATCAAGGTTCCGCCGCATATCTTGCCCGATTTAGAACTGCTGGCTTCCGGAGGCTATACACCGCTATCAGGCTTTCTTGGTAAAAACGATTATGAAAGCGTTTTGGAAACAATGCGTCTGGCTGACGGGCAAATATGGCCGATTCCAATACAGCTGCCTGTTACCGCTGAAGATGCCGCATTACTTGAAAAACAACCGCTAGCCGCCTTGTGTGGAACGGTATCTGCTGGCGCCGACGCAGACGCAGGTGCAGGCGCAGGCGCAGGCCTGGCCGAGCAGATTTACGGCACAATAACTGTCAGTGAAATTTTTGCCTATGATCCCGAACGTGAAGCGCAGGCAGTTTATCTTACCAGTGATGTTACGCATCCGGGTGTGGCACGGCTTTTTTCCATGCCAAGACTTTATGCTGCCGGAAAAGTCAATCTACTTCGTAGAATTGACCGGGGTGTACCTCCGGAATGTGATTTAACTCCTGCAGAAGCCAAGTCTGAATTCCAGAGCAGGGGATGGCGGCGCATAGTGGGCTTTCAAACGCGCAATCCGATTCATCGTGCCCATGAGTATATTCTCAAGTGCGCTCTGGAAATTTGTGACGGCTTGTTTTTGCACCCACTGGTGGGAGAAACCAAGTCAGACGACCTTCCGCCGGATTTGCGCATGGATACCTACCAAGCGCTGATTGATGGCTATTTTCCCAGAGAACGGGTTTTATTATCTGTCTTTCCGGCGGCGATGCGCTATGCCGGTCCGCGTGAAGCAGTGTTTCATGCATTGGTGAGGCGCAACTACGGGTGTACACACTTCATCGTCGGAAGAGATCATGCGGGGGTAGGATCTTTTTACGGAACCTACGATGCTCAGAAAATCTTCGACCGTTTTAGCTCCGGGGAGCTCGGGATCGAACCCTTGTTTTTTGAACACACCTTCTATTGCCGAAAGTGCGAGACCGTGGCTTCGCTAAAAACCTGTCCCCATGACAGGGTCGAGCATCTAGTTCTTAGTGGCACAAGCGTACGTGAGATGATCGCCCGGCGCGAGAGTCTTCCTGCCGAATATACCCGCCCCGAAGTCGCCCAAATTCTTTTAAAGTGACTTTTGCATTCATGACTTTTTAAACTCCCTGTGGCTTTCATTTTTACTATTGTTTCTGCATATATGTTAGGAGCACGTGAATGGACACGCAGGGAGGAGATGGGTATGAAGAACTGGCATCATAAAACAATCGACGCAGTTGTCACAGAACTAAACACTGATTCTGAAAGAGGACTGTCACAACGCGAAAGCGCCAGGCGGCTGCTTCAGTCAGGTCCTAACAAACTTCCCGAAAAAGGCGGCATTTCGCCCCTAAAAATGCTGGCCGGACAGTTTACTGATTTCATGGTAATGGTATTATTGGGTGCCACGGCGATTTCATGGCTGCTTGGCGAACGCAATGATGCTCTGGCCATTTTGGCAATTGTCATTATGAATGCCTTGCTTGGCTTTGTACAGGAATATCGAGCGGAAAAATCGCTGGCGGCTTTGAAAGATCTTACTGCACCTCAGGCCAGAGTGGTTCGCGAAGGGCAGATTATGGTGATCCCGGCCAGTGAAGTCGTGCCTGGAGACCTGCTGATGCTGGAAAGCGGAGACCGTATTTGTGCAGATGCCCGCATTGTGCGTGCTAACTCTATGGAAGTGGATGAATCCCCGCTAACTGGAGAATCACTGCCAGTTGCCAAGAGTGAAGCCATAATGAGCCAAGGGCAGCATGCACTGGGAGACCTGCGCAACATGGTTTTTGCAGGTACATTAGTAACCAGGGGACGCGCATCAGTAATTGTTACTGACACTGGCACCTCCACGGAACTGGGTAAGATCGCCGACATGATTTCGGCTGCTGAATCCGGCGATACCCCACTGCAGAAACGCCTGACGCAATTAGGAAAGTGGCTGGTACTGGTCTGCGGATTGCTCTGTTTGCTTGTTGGTTTGATTGGAATCCTGCGTGGCGAGTCATTCCGTGATATGTTTTTCTCAGCCGTAAGCCTGGCAGTGGCAGCCATTCCAGAAGGACTGCCTGCGATTGTCACGATTGCGCTGGCTATTGGTGTGCAAAGAATGATTCGGCGCAAAGCCATTATACGCAGGCTTCCTGCTGTTGAGACGCTGGGCTGTGCAACCGTCATTTGCTCAGATAAAACGGGAACGCTCACCGAGAATGAAATGACGGCGGTAACCATTTATGCTGGAGCCAAGGGAAAAGAATATCAGATAACGGGAGTTGGTTATCGCCCGGAGGGACAGTTTCTTAGTAATGGAAAACCGATTGATATATCAAGGGATTATGCGTTGACATTGGCTTTAACAGCCAGTGTTCTCTGCAATAACTCTTATCTGGAAAATGTTACCGGCACAGATGGAAAACCCGCCCCCGCTGAGAGCCGTCCGGGATGGAAAGTAATTGGCGATCCTACTGAAGGTGCCCTGCTGGTGGCGGCCTTGAAAGCCAGTATTAGCCGCGATGAACTTGAAAAGGCCTGGCGTCTGGTAGAGGAGTTTCCATTTGAATCGGAGCGTAAACGTATGTCGGTAGTCTGCTCCGATAAAAAAGGCGCGCATTTTGTCTTTGCGAAAGGCGCCCCGGAATCAATTCTGCCATTGTGTACTGAAATTCAGGCGGACGGGGTATCTCAGAAAATCACCGATGCGGATCGTCATCAGATCTTAAATCAGAACTCGCTGATGGCTAAAAAAGCGCTGAGAGTACTGGCACTGGCCTATAAACCGCTCCCTCATGACAACAACAAGCTCACGGTCACTCAGGCTGAACAGAATCTAGTTTTCCTTGGTCTGGTCGGAATGCATGATCCGCCGCGTGCAGAGGCTGCCTTTGCCATCGCAACTTGCCGTGAAGCAGGCATCCATCCTGTCATGATCACGGGAGACCATCCGCAAACCGCTATGGCAGTTGCCAAAGAGATTGGACTCCTCAGCGGGCGGCGCACAATCGTGACCGGGCCTGAATTGGAGGGCATGTCCCAGTCTGAATTGGAAAAGCGCATCAAAGATGTCTCCGTTTTTGCCAGAGTGTCACCGCAGCATAAATTGCGTATAGTGCAAGCCTTGAAAAAAAGAGGCGAAGTGGTGGCAATGACTGGCGACGGTGTTAATGATGCTCCGGCCGTCAAAGAGGCGGATATTGGAGTAGCAATGGGCATGACCGGCACAGAGGTCACCAAAGAAGCGGCCGCCATGATTGTGACAGACGACAATTTCGCCAGCATCGTAGCAGCAGTTGAGGAAGGACGCGCTATCTATGCCAATATCCGCAAGTTCATTAGGTACTTGCTGGGCTGCAATACTGGAGAGATTTTGACGATGTTTATTGCGGCCATCAGCGGGATGCAGCTGCCGCTCTTGCCAATGCAGATCTTATGGACTAATCTGGTGACCGATGGATTACCTGCGCTGGCTCTAGGGGTTGAAGCACCGGAGCAGAATCTCATGCAAAGGCCTCCCCGCAAACCTTCGGAAAGCATTTTTGCCAATGGATTAGCCGGTTCCATGCTTTTCAGGGGAATTGCCATTGGAGCATGCACCATTGCCGCATTCCTTATCGCCCTGCGTACTGGGCCATTGGCTTACGCCCGTACAGTGGCTTTTACCACACTGGTATTGGCGCAGCTAATTTTTGCCTTTGAATGTCGCTCCGAAGAACGCGGCTTGTTTGAAAACGGTCTGTTTGGCAACTGGTATCTGATCGGAGCAGATCTGATATCATTGGCGATGCAACTGGCCGTCATATATTTCGCACCGCTGAGAGACATTTTTGGTACTGTTGCACTCGACTTAAAAGATTGGGGACTGATTGTTCTGTTTTCATCCTTGAGCATGCTGGTGAGTGAGTTGGTGCGCTTTATCAAAAAAGCGATTCGAAAAGTAGTATCCATAAAAAGGCGTCCAGGCCTTGCACGGGCATAAATCACTGGCATACTTGCGTATGCTGTCATATTGGTATACCGGTATATTGCATGAGGGGCAGTGGAAAACTAAACCAAGTTTTCTCCGGGAGTCTGCTCTGGGAGTGAAAAGCTTGTGCCACTGATTCTCATTCTGCTATTCGGGTTCATACTGCTATATTTCATTCCAGTGCGTTTTCAGGTCAATGCGCTGCTGAGTCCGGCGCTTCAGACTGTCCGGCTGGATTTGAAGCTGTTCTATGGTTTGTTCAGTTTTACGCATCAATATAACTCAGAAGACCAAAAGCTGAAAGATGACACGTCCGAGGACAAACGCGAGGAAAAAGAAAAAGATTCACAACATCGCAAAAGCTATCTGCCGCAGCTGTCTGAGTTTTGGGATCGGGCAAAAGATTACGGACTCGGCATAGCGCTGTTATCGCTATTTATTAACAATAAATATGTCCATTGGGTGGCTTCATTTTCAGCGACACACTCGCAAACCAAATGCCTTAATTTCCGCTGGATCACCGTTCTGGGGCTTGGTGATGCGGCCGCCACAGCCGTTGCCACTGGCGCGTCATACGCTGTTACGGGGTTGGCTTTGGGGTACTTGCAGCAGTATATTGATTTCAGCAAGTGCAAAAAGCATCAGCTTTCCATCCTGCCATCCTACGATCAGGCAAAGCTGGAGACGGACTTCTTCTGTATATTAGAGCTCAAAATAGGTCATATTATTGCTGCAGGTTTCCGCAACTATCTCAGACACTTTCTGAGAAAGGAAGGAGTGCAATCCCACGAACGAACATCCTATTGAAGGCTTAATGAAAACTACCATGTCCAATATTAAAGAAATGGTCGATGTTAACACCATTTTGGGTGATCCTGTGGAAACCCCGGATGGGACAGTGATTGTTCCTGTATCACGTGTAACATTTGGCTTTGCAGCAGGCGGTTCAGAATTTGACAGCAACAACCGCGCTCAACGTGACCGCGAACGGGAACGTGAGCGCGAAAATGCGGAATCTTCTCAGCTGCCCTTTGGTGGCGGCAGTGGTGCCGGAATTACTTTGAACCCGGTCGGTTTTCTGACTGTAGGCCAGGGTGATACCAGATTCGTCCCGGTAGGAGGCAATGCCGTATTTGATCGGGTTTTGGATACCATGCCTGATCTGATTGATAAGATTGACGGGCTGTTAAGGGGGAAGAAGGACACCCTAACGCATTGACCAACATCGGCTTAGACGGCAAACCATGCTTGTCGCAGCTGAATTGGACTGGATTGTCGAGGCTTATGCGCCGCGGATCACCGCGGCTTTTTTGCAGGCCTTCCGGGGGCCAGTGCGCGGTCTGGCTGCCAGTTCATACGAGACCTTATATTGTTCCCAGTCATTTCAAAAAGGGATTGCGCGTCAGGATCAGAAAAAAGTTCAGTCGTTGAATGATTTGACCACGTTGAATGGTTTTAACTCATTGATCCGGAGGTCGCGTTGTCATGAAACGGATAATAGCAGTATGTTTGCTGGCTTTCTGCCTGCTACTCAAGGTGACTGGCCTGGCCTGGGGCAGTCCTGCCGTGTCCGCCAATTCTGCCATTCTGATGGATGTCACTACCGGCAAGATTCTTTATCAGAAAAATATCCATCAGCAAATGGAGCCAGCCAGTACTACGAAGATCCTTACTGCTATTGTTGCCATTGAAAATGGTGACTTAAATTCCAAAATCTCTGTTAGCAAGAATGCGGCGCGCGTGGAAGGTTCTTCGATCTGGCTGTCACAAGGGGAAGTCCAGACACTGGAGGATCTGCTTTATGGCGTTTTGCTCAGTTCTGGCAATGATGCCTCGGTTGCGGTGGCTGAACATATTGCCGGCGATCAAGAGCGTTTCGCGGTCATGCTTAATGAAAAAGCGCGTGCCATTGGTGCCAGGGAAAGCAACTTCGTTAATCCTCATGGACTTCCGGAGTCGGGTCATTTAACAACCGTTAATGATATGGCGCTCATCACACGTTATGCCCTGCATAACCCGGTTTTTGCCAAAATGGTCTCTACACGACAGTATGTAATTCCTTGGCCAGGAAACGAATGGGATCGTTCTCTGACAAATCACAACAAACTACTCTGGCGTCTTGAAGGAGCGGATGGCGTTAAAACCGGTTATACCAGATCCGCTGGCCATTGTCTGGTAGCCTCCGCCACCAGGGAAAATCATCAACTGCTGGCCGTGGTTTTTAAGAGCCAGAACATGTATAACGACTGTGCGAACCTCTTGGAATGGGGGTTTGCCAATTATGATTTGATGCGTATAGCCGCCGCGGGTGAGATAATTGGGGCAGTGAACATTACTGACGGAGTGAACAATACCGTCAATGTGCTTCCCGCTCAAACACTGAATCTGGTACTTGAAAAGAATTTAGCAACAAAAATTGCTTTAGAGGTTGACCTTCCCTCTGGCATTTTGGCTCCGGTAGAGCGCCTGCAAAAAATCGGGAAGCTAAGAGTGGTCTGCGATGGTGAAGTTTTGGCTGAGACAGACTTAATCGCAGAAGAGGCCGTAGCTCGCAGAACTTTGTTGCAGGTATTTATTGCCTGGCTAAAAAGACTGTTTGGACGTTAAAAACCAGGCAGTAAAAACACATAAGAAAGCAGCAAAAAGCATGTTAGGAACATGACCCCGACTGACTATGACAGGACGGGGTTTTATGATACTATTTTGGCAGTAGGTATTTGTTTTTGGTGGTGATTCATGCCATGGAGCGTTTGCAGAAATACTTGGCAGCTCAGGGGGTTGCTTCGCGCCGGCATGCCGAAGACTTGATCCGGCAGGGCAAAGTAACAGTGAATGGCATTGTTGTTCGCGAAATGGGATATAAGATTGAGCCGGGACAAGATAAAATCGCGGTTAACGGACAAGCAATAATGCCCGAAAGCAAAAAAGTGTATTTGATGCTGAACAAACCAGCCGGTGTACTGGTTACCGCCCAGGACACGCATGATCGAAAGACGGTGCTGGATCTGATCGGCGATATTGGAACACGCGTCTTTCCGGTTGGCCGTCTGGACAAAGACACCGAGGGATTACTATTATTAACCAATGACGGAGATTTATCCTATGCATTAACCCATCCAAGCAAAGAGGTTACGAAAGAATATCATGCCACTGTGGCCGGTGTTCCTGACAAGCGGCAACTAGATCGCTTGCGTCAGGGGATAATTATCGAAGGACGTCGGACCGCTCCGGCACAGGTTGATATAATCAAATCCGGAAATGGGTATGCTATTCTACGAATCAGGATTCATGAAGGCCGCAAGCGGCAAGTCAGAAGAATGTGCCAGGCGATCGGACATCCGGTCAGCAGATTGCTCCGAGTGCAATTAGGACCCCTGACTATAGAAGGACTTGCGCCGGGGAGTTACCGCCACCTTACAGAAAATGAACTAGGGGCTTTGCGGACTATACTGCCGGATTGGAACGGTAATTAAAGCATTGCAGCCAAAACCCGCGAGGTGAGTTTGATTTGAAAACACCTGTCCGGGCGAGATTGCGTTTTGACTTTCGTGGAGAACCAAAGAGCCGGCGCTTTATTTTCGGCTCTGAAGATCCAGCGCAAGCCGCAGAAAAGGTCAGAGAGAGACAGGTCGAAATACTGCGCAATATGCCTTTACAAGGGCTTGAGCTTGAAAGCATCGAAGATGGCAACGAAATTTACCGTCTTGCGTCTGATGCCCCAAACGAAGGGGCCGTGGCCTATGCGCCTGTAGAGTTAACCGTTACCGCTGCCTCAATTGAAGACTTGGCGCAGCTGACCATGAAAAAGGAGTTTCGCTGTATCAAGATTCTGGAGCCGGAACAAATAGAACTCACCCAATATGATGTAGAACGTATGTTATATCGCCTTAGTGAGCAAAACCGACAAGCAGGCTTATACAATCAGGATTTCCAGTGAAGCCGGGAGGGCATCATGGCACTGCATTTTGTCAGAAGGCATTTTTCCAGGGATTTGGGTATAGATTTGGGCACGACTAACAGTCTGGTCTATGAACGCGGCCGTGGCGTCGTATTACGTGAACCTTCGGTCGTGGCAGTTAAGAATGGGCCAACCAGAGAAATTCTGGCCATTGGCGAAGAAGCCCGCCAAATGATTGGCAGGACTCCGGGAGACATTGAGGCTATCAAGCCGCTCAATGCGGGTGTGATTGGCGATTTCAATATTACCAGAGAAATGATTCGTTATTTGATCAGAAAAGTCACCAAGGGAAGGCCTTTTTTCAAACCCAGGGTGGTCATTAGTGTTACGTCTCAGATTACGGATGTTGAACGCCGCGCGCTCACTGAAGCTACACTCTGGGCTGGAGCCCGGGAGGCATTCTTGATCGAAGAGCCAGTTGCGGCCGCTATCGGGGCGGGCCTTCCTGTTCACGAGCCTTCTGGTAATATGGTGGTTGATATCGGTGGCGGGACCACCGATATTGCCGTTATTTCTCTGGGGAGTATCGTCACCGGACAACTGATCAGAGTAGGCGGAGAAGCATTTGACGAATCAATATTGCGCTTTATCAGGCGCAAATTCAATCTTATGATAGGCGAACGAACAGCCGAGCAACTGAAAATTACGGCTGCCTGGGCAATCGAACCTACGGAAAAAATGAACAGCGTTGTTGATGTGCGCGGCCGCGATTACATCAGCGGCTTGCCAAAAGAAATCCAGGTCAAAGCCAGCGAGCTTTATGAAGCTGTGCAGGAACCACTGGAGGCAATCATAGTCGGCATAAAGACGCTTTTGGAAAACACGCCGCCCGAATTGCTCTCGGATATTATGAACAAGGAGATCGTGGTAACGGGAGGCGGTTCCTTGATGCGCGGATTGGCCGAACGACTGAGCAAAGAGATTAATATGCCGGTCCGTATTGCCGACAATCCTTTTGATTGTGTTGTCCTTGGTATTGGCCAGACTCTTGAGAACATTTCTAAATACCAGCGCTTGTTCATTGCGGCGAAAAAAGCCGCGACTTGACCTGCAAAGGACTGCCAAAAGCTCGCCTGGCAGTACACTCCCAACCAGGCACACCCCAAATTTTGATCGCATGGTCAAAGTTTGGAGTGTTTTTTTATGGGAATTTGATTGACACCCGCCTCCGTCACGGCTAAACTTAGATAGAGATTAGCATAGAACTGAAAAGGGTGATTTATTTGCGCGTTAGGAGTTGGCAGATCGGAATTGGACTGATCTGTATGCTGTTGGCCATGTTAGTGGTCTGGCAGTTCCGGACTCAGGAACAGATGCGTAAATGGCTTCCATCCAGTAATGTTGATGAGCTGGCAACGCTGCTGAAAAATCAGGAAGATACTCAAAAAAAGCTGGAAAGCGAGATCCAGACTTTGCGTAATCAGCTTCATAACTATGATCGCGATGCTGAACTGGAAAGACTGCGCGCTATGGCAGGTTTGACCGCTCTTGAAGGGCCCGGGATCGAAATTCTCCTGGACGATAAAAAGGATATCGCCCGCGATGAAGAACCCATCTTTTTCATTGTTCACTATGACCAGGTTGAAGGAGTAATCAATGAGTTATTTGCGGCTGGTGCCGAAGCAATCGAGATTAATGGCGAACGCATTGTAACCACCACCGGTTTTAGCTGCGTTGGCACGACCATACTGGTTGACACCAAAAGGATGGCGCCGCCTTATATTATTCGCGCCATTGGCGACCCGCAGACGCTGGAAAATGCAATCATGATCCGCGGAGGATATGTGGAGCAGCAAATCCTGCAATGGGGTTTGGAGTTCCAGGTCAAGAGGGTAGACAATCAAAAAATTAATGCATACCGTGGCAGCCTCAGTTTCGATTATGCCCGTGTGACAGGAGGGAGTCAATAAAATGCTGATTCCGCTGCTTGGGACCATCGCCGGAATTTTGCTTGGCTTTCTCATACCTGTGGAAATCCCCGTCAACATGGTGAGTTACACCGCCGTGGCAATCATGGCGGGTCTGGATGCCATTTTCGGTGGTATGCGTGCCCAATTCGAAGGGAATTTCAGTTTTCAAAAATTCCTGACCAGCTTTTTTATTAATATTGCTGTGGCTGCCGTTCTGACATGGATTGGCGATTTACTCGGTATCGATATTTATATCGGTGCCGTGGTAGCATTTAGCATCCGGATTTTCAACAATCTTTCGATCCTGCGCGGTCTGGTCTACGAGCGACTGTTCCATAAGAACAAATAATTGACAAAACGTTTTCATGTGTATAATATAGATATAAAAATTGATCATTGGAAAGACTGTGATGGAGAGAGTAGGGCGAGTACATGTCCCAGAGAGCCGGAGCATGGTGGAAACCGGTGTCATTGTACCGTCTGAAGATCACTCCGGAGTCGCTGTCCGAAAGGTTTTGCCTATAATGCCCGTTGCCGTAAAGTGCGAAAACGTGCGGACGTGCGGACGAAAGATGGCAAAGACTGATTAAGCACAGCCGGCAGCTGCCGTTAAAAGCGTTGAGAGGATCGCCGCTTATGTGCCTTGCCTTGCCATTCAGACTGCTGCGATCAACTTGGGTGGTAACACGGATTAAGCACTCCGTCCCTTGGACGAAGTGTTTTTTTTGTCTTTTGGAAAGGGGAAATTGAAATGGATTACAACAAAACTATGAATCTCCCTGTAACGGATTTCCCAATGCGTGCCAATCTGCCGGAACGCGAGCCCGGAATTCAGAAAATGTGGGAAGAGCATGACGTTTATCATCAGGTTCTTAACCGGGCCAAGGAGAAAAAACTGCCGCCATTTATTTTGCATGACGGTCCTCCATATGCCAATGGACATATGCATATGGGGCACGCTCTGAATAAGACGCTGAAAGATATCATCATCAAGTTTCGCGCCATGCAGGGGCATTACACCCCCATGATTCATGGATGGGATACGCATGGTTTGCCGATCGAGCAGGGCGTCATAAAGAACCTGAAAGTTAACCGTTTTGAAGTCGGGCCGGTAGAATTTCGCAAAAAATGTGCTGAGTACGCGCTCCAGTTTCAAAGTATTCAGGAGCAGGAGATCCGCCGTCTGGGCGTATGGGGCCTTTGGGAATCTTCGTACCTGACACTGAAGCCGCAGTACGAAGCTAAGCAAATTGAAGTTTTCGGCGAAATGGCTTCCAAAGGATACATTTACAAGGGGCTGAAGCCAGTCTACTGGTGTGCTGCTTGCGAAACCGCGCTGGCAGAAGCAGAAATCGAATATGACGATCATCAGTCTTATTCCATCTATGTCAAATTTGCGGTGCGCGACGGAAAAGGCGTTTTGCCGGAGAAGGATACTTATGTCGTTATTTGGACGACTACTCCCTGGACGCTGCCTGCCAACGTTGCTATTTGTCTGCATCCGGATTTTGAGTATACTCTGCTTGATAACGGCCATGAGAAGTTGCTGGTAGCAGCAGAATTGGCTGAGCAGTTCTTAAAAGAAACCGGTCTTGAGGGATATCATAGTGTTGGCGAACGTATTCCTGGACGATCTCTGGAAGGCGTCGTTGCAAGGCATCCTTTTATCGAACGCGATTCACTCCTGATTCTTGGCGAGCATGTGACGAGCGATACCGGCACGGGTTGTGTTCATACCGCACCTGGACATGGTATGGAAGACTATGAGGTTGGCCGGCTGTATAACCTGCCGATTATTTCTCCGGTCACCGGTAAAGGCACATTCTCAGAAGAGGCCGGAAAATACGCCGGAATGAAGCTGGAGGACGCCAACCCGGCTATCGTTGAAGATTTGCGTACGAGCGGACATCTGATTTCCGCAGGAACCCTATCGCATCAATACGCACATTGCTGGCGCTGCAAACGTCCGGTTTATTTTCGTGCCACAGAGCAATGGTTTGCATCTATCGAAGGTTTCAGGGAGAAAGCCCTGGAGGCTATCAAGGATGTGCGGTGGATTCCTGCCTGGGGCGAGGAACGCATCAGCAATATGGTAGCCGGCAGGAGTGATTGGTGTATTTCGCGGCAGCGTATGTGGGGCGTGCCAATTCCAATCTTCTATTGCGAAGATTGCGGAACACCACTAATGACTCAAGAAACCATTCTGTCGGTGCGTGATCATTTTGCCAAAGAAGGGTCCAATGCCTGGTATGCACATTCGGCAGAAGAATTACTGCCGCCTGGTACCAAGTGCGCTCATGAAGGCTGCGGCGGAACCAAATTCCGCAAAGAGCAGGATATCATGGATGTCTGGTTTGATTCCGGCTCCAGTCATGCGGCTGTTTTGGAAGAGAACCCGGATCTTACCTGGCCATGTGACCTTTATTTGGAGGGTTCGGATCAGTACCGCGGCTGGTTCCAGTCTTCGCTGCTTACCGCCGTTGCAACACGCGGGCGGGCACCTTATCGCACTCAGTTGACACACGGCTTTATTCTCGATGCTCAGAGTCGTAAGATGTCAAAATCAGAAGGCAATGTCATTGCGCCTGAGACGATCATCAAGCAGTTTGGTGCTGATTTGCTGCGGCTTTGGGTTGCCTCGTCAGACTATAAGGCTGATGTTATCGTTTCAATGGAGATTTTCAAGCAGCTGTCAGAGGTTTATCGCCGCATTCGCAATACGGCCCGCTTCCTGCTGGCGAACCTGAATGATTTTGATCCGGAAAAGGATAGTGTGCCATACGAAGAGCTTAGTGAATTGGATCGCTGGGCCCTAATGAGAAATGAGCAGCTACTGCGCAAGGTCACGAAAGCTTATGATGAATATGAATTCCACTTGGTGTACCATGCGATTCATAACTATTGCGTCGTTGATATGAGTGCTCTGTATCTCGATATCGTTAAAGACAGACTATATTGCCTGCGCCAGAGAGATCCTAAAAGACGTGCCACACAGACGGTTCTTTACAAAATCCTGAAGGATCTGACGGTCATGATTGCGCCGGTTCTGGTTCATACAGCGGAAGAGATTTGGAGTTATCTGCCGGGCAGCAAGGAAAGTTCGGTGTTCATGGCTTCTTGGCCAGAGTTAAGTGATCGCTATCTTGACGAAAACCTGGATCAAAAATGGTCCAAACTATTAGAGGTTCGTGAAGATGTCTCCAAGGCACTGGAACTGGCCAGAGCAGCCAAGCAAATTGGCTCTTCTTTGGAAGCCCGGGTGATCATCTATCCTACCAAGGAATATATCGCCACTGTCGAAGTCTTTAAATCGCAGCTGGCCGAGTTGTTTATTACTTCTCAGGCGGATGTGGGAGAAAGCGGTGTTGCAGACAACGTGGATGCTGATTCCGTCAAGACTTCTGTTCCCGAAGGCGCTAACGCTCATAAAGGCGCTCAGACAGGTACCGTTGTAGTCGTCTTACCCGCCAACGGAAAGAAATGTCAGAGATGCTGGACATTCAGCGAAACAGTCGGGGAGTGTCAGGATCACCCCGAAATCTGCGCACGCTGCGCTGCGGCTATCGAATAAGGAAGAAGGAGAGGGAGGAACGGGTATGGAAAACTCCAAACCGACTATTCCGGTGGTCATTATTAAAGAGGAAGGGTCTGAAAAGACTGCGATTGACCTTTTTAGCAGGTTAATGGCTGATAGAATTTTATTCCTGAACGGGCCAATTACGACCGAGATGAGCCACATCGTTGTAGCCCAGCTCTTTCATCTGGAAAATCAAGAACCCGGCAAGGACATTCGCATGTTTATCAATTCTCCGGGTGGCGAAATTACTGCCGGATTTGCCATTTATGACGCCATGAAGATGATCAGTTCGCGTGTAATCACGATTTGCTCCGGTATGGCAGCCAGTATGGGTGCGTTTTTGCTGGCCAGTGGCGACTTAAGACAAGCGCTTCCGAACGCCGAAATAATGATCCATCAACCTTCCGGTGGTGTTCAGGGTGTGGCCACTGAAGTGGAAATTGAGGCGCGTCGTATTGTCAGAATGCGTCATAAAATCAACAACCTGCTGGCGCAAATGACTGGTCAGCCGCTCGCCAAGATCGAAGAGGACAGCGATCGTGATTTTTGGATGACAGCTCAGGAGGCCAAAGATTACGGGCTAATTGACGAAGTACTGCTTCCGGAAAGGAGTAAGGCGAAGTCATGAAGGCAGTGATCCCTCTCGCCGGGCTTGGTACCAGGTTGCGGCCGCAAACGTACTCTAAGCCCAAACCGCTAGTAAATGTTGCTGGAAAGCCAGTCTTGGGGCATGTTCTCGACCTGCTTTCGGACTTGCCAATCGATCAGTATATTTTTATTACCGGATATTTGGGCGAGCAAATTGAAGAATACGTGCAAAGCCGCGAGCACAAGTTAAACGCAGTTTTTGTTGAGCAAAAAGAGCGCAAAGGACAGTCGCACGCCATTCATCTTGCCAAAGAGTACCTCGATTCGGATTTGCTGATTCTTTTTGTAGATACCCTTTTTGAGTATCCGATCCGTCGCTTGATTCATACCAGCGGCGATGGAACACTGCTTGTCAAGGAGGTAGCCGATCCTCGCCAATATGGGGTAGTAGTGCTTGAGAACGGATGCATTACACGTCTGGTCGAGAAACCATCCACTCCAGTTTCCAATTTGGCGGTGATTGGTGCATATTACATCCGTAACCACAAGTTGTTCCTGGAGTGCCTGGAAAAGCAAGTTACTTCGGGTGAAACCAACAAGGGAGAGTACTATCTGGCCGATTGCCTGCAAATGATGATTGACCAGGGCGCGGAACTGCGGGCCGACAATGTTGGCGTATGGCTTGACTGCGGAAGCTCGGATAATTTATTGGAAGCTAACCGGTATTTGCTGAAAAAATCCCATTATGTTGGCGGACAGGTGGAGAACTCGATTCTGAAGCCGCCCGTTTATATCGCGGACAGTGCGGTCGTCAAGAACTGTGTACTTGGTCCGCATGTATCTGTTGCCAGCGGAGTTCATGTCGAGGAATCGATTATCAGCGATAGTATTATTAGTGAAGAAGCCATTATTGCCAAAACGCACCTGCGAGGATCTTTAATCGGAAAGAATGCCAGAGTACAAGGCACTCCTGTACGATTGAATGTTGGCGATCACAGTGAAATCAGCTACTAAAAAGATTGCGGCTGTCGATAAGCGACAGCCGCTTTTTTTTGAGTGTAACGCGCCAAATGCGGGAAAAATGATTGGAGGGACACTAATGACTAAATGGCCGCAACGAGGTCTTTACGCCAGACTTCTGCAGCAGATTGATCATCTGAACCGCATGCTGGAGCGGGCTAACCTTGTGGAATATATGCAATTAATTCAATCTCCGCGACGCATGTTTTTCCTGAACTTTTTTGCGGGTGTTGCAAGAGGATTCGGTATTGCGGTTGGTTTCACAATTATTGGAGCGCTATTCGTCTATTTGCTTACCAGATTGGCCAGTCTAAATCTGCCGATTATCGGAGAGTTTATTGCTCAGCTAGTCAGGATTGTTGAGCAACAGCTGCGCTGACGGGAAGGATGCTACGCAATAACCTCGCCGATGGATCAGATTATTTGAAGGTTGGGGGTTATGTAATGGGTACAAATGCTGTTGATTTGAACTGCATAAAGTGGTTTCTGGAGCAAAAACGCGACAGAATCAACAGGCAATTGCAGCAAAGTGATGAATACGGTTTGAATCAAAGCCTTAAGGATTCAGTGCACGAGTTGTCTGCTTATGATAATCATCCGGCGGATTTGGGCAGCGAGACTTATGAACGGGAAAAGGATCTGTCTCTCAGGGAATTATCCCGGCGTACCCTTGAAAAAATCGATGATGCCCTTGAACGCATTGCCGAGGGTAAATATGGTATTTGCGAACATTGCGGCCGACAGATTGCTCCCGATCGGCTGACAGCGCTTCCCGAAACGACTCTCTGTCTGGATTGCGAGCTGGAGATTGAGGACGAACAAGATCGCACGTCCAGACCGGTTGAAGAAACACTGCTATATCCGCCATTCAGTCGTACATTTCTGGACGACAGTGATTATTCCGGCACAGATGGCGAAGACATTTGGCAGGATGTAGCAAAATATGGCACTTCAGAAACAGCCACCGATCTGGGCGGCGATTTCAGTTTTGATAATCCGCAGATCGATGGCGATGAGGAGATTGGCACAGTGGAAGCAGTAGAAAAACTACCGTATGAGCATCCGGATGAGGAGGCTGATGAAGTCGCCGATGAGGAGGCCGATGAGGATCCGGACTCCTGATGATACAGAACCTTGATGACTTTCCTGTTTTTCCTTCAGTTGCAGATGGGCCTTTCAGTTCTTATAATAAAGGAAACAAACCGTGGATGGCGAATTTTATATTTGATAAAGTTCAAGTCCGCCGCCTAAAAACTGAAGGGAATGAACTAATGTATGAAACCAATTATTGGTCGGATTTTCGGGCTGGACATTCATGGCTATGGTACAGCAATCGCACTTGGTTTTCTTACCGCTGTCATTATCGGAATCATCCTTGGCCGTAAGAAAGGGTTCCAGTTTGAGACCATTATTGACGTTGCCATTTTTGGATGTATTGGCGGATTGGTAGGAGCCAAACTGGGCTATGCCATTCTGAATTTGCGGTTTTATCTGGCGTATCCCTTGGCATTTCTGGATTTTCGTGAAGGCTATTCCATTGTAGGCGGGCTTTTGGGCGGAACGTTGGCTGGTATTCTTTATCTTCGTAAAAAGAAGCTGCCGGTGTGGAAAATGGCTGATGTAGCAGCCTATTGTATTCCGCCAGCCTATGCTATTGGGCGTGTCGGATGTCTTCTGGAAGGCTGCTGCTATGGTGTGGAATCGGATGTACCCTGGGCTCTCGCTTGCGGCCCCGGTTCTGCTTTGCGGCATCCAACTCAGATTTACTCCAGTATTGGTGCATTGATTATCCTGTTAATCCTGTTCTTGCAGAGAAAACACAAACGGTTCTCAGGATTCTTCTTTGCACAGTTTATTTTCCTTTATTCAATTGAACGCTTTATCGTTGAGCTTTTCCGCGAAGGTGACGCTATCCTGCTAGGGCTTTCCTATGCGCAGATATTTACGATATTCTCCGGACTGGCTGCCCTGGCCGTAATGATCGTTGGCGAGCGTCGCAGACTGAACAGACTGAAAGGAGAAACCGTTTCGGATGGCGAACCCGGAGATGAAGAGCTTCATAGTTAATCCGGATGAAGCAGGTCAAAGGCTGGACGCATTTCTGACCGATAAAGGGGCGGGTCCTTCCCGCTCCTTTTTGCAGAAAATAATCGCGGACAACGGTGCCATGGTAAATGGAAAAATAGCCAAGGCAGGATATCGCTTGGTTGAAGGCGATAAAGTTGAGATCACCATTCCGGAACTTAAGCCGCTGGAAGTAAGCCCACAGGATATTGCGCTGGATATTCTTTATGAGGATGATGATCTAATCGTTATTAACAAGCCCCGCGGTCTGGTGGTTCATCCAGCGGCAGGCAATCATGACAGTACGCTGGTTAATGCGCTGATGTGGCACTGCACGAACCTTTCAGGTATCGGAGGGATTATCAGGCCGGGGATTGTGCATCGCATTGATAAAGATACATCTGGCATATTAGTGGCCGCAAAAAATGATTTTGCGCATTTGGCGCTGGCGGCGCAGTTTAAAGAGCACTCCATCACCAGGGTATACCTAGGCGTCGTCGTCGGTATTCCGCCTGCTGAGTACGGTACTATTAATGCTCCCATTGGACGTCATCCCACGGAAAGAAAGAAAATGGCTGTTGTGCCGGGCGGCCGCAACGCTGTTACGCATTACCGCTTATTGGAGAAGTTTCGGCGCAACGCGCTGGTTGAGCTCCGGCTGGAGACTGGCCGCACTCATCAGATTCGGGTTCATATGACGCATATTGGTCATCCTCTGCTTGGAGATGTTACGTACGGCAAAACCCGCAGTCGATGCAAAATGCTTTCCGGGCAAGCCTTACATGCTGCCGTATTAGGGTTTGTACATCCAAGGACCGGGCAGTATCTGGAATTTAAGGCAGAAATGCCTGCCGATATGCAGGACCTTGTTGCGCAACTGCGCGCGGGAGCGGAATAGTGCGAAGACGACACAGGGGAGAGGGGAGGGGTCTGTGAAGTGCAGATTCATTGGTTTCCGGGACATATGGCGAAAGCCAAACGCGAAATAACTGAATTGTTGAAATTGGTCGATTTGGTTTTAGAAGTGCGCGATGCCAGAATTCCTATCAGCAGTCGTAATCCTGATATCAATCGTCTGACTGCTGGCAAAGAACGGATCATCCTGCTTAATAAATCAGACCTTGCTGATAATAACGCAAATGCAGTTTGGATTAAGCACCTTACTAAGGATCAGGAACAAACTTCAGTTTTGGCAGTGAACGCCAAGAGTGGAGAAGGATTTCAGGTATTATTGAAGATGCTTAAGAAGAGCGGCGAAAATCTTGCTGCCAGGCTCAAAGAACGCGGGCGCCTGCCGCGTCCACTGCGCATATTGGTTGTTGGTATCCCCAATGTTGGCAAATCAACTGTGCTCAATCGTATGGCAGGGCGTAAGGCGGCCAAAACCGGCGATTTGCCCGGTGTCACCAGAGGCAAACAATGGATTACGCTGGCGGGTGGCATTGAAATGCTCGATTCGCCAGGCCTCTTGCCCCCGAAAATTGAGGACCCGGATGTTGGGGTGAGACTGGCCATGATCGGCACTATTCCGGAAGAGCTTGTCGATCAAGAGGAACTGGCCTGCCGGCTACTGTCATTTCTAACCCGCAATTACGCCAATACGCTGAGTGAGAGATACGGCGTAGTGGTGACTTCTGAGCAATCATTGGAGGAAGCCCACGATTTGCTGGCTGTCCTGGCCAAAAAGAGAGGCTGCCTGCAAACGGGAGGCAGCCTTGATTTACTTAGAATGGCACGCATCTTGTTTGATGATTTTCGTAGCGGCAAATTGGGACGTATTACCCTGGAACTGCCTCTTGACGAGATTCATTAGCAACAAAACGCATAAACGCTGCTCCGCCGACAAAAGTGTTCAAATAGAAAGTGAACACGCGCCAGATGAACACGAACACACCGATGAGATTTTGAGGAACGCCAAAAACTTTGAACAGGGCGGCGAATCCAACTTCGGTTACGCCGCTGCCACCAGGCACCGGAATACAAGAAATAAAGAACAACCAGACAAACTGCACAATCAAAACGGTTGAGAGTACAATCTTCATTCCCAGGCCAAAAAGCAACATCACGGGGGCAATGCCCAGATACAGAGGCCAGTAAAGAATAGTCAGTAAAATGGTCAACAGCAACTGTCCCTTTTTCTGTTTAAAAATCAGTGCCAAATTGGTACGAAACTCTTCAGCCGTAGTCATTACTCTGGCAAAAGCATCGTCAAAACGGTGGCCTAAAATGCGACGCACAATTTTCCGGGCCATGACCCACTGAATTATCTTTCGGAACGCCGTAGGCATCAATAAAGGTACTGCGGTCAAGGCAGAAATAAAAGAAATCACGAAAAACAGTGCTTCACTGGCCGGAAAGCTTGGAAAATATGAACGAAAAATTATATAAAACACTGGCGACAAGAAACTTCTGACAATGGTCGTTAAGGCCACGCGCATCGAAACTACCACGGTAGCCTTTCCTACAGATAATCCCTTTTTGTGAAGAAGATAGACTTGTGTAGGGGGGCCGCCGGTCGTCAGGGGTGTTACATTGCTTGTAAACATACCCGCCAGATTGATGAGCATGGCATCCCGGTGTCCAAGGCGTTCTCCAAGCATGTTTGAGAGTACTTTTAAACGCAATGACTCGACAATCCAGCTGCCAATCAGCATTAAGCTGGCAATCAGGATAAAAATCGGGTTAAACTTTAAGATACCGGACCAAGTGCGCTGATCTACCGTTTCCAATAAAATAAAAGCGGTGATTAGCAGGCTGAGTACGAGTGTTATGATGATGCCTTTTTTGACTAATCCTTTGTTGATCATGCCTGCGCCTCCTTTAAGCGGTATTCTTAAGCGGCTTTCCTGTAGGCGGCTTTCTTGTAAACGGCGTTCTTGCAAGAGGCTTTCCTGTAAACGGTTTTTTGCCAAGCAGCCCAAGCAGCTTAATAACCTCGAATTCATTCTACTATATCACAAGACCTTCCTGCTATCAAATAATACCTGCATTGGTTGGAAAGGGATTACGCCAGATCACAGAGAATCTACCATGTCGGATCGCGACGCCGACTTTGGTACACAGATTTCGGCTTGCCGCGCAAAAACGGAGGATTAGTGAACATATGGCTGGAGTAAAAAGGGCAGATCTTAATCGCAATCTGCGCATGTTGTTACGCAATGAAACCGGCAGGCCTTTTTTCTTTTTAAACGAAGCATTGCTTTCTTCAGTTTCGCAAGAAAATGCCTTTTTTTCCAAAGAAATAGCCCGTCTAAGTAAAATGGCGTTTTTTGAGAAATCAACTCTTGAATCATTTGGGAATTGTAATACAATAACTGTTGGAGAGCACAACCCACCAAACATGCCCGACATGCATGGTTTACCGGACATGCCAGGCGTACCGGACATATCAGGCGTACCAGACATATCAGGCGTACCGGACACCCCGGTGGTTGCCGGCGTAGATGAAGCCGGACGCGGGCCTTTGGCCGGACCTGTTGTTGCAGCCGCTGTAATACTGCCGCCCTGTTCAGCTTTGCCTGGCGTCAATGATTCAAAGCAATTATCGCCTGGCGAGAGGGAAGAGCTGTCTGAAGAGTTGGCCGCTATTGCCCATTATGGCATCGGGGTCATTGGCCCCGAGCAGATTGACGAAGTCAATATCCTGCAGGCCACATACCTGGCAATGCAGCAAGCAGTGGCCAAGTTAAAACTACGACCGCAGTTCATACTGGCTGATGCTGTAACAATTCCAAACCTTAATATTCCGCAAAAGGGAATTATTAAAGGTGATTGCTTATGTATTTCGATTGCTGCGGCATCGATTATGGCGAAGGTTGCGCGCGACAGGATTATGGCTGCCTATGATCGCATCTATCCACAATATGGATTTGCCCATAATCAGGGCTATGGTACAAAGGAGCATCTGGCGGCTCTGGAGCGCTACGGTCCATGTCCGATTCATCGAGTCAGTTTCTGCCGCAATTACTTGCCGGACACACAGAAAAACGCCTGAAAAAAGTATTTTGAGGCAGGAAATAAAGTAAGTTACACGAAAGCTATTAACTGAGTAAAAGTGGGTTTACATAGTGCTATTATTGCCCTTGAGATTCCGTGGGATTTATCCGACGGGTTTCTTTGCGACAATAGCTAATAGCCACCCAAAAAGCAAATGTAACAAAACGAATAGGTGGGAGGGTTCTTGAATGGTTATTCCGTTGGAAAACCAGCCGGTTGCTTCCCCGGTCAGCATCAACAAACGTTGGTGCAAGAGATGCGGAATCTGTATTGCTTTTTGTCCAAAAGGAGTTTTGGCAGCCGGGCCAGATGGTTACCCTGTAGTCGTTGCACCGGAAAAATGTATTAAGTGTCGCTTATGTGAGTTACGCTGTCCGGACTTTTCCATCATTGTTGAGGAAGGTGACAAAAATGGCGGTTGAGCGGTCTGCTCGCCTGATGCAAGGCAATGAAGCATGCGTAGAAGGAGCAATAGCTGCAGGATGCAGGTTTTACGCCGGGTATCCTATTACACCTTCTACCGAAATTGCCGAGTTGATGGCAGCAACTTTGCCGCGCGTTGGCGGAAGATTTATTCAAATGGAAGACGAAATTGCCAGTATGGCCGCAGTAATTGGTGCTTCACTGACTGGCACCAAAGCAATGACAGCTACCAGTGGTCCGGGTTTTTCCTTGAAACAGGAAAATATCGGTTATGCTTCTTTAACAGAAGTTCCATGTGTGATTGTTAATGTTCAGCGTTCTGGTCCGAGCACCGGATTACCAACCTCTCCTGCTCAGGGCGATGTAATGCAGAGCAGATGGGGAACACACGGTGATCACCCAATCATTGTAGTCTCTCCATCGTCAGTATCCGAAACTTACCGGCTGACGATTCAAGCATTTAATCTTTCTGAAAAGTACAGAAACCCCGTAATTTTATTGATGGATGAAGTCGTTGGTCATATGCGGGAACGTGTTGATCTGCATAAATTAGATACTCCTATTATTGACAGGGTAAAACCGACCTGTTTACGTGAAGACTATTTGCCCTACGATGCTCCAATGAACGGAGTAGCACCAATGGCAGATTTCGGCAGTGGCTATCGTAGTCATGTAACGGGCTTGATTCATAGCAAAAAAGGTTTCCCAACCAGCAAAGCGGAAGAAGTTGATTTCTTAATTCGCCGCCTGCACAACAAAATTAGCCAAAATTTGGACGAAATTCTGAAATATGAAGAATATATGACGGATGATGCCGAAATACTGGTGCTTGCTTTCGGTTCGGTGGCGCGTTCAGCATATAATGCTGTCAAGACTGCCCGCCAAAACGGAGTTAAGGCCGGACTGTTCCGTCCGATTACCATCTGGCCGTTCCCGGAAACGGCTGTCGCCAAGTTGGCTGAAAAAGTCAGGCATATCATTGTTCCCGAAATGAACCTCGGACAGTTGCGTCTTGAGGTTGAACGCGTTGCTTGCTCCAGATGTCAGGTAAGCGGAATTAACAGCATTGTCGGCGAGTTGATTGCTCCTGATCATATACTGCGGCGCATTATGGAGGTGTAAAAGAATGGCTTCTCAGCATGCAAAAGATTATCTCCGTAATGCCATGATGCCTCACATCTGGTGTCCGGGATGTGGACATGGCATTATTCTTGGAGCTATACTGAGGGCGATTGACAAGGCGGGCCTTGATCAAGACAAAACGGTAATCGTTTCAGGTATTGGCTGCTCTTCAAGAGCATCAGGCTATATGGATTTTGACACTCTGCATACCACCCATGGACGGGCTCTGGCATTTGCCACCGGTATTAAAATGGCCAAACCGGAACTGAATGTAATTGTCATTATGGGTGACGGTGACTGTTCGGCCATCGGCGGCAATCATTTCATTCATGCCTGTCGTCGTAATATTGATCTGACTGCCATCGTTTTCAACAACTCAATATATGGCATGACCAGCGGTCAATATTCGCCTTTGACTCCGCGTGGCAGTTTTGCCACTACCGCACCATATGGTACCATTGAGCGCGAATTCGACCTTTGCGACCTGGCGATCGCGGCTGGTGCGACTTATGTTGGCCGAGGCACAACTTACCATGCTCAGTTGTTGTCGGATTTGATTGTGAAAGGATTGGCCAATAAAGGATTCTCTCTTATTGAAGGTGTCAGCCAGTGCCCGACTTATTTTGGACGCAAGAATAAGAAGGGCGGGCCGGTCGACATGATTAAATGGCAGCAGGAACATGCTGTAAACGCTGTGGCAGCAGCCAAAATGACGAAGGAGCAGTTGGAAGGCAAGTTTATCGTTGGAGAATTGCATAACAGTCCTGCTCCGGAATACATTGCGGAATATGACAAAATAATTACCGCAAGGAGGGCCTGAGTATGGAAAGTGCAATTGAATTTCGGTTGGGCGGCTCCGGCGGACAAGGTTTAATTCTTGCCGGAATTATATTGGCTGACGCCGCCATTCTGGAAGGCAAGAACGCCGTCCAGACACAAAGCTATGGCCCGGAGGCACGTGGAGGCGCCAGTAAGGCGGAAGTGATCATTAGCTATTCCGCCATTGATTATCCCAAAGTCACAAAACCGCATGTATTGCTTTGTCTGTCTGATGAAGCTTATCGCAAATATGGAGAAGTTGTCGATTCGAACGGCATAATCATTACTGACACTTCGATGAATCTGCCTTTGCCGGATGAAAAGACGGCGGCACCGTTGTACAAGCTTCCAGTATTAAGCATTGCCCGTGAGAAAGTTGGACGCAGCCTGACTGCTAATATGGTCGCTTTGGGCTGTTTGAACGCTCTGGCGAAAGCCGTCTCTAACGAGTCAATGGAAAAGGCCATTTGCGAGCGCGTTCCGGAGGGTACTGCCGAATTGAACCTGAAAGCCTATAGGGCTGGACTGGAAGCTGCACAGCAACTCCTTAATGCCAAATAGGGAAAGGAGCACGATTTATGTACGATCAGACCAAGTTGCAGGAAATTAAGCAAAGGGCTTCTGACTGGCAGGAAAAATCTGTCGCGAAACTGCTGGCCAAGTTTCCCGAAAGCCGGCCAGTCTTCCAGACACCTTCTGGAATAGAAGTGAAACGACTCTATACTCCCGCTGACATTGATGATGTTGACTATCTTGAAACGCTGGGCTTTCCAGGCGAGTTTCCTTTTACCAGAGGCGTTCAACCGACCATGTATCGCGGACGGCCATGGACCATGCGCCAATACGCGGGGTTTGCCTCTGCGGAGGAAAGCAATATGCGCTTCAGATATCTTCTGGAGCAAGGGCAAACCGGACTTTCGGTCGCTTTTGACCTGCCAACTCAGATCGGCTACGATTCGGATCATCCGCTGGCTGCCGGTGAAGTAGGCAAAGTCGGAGTAGCCATTGACAGTCTTAAGGATATGGAAATCCTCTTTAATAGCATTCCGCTTGACAAAGTCAGTACTTCCATGACGATCAATGCGCCTGCCGCCGTCTTATTGGCGATGTACATCGCAGTAGCTCAAAAGCAGGGCGTGGCTGTGGAGAAGATTTCCGGTACGATCCAGAATGATATTTTGAAAGAATATGTCGCACGCGGTACATATATTTTCCCGCCTAAGCCTTCCATGCGCCTAATTACGGATATTTTTGCATACTGCTCGCAGAATTTGCCGGAATGGAACACCATCTCAATCAGCGGCTATCATATTCGTGAAGCAGGAGCCAATGCTGTTCAAGAGGTTGCCTTTACACTGGCTGATGGAATCGCTTATGTCCAGGCGGCCATTAATGCCGGTCTGAACGTTGATTCCTTTGCTCCGCGGCTGTCGTTCTTCTTTAACGCTCATACCGATTTCTTTGAAGAAGTGGCCAAATTCCGCGCTGCGCGTTATCTGTGGTCCAAAATTATGCGCGAACGTTTTGGGGCTACCAACCCGAAATCTTGGATGTTGAGATTCCATACCCAAACGGCTGGCTCCACTCTTACGGCACAACAACCGGAAAACAACGTTGTGCGTGTAGCTTTGCAGGCCCTTTCAGCCGTTCTTGGCGGTACACAGTCTTTACATACCAATTCAAGGGATGAAGCTCTGGCGTTGCCGACTGAGGATTCAGTGCGTATCGCTCTTAGGACGCAACAGATTATTGCTTTTGAAAGCGGAGTTACCAATACTGTTGATCCATTAGCCGGCTCCTACTATATTGAAAGTCTAACCAAGGAAATTGCCGACCGGGCGGAAGAGTACATTCGCAAGATTGATGAAATGGGCGGCGCACCTGGTGCGATCGAGAAAGGGTATATCCAGCAGGAGATCCAGGACAGCGCTTACCGGTACCAGAAAGATGTCGAAGCAAATGAACGGATAGTTGTTGGTGTAAACCGCTTCCAAATTGAAGAAGCTCCTCCTTCTGGTTTGATGCGGGTTGATCCCGCTGTGGCTGAAGCGCAGCATCAACGGCTGGCAGCCCTCCGGGCCGAGCGCGATGGCAACAAAGTTGCTCAGTGTCTGGAGGCTTTGCGCCGCGCAGCTGCTGGCACAGACAACCTGATGCCTGTCATTCTGGATGCAGTGCATGCCTATGCCACTCTTGGCGAAATTTGCGGCGTGCTCCGCGATGTGTTTGGCGAATACCGCGCGCCGGATATTCTCTAATGTCTCTAAAGTGGAATGTGAATGTGTGCATTGCTGTGCATTGCGCCTCAAATGTGCCAATGTGTTTTGGTGAGTTTCAAACGGAGGAGGATTTGATTTGGATACAATTCGCGTCTTAATCGCAAAACCTGGTCTGGACGGGCATGATCGCGGAGCCAAGGTTATTGCGCGAGCCTTGCGTGACGCTGGTATGGAAGTAATTTATACCGGGTTGCGTCAAACCCCCGAGCAAATTGTCGATGCCGCCCTTCAGGAAGATGTCGATGCTTTAGGCTTATCTTGTCTTTCAGGGGCACATAATCACCTTTTCCCGCGTGTCGTAGAATTGCTCCGAGAAAAAGGGGCCGATGATATTCTGGTATTTGGCGGCGGTGTCATTCCGCACGAAGACATTCCAGGCCTGAAAGCTGCCGGAGTTGTTGAAGTATTCACGCCGGGTACTTCTACTATGGATGTGGTGGAGTTTTTGAAGAAACATGTCAACAAATAAAGACTTGCATGCGCCGGAGATCTTTGCTGAACGAATCATCAGCGGCGACCGCCGTGCGCTGGCCAGGGCTATTACGTTGCTGGAAAATGGCGCACCCGAGGCTAACCGCATACTCAGTCTGCTGCATCAGAATGCGCAATTGAGCAAAGCTAAATTTATCGGAATTACCGGTCCGCCTGGTGCAGGCAAGAGTACTTTGAGCGATGCGCTAGTTACCTGCTTGCGCAAAAGAGGAGAAAAGGTCGGCCTAATTCTGGTGGATCCGGCCAGTCCACTGACAGGCGGTGCCATTCTGGGAGATCGCTTGCGGTTACCCGGTCATTCAGGAGATGAATGGGTATTCATTCGCAGTATGAGTAACCGCGGGCATCTTGGCGGTCTTTCGCCGACAACTGCCGGTGCGGCAGCACTCATGCAGGCGGCTGGTTTTGATCGGATTATCATCGAGACTGTCGGTACCGGGCAGGCAGAAACAGAAATTGCCGGGTTGGCAGATACCGTTGTATTAGTAATGGTTCCCGGACTCGGAGATGACATCCAGCTAATGAAAGCCGGTATCATGGAAATAGCCGATGTATTCGCGGTCAACAAGTCCGACAGAGAAGGGGCTGCACTATTAGCTGCCGAAATAAAGATGTCGCTGACTGTTTCTGAAGAAAACCGTTTTGTGCCTGAAGTTATTTTAACTTCGGCACTGTCAGGCGATGGGGTCGGAAATCTGCTGGATGCGATTGATCGGCATTATGCTTATCTGGAGCAATCGGGGCTGATCGAGGTTTCCAGAAAGAAACGGATCCAGGTGCAGTTGAACGGGGCTTTACAGGGTCTGTTTCGTAATGCTCTGGCTGGAATTAGCCCTGAAGATCTTGCCCGGATTAGCGGTCAGCTTGAACAATGTATACTGGATCCGTATAGCGCAGCTGAAGCCATATGGAATTTGATCACAAAAAAACAATAAGGGAGGGAAGTACGTACCATGCTAAACAAAATCGAGCATATCGGAATTGCCGTAAAAAGCATCGAGGAGTCTTTACCGTTTTATACGGAGGTTCTTGGTCTTGAACTGCTAGGCATTGAGGAAGTTCCAGACCAGAAACTACGTGTCGCATTTCTGAAAATAGGACAGAGTAACATTGAGTTGCTGGAACCGACTAGCCCGGACGCTACCGTGGCCAAGTTTCTCGAAAATCGCGGTCCCGGCATCCATCATATAGCATTTGCTGTGGACGATGTTGCTAAAGAGCTTGAGGCTGTTAAATCCCGTGGTATCAGAGTAATAGACGAAACCCCCAGAATTGGCGCTCACGGAGCCAAAATTGCGTTCCTGCATCCAAAGTCCGGGGGTGGAGTACTTATTGAACTTTGTCAGCACTGATTGGAGGTAAACCGCGATGTCTGTCCGGAATAAATTACAGGATTTGCAGAACCGCCGTGAAAAGACTCAACTGGGCGGCGGTGCTAAACGCATAGAACGTCAGCATGCCGCCAATAAGCTGACTGCCAGAGAACGTCTGGATCTGCTTCTTGATCCAAATAGTTTTGTCGAAACCGACATGTTCATCAAGAACCGCTGCACAGACTTTGGCATGGACGAAGTAGAGACTCCTGGCGAGGGAGTTATCACTGGCTACGGCACTATTGACGGCCGTCAGGTATTTGTTTATGCCCAGGATGCCACCGTTTTGGGCGGTGCTCTTGGAGAAGCCCATTCCAAAAAAATATGCAAGGTCATGGATCTGGCTGCCAAAGCTGGCGCTCCGTTTATCGGACTAAATGATTCTGGTGGAGCCCGCATTCAGGAAGGCGTCGATGCCTTGGATGGCTATGGTCAGATTTTTTACCGCAACACGATTTATTCGGGAGTCATTCCTCAAATTTCTGTAATCATGGGTCCGTGTGCTGGTGGCGCTGTTTATTCACCGGCAATTACGGACTTTATCCTGATGGTTGAAAATACCAGTCAGATGTTCATTACCGGACCGCAAGTTATCAAGTCTACTACCGGTGAGGATGTAACTCTGGAAGACCTGGGTGGAGCTTTTACCCACAGTTCCAAGAGTGGCGTGGCACATTTTGCATCGCCAAGCGAACAGGAATGTCTGGCTTTGGTCAGAAAGCTGTTGTCCTATCTGCCTTCCAATAATATGGAGGATCCTCCTGCAGTTGATTGCCCCGACCATATTGAAAATGAGATTAATTTCGAAGCGCTGTTGGACATTATCCCGGATGATCCAAACAGACCATATGATGTCAGGGAAATCATCAATCTGGTGACTGATCCAGGCTCTTTCCTGGAAGTACAACCCGATTATGCAGCCAATGCGGTAATCGGTTTCGCCAGAATGCAAGGCCGGAGCATTGGAATTATTGCGAACCAGCCAAAATGCCTGGCCGGATGTCTTGATATCAATGCCAGTGATAAGATTGCGCGCTTTGTACGAACCTGCGATGCCTTTAATGTTCCAATCGTGACATTTGTAGATGTACCTGGATTCTTGCCCGGTGTTTCGCAGGAATTCGGCGGCATTATCCGGCATGGAGCCAAAGTGCTTTTTGCGTATTCGGAAGCTACCGTACCTAAACTGGCAGTGATTTTGCGGAAATCTTACGGCGGAGCATATGTTGCCATGTGCAGCCGTTCTCTGGGAGCAGACGCCGTGTATGCCTGGCCAACAGCTGAAATTGCTGTCATGGGTGCAGCCGGGGCTGCTAATATAATTTTCCGCGATGACATCAAGAATGCCAAGGATCCCGAAGCTACCCGCCGCGAGAAAGTGGATGAATATACCACAAAATTCGCCAATCCATACATCGCAGCTGCCAGAGGCTATATTGACGATGTCATTGATCCACGCGAAACACGTTCTGCTTTGATAAAAGCTCTGAACATGATCGCCAATAAGAGAGAACAGCGTCCAGCCAAAAAACACGGGAATATTCCGGTGTAAGGAGGAAAAAGCCATGCGCAACGTGGGTGTCGGAATAGAGCTTCTTTTCCTTGGCATGGGCGTGGTCTTTTTTGCGCTGATCGTGATCATTTGCGTGATGAAATCATTGCAATATTTCTCAGGTACCAATAAGAAAAAAGCCGAACATCAAGTATCTGAGAAGTCAGCAGCTGCCAGTGTTTCAGCAAGCATGAATTTTTCAGGAGTTTCAGCTGAGACAGTGGCTGCGATTAGCGGTGCGATTGCATATATGATGGGCTCTGCTAAGGGCAGCTATGCAATACGTTCCATCAGACCATGTATCGGAAGAGAGTCGTTTTCGCCCTGGGCTATTGCCGGGCGCTTTGATCAAGTAAATGCAGGAAATTTCCTAATTAAGAGGAGGACTTCAAGATGAAGCGGTTTAAGGTTGTTGTTAATGGAACACCTTACGAAGTAGATGTTGAGGAAATAGCATCCGGAGCAGCGGTTCATAGCGCTCCAAAAACTGAGTCAACCACGGTTGCGGCAGCTTCTGCGGCTGCGGCACCAGCCCAGACAACTGTAAGTACTCCGGCTACCGCTTCTGATCTTAGCAAAGAGAGTCCGGCAGCTAAAACCGCAGATTCTTCTCAGGCTGGTCCTGGAGCGATTGTTGCACCAATGCCGGGCGTAATCGTCACCATTAAAGTAAAACCCGGTCAGGAAGTTAAGCGTCGCGATGTTCTGCTGACCTTGGAAGCCATGAAAATGGAAAATGAAATATTGGCTCCGAGAGACGGGCGCGTCAAAGCGATTTTCGTTCAGCCTGGTCAAAGCGTCAATCCGCAAGAACCGCTGGTTGATCTGGAATAATTGCACGCAAAACCTTAATAGATTTATTTATCCTGCTATTTCACGCTGCAAGGTGTTTAGACAGAGGTATTCCAAGCTGCCATCTGTCTGAACGGCATTCATACTGTGGTTTTAGTTTATCATTAAATGAATTGGAGAAAGAGGTAAATGTGGCAGACTATCCAAGAGTTTATTCTTAGCACCGGATTTGCGGTTCTGACCTGGAAGCATGTAGCGATGATTGGAATAGCTCTGATTCTAATATATCTGGCAATTGTCAGGAAATTTGAGCCGCTGCTACTCCTTCCGATTAGTTTTGGTATCCTGTGGGCCAACCTGCCATTAGCAGGCAGTTCGAAAACAGTAGACACTTTTTTGTATTACATTTACCAGGGAGTCAGTCTTGGGCTCTTCCCTCCGATAATCTTTTTAGGAATAGGGGCTAGTACGGATTTTGGCCCGCTAATTGCGAATCCCAAGACTTTTTTGCTGGGTGCAGCAGCTCAGCTGGGGATATTTACCACCTTAATCGGCGCATTATTGCTGGGGTTTACCCCCACACAAGCAGGCGCAATTGGTATTATCGGCGGGGCTGATGGTCCTACTGCGATCTTTCTGGCCAGGAAACTGGCTCCTGAACTTCTGGGATCCATCGCCGTTGCAGCCTATTCTTACATGGCGTTGGTACCACTGATTCAGCCGCCTATTATGCGCCTTCTGACCACCAAAAAAGAACGCAGTATTATCATGGAGCAACTACGGCCGGTTTCTAAAAAAGAAAAGATTTTATTCCCGATTATTATCACAATTTTCACCGGTCTGCTTTTGCCCGATGCCGTTCCATTGATTGGAATGCTGATGCTGGGAAACCTTTTCCGTGAGAGTGGAGTTGTCGATCGGCTTTCTAAGACTGCTCAAAATGAGTTAATGAATATTATTGTAATTTTCCTGGGTCTCACTGTTGGAGCTACCACGACTGCAGAAACATTTTTGACTTGGGATACCATTTCGATTTTCTTACTTGGTCTGGTAGCGTTTGCAATGGGCACAGCTGGCGGAGTGCTTTTTGGCAAACTGATGTGCTGGGCTACCAAAGGTAAAGTCAATCCGCTAATTGGTTCTGCCGGCGTTTCAGCAGTACCTATGGCAGCCCGTGTGTCGCAAATAGAGGGTATGAAGGCCAATCCACAGAATCACCTGCTGATGCATGCCATGGGTCCCAATGTAGCAGGCGTAATCGGTTCGGCAATTGCCGCCGGGGTTTTGCTCTCAAGGTTAGGATAGCACGACACGGCTAGAATAGCTCAGCGCGCTAGGATAACACTGTTAGGAAAGTATAGTCCGTGTTAATGGTATGATAAGATAGTATGACTTGACTGCGACATAGCTTGAGTTTGGCATTGCTTGAGTTTGGCACAGCTTGCCTGAAAGACAAGACATATATTGATTTCGCAACCGGGCATTTGTGAGTGCCCGGTTTTTCTGTGCCTATGCGGGCGGGGTACGGCTACGGGTGTGGGCGTAGGTGTAGATGCCTTGGGGGGAGAATATGAGAAAGGCAGAAGGAAAGGGAAGGCGGAAGGGAAGGCGGAAGGGAAGGAAGTCTTGCAGATGAGGCTTAACCGTGCGAAGCTTGGTCAGGTTGGAGAAGCATACGCCAGAACTTATCTGGAAAGCAAAGGTTACCAAACACTGGCTGTCAACTACCGCTGTCCATACGGGGAAATCGATCTGATTGCCAGAGAAGCGCACGAATTGGTTTTTATTGAGATTAAGAGCCGAACCGGGTCTGCCTATGGTAGCGGGTTCGAATCAATCACCCGGTACAAGCGACAGCATATTCTTCGAACTGCCTGTCACTTTCTTGCGCAGCAGCGCAAAGGCCAAACAAATCATTGCCCGATTCGTTTTGACGTGGTGGAAGTCACCTTCGACTATGATGGCAATCCGGTGAAGGCTAAACTAATCCAAAATGCCTTTGCATTTGATTCTTAGGTTAAGTTCTTAGTTAAGACAGGTTAAGACGGTAATGAAATAGAGCGGTATTGCAGCGCTTCAGCAATATGTTCCCACTCAATATGGGGATTGCCACTTAAATCGGCAATCGTGCGCGCTACCTTAATCGTTTTAAAGAAGGAACGCGCACTCATGGCAAAACGGGCAGCCGCCTGGTGCAGCAGTGTCGAGGCAGCCGGACTCATTTGGCAGTATTGACGGATTTCACCAGAAGTCAGATTGGCATTCCACTTATAGGTTCCTTCCGGATATCTGGATTTTTGTGTTTTGCGGGCCTCGATGACACGCTGACGAATTGCAGACGATGATTCGCCTGGCTTAAAGGCAGTTAATTCGCTGTCTGGCATACGTGGAACATTTACCTGCAAATCGATGCGGTCAAGCAGTGGCCCGGAAATCTTGGAGCGATATTTTTGAATTTGGAGCGGCGTGCAGACACACGGCTTCGTGGCATCTCCCAAGAAGCCGCAAGGACATGGGTTCATTGCTGAAACAAGCATGACTTTTGCTGGAAAGGTAATGGCATTGTTGGCACGGGCAATGGTAACCACGCCGTCTTCCAGCGGCTGACGCAGTACTTCCAATACTTCGCGCCGATATTCCGGAAGCTCGTCAAGGAACAGAACACCCAGGTGTGCCAGACTGATTTCACCGGGACGGGGGTTCCGCCCGCCGCCGATGAGTCCTGCGTAACTTGCGGTATGATGGGGGGCACGAAAAGGCCTGGTAGTAATAAAGCTATTTCCTGCTGGCAGCAACCCAGCGGCGCTATAAATGCGCGTTAACTCAATTGCCTCCGCTTTTTCTAGCGGGGGCATAATTGTGGGGATGCGGCGCGCCAGCATCGTCTTTCCGGAGCCCGGGGGGCCGCATAGCAGCAGATTATGTCCTCCGGCAGCTGCAATTTCAAATGCTCGCTTGGCATGTTCTTGTCCGCTTACTTCTAAAAAATCTACATCGAAGACCGGTTGTTGAGACAGGTTCCATTTGTATAATATGGAAGATTGGGCAGCAGATTTGGAGGATGGGGTCGATGCAGTACCCAAATATTCCAGCACATCCCGCAAATGATTGGCAGGCAGCAGTTTAATTCCCTCAATGATTGCGGCTTCATCCAAGTTATCGGCTGGCAGAATCAGCTCCCTGCAACCTGATTTCTGTGCTGCCAGGGCCATCGGAAGCATACCGCGTATGGGACGGATATCTCCACTGAGAGATAGCTCCCCGACAATCATGCAGTTGCTTAGGCTGGCGTGGTCGAATTTTCCGATACACGCCATGATACCCAAGGCGATCGGCAGATCAAAAGAAGCTCCTTCCTTGCGTAAATCGGCAGGGGCAAGGTTAATCGTAATCTTGCGATTTGGCAGCTGTGCTCCGCTATTACGCAATGCAGAGCGTACCCGGTCCTTGCTTTCCCGAATTGCCGTGTCAGGAAGACCGACGATTCCGAACCCGGGCAGGCCTGAACCAACATCCACCTCTACTTCGACCGGTATTCCATCAATACCGACAACTGTACAGCTAAGAATTTTAACCGGCAATGTTACCAACTCCAATACGGGCTCCATGTAAAGCACGACATATAATTCGTTACATATATGGAAAATCCTCCCTGTAACTTGGATCAAGCCTCCCATCTAATGGATTTCTAGCGTGCGAAAATAACATTTATTGCAGCTTTGACAGGGAATTTCTTAATTATGCAGAAATAACCAATGACAAAAAAATTAAATCACAAAGGGGCGGGAGGCTTTTCAATGCTTAGAAGTACAGGTATTGTGCGAAAAATCGACGAGTTAGGCCGTTTCGTCTTGCCCAAGGAAATGCGTAGAATGATGGGTATCGAAATTAAGGATCCGATGGAAGTGTTTTTTGATGCAGAAACACAGTCAATTATCCTTAAGCAGTACAAACCGGGTTGTATTTTCTGCGGATCTGTTGATGGTACAAAGCTTTTTAAGGGACATTATATCTGCAAAGACTGCCTGAAGTCAGCAAAAGAAAAGTAATAGTCGAATTTGAAGTGTCAAATTTGTGGTTTGTGGCGAATTTCGCCGCGACAGTCTTGATAGCGTTGCCTTTAAGTCCTTTCTCTAGCGGGGAAGGGCTTTGTTTTTTTTATAGGGATGAGCCTTTGAGAGATGGAGTCTATAGCAAGCGAGTCCGCACCCTGGGACATAATGGGCGCATACGGCATAATATGAAGCCAGGAAGGAGGATTTTTATTCCTTTCCCCGCTCGCCGCGCAGGCTGCTTCAAACCAAGGTTTTTGCGTCGGCGAATGAGGCCCGTTGGAGGAGTGAACAAACTTGTACTCCGCAAATTTTGGCAAAGATCGTCAAAAAAACTTGGATCCACTTGAAAGCCTTAGTCCCCGCGAAAACGAAATCCTTCAGTATGTTGCCAGCGGATTGGGTAATGCTGAGATCGGCAAAACCCTTTTCATAAGTGAAAAGACAGTCAAGAACTATGTGACCAGTATCCGTAAGAAACTTGGTCTGGCCAACAGAGCCCAGATTGCTCTCTATGCTCTGCAGCGTGGCGTTCTTGACTTGAGCCAGATAAAGCTGACCGATCAGTAAGGCTTAATATTCCACAAACTGAGCATAGTCGTGGTATGCGGCTATGCTTTTTTTATTGCTCAGTTTATCATTTAAAGACAGCTAATGGCAATCTGGCTGTTATTTGCCTAAAGGACAAATGAGGGGACAGGAGAATTATCAGAACAGGGGTGAAACAGAACCACTGAACGCACATTTAATCGCAGCTTAAACGAAGCAATCAATTCAGAAGGAGATGTTTCAACTTGATGCAGAGGAAACCGGCTTATCGTTTTTTCCAATCTGCAGCCCTGGTTCTGGTTGCACTCCTAATCTTCGCACCAGCCGTCCTTGGCAGCACGTGGTATAGTACGTCATCTGGCAGTTCCTATTATCGTTCCGGTTGGTACAATTCCAACTACTATTCCACTCGCACCGGCGGCTATGTCCAGTATTCTGTTCCGACGTATCGTCCGACCACACCAAGCATTCCTTCCACAACGACACCGGTTCAGAACCCGACTCCGGTTCCAGCTCCAGTTCCGGTTCCGCAGCCCACGCCAACTCCGATTCCGCAGACTCCAACGCAGCCTCAGACAGCTCCTACTCCTTCGGCTGGACTAACTGCGGAGGAAACTGCCATGCTGAACCTGCTCAACCAGGAACGCATGAACAATGGCCTTGCTGCACTACAGGTAGATGCCAGACTGGTTGCTCTGGCACGTCAGAAGAGCCAGGACATGCTGGTCAACAACTACTTCGGTCATACGTCTCCCTCGTATGGATCACCATTCCAGATGATGAGAGCGGCGGGTATTTCATACCGCACGGCCGGAGAGAATTTGGCAGGGGCCTCAAACGCTGCCACGGCGCACTCTGCCCTCATGAACAGCAGTGGTCACCGGGCCAATATCCTAAATCCGGCATATACCCATGTCGGAATTGGCGCAGTTTCGGGCAGTCGTTTTGGAATGCTCTTCACCCAAATGTTCTTAGGCAACTAAGAGTCCAAACAAAGTCTCATCAAAAGAGAGGCGGGTCGGCGCCTCTCTCTTTTTTTATGCATTTTTTATGCCTTTATCCTGACTTTTCCCGATATTACAGGCGGGAGGCACATACTGTTACAAATTCATATACTGTATTAGATTTCTCCAGGAAGGAGGCAGAGTTAATGTCCGCAGAAGAGCTCAAGAAAACGCGCAAACGGAAGACTACCAGTCAGAAAAAAGCAGCCATAGCACCAGAAACAGAGTCTGTCGAAACCGGGCTTCTCGCCAAGACCAGGAAAAAGAAGACGGCGGCGGCTCCGGAGACTGCGAGTGAGGCAAAGCAAACGCAACAGACACGTACTAGAAAGACAAGAAAGCCGGGCGCTGATGATCCAGTTATCGCAAGCGAACAGGCGCAGGAGCAGACGCAGACGGAAGCGCAGGACAATAAAAAAACAACGCGCAAAAGACAGACCAAGAAAACTAAAACTGTACAGGTTGACCGGCAAAAAGTGGAAAGTAATGATGCATTAACAGACGCAGGCGTAGAAACAAAATCAAAAAAGGTCAGCACCAGAAGTAAAAGTCAGACAAAATCTGCAGCAAGTGTGAAGAGCAAGTCCGTGAAAGTCACAGTTAAGCAAGTTAATACAACTAATGCAATGCCAACTGCAACACCAAATACAACTCCAACTATTGATACGACTGTTTCTCCGACGCAAGTGCCGCTAGTTCCGCAGGAAATGAGTCTAAATGGTGCCTCTGCCGTCCTGGGTGAGTCAGTGGTTGAGCGTCAAATTACACAGCCGGTTCAAATTGAACTTCCCTTACAGGCTGTTAAAGTGAAAGAAATTGTTGCTCGAATACAGGACGTAACCGCCGAAGTCATCCAGGACAAAGTCATCATCCAAGGCGTTATCCATAAACAAATTTTCTTTGTCGGAACTGATATGGTTGTGCACCATGTTCCCGAAGAAGCCACATTCAGCACATTTGTCGATGTGCCGGGTGCTACCACTGGAATGAATGTTGCTGTCAAGGCCGAAATCGAAGGGGTCTTGTTTAAGTTAATGCCGGACGGGATCACCGTTGATCAAAAAGTGGTAATTCAGCTCTTTGTGAAGGTAACGGAGACAGTCCAGGTTAACGCGGTGACGGGTACTGGTCCTCTGGTGTTAGTTGAAGAAGTTATTGGAGAAAATACCACCCAGATTTTAACAGAGAATACTGTGTTGCTGACAGTACCAGCTGTCAAAGTCGCAGAAATTCAGGCTAGAGTACAGGAAGTTACAGCCGAAGCAATTCTGAACAAGGTAATCATCCAAGGCGTCATTCATAAACAGATCTTCTTTGTGGATACGAGCGGTCTCGAAAGGCATCAAGCCGAAGATGTTCCATTCAGCACATTTGTTGATGTGCCAGGTGCGGTGGCGGGAATGAATGTGCAAATTCACTCAGAAATAGAGACCGTGCTTTTCAACTTACTGTCACAGACCGAATTATTACAAAAAGTTGTCATTCAGTTCTTCGTTAAAGTCACCCAGTCAGTACAGATCAGGGTCGCGGAGGGAACCGGTCCGCTGTTTAAGCTGGCTGAAGTTATTGGAGAAAACTCGGAGCAAATTCTTAGTGAATCAAATGTCCTCCTGGAACGTCCTGCCATTAAAGTCCGAGAAATCGTGGCGCGCATCCAGGACGTAGTAGCTAAAGCCATACTCAATAAAGTAATTGTCCAAGGTATCTTGCACAAGCAAATCTTTTATATTGGCACCGATAACGTGGAGTATCATCAGGCAGAGGAAATCCCGTTCAGTCTATTCCTTGATATCCCGGGAACTATTGCCGGCATGGATGTCAGGATCAATGCTATTATTGAGCATATCATGTTCAACCTGCTTGAAGGTAATCTGCTGCATCAGAAAGTGGTCATCCAAGTCTTTGCTAAGGTAACCAGAGAAATTCAACTGCGTATTGCAACCGGCCAGGGACCGCTGATTAAAGTTGAGCAAGTAGTCGGGGAAAATGTCACCCAGGTATTAGTACGCCGGGTTGTTCCAATTATCATCACTCCGGTTCCTCCAACTCCAGTTCCGCCGGCAGTACTCGGTACAGTAAGCATTGTCATACCAGGCGTAGAAGCGGTGATCACGCAGCAAGTCCTGATTGAAAATGCGGTCGCCCTTCCCGTGCCAGCCATCAAAATACGCGCCGTAACAGGAACCATTTTGAATCTGGCCGGGCAGATCGTTCCTGATGCAATTCTGGTAACAGGTACCATCCAAAAATCGGTGGACTTCGTCGATTCAGCCAACACTGTCCGGAACATCCAAGAAAATGTACCATTTTCCGCTCTAATACCTGCAGCAGGGATTGTAGCCGGTACTCCCGTTGAGATTTCTGCAGAGATCGAGAACATTTCGTTCAGCCTATCAAGCAATGGTACAGTACTCAATCAGGTAATCATACTACAATTCACAGCGACTGTTATGTCAACCGAGTCGAGGGTTGTTGAGGTCATTACATCGGTAGATTTCCCGGATGTTCAGACCACAGAGCTGCTAGTCAGAGCGCTGGTATTGAGAAACAGTGTTCCGCAGTTAGAAGAACTGACCGTTGTAACTAACGCAACCGGTCCTGGAGTACTGGCAGTTCAGAGAGAGGTTATTCCGCTTGATGTAGTCAATGACAATAACCCGAATCCTGTACCAGTGGAAGTAGTTACAGATATTACACTTGGTCCGCTCACATGAACGCCAGATTAATGGTGTTGAAGGGCTGACCTGTCGGTCAGCCCTTTCAGAAACGAGGTAGCACATTACGCTAAATGCACATATAGTATACTATCAGCCCGGTGCCGAAAATCATGCCAACAGGTCAAGACCGACAGGCATAAAGCAGGTGAAACTTGATGAACCCCCAGTACCAGCCGTGGCTCATATTATCTGGCGTACTGGCGGTATTGGCTCTCATATATTCTTTACGCAGCCGACGTAATCGACGTAATTCACGTAATCTGCGCAATAAACACAATGGTCGTAGCAGCCGGGCAGGTCGTTCCCGTTTCAGCTACAGCCTGATTATTCCTCATAATCATGAGCCGCCACAGGACACCGAAACGCTTGTCTGCAGCGGCAATCCGATTAGCGCCAGAAAAAGGTGCCCGGATCCGGACAGTGAAGGTGAAAGGCCGCTGCTGACAAAGGCGGTTTGGCGGGAAGAAGTGGGGAATGGCGGCGGGACGGAAGTAATTGGCCGGTCTCAGGAACAGGATTGGCTCAGTGAATTTGGGCACCTTCTCCCAGAAGGCGCAGATAAATCGGGAGGTGAGAGGTCCGGAGAAATTAGTGAGTCAGTGGCTGTACTGGAACTGCCTGTTACCGACGAAGCAATTGCTTTACCAGAAGGCAAATCCCTCAACATGGCCAGCCGCCCGGGGGATTTGGCTAAACCGGAATCTGAAGCTTCCACCATTGCAGCCAAAGAAGATGAGAGTACTGAAGCTGAGGCAGAAGCTGAAGCAGAGGCAGAAAAAGAAGCTGAAACCCAAGCCGAAAGTGAAACCGAAATGGATGAGGTTATCGTCGAAGATACAGCTACAAACGAACCCGAAACAGTTGATGATCCTGAAACCAGCGGAGAAGCTGGCAGAATCCGGATTGACGAAGACCAAACGCATTCATGGATAGAAGGAGGGAGGACCTTGAGCGAGCCTTTAATTAAGGCCGAAGTAGTCATTGGAGAGAATACTCGGCAGGTAATGCTGGAAAGCAACTTCACTCTGTTTGTGCCGGCTGTAAAGATTCGCGATATACAGGCGCGGGTGTTGGACGTAACGGCACAGATAATTCCTAACAAGGTTGTCATTCAGGGCGTTGTTCACAAGCAAATTTTCTTCGTGGATGCCAATAACCGTGTCATGCATCAGTCTGAGAACGTTCCATTCTCAACGTTTATCGACGTCCCGGGGGCGGGTACGAATATGAACGTCCAAGTGCGGCCAGTAGTGGAGCATGTAGGATTTATCTTTACTCCGCCAACGTTGCTGCACCAAAAAGTCGTTCTGGAAATTTTCGTAAAGGTCACCGAGACTAGACAAATCAACGTTGTAACTGGAAACGGACCTTTAGTAATGGTCGAGCAAGTAGTTGCCGAGAATACCCGCCAAGCGCTTGAGCAGAATCAGGTTGTCTTGACAAGACCCGCCGTCAAAGTCAGTGAAATTACTGCGACTCTGAGGGATGTAACAACAGAACTCCTGGAAAACAAAGTTGTTATTCAGGGAATTGTCCATAAGCAAATCTTCTTTGTTGGTACAGATAATATTCAATACCATCAGGCAGAAGATGTTGAGTTCAGCACATTTGTGGACGTACCCGGCGCCATTACCGGCATGAACGTGGAACTCAGAGCGGAAGTTGAGCATATTGGATTCGAACTGCTGTCAGAGACGCTGCTGCTTCAGCAGGTAGTGATCCAGTTCTTTGTGAAGGTTACCGAAACCGTCCAGCTCAACTTGAATCTTGGCAATGGACCGCTGCTTAAAGTGGAAGAAGTCAGAGGAGAGAACGTCACCCAGACTTTGGTTGAAAATGAGATCTTCCTTGACAGGCCATCAATCAAGATCAGGGAAATTGTGGCGCAAGTGCGGGATGTAACAGCAGAGGCAATCCTTGGCAAAGTTATTGTTCAGGGTATAATTCACAAGCAAATTTTCTATATTGGCACTGACAATCTGGAGTATCATCAGGCAGAAAATGTCCCCTTCAGTTTCTTTGTCGACATTCCGGGGGCCGCTGCCGATCGCAATATTCATGTGCGGCCCTTCATTGAACACATTTCTTTCCACTTGCTTGATGAGCGGACCTTGCAGCAAAAAGTGGTCCTTGAAACATTTGTTAAGGTGACTGAGACTGTACAAATCAGAGTTGCCGAAGTAATCGTGTCGCCCTATGTTTCTCCGTATGTCTCGCCCTATTTTGCCGACAGCAGCATTACCAATATCAACGCCAACATCAACACAAATACCGGTATCGGCAGCAACATCCCCGTCAATATATCGCTGTAAAAATCCGCCCGCCCGGAGAAGGCTGTCTTTAAGGAGACAGCCTTTTTTGATTCATTTTTGAGGCTGGCGGGCAGCTTTTGGGTTTGGGGCTTTTGGTTTTGAGGTTAATCCTGCATTGGCGTGAATATACATTACTGTGAATCGCGTTATCGGGAATGATGTCTGATGCAGGCCGGATTATCACCTGTGGTCGTAATTCCAATATGGATTCCTTTTAAGAGCTCTTCCAAAATTGAACTCTTGAATGTCGCCAGTCGTATTGTGGCAAATCAGAAATCGCTTTCTGAAGATACGGCTGTTTTTGCATATATAGAAGTTGAAGCCTTGTATTTGGAGAGTAGCGGCAGAGACAGGGGCGGCGGTGGGAACAGGGGCGGCGGTGGGAACAGGGGCAGCATTAGCCGCATTGGCGGCAAGGGCAGCATGGACAGCATGGGCGTGGACGGATATAATTTTGGGCAGACCGGTGGGTATGTCCGCCGCATTGCTACGCTGACAAGCATTATCCGTGACAGCTATGGACCAAGAGAGTGTCAGCCCAGGATTGAATATGAGAAATTTGTATTGCAGCCAGGCGCAGAAGGCCCGTATGCCCACGTGTTGGAGGGAGAAATAGGCATTGTTTGGCCGGACACGGAGGAGCAGCCAGTAGAATCAGCCTTTGAGTTTGGGTTTAGGGCGAGGTCAGGCTCCGCCTTGGAGCAACGTAGCATGACTGCAGAGATAGGTACGCTGATCCTCGATCGGGTAATTGCAGTTCATCCACTTTCCTTCACGGTTCAGACTCATGTTGCTGCCAGAAAACGCCTGAAAGCAGTGGTTGATTCTATAGCTACTTGCTCTGCTTCTGCCAGCTGGCAAAATGGGGCGGCAGTAATCCAAGGAACACTGCAACTGAGCCTGCAGCTGGAATATGAAGATGGGACACTAGGCCGATGGTCCGAATCAGTCAGTTATCAAGTGCCAGAACCATTGGTTCCCAATTACGAACATAATCTTTATGTATTTATTGATCATTGCCACGTTGATCCGCAGCCTGTCATTGCGGTGACGGGTGACCATGGCGAATATCAACTGGGGATCGCTGTCACTGTGAAAGGTATTATTGCCGAAACCTGTCCGGAAGCCATTGCCCTTCACGCTCCTATCGATAAAAAAACGATGCCGCAATTCAAGACAATGCGAATTAGCGGAGCTGCTGACACGGTGATTAGCCGCCAAAAAAGAAAACTCACCGGTACAGTTGTTCTGCCTGGATCTCCAACCGGACATATCGTAAGCAAAATAGAATGCGGTAATCCTGAGCAAACAGGGGGCTCGCTGCTACAGGAAATAACGGCAATTTGTGATCTGTTTTATGTTGATGGGGAAGGCGAAAAATGCCTTGAAGTTCAGCTGACGGATGTCATCTTAACTCCGGTCGGCAATTATCCGGCGACAGCGTTCTTTTGCGGTACTGTATCTGCTGATGAGGAGCCCATAATTACGTCTGATCTCAAAACCCCTGGCAAATTCGACCTGGCAGTTCCATTTAGTTATCAAGTTAATATGCGGGAATTGAAAACCATCGATGCTTATGTTCGCGCTTCTGGATCAGTAGAAGTAGATAGTGTTGTGGATGCCGTAGTGGAAGAAATTATAGCTCAGAAGCAAACCAGCTTTTTAGTGGAGTTTCCAACTCAGAATCAAAACACGTCGGCAGTAAACCGTACTCGAAGCGGGAAATCGCCGTTATCAGACCCGATACCGGAGATACCGGAACTCACTTACGAGTGTGTTCCAGAAACAGATTCCTGTCTGATTAGAGGGGTCGTAAACCTGGTTTCCTATGTTACGGGACAGGATGGCAAGGAAGTGTATCAGTCTGTCAATGCAGGCTTTTGCGAGAGGCTACTGATACCAGGTTGTCGTCCTGATTTAAAGCAGCGCTGCAGCTTGCGGGCGACTGTACTTAAGCCAGCCAATGCAGCTGCGGCGACAACTGGAACGCCATCCGTTTTAATCGAAGCAGATTTGACACTTTATCGCTATTGCCGCTGCGAAATACTGTCTGGCACGTCCATCACGACTACGCGGGCAGCGCTGGGGGCAGCGTCACTAACGTCAGCAGCGCGGGGAGCAGCGCCGGGAACGCAAGACGCGCACAGCAGGAGGCTCGCACAGGGATGGCAGCTGACTGATCCACATTTGGCACTTGAGCATCGCCTATTCTGGCAATCAAAGCCGCCATTGGGCACCGGTGTAGAACCTGTGCGCATCGAAACAAAAGCCGAGGATCTCAGATGGCGGATTGCGGATGATCTATTGATCATTGACGGGATGGTTGGCAGAGTGTTGTATTTTGCCGACCGCAACCAGCGCCTCTATTGCTCAGGTGCCCGCATTCCATTTCGCATGGCAGCTTTACTTCCGGAACAACCGGAAGACATTTGGAGAATTCGTATTCAAAGAATAGACGGAATGGCTCTGCCAAAAACCAAGAAGGGCGTTCAACTCTGTCTGGAGGAAGAGTATCGCATTTATTTGGAAATTATCCGGAAAAATTGATCCGTTTGCGGCGGGTTGTCATAGTATGTAACATCCGAATGAGGGGGGATCAGATGAAAAAGGCCTTGATTACCGGAATTACAGGATTTGTCGGTAGCCATCTGGCAGAATTACTTTTGGAGGCTGGCGTTTGGGAGGTCTATGGCACAGTAAGGTGGCGCAGTAAGCGGGAAAACATTGAGCACCTGACTGAAGTTAATTTGGTTGAATGTGAACTGCGCGATTCAGTTTCTGTCGAGAAGATGATATCACAGGTGCAGCCAGATTACATCTTCCATTTGGCTGCCCAAAGCTTCGTTCCCACATCATGGAATGCTCCGTCCGACACCTTATCCAATAACATTTTGGGACAGGTTAATATACTGGAGGCGGTGCGCAGGGCGGGAATAAAGCCGAGGATTCTGGTGGCCTGTTCCAGCGAAGAGTACGGTTTAGTGATGCCCTCTGAGATTCCGATTACTGAAGAGAATCCCCTAAGGCCTCTGAGTCCCTATGGAGTTAGCAAAGTCGCGCAGGATTTGTTGGGCTATCAATATTTTAAGAGTTATGGTATGCATATCGTGCGAACCAGGGCTTTTAATCATACCGGACCTCGCCGTGGTCATGTGTTTGTCAGTTCTGACTTTGCCAGGCAGATAGCTGAAATTGAAAAAGGGTTGCGTCCGCCATTTATTTTCACAGGAAACCTGAGTGCACAGAGAGATTTTACTGATGTCCGGGATATTGTGAAAGGTTATCTTATGGCGCTGGATTATGGAGAACCAGGCGAAGTATATCAGCTTTGCTCTGGAAAAGCGCTGGCCATCTCTGAGCTCCTTGAAATACTGCTTTCTATGACTAATGTTGCCATCGAAGTGAGACAGGATCCAGCCAGATTGCGCCCTTCCGACGTACCGGTTCTGCTGGGATCTCATGCCAAGTTCCATGAGCAGACCGGATGGAAACCGCAAATTCCTCTTGAACAGACTATGGCAGATCTTTTGAACTACTGGCGCGCCCGCATTTAGCAGTTGTCTAATGCTTCGATGTCTGCAGAAACAAGTCTGTCCCCAACTAACCCAAAATGGCCTGATTGGGGACAGTCCCCAATCGGCCGTTTTGACCTAAACGGGGACTGTCCCCAATCAGGCCATTTTGATCCAAATAAACCTGTCCCCAATCGATCGGTGGTGCTGATGCCTTAGGCACGGCACCCCATTTTATTTCTTCCCGTATGATAAAGGAGAACGATACAGGCAGCATGGAGGAGGACTAATTTGGCTATCAAACTGGCTTACTTTTCACCGCTCAATCCAGTACAGTCCGGTATCTCCGATTATTCAGCGGATTTATTGCCTTATTTGGCCGAGGAATTTGAAATTTGCCTGGTTACCGACCACTATCAGCCGATCCTGGGAGGAAAGCTTGCGCACTTGCCAGTCAAAAGTTCAGAAGAGTTTGAGCGCTATCGCAGCGACTTTTTTCCCTGTTACCAAATGGGCAACAGCATTTACCATCAATACATGTTAGCCTGTATGAATGTTAATCCGGGTCTCCTTACTCTGCATGATGTGAATTTGCGGGGGCTTTTTAATTTTCTGGAAGTGCAGCGGCGAGACAGCTCTATACCACACAATTGGGTTATTCCCGGGCCCGATTCTGAGCCAGAGCTAAACAGTCCATGTATCAGCCATGCATTAGGAGTTGTCGTTCATAGTAATTATGCTGCCAATCTGTTGCGCAGAAAGTACCGCGGACTTTATATAGAAAAAATTGACATGGGAGTAGCGGCGCCACCTTGCCTGGATATGCAACTGGCCCGCGCTCAGCTGGGCATTGGCAATTTCGAGTTTGCCATCGGGTCTTTTGGTCACATTATCCCGAAAAAGCGTATTCATGTTGTATTAGAAGCCTTTAGGGCATTCAGCAGCAGTTATCCCCACACACGCTATTATCTCGTCGGCGAAAGCGCAGGGGGTTATCCACTGGAGATCATCAGACGCCTTGGTCTTGAAAACAGGGTTGTGGTTACCGGGTATACTGACACAGAACTTTTTAATAAATATCTGTGTGCCATGGACGTCTGTGTCAACTTGCGTTATCCGGAAGACGGCGAAACAAGTGCCACAATGATTCGAGCTTTTGCGGCCGCTAAACCTGTCTTATATACACCAAGCGGATCAGGTGCAGAAGTGCCTTCCGGGATCGCCTTGCCAATTCTGCCCAATGCTTCAGAAGCCGGAGTGATTGCCGCCACTTTCGCCAGGCTCTGCAGCGAACCCATTCTTGGCAGGCTGATCGGAGAAAAAGCACGCCGCTATTACTACGCCAATCACTTACCTGGAAAGGCAGCTGCCAAGTACATCAAAATGATTTATACCTTAGGCGCTAGTCAACAAAGCAATAAGTCGGATTCTATGCACGGAGGGAACTGTAGTGAAAATCGGAGTGGATCTGCAGGCAATTCAAGGTCAGTACGGCGACCGTGGTATCGGGTTTTATAACGAAAGCCTCTTTAAAAAGATTATCGTTGAAAAACCTGCAGACATGGATTTCTTTTGGTTCTTGCAGCCTCACAAACCAGTTCCTGCGTTCGCCGCATATTCCGGACGTCATATCTTTGTGCCAGCTACTGCCAAACCAGATTATTGGTATGCGGAAAAAATATGTGATCTTAAACTGGATGTTATGCATTGTACGTGCCCTTTTGGCGATTTTCCCGTTCCAAAGATCAGTAACTTGGGTTGCGGGACAGTTGCCACGATTTATGACCTAATTCCGCTCAAGCTGCCATTTTATTTTGATATCGCCATCAACCGCGCTGATTATATGAATCGCCTTCAAATCTTAAAAACGTATCAAACCTTATTGACCATTTCAAGCAGTGTCAAGGACGATATCATACGTTATCTTTCGTATCCCGCCGCAAAAATCAAAGTTATTGGCGCCGGAGTTGATGAAGATTTTATCAACTGCGGGTCCGGCGGCGATTTTGTATTACGGAATAAGCTTTTGACGACCCAGCCCTACCTATTATGCACAGGCGGAGACGATCCACGCAAAAATTTGATGCGCCTAATCGAAGCCTTTGGACTGCTTCAACCGCGTCACGCGAATTATAAGCTTGTGATTGTCTGTGATCTGTCACCTTCTACGAAAAAGGCATTATTGGCACAAGCCGCCGCCGTAGGTGTTCAGGATCGGCTGATTTTAACAGGCTTTGTTCCGAAAGCTACTCTGATTGCCCTCTATAGATTTGCAGAGGTATTTGTTTTCCCATCTCTGGCAGAAGGCTTTGGTCTGCCAATATTAGAGGCCATGGCCTGCGGCACACCGGTAGTTACATCCTATGGACGGCCCTTCACAGAAGTGGCAGGAGATGCTGCCATCTATTTTGATCCGCATAACCCGCATTCAATTGCATCGGCAATATCCTCCGTGCTGGATTACAAAGCCGCGCGTTATCTGCTTAGTCAGAAAGGCCTTAAAAGAGCGACTTCTAAGACATGGGCCCCCGTGGCACAGACTGTTTTAGCAGCTTACTCAGAAGCCGCCCGCTATAATCGTATTATGGAAATTTACCCACATTCGCAGCTGGCAGAGCGGGAGTGTATACTGGCTACGATCTCCAGACAGAAACAAGCTACCCAACCGGCTGCCGCGGCTGTGCCGGTTTCCGTAGCAGCGCCGGTTTCTGCAGCTTCGAGGGGTTCTGCTTCCGCACTGTCTTCCGTCTCGACGTTGGCTTCGGGTTCCATGATGAACACCACATCTGCAACAGCTCCTCCGTCGGAGAGCGCTACTAAAGATCCCAATACTAAAATATGGCCAGCTCCAGCACACCGCAAAGGTACAGTCTTCATCTATCTGTCTTGAGCTTATCTAACAAAAGCATTTCTAACATAAGCTTATCTAACATAAGCTTATCTAGCATATGTGTGCGCTTCCTTTTTTTTCTGTAAAGAAAATCGGAAAGACTATCAGGCTGCTACCATATGATTAGAAAGGAGTATTAGTGGAAAGGAGCGACAATCCATGAAAGCTGTCATTCTGGCAGGAGGATTGGGAACCAGACTGCGTCCGATGACTTACCGGCGTCCAAAACCGGTTATTTCTTTAATGGGAAGACCATTCTTGGAGTTCCAAATCCGCTGGCTTGAATCGTTTGGAGTGGAAGACATCGCTCTGTGTCTGCATTATCAGGCTGATCGGGTTGAGTCGGTCCTTGGAGACGGGAGAAAATACGGGGTGCGCCTCCATTATATCTATGAAGAGACTCCCATGGGTACCGGGGGAGCTTTGGCAAATGCATCACAGTTTTGGGGTCAGCATCGACTGCTTGTTCTGAATGGAGATGTATTGGTCAATTTTAACCTCTATTCAATGGTTGACTTCCATGTAGCGCGAAAGTCTATAGCCACAATCGCTTTGGCGCGCGTTTCGGATCCAACATCGTATGGCATGGTGATGGTTAAGCCGGATGGGAAAGTGGCCCGCTTTTTGGAGAAGCCAGCCTGGGATCAAGTTTCTGTCCGCAGCATCAATGCCGGCGTATATATTTTAGAACCCGAAGTGCTGACGTACATCCCTCCGGCTCGCGAGATTTCTATAGAACGCGAAACCTTTCCGGAGCTCTTAAGCGCGGGTTTGCCATTTTACTCCTACCGCGAACCATTTTACTGGCTGGATATCGGGACTCCGGAAAAATTGATGCAAGCTCACTTTGACCTGTTGGATCGCAAGATTTTTGCAGACTTAAATGGAACGCGCATTAGCGATCATGTCTGGGTCGATAAATCATCTCATCTCGGGGAAGAGGTTAATCTGATACCTCCGGTTTTTATCGGACCACATGCCAAAATTGGTGATGGTTCTGTGATTGGTCCTTACGCTGTGATCGGTGAAAATGCGATTGTGGAAAATGAATGCGAAATTCGTCGCAGTGTGCTTTATGAAAACACAATTGTGGGTGCTAACAGTTCCTTATCCTGGTCCTTGTTGGACGAACAGTCACAAGTCAAGGAAGAGTCCAGTATACAAGGGTTCTTGCTATCCGCAGACTCGGTAATAGGAAAAGGCTGCCGTACTATCAAGGCTTCAGAAACCATTGATTCTTAAGATTCAGTCAGGCCATTTTTCACGCCAGAAGTGGGTGATTACATTACATATGAACTGGATCAAAGGTGCTTCGAAATCTTGTCATGTCAATATTGTCGGACCAGTATTTGAGCCCACCGGCTATGCCCAATTGACCAGGAAACTGGCTCTGGGGCTTGATGCGGCGGGCATCACCGTCCGGATCAGTCCCATAAAATGGGGTGATGCGCCGGAGGGGGTTGATACTGCGACACGCATCAGGCTAAAGCGTTTGATTGGCACTCCGATTGCACAACGTATTACGATACATATCGGACCACCGGATTTGTATCGCAATCCGATAGCCGGTTACAGTATCCTGTTTGCTATGCTGGAATCCGATCGCATTCCGGCGCATTGGGCGTCAATCTGCAATTGCTTCTACGAGGTCTGGGTCCCTACTGAGTTTAATAAAGCGACATTTATTGCGGGAGGGGTACACCCCGGTAAAATCAGAATCATGCCGCTGGGGGTGGATCACAGAGTTTTTTTGCCTCCTCCAGCCGGAGAGCGTCCACATCATCCTTTCACTTTTTTGTCAGTGTTCGAATGGATCCCGCGCAAAGGCTATGCGTTACTTATTACGGCATTTGCAAACCTAATCAACTCCCTGAGCGCTCAGACATTCATGAGCGTCCAGACAACACAGGATGCTCAGAGTGTACAGAACGTCCGCAATGCCCAGAACGCACAGAATGTCGGCACTGCCTATAAAACCGGGGATGTCCGATTAGTGCTGAAGGTTCAGAAAAACGCCGGTTATCAAAGTTGTCGTGCCGAAATCTTGGCGGAAATTGAAGCGCTCTGTGCTGCAACCGGAAATGCAGCCGCCGCCCGGCAAATCGAAGTAATTAGTACGATTCTGGATGAAAAAGAAATGGCCTCATTATATGCTCGTTCGGATTGCTTTATTCTGCCCAGCAGCGGAGAGGGGTGGTGTTTTCCTATCGTAGAGGCCGCTGCTGCCGGTCTGCCGGTAATCACAACCGATTGGGCAGGCCCGGCCACTTATCTCGACAAAAATAATGCTTACTTAATTCCTGTAATAGGGATGATCCCCGCCAGCACAGGAGATCGCTATCAGGACTTTTTATATGGCGGCAGCCAATGGGCGGCACCTGATCCTGCAATGTTAGAACGCCATATGCTTGAGGTCTGTCGAAATCCAGGCTTGGCGTTAGCCCGTGCCAATTCCCAGCGCAAACATATTTTAGGCAATTTTTCCTGGGAATGCGTAATACTAAGGATAACAGGCCATATCAAAGAAATACATCGAAATTTACTCGGAATGAGGAGTGGCCAGGCTTGAAAAGAATTCTATTCTTATGCAGGGATCGTTTGCAGACCAATCGGGCTGGAGACACCATTCAGATCGAGCAAACGAAACAAGCACTGGAACAACTGAATGCTAAAGTGGATCTTATGACAACCTCCCAGGCGGAAAAAGCCGGTTCTTTCGTGGGACGCTTTTATGATGGCATGCACCTGTTTAATCTGATACCGGTGGAAGAGACTTGGAGGCAGGCCAGAATTGCAGAAAGACTGGGCATTCCATATGCTTTGTCCACGATTTACTGGAACATCGAAGAGTACCTGCAGAAAGGCGGGGAGCGCAGCGCTTCCGCCAGAATTTGGTGGCGAGAGACCCAGACAATTCGCCGCCTTTTGGCCGAAAATGCCCAAATCCTACTGCCGAACTCGCTCGCCGAAAAAGAGCTGCTTCTCAAAGACTTCGGTGAGGATCTGGTCTGGAAAATGCATATTGTTCCCAATGCTGTCGATGTGACGTTATCTGATGTCGGCCCTGAGAAGTTCCGTACTCAGTTTGGCGTTAAAGGGCAGTTTGTACTCTGTGTAGGCCGGATTGTAAGGCGTAAAAACCAGCTGGCGCTAATCCGCGCCCTGCAAGGCACGAATTTTCAGCTCATTCTGATTGGGCCTGTTAATGATATGGAATATTTTCGCGAATGCCAGGCTGAGGCTGGCGATAAAGTACACTTTATTCCGGAATTAACTCCTGGCCTGCTGGCATCGGCTTATGCCGCTGCCAGAGTCCATGCTCTGGTAAGCTGGTACGATACACCGGGGTTAGTATCTTTGGAGGCGGCCTTGATGAACTGCCGCATTGTCACTACGGATCGTGGTCCTACCAGAGAATATTTCGGCGAAGATGCCTTTTATTGTTCACCAGATTCAATTGAATCAATAAAAAACGCCGTGATCAATGCCTGGAAGTCTTCAGCTAAAAGCAATTTGCGGGATAAAATCATTAAGAACTACTCGTGGCAAAAAGCCGCCATGGCCACTTTAAATGCCTATAATCATTTTGAAAAAGCAGGCGTGAAACCACGCCTGCTTGGGGAAGGGTAGGGGAGGATTAAGAGTAGTTGCAGGATTAAAGGTAATTATGGAATGCACGCCGGAAAACACCAGATACATCTGCCATGTGCCGGACCGGTCGTAAACACTCCGCAGTGACTGGTAAGTACGTCGATCTGCTCCAGAGCGGCGACTTTGACCAAAATATGGGCCACCACTTTTTCAAGCAGGACTCCGTCGCAGAGCTTGAAATCCACAAAAAGGTCCTGCAGGAAATTCTCAACGATGTGACCAGGCTGGGTGCCGGGTATGTCAGCCGTGACAACAAATGGAATGTCTACCCCTGTATGGCGGACAAAGTCGTCAGCATCGACCCAGAAAATTTGCTTATGAATAATCCCTTGTTTGACCACTTTGTTGGGAAACACATGGTCTGTGACATGAACCAGAGATGCCACTACGCGGTCCACTTTTTTGGCATCTGGAAGAGGCACATCCGCTGCCTCGACTAACTGAACCACTTTTTCCCCGACAACCCGTTCCGCTTTAATACGAACTTTTTTCCACATTGAAGTATCCACCTGCCTTTCTGATTTCAGCATATGGCCAAAAATCCCTAACTGTAACATGCCGAAAGCACAATCATACAACAGTTGCCTTATTTTTGTGCGGCTCGCGCTGGACACGCACAGAATACGCTCAGCGCAGTGCAGCGTGCCCGAAGTGCGCGCCTGCGAATGGGACATTAATTATAGAAATACAAGAAAAGAGGCCGCCCCGGGGCAGCCTCATTCTTTTTAGGATTTACTGTTCACCTATACGCCTATCTATATTAACTTAACGTTCTGGTTATTGACATATCGACCAGCCCGTTAAGGACTTATGGATTAAGGATCACAACCGAAGAACTGAAATACCGTCTGCCCGGGGGCAGGGCCGCTTGAGAATACACCACATTGACCTGTGATGACATCAAGCTGCTCCAGAACGCTTACTTTCACCAGCACGTGGGCGACAACTTTTTCGCACAAGAAGCCGTTAACGAGCTGGAAGTCAGTAAACACGTCCTGCAGGAACAGTTCTACGAGTTGGCCGGGCGCGGCAGCCGGTATTTCGCAAGCCGTGCAAAATGGTACATCCTGGGCGATATGCCTTACAGTATTGGTAGAATCAACCCAGAATATTTGCTTATGAATGAATCCCTGCAATACGACTTTGCCAGGGAAGAGATGATGCACAATGTTGGTTAATGTGGCGACTATGCGATCCACTTTAATGGCACCTGGCAGCTGGAGAGCCGGCGCTTCCTCTACGATTTGGGCGATGCACTCGCCGACCACGCGTTCAGCTTTAATACGGGCCTTTTTCCACATTCGTGTCACCTGCCTTTCTCTGATTTCAGCTTATGCTGGAAATCGTCCTATGTTTCGGGACAGATGACTAACTTATGCGCATTGTGCTTTAACCCCGGGACTTTGACCCCGGCACTTTAACCAGGGAAAAAGTCCACAGAACTTTAACCCCGGGACATCATCCCGGGAACTGCGGAACGTGCTCCTTTGCTATGAGGGGGCCTGCGAATAGCGACATATTCAGGAACCTGCCAGGAGGTCTTGGCAATTTGGGCGCCGGTTTCAAGAAAGACTTCGAAATTGATTAGTTCCTTATAGAAAAAACCGGAGTCAAGAGCAACTGCCATAAACAACTCAGGGACGGACTGGGCGATTATTACGGCTTCATGACCGCGATAATAGACAGCGAGCGGCCTAAATCCATAGCACGCCAGAACAATTCGGTCTGTCGGCCATTGCCATTGGCTTTGGCTTTGACACTGGCTTTGGTACTGGCTTTGGTATTGGCTTTGGCGCTGGTGACCTCCGACTTCTGCTTCTTCAGCTTTTACATAAGCCTGTGTGCCGGATTGTGCTTCAGGGCAGTGGTATCCTGTTTCATGGCAGAACTGATTAAGTGTGGCAAATACTTTAATACCCAGCTGCTTTTTGGGGTTGTCGCATTCCAGAAAAGATTCCGGAGTAAGGGGGATGTATTCAACCGCGGGAAATGGGCAGATTTGACGGGGAATGTTCAACATTGATCGCCTCCGCCACGTAGTTTACTGTATTTATTATATGCTACAATCCCAATTTTGGTTAATTCACTGTGGTGATTGCGGCGGCTGCTTAATCGCATAGAATCGCATAGCAGAGCAGAAAAAGGGCTGTTCAGTTATGAACAGCCTCCAAAAAATCGAGAGTCGACATCAAAATCGAAAATCGCCATCAAAATCGAGAGTCGCCATCCGCACTGGCCGAAGACTCGCAATCGGTACTGTACCAGCCGGAAATCTGCTATCAGTATTGGCCGGTAGAGAAGAGGTTAATCTCATAAAAACCGTAAGGAGTATTATTAAAAATGGATGTGCGATTGTCCTGTCCGGCAACTACTGATCTAACACTCCAGGAAGTGGAAGACCCGTTAACAGAATTCGCCGGGAAATAATGGCGGCGATTCGAACTCGAAAAAGGTGTGACCGGTGCAGGAGAATCAGATACCACCTGAACCTTGCGCGGCTGCTTTTCTTGGGCATAACTGCCAGGCGTAGCGTTGCGTACAAAACCGTTTAATGAGAAAATCCCAATTAGCGCCGCAGCCGCAGCAAACATAAGAATGCGGCTCACCGTCTTAGGGTTGCCTGGAATAAAATCGATCGTTGCCGAATTACGTAGTTCTTCTCGCACCAGGGCCGAAAAATCATAAGACGGCTTAACGGACTCAAGGCGACCCAATATATGATGAATTTCTTTTAATTGCTCCAGATCATCATTACATTGTCTGCAATTGATCAGATGCTGACGAATCTGCCGCTTTTCTTCCGCATCGAGCTCTCCATCTATATAAGCCGACAACAGATGTGAAAGACGTGTACAATCCATCACGCTACCTCCTTTCACCGCTGGAAGCCAAATAGGGCTGAAGTAATTCCCTCAGCTGCCTGCGCCCCCGGTGAATACGGGAACGAACCGTTCCGATTGAACAACCCAAAATCTGCGAAATCTCCTCGTAGGAAAAGCCTTGAACATCGCAGAGTATAATGGCGGCTCTAAACTCGGGAGACAGTTCCTTCAAGGCCTGGGCGAGAACGCCCTGGAACTCAAGACTTTCATAATCCTCAACTGGCCCTGCCGAATTATCCGCTATTTCACGGGTGATATCGCCCTCGCTGGAATGAATAGGATTATCAAGTGATTCCTGGCGAATCTTGCGATTCTTACGCACATGATCCAAATATAAGTTATGGATAATGCGATATACCCAGCGATCAAAACACGTTCCAGGCGTAAATTTATCATAGTTTTTATATGCCCGATAAAATGCCTCCTGGGTCAAATCCTTGGCTTCTTCGGGGTCGCCGGTCAGCCGGTAAGCAAAGTTGTACAATGCGCGCTCATGCGTTTGAACCAGTTTTTCAAATGAATCCCAGCTGTTTTCGATACTGGTCGCCGGCAGCGAGAACGCTTTGGATTGCAGCATTCAGACCCCTCCTTTGCAGAATTGACTTTGCGATTAGTAGAAAATCGTTGCCTCTTTACCTCTTTAATTGTATATTTGATCGGAGCTGTTGTCAAAAGGGGTGTCATTCCAGCAAATCATCAGGCATTTCGGTCAATTGGATCTGTTTTTCAATACGTTTCCCGTTGCGCATAATCTCAAAACGACAACGTGTACCCGGCTCCTTTTCGCGAATGGCATTCTGGGCCTCCGACGGGGTATTTATTTCTTTGCCGTCAATGGTGAGAATGATATCGCCTGCCTGCATGCCCGCTTTCTGCGCCGGACTGTTGGAATAAACTTCGTAAATTACCACACCACGACCAGGTAACACATTCAGCTGCGTTGCCAGTTGTTTGTTAAGCTCAACCAGGGTGACTCCAAGCCAGGAACGTGGTACATGCCCTTTGGTAATCAAGATATCCAATACTTCTTTGGCGGTATTGATCGGGACAGCAAACCCAATGCCTTGTGCTGACTGAATGATTGCGGTATTGATTCCGATGACTTTGCCATTCATATCAACTAGCGGGCCACCGCTGTTACCAGGGTTAATGGCAGCATCAGTCTGGATAAAGCCACCCTCGCCGTCCAGTGAGCGCCCTAATCCGCTGATGATCCCGGCAGTGACAGTGTCCTTCAAGCCATAGGGATTACCTATTGCCAGTACCCATTGTCCGGGCTCCAAAGTTGATGAATCACCCAGTTCTACGGTAGGGAGGTCTTCACCGGGGATTTTTAAAACGGCCAGGTCATTAACCTTATCTGTGCCGACTACCGTGGCGGTATATTTGCGGCCATCAGGCAAAGATACCGTTACTTCGTCTGTACCGCTGATAACATGTTCGTTGGTTAGCACATAACCATCCTTGGAGATAATGAAACCGGAACCCTTGCCGGTGGTTTCCTGTGGTATTTGGGGCAGGAAGCCAAAGAAGAAATTGCTATAGCTGTTTCTACCGCTGTTGCGGGTAACTGTATCTATGTTTACTACAGCGGCTGTCACTTTTTTGCGAGCCTGAACAATCGGTTCATCTATCCAGTTTTGCGGTAATGAGACCAATGTCGAGGACTCAGAAGGAGAAACGGTTTCGTTCTGATTGCTGGTTGTCTCCGGGGAATTTAATACTGATCCGCTCGGAGCATTTTCGGAAATTGAAGTCTTGTTAGAAGGAATAATCCCGGCCACTGCCAAAGTAATTACACAGGTAAACACCGAGGCAAAAACGGCCACTATCAAGACGATAATTAAAGAATCAAAAGATTTTCCGCTTCTGAAATTACTTGTCACTTGGATTACCTCCAGTCACTGAATTACATGAAACAATTTTATCAATTCTAGTCCTAGCATTACTCTTACCGCGGTTTATGTCTCAAAAAACGATTCAGGTCCTAAAAAGTTCCTGAAAAGCCACCCCTTATCTCAGAATTTATCCCCCGAAAAAAGCAAATGAGAAGGAAAAGGGCCGATAAAGTTGAATAAAAAATGGATAGTACTATGCATATGTATGGATTTTAGTTTTGTTTAGTTTTGACTTTGGTTTTTAAAGGGGATTGGACATGGCACTGAGCATGACAGGTTTTGGCCGTGGAGAATACAGCAATTCATTCTATAAAGTTAGAGTCGAAATTCGCAGTGTCAATCATCGCTATCTGGATCTTTCCTTTAGAATTCCCCGGGCATATCTGATTTTAGAAGATAAACTCAGAACCGTTCTTAATGAAAGTCTTTCGCGTGGCAAGGTTGATGTTACTGTGACAATTGAGCCTTCTCTGGAGTCCGAGAAGAAGGTTGACGTAGATTGGGGCCTTGCCGATGGCTATGTGAATGCCATTAATGCTATCAAAGAACGCTATGGCTTGGCAGGTGAGCTTTCACTGGAATCATTGCTGACGATGCCCGACGTCATCAGACCAGCCGAAAATGAACAGGATCTGGAGGTTCTTTGGGAGGCTGTACGGCCTGCTTTGACGGAAGCTATTGAGGCCTTGTTGGCAACCAGAAAACGCGAAGGTGCCGCGATGGCAGCTGACATTGACAACCGTCTGACAGCGATTAGTGCGCTGACAGCGCAGATGACTGAGAGGGCGCCGGTTGTGATCGAGGCTTACCGCAGTCGTCTTGAAAAGCGGCTGGCAGAGCTTACTCTGGATGTAATGGCTGATCCGGCACGAATCGCTACTGAAGTCGCCTTATTTGCCGATCGCAGCAATATTGATGAAGAACTAACCCGGTTGCAGAGTCATCTAAGTCAAGCCCGTGATTTGCTTAAATCCAAGGAGTCAATTGGGCGACGCTTTGATTTCTTGCTTCAGGAACTAAACCGCGAATCCAACACGATCGGTTCCAAAGCCAATGACTTGGCTTTGTCAAATATAGTGATCGAAGTAAAGAGTGAACTCGAGAAGATACGTGAACAGATACAAAATATTGAGTAGGAGGTGAGAAGTTTGGCCTTGCCGAAGCTTACTCCGGAAGAGAAACTGAGAGCCTTAAAAAAAGCGCAGGAAATGCGGAGTCAGCGGGCTCGCATAAGGCAGGAACTCAAAACTGGTCAGTCTAATATTCGCGCTATTCTCGAACAAGATTCTGATGATGTAATCGCAAAAATGCGAGTTGCTTACCTGATTGAATCGTTGCCACGGATCGGAAAAGTTCGTACCAAGAAAATCATGACCGAACTTGGTATTGATGAAACACGCCGTATTCAGGGACTCGGAATCAGGCAAAAGAAAGCTCTAATTGACAAATTGGGATAGCCATGAGATATCCGGGCAGAAAGCCTGCCCGGATCATATCTTCATTGATGCAAAATTTCTTTTAACCTTTTAGACAGTGCCTGGAAGGGGGACCCTTAGTGGAAATAAAACTCATCAACATCGGTTTCGGCAATATTGTCGCAGCTAACCGCATTATCGCCATCGTCAGCCCGGAATCAGCGCCGATTAAAAGAATTATTCAGGAAAGCCGCGATCGGGGAATGCTGATCGATGCTACATACGGCAGGCGTACCAGAGCGGTTATTATTACTGACAGCGATCATGTGATTCTGTCAGCAGTGCAACCGGAGACAGTTGCAAATAGGCTTTCCAATAGAGACTCCGGCCCCGATCCTGAGGACTGAATGGGCAAGAACTAAATGGGTAGGAACTAAAAAATGCCGAAAAATGAAACTGCAGACAAAGGAATATTGCTGGTAATTTCCGGACCATCCGGAGTCGGCAAAAATAGTGTACTTAACCGGATACTACAGTTGTCTCCGTGTGTGTATTCTATATCCGCTACTACGAGAACCCCACGTCCAGGTGAAGTGGATGGCAAAGACTATTTTTTCTACACTAGAGAAGAGTTTGAAAAAAAGATTGCCGAACATATGTTCTTGGAATGGGCTTGTGTCTATGGTGATTATTATGGGACACCAGCCGCATTTGTCAATGATACGCTAAATAAGGGCAAAGATATCGTGATGGACCTTGACATTCAGGGTGCCAGGCAAGTACGTGCAGCGAAGCCTGATGCTGTTCTGGTTTTCCTGTATCCGCCATCACTACAGGAGTTGTGCAGCCGTTTGCAGCACAGGGGTACGGAAAAGCTTGATACTCAGAAGAAACGGCTGGACTGCGTGAAAAACGAATTAGCCGCAGTTAATGACTATGATTATTTAGTCGTAAACGATGATCTCGACAAAGCTGTGGAGCAAATCCTGCATATCTGGCATGCAGAAAAATTACGAGTTTCCAGGAAAGATACGGATTTTATGAATAAGTGTTTTTTTGACGAAGTCGAAGTTAATAAAGGTAGCAAAAGCTAGCATAAGGTTATTCCAAGCCTTTTGCCAGAGCCCGTTTAAGCGGGCTCTGGCTGTTTAATACTGAGGTGAACTGTAAAATGATGCATGATAAACCTGAGTATGTACGGGTAGCGTTGCCTGTTCCGGGCGGCGACAATGGCATATTTCAATATTCTGTTCCAGAAGAGCTTTCGTCTAAAGCTCTGCCGGGGGCGACGGTCACAGTTCCTCTCAGTTCGCGCAGAGTAACCGGATTTATTGTTGGTTATGATGATAAACCGTTTCCCGGAGTCAGAATCAGGCCGATTCTCGCCATTGAGGATCAGCCTCTGATATTGCCGCACTTGCTCAAATTAGGCGATCAGTGGTTGACGGAGCAATATTGCTCGTCTCCATATTATGGCCTGCGTCTGATGGTTCCGCCTTCAGGTTCGACTGGTACACGGGTGACCGTGAAGCCTGAATATGATGCAGTGGCCCAGCTGATTGAATGCTTTCACTTTCCGCCAGAAGTGCAGGATCAATTGCTGGATTTGCTTCCGGAATGTGCCACGAGCGGTCTGAGCATGAAAGAAATCCGAAATCGCCTTGATAAGCAAGCCATGCTGGCATTTAAGACACTGCTTGGAGAAGGCATATTTTTTAATGAAAGAATTACTACTCGTGGCGGCAGTGGGAAATCGATGGGCAAAGCTGAGTTCGTAGGCCAGACTGAGGTCGCAGCGGGGACCTCAATCTGTGAACTGGAACAACCTCCAGAATTAACTGCGCATCAGCGTGCGGCAGTCGAGCAAATACGGCAAGCTTTGCATCGAAAAGAGCCGGCCGTCTTTTTGTTGCATGGAATCACCGGCAGCGGAAAAACGGAAGTCTATTTGCGTGTGATTGGCGATGTTCTGGATCAAAAGCAGCAAGCGCTCCTTATTGTACCGGAGATTTCCCTGACTCCTCAGTTGATGAATCGTGTCAGGGCACGCTTTGGGCAGCAAGCCGCAATTCTTCATAGTGCGCTTCCCGCGGCGCAGCGGCGCAATGAATGGCATCGCATTGCAGAAGGTAATGCTCCACTGGTAGTCGGCGCCCGTTCGGCTTTGTTTGCTCCGCTGAAAAATCCAGGCATAGTAATTCTTGACGAAGAACATGAAAACAGTTATAAGCAAGAGGAATCGCCGCGCTATCATGCACGAGAAGTTGCTGAACATATGATGCGCAGCGCTGGCGGCGTTCTGATACTGGGTAGTGCCACGCCTTCGATTGAAACCTATTATCGCAGTGAAATTGGCCAAATACGACGCTTGGCGCTGCCGTGCCGAATCGGAAGCCGTTCTTTGGCTAAGACAACTGTCATTGATATGAGAGAAGAACTGAAAAAAGGTAACCGCACCATCTTTAGCCAGGCGCTGCGCGATGGTATGACAGAGGCACTGCAGAGAGGCGAGCAATGCATTTTATTTTTAAATAGGAGAGGCTATTCAACATTTGTGTTGTGCAGAGAATGCGGCGCCGTAATGAAATGCCCGCATTGCGATGTTAGCCTGACCTATCATAATCCTGATACAATGCTATGCTGTCATTATTGCGGTTTTGAACAGCGCTCTCCGGATATCTGTCCTCAGTGCGGCGGAAGTGCAATTCGCTATTTCGGCACCGGTACTCAGAAAGTACAGGCTGAACTGAAACAGCTTTTTCCGCAGGCCAGGATTGCACGTATGGATACCGATACAACGACGCGTAAAGGCAGTCATGAGCAAATTTACGGCGCATTTGCGCGCCATGAAATTGATATTCTGGTTGGCACTCAGATGGTAGCAAAAGGCCTGGATATACCAAATGTGACTCTGGTAGGTATCATTTCCTCAGATACCGCCCTGCATTTGCCGGATTTTCGCGCAGCGGAGCGCACTTTTCAGCTTATTACACAGGTCTCAGGAAGGGCCGGAAGAGGAACACGACCAGGCAAGGTTATTCTGCAGACTTATAACCCTTCCCATTACAGCATTGAAATGGCAGCCAGACAAGACTATCAATCGTTTTATGAAAAGGAGATTCGCTACCGGGAGGAAGGATGGTATCCTCCTTTCAGCCGCCTAATAAGCTTTACTGCTCTGGCATCAGACGAGGAATCGGCTGAGCGCGTCTTAAAAGAGATTGCCGCCAAATTATCGGAACGGATTGATGCGCTAAACAAGACGCGCGTGTCAGATAAGGCTGTGCGGGCAGAAATGCTGGGACCAACACCAGCACCAATTGCGCGTATCCAAAACAGATATCGCAGCCGATTAGTGCTTAAAATAGAGAATGACATCAGTACTGCTGACCTGCTGACTGACGACAAGCTGGGTATGAATCTGCGCAATCCAGGCAAGGGTATTACTTTAACAGTCGATATTAATCCCTATTCCATTGTATAATATAATAAAGCCGGGCGATCCGTTAGGGACTGTCCCCAATGGACCATTTTGACCCATTTGGGGACAGGTTTATTTGGATCGTTTTGACCTATTCGGGGACTGGTTTATTTCGCTCATTTTGGACCATTGGGGACTGTCCCCAATCAGTACATTTTGAGACGGTTGGGGACAGACTTAAATTGTGTAATATATACACTAGCGGTTGGGCTTACGAGGAGGGCAAGGCGATTATGGCTATACATCCTATTCGCGAGTATGGTGATCCCGTCTTGAGAAAAAAGGCATTGCCGGTTGACAAAATTACGCGGCGTACTCAAAAGATAATCAAAGATATGATTGACACTTTGCACGATGCGGAAGGCGCTGGATTGGCCGCGCCGCAAATTGGCCTTTCCGAGCGCATCATTGTCGTCGATATCGGCGATGGACCGATCGCGCTTATTAATCCCAGACTGCTAAAAGCGGAAGGCTCTCAGCGTGATGTTGAGGGATGCCTGAGTTTCCCGGGGATTAGCGGTTATGTGACACGTAAGGACGATATTGTTGTGGAAGGCCTAAACGAGAATGGGAAAATTGTTCGCATAGAGGCGAAAGGTTTTCTGTCGCGTGCATTCCAGCATGAAATTGACCATTTAGACGGGAAACTGTTTATTGATTATTTGCCACAGGATAAGACGTATACTAGGACTGGTAATCCATCATGACGACAACGGGCAAGGGCAAGATACAGACAATTTTCATGGGCTCACCAGAATTTGCTGTTGAATCGCTCAGGGCGCTTCACAATTGCGACTTTGTCGAGCTCTTGGGAGTCGTAACCCAGCCGGATCGGCCAAAGGGACGAGGCCTTCGCATTCAGCCGCCGCCAGTAAAGATTTTTGCAGAAGAAATTGGAGGTCTTCCAATCTGGCAGCCGGAGCGCGTTGCTGCCCCTGAGTTCATTGAGCAAATGCGCTTACTCAAACCTGACTTGATCGTAGTAGTAGCCTTTGGACAGAAAATTCCGTCGTCATTACTGGAGCTGCCGCCTTTGGGATGCATCAACGTACACGGCTCATTATTGCCAGAATACCGGGGTGCTGCTCCAATTCATCGTGCCATTATTGATGGACGTACCGTTTCCGGCGTAACCACCATGTATATGGATGCTGGCTGGGATACTGGTGATATGATTCTAAAGCGCGAGTTAAACATTGGACCTTATGAAACGCTTGGGAGTTTACATGATCGTCTGGCCGTGGCTGGCGGCGAACTTCTCGTACAAACGGTGGCTTGTATTCGTGATGGCAAAGCCCCGCGTATTGCTCAGGATCATCAAAAAGCCACCTATGCGCCTAAGCTGAAGTCGGAGGATTGTCTGATCCATTGGGACAGGTCGGCTGCCGAAGTTGCCAACCTAATTAGGGGCCTGGATCCTTGGCCATCAGCTTTCACATATTATCATGGCCGGCAGTTGCGCCTTTACTGCCCGGAAGTGATTGATGAAGAGGCAGGAAACTTTCCGAGCGGAGCAATCGTTAAGATTATTAGAGGGCAAGGATTTGCCGTTAAGACCGGCGCAGGAAGTCTGCTGATTAAGGAAGTTCAGCCTGCCGGCAAGAAAAGGATGCCTGCAGAGGCTTTTCTTCAAGGATATCAGCTAAAACAGGGTGAACAGCTAGGTCAATAGGTTTCCGGGCACAAAATGCCATAATATAAATGCCATAATAAATGCCCTAACATTTGAATATGTGACAAAGAAGGTGTGGAATAATGGGTCCTCTTTATTTGGGCGATGTAACTTTTCTTTTGCTAATTCCGGCGTTCTTGCTGGCGATGTATGCTCAGATGAAGGTGCAGGGAACATACAATAAATACGCTAAGGTTCCAGCCCAATCGGGGTATACCGGGGCTCAGATGGCCCGCGCCTTATTAGATGCCAATCAACTGAACAATGTGGCCATTGAAATTACCAATGGGCGGCTTTCAGATCACTATGATCCCGGCAAAAAGGTGTTGCGTCTCTCGCCAGAAGTCTACCATGGAAAATCATTGGCTGCTCTTGGAATAGCAGCGCACGAGATTGGCCATGCCGCGCAGCATGCCAATTCTTATGTTCCACTTGCCGTTAGAAACAGTTTGGTTCCGATCGCCAACATCGGCGGCAACTTGGCTTTTCCGCTGTTTTTTATCGGCCTGTTTATACAAAGCGGTTGGCTGGTAGACCTCGGGGTCATCCTCTTTGCGGCGGCGGTTGCTTTTCAGCTTATTACGCTGCCAGTAGAATTTAACGCCAGTAACAGGGCAATGGCAATGCTTGAGGGACATGGCTATTTGAGCAGGGGAGAAGAGTTACAGGGCGCCCGAAAAGTACTCAGTGCTGCAGCCTTGACTTATATCGCTGCTACGGCGGTTGCACTGCTGCAATTAGTACGCCTATTGTTGCTGCGCGGAAGAAGGAATGATTAATCTGAAGAATGCGCGCACAATGGCGCTTCAAATCCTGCTTTCTATTGAGAAAGATAAGGCTTACGCAAACATCGCACTTGACACGGCCTTTGAAAAATGGCCTGCTTCAAAGCAGGAAAGAGCATTCTGTACGGAGCTGGTCTACGGCACCGTTCGTCACCAGCTCACTTTGGATTGGATTATCAGCATTTTTCTAAATCGTGGTAACCCGGAGAAACTAACTCCAGCCATCCGTAACATTTTAAGGATGGCTTTTTATCAGTTATACTTTATGAAATATCGGCCTGAGGCGGCAGTAGTTGATGAAGCAGTAAAGCTGGCGCTACGCTTTGGTCATAGCGGAGTCTCCAAGCTGGTAAATGCCGTCTTAAGGTCATATTTACGCAATCCAGAGAAAGTCGTTTTCCCTCCGGCAGAAAAAGAACCTGCCAGGCATTTATCAATCAAGCACTCTCATCCGCTTTGGCTGGTTGAGCGTTGGGTTGATCGGTTTGGTTTCGAGGCCACAGCACATTTATGTGAGTTTAACAACCGTCCGGCACCAGTCTGTATCCGGACTAATACTTTGCGTTGCAGCAGGGATGAGCTTATTGAGCGGCTAGCTTCTGAACATGTCGTCATCGAAAAATCTGCGCTGGTTCCTGAAGGCCTGATTATCAGCGGGTTTGATCGCATTGAATCATTGGCATCGCACCGGGATGGCTGGTTTATCGTCCAGGACGAGAGTTCTATGTTGGTAGCACATGCCGTTGCTCCAAAACCCGGCGAAACTGTTATAGATCTATGCGGCGCACCAGGCGGTAAAGCAACTCATTTGGCTCAAAAGATGAATAATGATGGCCAAATTATTAGTGTTGATCTGCATGAGCATCGCACCCGACTAATCCAAGAAAACGCCAACCGGTTAGGTGTCAGGACAATCGCTACTGTAACAGGCGATGCCCTTAATTTTAAAATGCCTGCCAAAATGCCTGCCAATCAGGATGATAAGGAGCTGGCAGATGCAGTTTTGCTGGACGCTCCCTGTACCGGTACCGGCGTGATCAGGCGGCGGGCTGATTCCCGCTGGCGACGCACCCCCCACGATATCATTGAGTTAGCCGATTTGCAATACCGGCTGCTGAAACATGCCGCCACGCTTGTGAAGCCTGGCGGGCGTCTGGTGTATTCGACCTGTTCTTTGGAGCCTGAAGAAAACCACGTGCTAATTAAGCGATTTCTGCAAGAACATCCTGAGTTTGAGCCGGCTGATTTAAGCGGATTACTATCTACCGGATTGCAGCCTTCCGGGTTTTCAGATGATCACCAGGAGCCAGGATACCTTTACTTGCTTCCCTGGGTACATAATACCGACGGCTTCTTTATATGCCGTATGCATCGGATAAAATAGCGGGTTACCATTTCCTGTTAGTTCGACCTCGTTGACAAAGGCCAAAAAAGATCATATAATTACAAGTGCCTCATAAAGCAGAAGATAAACAAACATTTTCGGGCCGTAGCGCAGCTTGGTAGCGCACTAGACTGGGGGTCTAGGTGTCGCAGGTTCAAATCCTGTCGGCCCGACCATTGAAATCAAGGGCTTTGGCCGATGCTGAAGCCTTTTTTGATTGGTTTGATTGCTTTTTTCAAGGCTTTCTGGAACGAAGAAGCTGTGGGCAAGGGCAATTAATTGCAAATCTTAGGATAACAGCAGGATAGCGGATAGTTTTGAGGAAACTTAATAAGATAGAGTTCTATCATTGGTTTATTGCCAGAGGGGGATGTAGCCTTGGCTAGAAGAAAACGACAATTATTGTTTTACTTTATCATGCTAGGTGCAGCCTTATTACTATTGAGATTTGCTCCTGTGAGTGTAACTGCTCAGACGACAGCCACAACCTCTGCAACCCAGAAAACGCAATCAGCCAACAAAGCGATACCTCTATTTGGAAAGCAGGTTTTTTGGGAAGGCTTGCCTCAATCTAATGATGGATTTCATTTTGCAGACCTTGATTTGGATGGCCTGTCTGAAGTCATTCATGTTTCGGAAGGTACCGCCAAGATTTACAAAGCTTATAATCGTAGCTTCGAAATGCAGGCAACGATTTTTCTTGAAGGCAAAAACTTCATTTCCATAAATACTGCGGATTTGGATGCCGACGGGAAAATTGAGATAATTCTAGGCACTGATGATTTGGGCTACCTGGTAGTCTACAAGTGGGATGGCCGTCCTGTACCGGTTGCAGTCAGCCGACATACCTGGAAACCGGTAGAGCATATCGTTATCTTAGATACTGACGACGATGGCTTGAAAGAGCTTTTTTCAGTCGCTCCTGATGGAGATACAACTTTGTTTCGCTTCTCAGAAACCTCTATTGACGCAATTTGGCGCGGAACCAAAACGTTCCCCAATATTCTGGATTTTAAAACTGTGAATGTTGATGGAAATGAAACGCAAGAACTGCTGACTATTGATAAGAACCGTAATGGTCTGGCAATATATTCATGGCAAAAAGGCGTCCTGAAAAAATTGTGGGAGAACATGCCCTGGGGCGGAGTTCTTGATTTTATGGTCTGCGATATCGACCAGGACGGGGCCGATGACATTCTTGCCATTTCTGGCAGGCGCATGTTTTACGCATTTACATGCCTTAAGGGGAGTGTGCAGCAGAAAATTACACCCTTTGAAATGCCTACCTTGTGCGGACGTATTTTCCAGTCTGCTGACTTTCCAGGTTCTTTTTGCTTGATTAGTAACTCATCATCGCAAGTGTTTAATTATTCCTGGAACAATGGCTCTCCCAAAGAATTGGCCCGCAGTACTACTTTTGGCCGTTCACGCTTATTCGCGCTTCTGCGCAGCGAGGAACTGTTTTTCATTCTCAATACCGGCGAAATGATTTCTGTAGCCATGACTGCGCCTGAACAGCCTGATTTCGTCGATTTGCAGATAAAGGACCAAATTGCCGTCTGGGGGGAGTATCAGCCCCAGCTCATTGACGGCCATCCATATCTGCCTTTGAACATGCTTCAAAGCATCCTGCCTCTGGAATGCATTTGGTCTGAGAAAAATGAGATCGGGTATCTATCAGCCTGGACAGGTACTTTTGCATTTATGACTGATAGCCCGATACTGCTGTTGACGTTATTGCCTGACTGTACACCAGAAGTAATGGCCAATCCGGTCCGCACCCTTCGCGTTCTTGGCGAAAACGAGAATCAGGAAGTTTATCTTCCTTTTGAAATGATTAACCGACTTCTACCAGGAAGTATGGAATGGGATATCGACCGGGTGATCCTGATTGTCCGCTGAACAAGCGGATGCCGAATGCAGGCCGATGCCGATTTTTTGCTGGTGGCGGGTCATAAGTGCATTTCCCTTCTGCATAGTTATGTTATAGATGTAGGAGGGGAGTGTCCGGCATGAGAGATAGCGCAGCACGGGAAAAAGAGAATGGCTCTGTAATTGGTGCCATCGTGCGTGGCTTGTTTATTTCCTTGTTGTTCGGTTTCGTAGTGTTGATTCTGTTTACCATAGTTTTGTCACTAATGGGTGTACGGCCGGTTGACGTTCCGCTGACGATCGTCATGCTTTCGTATCTGACGGTTTTAATAGGCAGTGTCACTACCGGTAGGCACTCACCGAGCCGCGGATGGCTGACAGGCGGCGTAACAGGCATATTGTTCATGATCCTGCTGATGTTGTTTTTTGCCATGATTCCAGAAACTGCGTTAAACTGGCCTTTGGCTTTGATTCGCATTGCATGCGCATTTCCGGTAGGTGCTATTGGAGGCATGCTCGGTGTCAACCTCAGAACCTGAAGAACATGAGTCCTCGAACAGAGTTCTTTGAAACCGGAATCCTCGAGCCGTAACTTTCATGGTTTGAATGGTTTCAAATGCCTTCTTGACGTACGTTTGTAAATCGATTATAATAAAAAAGCACTCACAAGCAGGGGAGTAGCTCAATTGGTAGAGCATCGGTCTCCAAAACCGAGGGCTGCGGGTTCAAGTCCTGTCTCCCCTGCCAAATATGATTTTCCAACCTTTGGTGAGGTTACACCAAAGGTTTTTTTATTGTGCAATTTCGCGACTTATTGTGCAGCGACGAAGGACTTTCCACAAGAATGGCGTAATTCTTAGGTTGTTAGTAAATCCGATTCATAATGGTATAATAAGGGGAGGATTCACCTAATGACAACGCAATCTTTACCAATCCCGGTCGGAGTTTCTAATCGGCATATCCATGTGAGCCAGGCTGACTTGGATACCCTCTTCGGGCAAGGATATCAGTTGACTATTAAGAAAGATCTTGGCCAGCCAGGGCAATTTGCCGCTGAAGAAACCGTTGATGTCCAAGGGCCGAAAAATGCCATTAACAAGATTCGCATTCTCGGTCCGGTCAGAAAGCAGACTCAGATTGAAGTTTCACTTACAGATTCATTTACTTTGGGGATTACGCCTCCAGTTCGCGATTCCGGCTCACTGGCTGGATCACCAGGCGTTATTGTCAAGGGGCCGAAAGGGCAAATTGAGCTTAAAGAGGGCGTTGTCGCAGCAAAGCGTCACATCCATTGCACTCCTGAACAAGCGGTTCAACTGGGTGTGAAAGATATGGATATCGTTTCTGTGGAAGCAAAAAGCGCTGACCGTTCTCTGATATTTGGCGATGTGCTTGTCCGGGTGCGTCCGGACTTTGCCCTTGAGTTTCATGTTGATACAGATGAGGCCAATGCGGCCGGCATTAAAAACGGCGACATGGTCTATATTGTTCGCTAGTTGCACAGCTAATAGCACAATAAGAAAATTAGATTAAGTTAGGTGAGTAAGAATGCCGCTCTATGAGTTTATCTGTGAATCCTGCGGGAAAAAGTTTGAGGAACTTTGCCGTACTTCCGAACAAGTAAGTGTTAAGTGTCCGGCCTGCGGCTCAGATAAAGCAACCCGCCAAATGTCTGCCTTTGCGTGCAAAGGTGGCGGCTCAGGCTCAGGGTGTAGTTCTTGTTCCGGCGGCTCATGTTCCTCTTGTCACTAATGCGCAAGGCGCACGGCGCACGGCGCAAGGCGCACGTCGCACGGCGCACGTCGCACGGCGCACGTCGCACGGCGCACGGCGCGATGGTCATTAAGTTTTCAGTAAGTTTACAGCATAAACCCGCCTTAGGAGTAACTGCCTTTGGCGGGTTTCTTTTTTGCATATTTCGGGATCGTACGGTTTATCGCACGATATATGTGAATTTATCGTCCTTTTATATTGTTACACGTCGCACGTTAAGCTATAATGGAGGCGTGAGGTGATCGTATGAAAGTGACTGCTGACGGCGGTGGGGAAGGTTTAGGTGGGGATGGATTGGTCATTACTGCGACGGAGTTGAAAGAGAATCTTGGAAAATACCTCGACTATGTGCGCGAGCAAACAGGACCCGTGATTATCACTAAGAATGGCAACAGGATCGCCCGGCTGACTCCATACGAAAACAGAACGAACCAATATTTCATTGCACTAGACAACAACCTGGACTTTCAGTATGACGGTAAACGGGTCACCTATGAAGAGTATATGGCAATCCGATTAAAAAGTAATCTCCGGATGGAATTCATCAATGGAGAGATACACCTGCTGGCGACTCCCAGCCTGGGGCATCAGCTGCTTCTAGGAAGAATTTATGAGGTCTTTTCGGCTAGCCTTATGAAAAATCCTTATGAGAAGTTTTGCGAGGCAGAGTCTTTTGCAGGCCTTCAGGCGAATCGTGGACCGTCAAAAAAGCTGCATTGCCGGGCGGTCCTGGCGCCTTTTGAGGTTCACTTTTATAAGAGAAACTTCAAGGAACCAGATGTCATACAGCCCGATTTATCCGTAATCTGCGACTGCGAGGCAAATATAGACGATCATGGTCGCTATATTGGAACGCCCAGCCTGGTTATTGAAATTATATCTGCCAGCACCCGCAAAAAGGACTTGATTGACAAACTCAATACTTATATGCTGTCCGGGGTTCGCGAGTATTGGATTATCGATCATAAACAGCAAAACATCCTGATATATAATTTTAATGACTACATGATCAATGCATATAATATTTTTGGCTCAGGAAGCATTGCCAAATCGTCGGCTTTCGATGATCTTACTGTTAACGTAAGCTTGTTGTTCGCAAATTTGCTGTAGACCTTCGCATTTTTCCTTCTAGTTAACATAAGATATATTATAGGACCCAAAAAGACACGAAAAATGGCCGAAATCCTTGAACAACAGTCCCTGTTACAGCCCCAATTGCAGCGTCCAGTAATGGCACATTCCTTTATCGCCAATGATTATGAGTCGGCCGCTATAATTTAATTCGATTATGGTCCGTCTATTTACGTCATAATAGCCCGCCTATAGCGCCGCTATGAATGACGCGCCGTCATGTATAACTGCCATTATGAACCCGACCACATTAATTATTAACCTTAATCTTTTTCTTTTTCGACTTCGACAACAGTTTTCTTCGTAATCTTGACTTTCTTTGGCGCTTTGTCCGGGTCAGTTGCCGAGGCGCCACTTAGTCTAAAAGGTTTGATCTGCGGTTTTTCTTTACCTAGGCCTTCTTGCTGCCAAAGAATTTCGGTTATCTCAATTGCTCTGTAATCTGCGTCAAGACCAATACAAGCCCCACAATTGTCGCATATTTTGGTGGGATCTAAATCGCATTTAAAACACTCGCCGCATTGATCGCAAATCTTGCTCTCGGTCAATACGCATTTTTTCATGGCCAGCACCGCCCATATCAGAAAATTGCAGTCATCAAATTGCAGTCATCGAATAGTTATCAGTTTTGCTTTATTTTCTTCGAGACGGTGCAAAATCCTTTTTGGTTAATTATTTCCATAGTATCAAACTCCGAAGCGCAGCCCAAGAAGCCCATAAACCCAAGGCCAAAGCACCTGAATTAGCATTTATAAAAGGGAAACAACCCAGTACATATAAAGCACCAGGCTAACACATAGCAATCTGGCGCTCGCCTATGGCAGCCTTAAGCGCATGCCAGGCTGAAGCTGTTTTGACTCTAATCCGTTCAGCCTGCAGATCGCATTAATTGTAATACGCGGGTCAGTATCTGGATTGTGATCAATAGCGATGCCCCACAAAGTGTCTCCCTGTCGAACAATAGTGTATTCTTCTTCTTGAGCAGGTTTTTCACTCGATAACGCAGTTGTAGCCAAAACCACGAACAACACTGTAAGTATTGCCATATTTCTGAGAAATATGAGCGGATTCCAGCGTAGTCTTCTCTTTACCTGCATTACTTCCCCACCCCAAACGTTTGTTCGTTAATCAGATTATAACACGAACATATGTTCCGGTCAATGATTAATCGAACAAATGTTTGCATATTCAAAATGATTATGTTATAATTTTTTTAAGATTAACTGATTGAGCTCATTATTGTGCTATTGCGCTGCATACATTTTGAGAGGAGTGTCGAGTTTGGAAGACCTGACAGCTCGCCAACAAGAAATCCTCGATTTTATTAGAAAAGAAGTGCGTGAAAAGGGATATCCTCCTTCCGTGCGCGAAATTGGCGAAGCCGTAAAACTAAGTTCGAGTTCGACCGTACATTCGCACCTCGAGCGACTCGAAAAACTTGGATACATTCGCCGCGATCCGACCAAACCAAGAGCAATCGAAATTCTTTCCGAAATATCGGTGGCTCCTTCTCCAGTAATTAATGTGCCGCTAATTGGTCGGGTAGCAGCTGGCTCCCCTATTCTTGCCGAACAGAATGTAGAAGATATCTATCCCCTGCCTAAAGACTTTGTGCTATATGAAGATACTTTTATGCTCAAAATCCGCGGCGACAGTATGATTGAGGCCGGCATATTCGATGGAGATCTGGTTGTTGTGCGTCGTACTGCAGACGCCAGCAATGGTGATATAGTAGTCGCACTTGTTGGCGAGGAGGCTACTGTCAAGAGGTTTTATCGTGAGAAAGACCACATTCGTCTCCAGCCCGAAAACTCTGCAATGGAACCCATTATCGTGAAAGATGTTGCAATTCTGGGTAAAGTTACCGGTCTGCTAAGGAAAATTCATTAAATGCTACACTAATTATCCCACCAATTATCACACAAAAAACTCCCGTCAAAAGCAAACCCGCAGGCACATTTGTACCCGCGGGTTCTTGATATCCATGTATCAATCTCATTTCTTTCATTACTCAAAAAACCAATCCTTAAACCGTTCCGTTAACTTCAAGGCTCTCCGCTCTCCGTCGGCCTCGCCTTGCGCCTGCCTTATGCTTCGCCTGGCGCCTGACCTTGAAAGTCTTCATTGACTACTTCTTTTCCGGAAGAATCGTAGATAATAATGCGATACTTTGATCCGTCCAGCGTTAATCCAAAAATCAAATCCCGATCTTTAAGGGTTTTATTTAAGAAAGTTACCAGCTGGTATGTTTCTCCCTCTAATCGAAATGATTTTTCACCCAGTATAGGAAGCTGAGTATGTTGTGGCATGATGTCTCTTCCACCCCCGAGATTATCTACCGCAGACTAAATAGGAAACTGAAAAGAGCCTGCTTCTTCAATAATTTTGCTGACGGCCGGCATGATATCTGAGCGCGTCATATCGAACTGAAGCGGCGTGACCGATACTTTGTTCTGAATGATCGCGTCAATATCAGTATCATTTTCGTTATTCAGAACTGGCTCTCCGGCAATCCAATAGTAGACTTTTCCCCGGGGGTCGACCCTCCTCTCTATCACTTTGCTGTATTGGCGTCTTCCCAAACGTGCCACCGTGATGCCGACAAGTTCTTCTCGCCGCACTCCCGGAACATTTACATTTAGCAACGTATTCTTAGGTAAATTATTTTTCAGCAGTGCCGAAGCAATTTTAGCGGCTATCTCCCCCGCCAACTCAAATCCGTCTCCAGGAGGATCACATAGTGAAACCGCCATCGCCGGAAAACCAATTAATGTTGCCTCGATGGCAGCTGAAACCGTCCCAGAATAAAGGACATCAGTGCCTAAATTAGATCCGCGATTAATGCCGGAGATTACCAGATCCGGCTGCTCTGGAATTAGAGCTCCTTCAATCGCCAGTTTGACGCAATCAGCCGGAGTGCCATCAACTTCCCATGCCTGTATTGCACCGGGGATTTTACGTTCTAACATGCGTAGCGGGCGATGCAAGGAGATTGCATGCCCGCATGCACTTTGCTCGCGATCCGGAGCAGCAATATAGACTTTTCCCAGTTTTGAAATATGATTGCATAAAACATGCAAGCCTTCGGAATGAATACCGTCGTCATTTGCTAGCAAAAAAACAGCCATTATGTGCTTCTCACCCGTACTTTCAAAATTCCCTCGATTTTTTTCAGTTCCTCAGCCAATTGCTCCAGACCCGTACTCCGGCCTACGACTTGCAGAGTTAGATTTGCTTCTCCATGATCATCAGGTTCGATATTTACGTCCCGGATACTGAAGTGCAGCTTGCCAAGTACAACTGCAATGGCGCCCAGCTGGCCGGGTTGATCGACAATCCGGAATTCAATAATCAAAGTCTTGGAAGTCACAATGTTTCTTTCGGCTTTGTCGAGCAAGGTCAGAGTGCCGACTGCTAAAACAGCTGTGATTACAGCCGGAATATAAAAACCACTTCCCACTGCCAGGCCTATACCGGCCACAACCCATAGGCTTGCTGCAGTAGTCAGTCCCCTGATATTAGCTCCTTCACGCATAATTGTGCCGGCACCCAGAAAGCCGATCCCGCTGACAACCTGAGCAGCCAGTCGGGCTGGATCGCGCGCCAGACCAAATTCGGGAAATGCATAGGCTGACACTACCATGATCAGCGTAGAACCAACGCACACGAGAATATGGGTGCGCAAGCCTGCTGGCCGCCCGTGGCTTTCGCGCTCTAATCCGATAAAACCGCCCAAAATGCAGGCGATAATCAAACGGGCGATAATCTGCCAGTCATTGCCCATTCCAACCACATCCCCATGCATTTCAACTTTTTCGATATGACATAACCGGCCCGATCTTTTTCATAGCGACCATATTCTTATTGTGATAGATTTCTAATAAAATAACCGGCCATGGCAGGCGTTATTCCTGGGAAAGCCGTTAGGATAGTCTCTTCCCGAATGTCGTTATTCTTAACAAGATTACGCAACTGCTCAAGAGTTTTTTCAATACCAGGAACTTTAGTACCGCCAAGTGGTGTTAGCTTATTATTAATCCATTGTAATAACAGTCCTGAAGACTGAAGCCATAGATTGGGATTTACTGTTTCATCAATCAAGACCACTTTGGGCGACAAAGCCGCAAGTAATTCACAAGACCCGGAATTTTGTGAATCGAGGATAAACAAGGCTGGCTTGTCCAGGAACTCTAAAGCGATGGAAGGGATCGGTGCATTCATAGTGTTATGAATCCCCTGCAGCAGCGCAATACAGAACCGGTAGGCGACAATATCTTTACGCAGTTTTTTTGCCAAATCGCTTCGGTCTCCCGAAGAATTGACAGCCTGAGAAAATTTCCTTAATTGACCAGATATGGACGCGATTTCGGCTTGAACGCCATTTAACTTATATTGCACCGCCACTTTTCTTTGATCAGCCACAAGACCGTTATACTTGGCGGAAAATTTATCTAACATATCTGATAAGTGTTTCAGATTTTTCTCATATCTCCGTTCTGCCACCGACGGCCGCGTATTTGCAAAAAATGCCGCACCGCTTCCGCCTGGGCCTGACTGCGTCTGCATTAGCTGTTGTGCTTGCTTCAGCTGGCTTTTCAGCAGTGTGTTTTCGCATTTAGCTGCTCGCGACATAGCCTTGGAGAGTTTAACATTATTAAAAAAGAGCCTCACGTTAAACCGAATAATCGGAGTGCGCAGCTTCTTTAATCGCTCCAACTCCTGAACAAGCACATTTTCTTCGCTCTTTAGTTTACTATACTGATCAAGCAAAGATAATTGTTGCTCGGCTGTTTCAATCTCTTTTGTCAGAGAAGTGATCAGATCATGGTTGTAGGATAATTGTTGCCAAACTTGAATCAGCTGTTGGGATAGTTCAGAAAGCTCAGTCTCTCCCCCAACATGAACTGGTGGGTCCATCTGAGAAAGATAATCTTTGAGCGCTTTAATAACTGAACCGGACATAACACAGGCCATAAATTGTCTGCGTTCATCCTTTGCGGAAAAGGACCATTTTGCCAAAGCAACGGCAATATCAGCAAGTGCTACGGAGTCCCAATTTAGAAGCGAGTATTTGCTTTTTAGCAGAGCAATCTGTTGGTCAAGTTCTTCCTTTTTAATCGGCTGTGGTAAATAGTATTCTGCTGCATTGGCATTAGTTGCTGCCTGTTGCGCCGTACTTACGGAAGCCGTATTACTCCCGGCGCGCCTGTCCGCCTTAGCCCCCGCCTCCGTTTCGGGATTTGATTCCGTCATCATTGAAAGAAATTCGCTATATTCACTTTTAGGCAGCTCAAACTGAACTCCATCATTTAAATCTAAATCCTGATAATCCTCAAGACTCTGATGATCATATCCTGGAATTATGATTTCCCAGTGCTTCTTAATCAGCTGTCCGGATGATGACATTAATTCAAAAATATCATGCGAGAGCCTGAAACAATGCCTGATATTAAAAATCAGGCCCTGTCGGCTTGGGTGTGCGACAGGGCTGCTACATTCAAGTACTGTGTCGCCGGTAATCAGGTATATAATATTATTTTTCTGAGCCCCGGTTACCTTAATTTTCAGCGAAGAATTAAATTCTTCACGAACTTTCTCGTCGGAATCGAATGAGGTCGCCCCAAAAATCCCGCGCAAATCGTTCCAAGAGATGTGATCAAATGCCAGAAAATAGGTTTCAGCGGTTTGCTCTGGATTCTTCATCAGACTTCCCCCTTAATTGGGTGAGGCCAGAATGGGTGTAACTTAGTTCTTTGGACATAAAACTCATTGGCCGCCTTTTAAACTTGCAATCAAAGCATCTATTTGACTCTGGGACATTAAGGGTTCTCCTTCAGCCTTGTTGGTCGAAGCGCTTATTCTTGAAGCAGAAGGTTTAGCAGCTTCGATGGGCTGTGCCATAGACATTCCCATGCGATTGGTCTGCAAAGGCGGTACTTGCTGGCCAAGCGTCGGAGTCCCAAAACCCGTTTGAACTACCGGAGTCACATTTCTAGTAACTGGTTCCGTCGCCATAGTGCGATTAACCGGCTGCGACATAAATGCCTGCGTTCTCTGCACCGGTGGCACCGGAGTTTCCGACTGAGCAATTGGCTGCGACTGCATGTTATTCGTCCTGGATTCATTGGCATTAGCGCCATTGTTGGCTGCAGTCAGCTTGGCAATAATTTCGTCAATTGTATTTTGCTTTAGCGGTGCTGTAGAAGAGCCTCCAAAAATCCTGTTGTTGTCAAAAGCAGGCACCTTGGCGGCTGGTGGTACAGCACTTGTGTTAACGCTTGTGCTAACATGGCTTGTCGAATCTTTTTTGGAACTGTCAGCCGCAGGAGCTGAGACTTCTGAAGTTGTAGAACCTGGTTTCTTGAGCAGTTCGTTCACGAAATCCGGAGAAGCTTCAACAGTATATCCTTCGCTGTATTCTATTTTGACTGTGCTTTTTTCAGCGCATATGCCAGTGCTATCTTCTACGTTGCCCTTATTGCCCTCGTAGAGTTCTGCCTCAGGCATGCTATCGGTGCTCTTACTTTTATTGTCCCAAGAGAAAAGCGTCTGACCCTTTTCAAACTCTGACAAGCTGTTTGATTTTTCATCACCTAAAAAATTGAAATGAAGCTTTTCTTCAGATTGACCAGATACCTGTACCGGAGTGCTGTTCCAGTCTAAAGAATTCTCTACGGAGTTAAAATTGACTTTTTCAGTATCAGCCTGCAAATTCTGATTGGCCATCTGCGAAAATGTCTGGGCTTGTACAAACGCAGAGGCCGGTTCCTGAGCGGCAACATCGATCGGTTTTTCATGACCGAAAACTGGCTTCTGCTCAGCAATTGGTGTTCCAAAGAATGATGAAGCACTAGGTGCTGGCTGCGCAGCCTGCGCAGCCTCTACAGAAGGCACTGTCGATGTCGATACAGCCGAGGCTGTCGGCGCTCCGGGTATAACAGTGGCTGCAGATGATGCCGATGCCAGCATCTCGCTAAAGGTAGGCGCGACCACACTTTCGACTTCTTTGGGCGCCGCAGTTGGGACCGCAGTTGGGACCGCAGTAGGGACCGCAGTTGGGATCGCAGTAGGGACCACAGTTTGCGCAACAGGTTGTTCTTGCGGAGGCACTACTACAGATACCGCAGGCTGTACCGCCTTCTTCTCTATTTTCGGAGCAGATTCAAACATAGAATTCTCAGGGAAGAAGAAGGAATAAAGCGATTCAGCAGCCGTTGTTGAAACGAGCGAATCTTCGGGTAAAAGGATCACCCATTGAGCCTTTATTAAGACACCCTCGTTAAATGCAGTAACAGCATCAACGTCAGAAGTCTGACGACAGGAATGAACTTTCAAGAATGAGTAGGACTCTGTCTGCACTAACGTACACGGAAGCACAAAGCATCTTGACAATAATAGCAGATTATTGCCTTCTTTTATCGCCCAGATATCTGACTCCAGAATTTTCTGCAATGTCGTTTTTGGATCAGAAGTACGCGGATCAATCGGCAATTGCTTCTTTAGCTCAGCAGGAATCTGAAATAGTATACGAATAAATCCGTTCCAGCTGGATTCTGTAAATTGCAGTGAAACTGGCTGTTCAATGCTAAATTCGCGTCCTTGAAGTTGCTGCATCTTAATTCCTCCCGTCCAGACGGATGATAGGATTTTCATCACTCTTAACCCAGACTCTTTTCAAACCGGGAGTCAAAAACTCCCACCAACCGGAACCGCTTACACCGATTCGATACCGATGTCGCACTGCGATAGCCGGAATATCATGACTCAAAATCGAAAGCTCACCAATTATTTGATCAGATTCAGTATAGACACTTGTTCCTGCTTTTATATAATCAAAAGAAATGCGATCCTGTTTTATCCATCCATCCAGATATGAATTCTGTACGTAAAGCCACGGTTCCTGCAAAGAATCGTAATCTCTTTCAAGAATATCAAGTTTTTCTCCAGGCTGAAATCTATTTTGCACTGTCCCTCCGCCTATTTTCGGATAAACATCGACAACTCCCCGGGCATAGCCCTCAATTGCTTTTGTCGGAAAATACTCGGTAATAGGCAGTTTCAAAACTTTTGCCAGCCCGGGAGCAGCCTCCCCTACCCAATACTTGGCAATATACCAGGCATGTTGAAAATATGATGGTCTAAACTGATAAGCTCCATATAAAATGCCACCGATTATCATTAACACAAAAACTGCCTTGACCAGCTTTGACGTTGTTCTTTTAAATGCATGTTTTGAAATCGGACGGCGCTCAATCCGCCGCTCTTGCCCAGAACGCCGATCGGCAACTGGACGCAGGTCAATTATTCCTTCAAAAGCAGTCACTTGAAAACGTGCCAGTTCGCTCAAGTTAAATGTTTGCGGAAGTCTCTGTAAATAAGATGCCAAATCGAACGGTTTCAGCATAGTGTACGGATATGGCAAGAAATCAAACTGATGGGCGGCATCTGGATAGTCGGTCACAATCAAAATATGGGGCTCGATATTTACATTCGTTTTTTTGACTTGTGTCTGTACCCATTGACAGGCGAGACAAGCATTTTCTTCCAATTTGGCATTTGACATGGCCAAATTCTGACTCTCCAAATCAGCCTTGTCAAATATTAAAAAGATTCCCCCGGGCCCTACCACCATTAGAGCGGGATCCTTTTTTTGAACTGACCAGTCATTTGGCAACTGAACCAGTGATTCTAAAGTATGAATCTTAACTTTATGTTCAAACACCCACAAAGCGTCTTGATCGTTTCTGGAAAGCATCGCCAGCAGGAAAAGGGCTATAATGGCCAGCAAGAATACCAGCAATCCGGCGAACACCACTCTAAAAACTATCAACCCGGAAACTGCCAAAACAATGGCGGCGGCTGTGATAAGTAACCCGCATAGTGACATCAGTACCAGGATACTGAAAAAGCGATTCTTGAACGCAAGCCCTTTGGAGGGTGTAATATCCGCCATAACGCCCGTCAATAGCCTGGCCACTCGCAATCACCTGCATTTCTTCCATAGTAAGCAAGGTCTCAAGAATTTACAGGACCTAGAGTTTGTCCCAAAAACGGTATTATTTATATTATATCGGCAAAACGCCTTGCTGTCTTTATCTTTTATGGTAGATTACATAAAAAATAGACAAAGCCCGGGGATTCCCGGGCTGCTGAAGCAAAAATATTTTGGATTCACATCTCCTACGATATCTTTTCCAAAACCATTTCATTGGAAGTAAATAAACCGCGCTTAACTTCTGTAGCGCTCATCTGCCCGGCTCGGAAACTTTTCGTAATATAATTACAAGCCTTCCAAGGATCAACGCGGTTGCCGCATGTGAAAACATCCAGTGCGGCGTAACCCAGCTCAGGCCAGGTGTGAATAGTTAGATGTGACTCAGATATAACCACTACACCGCTGACACCCTGGGGGCTAAATTTGTGGAAGGCAACCTCACGAACTTCCGCCCCAGCACCCAAAGCCGCTTCAACCATGATTTGTTCGATCGCTTTGCGATCATCCAACACCTTAGGGTCACACCCATGAACTTCACATAAGATATGACGCCCCAAAGCATTGTTCATTTACATTCTTTGCCCCCTTCATTCTTCAGGTGCGTTTAACGCACGAAATCTCACGCTCCTGACTGCAAATTCTAATCAAAATTTATTCTAACAGAGTGCCCCCAAAAGTCAAGAGTTAGCATATATTTTCCCTAATGCTTTTTCCTTATACTATGCAAGTTTTTAAAAGCGTTTACTATGGCGGGAATAATTTGCTCAACAGAAAATCCGCCCTGGATAAAAACTGTATACGGATCTCGTAACGGTGCATCGGCGGATAGTTCCATAGAAGCTCCCTGCACAAATGTTCCGCCTGCCATAACTACCGGATCTGGATAACCTGGCATTGGTGCCGGCTCGGGACAGATGTGCGCTCCCACCGGAGAAGCCTGCTGTAATCCACGGCAGAAATCGATCAGCCGTTCCGGACTTCTTAAGTTAACAGACTGAATAATATCGGTGCGATAGTCATCTGGCCCGGGGCTGCAATCATATCCCAATCGTCCACCCAAAGCCGACGTAAATACTGCGCCAGCCAGAGACTCCGCTACGAAATGCGGTGCCAGAAACAGTCCTTGAAAAAACAGTCGGTTTCCTGTCAGACTCGGGCCGATCTCGCCCTTGATCACTGGTGCATAAAGCCTGGCAGCCACACGATCTACCATCTTTTTATTACCGACAACATAGCCGCCTCCGGGAGCCAAACCTCCGCCTGGATTCTTAATCAGCGATCCTGCCGTCAAATCAGCGCCTAAAGATGGGGGTTCATTCTTTTCAACAAATTCCCCGTAGCAGTTATCGACCAAAACAACAGTCTCAGGCGAAACCTTCCGTGCCAGGGCGATAATTTGTTCTATCTGGGCCAGTGTTCGGGAAGGCACATTGCTGTAGCCGCGAGAACGCTGAACTAGCAGAACTCTTGGCAATTTGAGTAAAAGTTGTTCCAGTAGATTCCAGTTTATGCCGCCTTCAGATGTCAGCGGGCACTCCTGATACTTAATTCCTTCATCAATCAGACTGCCCGATTCCGGAATACAGTTTGCGCCAGTCGCGCCAGTCGCGCTGGCAGCATCGATCGCATCGCACGCACTATCGCACGCACTATCGCACGTATTGGCTCTTGCTGCCCCAATTACCCGGCGTAGCGTATCATAGGGCGCCCCGGCGGCGCTTACTAGAAGATCACCAGGCTTCAGCAGTGCTCCCAGACATAATGATAATGCGTGAGTCCCTGACACAATCTGCTGCCTGACCAGAGCTGCCTCTGCTCCAAAAATCTGGGCATAAACTGCCTCTAGAGCATCACGGCCGGCATCATCATAGCCATATCCGTTTGAAGCCGAAAAGTGATAATAATCCAGCCTTACACTGGCAAAAGCCTTACGAATCCTTTCCGTCCACAAAAAAGAATTCTCCAGAAACATTGTGCGGTGCTCCATACAGTAATCAAAAGATTCTGCGGCCGCCTGGCGCAACTCATCCGTTGCATCCTCTAAATAAAGACCGACACGAATTTTAGGTTGAATCATTTGTTGCTTCACCTGCCACTGCCATAATCAAATCATTGCCATAATCAAACAGCGGCCTGACAGGCCGCTGCATACGCATCAAAACACCCAAGATCAGATCATTCTATATATCTGTCATTAATATGTCATTAAAACGCCTGCAATACATCGACGCCTGTATTGCCTCGCTACATCAGCCCTCTTCAGTAGTATAACCATTCTCTGTGCGCGGCGCTTCACCGGAGAAATCGAGTGCCCGGGCAGGAATAATTGTAGAAATCGCGTGTTTATAGACCAACTCATGTTTACCATCATTTTCGAGAATAATCGTGAAATTGTCAAAACCTCTGACAATACCACGCACCTGAAAACCGTTAACGAGATAAATGGTTACAATGATGCCTTCTTTGCGCACCTGGTTTAAAAAGCCATCCTGCAAGTTTATGGCGGGTTTATTCATTACAATCCCTCCAGTGTTAACTAGTGTTAATAATCACCATTAGTGCACTATTCGCCGCTGCGGATTGACCTTCCTTCTAGCATCGTGGATATTTGTGCGCTTACCTCTGCAGTGCTTCGGCCGGTTAGATCTATCCAAATCGCGTCTTCTTCACGGCGAAACCATGTTAGCTGTCTTTTGGCGAATCTGCGCGTGTTGCGCTTAATCAGTTCAACTGTCTCCTCCCAGGTAGACTTGCCATACAGGTAATTCACAATTTCGGCGTACCCCAGGGCAGCTAGCGGACCTTTATTGATATCGTACCCTTTGGCTACTAAAGACTGTGTTTCAGAAACCCATCCGGCTGCCAGCATCTTCTCAGTCCGCAAGTTAATGCGTTCATATAGCTCAGCCCGATCCCTGTTTAGGCAGACCATCAGACAGTTATACCTATCTGAGTTTTTCGTGTGACGTTCGGCATGCTGACTTACAGGCAAACCACTCTGCTGATAAACTTCCAATGCCCTGATAATTCTAACCCGATCATTGGTGTGAATACGTGCTGCCGATACAGGATCGACTTTTTGAAGCTGCTCCCAGAGATATTCATTACCGTGTATTTCAGCTTCCAGTTCCAGTGTACGCCGATATTGCTCATCTCGACCCGGGCTTGGAAACAAAAAACCAGAAACGGCGGCACGGACATACAAACCGGTTCCGCCTGCCAGAATCGGCAGATGACCGCGTGACACTATTTCCGGCACGATCCGGCTTACATCTGCAGCAAACTGGGCTGCATTGTAAGTTTCGTCAGGTTCGACAATATCTATTAAATGATGACGCACTAGTGACTGTTCTTCTTTGGACGGTTTAGCAGTACCGATATCAAAATACCGGTAAACCTGCATCGAATCAGCAGAAATAATTTCGCCGCCTAATTCTTGAGCTATGTGTAATGCCACATCACTCTTACCACTCGCTGTTGGCCCGACAATCGCCAATAGCGGATACTTCATAGGCCATTCACCTGCATCACCTGCAACACCTGCATTTGCCCCGTCCTGCTCTGCTCTGTTCCGCTTTGCCCTGATCTTCCCACGTTTACTTGCGTCGGAAGCGCCGATCCAGTTCATCCCGACTTAATCTGATCATTGTGGGACGCCCATGTGGACATGTATATGGATTTCCGGTTTGCCAAAGATCTGACAACAGCTGATCCCTTTCTATGTCGGCCAATCTGTCGCCAGCCTTAACGGCAGCCCGACATGACATAGTGATAATAAAGGCTTCCTGTACTTCTTTGGGATTATCGAATCTTTCGGTAGTCAGTAGCTGTTCGATTAAATCCAATAGCACCAGTTTATGATCAGTAATTCCCTTAATGACTGGAACTGCTCTTATTACAATTGTTTTGCCGCCGAAAGGCTCCAAATCATATCCCAGACTCTTAAAGACAGACAATCTTTCGGAGGCAACTTTATATTGCCGGTAATTAAGCTCCAAAGTTTCCGGGATCACTAACATCTGACTGTTACTAGAATTCAGGTTATGCATCAGTCTCTCATAAAGGATTCTTTCATGAGCCGCGTGCTGGTCAATTAAAATGAGTCCATCACCATCGGTGGCAAAAATATAAGTACGATCTAAATCTCCTTGCAGACAATGAACTTTGGCCTGATCTTCCGTGCGACCGGTACTACTGTCACTGGCGCTGCGACTGCCGGTGTAACTACTGCTAACGCCATTACTGACGTCGTTAGCATCATCAGCCTCAATAGCCGCGGTTGCGGTTACGGACGCGGTTACCGGGTAGTAGTTAGCCGTTACATCTGCGACAGCTCCCTTGCTGCTTTCCCCAACCTCGACAGACTCGGCCACAATATAACCGACATCGCCCCCCTTTTCGGGATGAGCGAATTGTAGCTTTGACTGCGGTCCAAACCCAAGCCCGGTCTGAGTGCGGGTTGGGATTTGCCCAGGAAGTCCGGTACCACTGGCGCCTTCTTCCTTGGATTTCCAGGACGGAATCAGTTCGTTTTGCCGCAGCGCATTACTAACCGCCCTATGAACTGCGGAAAAAATAGCGTCTTCCCTGCTAAATTTGACTTCAGCCTTAGTTGGGTGCACATTGACATCCACTTCCGTGCCGGGCAGTTCCAGAAAAATAACCGCCAACGGAAATCTGGCAATCGGAAGCAATGTCTTGTACGCCTTTTCTAACGCGGACCCGACTAAAGGACTGCGCACAGTCCTGCCATTCACAAAAAAGTATTGATAATGCCTATTTGATCTGGCATGCTCCGGCTTACCAATGAATCCACTAACCCGCAGATTCTCGGCTTGATAGTCAATGGCCAGCAAGTCCCTGGCAACGTCTTTCCCCAAAACAGCGTTTAAGACTTCGCTCATATTTCCGTTGCCATGTGTAAACAAGACTTCGAAATCACCATGCAACAGCCGAAATGAAACATCCGGCCGCGACATCGCCAGTCGTCCAATTAAGTTGGCAATGTAAGAAGCTTCTGTAGGAATCGATTTAACGTATTTGAGCCTGGCCGGAACATTAAAAAACAAGTCCCGCACGGTAATGGTTGTACCAACTGCTGCACCGGTTTCCTGAACACTCTTGATTATGCCCGCTTTGGCTTCTAGAAGGGTTCCAATACCGCCGTCCCTGGGAACAGTCACCAGCTTAAAGACAGATACGGCCGCGATACTGGCTAGCGCCTCGCCACGGAAACCAAGCGTTGTCAGATTCTCTAAATCCTCAGCCTCGCTGATTTTACTGGTGGAATGACGCTCCAATGCCATGACAGCATCATCCCGATCCATGCCGCTGCCGTTATCGGTTACCCTGATTAATTGACGGCCGCCGGCTCTGACTTCCACTTCAATTTTGGTAGCGCCGGCATCCAATGAGTTTTCAATCAGCTCTTTCACCACAGAAGCAGGCCGCTCAATAATCTCTCCAGCGGCAATTTTGTTGATTGTTGCTTCAGAGAGCAATCTGATGTTACCCATCGAACTCTACCTCCGATGTTGCTGCAGCTTCTGCACTCTCTAGATCTTTTGCGCCCTCTGCGCATTTTGCACTTTTTGCGCCTTCTGCGCCTTTTGTACCCTCTGCACCTTTCGCACCTTTATTATCAGACTTACTATACTTTTGCTGCCATTCATGAAGCAGCATTAACGCCTGCAACGGGGTCAATCTGGACAAATCCAGCCTGGCCAATTCTTCGGAAAGCGGCTCCATAGCAGGCTGGAATAACGCCAATTGTTGTGTCTGCTTAGCGCCTTTGTTTGCGCCTATAGGCGCCCCGTGAGCGGAGATGCTGTGGCCACCTGTTTTCCGAACGACCAGCGTCAGTTCGTCTGCAGCCGTCTTTTCCAAATCCGCAAGAATTTGTCGGGCACGCTCCAAAACGACAGCCGGTAAGCCAGCCAATCTGGCAACTTCAATTCCATAACTGCGATCCGCACCGCCAGGCACGATTTTCCTAAGAAAAACAATGTCCTCTCCGTGTTTACTGACTGAGACCTGAACATTCTTGATGCCAGGCAATCGGCCTTCCAATTCAGTCAGTTCATGGTAATGAGTCGCAAAAAGCGTTTTTGCACCGATATTTTCCGGATCCTGCAAGTATTCGATCACAGCCCAGGCGATACTCAGCCCGTCATAAGTGCTTGTCCCGCGCCCAATCTCATCCAGTATCAACAGACTATTGCGTGTGGCATGATTGAGAATATTGGCCAGTTCATTCATTTCCACCATAAAGGTGCTTTGCCCGGTAGCCAGATCGTCGCTCGCCCCTACTCTGGTGAATATACGATCCACAATGGCCAGTCTGGCATAAGAGGCCGGTACAAACGAACCAATCTGGGCCAGTAGCACAATTAACGCTGTCTGCCGCAAAAAAGTGCTCTTTCCGGCCATATTGGGGCCGGTAACAATCATAATGCGATTCTCGTTAAGATCCAGATAAAGATCATTCGCTACAAAACTACCGGCATCGCTCATTTTTTCGACTACCGGATGGCGGCCGTCTTTATAAAACAGAACGCCATCTGAAGCCAATTCAGGCCTGGCAAAGTCATTACGGACCGCAATTTCAGCAAAGGCTGCCAATACGTCCACTGCGGCAACAGCCTGCGCGTTTTCCTGCATAACTGACGTGAACCCGGCAATGGTCTCACGCAGTTTGACAAAAAGCTCATATTCAAGCTGTGCACTTTTTTCATCGGATCCCAGAATAATATCTTCGTATTTCTTTAAATCAGGGGTAACAAACCGCTCGCAATTTGCCAGAGTCTGTTTGCGCATATAATCACCGGGAATCAAATGCAGATTGGGATTGGTGACTTCTATGTAATAACCAAAAACCTGATTGAATCCGATTTTAAGTGATTTGATGCCGGTGCGCTCTTTTTCGCTGGCTTCAAACTTACTCAGCCATTCTTTCGCACCTGCAGCCATACTGCGCAATTCATCGAGCGACTCGGAAAATCCTGGCCTAATCAGACCGCCTTCCTTGGTGGCCACCGGCGGATCATCCACAATAGCCTTTGCGATAGCTGACGCTACTTCTGTCAATGGATCAATGCGCTGACAGATTGCAGTTAATACTGGACTATCAATCCTGTTAAGCAGATTAATGACTTCAGGCAGTCGGCTCAAAGTGGCTTTCAGTGCATTAAGGTCGCGTGCGTTAGCGCTGGTGGCCGCAACTCTACCAGCCAGCCTTTCCAAGTCATAAGCGCCTTCCAAAGCGGCACGCAACTCACTGCGCGTCTGATTATCTGCAGCCAAGGCCTCTACAGCATCATGCCTTTCACTGATCTCAACCGGGTCGATCAAAGGCTGTTCAACCCACTTTCGAATCAAACGCCGTCCCATGGGCGTTACAGTAGCATCCAGTACCCAGAGCAGTGATCCAGAATAATCACCTTCACGCAGTGTCCTGGTCAGCTCCAGATTTCTTCGGGTCGCACTGTCCAGATACATATATTTATTGGTCTGATAGGAACATAGCTTAATGATTTGCGGAATAGCATGCTTTTGAGTCTCGCGCAAATAAGCAAGTAATGCCCCGGAAGCAGTGATCGCCAATGGCCATTCGGAACACCCGAAGCCTTCCAATGAAACAACGCCAAAGTGCTCCAAAAGCTCATTACACGCATTATCATACAAGAAAAAACGTTCGGCGGTTTCATCGCGGTAGACGCCTGACAGGCGGTCAAAAACGCCGCTGGCCTTGAGCTGATCCATCTGCTGCGGAGCCGTGATGATTTCCAGCGGTGCAATTCTGAACAATTCGTCTGCCAAGACGCTGGTGCGATTTGCGCCTTCGATTTGGGTGGTGAAAAACTCACCGGTGGAAATGTCCGCAAAGGCAAAGCCATAAGCTTCCTTGCCAATATAAATACAGGCAATATAACCGTTCTGGCCTTCGAAGGCCATCCCTTCGGCAAATGTTCCGGGAGTAATTACCCGAACTACTTCTCTTTTCACCAATCCCTTGGCTTCCCGGGGATCTTCAACCTGTTCGCAGATAGCAACCTTATAGCCTTTTTCCACCAGTCGTCCGATGTAAGATGATGCAGCATGATAAGGTACTCCGCACATCGGTATGCGGTTTTCCTTCCCGGCATCGCGTGATGTCAGAGTTAACTCCAGTTCTTTGGAGCCAATCAGCGCGTCATCACCGAACATTTCATAAAAATCACCCAGCCTGAAGAAAAGAATAGCCCCCGGGTTATTCTTCTTTATTGACAGATATTGCTCCAGCATGGGTGTTACAGCCAATCGAACGATGCCTCCCTACCTTGCTATTCTGCCATAAAGTGTGTGAGTCTGACCTTCAGTGATCCTGACCTTAATGGTCTGCCCGACTTCTGTACCAGCTTCATAATTAAAGTGCACCAGCTTATTGGTTCTGGTACGGCCAACCCAGACGGCTTCTTCACGCTGGCTTCGGCCTTCCACAAGAATATCATAAACACGTCCAGTTTCAGCCTGATTAAGCTCCAGACTAATTCCATTCTGCAAGTCGATTAACTGCTGTAAGCGTTCCTTTTTGACCGCTTCATCTATTTGTTCCGCACTTGCTGCCGCAGGTGTTCCAGTTCTGGGAGAATAGGCAAAAGTAAAGGCGGAATCATATCTGACCGCACGCACGACCGCAAGTGTATCTTCAAAATCGGCATCGCTTTCCCCCGGAAATCCGACAATAATATCAGTCGTCAGCGAAATTTCAGGCATTGCTTTCCGAAGACTGTCAACGATTTTAAGATAATGTTCAGCGGTATAGCCTCTGTTCATCAAACGCAAAATGCGATCGCTGCCTGCCTGCAGCGGCAAATGCAAGTGCTCACAAACTTTTTCGCAATCCGCCATCGTTTTGATTAATTTTTCGGTAACGTCACGCGGATGGGAAGTTTGAAAACGAATGCGCTCAATTCCGGGCACTCCATTGGCAGCCTGCAGCAAATCGGCAAAATCTGGTTGTCCGGGCAAATCTTTGCCGTAGGAATTGACATTCTGCCCCAGGAGTGTGACTTCTTTGACACCAGAGTTGCCCAGCACTGCCAACTCTCGCAGAATATCACTCATTTGCCGGCTCTTTTCACGTCCGCGTACATAGGGAACAATGCAATAGGAGCAAAAATTATTGCATCCGTGCATAATCGTAACCCAGGCCTTAAGTTGAGACTCTCTTCTAACCGGGAGGTTCTCCACAACCTCGCCTTCGTCCAGAATTTCGCAAACCGGTTTTCCAGTCTCTTTGATCCTGGCAATCAGCTCAGGAAGCCTGTGAGTGTTATGGGTCCCAAAAACCAAGTCTACATGCGGCAACTGCCGCATTAACGATTCTGCTTCCCCTGGCTGCTGCGGCAGACAACCACACACGCCAATAATGGCATGCGGCTTGCTTTTTTTGATCCGTTTTAGACTGGCCACATGTCCATAAAGTCTTTGAGCGGCGTTTTCCCGAACGCAACAAGTGTTGAATAACGTCAGATCCGCTTCCTCAGACTCTGTGCGCTGATAACCCATTTTTTCCAAGATCCCGGCCAGCGCTTCAGAATCGTGTTCATTCATCTGGCATCCAAAAGTAATGATGCGATAGGTTTTTGTCTCCAAAAATCTAATCCTCCGTCTATATGTATCTATCATAACACAAAACTGCCTGAACTAAAAAGCCGACTGAAAACAGGTTTTCAGCCGGCAGTTCAGTTAATTAATTTAAGACTTACTTGGAGCCGGAATCACCGGATGCCTTCGCAACAGGTTTGTCGTGGCGATTATCAGTGGAATAAAAACCGCTGCCCACAAAAATGATGTTGGCATGACCGCTGATCAGACGGCGAATTTCCTCTGAACCGCATTGCGGACAAACCTTCAACGGTTCTTCAGTAATCCTCTGAAAAACTTCGAATCGACCACATTTATGGCATTCGTAATCATAAGTAGGCATTAGCAGCATCTCCTGACGAGTGATAATTGTACATGAATAGTATATCCCTGCCCCTAAAACATGTCAAGATTCCACAGTGCCGCCATTGAACAATTCTTGAACCTCTTTTTCACGATATGGCTGACATAGCGCTAAGACCTGATCGCCAGCCTGAATTAACGTGCTACCACGCGGTACTTTGGCCGAATTTTCTTTGAAAATGGTAATGATGATGCTTTCCGCCGGCAACTCCAGTTCATTAATACGTTTGCCGACAGCTTTGGAATCAGGAGCCACCTGTATTTGAGTCATACGCAAATCGCCAATTGATCGCGGCAAGAGCGCCCCCACCAATTTAGCATCGATTTCCTTTTGAATAAGTCCGGCCAGCAGTGACGTTGGACAGACAGTCATATTGACGCCAAGCCATCTGAACAGCTCCGCATTACCAGGATTATTTACTAATGTAAAAGTCCGTTCCACCTTGAAATGTCGCTCGGCTAACTGGCAAATCACCAGATTATCATGGTCGTTATTAGTAAGTGCAACAACGGCTTGGGCACGATCAGCCCCTGCTTTCATCAGAAACTTTTCTTCTGCTCCATCGCCGTGAATTACCTTGACGTTCAGATCCTCTTTAATTTGTCGGCATTTTTCGGAGTCACGTTCGATGACACAAACCTCATGATCGTTCTGGCTGAGCATTTTGGCTAGATGATAGCCCGAACGCCCGCCTCCGATAATGATAATATACATCTTCTGAACGACCCCCTCCTCTCAACCTTATTTATTGTATCAGTCTGAGAGGGTCTAATCAACTCCACTTCATTATTTCTTATCCAACTCTTTAGCCATCGCAATTGCGGCGATTTGCCCCTGCCCAACTGCCCTGGCAATTTGCCATGGCCTTCCAGTGCAATCACCTGCCGCATAGACTCCGGGAATATTCGTCTCCATGTTTTCGTCAGTGACAATCTTTTCATCAACAATTTGCAGTCCGTCAATCAACTTCATGGGCGGAACGCCAGGTCGCTCAATAAAGACTCCCTGAACAGAAAGAGTCTGGTCGCCGATTTCAATTGCTTCAACCATTTCCTGGCCACTGATTTTTTTCGGAGCTCCGGATATAATGCTGACATTATTCGCGATGCTCTCCTTAGGCAGCGGCCGGTACTGCGGCACATAGTAAACCTTCTGGCAAATTCCGGCCAAAAAGCGCGCTTCCACTTCGGCTTCCGGCAGATAAGCCACCATTGCCACATCTTTGTTCTTGAAGAAAGCGCCATCGCAAGTGGCGCAATAGCTTACACCTTTACCTTCAAACTCATTTTCTCCAGGTATGTTTTTATTCTCGAGCACTCCCAAAGCCAGCAATATCTTGCTGGCCTGATACTGCTCCTCGCGGCCCATGACCCAGAAAACATCGCCGTCTTTGACAATTTGTTGGGCTTCATCACGCTTGAACTCGGCACCCATAAGACGGGCATGTTCATATAATGTTTTGCCAAGTTCCGCGCCAGTTATTTCGGTAAATCCCGGATAATTAGCTACCATCGGAGCTGCCATCAATTTATTGCTAATTTGCTCTTTGGCCAGCACCAAAACTTGCTTGTTTCTCTTGCGGGCGTTGATCGCAGCTGAAAGTCCAGCCGGACCTCCGCCAATAATCAGAATTGGCCAGACAAACCCACCCATTTACTGACACCTCACTTATGATCTCTTCTAATCTCTTCTGTTATGATTAACGCTGCAAATCGGATATAGTTTCTTGCCGTTTGCTGTGTCTTTCTGGTTTTGCCAGCCAAATTCCTCCTGCTTGGCGGCGTCTATCAAAAGTAACGTGATTAATCCATTTCTCCCATTCTCCTCAGAAACTCCAGTACGGCAGCGAATGATCGCACCATGTTCGGTCAAAATTTCCTGAAGCTGCGGCGCATTTTTATATCGATTGTCTACCAAAAGCCCCATCACTGCCAGCTGTTTGCCCAAAATGCTCATCCTTCCACTCAATTGTTAAAGCTTTTGCAGCAGTTTTCCGTTACTACTGTTAATGTTACTTTAACCTGAATGGCAAGATTTCTATTCCTGTCGGGCGATAGGGTCTAATAGCTTAGATTTCCGATAGTACCATTAAAATAGTATAATCACGTATGCCGTTCCTGTTCAAAATACTAGCGAGGAGGTGATCTAATGGGCAGTGGACAGAGATCCAATACTCCTGTTGTTCAGCAGGCATATAAAGCCCTGGATCAGTTCAAGTATGAGATTGCCAATGAACTTGGCATTGACCAGAACCAGATCTACGGTGGCTATTGGGGCAACCTGACTTCCCGTGACTGCGGAGCGGTCGGTGGGCATATGGTGCGCCGCATGATTGAAGCTGCTGAACGTTCCTTGGCTGAACAGACTATGGCAGGCGTAAAGAGCGGATTTCAGTCAGCATTTAACGCCAGTAGCAGTCTGAAAGTCAATCCGAATGACATTACCGGTTCGAAATCCAGTTTCACACAGTCACAATCCAGCGAGGGACCGAATCGTTACGTATAACGCATAACGCAAAATCAAATTCCCAAATAACACATGGAGGTGTAATACATGGGTAGTGGACAGAGAAGCAATACTCCTGTAGTCCAGCAGGCATACAAAGCCCTGGATCAGTTTAAGTACGAGATTGCCAGTGAGCTCGGAATTGATCAGAATCAGATATATGGAGGTTACTGGGGTAACCTGACGTCTCGTGATTGCGGCGCTGTCGGCGGTCATATGGTACGGCGCATGATCGAGGCTGCTGAGCAGTCATTGGCCCAGCAAGCTCTGGCTGGCATGAAATCCGGATTCCAGACTGGCTTCAATGCAGCGGGGAACACCCAGAGCCAGCCGAGCGTCAAGATTGGAACAACGCCAAATCAGGGTCCCAATACCTATCAGTAAACTCAATAACAAACCTAACAGTTAATTCATAAGTTACTTAGGCGGCTAAGAACAAACAACGGAGCTGTCCATGTGGCAGCTCCGTTTACTTCCTGATTGGTCAGGCTGAGGTTCATGTTCGTTTGCCATGCCAGGTTCAGGTTCGCGCAGTTTCAGTTTCACTCGGGTTCAGGTTCGCTCGGGTTCAGGTTCGCTCGAGTCCAGGTTAGGGGAACAAAATTCCTAAAACGCCTGCCGCCACGGCTAGAACGATCGCGATGATGCTCCAGGTACGGGCATCCTTTTTTGCTTCTTCAGCCTCGGCTTTGGCAACCTCCAGTTCGGAGTTCAGTTTTGCTATCTCAGCGTCGTATTTTTCATCTGCTGCCGCACTGCTTTCCTCAAGCTCTGCTACAGCATTCTCCAGTGCGGCTACGTCGCCCTCTATTTCGGCGAGTTTCTCTTCGACTGCGGCGACCCTGTTCTTAAGTTCTATAATCTCCTTCAACACTTTGGCCAGTTCGTCCCGCACCTCGCCCGTCTCTGCTTTCCAGACTGCCATATCAGCCCCCATCGCAGTGCGGTCACGTTCGTATTTTTCAAGAGCTTCCTCCAAATCTTTCGTTCGTAAAGATAGCGCCACAAGTTCCTGCCGAAATTCTCCGGTTAGCTTTCGCAATAGATCAGCGTCTTCCTGATTCATGCTGATTTTACCCGCCACCGTATCGCCCAGCAGCCTAGAAACAACTACCGCCAGTGTAAAACGATCGACCGGCTGGTTTCCCCGGAAAGTGTTATCGGCATATAGTCCCAGATAACCTTCAGAAACTAGTTTTTTCACTGCCTGATAAGCCCAATGATTTGGCTGAACATCGGCAATCTGTGGGTCAGCCGTCAAAGCAACAGCAGCTGTTGAAGCTACCATGATGAGTGCCAGTATGAGAGCGATTACCAAACGTTTCATGCCTGTTCCACCCGCCTTTTCAATCCTTTAAATTCTCCAATCCAGTCCTAACTTCCAAATTCTGTCGCATTACTTTGCTGACTATTGGTTTCTATTTTCGATGATTACCGTTGCTGGCACTGGTTTTCCGAAAGAATCCAGTAACTGCAGAACAACGGCGTTTTTAATTGCCAGCGGAGTGTTATCTTTTCTTGTAATAAAAATCGTAGCAAATTTTTCATCTTGACTGCCTGTTCCAGAAGTGCGTGCAGCTTTCAACAGCAAAATATTACCTGTCATTTGGGGCTCGCTTAACCAAGAAAGAGCATTGCCGTCTTCCACCAAAAAGCCGCCTCTGAAAACGCCCACCAATTTTGGTTGTATTTCTGAATCGAATGTCAGTTGCAGCTCGACCTGAGCTACTTCAGGCAGATTGATGAGGTCGATTTCCACCTTATACAGTAAATACTGATCATTGATGACCGGTGCAGAAACGCACTTAATCTGGCGCGGTAAATCAGGCCATTTAATAGCATTTGAGCCAGAAATTACTTTACTTTCATTACAGCCAGCCAGGATCTTAAATCCTGCCGAACCGGCCTCGCCGGAAGATATCACTGACCAGCGCACCAGGATTTCATCTCCAGGAGCCAGTCTGCCAATATAGCGGCGCGACGACTCTCCGGGCGCTAATTCCAAACCGGATCCCGGTGCCAACTCGGCCCAGGTATCAGTGGCCACATCTCCGCCATCATTGGAGATAATCGCCTGTACTGTAACCGGATAGGGCTCGTAGCGTCCTGTGGCTGATTTGACCATAGGCGGATCCAAGACCGCCAATCCGAGCTTGGGAGGTGCAATTAGCCTAATCTTCCGTTCTACGATGACCGGATCGCTTTCAAACGCATGACCCCGCACATTAATGGACACTGTTCCTGAACCGACCGCTGTGAATGTCCAGGCGGCCTGGCATGTTTCTCCCGGCTTAAGTGATCCGAGGTCAACTTTGGCCGGAGTTAACAGCCGCAAAGAACTGGGCACATCAATGGTCAATGACACATCGCGCGCCACGCCCTCACCGCGGTTTTCCAAATAAGCCAATACGGTGTATTGTTCAGCAGTTCCGGACTGAACGGATGCTGGTGCTGTAACACCCAGAGTCAACTCACCTTTTGAAATGGTGACACCGCCCAGGCCATAATATGTTACTCGCGTCAGAGCGGCTCCCGGAGGAAGGTTTGTGACATCCCACATCAGTGCTACGGCACTGTCATATTCAAATTCTCCGGTTCTGGTAAAATCCCGGCCAGCAACCAAAGCCGGTTTCCAGGGCTGATCTGCAAAAGTCCCCCAGTTAGAGAAGTATAGATACTCTGGAGTTGTCAACTCGCCGCCAGCCAGCGTCCCCTGTGCGATTACCTTGGGTTCCTCCAGAGAATCGAAAGCCTGCCAGTATGACTGAATGGCAATGCCTTGCGCGACATAATCTGTGAGGATCTGCCGCTCTCCCATCCGGAACGGGGCACCGTCATTTTCTCCAAGCATAGCATCAAGGCATATGCGTAAACCGACGGAATGATTAACCTGCCCCCTGTTCACCATGGTATACGCAATGCGGGCTGTATCCGGCAAGCCGGTAGTAGGTCCGTCGACAATCGAGAGGTATTGGGTGACTTCTAAGTCACCATAGCGCCACACCGTAACAATGGCCTCGTCACGCACTTCCGGTTTCTGAATCATCAAGCCGGTGGCCAATCCCTCGCCGGCTCTTTTGGAAACCGGACCGCCAAAGGCAAATAACAGGCCATTCATATTAATTGTGGTATAAGAGGTCCATGGTATAGGGCGGCCATAAATCAAGGGCTGGCCGTCATCATCTTTCCGATCTGGATCCCCGCCTGTCACATCTACGGCGAAACGACCGCGGCCATCCGAGGTGTTATTGACAAATATCTTGATATACTCATTTTCAATCTTTACCAAAGACTGGTCTTCTGCGGAAGCAGACATACCCCAAAAAGCGACCGCGACTAAGGCTGCAATAAATAGGGTGAGTAAATAATATCTCCTGAATATTCTCATGGCTGCGCATCGCTCCCCTCCATTTGCTCACTTCCCTGGAAGACTACTTTAACCTCTCCATTGCGAAAAATAAGGGCAATCCGTATCTTCACAGAAAAGGCCGGGTGCGCATATTGCCACGCCTCTTTCAAAGCACGCAGCGCATAGGAGTCAAGTCTTTGATCCCCGGAGGCAGATAGCAATACTACTTCAATCCCGCCGTTCGGCGTCAGCCTGACTTCAGCCACTACTTCTCCTTCGGAACCTTCATTCTGAGCATTCTTAGGATAAGTAACCGGATGGCTGACAACAAATCCTTCACCGCTGCCAAGTCCCCTGCCTTTGCCACCACCGCCACCGGATGCACTGGTATCGCCAGTGTCAGCGCCCGAACCAGGTGAGCCAGACGCAGTCTCAGTTGGATTGCCGCCATTATTGCCACTGTCGGTGCCGTCATCTTCTTTTGGCGCCGACTCTTTAGTTGAACCGGCTGGCACCTTTTCCTCAACTGGTGTCTCCGGAATTGGCTGTTTTACCGCATTGTCTTTGGGCAATACTTTAGCCGTTTCATCATCTTGGGGCTTAAACTGCTGGGCCGGTTTTACCGGCGTAGAATCATTTGCGGGTGGTTCGTCGTGAAATGTATCAGTATTGGCTTGCTGCGAGGCGCGGCTATTAAAAGTCCCTGGTCCCAGCTCGACAAAACCGACTTCGATAACTTCCAAGCCGCCGCCGGCTGAAAGTCCGCCGCCAGGAAGGGATATCAGAAGAAACAAGGCCAAGTGCAGAATCAATGAAATGCCTATGGAAATTCCTTTACGCCAGGTCGCACTCATCAATCAATCACCCCGTTGTCGGAGGGACTCTGATCCACGTTCTGATCTGCATTCTCATTCACACTCAGATCCACGCGGCGCACACCTAGTGCAGGTCTTTCGGCTCCTCCCTCCCTAATAAGGTCCAGAGCGGCGACAAGGTCTTCGTACACGACTTCACGATCCGGGTACAAGACCACCTGAAGCTGCGGATTCTCTACTAAAGACTGTGTGACCCATGCAGAAACCTGCGAAGCTGCAATTGGTTGGCCTTCAATAAAGTACTGCCCCTCAGCAGTAAGCGCCACAACCAGCTGTTCAAACTCGCCAGCCGGGGCAGTGCTTGAATTTGGAAGAGTAACCGGAATGGATGCTGATCCATTGTCAAAAGTGCCGTAGATCAAGAAAAAGAAGACCAGCATTACCATTACATCGATGAGAGGTACGATGTCAACCCTGGCTTTACGCTTCCAATACTGAGCCATGGTTACCCCTCCGTTCCTTTAGCATGGCCGAAAAATCTATGGTTTCCCGTTCCAGCATTTCGGAGACAGATTCAGCACGATATATGAAATAGTTCATAGCCACTAAGGCTGGGATCGCGACAATTAGTCCAGAAGCTGTTGTAATTAACGCTTCGGCAATACCCAGACCGACGGCCTCCATATTAGCCATGGCCGGGGCAGTACCCAGCAGACGGAAAGTATTCAAAATACCCGTAACCGTACCAAGCAGTCCCAAAAGAGGCGCAGCCGTGACAATAGTATCCAGAATGGCTATCCCCGAAAACTGCTTTTTCTTTTCAATGCTTGTCGCAGCTTGCATCTCAAGTTCAGCATTTTCAGGGCTATTCGCTGCCAGGCCAACCGATAAAACCCGCATTACCGGATTATCTGAATCATTCAGTATTTGGACCGCTTCATTGGTAGCGCCGGCTGCAATCAGTTTCCGTACAGCTCTGAGACGATCAGGCAACCCGCTTTCAGTTTTGCGTTGTCTGGCGAAAAAGATGATCCTTTCCACTATTACCGCCAGAGCCGTGACAGAACACAGCAGCAGAGGATACATCACCAATCCGCCTTTAGTAATTAATGTCACCATCGCAACTCCTCCTCACTGTATCAGGACTGCATCAACTTTTATTTCTTGTCTATGGGCGCCTTTTCCTGCCCTGAAAACGTTTAAGAAACTATGAAATAATTGTTAATATGAAAGAAGGCTATTCGTTTTGATGAATAGCCTTGCTGCTGGCACATAATCCAACTTCAAATCTATGATTACTGTTATCTGCTGCCAAACTACTGTGCCCGAAACTAATATGCGCTTTGACCAGTGGCGCCAGTAACCACTGCAACACCGGCACTCAGACCGAGACGACTGGCCCCGGCTTCTACCATCCGCAGCGCCGTCTCGCGATCTCTGATTCCGCCAGAAGCCTTTACACCGATCTTTGGCCCTACAACAGCCCGCATCAGTTTCACATCTTCCACTGTTGCTCCACCACGGCTGAATCCTGTGGAGGTTTTGACAAAATTAGCACCGGCATCCACTGCGATTTTGCAGGCGGTTTCTTTTTCTGAATCAGTCAATAATGCAGTCTCAATAATGACTTTGACCAATCGCCCGCCGGCGGCATCCACAACGGCGGCGATATCATGATGGACATCCGCGTAAAGTCCCGACTTTAGTGCGCCAATACGAATAACCATATCCAGTTCATCGGCTCCCCAGACAACGGCGTCCCTGGCCTCGGCGGCTTTGGCAAAGGCAGTGGTGGCACCCAGAGGGAATCCAATGACGGTACAAACTTTGACAGATGTTCCGGCCAGTTCCTTCTTTGCTAGTGGAACATAGACGGGATTAACGCAGACCGAACAAAACTGATATTCCCGTGCTTCCTGACATAGCTTTTGAATATCAGCGGGCATGGCCTCCGGCTTCAGCAATGTATGATCAATTATGCCGGCCAGCTCTTTGTCAAAAAAACTATTTGCCATTGGCAGCTCCTCCTTTATTTTTCTGACGTTTATGTATAATGTTCAGTGCCAGTTGTACAGACGGCCCGACACCGACAATGCCAACAACTGAACCGACACCAACCGGTCCACCCAGGATATATCCAAGTATGGCCACAAATACGTCCAAAATCATTCTTACTAATCCAGGCTTGATTCTCAGTTTGTCGCTGATTCCAACCATGGCCAGTTCAATAGGTCCTTCGCCGAGATCACCGCTGATATAAATTGCCGAGCCAAAACCGATGGCCGGGATGGCAAATATAATATAAAGAATCTGTAAATGAATGCGACCGGCGATCTCAGGCAAAATTCCAAGAAAACAGTCCAGGAGCAAGCCTACCAGAAAAAAGTTGCCCAGTGTTGCCAGACCAGGCTTTCTGTTCAAAACCAACCAGCAAAAGATAATTAACAGGAGCCCGACAGTTTGAGATGCTCTCCCGGGAGTAATCCCCGCTGTCTTCGATAGTCCCATGGTCAGGATGGTCCACGGATCAACTCCTAAATCCGCTTGAACATACAATGCAATACCAAACGCTATCAACGCGATGCCTGACAAAACAATGAGCACGCGCCAGAAATAGTTTTTCAGCAGTGAGAGATACTCCTTTCAATTTAACGGGCAATATCTTTGCGATAGACCATGCCATCGAACTTTACGCACGCGAGCCCTCGGTATGCCAAATCAGCAGCGTGTGCCAGGTCGATATCTGACTGCGCAATCACGTTCAATACTCTTCCGCCGGCAGTAACTAATAAGCCTTCAGGATTATAGGCTGTACCAGCGTGAAGAATCTGACACCCCAGTGCTTCGGCCTCGGCCAGGCCGCTGATAATTGCTCCGCTCTGATATTTCTCCGGATAACCTTGCGATGCCGCAACAATACATACTGACGATCTATTTTCCCACTGCAGAGTCTTTCTGGCAAGCTTTTTCGTGGCAGCAGCCCATAAAATTTCCGCCAGATCTGTTTTTAACAAGGGCAATAAAGCTTGCGTTTCCGGATCACCAAACCGTGCATTAAATTCGACAACTTTCGGTCCCTCTCCTGTCAGCATTAAGCCTGCGTAAAGCAAACCTGTAAATGGCCGCCCCATGTCAGCCATGGTTTTCAGAACCGGATCAATAATTGATGCTTTAACTGATTCGGACAGACTGTACGGAGCATCAGCCACTGGCGCAAACGCACCCATTCCTCCGGTGTTGGCACCAGTATTCCCTTCACCTATTCTCTTGTGATCACGTGCCGGGATCATTACTACAGACTCGGTTTCACTGCAGATTGCAAAAACAGAGGCCTCTTTTCCTTCCATAAATTCCTCAATTAATACACTGGATTGAGCGTCTGCGGATGGTGGCAAAAACTCCTCGATCGTCTCCCGGGCTTCGCTTAGACTATGACAGATGCGCACTCCTTTTCCTGCAGCCAGACCGTTCTTCTTTATCACTACAGGAAACCGCACCGAAGCCAGATAGCGAAGACCAGATGCGCAGTCGTGAATCTCCTGATAGGCCGCAGTTGGTACCTTAGCCCGCTCCATAACTTGCTTGGCAAAAACTTTGCTGGTCTCGATTTCAGCGGCGGCCGCAGATGGACCAAAAACCGCAATTCCAACACCGGTCAGCTTATCAGTCAGGCCGGCTTCCAAATATACCTCGGGACCAATCACAACTAAATCGGGCCGCGTATGGACGGCCCAATCATAGATAGCATCAGCACTGAGATCCCCGGGCCGAATGTTTTCGGCATAGCGGGCGGTTCCGGGATTGCCTGGTGCGCAATAAAGCTTCTTCACCAATGGACTGATGGAAAGCTTCCAGCAAAGTGCATCCTCTCTGGCCCCACTTCCGACAACCAAAACATTCATTTGACTCATGCTATGCTACCTCCTGCTGACCGGCAGTTCCTCGTGTCCGGTAATCATGCGATAAGCTTGCAGATATCTCTGACGCGTCGCCTGAATGACTTCATCAGGCAGTTTGGGTGCCGGCGGATTCTTGTCCCAGCTAATCGATTCAACATAATCCCTTAAGTATTGCTTATCAAAACCGGTAGGTGTGCAATCTTCGCGATAATCAGCCGCCAGCCAGAAACGAGATGAATCAGGCGTCAGAACTTCGTCGGCCAAACATAGTTTTCCATCAATCATGCCGAATTCGAATTTGGTGTCTGCCAAAATCAATCCGCTCTTACGCACATGCTCGGCACCAGCCTGATAAATGGCGATGCTTAGTTTTTCCAGCTCTGCGGCGGTCTTTTCCCCGACCAACTGCTCCAGTTCGCCAGGAAGCAATGGCCTGTCATGCCCGGAGTCTGCTTTGGTTGTTGGAGTAAAAAGCGGCGCTGCCAACTTGGCGCTTTGTTTAAGCCCGCCTGGCAAAGCCCGACCGCAGACAGTTCCACTTTTTCTATATTCAGCCCATGCAGAGCCGCTCAGATATCCCCTGACAATGCATTCAACCGGCAGTATTTCCGCCCGTTTGACGAGCATAGCCCTTCCTTCCAGCAGCCGAATTTCGTCACGCACCGCTGGCGGAAATGCTTCTGGATCTGCAGTTATGAAATGATTATCGACTACGTCCCGTAGGTGATTAAACCAAAAAGCCGATATCAGGTTCAAAAACCGGCCTTTGTCGGGAATCAGATCCGGAAAAACGACGTCAAAAGCTGAAACGCGATCAGTGGCCACAAAAATGATTCCCTCAGGAATTTCGAAAAGCTCGCGAACTTTTCCGGTCTTAAAGGGAGGTTTTCCAGCCAGCAATAGTTTATTGCCCATTACAATGCACCATCCATTTTGAGATTATAAACTATAGACTTATATGAATATGTGATCCTTAGTGCCGGAAGTGGCGTATTCCCGTAAAATACATCGGCAGTTCTGCCTCATCAGCTGCTTTAATTGATAATTCATCGCGAATTGATCCGCCTGGTTGTACTATAGCGGCGATACCGGCCTCTGCAGCAGCCAATACAACGTCGTCAAAGGGAAAGAACCCGTCAGAAGCCATTACAGCGCCGCAGGCCTTTTCTCCGGCAGTTTTGATCGCTATGCGTGCCGCATCAATGCGGTTGGTCTGGCCACCGCCAATCCCGATTGTCATGCCGTTTTTGACGAGAACGATGGCATTTGACTTTACATGGGCCGCAACCTGCCACGCCAATGTCAAATCATTCATAAGCTCCTGAGCAGCTTTAGTTCTGGTGACGCATTTCCAGTTGTGCCAGGACATATTAGTCTGATCATATTCATTATCACATGCTTGGTCGGTAACACGATCCCATGACTGCACCAATAACCCGCCCTGAACGCGCTTAAAATCAATATATGACACTGGAGCGCCGCCTGCGGCAGCTCCGATTGCTACTGCTGATCCCGATACTGCTTCGGATGCCGCACATATCCTGGAACGCTTGTCCAGATCCAGATCAGGAACGACCATAATGCGCATGTTCTTCTTAGTTTTCAGCTTTGCGAGCGCTGCTTCTGAGTATCCTGGAGCCAAAAGCATGTCCAAATGTACCTTGGCGATCTCATCAGCTGCCTCAGCATCGATAACACGGTTCAATGCAACAATTCCACCAAATATTGATACCGGATCTGCCTCATAGACCCGTTGAAATGCCTGCGCCGCAGTGCTTCCCAAGGCTACGCCGCAGGGATTGGTATGTTTGACTGCCACGGCAGCTGGCATCACAAAATCCGCACAGATACGCAAAGCCGCGTCGGCATCCTGAATATTATTGAATGACAGTTCTTTACCCCACAATTGCTCGGCAGCGGCTAATCCAGAACCTGGCGCGGCTGATCCCCGACCAAGCACAGAGAAGGCTTCACGATAGAATGCCGCTGTCTGATGTGGGTTTTCACCATAGCGCAAATCAGCGACCTTCACAAATTGCAGGTTCAGCTGATCCGGATAAGGTAAAGATGCAGAAGACGCGGACTCATGTTGTCTCAAGAACCCGGCAATCGCCGCATCATACTCTGAAGTTCTTTGAAATGCCTTGGCAGCCAGTCTCATGCGTGTTGCCGCCCCCACTATTCTGTCGGGGCTGGCCTTTATTTCTTCAATAAGCAGCGGATAATCATCAGCATCAATAACAACTGTCACAAATTGATGATTCTTAGCAGCCGAACGTATCATGGATGGACCGCCAATATCAATATTCTCAATAGCATCCGACAGAGTGCATTCTGGGTTGGCGGTCACCTTCTCAAAGGGATAGAGGTTGACAACAACCATATCAATCAGGCCAAATCCCATTTTGGCAAGTGCCTGTAAGTGCTCCTGATTGTCACGCCTGGCGAGGACTCCGCCATGAATAGCCGGATGCAGTGTTTTAACCCGCCCATCAAGCATCTCCGGAAAACCTGTTATCTCTGAAACCGCCGTAACCGCCAATCCTGCCTTGCTCAGCAGAGCGGCAGTTCCTCCGGTGGAAATGATCTCATACCCCAAATCCGCCAAGGCGGATGCAAATTCTACAATCCCGGTTTTATCACTGACACTGATTAACGCGCGATGTTTCGGCAAATATAACCCCTCCAATCCGGCATGACAAGTCCTATCCCAAAATGCGCACCTTGCGCCCTTCGATTCGTAGACGCCCCTGCGCAAAAAGTCTGATTGCCAATGGAAACAACCGGTGCTCAACATGCAGCACCCGCATGGCTAAGGTCTCTTCATCATCATCAGGAAGGACCGGAACCGCTTCCTGTAAAATAATCGGGCCGCTGTCGATTCCGTCATCCACAAAGTGCACGGTGCATCCGCTAATCTTAGCGCCATAGCGCAATACATCCCGATGCGGATGGGCACCGGGAAACGCTGGCAGCAAAGTGGGATGAATATTCATGATCTTCCCATGATAGCGCTCCAGAAAACGTCCGCGCAATAAATACATAAACCCGGCAGTCACAATCAAATCCGGACAGTACGGCTCAATCAGTTCCGCCATAGCATCGCCATACTCCTCTGGATCGGTATACGGCCTTTTCTCCAGAACTACGGCCGGAATGTTGCTTTCCCTGGCAAATGCCAGTCCGGGAGCATCCGGCGAACTGCTGACCACGGCAACAATTCTCCCGTCTATTTGTCCGGATGCGATGGCATCGATAATCGCTTTTAAGTTGCTTCCGCGACCTGAAATCAAAGCCACAATGCGAATCAAGCGATCACTTCCCATAGGTAACCCCCGGAGTGTCTGTAATTTCGCCAACTACCCAGGCATCGATTCCGGCTTCTTTCAGGAAGGAGACAGACTCAGCGGCTTGCTGCTGCGGAACAACTGCGACCATTCCCAATCCCATGTTAAATGTGCGGAGCATCTCCATCCCATCAATGCCAGCTGTGGTGGCCAGGAATTCGAAAATCGGAGGCGTCGGCCAGGAACCGGGATTGAAGAGCGCACCGCAGCCTTTTGGCAAAATCCTGGGAACGTTTTCTGTCAATCCGCCTCCGGTAATGTGAGCCAATCCGCGCACCTCAACCGCTTTAATCAGTCCCAAAACAGGTTTGACATAGATCCGGGTGGGCGTGAGCAAGACTTCTCCCAATGTCTTCTGGAAGGCGGGAATGTAATCCTGATAAGAAAGCTGGTGCACACTCATGAACTTGCGCACCAACGAAAAACCATTACTATGAATACCGGTGGAGGCCATACCGATAATGGCGTCTCCCTTTTTGATAGACTTGCCGTCAATGATGGCATCATGTTCAACAACGCCTACAGAGAAACCGGCTATATCAAACGAGCCTTCCTCCATATGGCCTGGGTGTTCGGCTGTTTCTCCGCCAATCAACGCGCAGCCTGCCTGGCGGCAACCTTCGGCCACTCCGGCAATCACAGCGGCCCCCACATCAATATCCAGCTTTCCGACAACGAAATAATCCAGAAAGAAAAGCGGCTCGGCTCCCAGCACTACCAGGTCGTTGACACACATGGCCACGGCGTCAATGCCAATGGTATCGTACTTGTTCATAGCCTGTGCCAGCATAACCTTGGTACCGGCACCATCTGTCGAGGACACCAGTACCGGATGGCGATAGCCACCTGGCAAATCGCATAAAGCACCAAACCCGCCAATACTGGAAAGCACCTCCGGCCTGCGAGTTGAGGCTGTGTAAGGCGCAATCCTGCGGACAAATTCATTTCCGGCATCAATGTTTACGCCTGAGTCCCTGTAAGTTAAAGACATGTTTGCTCCCCCTCCAGAATGTGCTTGCCTCCACAACCACCCGGTATGCCAAAGGGATATTCACCATTAAAACAAGCCAGGCAAAGTCCGTCCGGTAAACCGATCGATTGCCGCAGACCCTCAATTGTCTGAAAATGCAGCGAGTCTGCCCCAATAGACTGGCGGATTTCCTCAATCGAGCAGGTGGCGGCGATTAATTCCCGGCTGGCTGAGATATCAATGCCGTAAAAACAAGGATGCTTCAGGGGCGGTGAGCTGATAAACATATGTACTTCTTTGGCTCCGGCCTCACGCAACATCTTCACCAGGAATTTGCTGGTCGTGCCCCTGACAATTGAATCGTCTATGATTACGATCCGTTTGCCTTTTAAAACCTGGCTGATCGGATGCAGCTTCAGGTTGACTCCCTGATTACGCTGCGCCTGCTGCGGACGAATAAAGGTCCTTCCGACATAGCGATTCACGACCAGTGCAATATCAAGAGGCAGACCGGACTGCTCCGCGTACCCGATCGCGGTAGAAAAACCGCTTTCCGGAACTGGCACGACTAAGTCGGCTTCAATCTGACTGACGCGTGCCAGCTGACGTCCCATTTCCTTCCTGGTTTCATGAACCAGCCGCCCGTCAATGACACTGTCAGCTCTGGAGAAATAGACAAACTCCATCGCGCACAGGGCGCGCCTGCTTTGTTCTAATACTCTTTGCGAACGTATGCCTTCCGGAGACAGAATCACCATTTCTCCAGGATCAATATCACGCAGGACTTCTCCACCGATCGAACTAATCGCACTGGATTCAGAAGCCACCACATAACCCTGCGGTACGATTCCGAGCGACAGTGGGCGGTTGCCGTTGGCATCTCTGACGGCATAGACTTTATTGCCATGCAAGACGACCAGTGAAAAGCTGCCTTTCAGTTTGGACACTGTTTTGCGAATCGCCTCTTCCATCGATTCAGTGCTGAATCTGGCGATTAAGTTTAGAATAATTTCAGTATCAGATGTGGTTTGAAACACTGAACCGGCCTGCGCCAACTCTTCGCAAAGTGCCGCAGTATTGATCAGATTCCCGTTATGAGCCACGGCAACCATGCCCTTGAGACAGCGTGCTGCGATAGGCTGCGCATTAATGACGGAGCTTGCGCCGGTAGTTGAGTAACGGACATGACCAATAGCAGAAGTTCCGGTGAGGCCCGCAATAACCGATTCATCAAAAACATGTCGGACCATGCCCATATTTTTGTGGCAAGCCATTTTAGCCCCGTCCGACACCGCAATACCAGCGCTTTCCTGGCCGCGGTGCTGCAAAGCGTATAAACCCATATATGACAGACTGGCTGCGGCACATCCTGCTCGTCCGGATACTCCAAATACCCCACATTCTTCGTGCAGACGATCCTCAAAAATGTCTTCCGGAATTTCAGCGACGTCTTCCATTATTGCGCAGTCATGCAACTGGCAATACTGTTTTTCCATCTTTGCTCCATCTCCCTTACGGGTACATCGACATAAACTCGACTGGCTGCAATCTGTAAATTTGAACCGCCCACTGTTCCGATGGCAGCGGCGCTGATATTATATCGCCCGGCAGTTTCCAAAATCGCCGGTACCGCTTCTGGTGGCGCAGATATTAGAATGCGGCTCTGGCTCTCGCCAAACAACAGTGCGTCAGGCCTGATTGCATTGGGGTCGGAAATGGCGCCAATAGCGGAATCTGACTGGATCAGCTGTAAGACGGCACCGATACCGCCGGCAATGCAACATTCCGCGGCAGCAACTGCCAGGCCGCCCTCACTAAGATCATGAGCTGAGGCAATGAGTTTTCTGTCGATAAGCTCCAGAATCAGGCGAATTAAGCGCTTCTCCGTCTTAAGATCAAGTTCTGGGACTTTGCCAGCTACCAGCCCGGCGCAAACCTTCAGGTACTCACTTGCGCCAAGCTCTTCCCTGGTTTCACCCAGCAAAATAACGCTATGTCCCGCTTCCTTAAAGGCATAGTCACAGGTCTTGCTGATGTCGTTAATGATCCCGAGCATACCAATGATCGGAGTCGGATATATCGGCTGTCCATTGGTTTCGTTGTAAAAACTCACATTGCCGCCAACCACAGGGGTTTCAAGCTCCCGGCAGGCATCGGCAATACCATCGACTCCTCTGGCAAATTGCCAATACACATCGGACTTCTCTGGATTACCATAGTTCAGTCCATCCGTCACGGCCACGGGTTTTGCTCCGGTACAGGCTACGTTGCGGGCTGCCTCTGCGACCGCAGCAGCAGCGCCAGTATAGGGATCAAGATAACAAAGCCGTCCGTTCCCGTCCATTGAAAACGCTATGCCTTTTGCTGTGTCTTTCACACGCAAGACTGCGGCATCCGCCCTGCCAGGAACGAGTACGGTATTGTTTTGGATCATGTGATCGTATTGTCGGTACACCCATTCTTTGCTGGCAATTCCCGGCGAAGCCAGCAGCTTCAACAGACAATCGTCATAGTCGGTCGGCAAAGCAACCGTACTCAGATCGAAACTATTCAACTCCTCCAGATAAGCTGGTTTAGCAGACTCAGTAACATATTTCGGCGCACCCTTGGTCGACAATGACCAGGCTGGCACTTCGGCAACCATCTGGGACCTTTCATATAGGCGCAGCATTCCGTCTGCAGTTACAGAACCGACAATGTTGCAATCCAAACCCCAGCGGCGATAAATGGCGGCTACCGCTTCTTCATATCCCGGCTTGGGTACCAGCAGCATCCGCTCCTGAGACTCAGACAGCATCATCTCATATGGGGTGATGCCTTCTTCGCGACGCGGCACCTTCAGCAAGTCCATCTCAATGCCGGTTTCAGCTCTGGCAGCCATTTCACAGGCCGAACTGGTCAACCCGGCAGCACCCATATCCTGAATCCCAACAAGCAGTTTTTCTTTGATTACTTCTAAAGTAGCTTCGATGAGCAATTTCTCTGTGAAAGGATCGCCGACCTGAATGGCAGGCCGCTTTTCTTCGGATTTTTCATTGAGCTCTCCGGAGGCAAAACTGGCGCCTAAAATACCATCCCGCCCGGTCTTAGCACCGGCTACCATCACAGCATTGCCAACGCCGCTGGCGGAAGCGGTAATAATATCTTCTTGCCTGGCCAGGCCGACGCACATCACATTGACTAGCGGATTACCGGTATAGCTCTCATCAAACTGAATCTCACCGCCCACGGTCGGAACACCGACGCAGTTGCCATAGCCGGCAATTCCTGACACAACACCGGAAAATAAATAGCGCGTGCGGTCATCCGCCAGTGAGCCAAACCGCAATGAGTTCAGACAGGCGACCGGCCGGGCGCCCATTGTAAAAATGTCACGCAAAATGCCGCCGATGCCGGTGGCAGCGCCCTGATATGGCTCGACTGCTGAAGGATGGTTATGGCTTTCCACTTTCATCACTACCGCCATACCATCGCCAATATCAATAATCCCGGCATTTTCACCCGGACCTTGCAAGATGTGGGGTCCGTCGGTTGGAAAACGCGAGAATAAGGCGCGGGAGTGTTTATAGGCACAATGCTCTGACCAAAGGGCGGCAAACATGCCTAATTCGGTCAGATTTGGTTCGCGGCCGAGCTGGCTGAGAATTCTGTCATATTCGGCAGAACTAAGACCAAGCTCGATTGCTTTTGCTCTCATGTCACTGTTTATTCCATTGCTCATGCGGTCCACCTGCCACTTCCTGATTCTAATGCTTTAATGATCGAGCCAAAAATAAAATTGCCGTCTTCAGAACCGAGGATGCTTTCGCAAGCCCGCTCCGGATGCGGCATTAAACCGAATACATTGCCAGCTTCGTTAACAATGCCAGCAATACCGGCAACAGAACCATTAGGATTATACTCAGAAAGTGACTCTTCGCCGCTTGGGCCACAATAGCTTAACACTATGCCGCCATAGCTGCGCAGCCGTTCCAAACCGGCTGGATCGATATAATAGTTGCCGTCCATATGGGCAATAGGAATTTTCAGGACTTGATCCGGGGTACAGGTATTGGTGAAAATGGTATTATTGTTTCTCACTTTTAAGAAAGTATCATTGCAGATAAAACTAATCCGTTCATTACGCCGCAAAGCACCTGGCAATAGACCGGACTCTGTAAGAATTTGAAAACCGTTGCAGATACCAATTACCGGACCGCCCGATTCTGCAAACCGCCTGACAGCTTCCATAATCGGAGAAAAACGGGCAATTGCCCCTGGACGCAAGTAATCTCCATAGGAAAAGCCTCCGGGCAGAACGATAGCATCAATCTTTTGAAGCTCATGCTCATTGTGCCATATGTATACTGTCTCCTGATGCAGGACATCCTCCAGTGCATAGCGACAATCATCATCGCAGTTGGAGCCCGGAAAAACGACTATGCCAAAACGCATCTCAGTTCTGCACCTCCGTCAGGGTACAGCTAAAAGTCTCAATGACCGGGTTGGACAATACGCGACGGGCAATTTCTTCTAAGGCTTTCTGGGCTTCTGGCTTGGAATCGGCTTTAATGTTAACTTCAAAATACCTTCCCGAACGGACGTTGGAGACACAGTCGTATCCCAGCTTCGCTAATGCACCTTCGATTGCTTTTCCCTGCGGATCCAGAATGCCTTCTTTCGGCAAAACCCGGACCACTCCCTTAAACATTGTAAATCATCCTTTCAGCTGTAATCATTCATTTGCAGAAAAGTTGCCCTTCCCAATATGCGCAAACGGCCTCAGTCTTCTGAGACGCGATACCCAAATAATGAAGCGGATTACTCAAAGCAGCCTTACCCCGTTCGCTAATGGCAGCCAGATATTTTCCCAGGTCCGATTCTTTCTTGGCGATCTCGATCAGAGACTGACCACTTTGATCAGCTTCCAGAGTCATTTTTCTGACGACTTCGTGCGCGGCGGGATGACCGGCAGCCGCCAGGCAAATGTAAAGCGGTTCCGCCACAAAGCGTTCGGAGGATAGCTGTGCATTGGCACGCATCTGTTCGGCATCGACTGTTAGTTTACGGAGCACCCGGGTGGTGCGATCCAGCGCCAGGATAAGCCCGGCAACTAACTCGGGCGCAAACCGGCCGGAGGCCGAATTGGTCAGATCGCGCTGATGCTCCGAAATCTGGTCCATATAGACCGTCATGATGCGTGGTGCAAAACTCTTCCAAAGGCTCTTGATATGTTCGAAATTCCAGGGGTTTCTTTTATGAGGCATCGTTGAGGAACCAACCTGTGTAGCGGAAAAAGCTTCGCTTATTTCGGCAATTTCACTGCGCTGCAGGTTACGGAAATCATCCGCCAGATTGGCCAGTACGCCAAAGGCAGAGACAATGCCATGCAAATAGTCAAGCAGGAACTCCGGAGCGACAATTTGTGTGCTATGTGTGGCAGGTTGCAGGCCCAGCTTGGCCAGAACGCTCTTTTCGAAGACGTCGGGATTGTCGAAAATAAGTGCGGCGGCGTTATAAGCGCCTACTGCCCCGGCCATCTTGCCTCTTAGCTGTGCAACGCTTTGATCCAAATAGGCAATACGCTCACCAAGGCGGGCGACGTATTCCGCAACTGCAAAACCGAATGTGATGGGAACAGCGTGTTGTCCATGGGTTCTTCCGATTTGAACGGTGTCTTTTTCACGCCGTGCCAAATCAATTAGTACACGCTCCAAATCCAACAACATTGGCCGCAGTAGATTTTGGTGCGCATCGCGAAACCGCAGTGCATTGGCAGTGTCAAGAATATCTACAGATGTGGCAGTCAGATGAATATAAGGGCGCACTGGCTCGCTGACCCGTCGGGCAATGCAATTCGTGAGCGCCCTGATGTTATGACGCGTTATCTCTTCTTCTTCATAGACTTCATCAGGATTAATGGCTGCGCAGGCTCTTTCAACTTCGTCGGCGGTCCCGACCGGGCAGATACCCGCCTCTTCCAGGCCCTGCACCAGGGCAGTTTCCACTTTGAGCTGGTAATGTACGGCGGCATTTTCACTGAAGAAGGCGGACACCTTGTCCATCAATTCCTGATTGGACTTATAATAGCGGTGATCCAGAGGACTAATTTGATCATAAATGTCACGTTCCATATGCAACCCTCCAGCCTTAGTTTCTGTTCCTGTACTCAATATGCACGATAACCGGAAATTCAACTACTGCTCCAAAAAACAAGCAGACAGAACCGGATAATTCTGTCCGCCGGTCTTATCACTTCGTGGTGCGGCGCTTCTAGTTTCTGCGGCAGATGAACATGATCGCCAATGTTTGGCATCTTTGGCTTCGTGACACCTAAATTGTACAAGTACGACTGCTGGATGTCAATATAAATTGTGTGACTTTTTTGTTAGTATGGCAATTTAAAGATAGGGCGCCGCAATTTTCTGATATTTTACATATTTACTTTTAACCCCGCTTTGCATATGACCCCGCATTTTCCAATGATGGAAGCGCGGTAAAGCTTTGCCGCGCTTCTCATCTACTCATATCGCCAAAATCAATAATTGCGCCATCCATTTTGCCGGAGGCGGTTGTCCTTCTCGATTACCTGCTGTGCTAAGCGTGCTTTATACGCCTGCACCTTTTCTCGCAACTCTGTGTTGGAAAGACTCAGAATTTGCGCTGCCAATATGCCTGCGTTGCGAGCAGCCCCCACTCCCACACAGGCGACCGGTATACCTGATGGCATCTGCACCATCGAAAGCAAAGAATCCAGTCCGCTAAGGCTCGCGCCTAGAATCGGTACAGCAATGACCGGCAAAGTCGTTTCTGAAGCAATTACGCCTGCCAAATGAGCAGCCCCGCCAGCACCAGCGACAATTACGCCAAAACCCTCTGCCGCGGCAGTTTTGGCAAATGCGATCGTCTGCTCCGGAGTTCGATGCGCTGATAAAATGCGCATACAGTAATCGATGCCAAACTCCTCAAGTGCCTCGCCAGCAGCCTTCATGATCCCTAAGTCGGAATCACTTCCCATGATAATGGCAACTTTATGCATCCTCTCAGCCTCCCCCTCCACCGCCCGATTACTGCTAATTCTCTTTAGCCTTTTTCCTGTTGGCCAACTGGAAAAGCAGGTTCAGGATTACACCCGCCAATGTGGCAAAAGCCATGGAGCTGATTTGAATCACATTGCCAAAAGCGGGCACATTCAACTTGGCACCCCCGATGCCAAGCGTCAGTACAACCGACGATAAGAGCAAGTTTTGCTTGTCCGTATAATCAACGCCAGAGGAAACAAGCATTCTGAGCCCGGACGCTGCGATAATGCCGAACAAGGCCATACAGATCCCGCCCATAACTGGCTGTGGAATAGAGGAAATAATGGCTTCGAATTTCCCGAAAAATGAGAGCAAAATCGCCAGAACAGCTGCTCCACCGGTGACCCAGACGCTATACACTCGGGTAATAGCCATAACGCCAATGTTTTCTCCATAAGTTGTATTTGGCGGTCCGCCAAGCAGTCCCGCAAAAGAGGTTGCTAATCCGTCACCGAGTAATGTGCGATGCAATCCAGGCTTGGCTGTAAAATCTTTGCCCGTAACACCGCCAAGTGTCAGAACATCGCCAATATGCTCGGCCATAGTTACCAAGGCTACCGGAGCAATAGCAGCAATCGCTGGCAGGCTGAACTTCGGAAGTGTAAACTGCGGTACCGCAAACACCGCTGCTTCTCCAATAGGCGAAAGATCAACCAGGCCTGTCAGCAATCCGGTAATATATCCGGCAGTGATTCCAAAGAGAATTGGAATAACGCCCAGGAATCCTTTAAAGAAAACCGAGGCAATAATTGTCACCACCAGTGTAATCAATGCAGTCAGTATGCCAGGATCCGATAAAGCCGCAGCATCACTATTTAAGCCCGCCATTGATATGGCAGTCGGGGCCAAACCCATACCGATCACAATAATGACAGAACCGACTAACACCGGCGGGAAAAATTTCTTAATCCAGCCAGTACCAATCAAAGAGATAAGTGCAGACGCCAGAACATAAATCAGTCCGGCAGCCACTGCTCCGCCTAGTGCAGCGGGTACACCATATTGCTCCTTGGCGGCAATAATCGGACCAATAAAGGCGAACGAAGAGCCAAGATAAGCGGGCACTTTGCCACCGGTGCAAAGAATGAAAATCAAAGTTCCAAAACCGCTGGTAAATAGAGCCACCGCCGGGCTCAGGCCTGTCAGAAATGGCACCAGAACAGTTGCGCCAAACATGGCTAATAGGTGTTGCAGGCTCAAAGGAATCCATTTGTAGAGTGCGGGACGTTCATGGACATCAATGATCTTCTGTGTTGAACTCATTGTTCTACCTCCATGCGTTTTTAGTAAGTCGCGATTAGCTACTCCTCGGAACCTTCCAAAATTGAAATACTGTCTTCACCATCGACTTCCTTAACTCTGACAGCGATAATTTCTTTCTTTGATGTAGGGACATTTTTGCCAACATAGTCGGCACGGATTGGCAGCTCACGATGTCCCCGATCTACCATCACTGCCAGCTGGATACAGGCGGGCCGTCCCAAATCAATCAACGCGTCCAAAGCCGCTCTGACGGTCCTGCCGGTATAAAGAACATCATCGACCAATACTACATCTTTATCAACAATCGAAACCGGGATTTCGGTTCGCTTGACCTCCGGTTGCTCGCTGATGTGCGTCAGATCATCCCGATAAAAAGTGATGTCAAGAGCGCCAACCGGCACGGCAGTTCCCTCGATCTGTTCAATAAAGGAAGCCAGCCTTTCAGCCAATGGTACGCCACGCGTACGGATTCCGACCAGCACAATGTTGCTGATGCCCTTGTTGCGCTCGATAATTTCATGAGCCAACCGTACCAAAGCGCGCCGCATAGCTTGTTCATCAAGAAGTTGCGCCTTAACTGACTGTACGGACATTAACCTCACCTCACAAAAAAACCTTCCCCGGCAGTCGCCGCAAGAAGGTTTAACTCGCATACTGAAATTTGCTTTGAGTTATTCTCCTTGCCGACCTCACGGGATCGTACTTAAAGGATTTTCGCTATACATTAATATTAAACCGCAAGCAGACTATAAAGTCAATCGTTTTTATATATATGGGTTTTTTATGCGTTCGGTTTCTTTATGGGTTCGGGTTCTTTACGGGTTCACGTTCTCCCTGATGTACAGCTGCGGCAACCGGCCCAAACTTGGACAAAGGCCAGAGACACCAGACCACCCGGCCTTGCAGCCATTCCTGCGGAACAGGACCAATCTCCGGGTCCCGGCTGTCCAGACTGCGATCACGATTGTCACCCATCATGAAATAATGGTTGTCAGGCACCAGGGTCGGTTCCAGATTAGTCCATGGCCCCATTGCGCCATTTATGTAATCTTCCTGCTGTACAGCACCGTTCAGATACAAGACGCCTCTGTCAATCGTAATCAGGTCTCCCGGAAGTGCCACCATCCTCTTAATGAGGATCCCTTCTTCAGCATCACAGGTAAATCCGTAAACTTCACCCCGCTTAGGCTGACGCCAGATTGCCGATAGTTTTTCGGTAACGACAACATCGCCATCCTTCAGGTTCGGGAGCATTGAATCGCCCGTAATAATGATTATTCTTCCAACAAACAGAACTAACACGCTGGCTGCCACACAGGCCAGTGCCAGCCACTCCAGCCATTCGCGCAAAAATGTCTTATTCATCGTCTGCTTCCAGCCTCCAAGCGCCCATGTGCCTGCCCTCCCAAAACGAAAAAGAGGACTGATTTGATCAGCCCTCTTCAATGGTTAGGCCCTTCCGGCGTTCGGTAATACGCGCAGCACGACCTGAAAGTTTACGGAGATAGTAAAGTTTAGCGCGGCGTACACGGCCTTCACGGACAACTTCGATTTTCGCGATCATCGGGGCATGTAACGGGAAAATACGTTCCACACCAACACCTTGCGAAACTTTACGAACAGTAAAGGTTTCGCGCAGTCCGCCGTTTTGAATCGCGATCACAAGGCCTTCAAAAATCTGGACGCGTTCACGGTTGCCTTCCTTAACTTTAACATGAACCCGTACAGTCATACCAGGCTTTAGCTTGGGAAGATCGGTCTTCAATTGTTCGCGTTCAAGGGTATCAATAATATTCACAGGTTAACCTCCTTTCGCAAACAGAAATATTATAACATTGATTGGCAGCACTGACAATCTTGCCATTACTGACCATCTTCAAGTTGAGTTATTCTTCCTCGCGGCAGCTTTCAAGACGCATAATGAGTTCCTTTTCTTCACGGCTGAGCTCTGCCTTGGACAAAAGGTCCGGCCGCAAGGCAAATGTTCGGCGAATACTTTGCTCCCGCCGCCATTTGGCAATCCTCCCATGATCTCCAGAGAGCAATACCTCTGGCACCGCCATCCCCCGGTATTCCGGAGGCCGGGTATACTGAGGATATTCAAGCAAACCGTCGTTAAACGACTCTTCGTCTACTGAACCTTCCGCGAGAACCCCGGGAATCAGTCGCGCCACAGCGTCAATAACCACCATGGCTGGCAATTCGCCGCCTGTCAAGACAAAATCGCCTATTGACAGCGCTTCGTCGACTAATCCTTCCCGGACACGTTCATCAAAGCCTTCGTAATGACCGCATATGATGACCAAATGCTCTTTGGCAGCCAATTCGCGGGCTTTTTCCTGAGTAAACGGCGTCCCGCCCGGACAAGTAAGAATGATGTAAGGTGAGCCTGAGCCTAATTCCGATTCCGAACCAGATTCCGGCTCCGGTTTCGATTCCGCACAAATCGCATCCACAGCCTCAAAAACCGGTTCAGGTTTCAGAAGCATACCGCTGCCACCGCCATAAGGGGTGTCATCTACGGTACGATGACGATCATGGGTGTAATCCCGAAAGTTTACGAGATTAATTTGGATCAGGCCAGCTTCACTGGCTCTTCCCAGAATACTTCTGCCGACAACGGCTTCGAACATTTCCGGGAACAGCGTCAGTACATCAATGCGCATCCTGATCATCCTCCAGCAGACCGGGCGGCAAAGTCGCGTGAATGACCCGCCCTGAAAGGTCCACCGATTTGATCACGCTTTTCAGCATCGGAACAAGTACTTCCCGTTTACCTTGCATCACAGATAAAACGGTATTACTGCCGGTTTCCAGAACCTCACGAACGGTTCCAAGAGATTGGCTGTCAGCATCAAACACTTCCATCCCAACCAGGTCATCGATATAATAATGGCCTTCAGGAAGTGGCCAGCGTTCGTCTACAGGCACACCGATCAGAAAACCTTTGATTGTCTCTGCTGCATTCATATCCGGAATTTCATCAAACTTTAAGATCACAAACTGCTTGTGAAACCTAACCCCAGCGATATGCAGCGGCCGCCAGGAGCTTGCGTTTGCGTTTGCATGCGAGCTTGAGTTCGCGCTCGGATTCGAAATGGCTTGGGTGCCCGCATCTGCTTTACTAATAAATACCCGCTGCAGTCCGGCAAACCGCTCCGGGAAATCAGTCAGCATAATCGCGCGTACTTCGCCTTTATGGCCTTGTGTGTTGACAATCCGTGCAATAGCGCAGAAATCTCCACTGCCACTCACCAAGTGGCACCCCACTCCATCATTTATTGCCAGAGTTCGACAGAAACCCTTTTACCTTCACGCTGCCCCAATGATTTGGCAACGGTGCGAATAGCCTTGATAATGCGGCCTTGCCGACCGATGATCTTACCGACATCTGGCTGGGCAACTTTGATTTCCAGCAAAATGCGATCATCACTCTTGGCCTCGGCGATATTCACCTCGTCGGGTTCATCCACCAACGCGCGGGCAATAACTTCCAAAACCTCTTTCATGGAAATGACCTCCCCCAAGCTACTCTCCGGCAGCTTCAGTACCGATCACTCCGGCTTTTTTCAGCAAACGACGGACAGTATCAGAAGGCTGCGCGCCTTTTTTGAGCCAATCTAATGCTCTTTCCTGGTCGATCTCGAACTCAACCGGGTCGGCAATCGGATTATAATGGCCAAGGATCTCCAAAAAACGACCGTCACGGGGATATCTCGAATCAGCCACGACTACACGATAGCTGGGACGTTTTTTGGCGCCGGTACGTGTCAAGCGCATTTTAACAGACATGTGTAATTCACCTCCCTCAAATAACTCCTATATCGGAAAAGGAAATTTGTTGCCGCCTTTCCCTTTACCTCCGCCTTTTGTTAAATCCCCGAGCTGCTTCATCATTTTGCGGGATTGCTCAAAAGAATTGAGCAGCTTATTTACATCCTGAACAGTGGTGCCGCTTCCGCTGGCGACACGCCGCTTGCGACTGCCGTCAATAATCTGCGGATTGCGGCGTTCTTTGGGGGTCATCGAATTAATAATCGCTTCCGCCCGATCCAATTCCTTCGGGTCAATTTGAACCCCCTTCAGCTGTTTTTGCGGAATCCCGGGGAGCATTGACATCAACTGATCCAAAGGACCCATCTTGCGCACCTGTTTCATCTGCTCAAGAAAATCTTCCAAAGTGAATTCGGCTGAACGCAGTTTCGCAGCCAGTTTTTTGCTTTGCTCCAAATCGAACTGTGTTTCAGCTTTTTCAATCAGCGATAAGACATCACCCATACCCAAAATGCGAGAAGCCATACGATCGGGATGGAAAGTTTCCAGCTGATCGGTCTTTTCGCCGACACCGGCAAATTTGATTGGTACTCCGGTGACAGATCGGATTGAGAGTGCCGCACCACCTCGGGTATCGCTGTCCAGCTTAGTGAGAATAAGCCCGGTCAGGTTCAAATCAGAGTGAAATCCTTCGGCCACATTGACAGCATCTTGTCCGGTCATCGCATCGACCACCAGGAGGATTTCATGTGGCTCGACTGCTGATTTGATCTCTTTCAATTCGTCCATCAATTCATGATCAATATGCAGACGACCGGCGGTATCGATTAAGACGACATCTCTGCCGAGCCTAAGGGCCTCCGCAACAGCCCGGCGGGCTATTTCGGCCGGGCGGGCACCTTCCAGATGAAAAACGGGCAACTCCAGTTGTCCTCCGAGAACTTGCAGCTGTTTGACGGCTGCCGGCCGATAAATATCAGCGGCCACCAGTAAAGGACGACGTCCGTTTTTCTTTAGCTGTGCCCCGAGTTTGGCGCATGAGGTTGTTTTACCGGAACCCTGCAGACCGACCAGCATAATGATCGTAGGCGGGTTAGAAGCCACCGCCAGTTTGCTTTCTTTTTGTCCCATCAGGCTGGTCAGTTCTTCATAGACAATTTTGACGACTTGCTGACCGGGAGTCAGACTGGCAGTCACTTCCTGGCCGACGGCACGCTCCTTGACTCTGGCAACAAAGTCTTTGACAACGCGAAAGTTTACGTCCGCCTCCAGCAAGGCTAAACGCACCTCGCGCAAGGCTTCTGTAACATCTTTTTCATTTAACTTCCCTTTGCCCCGCAGTTTTCGAAAAGTCTCCTGCAGCCGGGATGATAAACTTTCAAAAACCATAGCCGCACTCCCTCAGTCTTCTTCCTGGAGCAGCCTTACGTCTTGAATAAGCCGCTCAATTTCAGTCCGAATTTCCTCTGGCGGATTGAGCTCGATTAGGCGATTTGCCGAGGCCATAATTCTGGAAATCACCTTTTGATTAGCATGATACTTTTCGATTAAGCCTAGCTTTGATTCGTAGTTTTCCAGCAGCTCCTCGACACGCTGCAGTAAATCATGAACCGCCTGACGCGAATTGCCTTCTTCGGCGGAAATCTCAGCTAGCGACAAATCGTCAAAACAATAGCGCTCAACGACGGAGCGCTGTTTCTCTGTTAGTAGATTGCCATAAAAGTCATATAATAACCCCAGCCGGACAATGCGATCGGTCTCCACATGTGCACCCCTGTTTCCACTGTTCCCACTGTTTCCTGCTGTAAAGTATTTTCCCTTAACAGTTGTAAGTATACATAACTATTGCCCCGAGGTCAAGTAGTTTTTTAAGCAAACAACGCCTCAATAAACTCCTCGTAACGGAACTCCCGCAAGTCTTCCGGCTTTTCTCCCACTCCGATATACTTGATCGGAATCCCCAGTGTACCGGCGATTGCCAGAACCACGCCGCCTTTGGCTGTCCCATCGAGCTTTGTCAAAGCAACTCCAGATACATCAACTGCCGCACTGAAAATTTTGGCCTGCTCAATAGCATTCTGCCCGGTGGTGGCGTCTAGCACCAGCAAGATTTCAATACGAAATCCGGTCGCTTCTCTGGTAACTACCCGGTGCACTTTGCGCAGTTCTTCCATCAAATTTACTTTGGTATGCAGTCGCCCGGCGGTGTCAAGCAATACCAAATCTGCCTTTCTGGCCTTAGCTGCCTGAATGGTATCAAAAGCCACTGCTGCCGGATCGCTGCCTTCCTGATGCTTAATAATATCACATCCGGCGCGCTGGGCCCAAATGTCAAGCTGATCAATTGCCGCCGCGCGGAAAGTATCGCCAGCTCCTAATATCACCTTTTTTCCAGCATTCGCATGCCGGGCGGCCAGTTTGCCGATTGTAGTAGTTTTGCCGACTCCATTAACTCCCACTACCATCCAGACTGCTGGAAAAGCGGGAGCTTCAGGCTCAGGGGCTGTTGTGGCTTTAACCTCCTCCGAACCATCAACGGAATGGGATTCCAGTAAATCGGTCAGCATTCTTTTAAAGTACATCATTACTTGATCAGGTTCATTAATGCGGTTATTTTTTACTTCCGCGCGCAACTTGTTTACCAGCATTTCTGTGGCTTCTACACCAACATCTGCCAGAATCAGGGTCTCTTCTAATTCTTCGAAGAAGTCTTCATCCAGTTTTTTAGTACGCAGAGTAATATTGCGAACCTGTTCCACTAAACTTTGTCTTGTCTTCGCAAGCCCGTCCACTAATCGGGCGAACATTCCGCCAGCCAAATCAGTTCCTCCCCATTCTCTGTTGTGCCTTGCAGCCATTTCCTTATTGCGTCAGAGGTTCTATTAACGGTGCCTTCCGCGCCGCAAACCCGTCAGCCCGCTTGCTTTTTCAACTGCAGCGATAGCAGCTTGGATACTCCCATTTCTTCCATAGTGACACCGTAAATCGCGTCCGCAAGCTCCATTGTGCCGCGTCTGTGAGTCACAATAATAAGTTGCAGCTCCTTAGAAAACTCGGAAAGCAATTCCGCGAAGCGGTGCACATTGGCTTCATCCAAAGTTGCATCAATCTCATCCAGAATACAGAATGGTGTTGGCTTAACGCGCAGGATGGCAAAAAGAAGTGCAATAGCAGTCAAAGCGCGCTCGCCTCCGGAAAGCAGCGTCAAAGATTGCTGGCGTTTGCCTGGAGGCTGCGCGGCAATTTCGATTCCCGATTCCAGAGGCTTGTCCGGATCCAAAAGGTATACTTCGGCCTGACCACCTTCGAACAGCCGGGAAAATATGTCGCTAAAAGCCGTCCTAATCTGATTAAAAGTTTCCGTAAACCTACGGGCGGTAGTCTGTTCAATTTCCTCAATCACATTGGCCAGGTCTTTTTTGGCTTCTACCAGATCGCCGTATTGCTTCTGAAGAAACTCATGGCGTTCTTTGATACGGGCATAGTCTTCAATAGCAGCCAGATTGACAGTGCCAAGTGACTTAATCTCTGATTTCAGGCTTTCAATTTTGACCTTGTTGCCGGACAATGTACCTTCAAATGTCTCTGTCCTAAACTCCTGCCAGTTTTGGCCGTATTGCTCTTCCAAATGGCTGCGTAATACCTCAGCATCTCTGGTGATTGAATTCTGACGCAGTTCCAGGCGGTGAACGCGATTTTGCAGTTCCGAAACATTCTTGCGTTTCGCCTTCAGTTCTTCTTCCAGTCTGTGCAATGCTTCGGTGCGCTCAGACCGTTGCACCCGTAAGAAGCGCATGCTTTCTTCCAGCGCTGATTTTTCGTTAATTAAGCGCGCGCGATTTTCAATTTCGTCCTGAATTCTTTTTGCCAATACAAGTTCTTCGGCGTTTAGTCTTTCCAGTTCAGCACGGCAGCTGGCAGCCTCTGCCTCCAATTCTGCACGATTGTCCTCCAGAGAACGCAGCTGATTGAGTAAACCGAGCTCTTCCTGTTCTGCCCCTGCCAGGCCGGCCTGCGATTCTGCGAAGGATCGGTAATATTCATCTTTGGACTTTTGTCTGACCGACAGCTCTTCTTCACAGGCTTTGATTTGCATTTCGATCGACTGATACTCGCTTTCCAATGCTTCCAGTCTGCTCAAAAGCTTTGCACGCTGCTGCTGCCGATCGGACTGCCTATCGGAACGGCCGGATAACTCGGCGAATATCGCTTCGGAATCTTTCAGCATTCTGGCTTGCTCTGCCATTATGCTTTCCAACTCCTTGCCGCTTTTCGCATCTTCCAGTTCCAGTTGGTGCTTTCTTTCCTGCAGCTTTCGCAAATTGGCACGCAATGAATCGCGACTGCTAATGGCTTTCTGAATGCACTCTTCCAAATCCCGATCCTCTTGCTCGAGCGACCACAGCTTTGCCCGCAAATTCTCCAGCTCTTTTTTGCGTTCAATAAGCCCTACGCCCCGACGATCACGGCTTCCACCGGTCATTGAGCCGCCCGGATTGACCAGATCTCCAGCCAATGTTACCACACGTACGGATTTGTGATAGTGGCGCGCCACCGCAACCGCTTTGGCAAGGTCTGGTGCTACTAGCGTATTGCCTAGCAAAAAGCCGATTACTTTATGATAGCGCGAATCGGTCTGTACCACTGTTGTAGCAGGTACGGCAGAGAATCGCTCCAAATCATTTTTGGCAAATGAAGCGACCCGACCGCGGTCCTCGATTAGATCCAGCGGCAAGAAAGTAGCCCGGCCGCGACTGTTACCCTTCAGCCATTCAATCGCTTCGCGGGCCTGTGCTTCAGTCTTAATAACAATATGTTGTAAGGCCGAACCCAAAACCACATCCATGGCAACTTCGTAGCCTTCACTCACTTTGATTAGGTCAGCTACAGTGCCATGGATTCCAGCCACTGCTGCTTTGTTGCCACTGCTCCCAAGCAGTGCCCGAACTCCTTCAGAATAACCCTGACGGGCTTGCTCCATTTCTTCTAAAGCATTTAAATGCGAGCCGGTCTTTGAGATTTGCCGTACCAGGACTTCTCTTTGAGCAGCCTGTTCCTTGCAAACCTGCTCCGCTTCCGCGATCTTTCTTTCCAATTCCGCAATTCGCATGTCGATATCTGTTCCAGCGTCTTTAATTTGCTTGATATTTTGCTCTACCGACTGCAAACGCTGCTCGATCTCAGCCAGCGCACTATTTACTTTCGCCAGACGCTGTTCATCCTGACGCTTCTGCTGTTCACTAAAACTATCTTCCACTGCCATGGCCTCTATCTGCTGTTTGACGTCAGCTCTGACATTGATGTTTTTAACCATATTGCGCCGGAATTCCTCAATTTTGGAACTGATTCCTGCAAGGATCTGTTCGTGCTCCGTTAGCAAGGATTCTTCGCGTTGCTTGCGATCCATAGCTAAATTCTTGTTCTGACGTACTTTTTCCAGACGTGCCTCGAGCGCAGTAAATTCGGAAGTTAGCCTGGCACTGCGTTCAGCGAGCTCTGCCAACTTGTTCTCATGTCGACTACGCTCTGTGACTAAGTTAGCTTGCCGCTCCTGCAGCAGTTTTTCTGAGCCAGAGGATTGCTCCAATGTCCGGGTGGTTTCCGCCATTTGCTCCTGCAAACTCTCCAGCTGTTCGCCCAGTCTGGTAAGCTCCGCCCGATCCCGTTCCAAGCGCGCTTCTTCCAAGGACTCGGCACCGGCAGTCATGGCCAATGACTCCGTCTGACTCTGCAACTCTGCATTAATGCGTCTTTCTTCAACCTCTAACTTGTCCAACTCTTTGCCAAAGCAATTGACTTCCAGATGACGCAAGTCGCCGCATAATTCAAGATATTTCGTGGCGATAGCCGCCTGAGCACTCATCGGGCCAAGCTGCGAGCCTAGTTCGCCAATGATATCATTGATACGGAGCATATTCGCTTCCGTTTCTTCCAGCTTACGGACAGCAATCGCCTTTTTTTGCTTATAGCGCATAATTCCGGCGGCCTCTTCAAACACTGCACGCCGCTCTTCAGATCGCGCACTAAGAATCGCATCAATCTTTCCCTGACCGATCATCGAATAGGCCTCTTTGCCGAGACCGGTATCAAGAAAAATGTCCTGAATCTCCCGCAGCCGCACCGGGGCCTTGTTGATAAAATACTCACTTTCCCCGGAACGGTATACTCTGCGTGTAACAGAAACCTCGCTAAAATCCAGCGGTAGCTTCCCGGAAGAGTTATCGATGACCAGCGTTACTTCAGCCATACCTAATGGCTTGCGCTGCTCGCTCCCGGCGAAAATGATGTCTTCCATCCGTGCACCGCGCAAGGTTCGAACGCTTTGCTCTCCCAAAACCCAACGAATCGCGTCAGAAATATTGCTTTTACCACTGCCATTAGGTCCAACCACGGCAGTAATACCTGGAGGAAATACTATCTCCAGCTTGTCGGCGAAAGATTTGAAGCCAAATATATCTAGCCTCTTAAGATGCAAGAGCGTTCCCCCTCAGCAGCGCCAACATTATTAAATCACTGTATGATATTTTACCACATCCTGCCCAATAAATGAAACAACCGCTTACAGCGGCTGTCAAACTAACGCACAGGCAAAGTCATGGCCAAGTCAATGCGTTTACGCACCTTCATCGGCAATTGCGGATCAAGCAGCGAGCCATACTGATCCAATAGGCGACGTAATTTTAGCCTGGCGCGCGTACGCGCATTATCAACAATTTTAGCGTCCAGCCCCAGTTCATCCTGTATTTCGCCAGATGACATCCCGGACAAGATCATCGACATGACGGCATACTCTACCCGCGACAGATGCACCTGCAACACAGCATCCAGCCGCTCCCCAACCCATTGCCCTTCAATTATTTCAAGTGGATCAGAATGATCCATGCCCAGCAAATCAATTAAGGTTCTTGATTCCTCGTGCCCACTTGTCGCATATAAAGACAGGGCATTATTGAGGACTCTGTTTTTGGAGCTGTAGCTTTGTTTTATGGCATTAAAGACTTTGCGCAGAATGCAAATATAAGCGAAGGTGGAGAATTTGATGTCATATTTTTGATCATCATACTCCTCAATGGCACGAAGCAGCCCGATCAGTCCCTCCTGAGCCAGATCATCAAATTCCAGGCAACTGGACATCTGATTGCGGACAATATGCTTAACCATTGGCAGATACTTGACTACCAACTCTTCTTTGGCCAGCAGATCATTGCTATTGCGAATACGCTGCAACAGACTTAAATCGTAGCTTTGATTGCCGGATTTCATTTTGCAGCCAGCCCCCTTTTGTGCCCGTAACATGTATATGGCGGGGCTGTCCTTTATAGACCAATCTAGTCCCGTTTCAAAAATCCGATCCCACGGCTTAATCCGAATGATTCAAAAATCCAACCTATAGATCTAATCCAAAAAAAACAAAGCCGGCTTCGTTCGTTTAACGAAACCGGCAATAAAATCATAACTACATCGCTATTCGACAACTTGACATTGGAATAGATTACAGGTATTTAACGGGGCTGCACGATAAACTTAATGGCTGTACGCTGTTCGCTGCCGATTTCCACTTCGGAAAAGGCAGGGACGCAGACAAGGTTGATGCCGTTCGGTGCTACAAATCCTCGCGTGATCGCTATTGCCTTAATGGCCTGGTTAACTGCTCCTGCGCCGACAGCCTGCAACTCAGCCAGGCCATTTTCCCTAATTACCGCAGCCAAAGCGCCTGCTACAGATTTTGGACTGGAATGTGAGGAGACTTTAAGTACTTCCATTACGGGATTACCTCCTTGCCGCCCGGAATTAGGCGAACCAGCATTATGCGTTAAACATTAAGTGTCCAGCGCCAAGTACATGTATATTTCCATGATAAGCCTTGAAAATCCTCTTTAACCGATTTAGGAATCCTCGCCAAGCGCGTTCAATGCTGCTTTAGCTGCTTCCTGACCGGCCTGTTTCTTGCTTCTTCCTTTTCCGGTTCCACGCAGAGAACCCTTGACAAAAGCGCCAATCGTAAATTGCCGATCATGATCCGGACCTGTCTGCCCAAGGAGGCGGTACTCTGGAACTCCTTTCCCGCGGGCCTGCAAAATTTCTTGCAACTCCGTCTTGAAATCGCCTTGCTTTTTACTTGCTTCTTCCAGGACGGTCTTAAATTGATCAATCAGCCAATTATGAGCGATGTCCCAACCATATGTTAAGTAGATTGCACCAACAACAGCCTCAAAAGCGTCTGCCAGTATGGACTGACGTTCGCGCCCGCCGCTTTGCTCTTCGCTCTTTCCCAGCAGGAGATATTGACCTAGGCCAAGTCGCATAGCCTGATCGCCAAGCGAAGCCGCACTGATGATGGCAGCCCTCATTTTTGCCAGAGCACCTTCATTGACATTCGGATACATATGATAAAGTGCGGACCCTATAGCTAATCCTACCACTGCATCCCCCAAAAACTCCAGTCGCTCGTTATTGACTGTACCAGCTTCGTAAGCGTAAGAACTATGCGTTAAGGCACGGTCAAAATGGCCTGGATCCCCTGGCGGTAGGCCAAGATGAGCCATTAATTCAGTAAGAGTCTTTCTGCGCTTTTCATCCATTGGCAAACACCCCGAAATATAAAAGCCCCGCAGCAAGCCGCGGGACTAATCACTGTCATTATTCGTTCAGATTCTCGGTAATATAATTAACTGCGTCCCCGACAGTCACGATTTTTTCAGCATCCTCATCGGGAATTTGTATATTGAAACGTTCCTCGAGGGCCATGACTAACTCAACGATGTCTAATGAATCAGCCTGCAGATCTTCAATAAAAGAAGCGGAAATGGTGACTTGATCCTCATCAACGCCAAGCTGCTGTACTACTAACTCCTTGACCTGCGCGAATACGTCCATACTCGTCACCTCCTTCCAGATAACAAAGGCAAAAACATAAAAACATTACAACCTAACTAACAATATCATATTACAAGACAGATCCCGAAAATGCAAGAGCATTTACTGCTGTTTCCCGAGCTCCTTTGCGATTGCTTCAACAATTCCTTGTCTGGCAGCACGTTCTCCAGCCTTGACAGCGTTACAAATGGCTCTGGCATCCGAACGTCCGTGACAAATCATTGAAATGCCATCTACTCCAAGAAGCGGTACGCCGCCATATTCGGAGTAATCCAGCCTCTTTTTAAGGCCACGCAGACTGGGAAGTACCAGCAGACCGCCAATTTTGGAAATCAGAGAACTCTGAATACCCTTCTTAATCAGCGTAAACATGGCGGATGCAAGTCCCTCGCAGGTCTTTAAGACAACATTTCCGGTAAACCCATCGCAGACAATTACATCAGCTTTGCCAAAATTGAGATCCTTGCCTTCTACATTACCAATGAAATTGAGCGTGCTGTTTTTCAGCAATTGATAGGTTTCGACAGCCAGTTTATTACCTTTGGTTTCTTCTTCTCCAATATTAAGCAAGCCCACTTTGGGATTCTTGATACCTAAAACCGCTTCGGCATAAATAGCTCCCATTGCGGCGGATTGTATAAGGTTTTCTGGCTCGCTGTCGACATTTGCTCCTGAATCCAGCAAAACCGAAACTCCGTCAATTGTCGGCATCGGAATTGCCGTAGCCGGTCGCAGGACTCCGGAAATCCGGCCAAGGTAAAACAAGGCTGCTGCCATCTGCGCTCCAGTCGAGCCTGCAGAAACAACTGCGTCTGCCTTTCGCTCTTTGACCAGCTTGGTGGCAACAACAATTGAGGAATCCCGTTTCTTACGAACTGCCGACGCAGGATGCTCATCCATAGCAACGACTTCTTCACAATGGACAATTTCAATATTTAAGTCGGATGCACCATATTCCTTAAGTTCTTTTTCGATGACCTCGCGCCGGCCAACCAAGATGACATCAATTCCGTACTGGCGGACGGCGTCCACTGCCCCACGCACGGTTGCCTGCGGGGCATTATCCCCACCCATGGCATCTACCGCTATCTTCATACTTAACCCTCCATCCCTTATATATTATCCGGGATGACGAACGCCAAACTTCGAAAAATGAATTTGAAAAATGACGGATTTAAAAAATAAAGGCCATCAAAGCGGCCTTTATCTTCTTTCATAACATAAAATTACTCAGCGTTAACATCAATAGCTTCTTTACCACGGTAGTAGCCGCATTTGCCGCAAACTCTGTGAGGCAACTTCGGTTCATGACATTGCGGGCACAGCCCCAGATTCGGCAAAACCAGTTTCCAGTTTGCGCGCCGGGAACGTGTATTGGATTTAGACATTCTGTTTTTGGGATTCGCCACTACTCACACCTCCTCCCGGCCCAGCAATTTTCGCAAGGCTTCGAATTTGGGATTAATCTCTTCTACTTTACAGCCGCAAGGTTTTGTACCTATGGGAGTCCCACAAATGGGACAAAGCCCTTTACAATCCGTACGGCATAAGTATTTCATTGGGATTGCCAATAAAATGGCCTCCGTAACCAGCTCCGCCAGATCAATTTCGTCCCCTTGAAACTGATAAAGATCATCTTCTGTGGGATAAAGATCATTATCAACCTCAAAATCGGTCCGAGCACTGTTTCTTCCTGCGGAGTTCATCCGCACAAAATCGCCCTGAAACTCACTATGGAAGGGTGCCTCAAAACTTTTCAGGCACCGGTCGCAATCAGCCCGAAAGTGACCTTCCGCTTTGCCCCGAACGTGAAAAGCTTTTCCCGTATGGGTAACCTCAGCGCCAATACTTACCGGTCCGCTCAAAGCGGCACCGCCGGGCAGTTCAAGGTCTAAGGTTTCCTGCAGCGACTCCTGAACCGAAGCACCACGTTGGTCTTTAATAGCCGAGATATTAACGAGCAACTAATTCACCCCCGGCGGTTAATTGTGCTGCCAGCCCCGGGAATAGCCAGTCCAGGGAATAACTTGACACGGACTGATGCGGTCATCACCTTAGTATTATACGAAGCGCAAACAATATTGTCAAGAAAACGCAATTTCGCGTGTATCCCTGGCGATTACCAGCTCTTCATTGGTGGGGACAATCAAAACCCGCACCTTGGACTGGGGAGCACTAATATCTCTTTCAACACTGCGGCAGTTGTTTTTCTCCTCATCAATAGCGACGCCCAGGAACTTCAGTCCCTCACATATCCGAGACCGCATTTCCTTTGAATTTTCCCCGATCCCGGCGGTGAATATGATGGCATCCACGCCGTTCATTACGGCAGCGTACGCTGCGATGTATTTGCGCAGTCCGTTGGCAAAAATGGTGAGTGCTAAAGAAGCCCGCTCATTACCTTCCTCAGCGGCTAATTCCAGGTCTCTAAAATCGTTGCTGAGACCGGATACTCCAAGCACGCCGCTTTGCTTGTTCAGGATCTTCTGAACCACGTAATCCGCTGTGACACCCTCTTTATCAGCGATAAAGGTAATAATTGCAGGATCAATATCGCCTGAACGCGTGCCCATCGGAATGCCGGCCAAAGGCGTAAATCCCATGCTGGTATCAACCGAGCGTCCCCCATCGATGGCGGCAATACTGGATCCATTGCCCAGGTGGCAAGTAATCAGCTTCAAATCAGTAATTGGTTTGCCAAGCATTTCAGCGGCTCTCATTGAGACATAACGGTGCGATGTGCCATGAAAACCATACCGGCGAATCTTATACTTTTCGTAATACTCGTACGGGATGGGATAAATATAGGCTTCTTTGGGCATCGTTTGGTGAAACGCAGTATCAAAAACTCCCACCTGCGGTACTTCCGGGAGTAATTTGGTTATGGCGCGAATACCCGTAATCCCGGGAGGATTGTGTAGTGGTGCCAGTTCGGAGCATTCTTCCAGCGCAGCAATAACTTCAGGAGTGATACGTACAGACGAGGCGAATTTTTCTCCGGCGTGAACTACTCTATGTCCTACGGCGTCAATCTCTTTTACGTCTTTCAGAACACCGGTGGCTGGATCTGTAAGTACTTCAAACACTTTGCGCAAGGCGGCCTCATGATTTGGAGAATCAAATTCCATCTTTTCTTTCTGACCATTTGCCTGATGGGTCAGAACCGAACCCGGCGAGCCGATCCGCTCCACTAAGCCTTTTGCTAATACAGTTTCCCCGACCATGTCAAACAGCTGATACTTCAATGATGAACTTCCGCTGTTGACGACCAAAATCTTCACAGCAATACCTCCCAATCATTAACACTTGTCCAAATGACTAATATACGACATATTCCTTGCATATCCTTGAAAAACCGACAAAAATCAAGACCGTTATTTTTATAAACGGCCTTGACTTTAAGATAGCATTTACAAATAAGCCAACCTTAGTTTATGTAAAAATAACTTGATATTATGAGGCGAAGTTAACTTTAGTTATGATCTTGTGTATCTTCAATTATCTTCTGTATTATCTTCCGTACGAAGCTGCCTTTAAGACAGTGGCTTGGTGTGTTGGATCCTCCTTACCATTCTTGTGCAGCTTGCTGCCAAGAAAATGAATGCAAAAATGGCCTGAGAAATTATTGTCTGTGATTCTTTCTCCACCATGCGGCATTCCATTTATTGAGGCGGCAATCCAACGTCCTTGATACTCGAAAATAACCGGTCGGCGATCCCACTTCCACTGACCGCCGTAAATTTGCTTCATCGTCGCAGTATCCTCTTTGGTAAGCGGCTCAGCATCAGCGTGCTTGGTTCCTCCCCGGCGTTGCACCAGAAAGGATAATCCGGTTTGGATATCTATAATTCTGGCAATGCCGTAATCTTTATAAAACCGGTGCACTTCTTCCCACGGCGCCAGTTCGATGTAGTTACCTCTGCGGCTAACGTCGCTGCGAGGTGGCAAGGCCAGAGATTGCCCAGGAGTAATTGTTGTGTCTGTCAGCTGATTGTATTGGACTAGTTCTTCTGCATTAAGCGAGAACCTGCGTGCGATACTTTCCAGAGTATCGCCTTCTTTAACGGTATACTGGGAGTTAATGACCGTTTGAACGGCCTTTTCTAAACTGCTCCAGGTCGTGTTGCCGATAATACCATCCTGTTCCAAACCGTTATCTTTCTGAAAACTTTTTACTGCTCTTTCCGTAATCGGGCCAAAAATACCGTCCGGCGCAACCTCCAAATAATCTAAGACAAAAAGCCAATCTTGTGCTTGATAAACAAGAGGTCCCCTGGCACCTAACTTCAATAACACTGCTGAAACGCTAAAGCAAGAAAACACGGTTATTGTCAGCACGGTTATCAGGCTGAATATCAACCGCCTGCCCCAGATCTCCCTACCCATTAAATTAACCCCCCGAACGGAAAAAAGTATAAATATATCCTTGGAATAGCTATTCTTGGAATAGCTCAGGAAATCCTCTTATAGGCGCATGCTTTTTAGCAACCCAAGAAGCCGCGTCTGATAAAGACCGGCATTTTGCCCGTTGTACTTCAGAAACACTGAGTAATTAGTGCCTTTGTTGGTTGTCAGCATCAAGATAACACTCGTACGCTTCGATCCAATTCCGAAATCTGCAAAACCGAATGATGCGGGAACACTACCGAGCATGGCCGTTTGAACCTGATCTGAAACTGCAAAACCAGGATATTGTGGATCGGTGGCTAAAGAGTCCAACCATCCATTCATATGCTTGACCAGGTCTCCCATATAACCGGGATAGACCTTGATGCATATATCTCCGTTTCCGCCCAGCTCCGCAAAAGTTGTTGTATAGACTGCGTCTCCAATCGTCTCATTAATGGCGGTTGGCACCCAAAATCCGGGCAATGAAATTGTAAACTTGCCGCGCGGATCTTTGTGCAAGACCGGTTCAACCGTTAACCAGTGCTCCGGCTGGGGAACATTAGAGGCATTGGCGGCAGCATTAAACCCGGCCAGCCATTGTCGTGCAACAGTTTCTCCGGCTGTAAACCCAACAGGCGCTGAATGCCGCAACATAAAGCCGATATTATCCTGAAACACAAAAACGCAGTAAAAACTGCGGCCGCTTTCGGAGTATGCCGTGTATAACAGGCCATCGGCACCTGTGTTAAAAACTGTCGGGCTATTTGCGCCAAAAAACATCTTAGCCTTGGCAATCGGATCAGTCTGCGTCATTTCAGCAGTTTGAATTTCGAATCGCTCTGTTCCTTTGGCAAACAGAACTGTAAAACCGTCAGGATATGTGCGATTCAGAATCCATCCAGTTGGTATACCAACTGAAAATCTGCCAAGCGGATCATTATATGTACCAGACGCAGCGGTAACATTACCGGAAAAGGCGGCCACCATAAACATGACAGCCAAGAGCAAAATATGTGCGACCAATCTCTTATGCATGCTAGCGCCCTCCCTCTTTTCAAAAACTTCGTCAGATAGGCGCTAATTCCTGCCGCCAATAGAAGAGTAAAAGACGCGGAAAAGACGCGGGGAATCGTCCCGCGTCCCGGGCCATTGTTCTGTGTCATCCCGGCATCCCTTCACTTTAGCTTATATTCATTGATTATGGAATACTGAGGTCCGGAGGGTTTAAGAATGCTTTCAACAAGCGCAAAGGAGGTGACTGTCCAGGACGCAGATCCTGCGGGGATCATTTTCTGCCCGGCTGCCAGGGCTTCCCGAAGCTTATTATCGAAATCTGCAGCAATATTGCCGTCCTTAATTCTGGCCAATGTGAGATGTGGCTTAAATGCCTTATCGCGCGCTCCAAAGCCCTCTTTGGTTAATGCATCATCCAGGGCGGCAGCAAGCATAGCCAACTCTTTGCTTCCCGACCCCGCACCGATCCACAGCAAATTGGCAATTCCGCCCTGCCTGAAAACTCCCATTCCCGAAAGTTCCAAACTAAATGCGGAGTTTCGCATCGCGCATTGACTTGCAGCCCTCTCAAGGAATTTCAACTTATCCGGAGCAATTTCTCCCATGAAGCGCAGCGTAAAATGCCAATTTGCCGGAATGGTCCAATTAGCGCGCATTCCAATGGTACGTAAAGGTTCAGAAGCCCGGGCGATCAGCTCTTCAATTTCCCGGGGAATAAATACGGCGAAGAATAAACGCATCTATCAATCACCCATTTCCGGCCGCAGCCGCGTCATCACCCGCGCCCTCATCTTCACTGTCACTGTCGTCATCTGCATTAGTTCCCGTAAAGACATGGCGCTCGAGCATCAGACTGCCACGTAATTCTTTAATGCTAATGGCGTCTATGGCAGCCAGATAAAACCCAGCACTCTCATCCTCCGGATCGCGGTATTGGAAATGCAATAATGACACGCTATAGGGAACGGCGTTTTCATTTTGCAGTACACGGATTCCGGAAGCACCGGATGTGCCGGCATCAACTATAACAGTCTCCCCTTGCTGACGTACCACTGCCTGATGGCTATGCCCGGTCAGCACTAGCGGAACAGATCCTTCTTCTACTACCGTAGTAACGCTTTGTTTGCTGTGTACCGCCAGAATATCCGGGGGATTTTCCCGTTCGCGCATAACACTGGCAATCTGCTGATCCTGTTCCTGATACTCCTCCTTTGAAGCTACCAGGTCATCTTTTTTACTGGCAGGATCGCCCACTCCATAAACGGTCAGACCTTTTACCTTTATTTCCTTTCCGTCAAGAACCGTCACCGGACGCAAGCGGCGCAAGTATTTGACCACTTCATCAGAATCGTGATTCCCCGGAATGAAGATATAGGGTATCTCTAACTTGGCCAGTCTTTCACTGAGTGAGGCCTCCAAAGCTGTTCCATAATCCGTCATGTCCCCGGTATCAATGATCAGATCGGCCTTGAAATTCTCGGCGACTTCCAGCACAAAATCAAGTCCTGCCGGATTATTGTGCAAATCGGAAACATGCAGGACACGCAGATCCGTATTGCCAGCAGCTACAGTATCAACCCCGTCCATCGATTCGAAAACAGAGGTAAGATTTTGGGAAATAACCTCCAGCTTGCGGCCGACTTCGTCGATATGATCCAAGCCGCGGTCTATCAAATTGATAATCCAGGGTGCAGCCTGCAGCACGCCGACATATTTCGGACGTTCAAAGGCCTTACGATCAAAAGATATTGCCGTAGCAGCAATCAGAATTGCCCCGCTGAGAAATCCGGCCAAAATGCACGAAATAGCTGGCCGTATACGCAACAGTAGTCTGCGGCGACGATCATGATGATCAGGATCATGATCATGACTATGATCATGATTGTAAGAAAAGGCGCGGATCAGGAAAAAGGCGCACAGACCGCCCAATATACTTAGAAATAAAAGCCAGAGGCTGAACTTCCAGACCTGCTTCGGCCACTCGGCACTGAGAGTACGCACAAAGTCCTCCCGATCCTGTGCCGTTTTAACAGCCTGCTCCAATTTGGGAAGATCCAGACCGCTTAACGAAAGCGTGATGCGTATTGGCGTCAAATGTGTATCCGCTCTGACTTCTCCAAATGGTGGTATTGCGAAAACCGTTTCTCCGCGTAGTTGCACCTCGGCACTTGCTTCAACCTGAATGGCCCCCATGCTGAAATTGATAGGACTAAAAAGTTGAATGAACAATAAAGCCATGAACAATGACAGGAACAGAGGCATGGCAGGTTTTAGTGCCTGTGCGACTTTTGCTGGATAACCTTGAATTTTCTTCGGCACCAACATTTTTGCCCCCTCCCTGAGTTAATATTACCTACGCACTTTCTCTAGCGCAAAAACTGCCAAAGCTCTGCCAGCGCAGTCTGAGCAAAAGCTTCTTTATTATATATTCTTTCTGAGGCGTAGCGTCGCTCTGTGACCTTGGTCTGCCCATTACCATAGACCGCAACATATACCAGGCCAACCGGCTTTACCTCGCTGCCGCCACCTGGTCCCGCAATTCCGGTAGTAGCCAGGCCGAAATCGCATCCCGAAGTCTTGGCTACTCCAACTGCCATCGCCGCAGCAGTCTCGGGACTAACAGCCCCATGTTCTTCAATAATCTGCTTTGGCACTCCCAGACGCTCGATTTTGGCGCTGTTATCGTACGTTACGGCTCCCTGCATAAAAACGGCGGAAGCACCTGGCACGTTCGTCAACCGGTGACTGATCAGCCCGCCGGTACATGACTCCGCCACTGCCAGGGTCTTTCCTCTACTCTTAAGCATATTAATAATGACCGTTTCCAGGTTCTCGGCATCAATCCCATAGATATGACTGCCAAGAATGTCCCGCAGCTTTTGCTCCATACTGTCAAGCATTTTAATCGCCAAGGCTTCTTCGTGGGCGGAAGCGGTAATGCGCAGCCGCACTTCATAGTTCCCGGCATAGGGAGCAATAGTCGGATTGCTCTGGTTCTCAAGCAAAGGCATAATTAGCTGTTCTGTGGCAGATTCTCCGATGCCAGCCAGTTTCACGTCCCTTGAGCGCAGAAATTTGCGTTCAGATGGTGGCATCATTGCCAAAATACGCGGCTTAACCTGCTGCTCCATCATCAGTTTCATCTCTCTTGGGACACCGGGCATGGCAGCGATGGCAAATCCGCTGCCATTTTTCAACTTGCCATTACTCATACGCAGCCAAATTCCGGGGGCAGTCCCAATCGGATTAGGAAGCGCTTCGGCAGACTCAGGAAATTCCGCCTGGCGTTTGTTATTTTCTGCCATTGGCCTTTGCAGGCGCTCGAAACGCTCAATGAGATGCCGCAGCGCTTCCTGATTGACAACCAGTTTCTCGCCCACAGCGGCCGCAATTGCCTCGCGCGTCAGATCATCGCGTGTCGGGCCCAATCCTCCGGTAATGAGCACCAAGTCCGCCCTCTGTATGGCGGTTTGGATCGTATCAGTCGCCCGTTTCAAATTATCGCCAACTGTTGACTTATGATATAAGTCAACCCCCATCCCTGCCAGCTCGCGCGCCAGATAAGCCGCATTAGTATCAACGATTTCTCCCAGTAGTAGCTCCGTTCCAATACAGATGATTTCGGCTTTCATGATTACTACACTCCCCTGCAAATCAAAGCGACACGCCAAACATACTTCAGCGCGTATTGCATTCAAGCATGTATTCTACGTGTCGCGAAATGAACCTGCTCAAGCAGACATGATGCTCCGTAATTCTTCGCCGGAGAGTCTCTCGTTTTCAATAAGAATCTGCTGTGCTTTACCCATAAAATCCAGTTTATCCTGCAGCAAGCCCATTACTCGCTGCTCTTCCTCATTAATAATTGCACTGATGGCATTGTGCATTTTGTCGGCCGGCAGGTCCTCCTTGCTGACAATGCCCATCTCCGAAAGCCCAGCGACTACCATCTGTTTGGCCATTCTGGTAGCCTGCTCAAAATCATTGGCTGAGCCTGTGCTTCTGCCGCCGAAAGCAATCTGTTCGGCAACCGCCCCGCCCAATGTCACGGCAATTTGATCGCGCAGTTCGTTCGCAGTATAAAGGAAACGATCATCTTCCGGAGTCGGACGCATGTATCCAAGGGCGCGCCCGCGGGAAGTCACTGTAACGGCTGCAACTGAACGCGGATTTAGCAATTCTGACACCAGTGCATGACCGATTTCATGCATTGCCACCCGGGATATCTCGCTGTCAACCGGACGACGATCCAGTCGCTCGCCCATAATCACTTTATCTACTGCTTCTTTAAAGTCTGCCATGTCAATGGTTTCTTTTTCTTCCCGAAATGCCAGAATGGCTGCTTCATTCGTCAGACTCTCCAGATGCGCACCAGAAAAACCATAGGTTTCTTTGGCCAATTGTGCCAAATCAACATCTGGGCCGAGTGGCTTATTGCGGGTATGGATTCCTAAAATGCGCTGGCGTCCTTCTTTGTCAGGCAGCTCCACTTGTACCTGGCGGTCGAAACGCCCCGGTCTGAGCAGTGCCGGGTCCAGTAAATCCGCTCTGTTGGTGGCCGCTAAGACCAGCACACGCACTTTGTCATTAGGGCGCAAGCCATCCATTTCAACAAGCAGCTGATTCAAAGTCTGGTCATATTCCAAATGACTGCTGTGCTGACCGCGTTTGCCACCTAGTACGTCTATTTCATCAATAAAGATAATAGCGCTTTCCTTACCGCTTTTTTCTGCACTCTGTCTGGCTTTATCGAACAAAGCTCTGACCCGTTGCGCACCAACGCCGGCATACATTTCCACAAACTCCGAACCGCTGGTGGCGATAAAAGCCGATTTGGTATAGTTTGCCGAAGCCTTCGCCAGCATGGTCTTTCCTGTACCAGGAGGTCCTACCAGTAGAATGCCCTTCAGTGGCCTAATCCCAAGCTTCTGAGCTTTAGAAATGTCTCTGGCGAAGTCCAAGGCTTCCAGAAGTTCACGTTTCGCGACTTCCTGACCGCCAATATCTTCGAAGGACACCGTAATAACCGGTTCGCTTTCTGTTGCTCCGCCCACCACCTGAAAAGCTTTACTTCCTTTATTGATCTTAATAAACTGCATCGCGAAGATGAGTCCGCCTAAGATGATTACTGGCGTGGGATCAAAGCCAATTGCATATAAAAAGACCATTAGAGCAACAGCAGCGCCAATCAAGATTTCGCGTTTCATTACCATAACACTCCTTTGGCCATGTTGACTGAGTCGGCGTCCGCATAGGCAGTGCGACTGCGGCTAATGATACGATACAGATAATGATTGTTTTGACACAGCTGGACATAAAGCTGATTTTTGGCAACCTGAACCTTGACAGTATCGACATTGGCTTCGGCGGCGATGGCATCGACCAGCTCTTTCATATGCGCAAAATTGCCACGCATCGCTGCTTCTTCAAGTGCAAAATGCATTTCATAATATGCTTCAGACAGTTCACGACTGGCATTGTCAGTAATTTTTACCGCTGTTATCGGAGCCTTACCGGTCGCTTCAATCAATTGAACAACGGCCTCGATGGTGGTTTTCAAATCACTAACCGGACCAACCGTGATCTCCAGAGTATACCCTGCACCTGATTGGGTAACTGTAAAATCTTTGACACCAGGCTGCGCCATTACCGCCGCACGCAGCGGAGTCTCTGTCGCAATGCGTTGATAAACAGAATAACCCCCGAACAAAAGGACTCCTGTAAGAAGAGCGGCTAATAAAATCCATTTTACCTGCAAACCTTTAAAATTCATGATGCTCTTCCCTCCATGGCTAGTTTACATAACTCGGCTAAGACGATACCTTATTATAGCACAGCACCACAAGGGATTGCATAAGCAAACGATGGAAATGGATGGACAATCATGTTGGATGAGGCTGCCCATAGTGGGCTAGCTGCCAAATTGGCATAAAGAAAGCCGCCCCATTGACTTAATAGGGCGGCCAATTGAAATTACAGAATGGCAACTAAAATACAGGTCGAAATCCTTCGGTATCGGAATCTGACTTTAGTGCTTTATCTTTTTTGGCCGGTTTAAAGGTTTCACACATTGTTTCTGATGATTTCCCGGCCTCGTCATCCTTCCCGATTTCCCCGATTTCCATACCGGTACTCATTGAGGATCCATCGTGGAAGTTATTTCGGACGTTAATCTCCGAGGCTTCGCACACATTATTGGTTCCCCAATAATGACAACTGGAAACACTACATTTGACACTGGTCAAGTCGACGCACCTCCACAATTAGCATGCGACATACCTGACCGTGTTATTCATTACAGCGCCAGCTCCTTCATTGCGTGGGCGTAAATCCTGGTTAGCAGCATCAGATCCTCAACCGTCAGATGCTCGTCTCTTTGATGGGCTGATTCAACTTGTCCCGGGAAAACCGGCCCGAATGCCACTGCGTTGGGAATTGCGCGTGCGTATGTTCCTCCGCCAATCGAAAGAACCTCCGGCTTCAGTCCGGTTTCGGTCTGATAGACTTTGGACAGCTTCTGAATTAGCTCGTGATCTTTTGGAACATACAGCGGCTCCTTATCTTCGGCAAGATCTATAGAAATGCCTGCCGCAGCCGTTTTCTCAGCAATCGGCCCGCGCACGGACTCAAATTTACAGGTTACCGGATAGCGAATATCTATTTTGGCCCGGGCGCCTTTTTCGTCCAGTTCCATTACGCCCAGGTTCAGAGTAAGCTTGCCGGATACTTCGTCCTCCAAACCTACACCCATCAGTGATCCATGATAATCGTAGCCTACGTTTTCCGCAAAGAACCTGATGAAATCAGAAGCAGCTCCGGGAGCCAGATCGAGACTGGAGAGCAGCACGATCAAATGTGTCAGGGCATTTACTGCGAGATGCGGCAGACTGGCGTGTCCGGCTACGCCATGTACTGTGATTTCAAGGGTATCAAGGCCCTGCTCAGTAACATCCACACTTAGTTTTTCTTTACCATTTGCGAACCGACGGGCAGCTTCCGCAATGGCAGCCCGCTTTTCGGGAAGTGTTACAATGGTCGCAACTGCAGTACCAGGAACCACATTAGAACGATCGCCGCTGCGTAGCGCTTTGACCCAAACTCCACCACCCTGAGGTGGCCCGAACTTACGCGAAAAATCGAAATGGGCAATTCCTTTTTCGCTTCCAATAATGGGAAACAGCGCGTCAGGAGCAAATCCGCAAGTCGGCATTTCTTCAACGGCCAGATAATGTTTCATGCAATCCCAGCCGCTCTCTTCATCGCAGCCAAAAATGATCCGAATCCGTTTGGAAGGCTTAATGCCAGCGTCCTTCAGAGCCTTTAGGGCATAGAGCGCTGCAATGGCAGGGCCTTTATTGTCTTCGGTACCACGTCCGTAAATTCTGCCATCATTGATTACACCATCAAACGCTCCACCATAAGTCCATTCTTCTTCTGCCGGAACAACATCCAAATGCACAAGCACAGCCACAATATCTTTGCCTGTGCCATATTCCGCATGACCAGCGTACCCATCAACATTGCGGGTTTGAAAGCCCATGCTTTTTGCCAAGGCCAGTACGTATTCCAGCGCATCGGCAATACCCCGGCCGAAAGGCGCTCCCGGACCTTCGGGAGTGGTCTTCAGACTGCGAAAACGCACCAAATCGACCAATGAAGAAATAATCGCATCACGGTCTTTAGCAATAATATTTCTGAGTTCCACTTTCTCACGCTCCCCTGTTATCAATCTGTTATTAATTCTGCATACTATAGTGTTTCCCTGCCCAAAATTTTAGGGTTGCTAATTAGTCGACAAATTTTGCTGGTAAAGTATAAATAAAGTGAAAAATGCTCCAATATAAAAACAGGCTGTCTTGGATCAGACAACCTGCCTAAGGTTAAGGCAAATTAGTTTATATAGCGCTATGTGGCGCTACTTATTACTGGGAAGTGACTTGGATTGTTCGACTGGCTCCGATGGCTCTGACGGCTCCGATGGTGATTTTATCATAAGTAGCGGAATCCACCGCCAGACATAATGAAGCCCGGATAAAACTGTAAAGAAAACGGCCACACCAACTGCGATGCTACTATAGGGCAGTACTTTCTCCAGCATCACCCATGATATTGCGATATTCTGAGTACCTGTTTTGGCTTTCCCCAGCCAGGATGCTGCCGCTGAAGCTCCTTTTCGGGAAACCAGGGTCCGCAGCACTGTTACAAATACTTCTCTGCCAAATATCACAATGGCAACCCATAAAGGCCAACGTCCCTGAATAGTCAGGGGTATAATAGCCGAAAGCATCAGCAGTTTATCAGCCAGTGGATCAAACTGCTTGCCAAATGTGGTAACCTTTTGCGTCTGCCTGGCGATGCAGCCATCAAAAGCATCTGTTAAAGCTGCCAGTATATAAACAGCCACTGCCAGATGATCGCGGTAAGGGTGACCGGAAAGCAAGATTGCAGGAATCGCAGGGGCAATGACAATTCTGGAGGCAGTCAAAATGTTGGCCCAATTCAGATGCTTTCCCTTTTCATTTGTCTTCGTTTGCGCTTGCCTAATCTGTTCTTTACTCATTTGCTTTTGCGGCGTATAAATCGTAATCACCGCTTCCCGTAATTTTTACGCTAATCAATTCGCCGATTTTCACATGGCTTCCTTCAAGCAAAGTTATCCCATCCACCTCTGGTGCCTGCCACTCGACGCGTCCGATAGCGAAATTTTTCTCACCCTGCGCATGCCGTCTGTGACCTGTGCATAAAAACAGAGTTTTCTGATCAATTCTATTAGCCAGTACTTTACGAGTAATAGCGGATTGCTGCTGCATCGCCCGGTGGTAACGTTCTTCTTTGACTGTCGGAGATACCTGTCCCGGAAAGCTGGCTGCCGGAGTGCCTTCTTCTACTGAATACTCAAAAACGCCGGCGTAATCGAACTTGGCCTCTGCCATAAAGTCTAGCAGAGACTGAAATTGTTGTTCTGTCTCACCTGGAAAACCTACAATAAAAGAACTCCTCAGAGCAATCCCGGGAACTGCGTCCCTGATTTTGCCAAGCAAGTCCAAATATTGCCGCGCCCCGCCCCACCTTCCCATATCTGACAATACTTTGGCATCGGCATGTTGCAGCGGCAAATCCAAATAGCGACAAATTTGAGGATAGGCGGCGAATACTTTCAGAAGCCTGTCGTTGATCAGGTTGGGATAAGCATACAGCACGCGCAGCCAACGCAAGTCCGGAATTTCAACTAGCTGCTCCAGCAAATCCGCCAAAGAAGGCTGGCCATAAATATCTAATCCGTACGCAGTTGTGTCCTGCGCGATGATGTTGATCTCAGCCACGCCCTTGGCGCAAAGCTGACGTACCTCAGCAACTATTGATTCAATAGGACGACTGTTCAGCGGGCCACGGATCATAGGAATGGCACAGTAATTGCAGCGATTGGCGCATCCTTCAGCAATTTTTACATAGGCCATTCCGGGCGGGGTTGCCAACACCCGCGGCATGTTTTCATTGTAAATAAAACTGCACTGCTGTACCAAACACTGTTTTCCGTCATCAAAAGCTTTGCGAACAAGTTCGGGCAAGAGAGGATATTCCGCCACTCCGACCAGTACATCAATCTCAGGTATTTCCCGCATCAACTCATAAGCATAGCGCTTTGACAAGCAGCCCGCTACTACCAGAACCTGGCATCGGCCATATTCTTTATATTGCGCCATTTCCAGAATGGCGTCAATCGACTCCTGCTTGGCAGATTCGATAAAGCCGCAGGTATTCACAATCAGAACATCCGCCTCTTCCGGACTGGTGGTTCTGACAAAATCGGCTTGCTCAAAAAAACCCAAAATGACCTCGCTGTCAACCAGATTTTTGGCGCACCCCAGTGATATCAGTCCTATTTTTCTCTGCTTCGTAGACACTGGTCTGTTCCTCCCGATGAGCCCTCTTGAATCAAAAAGTCGATCTTATCACATTAAGTCGATCTTATCACATTAGCCAATACGTAACAAGAACAGGCTGCCCCACAAATGAGGCAGCCTTTCCATCTTATGTCAAAGTCGCAACGCTCAACACTAGCTACAGACTCGATGATTTATGGCGTTTTCATTGCCAGATTTACCAGTATGCAAGGCGGCAGTACCGGCTTTCTTTTGCAGCAAAAAAACATTTCGTGCGGCAGCGGCGCTTTCAGAATCGAACCTGACATCACCAGTATTCATGTATAGGCGGGCGCAGCTTTGCGCCAAACGTTGCCAGTAGGCACTTTCCCGGGGAGCCAAGTGTACGGCCTTGCGGTACCTAGTTCTGGCAGCAGCGAAATCTCCCGCCAAAAAGGCGCATTCACCGCAGAGTGCCTGGCTTTCAGAAAAAGCTGCAATTTGCCGCCCAGAAGGCTCGGCAATGCTCTGAAAAAGCCAGACATTTTCCTGACAAAGCCGCTGACAGTCTTCAAAGAGCCCGGATCGTAGCAGTTCACTGGCACGAGCTAAGTTTGCATTCAAAATATAATCAATTTTTACAGTCATCTCGAACACCTAACTTCCAAAAACCGGTCATTTCTTGGTTGATTCGCGTCCGAGATGAATAATCCTTTTTTATAATCACATTTTTCGGTATAATTCGCTTTAGTACTTTATCGGTACAGTTTATGATACCAATCCCAATCGGCATAAATGCGTTCAAGATAGGAGCGCGTCTCGGGAAAAGGAATATTTTTCAGAGTTTCTGGCCTTCCATCCCAGACTTTCACCTCAAGCCATTTGCGTACATTGCCGCGGCCAGCGTTATAGGCTGCCAGAGCGGTTGGGAGGCTGCCGTCAAATTCCTGCAACAGATCTTTTAGATAACTTACACCCAATCTGATATTTACTTCCGGTTTGAAGAGGTCTTCGATATTGAGCAAAGGTTCACCGTTTTTTGCTGCAATCCAGTCAGCGGTTTCCGGCATCAGCTGCATAAGCCCGATCGCACCTTTAGACGATTTTGCTGATGGATTGAAACGGCTTTCTACACGCACCATTGCTTGTACCAGCATTGGATCCAATCCATTCCGATCAGCTTCAAACTTAATAGTATCTGCAAAATGTAAAGGATATAGGATCCGCATGATCCACTTACCACCAAAAAAGCCGATTGCCATTAGCAGCCAAAAAACGAGCCACCGGAACAACCGGCCTTTCCGTTGCTTTGTTGGCAACAAGTCCACCCCGCTTAAACTACCCCGGATAAAACCATCTCAAATTTCCCTGATAAAACCATTTCTATGAAAAACATGTTCAGTGTATTCGTTCCGCGACGTAACATAAAATATGCCATATTTCTTCAACTTGGGCACGCGTTTTCTCGATGGTACCTGAATTATCAATAACAAAGTCCGCCCGCTCTGCTTTTGTATCAATTGGCAGCTGCGCACTTAGGCGCCTTTCGATTTCTATTTCCGAGAGTTCGGTGTTTCTATCGGACAGACGCTTTCTTTGCAGATCAACCGGAACATGTACTAAAATTACAAAATCATATTCGTCTGCCCTGCCAGCCTCATACAGCAGCGGGATATCGATCAGCACTACCTTATGCCCCTGGGCGCGATAATTGGACACCAGCGTTTCAATATTACGCAGGACAACCGGATGGACAATGCTGTTCAGCTTTTGGAGACGGGAGCTACTCTCAAATACAACCGCTCCCAGTCGGCCACGGTTAATTGTTTGATCTTCGTTGAGAATATCTGTTCCGAACTCCGCCAGCACTTCCTGATAAGCTTCGCCTTGCGGCATAAGTGCCTGGTGTGCCAGCAAATCACTGTCGATCAGAGGCGCCCCCAGTGATTTAAACATTTCGGCGACTGTGGACTTCCCGCTGGCAATCCCGCCTGTTAAAGCGACGATAAGCATTGCATATCACCCGTTTCAGGATTATTAAGCTCTAAAGTGCGTATTACTGCGGATTTGGCTGGCATTTTGGACAATAATAGGTACCCCTGTTCGCAACAACCGCCCGGCAGATTTCTGCCCCGCACCTTTGACAGGTCCGGCCTTTCTGCCCATAAACGGCCAGCATTTCTTGAAATGATCCACGCTGTCCCAGTTCATCAACATAATCCCGGTAAGAAGTACCCTTATGTTCAATGCTTTCGTTAAGTACTTCTTTCAGCGCCCGATAAAGCCGGTCTGCCTGCTCGTCAGACAGGTCCGACCCTTTTGTTGTGGGGTTGATGCAAGCCCGATACAGGCTTTCATCCGCATAGATATTACCAACCCCGGCGATCAAAGATTGATCTAGCAGAATCGCTTTAATAATGCGCTTGTGCTGACGGACCATCTTGCGAAAGTATTCCGGCGTCAGTTCGTACAAGGCGTCTGGTCCAAGTCCCTGCCAAAACGGATGTTCTCCGCGTTCGATCCAGTAAAAGCGGCCGAACTTGCGGGCATCACTGAATAGAACATGATTGCCATCATCCAGATATAAAACTGCCCGTGCAGACTTATCATTTTCAGGGTCTTCGGTTGGATCGCAAATGATCAGCTTGCCAGTCATTCTTAGGTGAATACCCAGGCCTGATCCGGATTCGAAACGCAACACCAGAAACTTACCTTTACGGGCCAGATGCTTTACTTTTTGGCCACGCAATTTAGCAGTCATCTCGGCGGGTGGCATGCCCTGCGCAGTATTATCCCAGAAAAACCGTACATCTGTGATGGTTCTGCCTGTCAGATGCGGCTCCAGCCCTCTTTTAATCGTTTCAACTTCTGGCAATTCCGGCATTGATCCTTCACTCCTTTGAAGAAGCAGCTGAGTTAACTCCGTGTTAGGACCGCTTGGCGGTGCCCCAATTTGCGCCTCTCTTGATATCTACCTTTAGCGGTACAGAAAATTCGCACACATTCTCCATGGCTTCTTTCACAATGGCGGCGACAGTATCCGCTTCTTCCGGCGGTACTTCAAACACCAGCTCATCGTGCACCTGTAGCAGCATTTTAGTTTTCAGCTTCTCAGCCTTAAGTTTTTCGGCAACTCTGATCATGGCCACTTTGATGATGTCTGCCGCGCTGCCCTGCACAGGCGTATTGCGGGCGGTTCTTTCCGCAAAGGCACGAATGTTACGGTTAGCGGCAAGCAAATCCGGAAGGTATCTCCGTCTCTTAAACATTGTGGTAACATACCCTTTTTCGCGTGCCTCATTAATAGTCTGGTCAATAAAACGCATCACGCCCTGATATCTCAGAAAATAGCGCTGAATGAATGACTCCGCTTCTTTGCGCGAGACTCCGGTCCCCTTGGCCAAGCCGAAGCCGCTGATACCATAGATCACGCCGAAGTTTACCGCTTTGGCCTGATCGCGCAGCCTGTCGTCAACCTGATCAATGGGAATCCCGAAAATTTCAGCGGCGCTGCGGCGGTGAATATCTTCTCCACTGCGGAATGACTCAATCAATACCGGATCCTGAGACAAGTGAGCCATAACGCGCAGCTCAATTTGCGAGTAATCAGCGGTCATGATCAGCCATCCGGGAGTACCGGCTATAAACGCCCTCCTGATTCGCTCGCCCTCATCTGTACGGATCGGGATGTTCTGCAAATTGGGATCCGTACTGCTTAAACGGCCGGTAGCAGTAACCGCCTGATTAAATGTGGTATGTACCCGGCCAGTTCTTTTTGAAACCAGCGCTGGCAATGCGTCAATATAAGTTGATTTAAGTTTGATCAAACGGCGGTATTCCAGAATCGTATCCACCAGCGGGTGCGCTCCGGAAAGCTCCTCCAATGTTTCAGCATCTGTGGAATACCCGGTTTTCGTTTTCTTGCCGGCAGGCAGCTGCAACTTCTCAAAAAGAATCATGCCCAGCTGTTTGGGAGAATTCAGATTGAATTGCTCGCCGGCTAGATCATAAGCCTGCTTTTCAAGCTCGCTAATACGCTTGCCAAACTCGCCACTCATCTCCTTCAAAAATGGAACGTCGATGGCGACCCCGTTTTTCTCCATTTCGAATAAAATACTAATCAGCGGAGCCTCGATGGTAAAGTATAGATCCAGCATGTCCGTACGAGTCAGTTCGTCAATCAGGATTTTGCTTAACTCGCTGACCGCTGCCAAACGTGCACCGGCACATTCCTGACAGACATCCTCCGGTACTTTGTCACCAGCATTAAGTGGATCAGGAAATCTGTTACGTGGATCGCGCCACCCGCCAGGCTCGGCATCAAGCAGACGCCGGCAGACGATTTCCAGGGCTTGGCCGGAAGCAGAAGGATCGGTCAGATAGCTCATGACCATTGTATCGCACAGCTCGTCTTGCGCCTTAATGTCAAGGGCATCCAGCACACGCATCTGGCTTTTCAGATCATGACCCCAGCAGCGCGCCCCGCAGCTAAATAGGCCTTTTAGAATATCCGGTTCCACAAAAGCATCTGTGGAGGGAAAGAGTGTTGCTTCAGAGGCAGCAGCGATGGCATTTTTAAGCGGTAGCCAGTATGAATCATTGCCAATGGCAACAGCCAGCCCAAAAGGTTCAACGCAATCCCAATCAGTTTTCAGTGACCAAAATTGAATTGCATAGTTGCCCGCCTCTTTGGCCTTAGCGATTATTTCCGGCAGATCAGCTTCGGATGCGGATTTCATTTCAAGAGGCGCAATCGTACGCAGCGCAGCACCTGCATTTAATGCCTGAGCCTGTGCGCCACCGCCTGGGCTGTCTGTGTGTCCGGCATTACCGCTGGCACCGGCTTTCGCCTGCGCAGCCGCTCCGCTGGCAATTTTGGCACTGGTATTACCGCCGACTCGGGCTGCCAATGAGCTAAACTCCAACTCATTAAAGACCTCAATGACTGCTTTTTTGTCGGGCTCAGTATAGCGGCAGGCTTCATAATCAACTGCAATCGGAACATCACAGCAAATGGTGGCCAGTCGCTTACTGGCAAGTGCCTGTTCCGCGTATTCAGTGAGAAGCTCCCGTTCCCGGGGCCGGCTCACCTGTTCCCGGTTGGCCAAGAGATTATCGATGCTCTCAAACTGATGCAGGAGTTTCAGGGCTGTCTTCTCGCCGATGCCGGGAACCCCGGGAATATTATCGGATGTATCGCCCATTAAGCCTTTTAAATCCGGAATTTGTCCCGGCTTTAGTCCGTATTTCTCCATTAGCTCCGACGGGCCAATTTTCTCCGTTTCGCTAATCCCTTTACGAGTAATCATAATACGGACACGCTCATCGGCCAGTTGGAATGCATCCCGGTCGCCGGTGAAAATTAAGACATCAAGGCCACGGTCTGCGGCCTGACAGGCGATTGTTCCAATAACATCATCCGCTTCATAGCCATCCATTTCATAAATCGGGATCTTGAAGGCCTCCAGAATTTGCCGGATTAGGGGGAACTGACTGCGTAACTCATCCGGCATTTTCTTGCGGGTCGCTTTATAATCTTTGAATTCTTCATGGCGAAAAGTCGGTCCTGAACGATCAAAAGCCACCGCAAAATAGTCCGGCTTTTCCTCTTCCAACAGCCTTAAAAGCATGAGGGAAAATCCATAGGCAGCATTGGTTGGCACTCCCGCCTTGGTTGTGAATGGCGGTAGTGCAAAGAAAGCCCGATGCACCAGGCTGAATCCGTCAATTACGATAAACTTCTCAGTCATTCATTTCACCCCCGGTGGCCTGATCCTGATCCTGATCCTGATCCTGATCCTGATCCTGTTTCTGCTTATGTTCTAGTTCTTTTTTTGAGGCCTGGTCTTGTTCAATACTCCGTAAAGTGCGTCCTATATAAGCAACCCCCACGGCATTATCGCCGGAAAAGGCGGGACTGCCAAAAAACACCCGACCGTTTACCTCAGGCTGCTCCAAATCCTTAATCAGTCGTTCCCTGATCAGGCGGTTGGCCGCCACTCCGCCCACAATAAGAATATTGGAGATCTGTTCTTCCGACACAGCCTTGCGCAGCATTTTGGCCAGCGCAGCAGCAATACATTGCAGAACAGCGAAGGCCACCTCCCCGGGGGGTACCCCCTGCTCAATGGCACACAAGGCTGCAGTTGTCGGTCCAGAAAAGCTGATCTGATAATGATCGCATGGTGCAGGCAGCCTGAAAGACCCGGGCATCGCCTGCAAGGCAAGCTGCTCCAGATGTGGCCCGGACGGAAATGGCAAGCCTAAAGCTTGTCCAACCCGGTCAATAAACTGCCCCGCACTTAAGTCGCTCGTGCCGCCGAGCAGATCAATCTCCCAGACGGCATTATGCCGGATTGTCTTTAGTAATTCTGTAGTTCCACCGGAAATATGAACAGCCAGCATTTTATTTTCTGGCGCACCTTCTTCTGGTACCCCTTTTTCGCGCGGCGTCACGCTCTGAAAAGCCGCCTCCAAATGCCCTTCCTGATGGGTTGTCGCAAAGAATGGCACATGTAAGGCGGCTGCCAATGACTTTGCGAAGGAAGTCCCCGCCATAAAGACTGGCATGTAGGATCCTTCCTGGGGTCGCGGGCGAACGCTGGCAGCAACCGCAGTGATATTAAAATTATCGGGAATTTTTTGCATCAGATCCGGGAAGTTTTTGACATGTTGAAAAAGGGCCTCGGATTGACGAAGGCCCTTTGCTCCCGGCTTAACTAAGAGTGGCGTTCTGGCTTCCCATTCCAGACCCTTCGCGGAAACCAGTGCTACCGAAGTTGTATAACAGCTCGTGTCAATTCCAAGAACGCAATCTCCGGCATTCAAAAACCGTATCACCCCTTCGGACTGTCACCACGCCGGCCGCTGCGAACCACATTGCCCAAAATTCCGTTGACGAATTTGCCTGAGTGATCATCGCCATATGTTTTTGCCAGTTCAACTGCTTCGTTTACTGTGGCACTGTCAGGTATGTCTGGGCAATAAAGTATTTCATAGACCGCCAGACGCAAAATATTGCGGTCAGTTGCCAGCATTCTTTCCAGCTTCCATTCTACGGCCGTTTCAGCGATCACACGGTCTATTTCAGGCAAATTTGCGATTGTGCCTTCAACCAATCTTCTTAGAAAGCTGATATCGGTTAGGGCAGTCTGATCCTCATCCAGCATGTGAATCATGGCGTCGTCTACATCAATTTTCCCGACGTCTACCTGGAACAAAACCTTAAAAGCTGTTTCTCTAGCCTGTCGTCTGGTCATCTAATTTCCCTTTCGAATTTGCGTATGCTGAGGAGCACCCATCTGCTGCCTGTCTGAGTGAACAGGCAACAGGCGACAATCTAATAATCATTACTCGTTGGGAGGAAAGATACGTTCAATAACTTCTCTCAGAGAATGCCTGTTATCAAAATATTTGCCGATAAAGTTTCCGAGAATGATGCACAATAGCATGAACATGCCTTCCCAGAAACCCCATATAGCTGAAACAAGCCCAACTAAAAAACCAGTCGCGATACCAAGTATGCGGCCTTTATTGGCGATCAGAAAAGCAAGAAAATCAGGTTTGTTCATGTCGTCCATACCAGACACCTCTTTTCGTTACTCAACCCGCGAACGAATTTCGGCCGCAATTTTCCTGACAGTAACCTCAACATCGGCAACTGATATGCCGGCAGTATCATGAATGTAGGATCCCATTTTCTGCCGCAGTTCATTTATCACTTCGGGGATTGCCACATCAGGGGCCACCCCGATTCGTGCCGCAAGAGCCAAGCCAGTCTGAGACTGTTTAACATAAACATCGGCATCCCTTACACCTTTAATTTTTTTAGCAGCCCTCAAAGCTAAATCTTCGATAGCTTGAATAGAGATACGCACCTCACCCAGCGGCGTAGAGTACTGAATGGTCTCATTGGTATTTCTGCTTCTGAATGCCATGGCGAAAAGGTAAGCTGCCGCAGCGCCTGTAATGACAAAGAACAACAATGAGAGCAGCTTGTCCGAGAAAATCGCCTTGAACCACGAAACGGCTATATCGTGGCCCAAGCCGAGAGAACTACCTAGCAGCGCTACGCATAACGCCAGAAAAAATAAACCCAAAATCAGACTAAAAACGCGGTCAAATGTACGCATTATATCGTCCCCCCGTTTTGATCAACGAACCCGTTCTTCGGTATTCTCGTCCTGAAGTTGGACCCCTTGAATATGGACATTTACTTCAACTACATCCAGACCTGTCATGCTCTCAATGGCTTTCTTGACATTTTCCTGGACAGCGGTAGCAACATCGGGAAGACGATGACCGTATTCCATCGAAAGGTACAGGTCCACCGCCGCTTCTCTCTCACCAACCTCCACCTTAACTCCGCGGTTTTTATTTAGTAACCCGGCAAAACCGGTATTGGCACCGGTGCCGCTCTTAACTACTCCATCAATCTCAGCTGCGGCCAAACTTGCAATAAGGCCAACAACCTCATTAGCAATGCGTACGCTGCCAACTGCATCCCGACGCATTTCAGCCATTAAAACACCTCCTGAATTCTATAGAACCCAATTGCCATAAGTTCTGATGTCATTGTGCTTCTAAAGCGGGTATTATAGTATTCCCATCTTATTTATAGTTAAGTTTTATTCACCAAAGATGGGATTAATCCCTTTTTAATCAGATAGTCTTTTTTCATAGATGCGGATTCCTTCACCGGGAATTCCGGAGATACGCGCAATAATTCCGGCGATGTCTGTGACCTCGGCATCTTTAAGATTAGTCTTCCCAACAAAAACGGTGGCACTGCGATCCTGCAGCAATACGATTACCTGCTGGTAACCGCGTGCCCGGAGGATACCTTCCAGCTCATCCTCTAACGTTACTATCCTGGTTAGGCGCCATAATTCCTGTTGGGCGGCGTTTCTCAAATCACTGCTGCTTTCTGGATCCTGTGTAATTTCCTCAAACAACTCCTGTTTACGACTGCGGCTCTTTTCGCGCTCAAGACGCAGATCAGCAAAGATATCGGTGTCACTGCCTGTGCGCTTTTGGGAGGGCAGCAGCGCTCCGGATGTGGATGTTGCGGTGGCGTTGTTGGCGGAGGCGGGACCAGTAGCCGCCAGTTCCGATTTGTCTGCCATCCCGGCCATTTCTTGTTCAGAACCTGGAAAAAGTGCCAGTATTAATAGGAAAGCCAGAATCAAGCCCACCATTAGTATGAAGATCACATTAAGGCCACCTAATTTGTTGGGCAACTTAAACACATCAGTCACCTCTTTCGCGCGCCAATACTTCAACACGGTAGATCGGTATGTTCAAAAGGGCTGCCGCTGCTTTTGCCAATGCCAGTCGCACTTCATGATTATTCGCTCCATCAGCAACGATAACTGCGCCAGATATTTGTGGACCCATCTGACCAATGATTACTGGAGATTCCTGTCCTCGCGAATCCCTTTCCATGACAAACTCATGTGATAATGCTTCTTCCTCCGTTACTCTGCTCAAGCCATCCTGCCCTTGTTCCTGAGTTGTCCGTCGCTCGGTTCTGTTGTTCGTACCATAGCGGACTTCTCCCAGATTGCTGATACTGACATCAACCGCCACATTGCCAGCTCCGGCAATACTACTCAACAAGGCGGCTAGTTGACGCTCCATAGCCTCTTCTTGATCCGCCTCAGTGGCTGGTTCATACTCGACAGCATTAGGCGCATCTACTAACTTGGTTTGCTGTGGCACAGTTCGCTCACCCTGGCGCGGCCAAAGCAGGATTACAATACCTATGGCCAGGATAGCGATCAACACTTTTATTACAAACATGTCATTCTTTTTTAGCAGTACATGTAAACCGGCAGGCCATTTGGCACTCTGGGAATCTTGGTCATTGTCCGCCACCGGGATTCTCATCAGGCAATCCCCCTTTGCCATTCGATCTATAAATCAGAATCAGCGCTGGATCCATATCCAGTAGAGCCGCCATGGTTCTTTGGATTTTATCGGCAGCCACATCATAATCGCTGGTCGGGCAATCTATTGTTACCGCAATACCGCGAACTTGATCATATCTATCCATTTGGATCGCGACAGATGACGACTTTACGCCTTCGACCATCAGGGCAATTTCATTAAGGCGTTCTTCCAAACGTTTCTGCCCTTCACTCAGAAATAGATTCTGGGATTGCTGCGCCACTCTCTGACCGGCCGCGACTAGCTTTGCAGTCTCGCTGGCAGCAGGCAGCGTAACTTGCGGAAGCGCTAAATCCTGTATGTCTTTGGTCAATAGTGGTACTAGCGGACTGATAATCGCCAGTACTATTAGGAGATTGACAACCATTCTGACATACTTGCGCATATCATCGGCAGGCATGAGATTCTCGAGAAAACCTCCGATGATAATAATGACCGTCACGGATTTGAGCCATTGCCTGAGTACATCCATGCAGTTTCACCATTCACACCGGCTGTTCATCTGACCATCACCGTCAGGTTACTAAGCCCGGTCATAATGCTCAGTCCCACAAAAAACAATACTCCAACCACTGCCACGGCGGCAAAGACTAAGGTTAGCGCATTCCCCATGGCAGTTAAGGCGTCAGCCAGTCTGGGCTCGCCCAAAGGCTGCAGCAGTGCGCCGACCAGCCGATAGAGCAGCGAAAGCATCAGAATCTTGACTGCTGGAAAAGCACAAATTACGATTAGGCCAGCCACGCCAAATACACTCAGGCTGTTTTTTAACAGCAGCGAGCATCCGGTGATCAGCTCCACCGTATCAGAAAAGAATTTGCCAACTACAGGTATGAAAGAGCCAGAAACATATTTGGCCGTCCGGATAGTCAGTCCGTCAGCTACCGAGGCAACTAACCCCCGCACGGTGATCACTCCCGTAAATATGCAGAGCCCCAGTCCAAGAATGCTAACCGTAACGGTGCGCAGCAGGCCTGCCATTTTGGAGAGCGGATATTTATCAGATAGATGTCCGACAGCTCCGACCACTGCGCTGAGCATCGCCAGCGGAAGAACGACCACCGATACCAGTCGGGCTGTTGCCCCAATCAGAGCCACCATTACGGGATGGATCATGGCTGCTGAGCCGATTCCTCCGACCGCCGCCAGCAGAGTAATCATGATGGGCAGCATCGCATACATGAAATCAGACATCTGATTAACAGCAGCTGCCGCTGTCTGCTGCGCAAATCCAAAGCCATGGATCCCTAAAACAAACAGCGTTAAAAAACAGACTGTAAACGCCAGTTCTCCCGAACTGCCCTCGCTGAGCTGTATATGTCTGAGTACCACACACAAGACAGCCAAGACTACCATTTGCCCAATCAGATTGGCATTCAGGACAATTTCCCGAAAGAGCCGCCGTAACAGTTGTGAAAAGAGGTTTCCCCAATCAACGCCCTTCCCGGCAGCCAGTTCACGCAAGTCAAATTCCGGAAACAGCGCTAATGTCTCGTTATCAAGAGTAGCTATGAAGTGATCCACGGCGCTCAGATCCAAAGACTCGATTTGGGTATCCAACACATCCTTGAGATCGATCGATACTGCTTCTGCCTCTGCTTGGCGACCGCTCTGTGCTATTGCTGCCTCCGATGACGATGCCGGTAAGGCTGCCACCGCCAATACCGCGTGTGACGACAGCAAGCTCAAGCTTAAGACAACTAAAAGGAATGCCAGTGAACGATTGTGGCTTTGTTTTCTTCGTATCATTTCAATAATCACAGGGGGGCGTTGTTTTTGCTTCATTTCACAACAACCTCAGCACTGTCTCAATAATCGCACTTAAAATGGGAATTGCCATAAACATAATCAGCACTTTGGCTGCCATATCAATGCGCGCTGCGATTGATCCCTGTCCTGCATCGCGGCAGATTTGCGCCGCAAAACCAGCCAGGTATGCCACCCCCAGAACCCGGAAAACAGTGTTCAGGTAGACCGGATTTACGTTGGCACGGCCAGCCAGTTGCTGAATCGTGTAGATCACTGCGGTAAGCTTCCCAAGCAGCAGAAAGAAAATGAGAGCACCGGTAACCAGACCGATTTGAAGCGCCATTTCCGGTCTCTGTTCTTTGATCAACAAGTATAGGAATGTGCCCACCAAACCGATTCCGATTATTTGAATAAGTTCCATGTTAAAACCCAAATACTCCGCGCACGTCCGTGAATAACTTACTAAGCAGCTGCACCACCATTAGGAGGACAACCACTACTCCTGCCAGTGTCAGCATCTGGGCCTGTTCGTCTTTGCCAGCTTGTTTCAACACCATGTTGAGAATGGAAATTAAAATGCCAATCCCGGCGATCTTGAAGATCAAATTGACGTCTACCAGCATATTAGCCCCTCCGTTCCCGAAAACATCCCGTCAGGCTATAGCAGTACCAAAACCAGAATTCCCCCGCCGGACAGCCCCAGATAAAACCATACTTTAGCGGTATGACTGGCGCTTTCCTCAAGTCGCGCGATCCGGCGGCGGATTTGCTCGAGCGCCAGTGACAGATGCCGCTCCTGGTCAGTCCTGTCAGTCATTCCGAGCGCATTTCCGGCATCCTTGAGCAAGGTCTGATCATCCTGATCCAGAGGCAAAAAAGGCCCCCAGTATGTAACCGCCTGATTCCAGGCTTCTCCGCCTGATAATCCCTGGCCGGAAGATATTAACTCGGCAGCACTGCTGAAAACTTTGGCAACAAATCCGCTGCTGTTTTGCGCCACCTTTCCGAAGGCCTGCGGCAATGGCATATAGGAATAACTAATAAGTGATCGCAGCATTTCCACCGCCTGGACGAAACGCCCCAAAATCCTTGGTCGCTGGCGGTAATTGTTGGCGATAAGCGAGCCAAGCCATGCCGATGCCCCAATAATCATCATTGCTCCAATAATTTTCATGGCTCCTCACTCCCCGGCCGCAGCACTAATTTACCGGTAATCAGACTGCTTAAGCTACGGTCCGTCAAGTTTTCCACAGTGCCAATCCCAAGTGATCGGCCCAGAAAAATATAACGCTCAAAAATTTTCCACTCCATGAGCCTTGCCAGACCAGGCCGCCCCACTAAATCCTGCATACTATTGCCATGCGCCGTTGTGAGCAGCGATGCTCCGGTATTAATCAGCTCCTCGACTGCTTCGATATCTTTGCGGCCACCAAGTTCATCGGTCGCAATTACCTGCGGAGACATCGACCGGATTAGCAGCAAAATACCTTCCGCTTTCGGGCAGCTGTCCAGGATGTCGGTTCTGACGCCTACATCCATTTGTGGCACGCCCCCATAACAAGCGGCCACTTCTGAACGTTCATCCACCAATCCGACTTTCACGCCCGCAAAACCGATTTTGGGAATACCTGTACTCCATTGCCGCACAATGTCCCGTAGCAATGTGGTTTTGCCAGCGCGGGGCGGCGAGACAATCAGGGTATGAAGCGGCCTGCCACCCACGACGAGATAGCGCATAATCGGATCTGCCAATCCCTTGATTGCCCTGGCTAGACGATAATTTAGGCCAGAGATATCGATCAGACGCACGATCCGACCGCTATCAACTATTGCTTTACCGCACAGTCCTACCCTGTGCCCGCCCGGAATAGTAATGTAGCCGCTACGCAACTGTTCTTCCAGCGCATAGGCGGAACCTTGGCCAAGTAATTGCAGTGAACGGTCCAGATCTTCTCTGTCAGGAAGGTAGGCGTGTACCGGGCTTTGGCTGATTGCTCCCTGAGGGGTAATAAAAAAATCACCATTGCCGGTTATTGCCATTAATGGCCGTCCGCAGCGAATGCGAATTTCCTCCAGCCCCGGCAATGATCCCGCCAAAATGTCGGCACATTTTCCTCTCAATGAAGGAGCCAGAAATGGCAGGATCAAATCCCGGAAATCGGTCACCGCTGTGCAAGTCGCCGCAGTTGCCGTCACCCCGGAACGACCTGAAAACTGTGCCAACGCCAGTCCCCCCTCTTTCCATCATTATGGACAATGCCCTCCAAATATGCCACGAACCGCCGGAGGCGGAGGCCGGGGCGGAGGCGACGGTGGCGACGACGGTGGCTGGCGGCAAAGCTCTCTCCGATATAAAAACCCGGCGGCGACATAAAAAAGGACCCCGTCAGTTGACGGAGTCCCGTATCCCATAATCCAGAAATATGTTCCTGTTTGATGCGCTGTTATTTCGATACGCGCTTCAAATACTCTTTGCTGCGCGTGTCTACCGCAATAATATCACCAATGTTGATGAAAAGAGGAACGTTAACAATGGCACCAGTTTCGACCTTCGCCGGTTTGGTACCGCCGGCGGCAGTGTCACCCTTTACACCAGGATCGGTGTCCACTACTTCCAGTTCAACTGTATTGGGCAGCTGAATACCGATCGCCTCTCCCTGATACATCTGAACGGAAATAGTCATGTTTTCCTTCAGAAACTTAATAGCATCGCCCAGTTTTTCTTCCGGCAGCGCAAGTTGCTCGTACGATTCGGTATCCATAAAGGTATAGAGATTATCGGCGGCATAGAGATACTGCATATCGCGTGTTTCCACTCTCGCTGGCGGCACTTTTTCACCGGCATTGAAAGTACGCTCCACCACAAATCCAGTACGGACGTTGCGCAGCTTAGTGCGGACAAAAGCAGCGCCCTTGCCAGGTTTGACGTGCAGGAAGTCAACTACAGAATACACGTCGCCGTCGAGTTCAATAGTCAGACCAGTACGCAAATCGTTAACAGAAATCAATAAAACCCCTCCATTTGAACTGGAATTCCCAAACCTAAATTTTATAGTGAGAAGACTATCGTGACAATATCATATTATAGTATCCTCAAGTCTTTGGCAATGGTAGTCAAATTATCAATGCCATTTTCAGTAATCGCCACGGTATCTTCGATACGCACACCACCCCAGCCAGGAATGTAAATACCAGGTTCAACTGTGATTACCATACCAGCCTGAAGTACGGTTTCGTCAGCCGGTGACAACCGCGGATTCTCATGAATGGCCAGGCCAACACAATGTCCCAGGCCATGACCAAAGTTCTCCTCGTATCCGGCTCCATTAATAATGCTGCGTGCGAAACTATCGCCAACACGTCCGGTGATACCAGCCTTCAGACCGTTCAAGGCTGCCATTTGAGCTTTTAACACAATGTCATAAATGCGTCGCTGCTCGTCGTTTGCCTCACCGACAACATAGGTTCTGGTCAGGTCGCCGCAATAACCCTGATAAACAGCTCCGCAGTCGATCGTCACAAAGTCGCCTTTTTCGATCAATTTGTCGCTGGCAACACCGTGCGGCAAAGAAGATCTGGTTCCGGAAGCAATAATCGTGTCAAAACCGGTTTTGCTTGCACCCAGGCGGCGCATCCAGGTTTCGAGTTCCAGCGCTATTTCCCGCTCTGATATGCCCGGCTTAATCAGCGGAAGGGTCTTCTCCAAAGCTTGTTCGGTAATAGATTGCGCTTTACGGATCAGCTCGATTTCCTTGGCATCCTTAATCTGCCTGATTTTTTCGACAACGCCTCTAAGTGGAACCAAAGCATCGCTGCCCAAGGCTTCCCGAAGATAATTATACCCGTCAAATACGAGAAAATCCGGCTCAAAAGCAACGCGCCTCACGTTCTTCTCGCGAATCAAGTCTACAAGCGGCTGAAGGGTTGCTCCGCCGGCACTTTTGACGATTTTAAAGTCCGGCGCTTGTGCGGTGGCTTGCTCAATATACCGAAAGTCAGTAATCAAGAACGCTTGGTCGGCAGTGATCAGCAGATTAGCCGCTGTACCGGTAAAGCCGCTTAGATAGCGTCTGTTATTTGGTTCCAAGACGATAATCCCGTCAACTTTGGCGTTGGCCATTTCTTGCCGTACCCTGGTAAGTTTCATTACTGTTATCCACCCTTTCACTGAAAATCAAATTGCACATACTAATATGCTCCAGGCATAAAAGACTTTAACTAATACGACTTGGTATTTTCCACAAACTGATGCCATATTCCTTCACTTCTCGAAAGGTCGAAAAAAGAATCATAAAAACTGCAGTCAACCAAAAAGAGGACTTTGCAGTCCTCTTTGGCTATTCGTAATCTGCGATCTGCCGTTTGCTATCCGTATATTATCTGTAATCTACGGCTATTGGTATCGATCGTGCCGGTTCACATTTGTGCCGGCCTACATTTAGTCCTAGTACCGTTCGTCTTTAATCTCAGTTACCGGACACGAGAGAATCAACACCTGACCAACGGATATTTTCGAAGGATCAGCCAAGTTATTGATTTCACAAAGCAGCTCCACTGTCATTCCATATCGCTTGGCAATACGCCAGACAGTGTCTCCCGGTTTGACTGTATAAAGATGCTCTTTTGGAATTGGAACTTTGATCGCCTGGCCAATTTCCAGTTTGGATTGAGCATTCAAACCATTGGCCTGGTAGAGTCTATCAACCGCAACACCAAATTTACGGGCGATTGAATAAAGCGTGTCGCCTTTTTTGACGATATATGAGGTCTCGCTTAGTGTTACCTGAACTGGCACGTCGGTCTGCACTTCCGGTTCTTCGGTAATTGCAGGATCCGGACTCGGCTCAGTAGTGATCGGCTCGACCTGTGTCGGCTCAGTAACCGTTGTTTGCGTTGGCGGTTCATCCGCCGGCACTACCACGATAATAGGCGGTTCGTCAACAGGCGCTTCAATTACTACAGCTTCAGTTTCCGTATCTGCTGGATCTTTCTGCTCTTTAGGCTGTTCCGTCACCGGATCTGAAGGTTCAGGAGTGGTCGTCGGCGTAGTATCTACAGGTTTAACTTCAGCTTCTGGCTCATCAATATCGAGCGTACCTTGATCCGTAATTTTCGGAGTAATGAAGAAGACCAGTTCCGTTTTCGGAGTAGTACTCTTGCTGCTGAACTTAAAGAAGTTCCCGATAATCGGCAAATCCGAAAGAATCGGCAGCTTATAAATTGTGTCAAGGTCTGTCTGGCGCATCAGACCACCAATAATAATCGTTTCGCCATCTTTCACCCTAAGCACCGTCTCGACTTCGCGTGTCGAAATGCTCGGGTAACCCTCTGATGTTGTGGAGGTGATCGTGCTGACCTCCGGCTTCAAATAGAGGGTAATATCGCCGCCTCTATTAATGCGGGGTGTGATGTACATTTTAACGCCGACTTCAATGAATTGAATGGTGGTAGTGGTACCCTTGTCAGTTTCCTGAGTAATCTTAATCGGTACTTTCTCACCAACCAGAATCTTACCTTCCTGACCATTTGAAGTCGTGATATTGGGACGGGCAACTGTCCGGCTCTTATGTTGCTCCTGCATTGCCTGCAGCGTGAGGTTGATGTCAGGCAGCGTGATACCGGATACATCCCAGGAAATTTGACCTCCCACAGATGCCTGAATGCCTAACTCACTTTTGGCATCCGCACTCATTTCTTCCAAACGGGCTTCGATGGCGATCTGGGGAGCTTTGACGTCGAGTAGTTTAATAATCTCCAAGACATTCTCATGTTCCAGAGGGGTGGCATTGACGACTAATGAATTGGTGGTGTTATCTACTCTTACTCTGTCACCGGGAACTACCACTGAAATGCTTTCAGCAATGCTCTTGGCTTCGGCATAATAAATCCGCAGCACCTTGGTAGTATAAACATCATAATTTTCCTTGAGCGTGGCTTCATTGCCAACGATATAAGAATCACCAATCCTGCGGTAATTGAACCCGTTCGAACGTGCCAAATATTGAATAGCCATTTCACAGGTAACATTGTTCAAAGTCATCGTGACTTCGCCTTTAATAGTGGAGTCCAGAACAATGTTAACTCCATAGACCCGTCCGACATGCCGTAAGGCATCACGCAAATCCGCTCCGCGCCATTCAAAATTATGTTTTTCTTCATCGCCCAGCGCGGTCGCCCAAACAGAAACGAATGCTGCCAAAACAAAAGTCAATAGCACCACAAACCTGATTCCGCGTTTCATTTGTCTTCACCCCCGAGTACCAATACAATACTTCGTGTCGAACTGCGCAACGTAACCTGGGAACCAGTTATTTTTTCGACCAGCCATGTTCCTTCAATGCGATCGCCTTCCCTAACTATGTAAGCATTTTCCGGCGTCTCGATAATGGCAAACCGGAGTGAACCATGTTCGCTAATACCGGTAAAGGACCATGATTCCCAGGGCTCTTTCGGTTTTTCATTTTCAACCGGCTTAACAGAACCCGATACGGGATTGGATGTCGTAGGCTTGGACGGCGTAGGATTGGAAACCGGATTCTTAACTGGTACGGTTGGATTCTTTGGCGTACTGGCAGTATTACTGCTGGAAGTGGGTGCCGTTTTTAGGGCGGCCACTTCGGCAAAAGGATTATCACGGCCGACTGCGAAAGCAAAATCAGGTATATCCCATTGCGGCTTAGGTTTGGACTCCTTTTTGGGGTCCGCAGCTGCTTTTGCGTCAGGAGTCTTCTCTGCACTACTGCCCTGTTCATTTGATTCCTGGGTAGCAGGATCAGTTGAGGCTGCTTCTGGGGCGCTTCCTGTCGCCTCTGTTCCCCCGGCGGTATTGCTCGATTTATTGGCATTCGCTGTATTAGAAACCGGCCTTTTGGGCGGTGGCGCTGGCGTCTGCCCTCCGCCAAAAAGCCCATCCAGTAATCCTAGTGAATTAGCAGCTACAGCCGCAAATACCACCAGAATCAGAACCAATATAATCGGGTTATTGGCAAGACCCTTTTTCGACTTTCTGCGCGGCTTACTTCTTGCCATTATCAGCGCCCCCTCTCATAAAGGCGGATGCTTGAATATTGACATCAAATATTTCACTACCAGGACTTATACTGGCGCTCTTTACGATAATAAGGCGTTTGGCGGAAGTAATTTCGTCGAAAAAACGCAGTACATCCCGGTACTTGCCGCTAATTGGAAGGCTTAGATTGATTTCTTGATGAGTTTTTCTGTCAATAGGCCTGCTGGCGGCAATGGACGAAAGCGTGACATTGCATCGTTCCGCAATTGCCTCCAATTCTCTGAGCAGTTCCGGGAGTTCTTTCTCATCCGGAATTGACATTTCAAAAGAGGCCAAATCCTCTTTAGCTTGCTCATATTTCCTTTCCAGTTCGTCCTGATCGCGCAATTCTTTGCGAATTTGCGAGATCTTTGCCTCCATAGCGTTGACTTCATTTTGAAGACTTTCAGCCTTCTCCATGGCAGTCGATAGTAGAAACTGATAAAAACCAAAGCCTAAGGCAGCGATCGACAAAATCGCTACCAGAATGATCTCCTGCTTAGTCAGAGGACGCGCCATCAGCAGCACCCCCATTCTTAACAATGCTGCAGTTTACCCGGAACGATACTGCATTATCTCCTTTGGCAATACTGGTGGTTTCTACATTCTCAAAAGAAGGCGCCGCCTCCAAACTTTGCAACAGATTAGCAGCTGAAAAATACGAGGTTGTCATCACATCTAACTGTAATCCATCTTCTGAGATTGATGTTGAACCGATCTGCACGTCTTTCGGGATAAAAGCAGCAATTTCAGCTATTATCATTGGGGCATCGACGGCATCCTGTAAAATGGTCTTCTTGATTTGCAGCCGTTGTTCCAACTCCGAAAGGTTGCGCTTAATTTCATCGAGTTTTTCTTTCTGCTTGCTGTAGTCATTCAATGCCCTTTGCAGTAATACTTTTTGCTCCTCTGCCTTCTTAATTTGATATGTCTGCCAACCATATAATCCGCCTCCCACCAACAACAAGCAGGCCGCAACCCCTATTAGGATTGGAATGGTGCGATCTACTTTTTTGCGCCGCCGTTGAGCCGACGGAAGCAAATTAATGCGAATCATGCTTCTTCGATCCCCCTTAGAGCCAAGCCAACACTTACAGCTAGCATGGGCGCCAGGTTTGACAATGTGGTGGCGTTAAACTGCCGCGGATTAGCCTTAATATTATCGAAAGGATTACCGATGCGTGCCGAGATACCGAGTTCATTTTCCAGCCAGCGTTCCAGACCGGCCAGCTTACTGCCGCCTCCGGTCAGGACTATCTCATCAATTACCTCGCCGCGGTTTTGCAGCTTATAATAATCTACCGAACGCCTGACTTCCAGCAAAAGCTCCTCCAGTACAGGCCGCAAAATATCAAACATTTTTACCGAAAGATTATTGGGGTCATTCAGCTCCGGTTCATCTCCCAAAAAGACTCTTCCGGATTGCTGCTTCAGATCATCGGCTTCGCCAAAGCCGCAGTTCATGCCTTCTGCTACAGCCTCGGTAAACCGTTGTCCGCCGAATGGAATAATGCGGGTAAACTTAGGAATATCGCCTTTAAAAATAACTACATCTGTTGTACCGGCCCCTATATCGACCAGGACCGTGCAACGTTCAGTGTCTGATGTTTCCATTCCCAGCGAACGCAAGATCGCAAATGGCTGCACATCCATAGCAATCGGGGTCAGGCCGGCTGCTTCAATAGCGGCCACATGACTGTTCACCAGTTCATTTTGAGCGGCCACCAACATTACTTCAATTTCGCCTTCGGTTTCCGCCGGTCCAATGACATGAAAATCAATTACTGACTCCTCAGGCGAAAAGGGAAGATATTTGTCAGCCTCAAAGTGTATAGCGCTTTCGACTTCCTCAGGTGGCATTGCAGGAAAACGCACCAATCGGACAACAACACTTAGTCCTGCAACTGCTACATATACTTCCTTATCACGAATCTTGCCACTTTTAAACACGTGCTTAATGATAGCCCCAATATCTTCGGGATTGGAAATAACACCGTTCTTAACGATTCCTGCTGGGACCGGCAAAACCGCATAATGCAACAGTTCAATTCCAGCAGATGACTGCTGCAATTCAATGGCTTTGATAGCACTTGTGCCGATATCTAATCCGATACCCCGGGCTTTAGCCAATTAGATCCCCCCATGAACGCAAATGATGAATACTCTGGAGCTGGACCATAAAAAGGAATAATGACCAAATACAGTACTTCTAGCAGTTGTTCGACACATTTTGGAAAAGATCCTGCAAGAATCAGGCTTTACTTCGTATTGAAACAAAAAAACGCTCAATAAATGCATTATCGAGCGTCATGATCCGTGAACCAAACTATTCATCGTAGTTTCTCCCAAGAGTGCGCGGCAAAACCGCGCTTAAACATTGTCATGAGGTAGTTTTTTTTGCACTGCACGTGAAGCAGCCAGTAAAGCAACCGTGGCATCGGTGCGCACCTGAGGATCAGATAGCTGTAGACGGGTCAAGACTGCATCCTCGCCGGAACCCGCATAGCGCGCCTTAAGATGGGACAATGCCAAAGCAATCGTATTATGTCTGCACTTCTCGCAACTACAGATTCCCGTCTTTCCGCCAATAATATCGTCATATAGCTCGATAACAACTTCCTCAGTAAGGTTCTTAAGCTCCATAACGATATCCCCCCAAGCAGTTATGGCAATCCACACAGAAGAGTTGAAAAATAATCAATTATTATTTCGCTAAAGAAAAGATAAACTCCTGCGCCTAGAATCAGAAATGGGCCGAATGGTACGGGATCGCGTCTTTTGATAACTTTGAACAAGATCAGTAGTATTCCAATAACAGCTCCGGCAACTGAACCAAGCAACAATGACGTAACTGCCCCCTGCCAACCGAAGAAAGCCCCAATCATGGCAAGCAATTTGGCATCGCCGCCGCCCATCCCGCCGCGGCTTAACAGTACCACCAAAAATAGCAAAGCCCCTCCGCCAGCCGCGCCAATCAGTGCGTCTAAAATGGAAGGCTGACCAATTAGAAGTGCCAGCAGAAGCCCGATTATGATTCCGGGAAGTGAAATAACATTTGGTATGATTTTATGATCCAGGTCAATAAGTGCAATAACAATGCCAAGACAGATAAAAATGGCGGCCGACAAAAATTCCAGAGTAAAGCCAAATTTTATCCATGCCAGGAACCATAAGACAGCAGTTAATGACTCCACGATTGGATAACGCCAGGAAATTTGCGTCCTGCAGTAGCGGCAGCGTCTGCGCAAAAAAATAAAGCTCAATACCGGAATTAAATCGAAAACGCCAAGAGTGTGGCTGCAGGCAGGGCAATGTGAGGCTGGCCAAGCCAGTGATTCCTTACGGGGGATGCGATAAATGCAGACATTGAGAAAACTGCCAATAACTAAGGCAAATATAGCGACAAAAAATACACCAACCAAATCGACTGCCAAGTTATTTCACCCCATAAATAGAGATACGGGGCCGCTGCGCGACCCCGTATTAAGAACCTGTTATTCTGGTCTGCGTTCTACGCCCTCCTGAGTAACCAGAAGCTGAGTTTTAGCAGCGTCATGGGCTACAGGAGTAGCGTCATCTGTCGTACCAGACCCGTCATGGAACGGGCAATAGACTAGGTAGGTATCAATTCTGCCAGTTGCATCATCTGCCAAACCAGGATCAGCCATGTCAGTTGACAGATCAAAAATGGCACCATTACCCGGATCGGTAAGGACTGCGCCCGGAATGTACTCGAACGCCTGAGCGTCGTGAGTACACACCGCAATACCCAAAGTGGCAAATTGAGCAGCCCACTCATTATTGTTCGGGTAGCGCTCCAGGTCAGCATAGAAAGCTTCTAGCTGAGTGCCGATGTTCTTCAGGTTCGACTGGCAACTGGCAATACGGGCACGATCTCTCATGCCTCCGAACTGCGGCAGCAGCATCATGGCCAGAATACCGATAATACCGATAACGACCAGAAGCTCTACCAGGGTGAAACCTTTTTCACAGCTCATTGTTTCACGAATCCATTTCATATGTTGTTTCACCTCCTTTCGAAAAGCTAAAGTAAAGAAAAACTCAAAGCATCTGTTATTACCTGTATCGACAGGCCCTAAGTTTTCCTTTACAGTTTTTTTGCAAAAATCGTTGATTTTTGTCATCCCATAACTTCAAGCATCTTAGCCATTGGCAACATGACGGCCAAAAGAATTGTACATACCACTGCTGCCAGCACAATCGTAATTAGCGGTGTGATAGCTTCTGTAAGGCCTTTTACAGCCAAGTCAACTTCCTGATCATAGAAATCGGCTACTTTAGTCAACAAAGAGTCGATCGAACCGGTCTCCTCACCAATAATTGTCATATGGACCACCATCGGCGGGAACAAACCGCTACGCTCAATGGACTGCCCCAGCGGCATGCCGGTACGCACCTGATCACTGACTTCTTTCAGCTTCAACTCGGCCACCGCATTATCAGCTACGCGGCTGACAATTTCAAGGCATTGCAGCATTGGAACGCCGCTGGACAGCAATGTACTAAAGGTACGTGTAAAGCGGCTGGCCACGGTCTTCAGGGTAATAGGTCCAAACAACGGCATACGCATCAACAATGTATCCTTTTGCAAACGCCCTGTCGGAGTACGAACATATGAAACCAGTGCAAATGCCACTGCACCAAGGCCCAGCAATATATAAAGGATATACTTCTTAAGAAAATCTGCCAGATTAAGAAGAAACAAAGTAATACCAGGCAACTCTACGCCGGTGCCATCGAACATTTCGGCAAACGTTGGCAGAACAAACATGATCAAGGCTGCTGTAATGGCAATCATGATCACAACGGTGATTATCGGTGAAGTCATCGCTGACTTAACTTTCCTGGTAAGGGCACTCTCTTTTTCAAAATGCTCGGAGATTCTGTTTAGGACAGTGTCCAAAACACCGCCAGCTTCACCGGCTTCGATCATGTTGATCATAATCGGCGGAAATGCTTTCGGGTGTCGCGCCATCGCCTTTGACAGACTGTCACCACTCTCCAGATCCTTACGAACAGCGCCTAAGATTTCTTTAAAGACCTTGTTCTCGGTCTGCTGCTGCAAAATACTGATACAGGGCATCAACGCAAGACCGGCATTAATCATAACCGCAAACTGCTGACAGAAAATAGTCAGCACCTTTAATGGAATTTTCTTCGACTTCTGAACTGAGGCCAGAACATCACCAGCTGGAATATATTCCTGAATGGAGACTGGCAGCAAGTCTTTTTCACGCAGCTTAAGGACAATATCGCGCGTGCTTGCGCCTTCCATTTTACCGGTAGTGATTTGTCCGGACCGGTTTCTCGCTTTATATGAATATGTTGTCGCCATTCAGTCACCACCTTTTCAGCCGCTTAAGTACTTAGACTCAGATATTCCTAGACATTCGCCAACCGCTTAAATTCCTCAGGATCGCTGGCCCTCATCAAGGCCTCCTGCAACGAAATAATGCGGCGGGCATACAGATCACGCAACGAGGCATCCAACGACTGCATTCCCAATTTGCTTCCGGTTTGCAGTAACGAGTAAATCTGATGGGTTTTTCCTTCCCGGATCAGATTGCGTACTGCCGGATTGGCAACTAAAATTTCGCAGGCGACAGCGCGCCCAGGCCTATCCATTCTTTGAATCAATTGCTGCGATACAATCCCAACGATCGTGGCGGCAAACTGTACCCTGACTTGTTGCTGCTGATGCGGCGGAAACATATCAATCACGCGATCCACCGTTTGCACAGTATCATTGGTATGTAAAGTAGCGAACACAAGGTGTCCTGTTTCAGCAGCGCTGATCGCGATACTGACTGTTTCCAGATCGCGCATCTCACCCACCAGAATCACGTCCGGGTCTTCACGTAATGCCGAGCGCAGAGCATCAGCAAAACTGCGTGAATCAAGACCAATTTCACGCTGGTTGACAACGCTGCGTTTATGACGATGCAGGAACTCAATCGGATCTTCCAGCGTAATAATGTGCGCACGGCGCTCGCTATTAATAATATCAATCAGAGCCGCCAGAGTGGTCGATTTACCGCTTCCAGTCGGGCCAGTGACTAGCACCAGGCCGCGGGTTTTCTCGGTAAACGTGCGTAACACCGGTGGCAGACCCAAATCGTCCAAAGTCTTAATTTCGGTAGGAATAAGACGCATCACGCAAGCCAATGTACCGCGCTGTCTGAAGATATTAACGCGGAAACGGGCCAGGCCGCGCGCACTATGGGAGAAGTCAACCTCTCCGCGCTGCTCCAAGCGTTGCTTCATGATCTCGGGAAGAATCGGCAACAAAAGTTGCTGAATCATATCTCCCGAAAGCATCGGTGCATTTGCCAAAGGAATTAATTCGCCATTTACCCTCAGAACTGGCGGCAGTCCCACTGTAAGGTGCAAGTCTGATGCACCCTGCGAAACAGATTCTCTCAGCAGACTGTCTATCTCCATGTTCTTGTCTCACTCCCCGTTCTAATCACCGCTATATGCCGCCGCCCAGACAGCTTCAAGTGAAGTCTTGCCGTTCATTGCCTTAATGGCGCCATCGCCCAGCAGTGTGCGCATGCCATTGCTCACGGCGATTCTCTTCAGTTCATCGCTGGAAGCATTACGGCGCACAGCGTCGCGTACAGCGTCATTCATTACCAGAACTTCGTGAATTCCTGTACGCCCGGACATGCCGGTATTATTGCAGGCACGACAGCCGCGCCCACGGTAAAAGGTCAGCGGCATCCGCGGATCAACTCCGGGTAAGGCATTGTTAAGCGCCGGGCGCATGTAGTCATCAGGCTGTAACATATATTGCTCACGGCATTCTTTACAAAGGCCACGTACGAGCCTCTGAGCCAAAATACCGATGACAACAGAAGCAACTAAGAATGGCTCAATACCCATATCAATCAGACGGGTCAGACTGCTGGGGGCATCATTGGTATGCAATGTGGAAAGCACCAGGTGCCCTGTCATGGCGGCTTCAACAGCAATACGGGCTGTTTCGCCGTCACGAATCTCACCGACCATCATAATATCCGGGTCCTGCCGCAGGAAAGAACGCAAGGCAGTAGAGAAAAGCAATCCTGCCTTACGGTTTACCTGAACCTGACTGATGCCTTTGATTTCATACTCAACCGGGTCCTCAACAGTTACAATGTTCTTGTCGGGAGTATTTAAATCGTTCAGCACAGCGCTCAAGGTGGTAGATTTACCGCTTCCGGTTGGACCTGTTACCAGAATAATGCCGTATGGCATAGTGTAGACTGATCGGAAGTGTTCAATGGTATCTGGTAAAAAACCTAACTGATCAAGTGATTTGACAGTGTTATTTTTGAACAACAACCTCATAACGATCTTTTCGCCATGGACGGTTGGCAACGAAGAAACACGCAGGTCTAAAGCTTCACCTTCAACAGATGCCTGAATACGACCATCCTGCGGGATGCGTTTTTCAGCAATATCCATAGCACCCATGATTTTCAGCCTGGAAACCAATGCCGGCAGGGTTGCTTTCGGTGTAGTCATGATGTCTCGCAGCACACCATCAATACGCAGTCGAATGCGAACATCACCTTCAGTAGGCTGAATGTGAATGTCACTAGCCCTCTGCTTCACTGCCTGCGTAATAATCATGTTAACCAACCGGACAATTGGTGCATCTTCAGCTCCGGCATCGCCGGCCTGGTCATCCGCTGGCCCGACATCCTTAATTTCAATTTGATCCTCGAGTTCTTTAAAGACTCTGACTGCCTGATCGCCTAAACCATAGTAATTTGTAAAAGCCCGGCTTAGATCGCCTTCCGAAATGATGAAGGGCTGAATATCGCATCCTAATCTCAGCTTCAGGTCGTCAATAGCAAAAATGTCGCTAGGATCGACCATACCGAGCATGAGAGTCTTACCATGTTTTTCGACCGGGAATACTTTGTACTTACGTGCCAGTTCTTCAGGTACGAGTGACAGAACCTCAGGCGGAATCAATCTGCGGGATAGATTAACATGGGGAATACCAAGCTGGAATTCGAGGATTTCAATCAGACTCTGTTCATTTAAGAGACCAAGTCCAACCAAAATTTGACCTATACGGCGGCCGTCTGTCTTCTGCAGCTGTAGCGCGTTTTCCAGTTGCTCCGGAGTAATATAGCCATAGTCGATTAACAGCTCGCCGAGTTTTTTTCTGCCCGTATCAGCCAATACTATCGCCCCTGATTATGATAATGACTGCTCCTGAGAATGATTACTTTCCTTTGACGATTGTCGCGTATCCTGAGAATGAATGCGCCTAATGTGTCTCCAGATAATTACTGATGACGTTTTTCGACATATTGGCCTCTTTTTCCTGCAGAGGATATATTTTCTCCCGGAAAAACTGGAAAAAATCAAGCGGGTGCTTGGCATTGCCCGCTTGAATGTGCCAAAAACCGCGATGTTTCGCTTCATGCAATAAGATAGATTCAAACATCCTGTTTGACGTCCCTGGAAATAGCGGAACATCCTGTTCTGTGCGTACTCAGGTGAGAATCGCAAAACATCCTATTTTGCTGGCTTGCGGCCGAACAAGCCCGGACGTTTGCTGACCAAGACTCCGTCAGGACAGGTCTGCTCCAGCAGCGCATCTCCGCCACGCAAAGAAACCCATCCAAGACCGGCGATAGCCAGATCCTCCCCGTTCTTGATCTGATATTTCCGGGTAACGGGAGCCGCCAGTTTGGCGTGGCAGGCGGCGCATGGAATGGCCAGCCAGTCTGGTGGGTTTTGAAGATAATCAGCCGCCTTCTCAGCACTGGTACGATGCATTACCACAGTCTCGCCAGCATAGCACAATAAAGTGCGTGTTTCGGAGGCCTTGTTAGTAAATGCCGCCAATCCTGCAAAAACGACTGCTTGTCCCGGATCCAGATGATACAGCCTAGCCTTTAGCTTCTTACCGGCAAAAGCCAACTGAGCCCCACAGTCTGGACATACCAAATCGCTGAGGCGATCACCGGGTGCAATTCCCGGCGTATCAATCCATTTGACACCATCTTTACCGGTGACTGTAACGGTATATTGCGTCGTACCCGGAAAGTGTGATACCAAAGGTACGGGCGCAGACGCGGGTGCGGTTGTGGATACAGATGAAGATGTGCGGATGGATGCAGGTGCGGATGCGCGTGCGGATGTACTGGCACTTTGTCCTTTCGCCTGCGCAGTACCGACCAATGCACGTAACAAGGATGACTTTCCGACATTGGTAGCTCCGACCAGCGCGATGCTTTCTAATCCTTCATCTTGAATAAGGCGATTAACAGCAGCCAAGTCTCGAGAGCGAACTGTTCCACAGGCAACAATACCGGCTGGCGCCGGCACCGTACCCTTTACACGCTGCCTAATCCAGGCGATAATCTCATCAGCTTTCGAGATCTGAGGCAGCAAATCAATTTTATTGACGAGTATGTAATAAGGCCGTTTTCCGAACAGTGGCAACCATTCAGGATGCCAGGTGCCTTCGAAATCGAAAGGATCGACAATGTAGAAAACCGCTCTGGCGGCGGCTGCCCCTCTTGAGACAGCATCCAGAACCGTTTGAATCGTCAGGCGTACCGGTTCGGCTTTTCCATAATGGCGGATACGAAAACAACGGCGGCATAGGATTTCCGGGGACGCTTGCTGCAGGACATGCGCCGGCACAAAACCGCGTTCTTCTGTCGGATCACTGTGCAGTTGCACTCCACAACCCGAGCATCTCAATCCTGTGTGCTTGTCCATTCCAAAATCCCTGCCCGTTTCATATGATTGAGTACGATTTTCTCTATTATGCGAACGATACGTGTATAGATGAATTCCCGTTTTGACAGTGGCGGTGTCAACACCGTATAAAGCGAACAGCGGTTACCTCCCAATATGTCAGTAAAAAGCTGATCACCAATTACGGCTGTTTCATCGCAGGACGTCTCCAAGAGTGCGAGCGCTTTCTCAAAAGCACCGCGTCGGGGCTTGATGGCGCGCGGAACACCGGGTATTCCAAGTTTCTGGGCTACCAGATGAACGCGGGAAGGCATGCCGTTTGAAAGAATACAAAGCTTAAAACCGTTTTCTTTAAGTTTATCTACCCAGGCTGTTAGTTCCGGGCTGACATAGGTTGCGCCCCATTCGACAATTGTATTGTCAAGATCAAGAATAATGGCCTTAATGCCTTGCTTTTTTAAATGCGCCAGATCCAGTTCTTTTATTGATGGCGTACAATGCCGCGGTTTGAGGTTTTTATACATACTGCCTCCACGACTGTATTTTCTTTACACGGTCATGATTATATCATATAGCGCCGGACACTGCACGTTATTATATGAGAGTTCATATGATAATCATCGACCGCTTTTAGCCCCTCATTGATAACCTTCCTGCAGCATTTCTTTATATAATTTTCGTAAGGCCTTTTTTTCAATACGAGAAACATAGGAACGCGATATCCCAAGTAGTTTCGAAATTTCGCGTTGCGTTTTTCTGACTCCGTCATTCATGCCATACCTAAGCTCAAGTACTTTTTTCTCTCTGGAGCCGAGAGCGTGCATCTTTTCGCGCAGCTTCTCTTCTTCCAGAGAAGCCTCTACTTTTTCGCTGACCGCGTCCGGATCAGTTCCCAGCGTGTCCATGATGACCATTTCATTACCATCATGATCCGAGTTGATCGGATCAAAGAAATACTGCTCGTTGCGATTCTTCTTAATCATTCTAAGGTGCATTAGAATTTCATTTTCAATGCATTTGGCCGCATATGTGGCCAGGCGTGTATTGCGGTTACGCTTATACGTGGCAATCCCCTTGATTAGGCCAATAGTTCCAATTGAGATTAGATCGTCAGTTTCTTCACCGGTGCCGTCAAATTTTTTGACGATGTGCGCGACGAGCCGCAAATTGCGCTCAATCAAAAGGTAGCGAGCCTCCTCGTCGCCCTCAGCCATGCGATCCAACAGGGCGCTTTCCTCTTCTTCATTTAGTGGCAGCGGGAATACGGTATTGTTGGTGACATACGAAAGCAGAAACAGGAAACCTTCGGTCATTGAAGCAAAAGCCCATGCCAATACTGGAAGGTCCATAGTTACACCTCCGAATACCCTCTCAACCACCATATGCGCTAAAAAACGCGGACGTCACTATTTTATTGGGTTTTGGCGGCGACAAATGCTTCCATTATTTCCTTATAAAGGGGTGCGGCGGTGACTGAACCGGACTGACCATCTTCAACCAGAATTGCCATACATATCGATGGCTCCTCACCTGGGGCAGCCGGCGTATATCCGACAAACCATGCATTGTTGACGGCGATCCCTTCCGGAGTGGTTTGCCCTGTTTCCGCTGTACCGGTCTTGCCGGCACATCCTCCTGCAATGCCGGCAGCGGCGATTCCTGTACCCTGACTGACGCACTGTTGCATCATCTGTTGCATTTTCAGGGCTGTCGAAGGTTTCATGACGCGCTGCCCGGTGTCAGGTGCGAATGTTCGAATTGTCGTGCCCTCATTGGTACGCAATTCAGCAACCAGACGCGGAACATACAGAATGCCGCCATTGGCGATCGCCGATGCCATTAAGGCGACCTGCAGTGGTGTAGCCGTGACACCTTTTTGGCCTAGAGTAAGGTTGGCAATATCGGCCGGAAGGAGCGGCCAACTGACTGGCAACCCGCCGGCGCTCTCCTCGCGCAGCCCGATGTTAGTGAGCCTTCCGATGCCAAGTTTTTCGGCAGTAGCGACGATTGCTCTGGCCCCCAGGGTTTGTCCGATGGCAACAAAGACCGTGTTGCAGGACTCGGCGAACGCATCGCTGAAGCTCAGTTCACTGTGGCCGTCTTTACGGTGGCAGTGAAAACGATGCTGGCCAATATCGATGAATCCCGGGTCAAAGAATAGGCTTTCCGGGGCGCAGATATTGTTTTCAAGAGCTGCTACTGCAGTCACAATTTTAAAGACCGATCCCGGAAAATATGGAGTAATGGCGCGATTGATAAACGGGGCATTCTCTTTTTGCAGATAACGACCGATATTATTGGGATCCGGATCAAACTGCGGTCTGCTTGCCATGGCCAGCACATCTCCATTGCGGGGATCCACGGCAACTACCGCGCCCCGAATCCCTTTGGCATCCATGATTTGCTCGACAATTTCCTGGAAGTCGCGATCGATCGTTAAGACAACATCCCATCCGGCATTATCCGGCGCTGCCTCCTGATGGCGGATACCAAGGCCGCTGATTGGTCGCGAAGTAGCGTCGACTACGGCTGCAAGGCGACTGGAACCCTTCCCGCTCAGCTCGGCATTAAGCTGATACTCTAATCCGGCAATGCCGGTATCGCCCGCCAGATAGCCGATCAGGTGCACTGCCAAAGGCTTTCCGTAACGCCGGGGTTCTTCCGCAAAAACAAGTCCTGGCAGGCGCATGTTCTCTAAAGCAAGCCGCACGGCATCATCAAAAGCATTGGGAAGTTTGACCGGACGCCCCTCGGTTAATGCTTTTTCAAGCCATGCGACATCAATATCGGCCATTTCGTATAGAGCTGGGACAGTGATCGTACTGAAGCCTTTGGTGCTAGGGAAAAGTACTGCCTTCCATGTGCCGCCACGGCCAGTGATTGGCCTGCCGGATGAATCCAGGAAATCGCCACGGGCAAACCCCCACGCCACACCCTGCGTTCTTTGCCGGAGTGCTGCCCGGCCGTAGTCTTGTCCGTCCACCAGCTGGATTTTGACCAGGCGTAATGCCAGCGCCAATACAGCGCAGCAAATCAGCGCGCCCAATGCCAACAAGCGCCTCTGCCTGCCAGGCTTGTAAAAAAGCATCGCCATCCCAAAACCCTCCCCCGATAGTATGATCGATTGGGGACAGGTTTATTTGGATCAAAATGACCTGATTGGGGACAGTCCCCATTCGGATCAAAACAAGCTGTTGGGGACTGTCCCCAATCAGGCCATTTTGATCTGTTTTGGGACAGACTTAACGGCGAGCTTAACGAACGACCAGCCTAAATAGGCACACAAAAAAGCCGCCCCTCTTTTGTGAGAGGCGACTCGTCACTCGTTTGCCTTATTTCAAATTCCTCTGAGCCCTCAAATGCTCATTATAGGTTTTGCTGAACACATGACTGCCGTCATTTTTGGCTACAAAATACAAATAATCAACTTCAGCCGGATATAGCGCCGCCAAAATCGAATCCAGACCAGGATTGGCAATTGGTGCCGGCGGCAGTCCCGCATGACGATACGTGTTGTACGGCGAGTCTATTTCCAAATCAGCATACGTCAGCACTGGTTTATGATAGCCCAGCGCATACTGCACGGTAGCGCAGGATTCCAACGGTCGTTTAAGTCTGAGTCGATTGTGAAAGACTGCCGAGATAATCGGCCGCTCTTCCGGAAGCATGGCCTCTTTCTCAATAATTGATGCCAGAGTCACTACTTCCGCCACAGTCATTTTCAACCGCTGGGCTTCCTCATACATTTCAGGAGTGAAGATTTGCCGAAAGCGTTGGATCTGCATCAATGCAATATCTTCCGGAGATGTTCCTTCCGCAATGCGATAGGTATCCGGAAACAGAAACCCTTCCGGATTACCAGTCTTGGATGTCAGATCGCTGTAATTTTCAGCAAAATCAGGGTTTTGCACTGACTCCACAAAATCCTGTTCATTCACCAGGCCCTTTTTTGCCAAAATGCGGGCAATATCCTTAATAGTGGTGCCTTCCGGAAAAGTGACAGTAAAATAGGATAACTCGCCAGTAGTGAGGCGTTCGAGCAGCTGTCTGACATCCATCTGTGCCGAAAGACGGTAGTCGCCAGCTTTTAAACTGCGCTCGGCACCGGCTGCTTTAACATAGATTTTAAATGCCTCTTTACTTCTAATCAAGCCGCGTTGTTCAAGCTTTTCGGCAATCTGACCAAGGCTGCTGCCAACCGGAACAGTCAGAAGCATTTGCTCGTCGCTATGGCGGTCGACAGGCTGAATCATTGCCGAAAACCAAATAGTAAAACTTATCAGGCCGATTAAAACAACTGCTGCCGAGGCTGCTAGAATCGTCAGGCGCCAATCCATAAGGATGTGTTTAACCAGTTCCCGAATCTTTGATGTGATGCGGTCAGCCACAACGGCTACGGCGCATCTTTTGTTTTCAGGCGCTTGCTGTTGTGATAACATCCTCTGCCCCCCTACCATTACATTATATTTACTTTGGCAGCCCGGGGCAATAAAAATCAAAAAGGTACCCCTGCTGGAATACCTTTCCTACAGGGGTACAAGAATGGCAGTTTATTCTTCTTCAATCTCTACTTCTTCGCAGAAATCCACTTCATTCGCAGTTCCGTTCTCAATGGCGGCGCGAACCTTTTCGAATTCAGCTTCATCCAAATCTACCAAAATATCATTGCCGTTCTCATCTTGCTCAATGCGCAAAACGGACATTTCCGGCTCTTCGGCATCCACCTGTTCTTCTGCAATCAATAGGACATATTGCTTTTCATCTAGTTCAAAGACAGTATCCACCAGAAATCTATGCGTATTTCCATCTTCATCCTGCAGCTCGATCAAATCGTACTCTTGTTCGTGATCATGTCCGCAGCAGTCGTGATCGTGCTCGCAGCACCCGTGTCCATGTCCATGACCGAGATCGTCACCTTGTCCGTGCTTCAACTTGTCGTCTGTCAACTAAACCCCTCACTCTCTTTCTTTGTCTTTCCTTGTCACCATAATAATTGTCGCTGTTTATAATTTTCCTCCGTTAGCTGGTTTCATACCCGGCCAGATTTCAGAGAAGCCAGATATCCTTGTAAAATAAGGATTGCCGCATTCTGGTCAATTACCAGTTTCCGACGCTTGCGACTAACATCGGCATCAATCAGAATTTTTTCTGCCTCGACCGTTGTCAGCCGCTCGTCCCAGTATTTAACGGGCAATCCGGAATTCTCAGTCAGTTTTGCACCAAATTCCTGCGTTAACTCGGCACGCGGACCAAGAGTGCCATTCATGTTCCTGGGCAGTCCGATCACAAACTGAGTACAACCCAAATCACGGGCTTTCTTAATAAGCCATTCAACATCAACCGATAATTCTTTACGCTGATAAACCCCGGCCCCATGTGCCATCAAGCCCAGTTCATCAGAGACTGCCAGCCCGATGCGGCGCTCCCCAATATCTAAAGCGAGAATGCGACCTGCTTCTGTTACCGTCATGAAGCCTTATACCACCTTAAACGTTATACCATCTTAAGCATTATACCACCTTAAGCCCCATTAGCCTCAGGCATTATACATTATACGACCTTAATACAGAACTCAGGGCAACCAGCAGCGCAATATCCGCAGAGCACACAACGTTCCAGATCCACTTCTGCCTGACCTTTATCATTCAAGTGCAGAGCTTTGGAGACACATCGTTCGACGCAAGCGCCGCATCCCTGACACCAATCCTCGATTAAGAGGTGCCTTTCAGTGGCTGCCACCGCCTCGCGCAGTTCCGGAGCTATCTGTTCTCCAGCGGCAATCATACAGTTCAGCCGAACTTCGGCTTCCGATTTCATACCAACGGCGATTGCCGAGAAATAAGGGATGGCCAAACCCTCGCACAGTCGCTCCTCGGCCTCACCGCATAAATGACCGCCACCCAGGATCTTCATGCCATAAATCCCTTTGCCGAGTTCGTATGCTGCAGCGATCGCATCCAACATCTGAGCGGCAGAGCCGTCCGCAATGCCATAGCCTTTATAATTATAAAGTGGATGAATAACGTCGATTTCCGGAAGCATAGCAGCAGCTCTAACTGCCGCAATATGGTGCGTCGAAATGCCAATAGATCGAATTAATCCTTTCTCGCGCAGGCGCACCAACTCATCCAAAGCTTCCCGATGGCCTTTTAGAGTGTATTGCGATTCCTGCTCATGCAGCAGGAACCCGCCCAGCTGATCAAGCCCGGTCTCACGCAAAGCCTTTTCGACACTGTTGCGCGCATCGGCTGCCGTCACAGCATATGACTTACTGAAAACATAGATGTTATCGTCCCCGGCCCGGCGCAGGCTCTGGCGCCCCCGCAATGCCGCCTTAATATACGGATAAGTCTCGTATAATTCGGCAGTATCAATCATATTTATGCCCAGATCAATGGCTAGCCTGATCAGGTCCGCCCCTTTTTGCAACGGATAAGAGCCATGCATAGGACTCAAAGTAAGCGTTCCAAAACAAAGCGGCGCTACCCTCAGACCCGTCTTCCCCAGAGCTCTGCGTTTCAACTTGCGTCCACCACCACGATCTTCAGGCGTGCACCCCATTTCGGGAATGATTTGGCATCGGATGAAGATAGCTTGATTTGATATTCACCCACTTCTTCCACAGAACCCAAAAACTCATGGGCTTCCGCAATGGTCTTGCCCAGCAGTCCCCGCAGCAAATGCCGGCGGTCAATGACTCCCTGCACAATGCTTTGGGAAGTAATATATAGTACAGCTCCTTGCAGGCTCTGTGGAGAAGCGGTTACATCCACCAGTTTGACGCTGTCACTCACTAATGCAAAAGATTCCGGCAGCGAAGCAGCCAAAATACTGCGCACCATCTTGGTCAGTTCCTCTCTGGCAACTGTCAGGGAGGTGGCGCGATAGCCCACACGCACCAAAATTTCAGAAGTTTCTTCCTTCAATTGGTGCGATAGATTTATAGACTGGATTTCAACCTTCGTCAGTTCATCAAACAGGTATTTATCGCTGCCCGACAGCTTTGCCAACTCAGTGTTGGCTACTGCCAGGGCCTGCTTTTTGGCTTCCGCGTTGGCGAGTTCAATGTCTTCAGCAGCCACAACCCTGATTTGCTTGTCTTCGCCGCCAAAAGTAGCTTCCGGATTAACAACCCGCAGGATTTCAGCCAGTGGTCCCTGAATAGTCTGGATTCTACGAGCGCTTACATTGCCCGCAACTCCCGGGTCAACCGCCACAATAGCAGCTTCAGCCTGTCCGGCCCGCAAACCCGCTGGAACGCCGGCAAAATATTCCACATTCCTTCTGGGCACCACAACTTCTTTCACTGTGGCGAAGCAAATCCCGCTCTGTGTCATCACGATTGTGCCGGACGGAACAGTGACCGGATTGGCATTATCATTGATAAACGTTACCAAACCCTGAGCTGCTTTGTAACCGATCTGCGCCCTTCCGGTAGTCGGTATCGTGAACTCCAGGAAGTCCTGCCTGTCAATAGTGGTAGCAGGCAGTACTTTATTAGCCAGATCAGGGCTTTTGTGCGTCAACGATAGTTCAACATTCAGATCAGTCACCATTAGACGGCTGGCTGGATGAATAATCACAGTAGCACTGGGAAGCAAAGACAAAACCGCCGCCACAATGAAAATCGCCACTAATAGCAATGCACCCAGAATAGCGTATTTGATTAGCAGCGGGACAACTGGCCGATCAGCGGATACAGGAGCATTGACTAATTCGGTCTCAGATGTTGCTGCCGCTGAACTATCGTAACCCCAACGCGCACCACCAGCTCCAACTCCAACTCCAGCTCCAGCGAAATCATACTCACTGTCGTAGTTTTCCCTAGTGTCAGCGACGTAGTTACTTCTGCCGTCACTTTCGCAGTCATCGCCAATTCTTCCGTCAGAACCAGCGGTGAGTCCGATCACTTTGCACATCTTCCGGATTTCCGGACTGCCTGACTCAATAATCACCGTTTTGTTTTCTTGAGTAGCATAATAATGTATCAATCGCAGATTGACTTCATTGGCTAATAGACTGTCTGCTCCGTCAGAAACCAGATGCACAACCGGTTCAACCGTATTTTTCAGACGCCGGACGACCGAGTTGATGGTCTCTCCGTCCCGAATCCGAATCACCTTCCGGTTGATCACACCGATTCCTCCTTTTCGGGTCAGATTGAATCGTGCAAATATGTAACTGCCTAAGCCTGAATAATGGGGATTGATTCCGCTTTCGATTTAGTGGAAGCGGACGAATATACTTCAATTAATACCAGATCGATCAGGGCGATTCCTGCCAGGATCATGCAAGTAGCGGCTGCCACCACGCCGGAATCATTAACAATTAAGGCAACAATACTGGCTAGAACTGCCCCAATGAAGCCCTTTCTGAGCATCGGACGCTTCTGAAAAATCCGCGCCAGGACATGCGGCGGCCATTTAAACAGGATCGGCAAGACCAGCAAGAACGCAACCAGGATTTTGGTCCAATAGGTATAACGGAAAAGACGCAAATTCATTGAAATCTTACGTTGTACAAGTGTAATAAAAGTATGTGGTCCGTCATTTATCAGCGACAAAAAGGCTTTGCCAAGATGCGTCATATCTGCCGGGTCTTTACGCATTTCAAATATGATCATAATAGTCATCAATGCCACTGTTAGGACGCCTGCAGCTATGAATATTCTTGGCTTTACCTTGCGTCCCGTAAACAGCAGGAACGTAACTGTCAGCGCTACAGCTGCCGTAATTGCTCCGCCAACATTCGCGCCCAACTGCGGAAAAGCGGTAATGACAGTTACGATAACAAAGTACAGTGCCACAGGCAGCAACTTCCACTGGCTCTTAATGCTGGTGCGATCCAGCCAAACTGCAGCAGTCACAATGGACATTCCGATCAAAATGCCCATGAATTCATTTCCGATTCCATAAAAGCGTGCTCCCAGCATTGGAGAATAACTCAGGAGCGACCTATGCAGCAAGAATCCTCCGGTCAAGGCATCAATAATTAGAATGACAGATGTAAGTCCGCCAGCAAAGCCAAAAATAAATGACGGTTCTTTGCATATAAAGCTGCCGATTATTTTCAGGGTCAAAGCAATCACTGTGGCCAGAACCAGTACACCAAACAGTGATTTTGGCCCGAACAAAGGCAGCGCCAAAAGCGCCAGCGGCATAAACACCAGTACTTCCAGAAGGTACCGGCAGATTAATTGCAGCAATGGATAGCGGCGCCACCAAATCAGGACTGCGGCTGCAATGATGCCTATTATTAAGATGACAACATAGGTCTCGAGTGCCGGACGGCGCAGCCGCTCTGTGTTTACCCAGCGCCAGTGAGAGTCCATCAGTTCCTGATATTCTCCTGCCACCGAATTTAGCGCGCGACCGGTGGCGGAAGCACCCATTTTCAACCCAAAGTAATCGGCAATAGTAGCGCTGATATCATCCGGAGTAATCAGACCCGGAATGTGCGTTCCTGCCGAGTTAAGAATTTTCTGGTCAAAGATCGGTCCGAATATCGCCACGGGGCAGAGACGATCTCCCCCAGCCCAGACAGCATCATCCGGTGAAGAGCTCAAAACGATAAACATATCCTGAGATAAATCAAGACTCTTCATTACGTCTGCGGCAAACGATGCCGCATCACGCACAAAACGCCCCTTATATTCAGCAGTCGCCAGGGAGTTCATATGAGATAACTGGCTGGCAAGACGCTCGCCGTCGCCATATTCAATCACGATCATGCGCGCGCTTTTTCTGAATTCCTGTAGTTTTTGCAGAACACGCTCACGATGAAGGCGCTTTCCACCTGGAAAAAGCGGGTCATCGATGAGTATTTCCTGCCCAATAGCTGCCAGATCAATGTATCCCGTCTGATCCATTGCCAGGATCGCACCGGTTCTCCTGATCTTGTTTAGCAAATCGCTGTTGCCAATGGCGGCAGTCTTAATACCATTCGTTCTTAAGATGCTGCCCAGTGTTCCGGGTACGCCAGAAGTATCGCTATTGCTGACGCGATTGTGACTAGACACTATATCCAGAGCGACTGCGCCTGTTTCTGCGCCCTCGCCTTTTTTTGCATCCGCCCTTGTCTCCGCCCCTGTCACTGCCCCCGCATCTGCGGCATTGGCAGGCACTTTCGCTCCGGTTCTGACCGCATAAACAGTAGCAGCCGGAATACCGTCCACCATTTCACTAGTTTCATAGATTAATCCGGCTTCCGAGCCAGCGATGCTCAAACTGCCGGCGGAGATAGTCATAAGCAATTTTTCAGTCATAAAAGTACCTGATGAGCGGGTTGTCATTACTCCGACGGATCCCTGAGACAAAAGCTCCTGACGCCAAGGGCCTTCTTCGTCCAGGAAATCTGCGGTATTGAGGTTCTCGATAACCAAGATCACTGCAATCCCTTGATCTTGCCGTACTTGTTGCGACCCATCAGATCGACTTTCTGCACGTGCCGGAAAGATGGAAATCACAACAACTGCTAGCAAAATAAGTAATGCCATTTTGGCTGATCGATTCCATTTGGGATACCGCATAGCTTAATCCCCCGCCATTTCACCTAAGTTACACTTAAAAGCCGTCAAAACCGTCAAAACCGCCAAAACCGTCAAAACCGTCAAAACCGCCGAAAACCGAAAACCGCTCTAAATCAAAAAGAGCAGGCTAGCCTGCCCAATATCCGTGAATTGATCCATAATAAGATAATAATACCGCTGTCAAACATGCTTGTCAATTGGGTTGAACTCAGAGGTTTCCGGTGAAACATATAAAAACTGCCGGCGTATAATCAAGCAGAATGACAGACAGAGCTGTCAGGTACCAATCATTACTTTTTAATCAGATATTATTCAGGAAAGGGCGATGTAAAAGATGATTATCACTACTACTCCGACAATTGAAGGCAAACCGATCCAGCAGTATTTTGGTGTTGTCGCCGGTGAGGCTATTATGGGCGCTAATATCGTCCGGGACATGTTGGCCGGCCTGACCGACATCATTGGCGGCCGCTCCGGTGCTTATGAGGAAAAGCTGGCGCAAGCCCGCCAGGTAGCAATGCAGGAAATGGGTGAAATGGCCCGTAGAATGGGCGCCAACGCCGTTGTTGGAGTCGACGTGGATTATGAAGTCATACGCGATGGTATGTTGATGGTCGCCACCAGCGGCACAGCAGTACGCATCTAGCGTCCTTTCTGGCCTTTCCTTTTGGCAGCCCATTTTGGTTGTCCGTCTCTCTCTCGTCCCTTGTCATTCTTCACTTGCTCCCTCCAAGGCCAACACGGCCTCGACAGCCGCGAACAGCTTAGCGCCAGCTTTAGCTTCGCGGCTGTCTTCATGTGGACGTCCAACGAATAAGTAGCGAGTGGCACTGTCATCCTCTGTAATTTGCTGCGGGCGGTCTAAGTCAAGATCTATCTGAAACCCCAGACTTTCCTCGGCTGCCCGTTTTCCCGCCGCCACAGGCGTTTCGCCCTTAGCCACTGTTGCCGTTGGCAGATGCCAGCCGTTGGCGGTCTGGACCAGCCAGATTTGATCTCCCTCATAGACCGCCACGGTTGTCAATACCGGTCGCAGCAACCCTTTTTCAGAATCATCACTTGTGCGCCACCATAAATAAGGCAGAATAATCTTAATCATGACCACCACTGGAACTGCCCCAAGTAAGCCCCATATGCCAAAAAGCTTGCCTCCGATTAATACAGCCAGAATAACCACAAATGGATGCAGGCCTACCCTGCGACCCAAAATGCGTGGCCCGAGAACCGCACTTTCCAGCTGGTTGATCACAACAAAGATTATGATTACATAGAGCGGCGTCCAGACCGATTGCCGCAAGGCTAGCAAGACTGCCGGCACCGCCGCGATCACCGGACCAAAATAAGGGATCACATTAAAAATGGCAGCCCCAAAACCAATTAAAAGCGCAAATTCAACATTTAATAACACGAGGCCAATTGCCACCAGTACGCCTACAAACAAGCCCACCGTCAATTGCCCTCTCAGGTAGTTCGATAAAGCATGATTTATTTCGGTGCTGATACGCTGAAAATCATCGCGGTGTTTGACTGGCACTAACCGCATTACTTGTCTGGCAACAGTCGGATAATCGCGGCTGATGTAATAGGCCAGTATCGGAGCCAGAAAATAAGTGACCAATTGCGAAAAAAAGCCAGGGATACTTACTGCCAGGCGCGTAATCATCGACTCCAGCTGCGTTTGCAGACGCTGCAGAGCCGCTTGCAGGGCTTCCCGCAGATTGAGGCTGACTGGCAGCCGCAGGCGGCCAAACCATATCTCAAAGGCAGCCAGTCTTTTCTGAATATCAGCGGCCAGGCGCGGAAAAGCCTCTGCTGCCCTACGTGCTTCGTTCGTCAAGATCGGAATCACTACCGCCAGAATCACAAACAAAGCAATGACCAGCAGCAAATAAGATGTCAAGGCCGCTGCCTGTCTGCTGGCTCCCTTGGATTGAATCAGTTCAACCAATGGATTCAGAATAAAAGCCAGAAAAATTGCTCCCAGAAGCAGACCGAGCACCGGCCGCAGAATTAAGATCCCCAGTATCACAATAAAGATTACCAGCAATACCCGCAGTACGCCGACAGGAAACGTCCGCTTGCCATTCACCGCCACGCGGCCCCCATATTAAAATGCGCACCTTTTGCGGTGCGCCTTTTTTCAAGATTCAAGTTCAGGACTAGAGTCAGTAAAGCGTCTGGCGAAAGCCAGCGTATTGGACTTAACTGACGATCCAATATGTGCGGCACGGTTCGCAACCTTTTGTGCCGTGCGCTTAGCGCTGTCGCCCATATCTCTGGTGCGGGCGATGATCTTCTCCTGAGTTTCCGGGCTGCTGCGCAGAATCAAAACCGCACCGACTGCCGCCCCGAGCAGGCTACCAGCAATAACTCCTTTTGCAAAACGATTCACCTGCATCACTCCTTTCCGGTCGAGGCAATTCGCTATCTAATATTATTCCGGAAAGAAGGGAGTCTAATTCAGAAACCAAGGGGTCAGTGCGCCGGGTGTGCTTGTAAGATTGTCCCTCCGCCGACTACTTTATCCTCATCATAAAAGACAACCGCTTGTCCCGGAGTAATCGCCCTTTGCGGCTGTTCAAACTCCACCTTGACCAAATCTGTCACTGTCCCTGCTGCTGTCACAGACGCAGCCGTTGCCGACGCCGTACTGGCTGTTCGCTCATCCGCCGCGGCCGGGCTGATGATCGCCCAGGCCGGTGGAAAAGAGTACCGTATTTTAGCCATTACACGCATGCTGCTCTGAAAATCCGGAATGGCGATCCAGTTCATGTTGCCAGCCAATAAGGAACTTCCCATCACCTGGCTGCTGTCGCCTACAATGACTTGGTTTTTGTCCTTGTCCAGAGCAATCACAAACATAGGCTTGGGACCAAGGGCCCCCAATCCCTTGCGCTGACCAATGGTATAAAAGGCCAGCCCTTCATGTTTACCAACAACATTACCGTTTAAATCGACAATGTCTCCGGGTCTATGCAGCTCCGGGTGGAATGTCTTCAGAAAATCACGATAATCTCCATGTACGAAACATATTTCCTGACTATCCGGCTTATTGGCTACTGACAAGTCGTGAGCGGCAGCTAATTGGCGCGTTTCGGATTTATGCAGACCGCCCAGCGGAAACAATGTGGCGGCCAGATGCTCCTGGGTCAGACCATAAAGGGCATAGGTCTGATCCTTACTGGCATCAACTGCCTTGCGCAGCAAATAACGCCCCTCTCCACTTTCGACGCGCGCATAATGCCCTGTCGCCAGATAATCCGCACCTAGTTGTCGTGCTTTGTGAAGCAGTGCTCCAAACTTCACATAGGTATTGCAGACGATACAGGGATTGGGTGTCCGTCCGGCAGCATATTCATCTACAAAACGATCAATGACTTCTCGCTGAAAAATCTCCTGGAAGTTTACGACATAAAATGGAATTCCGATTTTGGCCGCCACCCGGCGGGCATCCTCTACGGCTGTCAGCGAACAGCAGCCGCCTTCGTCCGTTGGATCCGGCAGATAGGACGGCCAAAGCTGCATCGTGGCCCCAATCACATCATATCCTTGTTCCTTCAACAGCACAGCCGCCAAAGAACTGTCTACGCCGCCACTCATGGCAACAAGAACGCGCTTGCCATTCATTATTAGTCAACCTCATTCACAGTTGATCATTCGTGCTTCGTGCTACGCGCCCGATAATCATCAATCGCCTTATGCAGGGCATCCGCAGCCAGATTGGAGCAATGCAGCTTGGGAGCAGGCAAACCGCCCAATTCCTCCGCCACATCCTTGTTCGTCACTGCCAGGGCTTCCTCCAAGGTCTTACCCTTGACCATTTCCGTGACCATACTGCTGGTAGCAATGGCGGCCCCGCAGCCGAAAGTCTTAAAACGGATATCGGCAATACGCCCGTCTTCAACTTTAATATACATTTTCATAATATCACCGCAAGTCGGATTACCTACCTCGCCAATGCCATTAGCATCGGGAAGCTCTCCTACGTTACGCGGGTTTGAAAAATGGTCCATTACCTTTTGGCTGTACATACTGCCTCACCTACCCCTTTCATATTATTGTATAACGGCGACATATCACGTAGTTTAGCCACAATCCCTGGTAAGACTGACAGCACATAATCAATATCTTCTTTGGTAGTCGCACTGCCCAATGTCAGGCGCAAGGATCCGTGAGCGATTTCATGCGACAACCCGAGTGCCAGCAGCACATGTGACGGTTCCAGCGAGCCAGAAGTGCAAGCCGAACCACTCGAACCGGCGATGCCCTGCAGATCAAGGTTCAACAACAATGATTCGCCTTCGATGTATTGGAAACAGAAACTGGTGTTGCCAGGCAGACGTCTGGAAGGATGTCCATTAAGCCTGACATGATCGATCTGATTGAAAACGCCTTGAATCAAGTGATCCCGCAATTCGGCAATTCTGGTGTTGCGCGCCTCCATATCATGCGTTGCCCGTTTCAGCGCTTCAGCCATACCGACAATGCCGGCAACATTTTCTGTTCCGGCGCGACGGTTTCTTTCCTGAGCACCGCCATGGATCAGCGAAACAGGACGAATTCCTTTGCGCAGATAAAGGCCGCCGACACCTTTGGGGCCATAGAACTTGTGGGCTGAAAATGACACCATATCAACAGGCAGGTCTTTCAGCTTCAATGGCAAGCTGCCAACAGCCTGAACGGCATCCGTATGAAACAGAATACCCTTGGACCGTGCTATCTCTCCCAGTTCCTCAATGGGCTCGATGGTACCGATTTCATTATTAGCATAGTGTACTGACATTAGTATCGTATCATTGGTAATGGCCTTCGCAGCCTGAGCCGGATCAACTAATCCGTAGAAGTCCACCGGCAGGTAGGTCACCCGGAAACCCTGCTTTTCAAGCCATTTACAGGTGTCAAGAACTGCATGATGCTCGATGGCTGAAGTAATAATATGATTGCCTTTTCCCTTCAGTGCAAAGGCTGTACCTTTGATAGCAAAGTTATCAGCCTCAGAACCGCTTCCGGTAAAAATGATCTCGGAGGCATCCGATGCACCAAGACTTTCAGCGATCGTGTCTCTCGCAGTATCGATCGCCTGGCGCGTCTCCCGGCCAAAGCTATGAATACTGGAAGGGTTCCCATAAAGGTCTGTTAAATATGGCATCATCGCTTCTAGTACTTCAGGATGCAACGGTGTCGTGGCAGCATGATCCAAATATATGCGCTTCATCTTTTTGCACTCCTTCTGATTACACTTAGCTTACTCTTACCTTATTCTTACCCTACTCTTGTCCAACTGTACCTGTACACAAATGATGCAGGGTCGTTGAATCCAAAACATCATTGATTTTGCGGTCGAGCAGCTCCCAGACGCTTCTGGCTGCACATTTGGCAGACCTCTGGCAGGCGGCACTGTTGGTCAGACAATCTAGTGTTGAAAGTGGTCCTTCTACTTCCCGAAGGATATCACCGACTGAAATTTCGGCAGGCGCACGTGCCAATTCATAGCCGCCCTGAGCTCCCCGCACGCTGCGCACCAAGCCAGCCTTGCGCAGGGGGCGCATCAGCTGTTCCAAATAATGCTCTGATATTCCTTGCCGTGCGGCGATGGCATTCAACGCAACCGGACCCATTCCATAATTCATGGCTAAGTCATACATAGCCAATACCCCGTATTCGCCGCGGGTCGTCAGTTTCATATAACCGCCTCCCGCCTCCCATTTACTTGCTGATTTCTTAATCCCGAGTGTTTTGGTCGGGTTTCTAAATTCACTCTAGCATATCTTTCCCGGCCTGTCAATGCATGACTCATAATCATTTCACAGTGCACATAAAAAAACTCCCAACCCTTTGGGGGCCGGGAGTCTTTGCATACTCACACGGCGGTGCGCGTTCGCATCAGTGTGCTGGCCACAGCATCCAGGTATCGCAGGCCACTGGAGCACTGGCGCACTGGTGTACCAGCGCACTGGCGCGCGCCGCCCTAATCAGCTTATTCTATACTGGCAGCCGCTGCTTCCTGCGACGCTTCCGGTTGGTGCCGGAAATCGATCCGCTTCAGCACGTCCTCAAAAATCTCCAGCACCCGGTCAAGTTGCTCATCAGTATGAGTTGCCATATAACTTGTACGGAGTAATGAATGACCCGGGGCTACTGCAGGACTGATCACCGGGTTGGTGAAAACGCCAGCATCGAAAAGGGCTTTCCAGACGGCAAATGTCTTTTGATCATCCCCGATAATAATCGGAATAACCGGTGTGACACTCTTACCGGTATCAAGGCCTAGAGCCTTAAATCCGGCGCGCATTTTTTCGGCATTGTGGTGCAAGCGTTCCACTCTTTGCGGTTCTTTTTCCAGAATGTCAAGCGCCGCCAGAGCTGCCGCAGCATTCGCCGGCGGGATACTGGCACTGAAAATCAATGACCGGGCGTGGTGCTGAATGTAGTCGATCACAGCCTCATCGCCTGCCACAAAACCGCCCAAAGAAGCGAAAGATTTGCTAAATGTACTCATTATCAAATCAACATCATCAGTCATATTGAAATGTGCCGCTGTTCCCCGGCCTTGGCCCAAAACGCCCAAAGCGTGTGCATCGTCACACATCAGACGGGCACCATATTTGCGGCAGAGCGGTACCAGCTCCGGAAGTGGTGCAATATCACCCTCCATACTGAATAGACCGTCGACCACTACCAGCTTGCCAGCCTCAGGCGGACATTGCTTCAGTACACGTTCCAGATCATTCATGTCATTGTGGCGGTAACGTTTCATTTGACCAAATGAAAGCCGGCAGCCATCCACGATACTGGCGTGATCATCGCGATCAGTAATCACAAAGTCCCCGCGGCCGACAACTGCTGAAATTGTACCTAAATTGACCTGCATGCCCGTGGAAAAAACAAGTGCTGCTTCCTTGCCAACGAACTTTGCCAGGCGATACTCGAGTTCATGATGCATTTGCAGGTTGCCATTCAAAAAACGCGACCCGGTACAGCTAGTGCCATATCTGTGAATGGCATCGATAGCAGCCTGTCGAACACGAGGATCGGTTGTCAGCCCCAGATAGTTGTTACTGCCAATCATGATCAGACGCTGCCCATTAATAGTAACCTCTGTTCCTTCGGTCTCGTCCAACGGTATAAAATAAGGGTAACCACCTGCTTTTTTAAGTTCTTTGGCTGTTGTAAACTCATGGCATTTTGTAAAGATATCCATAAAAAATCAGCACCTCTTCTCACCAAAACCCCTTTCTGACCTACTGTCAGTCGGGGCAATTACACTGGCATATGATTCAACAAATCAAAAATAATTCCTGCCGGAAAAGCCCGCCATTAATGAAAAATTCGGGATTTCCATAATTACTACCGTAGTGGTTAAGCCATCCCCTTTTGGGTGATCTTGCTATATTTAACGTAAAAGGCTGCCCAAAATATTCAGGCAGCCTTTAAAATCAGAATTCCGTTTTTACTGAATAGTTATTTCTTATTGAAGAAATTCGTAATAACCTGCTTCAGATCCGGAGTTCCGATCTCCTGAAGCTCATAGCCCACTCTGAGCATCGGCTTGTTCACCTTGATGACTCTGGTGATGTCAATCGGAGTAGCGCTGATGACCAAATCGCAATCGATCTTATCGATTGTGGCCTCTAAATCACGCATCTGTTGTTTGCCATAGCCCATTGCCGGAAGCAGCGTGCCAATACCGGGGTATTTCTTGAAGGTATAGTCGATGCTGCCTACTGCGTACGGACGGGGATCTATTAGCTCAGCAGCGCCATATTTCTTGGCAGCAACCACACCGGCGCCATACTTCATTCCGCCATGGGTCAATGTCGGACCGTCTTCAATAATCAGGACTTTCTTGCCTCTGATTTGCTCGCCATTCTCCACGAAAATCGGGCTGGCGGCGTCAACGATGACAGCCTTCGGGTTAATGGCGGCTGCGCTCTGGCGAACCTCATCGATACCTTCCGGAGAAGCGGTGTCTATCTTGTTGATGACAATTACGTCAGCCATTCTGAGGTTGGTTTCGCCGGGATGGTATTTGACTTCGTGTCCGGCGCGGTGCGGGTCAGCCAGCAGAATGTGCAGGTCGGATTTATAGAACGGGATGTCGTTGTTACCGCCGTCCCACAGGATGACGTCGGCTTCTTTTTCGGCTTCACGAAGAATGGCTTCATAGTCGACACCGGCATAAACGACTATGCCTTTGTCGATATGGGGCTCATACTCTTCGCGCTCTTCAATGGTGGTTTCATGCTTGTCCAGGTCATCATAGGTGGCAAAACGCTGTACAGCCTGTTTGGCGAGATCGCCATATGGCATCGGGTGACGGATGGCTACTACTTTCTTGCCCATGCCCTGAAGGATCTCCGCAACGCGACGGGTGGTCTGGCTTTTGCCGACACCGGTACGTACTGCGGTAACAGCCACAACCGGCTTGGTGCTCTTAACCATGGTATGTTCGGGACCCATCAACATGAAGTCCGCACCGGCAGCCATGGCGGCGGAAGCTTTGTGCATTACATACTCATGAGTTACGTCGCTGTAAGCAAATACGACTAAGTCAATCTTGTGTTTCTTGATCAGGTCGATCATTTCGGACTCATCGAGAATGTCGATCCCATTCGGATAGAGTTTTCCTGCCAGTACCGCGGGGTATTTGCGGCCCTGGATGTCAGGAATCTGAGTCGCAGTAAAAGCCACAACTTCGTAGTCTTCATTGTCCCGGAAATAGACGTTAAAGTTGTGGAAATCACGTCCGGCGGCTCCAAGAATCAATACTTTTTGACGTTTGGCCATTAGATTTTCCTCCTCTTGAAGTTTTATTGGAATAAGGCCCTGTCCTGAGCCTGAGCCTTGATTCGCCTTATTTGCCGAGGGTGGCGACCATGACCGCTTTAATGGTGTGCATGCGGTTTTCAGCCTCATCGAACACAACCGAGTGCGCACTCTCGAAGACTTCGTCAGTGACTTCTTCCTCTTTCAGTCCAGCGCCATGGAATGCCGGCAGGCAATGCATAAACAGTACGTCAGGATTACCGGTGCGCTCGATCATCTCCATATTAATCTGATACGGTTTTAGCGCTTCGACTCTTTCTTTCATACCCGGATTGTTTTCTTCACCCATGGATACCCAGACATCAGTATAGAGAACATCGGCATTTTCTACTTCATTAATATCATCAGTAATGGTGATAGAAGCGCCAGTCTCCTCAGCTACTTTACGGCAGTAAGCGGTGAGTTCTGCATCGGGGAAAAGTGACACTTCGACATTTTTGCCGTTCTCATCAGTATAGCTGTAGCCTTTCGGCGCCAGGATTACGAAATCCATTCCCATTTTGGCCGCGCCAATCATCAGGGCATTAGCCATATTGTTACGGCCATCGCCAACATAGACGAAGCGCACACCAGCCAAACCACCAAGATACTCTTGAATGGTGAGGAAGTCAGCCAGTACCTGGGTCGGATGATCGGCATCGGTTAAGCCGTTCCAAACCGGAATCGAAGCATATTTTGCGAGGCCTTCCACATGTTCATGGCTGAAACCGCGGAATTCGATACCGTCAAACATGCGCTCAAGCACTCTGGCGGTGTCTGCCACAGTCTCTTTTTTGCCCAGCTGAATGTCGTTCTTACCTAAGTATTCGGGATGCGCACCTTCGTCCACGCACGCCACTGTAAAAGCGCAACGGGTTCTGGTGGAAGGTTTTTCAAAAATCAATGCAATATTTTTTCCTTCCAGCAGGTCGCCTTTGATACCCATCTTCTTCTTGAGTTTGAGAGAAGCAGAGAGGTCCAGAAGGTAGCTGATTTCTTCGGGGGTAAAATCCTTAAGAGTCAGAAAATCGCGTCCTTTTAAGCTGATCGGCATACAAACACACTCCTTCAAGTTTAAGTATTTATTTGCTTAAGTTTGCTTACTGGGGCTTGCCTTCTTCCCGGTTACTTCGTGATTACAGTGCCAGCTTTACCATTCAGGGCGGCTTCTACTTGCGTCAGTGAACCGATAATGGCACGTTTTCCGCCGGCTTCCACGAATCTGACAGCGGCTTGAACTTTTGGTCCCATGCTGCCAGCCTTAAAGTGTTTCTCTTCCTGATAACGTTTAGCCTGAGCAACAGTCATCTCAGAAATAAAGGTCTGATTCGGCTGCCCGTAATTCAAGGCCACCTGTGACACATCCGTCAGGATCACAAACGTATCAGCTTGTACATCCAAAGCCAGCCTTTGCCCGGCGAGGTCTTTGTCTATTACAGCTTCTACTCCGACGATCCTGTTTTGCTTGCGCACTACCGGAATTCCGCCGCCGCCAGAGGCAACAACAATAATGCCATTTTTAACCAGAGCAGAGATCACATTCTTCTCAAGAATTTCCTTTGGATCCGGAGACGGCACTACACGACGCCATCCGCGCCCGGCATCCTCTTTCATTACAAAACCCTTGGCGGCCATAATCTGACGCGCTTCATCTTCGGAATAAAACGGACCAATCGGTTTCGTAGGATTGGCAAATGCAGGATCTTCCTCACTGACAACTACCTGGGTTACGACAGTGGCAACTTCATTCTGCAATCCCGCAGCTCGCAATTCATTGACAAAACTCTGTTGAATCATATATCCAATAAATCCCTGGGTTTCTGAGCCGCAAATGTCGAGCGGCATGGCAGGAACGATATCCTTGCCAGCTTCATTCTGAAGTAAAATGTTACCAACCTGGGGACCATTGCCGTGTGTTAGAATAAGCTCAGCACCAGACTTCACTAATCCCACCAAAGCACTGCAAGCTATTCTGACATTTTCAAACTGCTCTTCCGCAGTACCCTTTTGCTTCGGCTGTAAAATCGCATTGCCGCCGAAAGCCACTACCAGCCTTTCCGCCACTTTCTTTTCCTCCCTTGTTGCATACCTAAAGTGCCACATAAATCCGTTTTGCTACGCTGCTATCACCATCACCTAGCTGAGATAGACTTTTTGTACATAAGGAGATGTATTGAGAGTCAATACGGCACCATAATCGGGGCGGAAACGCAGTTCTTCTCCTACTACTGCTGTTCTTCCACTAATCTCGACCAACAAGTGATCGCTAGAGCCGCCCAATATTTCTACACCAGCATCTAAAGGTGTCAAGCCGTCAAAAATAACGTCTTGCCGTCCCAAGGCAAGTATGGCGCGCTGGTGAATACCTCGATCCTCAAAGACCGGCACATTACCGAAGACATCCTGCGCAATGCGGCCGATCGGCAGCGACGGTTTTTTACGAAACTCAATAATTTCAGCAACTGCAGTAAAAGCGTCCGTGTGTAAACCTGGCATTGGCTTGCGCTCCAGAGTTTCGCAGCCAAGCATGATTCCTTCGCCAATACGTAACTGGGTAATACCGCCCGGTAGCTTGCCTTCCCACATCATTCCCAGGCTGCTCGAATTGCCTCCAGAAACGATTGGCAGCTCCAATTTGTTATTCTTCCGAATTTCTTCTGCCAGTCGGACTAGTAAGCCCAAATTATTCTCATCCGGGCTAATCGCTCCATAACAGGTTAGATTGACACCCAATCCGGCGATTTCCAATCCTTCGACAGCGGCCAGTTCATTGACAGCCCCGGGAATCTCATCCGGCCAAAAACCTTCGCGCAGGTCGCCGACATCCACCATGATGACCACGCGCATGGTCTTACCCTGTCGGCGCGCTTCTGCTCCCAGAACCTTTCCGGTTGTCACATCCGACAGCAGGCAGTAATCTGCCAGACGAACTGTTTCTGCGGCAGCACTCTGCATCGGTATCCGGATTAGCATATATGGTCCGGGAATCCCGGCGTCTCGCATGCGTGCGATGTTTTCCAGACGGGAGTCGCCCAACATGGCAACGCCGCCCTGTTTAATGGCCCGCGCTACTTCTGGCGCTCCACAGCAAACTTTGGTAACTCCAACAACTTTCACACCTGCTGCGCTGGCCTTTTGAACCACCTGAGCAGCATTACTGGCGATTTTGGCAACATTAATTTCCAGTCTTGGATTAGCTGCCACTGATATCCCTCCGCATCCCAAAACTTTTCAGCATTAATGCTGTGGCAGCATCCGGAAAATCTTCTGCGATTAGACCAATTGCTGCCAGGATGTAGTCGCTATCGGTCAGGAACTGAGGATGTTCCGGCAAGAGCTCTCCGGTTTCCGGACGCCGCCGGATGGCATTTTCCAAACGTGTTCCAATATTTAAACGCGTCAAAGCGCCGCCAGTTCCCACAATCCATTTAACCGTGGTCAGGTCTTTGCCGGATGCCACAGTCACTCTGCCGCTGGGCGTATAGAGATATCTAAGTCGGCCTACATGGCGATTAACGGCTTCCTTCGCAGCTCCGAGAGTCAAGGCTTCCACAAAGCGGCGCATAGCTTCATCGGTCGGGATGGGCTGTAAACGCTCCAACTCGACTTCAGGATCCAGGTCGGTGGCAGCCCGCAAGGAATCAAACCCAATTGTCTCGGCCACATTGCGGGAGTTAATGTAAACTCCCAGATCGCCTTCGACGGTACGCTTGGCAAAAGGCTCCGGACTAATCATTTTGTCCCGGATTTCTGAGCTGCCTTCGGCCACAGAATGGACATCCGTAGTAGCACCGCCGACATCGATGACAACCAAATCGCCCAAAGTCTTCTGCAGCAGCACAGCGGCATCCATGACGGCTCCGGGCGTCGGCTTCAGATGGCCATTGACCATCTCCCTGATGTGGGACATCCCCGGCGCCTGGGTAATCTTTTCTTCAAAGAGCTTCACAATCAACTTGCGCGCTGGCTCAATATTCAATTCGTCAATGCGGGGATAGACATTCGGCAAGATCAGTACTTCTTTGCCACCATCCTGAAGAATGGCAGCTACTTGTTTTTGAATCGCACTATTCCCGGCGTAAACGATCGGCACAGGTGCCGGCAGCGCCGCTAACAAACGCGCGTTTTCTAAAATGACCTCTTCTTCGCCATAGTCGACCCCGCCAGCCAAAATAATGATGCGCGGGTTGATTTTTAGAATATCATCCACCGTCTCCGGACGGATACGACCGGCCGTCACCAGGCGAATAACCCCGCCTGCTCCTAAGGCAGCTTCTTTCGCGGCCTTGACGGTCATATCATAAACCAGTCCGTGCACGGTCATCACCAGACCGCCTGCCGCGCTTGAAGTCGCGGCAATGCGGTCCGGCTCAAAAGGTCCGATACGTGCGGACAGATCTGTCATCGCCGCATTGAGCCCGATCCGGACATCACCTTCGACAACAGTCGTAGGGCCAACACCCTGACCTAGAAAGACAGGATCATCGGTTGTTAGTCCGTCAAAAGCGCTGACAACAGTTGTCGTGCTGCCAATTTCGGCAGCTAAAAGGTCAATGCGTCTCAAATCTGTTCGCTCCTTATTTATTGCGTTATTGCCCTATTCAGCCTCAAAAACGCTTCAATGTACTTCATCAGCTTCAGGCGGCTTCTTATTTCTTAGCGGCATCCTTTTTGCGACGCTGCTCGACCAGGAAACTAGCAACGTGAATACCCTTGGTACCGCGGCCAAAACCGGCGTCCATACCGGACTCAACCGCAATTTCATTGGTAATCTGCGTACCGCCGGCGACTAGTATCAGGCGATCGCGGACACCTTTTTCACGGCAGAGCTGATCAAGCCGTTTCATGTTGGTACGGTGAATATCGGCGTGGGTAATGATCGTGGAAATCAGGATCGCATCGGCATTCGACTCAATGGCGGCGTCGACTGCTTTTTCCACAGGCACCGAAGTACCCAGATACAGGCATTCTACTCCGAAACCTTCAATACCGCCATGCTTAATATCGATGATCTCACGCATACCGACCGAATGCTCATCCTGTCCGACAGTGGCAGCCACCACCTTCAGCGGACGATCTTTGATGTCTTTACGGATCTCATCCTCAGATAAAGTGACTACTTTTTTCGGAATCACCAGGGTCTTCGGATCGATATCCTGCATAAAGCGGCCTTTCACTTCCACGAAAGTGCCTTCCGAAGGATGCATGATGCCTTTGTGAATCACTTCTGGTTCTTCAAGGTTCATGCGTTTGGCAATTTCCAGCGCCGCAAATTCAGCAGTACGTTCATCGACTGGCAGGAACATTCCGACAACGACATAGCCATCACCATACCACTGGACTTCAGGACGAATCAGATGCTTGGCTTTGTGATCCGCGAATTCGGCCATCCGGCGGTCTACGCAGTCCTCTTCATCCAGCTCATCAATATAGACGATTTTTTCCGGACGGCAGAGTGTGCATCCATCAATGGCTTCACAAGCGCTCTTATATTGAGGCGGAATATTGTTGTTACCAAAGTGTGAGCAGACGGGCGCGAAATAATCGGCATCCCGGGCTACGACACTGTTAGCGCCCACACCGCCGTCAATTTGACGCTTAATACCGTCGCCATTGCGCTCTGGGAACATACCGGAATCGACAAACATGCCGGCTTCGACCGCAGCAAAATAGCCGCCCATCTCTTTAATCTGTTCCAGGAACAGTACGGCACGTTCTTTAAGCTCACGAACTACTTCCGGCAACGGGCCATCTTTTTTGAGCTCGACCATGTCCAGAATGCCGTCCAATCCGATCAGCATCTGGTTGGCAGTATTCAAAGCAGCAATGTTATTGTAGTGCCAGGGAACATTACGGCCTTCGTCCGGAGTAATGGTGCTTTGAATGTCGGCACTGGTCAGACGTGAAAGCATCAGGTTCAATGTATGACTGACCGTCGCATCACGGGTATCGGAATCCATATACTTGGTGTTCATTTGAGCACGCATGCGATAGCCTTTAAACAGATCCCGCAAAGCCACAGCATACGGCAAGTCCATGCGCATCGCCGGGAGTGGTGCAACATCTGGCGGAACTGTCGATAAACAAATCTTGTCTTTTGCCATACCGGCCTTAACCGAGAAAGTAGCGTTGAGGCCATGCTGTACCATTAGCTCCGGCATAACTTTCCAGGCATCCCGGGCGGTGGCGTTGGCATTGTGGGCACCGTCGATCTGAGCCATACCGGCGTCCGCCATCAGGCGTTTCGCTTCTGCAGCGTCAACGAAAGAACGTACCATATTAACATTACGGTAAAGCACATTGTACTGAGGATCCTGGTGCGCACCATTAACGCCTTCCTCGGCAAACAGAACGCCAACTTCCGGTCCGGCAACGCCGCTGACGTAGGAATGGAAATTGATGGGACGGCCGACTTCATCTTCAATAAAGTCAAGCGCTTTGCGTGTAGCGCGCAGTTGTTTACGCGTAATCGGAACGCCGCCTACGCCTTCGGGGGTTCCTTCAATTAACCCGTCAAAATGGCTTTGACCTGCGGTACGAATTACCATAATGTGATCTGCACCATGCCAGGCAGCCATGCGCATTCTTCTGATATCATCTTCAAAACGGCCGGAAGCAATTTCGGTAGTGATCACACAATCCGGCTGCGGATTAATGCCGCCAAAGCTCTTGGCTGCCGGCAAAGGAATGCTTTGCTCCATATTTTTGGAAACCTGACGATATTCGAATAATCCAATCTTGGTGTCAGGCGCAAGACGCTCACGCCAGGTCCAGCCTTTACGACGCGGCCTGTAGTGTTCCAGGTCTTTTAATATTTCCGCAACATTGATTTTCTCATCAGCGTGCAATTTCATGCCTTACCCTCACTTTCCAAAGGTTAGATTATCCCAGTGTTTTCCTTCGGCAAGCTCCAAACCGGCTGTCCGAATGGGGATGTTGCGCTCCTGTGCTACCTTCCAGACCACATGGCCGGCACCCTTACCAAGGAGTCCTTTTTCAACACAACGATCCACAATTGCTTTCGCTTCCAGACTGGAAAAACCCATCCGCAAAAGTACCGAACGTTCGATTGACGGAGACGTGTGCGTTTTAGCCAAGTCGATCAGCGGCTGCATGATCTCTTCCGTCAGCGACCAAAAACGCGCCTCTAACTCTGCGTCGCTTAATCCGCTCAGTTTTTTGCGCCTTTCAGAAAAATCGTCTTCCCGAATCATCTCCGCACTCCCCTTTATTCATAATAAGGCTTAGGATAATTTTTTAATTTCCTCAATTACTCTCTCTTTGCTCCAGCGAGTTTCATCCGCCAAGAACTGCAGGTCGACAGGCTCTAAATCTTCAAGGGTATAGCCTTCAATTGCTTTGCGGAGGTAGGAATGCCGTGCGGCATCCAGATCATAATCCACGACACTGATTTGGCTCGGATGCGTCGGTAACACAATGACCTTGCCAGGAACATTCTCACGTGGATCCCCTCTGCGGACTTCGACACCCTGCTGTTTGGCAAACGTCAGCTGAGCTGTCGGATGCTTACCTGCTCCGGTATATTCTGTCTCCTGAACAACTACGATTTGATCGCGATCCATTTCACGTGCGATAGCCAATGTGGCAGCCAGAGAAGTATTACCTGCCGGACCACGTTCAAGACCTTCCAATTGTGCCAAAGCTTCGGTGACATAGAAGACTTCGCCCTGCGTGACCGTAACGTAACGATCCAGGTAACGCAACGCCCTGGCGGCATTTCTGGGAACATCGGCGCGATCTGGCCAGGTAAGGAACGGTACACCGAACCCGGTGTGGCCTGTGGTAAATGATTTGCGGTTAAAATCGCCATCGCTGGCCATATGCAACCCTGAAAGGTCAACACTGGCACCGATGACTTTGGTGTTTAAGCAACCGGCTTTGCGTAAGCCACGGGCAGTACCGGTGACATTGCCGCCTCCGGCATGGGTGACAACCACTGCATCCGGATCCTGACCATATTTCTCGCGGACCTGGGCAGCCAGTTCGGCACCGAGCGTCTCGACACCAGAAATACCAAATGGCGTATAAAGTGAAGCGTTAAAGTAACCAGTCTCTTCGAGCAGCCTCAAAAATACATAGAACAACTCGGGTCCTACAGTAAGCTGCACGACCTCCGCGCCATAGGCCTCACAGGCACGGCCTTTTTCAAGGATTTCCGGTTGCCCGACACCACGGCTATCAAAAACTTCCTGAACAACGATGCAGCCTAAACCGCGCATCGCAGATTGCGACGCTACCGCCGCACCATAGTTGCCGCTGGTGGCTGAGATGACACCTTTGTAGCCGGTCTTTTTGGCATGATATACTGAAACGGAAGCCCGGCGGGCCTTGAAGCTTCCGGAAGGATTGGCAGCCTCATCTTTGATCAGAATACGAGCGCCTTTCCCAGGAGGGGCTGTGCGCCGCACCAGCTCTGTCAGGTTTCTGAGTTCGTAAATTGGTGTATTGCCAACTCCTGTTTCGCGCTGAATCCGGATTACCTCGTCCAGCGAGTATCCGGCTTTCGCCATCATTCCTTCATAATCGAACGCAATCTTGCCGGTATTGAACTCGCTATAATCCATACCAATTGACTGCAGCATGATCTCATTCTTACGCGCCATTACCGCCTGATAACTGTTATCCATCAGATTTGCTCCCCTTTCCGGCATCGGCACCTTCCGCAAGCATTGCACGCAGTTCGGCACCGATTTTCTGCAATTCGGGCACAAATCCGAAACTATGACTATAGGCCGGGTTAGCTTCCACCAATTTTCCGGAAACCGTCCGCCCGGTGCAGGTCTTAATCGTTACAGAATCACCCGGAAAGGCCGCCTTTTCCAAGTAGCCTTTAATCCACATTTCCAAAGGAACCTTTTTGGTGTCTGCAGGTACCTGGGGTGCCCTCTGTTCTGGTTCCAGTATAATAGAATGTACTAAAACCCAGGAACCTGCCGGAATCTCTTTCATAAGCTGCACCCCCATCTGAATTGGATTATTCCAAAAAAGACGAATCCCCCATTCAATGTTACCCTAACATATTCATGGATCGCAAACCATACGATCCCATGAAATCGGTGAATAAAAGACGGCGCATCCGCCTTTATCTGTTATACGGCGGTATGCGCCAGTATACACGCTTGAATAAAAGCTTATTTCACAATACCGAGCTTTCTGAAGTCGCCTAAAACGGCTGACGGCACCGGCAGATCTTTCATGCTGACCAGTCCCGGTTGCGCGGCGATCACTTTCGGTATCATGTTGACGGCCATGGCAATGGTGCCAAGACCGCCCGGGATTTCCGGCTTAATGGCCATATTAATTGAAGGAGTACCTTCAATCCAGATATAGTCACCGGTGTTGACACCTTCCAGATTCGGCAACACCTGTTGCGGATGCTCCAGTTCGATTACAGGCTGTCCATTCATAAAGCCCTGGGCAATATGACGGCATCCTGCAACGTTACCTTTCTCGACTTTTACGTACTTGGTTTCGCGATAGACATTACTGATAATCGGCTCACGGGTCTGCTTAATATCATCCAGCTGCCATCCCAAAGCTGCAGCGATCATATGTAACGATTCCTCAAAGCCAATATGGCCAACGATGCTGCCATCTTTGAGTCCTTTGGCAAACTCCTCGGGAGTTGTGCCGACACCCTGAGTCCTCATAACTGTCGGACCGAATGGAGACAAGTCATTGATGCGGGCTGCCTTGATTTTGGTCACATTCAGACAGACGCCAGTCAAGGCAATGATCAGCAGGTCTAGTACAAAGCCCGGGTTAATGCCGGTGCCCAGTACAGTAACGCCATGCTCCACAGCCAACTGATTAATCTTTTTGGCTAATTCGGGTTCCTGAGCCGCCGGAAAGGACATTTGCTCTGCAATGCAAATGACGTTCGTCTTGGCCCGTACAGCTTTCTCAATCAGCGGAAAAACTTCTTTGGTAAAGGAACCAGTTGCAATAATGGCCAAATCAGCCTTAACATGGCCAAAAACCTCATCGGGATTACCGCTGACTGTTACGCCAACCTTTTTGCCGGTCTCCAATACATCGCCAATGTCTTTACCTACTTTGGCCGGATCCAGGTCGATTGCAGCGACGACTTCGAGCCCCTGCTTTTCGAGCATCAGCTTTGCCATGCCACCGCCCATCGCGCCTAAACCCCATTGAATGACCTTAACGTTGTCCATAATATACCCTCCTGTATTTGTATTTAGCAAACGGCTCCGGTTTTACTCCAGTATTTCACTTAAGATTTTTCAGAGCCGTCTTTTGCACTTTGCCATAGCCGGGCCAGCCGTTCTTTGATCTTAGCTTCAGTCCCGCTGTCCGATGGATGATAAAACTGCTTCGTAATCATTGTTCCCGGCAAATACTGCTGTAACACAAAATGCTCCGGGAAGTCATGCGGATACTGATAATTAACCCCATGGCTCAATCTTGCGGCCCCGGGATAAGAAGCATCCTTTAGATGAGCAGGCACAGCGGAATTTGGCTCATCGCGCACCGCACTTAAAGCGCTGTCAATCGCGCTGACTACTGAGTTGCTCTTCGGGGCACAAGCCACATAGATGGCAGCTTGTGCCAGTGGAATGCGGGCTTCGGGAAGGCCAACAAACTCAACAGCCTGAGCCGCCGAAATTGCGACCACTAAAGCAATCGGATCTGCCATGCCAACATCTTCGGCGGCATGGACCACAATACGGCGGGCAATAAAACGCGCATCTTCACCAGCTTCAATCATTCTGGCCAGCCAATAAACGGCTGCATCCGGGTCTGACCCGCGCATGCTCTTAATAAAAGCGGAAATGACATCATAATGGTTATCGCCAGTTTTGTCGTAGCGGATTTGACGCCTTTGAATAGATTCTTCGGCAATTTCAAGTGTGATATGCCTTTGTCCGGTAGTATCCGCCTCTGTGGTTAACACGGCCAGTTCCAGCGCATTGAGCGCCACTCTGGCATCGCCGTCTGCGATACTGGCCAGGTGCTCCAAGGCGGGCGCATCTACCACCGGATTGAAGCGAGCCAGACCGCGTTCTGCATCTGCAAGGGCGGCTTTAAGAATCGCCATTATGCTTTCTTTGGACAGCGGCTCCAAACGAAAGATACGTGATCGTGAAACCAAAGGCGAGTTTATTTCGAAAAAAGGGTTTTCAGTCGTGGCACCAATCAGAATAATGGTACCATCCTCAACCGCTGGCAGCAGAGCATCTTGTTGTGTGCGATTAAAACGATGAATTTCATCAATAAAAATAATTGTACGTTTGCCATGGAGCTTGTAGCGCTCCTGTGCTTCACCGACAACTCTGCGCAAATCAGCCACACCAGAAGACACCGCATTCAAAGACTCAAAATGAGATGCCGTGTGGTTCGCGATAATGCGGGCTAGTGTTGTTTTTCCTGTACCAGGGGGACCGTAGAATATCAAGGATGTAATGCGGTCGGCTTCGATAGCCCGCCGTAGCAACCTTCCCTGGCTGATGATGTGCTCCTGGCCGATAAATTCGTCTAAGGTGCTCGGACGCATGCGGTCCGCCAAAGGGGCTTCTTTTTTGCGCTGTTGTGCAGCCTGGTATTCAAAAAGATCCATTTGCCAACCCCCATTGTCCCACAAGTCTTTTCTGCATATATTCATTAACTCCTGCATAATGAGGTCACTTTCCTAAGGCCTGTTATTTTTCGGCGTCAGAAGTTATTGTTGTTACTAGCTGCCGATAATCCTGACCGGTTTTACAGGAAATTCGCAGGAAAAAAATAAAACATGTCGAAATTTAGGAACATCATGGCTTTTTTATATCTGGGGAGGCGATCACTTGACCCGCTCCAAATATGCAAATCCCATTTTTTGCGCAACCGTTTTCTTGACCGCCGTCGCCATGCATTTCATTTCCGGTTCATTCTCGGCCGTTAACATCAGGCCACTAACTTTTGAAGTATGGCTGGGTTTTGCATTATTAGGAACTGTGCAGGCATTTTTCACTTTTACATACAAAACCAGTATTCGTATTGCCGGATCCTCAATCGTTCAGCTTACATTCGTAATATTGTTTGGCCCGCAATATTTGATGCCTTTCTTGATAATCTGCTACGGAGTTTACTTTATACTGTACCAGCGTAATGTGTTGAAGTTTCTGAGTAACGTCGGACAACTGACTTTGGCCACCTATGCCTCTTCTTTTATTTACTTCAAGTTGGCCGGTGCCACAGCCACTGTCTACCCTCCTTTGCTTCCTGTTTTCCCGGCCGCCTTTGTTTTTTGGATTATAAACCTCACCGCCGTTTCCTTTATCCGTCTGTTTAGTAATGACGTACCGTTTTTTGAAACATTTAGCAAATCCGCTGGCCCGCATTTGCCGGTCTGCTTTTTATTGCCTTCGGTCGGTATTATTCTGGCCCATGTTTATATAACTTCCTTGCCGGTTTTTATACTGTTCAACATCTGTCTGGCAGTGCTGTTCGTTTTCATCAACCGCTATTTTAAAATGTACGATAAGCTTTACGCTTCATATTCAAGAACAGTCAACAGTCTGACTTCCATCAGTGAACTCAGTGATCCCGAGACTGGCAGACACTCCAGCCGGGTCGCCACCTATGCGGTCATGCTTGCCGAAGCTCTGGGGCTTCCCCGTAAGGAAATCGAACAGATTCAAATTGGAGCTCTTTTTCATGATATCGGCAAAATTGCGATCCGCGATGAAATACTCGGCAAAAGCGGACCACTGACTGCAGAAGAATATGAGATTATTAAAGAACATGCCCAGGCCGGTTACGAAATAGCAGTCAAGGCAAATCTGTCCCAAACAGTGACCGACATTATTAAGTATCACCACGAAAGATATGACGGCACCGGTTACCCGGAAGGCCTAAAAGGTAATCACATTCCCTACACCGCCCGGATCATTGCCATTGCGGATTGCTATGATGCCATGACTTCCGCCCGCTCCTATCGCGTAACCATTTCTCAGACAGAAGCGCTGCGCGAACTGAAGTTTACTGCGGGTACTCAATTTGATCCCCGGATGGTGGATGCCTTTGTGAAGTGCATGGGAGATAATATTAGAGATAATAACTGGCATCGGGTTTCCCAGTTTTTTCAACAACGGTGGGTCGAAGACCAAGGATAACGCCGAACATCTGGGATAATATCGAAAATTTATGATAATTTGGAAATCGGAAGATAAATAACAAGCGGGGTACTCAGCAATGAATACCCCGCTTCTTGTATTCTGGTCTCTTTATATCTCCCAGTGCTTCCGTGTCTCAGTACTCTTAGTCCTGCTTCGAACGCGGGTCAAGGGCATCTCTCAATCCATCGCCCAAGAAGTTAAAGCCAAGCACGGTAATCAGAATGAACAGACCTGGCCAAATTGCCAACCAGGGAACAGTATAGATGTAATCCTGAGCGCCGCTTAGCATATTACCCCAGCTAGGCGTAGGCGGCTGAATGCCAAGACCCAGAAAACTGAGCGATGACTCCCAAATAATATTGCCACCAACCATTAACGTGGCTGAAACAACTGCCGGTGCCATAGCATTGGGAAGCAAATGGCGGAAAATAATGCGACCGGAGCTAACTCCCAAGGCACGCGCGGCTTCAATAAATTCCTGTTGTTTAAAAGTAAGAACCGCGCCGCGCACCAGACGTGCAGTGGACATCCAGCTGAACAGAACCATCAACAGAATAATGTTGCCGACGCTTCCTTTCAGCAGAGTCGAAAAAACGATCAACAGCGGTAACGTCGGAATGGTCATCATCATATCCGTAAACCGCATCAAAACGTTATCAAGAATTTTTCCATAAAAGCCTGCCAGCGCACCAACCATAATACCGAAAAACACTGCTGCAAATGCGGATGCGAAACCGACCAACAGTGAAATTCGGCCACCATACAGTATTCTGGTAAATATGTCACGCCCCAAATCGTCAGTGCCAAAAATATGTTCCCAGCTTGGCGGAGCTTTCATATTACTCAGATCAATAGACTCAAAGTCGTATGGCAAGATCATTGGTCCAAAAATGGCCAGGAGCAACAGCATGATGATCATTATAGCGCCTACAATAGCCAATTTATGACGACGGAACTTCCGCCAGACGAGCTGAAGGTAGCTGAGACTTTCAAGTTCTTCGACGTTCACCACTTTGACTGGCTTAACTGGCTTGGCAGCATTAGCTTTGGCAATGCCTTTAGTTTCCATCTCGGCTCCCCCCTTTAATCATATCTGACGCGAGGATCAACTACTGCGTACATGATATCGGCCAGCAAGTTCCCGACAACAACCATAATGGCGCTGAACATCAGACTTGCCATGGCAACCGAATAGTCTTTATTCATAACAGAATCGTAGGTCATTCGGCCAATACCGTTCCAGGCAAAAACAGTTTCCGTCAAGGTAGCGCCACCAACCAGGCTGGGAATCGACATGGCCAGCAAAGTAATCATCGGAATCATGGCGTTGCGAAAAGCGTGTTTGTAAATAACTACGCGTTCCTTCAGGCCTTTCGCTCTGGCAGTTCTGATATAGTCCTGGTTGATAACCTCCAGCATTGTCGAACGGATAAATCTCATCCAACTGGTGATGTTATGCAAACCAAGCACAAAAGCAGGCATAATTAGATATTTTAAGCGTCCCCAGCTAAAAATACTGGCCGTGGAACCGATATCCATCATCCCGCCAGGGGGCAGCAGCGGCCCTCCGGATGAATTTTTTAAGAAAATGGAAAAAACCAGTATCATCATAAGTCCGAACCAAAATGTTGGCATCGCCTGCCCGATAAAAGCAAAAACTGTCAGTAAATAATCTGCGAATGAATACTGCCGTCGGGCAGAAAAAATTCCTAAAGGTACTGCAATCAGCAGGCTAAGCAACAACGAAGCTGTCATCAAAACAAGTGTATTTGGCAGCCGCTCTCCCACAATCTGTATCACAGGGACTTTCCAGTGATAAGAAAAGCCTAAATCCCCATGCAATACCGCTTGTCTCAGCCATTTATAATACCTGAGCGGAAATGGATCGTCAAACCCCCAAACCTTCTTCAGTCGGGCAATGTCTTCCGCCTTGAGATTTGGATTTCCCATAACCATCATATCAATCGGATCGCCGGGCATTAGAAACATAATAAGAAAGATTAAAATGGACAAAAAGAATAATAGCGGTATCATCTGTAGAATGCGGCGAATGAGGTATCTTTGCATATTTTTCCCTCCGCTACCACACGAAATGGTGGCCGGGGGCTTCCCCGGCCACCTTAAAGCTCAGAATGATTTAGTTTGCCCAGGACCAGTTCTGAACGTTCCAGGTGATTGGTGTGGTGTTACCAGTCGGCATGACGTTCTTCAGGCTCTTGTGTGTAGCACTGACATCAACCCTGAAGTAGAGAGGAATTGCTGGTAGTTCTTCAGCCCACAATACCTGGTGCTCATGGAACAACGCGATGCGTTTTTTCTCGTCAAGCTCTTTCAGGATCGCACGGCAGAGCTCGTCGCTCTTCGCATTGCGCCATCCGGGACGGTTCTGTCCGGCATAGGAGTTTTCAGCAGTCGGGATCTGCGAGCTGTCCCACAAACCATACGGGTTGGTGGTTGGCGGGCTTGTCCAGGCGTACATGGTCATATGCTCGAAATTGCGCATCGGGCTTATATCACCAAAGAGAACGGTGCTCGGGACGTTCTCAATCTTCAGCTCAACGCCGATCTTCTTCCACTGATCCTTAATAATCATTTCGACTTTTTCACGGACTGCGTTACCAGCAGTGGTATGGATCGTGAGGATCATCTTTTCGCCTTTGGCATTTTCCATTATGCCATCGCTGCCCTTCTTCCATCCAGCAGCGGCAAGCAGTTCAACAGCTTTGGTCGGGTTGTATTCATACTGTTTGACGTTCGGGTTATAGCCGTAATGCTTCGGCGGCAAATAGGAATGTGAGACAAACTGTTTGCCTTCGAAGAGGGCGTCCACCATCGCCTGACGGTCAATACCGTATACGAGAGCCTGACGGACTCTCTTATCCTTCAACCAGGGGTTATCGAGGTTAAAGTCGATGTGCTCCCAGGTAAGGGCGGTGGTAAACTGTACCGTATAGTCAGTAGCCCGTTTCTGGTCTCTGATCATCTTGTCAAGGGCAAGGCCTTGGTCCAAGGTGAGACCGACCGGATTCAGCATGTCAACGGCACCGGCCAGCAAGTTAGCCATCAAAGTGTTGGTGTTCGAGATGAAGCGGAAAATGACGGTCGGAACTTTTGCCTTTTCAGATCCGGCATATTTCGGGTTCGCAACAGTGACCAAATGGCTGCCACGTACCCACTCTTTTACCATATAGGGGCCGTTTTCGAATGCGACTTTCGTGAAATCGGCCTCGGCAAATGCCTTCGCGCCACTCTTAACAATCGGTTCAAAGATATGTTTCGGGATCGGATTATAATCAAGACCAAGGTTGGCCAAGTGATAAAGCTGTTTGAAATGCAGGACAAACGTATATTTGTCCTTGATCTCAAATTTCTCGATCAACTCACTGACTTCACGGCTGGGTACGCCAAGATCATCGTTCATAATGACTTCCCAGGTAAATTTGAAGTCTTCAGCAGTGATCTCTTTGCCATCACGCCAACGCAGACCCTTCTTAAGTTGCCAGGTTACCTGCATTTTTTCGCCAGGAAGCACTTTCCAAAGGCCATTTTCAATCGTCGGGATTTTAGTGGCCATCTGCGGGAAAAGTTTCCAGTTGGCATCGCGCTCAAGCAGATCGTCGGTAAGTCCGCCGACAGCCTGACTTGTTGCCGACATGTCGGAGAGCATGTTGTTCAACGTATCAGGTTCTTGCGCCATACCGATGATAATCTCTTTGAGGTTACGCGCTGCAAAACCATTGGCAATGAGTGCTAGGGCAAGGACTAGTACCATCGTAAGGGTAATTGCTAACCTTTTCTTCATCAACCTATCCCTCCATCTTTAAACTGTTTCTGGTACGCAAAAAGTATTTTTTGACAGGCTTGTTCTCACCTCCCCAAATAGCGTGGAAATCAGGCTTTGAGTTAATATAAAGAGACCTGCCCCCTAGACTAGCGACTTTAAATGGGGTTTGTTGGGGCAAACGTAAACCCTTGAAGCTTAAAATTCTTTATTTATCTGGAAAATCCTTTTTTCATTTTGCTGTTTGACGGTATTTTTTGAATTTATTGGGTATTCTTCGAAACCCGAAATAATCGTATTACGATATGTTGTAACGATGTGTTATCATTATGCAATCGCGTTACGCTAGAGCATTGCAGCGGTCTGTTGGAGAATTACTTGCAGGCCTTTGGCAATCACTTCACATGCCATACTGGGCATCATATTTTTTGCAGCTACCGCTTGTTCCGGAAGCGCAGGAACATGGATAAATCCAGCCGGAATGTTTAGTTTTTTCATATTAAGATAGTGCAACGCCAGATACATGGTCTGGTTGCAGAGATAAGTACCGGCAGTGTTGGAAATTTCCGCCGGAATGCCACCTTCAATCAGATGATTCAAGGCCAGCCGGATTGGCAAAGTTGACCAGTAGGCTGCCGGACCGTCTGCAATAATAGGTTGATCCCTCATGATTCGGCCGGCATTGTCTGGTATTGAAAAATCGAGAATATTCAAGGCCACACGCTCCAGAGAAATGGCACTCCTGCCTGAGGCTTGTCCGCATAAAACGAGCGCATCCGGCTGGCAATCGTCCAAGAGGTCAAATAATCGCTCTTGAATCACGGCGCTATCAACCGGTAGCATGGCGGTTTCAATAGTGCAGCCCCATCTGTCTAGTGGTGTCTCACGCACATAGCAGACTGCTTCCCAGGCGGCGTTGATTCCCAACCCTCCGAACGGCTCGAATCCCGTTAGTAATAACTTCTTCATGATCTTCACGTCCTTTCCAGGCTATCCAAGCCATCCATGCTATCCAGACTATTGCAGCCGCAGAGTTTCATTCACACTAAAATGGACTTGTGGTTTCGTACCGGCATATTTATAATTCCAGGTCAATGGCGGGTTTTCATACCCGGTGGCAATATGAAGATCATGTGCGGGATAAGTGCCATAATAATCAAAGCTGATGGTCTTGCGTCCGTTAAGTATGTACGAATAAGTCGGCTCTACAGGCACCCACTGATATGATTCGAGGAATATTTCAGTCCAGACGTGATGTTTATCGCTGACATTTCTCCTTAAAGCTAAATCACCGTGTTCTTCGGTATTGTAACGGAAGCCATAAATCAGCCTGGCGGGAATACCTACTGCGCGGCATAAAGCCACATACAAATCAGCGTAATCCTGACAAGTGCCCCGTCCGCTATTTAGCGCATGCAACGCCCCTCTTCTTTCGCCGCTACTGAGATCGTATTTCATATGGCTATTAACATAGGAAAAAAGCAGGCGCGACATTTCATATGGATTTTTTACATCGCCAACGACCTGATAGGCGCAGTTGATAATCGCCGGATGATCGCTTTCGATACCTTCCTCCGGCAGCAAATAAGCTGATAGTGCAGACGAATCTGCTGGCAGACAGGCTTCCGGGTCGATCCGATAAACCGGACGGCTATTACGAATTCTCATATTAATATAAAAACGCTGGTAATCTCCAGCCGCCAGCTGATCTAAATGCACCTCAGCATACCATGTGTCATTTCCGGCATTCTGAATGTTAACCGGCGGCAGGGCGTCAATTCCCAGTATCTCCTGACAGTAAAGCGGCTGACCCTGAATCAGTGGCATATTAACATTTACATCTGTAAGCTCTTTATTACTAACAAGCGTAGCCACCACTTCCAGTATCAAATCACGTGTGTTATATAATGTGAGTGGCTGAAGTTGATTAGCCTGTACAGCTTTGATATTCGCGAAAACAGCCAAAAAAAGAGACAGTATAATGCAAAGCCATAAGCCGCTGATTCTTCTCTGTATCAAGCATGTCTCTCCTTTCTCGCAGCGGGAAATGTTTGGCAGTTATTGCTGATGCCTTTTCGACATTCTGTTCTCATTCCCCTTTTGAAAATATGCATCAATCACAGAAATGTGCGAAATACGGCTTGTTTCAAGATAATCTCACCGCACAATGGAATAATTATATCGCTGATAGTTAAAATAGTTGCGAGAAACATTATCCTGTTATGGTTTTGATTAGTGTTTTAGAAAGGCAGGGCAATCATGCAAGATCGGTTTTTGAAGGGAGCTTTGGTGGGGGTCTGTGCAGGCCTTATCATGTTGCTGGTATCATTAATCCTCAGCTGGTTGAATCTGTCTGACATCCAGGTCCTGCAAATAGGCGCCCATATTTTTGTCTCTAGTATTGAAGGCGCACAACTGCTTGGCATCCTGCTGGGCCTATGTGTTCATACGGCCTTCGGGGCCCTCTTTGGAATAGCTTTTCAGATGGTCTTATGGGGCTTTGGAAAAGATCATCTCTTCATGAAAAGTATAGTTTTCAGCATCTTTGTCTGGCTGTTTGCCGGTGTGATTTCTAATACATTGAACCTCATCAATCACCCTTCTCCCAATGTTAAATCTGCACTCAGCTGGCTATTGTCCCATCTGTTTTATGGACTAGGATTATCTGTCATCACTTTATGGCTGGATCGCAGGGCGGCTGCAGCCCATGCCGGAGAATGATGAAAAGCTTTGCGGTATTCCAGATAAGCTGCAGCTCCTGAAATGAAAGCGAAAAAGACCCACCCTGCCAATGTGGCTGCCACAGTACCATTCAGGCCTCCAAAATGCGGATGAGTAAGCGCATAAAGCAAGGCTGTTTCAACCAGGGCATCCACAAAGGAAACTGCCAGAACAGTCGTATTTTTGCGCAGACCATTCAAGATGGCAATGGAGATTGCGCCGGTAAAGGCACAAGGCAATGCCAGGGCCAGAATTTTGATATATTTACCGGCTGCAGCTGTCCCATAAAGCGCCTGGGCAATCTGCGGACCATAGGCAATCAATACCACAAAAGAGACTACTCCCAGGGCAACTGCCCCGTGATACGCTTTGCGCAGCTTATTAGACAAATCGGCTTTTTTGTGGGAGTCTCCCCCGCTGGCCGCCGAAATCACCGGCAATAAGGCAGAAGCTGCCGGAAATACCAGTACCTGCGGGAAAAACACAATCGGCTGTGCCATACCGAATAATTCTCCCATGGCTCTGGTAGCCTGCTCCATGCTATATCCGCACTGAAAGAGTCTCCGGGGTACAATCACTACATTAGCCATATGGAGTACGGAACCGATCAGGCCACTAAGCATTAGAGGCAGCGACAACATGATCATGCCTCGCAACAGAGGGGCTGCATCTTGGATGTGAGTGAGGCAGGAAAACGGTTCCTGCGTCTTGCAGGTGTGCCGGATAGGCGCGGACAGGTGTGGGCACGGCACAGACGCTTTCTCAATTCTTCTGAAAAGGACCAACGCCGCAAAACCGGCAATTTCAGCAGCCGCCGAGGCAGCCATGGCGGCTGCTGCCTGCAGAGGGGCTGTTTGGAATCTGGAAATCAAAATCCAGGTCATACCAATCCGGACAATCTGCTCAACAGTCTGTGAAATCGCATACGGTTTCATATTGCTGCAACCATGGTAATAGGCCTGCAAAACAGCAGCTTCACATGAGAAAATGAGTGCGAACGGCATAAAGATTAATGCCGGCGCGACTCTGGAATCTGCAAAAAAGCGCGATGCCAGCCATTCACGCAAACTCCAAAGCATTATTGATGCGACCGTTGCCAATATCAAAATAACCGTCGCCGCAATCCGACGGACTTGCTCCGCCTTCTCAACCGCACCGCGGGCAAGATAGTCAGCCACTAATGTTGTCAGTACGGTTGGCATTCCAATCGTGACTATGACGGCAATCAGACGGTAGGCTGGAAAAACCATCTGGTAGAGTCCGAGTGCCTCGGCGCCCGCCAGCCTGACAATGATAGTCCGGTTCGCGAACATGGCCAGCCAGACTCCTAACGAGGAAGCTGTCAGCGTTAGATAGTTCTTTAAAATCGGTCTGCGCAAAGGTATCCCCCAATTCTTTGGATGCTAAACCTTATGCGCTAAAAAGTAGTTCAAGAATCCCCTTCTAAAAGATATTGCCTAATCCGGGCAAGTCGCTCTGATACATGTGATGTGCGAAACTGCGCGCCACTTTCGCCTCCGCAAGGGCTTCTTCCCTTTGATGCCGGGCAGCGAAAAACTGTGTTCTGATGATCATTTCAAATAATGCATCAATTTCGTCATGTTCTTTAAATGGCTCCCAAACGCTGCTGGCTTTATCCCAGGCATTCTGGAGCAAGTGGCTGCAGTCCGCGGCCTCCGACCAGTCCTCTTGCTCAATGGCATTGATTAGCGCATCCAGACTGCGGATCACTTCCAGAGCCGAATTCTTCACTAGCATGTACGACCAGAAACCGAATGCGCCAATTAACAGCGGTATCATGACTACAATAACAACGGTCTTCATCACAGGCGCTGCACCATATTCAGCGCTTACGCGGCTCCTTTCTTAACTCTTTGCCAGACCCCTTTTTAGGCTGACAGTAGAATTCGCCTGTCGGATTCAGGATGGCAATGATTAAATCTCTGGGACTGTCAAACCCTGCCTTGCGAATTTCGTTTCTTAACCACTCTTCACTGCGACCTGTCTTTTCAAGATTTCTCTTATTGATTTGCCCATCGATCACCAGTGTATATGACAAACCCTCATAGGGCGCGGTCAGCCCCATGTCCTTCAATGTGACAGGCCGCTTGTCAGCCTTGGGTATTATGCTGAATTGCCCGTTCGTTTCAAAAATGGCAAACTCGACGTCTTCAATATTGGCATAACCGTTAATGCGCAATTGCTCCAGCAAATCGTTCAGATTCAGCTTTAGCCTGCTTAACTCGGATTGAATAATTTTCCCGTTCTCAACTACCACCGATGGCCGACCGCATATAATTTCGCGTGCCTTGATGCTTTTCAAAGAAAGTACCGATAGACCTACTTGAAATGAAAAAACCAGCAGAATCGGGATAATACCATAGAACAGAGGGATGCCGGTATCTTCCATTGGAACGGCAGCCAAGTTGGAAATCATGACAGTCACTGCCAGTTCATAAGGCTGAAGTTCTCCTACCTGCCTCTTACCCATCAGCCGCACCACCAAGACAACTAGCAAAAAAAGGATCATTGTGCGGATAATTGTAATAATCATTGCATCCTCCGCCCACTGCCACCTATACTCGTTTGTAGTATTGCCCAAAATAAAAATTCCCGGTCTGTCAGCTGTCAGACCGGGGAATTCTTTTTTGGCGTCACATGCCACATATGGAAGCAACATTACGCATCTAGGATACTGGCTCACGCAGCTCGCACCGCCTGCTCAGAGCATCACAGCCACAATACTGCCTTTTCCAAGATACTCGCCGGGTGCCATTCCCCAATGGTAAGCGATGCGAAAGCGCATATACCAGGTGTAGTTTCCATTGGCAATATTTTTCTGGATAAGTGAACCCGAAGTATATTCCGTCCCGGCCAAAGTAGCTGACGTGCCAAACTGCCAGGACAAAGGCGCTGAGTAACCATCCACAGTCTGCAGTGCAGTTGGCATTGTAATCATAAGATCCCATGTAGTAGAAGACTCAACCCGCAGAGTGTAAATTGCGCTTTCCAAATAGACATCTGAATCATCCTCTGCCGGACCAAGCGTATGTTCAGTTCCATCCCAAGAAATCGTAGTGCTGTCCCTGCCCTCAAAGAGAATCCACCAATCCCAGGTTGAAGCATCATTGAAGCTGATAGTCAGAAAGTCAAGAATGCCTGCTGTAATACCTACCTCAATGATCTCAGCATTGGCAATGAAAGACGCTATTAAGAAGCCCATGAGCACCAGGAAGAAAGTTTTACGCATTTTCATCTTTCATCAATCCTATACAATTATTGATTCGCCATGGCGTTAATCGACTGCACGCCAAAATCGCAATCAGCATGATCCGGACTTTCTACACTAATCTCTATGGTAATGCCGGTAATGGCAACAGAAACTGCGACGTCTTTGTCATCGTCCCCGGTTTCCGCTGCCAGAGCAATCTCGGGCAATGTCACTGTATCCAGAGTAAGAATGTATGTTCCTATAGCTAGGCCTTCCAGATAGTAAAAACCAAGCGCATCGGTATAAATACCACTGGGCTCACCATTGATTAAAATCTGCACCCCGGGCAGTGGCTGATCAGCCTCGTCAAAGACCCCATTACCGTTTTGATCAAGGTATACATAGCCACTGGCAGTACCCCAAAAGCTTAGTGGCATTTCATGCCACAAACTGGTTTGATCTTCGACTGTGACCAGCCAAGGTCCTCCTGCCAATGAATACTGGATCGGAATACTGGCAGGCAGCACCCGTAGCGAGTATTCTCCTGGCTCAATCCCTCTGAAAATATAAATTCCCTGCAGATCAGTGACGGTTTTCCATGGCCCCAGTTCCACTGTCAGGCCAGCAATGCCAGGTTCTCCTGAATCCTGTCGGCCATTGCCGTTATCATCTCTGAAGATTACACCTGCGACAATGTTACTTTGCCCGGCTATTCCTTCTGGCACCGCAGTGACTGCTCCCGGGAATAGTAGTAGCGACTTATTAAACTTCAAAGAAATTGTCAGAGACGGCGCTGCCGGTCTGGCAGTATAGGCCACTTCCGCTTTCCAATCTGAACCGCTTTTATCTGACAAGGTCACCTTGAACTCGGGAAAGAATTCATAATGATCATCGCCGGCCAGAAAAATACCGGTTAGACCGACTGAAGACAACGCATTACGCTGCCAGTATGCCCGCCACGTAATTCCTGCTGATACGCTGGTCGCCCTTTCCGATAACGGCAGGAAATAGCGATTGGGAGATAAATAGTCCAGTGTAAAGCCAAGAAAATGATCCTGTGCCACGGGCAGATCATAGCGCAAAGTCCCGCCCAGTTTAGTAGCAGTGGATGCACCCACAGTTCCATACAATTTTGCTCCCAGTTTGGAGGCATCACTAAAAATAGCCGTCACATTTGCTTCTCCGGAAAATGTATACCGGGAACCTTCCTCTTCAGACAATGACCAGCGTAGATTGGCTTCGGTCTTGGCTGTCAGTCGGCGGCCAAAATAGCTGCCAGCCAGTGAAAAAACGCTGCCCCAGGGGTTTGGATTGGAAGGATCGTGCCACATTCTGGCCTGAGTACCAAAAGAAAATCCGGAATTGAATGACTGGTTATAACGCAGAGACAAGTGGTGTACCCATATTGAATCGCTTGTCGGTTCGCTCTCCAGGTTATACCAGAAATTCAGCAAAGAACCCTGTACTGGATTCCAGGCGGCAGTCAGGTTCCCACCGTATCTGTTTTCAGGTTTTTCTGAGCCCGGCAGGTATAGATGGGGACCAAAATAATAGATGGTTCCCTGAATACCGAATTTCGCTCCGGACCACCGAACGGTAGCCCGTGCGCCAATATCTTGAGTCGAATCCGCCGCCAAAGAAGGCTGTCGATTATTACCATACATTAAATCAAGGTTCACACTGGTGTGATCCGAATAAAACAGCAATGATCCATTGACCAGATTATTAATGAATGGGCTATCCGCTGGCGATGTTTCTTTAACCGGAGCGCTGCGCACAAACATGATCCTGCCGGTCAACCATGGCTGAATACCATAGCGCCAGTCCGTTCCCAGCAGGTACTGCGTTTCCGGCTCAAACCATGCCTTATTGGCAAGCATTCCAAAAGCGGCCGTAAATCTGCTGCTGCCATATTCTTCGGTAAGCGGCGCAGCGGATACTTCCCGGGCGATCGTTTCATAAACCGTTCCATCCGGATTAATGATCTTCAGGATCAGCAAAGTAGTCCCAAAAGCTTTCAGTGGAATATTACGGAATGAAAACTCCCCGTCGGACACCTCCACCGATTCATAAAGCATTTCGTCAATATACAGTTGCGCGATAGCCCCAACCGGTGCCATCCCGCTCCAGTTGTATTTCTGATAACTCATTTCTTTCTCAGAGACTTCAGGTATTCCAAAGGCTACGCCTCTTAAGTATGTTTCGGAGAGAAAACCTGGAAAGCCAAGTGTATAATCACCTAATACTAATTGCAGCTGTTCGCTTTGATAGTTCAGGGCTAGCTCCTTGAGAGCGAAAGGCTGAATGGTACTTCCACCAACCAGCGCAAAGCGCCAATCGAGGGGAACTCCCGGAATGCCAAATGGCGCTCCGAGCTTCAAATGCCAGTCAGTATTTTTTAAATCAGAGCTCAGAGAGAAAGCTACATATAAAGGGCCATGAATCTGGCTGCCATTAGTCCTGTCGGCGGAAAGTGATATACCCGACAAGTTTTCAGACTGATGGCGATCTCCTTTATAGGCATCAATTGTCAAATCAAGAGTTTGGTTGACAAAATCCCATTCAGCAGCATATCCCAAAGCCTCCCGCACAACCATCAGAGGCACATAAGGCATGGCATTATGAACGGCCGGAACGGGATTCAGCGCCACAGGTTCATTCATTCCGATAATCATTAGTGCGGCATTGATATCAATAACGCAGGTAATGTCATCTGACAATCGGGAGAATGACGCCGTTCCCTCTTTGAGGTTCCAGGATACCAGGGTATCTGTCAGATTAGCCAGCTCCACAAGTGGCACAAGGATTTCTGTATCGCGCATCAAAACCTCAAAAAAGCTGTTGACTTCGTGACCATTTACCCTCAGGCTAATCACGGCAGAATTCTCTGCAGCATAAACCGGTACCGTCGAAAGCATAATCATAGCTGCGCTGAAAAGCAGTATTATTATTTTTGTCATGGTTTCCCGCAACATAGACTTCATTGACGGCTCAACCGTTCCTTTCATTGCCTTTGTCTACTGCAAATCTATCTCAAAATCCCGGCGGAATACTGTGCTTACACCCTGACAGGCGATCTCCAAATGGAGTCTGTAATGGCCGGGCTCTAATTCTCGTGTGCCATTGATAGCAAAGTTCATTTTCTTCCCAGGCAGCACTACCTGTTCATTTAGGTTTCTTTCTTCGACAATTTTGCCATCCTGATCATAAAGTTTATATTTCCCTGACAACCGACAATGCGCATTTCCGGTGGCTGTCACAGCATATTTGACTTCTGCTTGTTTCTGCTTGTTTAGTGCGGTTTTTTCCAAAGTTAGATCAAAAGTGCGTGTCACCGGTTGAACGGCAACATAGACGGTTACGCCGACTTCAGTTTTGACTGCCATGCCTGTATTACCGTAAGAGGGAGAAAAGAAAATGATACCGCGTCTTTCACCCGGCGTAGCATTCTTCGGCACCGCCACACTGAAACGCACCACCTGGTGCCCATTTGGCTGAATGGTGAATTGGCGCGGGTTAAACTTCAACCAGGATCCGAGACTGGTATCCAAAGTACCGGCTACTGAGGTTGATAAATTCCCGGCTGCATCCAAATCCCAGTCCTTCACAATAGCCACACATTTCAATACATCCCGGGTTGGATTCGAGACAATGATAGCGCCGCCGTCCTTCTGCCCTGGTTTAACCTGCAAAATAAATCTGGACGGCTTCACCTGAAGACTAATAGCGGAAACTGGCAGAAACGCAAAAAAGGCCGCAATGATGGTGCCTATTAAAAATACTAAGCGGCGTTTCAAATCTGCTCATCCTTTCATTTGGAAGAGAAGAGGGCCGGGAACATACCCGGCCCGCGGGACCTACCCGGCCCCTCAAATTAAAATGTAGCGGCTTCGATCGAAACGGAGCCTGTGTATGTACCAGGATATACTCCCCAGTGATACGGGATGCGGAATCTGATGTACTTTGTGTAAGCGCCTGTATCGATCGTGGCTGGCTGATCTACGAGAGCCACGTTGATGTCAGTACTATAGGAGACCCCTGCCAGAGTGGCTGTATCGCCATACTGCCATTCGAGATCAATAGTCTTGCCATCTTCGTTGGTGAGAACATCGTCGCCAGTGATGGTCAAATCCCATGGTTCAGTGCTGCGTACTTTCAGCGTATAAATGCTGGTCTCAACATAGGTTTCGGTATCATCGGTCGGCTGAGCAGTAATATCAGCCCATTCGATGGTCGTGTTGTTATCTACCGCCGTGCCCAAGAAGTCCACGCCGGTTACATCGTTAAAAGAAACCAGCAAAATCCCAGGCACCCGCGCGATGAGATCAACGTTGATGGTAGCAGCATAGGCGGCACAAGAGATTACTGACACCATTATGGCAACAATGAAAAAAACCTTACGCAATATACTTCCCTCTCGCTTTCTTTAGTAGATTTATTTAGTTTTTATATATTATCAGGCCGAAAGCCTGTTTCTTCCAACCTAATAATAATCAATCTTAAACTTAATGGCACCGCTATAAAATCCCGATGCATAGCTGCGCACGCTGTGTCCGGTAATCCGAAAATGAACTCGCAGTGTGGTTGAGCCAGTCCCGGAAGCTACAACAGACCATTGTGGGTATTTTTGCAGCGGATGCCAGGCAGACGTTCCTTCACAGCGATATAAGAGGGCGCTGGCCTCAATTACCATCAGATTACTGCTGAGCAGTTCATCCTGGCAGGCAACTGACAGTTTCCAGCTGCTATTACTATTGATAGCAATTTCTACATATCCGTAAAGATCTTCTTCCGGCCCGTTCTGACCAGACAGGTCGATGGAAGGCTGCAGGCAGCTTATGCTTGTCCATTCTGACACTTCAATGGATGCTCCCAGTTCACATGAAACAGACTCCTGATTTGATTGAAACATAAATCGGATGGTTGTTTCATAAATCCCGGCGGCATCATCTGCCAGAATATGTGCTGTGAAATTTAAGGTGATCGAATGATTGCCAGCCTGGTAGCTGCCGATTGGCTCCCAGCGGTTTCCGAAACTGAATGGCCTATAACTTGCAGTGCCCTCTACCAACCCCAGTCGGCTGGATGGCAAGATCCTTCCGCTCGAACTGCGCAACGGGCTGCATTGGACATATAAAGTACCTGAAGCTTTGCTATGTAGTTCCAGATTCACTGACTGTACAGTTCCCAGATCGGAAAAGTTTGATGGTTTCAATCCTGTCCATTCGATCCTTTCTGCGGCTGGATCAGAAATGCGCAGGATCAACCCGGAAGAAGAGGAGAAAGCAGGAGAAGTTGAAGCTGCTGCTACAGTGTGCGTGGCATATAACAGCGCCGTGCCCAAAACCAGTAGCAAAAAGAATCCGGACGCACGCCGCAAGAGCATCCACCCCTTCCACAATCTATCATTAACTGAAAATTATGCCTTCTTTCACATTATGAAATATTACCATAAGAAGGCATAAAAGTAAAGACATCATTCTTATTCGAATTAATGTGAATAAAGCCGAATAATGAGCTTTCTTTACACTCTTCATCTCACCAGTCAAATCTGTAATGATTACATACCAGTAATGATTATAATCACGAAAAACAATGTTATTATATCATGGTTATTCCCCTAATAAAATACTATTTCCGTTAAATTTCGGCACTCATTAATGGCTATAATAGCGTATTGCATTCTGATGCTGACAGCCGTATACTTTGATAATGAGAATCTTGATGCCCGAGCTGTTCTGAAGGAGGAACCTTTTTGACCTTACCCAACATTGAATCTCAAGACCAGAAACACATCCGCAATATTGCCATTGTAGCGCACGTCGACCATGGCAAGACCACCCTGGTGGACGCCATGCTGAAGCAAGGCGGCGCTTTTCACGCGCGTCAGAATGTTGTGGAACGAGTAATGGATCGCGGTGATCTGGAACGTGAGCGAGGTATCACTATTCTTGCCAAGTGTACATCAATCACCTACCATAACCTTCATATAAATATAGTCGATACTCCTGGCCATGCTGATTTTGGCGGTGAGGTGGAACGCATCGTCAGAATGGTGGACGGAGTGCTGTTACTCATCGATGCAGTCGACGGGCCAATGCCCCAGACGCGCTTTGTCCTGCGTAAAGCGCTGGAGGCAGGACTGGTCCCAATTGTCGTGATCAACAAGATTGACCGTCAGGGTGCCCGTCCCTGGCAAGTTGTTGATGAGACTATGGAATTATTCATCGAACTGGGTGCTGACGAAAAACAGCTTGATTTCCCGGTAATCTTCACTAATGCACGTGAGGGACGTGCATCGGCTGATCCAGAACAACTCGGACCTGATCTGCAATTACTCTTTGAAACCATCAAAGATAAGATTCCGGCACCACCAGGACAGCCGGACGCTCCGTTGCAGTTATCAGTGACGATGATCGATTATGACAATTATGTCGGCAGAATGGCCATTGGCCGCATTGCCAATGGCACAATCCATGAGAAGCAAACCGTGGCTGTCTGCGGAAAAAACGGAGAAACTAGAACTGCCAACATTACCGGGTTATTCGTATTTCAGGGGCTCAAGCGCGTACCGGCAGCCATGTGCAGCACCGGTCAAATTGCTGTATTGACCGGCATCAGCGATATCGGCCTTGGCGAAACAGTAACAGATGCGGAGCATCCGGTTCCGTTGCCGAGTGTGAATATTGACGCCCCCACCATGAGCGTCCATTTCTCCGTCAATAAAAGTCCCTTTAGTGGTAAAGACACAGAATATGTCAGCTCTCGTAAGTTGCGCGAGCGCCTGTTCCGTGAAGCGGAATCCGATGCTGCCCTGCATGTTGAGGCCACCGAATCGCCGGATACTTTCTACGTCTCAGCACGTGGTGAACTACACCTGTCTATATTAATGGAAACGATGCGACGCGAAGGATATGAGTTTGAAGTATCCCGTCCCGAAGTCATAGCCAAAGAAGTGGACGGTCAAAAGCTGGAACCCTTCGAGCGTGTTCTCTTCGAGGTTCCATCGGAGTATGTCGGTTCTGTGATGGAGATTATGGGACCGCGCCATGGTCAGATTATTGCCATGCATCAGGGTGCAGTTACTGCCCGGATAGAGTTTATTGCGCCTACCCGCGGACTTTTTGGCCTGGCTTCCGAATTCCTGACGACGACTAAAGGTATGGGCACGGTATTCCATGCTTTTGAAAAATACGACACCTGGGCAGGAGATATTCCCGGGCGTACCAGAGGTTCACTGGTTGCCTTTGAAACTGGTATCGTAAACTCCTATGGCGTAGAGAACGCCCAGATACGCGGCGAATTATTCGTGGCTCCAGGCGATGAAGTATATCGCGGCATGATCGTTGGCGAAAACTCCCGTACTGAAGATTTGATGATCAATGTCTGCAAGGCGAAGCGCCTGACCAACATGCGTTCCTCAACCGCAGACATCGCTGTCAAGCTTGAGCCGCCACGTCTTATGCCCCTGGAGGCATGTCTGGAGTTTATTAATGATGATGAATTACTGGAGATTACCCCCAAAGCCCTGCGCATGCGCAAGCGGCACATCGGCTGATCTGGCATGCGCGTAATGCGACGCCTTGTGTGCAGCACCTCGTACGCGGCACCTGTGTGGGACGCCAGTGTGAGACACCTTGTGTGCGGCGCACCCGAGACCAGCGGCAAGCCGCCATTCCATTACGCAAAAAGCAAACGGAGCCTTACAGCTCCGTTTGCTTTCATAATTAATAGTGATATGAGCAATTAAGCCCTGCGGGCCCTAACCCCTATCTCCTGCCAGAGGTCTGAGCGCACGTCAGACTGTCGCCCGTTCACTATCTGTTACGCCCGATCCTCAGATAGGCAGCGATGTTTGCTCCGGCTTCCACTACTGGCTCCAATACCGGCTTGATGCTGGTCAGAATGGTGGTAACCCCAGGTCCGTGCCCGGCCAGGAGACAGTCGGAATGAATGACTACGCCAATGCTCATGGCACCGCTGCGATAACTGCGTCCATAAGTATTGTCGGCATCTTCCAAGGCTACAAGATCGCCCAGCTTGAGTCGATCAAGGCCCAGTCTCTTAATTTCCTCCTGATCCTGGGTCGTGATGTCATAGTCGCCGGAAGCGACGTCTGAAGAGCCAATTCCTGATCCCATCAGCTTCCCGGGAATTTTGGCAACTACCGGAACGAGCAGTCGTCCGTTCTTTTCCACCAGCTGCAACTTATCAAGCAAGTCGGGATCAAGGTTGTAGACCATCACATCAGGATAATCACAAAACTGCAATCCCTGTCCATATGCTTTAATCAGTATTTTATCTTCAATGGCCATTTTCTCGAGATCTTCATCGGCGAAGTCGACCAGAACATGTTCAATTCCGCCATGTGTACCTGTTACTGTACCAATCGCCCCTTTTGCGTCTCCGGTAATGACACGGGCTTTGTTACCGATACAGGCCAGGACGTTTAGTGCAGAATTCTTGCCGTCGCGCCGATTGTCGATGTTTGCCGCCATTGATACGCCGGGCTCTATATGATCGCCGGCCCATCCAAAAGCTGGGTCACCTACTTTAACGTTATAGGTAACTCCTCCCACCCCGGGAAGAATAAACGGCCGTCCCTGATAATCAACAGAAAACCCGTGAGATTTTACCGGTGGTGCGATACTTCCCTGGATTGACTGCATAACTAAGTGCTCGCGATTAGTCTTGATCAAAATTGCTTCGCCTCCCGTAATTACTTTAAAATTCATTTTCGACGAAACGCTGTATAATCCTCCAAATCAATCCGTGTAACACGTAATATGGAGAACTTACCTGACAAAATTTCAATAAAACTTTGTCAAAAAACATCATATGGAAGGATATTACGGTATCGCAGCGAATAATTCAAAAGATTATTGGGGTTATCAGACCCCGAAATAAAAAAAGGAGTGTATAAACAGTGTCCAACGAAAAGAAGAACCTCTCACCAATCCTGATAATTGCTGTATTAGTCCTGGCTGTCGCTGCCATACTTTATTTCACCGTCCTGCGCGGCGATGAAACCGATACCACCAGCACCGAGGGCCTCCGGTTCGGAATGGTAACCGACGTTGGTGGTCTTGGCGACCAGTCATTCAACGATTCTGCACACGAAGGACTCCAAAGAGCCGCAGCCGAACTCGGCGCAGAGATCACTGTTGTTGAATCCAAAGCTATGGATCAGTACGAAACCAACCTTCGCAACCTCGCTGAACAAGGCTACGACATGATCTGGGGCATTGGCTTCCTCTTGACAGACGCTGTTAAAAACGTCGCTGAGCAATATCCTGACATTAAGTTCGGATTGATTGATGCCTCCTTTACCGATGCGGACGGCAATCCCTTGGTAATCCCGAATGTCCAGAACGTCCTCTTCAAAGAGAATGAAGGCTCCTTCCTGGTAGGCGTAATCGCCGCCATGACCACCAAGACCAACGTCGTTGGATTTGTCGGTGGCATGCAGCTCCCGTTGATCGAGAAATTCGAAGCCGGTTTCATTGCTGGCGTACGTGCGGTCAACCCGGATATCACCATTCTTTCCGCCTATACCGGCAAATTTGATGATCCGGCCAAAGGTAAAGAGCTGGCACTCGCCCAGTTCGGACAGAATGCTGACGTTGTTTACCATGCTTCCGGATCCTGCGGTATCGGCGTCATTGAAGCTGCCAAAGAAAGAGGCCTCTGGGCTATTGGCGTTGACTCCGACCAGAACCATCTCGCTCCTGAAAACGTGCTGACCAGCATGATGAAACGCGTAGACGTTGGTGTATTCAACGGCTGTAAAGCGGTTGCTGAAGGCACTTTTGAACCCGGCATAGTCACTCTCGGTCTGCCGGAAGGCGGCGTTGGCTATGCTCCGACATCTTATGAGGACGTAGATGCCGAAATCCTCGCTCATGTTGACGAGCTGGCTGCCAAGATTGCTGCTGGCGAGATTATGGTTCCGGAGACTCCTGCTGAAGCAAAAATGTTTGTCCTTGAATAACACTTAAAGCCGATCTGTTCTTGACAGGGTGCGCTCCTTTCAGGTCGCGCACCCTGTCTTTTAATAACTGTATTTAGGAGGTGGCCTGCCGAAATGACTGAAGTTGTTCTGCGCATGACCGGCATCACCAAGCGCTTTCCGGGTGTGTTAGCCAACAACAATGTCGATTTCGAACTCCGCAAGGGCGAAATTCATGCCCTGCTTGGCGAAAACGGGGCTGGCAAAACCACCCTGATGAAAATTCTGTATGGTTTGTACCAGGCTGATGAAGGTCAAATAGAACTTTTTGAAAAAAAGGCCACGATTTATTCTCCGAATGATGCCATTCGCATGGGTATTGGCATGGTGCACCAGCACTTCATGCTGATCCCTCAGTTCACGGTAGCTGAGAATATTGTCTTGGGACATGAGCCTTCGAAGTTTTTCCATCTGGACATCCATTCAGCTGCCAAAAGAGTGGAAGAGTTTTCGGAGCGCTACGGTATGAAAGTAGACCCGATGGCAAAAGTGGAAAACATCTCTGTCGGAATGCAACAAAGGGTCGAAATTCTAAAAGCGCTCTATCATGGCGCCGATATTCTGATTCTGGACGAGCCTACAGCCGTTCTGACACCTCAGGAAATTGCTGACTTGACCAATACAATGCGGGAACTGATCGCCCGCGGCAAGTCAATTGTGTTTATCACCCACAAACTGAAAGAGGTAATTTCGATCGCTGATCGGGTTACTGTTATCAGGCGTGGCAGTGTGATTGGCACCCGTAACACTTCTGAAACCGACTCTAATGAGCTGGCCAGAATGATGGTTGGCCGGGATGTTGAGCTGACAGTGCAAAAAACGCCAGCCCAACCTGGTAGAGTCATTTTGGATGTACAAAATCTGCACGCCCTTAATAATCGCAAATTACCGGCCCTGAAGGGAATTTCTTTGCAGGTCAGAGCCGGGGAAATCCTGGGTATCGCTGGTGTAGAAGGCAACGGGCAGTCCGAGTTCGCAGAAGTGCTCACCGGCCTGCGTAAAGTCACTGGCGGCAAGATTATCCTTAATGGTGAAGAAATTAATGGTCTTTCGCCACGCAAGATTTTTGAGAAAAAAGTTGCCTATGTACCTGAAGACAGACAGCTTCGCGGTTTGGTGCTTGATTTTTCTTTGTCAGAAAATATGGTCCTGAAGAATTTCTATCGCCCGCCTTTCGCCAAAGGCATCCGGATATTCTGGGATAAAGTCCGCGATTATGCCCGTAAACTCATTAAAGAATTCGATGTCAGAACCCCTGATGAAAACGTCACTGCCAAATCGCTATCTGGCGGCAATCAGCAAAAAGTTATTCTGGCGCGTGAGATGTCCTATGAGCCGGATTTGATTGTGATCGCCCAACCTACCAGAGGATTGGATGTCGGAGCAATTGAGTTTGTGCATAACCGCCTGGTAGAAGCGCGCGATCAAGGCCGGGCAGTGCTGCTGATTTCGCTTGAACTCGACGAAATTATGGCACTCAGTGACCGTATTGCCGTCATTTATGAGGGAGAAATTGTTGGTGAAATGCCCGCATCCGAAGCTACCGAAGAACAGCTCGGTCTCCTGATGGCTGGTGCCATCCGTATGACGGACGCGGTATGAAAGGAGGGGGAAGAATGCTAACTAGATTGAAAGAGCGTCTCGGTCCCATCGGATACCGATTGGCAGTCGCCTTTGTTGTTATTGTTGCTTTCTTGCTGGTTTGTATTTTACTAAAGGGTAATCTGGTATCCGGACTAAAGTTTTCTTTAGATGCAATACTTCATATGCTCCCCTTTTTCGCGGCCGGAGCCATTGTGGTACTTGCCATCCGTGAAGGATACATTAAGACTCAGATTGGTACGCCTTTGTTAGCGTTCATCTTTGCGCTGATCGTGGGCGTAGTCATGATTTTATGGGCTGATAAAGATCCGTTCAAGGCTTATGGCGCTTTGCTGGCAGGCTCGCTGGGAAGTCTGCAGGGTATTTCGGAGACACTGGTAATTGCAACACCCCTAATTCTTACCGGCCTTGCCATTGCCTTTGCTTTTCGTTGCGGCCTGTTTAACATCGGCGCCGAAGGGCAATTCATCATGGGGCAAATGGGCGCTGCCTGGGCAGGTTTTACTTTTAAGGGACTTCCGATGATCGTGCACATGCCATTGACATTGCTTTGCGGCACGCTGAGCGGAGCACTCTGGGCATCGGTTCCCGGTTTCCTAAAGGCCAAGCGCGGAGTTCATGAAGTAATTAACTCCATTATGATGAATTACATTGCATTGTATCTGACCCACAATCTGGTTAACGGGGTGTTAATGGCACCGGGCCAAATCCCGGTAACTCCGACAATTGCAGAATCCGCCAAGTTGTATCGTTTTCTCACCTTTATTAATCCGACATTTAGGGTTAATCTGGGTCTGGTTGTTGCCCTGCTGGCCGCCTGGATTATCTATGTGCTATTATGGAAAACAACTACTGGTTATGAAATTCGTGCGGTTGGTATTAATCCCCATGCCGCCCGCTACGCCGGTATCAATGTACCGAAAAGCATTTTACTGGCAATGGTTATTTCGGGCGCTTTAGCTGGCACATCAGGCGCAGTCCATGTGATGGGCATCCAGCATAAGTTTGTTGACGTTTTCAATTTTATCGGTTATGGCTTTGACGGAATGGCAGTTGCCCTGCTTGGCAACAACCATCCCGTAGGCGTAATCATTGGCGCCCTCTTGTTTGGTGCCCTTTCCGCCGGCGCAGCCCGCATGCAGTTAGTTGCTGGCGTTCCCAAGCATATAGTGACAATCATTCAAGCCTTTATTATCTTCTTTGTCGCTGCCGAAATGATCATCAAAAAGTTTGTCACCAGTCCCGTTGCTAAGAGTGAGATCACCGAGGCAGGAAAGGAGGTTGCTGGTTAATGGAGATTCTGAAAAGTCTTGGCCAGCTTCTTTCAACCTCAGGTCTATGGCTTTCAACGCTGCGCATTGCTACTCCCCTGACACTCGCCGCCATCGGCGGAGTCTTCTCCGAGAGAAGCGGTGTTGTCAATATTGGTCTGGAGGGCATCATGCTTTTTGGAGCGTTTTTCGGCGCTATTGCCTCAATGACCACCGGCAACCCCTGGATTGGTATGCTGGCAGGAGTGTTGGCTGGAGCGCTGGTATCGCTACTTCACGCCGTAATCTCAATTAAGTTTCGGGCTAATCAGACCATCAGCGGTGTGGCTATCAATATGCTAGGCACCGGAGTGACCGGCTTTTTGCTACAGCGTATCGTTGGTCATCCCGGACAAACTCCGCCGGTACCGAAGCTGCCCGACTGGTCGCTTCCCTTCCTGGAGGACATTCCGGTGATCGGTCCGACTCTTTATCAAGTTATCGGCAGGCACACTCCCACGGTCTACATCGCTATCGTACTGGTCTTTGTGGCGCAGTATGTCCTGTTCAAAACGCCGCTGGGGTTACGTCTGCGTGCTGTCGGTGAACACCCGGAAGCCGCTGACACAGTCGGTATCAACGTCTTCGCTTATCGTTATCTGGGCGTGCTGATTAGCGGAGTCATGGGCGGTCTGGCTGGCGTCACCCTTTCCATTGGTCTGCTCTCCATTTTCCAGGAGAACATGACTGCCGGCAAAGGCTTTATTGCATTGGCAGCCGTCATATTTGGAAAGTGGACTCCTGTTGGAGCGTTTATTGCCGCATTATTGTTCGGCTTCGCAGATGCTTTCCAAATGCTGGCCCAATCGTTTGGATTAACATTTATCCCTGTGGAAGTATGGCTCATGGCCCCCTATATCCTTACCATGCTGGCACTGGCCGGTGCAGTCGGACGCTCAGTTGCTCCGGCAGCAAGCGGCAATGCCTATGAGGGCAAAAAGTAACAAGTTGGCCGCTTAAGTATTAATAAAGGCATTATCCAGAGCGGATAATGCCTTTTTCTTATTTTTGCTGTATATCGTTCGTTCGTTATGTATCAATACCGCCGCGCACTCACCCACGGCATTCAATCAGTTTGAATTGGGGTATGGGAACTTGCGGGCTACATGCATCCCGGCAAAATGACCCGGTGCCACATATACCAGAAGCGGCGCCAGACCAAGAGCTGCAATGCCCTGATCTGCCAAAGCCTCTTCGGAAACTGAGGCCGCCACAACCTGTCCGATAAACAAAGCCGAGTCTCCATAATGCTTTACCTCAACAAGGCGGCATTCCAGATGCGCCCGACATTCCGCAATTAAGGGCGGTCGAACCTGTTGCGCTTCCATCAGAGTCAATCCGGATTCGGAGATATCCACTCCGGCTTCCTGCTCAAAGGCTCCGCCCAGCATCGCCACCTGTTTGGCGATATCAGGACCGGGGAAATTGATCACATATTCTTTGATGGCAATCATGTTTTGATAAGTTTTGCCGGAGGCTATCCCGGACAAGCTCACAAAATCAGTGTTTCCAATACGTGCAAAGTGTACTTTGGGGGCCGCGCTTACTTGCCCTTCCATATCAATGCCTGTAATAACCGTTAATGGTGTTACTCGAAAAAAATGATCCCAGATGTTCGCATCCGGCAAAAAATTTAACTTCATGGAGTTAACACCCCCCATTATCAAAATACGCCATTTACGCCTTTTTTTCCTGCTGCCATCTATCCGCTATCTATTTATTCCCCGGGTACACCTTTCGCAGCGCTATGACTGCCATCTATTGATGCTGTCCGGTTCTCTTCTGATGTACTGGAGCAAGAGCATGACGCCGCCGACATGCTTTGCTCTGGCGGCACGCAGAGGTTAAGAGCCAAGGGAAGTATTGAAAATTGAACCTCCGCAACTCCAGGCTGTTCGCCGTCCAACTCAAGCAATAGCTTCTCAGGACTGCTGATTTTTAGACTGGTAGCCCTAAAACTCTTTACTTTGGGATGATTCAGGTGCGTTCCGCCATATAAGCGTCCCATATTCATCATGATCTCAAATCTGGAAAAGTCATGGCACAAAATAACATCAAAGACGCCGTCGTTCAACTTCGCCAGCGGTGCGATTTTCATGCCGCCGCCAAAATGCGTGCCATTGGCAATGGCGCAAACCGTTAATTGAGTTTTGAAAGGTTCGTCGTCATCAATTGCGATTTCTACAGTCTTATTGCGATAATACAGCAGACTGACTAAAGCGCCCCATAGGAATGAAATAAAACCGCCCAATGCTTTGGAACTACGATTTACGCGTTCGACTGTTTCAGCACCAAGTCCCAGATCGGCAATATTTAAGAAGTACCGTTCCGTAAGCTGCCCATCATTCCCTACAAAGCGGGCTTTTCCTATATCAACGCGTTTGATACGATTGCATTTCAGATAGCTGATGGCCTCCTCAATACCTGTCGGAACACCAATCGCCTTGACAAAGTCCCCTCCCGTCCCCATTGACAGGACACCGAAGGCTAAATCAGGATTCATGAGCCGGTCATTTTCAAACAAGCCATTAATGACTTCATTAATTGTGCCATCTCCGCCAACCGCGATTATGCGCTTAAAGCCCTGTTGAACAGCCTCACGGGCAAGACGTTTGCCATCTCCCGGACCGGTGGTCTTCTCCCACTGGTGCGCAACTCCGGCGGCAGTTAATTTCTCTGACAGACTCGGCCACAGTTTGCCGGTTTGGCCATTTTTCGAAGCAGGATTTACAATAACCTTCACTTCTGGCAGCATGTTGTACCTCCTGACGTTCAAAAGTCTTGGCTTTCTTCGTCTTTTTGGGGCCAATTACCTTCCAGAATCGGCCAAAAAATTCGAGTAACTTTATCTTAGTGCCTTTCACTTGAGTCGCCCCATTAGTGACTCCAACTTGGGTCGCGATGTTCGCCGCTATCAAGGCTCAGGCGCAGCACAGGCCGCCCGGACTGATACTGATCGATCCCGCCTTCCGTCTTATCTGGCTCGCCGACTTCCATGGCATAAATCTGCGTCGCCGAAGATATTTCCGGAAGTACAGCATGAAAGGCGATCCATTGTCCATTAGGTGCAAACGAGCTGCGCAAATGGGATTTTGCTGTAATCAAAGGCCAGCTGATATTGCTCTCAATGTCAAATATATAAAGAATATACGCCGCATCTCCTTCTTTAGCCGAGTAAGCCAACATATTACCATCAGGCGACCAGGCTGGATAATAAACACTCGTGTGATCGCCAAGGTTGCTTTTTGCTTCTCCTTGCCAATCAGCCACGATAATTCTGCCTGACGAAATAAATGAAATTCTGCTACCATCCGGTGACCAGGTCGGAAAACGACCCGGGCCAAGATCCGCCAGCTCAGTGCCATTCACATCCATTACGATAATTCTGTTTGTACCTGCTCTGACTGACTGAAAGGCAAACATACTGCCGTCAGGAGCCCAGGCCGGATAGTCATCGGAAGGTCCTGCTGTAACAGCAACCGCTTCCGTTCCCTCAGTAACATTGCCTAAGCAAATCTTCTTGACATCGTCTTGCTCATGAGCCCATAAAACTAAACTCCCGTCCGGACTGAGACTGGGCCGGAAGTTTCCTTTGCCATCTACTGTTACCTGATATATCTCTCCCGATGGCACGGATAATACGGTTATATCTCTCTTCTTCTGTTTAACTGAGCTAAACGCTACCTGGCCAGCCAGCCCTTTCCTGATCATTTTCACCGAAACAGTGTTTGAACCGGGAGCAATTTGCAGCATCATCGTGCTACTCTCATAAAGGCTGTGTGAAACTGCCAGCAAATAAATCCCTGACTGTAGCTCGCTACAGCTGAAACGCCCCTGTTCATCAGTTATCCAAGTACTAACGACTTCTCCGTTTTTGCTTAACTCAACATGTGCCTCCGGAAGCACTGCATCGGAGTATAAATCCAGAACCTCTCCTGCAAGGAGTGGATTCGAAGCAATGGGACCCGGGCCTGGGCTATGGCCTGGCTCGCCTTCAAACTTCCCGCTACAGCAGATTGAGCTAATCGGGATCATTAGGATCACCATATAAAGCAGTGTCTTCGGCAAAATACGACGCTCACGCTTCCACATTCTTGGATACCTCCTAATGGTATTTATGGTTATATTTCCCATTTGAAAAGGAATTCCTGCTGTGCGTGAAATACTTTTGATTTAGACGTCAGTTTGTTGACACCAAGCGCAGAAAAATGCTAGAATGAATTAATATATTCGGCATCCGAACTATTTCGAGGAGGTGCTCGTGGTGTTCAAACACGCCAAAGAGCTCGTCGCTGAAGCTGAATTAGTTCTGCGCGAAGTATCAAGTATTATAAAACGCCGTGGCCGCGACATTCTCATCGACTACCCGGTCACGCCTCCACAATTCTCTGCCCTGCTTGCTTTGCGCAGATTGAAAAGCCCTACCATGACGCAATTATGCGAGTTTCTTTCTTTGGCTTCCAGTACTGTCACAGACCTTGTGGATCGCATGGAGCGCAATGAGTTGGTTGAACGCATTCGCGATGTGGAAGATCGGCGGATTATACGCTTAAAAATAACAAAACAGGGGCTTAAAGTAGTTGACGCCGTTGTAGAGCAACGCCGTAACTATCTGGCGGAAGTCTTTGAAGATATTGATAGTGAAACACTGCAGGAACTATTGCGTTTGCTTACACTTTTGCGAGGAAAAATGCAGGAACACGAGGATAGAAGCAAAGAAAACGAAGCTGACAATTAGGATCAATTGACATTAGAATCAATGAACATTAGGATCAATGGCTAAAATGCAAGGTCTTAATTGCATGTGCCAGGCATTCCCGGTCGTCCAAAAAGTGATCACTGTCATTAAGATGCTGAATAGTCTCATGCCCCCTGCCCGTGACAATTACGGCATCTCCCGGGTGCGCCATTTTGCAGGCTTCATAAATCGCCTCCGCCCGATCCGGGACAATGCGGTAATGGCCGCCAACTTCCTCAATTCCTCTGGCTACGCTCTTACTAATCGCCACGGGATTTTCCCCGTACGGACAATCGGTAGTCAAAATGACATAATCGGCACTTCTACCTGCTATCTGGCCCATTATGGGCCTTTTTAGGCTGTCACGCTCGCCCCTGGCGCCAAATACGGAAATGATCCGGCCTTGCTTTACCACTTCGCGTGTTGCGGAAAGTGCCTGCAACAGCCCATCGGGAGTGTGGGCGTAATCAACAATCGCCAGGAAAGGCTGTCCCAAATCTACATGCTGCATTCTCCCAGAAATCGGGGCAACTTTTTCTAGCGCACGAGCAGCTTTTTCTGGCTCAATTCCCTGCGTATAAGCGGCAGCTACCGCAGCCAAAGCATTGGAGACATTATAACGACCGACAAAATTCATACGAACCGGGAGGCATTGGTTGCTGAAATATAAGTTAAAACAGCCTTTACAGCCGCCTTCTTCCTGTCCCAGATATTCGCCCCGGAAGTCCAAGTCCGCCGCTTCGGAAGATAAACCATAGCTAATGACTAGCCCTTTGGCGATGGCTTTCAAATACTCGTAATTCAGATCATCTGCATTCAGGACACTTACTTGTGAACGCCTGAATAATAAGCTTTTCGCGGCGCGATAGTTCTCCAGGCTCTTGTGAAAATCCAGATGTTCGTGGCTGATGTTTGTAAAAACACCGGTGTTGAACTCAATGCCATAGACCCTGTTTTGAGCCAATCCGTGCGATGATACTTCCATCACGACACCAGTGTTACCCGCATCGGCCATTTTTCTAAGAATGGCAAATAATTCAGGCGCTGGCGGCGTAGTATAGAGCGAAGGTATCTTTTCATTGCCAATCTTGATCTCAATGGTCCCAAGTAAGCCACAAGGTCCCTTGTAATCATTTAGGATTTGATGAATCATGCAGGCGGTTGTGGTCTTCCCATTGGTGCCAGTAATACCTATCAGCGTCAATTCGCGCTCAGGATGCCCGAAAAAGTTGGCGGAAGCCAAAGCCAGGGCTTCAGTTATTTCGGGTACCCTGATTACCTGGTCTGACTCTAGCAGATCATTGTCATTATTGGATAATTCCTCGGAAATGACCGCAGCAGCAGCCCCCCTGGCTAAGGCCTCTTTTACAAACGCCGCTCCGTGCAAGCGGCGCCCGCTTAAGGCAAAAAACAGTTCCCCCGGCTTGAGTGATCGCGTATCAGTTGAAATACCAGATATATCTGCCTGCAGTAATGAGCTATTGTCATTGCCAGATTGCGTGCTGCGTTGGCAACTGATTCCCTGCATCACCTGGGCCAATATCATAAAGGCACCTCCGCGATACTGCTCCGGACACTACTTCTTAATTATTATTTGAAAAAAACATGGTTTCCTATCACAGTTGTTACCGGACGGCTGCGCACCCATGAGTTTGAAGTCTTGGCCGGGTTAAAGAATCCGATCGCCCCAAAGGAAGGATCCACTCCGCGCACTGCCTCCTGCGTGGCTCTTATCGCTTCCGCTCCCGCCGGTATATTGATCCTGCCATTGAGGACCGGTTCATATTGCACATAGCGGCCATCGATAACCTGATAGATTACTCCTGGAATTGTGTTTGGATAATTGCTGCTGGCAACCCGATTGAGGACAGTTGCGGCTACAGCGACTTTCCCGAGATAGGGCTCACCTTCCGCTTCCGCATGGACCAACCTGGCCAGCAAATCCAAGTCTGCTGCACTATAACCTGGATTTGGCTGCGAAGGCGATGGCGGTTCAGCTGCGGGCTGCATTTTTATATTGTGACTGATGCTTTCTCTCCCGATCGCTACTTTTATGTAATACTCCCGATATCCAGAAGCAGTAACGATTAGTTCATAGGTTCCTGGTAGCAGAGCATCAGCCATATAGGTACCGTTGACTACTGTGACCGGATTCCCGCCAAGAGTAACATGCGCACCTTGTAGTACAATTCCCGTCTTTGCATCAGTAATCTGCCCGCTCAGCCGACCGCTCGGAGTTGGTTGAGCCGCATTGGAACAACCACCCAGCACGAGCATCACACTTAGCAGACATACTAATGTAATAAACTGGTGCCTTGCCATAAAATATCCCTCCAATAACAAATCCTGTTACGGAAGGATTTTCGACACATTTTCACGGCGAACCTTTATGAAAGATATGGATGCGCGGCTGCCGGACTTACTCCTCACCCACTATCCTGTTGGCAACCCGCCCCAGAACCCCGCATTGCAGATCAATTGCGCCATAGGTGCAAGCTTCATGGCAGCAGTAACAGGTAATGCATTTTGAGCGTGTCAAATGTACCCGGCCATCGAGCAAATTCAATGCTTTGGCAGGACAGATTTTGACACAGGCGCCGCATGACTTACATTTGGCAGGTGATATCGCCGGATAGGCAATGAGTAAATTACGCAACGTCTTTTGCAGAAATGGAGGTCCGAATGATACTCGCGTTGTAACGGCCGGTTTAAATCCCTCGACTCTCACATCGTCAAGGTTATCACCCAGCCATTGAACATCATCCATTGAAAATGGCTTTAGATTGCGTTTCTTGGCTGCTTTGACAATCGGTATCTTACTCGGAGAAAACCCAATAATCTGCAATGCCGCAAGATCAGCGGCCAGCGCATTGCCAGAAACGATTAGGACCCCCACCTTGCGCGGTGTCCCGGTACGCGGTCCATTGCCTTCCATTGCCATAATCCCGTCGATAATGGTCAGTCCTGGCCTGACAGCCGTATATATATCAAGAAGAAAATCGGCAAATACATCGCGATCAGGATAACGAAAATGCTGCTTGGCCTTATTCAGTCCGACCAGACAGCCATACAGGTTTTTGACTCCGCCGGTATAGAGCTGTAAAGCATGGGTCTTCAACTTCGCACAACTTACTACCATTGCAGCGCCAGCAACAGCTGCCGCTGTTGGAAGCCGTCTGGAGACCCGCCCTTCAGGCGAATTCATTTCGACCACTGTTTCAAAATCCGCAGGCAATACTCCCAAATCATATACCGGTTGAAGTCCGGATTTAATAGCTGTTTTTAGCGGAGTTCCGAGCCCTGGGCTATCCCCCATTTCCACTTGACAGCCCTTTTGCAGCAAAATCGATGCAATGGCTTGCATAACCGATGGATGGGTAGTGACCGCTTTCTCAGGCGGTTCACCGGCAAGCAGATTGGGTTTTAATAGTATAGATCCGGACGGGGATGTGGAGGCTGGCAGGAAAGCATCAATGCCGCCCAGCAAATCCAGCGCTCGATTTAGTGACTGCGTAACTTTGGAAACGTCATAGCTATCGCACTTTACTACAGCAACTTTATACACCCGGCATAGCTCCTTCTCAGCTGCGCGCTTAAATTAGGTACCTGTTTTAAGGTACCTTCGTTTATTCGCTATCTTAGGTGCGCTTCCTTCCGGTCGGATCATCAATGATGACATGAAGGGGATGCTTTTCTATGCAGGGAATGAGAGATCCATGTTTCAGAGGCATGGCCGTTCAGGAAATGCGTTCAAAAACCACGACAGATAACGGATCCAGCTTGATTGAACAGAAGCAGTCATCTGAGGCTATCTTGCAGCAAGTAACGGCGGCACAGTCGTCCATCCCCGTCACCTCGCCATCGGCAGCGCATGGTGGAAAGCATAACTGATATGATCCTGCCAATGCTTCGACCGATTGCGCCAATTGTCTCAGTTGCCCAAGGATTTCCCCAGTCGACACCAGCACCGGGCTTTCCGAAAAGTTGAACATGCATAAAGCTGCATCTGCGGCATCCCATCTGGCAAACACATATACACTACGTTCACCATCAACCAGCAGCTGAGTAAACTTGCCTCCGGAGAAGATTTTTTTCTCGCGGCGCAACTTGATCAGTGCCCGATAGTGCGCCAATATTTCAGAATCCCATTGCGACGGATGCCACTCCATACACCGGCGGCAATCGGGATCCTCTCCGCCAGCCATGCCAATTTCATCACCATAATAGATATATGGAACACCCGGGTATAAGAACTGAAATGCTACCGCCAGCTTAAGTAATGCACGGTTTCCGGAAAGCGCGGTTAAAATGCGCCTGCGGTCATGCGAATCAAGCAGGTTCCAAAGCATCGGTGTGACAGTACTGCGCTCGGCCTGGCGCAGCCTTCCCAGTGTATCGGCAAATGTCTCCAGACTAATCGCCGGTTCCTGTCTGGTAAGAAAATCCACGCATAGATGCTGCCAGGGGTAATGCATTACCGTGTCAAAATGATCGCCTTCCAGGAAATTGGCAGCATCGTGCATTACTTCACCAATAATCAAGCACTCTGGATTAATAGCCTTGATGCGTCGGCGGAACTCGCGCCAAAAATCCGGGTGTACTTCATCAGCGACATCCAACCGCCATCCATCGAGTGACAAATGCCTGGTCCAGAATTCTGCTGCCTGAATCAAATATTCGCGCACTTCCGGGTTATCTGTCATCAGTTTGGGCATGGAGGCAATTCCATTCGCAAATGTCTCGTAATTGGGCGGCTCTGCAGCCGGATCAACCGGATAATTGTAAATATTGAACCATGAGGCATACCGCGAGTCTGCTCCCTTCTGTACTACATCTTGAAATGGAGCAAAACTCAACCCGCTATGATTAAAAACGGCGTCCAAAACAACCCTGATGCCACGCTGGTGGCACTGCGCAACCAACTCGCGGGCCGTCTCCTGATCCCCAAAATGCGGATCAATTTCGTAATAATCACTGGTATCGTATTTATGGTTAGAGGGAGCGCTGAAAATCGGGGTCAGGTAAAGACAGTTTACGCCAAGCCATTCCAGATAATCAAGTTTTGTAATAATGCCGCGCAAATCACCCCCAAAGAAGCTTTGGGACTCCGGCAGTTCGCCCCAGGGCTTGACATTGGGGGGATCATTAGATGGATCTCCGTTACAAAAGCGTTCGGGGAAAATTGAGTAGACAATGGCATCCTGAGCCCATTGCGGTATGGTGGCATTTCGATCCCACCACAAATAGGGATACTGAAAACACCAACGCCAAATTACGTCCGCAGGGACAAATTCCGCAAAACCGCCTTCTCCATACCAGACTTCCTGTCCGTTTTCAGTCAAGATAAAGTAATAGGCAAATCGCCTGGTTGGCAAGGAAATGGTGGCTGTCCAATAATCATATAACCCGTCGTGATCCTCCAGGTTCATAACACACAGGCGCCAGTTTCTCGGATGTTCATGACGATCAGCATAAGCAATCGCCACACTGTCTATTTCCGCCCGGGAAGTACGCAGCCTTACGGTCAGGCTGTCCGGACCGGCGGCCCAGGCATATATGCCAGAAGGTTTGTGATAGATGGCATGTGCGTTCATCACAGACTGATCTCCATTTTCCAGTTTGTCAGGCCAGGGGCGGTATGGACTCCAACATGCAGACAACCACGCATCGCATCAAAATACCAGGATTGGCTTGTTACGACACTTGCCAGAGTCGCCTCCGGTGCAACTGCACCGCCCCCAAAGCTCACCGATACAGGCGGCACTTCCAGCCCGAAAATGCGCACCACCTGCACTGGCAGCGGTTGATCATACGTACCGTTTTTCGCCGCACTGACGGACAGCACGGTGTCGGCGCGCCGGAATTCGAAGTGCCAAATGGCCGATTCTCCTTGTTGATAGCGTAATGAATACCCGTCATCATGATATAAATCAAAAGTGCTGCCGGATGCATTACCCGGAAAAACGTCCAGGTACTCAATAGTCGGCGCTTGCTCGCCGGTGTAATTCATCACCGGAGCCAGCGGCAGGATCGCGCCTGCCTTAAGGAACACCGGAATGCACTCCAAGGGCGCTTCCGCCACAATATCCGTTGGTCCCTGCCAAATACGGCCGCTATGATAATCCAGCCACATGCCTTCTGGCAAATAAACATGACGGCAGACACTTCCAGGTTTGGTCACTGGCGCCACCATGACACTGTTGCCGAACAAGAATTGATCGAACAGCCGGTGCGCCCTTTCATCTTGAGCATAGTCCATCACGAGCGGACGCATCACCGGACAGCCTGTTAAGGAAGCCCGGTACATCAAAGTGTAGAGGTACGGCAACAATTGATATCTGAACCGGATCGCCTCCCGGCAAATCGCCAGATACGGGTCTGGCAGAGCAAACGGCTCCTGCGCCCTGGTTCCGATAGCACTGTGATTGCGGAAAAGTGGAATGAACACTCCCAACTGCGTCCACCTGGTTACCAGTTCGGGATTTGAATCGAACAAAAACCCTCCGACATCACAACCGCAAAATGGCTGACCTGATAAACCCAAGTTCAGACACATCGGGATTGCCATTTCGAGATGCTCCCACCAGCTCGAATTATCTCCTGTCCAGGTACAGGCATAGCGCTGAATTCCGGAGTAGCCTGCCCGGCTGATCACAAAAGGCCTGTCGGCAGGCTTGTACACCTGAAAAGCCATCACAGAGGCCTCCGCCATCCGATTGGCATAAAGATTATGAACCAGCTCATGGCGCACTTCTTCGAAATTAGGACCATGCAGCGCATCATGAGGCAACGTCTTATCGGGAGTATCGAAGGCAGCCGGTTCATTCATATCATTCCAAATTCCCGAGATACCGGCTTCAAACAGTACGGCATGCTCTTCCGACCACCATTCCCGGGTTTCTTCCTTCAGAAAGTCCGGCAGATGAACCGCTCCAGGCCAAACCTCCACTGTAACAGGCTGACCGTCAGCGGCGCGCACGAAATGGTTATCGGCCATACCCCGCAAATATGGCCCGTACTCCGGATCAATTTTGACACCTGGATCGACGATCGTAACCGTTCTGAAGCCCATCTTTGCCAGCTTATCGCACATAGCTTGCGGGTCCGGAAAGTGTTTCGGATCAAAAGTAAAGACGCGGAAACCGTCCATATAATGAATATCAAGGTAAACTGCATCACAGGGAATTTCATTATTACGCAGCGCTGCTGCCACTTCTTCGACTTCAGCCTGCGAACTGTAGCTATAGCGAGATTGGTGATAGCCCAGTGTCCAGAGCGGTGGCAGCGCCATTCTTCCAGTCAGTCTGGTATACTGCTCAACAACGTCTTCCATGCGCGGACCGGCAAAAAGATAATAGTTAAGCCGCCGTTCCCTGGTGGCCATCGACAGTATCTCCGGCTCCCCTTTGCCGACATCAAAAATCGTTCGACCGGGGCTGTCCAGAAACACACCATAGGCACCGGCCTGAGAATGCGCGATATAAAAAGGAATCGACATATACAGGCAATCGGTGGACTGCAGATACGGATTGACATCGGTGTTCCACATTTCCAGCCTTTGTCCACGCTTATCCAAATAGCCCGTTTTCTCACCAAAACCATAGAAATGCTCGTTTGTTTTGATTTGATGACGACAAGCCGCACCCCGTCCCAGCCAGCCAACACTACCACCGGTGATAAAACCGTCTCCTGCCACCGCTGCAGCTGCTGCGCTTGTTGCGCCTGCTGTGCCTGCTGCGCTTGCTGCTTCCGCCGGCACCCGCCGCACATAATCAACCATAAAAGGATTCTTATGCACTATGACGCTGAGCTTTTCCGAAGCCAACTCAATCCGGTCGCCCAGATCAGCAACAGCAATTGACAAGTTGCCCGTTCCATTGTAGATCACTGCACCGCTATCCGGCGCAATTACATCTCCAACATGCAGCTGATCGGGCAGCATCGAAAAGTGCACGATTTCATGATCCAGGAAGCGAATTTCAATCCGGGCTATTCCCGATCCCGCGTTGGCCGGTCTCGCCCCGGCCTGGTGTGCAATGTTAGCAGAAAAAACTGCGCCACCGGCGCATTTTTCATAGGCTGCCACTTCGCTAATCGGTATAAATGCATCTCTGTCTGGCAGTGTTAAGCCAGTATTCAAGAATATACCCCTTCCGCTGAAGTGTAATCTGTAAATAGTATGTGCATCTCTTTAATGAACTGGTCACTTACAGACTTGCTTGCCGCACAGACTTGCCTGCCGCATGCTGGACTGCCGGATCACTAATTCAGCAGGCACGATCCGGTTTTTGCCGGTAAATTCATGTTCAATGCCATGGATCAGCATCTTCGCAGCCTGTCGCCCCATTTCGAAAATAGGAATACGCACCGTCGATAAGGCTGGCTCCATAATGCTGGAGATGGGATCATCATTGAATCCGATAAGACCGAGTTCCTCCGGGCATTTAATGCCATATTGGCGGGCGCTCTTCAAAACCCCCACGGCCAGCGTATCGTCCATGGCAAAGATGGCGTCCGGCCGTTCACCATGACTGCGTGCTTCCCTCGCCTTTCCTGGTTCTTCCGTTGCCGCTGTGCCCAGCAGCTTCTCGCCGGCGGCCATACCGGCCTGCATCGTGGATTCAGTACAAATTATCCATTCTTTCCTGATCTCTATTCCGCGCCTGGTAAGCGCATTTTTATAACCTTGCAGACGATCGAATGTCACTACCAGGTCAGGACTGCCCCCAACACAGGCAATGCGCAAATAGCCCTGATCCAGCAAATGTGTCACGGCCATATCAGCAGCCGCAATATTATCATTATTAACGGATGGCACATCGCTACCTGGAACCCGCCCAATCACCACAAAAGGAAAACCCTCTTGCTCCAGAGCGCTGACCAGAGGATCATCCATACGGGAGGCAGCGTGAATTACTCCCTCCACGCGCCTGTTCCGAAAAAGGTTTAGCACCTGGCTGCATTCTTCTTCGCGTGAAAGGCTTGACACCAATAACACATGATGCTTGTCCGCATAGGCCTGCTCGGAAATTCCGCCAATCAGTTCGGCAAAAAACGGAATAGCCATGGCAGTACGTGGTGCACGGGACAGGACCAACCCGATCGTATCGGACTTTTGATTGACGAGACTGCGGGCAATGGCATTCGGATGATAGCCCAGCTGTTCCATGACCTTAAGGACTCTTTGACGGGTTGGCTCACTGATTCGGCTATCCCCGGTTAATACGCGCGAAACTGTTGAGGCCGATACTTTAGCCTCAGCGGCCACATGCTTAATTGTCACAGGCATTGATGATCAATCCTTTCAGCCTTTAACCGCACCGCGTGTCAACCCGGATACCAATTGCTTCTGCAGGACCCAAAAAAGAATCACAATCGGTAAGGCCCCGATCAAAGCCGCTGCAGCAAATACACCCCACCGCTTGGCATACTGATCCGCGACAAAAGTCTGCAGTCCGACCGCCATTGTCAGATTATTGGTATTGGCCAGCAGTACACGCGCGATGACGAACTCAGAATAAGTTGCCATAAACTGCAGGAAGAACACAACCACCAAAATAGGGCGCGCCAGTGGCAAGATAATCTTCCGGAAAATCTGTAAATGAGTTGCGCCATCAATCATCGCCGACTCTTCCAATGATTTCGGGATCGTATCAAAAAAGCCCTTCAACAGCCAAACGTTTGCGCCCATCGCCCCGCCCAGGTATACCAAAATCAGCCCGGAATGCGTATCAAGTCCCAGAGCCGGGATATATTCTCCAATTAAGAAAATTATCAAATAAATGGCAACCATCGCAAGCATCTGGGGAAACATCTGGATCAGCAGAATCGCAAAAAGGCCGCTGCGACGTCCCTTAAAACGCAAGCGGGAGAAGGCATAGGCTGCCAGGGCTGTAATCAGAACGACCAATAAGGAGGTGATAATGCATATTTTGAAGGTATTCAGAAACCAAGTCCCAAATGGATGCTGCTCACTGGTAAACAGCCTTTGATAATTAATGAACGATGCGTTCGGCGGGATCAGCTTTTGTCCGGCAATTGAGTTGGCGGGATCTAGCGAAGCGGACATGATCCAGATTACCGGAAAAAGCGCAAAGACAATACAAACCAGTATGACAACATGACGCCACAATCGGTCCAGTTTAGCCATTGTCATTGACCTCCTCAAGCGCGCCGGTAAAGCGGAAATTAAACCAGCTGATTGTTCCGACGATCAGGAAAATCAGGATTGATACCGCGGACGCCAACCCATACCGCCCGCCGCTGCCGCCTTCAAAGGCCATCCGGTAAGTATAAGTGATTAAGATATCTGTGGCACCAGTCGGCGTTAAAGCACCCGGAATTGCAGGCCGGCCTTCGGTAACCAGATAAATGACGGAAAAGTTGTTAAAATTGAATGCAAAACTCGAAATTAGCAGTGGTGCCAATGAAACAAGCAACAGCGGAAAAGTGATTTTCCAGAACTTATACCATCCGGAAGCACCGTCGACAGTGGCCGCTTCATACAGATCGGTCGGAATACTCTGCAGCGCACCCAGCGAGATGATCATCATATAAGGGAATCCCAGCCATAGATTGACAATAATCAAGGCTGCCTTGGCCCAAAAAGGATGCTGCAGCCAAGGAATGCTCACACCCAGAATATTATTTATGACACCCACTTCCGTATTGAACATACCGCGCCAAATCAGGGCTGAAATGAACGCTGGCAGCGTGTATGGGATAATCAGCAGCACCCGGTACAGACCGCGCAGCTTCAACTTGGCATCATTGAGCAGCACTGCCAGCAAGAGGCCTAAAGCGAAGGTCGTTACCACGCTCAAGAGTGCCCAGATCACCGTCCAGGAGAATACCTGCCAGAAAGGATCGGCAATGCGTTTATTCGTCAGCAGGCTGATGAAGTTGCGCCAGCCGACTGTCGTGCGAAACCCGATGTCGAGTGTTTCACCGGAATCCGATATAAAACTGCCATCCAGGGCGCGGTAGACAGTACCATCCTCCAAGTCTGTCAGCGTATCAAGTTCCGCATTGTACTCGAATTGCGGAACGTACGATGCGAATTGATCTATGCTGCGCATTTTCAGGTAGACATCAGTACGCTGATCAGTACGCTGATCAGTTCGCTGCTCTTCTGCCTGGGCAGCGTCACCTGGCTGGCTGCCCGGCTGATCATCCAAATGAAAAATCAGCTTCTCAAATTGCCCGATGTAAGCGAAAACTTCTAATCCGCCCAATCGGGCCAGATTGCCCATTTTATCAAAAACCCCGTCACCGTCTGCATCAACCGGCTTAAGGGGTGATTCTGCCAATGGATAAAGCTTTTGATCATATCCCACAAATTGCTGACCTTGCGAGTCAGTCAACACCACCGCCAGTTGTTTGGCTTTACCGACACTGTCGGTATCACCGGCATTTTTGGCAGGGTCGGCAATTTCAGCAAAATACTCCGGCGTATAAATCGGCAAATTCTCTTGGAGCAAATAACGGTGGGCATATTGCTCGATTGCCTGTGCTTTGGTAAGGATATGTCCTGTTCCGAAGTTCGTAAAAGCAACGTAAACGGTATAACCGATCGGAAAAATCACCATAACTAACATAAATAATAGGCCTGGCAACATGAAACGGAGCGGAAACGCTTTTTTCGACAGAAAAGCATAGTCAATCCCGGCAGTGGCGATCACCAGCACTCCTAAAAGGATCCACTGGCCATCGCCCCAAAGGATCGGAATCGTCCAAAGTGCCAGGGCGTTTAGGATTCCCAACAAAAGAATCTTGATAATTGTTGGCCCTGTTTTGAGCGGTTGCCTGGATTGCCTGGGTAGTCTGGGTAGTCTGGATTGCCAGGGCTCTTTGACGGCGGAAACATTGCTGTCGGTGTTGTTTGTTTCCGTAGGCTGCGTCACCCTATTCAAAGCCTTCACCACCGTTTTTAGCGTGGTGCCGATGCGTTTCCGCACCGGCACCGCTACTTTATTCAGACCAGAAAGGCCAGGTTAATTCGGGATACACAAATACGCGGCTAGTGATTTGGGGCCTTATTGTCCCTTGATTGTGGCAATAATCTGAGCAACCGCTTCGTCCAGAGCTTTTTGCGGAGTCATTTTGCCATTGAAGATGAGCTCCAGAGCATTGCTCCAGGCTGTCCAAACGGAAGCCATTTCCGGAATGGCAGGCATCGGGATGCCGGCATTGGCGCTTTCGAGCGTGCCGACAATATCCGGATCGGTGATCTTGGCGGCAACCGCCAAATGAGCAGCCGGGCGCGGATCCTTGTCAAAGAGAGCCTTCATTGTGGCTTCAGTGGCTATATATTCATTTAAGAAGGCTTTGGCCAGCATTTTGTTTTTACTGAAAGAACTGATCATAAAGCCTTGTACGCCAACGAACGGGCGCGGTGCTTTACCGTCAATCAGTGGGATTTTGGTGAAGCCGTAGTTGACATTGGCTTCCCGGATCTCAGCGATAGCCCATGGACCGGTTACGATCATGCCCATTTTGCCTTCTTTGAAAAGACTCATCATCGTCGCATAATCAATGCCGGTAGGCATAATGCCTTCTTTGATCAGTTGCAGAAGCAGTTCCATGCCGCGGACGGCACCTTTATTATTGAGGCCTACATCCAACGGATTGAGCGTACCATCGGGATTAGTTCCAAATACATACCCGCCGGCTGCGCTCATCATTGGGAAGGTGTGGTAGGGATCGGGCTGCGGGATAACAAAACCGTACTTTTTATTGGCTTTGTCGGAAATCTTGCGACCGATGGTGATCAGTTCGTCCCAGGTCTTTGGAGGATTCGGCACCAGATTCTTGTTGTAGAACAATCCGACTGCCTCAATGGCATAAGGCACGCCATAGAGGTCTTTCCCCCAGGCGAATGCGTCGATGGCCACCTGCGAAAACTCATTCTTCTTTGAAAAGTCGAGTGGTTCGATCAAGCCGTTTGTCACCAACTGCCCCAACCAGTCGTGAGCGCCTACGATAATGTCAGGGCCTTTGCCAGCCGGTCCGGCAACTGCCAGCTGATCGCGGATGTCGCCAAAACCGAGTTCTTGTACTTCGACCGGTACTTTATATTTGACGGTAAATTCTTTGGCCAAATTTTGCAAGACTGTTGTGCGCAACTCATCAGCCCAGATAACGAGTTTGCCCTCTGCAGAGGCCGCAGCATTTAACGCTACGCCCAGCACAGCAAGAAAAACAAGGGTCAAAGCGATTAACTTCTTCATAAAAGAAACCTCCTCAACTTGCCTTCTTATTCCACCCACTTAACCGAGGGAAAGGGATTTCTACCGCAGACCACCTCCCAGAAATCAAATGACATCGTGTAAAACAGTTCATAGATTTGGAAGAGATAGGTTGAAATACGATAAGTTGGTCAGTTGATCGGTTGATCGGTTGATCGATTGTTAGGTTGATCGGCTGACGAGTTGATCGATTGATAAGTTGATCGGTCGATAGGTCAATCGGCCAGTCAGATTTAATGCGGCTGATTGATCGGCAGGTTATTCAAACGTTTGCATAATATTAATACGCTATCCATCCAAGGATTCCTTTTGATAATTTTGAAATCCTGAGCTAATTTTTCCAAAACCAGAAAAATGGCGTTAATTCTAAAAAACTACCGCTTGCCCGTCTTTGCGTGGTTCGCTGCCTGCAATCAATACGCCGCTTTCAGGGTCGCGCCAGATCATCTGGCCGCCACCAAAGCCCGCCATTTCAGCTGTATAAGTGACACGGTGCCCCATGCGCGCCAATTCGCGGGCGGTTTCCGGAGCAATGCCTGCCTCAACCTCAACTTTGTTATCATCAAGCACACGCACACGCGGACAATCAATGGTGCTTTGCGGATTCAGGCTGTAATCCACAATACCGGATACAACCTGCAAATGACCTTGCGGCTGCATATCGCCTCCCATAACGCCAAAGGCACTCAGCGGTATACCATCTTTCATGATGAATCCCGGAATAATGGTATGATACGGGCGTTTTCCAGGCGCGTACTCATTGGGGTGCCCCGGTGTGAGCGAGAATCCGGCCCCTCTGTTTTGCAGGGAAATACCGGTTCCGGGGACTACAATACCGGAGCCGAATCCCATGTAATTCGACTGGATAAAGGAGACCATCATCCCACTACTGTCCGCAGTACACATATAGACGGTATCACTGCTGCCTGGCAAGCCGGGCTTGAGATCGGCAGAGGCCTTGGTGAGATCGATTTCCTTCCGGCGCAGGGCGGCATAGTTCTTACTGAGCAAATCTGCGGTCGGTACATCAACAACGCGTGGATCAGCCACATAAGCATGAACATCCGCAAAGGCGTACTTCAGTGCTTCGATCACTAAATGCAAGCGCTGCGCGGATAGTTGCGGCAGGTGCGCCAGTTCCCACCCTTCCAGAATGTTGAGGGCAATTAAAGCTGTTATTCCCTGGCCGTTTGGCGGAATTTCATAGACATCATAGCCGCGATAATTTGTCGAAATAGGCTCCACCCATTCGGGCCGATGCGAGCTGAAGTCTTCCAAAGAGAAGTAACCGCCGCTTTTTTCTGAATATGCCACGATTTCGTGTGCCAGTGTTCCGCGATAAAACTCTTCTCCGGAAGACTCTGCAATAAGACGCAAGGTGCGGGCCACTTCGGGAAAGCGGAAGATTGTGCCCGGTTTGGGGGCATGTCCGTTTGGCAGAAAAACGCGCGCGAATTCCGGATTATCACCAAAACGTCTTTCCGAAGCGCGCCAATATCCTGCAATCACCGGAGGAACTGGATAGCCGTTTTCAGCATACTCCAGGGCAGGTTTCACGATTTCGGTCAAGGGCATGGAACCGAACTTGGCTGCCAATTCTACCCAGGCCGATACTGCGCCAGGCACCGTCACTGGCAGCCATCCTGCAATGGGCATTTGAGAAAAGCCCGCATTTCTGATTGTCTGAGCATCCAGATGCGCGGGAGATTTTCCGGAAGCATTGAGTCCATGAAGCTTTTTGCCGTCCCAAATCAAGGCAAAGGCATCACTGCCCAGACCATTAGAAGTAGGTTCTACGACGGTCAATGCAATCGCCGCTGCCAACGCGGCGTCGACTGCATTACCGCCTGCCATTAGCATACGCAAGCCTGCCTGGGCGGCCAAAGGCTGGCTGGTGGCAACCGCGCCTCGAAGTCCCATCATGGGGCTCCTGCGCGAAGCATAAGGCTGAGAGTAATTGAACGGGTTCGTCGACATTTTTTTCGTGCTCATTGCTGCTCCTCCTCCGCTTGACTAAATTAACTTAACTGAGTCATCGCTAGCTTTCGCCTAATTTGAAGAGTTTTCCTCTCATTGTGTGTGGCAATTGCCTTAGATTTGTTGGCAAATATATTGACAAACTGCAAAAGATCGATTATACTCCGATCATACTCCATTTATACTCCATTCATACTCCAAATATATTCTGCATAGGTTTCACCAAGGAGTATGTGATTACAACACAGATCTTTTCGCGTTATTAGAATACCCATTAACGAGGAGGTCTTGGCTGTGTCAGATCAAGAAAAGGTTTGTATCAATCTTTCGGTTATCGACTTAGGGAAAATCGATTTACTCGTAAGCGAAGGCTATTATGCCAATCGGACGGATTTTATTAAGGATGCAATCCGTAATGGATTGGACCAACACAAAACTGCCATAGATAACAGAGTCCATGCTAATAGTTTTGTTGTTGGCATTTTGTCGCTGACTGCGAAGGATCTGGAGGAAATCGTGCAGAAAGGCAAGACTCTTGATATCTATGTTGTGGGTATGCTGCACATTAGCAGCAACGTTCCGCCAGCATTAGCTGAAAAGGCGATTGGCACGGTGACAGTTAATGGAGTCATTAAAGCGGAAAAAGAAGTTCTCGAGGTGCTTAATAGCAAGAGGATTAGAAGCAGCAGGCGTGTTCGCAAATAGAATGAAGGCGCATTAAAATGAAGGCCCATTAAACTGAAGGCGCATTAAGCGGAAGCTTGATGCGCCTTGCGATTATTCCACCACTGACAAAGCCATGGCCAGGCAACCGCCGCCACGAAAATCAGTAAGGCGATGACATTGAGAACCTTCCCGATCGCCACATCATGCTGCAGCAAGCCCATTTTTCCCAACAGATAGGTCCAGTCATGCTCCCCGCCCCCCACTAAAGGCAAAACCCGTGCCCGGGCATCGGCAATATAATTGCTAACATTCAACAAGGATTGACCCAACCACATCACGCAAAATTGGGCGGCAAACATTTTCTCGTGGCGGTGAAAATAGAATGCCAATAGCCCCGGAATTATTAATTGAAGGAGCGTCCCGCCCAAAGCAACAATAAACTCGGGCATGAACCCCAGAATGAGATGCCCTGCCTCGTGGAAAATCAGATTGACTCCGTCAAAGAATGTCCACTTTCCGCGCATTGCAAAGAAAAACAATCCTGCGGCAGCGATAGCAACCGACCCGATGATGGTCCATTTGCTGATTTTAAGTTCTGTACTGCCGCGATCATTTCTTTCATCGAATTTGGATTCAGCTTCAAACTGCTGTCTCAGAGTATAGTTGTTCTGCGATGAGAAAGGAACTTCTGCCGGGCGCGAACTTTCGTACATTGGCTTCCCGGTTTCCACCCAAGAACTAGCTGCCGGAGAGGGTACGGAGGTTACCTGCTTCATGTTGGTCATATCAGAAGCTATCAAAGGCAAAATGTCAGATAACACACCAGATTTTGCGCCATCCTCAGAGTGAATATGGGTTGTCGGCAGCAGGTGTCCATGAATCGAAAGCTCTCGCAGTTCATTCTCATCAAAAGGACCTAACTCATCATTCCCCTGTACTACATAGTAGCGCAACTATTCGTCCCTCCCCTGTAAGCTGCTCACACCTCAATGATGCCTTTACAGGATAATCTCTGAAGTCATAATCTTGTGCGCGCCTAGTTCAAGAAGAGCGAGTAAATGTTATGCGGGTAATCTGTGCCTCTGAATGTCTGAGAACAGGTTCCGGAAAACTTGAATCCCATGCGTTCAGCAAGGCGAATTGATCGTTCATTTTCTACATAAATGCAGGCGCGAATTTCTCTGACGCCCATCTGCTGCCCTGCAAAACTGATTATGGCCTGCATAGCCTCGGTCATCGGTTCCGCATCAAATAGATAGCGATTAATAGTATCATTCGAACAATTCTTCTCTGCCTTTCATTAGCATCTGTGGCTCATTATAGCATTACTGGAGGTATCCATCAATCGCCAACCGCAATGCAAAACACCCTTGACTTTATGGCTATACTGTATATAATGTTTATATACAGTATTATTATTTAGCACGATATATCCAGTGATCAAAAACTGCAGTTCACGATCAGGTGAAAACCACACTAAAGGAGGGCAGTTCTTGGAGATCATCATCAGCAACTCAAGTGACAAACCGATTTACGAACAGATTACCACTCAGATTAAGAACATGATCATCACAGGAGAGTTAAAACCTGGTGAAGCGCTGCCTTCTATGCGTTTTTTAGCCAAGGAGTTACGCATCAGCGTGATCACAACCAAACGGGCCTATGAAGAGCTGGAACGCGAAGGATTTATCGAAACCGTGCCTGGAAAAGGCAGCTATGTTGCTGCCAAAAACACTGACTTCATTCGCGAAGAACAGTTGCGTATTGCCGAAACGAATCTTCAGCAAGCGGCTGAGGCGGCCAAAATGGCAGGCATTTCTCTGCCGGAATTGATCGAGATCCTGAAAATGTTTTATCTGGAGGAGCAATAAGTGATGGAAAATATCCTGGAAATCAAAAACCTCACGAAACACTATGACGGTTTCACACTGGACAAAGTTAGCCTCGCCCTGCCCAAAGGCAGTATTATGGGCTTTATCGGGAGCAATGGCGCTGGCAAGACAACCACAATCAAGCTGATTCTGAACTTGATTCACAGAGATGGCGGCGATATTAAGGTCTTTGGTCTCGACAATCTGAAGTACGAAAAGCAAATCAAAGAAAACCTCGGTGTTGTATTTGATGAAAGCAGTTTTCCGATCAATATGCGAGTGCCTCACATCGATAAAGTATTAAGCAAGATCTATAAAAACTGGGACGCAACCGTATTTTCTAATTACATCCACAAATTTAATCTACCGGTTAGCAAAGACATCAAAGACTTCTCACGTGGTATGAAGATGAAGCTATCCATTGCTATCGCCCTATCGCACCACGCCAAGCTGCTGATTCTGGATGAAGCTACGAGCGGGCTGGACCCGGTGGTACGCGATGAAATCCTGGATGTCTTTCTGGAATTTATCCAGGATGAAAACAACTCAATTTTCGTTTCTTCGCATATCATCAGCGATATTGAAAAAGTGGCCGACTATATTACTTTTATTAATAATGGCAAGATCGTCTTTTGCGAGTCGAAGGATCAGCTGCTCAATAACTATGGCATCCTAAAATGCCGTCACGCGGAGTTTGAGAGGCTGGATCGCACCTATGTGAAAGGCTACCGCAAGAATGAGTTTGGTGTTGAGGCTCTGGTCGTCAAAGATAAATTCCGGGGCAGCTATACTATCGACCGCGCCAGCATTGAGGACATCATGCTTTACACAATCAAGGGGGAATCACGGTGAAAGGCTTAATTATCAAGGACCTTTTTACGTTGGCAAAACAAGCCCGGGTATTTTTGGCAGTCATGATATTCTACTTAATCTACTCGATCGCCACAACGAACGTCACAATGTTTGCTGCCATGCTTACATTATTTGTCGGGTTTTTACCCATTAATGCCATGGCATTCGATGAACAGAGCAAATGGAACAAGTACGCTCTTTCAATGCCGTTAACAAGAAAAGACCTTGTGTTAAGTAAATACGTCCTTAGTGGCATAGCCGGGTTAATTGCGATGCTGATCAATTTTGCGGTTATAATGATCCTCATTCGTCTTACCAACTCTTCTACAAGCCCGAAAGAAGCATCGCTATACATTCTGGGAAGCGGCGGAGTACTGGTTTTTTATATTGCACTGGTCTTACCAATTCTATTTAAATTCGGTGTTGAAAAGGGACGCATGCTGATGATGGCAGCGTTTTTCGCACCGGTGTTGATCGTCATGTTACTGCCCAAGCTGGGCATTCCAAAGCCAAGCGCCGATCTGCTAAAGTTCCTTCCCTATCTGGCACCTCCCGTTCTGATAGTTATCCTCCTGATTTCGATAACTATTTCGATCCGTATTTATCAAAAGAAAGAGTTCTAAACCGGGATGCAGGAAAAATCCAAACGTAAGAGGCTGAGACGCGGGGAAGGTCCCCGCGTCTCAGTTTCAGTCTCGGTCTCAGTCTCGGTCTCAGTCTCGGTCTCAGTCTCGGTCTCGGTCTCAGTCTCTTATCGTTATCTCACGCGCTATTGATAATACTGCGCTTGCGCATTCCAAAGTTCTTCATATTTTCCGCCCTTTTCAGCTAACAGCTGCTCGTGATTGCCGCGCTGGACAAGGCGTCCTTCGTGAAAGACCGCGATGTCATCACAAAAGCGACAGGATGACAGGCGATGCGAGATATAAACGGCAGTCTTGGCCTTCACAATCTCGTTAAACTTAGCATAAACCTCGGATTCAGCAATTGGATCCAGCGCAGCCGTTGGCTCATCAAGTACAATAATGGGTGCATCTTTGTACAATGCCCTCGCCAAGGCAATCTTTTGTGCCTCGCCACCCGATATTTCCACGCCTTCCTTGTCAAAGTCCTTATACAGGCATGTATCCAAGCCCTGCGGCAAATCATGCAGACGCCTGCCAAATCCAGCTTTCTTCAGACAAAGCTCCGCCTTTTCCTGATCTACCTGCTGGGCAGCTGCCACATTTTGCCCCAGTGGTAAAGCGAACAATTTGAAGTCCTGAAACACCACTGCGAAAAGGTCCAGATACTCGATATAATCATACTTCTTAATATTGATACCGTTAAGCGTAATCTCGCCCTCGGCAGGGTCGTAAAGACGACAGAGCAGCTTGATCATGGTGGTCTTGCCGCTGCCGTTCATACCGACCACTGCCAGACGCTGTCCGACGCGCAGCTTGAGATTGAGATTTTTAAGGGCATAAGTATCTGATCCGGGATACCTGAATGAAACATTGTGAAACTCAATTTCATACTCATTGTCAGTCCGTTTTTCGGTAGTCAGGGAACCCTTGTACTTGATATCAGGCTGATCAGCAAATTCATAGAATTGCCTCAGATATCTGCTATTTGCCCTTAGGGCGGCACAATTTTGGATGAAAACCCCCAGGCTATTCACTAGGCTATTGATTGCACCGACATACTGTACTACGCTTCCAATAGCATACATTCCCGCCAGTGCACGCAGACCAATAAACAGATAGACAAATCCTCCGATTAAAGCATTAGCTCCAGCCGAGGCGGCCCCCAATTTACCCTCATAATCGAAATACCGATTCCATGGTATGGAGTCGATCCAATATTTCATAATGCCCTTAATCGCCGGCTGTTGATCATAAATGCGAATATCTTTGCCAGCTGCGCCTGGCATGACGTATTTGAAATAATACATGAGGAAAGTATTCATTTTGGGGTTTTGCTCAAAGATCTGCTCCAATACCTTTTCTTCATTGCGACGCACGAACAGAGTAAGAGCCATTATCATGGCGATCAAAACGCCCAGTGTGGCTGTGGCGTAAGAAGAAGTCAGGAAACTACCGGCATTGGCCTGGGCATTATCAAACATACCAATTAAGAGAATTGACGCAACAATGATCCCGGCAAAATTAGTGACAGATTCTGAAAACAAATAAAAGAGTTTTGGGATTCCTACGCCATTGCCGTTAATTTTAGCCTCGATATCCGCCAGTAACTCGTTAATATGGCTCTGCTCCACATGTTCAAAATCAAATGACATATAACGTTCGCTATGCATGAAATACACTCTGGCATTGATCAGGCACTCAGACACCCGTTTCTTACGGTCGAGTACCGCCTGTATGACAGAAAGCGCAAAAGTCACTGCAATAGTAATACCAACCCAGGTGATAATGACCCGTACTTCAGCCTGGCCCGCAAGTTCATTCAGGATGCGTGCCATAAAGTACAATACAGCTAGCGGCTGAGCCGCCTTAATTATCCCACTGAGCGCTGCAATAGGCATATATGAAGGATCCAGCCGATGGACAATACCATAACCGCGTTTTGTATATTTCCAGGCTTCCCACAAACCGATCCGTTTCTCAGTATTGGTGTTCATCCGACGGCCACCTCCCCGCCCTGACCCCTAACCTCTTCCTGATAGTATTGTGCCTGGACTTCAAACATCTGAGCGTATTTTCCGCCTAGCCGCATTAACTCATCATGGGAGCCGACTTCCGCAATCCGATGATTATCTATGAAGAAAATGCGATCACAAAACCGGGTACTGGCTAAGCGGTGTGAGATATAGATTGAGGTTTTACCTTTGGTAAGCTCGGCATACTTCTGATATACTTCGCTTTCAGCAATCGGATCCAACGCAGCCGTTGGCTCGTCCAAAATGATGACTGGCGCATCCTTATAAAGCGCACGCGCCAACGCCAGTTTCTGTTTTTCGCCTCCGGACAGCTCGATGGCATCATCATAAACTTCCCGAACTAGCAAGGCTTTTTCTCTGGCAGGCAAAGACTGCACTTTATCAAGCAAGCCCGAAAGGCGCAGGCATTTTTCCACCTTTTGATAATCAGTAGTTTCCGGCGGTGCTTGCGAAATGTTGCCAGCAATATCGCAGGTTAAGAGGTGGATATCCTGAAACACAGTCGAAAAAAGACTGAAATATTCGTCCCGGTTATATTTACTGATATCCACTCCTCCAAGTAATATCTGTCCCTGCTGCGGACGGTAGAGCCCGCAGATCAGCTTAACAAGCGTGGTCTTGCCTGCGCCGTTGGCTCCGACAATCGCAATGCGTTCTCCAGCGTTGATGTCAATTGTAATGTCTTGAAGTGCTGCATTTTGGGATTTCGGATAGGTATACCACACTCCGTGCAAAGAAATGGCTGGCGGTAGCTGACTGCCAGATGGCAAAGGATAGCCCTTTCCTAAATTGGAGCGATCAGGATAATCAAGATAGGTGCGAATATGGGTAATTTGATCGGACGCGCGCAACAGCTCGCTCGTCTGCAGGATAATCCCAGATACCCAGCTGGCGAAGGCCCCAATTGCTGCAAAAACAAAGACAAAATCGCCCAGCGTAATGCGACCCTTAAGCAGCAAATAGATCAGAAACGCATAGGCAGCTCCATCGCGGATGAGTATCAACAGGCCTTCCATAAGCTGTGCCCACATATAACGCGCTGCAATTCGGTCTTCAACACGTTCCCTTTTGCCAAGGGTCTGGAAAAACATTTTTTGCATCCAATGCGCCATGGCATACAGACGAATATCCTTGGCCCCTGCTGGTTGCTTTAAACTTTTGTGCAAATACGATGTTTTTTTGATAAGAGCCGAGAGTTCGTCGTCAGTCGCTGCTTCATATTTGCGGGCTGCCCCTAAACTCAGCCAGTTGATTATGCCTGATATGATCAAAAAGATTATGATCGCAGGATGAACCGTAATAATAACGCTGCCGTAAAGAATAAGACCAAAGACATTAGTTGCCAGCCTTACGAGCGTGCGTGGGACATTATGCGCCGGCGTATGGTTTGAGTCCCACCCGCGCCCGGCCTTATCTTCCAGCGCTTGGACCTCAGGATCCTCCATCAGCTCATAATCCATTTCCAAGCACTTCTTAGCTTTTTGCATGACACTGTTAAAGGCAGCAATCGTACCGACGGAGTTGATGACAATTTCGTCAGTATAGCCTTTGAGGCAATTCAGGATAATGAGAAGTATAGCCATTCCGCCGACTACGAGGGTAAAATGTCCGGGTGTCGTGCCTTTAGTCAGCAGGTCAACGACTATTTTGGGGAGTAATATTCCGGTGAATGGCAACAGCACCCCCACGACAATGCCAATGGCACAGAAAATGAGAGTTGATTTTTTGTATTGCCAGTAGGATCGTAACGAAAAAAGAATATTGGAACCCAGCGAATACGTTGGGCGGTTTGAGTTCACCTTTTCCATACAGACACCCCTCCTTTACAACAGGAGTATAACACCCCCGAACGCAAAAATGGGATTTCTTGCGTGAATGGTAAGTTTTCATGCGTGAGTTGCAGACAAGGAAGACAAAGCGTGGCCGTAGGGCGCGGGAGCGCTTCAAACCGGGAGCATAACTTCGGTCGTGAATGCACCTTCTTCATCCCGGCGTTTGATATACCCTTCATATTTGTCAACAAGCCGATCTACTCTCATCAGGCCAAACCCGTGGCTGTTGCTCCTTTTGACACTTAGATAAGTCCCGTTCTGTTTGATTACCTTCCCACCGCAGGTATTGGTCACCGAAATATAGAGCTGATCACGCTTGATATCTATGTAAACCCTAATCAGGCGATCAGCTTCGTTTTCGATCCTCAAAGCCGCCTCAATGGCATTGTCGAGCAAATTGCCTAAAATCACACACAAATCAATTTCTGACACCGACAATTCAGATGGCACGGTTGCCTTGGCGCTGACATTAATCTGGCGTTCCTTGGCCAGAGAAAGCTTGGAGTTGAGAATGGCATCCACTTTCACATTACCGGATTTGATCAGTGTATCTACCTCAGACAAATCAGCATCCAGTGCTGTGAGATACTCATCGAGTTTGGCGTCCTCCCCTAGTTTGCGATATGCCTTCATGGTCTGGATATGGTTATGAAAATCATGCCGCCACCCGCGCATTTCACGATAGATGTTCTGAACTTCCTCACAGTGCTTGGCGACGAGATCATTTTGCCAGGAAGCAATGCGGCGGCTGATCAGGCGCTGCACAAAGGCGCGTATCGCGAGTCCCATAATCAGAAGAAAGGCCAATACTGCGAGCGCCGCCGCACTGACAATTAACCATGACCAGCCTGACAAGCAACACACCTCCCAGCCAACCTAAAGCGCCGCCAATGCCGTCAATTATGCCACTATCAGAATTCCTGGCAGCTGCGGATAAACTCCTGATTAGCAGCATCATACAATCTGCGCGACAGCGGTATTTCCATACCGTTGTCGAGTACCATGGCGGTACGCGTAACCCTCCGGACATGCTTCATCCCGACAATATACGATCGATGACAACGGAAAAAACCTGCCCCCAGCAATTCCTCCATGTCGGAAAGGCGCATGTTAAAATCTTGCTGCATATCTTTGGTATAAATGGTTATATAGTGTGAAAACGCTTCCGCGTAAAGAATATCTTCAGCCGGTATGCGCACATTACCGCCGCTTTTCGGAAACAAAATTGTGCGTCTGGAGGAAGCACCCAGCGCTTTCACCCGGGCGGCTGCTCTGTCAAGGACCACAAACAGCTTATGCTCGTCCACCGGCTTCATCAAATAATGCAGTGCCGAAACATCATAGCCTTCGGCAATATAATCGGAATAACCTGTAATGAAGATGATTTGCAGGATATCATTTTCTTTGCGGATTTCTTTGGCCAGCGCCACTCCGTCCATGGCTGGCATTTGGATATCAAGCAGCAGGATGTCAAAACTTTGATCCTCGGCAAATGCAAAGAGGAATGCCTCAGCGCTGTCAAAGGTACTAACGGCAACAGGAAACCCGACGCCCGCACAGGCACCACGTTCGCCACTACCGTCTGGCGCTTCACCCTGCGCCCAAGAATAAACCAGCTTCTGTAAGAGCTGACGTTGTGCATATTCGTCATCGCAAATGGCTATTCTCATTTTAATCCATTCCCTTTCACCTTTGTTGCTCCTGACGATCACGATCAGCAATGAAAGCCTAACAAAATATTATGTTCTTCCAGGGCTTTTGTCAAAGTTAAAGAATACCTGAAAAAAAAGCCCGTCCTTTGTGAGGGCGGGTATCTTTGTGGGAATCTTTAGTATCTAGGCGACACGTTTCATGCTCAAGTGCTTATACGTTCATGTTCCGGTGCGCTCACGGCTTGTGAGTTCATCACCTGCACGCTCATAATCATTGTGCTCATAATCATTGCTCTCATGACCAGCGCGTTCATTTACAAGACACTTTGGGCAAACGCCCCTGAAATAAATACTCTTATCAAGAATGCAGTAGTTTTTCAGATCGGTCGGAAGTATTGCATCCAGGTCTATATTAAAGTTAAACACCTCTCCGCATGATTCACATTTAATATGACCATGAGTCTTGACGATAATATCGTATCTGGCTTCACTTTCGTCGGTTTTGACCTGTTTTACCAAATTGGCCTCTACCAGTAACTTCAATGTATTATAAATTGTTGTCTTGGATAACGTTGGAATCACTTTCTGCAGAACGGTAAAGATTTGATCGGCAGTTGGATGAGCGTTCTGATTTTGAACTAGATATTCCAAGACCTTTAATCTCTGATACGAGAGATGGATTCTTTTTATTTCTAGTTCCTTCCTTAGTTTATCAAATGTAAGCTCCATCTTATCCCCCTGTTGTTGCTAATCTCACTGCATTGAGCCCACAACATTTTTCGGCATTTCACACCCCAATTTATATTATCGGCGGCTGCTAGACAATGTTTAGGAAAACATGATAATATGAGTAAAAATTCTCCAAGACGCAGAGAAAATTGCCCGAAGCAAAAGGAACGAAAAAAAAGGATCTGATGCCCAAATGATAATCAGCGCCAGCCGACGAACCGATATTCCATCATATTACTCTGATTGGTTTATGAACCGGATTCGCGAAGGCTATGTCTTGGTACGCAATCCGATGCGTTATCATCAGGTGAGCAATATCAGCCTTTCTCCGGAGGCAGTAGACGGTATCGTTTTTTGGACAAAAAACCCGCTGCCGATTCTTGATAAACTGAACCTGCTCCACGACTACACCTATTATTTTCAGTTTACGATTACACCTTATGGAGCGGACATTGAGCCGCATCTTCCCTCAAAAAGCGAGCTAATCATACCGGCCTTCCAGCGCCTTTCGGATCAGATCGGTCCGGAAAGGGTGATCTGGCGCTATGATCCTATACTGCTGAACGACAAATACTCAATCTCATATCATCTTCGGGCTTTTGAGCGCTTTGCACAGCGGCTTTGTGGATATACATCTCAATGTACAATTAGTTTCATTGATCATTACCGCAAAAATGCCCATAGCCTTGCGAAGCTCGGATTAGAGGATATTTCCACTGAGAAAATGCTGGTGCTCGGCCGATCCCTTGCTGAGATTGCGCATCATTATGGTTATCGCATTGATACCTGCGCGGAAAAGGTTGATTTGGAGCAATTTGGCGTCGGGCATGCCCGCTGTGTAGATGATCGTCTGTTGGGGAAACTGCGTGCGCAAGATCGTCGTCAAGGCCGCAATCCCAGTCTCCGTTACGCCAAAGACAAGAACCAGCGCCTGGAATGCGGCTGTGTCGCCAGCGTGGATATTGGCGTATACAACTCCTGCCAGAACGGATGCAAATACTGCTATGCCAATTTCAGCGATTACTCCGTACGGAAAGACACCCTGCGGCACAACCCGGATGCTCCTTTGCTGCTCGGAGAGATTGAGGATGGTGATGTGGTCAAAGAGCGCAACTTTTAGCTGGCGCTTTCGTATACATAACCGGAAACAGCGCATTTGAAGTGAAAAAGCGCATCTAAAACCTGAAAAGACTGCCGTAATTAAGTAGCACGGACACAAAACTTGAGGGAGGAGAAAAGATGATACTGGCATTAGTTCTAACCGGTCTGATCCTTTTGGTCATTATCATGATTGCGGGCAGTTATAACAGTCTGGTGAATTTGAGAAACAGAGTCAAAAACGCCTGGTCACAAGTTGATGTACAGCTCAAACGGAGACACGACTTAATCCCGAACCTGATCGAGACTGCCAAAGGTTATATGGAACATGAAAAAGCGATCCTGGGGGATATCACGAAATTACGTGCGCAGGCCATAAACGCCCGTCAGCTTCCGGAAAAGATCGCTGCCGAAGAATCCTTAGGCCGGGCTCTGGGACAGTTTTACGCAGTTGTAGAGAATTACCCCGAATTGAAAGCTAATCAAAACTTCCTGGCCCTGCAGGAAGAGTTGACCTCCACCGAAAACAGGATTGCCTTTGCCAGACAGGCCTATAACGATCAGGTGTTATTCCTGAATAACAAGATTCAGATGTTTCCTTCCAATATTATTGCCGCGATGTTTAGCTTTAAAGAAGAGTTGTTCTATGAAGTAACTGAAGCCGAAAGAGAAGTGCCCAAAGTCAGTTTCTCATAAGGAGGAACCCGGCAGCAATGATGTGGGAATTAATTCGTCGAAACCGAATAAAGTCCATGTTGCTGCTTTTTGCCATGGGCGCAGTTCTGTTCACTTTGGGATATTTTATTGGCATTACTGAATTTGATAACGCATTGATCGGGGTCATCCTGGCGGCAATAGTCTGGCTGATTTTGGTATGGAGTAGTATTCGGGGCGGAAATTCGGTAATGATGGCCAATACTGGTGCTTACCAGCTGACCAAAAGCGATACCCAATATCTTCAACTATATAATATCGTCGAAGAAATGAAGATTGCTGCCAATATGGATTTTACGCCCCAGGTTTACCTGATCGGAGATAACAGCCTAAACGCCTTTGCAGTGGGTAACAAACCCGAAAACTATGCCATCGTGCTGACTACGGGATTGGTGACTAAGCTGAACCGCAATGAGTTGCAGGCTGTTGTTGCGCACGAGCTTTCCCATATTAGTAACGGGGACAGTCAATTTATGACCTTGGCCGGCACGATACTGGGAGCGATTTATATCCTCCGCCGCGGTTTCCTCGAACGCAGGAGATTTCCGGGCGGTTCCAGCCCTCGATTTCGTTCATCTAGGTCTAAGTCCAAATCCAAATCTAATTCTGGCTCTGGCGTACTCGTAGCTTATTTAATCCTGGCTGCAATAGCAATTTTAGGCGTATTCTTAGCAAATATGTTCTACTTTGCGATTTCGCGCAAACGCGAATATCTAGCCGATGCCTCAGCAGTCAGACTCACCCGCTATCCGGAGGGACTAGCGTCTGCTTTGGAAAAGATCGCCTGCAACGCTAAGCTGGCAACTGCTAACTCAATTAATGCGCCACTGTTTATTGTCAATCCTTTGACGAAATCAGGCTTATTTGATACGCATCCCCCTATTAAGGAACGTATTAATATCTTGCGCAAGATGAGCGGCGGTGCGGACTTCGCCAATTACCAGCAAGCGTACTCTATAATTAAAGGAAAAGGCGCGTCTATCATTCCGTCAAATACTTTGCGCAAAGAAGTGACTATTCCAGTTCTTAATCTTGAGCCTTCAAGCAAGTCCCGGAACTGGTGATCGCTGATCGAGACCAAATGGTCCAATTACTAGTACTTGAATCATTGGTAAGATCATTATCATCTTCAGAATCATCATCTGAAATAGCGGAGCAGAATGGCTATTACGGTATAGATGCTGAGACAACAGCACATGCGACCGGTATCCTTGGCAAATGTGGGTTAGTCGACAACAAATTATATCTGATGCCGAGAAACTTTTTTCCACTGATGCAACTTTGCGGCGTAGGCGCCGAGCATACCATACCCTTGACCAAACTGGTAATTGCTCATGAACTCACCCATGTCCTTCAGAATCAGGAAGTTGGTTTGATGGAATTCTATAGCGAAACTGATCTGGAGAAGCTATATGCCATATCTGCTACATACGAAGGGCATGCCGTTTTTGTTCATGATCAAGTCGGTAAAATCTTGGGGATTGATCATACTGTAATCGAAATGTCCCGGATGCTGTCCGCTGGGGAAATTACTTTTGAAGATTATCTTAGTGAGGCAGTCAAACAGAAGGTCTCGACGCTCTACGAAAAGATTTATTTAGGCGGCAGAGACTTCATTGAGTTCCATTTTCAGCGTGGCGGAAATGAACTAGTTTGGGAGATCCTGGCCAACCCGCCACTTTCAACGGCCATGATTCTGGAACCGGCCACCTATAGCCCACTTGCAGGCGGCACGCCAAATTACGCCGCTTTATTAAAAGGTTTGGAGACCTTTTTCGATTTGGACAACTGGCAGATTCAAAACACTGAGCTTGGCCGGATGATGATCGAGGCTTCATACATGGGTTTATCTGACGAGGATCAACAGGCGATCATCCCCAATATAGAGCATGTTCAAGCTTTCATTGCTCAGAAACCTTTTCCGATAGCCCTCATAAACGTTTCGTTTATTAAGCTGGCAGATAGCGCAATTGTTCCGAGATATATTGGGGCTTTGGAACAACTTGAAAAAGACCAAATTGAGGCACTTAACGCCAGCGGTGGCGCAGTTCGCATAACTGGATTAACCATGGATGATTTTACAGCCATAGATGCGGATTTAGCCCGCAAGACTACTTATCGGCTCGTCCTAGCTAGTGACGAAGAACCGGCGGCAGATGCGGCCGATGAGGCCGGTGACACTGAAATGGCCGATGATGCCGAAGCGGATGGCGATTCCAATATGACTACCATTTTCCGCATCTGCCGGGGAGATGTTGTTATCGAAATCATCTGCAGTGGTATTGCTGTGGATGACACCCAGATTGCGCTTTTGGCAGAAGAAGTTTTCGTGCGTTATGCAAAAATGCAGGCTGCCGAAGCCAGCCACTAAGAGCCACAAGGGGCCTCACGAGGGGCCGCAAGAAGTAAGCAAGTAATCGAGTGGAAAGCCAGGTGCAAGCAGGCATCCAAAAGCTTAATGCGTCAGAATAAAGAGGCAGCCGGCTATTTTAAGCCGGCTGCTGCGATCTGGCGGCCAAATTCCATGGCGGCCTTTTGTTGCTCCGCATCAGGATTCCATAGGTTCTTAAATCCTTCGCTAACTACCTCAAACCCGGCATCTGCCAGGAGTCCGTTAAGCACCTTAACAGATTCACCGCTCCACCCATAGCAGCCAAAGGCGGCCGCTTTCTTATTCTTGAACTTCATTTCTTTCATCAACTGCAAAAATCCGGCCATCCCATGCAAAATGCTGTTGCCCATGGTTGGCGATCCCGCCACCACCATTTTCGACTTAAAGACCTCCACGATTAAATCATTCTCGTCACGCTTGGCCCGATTGAACGTTTTTACCTGAACGGTCGGGTCGGCCAGCTGAATCCCGGCAGCGATGTTTTCGGCCAAGGTTTTGGTGCCATTCCACATTGTGTCATAAATAACTGTGACCTGATTTTCCTGATAATCATTGGCCCACTGCGCATACTTTTCGACAATCTGCATCGGATTATCGCGCCAGATCACACCGTGACTGGTGGCGATCATCTCGATCGGCAGCTTGAGAGCCAAAATTTCATCCAGCTTTTTGCGCAGGATCGCGCTGAAGGGCGTCAGAATATTAGCATAGTATTTCATTGCTTCATACATTAACTCGCATTGATCCACCAGGTCATTGAACAGAGCATCCGTAGCGTAATGCTGCCCAAAGGCATCGTTGCTGAACAGTATATTGTCGCCGGTCATAAAAGCTGCCATACTGTCTGGCCAGTGCAACATGGACATCTCCACAAAGATTAACTCTTTCCCATTGCCCAAGTCCAGCTTGTCCCCTGTTTTGACCACCCGGAAGTTCCAATCCTGATGATATTGCCCTTTCAGCGATTTCACGGCGTTGGCCGAGCAGTAAATCGGCGTATCCGGTATGTACTGCATCAACTCCGCCAAAGCTCCGCTATGGTCAACCTCTCCATGATTCACGACGATGTAATCGATCTGTTTCAGATCAATTTCGGATTTCAGGTTTGCAACAAACTCTTTGGCAAAGGGAAGCCAGACTGTGTCAATCAAAACAGTTTTTTCTTCTTGGATCAAGTAAGAGTTATATGTTGACCCTCGATGTGTTGACAACTCCTCACCATGAAAACGCTGCAACTCCCAGTCGACTTTGCCAACCCAATAGACGTTGTTCTTAATCACTTTCTTCATCCGTGCACCCTTCTTTCGATCGATATTTTGCCTTTATATATTGCGCTGATGTTGGAAGATATTTCGCGCATGCCTGCTTTTTCCTGCTTGATCGAGAAAGGGATCGGCTGAAGGATGCCGGAAGGCTGCTCTTTACCCGCCCTACCTCAAAAAAGTATGCACGCGGCTGGCTAAAGATTGAAATCAAGGTGTATTTGCACGAGTAAGTCTTTTGTCCAGCCGGGACTTAAGTGCAGGAATATCAAATTCAAAAATATCAACCGGTACTTTTCCATCCAGCTGATACTCCGTGCCAATAACGACGCCGCCGAATTTCCTGTAAAATGCATTAGACGGAGCATGGTGAAAACTGTATACTTCCATTTCCGTCGCTCCAAGAGGTATATAAAACTCCAAAATTTCCTTAATCTAACTTAATGAGAGTCCCTTGCCGCGGTACTGGGGAAACACCCATAATCCATTCAGTTCGATGCCATTTTCGGGTGCAGATTTGGAATCAACAAAACTTGCCAAAGCGACACCCATTAATTGCGATCCTTCAAAGGTTCCAAGGAGTAATCTAATATCGTTACTTTCGCTGGCAGTATTCATCCAATTTGTCCAAAACTTAATTTCTTCTTCAAGCTTCAAAGTATGTTCGGCTTTTCCAGCAAGCTCTTCCGGCCAGCAGGATATTCTTAACTCCATAGCCAGCGGGATTTCATGTACTCCACATCTTTGTCGTCAGCGATCAGGCTGGCAATATCCTCGCCAGCAAAACCCCATCCGACGCAATCCCAGTCGATCAGCCGCAGTTTGCCTTGTGACAAGAAGATATTTTCAATCCAGAAGTCCCGATGGCACAAAACTATCGGCAACCCATAAAAATACCGCAGCAAGCAGCTTTTTTTTGGCTGCACACTGCGGTTTCCAGCGGTTCCAATAGGTTTCCAGTGCCTATTGTTCTCCTAGGCTATTCTCCAACCTGCAGCAGGATCTTCACAATCTCATCTGTCTTAAGCACTTTACCGTATGAGACTACTTTTCCGTTTACAACAAGGGCTGGAGTTGTCATCACACCGTAAGCTGCAATTTGAGCAAAATCGGTCACATGATCGATTGTCGTATCCATACCTAATTGCTCAAGGGCTGATTTTGCAGCCGCTTCAAGCTGATTGCATTTCGCACAGCCGCTTCCGAGTACCTTTACAGCCGCGCCTTCGGTTTTTGCTATTGCGGCCTTTTGCATACTTTCAGCATCGCAGTTTCCAATGCAGCAGCAAGAGGAGGGTTTATTGCTATTGTCTTTCTTCCCAAACAGCGCCATCATAGGCATCTCCTTTTCTTCGGGTATTTCATTCGTTGGCTCTCTTAACAGCGGCTCTCTTAACAGCGACTCTCTTAACATCGGCTCTCTTAACAGCGACTCTTCTAACATCGACTCTTCTAAACGCCAACTTGGTCCCTTAGCAGCAATTGCCACTGCAAGAACAGCCCAATTTGTTTTTCTTGCCATCGAAGAACCTCTTCAGGTTGGCAGGCAGTTCATACCTGCCACCGCTGCAAGTACATACGTTTTTACCATTGAACTGATCAAAAACGGTTTGTAAAATAGCTTCAGCGAGCATTTCCCGAGGGGGGACCTCAAATCTTTCCCCGTGATATTTAAAAACGCGACAATCCACATCAGTGTCACTGATTTGGCTGCAACAACCGCAATTGTTTTCAGCGACTGAGTGGCAAATATCCTGCCCGTTTACCCGAATCGTTGGCGAGGAAACAAAATGAAACTGCGTGGCAATTTCAGCCGTCTCTATTTCCATTTTCTTATAATCGACAGCAAAACCGGCCATGACTAAGGCGGGCGTCAGCGTCTGCATTACTTCATCCAAAATGCGGTCTGTCCCGATACAGCGATCGCAAGATTGCATATCAAGATAAAGATACTCAACAGTGACCTTTTTGGCATGATCGCCGCTCTTTGTAGAGTTACATCTGCTTTCCATTTCTTCCACCTCCTAGATCAATAACGGCTGTAGCGCATTAAACAAATACCCGACTGCAATTATTCCTATGGTACATATAGCAATAAACAGCGCCAGAAGCTTTGGCTTGACTGCCTTGCGAAGCATAATTATTGATGGCAAAGACAGCGTTGTGACCCCCATCATAAAAGATAACACCGTTCCCAACTGAGCGCCTTTGTGCAGCAGCGCTTCTGCAATCGAAATAATGCCGAAAGTATCGGCATACAATGGTATTCCAATCAGTGTTGCCAAGATGACCCCGAAAGGATTTTTTCTTCCCAGCAGTGATACTACCCAGTTTTTTGGTATCCAGTTATGGATAATTGCCCCTATACCAACTCCAATCAGGATGTAAGGAAAGACTCTTTTAAAGGTTGACAGGGTTTGCTCCTTTGCATAAATCAGCCGCTCCTTTTTCGTGAGGGCAGGTGATTCGATATCCACATTTCCGACAGATAGAATGAAACTCTCGATATACTTTTCCATATGCAATTTTTCGATGAGGGTTCCGCCAATTACGGCAATTACCAAACCGAAGATTACATAAAGAATGGCAGTTTTGGCACCGAATATACTCATCAGTAGAATGAGAGAGCCTAAGTCTACCATTGGTGAGGAGATCAGGAATGAAAATGTGACTCCGAGTGGTAAGCCTGCTGAGGTAAAGCCGATAAATAACGGAATAGAAGAGCAGGAGCAAAAAGGCGTTACCGTTCCAAGCAAAGCCGCCACCGAATTAGCCCCGATGCCACGGAACCGCCCTAATATTTTCCTGCTTCTTTCCGGGGGGAAATAGCTTTGGATATAGCTGATTGTGAAAATCAGGACGCATAGCAATGTAGTAATTTTCAAGACATCATAGATAAAAAACCGCGCACTTCCGACCCAGCGGTTAGAAGTGTCCATCCCCAAAACAGTTAACACGCCTCCTATTAAGTCATTCAACCACTTCATGCCGAGAATTTGATTATGTATGAAATCCCAAATTGCCTTGAATATTGACATCTAAAAGCCCCTTCCCTCACCTGGTTGTCGATCCAGTTGCTCGATCCTGTTGCTCGATCCTGTTGCTAGAGCTAATTGCCTGGTCTAGTTTCCCGATCGGAATTGCGTTTTCTAGTTGCTCGATCTATTCGCTTGGCTTTGTCAGTTCCTCCAGCAGGGCTTTCGCCTCAGCGCTTCCATTTTTACTGATTTTATAATAGGTCCATTTGCCTTCCTGCCGGCTTTCCACAATACCTGACTCAACTAGGATCTTCATGTGGTAGGAAAGTCCTGATTGCTTTAGATCCAATTGATCTAGCAAGACACAGGCGCATTTTTCGCCATTGCGCAATAACTCCAATATTCGTAGACGATTTTCATCGCAAAAAGCCTTGAACACCCTGGCGTGTTCTTCATAAATACTTGTCAAGTCAACTGTCACCTCTCAACTGTCACCTCATATCAAATTTTTTTGATATTTGATATATCTTCAGTATATGTGTCAAATCAAAATTTGTCAATGTGACAATGAACAAAGGTTGATGAAAATTAAAAGACCCGCAGATTGAGTTACATTTTCTCAACCTGCGGGTGTTTTTTGGTGGGTGCAGTTTGGTGAGCGCTGCTTGGTGAGTGCTGTCTGGCGGGCGCTTTCTGGCGGGCGCTGTCTGCAAATATGGTGACTATATAGCTTCATTATTTGTGTTTTACAGGCAATACCCGCTTAATGTACTTATCAGAGTCAAAGTAGTAGTATGACACGCGGCCAGCGGATTGATCCGGAACATAATCCGTACCGCTGTAGTCAAAACTGTCGATAGCCCCCTGCAGCTTCTCGAAAACTGATTCACATTCCTGTTCATAATCAAAGCTGCCGTGTTCAAATACGATGTACTCTGCTGCCGGAACATTCATTACCAGCATCTGTTTGGGAAGCTCGCCGTCATAATCGGCCGGTAGGCGCACCCCATACGCTTCAGCTGATTTACTGTCTTCGTAAATCCGCCCCATGATCTGGCCGCTATACTTGCCAACAACGTCGTCCTCGCCGTCCAGTTTACCTTTGATGCTGTCCAGCAAACCGCAAATTGTGTCACAATCCATACCGGGGATTACGTCCTGTTTCTCCCAAAAATCAAAGTAGCCATCGCTTTCATAGTTTTTGATATGCAGGAACTTGTGCGCCGGAATTGACACGAAATAGACTTTGATATCCTTGGATGATTTCACCATTCCAATTTCCCCCAAACCTAGTAAGTAACGGTCAAAGGTAATGAGTCTTGTACGGAGTACCACCGGCTTTGGCTTTGCCCGGTATGTACTTGGCGGAATGCCGTAGGTAGCCTTAAACGAGCGGCAAAAAGCTTCATGAGAAGAAAACCCGTAATCCACGGCGATCTCAAGAATGCTTTTATTCGTATCACGCACATCTATCAATGCGAATGCCAGACGCCGCTTGCGAAGGTAGTCTCGAAAGCAAATCCCGGAAAGCTCTTTGAACTTGCGGGTCATGTGGAATTCCGAGTAGCCATTTTCCTTCGCGATCGCGCGCAGCGTAAGGTTGTCATCATCGCGATTGGCAATACAGCGATCGATGCCGTCCGCAATTTTTTGTACTTGCTGATGCCATTCGTACATACTCATCACTTCCCGTCCAAATTTCATTGTAAACTCTCCGGGGGACATCCGTTTGATTTTAGTTGCGGTTTTTTGCAAAGTTCGCTTGACATTCTATGCAAAGCAAACTATACTTTAATTGCAAGGTATACTTTGCATTTGGAGGTGACGGATCTTTGAAAACAAAAATCGCAGAATTGCGCAAGCAAAGGAAAATTACGCAAGAAGAACTCGCGAATGCCGTAGGAGTTACCCGGCAGACAATCACTTCAATTGAAGTAGAAAAGTATACGGCTTCGCTTGTTTTGGCACACAAAATTGCAAAGTACTTTGGCACCACCATCGAGGAGATATTCGATTTTTCAGATGAGGAGGATCAATAACCCATGGAAAACTTCAAACGGAAACTGCGTAACCGCATTATCATTACAGTAATCTATTGTGTAATCGTTTTGGCTTTGACCATTGTCGCAGCAATTACGGATTTTAATGATTCTGCGACTGCGTTCAATCTCGGCTTTGGTACAGGTATTGGTGCCGTTGCGATAGTCTTCATGATCAAGTATTGCGGTGCATTGAAGAACGAAGAAAAGCTCAAGAAACTATACATAGAAGAACATGATGAACGGCAAAAGCATGTTGATGCCCTGGTTGGGCGCACCGGCATAAACATCATAATTCTGTTTTTCGTGCTGGCAATGCTGGTTTCACATTATTTCAGCCGGACAATATTCTACACACTACTGGCGGCAACACTATTTACAGTAGCCGTTAAGGCAATACTTGGAGTATATTATAATAAGAAAGTCTGATGGAAAAGGGACACAAGGGACACAAGGGGACGGTTCTTCTGTGCTGACACAGAAGAACCGTCCCCTTGTGTCTTTACTCGCATTACTTGCCAGTCAGACCTTTCATGACAAATTCCGCCATATATTCCATTACTTTAGGAAAATACTGCAGTCCGATCTCGTCCTTGTGCAAGTCAATATTGATCAGGGCTCCAAAAATGGCCATGATCATTTCAGCGCTAATATCTCTGCGCATCTTGCCCTCTTCCTGCCATTTGATGACCACCTCGAGGAAAAAGTCATAGATGAAATTAACCTGTTCGATACCGTTCTCTTCGCGATAATGCTGCTCTATTTTGCTAAAAACTTCACGGTTATACCACTCTCGCAGAATGGGATTCTCGCTGATTCCTTTGAGATTTAAGTACATCATCTGCTTCGTAATATCAATGGGCTCACCATTCAGGTCAATGCTCGCCAGCAGTTCTTCTTTCAGCTTCGCATTCTCGGCTAGGAAGATCTCTGCTTTGATGTGGGCGTATGACTTACTTAGCTCTTTGACCTCGATGACCGTTTCCATGTCATCAATCCCTCCCTATTTTTTTGGCAGATTATCTGCAAAAAAGAGAATAGCACCCGAACGAAGTCTGGTGTTAAAGTGAAGGGTTTATTGGAATCGCTTTTTCATATTTCTAAGGTGAATCAACATGTTTTCAGCATTTTTCTCGGCATCAGCCAAAGATGTAAGCAGCTTATCGCATGCAGAGATTGTGTCGTCGTTTTCCTTTGGCGTATCAATAGCCTCGCGAATGTCTATTCCAGGATTGCCGGATAGAGCATTCAACATTCGCAGAATAGCAGCCAGCGAATAGTATTATTTGCCTTAAATAGTCCTGGGCAAGATTAATTGCATGATCAAAATCGCCGGTAGCGGAAGTTTTGATAATATCAATAGCTTTTTTGCGTAAGCCATTTTGCAGAACCACTACCCTAAGCGCGGTTCTGGCAAGCCTAAATTGCTCCAGATGAATATCAGTAAATACACGGTAACGGTTTTCTTTTCGCAATGGTTTAGGAATAAGCTCCAGTTCCTCATAAAGGCGTACCGTATTGGGGTGAATACCAATCATCTGTGCAACTTCGGATGTTCGATAGGTTTTTTCCATAGCACGAATCACCTGCTCCCTGCTTTATTCAAAAACGCATAATAATGCTGGTAATGCTCTATACCGCATTTGAGCAATTATCATGCCACGGAGGAAAAGGGACACAAGGGGACGGTTCTACTGTGTCGACACAGGAGAACCGTCCCCTTGTGTCCCCTTGTGTCCTGCCTTCAAAAGAATGAATTTTTCATCCCAACAGAACATATCCATAATCAGAAACAGAACCATAGTCATAATCACAATAGAACTTGGGAATGGACGTATCAATATGCTAAAGAAAACGCTCAAAAGGCTAATAATCTCATTGTGTGCTCTGCTGCTGTGCGGAATCTTTGTTACTTATGTTGTTGAAAGCATCGCGGCGATAATGTCCGAGCATGCGGAGCGCGAAAAAAGCACTGTGCGCGATCGCAATAAAGAAATCAAGCAAGAAGAATATATCGAGCATGAAAGTAGACGAGCACAGGTAGCATCTGCATCTGAAATGCGGGACATGCCTGCTATGCCCGCAGTAACCGAAGGCAACACAAACGAACGTAACAGTGTCGCCGCCACACCCTCCCCGTCCGCTGCGGAACTTGGAGAACCTTCCGAAAGTTCACCATGGCGGGTCATTGAACGCAGCGAAAGTTATAACGGTCAACTACAATATTACAGTCCCGCCAATGTAAGCATTGACGGTGAGCGCGTAGTAATTACCTCAAATAACGAGTTTATGGGCGATAAGCGCTATACTTCAGGAATGATAGAAAGCAAGTATGCTTACCTCTATGGTAAATTTTCCTTTGTCATTAGTGTCTCGGATGGAAAAGGTCTCTTTCCCGCCATTTGGCTTCTTCCCGCTGAGGATAAAGCCCTACCTGAGATCGACATCTTTGAGATGATCGGCAGCGCGCCAGACAACTTTTATGGAGTGGTGCACTATATGAACGGCTCCGCCCAGTCCCGGGATTACTTTGAAGCCAAGGTGCCTAAAAAAGATACTTATCATATAGAGTTTGAGTGGATGCCGGCACGATTGCGCTGGTCTATTGACGGAGAGCATGTGTTTGAAACCTCCAAATCAGTTCCAGACGAACCAATGTATCTGATCGTAAATCAAGCAGTAGGCGGTCAGTGGCCAGGTTCACCAGACAAAAACACCAGGTTCCCCGCTACCTTCACTTTGGAATCATGGTCCATTGAGCCTGAATGGAGTAAACCCCGATGACAATTGTCATTATCACAGTTTGCACTTTCCTGAGCACATTCTTTGCCATCCTGCATTTCATTTGCTCTTTTTATTATCGTAAGGAGCCTGAGCGCGCCCCGCGAAAAACGCTGGGATTTTCACTGATTATCCCATGCTTTAACGAAGCGCCAATACTTAAAAACACTTTAAATGGTGTTTTACGGCTGGACTATGATGACTATGAAGTCATTTTCGTTAACGACGGCTCAACGGACAACACCATGCTGGTGCTTTTCGAGCTGCTGGAACTAAAGCCGCTGGAACTGGAGTCGGAGGTAGTCAAGCTACTCCAATTGCAAATCGCGCCATCGTCATCATCGCCATCTGATAACTGCCCCGACCTCACCCCAAAGCCAGGCCAGCCATGTTACAGGCTGTACTGTTCGACGAAATATACGAATATACTAGTATTAGATAAGGCCAACAGCGGCAAGGCTACCAGTTTGAATGCCGGGATTGCCCTGAGCAGTAAGGAGATAATTGTCACACTCGATGGAGATAGCGTGCTGGAAAAAAACGCCCTCCGCATCATGAACCGAACTTTCCAGGACGACAGCATCATCGCGTCAGGCGGTGCAATCCATGTGATGCAGTATTTTCTGATGGATAATTGCAGACCCCCGCTGATCGCACTTCAAGCACTTGACTATATCAAAGGCTTTTACATCTACAAGCCTTCTTTGACTGTAAACAATGCGCTTAATATTATATCCGGCGCTTTTGGCGTTTTCAGAAAGAGCGCACTCATGGCAGTGGGTGGATTCCGGCATGGTCTGGGAGAAGACATAGATATCACTATTCGTTTGCATGAGTACGCCCAGCTTAATAAAAAAGTCATTTCGTATACTATGGACGCGATCTGCTATACCGAGTGTCCACAAACCTGGAAGGATCTCAGCCGGCAACGCGTAAGGTGGCAAAAGGCGTTCTGGGACGCGTCTCTGCATAACAGGCATTTTCTCATTAGGAACTTTCTGCATACCAGTGTCTGCTTCTTCATGCTTGCGGATGCAGCCCTAAGCGGCACTTTTGCCGTGCTGACCTTTCTCGCCAACTATTTACTGCTCTCGATTCGCGTGTTTTTGGGCGTCCTTCCCCCACTCCTGCTCGTTTTTTCAGGACTTGGCGTGCTGTTTAATATTGCGACTTCATTAGTCGCCATAAGCAGGGCAGTCAAACATGGCCCGGACTTCTTTCGAACTGTGGATGACCATAACGGCACGGGCAGTTACAAGCATGCCAAAACGCGCCCGCTTTATTTCGGGATTGGCATCGACCTCATTATTTTCAGCTTTTTGCGAATTGCCTTTTTCATCAGGGGCACGGCCTCATATCTGATGAAAAGAACGGACTGGGACAAACTGAACAGAAGCAACAATGCCTACACGCTCTAGCGCTAGTTTATCTGAACGAAATGGCATATACATTTATGCGCTTAACTCTGATCAGAAAGGAGTAATATGAGAGTACTAATGGACGTGCTTATGAATCCGGTGTCAGAGGCGGCGCCAATGAATCCGGTGTCTGATGCAAGGCCAATAAATGCGGTGTCAGATGCAGTGCTTATGTATCCGGTCGCCGAAGTTTTTCGTCATGAAGTGAAATATTACATCAACGAACGCGAGGCATATATTCTCGCCCAGTATTTCCGGCGCATTATGCGGCTGGACAGGCATGCCGGCTCAGACGGACAGTACTGGATTCGCAGCCTATACTTCGATACCCAGGGCAACCGCGATTATCATGAAAAAGTAAATGGTCTTTCTGAACGTAGGAAAATCCGCTTGCGCATGTATGACACCGCTGCAGAAATTGCGAATCTCGAGTGCAAGAACAAACGCGGCGCATTCGTGCATAAAGAAAGTTTACCACTGAATAAACAGCACGCTGCCAGGCTCATCCGCGGCGATTGGACGTTCCTGCTCAACCTGCCGCATGGCGCAGCGCATAAACTTGGCGTATGCGTTCGCAGCGAGCTCTTACGGCCAATTTTGATCATCGATTATGAAAGACAAGCTTTCGAGCTGCCTTTTGAGAACATCCGCATCACCATTGATCGGGGTCTGCGGGCTTTTATAGACACGGCGCGCCTATATGACAAAGACGCACCCAGCCTGAGAGTTCCCAATGAAAAGGGCTGCATCCTTGAAGTGAAATACCGCCATGCGATTCCGGATTTCCTGAGAAGCATACTTTCAGAAATTAGACTACAAGACTCATCAATCAGTAAATACGTCATTTGCCGCCAGACACTACATATTTAATTTGGCAGTTAGGAGGAGCACACATTGAACGATCTGGACCTTTTGCGCTTTCTTATAGACGGCACCAGTGCCTATACTCTGGAAACCATCGCGTTCAATATGGCCGTCACCCTGGTGTTGGGTCTTTTCATCTTTTTCGTATATAAAAAGACCTTTACGGGCGTGCTATATTCATTGAGTTTCAATGTGTCCATTGTCGTCATTGCCTTGATCACCGCGATGATCATCATGCTTATTGGCAGTAATCTTGCAATCTCACTCGGAATGGTCGGTGCGCTGTCCATTGTGCGTTTCCGCAGTGCAATCAAAGAGCCGCGCGACCTCGCTTTTCTTTACTGGGCAATCAGTGTTGGACTCTCATCCGGAACAGGCGCCTTCCTGATAGCTGGCGTGGGCAGCCTGTTTGTCGCCGCTTTTATCTTCCTGTTTAGCAAGTCAGTTTATTTGGATAGCTGCTACCTGCTGATTCTTAAAGGCAACCGCATACAACAGCAGGCCGCAGAGAAAGCCTTGAAGGAGTTTGGTGTGAAGTACAAGCTTCGCATGCAGAACAATAGCAGCGATTACATGGAGATGACTTATGAGGTCTACTTGCACAAGCAGCGGCCATATGTTATTGTGGACCATTTTTCGGATAACAGCGAACTGGGAGTTGGCGAGGTGCACCTTGTTTCCTTCTCCGGTGAGGTGACCGGGTAAAGATGCGACCAAATCATAATAGCTCGGTATCGGTGCTCCAGCTGTCATGGCAGTTTTCAGCCCACACTTGCTCGAAAAGGAGGTCTAGAATGCAGACAGCAAAGGCAAAAATGCAATTGCGACTACGACATATTCTATTTGTAACGTGCTGTTTTGGCATTATGCTTCTGGCTCTGGCGGACCGGAACACCGACTTTCTGGCCTTTCAATCCATCTTGCAGCCGCAGCCACTCGAACACTACGACATAGTGATCAATGAGATCATGCCATTTAATAGAGGATTGATACAAGCCAGGGATGGTGGTTTCTTTGGCTTTATTGAGTTATATAATAACTCGGAAGTTGCAGTAAACCTCAAAGGATTTGGTTTATCGGATGACGCACAGAAGCCCTTCAGGTGGGTTTTCCCGGAAATGCTGCTGGAGCCGTACAGTTTTATTACGGTCTGGACATCCGGAAAAAACAGACTGATCAATGACAAGAGTGCTCATGCCAATTTTAAACTTAATGCCAATGATAATGTAGTCGTCTTAACTTCACCCACCGGCGCATGGCATACGGCACTGCTTTTTGAACGTATAAGTGAAAACCAGTCCTATGGGCGACTGCCGGATGGCAGTGACGCGCTGTATCGGTTTGACGGATGCACGCCCGGCGCCAAAAACGACCTTGAGCCTCTGGAAAAAGGGAAATCCATGCAGCGGCTTAGTGCACCAGTCTTCAACTTGCCTGCCGGTTTTTACGAAGATGATGTGATGTTGGAGATTTCTTGTGAGGAAGGCGCGGAGGTACGTTATACGCTAGATGGTGCGGAGCCTCAAAGGGATTCTGCGCTTTTTGCGGGGCCATTGCGATTGGAAAAGCGCACTGAGCCTTATGTCATCCGCGCCCGCACTTTCAGGCCCGGCTACCCTAAGAGCAATGTTGTTACCCGGACCTATTTTGTAGGCGATGATCCAAAAGAACGCTATGGTGGCATACCTGTGATCTCACTTGCCACATCGCCCGCCAATCTGTATGATTACGAAATCGGCATTTACGTTCCCGGAAAAGTGCGCGATGAATGGCTGGCAACGCATCCCAAAGTGGCTGCGGAATTGGAAACGCCTGAAGAGGCAGAAGGTTCTCCCGAATGGGGGTTACCCGCCAATTATAATCAGAAAGGTAAGCTCTGGGAAAGGCCTGCCCATCTCGAGCTGTTTGATCCAGACGGTATGCTTTGTCTGTCTCAGGGCATTGGCATCCGCACCCATGGCGGCTATTCGCTCGACCAGTCCAACAAAAGCCTGCGCCTTTTGGCCGATGAAGATTATGATCATGAAGAAGCACGAAATGTCTTCGCGTATGACTTCTTTTCCGAAGGAACAGGCAAATGCTTGCCATTAAGCGGCTTGATACTCAGGAACTCTGCTACTGACGCCCGCTACTCACTGTTTCGTGATGCCTTCATTCAAAGCCTTGCTGATCCCAACAGACTGGATCTTCAAGCCTCCCGCCCCTGCATTGCCTTTATCAACGGCGAGTATTTTGGCATCTATAACATACGTCCGCTGTATAATGCGGATTATCTCGCCCGCAAATATGGTTTTAATGCTGATGATGTGGTCATTATTAAAAACCCAACCGGTGGTATTGGCGATGAAATTCAGGAAGGCTTTGTCGGAGATGAGTTCCCATATAACAAATTGCACAACTTCATCAAGAGCTCGGATATGAGAAAGCCCGAGAATTATGCCTATGTGAAAACGCAGATTGATATCGCCAATTACATCGAATACAACATTTTGGAGATCTATTGCGGCAACAGCGACTGGCTCGCCAATAACGTGCGTATCTGGCGGAAACGAACGCAGGCTTTCGAACCGAATGCCCCTTACGGCCAGGACGGCAGATGGCGCTGGCTGGTGTATGATCTGGATACCGCCTTTGGATTGTTTTACAAGAGTTATGAGGAAAACTCGCTGGCACATGCGACTGCCGTTGGGAGTGAGTTATGGTATAACACCGATGAGTTTACTGTCATGTTGCGAGCATTGCTGACCAATGAGGAGTTCAGGTCCCAGTTTATTACACGGTTTCTCGACCTTTTGAACACTTCCTATAGTGCAGAAACTGCGCAAGAGCGGCTTGAAGCAATGCTTGAGATATACCTGCCCTATGTGCCGCAGCATCTGATGCGATGGAACATGCACCGCGGGAGTTTGGAACGATACCTCCGGGAAATCGAACGCATGCAAAAATACGCCGAGAACCGTCCTGATGCCGTGCGCGGTCATCTAAAAGAATATTTCGGGTTATCGGAAATGAACTGGATCGAGATTTCTATTTCCGGCAATGGGTCTGTTCAGCTGAACACTCTGTCGCTTGCGGCGGGAGATTCACCATTCAAGGGTGCCTACTTCGCGGATCTGCCTGTCACGCTGGAAGCTATTCCGGCGCAAGGATATCGTTTTGCTGGGTGGGAGAGCGATTCGAGAGTCGGTTCGGAAGGCGGTTGGAAGAGCGAGAATTGGGATGGCGGCGATTCGGGGGGCGGCCAGAATGACAGTTGGGAGAGCGAAAATTCGGATGGCGGTTGGAAAGACGCGACAATCTTATCAAAGGATAAAAAGCTTTCCTTGAAATTGACTTCCCCTACAAGGTTGCGGGCAGTTTTTGTGCCTAGTTCGCCGCAAAAGAAGGCGGATAGGCCTTGAAAAAACTGTATAGTGCTTTTGTGATAGCAGCCATATGCATTTCGGTGCTGATGTATCCGAAAACATATACCTATCTGTCTCACGGCCTGGCGGATGCGTTTGTACTATTGCGACTCAGCAATTTTAAGTACAGTGACTTGCCTGCCTGCTCAGTTGACAAATCAAAAACACAGATTGTGTTCATGTTTGACGATGGGTGGAATTCGGTTTACACCGAGGCTTATCCAATACTGAAACGTTATGGATACCGGGGCAACGTTGCCATAATTCCTCGTTTGGTGCACGAGAAAGAATATATGTCCTATGGCAAACTTGCCCAGCTTTATATGAATGGATGGGATATACTAAACCATTCATACTCCCATATGGAAGGTATGTATTCCCGGTGCGACGAGATGCTTTCTGAATATATGCGTGCACGGGAATGGATGGATAGGCATTTGCTTACCCGAGGTATGAACATGATCATAACTCCGCTGGGTGAACTTAACCCATATCTGATACCACGCATAATTGAAAAGGGATTTTACAGTATTCGCACATCTGATAATGTACTGCTGCTGGGGCGCAATGAGACATCCTACTTCCCTGCAAAAACCATTCATCTGTTTACTGATGTATCTGTCGAAACTATCCAAACCGAACTAATGGCCTGCCTAGGCGGCAATTTTGCGGTTTTACTCAATCTACACAAAATAGAAGACGTCAAAACGGGCGATCCAGCGCAGATGTCATTTTCGCCTCAAAAGCTAGTGGCGCTTGCTGAGTTTATTCATGATAATGAGGACAAATTCCAAGTGGTGCCTTATACTTGCTTACTCAATAGCGGGAAGTAGCAAAAGACGGCATGAATCCCAAACTTGGCACATGCGGGCTGATACTCCAGTAATCCGTGTCCAAGCTTCGACTCAATGCCGTCCTCAACTGCGAACTAATTTACGAAGATATTCGCATGCGCGTCTCTCTGAAGATCCAATCATCGCGACGATGAATTCTGTTTTCCTAGCATTTATCATCCAAACAATGCAGTAAACAAAAATCCGCCGCCAACCATCAGGACGTTACTGAAACTATGCATTAGGATCGGGTACACAATGCTTTTGCTTTTTTGGTAAACTACTCCCTGAATGGTGCCAAGCACAAACGCATAGATTAGCTGAAAGTAATCAGCTTCGAAAGTAAATGGCACCAGTGACCATTTATTGACGTGTGCAAATGCAAACACTAGCGACGCAAGGATTACTTCTAATGTCACACTGTCTTTGACTTTAATACTCTTCCCAAATGCGTAGACCAACAGCGTGACTGGCAGGGCCCGGTATAACAACTCTTCGGCGGGTCCTGTCAATAGCAGCTGGAATCCCAGTCTTCCGATAACATTCCTGACGTCCAGTGGAAAAGCATAGCTAGGAAGCTGGTTTTTCAAGGCCATAAAGGTATGTAATACTATTGTAATCACAAAAAACGAAGCGGTATATATTGCTAAGTATTTTACTCCGCTTTTCTTATCGCCGAGACCAAGATAGAAGTCAACCTTCAGAATCTTCCTCAATGCCAAAATGAGTATTAGTGCGATGAATAGCATGACCGCATGATGGATTGAAATTTCTGCGAAGCAATCATATGGATCAATTGACTGATAAGGAACTAAACGTGCAATAAAGTGACCCGCTTTTCCTGAGAAAATCTGCGTCAGGAATATCAATATGAAGACAGCAATACTTAATGGCGTTCTGAAACGTTCCTTCTTGTCAACCATTTCCGGCTTCTCAGCTCCTCCTTTCATTTCAACATTTCCGAGTTCCAAATTTTCCACGAAACCGATACTCCTTTCCCAGACAGGGTTCTTTGTATGTAATTTGTTCCATTATATAATTCCGGTATATAATTCCGGGCAAATCAACATATTGGATTATATCATGTAATTACGAAGATTCCATTCAAAAACGAAAAATCACGATGGAGCGATTCGATTCATGCACCCGCTCCAAATTTTTCGCACTCTAAAATCGCATTAATTATCGTGTTTTGCCCCCTTCTGTGTTTGGCAATCACAAATTAACGAATTCGGAAATTAAAAAGTACATAGTTTGGCTGCCATCACATTTCGGTAGAATTAACTTTACATAATCTCACATTCATTCTGACCCTGTGTCAACCCAGACATCGCAGCAGTGCGCCAGTTAACCCCTACCTTGTTACTAATTTCGGCAATATTGCAGTCTTCTTTTTCATAGAGGTATTTGATATACTTTTATAGTGGCATTGCTAACACTCTCCTTGATCCCCTCCTGTCTTGCTCGACAAGAGGTCTATTACGAGATGTGATGGCAATGCCCTTTTAATTCTTCCCTATGTATTTTTAATTGCCGTTTTCTGCATTTCTATTATGCCATATACACCCTTCTTAATTTTATCGTGATAGAAGTATAGTTTGTAGTCTAGTTTGGCATTGCTACAAAACTTATTGATTTCTTCGCTTAAGTTCTCCCAGTATGTCATATCCTTTTTCTTGTAAATCACATTGAATATCTCCGCATGCTCTGGGTAGTTTTCGGAAATAAAATCCAATACCCGTTGCAAATAGCCTGCACGGAGGTTCAAATTCTCAAAATAAAACGAGTCCGCAAAAGGTCGCACACGCTGCACTATATCTGCAAACTTCGTTATCCCGGGGAAAATAGGAGACATAAACAGGTATGTCCTAATACCTGCATCATGCAAGACTCGCATTGCTTCAATTCGTCTTTCCACGCTTGAAGCATATGGCTCTGTCTTCTTTCTAAAAGAGTCGTCTAGGGAGTTCATCGATATGCCAACACGCAAATTTGCGATTTGCCTCATGATGTCGATATCGCGGGTCACCAAATCCGATTTTGTCAGAATCTCAACTCTTGCTGTTGACCCGATAAATTCTTGTAGTATTTTTCTGGTCAACTCATACTTCTTTTCATATGGATTGTATGCATCCGTCACAGACCCAAATAAGACAGATGCTTCGCCGATTTTTTCAAGACGAATCGGATTGCTTGTCAGCTTTACATCTAAAAAGTCGCCCCAGACTTCCTCGTTGTGATTAGTGAAACGCTTCATGAACTCCGCATAACAGTAGATGCACTTATGCGGACATCCAACATACGGATTAATAACATAATCCGCCTCTGGAAGCTTCGAAGCTGTCAGATATGTGCCTACTTGTACCTCTTTTACCTTAATCATTCATTCACCCTCACTTATAATTTTGAACGGAGTCAACATTTTAAATGCTAGTGTATAATCAAGTTCGCAATTTGATATAGGAAAAACCATCGGGAACTCCGAAATGGTAAGTAGCTAACACCAACCATGAAAGGAGTCAGTACCCGATGGCTTATAACCAGAATACCGTATCCTTCGAAAAAATGCTACCCCGATTTATGTCTGAACCCGATCCGATGTTATCCATGTTAGAATGGCTGTGCCATAAACTCATTCAGGAAGCCTTTGTGAACGGAGTTTCCACACGCAAGATCGAATGCCTTGCCAAAAGCCTGGGTATCGAGTCTATCTCAGCTAGCCAGGTTTCAGAAATTAATAAAGAACTCAATGAGCAGGTCGCCGAGTTCCGTCAGAGAAGGCTTGAGTCCACATATCCAGTCATTTGAATTGATACGCTTTACGAAAGAATCCGAGTTGGACGCCGCGTCTGCAATATGGCCGTACATGTTGTCTTTAGCTCTACCAACATCCTGGAACGACTAAATAAGGAGATTCGCAGACGTTCCAGAGTTGTTGGTATTTAAGAGAAGTGGTAATTTCATGAAGTTCTTTAGGAGAGCCGTTGAAATGGAAATGTCCATTAACCTTAAGGCTATGAGGCTGGCATATGTATTTGAGAATGCCGCATTGCTTGTATGGGCTGTAATATCTCAAATTAAAGGCTATACCCCCATAATTCAAACTACGATCATACTCATTCAAAATATTATTTTCTTTGGAAGTCAGTTATACATGAAACGTAAAATGGCTAAGGAGAAAAAGGATAAACATGAAGAATAAAATAAAGGTGCTACGAAAGGAGTTGGGATTGCGTCAGGAAGATGTTGCAAATAGAGTAGGCGTAACAAGGCAGACAATTATTGCCATTGATAATGACAGATATAATCCTACACTCGAATTGGCAATGAAACTTGCCCAACTATTAAATACTCCAGTCGAGGAAATTTTTCAGTTAGATAAATAATAGCAAAAAAGCTTTAACGGATTTCCAGCTAAAAGCAAGGAATGACTTTGAACGGAAAGGAGTTATGTTATGTTCCTTGAATTCGATAAGATATCCTTTTCCTATCCCGAGGTATTGGCTCTTGACTGCATTTCTTTTAAAGTAGCGCGGGGCGAAATCGTCGGCCTGATTGGAGCAAACGGCGCAGGGAAAACAACGGCTATTCTCCATATCATACGATATTTAAACCCGAAAAGCGGCAAGATTCGGATGGACGGTGTGGATATATCCAAGATTAAAAACGAAGATTTCCCTGTTTCCTATATTCCGGACACCCCTGTTTTCTATGAGGAACTCACTTTGCTAGAGCATTTGCATTTTCTTAAGGCACTTTACCCGGATAATAAGCTATCTATCGACGAAATCATTGATAAACTGGAAATCCTTGATCATTTGCACAAAGTGCCATCTGCCCTATCCAAGGGAACAAAGCAAAAACTTATGATCGCTTTGGCACTTTTAAGACGTTATGAACTGCTGATTGCAGATGAGCCTTTCAGCGGGCTGGATCCCAAGCAAATCGGAATATTCAGACAAGTATTAGAGGAATGCAGACAGGAACAAAAAGCTGTCCTCTTATCCACCCACCTGCTTGATATGGTGGATGGAACATGCGACCGTTACATCATGTTGCATCGAGGCAAGCTGATCGCTATTGGTACAAAGCAGGATATCATCCAGCGAAACGCACTAGATCCTGACAGCACCTTGGAGCAGGTCTATTTAACCCTTGTTGGGAAGGAGATATGACCGTGGTGTATGGGGCTATCATTAAGCATAAACTGAGGACAGCCTGGGGAATGCTCAAGCACTTCTGGCCTTCTTTCTTAGGTCTGTTGCTCGGCGTTGCCTTTTTAGGCTACCAGCTTTTTGCTGTGGTTATGGGTGGCGGCATCGGGATTGCTTTGGAGCCACACTATATTTTCTACCTGCTTTGCGCCTGTGCTCTACTGAACGGTTATCGCGTATTGTTCAATCAAACCCCTGCGATCAGAGTAAACGCAGCTACATTGCATTATCTTTATCATACCTCCTATTTCAGAAAAATTTTATTAGCAGAATATCTATTATCTATGATAAAAAACATGCTGATTGCCATGCTGATTGCGGGATTAATCAGTGGCTTTCAATACGATTCGTTGTTTTTTGGAAATTTCCTTCTGCTAAGCGGATATCTGTATTCCGGGATTTTGTTGTCGTGGATTCGTTATCATGGCAAAGGGGCGTTGCGCTGGGCGGCGATTGCATGTTACTTTTTCTCATCCGTCGGATTGTTTTCAAATATAGATGCGATGCGCTTTGCCTTGATAGGAAGCGTTACTGTTTGGACGGTTTATTACGTCTTTTTCAAGCTGGAGACTCTCAATTTGGTGAAATATAGCAAGGACATTGCCTTTTTAGATACAACTACAGCAAGCGCAAGCCAATATGATATGGTTAAAATGTCACAGATAACAGCCGAGCACAGCGCAAATCGCAAACGGAGATTTTTACTCTACCATATGCCCCTCAAAAAAAATAATGCGATTTTTATTAAATGCCTCATAGAAACCATCAGAGCCGGCAGCCGTATTTGGATTATTCTGATTGTTTTCTTGATTGTCAGTGTATTAATTTATCGGACGTCTATTTTTGTCGGTCTTCCAGTTATTGGAGATCCTGCTATGGCCGCTCCGCTTAGCGTCCTGTTAATCATGCTCACATATGCGAATATTGGAGAAATACTAAAAAAACAATTAAATACGCTGATGAAAAAGCATCGGCAAGGCTTGTTTCTTCCAGTTAGTCACCGGCAAATATTTTCGAGCTACATCCTGCTTGGCAGCTTGATTTACATTGTTCTAACCATATTTGTTGGACTGCTGATGGGAAGCAAAAGCTATCTTATGCTGATATTTTTTACACTATACAGTATTGTATTTATCTTTGACGTTTTTATTGAGATTAGAGGGTGTAAATTCAAGCGCCCCATCCAAACGGTCTTACGGATGTTCTCACTTATATTGAGTTTCCTTTTTGTGGCATAATCCAAGAACAGTAATTGTCACCTTCCTTAATTTTTAGTGGCTCTGTGTATTGTTAAAAGGTGGTCTGCTTCTTGCTATAATAGTATCTTTTAACGATTACAAGGCAAATCGTTAAAAGATGCACACCCCCAGAGGTCAAATCGTGTTGTCAAAAGACCGTACCTCATCGTTCTTAATGCGCTTGTTCGCCTCGCCCATGACTTCTTTGGATTTCATATACTCCAGCGTACTTGTGCCGGTCTGTCCGGTCAATTCCTCTTCTTGTTCTAATGAGTTAAATTGACAATTCCTCGGCTACGAGAAAGGTGATTTTGATTTGGCTAAGGACTGAGTGGTTGATTCAAGTCCATTTATGGTTTAGCTTAGACATAAAGTCTGAATATAGTTGCTTATTAGACTATCCGTAATGAGCCTGCCATAATGAAATTGGACACCCATCGATAGGCTTCTATTCGTCTCAGGTAAGCAATTAATCTTCTTCACTATTCATACTGTGTCTTGCAGCCCAGAGTTCATCGGCTTTGGGGACCCAGCGGTCTGCATAGGGCTTACACTTAGCATACAAATCGTCAATGTTTTCGGGAGGCTGAATATCGGTTGAATGTGCACCGGAACGTTTTACCATATTGCAGAGAAGCTCCGGATTTTCCAACATAGGACAGGGACGGAGCATGTTGTCATTAAAAGGTTGGCCTTCTTTATAAGCCATAAAAAGAGGTCGTTTATAGGCTTCCAGAAGTGTATGAGTTCTAATGTTGGAATCTGCGTAGTGGACAAAAGCACAAGGTTCAATATTTCGCGTTGTTCAGTATCGACATGCTGATAGAGTCAGGGGCAAAATTTGCTTGGTTCTTCCATTATATGCCCGTCGGAAATGAAGCTGTCCCTGAATTACTACCTGTAAACCTTAATAGTTTTTTCATCCGTCGTTCCTCCTTTTTTCTAGTCGATTGACTCAAACATGATATCCCACAGCAATATTTCGCTGAAAGCATATTCGCTGCTTACACCGCCGGCCCCGTAATAATCGTCTCCGATTATAACTGTTGCTTGCGGGTGATACTTAGTGTATGGATCGATTACAAATGTGAATTCCCCGTTTTCATCTACGCCGGTACTGGCCACTAATTCATCGTCCATGCCTTCAACGTCTTTGTACAGATCCACCACAATATCATCGCGCCAGGTATCCGGAGGAATTTCCCCTTTGCTGCGCACCCGGCCACGAATCATGACTTCTTTGAAATTCAGTTTCACATCCATATCTTTCCGGGCTTCTACCACAAAATCAAATTCGACAGGCTGATGACCCTGGCATTCCGCTTTGGCGGTATAGACACCCTTCTCCAGTTCGAGCATTGCTTTTTTGGGACTGGTGAGATCAAATTTCCCGCTATGGATGACGGCCCCGGCTGAATTGCAGATTTCGTAAGTAACGCCCCATTCCAGGATTAAATTGGCCACGGGCCATTCCCCGGGGACATAGCCATTCTCTGTCACATACACAACGACATTTGCGGTTTTACAGCCGCATAGCAGCAGCAATAAAGCTAATACGCCGACTAATAAGGCAAATTTTTTCACAGTGACTTCCTCCCTCCGGCAGCGCCGTTTTCTTACCGGCATACTTTCCATGTAGTTTCAATATCAAATTGTGGTGTAAAGCCGTTATTGCCCTGCCATTTGATTTTTATTTCGGGCCTGGTCCGGCTCCAATAAATATACACCGCATCCGCTAAAGACAGCTGAGTGTTCCCAACGGTCTCCACTGGCTGCCAGCGGCCGCCGATGTCAATTTCGACCCAGGCGTACAGCGGGACGATTTCGGTCTCTTTATCTTTTATTCTAATGAATACCTGTTCTAAAACAGCAGTTGGTCTTATATGAAGGGCGCGAAAATAGGCATAGTTGATTTTGGTAGTGGTTTTTGAGACCTTTATGCAGCTGGTGTACTGAATACTATTCTTGATTTAACTCCTCGTACAATGCCACTGTTCCTCGCTGTACTAGGCTAAGTAATTTAGCAACAAACTCGTCCGGCGGCATACAATTATTTGCCAAAAGCCAACGTTCTATTGTGTAAACGGCTGCATCGGTAAAAAAATCGAGAGCGAAATCATCACTGTCGCCAACCAGAGACATCATTCGATGCTTCACAAACGGCATTATATATTCTCGGAAATGCTCAGGAAAAGAGTTTTGTCCCTTGGTTTGCAACGCCTTGCGATAGAAGTTTCTGTTTTCGTAGAAATAATTGCATATATTTTGAAATCTGTCTATTTGCTGATGGAGTTCCTCTGCTTGTGAAAGACCCTTAACAAATGATATGAATTCGGTGTCAAAAATCCAGTTCAGCAGGTCATACTTATCTTTAAAATGGTAATAGAAGCTCTTGCGACTCATGGCACAACGTTCGCAGATATCAGCCACACGCATCTTATCGAAAGAAACTTCTTCCATGAGCCCTTTCAAGGCTGTCGCAAGTGCTTGTTTTGTTAGATTGGAATTCGCCATAAAGCTCCCTCTTATTGATCATCACACAAACGTAGGTTTTATATCATACTTGTCTCCGCTAACTTAGTTCTTTTCAGTCATTCGGTCCAATGTCCGTCATCGGATCATCAATAGTCGCCGTCAGATATCTTTCTCATCAATAAACTTCAAAATATCGTCAACGCCACAGTTAAGTACCCGGCAGATTCTTTCAATGCTATCGAGCGAGATGTACTTCCTGCGCTTTATCTGCGTCATCACATTTCCGGAGAAACCGGCCTTTTTAATGAGCTCAGAATTGCTCATCTGCCGATCAATCAATAAATGTAACAGTTTGTCATAGGATACAGCCATAAGATTTTCCTTCCGCCCTTAAGAAACTATACCTTATTTTATCATCTCTATGTGAATAATTCTATAAAAAATGACTGATTTGATTGTTATTATTTTGCTCCTGCACAAACACACGGGGGTGTAGCAGGATGTAGCAGGTTTTTTCAGTTATCCCTATTTAAGTGAAATATAGAACTATATAGAAAATCCTGCTACAAGCTGCTACAAAACAAAAATCCAGCCGCAATTGTGTTGGGATCGACGCTCTAAGTTCAGCTTAGGGCATTTTGTTTAAAAGTACTAAAAGCCTTACCTCAGTACGACGGCATCGGCATGGGTGTCTTCTCTCCCTTTGCCGCTGTGGATATCCGACGGCAAGGTCATGATGCCCTACAAGAGCGTCCTGGGCTTCAGAAAGGGCGAAAACAAACAAAAGAAAGCAGTTATCAATACGGGAAATTGTATCAATAACTGCGTTCTAGGTTGGCAAAGGCTGATAATTTTGATACAGTGAAACTATTTTCGGGTAATCGAAAGCGCAGGTTAAGTAATCGCAAGCGCAAGTAATAATCGAAAGCGCAGGTATCAATCGCAAGCACAGATTTTAGACGCACAAAGAACTACCACATATTATTATCAGATGGGAATGTAAAATCAAAGAAAAATACAGGCGCTCCTATTGGGAAGCACCTGCATTTTTCAAATCCAAGGTGTTGCTCCTGACTATTTGGGAAAAGTAACCTTGATCTTAGTTCCCTCGTCCGGTTTGCTTTCAAGTTCAATATGACCGTGGTGGTACTGTACGGCGTGCTTGACGATGGAGAGACCCAGTCCCGTACCGCCGGAAGCTCGCGAATGGCTCTTGTCCACGCGGTAGAACCGCTCGAACACCCGGCTCTGGTACTCCGGGGGGATACCAATACCGGTATCCTTCACCGTGATGGAGACCGTGCGGTCATCCGACATGACGCTAATCTCTACACTGCCGCCTTCTTTGTTGTATTTGATGGCGTTGTCGCAGAGATTGTAGATGATCTCATATAATAGCCGCCGCACGCCGTTCACTTCGGCGTTCTGTCCTTCCACGGCGAGAGTGACGCTCTTTTCCATCGCTGCGTCATGAAGGTTTTCGACCGTTTCCTGTGCGAGCTCCAGCATATCCACGGTTTCACGCGGCATTGTGTCGCCCTCGTCAAGCTGAGATAAGCGGATAATATCGTCGATCAGCGCCACCATTCTCGCGGCCTCGGTACGGATATGCCCGATAAAACGCGGCTCGTCCTCCCGCTTTACCATGCCCTTTTCCAACAGCTCCGCACTGCCGATGATGCCCTGCAGCGGGGTCTTCAACTCGTGGGACACATTGGCGGTGAACTCTCTGCGATTTCGTTCCGCAGCTTCCTGCTCAGTAACATCAAAGGAGAGAATGGCAGTTCCAATCGCTTCGCCGTCCGATTCTATCTTGTTCAACTCGAACTGAAAGACACGCCCATTTCGCTCCATGCGAAGTTTGCCGGAACCGCTCTCTTTTGCCTGCCGTATGGCAGCGCTCATGTCAAGGCTACGATCTACCATCAGAAAATCACGGCCTATGCAGGAACTGTCCGTGCCAAAGAGCTTCTTCGCGGCGTGGTTAATACTGAGCACGGCGTCCTTTGCGTCCAACAGCACCAGCCCCTCCTTTATGCTGCCGGTGATCTGTGCGAACTCGTCGCGTTGGCGCTGCAGCAGCCGAAGCTGGTTCTTTATCTCCTGATGCTGGCGGTTGATCCTGCCTAAAAGCGGGGCAAGCTCCTCGTAAGCATCGTTTTCCAGCGGGTTTTCAAGATCAAGCCGGTTCAGCGGCTCGGCGACACGCTTGGACATACGGCTTGCCAAAACGCCGGACAGAATAAGCGCAATCACAAGAACGATCAATATGGGCTGGAGCATCCCCAGCGCCAGTACGCCCGCCGTGGCTCGGCTGACGGAAATACGCAGGACGCTGCCGTCGGATAGCCGCTTTGCGTGATACATCGTCTTTTGCAGGATCGTTGACGAGTACCGTGAGCTTTCACCCTCGCCGTTGGATAGCGCATCCTGTATCTCGCTGCGGTGTAAATGATTTTCCATTGTTTGGGCATCCGCCTGCGTGTCATAGATCACCGTACCGTCGGGTGCGACCCAGGTGAGCCTGTAGTTGTCTGAGCTGAGCTTTTCAAGATAGCTTTCACCATCGTCCTCCACAGCCACCGCCGCAAGGTCAAGCTGATCTTTCATCTGGTTTTCCTGTATGCTGCCGAAATAATCGTACAGGCACCCCATAATGATGACAAGGCTTGCGAGCAACACGGCACCGGCCACAAGAAGGATGGATTTGAATATCTTTTTTGTCATCCCTTTACCTCCAGCCGGTAGCCCACGTTGCGAACTGTCTCGATAAGATCGCCATAGGAACCCAGCTTCTGCCGCAGGGTGCGGATATGCATATCCACCGTGCGAGTTTCACCGCAGTAATCCATGCCCCAGACCTCCTCCATGAGCTGGTCGCGAGTAAATGCAATACCCGGATGAGACAGGAACAGTCGAAGCATCTCAAATTCCTTATAGGTCAGTATCACGCGCTCTCCGTCCGCCGTTACGGTATGCTCGTCCAGATTGACGATCAGGCCGCCCGTTTTCAGGAGATGCTCCACCTGCTTCGGGGCGCAGCGGCGCAACACGGCCTTGACGCAGAAGACAAGCTCCATCACGCCGAAGGGCTTAGTAAGGTAGTAATCCGCGCCGAGATCGAGCCCCTGTATCTTGTCGTATTCCGCGCCCTTGGCAGTAGCCATTACTACCGGGATATCACAGAGTCTGGCGGACGCCTTCATGCGGCGCAGTAGCTCTATCCCGTCCACACCGGGCAGCATCACGTCGAGCACCACAAGCTCTGGCTGCTCTGCTTGCAGCGCTTCCCAGAAGGAGGTTCCGTCCTCGAAGCCCCTTGCCTCGAAGCCGGTGGATTGCAGGCCGTATACCTCTATATCGCGTATGCTGGCCTCGTCCTCTACGCACCAGATCATGCTCATTCCTCCTTATGCACTCCCGTTACCGAGAAAATTACCCATTCGGCGATGTTGACCGCGTGATCGCCGATCCGTTCAAAGTATTTTGCTATCATCAAAAGGTCGAGGGCGTATTCCCCGTCGGATGGCTCCTTGCCTATTTTCTTAATGAGCTTGGTTTTCACCTGATCGAAGAAGGCATCTACTGTGTCGTCATCCGCGATGACCTTTTCCGCCAACATTATATCATGTTTTACGAAGGCATCCACGCTTTCCGTGACCATTTGTATTGTGGTTCGGGCCATCTCCCGCATAAGGTCGTCGTTTTCCGCGCTTCTGCCGTCCAGAAAGCAGACGATCTCCGCGATATCTTCGGCCTGGTCGCCGATGCGCTCCATGTCGGTTATCATCTTGAGGGCGGCAGAGATCTGCCGAAGATCACTTGCCACCGGCTGCTGCTGTAAAAGCAGCTTCAGACACATGGACTCAATATTACGTTCCTTTTGATCAATCTCCGCATCCAACGGGGCTACCTTCTTTGCCAGCTCCTTATCTGCGGCGGTCAGCGCCTTGGAGCTAAGGGCGATGACCTCCTCGCAAAGCGCGCCCATCTCTATAAGCTCCTTGTTCAAAAGAGCGAGCTGCTCGTCAAAACGACTTCTCATTATCCGAACCTCCCCGTAATGTAATCCTCTGTCCTCTTATCCACCGGTTGTGAGAACAGCTTTTCTGTCGCTCCGTACTCCACCAGCTCTCCCAGAAGGAAGAACGCCGTGTTATCCGAAATACGGACGGCCTGCTGCATATTGTGCGTGACGATGATGATGGTGTATTTATCCTTGAGCTGCAAAGCAAGCTCCTCAATTTTGGAGGTCGATATTGGGTCGAGGGCGCTGGTCGGTTCGTCCATGAGCAGCACGGCCGGTTCCACTGCAAGCGCGCGGGCGATGCACAGCCGCTGCTGCTGCCCGCCAGAGAGACTCAGCGCGTTCTTTTTCAATCTGTCCTTGACCTCGTCCCAAATCGCTGCGTCTCGCAGAGAGCGCTCCACGATGTCGTCCAGCTTCGCCTTGCCCTTTACGCCGTGGGTGCGGGGACCGTAAGCCACATTATCATAGATGCTCATGGGGAATGGGTTCGGTTTTTGAAACACCATGCCAATCTGTCGGCGCAGCTCGCTGACGTCTGTCGCGAAATTAAAGATATCGGTCTCCCCATATTTCACGCTGCCGGTGATTCTTATGCCGGGTATCAGATCGTTCATGCGGTTGAGTGTTTTAAGAAAGGTGGATTTGCCGCATCCGGAGGGCCCGATCAGCGCGGTAATGCTTTTGTCTGGAATGTCTATGCTGACATTCTTCAGCGCCTGTTGGCTGCCATACCAAAGGCAAAGCTTGTCTATTGTTATTATGCTGCTCATAATGCTTTCTTCCTCCTAAAGTACCGCTGGGTAAGCGCTGCGGCCAGATTGATTACAAGCGTCAGACCCATTAGTATCGCTGCAATAGCGAACGCAGCGCCAAACTCACCCTGCTCTTTCGCGTAGACATATAACGCCACGGTTAGTGTCGCGCCGGCGCTTGTCAGTCCCTCGAAAATGCCGTTTAACGCGTGGGCAAAGCCCGCTGTGAAAAGCAGCGCCGCCGACTCGCCAAGTATGCGGCCTACGGAGAGGATACATCCGGTGATAATGCCGTCCACGCAGCCGGGCAGCACCACCGTGCGGATGACCCGCCACTTGCCCGCACCGAGGCCGAAAGCACCTTCGCGATAGCTTTGGGGCACAGTCTTGAGGCTTTCCTGCGTGGTGCGCATGATGGTGGGAAGGTTCATGATGACCAGTGTCAGCGCGCCGGCCAGCAGCGATGTCTGCATTCCAAGGAACTGGCAGAAGAACAGCATCCCCACAAGCCCGTATATGATGGATGGGATACCCGAAAGCGTCTCCGCCGCGTACTCTATGACAGCTACGACTCTTTTGTTTTTCGCGTATTCTGTAAGATAGATAGCCGCGCCTACGCCCAGCGGCAGGACGATGAGCAGCGTCGCGATTACGATGTATACCGTGTTAAGGATGTCCGGCAGTATGCCGATACGCTCCGTCAGGTAGCTGGGCGAGGTGCTCAGCAGCTCCCACGAGATATTGGGTACGCCCTTTACCAGCACATAGGCGATCAGAAAAAGTACAAGCGCACAGGTCAGCGCAGCAAATGCATACATTAAAGCGCGCATAAGGCCGATGTATCCCCGGCGTTTGCGGGACAATTTTCCGTTTAGCATTCTCAGCCCTCCTTATTGCGCTTCAAAAAGAAGTGGAGCGTTGCATTGATCAGCATGATGAACAGGAACAGCACTAGCGCGATGGAGAATAGCGCCTCTCGTTGCAGACCGCCGGAGTAGGACATTTCGCTGGCTACCGCCGTGGTGAGAAAACGTACGCTCTGGAAAAGACTTGGCATATTCGCCGCGTTTCCGGAGACCATCATGACCGCCATCGCTTCACCAATTGCCCTTCCCACGCCCAGAACCACCGCAGCAGCAATGCCGCTTTTTGCCGCCGGGACAGAAACCTTGAAGTAGGTTTCCACTGGGGTCGCGCCCAAAGCGAGAGAAGCGTCCTCGTACTCCTTCGGCACAGCCTCCAGCGCCGTTACCGATACTTTGATGATACTGGGCAGTATCATGATGGCCAAGACAATGATGGCCGCTAAAAGGCTTGCCCCGTCCGGCACATGGAACATCTTCCGTATCCCCGGAACCAGTACCAGCATACCTACAAGTCCATATACCACCGACGGAATCCCAGCCAGCAGACTGACCGCTGACTCCATCAATGTCTTGACCTTTGGCGGCGCAACCTTTGCCAGATACACTGCCGTCATGAAACCGATGGGAACGCCGATGACGATAGCACCCGCCGTGCCATACACGCTGGTCAGGATGAAGGGAAGTATTCCGTAGGAAGGTTCTGCCGCTGTGGAAGCCCATGTTGTGCCAAAAAGGAACTCGATGAGTCCGATCTCGTGCATGGCCGGAATACCGGAGATGATCAGGTACACGGTGATAAGCAGCACGCAGCAGACAGTGACCAAGCCCAGTATCAGGAACACGCCGTGTACCGCCGTTTCAAATGTTTTCTTATTTCCTTTCATACATAACCCCTCTATCTGCCCGAAAGAGGCGGCTGCAGTGCAGACGCCTCTTTGCGTGTCTGTTAGTTTGCTGCGACAGCTCCAGCGGCGGAGATGATTCCCGCTGCATCCGCAGATGTGATGTAGTCGAAGAACTTCTGGGCTGTCTCGCTGAGTGCCGTGCCTTCCTTTGTCACGAGGACAAAGGGGCGCTGGATCACATAGCTGCCGTCCTTAACGGTGCTCTCGCTGGGATTTACACCGCCCACGGAGAGCGCCTTGACGCTGTCCTTGACTGAGGCGAGAGAGGCATAACCGATGGCGTCCGGGTTCTGAGATACGGTGGTGATGACGTCGCCAGTGCTGGTAAGCTCCTGACGGTATTTGCAGGCGTCTTCGGTGCCGGTGATGGACTCGAAGCCGTCTCTTGTGCCGCTGCCTGCCTCGCGCCCGATAAGTACGATCTTGGCATCATTTCCTCCGATGTCCTTCCAGTTTGTGATATCGCCGGTATAGATGGAGGCGATCTGTTCAAGGCTCAGATCGGACACCGGATTCGCCGGGTTTACGATGATAGCGATGCCGTCATAGGCAAGTACGGTTTCTTTCAGACCATTGGCCTTTTCCTCATCCTTCAGGCTTCTGCTTGACAGCCCGATATCGCAGCGTCCTTCTAGCACGGCCTTGATGCCGGAGCCGGAACCGGTGGGGTTATAAGTAAAGATGACGTTTTTGTTCTCCGCCATGTAGGACTCGCCCAGCGCACCGATGACCTTTTCCATGGAGGTGGAGCCGTCGGTAGAAACCGTGCCCCCGCTGTTTTTTACCCCGCAGCCAGCCAGCATAGCGACTGCCATTACTCCAATAATAAGCAAACTTATGATCTTTTTCACAATTAAGATCTCCTTTCATTTTTGGCTCTTTGTTCTCTACGGTTTTTTATTGTACCAAGCCAATGTAAAATGAAAAAGAAACCTTATGTCAAATCGATGTCAAATCGATGTCAAATCTCGGACATGACCGAGCGTTATATATTTGCCATAAATGTATATATAGCTCACAAAAAAGCTTGCTTATAATTTCTTTGAGATTCTTTCTCTAATATTATAGATTGATGTTCATCATCATGCTGTAGTGTTGTGCCTGCTCGGTTACCTTGAATATTCTCTCAACCACAGTTCGTATCTGCTGTGGCTCAATAGCGGAAGCATCGAAGAACAGACCATCATTGAAACCGCGAAAACCGCGCGCTCCGATGTTCAGAACCGCGAGCATGGTCGCTGCCACATTGTAGTCGGTTTTATCGATTGAACCATCCGAAAGCGTAGTTTCAAAGCGATGGCGGTTCTTTTCCAGCATGTCGGTTCGCAGGTCGCCGCTGGAATAACCACATATCATCTGTGCCGTTAATATTTACCACACACCGAAAGCGATTTTCGATTCGAGTTCGTGTTGAAATACTCCGGTGATGATATTTGTAGTATCAATCTTCACAGATACCATCCTCGTCAAAAATCCGATCAAGCTCTGGATTGGTTGTGATGCCACGTACCTTGTTGCGAATTGATACCTTCGACATATCGAGCCTATAAAAGTGTTTGTGTCCATCCGGACCGTTTTTCTCTCTTATCAGTTGAATTCGTCCGAATGCATCATGGTGTTTGTCGGCAAACTTAGCAAGACCGACTGCCTTTGGACAGTTATCTTTTCGGCTATCGTCATGCGGCTCAAGAATATCGTAGACGTAACCAAATGAAACTATGGGAAAAAGTGAAACTATTTTGAGTAATCGAAAGCGCGGCTATAGAGGACAGCGTTGTTTCGCTGGAGATAGGCGATATCCAGTGGTTAGGTCCTGAAGTTTAAAACACATAAAAGTGCCAGAAATGCCGTAATTACGGGCTTTTCTGGCATAAAATAAGATAATGTTGACACTCATCGTATCAATATTAGCGTTCTTATATGGTTATGGTGGAGGCGAGGGGAGTCGAACCCCTGTCCGAAAAGATGTTGTGTACCGTTTCTCCGAGCGCAGCCGGTGTTTTAAATTTCGCCTCAGAAGCCTCCCCCGGCAAAGTCTTCGTCAGCTATCTCGATAATCTTAGCTACTGTCTCCGAGAATTGACAGTAGAGCGGCCTGGTTTAAGTGACGCCCGCACCGGACTCCCAGGTAAAGTCCGGATTGGACGGCTGCTAATTAAGCAGCGTAAGCGTAGTTATTGTTGGCGTCTAATTGACGCTGCCGCCTGTTTAACGAGGCCTGCGACAACCTCGGCTCGCTTCGGCGCACCTCATTCTCCCCGTCGAAACCAGTACGCCCCCATATTTAATTATCAAAAAAATTGATCTTGACCCTTCGCTTTTGGCTTATTCTTTCCCCCGAAATGCGCGTTCCATTTCTCGCTTGGCATCTCGAGACGCTATATCGTCGCGCTTGTCATATAGTTTCTTACCTTTGACCAACGCCAGCTCGACTTTGACCTTTCCCCGTTTCAAATAGAAGCGCAATGGAACTAAAGTTAATCCTTTTTCGCGTGTCTTCCCGTATAAACGCCGAATTTCTTCCTTATGCAAGAGCAACTTGCGCGGCCGCAGCGGGTCAAGGTTGAAGCGGTTGCCAAAGTCATAAGGTGAGATGTGCATATTATACAACAGCATCTCATTATGCTCAACCCTGGCAAAAGCATCATTTAGATTGCCTTTCCCCTGACGCAATGACTTTACTTCTGTCCCTGCCAGCGCAATCCCAGCCTCATAGGTCTCTATGATAAAATATTCATGGCGGGCCTGGCGGTTGACGACAATGTTCTTTTCGCCATTGTTGCGCTCGCTCTCAGCAGACATCAGGTTCACCTCTTGCGTCACGGATCCGGGGTGAGAAATCCATGCGATTCTAATGGGTCAATATATAATATTATCTCCAAATGCGAGTTTTGTCAAGGTTGCGCCACCAAACCTTGTCAAATGCCCCCAACCTGTGGCGGTAATCGATGTTTTCTGATACTATATATAATAACGAAAAGACAACCCCTTATCCTATGCCCCTGTTACATTCAAGGCCCGCTCTGGCGAACGTACACCGGCAATTAATACCGGCGATTATCATATTCCGGGAGGAATGCCCTTATGAAAGATGTAATCCTTGCGGCACCCCCCCGCTTCTTTAAAAACCTGTTGCTTGATGAATTTCAGTCCGAGGCGATTTGGCATCTGCAGCGCGATACATCCACCCTGGTTAGCGCACCAACCGGAACCGGCAAGACAGTCATTGCCGACTTTCTGGTAGATACCTGCATAAAGTCAGGAAAACGCATTGCTTACACCGCGCCTGTCAAAGCCTTGGTTAATCAAAAATATCGCAATTATGTGCAAATGGTCGGTAAGAATCAAGTTGGTATCTTGACCGGCGATTTGTCTGAAAATCCTGAAGCCCCCGTTTTATTGATGACCACAGAAGTTTTCCGCAATATGTTGGTGGCAGGCACGCCTGCCCTAAGTAAAATTGCCTGGGTAGTCTTTGATGAGATACATTATCTCGATCATGCCCAGCGCGGTACAGTTTGGGAAGAAGCGATCATGTTGATGCCCCCTGCCATGAAACTGCTGGGTTTATCGGCGACTGTGCCGAATGCATTCCAGATTGCTGACTGGATAGAAAGTGTCCATAAATCCCACGTCGAAGTTGTATATCATACTGAACGGGCTGTGCCGCTGGAACACCTGTATTATAACCGGCTGTGCGGTGCAATTAAGCCGGAAAAGCTGATGTATGCGAGGACTTTCTCGGTGCTCAGCCATAAAGGATTTGACACCAAGGCTGGCTTCCTGTCTCAGAGAGATTTGGATGGCCTGCGCAGTGAGCGTGGTGAACTTGATTTTCAGGATGATACCAATCATTTGGATATGATACACTATGTCGCTGCCAATCGCCTATTTCCCTGCTTATACTTTGTAATGAGCCGCAAAGGATGCGAAGAAAAAGCGCTGCAGCTGGCCTCCAGGGCAGATTATCTCCGTCCACGTGAAAAAGAGGCCGTCAGCGTGGCGATCAAGCAAGAGCTGAATGCCATGTCTTTGCGCCCCGACAGTATTCCCCGCCTGACACAGATGAGCGAAATGTGGCGCCGTGGGATAGCTTTTCATCACGCCGGTATGCTGCCAGCCACCAAACAGATTGTTGAAACCTTGCTGGAGCGTAAGCTCCTTAGAGTGCTATATGCTACCGAAACATTCGCTGTAGGCGTCAATATGCCGGTGCGAACAGTCTGCTTCGATTCATTAAAAAAGTTCGACGGCCGCGAAGTGCGTTATCTGACACAGGGCGAGTATTTTCAGATGGCTGGACGTGCCGGCCGACGAGGCTTTGATCGGAAGGGCACTGTACTAATCGCCGCAGATTTTGGCGCTCTTAGTCAGCAAGAACAGCCCCCGGTATGGGATGAACAGGCACTCGAGCCTATCAGCAGCAAAATACAATTGTCTTTTAATTTTGTCGCCAATCTGGCAGCCCGCTGGCCAAATGATAGAATAACGGCTCTGCTATCTCATTCTCTGGCCGGTTTTCAGAACTCGGAAAACACCTTTGTTTTTGAGGATTTTAATCAAAAGCGGGAAATACTGCATCGCCTATCATATTTGGACGATAATGGATTGCTGCCGCGTGGTGAGGTCTGTCGGCATCTGCATGTTCAGGAAATCCTTCTTACCGAATTGATCTTTGATGGCATTTTGGAAGAAATGGATGTTGAAACCCTGGCGAGTTTTGCGGCGGCGCTGGTCTATGAACCGCGCCCGGCCGAAGCTGTCTTTCCTTTTGCTCCTCCGCGCTGGCTGGCGGCAGCGGACATTGCGATGGCCAGAGTTAACCAACGCTTATCAGGTTTTGCTGAGATTAAGCCGGAGATTTATCCAGCCATTACGCCACTCGTCCGTGCGTGGGTTCAAGGACGTTCGCTTAATCGGATTCTGAGAGACTTTCCTATGTCGCCGGGCGATTTTGTCACTGCCTGTCGCCGCGCAATTGACTTGCTGCGTCAGATTAGTGACTCAGTTCAGGCACTTGAGCGCATGAATGGTAAGGTTGCGAGTCTAGAAGGCGCTTATAGCGCGAATAGTGCTAATATTGAGGACGGCACAAGCGGTGCAAATTACTCGGACGTACCGTCTAAGATAAAAATAGCCATTGCTGCTCTTGATCGCCATGTAGTTTCGGTAAAACTTTAGGATTTTGAAAAGGATCCAGCAAAAGAGTTAAGAATAGTAATTGGAATCATCATAAAATTGGTCATAAAAAACGGCAAGAGAGTTTTAATGAAATCATCTTGAAATCGTCATGCAGGAGGTTTTTCCAGTGAGTGATCATCCTTTCCGGGTGCGTTTTGCGCCCAGCCCCACAGGTTTTCTGCACATCGGCGGTGCCAGAACCGCCATCTACGACTGGTTGCTCGCCAGGTCAACTGGCGGCCAGTTTATCTTACGTATCGAAGATACGGATCGTACGCGCTTTGTTGAAGAATCGCTCCAGGACATAATCGACAGCCTGAAATGGCTGGGTTTGGACTGGGATGAAGGACCAGGTGCTCGTGGTACCGATGAAAAGGCCGGCTACGGCAGTGGCAGCACAGCTCATGGCCCATACGGCCCCTATTTCCAATCAGAACGTCTGGATTTATATCATAAATATGCCCAGCAACTGATCGAGAGTGGTCATGCCTATTACTGCTTCTGCAGCTCAGAAAGGCTGAATGCTGTCCGGGCTGCTCAGGAAGCGGCCAAGCAACCGCCTGGATATGACCGTCATTGCCGCAACCTCACACCAGAAGAAGTCCAAAGCAGGTTTGCCGCTGGTGAGAAAGCAGTCGTGCGTTTTAAGATGCCGCTTAAGGGAACAACCGAGGTTTATGATGAGCTGCGCGGCAAACTGTCCTTTGAAAACCGCACGCTTGATGACCATATTCTCTTAAAGTCCGACGGTTTTCCGACCTACCACCTGGCGGTGGTCGTTGATGATCATTTGATGAATATTACACATGCCGTGCGCGGTGAAGAATGGATTGCCAGTTTTCCGCGTCATGTCCTGCTTTATGAAGCGCTTGGATGGGAGCCGCCAAAGTTTGTCCATCTGCCGATTTTCTTAGCGCCCACTGGCGGCGGTAAGCTAAGCAAGAGACACGGCGCCACCGGACTCAAAGAGTATCGCGAAAAGGGATATTTGCCGGAAGCGCTGTTCAACTTCCTCTTGCTGTTGGGCTGGCATCCTTCCGATGAGCAAGAATTGTTCACGATGGACGAGGCTTTGAAAGTCTTTACCGTCGACCGCATCAATAAATCGCCGGTGGCCTTTTCCACAGACAAGCTTGACTGGTTCAATGGCGTTTATATCAGGAAAATGGATTCGCGTGAGCTTGCCGGACGGTGCGTACCATTTCTGCAGAAGAGCGGATTGCTGCCGGATCCCTGCCCTGCCGAGCGTTTCGAGTATCTGGTGAAAATCCTGCCTCTGGTGCAAGAACGGATGAAGTGGCTGACCGAAATCTCCGAGCTGGTTGATTTCTTCCTCAACGAGGATATCGCTGCGCCAGAAAAAGAGCTGCTGGTGCAGAAAAAGTCCACTCCGGAGGAGACCCTCGACATATTGCGCCGTAGTCGTGCCGCCCTTGCGGAACTGAGCGAGTTCTCTCATGATTCAATGGAGCAGGCTTTGCGCGGTTTGGCGGAGGCAATGGGCATTAAGCCCGGCCAGGTATTCATGCCCCTCAGGGTGGCGATTACCGGCAAAACAGCGACGCCGGGCATCTTCGAGACCATGGACGCCCTCGGCAAAGAACGCGTCCTAAAGCGAATCGACCAGGCCATCACAGTCCTAAGCTAACAGCGAAAAAGCGGGAGCAAAAAGCGGGAGCGACTCCCGCTTTTTTTATGCCAGGTTTGGCCTGATTGGGGACAGGCTCAAATGGATCGTTTTGACCCATTTGGGGACTGTCCCCATTTGGGTCATTTTGATCCGATTGGGGACTGGTTTATTTGGATCGTTTTGGCCGATTGGGGACTGTCCCCAATCGGGAGGTTTTGAGCCATTTGGGGACAGACTTATCTAGTGCGCTTTATTAGTAATCCTCGTTCGAGCATCCCAAAATCACGGCATCTCCTAACCGCACTGATTGCTGGCACATCGGGCAGACCGCAATATCGTCAGGGTCAAGACTATCCAAATGGAACATATCGCCACATGTCTGACACTTGGCCTGATATTCGGCATTATCTGCCTGTTCCAGCATGCTTTCGGGAAGTCCCAAATTTGGCAAATGTATGACCATCGCGGGCACTCCTTTTTGACATAATCGTTATCGGTGATCTATAGCCCCGCGGCACTACGCGGGACATTAATAACATCCCCAATGTTCATGGCTAAAATGTGCCCATAATCTGTTCGTTCTCATTCGTCTGCGCCTGCCTGCGTGGCTGCGTCCTCATGCGCCCCCCTGCTCATTTCCACCGCGTCCACTGCGTCCGCTGCGTTCGCTGCGTCCGTCCGCGTCCACCGCGCCTTCTGCCCCCGCCGCGTCGCCACTCTGTCCGCACCCATATCAGCACCCATCGCGGCCCTAACAGATCCGCGGAATGGGTTCTCCCGCCAGCATGGGTAGCGGACGATAACCGCCTGCAGTCGTCTTAAGTACGACCTGTCCAACCTGCCCGGTGTTCCTAACCTGCCTAACCTGCCCAACTTGCCCAACCCGCGCAGCCAAACCAACCGACCCTGCCAATTCGATGCCCAGCTCAACCTGCCCGGCCACTTCACCCCGCCGCCCGGCCACTTCACCCCGCCGCCCGGCCACTTCACCCCGCTGCCAAGCCACTTCACCCCGCCGCCCAGCCACTTCACCCCGCCATCCGGTGCCTCCGCCCCGAGCGCCTTCCCATTCAACGTCCTCATCCCACCGCGGCACTCTCCCGCTGACCTCGCCAATGAGGGCCGCATTACGCCCGCCAGGCAGCCGCCGCAAAGCCTCCAACGCTTTTGAAGCCAATGGTGCCGGCAGGAATACAACCACCCGCCCCTCGCAAGCCAAATAAAGCGGATCAAGCCCGAGTAACTGGCAAAGACTGTCCACTTCGCGGCTGACCGGTATACTCTGCTCATTAATTAGCATCGTCACTCCGGATTGCCTGGCAATTTCATTCAACACGGTCGCCAAACCGCCCCGGGTAGGGTCGCGCATCACATGAATCTCCGGACATGCCTTCAGCAAAGCGCTGGTCAGCGCCCGCACCGGGCTGACATCGCTCTCAATTCTCCCGCGAAATGGTATTTCCCCGCGCGCAAGCATTACCGCCGCGCCATGCTGCCCAACTGTTCCCGATACAATAATGGCATCGCCAGGCCTGGCCATATTGGCACTTATTTTACGTCCGGGAGGGATTTTCCCGAGACCCGCCGTGTTAATGTATAAACCGTCTGCGCCCCCTCTTTCAACGACCTTGGTGTCACCCGCCACTATCTGAACGCCTGATTCCAAGGCCGCCGCCTTCATTGAATCGACAATATCGTGCAAACGCCTTGTTTCAAAGCCCTCCTCAATGATAAATCCTGCTGACAAAAAGGCCGGTGTCGCCCCCGCCACGCACAGATCATTGACCGTTCCGCAGACCGCCAAACGCCCAATATCGCCGCCCGGAAAAAAGAGCGGCTTGACGACGAAAGAATCCGTCGTGAAGCACCAGTCGCAATATGAATCGCGCAGCTTAGCCGCGTCATCCTTTTCAGCCAGGATCGGATTGCCCAGTTTCGACATGAACACGCGCTCAATTAACTGATGAGTCATCTCGCCTCCGCTACCATGGGACAACGAAATCAGGGACAACACGACTCCCTCCCTTTCCATACCTGTAATAGGCTGCGCATGAACCCTCGCTGGAGACCATGCATGGTCCCACAGGATGCTCCGGCCGACACATCAGCCCAAACAACGGACAGTCTGTGGGCTTAGCCCTGCCCGCCAGTACACTGCCGCAACCGCATCCGGCCGGATCAGGCACATCCCGGAACGGAATATTAAAACGAACCGCCGCATTACGGTCCAAATACTGTTCTCTCAGCTTCAAGCCCGACTCCTCGATTTCTCCCAGCCCGCGCCAAAAAGCGGCGGCCGGCTCAAAATACTTGGCCACCAAATCCAATGCCTTCTTATTTCCAAAGGGATTAACGGCTTTCGGATAAGCATTGATTATCTGGTAATTATTGTTGACAACCAGCGTGACCAGTACCAACAGTGCGCCAATGATCTCTTCCGGCCCAAACCCGCCGATTACAACTGGCATCGCATACTCGTCCGGCAAAAAAGAGTAAGGCTCCATGCCAATGATGGTACTCACATGACCAGGTGCCAAAAACCCGTCGACTTCCAGATTTCCAGATTGAGCCAACTTTCTTAAAACCGGCGGGATAAGTCTGTGTCCAGGCAAAATGCTGAAATTATCAATGTGCGCCGTTTCAGCTCTCTCCAGCGCTAATGCAACTGCCGGTGCTGTCGTTTCAAACCCCACCGCCAAAAAAACGACTTCATGCCAGGGGTTTTGCTCTGCAATTCTGAGGGCATCCAGTGGCGAATAGACCACTCTGACCCGTTCACGCCCACTAGCAGCTGGGTCAGCCAGTGTCCTGCGCCCGCTGCCGGGAACATGCATCAAATCTCCAAATGTTGTCACGATCACGTTCGAAATTCCTGCTAACCTGAGCGCTTGATCAATGTACCCAACCGGCATGACACAGACCGGGCAACCCGGCCCGGAAATGAGCTCAAGGCTGTCCGGGAAAACGGTATCCAGGCCATGCCGTACAACCGAAGTTGTATGAGTGCCGCAGACCTCCAAAAACCGAAAGCGCAAATCGGCATGCCGGCCAACCAGTTCCGTAAGCTTATCCACCAATTTACGAAGATGCGGCAAATTTGATCAACTCCTCCCAGATGGCCGAATCTTCTCCAACGACAGGTGTCCATTCCATCAGTTTAGCGATGGCACATCCGGCATGCACTAACAGACAGTCCCCGACTGCCACCGCATCAATGAAACTGGTGCTGACATCGCGGATTACACCCTGAAAATCCATGACCACCATTTGCGGCGCAGATGCACAGTTTTGGATTTCAATCACACGCCCAGGTATCGCCAGACACATCGCTTTTTCCCCTTTCAGATCGGTCTGAAATGGCAGCCACCAGCGCCTGACCGAGCGCTATGCCACCGTCATTCCCAGGCACCTTTTTATTCAGTAATATGGAAAATCCCATGCGCGCCAGCACTCTTTTCGTTGCGTCCCTAAGGATCGCATTGTCAAACACGCCACCGGCCAAAGCCACCTCATTGAGACCGCTCTCTTCCCGAATCAAACTGCAGACTTTTCCGACCATCTCTGCAACACTTTGGTGAAAACGACCCGCAATCAGTGTCGGACTTATGCCCATGTGCAAATCTGTCAAAATTCCTCTGATCATTCTCTTAGGATCAATGATCCATTGTTTGAAGAGGCCGCCCAGTTCGTTGGTGGCCGTGGCAGTGTCAGAGGCAGTGGCAGTAACAGCGGCCGTGGCAGTGGCAGTACAGGCAGTCGTAGCAGCGGCGCCCACTACATTTTCCACGCCATCCTTACACCTGATATCAAATGGATAGGATCTAAAATCCAAACGTGTCAGCGCCTCCAGCTTAATGGCAGCCTCACCCTCATATCCCGCATGATCACAAAGGCCTAGCAGCGCTGAAACGGCGTCAAACAATCGTCCGATACTGGATGTCATCGGTGCACCCAAGCCCTGACGGGCCGCCAGCCAAATAAGCATCCATTGCTCTTTTTTCATCAAACGCTTGATTTTAGCCGGCCACAGATGCTGCAGATCTGCGCAATAAGTTTCCAAGTAGGCACCGGCCATCCGCCACGGATTGAGTACCGCCAGATCACCGCCTGGCTGTGGAATGTAGGCCAAATGGGCGACGCGCGCATACTCTCTGGCATCCGCAATCAGAAACTCTCCGCCCCATATCTGGCCATCGGTGCCATACCCTGCCCCGTCGAATGCCACTCCGATTACCGGCCCACATTTTCTGTGCTCCGCCAGTACGGCCGCGATGTGGGCGTGGTGATGCTGCACCTCAACACAAGGCAAACCCAGTTGTCTGGCGAAAGCCGAAGATAGGTAGTCGGGATGCAAATCGCACGCCACCAGTCTGGGCGTAACTCCAGTCAGAGAAGCCAGTTGACCAATCTCATATTGATATTGCTGCAGTCCAGCGCTGCTCTTCAGATCGCCCAAATGTGCCGACAGGATCGCCTTATTGCCAGCCGCCAGGCAAGCAACGCTTTTTTGCTCCGCGCCACAAGCCAGCAGTGGACGACTATAGACTGGAAGTTCTATTTCCCCGGGCACCATACCCCGGCTGCGACGAATAACCTTAGTTTCGGCAGAGCCTTCGATTTGGACCACCGAATCATCACAACGGCGCTCAATTGGCCGGTTGTGGATCAGAAAAGCATCCGCAATATCCCTGAGTTTGCGGCGGGCTTCTTTAATCGTCGTGACCATTGGCTCGCCGGAGCGGTTCCCGCTGGTCATGACAAGTGGCGGCATGTTTTCGGTCAGCAATAGATGTAACGGACTATATGCCAGCATGACACCGACGTAGCGGCTGCCGGCGTTCACCTCCGGAGCCAGCCATGATTCGTAGCGGGCGCGCAAAAGAACGATTGGAGCTTCCGGACTGCTGATTACCTTTGCCGCAGCGGCGTTGACAGCCGCAATTCTGGAGACCTGTTTCAGATCATGAACCATTACCGCCAGAGGACTGCCATCTGCGCGTCCCTTAGCGCGCCGCAGACGTCTGACAGCCGCAGAGTTGGTGGCCAGACAGGCCAGATGAAAGCCTCCCACTCCCTGTACGGCAATGATCTTACCACGTTGGAGCATCCGGCGTGCGATCCGAATAGCAGCATTGCCAGTTTTGCCGCCTCTGTCGCCGTCCGCAGCCCCGCCCCAGCCCCAGCCTCCGCTGATAATCGCACCTTTAGCGTCCATAAGTTTCACCTGTGGGCCACAATCCGGACAGGCAATCGGCTGTGCATGATGGCGTCTGCTCCCGGGATCACTGTATTCGTTGGCACACTGAGGACATAGCGGGAATTTATCCATGGTGGTGCGCATGCGGTCATAAGGTACCGTCTTTACAATCGTGTACCTGGGACCGCAGTTTGTACAAGTTATGAAAGGATGCCTGAAACGGCGGTTTTTCGCAGTGATCATTTCGCTGCGACAGTCAGGACAAATCGCCAGATCAGGCGCGACGGCCACTGACAATGTTGTCTCTTTTATGCGATGCTTAAGGGTGGCAATGTCAGCACTGCATGCCGCACTTGCAACCGCACCGGCCGACCCGGCCGACCCGGCCGCACCGGCCGACCCGGCCGAACCAGCCGAACCAGCCACCCCTGCCTCACAGCCCTCCCCAAGCTCATCAACCGATTCAATAATTTCGAACCTATCGTAGCCTTTAGGCGCTTTCTGCTCCACACTGAAATCTTCAATAACTGCAGCGGGAGGCGGCGTACTGCGAATACGATCAATGGCAGACCACACTTGCGCAGCTGCACCCTCGAGTTCCACAAACACCCCTGATCGACTATTGGCAACCCAGCCATTGAGGTAAAAATCTTTGGCGGTACGGTACACGAACGGACGAAAACCAACTCCCTGCACCACACCCCTAATCGCCAACTGAACCCGCATTGTCTCCACAACCGCCACCTCCGCTACTGAAGCTTCTGGACAAGCACCACCAGATTTTTTTGCCTTGCTAGAAAGGATACCCCATTTTAGGCATAATTATCCTCAGTTGGAGATACGCGCGGCTCGCACTTGATAATTTTCATTTCTGATTTATCCCGTATGTTGATTTGTAGCCGCAAGTATCGTATAAAGAACATGTACCGAATATTTTGCCGCACAGGGTTTTCAAACGTGACAAGCATCGCCCAACCTAACCGAGGAGGAACGCACATGAGTGATAAACAGAGTGGTCTACCAGAGGAAATGGCGGCCTTTTTCGATGCCCGGGCTGACGAATATGATCACCATATGAAAAATACAGTTGTGGAGTACGACCTTTTTTATACAGCTGTGGCAGAACCGATCTCGCCAACTGATGAGAAAGTTCACATTTTGGATCTAGGCTGCGGCACGGGCCTGGAGCTGGAGGAAATTTTTAAAAAGGCGCCGCAAGCAATAGTGACAGGCATCGATCTCTCGCGCAAGATGTTGGATTTGCTAAAGGAAAAATACAAAGATCAAGCTGCGTCATTAGAGCTTATTCAGGATTCATACGAGACCGCCGCACTGCCCTCTGAAGCTTTTGATTACGCAGTTTCGGTCATGTCGGTGCATCATTTGCTGCCCGACCGAAAGCTGGCCCTTTATCAAAAGGTGTGGTCGGCATTAAAACCAGGCGGACTGTATATTGAAGGGGACTATGTTGTGACTCCTGTAGCCGAGCGCCAACTAATGGCAGAGTATCTGGAATTAGTGAATTCCGGACAACTAACCGACACACTTTATCACATCGACATCCCATTTTCAGTTGCTACCCAATTTACACTGTTACAGCAAGCCGGTTTTTGCGACATCGATGTCCAACTTCGGTTCAAAAACAACGCGGTTCTAGTTGCACAGAAGCCCTTGCGGCCTTAAGCATCCGCTCCAAACAACATAACCAAAGAAAACAGGGCCGTTCAATCAGAACCGCCCCGACTTGTCCGACTCAAGCACTGGCCTCACCGCAGAAGATTAGCCCTCTCCGGCTCCTACTCCCGCTCCTCTCCTGCCCCTGTTTCTGCTCCTGCTTCTGCTCCTGCTTCTGCTCCTGCTCCTGCTCCTGCTTCCGCTTTCCGCTTTCTGCCTCTCTATACTAGACTTGCAGATGCCCGTCATCAGCTGTCTTTACGTCACCAAGATGACAGGCATCACAGTCTTTCAGGATTACCGGCACGTAGCCACTGAAATCAAGCACAAAAACGCACGTATTGGTGAACTCGCGTTCAGTATCACAAGCACATCCAACTTCATTGAGGTATTCTGTCAAGCGCTGAAATACGCCGCCGTGTGTTACCAGCAAAACACTTTTGCCATAGTACCGCCGCCGCAAATCCTGCAAACCTTCCCGAATCCGCATTCCCATCTCCAGGCGCGTTTCTGCTTCCGGTATTTTGGCATTCCAGGGATCTTCCTGAATTTCCTTGGTCAGTTCCGGATACATTTCAGCCTGCTGGGCTCTAGTCAACCCTTGAAATATGCCGAGATTTCTCTCACGAAAACGTGCGTCCGTAACAAAAACAGCATTTGGATGTTCGGCCGCGATCGCCCGCGCTGTGACGACTGCCCGCTGCAAATCTGAGCTGACAATCACATCATAATGCTCTCCGGCCAGCCTGGCCGCGACTGCCGCCGCCTGAGCCATGCCGTTCGCATTCAAACCAATATCTAAATGACCCATTATACGGTGTTCAATATTCCAATCCGTCTCACCGTGGCGGACAACCGACAACTTCATTGAGCTGCCTCCCTCTCGCCCACAACCAGCGCCAGGAACTCTTGCAATACTTCCGCAACCCCGTCAGCATCGCAGTCAGCAGCGATGCGCCGGGCCAGCTTTTTCACTTCCGGCAGCCCGTTATCCATGACCACAGGATAGCCAACATTCTTCAGAAGCTCAACATCGTTTAGATTATCTCCGAAGTACATCACATCTTCCAGGTTGGCTCCGATTAGCCGCAGAATAGTCTTTAGCGCAGTCAGTTTATTGGACCTGGCATTCATAATTTCCAACCACGACTTCTCTGCACCCACCGACAAGACTACATTACAGCGGCCGCCACCAAACAGGCACTCCGCCTCATCGCGTATTCCAAAGATAAGGTCATTGTCATCATAAACTGAGATCTGAATCGGATCTGACTGCAATTGCGCTGTCAAATCACTCACAATCTCACAGCCATACCCTTCCGCGAATGAAGTATCGCGCCCCACCGCCTGCGTAAACTGCCGGCAGTCCATTTCCGGGCTGCCAAAAGCAATTGGATTTAATCCTTTACTGCAGTAAAAACGCACAACCTCCCGGGCAACCTCTAAATCAAGATAATTGCGTTCAACAATGTGGTCGCCCTTAAGAATCAGAGAACCATTCTGCACAATCGACCACAAGCCCGGTTCATCATGCGCACTGATCTGTTCCTTGATACGCGATACCACTTTGAGGTTAAACCCACTCACCATAACGAATGGCACCCCGGCGCCAAGAATCCGTTGCACTGTATCAGCCGTACGCGCAGTCAAAACGCTCTTGCGCCCACCAAGCGTTCCACCGATATCTGAGGCAATAATGCGGATATTTCTCATAAACTAGATTCCTCTCCCTTACTTCGCCACTTCGCCCATTTCCTACATTAATTCATATATTAATCCATATGATCATACGTAGCCGCGGCTTCACTCCCGGCGACATGATTCCCGCCAACTACGTCCAAATTAGCTGGGGCGGTATGATCGGCAATATGATCTGCGTCCTGATCATCCTCGTTCGTCTGGCGGCCTAACCCACGAATGGCCGTAACGTAATCTTCCCACCTTACAGGAGAATCATCGGTCAAGGCAAATTGGTAAGCGCCATTTCCGTCATTGACAACAAGGTGGTTTGCCAGATTGAGATAGGCAAATTTGATATCCTTAACCCTCATGCTGATTTCGATTTCACCGCCGGAAAATGCAATGACGTTTTCATCAATCGTTAATGTTCCCTGACTTAACTTGATCAGATTATCTGTTGACTCGATGCGGTACGCAAACGCGGACGCACTGGTGGCATACCCGCCCTGCAGCGTCCCGGCTGCCAGCCGCTTCTTCAGCAGGCTGTGATACTCTCTTTCGAGCAGCACTCGGCCATTCTGATCATCAATTAACTCAAGCTTGGAATTGACTCTCCAAGAAGCACCGCATTTTTTGCATTTCACGCCAGTTTCCGTTTCTTCCATCGTGCGCACTCCGCCGCACTTCAGACATCCCCAAGTTACAACAGTAATCCCGCTGTGAGAGTTCAAAATCCGTCTTTCGCTCGGCGGCTGATTGACAAAGTCAAAAATGCGCGCCTCAATTGCCTTGCGCAGAGATGCCGCATTATTATATTCCCCGGGCTGAATCATCGGGAAAAACTTCACTGTCAGTTGCGTGAAAGAGGGCAATTTCGCCCAGCGCGGAAAAGCCTCATGCGCTCCCAGCAGCGAAACGCACATGATCGGAGCCTGACATGAGTACAAAAATCGATATACTTCATCGCCAACAGCCACGGGACCTCCGTCCCAATTGCGCTGACCTTCCGGGAAAATGCAAACAGGCTGGCCTTCAGACACCCATTTGCGTAGTTTGCGTAAAGCTGAAATGTCTCTGCTCCATCGCCGCTTGGGGAATGCACCCCACATCGTAAACAGTATCCTGCTAATCGGTTTGCGGAATAACTCATCCGTGGCCATGTAGCGTATCGGCCGATTCAGAAACATGCCCATCAAATGTCCATCAACGTAATTGACATGATTACTGACAAGAATGAAACCGCCTTCTTGCGGTACATGTTCCAGCCCCTCCGCCTTGACTTTCCACAAAAACGGGAAAAGTTTCCGGGCTAAGGTTGCCGTCAGCAAAAGAATCCAGTTATAGTCGACCACATCATAATAAAGCTCTTTCCAATAAGGTAAGATCAATGGCGAATTGCGGCGGAACTCCAGAAAACGTGTGCCAAATCTGCGTTTTAGGCTCGGATCCTCGACCAGTAATATCCAGGCCAGAAATAATATTTCCAAAGCGAGCGCTTCCAGCACCAGCGCCATCGAGTTTCTACAAAGACCAATGCCGAGCCAAAAAACCACATAACCCCAATAGATCGGGTGGCGCACAAAACGGTAGATGTATTTATCAATCAGATAAAGCGTGGGGCCAAATGGCCATTCCTTGCCCAGAGCAGCCAAAACCAGATAACCGCGCAAAGCAACATAGGCGCCGAGAATGGCAATGAGCACTCCCGGGGCTATGGTCAGCCAATTGGGGAGTTGCGGCAACATGGGGTCCCAACGCTGAGAAAGCCTAATCATCAGCCATGGCAGCAATCCAAGATAAAACAGTCCCTTAAGCCAGACATGAACTCTTTTCATAGCTGTTAACCTCCGCACTAGTTGTAATGTAAATCATATTTGAAAAGATACTACTCGAAAAAAATAATAACTTCAGCTTTCGGCATAGGCGGCGTTTTTCCTGCTGCGCGATGACATCCGCGCAACCCGCACTTGACTCGATCAGCCGCAGCATTCCAAAATCTGGTCTTTAACAGGACATCAATGGATTTTCTCGAATATATTATATTTATGAATGATTAATAACCAACCTCTCACGAACTCTCATGAATCTCATATGGATCTTTGATCCATTCCGAATATCTAATTCCAAATATCTGCACGAAAGGACGAGTACATTGGCCATTCCATCTCCGATGAAGATCACAGTCACTTTTCCAAATGGTCTTGGCAAAGAAGTCCCTGCAGGGATAAAAGTATGCGATCTCCTGACAACCGAAATGTCGCGCCAGAGCGTCCCCATCGTCGCCGCACTGGTCAATAATACTTTGCGCGAGCTTAATTACCAGGTCTTTACCAATTCGGAAATCATCCCGGTCGATCTGACCAGCGAACTCGGGGTCCGTATTTACTGGCGCAGTCTTAGTCTTGTGTTAATCCGGGCCGCCCGCGAGATTTATCCGGGTTGCCATGTTTTGATCGAGCACTCATTATCCAAAGGTATTTTTGGCGAGATCATTCTCGCGAACGGCCAATACGCCGACGCCGACTGTATTGAGTTGATTGAGAATCGCATGCGCCGGATTATCGCTGACAATGATCCGATTATCCGGGTGACGATGCCGGTCAAAGAGGCCATCGCCTTGTTTGAGGCCGACCAGCAGCCTGATAAAGCCAGATTGCTGGCATATAAAAAGAGCGACACTGTCAAAGTGTACCGTTGCGGATGGCTTCATGATTACTTCTACGGTTATATGGTGCCATCAACAGGTTATCTGAGATTATTTGAACTACGCCCTTACAACACTGGCTTTATCCTGCGCTTCCCGCGTCCTGAATCTCCAGCTGCCATCCAGCCTTTTGTACCTTCTCCGCGTCTGGCTAAGGTATTTGGTGAGTCTGAGCGTTGGGGCCGCATTCTAGAAGTAGATTATCTGGCTTCCCTGAACGAAAAAATTGCCTCCGGCAAAGGCCATGAAATCATCCGTATTTCTGAGGCGCTGCACGAGAAGAAAATTGCTGCTATCGCTGACAGCATCACTGCCGAAAAGAATCGCATCCGCCTGATTCTGATTGCCGGGCCTTCCTCCTCTGGCAAAACTACATTTGCCCAGCGGTTAATGGTGCAACTGCGCGTCAATGGTCTGCGTCCGGTTTCCATTTCGGTAGATGATTATTTCGTTGATCGGGCGCACACCCCCATAGGTGCTGATGGTAAGCCGGATTTCGAATGCCTCGAGGCGATTGATCTGGACTTGTTCAACGAACACCTCCGTGCCTTGATTGCTGGCAGACCGGTACAGTTGCCGCGCTATAGCTTCATCAAAGGCACTCGCGAAAAATCCGACCACATTCTGCAGATTACTCAGGATCAGCCCATATTGATTGAAGGCATTCATGGTCTGAACGAACGGCTGACCCCTTCTGTTCCTAAGGAAGAAAAATACAAAGTCTATGTCAGTGCTTTGACGCAGTTAAATATGGATGCCCACAACCGTGTCCCAACAACCGATAATCGCCTAATCCGCAGAATTGTGCGTGATCACAGGACACGCGGCTATTCCGCCACCAACACGATCACGATTTGGCCGTCAGTGCGCCGCGGCGAGGAGCGCCATATCTTTCCCTTCCAGGAAGAGGCAGACGTGATGTTCAATTCGGCGCTCGTCTATGAGTTGGCTATTCTCAAATCTTATGTCGAACCGCTTCTGAAACAGGTACGTCCTGACGACCCTGCGCATATTGAGGCCAAGCGTATCCTCAAAATGCTGCAATACTTCGTCCAGCTGGATGAAAGTGAAGTTCCGCGGAACTCCATTTTGCGGGAATTTATCGGCAACAGCTGCTTCTTCAAGGAGCCAGCGCCAACACCAGTGCCGGAGATACCGGAGATGCCGGAGGCACCGGAAGCGCCGGAGCAGGAGCAAGTCGCTAACTGAGTGCGAGGATGCAACGCAATGGGGTGGCGGAAGGTTTCGAAATTAAATTCTGGAGAATAATTGCGAAGTCGCGAAGTAAGATTGCGAAACCGCAGAGAAAGATTGCTAAGTTGCAAAAATGCGGAGAAAGATTGCGGAGGGAAGCATATGACTCAACCTCAATGTCAGTCGCACATGTCCAAACTTCAGAACCGCACATCGAGACTTCGTTACAGCATAGCCAAACTCTATTGCCGCGCCTTTCAAGTCACACTCTGGATCGCATCTCATTTTCTGCCCTGGCGCCAACCTGAGCTGTTGGAAGGGCCAGGCAGCCTGGGCAAACTGCCGGCCTTCATCAAGAACAAGGGCATTAGTAACGTCCTAATCGTCACTGATCATGGTTTGGCTGCCTTAGGTCTGATGAATAGTCTCCTGGAGGGCCTCACCGCCGCAGGCGTCCGCTATGCCGTCTATGACAGGACTGTTCCCAATCCCACTATCGATAATATTGAAGAAGCCCTGGCGATGTATCAGGCCAACCAATGCAACGGGATTATCGCCTTCGGCGGCGGTTCTCCGATCGATTGCGCCAAAGGCGTCGCCGCCAGAGTTGCGCGCCCCCGCAAAAGCATTCCGCAGATGAAGGGTTTGCTGAAAGTACTCGCGAAGATCCCCCCGCTGGTGGCTATCCCGACCACAGCCGGTACCGGCAGCGAGACGACCCTGGCAGCGGTTGTTACGAACAGTAGAACCCATGAGAAATATGCCCTCAATGACGTTTCTCTGATTCCGCACTATGCGGTTCTGGATCCGCTGCTTACGGTAAATCTGCCGCCCCATATCACGGCCACCACCGGTATGGATGCCCTGACACATGCTGTCGAAGCTTATATTGGCAGAGGCAATACTGCCAAGACCTGGCGCTATGCCCGGGAAGCTGTCCCGCTAATCTTTGAAAACCTCTATACTGCATATACCGATGGAACCAACTTGGATGCGCGCGTCAAAATGCAGAAGGCCGCTTTTCTGGCTGGCGCTGCTTTTACAAGAGCTTATGTTGGCTATACCCACGCGATCGCCCATACGCTGGGAGGATTCTATGGCGTGCCGCATGGCCTGGCCAACGCCGTGATCCTGCCTTACATATTGGAGTATTTTGGAGCGTCTGCCCATAGGCCACTTGCTGAGCTGGCAGATTTGGCCGGTATCAGCTCGCCGAGCGACACGCCAGCACAAAAGGCGGCCCGCTTTATTACTGCTTTGCGGGAAATGAACCGCAAAATGGATATTCCCGAGAAAATCAAAGGCATTCAGGAGCAGGATATCCCGATCATGGCTGAACGCGCATTGAGCGAAGCCCATCCGCTTTATCCCGTGCCCAAAATCATGACGCAACAGGAAATGATCCGAATGTATCACCTGATTAAGGAATAGAGGTACATTGGGCACCCTGTAAAATGAGTTATATATCAAACTATCCGAGGGGGTTAACAAAATGGACGTTGAAATTTTGCTCGAATATTGGCCGCTGCTACTACCGCTGTTTCTCTTACAGTTGATTCTGGCAGTCGCGGGAATTATCAGCATCGTCAGAAGGAAACCCGCCGAAATTAAGGGCGGCGTCAAATGGCCCTGGATTATCCTCTGCGCGTTTTTCGGCATCGTAGGAGCACTCGTTTACTTTGCCTTTGGAAGAAAGGAACGTATTGACGAAGATGACGACGAAAACTACCACAATAGCAGCAATTGAAACACATAATCTGCAAAAAAGGTTTGGCGATTATCTGGCGGTCAATAATCTAAATCTGTATGTACCTAAGGGATCGGTTTTCGGTTTTCTGGGTCCTAACGGAGCTGGTAAGACCACCACCCTGCGCATGCTTACTGGTCTGGCCAATCCAACCGCAGGCGATGCCCTGGTGCTGGGAGAATCCATTCGCAACAATAACCGCAGCTATCTGGGCAAGATTGGATTTTTACCTGATGTGCCGGGTTTTTATGACTGGATGCGTCCTCATGAGTTTTTATCTATGTCTGGCAGCATCTTTGGCCTTTCCGGAAAAAGGCTGAAGTCCAGAGTAGCTGAAACCTTGGAATTAACAGGACTAAAAGGCGTTAAGAAGCGTATCGGCAGCTTCTCACGCGGCATGAAGCAGCGTCTTGGTCTGGCGCAGGCCTTAATCAATGAGCCCGAACTCGTTTTTATGGACGAACCGACCTCGGCACTTGATCCCTTAGGTCGTAAAGAAGTGTTGGATACCATCAGCAAATTGGCTGGTACGACCACTATCTTTTTTTCCACGCATATTCTGAACGACGTGGAACGCGTCTGCGATACTGTTGCCATCATTAATAAGGGCGCATTGGTAACGCAGCAGCGCATTCAGGACTTGCGACAGTCCTACTCTTCGCACTTTATCTATTTGGAACTGGAAAATGGCGCGGACCTCGATTTGGGGGCGTTGTATGCTACCGCTTATGGTTCCGGAGCAGCCCCAGCCCCTGGCCTTACCTCTGGCGTAGCATCAACACCTGGCGCACCTGGCCTTGCTGGCCTGGAGTTTGAACGCTACCGGGAAGGCTGGCGTATTAAGCCGTCTGACCTCAGGGCGGCCCAAAAGTCCCTGCCGCATTTCATCGCCGAACAGGGATTGGCTCTCAGGCGTTTTGAATTAATCGAGCCTTCGCTGGAGGATATTTTTGTAGGGTTGGTGAGCCAATCATGAGTGGAGCATCGGTTTTTCTGAAAAAGGAATTTCGCGAAATATTGCGTACGTACAAGATCTATGTAGTCCCGTGCCTCTTTCTGTTCTTTGCCATAACAAGCCCTTTGATTGCCAAGATGACTCCGGCATTAGTAAAGTCTTTGGTACCGAACATGGAAATCAATTTGCCAGATCCAAAAGCGGCTGATTCGTATCTGCAGCTGTTCAAAAATTTCAATCAAATCGGTATTCTGGCAGTGATTTTCACTTCCATTGGCCTCGTAGCTGATGAAAAAGTGCGCGGCACGGCCATCCTAATGCTCACTAAGCCGATACCTAAATGGTCATTCATCTTGTCAAAGTTTATCGCTACCTCCGTGTTAGTGTTAAGTACAACGATTCTGGCCTATGGTATTTGCCTGTTCTATACCTTCTTTCTTTTCAAAGATGCTATGTTTGCGGTCTCAGCACAGGCGGTTATCCTGGCGGCTGTCTATTATCTTCTGATCATTGCCGTCACATTATTTTCCAGCACCATCAGCCGTTCAGTGGCCTTATCCGGTGCGTGCTCAGTCGGCGGCTTCTTCTTGCTCAGTATTCTGCCATTGTTGCACAAATCACTGGCCACATACAGTCCAGGTGCTTTGCCAACTTTTATGGATAAGATGCTGGCCGGAACTGCCACTTTTGGCGAGGCTGTTCCTGCTTTGATTATCACCCTCGTTTCTGCGGCAGTGTTGCTGATTCTGACCGTGCAAATCTTTAAGCGTCAGGAGCTATAGTGATCCGTTTCTGTGTCTCTGGCCATGCTTTCACACATGCGCAGGGCGGCGGCAAAATCATCCGGCAAAGGGCTTTCCAAACATAGTTTTTGGTTACTGAATGGTTTTGTGAAACAGATTTGGGCGGCATGCAAAGCTTGCCGCCTCATCTTTAGGAGGGGTTCCCCCTCCCCACTAACTGGTCCCGCCGGTGGCGCGCTCTTTGGAGCGTTGGAGCTGCCTGCACCACCAGCCATTCCATACAGGGTATCACCGACAATCGGAAATCCGGCTGCCGACAAATGCACCCGTATTTGATGGGTTCGGCCGGTTTCCGGGTGAACCTTCAATAAAGAATAGCCTTGGCCTATGCCAGCGCGCGCTTCATCGCCAAGATCAGTGCGTACACCATCGCCAAGGTCAGCATGTACGCCATCGCCAAGACTAGCGTGTGTGCCCTCACCAATACCAGCGCCTACTCCCGCATTCCCAGCGTCCACTCCCGCTCTGTTCCCTACCGGATAGGGATCCAGATAAGGATAGGCCTGTACCAATTCCCATCTTGTCATTGCCGGTTTGCCGGCTGCCAAATCAATATAGCGCCGCGCCCCTTTTTCGGGCTGTTCTCCGATCGGCCAGTCGATACAACCCGCGCTTGACGCCACAGCACCAGCTACCAGCGCCAGATAAGTTTTCTGGAATCCGCCGGAAATAATCTGAGCAGCCATCCATTCATGCGCCAGTGGATTTTTGGCGAAAACGACCAACCCCGAAGTATCTTTATCCAGACGATTGACTGGATGACTGGCGCAGCAAATACCCTTCTCAGCGAAATATCCAGCCACCCCATTAGCCAATGTTCCGCTTTGATGACTTTTTACCGGATGGGTCACTATGCCGGCCGGTTTGTCCACCACCAGAAGATGCTCATCCTCATAAACAATCGCCAACGGGAACGACTCTGCCTTAACCCCAGAAGACACGTCCGGCGGCAAACTTAATTCGATAACATCGCCATCCTCCACATAGCTGCCAGCCGGTACCGTTGTTCCATTTACTGTCAAGCCACTGCAGTCTTTCAGCTGCTTGATTCCGCGGCGTGATATCCCCAGTTCCGAACGAAGATACGAACCCAACCGCCGTGGAGTTGAACTCTGCACCACGGTTTTCAGGATCAGACGCAAATCTCGCTCCTGGCAGTTTTCCCGTTTCCAACGCTCGCCCAAAATCGCTCAACCTTCCTTTGCAGGGATAAACTAACTATTCAGCGAATGAAATAATAAACGCCTGCCAAATCATCAGGATCAAAGAGGTGCTGCCACCATGACGCACTTTCGATATCGACCCAGAATATTAATTATACTGCTGATTGCGGGCGTCATGTTCGCAATGGCCTCTGCCTCTGGAACGCACGCAACGCTGGTCGAGGCATCCCAAGGGCTACCTGTTGTCGGATTATCTGGAATATCTGGTAGCGAAATCGCCGACGTCGGGCTACCGGATGCACAGGAAATTATCTCCAAAATGGTGGAAGCTCAAAAAAACCTGCGAGAATGGTCAGCAGATGTAGACATGCGCCTTACTATCGGTTCTCTTGCCATTCCGGTTTCCACCAAAATCTTCTGCCGCCGACCGGACAAGGTCGCCCTGAAATTTATCGGCATCACCATTCGACCGCCGGGAGGATTTTTGCTGCCAGATCCGCTGCAGTTTCAGGACGCTGCGGAATACCATATCACCGTCGTCAAATCTGAAGTTGCTGGCAACTCATTGCTCTATACTTTGCATGCGCAGCCCCTTAAATCCGCTACTGATCAGTATCAGTGGCATTTTATAGTGCGGGCAGGAACCTGGTTGATCACAAGAGCCATTGTCACATCTGCGACCGAAAGCTCCGAAGTGCGCGTAACCTATTACCACCACAGCGATAAATGTGCTGTGCCCCAAAAGATCACCGGCACAGGAGTCCTGTTATTGAGAAGTTCTCTGCCGCCTGGACCAGCGCTTTGGGCTGTTGATCAGGCTGGAAAACACGGGGTATCTTTTGAGGTCACGCTCAGCGAGTACTCAATTAACGCCGGGCTTCCTAAGAATATTTTTAAATAACCGTCCGGAGGGTTCATCATGAACCGCCTACTACGCGCCCTGATACTAATCCCATTAATGCTGATTCTGCTGATACCGCTGGCAGTGGGAGCCGAACAGCAAAATGAGGCTAACGCCACCGCTTCTGCCGCTTCCAATGCTGCCACCGGATACTATGGCTATTTTGCCCCGGTCTGGAGCTGGGATGGCAAGCAAATCTATGCTTTACGCGGACCAGTGGTTTTCGGTCCGCATAAAGAACCCTATGTGGCTGCGCCGCAATCCCTGTTCTCACTGACACCGGATGGCCGCACTCTGAAACCGGCCCATCTGGCGAACTCCATTTGCTGCACATCAGCCGATCAGAAAAACATGATCATTGCCAGCATCGAGGCTTGGACCATGTCAACCGGCCGCCCCGAAACGCTCAAGTTGTTATGGGAACCTCCAACCGGCCATGTTCTGAAAGAGGCACGCTTCGGCAACTCCGGCGGGTTCTTAATGCTCACCCGCGATGCCTCCTCCTACTGGCTCTGGTACCTGGATAAAACCGGCGCTGTCACCAAACAGGAGCGGCTTACTGCCGGTCTGCGCTATGCCTGGTCGCCATCCGGAGAGCATTTCCTAATCGAAGGATTGGACGGACTCTGGTGGCAAATAGTCGGTACTTCCAAACCGGCCCGACTGGCGGACTACAATTACCGAACTACCACTCAGACATTTGCCTTTGTCAGGGATAATCCTGCCAAAGCCTATTACTATAACATCGCCAATGACAAATACCATTTTGTCTGGTATGACGCAGGTGTACTCAAAGTCCAGGAGGTTGCATCTGGATATGATCCTGCCAAGGATGCCTATAGCCCCGGACCTCCGGCGACGGGAACCTATTTGCAGTCGATGATGGGGATTGCCCCCGGTGCCTCTGCAACGCTGGCCTATGATGCGACGAACCTCTATGCCATGGCATCCACCTACCATTCTCCCGCGCTCATCGGCGCTTTCCGACCGGATGGACGCATCTCCTGGAATGGCGATGGTCAGATGGCTTATTTCAGTTATAACGGTGAGATTTATCAATATCAGCAGCGCACCGGCAAAATCACCAGCATTACTTCCGGCTTTGATCCGGCCATTGCCAGACGTGATGATAATCAGATCGCTTTTTGGAAAATGCACGGTGAGCAGCCAGCGCTTTTTGTCCGGGAACTAAACAGTGGCAAGCAAAGTCTGGTCACGGCCGCCACAGGCAAACAGCCGCTTTGGATTGGCCGTGATGAACTGGCTTACCTGGCCTATGAGAAAGGCAACTGGCAAATTGCAACTGTCAATCTTAAACAACAAACGCAAAAAGTCTTATCGCGGTTTGCCTTTTACTCGATCCAGTTAGCCTCTTTTCCTTCTATGAATGAAGCCCGCCTTTTCGCAGATCAGTGCCTGCCTTTCAGCGATGGCTGGCCGGTCTTTATTGTATCCGGTGAAGTAAACGGAATCTACTGGTATCGGGTTCGGCTCGGCATATTTGAAGATCGAGAGGCTGCGGAAAGCATTTTTGAAACACTAAAACCAAAGCTGGACCTGGTCAGGACCTGGGACGGCAGTCACTATATTGCCACTGCCACCAACGTCTATGGTACGCTGTGGTACCATGAGGATGGGTACGCCTTGCTGTTCGAACTAATGGGCGCTATTTACCGTGCGGATCTGAAGAGCGGTGCGGTGGCGCCAGTATGGAAACCGCAACTGTTATCTCCGACAGTTGAGCGGGAATGCGCCCTGTCTCCGGATGGCAAATACCTGGCTTTTGTGAATGAACAGCACGAGCTGTGCCTGCTGCAAACCGGCACCGGCGCTAACACAGTCAAGGTGATCGGCAGTGTTAAGGGCTTCTAATTTGCCTGTAAGAGATTTATATATAAGAGATTTATCTGTAGGAGATTTATCTGGAAGAAATTTATCTGAAGGAAATTTGTCTGGAGGAAAAACGGAATGCCAGCCCATGATCAAGACCAATTGAAGCCAATCCAGCCTATTCACCCAATTGGTTGCCTGGACGGGAGCCGTGTGTATTCGCGCCGGAGGGCTGGAAGAGCTGTTTTTGCTGTTACCTTGATGATGCTGGTGCTATTGGAGAGCCTCAACGCCCTCGTTCAGTTGCCTCCAGGTACAGTAAAGGCGGCGGGCGCGGCGGGCGTGGCAGGTGCGGCGGGCGTGGCAGGTGCGGCGGGCGTGGCAGGTGCGGCGGCGGGCACCGCGCAAACCAAATACCCGGGTTCTATTGACATGCTGGCATGGATGCCTGATTCCAGTGGCATATTATTCCTGTCGGATACGGATCTCTATAGGATTGCGGCTAACGGCAAAGGGCTGCAATACATTTGCAGCGGGATCAATTTCATCCTGCCAGGCCCTGCCGGACAACTTTTAGCTGGCGACGGTAAGAATCTGCTGGGTCTGTCCCTGCTCACCGGGACAGCCTTCCCCATTTCCTCAAAAACTCCCGCTGCCTTTAACTCAGGCATGCAGTCCGGAAACGGACTACGCCGTGCGGCCTGGTCAATAAATAGCAATACCGCCTATTTCGGATCAGCGGATGGCTATATTATGTCATACGACCCTCCCACCGGAAAGCTGACTGCGCTTGAAAGAGGTCTGGATCCACAAGTAATATCAGAGTCGGCGACAGGTCTTGAGCGCCTGGTTTTTTGGACTTCGTCCTCCTCAGCTCAGGGCGCTGCCACCGGTCAAATCCGGATTTGTGAGTGGCAGTCGGGGCAGTCGGGCCAGTCCGGGCAGCCCACGCAACCCACGCAATCCGGGCAGTCGGGCCAGTCCGGCCAGCCCATTTCTTCCACTTCAGCTTCCGCTATTTCTTTCGCACCGGCATTGCCGCCAGGAAGATCACCGGTCTGGCTGTCGGCAAATGAAATAGCCTATATTGCATCGATTAAAGGCAATAACCAGCTGGTGCTGGCAAAAGTCGGCGCTGGTGCCGGCGCCGGCACCAGCGCAGCAAACGCGACCGCTAACACCAATACCGCCAGCGCGGCACTAACTTTCCAAAGCGACTTCAGCTTTCTGACGATTCAACTCGCGGCATATGAGGACCCGGCCGAAGCGGAAGCCTTTGTCAGCGTTTGTCAGCCGCTGTGTGCCCCATATCCAATGTATATTGTCGAAGCGGAAGTTAAGAATGCCAAATGGTATCGCGTTCGTGTCGGTATCTTCAAGGATAAAACCAGTCTGAATGCCGCGTTGGAGAACATTCTGATTGCATTGAAAAACGTTGCTGCCTGGGAGGGAAGTTACTTTTTTTCAACGGCAATGAATGACTTCGGGTGGCTTTGTGCTGCACCAGATGGCACTTTCCTGATTTTCTCACTCATGAACGCCATCTACCGCTATAACCGTCAGGATCAGAGTGTTGTTTGTCTCTATGCACCGGTAAAATTTACTCCCGGAATGAAAACGAACGCGATCCTTTCGCCTGATGGTGAGAAAATCGCGTTCGTGGATGATTCTGGTCGCCTGAAGATAATGTCGGCGCGCGGCGACCAGCTCACAACGATTTTGGATCGCCAGTGACGTTTTTTAAGGGCGCCCAAACCTGGGCGCCCTCTACACTCTACAGTCCTCTACAACCCTCTACACTTTACAGCGCCTTTTCCAAATGCTGATCCACCAACTGCATCAACTCCGCAACCGTCGCACGATCAAATGCCAGCCGCGCTCCTGCTGCCTGATAAAGCTCCGGCAACGGCTTAGTATTGCCCAAGCTCAGCGCATACCGATATTGCGACAGCGCTTTGGAGTGATCTTGCAGCGCATTGCGCCAGATCTGCAGTGCTCCCAACTGCGCCAGTCCGTATTCAATATAATAGAACGGCGCATGGAAAATGTGGAGCTTACGATGCCATCCGGTGACTTTTTCGCTTTCCAGGCCGCTCCAGTCCTGCCAGCCCATAAAACGATCCCACAGTTCGCCCCATTTGGCGTCGCAATCGGCGGCTGTCACGTTTTCGGGAGCTTCAGCATAGACCCAATGCTGGAATGAATCAACCACCGACATATAGGGCAGGAACTCGATTATACCCAGCAAATGTTCACTGCGTGCGCGATCGGCTTCATCTTTCTCATAGAATCCGCCTTTTTCCTTTTCGATGTAGGGTGCTGCCAGAAGCTCCATAGCCATCGAAGCTACTTCTCCAAACTCGTAGTTGACCGCTTCCATTCCGCCTTTATCCCAGATATTGTCCAGGTGGGCCGATTCAACAAAGTGGAAGGCGTGCCCGCTCTCATGGAGCAGGGTAACAACGTCGTCATGAATGCCGATAGCATTGGCGAAAATATACGGTTTGCCAGTCAGATGGAATCCGCCGCAATAAGCACCGGGAGCCTTGTTCCGACGTGATCCGAGATCCAGATTCCCATCCCGCATGCGACTAAAATGGCTGCCCAAAGCAGGATCAATCTGATTAAAAATGCGCTGAACGCCTTCCTCTAATTGCGCCACCGTTTCAAATGGCCGCAAGGCTTTCCGCCCGAGAGCGTCCACATCCATATCCCATGGCCGGAGCGTCTTTAGAGACATTTGACTTGCTTTGCGATTGACATACTTCCGAACTACCGGAATGACCTCTTTTTCGATGGCTTCATGTAAAGCGAGACAATCCTGTGGTGTATAAGTAAAGCGGGACAGTTTGCGCCACCGATAGGCACGGAAATCAGGGAAACCGGCATTCTTGGCCATTTCACGCCTGAGAGGCAGCATCTCAAAGTAAATCCGATCTAGTGCCTCACGGTCTTTGAGCCACCGCTCCTGAACGGTACGCCATGCTTTTTCGCGCAGGCCGCGATCGACATTGAACTGGTACTCGCCAGCCTGTTGCATGGTCTGCTCTTTGCCCTCGATAACCACTGTCATGGCGCCAACGACTTTGTCGTATTCGTGCCCGATTTTAGATAGTTCGGTCTCAATCGCCAGGTTCTTTTCGTTGTACAGTGCCGCCCAATTTTTCAGACGACGCACTGCTTCCAGCCTGTTTTCCGGAATTGCTGAGTCACTGATGTCCAGCATTTTCTCGGCGAGCAGCTGTTCGGCAGTAGCCACCTTTGGCTGAATCTCCTCGACAAAATGCATGTACTTCTGCTCAGCTTCTGTGTCGGCAGTGTTTTCAGTGACTGCCCTGTAAGCCGCAAACATGGCATCTTCAAGCACAACATGCAGGTCGCTCCATTCCTGCAGCCAACGGTCCATATTTTCCGGCGTGACGGTTTCTTTTTGCAGTGCATCATAATATGGCGCGATCGTTTCCCACTTTTCCGGAATCAAGCCGGCGAACTTTTTCATCATTCTTCCCCTTTCGGCTGGCATTTCTTGCTGTCTCTAGAAAACTCTAAAGCGCAAAGCCATTTCAAACTACATAAATTCCTTCAAAACCTTCCCAAGAACCGTTTCAAGGCATCTATAGGACCATTCGCAGAATAATGTTATTATGATCAGCAGCGCGGCCTATAGGCAACCGCTGTAATGTTCCAAGGCAACCTGCACCGGACTGGAAACATTAGTCAGTCGATGGATAATGCGGATAGCTTCCGAAAGATCAAAGGGCTTTGATAGCAGAGCTTGATACTTCATATCATCCGGAAAATCCTGCAACGTCGGAACAGCTCCGGTCATAATCACCACAGGAATATTCATCAACTCTGGATCTGCTCTCATGGCCTCAATGACATCCTTACCGCTAATGCCTGGAATAAAGAGATCTATCAGTACAATATCAGGATGGGGATATTTTCTTAGTTGCTTCAATCCACTGATGCCGTCTGAAACGGCCGTGACCTCATCACCCTCTTCTTTAAGTACTTCTTCAAGGATCATAGATATTTCCGGTTCATCCTCGATAATCAAGACACGGGCCATCTCATACCACCTTTCGTTGTTTTCCTTCTAGTACTGCATATTTATTGATTACGCCATGCGTCATCAAAAGTTTAATTAGCGTTATTTTCATATTTTCCTGCAATACACGAAACAGTACAAAATTAAAAAGCTGTCCCGCAAAACGGCACAGCTTTACCAAAATCCGGTGTTTTTCAGTTTCGGGCGACATGTTATTTTTTACACAAAAATAACTTTTATTAATGAAGGTGCGTTTAAGCGTGCTTGGTAAATGCAATTGCGCCTTTTTGCATGCAAAACACTACTTCACGCGGTTTTTTCCCTCGCGTTTGGCGAGCTTATTGGCTTCCTCAGCCGCCTTGACCAAAGCGGTATAATCTTTGCCATTCTCAGGGCAACCTGCCACGCCAATCGATACCGAAATTGGAATCGGCCATGTGGCGGATTGGCTGCAGACCACTCTGCGAATTCTTTCTGCAATCAATGCGCCCTTCGCCCGGGGTGTGTTTTTGAGCAGAACCATAAACTCATCGCCAAACATCCAGCGGCCGACAAAGTCGCCATCGCGGATTTGCGCTTTGATTAACCGTCCCAGTCCTGCAATCATGCGGTTACCTTCGCTGTATCCCAGTTCCTCGTTATAGCGTTTTAGATGATCACCATCGATCAGTAAGACCGAAAATGGATCGCCGTTAGCTTCATATTGCTGAATATACTTGCAGAAAGCCGCCTCCACCGCTCTGTTGTTTGGCAAGTCCGTCATGGAATCAGTCATGGCCGATTCCTGGGCTTCCCGGATCATGCCAATACTCTCTCCGATTAAGTTTAGCATGTGCTCCAGCAGCTGCTCCGCTTTGGTGGAAGCTAACTCCGGTTCAATATTAATGGCATTGGCAGCGTTGAAAATGCCACTCAACAAGGCACTTAGATTATCTGCCTGTTCTGGAAGGACGATAATACTGTAGTGTAGACCGCTTTCCGAACAACGTTCCGCAAACTGCTTGACTACTTCCTCACAGAAAGCTTCCGCCTCCTGATGATCAGCATCAGGTAGCAGCGCAATAAATTCGTCTCCGCCAAGACGATAGCAACGGCATGGCCTTTCTGGCAGGCTGTCTTCAATACTGCGCGCCGCAGCCAGAATGCAATGATCGCCAATGGCAGTGCCTAATTCTTCATTGACACGGCGAAGCCCAATTAGATCAAAACAAACGGCAGCACCTTTGAAAGTAGGAATTTTCTTCGCTTCCGTTTCGATCAGACCAAACATATTTGGGAGATTAGTAGCGGAATCAACCGCAAAATCCTGTTCCAGCAATTATAAAATCACCCTCCGGCAACCTATCAAACCAGTGGAAAGCATCCATTATGTGAGTAGGACGGAAAACAACTCTTGATATGCCTTCAATTTATTATAGCAGGTGCGGTTGATGTTAGTCAATTTCACGGGCGGCAGGCTACAGACGGCGGCTGGCTGCGAGCAGGCTGCAGGTGGCAGCCAGCGACAGACGACTGGCGGCAGCCAGCGACAGGCTGGGGGCGGCGGCCGACGGCAAGCCGCAGGCGACTTACGTGCAGCAGCCTTGGCCCATAACGATCAACAACGCCCTGAGCAATTATTTTAGACTGTACTATTTCTGAAAAAGTTTCAGTGTCTAATAAGATTTGAAGGGAAAATTATTGTCGCGGGCGAAAAGATCCACATTATATCCTGACAGGAGGTTCCGCATGATTAAGATAGTCACTGACAGCTCAATGGACTTTCCGGAACATATTAAGGCGAAATATAAAAATTTGGCGATAGTTCCAATGGTTATTTACTTTGGTGAAGAAGAGTATTTTGACGGCGAGACGCTGACTACTGATGAATTTTATCGCCGGTTCAAAACTGGTCCGATATTGCCCAAGACTGCCTCCCCGATGATGAGCCGGGTCGAAAATACACTGCGTGACTGCGCCAAGGACGGCTCGACGGTGATTGCGATCACCCTTTCTTCCGGACTGAGCGGCACTTACGAGCTTTTCTGCGGTGTTGCCGAACGTCTGCATCAAGAGGAAGGCCTTGATATTCATGTAGTCGATTCACTGGGCGCTACGATTGGTGCTGCCTTACTCGCAATCCGTGCCGCAGAAATGGCGGAAGCCGATAAGCCTGCGGCAGAAATTATTGCCGAGATCGAAAAGATGCGTTTCGAGATGAATCACATTTTCACCGTTGATACGCTGGAGTATCTCTGGCGTGGCGGCCGCGTGACCCGTGCGGAGGCATTTGTAGGTAATGTCCTCGATATTAAGCCGATCCTGCACATTCTGGACAATGGCCGCATCACTGCCTTCCATAAAGTGCGTGGCCGCAAAAAGGCTTTGCAGTTTATTGCCGATTGGGTCCTTGATACCAGTGGCGACCTTGAGGGACAGACCATCGGTGTGGTCCACTGGGATTGCGAGAAGGATGCGCTGGATATGGCTGCCCGGCTGAAAGAAACCTGTTCTCCGAAGGATATTATCATTGCCAAGATGTCTGCGACCATCGGAGTTCACACTGGACCGGGCTTGCTGGGTGTTGTATTCCAAAATGAAGCGGGACGCCGCTAACTGGATGCCGGCGGTGAAAACGGAATAGATCAGACAGAATTGGATTAAAAGCGAGATGCCTGGAAAGTATGGTATAATGGTTTAAACGTGTGCGATTAGGCATCTGCCAGCCACCGTTATGAGGTATCACCACCCGGCAAGGAGCGGTATGATGACAGGAAATAATATCATTACGAAAGAAATGATTGCCCGCATTAATGAACTGGCACATCTCAGCAAACAGCGCCAGCTCACCGCCAGCGAGCTCAAGGAACAGGCGGAACTGCGCCGGCAATATGTTAATGCCATTAAGGCGCAGGTCACTGCCAAGCTTGATAACCTTACCATCATTAATCCGGATGGCACAACCGCCAGGCCGCGGCGCAAAGATGAAGTTGGGGTTGATTTTGTTCGGAAATATGCCCATGAGTGCGGATGTGGCCATGCGCATCAGCATGATGATCATTGTGGTTGCGGCAACCACGAGCATAATCATGATCATAATCAAGATCATGAAGGCTGCAGTTGCGGTTGCGACGAGCATTGTTCCCATGTCAGTGACAGCGGCAATCCCAAAAATAATGGCGGCTATGGGAAACACTGATTAAGTCAGCTTAATACGGTTAAAATAACAGCAGCAAGGTGACCTTACAGTCCAGGGATGAAGGAGGAAACCCCATGAAACGACTCCTGGTGCCTGTTAAGCTGCTGTTTATTTTATGCCTGATGATTTTGGTGGCAACTGGTGCGATTGGTGTGGCTGGCGCAAATGGTACATCTGGCGCGGCAAAAACGCCAAAGCCGTTGCTGGACGCGGTTCATTCTTTCCGCTCGCCAATCAGCCAACCCGTAACTGCCAATCCAGGTGATGACGACGAAGCATCAGTTCCGGTTCAAGGCGGCAGCTGGGTTTATACTGTCAAGCGCGGGGATTCACTCTATTCGATTGCCCAGCGTTTTGGCTTCACCGTGGAGAAACTGCGCAGCTACAACGGATTAAGCTCCAATAATCTCAGAATTGGGCAGCGCCTGACGATCCCTCCGGCTTCACAGGCCCAAAAATCGAATGCTTTGGCCAGTGGCGATGTCGATATGTTGGCCAGGCTCATTCACGCCGAGGCCCAGGCGGAACCATACACGGGAAAAGTCGCGGTTGGAGCGGTGGTTCTCAATCGGACACGCGCGCCAGGATTCCCCAATACTGTGGCAGGAGTGATTTATCAGCCACTGGCTTTTGAGTCGGTCAGTAACGGCTGGTTTTACCGGGCGGCCGCCACCACTTCCTATCAGGCTGCACGGGCAGCTATTTCCGGCTGGGATCCCACCGGTGGCGCAATTTACTTCTTTAACCCGGCCAAGACACGCAACCGCTTTATCTGGAGTCGCAAAATTGTGTTGCGGATTGGCAACCATGTCTTTGCCATTTGACAAGAAAGAGACTATTTAGCAGAAGAACCCATTTAAAAAGGGGCTTGCCGGAGACAGCCCCTTTCGCATTTTACCTGTTTGATTGTCAAATTTTGCGAATGCTATTTGACTTCGCGAACCTCTTTGACTTCGGGAATTTCTTCCTTCAGGATCCGTTCAATCCCATTTTTGAGAGTAAGCCGGGACATCGGGCAGCCAGCACAGGCGCCTACCAACTTAACCTCGACAACACCGTCTTTGACGTCGACCAGGGTGACGTCTCCCCCATCCGCCTGCAGGGCGGGCTTAATCTTGGCTAACGCTTCTTCAACGCGCTTTTTCATAGTTTGAATCCCCCTCTATTTTCGATAGCAGACCACTCATTTTTTAGAATGCAATCATTACCCTATTATCATACCACAGGAGCGGGATATAAAAAAAGAAGTTTTGTGGTTGTTGGGGCATATCACTCGTGCCTGATCCAGACTAAGGGCAGTTGCTGCGGGCGAAGCAAGGCAAAAACGCGAAAACACTACCTTCAGTTATGAAACTCTAAAGGTAGTGTTCTTATCCGAAATCAGTTTTGCGATGCTTTCCAGCTCTTAATGCTGCACTTGATCCGGCTGGTTTGGTTTACTAAAACTTGGCGGTTTGGGATTATCAGCATTAAAATATTGATCTCCAGGCGTTGAAAGGTTAAAATACAGTTTCGAATCTTTGGAAATTCCCCAATCCTTTAAGGAACCTGTGTCCTGAATTCTGTTGAATGCCTCCCGGAACATTGTGTTATGAGCTTCTTCGCGGTTTAGCAAGAAGTCAATGGTTTCTCTTACCCCCTTGTCGTTGATCTGCCTGTGCAGATACTCATAAACGACCTTTGCGCGCTGCTCTGCGGCAATGTTTGATAAAATATCGGCAGCCAGATCTCCGGTTTCATTTACATACGCAGCCGTCCATAAATACCCTGAAGCATTACTCAACGCCGGGGCAAGTCCTGTGAGAACATGTGCCTCGATGTTCCCTATTGTGGCATTTTTGGCATCAAGGACATGTCCATTTAACATATTCACAGTGGTAGCAACCATTTCCATATGGCTTAATTCTTCAGCAGCGATATCCAGAAACAGGTCCCTAATTTCAGGGTCTTTGATTCGAAAGCTTTGGGAAAGATATTGCATCGCCGCCTTCAATTCACCCTGCGGCCCGCCCAGCTGTTCTTGAAGCATTGCTGCATAATTGGGGTTTGGACCATCCACTTTGGCCTCATGAAGAAGATTCTTTTCGTGCTTAAACATCTTGTAGCTCCTTTTTGCATATGGTCATTTTACTAGCAATATTGTATACATCGTTCTATTTGAGTATTCATCGAGGAATGGACCGCTTTGCCCCTGGTAAACTTTGCAGCAAAAAGGCAGCCGATTTCAGAATCGTGGTCAGGTTAGGAAAAAGGATTGAACATGGCAAAAAGCAGTAGGATCACTAAAGCCGTGATGAAGAGAAACAAGATCGTCGAACCCAGAAGGGTTCCGATACCTATAAAGCGGCGATTATGCGTCAGGGACTTGTAGACGATAAACCCGATTGGCAGCGTAAGCGGGATCGCCACTCCAGTAAACGATAGAATTATAACTAATAGTAACAGAGATCCTTTAAAGCCGATCGCCATCCTAGTGCCAAAAGAATAACGCTCCTCCTGAACGGCAGGCTCCCCTTTCCAAGCCACTCTGCCAGCTGCTACGCCGGCGGCTACGGCCAGGCTGCCAACTGCCATCAACAGTTCCAGCAATTCCTCAAGCGGTTTACGTGCATTGGCTTCAGCTTGTTGCCTGGCCGTTTGTTGAGCCTGACTAAAATTCTCGGCCTTTTCGGAATAAGTTGAATAGCCTTGTGATGAATAGCTTTGCCCGGCATAACCGGCATAACCAGATTGCTCGTAAGCTCTAATTTGATCGTATTCCAGGCGCGTACGGGGATTACTGAGTATTTCATATGCTTCACCAATTTTAACGAACTGCTCGTGAGCGCCAGGCTCCTTACAGACATCAGGATGCCAGCGCTTGGCAAGCGTGCGATAAGCGCTTTTGATGTCGTCAGCACTGGCGTTATATGGAACACCCAGAATCTTATAGTAATCTTCCACTAATTCCCCTCCCAGCTTCGCAGTACTGTGCGCATATACACTTATCTTAAGCATACATGATCGCACCGTCAGGGATTGTCGGTGTGGAAGTTTGTTACTAGCAACATTCTACCAGTGTAAGCTCACAAGGGATACGGCTATTTATGAATATTGCTTGCGGTATTGCTGCACATGAAAGAATGCAGTTAGGCCGACATGAGAACTACCATCCTCCTGGCAGCCCACCACTACGCCCCCACTATCGTGGGGAAACATTGCCTCTCGCGCCGAGGCGTGGATTGAAACCGGTTCACCTCCACAGGTGTGGAGAATACATTAGCAAATTGCATAATGTAACAATTAGTTCGAATCACCCCCACTCCCACATGTGTGGGGATTACGCTGCAGTACCTGCGGTTCGGCACCGCCGCCAAACCCCACTCCCACATGTGTGGGGATTTCGCAATTGCCCCAAGGGTGGACGTGAAAGTGTACGGTTCACCCCCACATGCGTGGGGATTACAATAAGCGCCCGCTGCAGGTTTCGGCAATGGCGGTTCACCCCCACACGCGTGGGGATTACTTGGTACAGGCTTGTCTGCTGGTCTTTTAGCCCCGGTTCACCCCCACACGCGTGGGGATTACGGGCTTGTGACCGGCCTGCCGCATTACCAGCCCGGTTCACCCCCACACGCGTGGGGATTACCTTGGCACGCATTAAACGAGCGTTGAACGATTTCGGTTCACCCCCACACGCGTGGGGATTACGGCGTGTGCCAGATACCCCGCTTTCTCTAGTGCCGGTTCACCCCCACACGCGTGGGGATTACGATAAAAGACCAGCTAGGGAGGGGTATGCAAATCCTTCGGTTCACCCCCACACGCGTGGGGATTACGCCATTAACAACATGCGGGAAGAATCGCCGGCACGGTTCACTCCCACACGCGTGGGGATTACGTCTACGTTCAGCAGGAGAACAAACCCGACCACGGTTCACCCCCACACGCGTGGGGATTACTGCTTCGAATACTCTTAATTCATTGACGAAATCGGTTCACCCCCACACGCGTGGGGATTACGGGCTTGTGACCGGCCTGCCGCATTACCAGCCCGGTTCACCCCCACACGCGTGGGGATTACTTAAGGGGGCGGGAGGGGTTCACCGCCCCCCGCCGGTTCACCCCCACACGCGTGGGGATTACAAAATCGCCGGCGAGGGAGCCTGGCTCATTCTACGGTTCACCCCCACACGCGTGGGGATTACGCCGTTAATAATGTAATTGCTGCCTGATTCAGTCGGTTCACCCCCACACGCGTGGGGATTACCCGCGATTTTACCTTTCTGCCGCAGTGGATTGTCGGTTCACCCCCACACGCGTGGGGATTACGATGTCCGACACCGCCTTGGCGCGGCTGAGTTCGGTTCACCCCCACACGCGTGGGGATTACGCCACCAGGTCGTCAGGCAGCTGCTCTTTGGTCAGGTTCACCCCCACACGCGTGGGGATTACGCTTTCCTTGGCCACTCGTGCAGCGTCGATAATCGGTTCACCCCCACACGCGTGGGGATTACAGCCTGGGCGGCACCAGTGCCGGTCTTGCTCACGGTTCACCCCCACACGCGTGGGGATTACTCTGCAGCACCGGCACCAGTGTCATACTAATTACGGTTCACCCCCACACGCGTGGGGATTACGGCAAAAGAACGTCAAGGAGGTTTTACGCCATACGGTTCACCCCCACACGCGTGGGGATTACGCCGTTAATAATGTAATTGCTGCCTGATTCAGTCGGTTCATCCCCCCACGCGTGGGGATTACGGTGCCGAAGCCGAAGCCGAAAGCGCGTCCAAGCGGTTCACCCCCACACGCGTGGGGATTACCGGAGAAGAACCTCGTGCACCATGTATCACCCCCGGTTCACCCCCACACGCGTGGGGATTACTTGATGGTGTCCCGGCGCTCCTTGGGCAGATGCGGTTCACCCCCACACGCGTGGGGATTACAATGGTCTTTCACAACCCATCCCACCTCAGCTTCGGTTCACCCCCACACGCGTGGGGATTACAAGTGTACACTGTGTCATGTCTACCCCTCTACCGGTTCACCCCCACACGCGTGGGGATTACTGTATCCAGCCTTTTCCAGGGTCTCGGCCACAGCCGGTTCACCCCCACACGCGTGGGGATTACGTCAAGAATCCGGGACCGTCGGGCTCATAACCCAGGTTCACCCCCACACGCGTGGGGATTACTTTTCAGATTTAGGTTTGTCGGGGGCGCGAGTGGGTTCACCCCCACACGCGTGGGGATTACTAAAAAGCCCCATATCAGGCCAGCGACCTACAGCGGTTCACCCCCACACGCGTGGGGATTACACCAATACGTTGCCAGGCAGCAATGTCGCCAGCTGGTTCACCCCCACACGCGTGGGGATTACGTCTAAAATTGCCCCCTGTTCGTCTGCGGTCAGCGGTTCACCCCCACACGCGTGGGGATTACTACGGCGAACTCGGCGAAAGCGAAGATTATCAGCGATTCACCCCCACACGCGTGGGGATTACGGGAAGCGGCACAACACTGCGAGCTGCCAAAAACGGTTCACCCCCACACGCGTGGGGATTACGCCGAATAAATGCCCGTGCCATAGCCCTGATCAGGTTCACCCCCACACGCGTGGGGATTACAAAAATGGAAAATTTCTTTTCCGGATTTCCGGCCGGTTCACCCCCACACGCGTGGGGATTACTCGCAGCAGGCTGTTTTGCAGCTTATAAACAACGGTTCACCCCCACACGCGTGGGGATTACCAGGTGCGGAGAATCGCCGGCGGCTTTATAGCCGGTTCACCCCCACACGCGTGGGGATTACTTATCCTTGTATTTTTCTCTAAACGCCCTCGCTTCCGGTTCACCCCCACACGCGTGGGGATTACGCGACAACAAATCTTTGAGTTCCGCAGCATTCTCGGTTCACCCCCACACGCGTGGGGATTACGTGTTATACGGTTGCCCAGTAAGAAACACCGTTCGGTTCACCCCCACACGCGTGGGGATTACAAAACATACCGACCTTTCGGCCTCTGCGATGGGCGGTTCACCCCCACACGCGTGGGGATTACGGGAATGGCAGCACATGAGGGGAGGGGATTGCCGGTTCACCCCCACACGCGTGGGGATTACGGTTTTCCACCGCTCACGCAAGGCGACAATTTCCGGTTCACCCCCACACGCGTGGGGATTACGTATGGCAACACTTTCCGCAGCGCCCTAAACCTCGGTTCACCCCCACACGCGTGGGGATTACTACTATAGCGCCGCAGCAGTACGATGTCTATTCCGGTTCACCCCCACACGCGTGGGGATTACGTTTCGCGGTTATCTCCCTCCAATGCTCTGATCCGGTTCACCCCCACACGCGTGGGGATTACGGTTACGTGTCCTGCCACCGTTAGCTTTGGTCGGCGGTTCACCCCCACACGCGTGGGGATTACGTAAAAATAAATCCAATTAACGTCAGAATTATACGGTTCACCCCCACACGCGTGGGGATTACGAATCATCCTCCCCTCAAATTCGCGGTATTTCCGGTTCACCCCCACACGCGTGGGGATTACGGCAAAAAGCCGTCGCGAGGGAAAAACAATCACCGGTTCACCCCCACACGCGTGGGGATTACGCGAGTTGCTTCTGCTATATATCCACCATTGTCCGGTTCACCCCCACACGCGTGGGGATTACTTGACCCGGTTGGATAAATGGATTCCCATTATCGGTTCACCCCCACACGCGTGGGGATTACGCCAACGAGAATTTCCGGGTTTACGGAAAAGCGCGGTTCACCCCCACACGCGTGGGGATTACGCCAAGGGCAATAGTACCACGAAAATCCTCAATCGGTTCACCCCCACACGCGTGGGGATTACATAGGCGGCATAAGTTTTGTGCGGCCCGAACCGCGGTTCACCCCCACACGCGTGGGGATTACGAATTAGGCGTAATTCCTACACAGTTGGCCGGTCGGTTCACCCCCACACGCGTGGGGATTACTCCCTTCGGTCGCTTGATGATGTTGCCATAATGCGGTTCACCCCCACACGCGTGGGGATTACGCAACAATCGGCGGCTACATCTTGGCAGCAGTCGGTTCACCCCCACACGCGTGGGGATTACTTAATCATTCACTCCTTACTAAGCGGCCTTAACGGTTCACCCCCACACGCGTGGGGATTACCAGTGCCGACAAGGCTGATCGGGGTCGGAATGACGGTTCACCCCCACACGCGTGGGGATTACGCCTGCGCTTGGTGTGTTCGTCTATCCCAGTGCCGGTTCACCCCCACACGCGTGGGGATTACTTGAATCCTACGAAAGGTACTTTCTCCCATGTAGCGGTTCACCCCCACACGCGTGGGGATTACTTTGAAGCTGTTATCCGACTCATGAGTGATGCCGGTTCACCCCCACACGCGTGGGGATTACAATACCGAACGGATAGCCCCGATCCTGCCACCACGGTTCACCCCCACACGCGTGGGGATTACAATATAACAATACACGAAAAAAAGTTTAGATTTCGGTTCACCCCCACACGCGTGGGGATTACGCGCGAAGGTGCGCGGGAAAACATACCTTCACCTGGTTCACCCCCACACGCGTGGGGATTACTCCGGAGGTATTGACTCAGGCCTACCTGGAGGCGGTTCACCCCCACACGCGTGGGGATTACGCTCCTGACTGTAGGGCTGTCCAATGATGAGTTCGGTTCACCCCCACACGCGTGGGGATTACTATCTTCTATGGGTTCTCCACCTGTTCCATATCGGTTCACCCCCACACGCGTGGGGATTACTCTGAGCGGGGTTATGCTGCCTTGCCGCTGGAGCGGTTCACCCCCACACGCGTGGGGATTACAAAGTGGCGGTTGACGGAGTGGATTATCAGCCACGGTTCACCCCCACACGCGTGGGGATTACGCCGAACTGAACTATTCGCCGCTGTCAATCGGCGGGTTCACCCCCACACGCGTGGGGATTACTGAGATTTGATTAGCGATCAGATGGTCGGATACGGTTCACCCCCACACGCGTGGGGATTACTGTATCCCCGGCAAGGCCACAGAATACTGCTGCGGTTCACCCCCACACGCGTGGGGATTACTCCCGTATGTATCGATCCATTTTTGGATCTGTGCGGTTCACCCCCACACGCGTGGGGATTACCCTATTTCCTATCTGCCAAGCATGCGTTAAAGTCGGTTCACCCCCACACGCGTGGGGATTACGTCAGTCGGCTATGCCGATATGGGGCGGGCATCCGGTTCACCCCCACACGCGTGGGGATTACGTCGTTTCAGGATGATGCCGCTTATGGGTTTTCCGGTTCACCCCCACACGCGTGGGGATTACGCGTTTTGCGGGCGTACTACCTGAAACAGGAGGCGGTTCACCCCCACACGCGTGGGGATTACTCCAAGTGCCCCCAGTAAAATTTGCCCATTTTTCGGTTCACCCCCACACGCGTGGGGATTACTCTTACTCAAAAATTTGATATCCTCGGCAACGACGGTTCACCCCCACACGCGTGGGGATTACCCAGATTCCAGCGCGTGGGCGCTTGGGTCTGGCCGGTTCACCCCCACACGCGTGGGGATTACTATTTCGGGCAGGTAATGGCAAAAGATCACGGCCGGTTCACCCCCACACGCGTGGGGATTACGCCCAGCTCCTCAGCAAGCTTCTCCCTCTGGTACGGTTCACCCCCACACGCGTGGGGATTACTCGTGTATCACCTCCCCTCTCCCTTATTATACCGGTTCACCCCCACACGCGTGGGGATTACGTCGTCAAAACATCCTCTCGTAGGCATAATGTACGGTTCACCCCCACACGCGTGGGGATTACACAATCCGCCCCAGCATCTCCTCGCAGGCAGCCGGTTCACCCCCACACGCGTGGGGATTACCGGTGGTGAGAGCAGCAAGATAAAGGCTATATCGGTTCACCCCCACACGCGTGGGGATTACGTACAGAAAAAACTGGACGGCTTGAAAACCGAACGGTTCACCCCCACACGCGTGGGGATTACGAGACAGCCGTTGAAAAGCCATTGGAAAGTGACGGTTCACCCCCACACGCGTGGGGATTACTTCTTTTGTGTCGGTTTTTGCTCCCCTGCATCCGGTTCACCCCCACACGCGTGGGGATTACACTGAAAAAACTATTGATTTTTCGGGATCCTGATTAAAGAAAGTCCCTCTAAGTCTATAATCTCCCTGGAGCAATCTCCAAAAATCCTAAAGGCAAATCCCTGTTCGTTATTTGTGTTGTGAATCATAATGCACCCGCCACCTTTGGCCTTTTCGCACACTTTACTCCACAATTTATCTCTTACCAAAGCTGAAACATTCCCAACAAAAACGCCTGCTTTTGGTTCAAGGAGCCATCTAGTCAATTCACCGCGCAAAGAAGTTGGAACGCTTTCAAGAATCATGACCGTCACGTTCATTTACCTCCTTTGCTTCGATTTCATCAGCGTAATTGCAACCTCCTTTGACCATGCCGCGTTCTGGATCCCATATACCACCGGGCAAAGCACTGTCTTCATCAACATTTCCCATCAACACCGGAGATTCTTCTATAGGAATATCCAAGGCACTCTCAATATCATCAGCTATCTTCTCAAGCAACCTGGTCTCGCGAAAATAATCACGACAGGCTATTCTTACTTCACGTTCAATATTACTCATATTGTTGGCAGCGGCCTTAAATGCTGCTGGGATTGTGATCTCTGTTTTATACAAATCTGCAATATCGTAAACAAAGGATAGCATCTTCCCGGTGTGGATAAATCCCAATGCCGGTGAGTACCCCAAAGAGACTATAGCTGCATGACAAATGCCATAAAGGCACGAATTGGCAGCAGATAGGGCTCTATTAACTGGATCTGCATCAAACCAGTCTGAACTCTTGTACGATCTTCCTGTCCAGTTAACACCAGTTTCGCTGCTCATTCTTGCGTAAGTCTCGCGAACCCTTATTCCTTCTTTTCCACGAATTTGCTGCAGGGTTAACGTTTCGGGCAGTGCTTCATTAAAACGCATCCGATAGAGCCGCATTACTACCTTTAACCGCAATTCGGGATCACTACTCAGTTTTGCCTGTTTAATAAGTCTTAGGGCACTGCGCGTTTCACCAGCTCCCTGGGCATAAAATCTGACACCGCCCTCTCCACACCAAAGTACAAGACAGCCATTGTCACTAAGTGCATTTATGGCGGCATGAGTAATATTGGTTCCAGGTCCAAGCATTAGTAAGGTCAAAGAAGCACAAGGAACGGGAATCTTTCCATTCGCGTCATGAATCGCAATTGCTTTGGCTTCCTGGTCAATTTTGCAATGCTCCACATAAAGATAGCTCAATCCATCTCTGAGCTTTGGAATCTCGTGTAGATCTCTCATACCTTATCTCGCTGGTGCCAGAGAAAGCATTCCAAAACCATATGCCTTCCCACTGCCAACACCTGTTCTAATCCCTTGCAAGAACTGATCCCTATCTTTAATGCGGAGGTGACCAGAATAGTTTACTGATCCAAACGTGAGCCTATGGTTTTCTTCCCGTAAATCCGATTTTGAGCTTTTCCATCCATACACTTCTCCAGCTGGAGCAGCAATTAGGTCCGGAGTTTTTGAATCAATCTTTATTGAAAGCAACTCAAATCCATTTTGCTCTGCTTTGCGAAGTAACCAGGCAATTTGATCTTCAGTTCTGCGCAGGAATACGCGATGACCATTTTTGCCTTCCCGCTTCGATTCCTTGTCGCATTTGAGCATAGTTCCTACTTTACGAGTCGGATTGGCTTTGAGTATAAATGAAAGGACTGTTCCTGCCTGAAGCCTTTCATATTGATGAAGCACTGATTTTGAAACAGGGTTATCATCCATATCTGCTAGATAGTTTTTGGGAAGCTTTGACCAATCCGGTTCAAAAGTCGATTGGACATAAACTTTTGGCAAACCAGTCCTACGATCACTTTCGACCCTGAACAATACTCCAAAATAGTTCCTTGGATCAGATACTCCTTCTGGAGTTTCCGGAAATCCCTTAAGCAATGTTCTGTGCATTTCATGGCAATTAGCCAAATCTCTGCGCACCTCTCTGCTCTTCGGATCAAGAATTAGCCGTGAGAGATACATTCAGAATCCTCCTTTTCGGCTGGAAAATCGGTCCAAAACACCCTTACCCGCCTCATTCCAAACATTCTTGTGACGTTTGTAGGAAACTGATCGGGTCGCAATGCGTTACCCTCTTGGTCTTCAATACAGCAACGCAGTTTTTCCGGCCTTTCAAAAATGACTTCTTTACCCTCAAAATCCCAAGGATGATTTCTGAGTGCGGCTTCCATACTTTCATATTTTTCTGTCAGGGTTTCATAAACCGGTCTGGTCGGTGGACAAGATTTTCTTCCCAGATAATAGGGCCACTCAGGCGATAAAAGAGCTGCCCGGCATCGCTCCAAAATCTCGCGTTTACCTCCCAAGACAGCTAGAAACGCGGCATCCTGCAAGTAAGTTCGGGGCGAAATAATTGTGGATGGATCATCTGCACTTCCCTTGAAACCGCCACCGGCAGTCGGAAGCTGACCTGTGATCGTCTGAAAATCGACCATGCCACAGCCAATGTTTTCCACCCGGAGCCCTAATCTCAGCGATCCATCCAATTCCTCAAGTCTAGGATCCCAACGCGAATAGCCAAATGCACATCCAAGCAGACCGATTAATCCTGATTTCGTCGGCTCATCAGCTGAATCACGTACATCCCATCGAGAACGTGTACCCCAGGATTGAAGTACACCTTCCAGTCTGAGCAAAAGAAGAGCTTCAGCCATTCACAGCCACTTCCATCCCGGTCTTCTCTACTTCTTCCAGAAGATCGTCTATAGTTTCACATTCTATGGCGTCCGCGACATTAAGGCCTTCATAAGTTGTAAACCAAAGACGCCTTAGTGTCTGCAAATTGAATTTCTTGTTGAGTTTTTCCGCATGGCCAATCAATCTCTCGATACTATCCTGAACCAAATCGGTATCTCCGTGAGCTCTAGCAGGTTTGACAAAAGCGTTGGCATAACTCACGGGGGTTTTGTGAGGCCTGATTTCCACCAGAATTGCATCCGGCAATTGGTGAGCTGCGAATGAGTTTTGTTTGCCCGAAGGAGTGGTATACACTGCGGCCTTAATAAACGCTCTGATTGCTTTGGTAGCGATAACCTTAGCTTCCGCGAGGCTTGCTTCATACTCATTTTCTTTATCGCTGGGAGTAGGTCCAATTAGATTTTCCAGGAAAGCTCCGCAGTCAAGTGAGAAATATTTGTAAAAACAGGCAGAATTGTACTCCACGTCACCAATCATTCCAGCGCCGCTATCATCTTCTTCCGTACTGCCCTGTAAATCATCGACCGCTGTATAATAGTCGAACTCATGATCCATTTTGTTGGTCGAGATGGCGTGGGCCACTTGCATGGAAGCCTCAACATCCTTAAAAGCATCTGAAGTTATCATTCTGCCAAACAACGCAATATCTGGAGTAATTGGCCTCCATTTATTGAGCTTTTTATCGTTCTGCAAATCCTTGACACTAATCTTCTTAAATGCTTCTTCCGAACCGGCTTTCTCCGCGGCACTACTGAGAGTTTCTGCAATAGCCTTAACATCTTCCGGTGATAAAAACATCATCTGCGCAGTTTTTGGTACTTTCTGCTCTTTGCCTTCCTTATTGCCAAAACCGCTGGCTTTGGAAGCTGCTATTTCCGCCATAGTTTCAGACATTCCCTGCTCAACGAGAATTTTCTTTACTTGCTGTGGCAGAAGCCTTGTCCTCCACGCCAAGCTAATTCCTTGCATTTCTTCCTCGAAGACCGGGGAGCAACGAATAGATCTCTTCAGACATTGACTTGATATGCGCGCCCTACGAATTCCTCCGAAAATGCAATCCTTGGGACTGCCAGTGTCATCACGGTTAAGATTAGAAGGAGCATGGTTTTGAAGCATATGAATTTCGATCAACATTTCGGAATCCCCCTTTTTAATCAACGGTCGCATCTTTATGCGCAGCCGCGCCATAATATGAACGAGCCCAACGTTTACGGACCCTTTTGTCCGGATTGGACCATTGCGTCAAGTCTTTCAATAACAATGGCCAATTTATCCCGACGCGCGCTCCAGCAGCTAACTTGACACATTGCCGCAAGCGATAGGATGTCTCTCCCCCTCCAGGACGAAAACCATCAATCAAATCCAGTTCGCTATCCAAAAGGATGGCCATCCTGCGATCGATTGGCGATAAGGATCCATTATCTTCGGTCGATCCTTCACGTGCAATCTTCACTTGATGCATTGTTGTGCCAAAGTCGCCATCTTCTGCGAATTCTCGGTTATGACCATACAATGTTGCAACAAGAAAATATAACTCTTCATCGCGCGAATTTGCGACTTCATGGGGTAGTAATCTGTAAAATAGAGTTATCGCCTGTCGCGACTGAGAAATAAGATTTCCTGCATTTCGCTTTAAGATAGCAAGATCTCCGCGGTCAAGTTTTGTCAGGTTTTCGATAAAGCGCTCAATCTGAGGTGATATTTCTCCGGCAGGACTTTTGATTTTATTCGCTACACTAGCCATGCTCACGAGACTTTCTTCCTCCCCTCTTTTTTATCTTTTGAAGGTTTGCTAAACCGTAGCACCGAATTGAAATAACTCTCGGCATTAACCAATCGCCTAAGTGCTTCAGCATCTTGGTCAAAAGGTTCTACAGCTTTCACAAAGACTTTTTTGCCAATCTGGCGCAAGACTGTTTTCCATTGTTCTGTAAGCTGTTGAACTGCGTCCAAATCAGTGGGATCTTGATCATTTAATGAAGCAATGAGCGTATCTTCAAACCTCGGATGGAGATTGGACCAGAAAGATTGCTTAGCAGCCCTGATAATATTATTCAGAGCGTTGCTGTTTCCAGCTCCTTCACGAGGATACGCCATTTTTAGAGCTTTACCTAAGCAATACTCCACTAAATCAGCCAGTTCCATTGCATTCTGAATTTGCATTGCCGCGCCCGGATTATGTGCAACTTTATCCGGAAGTTTCAATGATTCATGCTGCCATTCATAGACTTTCATCTTGCCATCCGTGCGCATTCCGAAAACCTCAATTTGCAAAGGCTTTCCTCTTGGAATTATCTGTTTTCTTTGCAAACCCAGATATTGCTCGACAATTAGCGGCCGATCATAACGGACCTTCGACTCACTGGCAGCAAATAATTCTTTTTTGAGTAGCATAAAGGCTCCAATGTCTCTCCATAACTCTCTTTCTTCTCTGGGGCGCAAAGCGGAGATTCCATTATCCGTTGCCCTATAGGCTACTTGCGGATCAGTCCATTCTCCCCGAAATTTGAAGCCAAAAGAGAAAATCATTTTGCTTACTAATACATCACTCTTGACTCCAGAGTATGTGCAATACCCGCCTTCTCCGGGAATTAGCGATACTTCTCTGGGTCGCCATGTAAGCGCTTCCAATATTGAGGTGCAATCCCTATCTTCTTTTGGCTTCACTATCTCGAGAGACCTCCACGATGGTCCCTCGAGGCTTCTAAAATCACAAGAGTTAAGCGCGTAGCAATTGAACAGAATTTTCTCATAAAGATTTTCGCCCTCTATAAGCACATACCAAGGCGGAGCTCCATTAATGCTAGGAGAATAACCTGCCCCGCCGGCGGTCATGAAAGGTGCTATCGTAACGAGCCCTTTTAGACATGTGGCAGGACTAAAAGCATGTTCGTACGCTCCGGCATGATGAAAGTGTGTAACAAAAGAACCGGTTGGAAGATGTTGAAACAATTCCGCTACTGATTTGAGATCTGCTTCTTCTTCAGCTCTCAGTGGTGACTGCAAAAAAGGGTGTTCAGCGTTAAACAAATCAAATCTCTCAATCCCTACAGAGTTGACATAGTCCTCGATTATTTTGGCATCAAACTTGCCTCTCCCCACCAGTTCCTCGAGTTTTTCAATTTCGCTGATCCCGAATGCATCTATTGCAAAGGCTATTAATAGACGGTATATACCAAACTCGACCAGCGGGGATGAATCGGTAATAGTCTCCAGCTCATGGGCCTTTGTAAGAGTTTCCAATATACCCAGTTCTCGATGGCAGCCGTCTCGATCAATGACCGGAATCCAAGGTTGATACAAGGCATTGAAAGAAGTCAACTTTCCACCTCCACAGTTCTTATTAGTCCCAATTCTTTATCATCTGTGATCGTGATGTGATGACCGCTTCTGTCAACCCCCTTCCATTCATAATTGCGCATCCTGATAACACTAAGTCCCTTCAGCCAACGCGGAGCATGTTCTATCGCCATAAACCCACTGGAAGCAGTAACATTAAGAAACCACCATTCCGGGACAGAAACACTCTGCAGCATTAGCTCCTTCATTCCATCGCGAGAAGGTTTTTTTTGACCAGAGATTATCTCTTCGAATTCTGAGTTATTAAGGATTAAGACTCTTATTGAGGGATCACCCAAACGCGTCTTGGCGGCAAAATATGATCTACTGTTTCCCTCTTCATCTTCGAATGGTGATTCAGGTTTTTCGGCCAGCCCATATTTTGAAAGCTTAGGTTCTGGTATCAAGTATAGGTGAGCCGCTTTTCTATCTTCGTCTGAACTAAGTTTTGCCATCTCCCATGCCTTTTTCAAATCCTCATTATCTATGCCGCTAACTGTTAGTGAATCGTCATAGACGCTTTCTACTAATCCTCTAATGTCTGAAGGCAGCGAAATTTCATCGATGCCATTTATATAGTGCAAAGTCTTGAGCATGATAAATCTGTTTTCATAAACATGAGCGGTTGCGCCAAAGTCGCAGGAATCCATTTCAGGGATAAATATGTGTAAATTTGCTTTATTGCCAGTTGGGCGTTCTTTTCGATCATGGCGATGCAGCCTGCCCACCCTTTGAAGCAACAAGTCGATTGGGGCAATTTGAGAATACATTTCATCGAAGTCCAAATCTAAACTTTGCTCCACTACTTGTGTGGCTACCAAGACAGCTTTTTCTGGGCGCTCACGATACTGGCTTGGGTTTTGTGAAAGGCTATTCTTCCCAAACCACTCCAAAGCTAATGTTTCTATTTCTTGTCGGCGTTTGGCACGGAATCTGGAATGGAAAAGCAGTGTTCTTACATCCTGAATGCCTTTCTCAGCAAAGGCTTGCTTGATTAATTGATATACTTTCTGCGCCGCATCAACAGTGTTCATAATGACGCAATGACACCCACCCCGTACTGCACGCTCTGAAACGACATCTGCAATTGCCTGGTAATCTTCCAGAAAGCCTGGCCATTTCTTAAGAAATATCTGGATCTTTCGTGAAGAGGGCGCAACGGGCTCCTCTGTGGTCTTCCCGTCAAAGCTAATAAATGTCAATAACGGGTAATGCTTTGGCGAGTTTGAACTGGCTAGTTTTTTGTCAGCCCCATCATAAAAGGCTTTTACAAGCTCTGCACGTTTCCGTGCGGGCAAAGTTGCTGAGAGCATAATTACCGGCAGCCTGATTGTATTACACCACTTCAGCAACAATTCCAGAATCTCAGACATATATGCATCATAAGCATGCACTTCGTCAATAATCAGTACTTTCCCGGCCAATCCAAATAGCCTTAAAAATCCAAAGCGCACATGTAGCACACTCATTAATGCTTGATCTATGGTTCCTACACCCATAGGGGCCAGTAAGCTCCGTTTCTTGGGTTGAAACCAATCGAAATCCTGAAAATCATTATCAGTTGACGATTCAATACTTGGCTCAAATACTGGGGTCGCAAGATCATGCATCCAAGCGGTTCCATGAACTAATCGTACAGATAAATGCCCCAATGTATCATGGGTACTGAGGAAGTCTCTAAATCTATCGTACATTTGGTTGGAAGTCGCTGCTGTTGGCAGGGCAATGTAAAAACCGGTTAAATCACATGAATTTAGCCATTGGACCCCCAAATAGATCGCCGCCTCAGTTTTCCCCTCTCCCATAGGAGCTTCAATAATGGCTAATCCCGGAGGTAATCCTGCAGCACATAGCTCCTCGCAACGTTTCTGAATGGGACGCGGGCTAAAGCCCGTTCCTTGCCATACTTCCGTAAAACGGCGTTTTTCAGACCAATTAGCTTCTGCATTAAATCCAAGTTTTTCAATGGCATTAGCCGCCAACTCTTTGCTGTGCGCCGTGTAATCTGCTATATTCAGTTGCTCGTCTTCCCCAACTTCTTTGGGAAATAATTCACTATTCGAAGCAATCCAGTCGCTCAACACAATGATTCCTGACAAGATTAGACCGGCTACACTATGATTTTGGAAATCTGCCTTCCATGGCTGCGGGTCAAAAATAGACCGAATCGTTTTTTCAATATCTGCTCGAAGGCTTCCCCATAGCGCATCTTCCGGAATCCCTTCCGCCGGATCATCAGCGGCGAAATCACTATGATGTCCCCTAATCGCCAGCGAAACCGTCCAAGCAGATTGTTTTGCCCAGCCACTTCCAACTAAAAAGTCAAAAATCCATTGGCCACTCAGTCCATCGTGCCGAAAGTCATCAAATGGGTATCGACAGCGTATCCCGGCTTCTTCCAATTTTGTGCAATACTCAAGTCCAGCCTTCTTCTGAAAGCCGGCATGTGCTTTGCCTATGTCGTGCATTGCTGCGAGATATGTCAACCAAGAAAAAGCACATGAGTTGGAAGGACATTTTGCAGCCCCGCAAAATCCTGAAATAAGATGCTGAAAACATGGGGTTGCCAATAAAGCTTGAGCTGTGTTGCCGGTATCGATCATATGACATATTAAGGGGTGAAAGGGATCTGTCTTCGCCCACAGTTTTGAGGCCAGCAAATTACATCACTCCAAACATTCTGCGAGAAGCAGTCTTTACCGTATTAACTTTTTGTGAAAGGAGACATTTGCAAGTCATTTCCTTCAATGGAATATGATAGTTTCCTCCTAATTGCCGGAACTTTTTCGACTTGAAATAAGTATTTATTTTAACCATACCATTTGAAACCGTCAGGAACTGTCGGTCTCAAATTTCCGGAGAGATAAAATTCGCCATATTAGTCGCGAAAACATTACCAATTGGATAAATAGGTGACCCACTCAGTGCATTTATGATACAATTCAAATAGATAGGATTGGAGGTATGCCATTTGAGCAATAAGTCGAAAATCAATCGCATTCTGTTAGCGGTTTCCTTCTTAATGATCATTGCCTTGGCCGTATTGGTGTTGCCAGAAATAAGTGAGAAGCGTTCTGTATCTGCTGATACTAACAGCGCCAATATCACAATGCGAAAAACAAGCAAGACCTATCATTATGGCAACATGGAAATTATGAAGTTCACGATCGAATACCCTGAGGTTAAAGGTGCCGCGGCGAAAATTAATGTTGAAATTGCTGCGCAGGTTGCCGCATATGTCAAAGAAGCAGAAAAGACTTATCAAAAGGCAATTGAATTATATGAGGAAGCGATTCAGGAAGGCTATCCCTTCTATCCTTGGGAGGCCTATATTAAGTACCAGATCACTAATAATACAAACGGTTTATTAAGCCTGTATGTTGATGATTATATTTACTCTGGCGGTGCACACGGAGGCACTGTGCGCACTTCGACAACATGGGATCTAGCTAAAGGCACACAACGCACGCTGGATAGTTTTTTCAAGCCAAATGCCGATTATCGGAATCTTGTACTGGGGATAATCTTACGGCAAGCCCAGTATAATTTGGAGCAAGATCCGGATACCATGTATTTCGATGATTATCAGGATTTAATTAAGAAGAATTTCAATCCGCAGAGTTTTTACCTTACTCCGGGCGGACTTGTCATCTATTATCAGCAATATGAAGTTGGTCCTTATGCAGCGGGCATTATCGAATTCACAATTCCCTATGAGCAAATCAGATAACTGCTTTGCAATCCTTGGACAAACTTATAAAAAAGCCGGATGCCCCGAGCAAACAGGGCCTCCGGCTTTTCTTTTTATGTTCTACAGTTGGCAATGCTAGTTCAGCATTAAAACCCTTTAATTCTACCTACATTCTCCATTTTCAGCCCTGCGTTCTGTTTTCCATCGCGCGCTTTTGCCGATACATTTGCTTGACCTGGTGGCGCTTCATCAAATACAGATAAAGTAGGATTAAGCCTGCCACAAGCAGCGCAATAATGACAAACAGCGGTGCCTTGCTTTTCAAGGTCTCGATGCGCTGATAACGCGTCAGCAGTTGATCGACCTGCCCGAAGAGCTGTCGTGCCTCACCGATTTCCAAATTCCGCAGGGCAGTCTGTGCCTTATCCAGTTGCCAGTGGATGCGTTCATCAGTAACCGGATTTGCGGCTCCTTGAACAGATGCCAGCAAATAATCCTGCTGGCGCAGGAGCGCAGCGTATTCCGCGCCACCGTCCACGCCGCCGTCCACACCACCATCCACGCCACTATCCATGCCACCGCCACCGCCCACGCCTTCCCAGGGTCCTGCCGCCAGCATCTGACGCCATTCTTCCTCGATGGCGGCAATTGGCCTGCCAAACGCCTTTTCAAACTCTTCATCCGCAACCCAGGTAAAAATCGTTGTTCCGCGGTACCACTGGACTAAAGCAGACCATCCGTACTGCTCAATCAGGTAACCGATAAATGATCTGGCAATCGCGCGGTTGACCGATTGATCACCCATGAAAGACTTCTCATCAATAATGCCTGCGATTCTGCGCTCGGGCATCACGCGCCCTAGCAAAGCCGCGCCTAGATGCGTGCTGCGCTTTTCATACAAATCGGCCAGATAATCGGCAGTGCTGAGAATCAAAAAAGGCGTAGCCTGTCCAATCCGGGCGTTGACGATGTTATACATGGTCTGATCCACATCCACCGCCGGATTCTCCTGATCCACCAGCTTCAGGTCTCCATACTGACTCATCCATTCCCGGTATTGCAGGTCGCTGACACTGACACCCAGGTAGTAGCGAATACGCAGACCCATGGATGATAACTTGTCCGGATCAGCTCCAAGCGTTATGGAGCCAAAACGATAGACATCATCATACTTAGCCCCCAACTCCGCCACGAAGTCTGATGACAGGCGCTGTTCTTCGTAGCTGAAAGCAAAGTGCTTCGTCTGTGTGGTGCGCATTACATATTTACTTTCCGGGCTGCGCCCTTCTATAATTCCGTATAAAATAAACAGTCCCACAAGTAGACAAGGCACTCCCAGCCACAGCAGCCATCCACTCATCAGTCCCTTTTCTTTGGGAGTTTGAGTTTTCTGTTTTGCGCTTTTCCCTTTCTGAAGTCTCTCCTCGGTGTCATTCCGCTTTTCTCTTTCAGTTTTGCTCATTTGCTCACCTCCCCTCTTCTTCTTCTTCCATTTGCAGTCGGCTGATAAGATAAAGCCGAAAACCGGTTGGCAGTTTTCGGCTTTAGCCAGCTCATTTCGAAGCGGTGCCATTCACTTCTATATCGGATCATTTTCGGACGGTAGCCTTTCGCGGCTGGATCGCCACTGGACCACTCAATCGTCAAGCGGCGCCATCGCACCGCCTCTAGAGCAGATCAATCTCAATGCGCCCGGAACCGATGTCCACTCTTAAGTCGAGCTTGTCAGAGGCTGTATCGTAATTTTCGGAGACATATGCGCCGCCGTCGTCAAAGTAATCATCGTCATAGCGCCGGCCGTCAATGATCACTCCGCCGGAACCGATCGAACCCAGCAACCTAATCCCAACTGTGCGCGGCAGCACCAAACGGACCGTCCCCGAACCGACATCGATATTACCTTTCACCAGTCCTGATGGAAAAACATCGGTTTCAAAATGTCCCGTACCGGATCCGACTTCGATGTCCAGCTGGTGGGCACCAAAGTTTCCAAATCCATAAGCAGTAATCCGCCCGGAACCAACATCAACCTTTAGTTGTTGGCATTCTGCCGGGTTCAGACCCATGTTTTCGGCGTTAATATCAATAAGGCCACTGCCAACTTCCAGCATCACATCCCGCAGTTTGAGGCCGTCCGGGGTAAACTGGACTTCACCGGAGCCGAGATCCAGGTTCAAAGCAATCGGAACATTTCCCAAAGTGATGTTATGTTCTTCCTGATCAAAGCCCAGATTAAACCACGAGTTTTCCTTATCCTTGCGGTAGTAGCGGATCGTTCCGGAATCGGGACCGCCGAACTTCTCCAATATAAAATCGCCCTTTGCCGCATTATAATGGGCATCAATAGAGATTAGTTCCCAGCCATTGCCTTTGACAGTCGCTTTGCCGGCACCGATTTCCAGACGGACATCTGCTTCCTTAAGGCTGTCAGCTGGTAGCGAAAAGGTCTTATCAACCATGTTCACTGGCTCCGTATCAGTTATTTTGGTCACTGCCTGGGGATAGGCGATAACAAATATAATCGCAACGACAATCAGCCCTCCCAATACCCATTGACCGATTTTATGGTACTTACCTGATTCTATATGGGATACTACCATACTAATCCCGATGAATACCAATACCAACGGCCATAATCTTAGCAGCTGCGGCCAGATTGACCAGGGAATCAGTCCAAAATTATTCAATAGCAAAATCGTGCCCACTAGAACTAACAGCAACGGGCCGACTACAGAACGCCTCATCGAAAGGCCCCCTCCCTAATTCATTGCTAGTATTATTCTATTCATGGAGATACTTTCCTTTTGCTGGTTGCTCAATGACGAATTTTTTTCAGGAAAGATTTGCGTGCAGCTGTTCCGCCACCGCTTCCGGACTAAGTAGCGGGCCTTGACATGCACCTTGGCGGCAGATGTACGCGGCGGGCAGAGGCTGATCCGGAAAGCGCTGATCGCCCCACTCACTCTCTTCTGCTGGATTGAGCGGATGCGTTATGACGGACTGCGCACCCTGCACGCCGGTTGAGCGCATGCGCGCAGCCGCAAGAAATGGCAGTCTTTCTGTGGGCGTCTTGCCAATGATCGCCACTCGCACGGGTTGTGCCTCTAATTCTTTGCAGGCCAGACCATAGGCAGCCGCCTGATAACCCCAATGGTGATAAGTTGCGGCAAACCACTGCAGGGCACGCCGGGCTTCCCGCAGATACCAGTCATCCGCCAGATGCCCTGCCAGTCGGATTAGGAAACGGGCGGCCGCGACATTGGCCGTGAACGGTTTTTCTCTTTGACTGAGCGCGCCAATCGCCTCTGGATCAGGGATCGTATCATAAAAAGCGCCATATTGATCATCTTCCAGTGCATCGGTCATAAAGACAGCGCACTTCTTGGCCGATGCCAAAAAGCGCCGATCACCGGAGATTTCAAAAGCAGCCAGGAATGCTGCTCCAATGGCGGCCTGGTCTTCTAAAAAGCCCTGGAGAGTACTGCGTTTACCTTCCCGAAAATAGTGGAAGACCGCACCACTCAAGGCAATCATATTTTCCGCAAACCACCGCAGAACGGTCATAGCCTTTTCAGCCAGGCTCAAGTCGCCAAAAGCCAGAGCTGCATTTATCAACGCCTGACAAAACTGCCCGTTCCAGTTGGCATGGATGGTGTCATCTATGTAAGGACGCTGCAGTGAGCGGCGGCGTGTGGCGTCCGCTTGGAAGTATTCTTCGTCCGCATCCTGGCTGCCGGCAAAGCCATGCAGGTGGGAGGAGGCGTCTTCGGGCGCGCCGGGCGCGCCAACTGCGTCGCTGCCTCCCACCGACAGCGTGGTAATCACATACTGAATGATGCGTTCCGCAATTTCCTTGTATTGTGGGTTTCCGGTCACTTGCCATGCCATGACCAGATTATTAAGCAGGCCGGCGTTACCGGACAGCATCTTTTCATAATGGGGCGTTGACCAGTCACTTTTGGTGGCATAGCGGAAGAAGCCGCCTTCAACCACATCCCATATTTCGCCGGCGATCATGTGATCTAGCGTGTTTGTAACTATGGCAAGGATCTCCTGATCCTGGGAAGTCAAATATGAATCCAGTAAGAATTCGATTGTCTCCGGATGCGGAAACTTGGGAGCCCGGCCAAAGCCGCCATTAGTCTTGTCATAAGAAGCCCGGATTGCCTTCAAAATCGTGCTGCTGACTTCTTCCGCGCGCAGCCCAAGCCCTTCCCCAAGTCCTTCTTCTTCTTTATCGCCTGCAGCCCGCGCATTGAGCTCCGCCCGGGCACGCGACCACTGCATGCGCTCCGTTTCAGCGGCCAAATGATCCTGAATCCTGACGCGGTCTTCGCGCCACGACTTGAGAACGGATTTGATATACAGTTTCATTTCAGCAGGTGGTATGTAAGTACCGGATAGCAGTACCTCACCTTCCGGCGTCAGAAAGGCATTGGTCGGCCATCCACCGTCCAAGTAGCGATCTTGGATATGAGGATTCTGATCCGCATCAACGCGTACCGTAATGAAGTTCTCATTGAGCATGGCAATGATCTCCGGATCAGAATAGGAAGTTTCATCCATGACGTGGCACCAGTGGCACCACACTGCCGTCAGGTTCAGCAGAACAGGCTTGTCTGACTGCCGGGCAGCAGCAAAAGCCTCTGGAGACCACTCCTGCCAGTTAATTTCGGCAGCCCGGTTTGGACGTGGTGAAAAACGAAAAGTAGTCATCGACAAAACTCCTTTTCCCTTAGTGTTCCCAGGAAATCGAGGTGCGATAATCAAATAAGAGGGCGGTTCGGAAAGAACCGTCCTCTTGCCTTCTAATCTTTATAATCCAATCTCTTAATCACGATCAATCTTTACAGTTACAATCTTTATAATCCCAAACTCGGAGCGATCTCCTGCATGGCCTCCACGCCGAGGGCGATGAACTGATCCAACTCTAGCCCCAGTTCGCTACAGCGCCTTATTTGATCCCGATTGGCACCACGTGCAAAAGACTTCTCGTGGAACCGTTTCATGACAAAATCCGCATCAATCGCGCACAGCATTTTTTCAGGCCGAATCAATGCGGCGCTGGTAATCAGACCGGACAACGGATCGCTGGCATGCAGCGCTTTATCAAGCAGAGTCAGGCGCGGCAAACCATGCATCTCATTATGGACTCTGACGGCGTAAACGATATCCGCATCAACGCCAAGGCTCGCCAGCAGATCAGCTCCTACCATACTGTGACGCTCCGGATCCTTGGCTGTTTCATCATAGTCGATGTCATGCAGCAACCCGGACAAACCCCACTTTTCCTGGTCTTCGCCGAAATGATTGGCCAATTTTCGCATTATTGCTTCTACAGCCAAAACATGTTTCCGCAAATTAGCATTGGAAATCTGTTTTTCAACCAGATCCCAAGCTTCCTCCCGATTCATCCAAAGTCCTCCCTGCGAAAATCCGACGCTTCAGCGCCGGATTTTAGTAACTCATATTTGATTATGCAATGCACGCCCCGCGCACTGCGTCAGCTGGCTGCGCACTGCCCTGCGCGCGCCGCTTCAGCCGCTGCGCGCCCACGCGCACCCCCTCAGCCGGCCGCCACTTCCGTTTCCTCTTCGTCCGTGCGCTGGTTGGTCTTGAAGACTTCACACTGATAGCACGTAGACCGCTTGGCCGCAATTGACGCCGCCGGTTGTCCATTCTCGCATAGTGTGCCAGGAACCAGCCAGCACTTTTCCTCTTGCGAATGGAAAGCCGGACAGTTGATGAAGTTACAGTTCTTAACGACCCAGCAGGACTGGAAGTCCTCTTTAACCTTAAAGCGACCGACCATCGATGTCAGGCGGTCCGCCATTTCAACCAGGATGCTGGCCTCTTCTGCCAGGCGGGCGATCGTGCGCCTTTGCTCCTGGGTACCCTCAGCAACCTGACGGGCACCAATGGCGTTTTGCGTAGCAATATCTGAAACGGTAGCCATGGTACTGGTCATTTCCTGACTGCTGGCAGCCTGCTGTTCTGAAGCAGCAGCAATATCCTGAATCGTCTGCACGGTTTGATCAACCGAAGCATAAATCTCATTAAAGGCTTCACTGGCCTTGATTGACAATACCGAACCGGTTTCGGCAGCGCGGGCGCCCTGTTCGGTAGCTTCAACGGCGGCCTTGGTTTCAGTCAGAATCTCTTGTACCAGGTTAACGATCTGAGCGGCAGATTCGGTTGTCTGCTCAGCAAGTGCACGCACCTCTTCAGCAACTACCGAGAATCCTTTGCCGTGTTCACCGGCACGGGCAGCCTCAATCGAAGCGTTAAGGGCCAATAAGTTCGTCTGACGTGAAATGTTACGAATAACATCAACGATCTTGGCAATTTCCTGAGAACGGGTACCCAGACGCCGCACAACTTCAGCAGACTCTGTCACGGCGTTTTTCATGAGGGTCATGCTTTCCTGAACCTCATTAATAAGCCCGGCACCGGACTGAGCTCGCTCAGAAGCCTGTGCGGTAAGGGCAGAAGCTTTCTGGGCTTCATTAGCCACCTGGCTGGCGGTTTTCGCCATTTGTTGTGCAGACTGAGCTGCCTGCTGAACGCTTGAAGACTGCTCCTGAATACCAATCGCCATTTGCTCAACCGTGTGGCCAATCTCTTCCGTAATTTTGGACGAACTGGAGGCCAGCTGCGACATATGCTGGGCTTCCTGCGACAGAAGTTCGGCGGCATCGAGGTTCTCGGACAACACCGTTCGGATACTTCTGGTCATTCTGTTGAGAGCATCACCAAGTTCTTGGAACTCGTCGCCGGATTTAATATCAACCTTTACGGAAAGGTCGTTTTGAGCAACGCGACGCGCCAGGTTGTCAAAGAGTTTTAAGTTTTTGAGAATCTGCTTTTGCGCCAGCGACAGGAACACAAGCAGAAATGCTATAAAACTTGCTGCATAAATCGCGATCGTGACCACAATACCGGCATCAGCAAAAAACCATTGACGCAATATTGATACGAGCAACATACCCACACTGGCTATCAAATAAAGCAAGATAAGCCGTAATCTCATGCGCTTCCCCTCCTTCGTCCATCCCGGCCACATTTACTAGGAATTCATTTGCCTGTGTTGCCTGGAACCCAACTACGCGTGCTACTATGATTATCATTAACTAATTGTCATGGATTCCCAATATGTTTTGGGTTCATTTATGGATCAGTTACCGTTTTTTTCGACACTATCCCAGGCCATTCCTGCCAGCCCACTCTGATAAACTCGGATAAACTTTCGCCTAACGAAAAAAACAGCCGGCTGTTACCGGCTGGCGGGCTGATCTGTTCTATTCATCCGGTTACCGTGAAGCTGCCAAAACAGAGCTTCGGCTCCGCAAGATTAACCTTTGTCAAAGACAGTCAGCAAAACACACAAAACTGCCAAGAGTATTGACAACACCCAGGTTAGTTTGTCCAGTAATACTTCAATACCCTTATGTTTTCCGAAATACAAATGGGCGCCACCGCCGATGGAACCCAGGCCCTCGCCCTTGCTCGGCTGAATAGCAACGATAACGATGAGCGCAACGGCTACGATTCCCAGTAAAATGGATAATGCAAGGATCATCGCTTCACGGCACCTCCAATCATTCACTTGTTTAGTTTACCACAAAATTGCCCTTTCGGACAAGTATATTCTCTGGATGTAGGGCAGACGATCTGCCATATGATTGTAAAGCAGCCGACCCGCCTTTATCACAGACCGGCTGCCAAAAATTGATCATCGCGCGCCACGTACCACACACCACGCACCGCACGTCTCGCGCCTCGCACCTTACGCCCTAACGCCTTACGCCTCGCGTCTCCCCTTAGCGGGTCGCGTGCGCCCTGCGTTTAGCCTCGGCGCGCTTTTCCTGCCAATTACGCATTACTACCCAAAGCGGACTGGCAATGAAAATGGTCGAATATGATCCGGCGATCATACCAATAATCATGGCGAAAGTAAACTCTTTCAGACTGCGGCCACCCAGGAGGAACAGTGCCATTACGGCAAGGATGGTCGTCACACTGGTGTTAACGCTACGGCGAAAGCTCTGAATGACACTGGTGTTCACCAGTTCTTCGAATGTCTCACCCTTCTTGCGATTTCTGAGATTTTCACGCACACGGTCAAAGATGATGATGGTATCGTTAATGGAGTAACCGATTACCGTCAGTACAGCTGCTACAAAGTTGCTGCCGACTTCCTGTCCCAAAAGGGAGAAGACTCCCAGAACAAACAGGACATCATGCACCAGAGCCATAACACCGGCCAGACCGGACATAAACTCAAAACGCAGTGTGACGTAAAGCAAAATGCCGGCCGTGGCGATGATGATTGCCAAAATCGTATTTCTGGTGAGGTCGGCTCCGATAACCGGACCGACTTTCTCGATCGCCAGAGATTCGCGATCGATCGTAATCCCCATTTGCGATTCCAGACGGGCAACTGCTTTCTCAATCACAGCGTTACTGAGGAATTCGCCATCTACCAGCCTGGTTTTAATCAAGACACCATAGCGTGCATTTCCGCCCTCGTCCAGTCGGCTGAACGGCTGAATAACTGCACTTTCCAGATTAAGCTCTGCAAGTTCAGGAACATTAAGCATTTCTTCGATTTCCGGGGCGGTTACCGCTCGGGGAAGGGGGACTTCAATAGTCGTGCCGCCGGTAAAATCGATTCCCAGATTAAAACCTTTGAAAATAATTGAACCGATAAAGATTAGCATCAGAATCCCTGAGAATGTCAGCCAGATTCTGCGTTTTCCAATAATATTCACGTGCGTGCACCCCCCTTATGACTCAAAGTACCGCGCAAAGCGGTCCGGGTAACGATCGACCAAGACGCCCAGGAAAGCTCTGGTTACTACCAGAACAGTAAACAAGCTAACCGCAACACCAATAATCAAAGTGGTGGCAAAACCGCGTACCAGACCGGTTCCCAGGAAGAACAGCACTGCACCGGTCAGGATGGTGGTCAGGTTGGAGTCCAGAATTGGCATAAATGCTCTGCTAAATCCAGCCTCCAGTGCTGCACGCATGTGTTTTCCAGTGCGCAGTTCGTCTTTGATGCGTTCGAAAATGACGATGTTGCCATCGACCGCCATACCGATCGACAGAATAAAACCGGCAATACCGGGCAAGGTCAACACTGCACGCAGACTGGCCAAAATGCCGAGCGCCAGTACGGCGTAAATGATGAGCGCTAAGCTGGCAAGCGCACCCGGAACTTTATAGAAATAGGTTATGAATGCGAAGACCAGCAGTAAACCGATAATACCAGCCATAATACTAGCTTTAATGGCTTCCTTACCGAGGGTCGGTCCGACAGTGCTGCTGGCGATGACGCGCAATGGCACTGGCAGAGCACCCGAATTCATCTGAACGGCATATACCTTAACCTGATCAATCGTCCGGCTGCCGTTGAAATCGACATATGGTTCGCCACCGCTGATCTTTTCGCGGATGGAAGCTTCCATCAACATTTCTTCGTCAAGATAAATAGCCATCAGTTTATTGACATTTTGACCGGTAATCGTTTCAAACCGCTTACCGCCTTCTTTGGTCAGGATCAGTTTCAGTACCGGAGCGTTATAGTTGCCTCCGTAGGTGGCTTCCGCCCGCACCAGATCACTGCCGTCCATGACGACTTTGCCGTCAATGCGGAAAGTCAGGCGCGCCACTCTGACCAAATTCTCTGTGGCTTCTGCGGCGTTTTTGACACCGGGTAACTGTACGATTAAACGGTTGCTGTTTTGATCAAGCTGTACAACGGTTTCTGAAAGACCTAAGCCATTGACGCGCAGATCAACAACAGTTTTGGCCTTTTCCATGGCTTCTCTGGTAATTTCCTGAGCCGCTGTCACAAGGACCTCATAGCCATCGGTCACTTCTTTGGGCTCTCCGTAGCTAAGGTTCAGATTAACTTTGCGGGTTTCGCTTTCCCAGACGACTGACTGTCCGATGGCTTGACGCACTGCACTGACAGCCTCTCTGGAACCGACTTTCACTATGAATCCTTCACGATCATCGTGAATGGTTACAGGTACTTTCTCAAGACCGGCTTTGCGCAAACGCTCCAAGACGATCTTACGAACGTCTTCCAGAACGTTTTTTTCCGCCCGGGTATCAGCAACCATGGTTATATTGGCGCCGCCCTGTAAATCCAGACCCTGGCGGATTGGAAAGAAACGTAGCACTACTACGCAAGCCACAACAAGCAAAGCGATCAGGCTTAATCTAATGACATATTCCCGTCTCACCCGCTTACTCTCCCCTTTCCAAGAAAATAAGGCCATTTATACACCTTTACAATTATAACTTCCATGCCAGGGCTTGTCAATGAAACCGCCCGGCACAGTTGATTGGGTGAATTGACAAAAAAAGATAATGTGCGCAGCAGAGCCTGGTCCACTACAGAATTTTGGTGCCGTTAATCTCAATTCGGAAAACGGCGTTCAGAAAGGCAGCTGCCCGGCGGCACATCATCATACGAACCAGAAAGATTTCGAAGTATTCCATCACTGGGCAAATCTCATTATCAATCGTCAAATTCAACGTAATGTCGCGTTTCACATCGTCAGCATTTAGGAACGAATGTACTACGGCATAGTTAACCCGGTCATGGATATCAAAAGTGGCCAAATCGCGGTTACGAACGCGTGAACGATGGACGTCACTCTTATCGGCCAGAATAACCGCTGCCGAGACTTCACTAACCGGCTCACCATATTCTTCCTCGTGATTTCCAATAGCACCCATCACGATCCCGATCTCGGAGTAATCCATCCCCATTTGGGCGAGCAGATTGCCAACGATTAGGGCGCTGGTCTGACCATGATCGTGGCGTGTCACTACATTACCGATATCATGTAAGTAACCTGCGATGGCAGCCAGTTCTGCCCGGCGCTGATCATAGCCAAGCCGGGTCAGGATATTGCGCGATATATTAGAAACCAGTCCAGCATGCCGATTTCCATGCTCGGTGAATCCGATTGCTTCCAAATGGGCATCGCCTTGTTTGATTAAGCTCTCAAAGGCAGGGTTGTTTTTGACATCAGCCAGAGTAACTATATATAACACCTCCAATCGAAGAGAAAGAGCCACCGGCTCTTTCTCTTGTTCTGTTCGAAACGTCCTGTTTTGTATAAAGCGTTTTGTTATACCTCAATTAAGTTATTTTCTGAGCGGATCATTGCCAGCAGTCGGTTCTTCCTGGGCAGCAGCCGGAGCAGCGCTGGTGTTATCCTCTTTAGGAACAACCGTACCGATCGCCGAACGCAGCATTTTCAGCGTCATGCCTTTATCGACATCGAGCAGAACAGTGTCCTCGTTTAATTCTTTGATTTTTCCATGAATACCGCCAATGGTAACGACTTCAGTACCGATTTCCATGGAGTTGAGCATTTCCTGGCGTTTCTTCTGCTGTTTTTGCTGCGGACGAATCATGAAAAAGTAGAACACTGCGAAGATCACGCCGATGAATAGCAAGCTGGTAAGTCCTGAACCTGTTTGAGCCGTCTGTCCCGTTTGGGTTTCCATTAATTATAATCCTCCCTCTGATAATCGCGTTTTTTCTCTTACTGATCATGCTTTCTTAGGTTCGTTTTTTTTGCCAATTTTCCCTTTCATTCATTATAATAACTTGCCCAAAATGCCTTTTTTTCTTCGTAGAAACGTCCTTCGCGCAAAGCCTTGCGAATGCGTTCCATCAGTTTGTACAGGAAATATATGTTATGCAAGCTTGTCAGCCGCAGGGCAAGTATCTCGCCAGCCTTAAACAAATGTCGTAAGTAGGCCCGGCTGAATCTGGTGCAGGTGGGACAGCTGCATTCCGGGTCCAGTGGCCCGAAGTCTGAAGCGTAACGCGCGTCCCTGATAATCACCCGGCCTTGTGAAGTAAGGGCGGTCCCATTACGGGCAATGCGAGTCGGAAAAACGCAATCGAATAAATCCACGCCGCGGGCCACGCCTTCCCAAAGACAGTCCGGAGAACCGACACCCATTAAATAACGTGGTTTGTCCTCGGGAAGTTCCGGAACAGTCACTTCCAGCATGTCATACATCATTGGCTTGGGCTCTCCCACACTCAAACCGCCGATAGCATAACCCGGAAAGTCTAATTCGGTCAGCCTTTGAGCGCATTCGCGGCGTAAATCACTGTATACAACACCCTGCACAATTCCGAACAAGGCCTGGTCCGGACGCTGATGCGCCGTGCGGCAACGTTTGGCCCAGCTGATGGTCCTTTCCATAGCGGCCCGGGCGGCCTGATGATCCGCCGGATAGGCCAGGCATTCATCGAAAGCCATGATCACGTCGGCACCCAGATCTTCCTGAATGGCGATTGATTTTTCGGGAGTCATCAGGCGTTTCGAGCCATCGAGATGGGAGCGGAAAAGTACGCCTTCGTCAGTCACTTTGCGGAGATCACCTAGGCTAAAGACTTGAAAGCCGCCGCTGTCTGTGAGAATCGCTCCCGGCCAGTTCATAAACTTATGCAATCCGCCGGCCTGCCGGACGATTTCCTGCCCCGGCCTGAGATAAAGATGATAAGTATTTGACAAAATGATACCAAACCCAATATCGCGAACCTCTGCCGGGTCCAGAGATTTTACAGTTGCCTGGGTTCCAACCGGCATAAAAACCGGCGTTTCGATCGCGCCGTGCGGTGTTTGAAAAATGCCGGTGCGCCCCGCACATTCACTTGATTGATGAGTTTTTGTGAAACTGAATAAAGCCACCTTTGGGCCCCTTTCTATTGTACGATTGTCTTGCACATGCCGCGCCTGCACTGTGTCCGCGCTGCGTGCGCAGTGTGTGCTCTTCCTAAGCTCGTCCTATATCAGCAGCATGGCATCACCAAAACTAAAGAAGCGGTAGCGCATGGCGATTGCTGTCTGGTAAGCTTCCAGAATCCGCTCGCGGCCAGCCAGGGCACTGACGAGCATCAACAAACTGGAGCGCGGCAGATGAAAATTAGTAATGAGTGCATCAATAACTTTAAATCGATAACCGGGATAAATGAAAATATTAGTCCATCCGGAACCGGGCGTAATGTGCCCGTCATTATCGGCTACTGTTTCAAGTGTGCGTACCGTGGTGGTTCCGACGGCAATAACTCTTTTACCGGCCGCCTTCTGTTCATTGATAATATTCGCCGTTTCAGAACTGATACTATAAAACTCTGAGTGCATGTGATGTTCTTCCACATTATCGGTCGAAACCGGCCGGAAAGTACCGAGCCCCACATGCAGTGTTAAGAAGCTGGTCTTAATGCCGTGCTGCTCCAAGGCGTCAAACAACTGCGGTGTAAAATGCAATCCGGCAGTTGGCGCGGCTGCGGAACCGGTGGCAGCGGAATAAATTGTCTGATAGCGCTCAGGATCCTCCAGTTCGGCCGTGATGTATGGCGGCAGCGGCACGCGACCCAGCTTTTCAAACGCCTGTTCCAGTGTGAGCTTGGGAGCGGCGCTGGCGCCGCCGATCCCGCCGGCCTCGCCGGCGCACGTGTCTGTGCTGGCATTGGCGCTACTGGCGCCGCCGCCAGCGCCGCCGCCAGCGCCCCCGTCACCACCGGCATCCCCGGCCACTGTAAAGCGCACTACCCGTCCGCCAAAATCAGTAGTATCTAGTACTTCCGCTGTGAGCAGCCCGTCTCCGAATACTACCGACGTTCCCGGTTTAACCTTTTTGCCGGGTTTGACCAGTACTTCCCAAGTCTGCTCCTCTAGCGGTCTTAAGAGCAAAAATTCAACATGTGCCCCCGTCTCTGAACGAACACCGAAAAGCCGGGCTGGCAGAACGCGTGTATCATTGAACACCAGCAGATCATCCGGCTGCAGAAATCCTGGCAAATCCCGAAAGATAGCGTGCTGTGCCGGGCTTCCATCCAACGGCAACACAAAAAGCCGTGAAGCATCCCTTGGCTCCACGGGCGTTTGGGCGATCAGTTCCTGAGGCAATACATAATCAAAATCGTCAACGCGCAAAGGAAATCCTCCGAAAAGGAACGCGATCGGTTCGAAAGAACACTATTGGTTCCTGGACTCGATTGTAATTCCATAATAGTAGTATTTAAGTATTTCGTCAAACGTATGCCCACGCTCAGCCATGGCCATGGCACCCCACTGGCTCATTCCGACTCCATGGCCCCAGCCCCGGCCGTGGATTACCCATTGAAACGGCTGATAGCCAGGTGCCCAGATCCCGATTGGCGGCTGTGCTGCTGAGGATTGCTGCGATGCAAAAGCCAATGCTTCCATGCTGGTCGGTATCGCTAAAAGCCCGTTGGAAGGCTGTGCTTGCTCCCAGGCGATTGTGAAAAGCGTGCTTTTCAAGCCAAGGATCGTGCGGACCTTCTCGCCGGTCAGCTCAACTTGCCCGCGTTCACCAACAAATATGCAGGAAGTAATCCGCCCGGAAGTGCCAGTTTTACTGGGAATGATCTGTGTAATATGGCCTATTTGATAGCCATTGCTACGAAAAGCCTCATCCATTTCGGATGCGGTCATGACTTTATCCCAATAACAGTGCGGCGAGAGATCCAGATCCGCTACACCCTTGAGATACGGGACATCCCAGTTCCAAACGTCACTGGAGCATTCAGTATGTCCGCCTGAAGAAGCATGGTAAAGCGCTGCAATGGCTTTGCCGTTATAGGTGGCCACCATTCCGGCGGTTTCTTTCACAGCCTGATTAGTGCGTGAGTATTCTGCACTCTTGCCACCATAGACCTGACAATGCGTCCCGGCGCAAAGGTCGAACTTGGACCCGGAATGCTTGTTCAGATTAGCGAGCGTATAGGAACGCGCCGCCACCGCCTGCGCCTTTAATGCTTCCATCGGCCAGCTGGGACTCACCTCTTTGGGCAGTACCCCTTGCAGGTAATGTTCCAAATCCAGCACATTAATAACGTTCATCGTCTTGCCAGCGCTGCGCAGCAGGATTTTGCCGCGGTATTGCCTGCCGTTCACCCATATGATGCCGGAGTTGTCGGCACCGGATGTGACGGTGAAATACTCGGATAAGTTGCCGTTTGGTGTAGAAATCGTACCGTTCTTGGCAGTAAGCCGCAACGTCTTGGGCTCACTCGCGGCATTCCAGAGAATTTTTCCGGAAGCACTAATGAGCTTGCCGCCCTTTGGAATTTGAAAATCGACTGCCTTAACATTCTGCAAGATTCCGATTCTGATCTCCGACGGAATTTTAACAGCGGCTTTGACGGACGGATTCGCGTTGATGCATAATAGTACGATTGTTAACAAAAGAAAAAACCGTCTCATTCCCGACCTCCAGGGAAACCGAATCTGTTTCCCTTTCGACGGAAAGAACGGTATTTCCTGCATTTATTGGTTAATTACTTAGGCGTTTGCCCTGACTGCCCTTTGTTGAAAGTGGCCTTTGATGGCCTTTGCCCAAAAGCCGCAAGCTTTATCTTTTACTGAAAGCCGAGCTCGCGCAGCTTGGACTCAGAATCACGCCAATCCTTCTTGACCTTGACCCATAAATCAAGGTAAACCGGACGTCCCAGCAAAGTCTCAATCTCAGCTCTTGACCGGCGGCCGATTTCCTTCAGCATACTGCCGCCATTACCTATGATGATACCTTTCTGGGAATCCCGCTCCACATAGATTGTGGCGGCAACATACCCGCGGGCGTCCCCGCCGCGTTCCTTCATATCTGTAACCTCTACCGCCACTGCATGGGGAACCTCCTGATTCAGCAAGGTGAGTGCCTGTTCCCGAATCAGTTCGGCGACCACCACACGCTCCGGATCATCCGTCAGAATATCATCCGGGAAATAGGGCGGATTTTCCGGCAAAAGCTCGATCACGGCCGCGATCAGCTCCTTGATACCTTGTCCACTGATCGCTGATACTGCAAAGGTTGGCCAGTCAGGATACAGCTGCCGGAAGTCCTGCATAGCCTGATTGAGCTGATCTGACCCTTTGGATTGAGCAGTCAGAACGGCATCCACCTTGTTCCAGACCGCCAGCACCGGCGGTCCAGCTTTGACCACCAAATCGGCAATTTCACGATCCCAGGCAATAAAGCCGTCGACCGCATCAATCACCAATATGATGGCATCAATGCCCTCTAAAGCTTCTTCAGCCACTTTGACCATCTTTTCACCCAATTTGTGCTTTGGGCGATGGATGCCAGGCGTGTCGATAAAAATGATTTGGGCTTCCTCCGGGAGTGTGAGAATACCCTGAATCCGCCGCCGCGTCGTTTGCGGCTTTGGCGATGTAATGGCCAGCTTTTCTCCCAGGAGTGTATTAAGCAATGTTGATTTGCCGACATTCGGACGGCCGATCAGCGATACGAATCCAGAGCGAAACATCTATGCAGCTCCTTTGTCTCTGGCTTTTACTTTTTGCCTCTGGCTTTTACTTTCCCATATTTTCAAGATTAGTAGCGCCAAAATATAGCGGCAGTAGTTCCTCGGCAGTCTTGATAATCACGTCGCCTTTCATGTTGCCCATCAATACCCGGCATTGTGGGGCAAACTCGGTCAAGAACTGACGGCAGACACCACAAGGCGAGCTTGGAACCGGTGTATCACAGACGACTGCCAAATCGGTAAACTCGCGTTCTCCTTCAGAGATGGCCTTTAACAGGGCAGTGCGCTCGGCGCATACCGTCACCGAATAAGCAGCGTTTTCAATATTGCACCCGGTATATACTTTGCCCGATTTCGCCAGCAAAGCGGCACCAACTGCAAACCTCGAGTATGGTACATAGGCATCCTTGCGCGCAGCAGCGGCCAAATCCAATAGTTCTCGATCAGTCATCATGCCATTCCTCCCGACTTATGGTAATATTTACCCGGCACTCGCTTCCGGTGTGCGCCAGCGTCTCCATACACGACCTCAACCTCAATACGTCACAGAACGCTTCTGCGGCACCACCAGCACCCAGACGATCCCCGGCTTAAGTGTTAGCCTGCTTTCGTAGGGTGCTCCTGTTTCAGGGTTCACACCGCTAATGAAAAAGACTGTCCCATCGGTGGTGCGCCTCCATTGCCCCTCCACGCAGTTGCCGCCTGTGAAAGCGACAATCTTGCCGCCGTCAGAGGCATTGAATGACAGGCGTCCTTTATCATCCAGCACGTCCATATCGGCATACTGAATGATCAGATGATCAGCAGCCAAGGGCTGGTCATCCGAAACATGCGGGTTTCCGTTAATTAGCCGCCAATAGCGGCCGTTATCAGGCGCGTAGGTATATTCCACCGTATACCCCGGCCAGTACTTAATACTAATATGTTCGGCATTACCGAGCCCGGCTGCCACATCTTCCTCACTGATCAACCATGGCAGGCGCACACGATCTGTTCCCACCGGATCGAAACGTTTGGAAACTAACTGAAGCAACTGCTCAATCCGGCCATATAGGTTGTGCGGAGCGGAACGATCCTTGTGGCGATAAAAAGGCCCTGATTCAGCAATTTGATCAATATGAGGAACCTCACCGGCGCTCAAGCGTGCCAGCGCTTCCGGACTACCACCGCAATGAATTAATACTGCGCCGTATTCAGAGGCCAAATCAAGAAAGTATGGGCGTACACTGCGGATCGGACCAACCTCATCTAACTGCGGTTCGAGGAAAAAGGCCAGGAACCGCGTAATTCCACCTTCTACTGGCAGCTCATACACCAGTCGCGCATGACTTAAGCCACTCTGGGGACGTGCCCGGGACAAATTATCGATACTCACTGCCAGCGGATAGAGGCTGTTGCTTGTGAGAGTGCCAATGCCACTGAACGGATCTTTTGGCATGACAGCCGCGGGGTGTATCCCTTCCGAACCTGATACCGCCATACCTTCTGCATCCATAGTCGAATTATCCCCACCGCTGTTAATACCGCAGCCGCTGAAGAACGTGACATGCGTGACAAGTGCCAAAACCACCACTAATGTCAGAACTGGCATCCGTGGGATTAACAATGACTTTAACTTCTTAATAGTAGTACGCATAATTATAGTTCACCCCGCCATGGCACTAGAACCGATATAATTGGAAACTAGAACCGGTATAATTGAAAAACAGCAATCGTTAGCAAAATGCCGATCAGCGCTCCTGTAACAATCTCCCCCACGCTATGAATCCCTGCCTCCCAGCGGCTTTCTGCGGTCAGCAGAGAAAGCAGCAAGGATAAAGTGATCACGAGTCCGTTTTGAGACAGAAAGAAAACTGCCGTAGCAATCGAAAAAGCGATCGCCGTATGCCCGCTGGGCATGCCGCCCTGAATGAGGCTGTGGCTGCCGCTGAAGACTTTGCCAATGATCACAAAAAGGATTACGAGCACTAGCGCGACAAAAGTAAGATAGGGAGGTATCCCAATTACGCGCTGATAAACCAGTGGCACGGCCTGGCCAATACGTTCAAAGAACAGTAAATATCCGACAATCAAGGCGTTCAGAGCCGCCACCAATACCGCACCGGCGGCAAGGTGTTTGGCGCGCCGGGCCAGTGGATGGTATTCTTGCGTGATCAGATCCACTATCGTTTCGATCGCAGTGTTGATTAACTCGGCAATCAGCACCAGACTAATGGTGATAAAAAGCACCAACACTTCCACTTTGCTGAGCTTAAAGAAAAGCGCAGCGACCAGTATGGCCACCGCCGCTGCAAAATGAATTCGCATATTGCGCTGGGTCTTAAGAGTATGGGTAACCCCATCAATAGCATCATTAAAACTGTTAAGGAGTGTGCGGCGTTTCAGGGTTATCCCTCCCCAGCCCGAGCTCGGCCAGGATGCGTTCTTCTTCAGCCCTCATGACAATGCGATCTTGCTCTTCAATATGATCATAACCGTATAAATGCAGCAATCCATGAATCAGCAAAAACCCGATTTCCCGCTGCAGCGAGTGACCATATTCTTTGCTCTGTGCGGCGGCACGTTCCACGGAAATGATGACATCCCCCACCAAATGAGGCATGTCGGCATCGTAGCCAGCATCATAATCGGCATCCTCGCCATCATCAAGGGCAAAGGACAGCACATCTGTGGGAGCATCGATACCCCGGTGTTCCCGATTCATCTGATGAATGTCGGCATCGGTAACCAGTGTGACCCCAGCTTCATCATTTTCTTCCCCGAGCATAGCCAACACTTTCGTGCCGATTTGGGTAATAAAATCAGTTAGTTCGGTGCCAGCGCCTTCGGTCCAGTCGTTAATGTGCAGCTGCATTGTTGCCAGCCCTCTTCTTCTCAAATTCTTTGACGACATTTTCGGGATACTCAATACGCGAATGGAATATTCCGGACAACACCCGGGCAAAGCTTGAAGCAAGAGTACGCAGCTCTTTCATCGTAATGTCGCACTCACTGAGCTGACCCTCATCAAGGCGTTCCTTGATAATACGCTCAATCATAGCCTCAATCCGGGCCGGAGTCGGCTTGACCAGTGCCCGGCAGGCAGCTTCCACCGAGTCCGCCAGCATCAGCACGGCGGCCTCTTTGGACTGCGGCTTCGGTCCGGCATAACGGAAATCGGATTCCCGCAAGCGATCCCTGTCGCTATTTTCATTTTCAGCGGCTCTGGCGTAAAAGTAACGCACCAGATCCGTTCCATGATGCTGCTCGATCAAATCAATCACTTGCTTCGGCAGCTTGGATTCGGCAGCCAGTTCGACCCCTTCTTTTACATGGGAAGTGATAATCAGCGTACTTAAGGTCGGAGCCAGTTTCTCATGAGGATTATCCTGCCCAATCTGATTTTCCACAAAAAAGTAGGGGCGCTTGATCTTACCGATATCATGATAATATGCGGCAACTCTGACCAGCAAACTGTTGGCATTGACGCTCTCCGCAGCCGCCTCAGCAAGGTTCCCGACCATAATACTGTGATGATAGGTACCAGGTGCTTCTACCAAAAGCCTGCGCAACAAAACCTGATTGGGATTGGACAATTCCAGCAGGCGAATGGCAGAGGTGACTCCAAAGGTATTCTCCAAAAACGGCAGCAGCCCGATCGTAAGAATGGATGAGACTATGCCATTGGCAAAACTTAACAGGCTGCGCTGCAAGATACTGGTGTTATTCGGGCCACCCGACAGAACGCCCAGAATCGCGGTAGCCAAAAAGCTCACGCTTGCGGCCACAACGCCGGCCCGGGTCAGATTGCTGCGCTGCGAAACTTTGGCCAGGCTAAAGACTGCCGCCCAACTGCCAGCCAATAATGCCAACGCCGGTTGCAGCTGGTACCCGACTACAATACCGGCCAGGATGCTGATAATCGCCGACACGCTCAGTGCTACCTGCCTGTTAATCAGAATTGCCAACAACATGGCACCCATCGGAACAGGAATGATATATCCAGCCCAGGTACCTGGCAGATAGCCAATCGCAACCGCAGCGGTATTGACCGCCAGGAAAATGACGCCGATCAGCATCAGGCTGCCTGTAGACATGAGCAAGTCGCGGTTAAAAATGTATAAATAAATGGCGATTAGGCCAACCACTAACACAACCAGCAGGATTGAACTTAGGAACATCAGAAAACGGCTGGTGCCACTGTTCAGAACCCCCAGGTCTTCAAGGAGCGTCATGTCTTCCTCAGTGATTTCCTTGCCCTGCATCAGAATAGCGGTGCCTCTGGTAACATACACCGGCATTACTTCGCGCTTGGCGTTTTCCTGAGCCAGCAATACGCGTTCCCTATCCAGAGTTAAGTTGATAAACATCAGCTTTTCCAGAATATTGCGCACCAAATTGCGATCCGCAGATGACAGGCTTTCCGGCAAATGCTGCGCGATAATTGAATCCGGATCCAGAATAGCCTCTTGAGAAATGCGCTCGGACGTCATCATACCGGGGTAAATCGTCTCGATGTGTTTGCGGACCGTCTGGTAGTGTTCTTCATCCAGCTTGAGCAGAGTGATGAGCGGTTGCTCAGAAATGACCACCTGAACGCGATCGGCCAAGCGCGACTGAATTTCACGGGCTTGCCGCTGAATGAGTGCATCAGTTACGGGAGTGTCGGAGGCATTCAGTTCCTCATTTTCTTCGCGTCTCCAGTCGACCTGTTCAAATAACGCAGTCATTTTTTGCTTGGCAGTGGCGGCTGCAGTATTGGCAATGATATAGTAGTCCGGATCATTAACGGCTGCGCGGTAAGCAGCTTCCGATGCTTTTTCACGCAGTTGCTCAGTACGATACCGGTTTTCAATGCCGCGCGGCGCTTCATAGTCGATAGTACTTCTTTCGCCAATCTCGACATTGAGTTGTTTCGGAATGAGACTAATGTAGAAAAGGGAAACCAAGACTGCAAAAACTACTACGCCTAGCAGCCACGCTCTGGCAACCTGATTCTGAATTACGTTGCGCCATATAAAATCGCCAATCGACTTGATGACAGAAAGCAGTGAACTGAACACGCGCCTAAAAAGACTTACTGCACGCGCAAAAAAAGAGTGCATCGCAAACGCTCCTTATGAGTTTCGGTTGGCCACGCTTCATGATTGTTAGCCACGCTTCATGATTGATCGACAACATATTATAGCATAATGCACTGCAAACGGCCAAACCGATGCGCTTCCTTTATTTACCTGTAATTGCCTGCTATTTTACCGGGCGATCTTCTTTATCTGTCTTAACATCGGTAATTTGGCCTTCTTCGTAGCGCTCATAGGCCTTGATAATGCGCTGAACCAACTCATGACGCACGACATCCCGATCTGACAGGTAGACGATCCCGATTCCCGGTACTCCGGAAAGGATACGCGTCACTTGCGTAAGTCCTGATTCCGTACCACGCGGCAGGTCAATTTGCGTAACATCACCTGTAACGATGGCTTTTGAGCCAAAACCCAGGCGCGTCAGGAACATTTTCATCTGCTCAGGCGTAGTGTTCTGAGCTTCATCAAGGATAATGAATGAATCGTCCAGCGTACGCCCACGCATATATGCCAGCGGGGCAATCTCAATCAGACCTTTCTCCATATGCCGTTGAAAGGCTTCTACACCCAGTACATCAAAAAGAGCATCGTAAAGCGGCCGCAAATAAGGGTTAACCTTTTCCTGCAAATCGCCGGGCAGAAAACCGAGTTTCTCACCGGCTTCGACTGCCGGGCGGGTTAAAATGATGCGGTTGACCTGCTTGCTCTGCAAAGCGGCAACTGCCAATGCCACCGCCAGGTAAGTTTTTCCCGTACCGGCCGGACCGACTCCAATCACGATCCCATTTTTCCGGATGGCATCAACATACATCTTTTGGCCGAGCGTGCGCGGATGAATTCTTTTACCACGGTAACTGACCTGCACAATGTCGCTAGCCCACTCATTAAAGCGGGCATCCCGGCCCTCTCCGGCCAGCCGGACAGCATAGCGTACTTCCTGAACGGTCGGATAATCCCCGCGAGAAATGATCAGCCGAATATCCTCCAAAACCTCACGAGCTTTGGCAACGGATTTCGGCTGTCCACGCAGCGTAACAGTCTCGCCTCTGGCAAGTACTTCGACAGCAAGTCCTTCTTCAATCAGTTTTAAAAATTCGCCGCCATTACCAAACATAGCGGCAGCTTGCGACGGATCCGTTATCTCATATTTCTGTTCAATTACGTCTGCCAAGGCTTTGCATTACCTCCCAATACCAATATCCTCGATTGCCTCCAGAACTGCCGTTACCGTAACCGTCCCTTGTTCATCTTCGCTGATTTGCTGAGAACGTGCCAGTGTAGTGAGGCGTTCCTTATTGGCAATACTCTTCTCGATTTCTTGCCAGGCTTGAGCAGCGGCTTCTTGAGCCGCCTCTGACTTCGTCAGAGTAACTTTGGTACCGACAACTTCATAGTAACGGTTACGAATCACTTCGACAAAGCTCTTGCCATTCCTGCCGGGGAACCATTCCCTGACAAGGCGGGATGTTTTACTGTTGGCATAATCAGGTTTTTTGCCCAGATTAAACTGCAAATTGCCGATACGAAATGACCAAAGTGTGCGCTTTTTGCCGGTTGGCTGCCATGAGATGCGCGTGGTCGGAACCGTCGCTGATGCTTCATACCATACCCTGGCCTCCACCAGACCTTGCGCCTGAGTCTTCCGCATCCCGCCGTAGGCATTGCTGTTGGTATTGGTGCCTGCCAAAGGTGTAGGGGGGGTGGCGGAGATCAGGACATCACCTGCATGAACAGTATCTCCTTCAGCTACCATCGCGTATCCCTGTAGCACGAGCATTTTTTCGATCAATCCGTCTTTAGCAGCAACGATATTCACAGTCTCCTGTGGTGTGGTCGTCTCCGGCAGTTCCTTTTCGACAACTTGCAGCACCGCTACCGTGCCCTTGATTTTCAGTGACACCCAGGCAATTAATGATTCCCGTTTCAGCAATTCTTCCTCAATCTTGCGAGGGTTCAGAGCCTCACGCCGCACCCCGGGCCTTACCCCTACCCCCTCCAGGGTACTCCGAAAGGAGTCCTGCTCAATCTGACGGAGTCCTTCCACTTTGACAAACCATACAAAGCTGCTCAGGACATAGAGAACGGCTACACATACCACAATGCCAAAGAATAACACCGGGCGCCTGACAACGCGCCGCAATCCAAAAGCCAGGCCAATGCGCCCTTTGATGCGGCATTGACAATGCGTTTGACGAAAAACTGGCCTTAGCTTCCTGAATCCCTGTACGCCTACTTTGCAGAGCAGCCAATCCGGCCCGGAGCGCTGAACGTCCCAAAGGCGTACCCCTTGCCCGACAGCGGCATTAAGAAATTTCTCCAGATGTGGCCCTTTTACCAAAATGATCAAATAACCGCGCAAGAAAAACCAAATTTGCGAGAGAAACATCAGAACGCCTCCCAGTCCGTGAGTTCAAAAGCGATAATCTTACCGGATATGATGATCTCTTCGGTAATGATCACGCGAATTTGCAGCTTCTGCCCGCGAACCGCAACCTCACCTTTGGAAGTGTTAATGCGGATTAAATCAGGACGGTATTCAATAATACCGCGATGATTTTCAATTCTGAAATAATCGTTGCCGACCAGGGAGACCTGCGGCAAGTTCAGCATGATTTCCTGAGGCAGTTCAAGCAAATCACCCAGGCGCTCCACCCATCCGGGTGCTTTATTTTTATTGTTATCGCGGTTCACGAACGCACCTCCCACACCATCGATCCTGTCACCGATCATCGATTCCGCGCATTGATTCTTCTGGCTTGATTCTGCTGCATTGATTCTGCTGGCTCACAAACGCACTTTCTCTTACCTATAGGTTTATTCGACGCAGCTGCGAAAAAGAAATCGAATTGGCCGGTGTGCCGGTGTATTGGCGCATCGAAGTACCGTGGCATCGCAGCGCATTCGCATCGTAATGGGCATCGCCGCAGGTGCCACAACGAAGTAACCAAATAAAAATGGCCCCTGTCTGAACAGGAGCCATTAATCTAGGGAGGTTTTTTAAGAGGACCAGGTTAATCCGCGCTTATTGCGCTTCGCTTATTTGCTCTTATTTGCGGTATCTGCGCTTATCTACGCATGGCGCCCATGCGCCCGGCTGCGCGTCCGCCCATGCGTCGGCTTTTTCCGCCGGGGGAATTTAGTAATTCGGAAACAATAATCCCCCTGAGCAGGTCTTCTTCGCCGGACAGCAGTCCGCGGCCTGCAAATGTCGGAACAGAATCGAAGTTACTCGTATCAAAGGCGTCTACATAATCGTCAGCAAAGTCCTCAGCATCTTCCTGTTCCCAGCTCGAAAAATCATCGCTGTCCGCCGAGCCCTTGAGCAGACTGCCAGACAAATGCTCTTCTTCAAGAACCGGCCCCAGGCCTTCCCAGTGGATGTCACCACCCAGTGAGCCTTCTGTAACGGGAGCGCCTTCGAACGAGCCGAGTCCTTCAGAGCTAAGACCTTCGGAACTCAGATTTTCGGAGTCGAACCCTTCGCGACTGAGACCTTCGGAGCCCTGACCGAGAGGTTCCATCACCACCTCGCCAATCAGGCTGCCCTCTCTTTGTGGCGACCAGTTATCGTATATTTCGGTGGCCTCAGCGTTTTCGCCAAAGAATTCTGAGGTGCCAGACCCTTGGCCCTCATGTCCGTCTCCAAATTGATACTCACCCACAGAGTGGCCTTCAGATCCTTCCCCGAGATCTTTGCCTTCCATACTGGCTTCTTCCAGCGCTTCTCTCAGCATATCCTGGAAAGTCTTACGTCTGGCATCCGGATCGCGTGGAAATGGAATGACTCTCCCTCCGCCTCCACCGTTCCCTCCGCCAGTTTTAGTGGAAGGCGCATTCTTATTTTTCTTGGCCACTTCATTGATAACTGAAGAGATTACATAGATGATCAGCCCGATAATAATTACTTCCATTGGGCCATTATCCTTTCAATTATTTCTTGGGTCCTGACATCAGATCATCCGGACGCTGGCCAAGTTTGGAAAGGTTTTGGCGCATTTCAGTATCAGCGAGTAAATTCTGCAGGCTATAATAATCTAACGCACCCAGCTTACCGCTACGTAATGCTTCTGCCATGGCGCGTGGTACTTCTGCCTCAGCTTCCACAACGCGGGCACGCATTTCCTGCACCGAAGCCTTCATTTCCTGCTCGCGAGCGATAGCAGCAAAACGGCGCTCGGAGGCTTTGGCCTGAGCAATGTTCTTGTCTGCTTCTGCCTGATCCATTTGCAGTCTGGCACCAATATTGCGACCGACATCAACGTCAGCGATATCGATGGAGAGAATTTCGAACGCCGTTCCGGCATCCAAACCCTTATTTAAGACAGTGGTGGAGATACGATCCGGATTCTCAAGCACTTCTTTATGGCTTTCTGAAGAACCAACCGTTGTTACAATACCTTCACCAACGCGGGCGATAATTGTCGCTTCACCGGCACCACCGACCAGCCTGTCGATATTGGCACGCACGGTAACGCGAGCTTTGGCGCGCAGTTCAATACCGTCTTTAGCGACAGCGGCCACGATGGGGGTCTCGATAACTTTCGGGTTAACGCTCATTTGAACAGCTTCCAGCACATTGCGGCCCGCCAGGTCAATGGCAGCAGCTCGCTGGAAAGTTAAGCCCAGTTCGGCACGGTGCGCGGCGATCAAAGCATCCACAACCCGATCAACATTACCACCGGCCAGATAATGAGCTTCCAGATTAGTGACGTTTACATCCAACCCGGCCTTTGTGGCCTTGATCAGCGGGAAAATGATGCGAGACGGAGTAACACGTCTCAGGCGCATACCAACGAGCGAAATCATGTTGACTTTAACATTGGATGCCAAAGCGGAGATCCACAGACCAATCGGAACAAAACTTAGGAAAATCGACAGAAAAATGATGGCACCGACAATGATCAACAGAATAATGAACAGCTCCAAAGTGATTCCCCCCAACTATATTTTTACTTTTTATTTTTTAATGGACCTGACTACAATTCTGTTTCCTTCGACCTTGACTACCCGGACGGGTGTTCCGGCCGGTATATAAGTTCCTTCTGAAATGGCATCGATTCTGGCATCATCGATTTGAATGCTGCCCGCCGGACGCAGGATAGTAAGCGCGATTCCTTCCCGGCCTAGCAGCTCTGCCTGCGGCGTGATGGCGACATAGCCTTCTTCAGGCAGTTCACTGTGACGCAAGATCAGAAGATCCCAAGCCCCGGCATTTCCCAGGAGGCGGAAGGCAATCCTTCCCGCAAACAGCATCCATAAAAACGCCAGTCCAAGCGACCATAGCCCGGCCGTTCTGCTGGGATAGGCCAGAATGATGCTGGCTGCAAAGGCTCCGATACCAGAGACACCAAGGATGCCAAAACCGGGAACCATGGCTTCCAGGATCATCAGCACCAAGCCTAGTATAAACAGACCGGCGACTTCCCAACCGGCCAAATTGGACATAATGCGTGCCCCGAAAAACAGTGCAAAGGCAAGAATTCCGATCACCCCGGGCACTCCAAAACCAGGACTGGTGAACTCGATAATGATTCCGATAATACCAATGATCAGCAAAATCATCGAAACATATGAATTTGAGAGTATGCGCGCCAGACGCTGCGCCGGACTTGGTGTAATAAAACGTACGATGGTTTCTTCTTCAAAACCGAGCACCGCCAGAGCTTCATCCCGGGTAGATGCCAGGTAATCGCAATAATTCAAAGCCAGCGCTTCCGTTCCGGTCAAAACCACCAATTCCCCCGGACGCCGCACTCCTTCAGTACGTACTTCAATCGAAGAGTCAACCATGGCTTCTGCGATCGTTGGATCCAGATCAGCACCGCGTTCTTTTCTGGCATTGGCGGCCGCCCTGAAAAGGCCGCGCATGGCAGACATCACCTTTTCATCAGTAACAGGCTGATTACTTGCATCACGGGGTTCTGAAGCTCCCATGACCGCTTCCGGCGTCATGACGATTTTCTTTCCGGATAGTGCGATATATGCTCCGGCAGATAATGCTTTGCCACGGACAAAAGTATAAACAGGCACTTTAGAGGTGGCGATAACTTCGCCAATGTCGGTCATGGCATCGACCCGGCCGCCAAAAGTGGCGATCTCGATCAGCACTGCTTCAGCTTTGCGCTGCTCAGCTTCTTTAATACCGTCACTGATGAAATCATAAAGGGCATATTCCACATCCCCATCCAAACGGATCACGTAAACATCGGGAACATTCTCGACCGCCGGCCCGCCGCTGCGAAAACCGAAAAAGGTTACGACAATAATGGCGATCGCCAGCAGTATATCAAACCAGTGACGCTTTAACCAGTTCATACATCAGCCCTCCATTTTATTGCAGGTTCAAGCACTTAATGAGTTCAGCCTTAAAAGACTAAAAGACTAAGTTGAGACCGTTAAAGAAGCTCTTGCCGATATTAATGAAATATTCGATAAACCTCTGTAGCCAATTCTGTTCCTTCACTTCAATTGACGCAACCTGCTCAGCATGCCCATCGACAGCAAGAACATCCCCCATTACCTTTCCGGCAATATAGATGTCACCGTTCACTACAGTAAGATCGCCTTCCACTACAGAGTTTTCAGGAAGCACGGTAACTTCCCGGGCAGGAACGGTTTTCTCTTCGCCGCGCTTTGAATCAACGGTCACCATGGCAGTGTAGCCGCTATAGGAAGAGCCAAGTCCGATCAGCGTAATAATGATAATTGCCGCTGCAGCCTTGAGCACCCACCCCTTCCATTTACGGGGCAGGACGCGCCGACTGGACGCAGGCAAAGCGGCCATCAGTTTTGGCATAAAGCTGTCGCTGGGTTTGACATCGTCAAGCGTTTTCAACTGCCGGACCGTTCGCTCCAGCGCCATCCAGGATTCCCGGCAACGCTCGCATTCCCGCAGATGCGTCCGGAACATCTGGTATTCGCTGACGGTGATCTCACCGTCAATATATTTATCAAGCAATCGCTCGACTTCTTTACAAGTAACTGTTTTTTGGGTAGTCACGGAGTACGCCTCCCGTCTGGAGTACCATGTTTTATATGGCATCCATTTAAATGTTGTCTGTCAAATGCTTATATATTAAATGCTATATGGCATCCTGCAGCTGACGGCGCAATATACGCCGCGCCCGGAAGATATGCGTTTTCACGGTGTTAACCGGCATATCCATGATCTCGCTAATCTCTTCATAGCTGAGATCCTGAACATGTCTCAAGATAATCACAGCCCGGTACTTCACAGGCAGCCCATAAATGGCTTCCTCAATTTGCCGTTTAATTTCCTGTGATTCAAAAATCTTTTCCGGACACATCGATTCATCCGGAAGCTCCAGGGATAAGTCTTCTTCTGCCCCGAATTTCTCATCTACCGAAAACGTGGCGAGCTTACGACGCCGCAAATAATCGATGCAGAGATTCTGGGTGATGCGATAAATCCAAGTTGAAAACTGATATTGCGGGGAATAACGGGAAAGCGAGTTATAGACTCTCAGGAAAACTTCCTGGAGCACATCTTCAGCATCTTCTCGGGAGTTAATCATTCTAAAAATATAGCCTAAAAGACGCACCTTATATTGATTGACAATGAGTGTAAATGCGTCGAGGTCGCCTTTTTGGGCCCGCGATACCAACTCCCAATCACTAGTCTGCAAAGGCTTCGCCCTCCCGGTGTCTTCAACCGTATAAACGGACGGTATGAAGATTAAGTTTCAAAAAAACGAAAACAAGCAAAAAAAGGACCCGATCTATTTCTTGATCGGGTCGCTTGTTCCTGCTTTCAGGGGTTTTAACTTCGATTAGTACTGATATTTTTGCTCTTACTTAAACTTGCGCCTTCTTGCCGCCTCGGACTTCTTTTTCCGACGCACGCTTGGCTTCTCATAATGCTCGTGCTTGCGTGCTTCCGCAAGTACACCTGATTTTTGGCATTGCCGCTTGAACCGGCGTAGGGCGCTATCCAGTGACTCGGTTTTTCCAACCCGAACTTCAGTTGCCACTCTTGATATCCCTCCCTCCGATTAAAGCGTCGAGGGTCTAGCCCTCGAGTCAGGCAATCTGAACATTATTATACAATGTGCCAAGGTCCTATGTCAAGATTACCGGTCTGTTTTTATGTAACACTAAGGCGTAAGTTTGGTATGTTTTCCAATTCAATTGAGTTTTAGACATGGTAATATTTCGCCGCGATCTATGAAACTTCCTTTTGCGATTGCAGGCTATAGAGCGTTAAATAAAGACATCAGCGCTGGCTGTTAAATTAGCCCAGAGCCTCCAGTTGGCGTCCGCCCAGCAAGTGGAAATGCAGATGCGGAACTACCTGCCCTCCGAATGAACCGGAGTTGGTCACGATTCGGAAACCCTGTTCAGCGATTCCTTTTTCTTTGGCAATCTGGGAGGCCGCTGCGAAAATCCTTCCGAGCAGATCGGCGTGTTCCAGACTGAGATCTGCTGCTGAAGTGATATGTACTTTGGGAATGATCAGAATATGCACCGGTGCCGCCGGATGGATATCCTCAAACGCCATGACAGCGTCATCCTGATAGATAGTCTTGGATGGAATTTCGCCGCGTACTATTTTACAAAACAGGCAATCGTTATCAGTCATAGCTCTGTCCCTCCATTTAAAAACAGATTTTTAGTCATTGCGATTTTCAGCCAAAGTACCGGTAATTCCTTTTTCATCAGCCTTTGACACAACTATTTTCTTTAACTCGTTAGGTGCTCCGCTGCTCCATTTAAAACGGGCAGACACATAATGTGGTGTTAACCCGCTCCAGACGTTGCCGGTTTGCTCTTCAGTAAGAACTTCCACTGTCCGGGCGATGAAGCGTTGATGATATTTGGCCGCCATGGCAGCCGCCAGTTCACGTACCGCCTTGCTGCGCTCGGCCTTAATCGGTGCGGGAACTTGTCCTTCCATTGTGGCAGCCGGTGTGCCACGGCGGGGCGAATATGGGAAGACATGCATTCTGCTAAAACCGATTTCCTCACAAAATGCCAGTGATCGCTGGAACATTGCCTCGGTTTCACCGGGAAAGCCGACAATCAAGTCGGTACTAATGGCAATTTCAGGATTTGCTGTCCGCAGCCTGGCAATCAAAGTGCGGAAAGAATCAGTATCATATGGTCTGCGCATCATTTTTAGGGTTGCGTCATCCCCGCTTTGGAGCGGCAAATGAACATGTGGGCATAGCGGTGATTTTGGCAGGGCAAACATCTCGATTAATTGTTCATCAACATCCATTGGCTCTAAGGAACTCAACCTTAGGCGTACCAAGCCCGGTATGTTAATGATGGCGCGTACCAGTTCGGATAAAGACGTAGACGGCGCGTAAGAAACTGACGGTGCGGGCGACATTGGCGGCGCAGACGGTGTAGAAGGCGATGCAATCGGCGACCCGGTAGATGTTGCCTCTGAACCGCAACCGTACAAGCCAAGGTGAATCCCAGCCAGTACTATTTCTTTGAACCCCGCCTGCACCAAGGCGTTGACCCGCTCAATGACTTGCTCCTTAGCCATACTGCGCAGCGGCCCTCTGGCATATGGCACTTTGCAGTAACTGCAAAACTGGCGGCATCCTTCCTGAATTTTGAGGGTTGCCCTGGTTCGTCCTGCAAACCGGCCGGCATAGCCAGCTGCCTCCAAGTCTTCAAAATGGTCGCTGAGCTCGCTGACTGCAATGATCGGTTGCGATGGTTTTTGCTGTTGCCGTGACTGATCGTTTTGCAGTTGCTGCTCGGATTTGGCGACACCGACAGTAGTAGCGTCAACGGTAGGGGCCGCGGCAGAAGCCGCGTCGGCGCTAGTGCCAGCGTCGGCGCCGGTGCCAGTGCTGGCATCAGTACCGGCACCAGCGCGCTTACTGCGATACTCTTCAATCAGGTCTGCCAACCGGCTGCGACCTTGTGTTCCAATAACCAGATCAACGCCTGGAATGGCCGCCACTTCCTGGGGTTCGGTTTGCGCATAGCATCCGGTTACCACGACAATGGCATCATCATGTTCGGCTGCTCTGCGAATCAGATTGCGCGATTTGCGATCACTGACATTCGTGACGGTGCAGGTGTTGATCACATAAACGTCAGCAGGCTCATCAAATGAAACCACCTGATAGCCATGCTGACGAAATTGTTCTGCTAACGCTTCTGATTCATACTGGTTTACTTTGCACCCCAGCGTATGAAACGCAACTGTGGGCAATATCAACACTCCCGGAGATTATTTTTGCTGCCGCTGGTTACAGATCGACCAAAATGCGTCTGTTACGGATTGTTCATCGCCTACCCCATACTGCGGCTCGGGACGAAAGGAACTGAATACAGCGAGCAGCACGGCCAAAGAATCATCAAACCGTTCCTGAGAAGTCGCCACCCCTGAAACATATGCTCCCCAACGTGCGCACCCATAGACTCTCCAGGTAGTAACGAAAAATATACCACGCCAGTTGCCACCGGCTAATTCTAGTTCCAGTTCCGCTACAATTGCTGGGAAGGTAAACCCTTCAACTTCCGTAGAATAAGCAGTGGTAACCTTATTAGCAACTACTCCCGCGCTATCTGTCAGGAGCACGGCCAGTCTTTCTGATATAAACTCTTCCGGGGTATAATAACGGCATTGGCTTGCCTCAAATTCGGTGCTCGTCCATTCGGTGGAATCGGTGAAATTGCTGACTAAGCCCAAAGCCGCAATTCCTTCCGGTCCGCGGCCGATAATACTCCCGTCAGAACCGAAAGCTTTCCAGGTAGACGGAAAAACCGCTGTGGCCGTGCGATCCGGAGCGATATACGTAGTCATGGAGGAAAGGCTCGTGCTGACCGCTACACTGGCATTGGCAGTCACGCCGGCTGCAAAGACCCGGCTAAGGGTGTGCTGGCCACCGACTCCGCCAATCCATATCACGGCTGTAAGGGACAAGACTATGAAAGCTATCCCCAAAATTCGTCGATTTCCTTGCATTTTGCTTTCTTCCTCCATTTGCTATTTGCTGGTGCCGGGTATTTGGGCAATGGCGCTGGAACTGGAGCGCTGTATTCTGTCAATTCAGGGTACTCGTACCGGTTTTGTCATAATTTCGTCTTGTTTTAACGGATTTCCTGCCATACCGTGGCAGGCAATGCCGTTTTCTGATATGATTATTTGGTCAGAATCATATCTCAGAATCCTATTCAGGAGGGAACTCCCGTGGATATCAAAGATATCAACAAGGCAGCGTTGGAACTACACCAAAAAAACGCCGGTAAAATCAGTGTGGCGTTGAAAGTACCGGTAGACAGCGATTATGCACTAGCCCTGGCCTATACTCCAGGAGTGGCTGAACCCTGCCGCGCAATCCATGCTCATCCGGAGACAGTATACGATTATACCTGCAAGGGTAACACGGTGGCGATTGTCTCTGATGGTTCGCGTGTACTCGGGTTGGGAAACATCGGACCTAAAGCTGCCATTCCGGTAATGGAAGGCAAGGCAGCGCTTTTCAAGGGTTTCAGCGGCATCGATGCGTTTCCGATCTGTCTGGACACACAAGACCCGGAACAGATTATCGCAATTGTAAAGGCGCTGAGCCCGATCTTTGGCGGAATTAATCTCGAAGATATCGCCACGCCGAAATGTTATGAAATTGAAGATCGGCTTATCAAAGAGCTTGACATCCCGGTCTTTCACGACGACCAGCACGGGACCGCCATTGTTGCTGTGGCTGCGGTTTTGGGGGCCATGCGCCTGCTGGGCAAAGACCTGAAATCGGCCAAAGTAGTCATAAATGGAGCCGGAGCAGCCGGAACAGCCATCACCAGTCTTTTTTATGAAATGGGTACCGGGGAAATTACGATGGTGGATCGCGCCGGAATCCTGAATAATGGCATGAGCGGCTTAAATGAACGGCAAGCGGCATTGGCTGCCGCCACCAACCCGGCGGGCCGTAGTGGCAGCCTCGCTGATGCGGTTGCCGGAGCGGATGTACTGATCGGAGCTTCTGCGGCAGGTGCATTTAGCGCGGACCTAATCAGGAATATGAACAAGGATGCGATCGTCTTTGCTTTGGCGAATCCTGAACCCGAAATCAGTTACGCCGATGCCAAAGCGGCCGGCGCACGCATTGCGGGAACAGGACGTTCTGATACCCCCAACCAGGTTAATAATGTACTGGTATTTCCGGGACTGTTCCGGGGTGCACTCGATGTGCGGGCCAACCAAATAAACATCCAGATGAAAAAAGCTGCTGCCCGCGCACTGGCACAAGTGCTAAGCGATGATGAACTGCGCGACGATCTCATCATTCCCAAGCCATTCGATCCGCGAGTCGTCCCGGCGGTGGCGGCCGCAGTGGCACAGGCGGCCAAAGAAACAGGCGTCGCCCGCCTTTAGCCGATTGGGGACAGTCCCCAATCGCTCATTTTGAACCAAATGGGGACAGTCCCCGAATGGGTCAAAACGATCCATTTAAACCTGTCCCCAATCGGATCATTTCGATCCAAATAAACCTGTCCCCAATCGGGTCGCTGTCCCCAATCGCACATCTCTTAATTTCCGAAGTAAATCGCCCATTTCCAGCCCTGGTAATCCGTAATACTGCGTGCAATATCAAATCGCAGAGGTATTCCTATTGGTGTATAGAAGGCCAATCCGAAACCGAAATCGACCTGCCAGTTGTAGCTACCCCATTCAGAGCCCTCCCCCGCCCCCGTGTAATACCACATGCGCCCGGAATCGAGGAACCCGATCAACCAGAGGGGTGTCTTGAAAACAGGGACGTGGTATTCCAGAATGCCACTGAAATACGCATTTCCGATGAATCCTGCCGCATGACCGCGTAGCGGCAGGGAGCCGAAACCACCCATGACATACTGGTGATTGAGTGGTGCTTTCTTCGACATGAAGCCTCCTGCTGCTGTCAACGACAGAACCGTGGAACCTATTTCGAACTCCCCGCTGGCTGATCCACTAACCGAGAAATAATGGCTGCCTGTTCCACTCAAATCAAAAACGCCTATGCTGCGGCCCGTGGTTGTAAAGGCAGGCCAACCGTTCGTCCAATGGGAGTTTGTCCATTGAGCCCCTGAGCCCACTAACAAATAGTGCTGCGCCAACGCAGGAGTACCACCTATACTGGTATTTGCATAGCGGTAACTGGCCCCCAGCATATATTGCATTGAGTCAGTTGCATAATTATCAAAGGAAAGCTGCGCCTGAATACCGTTTACATTATAGGCAGGCGCCGGTGTCAGCGGATCCCTTCTATAAAAAGACGCCTCCACCTTCGACCAGGTCAAACCACTTCCCATGACCCAACCTGCCGCCAATGATTGACTTAGCGTAACGCTCGCACGCGGATTTGTGCCCCATCTCCCGCCAACTGTCAGATCCGTGCCCGTGCCAAACGGGTTATGTAGTGTCTGATAGAAGCTGGAGAAGATTAGCTCCTGAACGTGCATAGCAGCAAACTCAATCGGATCATTATATAGAACGTGTGGATCGCTGACTCTGATTACCACCCGGACTGCGCCAACGCCCATTGGCTCCAGAGTAATTTTCAGGTTCATCGGGTCAAAGAGCTCTGTCCCCAATAAACGTTTCATGGTTGTAACGGTATAGGCATCGGTCCATTGGTCTCCCACCTTGAATGGCAGCTGCCTCAGGATTATTGAATCATCGGTTCTGGTATTTCCAACAATAACGATTTCGGCTATAATTAGCCCTTCATAAGTTTCAACAGTTTCAGCTGCGGCAACGGCGGATGCCTGCCACAAAGGAAGCACAGCCATTGACAGTATTAAAACCAGAACCGCGCTGAAAAGTCTGGTGCCACGCTCTCCACGCTTTTCCATTACCGATCCTCCTTCTTTTTCATAGTCAGAGGACGTTCCAGTCCAGCCCTGCAAAAACTGCGTACTTGATCAAAGTCGTCCTGCACATCAGGTACTTCCACCGCCAGCGCAGCCCGATAGTGTTCTACTGCACGTTCTCTATTCCCGAATTGATCATAGATCACGCCCAGCCAGAAATGTGCCTTCAGCAGATTGCAGGGTTCATAAATCGCCGGAAGCGATACCAGTCTCTCAAATACTTGTCTGGCTTCTTCAAGGTTATATAGTTCAATATGGCACTTTCCTAAGAGAGATAAAATATGTTCGTCGTCCGGGTGGCGTTCCTGAATGGGACTCAGAAGCTCCAAAGCGTTTTGATAGTCACCATTGATATAAATTAGATTGGTGATGTGCATCGCCTGGCGCCAATCTAGAACAAATTGGGTTTCTTCCGGTGCCGGCACTACTCCCAACACATCTGCAGGCGGCTGCCCGCTGTTCCAGATGTCCGGAGCCGAAAAACCAATAAAAGAATGTTCACCGGACAAAACTCCGCCACTAGTGCTGAGCCAGATTTCCCTGGCAGAAGCATCAAATACCATACTGGCGATTGTGCCCTCATTTTGAATGCTTGGATGCAATCCAGCGCCGCCTGCCACTGCCGGATCGTTTTTGTCTCTCATAACTTCAATGGCGCTATTAACATCAAAGCGGCCCCACCAAAACTCCTTGAGCTGCTCGAACCGCTTTTCGCGTGACGCAGAACTCAGCCATCCGCTGGCTTGATACTGTTTCATGTATGGCATCTGATAGCGGTTAGCCGCGTAAATGAAAGGCTCCGCGCCAGCCTCCCTGACTGCCATGCGGTGTGCGGATACCTCAACAATCACCGCCTCACGAGCGCTGCCATCAGCGACAAGAATATTCAATCCGACTGTTCGGGGCATTTCTTTAATGATTCCTATGGCTTCATCGACATTGGCGGCATATTGCAGCAAATGCCGCAGCATGATGGTATAGGGAACGCCATCGATCGTCATTTCAGAGGGTACCGCCATTGAATAGGCCATTGCAATAACGAGCCCCTTCTCATTCATACCATGCATGATGCCAACATTGGACGGATACGTCAGTGTGACAAAATCGTAACCTTGTTGTGGCGCATAAAAGGCCAGCAACTGAGCGCGAGCTATTTGATCGAGATTGGCAAAATCCAAATTTCTACCGACAATCAGGTTACCATTCCGCGAAGCTTCGCCCCATGCCGAGAAAAATGAACATCCGTATACCAGCATGAGATCCTGGAAAGCATTGCCCAGAAGCAGCTCGTCAATGGAATTTTCAGTGCCTTTGGATGCTTCATTTATGAATCCTTTTAGCTCATCAAGGTATTCCCGGGGAATAAACCGTTTAAATGCCGGTAAGAATTTGAGCTTTGCATAAACGTTCCTAAAAGCATCCAGCAGGCCATTCCCGGTATTATTCATACTTTGGAGAGATTTGAAAATGGTAGTCATTTCCTGTTCGCGAGGTTCGACTGTCAAATGATACATCTGAGCCCCGATTTCTTCGGGAGTTCCGGCAAAATAGGCAACCTTCAGTCCATTGTACTTCTTTACCCAACCTGCGCCTGCCCAGCGCACTCCGTCCTGTTCATGGACAGATAGTCCGGGGAATGCCGCATGAGCCTTGACAGAAGCGCCCAAAAAAATGGTGCAAAATGCCGCACATATCATTAAAATAGCCAATAAATGAAAAAACAGTCTTTTCACTTAATTCATCATCCCTTTCGCCAAGGTATGGCCTTATCGTTGAACCCCAAAAGGATAAAGCCCTGCTCTTGCAGAAAGTCACTTTGAATGACAGAGCTCTATCCTTGTATAGACACCATTTTCAGTTTTGCTCTGGTATGCTTTACTCTGCAATTCCCTATTCTATAATGATCTGCACCATTATTCAATAGAAAGGAGTAATGATCCATGGGAGAATTGCCGGATATCCTTATTAAGAATATGAAGATTCTCTTTGTGGGATTTAATCCCGGACTGCGTTCCGGAGAAATAGGTCATCATTACGCCGGACATAGCAATCGTTTCTGGAAGCTGCTGGCTGACGCACAGCTAACTCCCAGACGCTATCGTCCGGAAGAAGACTCCGAGCTGGCAAGGTTAGGCTATGGCTTGACCAACATTGTTGCACGGGTCACCAAGACAGCTGCGGAAATCTCCCCCGAAGAATATGAAGCTGGCCGCCACCGCCTAAAAGCTTTAATAAATCTCTACAAGCCCAGAATTGCGGCTTTCAATGGCATCGGTGTATACAGCCAGTATGCCAAGCGCCGCAACGTCGTCGCCGGCGTGCAGGAAAACCCGGTAATTCCCGGAGTGATTGATTTCGTATTGCCTTCGCCAAGCGGCCTGGTACGCATGCCCTACTCTGAGATGCTGGACCTGTATAAAAAACTTAAAGCACTCAGTGATTCACTCCTGAGTGCTTAAAAGTTAAAATACAAGTCGCGCTTCCATTTCGCGCCCATATGCAGTTTTTGCGGCTACGGCATCCGCCGCGCCGCCTGCCGCCTATAGAATCTTGCTCAAGAACAGCTGCGTGCGTTCGCTCTTAGGATTACTGAAGATTTCATTGGGCGGCCCTTCTTCGACGATGACTCCGCCGTCGATGAACAACACCCGGTCGGCCACTTCACGCGCAAAACCCATTTCATGCGTCACGCAAACCATCGTGATGCCCTCTCTAGCCAGGTCTTTCATGACATTCAGCACTTCGCTGATCATCTCAGGATCAAGGGCTGAAGTCGGTTCATCGAAAAGCATCACTTTCGGCTGCATTGCCATGGCACGGGCAATTGCCACCCTCTGCTGCTGTCCGCCGGAAAGTTGCCGCGGATAACTCAGTGCTTTCTCGGCCAGTCCCACTTTCTCCAGCAGCTTCATCGCAATACTTTCAGCTTCTTCTTTACTTTTTTTGCGCACCTTGATCGGTGCCAGCGTAATATTCCTCATTACGTTCAGATGCGGATAAAGGTTGAATTGCTGAAAGACCATTCCGATTTCTTCGCGGACTTTATACATGTTAACTTTCGGATCGGTAACTTCATGACCGTCCACCCATATTTTGCCCGAGGTTGGCTTTTCCAAGAGGTTCAGGCACCTTAGCATCGTACTCTTTCCTGAGCCGGATGGCCCCAGAATAACAACTACCTCGCCAGCTTTAATCTCTGTGGAGACGCCTTTCAGGACTTCCAGCTTTCCGAAGTATTTATGCAGGTTGTCAATCTTAATCACTGACGCGCAGCCTCCTCTCGAGCAAGCCCAGCAGTTTGGAAGTAATGAACGTCATCGCAAAATAAACAATGGCCGTTCCGATATACATGGTAAAGTAGTTGAATGAGCGGGCAGCAACGAGCTTAGCCCGGAAGGTCAGCTCATGTACTGACATAATCGACACCAATGAGGAGTCTTTAATCAACGTTACGAATTCATTGCCGAGAGGCGGGATAATCCTGCGCAGTGCCTGTGGCAAAATGATGTAACGCATCGTCTGCCAGTAGGTCAAGCCCTGAGATTTAGCTGCTTCAGTCTGGCCCTTATCAATCGATTGAATTCCAGCACGGAAGATTTCGGAGTTATAAGCTCCGCTGTTAACGCCAATCGCCAGAACTCCTGCAGGAATAGGCCCCAGCTGAATACCTAGCTGCGGCAAAGCAAAATAAACAATATAGATTTGAACCAGGAGTGGCGTTCCCCGAATAAACTCAACAAATGCAGTGCATATAAACCTGAGAACACGTGAACCGGAAAGACGCCCAAGAGCTACAATAAGTCCCAGTACAATACCAAATGCAATGGCAAATACGGTTACCTTAAGTGAAATAACTGCCCCATCAACCAAGTAGGGCATGTTTTTCCACAGCAGTTGAAAATCAAACAACAGTTCACCAACTCTCCGTTGTATATCTATACCATTTTTAGATGATAGATAGAATAAAGCCGGTCCGAAGCATTATCGGACCGGCATGTTCGTATTTTGGAAAGCCTATTCGCCAAACCATTTCTGGATCAATTCATCATATTTACCAGAGCTCATAATGTTATCAAGGGCAGTATTAATATCGTTCAGTAATTCCTCGTCCTCTTTATTGACGGCAATTCCAAATTGCTCATCCTCAAAGGCGATTGAATCAACGGTCACGAGTCCTTCAAACTGCTTCAAGTAGCTGGCAGCGACCGGAGCATCAATAATAATGGCATCCACTCTGCCATTGGTGAGCTCCATAAAGGCTTCGTTAACCTTTTCGTACTGCTTCAGATTGGGATCATCGGCTGTCCCCTTAATTTCTTCAGCCTTGATAGCACCGGTAGTGCCCATTTGCACGGCGATAATCAGGTTGGCAAGATCCTCCATAGAGGTAACCCGGGTTTCGCCTTCACGCACGACTACTGCCTGTTTGGCATTGTAATACGGATTTGAAAATGATACTGACTGTTTGCGCTCTTCGGTAATTGTCATACCGGATACAACCATGTCGATCTGCTTGGCTTGCAGTGCGCCAATCAAGCCATCAAAAGGCTGATTGCGAATATCCAGTTCCAAGCCAAGTTCTTCAGCAATGGCATAAGCAAGGTCAGCGTCAAAACCAATCACTTCGTTGTTGTCATCGGTCATTTCGAACGGTGGAAATGATGCCTCGGTGCCCATGATAAGAGTGGTTCTCTCCTCTTTTTTGCATCCAGAGATACCCAGAGCCAGGGCAATGACCAGAACAAAAGCGGAGAAAATCGATAGTTTCTTAATCATATTTCATCCCCCTTTAGTTGATCGGTCTTTAGGAGATAATTCCCCAGCCAGTGATAATTTCCTGCAAGCAAAATATTTGAAAGTCGAAAATACCTCTAAGATACCTTTTCTGGCAAAAAAAGCGCTCTCTTCCGAGAGCGCCCGTAGCCAGTTATGGCAATGTTTAATAGCAAACTAGAAACCTGGCCTGATAGGTCTGGATGCCGATAAGTCTGGACGCATAATATGCTTATGCGCTTAGAACCGTAATACCCCGCTAAATGAATAGGCGAATTGATCACTGGAATACAGATTGCTTGTTCCATCGCTCCAGGGAGACATTTCATATTTCTGATTGACAGACACTGAGAGGCCTAGTGTATCAAAAAGAAGGTAACCCAGTTCTGCACCCAGATCCACTGCTACTCCGCAAAAAGTCTCGGAACCATGATGCGTGGCGGAAACCACCTGCAGGCCGGGCCCTACCAACGCATGAGCGTTCAGCATCCATGTACCCAGTAACATGTCGACTTCTTTGCTAACAACCGGCCCCAAAAGCAAGTTGCCGGAATAGAGGTTAAAGGAAGCCGCATCGACGCCCGAGAGTGAGTGAAAATCCGCCTCAATTGCGACTCCCAACGGACCAATAATTTTGTGCTGGAATCCGGCACCTACATCGAACAAGTCCACATCGGCTTCGGTGGCAACATCATCCCAACTCCAGGTGTTTATCTCCGCCACCGCAATGTGGCCATACCAGGTCACTTTACCCCTATCAACTGATGTGCTCCAAATCCAGCCTTCATAATTGCAGTCAAGATTTAAGTCCCAGCCCCAATCAGGAATGGCAAAATGATAATCGCTAAAAAGCGACCATGACCCCATCTGATTGGTGCTGCTCGCCAACGTCGGGGAAGCCATAAGGCAGACCATCAGCAAGCCTATAAATAAACCCACCCATGTTAATTTGCGTTTCATTAAAGTAACCTCGCTTTCGAAATCTGTTTCTCAGACCGGTTGTGCCGTCCGCCCTGAATCTCTTTACTCTGATTCTACCTTATGGTTATGACAACAGGATTAATGAATTTCCCCAAATTGTTACAGTTTTTTTAACAATTATAGCGCACAAAGATCGGATGCACCAGACGCACCAGAATGTACCAAATGTCTCAAAGATACCATAGTGCATTAGCGGCACCAAATGCTCCACGGTGCGCCTTAGTGCACTTGCGTTACCAAAGTGCCAAAACACCAGATATAAAAGACCATATAAAAAAACCGGACACAAAAGTGCCCGGCAATGCTACGGATCCTCATATTTTGCATGAAACAATCAAGAATCAGGGCCTGGCCTTGACTTTGGCCTTCGCCTTGGTCGTGACCTTGGGACCGCGCTTCGCTTTTAAGGCCTTGATAAACAAGATCAGCGCCAGAACAAATATTATGAGATTGGCAATCCACCACGGTCCGTAACTAAAGGCCATTTCCTTGATATAAAACTTGAACTGATCCGTATCAAAGTGTGCTGCATTATAATACTGAATCACCTGCGCAGCCTTGGCGACAATTGTCCGCGTATACCAGGCGCTAAGAGCCAGTGAAATGACTCCCTGCGATGCCAGAGCCCATAGTGGTGCCGTTCTGAAGCAGAAAATACCCAAAACCAGATAACATATCCCTACAAGCACAATCAAAACGGCTTCCAGATCATGACCTCCGGTCCAGTAGAATTCCCGTGCTGCCAGCAAAGTCAGGCAAAAGATTACAATATCGAGAATCCATATAATCCAGACCGACGCCGGCTTTTTTGCCTGCGCTGCCTGCTTGTCTGTCCCTATCACTTGCTGTTCCTGCAGTTCCGCCAAAGAAAACCCTCCCACTCTTGGCCTGTCCGATACCCGGACCTGGCATCACATTTCACCACATTACAGCTCGTCGCCTACATTACACTCCCAGCTTTGCTTTCAACGCTGCCAACTCGGCAGTTAACTTCCGGCTATATGTCGGACACGTTTTGGCCAGCCAGTATTCGTCAATTGCCTTTTGCTTCTGATTCTGTGCCAGGTATATTACAGCCAGGTGATAGTGCGCCCAGCCTTCCTTCGAATCGATCGAGATCGCCTTCTGCAAAGTCTCGATAGCGGCAGCTACCTGACCGTTCTTATACTGCACCCATCCCAGGCTATCCAGAATGCTGGAGTTTTTCGGCGCTAGCGCGGCAGCCTGGGTACATAGATCGAGAGCTTCTTTTAAGTGCTCATTTCTTTCCGCATAAATGTAACCCAGATTGGCTAAGGCATCTGCATTTTTGGGAGCTAACTCAACCGCCTTGCGTGCAGCTAATAAAGCGTCATCCATTTTGTTGAGCTCGTAATAAACCGAGCTTAGCAGGACGTAGCCATCGGTATTCTTGGGGTGCGTTTCCACACCTTTCTTCAGAATGACGGCCGCTTCTTCATATCTATTGCTCATGGAGTAGATCGAACCGAGCATATTGTAGACCGGTATAACACTCGGATCCAGTTCAATAACCTTCTGATAAGCCGCTATGGCCTCCTCGGTCTTATTCAGTGTCATGTTAAATCCACCGGCAAGCAACCACAGATTGACCGAATCCGGATTTACTTTAAGACCATCCTGAACTGCGGCTAAAGCTTCCGCTGGTTTGCCTGTCAATTGATAGGCATTGGCCAGCGTAGCATAGACATCGGGTCCGTTGTAATTGAGTTGAATAGCACGCTTAAACTTGACGATGGCTCGCTCGAAGTCCTTCATGTTCATATAGACAAACCCGGCCAGATAAGAATCCTCGCCTTTAGTCGGGTCGATTAACTGCGCGTGAATCAATGCCTCGAGCGCTGCATCCCATTTCTTCTGAATGATATAGGCAATACCAAGGTTATGGTATGCAACGTAATTTTCCGGATCAATGCTAATTACCTGGTTGTACAGCGCAATAGCTCCGTCAACATCGCCATTTTGCTGCTTTTCGGCCGCCTGCTTCAACAAGTCTTCAACACTAGTCTTTTCCTGTGCATGAATCAGGGTAGTTGTAAAAATCGCAACGCTGATGATGATCGTTAAAATAATAAACCCTTTTTTCAAAGGAAATTCTCCCCTTCCCGATTATCGGATCCAGACGGCACAAATTTATAAGAAGATTCGACAACAGTGTTATTTATCCTCCATCATTTTTATGCGTCCTCGTCTCCGACATAAATAGTACGGGCAAGCGTTTCATCGAATACCCAGTCTTTCCCGACCGCATCGCGACGGGCAGCGCTGAATCTCATCGCCTGCGCATCAAGTTTGTCTGCATGGTGCAGGATACAAGCCTCCAACAGCAACGGTTCTACCGGTGAACCCCACTCCAAAGTGCCATGGTGACTTAATAACAAGTGCAGTAGTTTTTTGGCAGCTGACTCTGGAAAGCCCAGCCCCTCACTGTCGCGCATGCAGGCGATTTCCTGTTCCACAATGCGAGCACCGATCACCAAATGCCCGAAAAACCTGCCATCGTCAGTCATGTCGAAACCCCGGCTCAAGCTATATGTTTCAATTTTGCCTATGTCATGCAACAACGCCCCGGTGATTAGCAAACTACGATCGGCTTCAGGATATACCTGACTCATTTGAACACACAAGGCAGCTACCCGGGCAGTATGTTCCATCAACCCGCCAATATAGGCATGATGCTTACGAGCTCCAGCCGGAATGTAACGGAAAAGCCGCTTTGTTTCCTCATTCCCGAAAATCCTCCGCAACAGTTCCCGATAGTGTTCAGTGGTCACAGAAGCCATCGCCGCCTCAATTTGTCGCCATAGCTCATCCCGATCATACGGAGTCACCGGCAAAAGTGCGATAACTTCTTCGGAATCGGCTCCGTAGATCCGATAGGTATTCTTACGGGCGGCATCCAGCTCAATTTGGAGGAATCCATTAAACTCCCGCACTTGTGCATTCTGAATTTCTATAACGCAACCCGGCGAGAACTGTTCCGGAAATTCCTGACCGGCGCCCCAAATTTTCAGGCTTATTTTTCCGCTATTGTCTCCGATAACCCCATTGATATAAGGCTTGCCGTTTTTGTCAGTTTTCAGGCGGCAATCCAATAGTAAGTATTTCCCAGACACAACGCCGTTCACTGGAAAATCCTTGATTGCCAGGTTTGTTGCCGGGGTTTCAGTCATTTACCACACCTCCGTATTATGGATCATCGTCAGACCTGACATGGCGGTTAAGCCAGATCAGGCAGAATTCTGGCCAGAGAAATCAGATCCATTGCGTTATGTTCCAAAACATTCCGGATCAAATCAGGGTTTTGGGTCTGGACAAAATCATGATAGATCTGAGGAATCAAATCGCCGGGAATATCAGAGCTGCGATCCATGCCCAGCAGGGCTTCGCCTACAGTATGCAGCCGACAGTTGGGCAGAGTACCCCGATACTTACGGCGCGTATGCGGCAGCAGGTCCAAATGAATATGATGCAGCCGGATATCCAGACGATGTGCCGCCGCCCTGGCATTCAGATATGGTACATCAAAACTGCGTCCATTATAGGTAACCATTACCGGCACAGTGGCCAGTTCCTGATAAGCCAGCTCAATGAGGGCCTTCTCTTCGCAATAGTGACGTGCGAAAAACTGCTTCAACACCAGATGATCATCTTCAGCAAATAGCATGCCAACCAGAAAAAGCGGCTGTGAATTATATAGGCTGGTCGTTTCAATGTCCATAAACACAAGGTGCTGCGGTTTGTAAAAAGAAAGTAAATCGGCATCCCGGACACCCCGGTTAAGTAAAGCCAAGATATTACGTTCGCGGATATCTTCCAGTGTCCGGGCGGCATCCGCGCCGAAGCGGGGATGATCAAGCAGCTGCTCCAAGCTGTTGCAACCTGCGGTACGCAATTTTGCCGATGTCTGCGGACCAATTCCGTACACCAGCTCTAAATCGCTTTCCAGCCAGTCCAAAGCAGCTGGCTGCCACAGCAAGGGCTCCTTAATTACCCGCTCAATAGCAAAGCAGGTCCCGGACGCGATTGTCCGTTCCTGCCCTTCAAAATCGCAGCAAAATGGTGATGGTGAGGATGATGGTGACTGCATCTCCATGGAGGTCATCATTACCAACGCCTCCGTTTATCCAGATAAGATCATAAACATATTATCACATCATATTAGCGTAGAATCGGTTATTTTATCACATCATTGACTTCTTTTCTGATCATTTGCTGTGCTTTACATCAACTCCGCTTAACTTCGCCTTGGCAACCAAATACCCTGCCGATTTTGGAGCGCCGATTTTGGAACGCTGATTTTACCTTAATGAAGGTATTATTTGATACTTTATGGAAGTATGCGGACAAATGGAAAAATACTGGCCGCGCTGGCTGCGCTAGCCGCGCATAGCCGATCTAACGCGCATAGCCGGTCTATTTGGGGGGGACTTATATAATGGCTGCCAAATCAGTGAAAATTTTCAGAGTGGATTCTTTCACAGGGAAGCCTTTTGGTGGAAACCCCGCTGGAGTGGTTCCGGACGCCGCCGGGCTTACCGAGCGCCAAATGAAGCTGATTGCCAGAGAAATCAACGCTTCCGAGACCGCCTTTGTGATGCCTTCTCCGGAAGCAGGCGTTGATTATCATGTGCGCTTCTTCACTCCGGAATGTGAAGTCCCGCTTTGTGGGCACGCCACTGTCGCCACTTATCATGTCCTGAGCAGCGAAGGCTATCTGCCAGCAGGCTGCCGCAAAGTCACACAGCTAACCGGCGCTGGAATATTGCCGATTGAACTACGACCCATCAAGACCGCTATAAACGACGGCAATGCGATCGATTCCTCCGACTATACGGAAATCTGGATGTCGCAAAACTTACCGGAGTTCAGACCCTTTAATGATGACCCTGCCCCGGTATTGGCAGCGCTAGGCCTGGACAATAGCTGTCTTGATCCAGAAAAACCAATCGAATTTGCCACCACCGGTCTGTGGGATTTGGTGTTGCCGCTGAAAAACCTGGATTGCATCCGCAAGATTAATCCCGACCATGCTGCCCTGGCGGCGCTGAACAAAGCGCAAGGCGTTGTCAGCACTCATATCTGGACTTTTGAAACTGTCGGATCTGCTGACGCGCAAACTAGTGCGACTGGTGTGACTGGTGCGATTGGTGCGCATCACGCTACCATTTCACACGCTGTTTCACGCCATACTGCCCATGTCCGCAACTTATCGGCAGCCGTTGGCATTCCTGAAGACCCGGTCACCGGAACGGCCAATGGCGCTTTTGGCTGTTATTTGATCAAAAACCGGCTGCTTCCTGTCAAAGAAGGATGCAACCGGTTCACAATTGAGCAAGGATATGAAATTGACCGACCCGGGCTAGTGCATGTAGAAATTGATTGCAATGACAATCAGACTATTACGCGCGTTCAGGTCGGCGGCCGCGCCGTAACTGTTTTCCAGGGCCAACTCAGGCTATACTGACAATCGCATGAACTAAACGCCGCACCGCTCTACTCCAGAGTAACGCGGCAACGCAGACGCATCATTGGAAAATCTTTGCCTGGCACCCGCGCAAAACGGGTGTCTTTTTCGTTCAGGGCGTTAAAAATATTGCCGCTGATAACCGCCTTAATTTTGCCACCCACACTGCCATCGCGCTGCACTTCCAGAGCCTGACCGGCCGTGAGCGAGAAATTGCCGGACGTAGCGTCCTGAGTATGCAGGCCCAACACCGAGCAAACCAGCAGGCTGGCAGCTCCACCTTGCATAATTTGCTTCTCTTCTTCCAGCGGACAATGCAGCACCAGACTGGAGGTACTCTGTGCCAGCGGGGTTGGGCGCTTCCCGAGCCGGTTGGCGTACTTGACATCCAGAACTGGTGAAACAAGCAGTCCCTTGTCTACCAGGGTCAAATCCGCCGCCGGTACCCCCTCGCGCGTACAATAGTATGAACCGGAATGCATCGGGCGCAGCGGCTCAATGCGCAGGCTCAAATCCTCACGCATAATCTGCCGGGTGCCAAAATCATCTGGCCGATAGGCCGATTGCCCGTTAGCGACATTCGACCCCAGCATATTGCCTAGTAAATAATGCCCGATTAAGCCTTCCACCACATCCGGCTCTAATACCACTTCCATTTCTCCGGATACCAGCCATCCCTGCGCTGCAGTTGACAATTGTCCGCAGCGGAGAGATACGCGATCAATCATTTTCTGAATGGTTCCAGGTTCGGGGAATGCGCAGCCACTATAGTAGTCTTCATAGAGGCTGTCAAGATCAAGCCCGGTGGAGTAATCTGTAGATGACCAAGCCAGATTATGTCCGGCTGATGAAAGCAACAGACTGCGGGAAACCGAAGCGTTCACTGCAGCATTAAGAAATTGCGCCTGGCCCTTGAGTGCCGAGTATTGTGCCAATGGTGCAAAAAACTCCGGTCCCGGGGATTGCACTGCCGCATTGACCTTTTCGGAATAAATTTCTACCGAGGGCAATGGTTCCGGCTTCAGGACGTCAACCTGGTCCGGATCAACAAACGCCGACCCTTTCCACACCCCTGCCAGATCATGATTGTCAAGACTGCCGGGATCAACGCGTGCAATCGTGCGCCGCCCGTCTTTCCAAACGATAAAAACCTCTCCGGCCAGTTGGTCGATATTACGGGGAGCGGAATATGGTCCGCCCAGATGGCTGGAATCAATGCCAACTTTGATCGCATTCGAATGTGTAAGGTTGAGGCGCCAGGAGGCAATCGAGCTTTCCCCTTCAATTACCCGCCGGAGCCGTTCTGCCAGTTCTGTCAAGGCCGTTTTATTACCGGTCATATTATTCACCCCTATTCTCCTCCGATAGTGATGGCTTCATTCGCTGCAATGACAATAAAGGAATTGGATCCGCCGCTGGATGGCACTCCTTGCCCGCGCTTACCGCAAGTACCCATAGCATCATGTTGTACCGGGCCAATTCCGGCCATGATCGATTTGAGCGCTGACAAAACCTTGCCGCTGAAAATCGCTGGCTGATGTAAAGTCGCTCCGTTATCATCCAGTTTATATATGCCAGTGCAGTTAAAGACAAAGTCTCCCTGAGACGGATTGACTTGTCCGCCCTTATAACCGGTCAGGAATAACACTGTTTCTCCCGGAGCACGCAGTCCATTCTTATCGAGTAACTGGCGCAATCCTTCCGGAGTCAGCAGCCCCGGATTCTGCTCAGGAATCGGCAGCGGATTATCAATTAACAGTCGAATGTTGCTCATTCTGGGACACGGAATATGCAGGTAGCTTTCAACCCGGTCAGCTCCCACCGGCTTAACACCGGCGTCTTTGGCGCTGAAAGCATCTGCCAGCGCAGCATGCAGCACACCATGATCAATAATAGGCACCTGTTCCCGGACTTCTCCGGTGGCGCTGATCGGCTGATAGGCGTAATCTCCTTCAAGCGGGCCATCAACAATCGAAACAAAGGGGGGCGCTACAGCCTCTCCGGCCTTAAAGCGGCCTTCATGGCCCAGAATAGATTCTTCCATATAATCAGTTTCCGCTGCATGTCCAAACGCCTCATGTGCCAGCCCCTTAGCCAGTGCGTAATCGATGACGATTTTATAATGACCGCCCTTGATTTTGGGCGCATCCAGCAGTGCAATGCATAGATCGCCTGTCTGATGCGTTCTGGCCTCCAACTCCGCTATGTACCCCGGATCCAACAGTAGTTCCAGTCCGCTTCCGGAAATGGCCGCCCGCCCGGTAGCTGTCTTTTTGCCCTCGGCAGCTGTGACCACATTATAGACGAAGGCCCGCGGAATCCTGAATGATACATCGCGCCCGTCAGAACGGATCACGCGCCAATCATCCTCGAAAAGGCCGAAAGAGGAACGAATCGACAGACGCTGGTCATAGCCGAACTTTACGTTCAGTTCTTTCAGAATCTGCTCCATACGGTCGATCGGGACGGCGTCAAAAGCAAATTGCTGCGCAGGAACGATCCGCTCGACACCTTGCGCGGAAAACATGCCGCGATAGGTTACTGCTTCTCCGCCCAGCTCTTCTGCAGCCCGGGCCAGTTTTTCAGCCAGGCGCACCTGCTCGACGGCACTCTCGGGAGAAATGACATTGGAAGAAGAAAACCCCATATGTCCTTTCTCAGTAAAAACCTGTACTGCGAAGCCGGAAAAAGATGTGCTTTGCACCTGTTCCAGTATACCGCGCGCTACAGTGATGTTAATGGCGCGGTGATTCTGGAAGCGGGCAATGGCAAAAACATTGCGGCTCCGAGCAGCATCGAGAATTGCCTGAACCGTAGAACCATATTCATCAGTACGTAATTGAGACATTTAACCACTCCCCTGCTTTATTCACTCCGCTGCAGAACTTGGGCGCGGAGGACGCGGACCAAGATATTGATAATACTGACACTCGATTTTGCCGTTATATAATTTGCGCCGTCGTTCGGCTTTCCGGCCAAAAATCCACTCAAACCGCGGATGGGAAGTCAAGACATAGAAAGACCATGTGTCCAGAGCCTGAAATCTTTGTTTCATGACCCGGTAAAGCTCCTCAGCCTCCTGCTGTTCGCCGAGCCGCTCACCATAAGGCGGATTGCAGATCACTACTCCGTATTTGCGGCTGCTTTTCATATCTGCCACATCCGCCTGCTGAAAATGAATTTTGCCTTCCAGCCCGGCCAGCCTGGCATGGTAGCGTGCCATACTCAGAACCTCCGGGTCTATATCTGTACCGATAATCTGCAGCAGAGGCTGTGGATCAGTAATCACCAGCGCCCGCGCTTCCTCACGAACCTTATTCCACAAAGACTTAGGCACGCGATGCCACTCTTCGGCGGCAAATTTGCGGTTTAAGCCTGGAGCTGTATTGGTAGCCAATAGTGCTGCCTCTATCGGAATAGTGCCAGAACCACAGAATGGATCCCACAAGGTTCTTTGCGCATTCCAGACACTAAGTTGGATCATGGCGGCCGCCAGCGTTTCCCTCAGCGGAGCGGTCGCCGTCAGGGGACGGTATCCACGTTTATGAAGCCCGGCGCCACTGGTATCAATGGTTAAGGTAGCCTCATCCTTCAGCAGACTGACCTCAACCCGGTATTTGGGACCATCCTCGGCAAACCATTGCCGGCGGTATTTCGATTTCATTTTCTCAACAATCGCCTTTTTGACAATGGCCTGGCAATCGGGAACGCTGAAAAGCGTGGAATGTACCGATTTGCCGGTAACGGGAAACTCGGCATTTTCCGGCAGCCAGGCGGTCCAGTCCAAAGCCTTGGTTCCCTCAAACAGTTCATCAAATGTTGTGGCATGGAAGCTGCCCACCCGCAGCAGTACCCGATCAGCGGAGCGCAAATGAACATTAGTAACCGCAATGGCTTTCTCATCGGCTTTAAAATGAACCCGTCCAGTATCGGTACGGGTATCAGTATATCCCAGCGCATGTAGCTCTCTGGCGACGACCGACTCTATTCCAAATGAGGCGGTGGCAATTAAGTCGATGTAAGACATCTGAATATCCACTCTCCGGTAATGTCATGTTATTGTTTGAAGCACGCCTGATCTCTATGCGCTGTTTGCGCGGCACACGCTGCGTGGCGCGGTATGCGTACAATATGCGCTATGTGCACCGGCGCGGCATGCGCTGCATGGCTCGGCATGCGCTGCGCTCAACCCTGCGGCACACGCTGCTCGGGTGCAGGACTAATGTTTCTTCCACAACCTTCATTTTTTTCCTCTATGTTTTATCTTGTTTTGCATTGTTCAGCGCACAGTATTTTTGCAGGCTGCGGTAAGGAATACTATCAACAGATGAGAGCCGCACGATTGGTTCCATTCAGAAGGAGGATACAGATGAGTAGTATTATCGCAGGAATCACCGATAAAGTCGTTGATTCTTTACTGCTGAAATTAATGAGGGATCCATACACCGAAAACCTTTTTGAGCTGGTTTCAACTACGATGAAGATTACGCCGCTGAACCTTATGGAAACCGTGTTGCGCTGCGAAGCAGGCAAAGCAATCGGTCGTCCGTTTGGCAGTACTCTGCACATGTCGCCCTGGGATGAACTCAAGTTCAACCCGGTTTATCTGCATAAGCTTCCTACCGCTGAAAAGGAAAAGATCAAGACCGATGTGACGCTCGGTCCTGCAGCCCGCAAACCATTACGCTTGAAAATCCCGATTGTCATTACCGGTATGTCCTATGGCGGAGCATTAAGCAAAAAGGCCAAAATTGCGCTGGCCAAAGCTTCTACAATGGCCGGTACAGCCACTAATACCGGTGAAGGTGCGCTGCTGGTGGAAGAGCGCGAAGAAGCGGCGCGTTACATCTACCAGTATCACCGTGGTATGTGGCCGCACGGCAATAAAGCAGAGTTTTACCGGCTGGCTGACATGATTGAAATACAGGTCGGTCAGGGTGCTCAGGCTGCGGCCGCCCAGGCGATGCCTGCCCATAATATCGATGAGGAGTTCCGGGAGATTTATGGTCTGGAGCGCGGCGAAGATATGGTGATCGCTTCACGCCTGAAGGATGTTGAATCCCCTGCCGAGCTGGAGAACCTCGTCCGCCGTCTTAAGGAAGAAACAGACGGAGTCCCGATCGCCTACAAGTTTGGCGCCAGTCATTATCTGGAAAAGGAAATGGATCATGCCATTGACGCGGGTGTTGATGTCATAGTCATCGATGGCGCAGAAGCAGGAACACACGCTGGTCAGCCCTTGCTGTCGGATGATTTTGGACTGCCTACCCTTTACGCCATCACGCGTGCGGCAGATCATCGCGCGCGGCGCGGTCTCGAAAACAAAGTCTCCCTAATTGCCTCCGGCGGACTGCTCACCCCGGGACATTTTCTAAAGGCCATGGCTCTTGGGGCAGACGCGGTATACATTGGTACAATTGCGATTATGGCACTGGTCTTCACCCAATTTGTCGAAACTGTGCCGCAAGAACCGCCTACCGAGTTGATCTTGTTCACCGGCAAAGCCAAGGAAGAGCTGGATGTTGACCTGGCGGCGCAGAGTCTGACGAACTTCCTAAACTCCTGTGTAGATGAAATGGTTTTGGGTGTACAAGCCCTTGGCAAAGGATCAATCTCGGAAGTATCGCGTGACGATCTGGTAGCACTCACCCGTGAAACGGCGGAAATCACCGGCGTAGAGCTGGGATACCGGCCGCATAGTTTAAGAACCAAAAAAGAACCCATGGTGGCAAGACAGTTAATTATTGAGGGAGCCAATGCCAACGTTAGCGAAGGCACCAGTAACGATACGCAGATTACCACCGAAGACGGCGGCGGTCAGCATTAGTAAATGACAATGCTAGCGATGTACTAGTGCTAGCGGTGTACTGCATTAAAAACGAAAGCGGTGCGCACAGGCGGGCCTACGAGGGCTTACGTGCGCCTGCCGCTTCCGTTTCCGTTTTCGCTTCCGTTTCCGTTCCATTTCTGTTATAAGCAATCTCCTGTGCCCTGTCTGGCTCAGGAAAAATCCCCTGATTCATAAAGCACAGCAACGCCTGCCGCCAGTCCTGCGGTCTCAGTGCGCATAATGCGCGGACCGAGTGAAACAGTGATTGCCCCATGACTGCGGGCCTTTTCAACTTCATCGACTGCGAGTCCGCCCTCAGGGCCGATGATTATCAAGACAGAAGCGAACTTCTTGGCCTGCAGCGTTTCCTTCAGTCCGGTCGTTTCTTCACCTTCCCAGGGAAGCAGCACCAGATCAAATTCTTTGAACCGGTCGCACAGCAGCTGCCAGGAATGTATGGGATGCACTTCGGGCAAGCGTGCCCGCCCAGCCTGCTCAGCGGCAGACTGCACAATTTTGCGCCAACGTTCACCCTTCTTCGCAGCCCGGTCTGCATCCAGCTTTATGATACTACGTTCACTAATCACCGGAATAAAGGCCGCATAGCCTATTTCGGTCCCTTTCTGGAGTACCAGCTCCATTTTATCGCCTTTGGGCAAGCATTGAGCAAGGGTAAGCATGACACGCGGCTCGGTCGGACGCAGATTGCTGCTCAAAATGAGGCCTTCGGCATGCCCGCTGTCAACAACCTCCAACTGAACGCGGTATTCGCGGTTTGCTCCATCCAGGACGGTAATGACATCTCCTGGCTTTAGGCGCAAAACATCGCGCAGATGGTGTACATCTGCGCCTGTAAGCTCAACTCTGTCCCCATTTATTTGGCTTTGCTCAACAAAGAATCTGGCCAAACTGATCAGCCTTTCTGTCAGCCTTTCGTGGCAAAAACTGTAATCCACTCGCCATCCTGATGAATTTCCCGGATTTTGAGGCCTGTTTCAGCAATGGCACGCAGGGTTTCATCGCGGCGCCCCTCAATAATCCCGGCTGCCAGGAAAAACCCGCCCGGTACCAGATGGCCGGGAACATCCGGTGCCAGCATAATGATGGCATCCGCAATAATATTCGCGATTACACCGCCGGCAGGTTCGCCGCCGACAGAAAGCAGATCGCCCTCTCGAATCGTGACTTTGTCGCTGACTTTATTGAAGGCTACATTTTCCCGGGCAATGCCAATCGCCACAGGATCAAGGTCAATCCCAATTATTTTCGCTGCTCCAAGTTTGGCCGCGGCAATCGCCAGAATACCAGAACCTGTGCCAACATCATAGATCACTTCATTGCCATGAATATGATCCTCCAAAACCTGCAAACAACGGCGGGTTGTCGGATGGGCGCCGGTGCCAAAAGCCATCCCGGGATCCAAATAGATATTTATGTTGTCGGTGCTTTCATCAGCCTGTTCCCAGGAAGGAACAACCATCAGTTTTTTCCCGACCTGCTGTGACTTAAAATGTTGCTTCCAAGCGCTGGCCCATTCAGCGTCTTCAACGGTGCGCAAAGTAATGGAACCTGGTCCGACCGTCAGAAATTGCCGGAAGACTTCCAGTTGGCTTTTGATGAAGTTTACCTTCTCGCCGACTAAGTCATTTTGCGGCAAGTATGCCTTCACGAAGGCAGTGGCTTTCATTTCGGCAGGGGCAGGCAAGGGGATTTCATAGAACTCCCCTGAACTGGTCTCATGATCATCTTCAATTACAGTACCATTGGCGCCAGCGTCCTGCAGCAGGTTTGCTACCGCATCAATGGCTTCGCGGTTGATTTCGACGGCAACTTCTACCCATTTCATGGCAACACCTCAACTCTATCGCACTATGGGGCTTGGCATGCTGAAAGGATCTTTCATTATCATAGGCTGCTCAAAAGCTCTCCTATAAACCCATCAAGGCTTTGAGGCGGGCTTTTTGAGATGATTAACTGAGTAAGCCTGCGCACAAAATACTCTTCAAACGCATTTAATCGGCCGGCTGCATCATTAGCAAGGTTTTTCCCACTTCAAATAGGATTGAAATTTCCTGTCGCATAGCGCGCACGTGGTTTGCCTGACTTCATTAAAAAACGGAAATCGATCTTCGCAAATGAAACTAGTAATTTTATCGATCAGTTTGGTTGGCTTTTCAATATCGAAAAATTCGTAGCCGCATTGCACCGTTTGACGCGTTTTTGCGATGGCTGCGCAATCTAGGCGTTGCGTTTAGCGCGCATTTTAAGCTGCATGCGCGCCACCAATCGCCAACTAATAGCCACCAATCTATTTCCCGAAAGCGTTCTTAACTTTGTTAAAGAAGCCACCTTCATCTGGCGGTTCTTCTCCAAATGTTTTGGCCAGTTCTTTCAAAATATTGCGTTGCTCGGCAGTCAGCTGTGTCGGAGTTGCAATCTGTATATGCACAAACAGATCGCCGCTTCCTCTGCCGCTTAGATGCTGTATTCCCTGCCCCCTAAGCTTGAGTACAGCGCCGCTCTGGGTACCTTCCGGTATATTCAGTTCTACCTGACCGCTTAAGGTGTCAACAGTCAACCTGGCACCAAGGGCAGCCTGTGTAAAGCTAATCGTCAGATCACGGTGCAGATCGTCGCCCTCACGCCTAAACACCTTGTGCGGGCGAATCTTGACTATCACAATCAAGTCGCCGGTGCTGCCACCATTAAGGCCGGCCTCTCCGGCTCCCGGAATACGCAATCCGCTGCCATGAGAAATTCCGGCAGGTACATTGACCTCAATCCGTTTGCGATTGCGCACCAGGCCGCGTCCATTACAATTCTGACAAGGTGTTTCAGCCACTTTCCCTTCGCCACCGCATTTTTCGCAAGTGCGGACATTGACAAACTGCCCGAAAAGGGTGCTTTGCGACATCTTCACCTGGCCGGTGCCGCCGCAATTGCTGCAGGTACGGATAGGCGTACCCGGTTTGGCGCCATTTCCGTGGCATACAGAACAGGTTTCGGTAAGCGGGACCTCCAAATGCTTTTTGACACCGACAGCCGCTTCCTCAAGACTGATATACATTTCCATGCGCACATCAGCGCCGCGCTGCGGTCCGGTGCGTCGGCGGCCGCCGCCCATGCCGCTGCCACCAAAAAACATATCAAATATATCGCCAAATCCTTCGAATCCGCCAAATCCTCCAAAACCGCCGGCGCCAGCTGTTCCGCCACCCATCCCCTGGGTGGGATCAACGCCAGCATGGCCAAAACGGTCATAGGCGGCTCTTTTTTGACTATCCGAAAGGACTTCGTAGGCCTCGTTTACTTCTTTAAATTTTTCTTCGGCCTTAGGGTCGTCTTTATTTACGTCCGGGTGCAGTTTGCGCGCCATCTGCCGATAAGCCTTTTTAATCTCCTCTTCGTTGGCGTCACGTGATACACCCAATACTTCGTAATAATCTCGTTTGGCCAAAATATGATACCCCGCTTTCTAATTCGCGGAATCCGATTTTTAAGACAAGAACTTTCAGAAGGGACTGTATGGAGACGGACAGTCTGGATTACTCCAGACCAGTCCGTCCCCTCAAACTAACTCATATAACCCTTATTATACTTATTTGGATTCGTCGTCATCGACTACGCGATAGTCGGCATTGCTGACATTTGGATCACCATGCGGCGCAGATCCTCCTCCGGATCCCGGCTGACTGGGGCCATAGCCCATATCGCCTGCCGCACCGGTACCGCTTTCTGATCCAGCCCCGCTACCAGCGGCCTGGCTGTAAATCGTGGCCGACAAATCGTGTAAAGCTTTCTCCAATGCGTCTTTTTTATCTTTGATCGCCTGCAGATCCGTACCGGCCAGTGCCGAACGCAGCTCTTCCTTAGCCTGGTTGATGGAATCCACTTTGGCTTTGTCAGCTTTATCGCCGAAATCTTTCAGCGCCTTATCTACACTATATATGAGAGAATCGGATTCAATGCGCAAGTCCGCTTCTTCACGGCGTTTTTTATCTTCTTCGGCATGTGCTTCCGCTTCCTGCCGCATGCGGTTGATCTGTTCCTCGGACAAGCCGCTGGAAGTCGTGATCGTTACCTTCTGCTCTTTACCCGTACCCAGATCCTTGGCTGACACATGCACAATGCCGTTGGCATCAATGTCAAAGGCGACCTCGATCTGCGGAATTCCACGCGGCGCAGGCGGGATTCCGTCCAAACGGAACTGGCCTAATGTGATATTGTCGGCAGCCATAGGCCGTTCACCCTGCAGAACGTGAATATCTACCGCAGTCTGATTATCGGCAGCCGTTGAAAAGATTTGCTTCTTAGAAGTAGGAATCGTTGTGTTGCGCTCGATTAGCCTGGTGAATACACCGCCCAGGGTCTCCAGTCCCAATGAAAGCGGAGTGACATCCAACAAGACGATATCTTTCACTTCACCGGCCAGTACGGCACCCTGAATGGCAGCGCCCAGAGCCACGACTTCATCCGGGTTGACACCGCGGTGCGGCTCTTTGCCCAAAATCCGTTTGACGGTCTCCTGGACGGCCGGCATACGAGTCGATCCGCCGACCAGAATCACTTTATCAATATCAGACGGTTTCAAGCCGGAGTCTTTCAGCGCATTCATAACCGGCTGGATGGTCTTCTCAAGCAGATCGCGGGTCAGTTCCTCGAACTTCGCTCTGGTGATGCTGGTCTCCAGATGCAAAGGCGCGCCGTCTTTCATCGTCAGGAATGGTAAACTGATCGTCGACGAAGTCAAAGTCGAGAGCTCAATCTTAGCTTTTTCAGCAGCCTCACGCAATCTCTGCATGGCAGTCAGGTCATTGCTAAGATCGATGCCGTTCTCCGACCGGAACTGATCTAACAGATAATTGACGATGCGTTGATCCCAGTCATCGCCGCCCAGACGGTTATTACCGCTGGTAGCGCGCACTTCAAAAACGCCATCACCCAGTTCCAGGATTGAAACGTCGAATGTTCCGCCACCGAGGTCAAAGACGAGGATCTTATGATCATGCCCTTTATCAAGGCCGTAAGCCAGCGCTGCCGCTGTCGGCTCATTGATAATGCGCAGAACTTCCAAACCGGCAATTCTGCCTGCATCTTTGGTGGCTTGCCGTTGGGCGTCGCTGAAATAGGCCGGCACAGTTACGACAGCCTTTTCAACCTTTTCTCCCAAATAAGCTTCGGCATCCGCCCGCAGTTTTTGCAGGATCATGGCCGATATCTCAGGAGGCGTATAATCACGGTTGTCAATTCTTACTTTATGATCAGTACCCATGTAGCGTTTGATCGAGACAACTGTACGGGCCGGGTTTGCCACAGCCTGACGTTTGGCGATCTGTCCGACTGAACGTTCGCCGTTTTTACTGAATCCCACGACCGAAGGGGTCAGATTTCCACCTTCAGTACTGGGAATTATCTTCGCTTCGCCGCCTTCCATAACAGCCACTACTGAGTTAGTTGTTCCCAAGTCAATACCAATAACCTTACTCATTTACATCAGCCTCCATTACCATTCGGTTCACCGTAGAATCACAAGAATCACTCTTCAGCAGGTTGATCGCCCGGTCCAACCTGAACCATGCTGGGCCTTAGCAACTGGCCTTTGAAAAGGTAACCTCTGCGGAACACCTGTTTCACAACAGGATGCTCGCTTTCTCCGTCGACTAAGGACACAGCCTCATGGATCGTTGGATCAAATGGCTTGCCAACCGGATTATCCTGTTCTAGGCCTGCCTGTTGCAATACTTCGCTTAGCTGACGATAGATCATCTCAACACCAGTCTTGAATGCCTCGTATGAATCACCGCCAACCTCCAGCGATCTCTCAAAATTATCTAATACTGGCAATAAAGTGCCCATAAAATCATGCAGTGCTGCCTTGCCAGCGACTGCCAGATCATTTCTGGTTCTGCGCTTATAATTCTCAAAGTCGGCCATCAGCCTCAGGTACTGCTGTTGCGTTTGCTCCAACTCCTGCTGCATCTTTTCAATTTCTTCCGGAATTACCTCTGCGGTTACTCCGGTCACTGTCTCTTTCACAGCATCGTCCGCTTCCTTGACGGACAGATCAATCTGTTTACCTGTTTCCCCGCAGCTGCAGGTTTTGCCACAATCACATTGCTGTGCGTGGCACTCCTTTTCTGCTCGATCGGTCAACTCCATCCCTCCAGGCTATATGGTTCCAGGCGTTAATCCCTGTTGAACATCATGAGCATTTCATTGAGGCAGGCGGCTACATATTCTACCGCTGATACTACCCGGTTGTATTCCATACGGGTGGGGCCAAGTACCCCAATGATACCCAATGGCCGGCCACCAACTTCATAAGTGGCAGTTACTACGCTGCAGTCCGTCATTTCCGGCAGATGGTTCTCCTCACCGATAATGACCTGCACGCCGCTTTGATTAGTCAGGCGGGACAAATACTTCGACAGATGCGACCCTTCCGACAAAAGCGACAGTAACGGTTTAAGCTTGTCAACTTCCTTGAACTCCGGTTGCTCAATAATATTAATAGTGCCGTTAACCCGCATAGTCTCTTCACTCTTGGAGCGCAAGCTATTCGTGATCAGCCGCAAAATGTCTTCCAGAATATGATCATTGGCAATTGCTTCTGACCGAATTCTCTTTAAGAATGCTGGCCTAATTTCCGAAAAAGTACGTCCCTTCAAAGCACGGTTCAGAATATTGGAAACGCTCTCGATATCAGATTCCGGTATCGGCGAATCTAACTGCATAATGCTGTGTTCCACGCTTCCAGAACTGGTGACGACCAATACCATAATGGCGGTTGCATCGATCGGTACCAGCTGAACATGCCGAAAGATGACATTATCGATTTCCGGAGCGAGCACCATAGCCGGATAATGCGTGAGCTGCGAAAGCACGCGGGAAGTCCGCACCAACAACTCGTCAATTCCGCGCCGCCGGTCTTCAAACTCCTGCCGGACCACGGATTCCTCCTCGGGAGTCAGGGCACGCTGCTCCATAAGCGCGTCAACATAGTAGCGATACCCGAGTACAGATGGGATCCGCCCTGCGGAAGTATGTGGCTGCTGCAGAAAACCGCTTTCTTCAAGATCGGCCATTTCATTGCGAATAGTGGCAGGACTCAACCCCAGATTATATTTTCGGGCGATGGTACGGGATCCAACCGGCTCAGCACTCGAAATATATTCATCTGTTGTGGCACGCAGGATCTTCTCTTTGCGCTCATCCATACGCTTGAAGGACATCATCGCCCCTCCTTTTTTGTTAGCACTCACTTCGAAAGAGTGCTAAGAATCTAAGTAAAAAATAACACGCTATGGCCTGTTTGTCAAGAGTACCCAGTTGTTTGCCAATCCGGAAGAATCTGCGCCAGAATGTAGTTTGAGACCTGCCAGGCCTGCGGAGTCATCCTGATTGCGCCGTCTTCTCTGATTAATAATCCCTCACGCAGAAAGTTTTCCACGTTCGGCAGCATCAAATTCAGTTCTCTTCCGAAGCGCTCGTAAAACTCCCTTTCATTGACGCCCCGGGATGTCCGGAAGGCCAGCATGAGATATTCGCCCAACTGTTCCTGCCCATAAATATGCTCCCGCTCAATTACAGCCGATTCTCCTTTAGCCATGCGCTGTAAATAATCTAATAAAGAACTCGTATTGGCAGTCCGTATGCCTTCTACAAAAGAATGTGCTGCACACCCCAAACCAATATAGGGCTGATAGCGCCAGTATTTTAGGTTGTGACGGCATTCCCGGCCTGGCAAGGCAAAATTGGATATTTCATAATGATAATAGCCAGCCTTCGTGGCCACCGCATCCGCTGCCAGGTACATCTCGGCGGTCACATCCTCGTCCGGTTCACGAAGCAATCCCTGCGCCACATCTTGCTGCAAAGGAGTTCCTTCTTCTACCTGCAATCCGTACAGGGACAAATGCTCCGGCCTAAGCGAAATTGCTTTTTGCAGATCAGCCAGCCAAATGGCAGCAGTCTGGTATGGAACGCCATAAATCAGGTCCAGGTTAATATTATCAAACCCCGCCGCCCGCAAATTATCATAAGTACGCAGTACATCATCACTATTATGAATACGACCGAGCACCTGCAAAAGTTTCTCATTAAATGACTGCACTCCCAGACTGAAGCGGTTAACCCCGGATCTCTTTAGCAGAACGGGCTCCTGCTGTTCAACTGTTGCCGGGTTACCTTCGACCGTGATTTCTGCCTGTGGTGCGATCCGAAAATGCCGTGCCAATGACCCCAATATTTCATCTACTATGGCTGCGCCAGCCAGCGTGGGAGTACCTCCCCCAAAGAAGACTGTGTCAACGACATAGTCTGAGAATACATTAGCCCTTAATTCGATTTCCTTAATGAGCGCCGCCGCATAAGACGGAATTAAACCTTCTTTGCTGGCAAAGGAGGCAAAATCGCAGTAGCGACATTTAGAGCGGCAAAAAGGAATGTGCAGGTATACGCCTAGCGACTGCATCGCGAAACCCTCTTTCTACTAGCCCTTCTACTACCGAAAAACCTTTGGCCAAAAAGTGCAAAAAGGCGCCGGCCTAAGCAATGGCCGGCGCACGTGTTATTTGCTTCTCAATCGGGGATCTTCAATACCGCCAGGAAGGCTTCCTGCGGAACGTCCACGTTGCCAACCTGCTTCATGCGTTTTTTGCCCTCTTTTTGCTTCTCCAGCAGTTTCTTTTTGCGGCTGATGTCGCCTCCATAGCACTTCGCCAAGACATCTTTGCGCAAAGCCTTGATGGTTTCACGGGCAATAATCTTGCCGCCAACACATGCCTGAATAGGTATCTCGAACATTTGACGCGGAATGGCCTCTTTCAGGATTTCGCAAATCTGGCGGCCTCTGTTATATGCTTTGTCGCGATGCACAACAACTGAGAGCGCGTCCACGGCTTTGGTGTTCAGGAGAATATCCATCTTGACCAGATCCGACCGGCGATGATCCTTGTACTCATAATCAAAGGATGCATGACCTTTGGTACGGGATTTGAGTTTATCGAAATAGTCGAGCAGGATTTCAGAAAGCGGCAAATCAAAAATCAACTCCACGCGCGTAGGCGTGAGATACTTCATATCAATAAACTCGGCCCGCTTTTCCTTGGACAGCTCCATGACCGAACCGACATACTCATTGGGAACAATCACGGTCCCCCTGACATAGGGCTCTTCGATATAATCGATCTTGCCGGGGTTCGGCATGTCAGCCGGATTGCTGATTTTAACCTTCTCGCCATCAGTTAGGTAGACATGAAACACAACCGACGGCGTGGTGGCAATCAGATTCAGGTTGTATTCTCTTTCCAGACGCTCCTGCACAATCTCAAGATGCAGCAAACCCAAGAAACCCAAACGGAAACCAAATCCCAGTGCCACGGAGGTTTCAGGCTCAAACACCAGGGAAGCGTCATTCAGCTTCAGTTTTTCCAAGGCATCCCGCAGGTCGCCATAGTCTTCGTTTTCGACTGGATATAGACCGCAAAATACCATCGGAAGTGCGGGCCGATATCCTGGAAGCGGTTTGTCAGCCGGGCGATCAGCTTCTGTAATGGTATCGCCGACCTTGGTCTCGCTGACCTCCTTAATGCTGGCCATTACATATCCGACTTCTCCGGCACTCAACTCATCCACCGGTACGGCTCTGGGGCGGAAAGTACCCACTTCAACGACTTCATATTCATTCTGACCCGCCATCATGCGGATTTTCATGTCTTGCCGGATCGTGCCTTCCATCACGCGCACATAGGCAATCGCTCCACGATATGAATCATAGAGTGAGTCGAAAATGAGCGCTCGCAAAGGCTTGTCCGGTGAACCTTTCGGCGCTGGCACGCGCGCAACAATAGCTTCCAGGATATCTTCCGTTCCCAGTCCGGTTTTGGCGCTGGCCAACACGGCGCTTTCCGGCGGTAAACCTAAAATATCGTAAATCTCTTTTTTAACGCGCTCTGGATCGGCAGAAGGCAGATCCATTTTATTGATAACCGGGATAATCTCCAGATCATGTTCGAGGGCCAGATAAAAGTTGGCAATGGTTTGAGCTTCCACACCCTGCGTGGCGTCAACAACCAGCAACGCTCCGTCACAGGCCGCCAAAGCGCGGGAGACTTCGTAGGTAAAGTCGACATGACCGGGAGTATCAATCAGATGCAAATGATAGACTTCACCATCTTTAGCCTTATATTCCAATCTAACCGCCTGGGCTTTGATGGTAATACCGCGTTCGCGTTCAAGATCCATACTGTCCAGAACCTGTTGGACCATCTCTCTGGAAGAGACCGTTCCGGTGTACTCAAGCAGCCGGTCAGCCAGCGTGGACTTCCCGTGATCAATATGGGCAATAATGCAGAAATTGCGAATATGAGACTGCTTCACCGTGGTACCTCCATTACAACGCCAATTATTATGGCATCCGACAATTTAGACCATTTATTATTATAGCATTCCCACTGCGCCTACGACAAGATATGCGCAAAAGACCGAGCACATCCACAAAAAACAAAGGCTGCCCGATTATTAACCGGAACAGCCTCTATGTCAAGCGCTTTGGTTAATGGTAGTCTATCTGTCGCATACCATTACTACTACTGGCCTACCTGCGCGATATTGCTATCAACGTCAATCGCTTGTGGCGGAGGGAAGAACGTGTTAGCCGTGATACTAAAAGAAATACTCCATGATGCAAGTGTGGAACCAACATTAACATTAACTGTACCGCCTGTGATTGTAGCGGCAATATCACAAGCCATCCCGGCCACTGTTCCCGGAACGGACAAACCGTTGGCATAAGGCACTGTAAATGTATCTGTTACCGTGCCACCGGATTGGTATGATATTGCCAACTCAAACGTCAAACTAAAGACAACCTGATCTGTCAGCGTGGCACACTGCAAATTCTTAACCGTAGCTGTCGCGCCGATGGCCGGGGCAGCAGTCGGCACTGCCGATAACGTGGTATTAAAGGTTGCGGTAAAATTACCTGTTGCAAGAGGCGTCCTAATCACCCCCAGAATTCGATATCAAAATGGCCTGCTGTCGCTGTCTGCGTGAGTGCCTACCATGCTTATTGCTTAAGTCAGCGTGAAATTGGTAAATGTGTTGCTGTCGACGTCTTGCGCCGCTGGCGGCGGAAATTCAGTGGAGGCCGTAATCGTAAACGTAATGTTATTAGTCACTGTCGACGGTGGAGTCAGAGCCACGCTCAACGCCGTGATCACTGCCGCTATTTCGCAGCGCATTCCGGCCACAGTACCCGGCAGCGTAAGGACATTCGCATATGGGATAGCAAAGGCTTCAGTTATGATTGCGCCATCGCTGGCCCTCATATAGGTAATGCGCTCCTGGAAAGTCAGACTAAAGACTACTGCGTTTTCAATAGCAGCACACTGCAAGTTGGCAACAACCATGTTCTTGCTGACAATAGCGGTAGCTGCTGCAGAGAGCGTTACATTCACGGAAGCTAAAAAATTACCGCTTAGTACTGGCGTAATAATCACCTCCCCACAATGGGATCGGTTCAATATACGCCCGAAAATACTAAAGCGGCATAGTCTAAAGTCATTTTATAGATCTGTCCGGATTATTGCTTTCTTATTGCTTTGGATTTTCTCTGACTTTTTGAGCATACAGCTCAATGGCTGGCAAAGGTCCGAAGTTCTTCTCGTACATTTGCACATGATTCTGGAGAATAGAGGCCAGCAATTTGGCATGTTGGGGACTCATGAACACTGTTACAAGCGGATCAAAATCTCCCTTTTGAGCCTGTTCCCGATCCCGATTGCCAAAATGCAGAATAAAGTCGAACAAGTTACTTTCGACTTCTATAATATTGGAATAAACGCGCTGTTCTTCTCTCATAATCTCTCACCACTCCTTTTTCCGGCTACCGTTAGGCCGGTGACTCATTTTCGGTAGCCGGCATTCCCTTTTCGCTTTCCATTGGAGCGAAGCAGACTATCGCAAGGGCAATGCAGACTATCGCACTCTTTCCAACAGCAAATTATCAGCTGAATCAGTAATTCTGTCTGCCAGAAGGAGGTAGCCGCCATCCTGCGTTGCCAAGAGAACACGCGGCAAAGCTTTAGGATACGCAAAAGCCTGCTCTAACTGATAATACTTTTGTAAAGGCCTGACTAGTGACGGCCATTTCCCGCTCAAAGCCATCCAGCCGCCCCATGCTACCGCCAATACCGCCAATACCGCCAATACAATCATGATGATAATAATTGTGCCTTTACGTGTTGCTGCCATATAATTCCCCTCCGTTTTTAATCTCGCTTGCCTGCCTGGAAATCATGATTCCGGACCAACCTTAGTCTTTCGGACTGCTGTCTGCTGCTGTAAAATGGTTGTAATTGGCTGGTTACAGGAGGAATGTATTTGAAACTATTCGGTATCGCAGAAGAATTAGTTCGTCTGGGTTTGGCAGAAATCGATACTTTTTATGGCGAGATGAGTGAACTATATGATACTACTATTAATGAAACTGATGATATTCCCTTTTATTTGTCTTTGGCGCAAAAATGCTGCGGCACTGACGCTCACCCCGCGGCCGGTCGCATTCTGGACATCGGCTGCGGAACCGGACGGATCTTGATGCAGCTGCTGCGTAATGGCTATCAGGTTGATGGCCTTGATATTTCCGCACAGATGCTGTCCCTGACAAAAGCGAAGCTGCAGGCTGCTAACCTGAATACCGCCCTGTACCAGTGTGATATGCGCCAACTGGACAGTCTGGGGCTCACAATCAAATACAATCTTGTGATCATTCCCTATGCCACCATGATTTATATGCTCAGCGACAGCGACCGCCTGGCTGTTTTCCGGGGAGTGCGCAATCTGCTCGCACGCGGCGGCGTGCTGGCGTTTGATTTCGATGCCGGACAGAATGAGGTCGGCATCAGTAAGCCATGGATTAGCCTTCAGACAGTCGACCGGGAACAAGGCCGATCGATTTTACGCATCGCTCAGATGCATGGCATCAGCCCCGATCTCCGCTACGTAGCGCAGATCACCTGGCTTAATACCAAAAGTCAAGGCAAGATTGTCGTGTCATTTGAAGAAGAGGCTTCTGTTTCCGCTGCGCATATGCAGGAATTGCTCGCACAGGCCGGTTTCTCAGTCACTGAAATGGCTGGAGATTATCATGGCCAGCCATACAGCGGCGGTGAGTTATGTCTGATCACAGCCCGCGCTGATCACTAACCTTTTTTCGCCTGGCCGGGGCGCACCAACAACGGGTTTCTTGCGCCCTGGCTTCCCGGCACCCCCATTGCCCCGGAGCCCTAACGCCTCAGCGCAAACGGCGGACAGCTTGCTCCAGCCGCTGCAGCGCTTCATGCAGCAATGCACGCGGGCAAGCAACATTGATGCGCTGATGTCCTTCGCCGCCTGGCCCGAACGTAATGCCATCGTTCAAACCGAGCTTTACCTTATAACGCATCCAGTCGCGCAGACGGCTATCATCCATACCCAGTCTTGTGAAATCAAGCCACATTAAATAGGTTCCTTCCGGTTTGACCGCTTTCACTTCCGGAATATGTTGCGCCAGATAATCCAATGTAAATTGCACGTTATCCTCAAGATAAACCAATAGCTGCTCCAGCCACTCATCGCCTTCGCGAAAAGCCGCCTCCAAAGCAGTCAGGCCGAGGGTGTTTACGCCGCCCATAAACCCGGAAGCAGCCAGTTGATATTGCTGGCGCAGTTTTTCGTTGGGAATAATCGCTACCGAAGCGGCCAAGCCTGCCAAATTGAATGTCTTGCTCGGTGCAATGAAGACAACCGAGTTCTGCGCAAATTCCTCCGATATGCTGGCGAATGGAACATGCTGCGCGCCCCTAAAGACAAGCTCACCATGAATTTCGTCAGAGATGACAATCGCACCGTGGCTAATGGCAATCTGACCAGCACGCATCAGTTCTTCTCTGCTCCAGACCCGGCCTACGGGATTATGTGGACTGCACAGGATATAGAGGCTAGTACGGGACGGATTGCCATTCTGAGGCTCAAATGCCTGCTGAAAACTGTCGTAATCCATTTCATAGCGGCTGCCATTCAGACGTAACTGACTGTTCACAATCTGACAGCCGTTATTGACTGTCGCGTCCATGAACGGATGGTATACCGGACTTTGAATCACCACATGGTCGCCTACTTTGGTATAGGCTTTGACAGCGAAAGACAATCCCGAAACTATACCAGGAGTAAAGATCAGCCACTCCGGCTTTACTTCCCAGCCATACTTGCTTTTCATCCGATCAATGACCGCTTGACGCACACCGGCACCCGCAACGGTATAACCGAACACTCCATGATCAATACGCTGATGCAGCGCTTTTAGAATCGGCTCGGCCGCCGCAAAATCCATATCAGCAACCCACATCGGCAACAGATCGGCAGTGCCGAAGATTGACCCGACCTCGTCCCACTTTATGGAATCAGTATGATATCGATTACGTTGCTGGTCAAAGTTATATTTCACGTCTGCTGCTTCCTTTCAGCCTCTCCTGTTCTGAAATAGGATGTCCATTGCTATCCACAGAACGGCAGGCCCCATTAATAATTCTCGTTGCCATCAGACCCTTGGCCTCCGGGTTACCTACCAGATGCGGCGCATCCAGAATGCCGGTCTGAACTGTCCGGGCCAAAACCGCCGGGTCAGCCAGCGGATCAGCACTGTCGTCCTGACCTGATGCCCGAATTGCATCCAAAATAACTTGAGCTTCCTGCACCAGTTCTTTGCGCCGCGCCTGTACTGCAGGATCCAGAGTATAGTCTGGCATGCCGACCCGTACATTTTTGAGCACACCCTGTACTATTCCGCAACTTTCAATGATATCCTCCGGAGTAGCTGCATGATTAGCCTCACAAAAGGCAACCACATGAATGATATCCGGCTTGAGTGCCAGACTGAGCATTGTTGAGGCTGCCAACTGCCCTTTGGCCAGGTCAGCCTTTGGTGAAAAACTGGCCAAACCGGCGCGACACTCGGTAATCACACGGAAAGACGGCCCCGTCAAAGTTCTGATCAAGTCCATCTTGGCCAGCATTTTGGCCAGATCCATGGCTGGCGTAAGGGCTGGCGGTGTATTCCACATCAACTGCGCTACATAAGTAGTCACCCCCAATGCCTTGGCGTTGTATGCCGAAAGATATGCATCCGCCACTGCGACCGCGTCCGAAGCATCCCGCAGGCTCCAGTGATGTGGATCGTTGATTTCCACTGGAATATTGCGTTCGGCGTGCCACTTGATAGCCTGATGGTTTTCACGAATTGCATCAACAAGGCTTCGATTCGAGCGACCATCTAATTTACTATACCAGAACAACGGAATGGCAGCCCAGGCGTTCCTGATGGTGTCTTGCACCAGTTGCGCCCACCGGATCAAGTCACGGGTACCGGCATAAATCCGCAAAAGCGGATAATTGCCGCAGCGGGTCGCCTGATAGAGTGCCTCCAAATCCTCTGCTTTACGTAAAGGTACCCCGCCGGCACCATCTTGCCGGGGATCCATCTCTTCAGGCCGGAAAAAACTAAACTGCGTATTTTGATCCGGACCGATAGACAACACATCCAGCACCCCAGACTCTGCAATCCGGGCGGCTCCACGAATAGTCTCCTCCAAAGACGGCAGGCCGAAATGATGCCGCAAAATTGGGTAAGGCGACCGGGCGGCAATCCTTTCAATTAAGGTACCGGGATGCTTTATTGTTTCTGCATCTGCCGGTACACCGCGCAAATATGCCACGACATCCTGCACACTCTCCTCGCCGGAAAAGGCAGCTTCAAAAAGCCCGCTCTTGAGCGCCAAATCAACAACCGGCGGTGTACCCCCGAAAACGACTTTTAAGTGTTCCAACCCATTGACCTTTAGAGCCTGACGCAATTCCTCGAACAGTTCGGCGGCCGTGACTGGTGAAAGACGATAGCTTACTGCCAGTAAATCCGGTGCATATTCACGGACCGCCCCGATTAGTTCATCAATGGAAACAGCCGCACCCAAAAACTCTGTTTCATGACCGCATTCCCGCGCCAATCCCAAAAAATTCAGTATCCCGGCAACATGAACACATTGACCGATGGCTGCCCCCAAGATCCTCTTGCCCATCTCAGATCTCTCCCTCCAGGGCCAGTCGCCGGATTTCTTTGACTGTTAGTCCCTCGAGTCCCATTCTTTGAGCAGTGCGCCCGACCGCCCAGTAATCTGTATCATTAAGTAAAGAAGCCAGATGAATCATGGCGTCCATCGTCGTAGTCTCTACACCCAGCACATCGCCGATCGAAGCAATGGGCACCAGGCTCATCGGGACATCCTCCCAGATATAACGATGATCGACAAAAGCCGGTGCTCCAATGCCAGCATATCCCGGGTTATTCTGAATGGCTTCATAGAGCGTCTTTCCAGCCGCATCATAAGCCACATAGAGCCACTCCCGGGCCGGCATGGCCCGGATGCCGAGCGCGGCGGCAACTGCAACACGTTCAGCGTCCAGAGATTCCAAAATTCTCGCCAGCGATGGAGTGATACCATCCATATAGAACTGGAACTCGCCCCTGGTGGATTCAATGCGGCCAGCATTCAATACTGTCAAGGCCGGGTGAAAAATAGCCCCAATATTGTCCAGACTGGTCTTAAGCACATTATCTCCCGGAACAAACTGCGGATAGACCTTTCTGAGCACCTGCAGTACTTCCACGGTACGCTGTCCAGGAAGCGCCGCCACAGGAATGGTATTCTTGATTCCAAAAATCTTCACCTGTGCTGGATTCATAGCCCGGGACGCATAAATCAGAGTCTGAGCTTCGGCGACAATGACATCTGCCTTAACCTGACATTGTTTGAGAATATTCCTAAACTCAAATGCGCCACCGGTTCTGCCGGGATTGAGCACGACAATCTGGCCGTCTTTAAGGTGCGGGGCTACTTTTTCCGCCATAAACTTGTGCCCGTTGGCTGGCACAACCACCATCAGTACGTCGGTGTCCTCAATTGCCTCGGCAATATCAGTGGTGGCAACTGAAACAGGACTAAACCCTTCTACTGCTCCGGTGACTTCAATCCCGCCAATTAAGCGGATTGGCTCTAGCCTGGGCTCGCTGCGATTATACAGCTTGACACTGACTCCCATCAGGCCTAAGTGCCCGGCCATAGCCATTCCTCCATGGCCTGCGCCTAATACGCAGAAACGCGGTAAATTACCAGGATCAATCATCTTGGTAAACCCCTTTCTTAAAAATCACGCGTAATTAGGTTCTCTACTATGTATGAGAATATTTCACTCAGATGTGGAAATGAGTGTACTAGAATTGGCAAGGTGGCTGGATGTGGCATGCGCTTTGTAAACAAGGAATTGTAATAATTATAACAATAAACACGCTTACCGGTCAAATTTGAAGAAAGGACCAGCCCATATGCAACCGACACGCAATTGCCCCAAAAAGGACAAAAGCGCCCGATTGGGCGCTCATAAAAAACGATTTCATGCTAAATATGCTAGATGAACAAAATTAGCGCCAGAGAACTCATGGCTGTGAACACTTGAATTATGAATCCCTCTGGCAGCTTCAGGCGTCTATGCGGCGATAAACCGCTGTGACTTGGGAAAACCTGCGGCCATTTACGAAAGACCTGTTTCAGGACAACTTCCAAATCGGGGATAGCCCCGGTGATCGCCCCAATAGCCGCAGGCAGCCCGGTCGGGCGCAATAGGCTGAACCATAATGCCGTGCCTATAATAAAGTCAACCAATCCGAATTTGATGTCGCGATAATCATGATGGGGAACGGCATCCAGACATGCATGTGAAATCAATCCTAAAGCCCCGGCAGCAATCGGATTACCACTGAGATGCCCGATAGCTGCCCCTGCCAGCAAGTGGGTCGTGAAATACACGGTCACCACTCCTTCGGAACCCTACGAACCCTATGAATCCTATCACATCATTATATTACTGACTGCGAAACTTATTCCTGTTCGCGACTTCTCCCTCTGCGCTTTAACATCGAGCCTACCAGTTTCAGCTCTGGCATTTTAAGAAGATAGGCAGCGAACATGTATAATGCGACGCCTACTACGATTCCGATCCCTACAATGATTAAATCCAAGAAGCGGCCGGTGAAGTACTGTTGAAAGACCTGCAGACAGAGCCGGTAGGTCAGATAGGTACCGAAGCCCATAATAGCGGAGGCTACCAAGGCCTTCATGAAACTGGTCGCAATGCTGCGACCATTGATACCGTTAAGTTTACGCCGTAGCAGCCACAAAGAAACCAGCATGTTCAAAACGCCACTAATCGAAAATGCTAATGCCAACCCGCCATGCTCCAGATTGGTGAATCTAAGAAAAGCGAAATTCAGGACAATATTAATCACTACCGCTCCAATCCCGACGTACATGGGTGTGATCGTATCCTGCAAAGCATAGAAGGCTCTGGGAATGATCTGAATGGCAGCATGTCCTGCCAGGCCGATAGAATAAAATACTAAAGCATAGGCCGTTGCAGCAGTATGCTCGGCAGTGAAAGCGCCACCTTCAAAGAGCAAAGCTACGATTGGCTGACGCAGCACAATCAGCCCCACCGCTGATGGCAAAGTGATAAAGAAGATGAATCGCAAACTGCGGGAAAATGTATCTTTGTAACCGGTCAGATCTCCAGAAGCCGCTTGTTTGGTCATCGTCGGAAAGAAGGCCGTTGAAATTGCCATGGCGAAAATGCCGAGCGGAAGCTGAATCAGCCTGTTGGAAAAACGCAAAGCAGTAATACTGCCTTCTGCCAGCCCGGAAGCGAGCGAATTATTAACTGCCAGATTAATCTGGGTGACCGATAAACCGATTACAGCAGGCAACATCAAAATGAGCATACGCCGAAAACCGGGATGCGACCAATTAAAGACCGGCCGATAAAACTGCGCTTTATCTTTCAGGAAAAGTAGCTGCGTCAGGAAGTTAAAGATTGCACCTACTACCACACCTACCGCCATGCCGCTGACGCCATATGCACTGCCAAGCAACCCGGCCCCGGCTATGATGAAAATATTATAGACATTGGGTCCGAGCGCCGGAGCAAAAAAGTGCTGGTAAGAATGGAGTACGCCCATTAACAGACCTGCTATGGCTGTAAAGCAAACCGCCGGAAACATCATGCGGGTTAACCGAATCAGCAGCAACAGCTTCTCACCTTCGAATCCCGGAGCAACTATCGCCGATAGCAGCGGCGCAAAAATCATCCCCAGAATCGTAACGATAATTAAAGCACTAACCGAGGTGTTGATAAATGTAGAACCGGCTGCCCAAGCCTCTTTTTCATCACCTTTGGACAAGTAACCTGAGAAAACCGGAATAAAGGCTGCGCCAAGAGCGCCGCCGATCAAGAGATAATACATCAGGTCAGGAATGACAAAAGCAGCAAAAAAGGCATCGGTTTCTAACCGCGAAAAAAGCCGTCCCATTAAGGTCTCTCTGACGAAACCCAACATCCGGCTTAACAAACTCAACATCATAATCATGCCAGCGGCGCGCGCCGGATTCTTTCCGTCTGCGCGTGCCAGATTCTTACTTTGTGCCAATTAGGCACCCCCACTCTTTTGCAAAATCTTATGCTACAAATTAGCTTATTTCAACGCACCTTCGCTTTCTCCTTCTGGTGCCGGAAGGAGATGCAGCGTTTCGCACCAGGATAAGGCCTTCTTACTGATTGATTGCCAGCCATCCCCCAGCCTGGCCGCCAGCCCGGTTATTCTTGTTTTCCAGGTCTGTAATGTCCCGGTGATGAATGGCCCCAGATTGACGGACGGCCCCGGATATCGTTCGCCCAATAATGTGATTTCCAGATAGCCATCGGAAGATTTGCCAATATTGAATATCGTTCGCTCGGTTGCCCTTCCCATGAGATTATTGACGCTCTCCTCCGCAATCAAAAGACCCCCGATCAGGAAAGCAGCGAACGCCATCCCGATCACCAAAAACTTTAAAAAAGCTCGGATTATGCGGGCCGCCCGGCCTCTCTTGCGCAAGTCAGGTGCCACCTCCAAGGTTGCCACCAAAAAGCCGCCCCGCCCGGCGGCGGGACGGCTTAAGATTTGCTGATCTTAAGATTTGTTGATTCAGTGTAGGTATTTCCAGGCATCTTCCGGCCCCACTCCTGGATGCAGTGCCACATTCAAAGCTCCGGCTATCACTTTGGCAATATCGTCTATCAACACATCTACTTCTTTGGGAGTCACAATTAGTGAACCGAATTGCGGCCCCAGCTGTTTTTTCAGGACGTTCATGAAGGCGGGATTATTCGAAACCGCCGCCCGCCCCTGACCAGTTTCGAAAGCATCCATTGCGTCTGCCGCAATTGTGATTGCTTCCACTACTGTTGGCACTCCAATTGCAATCACCGGCACTCCCAGTGTTTCCCGGGTGATTCCAAAGCGACGGTTCCCAATACCGGAACCCGGATGAATCCCGACATCCGCCACTTGAATGCTTAATCCAAGACGTGCAGTGTTTCTGGCAGCCAATGCATCCACGACAATTACAAAATCCGGTCGGGTCTTCTGCACTACTGCCTGAATGATTTCGGCCGTCTCGATTCCGGTAATGCCTAAAACGCCCGGGGCCAGAGCGCTTACCGAGCGCAAAGACCCTTTCAAATCCGGACGCGCACCCCTGAACATGTGTCTGGTTACTAAAATCTGATTAACAACTTTAGGACCGACAGCATCCGGGGTGGCATTCCAGTTCCCTAATCCAACTACAAAACAGGTGCGTTCATCGTTTGGATTAGTATTCAGATTCAGCATATTTTCCAATTCTTTGGCGAGTTCAAGGCCTACCTGCTCCTGAGCAGTACGATCGCGATCCCGCAAACTGGGAGCCTCCAAAGTTATGTATTGCCCTGGAACTTTGCCCATCAACTGCCCCGAATGTGGATCTTGAACTATTATCTTTGTTTTTAGAGCTGCCGGAGTCTGCTCGGTGAAAACTTCCACTCCCGGCAGGCTTCCCCCTTGGCGGGCCATGGCAATTTCATTGGCTTCAATAGCCATATCTGTCCGGATTGAATGCACCTGCTCATTCCAGCCGTCCATTAACTAAACACTCCTAACGCAGCTGAGTAGGCACTATGGCATCCACAAATCCTATGACCAGTGCTGCCAGTAGTGCACCAAGAATGGAAGCCCGCATTCCCGGAACCAGAAACTGTGCCAGATAGATTACCGCAGCAGCCACCAAAAAGCCGACAACACCCCGCGCCTGAGGCGAATAGCGATCCCCAAACAGCTTTTCAGCTACCCAGCCCAGAGCGGCTATAACTAATGCTGCCAACAGCGCTGTGCCAAAGCCTGCCATCGAAAAGCCGGGGACCAGGAATCCAACTAGAAGCAGCACTATGGCAGACACAATAAACCTCACTATCGCACGTAACAACTTTCATCCCTCCATTGGATTGTCTTTTTAATATTCTGCCCCGTGTTACTAATGGTATTCCCCGCAAAATTAAAGCACAATTTTTGTTGCATTAGGTAGTCCTGCGTGGTAAAATAATCAAAGAGTGCTCGCATTTCATATTATTGAGGAGGTGAAAACCGTGCCCAATATCAAGTCAGCCGAAAAGCGCGTTTCAATTGAAAAAGTTCGCCGGGCAAAAAACGCCTCCGACAAATCGGCGCTCCGTACTGCTATCAAGAATTTCGAGAAGAACGAGAAACATACTACCGAAGATTTGTCCGTAGTTTCCAGCATTCTTGACAAAGCAGCTTCGAAAGGAACTATTCACCCGAATAAGGCCGCTCGCAAAAAATCGCGTTTGGCCAGGCGTCTTAATAAAGAAGCCAACGCCTAGTCCTGCGTCAGCTCGACGAAATAAATACCCGATTCCGCAAAGTAAGCGGAATCGGGTTTTGTTTTGCCAATGACCTACTGCTTTTTGTTTTGCCAACGGCCGGCCTACTGCTGTTTGAGCAGCCGACCTGGAGTACAAAGATCAAAAAGGATCATTTCTGTTTCGATTTTTGCTTCCCGCAAGCCTGATTTAATTGCGGCATCGCCATTGCGAATGCGGCGTAAAGCCAGACGCAATTCGTCCCTGTTATACACCTGGGCTTGCTTCAACAAACGCATCACAATGAATTCGAACCTTATATTCATTTCTTTGGCAATTTCCGCCGGGCTTTTTCCCTGTTCCCGGAGGAATGAGGCCAAATACACCTGCCGGAACTGTAGTGCCAGATTATACAAAAACCGCTGCTCCGGATATCCTGCCAGACGCAGTGAGCGCAAAACAGCCAGACTTCCCTCCAAATCCCTGACTCCCACAGGATCCAGCAAGGCATAGATATTATCCTCCAAAGTCAATGAACAGACCTGTGCACAATCTTTTCGGGAAATATAGGCTTCTTCAGGATTCATATATAATGAAAGCTTTTCAATTTCACCTGCCAAGATCCGCTGGTCAGTACCTAACCGACTTACCAGGTCTTGCGGTACTCCACTTTCAAACTTAATCCCCCGCATGCGCAGTTCCTGCTGCACCCACCCGGAGGCTTCACTCGGCTTTAGTGCCGGACATTCTATTGCTTCCACAAGTTTCGAATTAGCTTTGACCCAGTCTCTGATTCTCTTGACCTTATCATCCAAATTCACTTTCTCATAGAGGAATTCAATGAAAACCAGCGTGCTTTTGGCGCAGTTCTGCAAGGCATTCAATACATCCTCTTCCAAGCTGGCAGGCAGTTCTTCAAAAGCCGGCAAATGTGCAATCCTTTTTTCCGACATGAATGGCGGACCACTGACAAAACTGGCCAGTACCACAGGATTTATTGCCTCGCCGTAGAGCTTAATAAAGTTAAAGTCACGGCTGCCGCTTTCCGGAAGCAATTCCTGCACAGCAGCTGCAATCGCCTGCGAGGCAGCAAACAATTCTGGCCCTACAAAAATGTAGATGCCTTTCAGACTGTGTTTTTGAACGGCTTGTTTGAATTGCGCGACATTCACGATCTGACCGCCCCGCTTTGCTCCATTCTCATTATCATTCTCATTCTCGCTCTCAATCTCGCTCTGTCAGTTTTTCGTCAACTAGAGCTCCTTTTCCTCCAGCGCCATAATCCAAATAGTCCTCTGTCACGCCAGGCATAATAGTCAAATGCGTCTTTGTTAAAAATCAGTGTAACCGCCCCATTGTTTTGGGTGAGCAAGATGCGGCTCCCCACATCAATCAGCCCCTGTAAAACTGCGCCGGATGGATGCCCGTAGCCATTTGTGCCGACCGAGACGATACTCAGCGCCGGATCCGCTGCCTGATAAAACTCTGGACAATAAGAACCTGCACTGCCATGATGCGCCACAACCCAGGCATCATTAATTGCATCCAACTGATGCCAATCGCTTGAATATGTTTTGGCCAAAGCCCGCAGTTCTTTGGTACCCAGGTCACCCGGCAATAATAATGTGCAACCTTGATCTTTAATGCGCACCGTCAAAGAACGGCCGTTTTCGTCGCCGCCGGATACCCCAACGCCAGCATAGTCCCCGGCTTCTGGCCAGAGCACCTCAATGCACGCTGTGCCACTTTCAAAAACGCAGCCGGACCATACCCCCAACACTGACACACCCTGCAAAACCGCTTGATCGGCCAGCTGTTTCAAAACCGGGCGCTGCTGATAGTCAGGAGGGAAAATTAGCTGACGGATGCGAAATTCCTCTAGCAAAGCTGGCAGCGCTCCGCAATGATCGCTATGTCCATGACTGATTATGATAAAATCCAGACTGCGCACGCCATAATGCTGCAGCAAATTTGCTATGACCGAAGCTCCACTGCTTTTGACAGGTCCACAGTCAATCAGCCCGCTAGTACCTGAAGCAAACTGCACCAGTGCGGCACAACCCTGCCCCACGTCTGCTATAATGACTTTTGTCCTGGGTGATAAAAGGACAGGATGCACTGTCAGGGCAGCACAGATGGTCAAGGCCACCAGCAGCAAGCGTCTGGGAGTATTCTTACGCCAAATAATGTCTGCCGGCCTGGGATTGGTTTTGCTATGAAGTGCATGAATAACACAAATCAAGATCGCATAATAGACGGCAGTTGCTGGAAAATCAGGTGCTGCCAATGTGATTGTCCCGCCAGGAATGTGCGCCAATGCTTGTGCGGAAAGCTCCAGCGCTTTTAGCAGCACATATGTTCCGGAGTTCAGCCATTGAGCAGCCGAGAGAAACACCAGGCCTGCCAACGCGGCTATCAATCCGAGATATAGCGCTGCAGAAGCCAGCGGCACCACGATAATGTTACTAATCAGCGAAATCGGAGTAATGCTGTTGAAATAAAGAGCATTCAAGGGCAGGACTGTAAGAAAGACTCCCAGCGAGCAGGCGATTGCTTCTGCGCCGGGCAGACTGACGAAGATTGGCTTATTCTCTGATAATCCTCTGCGCAGGCGGATCAGGCTTTGAACAACCGCCCGAAACGAGGCTGACAACACCGGAGCCACCATGAAAATACCGGCTGTGGCGGAAAATGAAAGCTGAAAACCGGCGTCCCATAGTAGCAATGGATTAATCAGGAGCAGGATGATGGCAGCCAACACCAAGCGTCGGCCACCTGAGATCCTTGAACCGCCACTGCCGCTACTGGCGCTGCGCATGCTTCCCATTAGACCTGCAATGGTCATAATCCCGGACCGCAACGCCGGCGACTGTAAGCCGCAAATCAGGATATACAGCCAGATACACCCTGTCACTGCTATCAGAATAAAAATACCGGGGAGGCGTAGTTTCTTGAGCAGCCAGCTGATTGCGGCGGCTACGAGGCTGACATGCAGGCCACTGACAGATAAAATATGGACAACTCCGGTCTTTGTAAACGCTTCTTTGGCGTCAGCCGGAATTGCTTTGCTGCCAAGCATGATACCGACCATCAGGGCTGATTCCGGAAAAGGCAATGTGTCAGCCGTGATTTTCTTCAGATTCGCCCGCAAATCTATGGCAATCTTGCGCAACCAGCTGACTCGCCCCTTTCCAAGAAAGGCAGGGAGCGAATCCCAGGCTTCCAGCCGCAGTTTGATTCCGGCAATACAGAATCTCAGACGTTCATCAGATTCTCCCGGATTGGCAGGTTCCTGCGCTGTACGGGTTTTCCCCGTTATTCTAATTATTGAGCCTTCCGCTAAATCTGCTTGCGGGCCTGTGGCAGTCGCGAAGCTGGATCCTGACTCTGTTGTGACCAATGCCAGCCCTGGCCACTGGCAATAGACTTCTGCACTCTCCCTGGCGACGGCCTGCCCGTCAACTTCATTAATTTTCAGGACAAACCTACCCCACTTTTCGCCAACCTTTTCGGGAATACTGACGATTTGGCCAACAACCGTCACAGCTTGCCCGCTCTTTTGCTCAATCCAGGACGGGCTTACCTCGGAAAGCTTGGCATTGCTGTGAGCCAGTCCATACAGGAAGAAGAGCACCAGCAATGACTTGGCCCCCCGATTGGGACTGGGCTTCCAGAGCATAACAACGGCTGGTATGGTTGCCAGAAGACAGGCGCCCATGACAACTACTGGCGGCCATGGAAAGGCTGTTCCAACCACAATTCCCGCCACGAGCGACAATGCAGCCCAGTAAATGAGCGGCACTCTGCTCATTGCACGCAAACACTATCAGTGATGGCAGCCAGTTTCTTGGCACCGATTCCTGAAACTGCTAACAACTCATCAATTGATTTGAACGGTCCATTGGCGATGCGATAAGCAATAATCCGGTCAGCCAGTGCCGGGCCAATGCCAGGCAAAGAAATCAGCTCTTCTGATGACGCGCTATTCAGGTTTATCTTCAGCGGTGGATTTGTGGTTTGGTTTGTGTTGGCAATAGCATAGGAATGGGAGGATTCGGAGGCCGCATAGGTCTCAGCAGCAGAATAAGGAGTTGACACTGGCAAAGCAGTGGTGGCGCTGGAGGATTCCTGATTGTCAGTGCTCTCAGAATCAGTCGGCGCTGCAGTCACGTTAGTGGCAGCACTCTCATTAGTAACTGCAGTCTCGTTAGTAGTAGCAGTCTCATTAGTAGCTGCAACCTCATTAATAGCAGTAGCCGCATTAATAACAGCAGTCGCCGTCACAAGTTCCAGACTGGCCGGTCGCAGAATCCGCCATAGGCGCCACCCGGACCCGATACACAGGGCTAGGGCAATCAAGATCCACAAGACCTTTTCCGGACGATTCAGTTCCATTTGGTAATCACCACCATTTTTGATTATATTTTACATTAATGGTGGTGGTTGTGCAATAACTAATTGTTAATATCTGTCAATACTTAGTACTTCAACCCTGTCATCGGACTCAACTAACCGCACCGCAGCTTCAATGATCGTCTGGGCAAAACCGGAATCATTGCTGACCACAGCAAAGCCAATTTCAGCTTCGCACCGCGATTCCTGCAACCCAACCTCAGCCACTGACAGGTTGAACTTCGCTTTCAGACGTTCAATGACACTCTTGACGACTCTGCGTTTATCCTTTAATGATTCGGAACCTGGAACACGCACAGTGACCAAGCAGGACAGTACATACAAAGGCAGTCATCCTTCCGCGAATGCTTAACCTCTGTGTTTCAATAGCGCCGGGCACTTGACGCCCGGCGCATTCAACACCCGGCAGTTCCCTATGCATTTACAGCCCCGTTGGATGATCAATAAAGACAGTTTCCAATCCAAACCTGGCCTGCAAATGCTCGCCCAGCGCTTTCAACCCGACAGTCTCGGTGCCATAGTGGCCAAGAAAAAGTAGAATCAGCCTTGCCGCTGCAGACAGCCACCCGCGATACGTTTTCGCGGCCAAAAGTCCACAGAGCTGGTTCGACACCCAGCTGCGTACCCAGTCGGTCCGCCAAATCGTTGCGATGTATTCCGGGCAGGAGGCCGATATAGCCCAATGCCTTGCCATTATGTAACACAAGCGACTCTTGATCAGATAAACCGATCATTGCGGCTAAGATGGCATTGTGGCCTACTTCTTCATGCACATCCAAAGGCAAATGGGCGGCATAGACCGCCATGTCTCGGCACAATAAGAAACGCAGGCGCCTATATAGTGGCCCTGTGACAGGCACAGCTTCCTTCCAAAAGAGTCCGTGATGAAGCAGTACCAACTGAGCGCCTTCCTGATCGGCCTTACGAAAAACCTGTTCAGCAGGATCAACCGCCAGCGCAATTTTAGTGATTTCTTGTCCGCATTCCACTTCCAGACCATTAACACAAACGTCGGCAATTTGATCGGTCTCCAGGTAATTATCAAGGTAATAGACCAGTTCATTCAGTCTCATGCACTCACCTCGGTGAGAATTTTCGCCACAGTACATTCGGTTCCTTCTCTACGCCGGTCTAATTCGGTTCTGGTCATCATCGAGAGCAAACAAACCCGCCGGTCGGCGGGTTTGCTGATAGGGGTGCGGCCTTCGTGCAGCATCCACTAATTCCCAATGCACAAACTAATCATTTCCAGAATGACTGATAAGCCTAGTACCCAAAAAGCCTTGGAAGCCACAGAATGGCATCAGGCAAATAGGTGATAATCAATAGCACGCCGTACTCTACGAGAATGTAAGGCCAGAGCGAACGCACCAAGGTGGTCATTTTGAGCTCCGATGAATCCGCATCCGTTCTCTCAGGCAAATGGGGGCCCCACGCTCCGGTTCCCCTAATTGTGGCAGCAGGACCGCACAATATTTCCCGGCCTGCGATCATCCTTTTAATACCGCCGTACACAACCGCTGGCCGCTGGCAGACTAAAATCCCAAAGCTTCTCCCACAAACACCACTGTAAGCCGCTTGGGATCCTGCTGTCCTTCAATTACAGTCAGGAAATTGCACATGCGCTGCGCACTATGACATTCATGGCAGCTGCCGGTAGCGGAGCATGGCGTTTTAAGCCCAAGTCTGTCTGCATTCAACGGACAGGCAATCTCTTTTACTCTTTTAATGGCATTATCCAAACCATGGACGATTTTATTCACACCACAGACCACAATAACTTTCCGCGGTCCGAACAGCAAAGCGGCCACCCTGTTTCCACGGCCGTCAATATTCACCAGACGCCCGTCGGAAGTAATGGCGTTTGTCCCACTTAAAAATACATCAGCCAATAGGGCTTCGCGCTGTACTTCCATTATTTGCGGACCCGAAAGCGTAGAATCGAACCGGTTATAGCTGTTGTACGGTCCATCCAGAATCCGCTGGTACAATCCGAGTGAATGCAATGTAACAGAACCACCAAAGCCTACGCTTGCTCCCTTTGGCAGCATTTCCATAACGGCATTAGCTGCGTCTTCTTTTGTATCATAATAATAGCCGCTCATGTTCCTGGATGCCAGGTGCTCAATTGTCTGTTCAGCCAAAAGCCTGCCAAGGCGTTTTATCGCAGGGGCACCATTATACTGATCGATTGTCAGCATTAACCCAAACTCCTCTCAATATATGAATAGCAGTACCTATCCCTAAATGGAAAGTTCGGATACTTTTTTCCAATCATCCAGAAAACGCTGTATCCCCAAATCAGTCAATGGATGCTTCAGCATTTGCGTTATGATTTTCATAGGAACAGTGGTAATATGCGCTCCGGCTTTGGCAGCTTCGAGTACTGTCAGAGGCTGTCGAATGCTGGCTGTGATAATTTCAGTTTTTATGTTGTAGTTGCGGAAAATCTGAATAATATCCGAGATCAATTCCATGCCTACATGACCGGTGTCATCAATTCTCCCGACGAACGGGCTGACATACGTGGCCCCGGCTTTGGCTGCCAGAAGCGCCTGATTGGCTGAAAAACACATAGTAAGGTTGGTCTTAATGCCTTCCTGAGCCAATTGCCTGGTTGCTTTAAGGCCATCGGCCGTAATCGGAATTTTCACCACTACATTAGGTGCCCACGCGGCAATCCTCCTGGCCTCCAAAAGCATATCCGCGGCAGTCGTCCCAATTACTTCGGCACTAACCGGTCCTTTGACAATTGCACAAATTTCCTGTATACGTTCCTTAAAGGCACAGCCTTCTCTGGCAATCAGTGTTGGATTGGTGGTTACTCCATCGATTATCCCAAGATCCCATGCTTCCCGTATCTCAGCTATGTTGGCGGTGTCAAGAAAAAGCTTCATATTATAAAACCTCCTCTGGATGACGGATACACTCAGGATACCTGATTTGATTCCTTCGAAAAGCCGCCAAGATAGCCAAGATCCCTGGAAATGTCGCGCGCGGTTTGTATAACCGGCTTGATGAAGGACTCCAGTCCCCTAAGGCGCATGCGATAACTTGGCCCAGAGACACTCATCGCGGCAATTGCTTTCCCGGTATAATTGTAAATTGGGGCTGAAACACAGCAGACTCCCTCTTCATACTCCCCATCATGAATGGCATATCCGTCTTTTTGTATTACTTCCAACTGTGCCAGCAGTTGCTCTTTGGACACAATCGTCAGGGGAGTATAGCGCTTAAGACCCTTTTCCTCAATGATCCGAATGGCTTCCTGCCTGGGCATGAATGCAAGATGGATCTTTCCCATTGCGGTACAATGAAGCGGGGCTTTGGCCCCTACCTTTGATACCATACGAATTGTGTGAGGGCCTTCATATTTGCTGATGTAAACAAGTTCTCCATCGTCCACAATGGAAACATGCGTAGTCTCTCCGGTCACTTCTGATAAACGTGCAAGATGTTTGGGGAGAACATGTCCCAAGCCTCTCATTTCAACAGCAATAGCCCCTATTTGGAATACCCTCATCCCGACGGTATACTTCCCTGTTCTCTCATTTTGTACAACCCATTCTTGATTACATAGGGTTTTTAACAGGCGATGCACTGTGCTCTTATTCAAGCCGGCTTTTTGGCTGATTTCCCCCAATCCAAGCTCCGGCGACTCAATGGTAAAAGCTTCCATAATTTGTAACGCCTTGGAAAGGGAACTGGCTTCATTACTTTTTTCGGTTTCTGCACTGGTAGTCAAGGCACAACTCCTCCCCTTAAACTACGTCAATCCCTAAAGACCATTTTTCTCGCTATTTCTTGCGTGGCCACCGCATCCATAGTCTTCTGTGCTTCTTTAAGGGCCTTTATGTCAAGAGTGTTTACCATATTAATCATGGCTTTCACGTTTCGCATAGACAGGTCAACCGCTTTAACGGGATCTTCCCGGAATGGGAAGCTATCCAAAGTTAACCAGCCATTATAGTCATTATCTCTTAAAATATAAAGAAATTCAAGTGACTCAAAAAGATTCAGAGTGCCCGGAATCATGTCATCATCCCAGTCGCCATAGGCATCGTTGAAGTGCACACCTGAAAGCATGCCATATCGTAGCGCCTGATATGCCGCTTCAGCCACATTTTCCTTGCCCATCAGCGAATGGCCAAAGTCAATAATCACGCCGGCGTTTTTGACTTTTAGTTCCTGAGCAAACAAGATCGATTTACTGACACCGTCGATTAATGAATGGGTGCGCGGTTCTTTCAGCTTGTACTCAATCCCAAATCTCAGCTCAGGGGCTGCATTGGCTACTTCTCGCAGCCCATCAACCATTAGATCCCAAAGGAGCTTATAGTCGGCCTGGAAAGGATAATCAAAGCCATCCTGACCCATCCACATGCGTAAGCCGCCGGCACCGACCACTTTGGCCGCTTCGGCAGCCTGAAGAGCTGTATCAATTGCTTCCCGGCGCACATCTTTCTAACGATTCGTAAATGAACCGTGTTTCCATTTCGGATTACCGAAGATATTTACCCCGATGTCGGAAACAACCAGGTTGTTTTCCTTAATAATGTCTGCCAGTTCCTGTGCCGGCATAGTGGTGAAATCGACCGGATAGGTCAGCTCGATTCCGGTCACATCAGGTATCGAAGCCACCCGCCGGATTTTTTCTTCAGGCGCGACATAATCACGATAACCTTTTGGGACATACCTGTCGGCCTGTGCCCCTACGACCCACGCTCCGATAGACAATTTGGGACTCCACATTTGTAACATACCTCCCTATATTTCTGCGGCCAAAGCTTCCTGACAAATCTTTTGGCCCGCATTCGGCACGTTCGTTTAAGCATGCTGAACGCGTTTCGTTATTCTATTTTCGCCCAAACCCGGTTTATTCCCCCAAGCCCAGAGAATTATTATTTGGGAAAGATACGGAAACGCTTATTTTAAGCCATATACTAAGTAACACTAACGGAGGAACGGCGCGTTTGGAATTCATTTTGCATGACAACACATTTTGCGGTTCTCCGTATCACTTTAAAAGACGCGCCAACCTTTGTCACGCTTGGATTATGCTGCTTGACATGGCATATATTTCGGCATATAATTTTGACTGACTGGTCGGTACAATAAATATCGGTTTGGTCCGAAAATGGTCCTGACTGAATGTTACGAGGTAATATTATGCAGAAACTTGCAGCATTCATAGTACGTAATCGCATTTTATTCTTGGTACTTGCTGTTTTGCTTTGCATTCCAGCAATCTATGGAATGATTAATCTTGAGATTGAATACGACCTGCTCACTTACCTTCCTGATTCCCTCAACTCCGTTCAAGGTCTTGATATCCTAAACCGCGAATTTGGGTTTTCTTCCACAGGTAACATTGTTGTACGCGACTGCCCGGAATGGAAAGTCCAAGAGTTAAAGCAGCGTATCGAGCAAGTCGATGGCGTCAGCAGTGTCTTTTGGCTTTCTGATATAACAGATTACACGATTCCCAAAGAATATCAGCGCGATACGGTTGATCAGTTTTATCGTGGCAACGCCACGATTCTGCAGGTAGCATTTTCAGCCGGCAGTTCTTCGCCGAAGACACGAGATGCTGTGCGCGAGATTAAGAGCTTGCTTAGCGAAAACCAGGATATTATCGGCACAATGGTTATTACTTTAGAGATTCAGGAAGTATCCGAAAGCGAAAGGACTCCGATGCTGATTGTCGCGGTTGCTCTGGTAATCGCAGTACTCCTGCTTACCCTGCCTTCCATTATTACTCCCTTCCTTTTCATTATAACCCTCGGATTAAGTATCCTTTACAATCAAGGCCTGGCCTATTTCATCGGCGGACGCATGTCCTATGTAACGAGTTCTGTTGTGGCAGCACTGCAATTAGGCGTCACGATGGATTATTGCATCTTTCTGCTGCACCGCTTCGAAGAGGAGACTACTCACGGCCTAAGCCTCGAAGAAGCTATGACGAAGGCCTTAGGCCGCACAATTGCCGCCATTTTATCGAGTTCTCTGACAACCATCGCTGGATTTATTGCCCTTGGCCTAATGAAAGTGGAAATTGGCGCCGACCTTGGCTTTACAATGGCCCGCGGAGTTTTGATTTCTGTATTGACAACTATTTTCATTCTTCCTTCTTTGTTGATTGTCTGTGCCCCCCTAATCAAAAAGCTGCGGCATCGTCCTTTGATTCCGGCTTTTTCACGGTTAGGCCGCATGGTTTCGCGCTTTAACGTTCCGATTTTTGTCCTGCTGGTCTTAATTGCTATTCCCGCCTGGTACGGGCAAAACAATCTGGCTGTTTCCTATGATATGGAGCAAAGTTTTCCGCAATCGCTTCCTGCTATGAAGGCACTCAACAGATTCCGCGAGGAATACGGTTTGGCGGACTCGGCCAATCTGGTCACTAAAGGACTGGAGCCCTGGGAAACACTGGAGTTGGAACAGAAAGTCCGCAACATCCCGGGAATCCAAGCTACTTCATCCATCTATAGCTTAGTTGGATCAGGTATTCCTGATCAGTTTGTGCCATCGGCAGTCAGCAAGCGGTATTACTCGAATGGTTATTACAATCTGAACATCACGCTTACAGAAAAGTCCAGTTCGCCAATTAGTGAGGCGGCTTACGAAGAAATCCGCAAATCAATTCTTAAACCAGATAAAGAAATGTATTTAACCGGGCAATCTATTATTGACTACGATCTGCGTCAGCTCTGCAAAAAGGATCTGACCTTTATCGACTGGATTTCAATTATAGCGGTAGGCCTGATTATTGCGTTCACTTTCCGTTCGTTGACTATTCCAGTCTTGCTGGTATTTATCATTCAAGTGGCCATTTGGATTAACAAAAGCATCGCATTTTACAGCGGCAACAATATGTACTACTTTTCAGTAATTGCTCTTGGCACAATTCAGCTTGGCGCAACCGTGGACTATGCCATTCTGATGACAACCCGCTTTCAGGAAGAACGTCTTAATTACCCGCCGCGGGTGGCCATTGCACGTGCTGCCAATGAATGCGCCGGTTCTATTTTCACAAGTGCACTGACGCTCTGTGCGGCAACGATCGGGATCGGTCTGATGAACAGCCTGACGCTCGTAAAAGAGCTGGCCATCCTGCTGGCACGTGGTTCGATCATTAGCATGCTGGCGGTTTCAATACTGTTACCGGCTGCGTTGTTGCTATTGGATCCCATTTTCTCAGTTACATCACTCAAATGGCCTTCCCGCAACAAACCGACCGCCTGAGGAGGATAATAATGCAAAGTACACGGCATGGAAAAACGCTGATAATTATGATCAGTATGGCGCTGCTGACTGCTCTGGCAGGTTCAGTACAGGCTCAGGTAAATACTCCGGCTCAAAGTCAAGCTCAGGCAAAGGCTCAAGCTAAACCGACTATTTATAAGTATGAGACGGTCTACGCCACCCTTACCAGCAGTGGCGCCGTTGCGGACATAACTGTTGTAGACTGGCTTCGAATTTACGGAACCGGACGTTTCGAAATACTGGATCCTACCAAGCTTACTGGCCTTCAAAACTTAAGAGGACCCGAAACACCTGCCCGCACCTCGGAAGGGTACTTATGGAAGGTTGACTCCAAGGGAGTTACCGATATTCAATACAGTGGCAAAACTGATTTGCCTTTGCCTTTGGGTGTCGAACTGTCCTACAAACTGAATGGCAAAGCAGCCAAGGCCGAAGAAATCGTTGGTCGTTCCGGCAAAGTCGAAGTCGTTGTCAAGATAATGAACAAACTTGGACCTTATACTCAGGAAAATGGCGGGCCGGCGGTCTATATGCCGATGACTGTTGTTTCTTCCGTGGAGATACCCATGGATAACTGTTGGGATGTCACTTCCGATGCGACCATGGCTTCACTGATCGGTAGCAAAATGCGCTATCAGTGGCTGAATTTTCCGAATCCTGCGGCAGAAATGCGGTTTGCGTTTGAAAGCAATCGCATTGAGCTGGCAGCCTTTGATATCCTTCTGCTCCCGCAGATGCCTACCCTTGTTTCGCAGTTTAACTTTACTTCGCAGCTGATTCCGCTTCAGGAAAGTCTGGAGCAATTGGATATTGCTCTGGGAGATGCCCTGTCTGGAAGTCACCAATTATACAAAGGACAGAACGATTTGTATAGCGGCCTCGCTACCCTTGAAAAAGGACTGGGCGATTTGCTGACCTTGTCATCCGCACATTACGAAATCTTGCGTCAAATAAATGAGCAACTGCGCCCATTTTCCAATGATAAGCTTGCTCAGGTTTCCTCAGGCTTTAATATGCTGTCTGATGGACTCCGGCAGGCTTATGACGGAACCGGACAACTCCAAGAGTTGAATGCCGTGCATCAGATGATTGTCGGTGAGCTAAAGAAAGGCCTGGAAAGCATTAACACTGAGCAGTTGACTCAGATACCGGGAGCCGTGGATGAACTTGAGAATGGATTAAAGGAACTGGAAGACGGCTTGCGGCTGCTGGCGCAAGCCAATGAAGGCCAAGCCACAGTGATCCAAAAGCTATACGAGGCCAATCTTCAGGCAGTAGAAAATCTGAAAGCCTTTGAGAAAAAGCACTGGATACTTAAAAACTCGAAAGAATATAAGGAAATGAAGGCGTCTGTCGAACTTCAGATTGAAGTGCTCAAAGCATTGATCGATGGCGGCACCATACAGGATCAGCGTATTCCGGGACTCAAAGAAACTGCTGCCGGCGCATTGACGATGGCTAATGAAGTACAGGGAGCACGCAACGCTGTCCATGATATGAATCTGAATACAGACGAAATGCTTGACGGTCTCTCCAAGATGCAAACAGCCATTGATATCCTGGCGGAAGGCGGAGAAATTAACGGGCGCAACGTGCCTGGCCTGGACACAGCCAATTCGGGACTAAAAAGTCTTGCCGAAGGTCTGAACACCATACTTACTTCCGTAAGTTCCTTTATGGGACAAATCGGAGAGTTCATGGGACTGGGAGTTCTGCGCGATGCTATCGCAGCCATGCTTAACGGCGGAGTAATTCAGGGTCAGACGATTCCCGATTTTAACACGATGGTATCCGGCCTCAAAACTGCGAAATCCGGAGTAGCCGCTGCGATAGACGGCTCTAAACAGCTAGGCAAAGGTCAGCTGCAATTGTCAGAAGGCATTGGGAAGATTCGCACCGAAGGAGTTGTGCCAATCCGAACCGCCGTCAAGGAAGGCGTTGAAGAAATGAGTCGTCAGAACGCCGCCATGGGAATGATGACACGTAAGATGCAAAGCTATGATACATTTGCTGGTAAGCCTCAAAATGCCATGGGCGAGGTGCGGTTTATGTTCCGTATTCCAGCTGTCAAACCCTAATCCTGAGAGCTGAGAAACTTCGGAAAGAGGGTGACGCTCCATGACTTTCTCAGAGAATGCCTACCGTAGAGATGATAAGAGCAGCCGAAACGGAGAAGAAAAGATGGGCACCAGAGAAATTATCTCTGAGCAGGCTCTGCACATCTTCTCCGAAAGAGGCTTTGAAAGAGCCACTATTGAAGACATCGCGGAACAAGCCGGTATCGCAAAGGGCACGTTCTATTATCATTTTAAGAGCAAGACCGAGTTGTTCGAGTTTCTGCTGCAACAAGGAATTAACATGCTGCTGGAAAATGTGAATATTGCGCTGCAAAAGGGCGGTACCGTGGAAGAACGTCTTGAGGCAGTCATTAATGAGCTGCTGACCTTCTTCCAAAATTATCAAGAGTTTTGCCGGGTGATTTTTTCGGAGATATTGGGTCCGGCCAACCCTGCCCGCCTGACCTACATCTTCAAGTTAGCCAGGCAAAAATATCTACGCTCCGTAATCGAGCTGATTAAGGAAGGTCAGCAGCAGGGCATTATCCGGAATATCAATCCGCATACTGCCTTGCAGGCCATTTTGGGGACAATCAGCACCATTGCCATGAGTGAGATATTTCACGGGGAACATTTTGATAAAATGAAGGTGTCCAGTCAAATTAGAGAGATTCTATTCCGTGGAATTTTGACTTCCTAGTGCCGCCGCCCTTCCTGGCGCTGACGCATTAATTTGCCGTTAGGCGGCAATTACCGCCGCCGCCAAAATCCTTGCCCTTATAAATCCTATAAATCAGGAATTTGCCAGTCGATCGCCGACTGGCCGTTTTTTTGCAGAAAGGCATTGGTCTTGGAAAAATGGCGGCAGCCAAAAAAGCCACTGACCGATAAGGGGCTGGGATGAGCGGCCGTGAGCACCAGATGATGGCTGTTTGTGATTAGGCGGGCTTTGCTTTTAGAGTTATTGCCCCATAGCAGAAAAACGACAGGCGTAGATTTGTCATTCAGCAGGGTAATAATGCGGTCGGTGAATAGTTCCCATCCCTTGCCGCGATGCGAGTTAGGTGCATTGGCCTGCACTGTCAGACTTGTGTTCAGGAGCAGCACCCCTTGTCTGGCCCAATACTCCAGAAAACCGTTGTTCGGGATGCGACACCCCAGGTCAGTCTGCAGTTCGCGGTATATGTTCTGCAAAGACGGCGGCACAGCAGTTCCTGGCTGTACTGAAAATGCCAGCCCGTGCGCCTGATTTTCGCCATGATAAGGATCCTGACCCAGAATGACCACTTTGGTATCGGCGTAGGATGTCAGTTGCAGCGCCGCAAAAATCTGATACATGTCTGGATAGACTTTTTTATGGGCATACTCCTTAGCCAGGAACAGCCTCAGCTTCTGATAATAGTCCTTGGCGAATTCGTCGGCTAGAAGTACGTCCCAGTTATTACCGAAACTAATCATGGACTGCCTCGACTGCCTCCCCCGTCCGCTAGCTGAAGAATAGAATTTTGATCATCAATCCGGCCAAGACCAGTCCGAAAATCGGCTTAATGAGTGTGGCACCTTTCTTGATGGCTAAGCCGGATCCAATGTAATTGCCTGCGATATTGCAGCAAGCCATAATCAAGGCTGGCAGAAGCATAACTTTTCCGGCTAACGCAAATGAAATCAGTGCGGAAATGTTGCTCCCGAAATTAACCAGTTTAGCATTGGCGTTGGCACGCAAAAAACCGAATTTAAAAACCAGCACAAACAAGAACACCAAAAATGTTCCGGTGCCCGGACCGAAGAATCCATCATAAAAACCTATTGCCCCGCCGACAACGACTGCCATAGCCTGATCGCGCCGCGAAGCCTTCGTGAAGTAATCCTCATTGCCAAACTGGCGCTTAAAAAAGGTTATGACAGCAACCACAATAATCAATGGCGGGATCAGCATCATGAGTTTATCCGAGGGGATCAATAGCGCGACTCGTGCGCCACCTATTGAGCCAACCAGAGACGCAATAGCCGCCGGTACTGCGATGGAGGGCTGGATTAGCCCGCGTTTCAGGTATCGGACGACGCCAACTGAGGTTCCCAGGCAGCTCTGTACTTTATTGGTCCCCAGTGCAATGTGCGGGGGAACCCCGGCGGCCAGCAGCGCTGGCAATGAGATTAGTCCGCCGCCCCCCGCCAGTGAATCAACCAGACCGGCAAAGAAGCCGGCACAGGCAAGGAACAAATATGTGGTTGCCGTCATATGAGCACTTCCTGTCATTGGATGAAGTAGCCTATGATGCGCTCGGGTGCGCTCTCACCTTTTATCCCTTTTGTCAAAGGGACGGTTAATGCGTTGTAAATCTGTCTCAAATTGGACGCAGGAACCGTCCCAAGTCCGTCGTCCCAACGTCTCAATGTCTCATGTCCCTGTCTCGTGGCACACTGGAACACACTAGAACCGTCCCTCTGTGTCCTATTAGCGCTCGACTACGACAGCGATACCCATGCCGCCGCCAATACACAAGGTGGCCAAGCCTTTCTGGGCATTGCGGGCTTTCATGGCATAGAGCAAGGTTACCAAAATACGCGCGCCGGAAGCTCCGACCGGATGGCCAAGTGCAATAGCACCGCCGTTAACATTGACGATCGACGGATCCCAGCCCAATTCGCGGCTAACGCCTAGCGCCTGCGCAGCAAACGCTTCATTGGCCTCAATCAGTTGCAGATCATTAATGGTCATTCCTGCCTTGGCCAATGCTTTACGTGTGGCCGGAACAGGACCCAGACCCATGTAGGCCGGATCGACACCGGCAGAGGCGTAGGAGCGAATTACCGCCAAAGGTGTGACACCCAGCTGTTTGGCTTTTTCTGCGGAACATACTACAACCGCGGCTGCCCCGTCATTGATACCGGAAGCGTTACCAGCTGTAACGGTGCCTCCTTCTTTCTTGAAGGCCGGACGCAGTTTCGCCAGTTGCTCTAATGTTGAACCGTGACGCGGAAACTCATCGGTATCGAAAACGATCGGATCACCTTTACGTTGCGGAATCATTACGGGTGTAATTTCTTCTTTGAAATGACCGCCTTTCATTGCGGCCTCGGCCTTATGCTGACTTCCTAAAGCGAATTGATCCTGTTCTTCACGGGTGATGCCATATTTTTCAGCAATGTTCTCTGCTGTCATACCCATATGGCAATTGCCAGTCGCACAGGTAAGACCGTCCAGAATCATGGAGTCAATAATTTGATCATGACCCATCCGGTAACCAGCACGCGCTTTCGGTAGTAAGTACGGTGCCAGAGACATGTTTTCCATTCCGCCGGCTACTATCAAATCGGCGTCGCCACTGGCTACAGCCTGCGCTGCCAAGGCAACAGCCTTCAAGCCTGAACCGCAGACTTTGTTAACGGTCATAGCTGGCACTTCAAAGGGAATTCCCGCTTTAAGTGCGGCCTGCCTGGTGGGGTTCTGGCCTAACCCGGCCTGCAAAATCTGACCCATGATAACTTCATCGATTTCTTCGGGGGCGGCATTGGCACGGCGTAGTGCTTCCTTAATGACTACCGTTCCCAAATCGACTGCCGGCGTGTTAGAAAGAGTCCCCATAAAACTTCCGATGGCGGTACGAACGGCACTGGCAATAACTACTTCTCCCATTCACAATCCTCCCAGAGAATTTTTCGGCTTTTGGCCATATATGACAGAAATTCAACAAATGAGATGCTTGTACCTTCTAAAAGTTCGCGTTTTTCATGATATAGTTCATTCGGAAAATCATTCGTATTTCGAAATATAGTAGTTGCGTCCGCCTGTCAGTAAAGCTATAATAAATTCATGTGGGTTCTAAGTATAGGCCGCATAAGGGTTATTCCCCTTTGTACGGGTTTGAGTGTCAACTAGGCGTTCTAAAGGAGTGGAGTGAAAGTTATATGAAGCAATTAGCCATTCTTCGCGACTATTTCCGTGCTAATATATGGCGCTACGTTATTGGTATCTTTTGTCTGATTTTCGTTGATAGCATGCAGTTGGTCACTCCCAAATTAACCGGCACTGTTGCCGACTTACTGCAGGAAGGCAACCTGGACAGCGCGGTGTTGTTGAAGTACGCCGCTATCATCGTAGGACTGGCAGTATTAACGGCAGCTGGCCGCTATGGCTGGCGTATGTATGTAATGGGCTCCGCCAGACGCCTGGATTATTACTTGCGCAACAAGTTGTTTATCAAACTACAGACGCTGTCAGCCGGGTTTTTTAACAAACATAAAACCGGCGATTTAATGGCCCACTCCACCAATGATATTCAAGCCGTACGCATGGCTTTCGGCCAGGGTATCATGATGATTACCGACGCGGCTTTCCTTTCCATCATGACCATCGTCATTATGTCCAAGACGATCAGTTGGAAACTGACCGCTGTGGCGCTGTTGCCACTGCCATTGCTCGTCTTTGTAAGTGTTTTCTTTGGCAGGCAGATCCATCACCGTTTTCGCGCCGTGCAGGAATCTTTCTCGAGACTTACTGACAAGACACAGGAAAACCTGGCCGGTATCAGAGTTGTAAAATCATTTGTCCAAGAAAAGCCGGAAATTAGACTATTTGAAGAGTATAACATGCATAACGTCAACATGAACATGAAACTGGTCCGGATCTGGGGTTTGTTTTTCCCGCTGATTCAGTTCATTTCAGCGTTGAGCTATATTGCCGTCATTGGCTACGGTGGCATTCTGGCCACTAACTCAGAGATAACATTGGGCGGCTTTGTCTCTTTCCTTAGCTACCTGGGACTGCTAATCTGGCCGATTATGGCGATCGGATGGGTTATCAATATCTTTCAGAGAGGTATGGCTTCTCTGGAACGCCTGAACGCCATTTTCGCGGAAATTCCGGATGTGGCTGATCATGAAAATACACTGCCGGTTGAGCATATTGACGGTTCCATATCAATTAAGAACTTGACTTTCGCCTACCCGGGAGCCAGCGTTCCCGCACTGCAGGATATTAATATTGAGTTGCCCCAGGGTAAAACCCTGGCCATTATCGGTCGCACCGGCTCCGGTAAGACAACCTTGATCAATCTGTTGTTGCGCATGTATAACCCGCCTGCTGGCAGTGTTTTCGTGGACGGCTATGATGTCAACCTTCTGCCCCTAAATACGCTGCGCGAGGGAATCGGCTGTGTGCCGCAGGACAACTTCCTGTTTTCGGCCACTGTCCGTGAAAACATCGGTTTTGCCGGAACGGATTACAGTGATGCAGAGATTGAAAACGCCGCCCGTATTGCTCAGGTTTATGATAATATCGTCGACTTTCCGGATGGCTTCGAAACCATGGTCGGCGAACGCGGCGTAACTCTTTCCGGAGGGCAAAAACAGCGCATCAGCATTGCCAGGGCTTTGATTAAGAATCCCAAAGTACTGATCCTGGATGATTCGCTGTCAGCGGTTGATACCCAGACAGAAGAGGCGATCCTGCAAGGGCTGAAGTCTTTTGGTGCCGGACGCACCAATATTATTGTCAGCCACCGTGTTTCTTCGATCCGTCACGCAGATGAGATTATTGTGCTTGACGGCGGTAAAATCGTAGAGCGCGGCAATCATGACTCCTTATTGCACAATAAGGGCCTCTATCATGACCTGTATCAAAAACAGCTTTTGGAAGAAGAAATTGCCAAAGTAGACTAGAGCCTGATAATCAGCCTATTTAGATAATCAGTGCGGCAGGAGTGAGAAAAATTGACAAACCAATACCATGAAGAGGAAGTAATCGGTAAGGCATATGATTCCCGGCTGATGAAAAGGCTGTTGACTTACGCACGTCCGTATTGGAAGAATATGCTGCTGGCAGTGCTGATGTTGGCAGTTATTACAGGAGCAGAACTGGCCCGCCCCTATATTACCAAGATTGCAATTGACGAACACTTACTGGGCATAACAAGGCCGATGCAGGCGTTTGAGCCTGGCAGCGAACCTGAAGAGGGGATCTTGTTTGAAGGGCGCGTTTTCGTCAGAAGGCAACTGAATGAAGAGCCTCTCCCTGACGCGCCGCATTGCCAGCTGCTGCAGTCTGGCAAGCGCTTCTATCTGGTTGAGGATGTTGCCCTTAATCCGGACACCGACAAGTTTGAAATCATCGTAACCGAAGATGGCTATCGTCTTGTGCATGATAATAAAACTTACATTGCCAGATTAATGGAACCTTCCGAAGTAGCTGTCTTCCGTGCTAATGATAACCGGTCGCTAATCCGCCTGGCTGCAATTTTCTTTGGGTTGGCGCTGATCGCTTTTGTTTTCAACTATGGGCAGGTCTATCTGCTGCAATACACCAGTCAGAAAATTATTCATAACATGCGGCGCCAGATTTTTACCCATTTGCAGGGGATGTCCCTGTCATTTTTCGATAAAAACCCGGTTGGGCGGCTGGTAACCCGCGTCACCAACGATACTGACACCCTCAATGAAATGTATGGGTCAGTGCTGGTTAATCTGTTCCGGGACATATTCACGATTTTGGGAGTAATCGTGATCATGTTCCAGCTGGACTTTAGGCTTGCGCTAATCAGCCTGTCAACATTGCCTTTGATCATTTTGGCCGCGATAATCTTCCGGCGTTATGCCCGTGAAGCTTACCGCAATGTACGCACCGCCCTGGCACGCATTAACGCTGCCATGTCCGAAAACATTATGGGAATGCGCATTGTTCAGATTTTTAGACAAGAGGGCAAAAAGCATCGTGAGTTTGATGCGATCAACAAACGCTATTTTGCTGCCAGTATGCAGGAACTCCGTGTGTTCGCCGTCTTCCGGCCTTTGATGGACCTGATGTTTTCTCTGGCCATGGCCTTGTTAATCTGGATCGGCGGACGTCAAATCCTGGCTGGAGTAGTTTCCTTTGGACTGGTGATGGCGTTTATCAACTATATGAGTCAGTTTTTCCAGCCGATTATGGAACTGACTGAAAAGTATAATATTCTGCAGGCGGCAATGGCCTCATCCGAACGCATTTTCATGCTGCTTGATACAGAACCCGACGCTGAAGACAGCATCCAGTCTCAACTGCCGGAGACAACGGATCTCCCCAAATTCAAGGGGCATATTGAGTTCAAAAATGTGTGGTTTGCCTACAACGATGAGGATTGGGTACTGCGGGATGTCTCATTTGAGATTAAGCCCGGAGAAACGGCCGCTTTTGTCGGAGCCACCGGCGCAGGCAAGACTTCGATTATCAGCCTGATGTCCCGGCTGTATGAAATCCAAAAAGGCGAGATTCTAATCGACGGGGTCAACATTAAAGACTATAATCTGGCGCAGCTGCGCCGCAACATCGGCGTTGTTCTGCAAGATGTCTATATGTTTACGGGAGACATTAAATCCAACATCCGGCTCAACAATAACGACATCAGCGACGAGAAAGTCAAGGAAGTTGCCCGCTATGTCAATGCAGACAAGTTCATCGAGCAAATGCCGGCGCAATATGACGAGCCCGTTGTTGAGCGCGGGGCTACCCTGTCTGCCGGACAACGGCAACTGCTTGCTTTCGCCAGAGCCTTGGCTTTTGACCCCTCTATTCTGGTGCTGGATGAAGCAACCGCTAATATAGATACCGAGACAGAAGTGCTTATTCAGGATGCCCTGTATCGCCTGATCAAAGATCGCACCACCATTGTGGTGGCGCACAGGCTGTCTACTATTCAGCATTCTGACAAGATTATTGTGCTTCATAAAGGCAAGATCCGTGAAATGGGCAACCACCAGGAATTGCTGGCCAACAAAGGACTCTATTACGATTTATACCGCCTGCAATACAAAGACCAGCTGATAGGTGACGGCGAACATAACGGCGAGGTTGCTGCCAGCTCCAGTTCTACTGCAAATAGCTGACGTTCGCCTACTCGCGGCGCCACTTAATTCGTAACGGCACAAGCAGAATTGAAACGGCTGCTGCCATAGCATGTTTGACCACGAAAAAAAGCTGCCCGTCGATCCAATCGATGCGGGCAGCTTTCTGTTTCAGGCCTATGTTAGCCATCGTGTTGAATTATTGCCTAGGCCTGCCTAGGCCTGCCTAGGCCTTTTGGCGATTATTTTGCATTGATAATATCCTGCATGTTCAGGAGCGGTATGGATTCGTTCGGTACGACCATGATCTGAACCTTGTCGGAGATGCGCTCAATATAAGCCATTTGCACACGATATTTCAGAATTCTTTCGGTTAGCGACTTATCCAGCGCCAAGTTCGCTTCAGCTTCCGCCATCATTTTGATCTTCAGTGCCTCAGCCTCTCCTCTGGCTTTGGTCTGAGCAATCTCAGCATCCTGCCGCGCCATTTCCAGTTCATACTCTTTTTTCTTGGATTGCTGCTCAGCGACTTGCTTCTCTTCAATAGCCTGCTCAAACTCGGGCGAGAATCTGATGTTGGAAAGCGCTACATCGTCAATAGCAATGTGATAAGCCTTCATACGTTCTGCCAGTTCATGCGTGATGACATCTTTAACTTCCTGACGATGTTCCATAATCGCATCAGCGTTGTACTTGGAAGTGTTCATTTTGGTAATCTCGTTCAAGGCTGGCAGCAGCACAATATCAACATAACTCGTGCCAACTTCTTTATAGAGCTTATGTACTTCAGAAGCAATCGGCCGATAGTTCACAACTACAGTGAATTTCATCTGCTGTAAATCACTGGTCACCGCTTCGAGGTCATCGGAAAGCTTATTAGTCCGCACACTAATGTTTTCAACATGCGAAATGAAAGGAACGACGAAATTAAGACCTTCGTTCAGGGAGGTTTCCTGAACACCAGAAATCCTACTGAAAACCACTCCGCGATGACCGGCCGGGACAACTCGCAGACTCATCGACAGAAGCCATAAAGCAGCAAAAACTATGGCTGCAATTCTGCCAAAGCGGCGCACTTTAACGCCCTGAAAATGTTGCTCGGAGTTGCGTGACATTACTTCACCGACGATAATGGCCACAATAGACGCCACAAATAACAAACCAAAAACTGCAATCATTCTTCCTGACCACCTCCAGATGTTTTCAGTAGTTGTATACGGTTTCTAAGGATAAAAGTGTCACTATTTTTTCGTTCATACGGATGATTGGCGCAACATAGGATGTAACGATAACGGCATCTGAAGATGGTTTGCTTCGGCGGTAAGCTCATGTGTCCGGCTCACGTTGGTCTTCCGTTGGCTTTTCGGCGCCGTTATCACAATCGTCCTTCCCATGCGCGCAGGCCGGCCAGGGATTTCCCCGGCCGGCCTCAAGTGTCCTACGGTCTACAGTGTCACTTCTACCAGATCGCGATCCATCTTGTCCATACAGCGCCTGATCTTAGCCGCCAATGCGGGGTCATTGTCTTCGCAGGCCGCCCTAATCTGGCGCAGCAAATCAATGCCGCGACGAAATCCCGCCACGATGTCGCCTTCCTGGAAACCGGCCTCACTGCGCAGTAACTCCTGAAATTCGCATCCACAGCTCCATTTGAATGCCTGAATGGAAAGACTGGTATGGAATCGTGAATCGCTATCATCAACACCATACATATGTAACCGCCGAATAATCTTCCGAACCCGATCGAAATCAAAGGGCACGTCGCGGGGAGCGCTCTCACCCTTGCGGGGCTCGTAATCAACCGCCACAATCATGCTGTTGATTTCGTCTTCGCTCCATTCGTGAAACACGCCATCGAAAAACAACTCGGTAACCAACAGCTCCTGAGCATAAATACAAGACGCAAACAGACCACGCGGCAGCAAATCCGTACCCTCAATATAGCCAAGCTGCTCCAGCACCGCGCGTTTCAGCGCCAGGTCTTCTTCAAAACGGCCAGCCGTCTTGATGTGGTTCACTGAGCGCCGCAAGACTGCGATCTTTTCAGTTAAGGTGCGATAGCGGCGCACGATCTTTTTACATGTTTTCTGCCGCTCCCGGGGGCAATTTTTCCGCACTGCCTCCATCAGCTGATCACCCTGCTCCTGCAATCTTTCTGCGACCGCCAAATCCGGACCGCTGGCACGGGTACGGTTACGGCGCGTTTTCTTGCGCCACTTCTCTTTTTCGCGATAATATACCAGCGGACATCCCAGACTGTCACGGGCTTCGCACATGCGCGCCACAATCGGCGGCAGTTCCGCCTCTTTTTCGAGCAACTCTTTCTCCAGTTGCATCTTGACGGTGCGCGCCTGATAAGTGGCGAAGTTGCGGTCCAAAATAATGCGGATATCATCTTCATCATAATTGCGGTAAAGATTCAGCACCGAATTATAAGACAGGTTGAACTGACTGACCAGTTCTTCAATGTCGCGCTCATTGGTGCTCGGAAAGTCTTCACTGCGAAACCGGCTCAGATCTGCCAGAATAAATACCCGGCCTTCGCGGTCAATGCCCCGCCGTCCGGCACGTCCGGCCATCTGAAAATACTCCATCGTGGTCATTTTTCTGAAACTAACTCCGTCCCACTTGGCGGGGCTGTCAAAACAGACTGTCTTAACCGGATAGTTGATACCGACCGCAAAAGTCTCGGTAGCGTACATCACCTTAACGAGGCCCATTCCAAAAAGGGTTTCGATGATCTCTTTTTGGGCAGGCAAAATTCCGGCATGATGATAGCCGATTCCTTTGACCAGCAGTTGACGCAGGCGCACCAGGCTGCGCAAATTCTCAATGCCGTACTCTTTGGCCATTTGATCGACAACCGTTTCTACCTGGTTGCGCTCATTGGCAGTTAGGAAATTGGAGCTCTGCATTAGTTCATAGGCCATTTCCTCGCAACCACGCCTGCTGAATACGAAATACAGACATGGAAGGCCAAATTTACTGATATAACGGATCAGATCATAATGCCTGGTTTCTTTAAAACGCGGCATTCCGCCGTTTTGCTCCGATTTTGCCATCAGTTCGCGCCGGTATTCCACCAGTTCTTCTTTGCTAACCGCGCCTTTGGATTTTTCATAAAGGGCGTGCTTCAATGGAACCGAACGTTTAAACTTGCGAATCACAGCCACTTCATGTCCTTTGATTTCGCTAATCCAGGCAGCCAGTTCCTCGGCATTTGGGATCGTAGCTGACAGTCCGAGCAACCGCATTCCGGGAGGCATAAAAATAATAGATTCCTCCCAGACTGTGCCGCGATCTTCATCCGATAAATAGTGAATCTCATCAAAAATGATATGGGTAATACCCTCGACGCGTTTAGTATCCTGATGCAGGATGTTGCGGAAAATCTCAGTGGTCATCAGAGTCACAGGGGCCTCCGGATTGATTACAACATCGCCGGTAATAATCCCGACCCGTTCTTCGCCATAGAGGGCTTTAAACTCCTTATACTTTTGATTACTTAATGCCTTAATCGGAGCGGTATAGATCACCTGATCATTACGCTTAATTACCTGATCAATCAGATAATCGGCAATTAGTGTTTTGCCGACTCCAGTGGGAGCAGAAACCAATACCGAATGACCGGCCATCAGCTCATCAATGGCTTCCACCTGAAAGGGGTCCAACGTATAATCCCGATAGGTTACGATGCGCTGCTCAGTCGTTTGCAACGACTTATTGTCTTCAGGATGCTTCAAATTCTACTTCCCTCACCAATCTCCTGGTTATTCCAGTACCTCCAAAATATATGCTTCCATTTGTGAAGCGTTCATAGCACCAACATGATTGACTTTTACGAATCCCTCGGCATCCAGAATCACTGTGGTGGGGATGCCGGTAACCCTGTACTTGTTACTCACTGCACCATTTTTGTCTAGCACAACCGGAAAGGTGTACTTATTCTCCTGCATGAATTTGCTAACGGTATTGGCCGATTCCTGTACATTGATCGTCAAGAATTGCATCTGCCCGTCATATTTCAGGTACATATCATACAGATCCGGCATTTCGGAGCGGCAGGGATAACACCAGGTTGCCCAAAAGTTCAAAAAAACCGGTTTGCCGCGCAGGGACTCCAGACTTATTTTTTTGCCGTCCGGATCTGATAGTTCAAACTTCGGAGCAAAGTTCCCCACCGACGGCCCGATGGTGACATTCGGATTACTTTCAGCGCTGTCACTGTTGCCTGATTTAGCCCGACATCCGGCAGCTGTCATTAATATGATCATCATTAAACCTATCATGACAATCAGGACTATGTTCTTGATAGGGAGCTTGCGTTTTATCATAACTACACCTCACTTTAGTATTATGAACTAATTCTTGCATGACAATCGCAAAAAGTCAACCTGTTAGGCCCGGAGGACGGCGGCAGCGGTCGCAAACCGGAACATCGCAGCGTATGATGGGGATGCCTGAAGAGGAGGAGTTCACATGAATTTTTCTTATCCGCGCCAGATCCGGCTCCCCGATGGCAGTGTAATGCCATTCATTAATCTTGATAACGCTGCCAGCACTCAACCTTTGGATATAGTCGCGCAAAAAACCGCCGAGTTTCTGTCATATTACTCAAGTGTCCACCGGGGCAGCGGCTATTTATCGGAACTTTCGACCAGGGCTTTTGAAGAAGCCCGCCAGCAACTGTTTGCTTTTGTCGGTGCCTCCCCGGAATTAGATACTGCGATTTTTGTTAAGAATACCACAGAAGCCATCAATAAACTGGCCAACCGCTTTGAGTGGCTGCCGGATGACGTTGTGATCATTTCCGAAATGGAGCACCACTCCAATGACCTCCCCTGGCGCAAAAAGGCCCGGGTAGTGAAGGCCAGAGTTGATATAAGCGGAGCCCTGGACCTTGATGACTTGCGCGTCAAAATCAGGGAGCACGCCACTAATCTGAAGTTGGTCGCGATTACCGGCGCATCGAACGTCACAGGATATATTAATGACTTAAGGGCAATTGCCCGGCTGGCGCACACCTATGGCGCTCCGCTGCTGGTGGATGCCGCTCAATTAGCACCACACAGGCGTATTCATATGATGCCCCATGATCATCCGGAGCATTTGGATTTCATCGCTTTTTCGGGGCACAAAATGTATGCTCCTTTTGGCTGTGGAGTTTTAATCGGACCGAAAGAATTTTTTCAGACTGGCGCGCCAGATTATTGCGGTGGCGGAACAGTGCGCTCCGTGACCAAAGATTCGGTAATCTGGGCGCCTCCGCCAGAGAGAGATGAAGCCGGATCGCCGAACGTAGTAGGCGCAGTAGCCATGGGAATAGCGGCGGCTGTGCTTTCCAAGACCGGCATGCGCCAGGTGGCGCTCCACGAACAGAGGCTGCTCGAAAAGCTGCTCGCCGGGCTAAGGCGCATTCCCAACCTTACCTTATATGGCAGCGCTTTTGCAGGCCCTAACCGCCTGGGTGTGGTGGCTTTTAATATTCAGGGATTGCATCACCTGTCGGCTGCCAGGGCATTGGCTGGCGAAGCTGGTATCAGTGTGCGAAACGGCTGCTTCTGTGCGCATCCTTATGTACATCGTCTTCTGGATCTGTCGCCGGAAGAAATTGCGCATTATTCCAAACTGGCTGGTCAGGGCAACTTGGCGGTCGTGCCCGGTATGGTGCGTATTAGTATAGGACTCTATAATAATGAGAACGATATTGAAAAAGCCATTGCAGCCATCGCAGAGCTGGCACAGAACCCGCGGCATTATGCCCAGAAATATCGGGATACGGCTGCTTTCAATGAACAAATTACTGATCCACGACGGTTTTTCAAAGTTTGACCGGACAGGTGCCAGCGGATTACCAAGTATGACTGGAAAGGTGCGTCAGCGGCTTTTCAGAGTATTTTTCAAAACACGACCGGAAAGGTGCGACATTGAATGGCAGAATTCATTATTGAATATGGCAAGGATGGAATGGTGCGTATTCCGCCGGATGCCGCCGAAGCAATTGGATTGGAAGAAGGCAACAAACTGAGACTGGTATTAAGAGAGGGTCAGATCGAATTGTCGCCGCTGGCCATGTCGGCTCTGGAAGAGGCAGAGCAGCTAAAGAAAACCAGTGGCGAAAAGCACAGCATCAATTAGCGACTTATGGCTGACTTGCGGCTTCAAGCCGGAAGTACAAGCTGGACCCAGCGCCAGAATGGACCCAGCGCCAGAATGGACCCAGCGCCAGAATGGACCCAGCGCCAGAATGGACCCAGCGCCAGAAAAGAGCAAAGTAAATGCCAAGGAAGGAATCACTAGTACTGAGCGTCGAAATCTTGTTTCTGCAATTGATGAAACTTCATTCATGAAAGGTGATACCCATGAAAGCACTGGCTCTTTTTTCGGGCGGCCTGGATAGTATTATCGCGGTACGCATTGTCCAGGAGGCAGGCGTTACCGTTGAGGCAGTTCACTTTTTGCTTCCTGTTTTGTCTGATTTTCATCGCCTGCAGGAACATAGCTCCAAGGTGATGGAATCTGCGCGTCAACTGCAAATTAAGCTGCATCTTATTAAGCTGGGCGAAGACTATTTGCGCATCATTGAAAATCCGGCTTTTGGATATGGCAAAAATATGAATCCCTGCATTGATTGCCGCATTTTTCTGCTGAAAGAAGCCGCCAAGTTGATGAATCAAATCGGGGCTTCGTTTCTGATTACAGGAGAAGTGCTTGGGCAGCGGCCGAAGTCCCAGCATGAGGCAGCATTTAACATTGCCGAGCGGGAATCTGGATTAAAGGGATTAATTTTGCGTCCGCTGTCAGCGCATCGGCTGCCGCCGACGATTCCTGAAGAAAAGGGATGGATTAACCGCGAAAAGCTGCTTGGGATTGCAGGACGTGGACGTAACACCCAGATTGAGCTGGCTGCCCACTGGGGTTTAAAATACCCGGCTCCGGCTGGCGGCTGTCTGCTGACCATGAAGGAATATTCCAGCCGCCTGCGAGAACTGCTAAAAACGCAGTCCTGTCTGGATCTCGAAAATGTATTACTGTTGCGTTTTGGCCGTCATTTCAGGTTGAGCAATGACTGCAAGGCTGTGGTGGGACGTGATCAACAGGAAAACCTTGCCCTGATGTGGTTTTACAGGGCGCACCCGGAAGGCAGGACGCTGCTGAAAATCAGGGAGAAGAAAGGCCCGCTGACCTTGCTTACCGGACCGGCCGATCAGGATCTGCTGCGCAAGGCGGCTGCCATAACCGCCTGGTACGCCCATGTCCCGGAAGGAACCGGGGTGTCAGCGAAAGGCCTTACCAATGGCAGAAAGCATCTGCTAATTTCCGATGTAATGGCGCTTGATCAGGAAGAAATGGAGCGCTTGCGGGTAAAGTAATCGGCATGTGCAGGGAGGCGCAAGTAAGTGCGCAAAAATCCCATTTTTCTATCCAATGCCATCCATTTCGCTCGCACTTACTAATAACTGCAACAGCTCTATAATCTCTGCATCAGTCAAGTGCATGTTAAACATAGCCACTTCAAAGACTAAGTTGCCGCATTGCAAAAAGATTTGCTGATCATTGGTAGCAACATTTGCTTCATCTATGTAATTAGCTTCAGACCAAATGCAGCCTGTGCCAATTCCCGGTTCGAGCCGGCGCACTTTCTGAAATTCACTGCCGCCCCGCGCCGCAATATCGCTCCATTGAGCGAGCATCAACTGTTCCTCACCTTCCAGAAACTCAGCGGCATTGAGTGGATCCAGATAGTAAAATGCGGTCACTAGCATCCTGCGTTTTGCACTTGTCTCAGAGGAATCCCCGGAACCACCATCCCCGGAATTCCCGTCCCCGGAATCCCCCTCCCCCTCTGCTTCCTTTATGCTAAAGGCTCGGGAAAGGCCGGTCAAGTAACCCTGCAAATAGTGTTCGGCCAATTCATTGCCAAGGCGGGAAAAGCCCAGACGCACCACCAGTTCGGAAGCAACAAATATCGCCCGATCCCAGTCTCCCTCCGGAAGGAAGTTATCTGCCTGAAGCAGCATTTTTTCCAAATCTGGCAAAACCGGCAATTCGCTCAGATATTGATCCGGTCGAAAGATTTGCGAGGAATAAAGCGGCGCTTCCAAGAACGCCTTAGCAGCCAGCTCTGCACCACCTTCTTCGTAAAGGCGCCTCATAAAACGCTCTCCATAGCTGTACTGATAATACATCAGCATTTCCTCAGATAAGTTGCTGGATGCCAACAAACCGCTGACATCCCCGGGTTCATGTACTTCCGCCAAATACCGTGAGCGATCCTGATACCCCAGACGCCGGCAGACTTCACTGGCGACATACACGGCATTACCCTCTGCAACTGCCCGATAGGCCAATGCCCGTTCGCCATCGCCACGCAGGCTGGCATAATATTCTCCTGTGCCAAAACGGAAGTCATCATTGGCATGCGCCAGTTCGTGTGCCAGAATGGCATCCACCGTTTCAACCTGCCAGTTCCCCGACATATTTAATTTTGGCAGAATGCTCAGCAAGTTCTCTGTTACTATATATACATTTTTATCGATGAAGCAATATTTCCCTAATATGCGCCGGGCATTTTTCAGCGCCTGGTATTCTGCCATCACTCTTACCAATGGATCTACTTCCTCATCCGTTTGCTGTGCGGCAAAATCCCATTCTTTCATCAGCACGTCCACAAGCCCTTCCACGGTGACTTCCAATACACGCACATGCTCCGGGAATTGCGAGTCAGTAATTTCTTCAATTAGTGGAATGACGCGCTCTGCTGAACCCTGGACATCTATACTGAAAGCGGGCGTTGCTGCTACTGAGGACGCAACTACTATAAGTCCGGTGACAAATATGAGCGAAATTACAAGGAAAAACAACGCCAAACGGTGCATCAGCCTATGTTTCATAAAAAAACCTCCCCGGGAACTTATTGGATGTCAGTATTTAAAACGCCTTTTGCAGTGAAATGTTCCTTAGCGATCGGTGTTTCTGGCATTTTGACAAGCTTGGAATTGGAATCCGACCAAAATTCTGAATGTCAATGTTAACTTAAATGTTAACAAATCAGAAGAGCTTGGAGTCCCCGTCAATGGAGCCCAGGCCGAGTTAAGCAGCGCTGAACTGGCGCAAAGAATTCGTGATGCTGTGAATAACGCCCTGGAAGATTAATTCTGCAAGGGAGATGAGTCTTTGTCTATACCATTGAATAAACGCAATAGGGTGAAGAACATTAACGTCAACGTAAATATCAATAAAAACAGAAATGAAGAGGCTGCAGATTTAGTTCCAGGCCTCTCAGATATTCCGGCAATAATTAGCAAAATACGCCCTCAACTTGAGGAAGTTTCACCCGAAATCGCCAAATTGGCAGAAAACTTGTCAAATGCCATTACCGGCTTAAATGAATAACGGGCTTTAGCCCAACGGGCCTGAACAAGGCCCGTTATTAATATATTCGAAAGATCATGCAGCCTAATAAGGACGGATAGGAGTAGATCATTATTGAATTACCCCGCCATTGTTTCCGAATCGTCCTGTTCACTACCAAAATTACTGCAAGAACAATTTCAAATCAAAGTAATGCCTCATAGCGTCAATATTAATGGACAGGAATACATTGAGGGCATTAATATTTCAGATTCGGACTTGAGAAAGCTACTGCACGCCAATACTGGCAGAGTAACAACTTCAGCAGTAAATCCGAAATTGCTGGCGGAAACATTTGAGAGCATTTTGCGGCAGAATCGTTCTGTTATTTTTGTCGGCCTTCCCCCCAGATTCAGCTGCACACTGCAAAATGCCCAAATTGCACGTCAGATGTGTTCCATACCCGAGCGGATCTTCATCTATGACGGAAAGTGCATCGGGATCAACCTTGGCAAACTGGCGATGGCTGCCTCGCAGTTGGCTGCCAGTGGCCGATCACCGGACTTCATTTTCAGTCAGCTCGATCAAATGCGGCAGCGCATGGCCTTTACTCTGTGGGCCAGAGATATGTCAGCCATTGTAAATAACGGAAGAGCCAATGATTTATTGAGCCGCTTCGCATCAATAATTAATATCCAGCCTGTTCTGACATTGGCTCCCGATGGCACTCCGCAGTTAATCAGACTGACACGTACGCTTGCTCAGGGAATCGACACTATGGTTGATCTTGTCAGAGCCAGAGGTATGGCACCGGGAGAGGTTTTATGTATTGGCCACTTTGAGGCTCCCGCAGCTGCTGCACAACTGGAGGCCAGGCTGCGCAAACAGCTTGGCATTGAGCAAATCGTTGTTCTGGAGGGTGGGAATCTGCTCTATCTGCATCTGGGTGCTGGTTCAGTGTCGATTTCAATCTAATCTGATCATACGTGAAGCCGCTTTGGCCTTCAGTCTGAAGCGTTCCTTTGTAAACGAAAGGAGCGCTTTTTATTTGGAACTCCCGATTTGCACAGGCACTTTTCAAATTTCCTGCTCGTAAAATGGTAAGCATTGAATTTGATGGCAATGCCTTGACACCAACTTAGGAGGAGTATGTATGACAAAAGGCACGATCAGGCATCTTTTTCCAGGAAACAACACATCCGAAGGGTTCTTTTCATTTTATCAATACCTGCCGCCGCAACCTGAGAAGCTGACGCGCTACTACATCATTAAGGGCGGTCCGGGTGTGGGCAAATCCACATTTATGAGGACTATTGCTGAAACAATGGTCGATATGGGCTATGATGCCGAGTTGCATCACTGTTCCTCAGATAACGCCTCACTGGACGGAGCGGTTTTGCCCGCCCTGGGCGTAGCTTTCGTGGATGGTACGGCTCCGCATGTGATCGATCCGGTATTCCCGGGCGCAGCGGAAGAAATCATTAATTTGGGTGAGTTTTGGAACACCGCCGGCCTGCAAAAAGACCGCCCGCAAATCATGGCGGCGACTACCGAAATTGGCCGCCTCTTCCGCCGGGCTTACCGCCATCTGGCAGCAGCCAAGGTCTTTCTGGACGAATATGAGAGCGCCTTCAGCGAGCCGGGAGTCATGGACTGGAGCGCCGTGAACCGCGAAACTCTCGAGCTGCTGGGTGACATTTTCGGTTCCGCCGGTCACAGCGGTCATCCCTCAGTTCAACGGCACCTCTTCGCCACTGCGATTACTCCAGATGGTCCGCGCAGTTTTTTGGACAACATTGTCAGTGGTATCAGGAAACGCTACGTAATTATCGGAGAACCCGGCACCGGGAAAACAACCATGCTGCGACAGGTTGCCGATCGTGCCGCTTTACTGGGCTTATATGCAGAAGTGTTCCATTGTGCGCTCGAACCTGCCAAAGTCGATCATGTGATCATTCCAGAGCTAAATGCGGCTGTAATCAATGGATCAGCCCCGCACACTTATGCCCCGGAAAACGACGATATTGTCATCAGCACGGAACGTTTCCTGGACCGTCGCAAGCTGGATGCTTTCAAGGATGAAATTGCAGCCGCCCGGCAGCGCTATGAAGATGCCTTTGCAGCTGCCATAGCTTTTATCGCCAGGGCTAAGCAAAACCACGACATACTGGAGACACACTATGTTCCCAATATGGATTTTCAAGCCATCAACAACCTGAAGGAGCAGATCATTCAGAAAATATTAAGCCTGACAGCCGCCAGACCATCAGGCATTAATCATGAATGAAATTAAAAGAACTAAGGAGTATGAGCGCCATATCTCAATATCAATGACTTATTATTGAATAGTATCTTCGTTGTCCGAATCTTCTTCGGTATTGGCATGCTCTTGCTGATCAAGACCAGCCTGTGGTCCATTTTGGTGCGAAAACCACGAACTAAAGATTAGGCCGATTCCAACACCAACCGGTATAAAGCCGCCGATCAGCCAGGCACCCTGGCCAAGACCAACCCACAAACCGATCAAGAGGAACAACGATACCATGGTCGTGATCATTCCAGCGCGCATTAGTCCGACTGACACTTTGGATTTCGGCGCATTGAAAAGATCCGGCGGTACGAAGCCCTGCTTAATGAGTGTGATCCGTTCGCGATAAGAAAAATAGCGCAAAATCAGAATAAAGACCATGAGAATCAACAAAATGACTATCGGCAGCACGAGTTCATAATAGATTGGTGGTATTGGCATCGTGGCGGCAGCCCCCTCTATAGAAATTTAACGTGCGCTTTTTTACGCATCAGTAAATAGATTAAACCGGCAGAAAACATCAAACCGACAACTACCCATGCGAGATACAGGAAAACCTGGTTATGAAACAATTCCGTATTGCCGCCGGCGTTCGCAGACAATGTCTTCAGGAAACTCAGCAAATGATACACCAGCAAAGCAAAAGCGCCAAATAGCACTACGGCACCAATCTTGGAGTCTTTATCCTGCGTTTCTGCGCTAAGTGATTTCATAATTGTCGGAAGCAAATCATTTGGCTCTCTCCAAAGCGGCAGGGCTTCAATTTCATTGATCAAAATGCGCCAACTCTGATCTTCGCAGCGGCATTGATCACATTCGCACAAATGATGATGGTAGGCGGCGATTTCCGCCTCTGGGAGCGATCCATCCAGTATTGCATGCATCATGCCCCTCGCCTGTTCACAATTCACTTTCATCGCCTCCAGACAGTCTGACAATTTCCTGTCTTAAATAGTTCCTGCCCCGATGCAAATGGGTTCTGATCGTCCCGATCGGAACGCCAGTAACGGAAGCAATCTCCTCATATGATAAATCCTCAAGATGATACAAAATCAAGGCCGTTCTGTAAGCCGGAGCGAGGTTCATAATCGCCCGGCGCAATAGGCGCCTACGGTAGTCGCTTTCGGCCGCCTCTTCCGGGTTAGCACTGATATCCTCACAGACAGGCTCCGGCAAATCGTCGATCGCGAGATAACGCTTGCGTGTTACTGCTGTCAGTGAAACACGGTATGCAATCCGATAAAGCCATGTAGAAAAGCGCGAATCGCCCCGGAAGTCCTTTAGAGAACGCCAGGCCCTGATAAAAGTCTCCTGGGCTGCATCAAATGCCTCGTCACGGTTGCCGATTACCGACAGCGCTAAATTGTAAACGAATTTCTGGTATTTCTGAACCAACATTTCGAACGCTTCCGGACTGCCATCTGATGCTCTTTGTACCAGCTCTGTTTCGGTTTCATATAGTGGCAAACGCTTCACCTCATCAAAAGAGCAGTCTGGCACGATTGATAATATGACTGGTCTTAGTACATTAAAGTTTCGCAGTCGAAGCCGCTTTTCCTGTAAATATGCCATAAAATTCGTTGGATTCCGCTAAGATAGGACTTGTCACGCTGCCTTGCGCCACTGGGTGCAAACTGCACGCCAGCTTAAGTACCAATGGCGCGCTGATGGCAGGGCGGCGGCGGTGCGGCACCTTATTGGCACTGCAGACCATAATCCCGCATAAAAACGAATTCTGGAGACAAAATGAGCAATATTAATTTAACACCACAAAACGGCCGTTATTCGTAAGTATTCCATGGTAGTTGCGCCTAACTATCCTTGATAGTAAATGGAAGGAATGGATATTATAAAAGTATGATTAGCACTCATTATTAGTGAGTGCTAACAGGTGAGGCATTGCGAAAGGAGGAGAATAGTAATGAATTTGAAACCGCTTTATGACCGTATCGTTGTAGAGCCGCTAGCAGCTGAGGAAAAAACCAAAGGTGGTATCGTACTTCCCGATACTGCCAAAGAAAAGCCGCAAATTGGCAAAGTAATCGCTGTTGGCCCCGGACGCATTGACGAAAAAGGACAGCGCATTGTCCCGGAAGTCAAAGTTGGTGAGAAAGTCATTTATGCCAGCTATGCCGGTACTGAGTTCAAACACGACGGCGATAAACTGCTGATCCTCAAAGAAAGCGACATTCTCGCTATTCTCGACTAACGAAGGGAGGTAACTGTCAATGGCAAAGATGCTTATTTTTGATGAAGAAGCCCGGCGTTCGCTGGAACGTGGTGTAAATACTCTGGCAGATGCCGTAAAGATTACACTTGGCCCCAAAGGCAGAAACGTCGTTCTGGAAAAGAAATACGGATCACCGACTATTACCAATGACGGTGTCAGTATTGCCAAAGAAATCGAACTGGAAGATCCCTATGAGAATCTTGGTGCCAAACTTCTGAAAGAAGTCGCCAGTAAAACCGATGATGTCGCCGGCGACGGTACTACCACCGCTACCGTTCTGGCGCAAGCCATGATTCGTGAAGGCCTGAAAAATGTAGCCGCGGGTACCAACCCCATGATTCTAAAGGGCGGAATCGAAAAAGCGGTTGCAGCCGTGGTCGACGAACTGCGCAAAATCAGCAAAAGCGTCGACAGTCGCGCTCAAATTGCCCATGTGGCTGCAATTTCCTCCGGTGATGAAAGTGTTGGCGAAATCATCGCTGATGCTATGGAGAAAGTCGGCAAAGATGGCGTCATCACCGTCGAAGAGAGCCAGACAATGGGCACCAAACTGGAAGTCGTGGAAGGCATGCAGTTCGACCGCGGTTATATCAACCTCTATATGGTCACCGATGCCGAACATATGGAAGCTGTTCTGGACGACCCCTATATCCTGATGACCGATAAAAAGATTAACCTAGTCAGTGACCTGGTTCCTTTGCTGGAAAAAGTCATTCAGCAAGGCCGTCCGATCCTGATTGTTGCTGAGGACGTTGAGGGCGAAGCTCTGGCTACCCTCGTACTGAACAAGATGCGCGGCACTCTTAAAGTCGTTGCCGTTAAAGCTCCTGGCTTTGGCGATCGCCGCAAGGCTATGCTCAGTGACATGGCCATCCTCACCGGCGGACAGGTTATCAGCGAAGACCTCGGTCTGAAACTGGAGAATGTCACCCTTGATATGCTTGGTCAGGCACATCAGGTCAAAGTCACCAAGGATGACACCACCATTGTCGGTGGCAAAGGCAACGCTCAAGAGATCAAGAACCGCATTAACCAGATCCGGGTGGAAATCGAGGATACCAAGAGCGACTACGACCGTGAAAAACTGCAGGAACGTCTGGCCAAACTGGCCGGTGGCGTTGCAGTAATTCAAGTCGGTGCTGTTACAGAAACCGAGCTCAAGGAGAAGAAACACCGCATTGAGGATGCCCTAAAGGCTACCCGTGCCGCTGTTGAGGAAGGCATTCTGCCTGGCGGAGGTACCGCACTATTGCAGGCTGCTCCGGTTCTTGACAACCTGAATCTGACCGGAGAAGCGGCGGTTGGTGTGTCCATTGTCAGGAGAGCTTTGGATGAGCCGGTACGTCAGATTGCATTGAATGCCGGTGTTGAAGGCTCTGTGGTCGTTGAGAAAGTTCGTACCCTTGAGAAAGGTGTCGGCTATAACGCTCTGGCCAATAAGTACGAAGATATGATGAGCGCTGGTATTGTTGACCCGACCAAAGTCACCCGCAGTGCTCTGCAAAACGCTGCCTCAATTGCAGCGATGCTGTTGACCACCGAGGCTTTGGTAGTTGACAAGCCCGAAAAGAAAGCTCCTGCAGCCCCCGGCATGCCCGATATGGATTAATCGAGAGCAAAGACACAGTGGGACGGTTCTGGACAGACACAGTGGGACGGTTCTGAATGAACCGTCCCTTGTCTTTTTCGCTGTCTTGCCACTATCTTGCCGGTGATCTGCCGCTGTCTTGCCGGTGGCTTACACCTGTCTGCCTCGCATTTCTGACTCGCGTTTGCTACTGCAACCAGGTGCCTACAACCGGGTGCCTAATTCGAAAGCTTTGATGTTTGCCTCGAGATACTTGCCCGGGACTAATTGCTCAATGGCTTGCAGCAGACTGTCTTGCGGCAGATCAATGATTCTTGCCGCTGCTGCAGCTCCCAGCATTACTGTGTTTGTAAACTTCAATCCGCCAGCCTCCATGGCTATGGCGCCGGCGTCGATCATAACTGCCTCTGGCAAGAGCGTGCGCAGATAATCCAGTATCTCTGTATAATGATAAGGTGTTTGACCAAGAGAAGCTGTTACAGGAGCGATCGGGCGGGTGTTAATGAGCGCCCGCATGTTTTCGCCGAAAAAGCTTTTCGCCCGCACTGCTTCCGCGGGTTCAAAGGCGATTAGCCCCGTAGCGCTCCGCATGGGAATCAAGGGACCCACGCTGCTGTCGCCGATGCGCACATGGCTTAGAACGCATCCCTCACGCTGGGCCATCCCGATCGTTTCAGAAGTAAAGGCTGGAAAGCCGGCATTAATGGCGGCGGTGGCGATCACGCGGGAAGCCAATACCGTACCCTGTCCGCCCACGCCAGCTATTAGCAAATCAGTTCTCATTTCCCTGCACCTCCCTGATGCTTCCGGAAGGGCAGATTTGCGCACAAATGCTGCATCCGGTACAAGAATCGCCAATGAAAACCTTGCCTTCTTTGCGCACCAATGCCGGACAACCGAGTTTCCTTAAACATACGCCACAATTCGTGCAATGTTCACTATTAACCGCATAGCGGGCTCTGCGTCCGGAGTGTTTCAGCAAGGTCGCACATGGTTGACGCATCACAATGAGCGCCGGACCAGGATATTGTAGTGCCTCTGATGCCACAGCGACGCTGGCACGCAAGTCGAAGGGATCGACTTCCCGTACAAACTGCACTCCGCAAGCTTTGGCCACCTCCAACGGGTCAATCTTGACGGTTTGCTTGCCAGCTAAAGTCCTCCCCATGCCAGGGTTCGGCTGATTACCAGTCATTGCAGTGGTGCTGTTGTCCAAGACAACCATCTTGACCGGAGTATCATTATAGACTGCGTTCACCAGGCCTGGAATGCCGCTGTGAAAGAATGTGGAATCCCCCAGGAAGGCCACTACCGGACGATCCGGTTCGGCTAACTTAAGTCCTTGCGCCAATGTATAAGACGCACCCATGCACAAACAGGTATCAACCGCATCCAGCGGCTGGGCATTACCGAGGGTGTAACACCCGATGTCTCCGGTAAAGATCGCACGGTGCTTTCTGGCGGCCTGCCCCCAAATGTAAAAGGAGGCGCGATGTGGACAGCCGGCGCATAGTACAGGCGGCCGCACAGGCAAATCCGGTTGTTGAAATGACCCCTCCTGAGATAGCGCGTGCGGGTGCTGTTGCGTGTGCGGGTGCTGGTGCTGGTATTGGTGTTGGTCCGGGCACGGACACGGGCACAGACGCATTTCCGAGCCAAAAAGCGCCAAAGAGACGAGATCAGCATTCAGCTCGCCAGCCGGAGGTATTTTGCCATCCCGTCTGCCGCTTATTTCTGTATCCAGATTGAACCTTTGTGCGATTAAGGCCAGCTCTTCTTCTAAGAGCGGATCGCCTTCTTCAACTACGAGAATCCTCCGGCAGCGCTTCATGAAAGCAGCTGCCGTTGCAGAATTGATCGGAAAAGCGGCCACTTCGAGTATTGGGTAAGTAGTGCCGCCACTTTTTGCAGCGAGCGCTTCCTTGACATATCTGCGGCTGACACCGCAGCAAACAATCCCAAGATCGTGACGCGGCTGTGCATCGGCACCTGCGCTTGCGCCGCCAGTCATTGAGCCTGAGCCAGTTTCCGCTCCCGATTCCGGGGCGGCGCTATTTGCCAACTCTGCTGCAATATTGGTTGCAAGGAAAGGCTGAGTCCCATAATATGACTGAAACTCCCGGTTCATGTCCCAGAGTGCCTGATGCCTACGCCGCGACAATGCCGGGAAGATGACCCACTTACTATCCTTTTCGAAACTCATCGTACGCGTAGTCTGATAAATCGCACGTGCCTTTTCCCGATCAATACTGACCGGACCTGAACCGTGGCAAAGCCTGGTAGTCGGCCTTAAGATAACCGGAATGGAGAACTTTTCGGAAAGCTCAAAAGCCTCTACTGTCAGGCGTAATGCTTCTTCAGGATCCGAAGGCTCCAGGACAGGCAGTTTCGCCATGCGCGCATAGGTACGGGTATCCTGCTCATTTTGGGAACTGTGGGGGCCGGGATCATCTGCTGAAACGATTACTAATCCGCCTTTGACCCCGATATATGCCAGAGTCATCATCGGATCGGCCGCAACGTTCAGGCCAACCTGTTTCATAGTCACAATCGACCTGGCTCCAGAGTAAGAAGCGCCAGCGGCCACCTCCAGCGCCACCTTTTCATTGACCGACCACTCGACATAGTACCCGTAATCGGCGGCCAGGTTCGCCAAAGTCGCCACTATTTCTGAAGAAGGTGTTCCCGGATAACCGGTGACGACATTGACTCCTGCCAACACCGCGCCCCAGGCAATTGCTTCATTGCCCAGAAGCAGCTCTTTTTTCATGCTCTATATCTCTCCCATTTACTCGCCTTGGGCTGACTCTGCTGTACTGCACTAAGCTATTTAGCTGTTATCTAGATAAATACCTCATGAAAAGAAAAAACCCTCCCGAAATGCTCACAACAGAGTTCAGGAGGGTTTGCTATATAGAGGCAATTCAGTCACTTAGATGAATTGGGCACCTACAACGATCCAGCATCCTACCGGCAGATTAGTCGGTATCGCCCAGGAATTCAGATGCTGCAAACATTCTACCGTAGTGTTGAACTGCTGCGCCAGGTTGAAGAAGGTATCTCCCGCACGCAGTTGATGCCAACGCAGCTGGAACCTCATACACGGCTGTGGCGTCGCAGTTGGAGTAGTGGTTGGTGTTGTAGTCGGTGTCGTAGTTGGCGTCGTAGTAGGAGTCATCTCACTTACACCAACAACTACCCAGCATCCGATCGGCAGATTATTCGGGTTGGCCCACGAGTTCCAGAAAGTCAGGCATTCTACAGTAGTGCCAAACATTTGTGCCAGTGCGAAGAAAGTATCGCCCTGACGGATCTGGTGCCAGGTCACCTGGAAGTTCCGGCAGTCAGAAGATGTTGGAGACGTGAGGCCAACAACAACCCAGCATCCTACCGGCAGATTAGTTGGGACTGCCCAAGAGTTCAACCGCTGCAGGCATTCCACAGACGTATTAAACTGTTGCGCAAGGTTGAAGAAGGTATCTCCCGAGCGCAGCTGATGCCAACGCAGCTGGAATCTCATGCAGCATGGCTGTGCTGCAGGATAATAGCTCATTATATCAAGCCCCTTTCCGGCTCACGCCGGATTACTCTCTACTATCATATGAGCTTCAGGGGCCTACGGAAACTAATCAAGTCATAAACATGATACAATCACGCAATTCCATCTCCATGACTATATACATTTAATAGTTGGTCTGATAGCATCTTGGTAGACTCCATTTCTCCATGATCCAGTACATGACACTTTTTAAGCCCGAAAGGCTAGCCGAGAACTTTCGCAGTGCAGATCAACGCTTCCGATCAAAATTGGTTACTTCAAGTAGCGGTATATCTGAATTCACATATTATCTGCATGGGCTCCCTGAGCATTACCAATTTGCTGGAGAGACAAAGAGCATAGCGCAGTTTATCGAGAATACAGATACCACCGGCTTAATTGTGACCAGTGGTGATGTGATTTTGTATGAGGAGTACTTTAAGGGAAATACGGACCAGTCCAGAACCGTTGTGTGGTCTGTATCCAAATCTGTGGTGTCCGCCTTAATGGGCATTGCCATAGCAGAAGGATACATCAAAGATGTCTCAGACCCGGTTACAAACTACGTGCCCAGTTTGGCGGTAAGTGGGTATAATGGAGTCGCTATCGAGGATGTCTTGCAGATGTCCTCTGGTATCAGCTTTAACGAGGACTATTTTGATGCTTCATCAGACTTCAATAAAATGGCACCTAGTTCCATTGGACTTGGAGGCCCGCTGGAGAATTTTCTGCTTACGCTGAAGCGCGAACATGAGCCAGGAACAGTCCGCAAGTACGCCAGCAGCGACACCCAGGTCTTGGGTATGGTGATTAGAGCGGCAACAGGTATGGACCTCGCCACTTATACCGAGACAAGGCTATGGCTGCCTGCTGGCATGGAATCTAATGCCTGCTGGCTCACCGACAGTACTGGTGTTGAGTCGGCATTTGGAGGTTTTAGTGCCACACTTCGCGACTTCGCCCGTTTTGGCAATGTTTACCTACATTACGGCTTCTGGAATGGCAGGCAAATTGTTCCCCGGGATTGGGTGAGTGCTTCGGTGACCACGAATAAATCTCATCTATTGGCAAGCGAGAATTCATTAGGATATGGATATCAGTGGTGGGTACCTGGTGGGGACGAGGGCGACTTTCTGGCCATAGGTATTTATGGACAGGTAATCTATGTCAATCCCCACCATAATATTGTGATCGTTAAGACTTCAGCCTACCGAGGGTATGAACAAGATGGTGAAGTAATGGAGCTGGAAAGTGTTGCCTTCATGCGCGCAATTGCTGCTGCCATGGGAGATGTTATGAAAGCACGTGCCGTCTTCAGGGAATAGGCTCAGCTGGCGTTACATTGCGGATGCCAATCAGCAAATCATATCTGTCTCCAAGCAGGGCACCATTATATTCAACCTTTTGAATGGGGTTTATTTGACCATCTTTCCCGGATTCACGGGTAAATAACGCAGCCATCGCGAGGTTCCCGGGCAGACCTTTCATGAATCCGTCCAATAGCTGCCGTCCGACGGAGGCCGTTTTCATGCCAGAACCACTGCCATAGCAGTGTTCGCCGCCACTGGCACCGGCATAGATTGAGAATACTTTGCCACGGCTCCAGTCAAACTCTTTGTCCAGCCAGACTCCTACATGCTCGTAGCTGAAGTGCGGCTCTGGAACCTTGGTGACGTGAGCGGCGCCATTCCAGGCAAAAATACGCATATCTTCCGGCGCACCTTCGAAGTTGCTGACATACCAACGAAAGTACTCTTTAATCATGGCTTCACGCTCGGCGTTCCAGTCAAATCCGCTCTGATCCTGCCGATAAGCAAGTTCAACACTGCGTCTGGTGCTGTAGACATAAAATGCGGCCTGCTCATAATCGGCCATCATCGGGCGCAGCTGGGGAGCCAGCTTTGCAAGGGTTTCCTCAAACGACACCAATGCTTGATATAGCTGCTCCAGACTCGTAAACTTCTGATTGATGATGGCGGTTAACTCCTCACGCGGCGCTCCTTCCGGAAGGCTCTGAACCATGCTGCCCAGTTTGCGGACTGCATAGCTGACACCATGGGAGATGTCGGTGGCAATGACCACAATGCGCTGTTCATGAGGGATTTTTTGATTATATAGGTACAACTTTTCCCATAGCTGACGGTGATCTTTGGTACGAGCGGCATTGTAATAAGTCCAGATGTCCATTTCGTCCAGCAGCGCCGGATCACCGCATTCCAAATAGCGATTCAGCAGTTCCGAATAAGCAAAGTCTGTTTCAGGTGCGAAGTATCGGTATCCGGCCTTCTGGTTCAGAAAAACCAGCATGCGAAAGATCATTTCCAGATGCTCTCTGGTACCATGAGGGCTTTCGCCATATAGAATCACCCTGTTGTTTTCAGCAACTGGCAACAAGAAATCGAGATCTGAGAAATCTTCCAAATCTGTAGTTGAATTTATCACATAGTGATTTTCGGCGGCAAAGGCTGCCACTTCCTTATTAATTCCATTGACTCCGCAGCCGCCGCTCAAAAAAGTGCCAATAACGCCAATCAAGAGCAACAGCGATAGAAAGACCAGTCTAAACTTGCCGCGTAAAATCTTATTGTCGAAATCATTGTTCATAGCGAACCCACCTTCCACGCTGCGCGTGCCTGACGCAATGCAATGTAATGCAATGCAATGCAATGTGCGGCATCGCGCAGTCCATATCGCATGTGCGCGTCTTCTCCAACGCCTGCGCCTGCGATCAAGCAATCCACCTATCCACACTGTGGATAAAATCTGTGGTTCTATGTATAATTTTCGCACATATACATAGAGCTTCAAACAGCTTACTGCTCATCGGGCTCCCACGGATAGACAATCCATTCATCGGTTTCTGCCGCGGCAAAATCAGGCCGCTGCCCCGGGAAATGCGACTTGGACGGTTTGTAATGCAGGACAGCCACTTCAGGTGTACCATTCACTTCAATAATCCGATTACGTACTGCCATGGCGGTTTTGCCAGAATCCCAAATATCATCAACCACCAAAATCCTGCTGCCTTTCAAATATGGATCCGCCGGAAACTGCATAAAGATCGGCTTCTCAAGTGTTTTTTCGATGCCGGAATAAAACATGACAGAAGCGACTAAAATATTGCGCATGTCCAGCTTTTCGCTGATAAGACAGGCTGGGATCATTCCGCCGCGGGTAATCGCCAGCAATGCGTCATATTCGCGGCCGCGAATTTGTTCGACAAGCCTGTCCACAAGGTCAGTGATGGTGGACCAATCCAGGTAGTGTTTATCAGCCACTGATTTCATCCTTTCTCTAAGTCTTAAGCTGCGCCAACGACTATGAATTCGATGCGCGTCCAATTCGACATCGGCACCGCTAATCCTGCCGATGCACCGCTAATCCTGCCAATGCGCCGCCATCCGCCGCTATTAGGACACGGATAAAGTACGAACCTTCCAAAAAAAGCCGCAGATTCCCGAAGGGAAAAGGCGGCTTTTTCGTATTGGAAGGTGAATCTATTTGCTGCTTATCTTACTTCTCAACAGCTTTGACGATTTCCGGACGCAATCCGGGGAACTTGGCCAGCCACTGTTTTCTTTCAGCCCGCAGCTCTTCGGTCAGCTTATGATACTCTTCTTTGGTGTAATAGCGCTTGGGATCATAAGCTTCCATATCGATGCCTTCAATCTTGGAAGGTACCAGATAACCCCAGTCTGGATCCTGGACCCATTCAATGTCATCCAGGGCAATATGCTTCATTACTGAGGTTGTCACTTTAATGGTAATCTTGGTGCCTGCTTTGTCACCATTCTTGCCCACACTGCCAGTGTTAATCAGGTAGCATTCCATGTCAGTGTTGGATTTGAGAATATCGAGCAGGCGGTTGCCTTCCTCAGACTCCGGTCCGATAATAAACGGGTTTGTACCGACTTCACGCTTAGACTGTCCGGCTTTAGTCGGATCACCGGCAGATGTCTCAATCGATTCACCGAGCATGAAGTACGCCGCAGCCTGTTCATGAGTAAGCTTGGCGACGATCGGCACAATCGTGTCTCTTCTGGTAATGAAGAGAATTTTATTGGCTTTCTGCAAATCGATCGTATCATCTGTATTGGCAACATCACTGCGCAGGATTACACCGCGACCGTTGCCGGTGATGACACTATTCATAAAATCGATTTTTCCGTCCGGCTGAATCCAGACATTTTCATATAGGGCAGTTGGTTTGGTGGCTGCGGAATAAAGCACCTCTTGCGAAGGTTCCAGACCTTCCGTCTTAATGAAGAACCCGCGCTCCGTACCGTAGCAGAAACCTTTCTCATTCATCAGGACCACATCATCCTGCCGGATGATAACGCCCTCTTCACCCTGTAAACCGTGATCATGCAAGGTCAAGGTTGTTTTGCCGGTTCCAGAAAGACCAAACATGATAAAGCCAACTTCCTGAAGTTTGCCATTGCGCTTGATTTTCAGGACTTTACTGCCGGCGTGCAAACCGAGCCCGCCGCGCTTCTTGATGATATACATCGCCATGCGCAGGAAGGATTTCTTACACTCGCCGAAATAGTCTGTACCCAAAATGTAGGTGACGCCGGCTTCCGGATGTGCAAAGATAATTCTTTCCGGCCATTCCGGTACATAAATGCTGATAATATCGGGTTCGCTTTCCGGATTGGAAGCTTCAAAAAGCGTGTTGTACCATTGTAGCGGGATACGGGCCACGTGCTTCGAAATATACAACCGACAATGCAGCCGCATCTCAGGATTTTGGCACATATCACGATCCAGGGCGATTAACTCTTTGCCTTTTAAGTACTCGTGCACTTTATTACGCAGTTCTTCAGCCTTGCTGAGCTCCATCGGCTGCTGCATCACACCAAGTTTAGTGCCGTCAGCAACAATATAGGTCATTTTCGCACTGCGGTTTCTTACCTTGGTGACGTAGTTCGCACTGCCAAAAACAGTGGTGATTTCGCCAGGCAGTGCCCACTCCCTCATCTGCTCCGGTGAAGGGTTAGCATATATTTTTTGGGCTTCTACCGCTCTTCTGAATGGATGTTTCAACTGAATCTACCCCCTGATTTCATGTTTTTGCTTAATCGACTGTCAGCGTTTTGCTGATATTACGCGGGAAATCCGGATCGATTCCACGGCGTACGCTCATAAAGTAGGCCAGCATTTGGATAACTACCGTGGCTGCCAACGGAACCATGTAATATGGGACTTCCGGCAACTCTAACACTTGAGACGCATTTTTGCGAATGTCCGGGCTGGCAGGGCTGATGGCGATCGCCTTGCCGTTACGGCAGGTAACTTCATTAATGTGCGAGATCAACATACCAGAGTCTTCCCGGGTACCGATGAAAATAATCGGGTAGCTGTCAGCAACGATTGACAACGGACCGTGCTTAAACTCTGATGAATACATGCCTTCGCAATGGCTGTAGACGACCTCTTTGATTTTGAGTGCCGCTTCCACAGCAATCGGATGGCAAATACCATAACCAAGGCAATAGAGATCCTCAACGATATGCAACTGCTCGGCCAACTCACGACACGCGGCTTCAGTCTTCGTCAGCGTCTCCTGAATATAGCGCGGCAAATCAGCAGCCAAAGAAGCGGTGTTCAAACCGGGCAGTCCCTTCTTCTGAGCAAGCTTGGCCGCCAGATAGAGGAACATCACAATTTGATTCATAAAGGTCTTCGTAGCCGGAACGGACATCTCCAAATCGGAAACCAGCGGGAGGTGCACTTCACTGCGAATCATCAGCGAAGAACCCATAACATTGACAATTCCGAGGATGCGGCCAACATGCTTACGCTGGCAGTAATTGACCACATTGATCAGGTCTTTGGTTTCGCCGCTCTGCGAGACACAAACAAGTACATCGTCGGCTCCTATTGTGTCGCCGTATAAGTCGATAAACTGTCCGGCAATGGCAACATAGACTGGCAGCTGGGCCAGTTTCCCGAAATAATAGGCCCCCTGGAGGCAGGCATGATAGGAAGTTCCGGAGCCGACCAGAAACACCCGGCGGGCGTTATGTAGTACGTTAGCAAACTCATCAACTTCCCGGGAAGCTTCCAGGAAATGCAGCAAGTCCGCAGCTTTCTTGGGCTGTTCATGGATTTCCTTAATCATATAGTGCGGGAATTCGCCTTTCTCGGCATGCTCCGGTGAGAGCGGGCTTTTTTCGGGGGCGCGTTCGATTACATGTCCGTCACGAATGTCACGGATGATGTAAGAAGTGGCGGTAAACTCAATGAACTCACCATCGTTGATGACCACAATATTACTGGTCAAATCCAAAATCGAGGGCAGATCGGACGAGCAGCAGATAAAGCCTTCTCCGACTCCCAGGAACAAAGAGGAACCCATTTTTACGGTGAACAACCGATTGGTGTAGATATCTCCGATAACACAGGCGTAATCGCCTTCCAGCTCCCGTGCGGCTTCGATAATGGCCTGCTCAAAAGGCAGTCCTTTGTCATAATGTTTTTCAATAGCATGAACGACTATTTCGCCGTCATTTTCACTGCGAATATTATGGCCTTCTGCCCGGTACTTTTCTTGTAACTGCGAAGTATTGACGATATTTCCATTGTGCGCACCGATCATGTTCTTGTCGCAATCGTAATGTGGCTGAGCATTGCGCTGATCGGGCAAACCGAAAGTCGCCCAGCGCAGCTGCATCACTCCGCGCGATCCGCTTAATGCAGAAAGATTATAGCGCCGATCGACATCTTCAATTTTTCCGGTATCCTTGCGCAGTTCTGTGGTGCCGTCTTCATGAAAAACGCCGCACCCGACTGAATCATACCCTCTGTAAGTCAGTCTATGGCCGGCCTTTACCAAGACAGAACCTAGCGCAGGGTTTTCCTTCTCATAGACAATACCGAAAATGCCGCACATTCCAACAATCCTCCCGAATAATGATAATGATAACGACCGAAGAATCTTCGCCATGCTCTTCCACAATACCTGCCAGAATGAACTAATAATTCGACTGTATTCTGAATGGCAACCTGACGAAAATAATTAGCAAGCAGGAAAATAAGTTTTCAGAATGAAATTATCTGGCAAGTGCACGACCAGTTCAACTTGCACACATAAGCTAACGTCGGGGAGGAGATTTTTTGAAAGATCCACGGATTCAGCAATTAGCACATAATCTGGTCAATTACTCGGTGCGTTTAAAACCAGGCGAAAGAGTCCTGATTGAGGTCAACGGATTTGAAGTGGCTATTATCAATGCCCTCATCAAGGAAGTATATCAGGCTGGCGGCCAGCCATTCGTTTCGGTCAACGAGAACGAAATTCAGCGCGAACTGCTGCTGGGAGCCGATGCCAAGCAGCTGGCCAAGTGGGCTGAATGGGACACCGCCCGCATGAAAGACATGGACGCCTACATTGGCATCCGGGCTGGCAGCAATATGAGCCAGATGAAAGATGTTCCCGGTGAAAAGATGGACCTGTATCAGAAGAATTATGTCCGGCCGGTGCACTTTGAAACCAGAATCCCGCACACCCGCTGGGTTGTGCTGCGATATCCCAATCATGCCATGGCCCAGTTGGCTGATATGAGCACCGAGGCTTTTGAGGACTTCTATTTTAACGTCTGTAATTTGGATTACAGCAAAATGGACCGCGCCATGGACGCTCTGAAAGCCCGTATGGAAAAGACCGATCAGGTTCGTATCACAGGTCCGGGCACTGATCTGACTTTCTCCATTAAAGGTATACCCGTGATTAAGTGCAGCGGACAGATGAATATTCCGGACGGCGAGATTTATACCGCCCCGGTTAAGAATTCTGTTAACGGAAAATTAAGCTACAACACTCCTTCACTTTATCAGGGATTCACTTTTGAAAACATTGTTTTCGAGTTTAAAGACGGTAAAATCATCAGCGCTCACTCGAATGACGACGCACGCATCAACAAGGTGCTGGATACGGATGACGGTGCCCGCTATATCGGAGAGTTCGCCATCGGCGTCAACCCCTTTATTGAAAAGCCGATGCGTGATACGCTCTTTGACGAGAAAATTAAAGGCAGTTTCCACTTTACTCCCGGTAATGCCTATGATGATGCCTTCAACGGCAATCGGTCGGCCATTCACTGGGATCTGGTCTGCATTCAGACTGAGGCTTATGGCGGCGGCGAAATGTACTTTGACGGCGAGCTGATCCGCAAAAACGGCCGCTTCGTGACAGCTGATTTACAGCTGCTCAATCCGGAAAATTTAAAATAAGGCAAGGCGTGTGACAAATCGCACATATGCCCGCATATGCCCGCATCAACGAAAAAAAGGCTGCCCGGAAAATTCCGGACAGCCTTTCTGTTGGAGCATTAAGCTCCCGACCACCTCTGGTCGATCATTGTTCGACCACCCCCTTCGGTGTACGGGTTATCGGGGGCCCCCGACAATTTAAGTATAATCAATCGTTTCACCCGGGGAAAGGGCAAGAACGATTAGGCACAGTCTTTTCCTACGGCTTCCTTGGTCAAACCCGGTTTTTAATTCCTCTGGTCAAGCCGGCGGTTACTTTTGCGTATTATTTTCCTGATACTATCATAGCTAAGGTGAAATTGTGACATTAACTCTTCAACACTGGCCCCGTTTATATAATGTTGCACAATATCCCGATTGCGCTCAGCCAAATCAGCGCGAATTCCGCTTCTTTCACCCCACCGGGCATAGTTCTCGGTGGCTTTTGGTATATATATCTCTCGGCCTTGAACATACTTCTGAATTTCGTTCAATAATTCAGGCGGCAATAGCATTTCAGCACGTGAAGTAGCCAAAAGGAATCCTCCTTCTATTGCGGGCAGGGCGTGCCGAAAGCGACCATATTCCTGATCAGTCGCCGCAGCCCCTAATACCGCTTCCATAGTCTCTATTGGGTAATGTGTAATTTTTTGAAAAACTTGTGAGCAATAGATTTATCCCGGTGATCTCGCTAAGATCTTTATGCATTTTTTAGTTAACGCTCCTTTCTGATTAACCCCACGCGGCCTTTAGAGGCAGTCTGCACTTTACGCTTGACCTGCATAAACCAACTAAAAAGGCCGTGGGGTTTGATGCCCACGGCCTTGTAAAGACAATAGATGATCAAATCCTTACAGGCACGCGGGCAGAATTATACCCAGAAACAGATACAGTAAGCCCCTTGAGAACCAATAATGCAGCCATGTTGTAGAATCTATCGATTGCATTTATCACTCTGCCCACCTCCTTTAATTTAGTAACGGTATTATTTTACCTTTTCGCCCAGCCATTGTCAATAGCCTACTAAAAAGAGTTTTGTGCCATAAGCACATCCCGCCAGGCGCTTACATAAGATATAATCTCTGATTTATCCTATCTCAGAACCGGTACTCCGGGGCTATGGAAGCGAGGTTAGTTTGACGATGAGCTGGGAACTATTAATCACAGCAATTTTGGCTGTCATCGGCGGACTGACGGTAATCGGGTGGCTGGCCAATCTTGTTTTGCGGCGCGGTGCCATTGCAAAACCCACTGTCATATTGCATTTCTTTGTTAAAAATTGTGCCACCGAAGTGGAAGGCGCTTTGAGAAGCCTTTTGTTGTTCAGTCGTCCCTTCCAAAGGTGGACCCTAAAGCAAATTAAAATCACGGACCTGGGCAGCACCGATGAAACTGCGGCCATCGTCCGAAAGCTCGCCGCGCAGACTCCCATCATCGAATTTACCGATGACGTATCCGGTATTTGTGTAAACCCTATGCCCGCAACGATTGAACTAGTTATCAGAGCTGGCGAAACTAACGGATGGGATTTGCGCTCCGCCTGCGATGCAATCTGTACTCTATTGGATTAGTAAGACAATGGCTGATGACTGGCCTTCGCCTTTATAATACGCGACTCATCGCCGATTACCAAAGCGGCGCTCCCGCAAAATATGGGTAAATCAAAACCGCCAGCAGCGCTGTTACCAGTGTGAACAATCCAAAGACTATTACGATTTTATTCTCTTTCCATCCGGACAGCTCAAAATGATGATGGATGGGTGTCATTTTAAAGACCCGGACGCCGCGCGTCTTAAAGCTGATCACCTGAATGATCACTGATAACAGTTCGAACCAGTATAGCAGACAAATCAAAGGCATCAAAAGCTCGACCCCGTTTATAAAGACCAGGCTTCCAACTAGCCCGCCGAGTGCCAATGATCCTGTGTCGCCCATGAAAACTTTGGCTGGATGGTGATTAAATATTAAGTAGCCGATTAAGCTGCCGATCACCGCCATGACTAATGACTGCCCCGTTACGGAAGCGGCAATAATCACAAAGAACGCCAAAGTAGGAATTACGGCTGTGGCCAGCAGGCCATCGACGCCATCTGTAAAATTGACAGCATTGACAGTGCCAGCCAGAACCAGCGAACCTACGATGATGTACAACAATCTGGGTACTGTAATACTAAGTTGACCCCAAATTTGAACACTCTGTTCCGAACCACTGATCAGATAGAGGAAACCTGCGGCCAGAGCCAATTGCAGGATAAGCCTGATGCGAGCCGGTACACCCCGGGGGTTCTTAAACACAACTTTCATTAAGTCATCGGCAAAGCCAATCAGACCGTAGGCGAAAAACATTCCCAGCAGCAGCCAGGAGGTCGAATCATGCAAGGCCGGAATTGCTCCAATAAGTGTACCAATCCAAATTAACAGCCCTCCCATAGTGGGAGTACCCTTCTTGCTCAGGTGCGAGCGCGGTCCCTCTTCGCGAATCGGCTGGCCAAACTTAAGCCGATGCAGGAGCGCGATTACCGGCTTGCCAATCACTGCCACCACTGCAAATGCACCAACAAGTGAAAGAAATGGGATATATGGTGAATCCAAGGTTGTGCGCCTCCGTTCTATTGTGGCTTTGCTGCGCCTGTTGCGGATTTACATATATGCATATATGAGTATGCACATAGGCATATAGGCACATAGACACATAAATTTCAGCCAAAGCCAATTATACGACCAAACTTATCTTTTTCCTGCGCGCTAACACTTTCTGTCCCTAATATATATTGTCCGAATTACCCAAATCTGCCCCGGAATATGGTTTGCTGCTCAAACAGGCTGCCCACTTGCCCCCCTCGCCGCCTCACCGCCTCACCGTCTCTCCGTCTCTCCGTCTCTCCGTCTCACCGCCTCGCTGCCTCGGCCGCACAAACGCAAAAAAAACGTCCGTCGCTCTCACGACGGACGTTAGGACGTTATCCTGATTATATATCAACCGATGAAATGCCAGGGCACCAGGGCTCAGCCCCATTTACCCTTGTTCATATGACCCTGCAGCTCGGCTTTAATCATTTGCTGAATTTTATGGGCTTCAGCAGCTGCCTTTTCGAAAAGCTGCACGCAGGGTGGATCGAGTTGATCCTCAATACCTTTGCGGCAAATCTCTTTGGCCTGCTCCATCAGATGACTCAAATCCATATGAAGCTGGTTGGTATAGCGCGCTTTCTGAATCATGGCTGCTGCATCATCGCTGATTACCTCGAACTTTTCGCGCGGAGCTCCACACTTGGGACATTGTTCCGGCGGCTCTATCCCGTCGTGAATGAACCCACAAACTTGACAACGCCACTTCTTCATGTACTTCCCTCCCATATGTTGATCAAAACATGCTATCTTCTGGCGGCTTAGGCCGCCGGCAACTTAATAGGTTTCAACAAACAATTCATAGTATGATCTCGGATGGGCGCAGGCCGGGCAAATTTCGGGGGCTTCAGTACCCTCATGAATATAGCCGCAGTTAAGGCACTTCCAGCGGACCGGATGATCCTTTTTAAACACGCTGTTGTTGTTGATGTTCTCCAAAAGCTTCAAGAATCTCGCTTCGTGATGCTCCTCAACTTCTCCGATTTCCCTGAAAACGTCGGCGATTTCGGTGAATCCTTCGTCGCGGGCGATTTTCTCAAAATCCTTGTACATCGTGGTGTACTCATAGTTTTCACCGGCAGCAGCGTCTTTGAGATTAGCTTTGGTATCTCCGATACCATTCAGGAATTTGAACAGTCTCTTGGCGTGCTCTTTTTCATTGTCGGCGGTTTCAATGAAGATGTTGGCGATTTGCTCGTAGCCTTCTTTTTTGGCTACAGAAGCATAATAGGTGTACTTGTTACGTGCTTGTGACTCACCGGCAAATGCAGTCTTCAAATTTCCCTCGGTACGACTTCCTTTAAGATCCATCAATTCATTTCCTCCCTTATCTTTTCTATCGCTAACAGACTGCCAATGACAGCCTGCGCCTATACATTTTTCTTTGGTAATCCTGTCAGGCGGGCATATTGTAAATTGCCCAGGCAATCTTCGATATGCTCGCAGCCGCAACGCTGGCAAATCCGATCAATTTGTTCCGGAGTAATTAGTGCTGCCTTAAGAAATCCCTCCATTCCAGACTTAAACGCTTCAATTTCTCCGGGATCCATCCGGGCTACAATTTGACTGAAATTAGCTTGCTCTGTTTCGGAAAGCCGTTTCGAAATCTTCAGCCCTTTAGCGCTCAATTGCAGACGCATTGTCCTGCGGTCAGAAGGATGTGAGCCCCTGATTACCAGTTCCTTTTTTTCAAGGCGATCGATTAATTTGGTTACCGCTGCATTGCTGATCTGCAATGCTTCTGCCAGTTCGCCGGCACTGGGATTGTTGTGCAGCCGGATGTACCTGAGCGCATGATATTGTGTCACTGTCATTTCTTCGTCTTCTGAATCCAGACTATGAATGGCCGCTTCGGTGACCAGCGAAGCTATAGTGGCACCAAACAATTTCGTAGTTAGCAGCATTTTCGCATGCGACACAATAGCACACCTCATTAAGTTTAACTTGGTTTAATTTTAGTATAGTTTATGTTAAACGTCAATAGTTTTTCCGGAAATTTTTGCGCAATTTCTTGCCTTAATTTCTCAAAACCAAACCCCCTTCCATACACAGAAGGGGGTAACGAGAGACGGCGGCCGCGGCTACCGTTTCTCTGTGACAATAGTATTGCCCGAAATATCTGCGGCAATAATGGCAATCCTGTCACCTTTACCTAACTTATTAACTAAATCGGCCTTGCATGCCACCCAAAACACCTCTTACCTCCTTTGGTAGTGAAACGCCAAAAATGGATTTTTCTTTATAATTAACGCTTTGGGAAGGAATTGGCGCAGTAAAGAAGAAAGATAGTGTCAGGAAAACACCAGAAAACCAGACATCGGAGGAGATTAACTTGTCCGAGATTGTTGTTAAAAGAGTCACAACCAAAAAAGATAAAAAAGAATTTATCATGCTGCCCTGGTCGCTCTATAAAGGAGACCCGTTCTGGGTGCCGCCCCTCATTTCAGAAATGAAGGATACTCTTAATCCGGCTAAGAACGCTCTCCTAAACTTAGGCCCTTACGCCTGGTTTTTAGCCTATAAAGACGGCAAACTGGCTGCCCGCCTTGGTGTCGGCGCAGATGACCGCCTCAACAAGGCGAAAAACCGTCGCGAAGGCTATTTCACCCTCTTTGAGTGCATTAATGATTTTGGCGTGGCGAAGGCGATCTTTGATGAGGCGCTGAAATGGTTAGTTGAGCAGGGTTACGACACTGTCACCGGCCCGCAGTCTCCATCAAATGGCGACGATTACCGCGGCCTGCTGATCAAGGGATTCGGCTCCTCGCCGGTCCTGATGGATTCCTATAACCCGATGTATTATGCTAATTTCCTGGAGAAGTATGGCTTCACAAAGCAATTTGACAGACTGGCCTTTTTCTACGACTTACGCAATAATGTTACGGAACGTTTCGAGCGGGGCGTCGAATATGCCATGAAGCGTTACCAGTTCCATTGCGTGCCGTTAAACAAGAAGAAAATTGATGAAGCACTGAAGGCTGTCAAACAGATCATTGATGAATCCCATCCGGAATGGCCTGATATGATCCCGCCGTCCTGGGAAGAGGTGCACGCCGAGGCCAATAAGCTAGTACAACTGGCCGATCCGGAATTAGTATGGTTTGCCAGAACGAATGCTGATAATCGCCCGATCGGTTTTATCCTGGCAATGCCCGATTATAATCAGGTTTTGAAACGGATGAACGGCAGAATGTTCCCCACCGGGGCGATCAAGTTCATCTGGTACAAGCGCCGCATTACCGGTGCCCGCAGCTTTGTTATGTTTGTATCGCCAGACTATCAAAAGAAAGGTGTTTCCGGAGCTCTTTACCTGCATGGACTAAGAGCCGCTTTGGCTAAAGGATATGTTTATGGAGAGGGCGGAACGATTCACGAGTTCAATGAAAAAATGGTGCGCGATGCGATTGGTGCTGGCGGAGACCAATATAAGACTTATCGCGTATACATCAAAAAACTGGTTCCGGCATCGCAATCCGCCGCTGCCGGTAGTGATTCTCAAACCGCCGCTGATGCTGGCGCCAGTGCGTCTACGTCGGCCTCTAATGCGTAATCAGGGAATGCCCCTGTCAGCATGACATCACCAAGACCGGCCTTCGAAACGAGGCCGGTCTTCTTGTTATACGGTTGGCGTTTGCCAATATTACATTAACTACTGCGGAAGACCACAGTGCCCGGAGGCCTTGCCTCAAACAACGGGGCGAATGGTTGTGCCGTTGGTGTTGGGAACACTGCGGCGGTTTCAACTTCCAGCTCGAAGACGATAACCTGCCTGATCAACTGATCAGCGACAAAACTGACTGTGATTCCTTCGATTTCGGCGCGGATTACGCGGCATGCCTCTCCTGGCACCGCACCGGGCACCGGCATTGATGCACTGAAAGGTAACGACGCGACCTGTGCGAAGACTATATTGCTTGCCAGGGCTACCTGCGAAATTGTCTCGAGAATTACACCATTGACCAGCACTTGATTGGTCAGTGTCTGGCAAGTTAAATTGATAATGTTGGCAGTGATACTCGCAATCTTAAGAGCTGGAACCACCAGTGGAACAACTGTGTCGATCAGCACCTGTGTGGATCCTACTGGCATTTTATCACCTTTACCCGGGATATTTGCTCTACTGCGAAATGGCACTTGACTTCCCGGGTTGGTACATTCTATTGCCCACCCAAACTTACTGGTAAGTGCTGCTGACACATTCTAAGGCTGCCAGGCCAGGTCCACTCCGGCAATTTTTGCCAATTGGGGATGAATGGAGCAAAGATCGGTTTTATTAATTTGATTAATGTGGCTCCGGCCCATAGCCGCGGCAAACTCCTGCATTTCCGAATTACAGCTGCGCAGGAAATTGGCTAGCGACTTGGCTCCTGCCTCAATGTCAAATTTATCACTGCTGTGTCCCACGTTATAAACCAGAACGGTCGGCGGCTCCCAGGGGAGTATCTTCTCTGACTGAGTGTGTACCAGGCCAACCAGGGCGGCAGTGCCGATAAAAACGGCATCTGCTCCCAAAGCAAGCGCTTTCAGAAACTGCCCCGGTTCGACCAGACCGCCGCCAATCAGCAATGAAACCTTGCCTCGCAACTTTTTGGACTCAAAATAGTGCGCCGCTCTGATAAGGGCTGGCATGGTCGGCAGACCGAAACTGTCAAGCAACGAGGCTGCACTGGCATGGGTTCCGCCTTCCGCTCCGCAAACAGCAATAACGTCCACGCCTGCCTCGATAAAAATGTCCATCTCCTGCTCTAAATAATGGGTGGCACCAATCTTAGCTCCGATTGGAACTCCACCGGTAATACTACGAAGTCTATTGACCAGTTTCTTTAGGTCTCCGGCATCTTTAATGTTTGGAAAACTCCGTGGCATTTTGGCATTTTCACCTGGCTGATATCCGATTAATTCCGCAAAGCGAGGATCATCTTCAACTGCCTTGGGGCTAATCGGCACAGTGGCTCCGCCAATCGAACCTCTGCCAAAAACAATCTCAATCATGTCCGCCTGCATAATTATCTCTTCATCATGAGCCCATTGGCCCTTTGAGTACTGCAGCACCAGTTTATCGGCGGCCTCTCTTTCCTCTTTTAAGAAGGGGCCATGACCGGTATTAGCGCTGATACCTACTGCGGAGGCAGCCTTGGCCAGAGCTACCTTGACGGCAGCACTCAGGGCATTGCCATAAGCCATGCCTCCGATCATTATCGGCATCTGCAGTGTTAAAGGCCGTCTGGCCTTTGGCCCGATTACCACATCTGTCCCGGCATTGAGCCCGTCTGCCAATGGCAAGCGCGACAAATAAACTGGATTGAAAAAAAGATATTCCCATTTTGAAAAGTGCAGGGCTGTACCAAAAGGCCGCTCCAGACTCTTGCCGGTGGTGGCGCGCAGCTCACATTCCAAAAGCAACTGCGGCGTAAACTTGGAAACAACAGTAAACATTTCTGCCAGATTCTCCGCATATGTGTCGGTCATCAAAACCTTTGTGAAGGCATTAAAAAAGAAACTGATGATCGGCTTACGCAGTAGCAGCAAAAGTGCAGCTATCAATAGCATTATTACTGCCCACGCCAGAATTGCTGCCCAAAATGTGCTCATTTCAAGTCCTCCTGCATGCCAGCACTCATAATCGCCATTACAATTGCCCCGATGTCATCGCCTTCGCCGTTTCCTACTCTTAGCTTTAGCCAAGATTACGTTCCTAATTCTTGGTGCCTCTTTGTGCCAGATGCCACTGCCCCTGAATATGCTAACAAGACAAAAACTCTTTCCGAGAGATCAGGAGGCCGCTATGTCAACAAAACACTCTGGATCTTCACCTACTGTCAGTATTATCATTCCTTGCCGCAATGAATTAGGTCATCTTCAATCCACTGTGGATTCAATACTGGCCGCCGGCGACATGTCAAACACCGAGATTATTGTAGTTGATGACGGCTCGGAAGATAACTCCATCGGATTTCTGAATAATCCTGACAGTATTTACCATGATATCAAACTAATTGAGACCGAAAATCAGGGGGTTGCCCGCACCAGAAATCTGGGAGCAGAATATGCATCCGGCGACATCCTTATTTTTTGTGATGCGCATGTACGTGTTCCGCCAGGATGGATTGAAGCACTGGCCGGGGCACTGGCCAACCCGGAGGTAACCTTATTGTGTCCGGCAATCGCTTCCATGGAGCGGCCGCAGGATGCTGGATATGGAGGCACCTGGGATGCCAGTCTGTCCTTTGGCTGGCTGCCCCGCCCCATGGGATATAGCAATCGTCCCGCTGTCATTCCTATTGCGCCAGGCGGTTGTCTGGCGATTAGGAGAGAGATTTTTACCAGGGTTGGCGGTTTTCAGCATAACTTCCAGGTTTGGGGATACGATGATCAGGAGTTATCGATGCGCTTGTGGCTATTAGGATATAAGGTTTTTGTTCACCCGGGTGTACATGTGCTGCACTATTTCCGGCCCAGACATCCCTATGAAGTGTCCTACCGACATGTTGACTACAATATGCTCTGGATGGCATTCACCCATTTTAATCCGGAACGCTTTGCAAGAACAATAGCCCTGGCATCGACCAGAGCTGGTTATCAGGAGATTGTCGCGGAAGTTACGTTGGCGGAAGCCGCCTGGGAACAGCGCGCCCTTTATTTATCTAACCGCATATATGACGATGATTGGTTCATGCAGCGCTTTGGCATACCGTTTTAAAGATGCGGTGATAAGCTTGAAAATGCGAAGATAGGATGAAAATGCGCAGATAGAAAATAAAAAACGGGAAAGTAAAAGAAACAGGCGGTTTTGGCTATTTGCCAGACCGCCTGAATGCTTTATTCTTTATTAATTATGCTTACGAAGATTCATCGATTCTAACCATTCCGGTGCGATCCCCTGCGGCAAGCGCCGAAGTGCATCTACAACGATTGCATCCCACTCACCGTTGCCTTCCTGGTAGCGAGAGGCCAGTTCCTGTGCAAAGATTCCATCAGCCAGCGCAGCCATTGCCGCGGCCAGATTGGCTGGTTTGGGGGAGTTGGTCGTATCAAGTAAGGCCAGTAAAGCCTGGCGTGCCTGCGCTCCGCCGACCGCTGCCAGCAGGTCTACCGCCGCACACATCGTGTCCGGCTCAACAAGATAGGAAACGATATAAGGGATCGCATCCTCTCCATAGCCGGCCACTTCGTTTCTGGCAGGATAGTTCAGCAACTCGCTGGAGCCTTTTGCGCCAGCTACCGAGTAATATGCTACTATCGCCTGTTCCACCCGGATTGGCAAATCAGAAGCCACTGCCTCGGCATTCTGTCCAAATGACCCAAAGGCAATTGCCAGCAGAATAACTATATCCACAACAGGTATCAGCCAGACCAAAAGATCGTTGCGTCGATTAGTACGGCCAACGTGGTGTCGATTAGTACGGGAATCATTGTTGCGCTGTAATGTCACGGCTGCTCACCTCCGGAAGCGAATTCTTGTCAGCGAAACTTATCTTTCAGAATTCAACAGGGTGAGCAGACCGACCTTTAGGTAAGTTTTGCTTATAGTAACATCAACATCATGCATGTGCGACTAACACAACAACACTAAGGACACTACTTCTTAAGCAGATCCTTTACCGACTGAAGCGCCTCCGCAAGGGCAACCCGAGATGTCTCTCCGTTCCTTGGCTTGACTTCAACCTGTCCCTCTTTGAGAGTCTTGGGGCTGACGACAATGCGTACCGGCAGTCCGATTAAATCGGCGTCTTTCAGCTTCACCCCGGCACTTTCTGCCCGATCATCATACAGCACATCAAACCCGGCTGTTTTGAGGTCTTGATAGAGTTTTTCTGCGGTAGCTGTGACTTGCCCATCCGGATTGAGACTGACCACTGCCACATGGTATGGTGCCACTTCCGCAGGCCACATGATTCCAGCGGCGTCATGATTGGCATCCACCACCGACTGTAACAACCGATCGAGTCCAATTCCGTAGCAGCCCATGACGATAGGCTTGGAAGCGCCTTCTTTGTCCTGGAAAGTCGCACCCATGGTGGCAGAGTATTTCAGTCCCAGCTTGAAAGTGTGTCCCAGTTCAATACCGCGATCAATGCGGAGCGGCTGTCCGCAAGCAGTACACGACTGCCCGGCGGCGACCTCGGCAATATCTCCGGTTTGATCTGCTTTGAAGTCACGGCCAAGTACGACATTCTTAATGTGCGTATCGACTTTATTGCCGCCAGCCACAAAGTTAAATGCTTCTGTCACAGAAGTATCTGCAATAATCTTAATGTTCTTCAGGCCCACCGGAGAAACAAACCCCTGCACCAGGCCGGCTTTGATCAGGGTATCTTCGTCGGCCAGCTGCAAATCACCCTGACCGGAGACATGTGCCAGTTTAGCCAGGTTTACTTCCAGGTCACCGCGGATTGCGGCAGCCACCAGTCCATCTTTTCCGGAAAAGACCATTGTCTTCAGGAAGCGCTCGGGCCCCATATGGAAGAACTCGGTCAGATCGCTGATACTCTTAATGTTCGGAGTGGCGACAGCCTCCATTGGCTCCGGTTTTTCTTTAGGCAGCGGCATCAGTTTGCCGACTGCTGCTTCCAGATTGGCAGCATAGCCACAGCCAGGACAGGTTACCACCTGATCCTCGCCAGTCTCGCTGATCAGAATAAACTCATGGGAAGTATTGCCGCCCATCATGCCGGAATCTGCTTCCGCGGCGACCACATTCAGGCCGCAGCGTCTGAAAATATTGAGATACGCCTGCACGACCAGCGGATAATAGCGATCGAGGTCTTCTGCAGTTTCATGAAAGCTGTAAGCATCTTTCATGGTAAACTCGCGCAACCGCATTAAGCCACCCCTGGGACGCGGTTCATCACGTTCTTTGGTCTGAATCTGAAAGAGCATGAAAGGCAACTGACGATATGAATTAACAAGGCCACGGGCCATTTCGGTGACGGCCTCTTCATGAGTCATCGCCAGCACAAAATCACGCTTGTTGCGATCTTTCAGCCGGAAAAGCTCTGAGCCAATGGCATTGTAGCGGCCACTCTCCTGCCATAGCTCGGCAGGTTGTAGAACAGGCATATGAACTTCCTGTCCGCCAATGGCCTCCATCTCCTGACGAATGATCTCTTCGATACGACGCATAACCCGCCAGCCCAGCGGCATAAAGGAAAAAACGCCGCTGGCGATTTGCCGGGCAAGACCGGTTCTGGCGACTAGTTTGTAAGCATCGCTTTCAGCATCGGAAGGGGCTTCCCGGTAGGTCCGGAAAAACAACTGTGACATTCGCATTGCAATAAGTCCTCCTGTATCACTTAATAGTATACAAAAGACCCCCGTCCCCAATACACAAGGGACGGAGGTCCGTGGTACCACCCTAATTGCTGGTCGTAAAATCCGTAAGTCTTACACAAGTCTCGGCCTGCGACCAGCCACTCAAAGCCTGTACCGCCAGCTCAGCGTCGAACTCATCGTTCGCAGCTCCGAGGTGGGTTTGGGCAGCGACCTCTGCCGGACTTGCACCTGCTCCGGCTCGCTCTAAGAGGAATAACTGCTTACTGGCCTCTTCATCGCCATTAAACTTATATGCACTTAATGCAAAACATCCGATTAGCTCCAGTATATCGATCCAAATTCACTGTGTCAATTATTAATCTGGCCGTTCGCATCTTCACGCGGCTCGCCGCGCGTAACTTTGCCCATGACCAGCAGCGCCGCCAGCATGCAAATGGCACAAAAGACAAACATGCCGCGATAGCCTACCAGGTCAATGATCGTGCCTGACAGTGGCGGCGAGAGAATGGCAGCTGCCTGACTGAAAGTATAGTACAGGCCAGTATAGATGCCCATGTTGCCATAGGTCGCCATTTGCCAAAGCATTGGGAAGCTGTTGGTGACAATTGACACCCAAAACATTCCGAACAAAAACATCAGGGCCCAGAAGGAATAAAGCGCCATTTTCGGGCTGAGCCCCAGCTTTTCAGTAAGCGGCCCGTGGAAAGTCACAATCACCAGCAGAGTCGCCACTACCGCCAGGGAGGTCCGAATGGTACGCTTGCGTCCGATACGGTGCGCCACGTATCCTGAAGGAATAGCAAAGATGGCATAGGCGACACCAACCATTCCTGCGGCCAGACTGGCGGTACCGGTGGAAGTCTTCAACACCTCGACACTGTACTTCCCGATAAACGGCAGTACACCCTGATAGCCAAAAAACCACAAGAACAAGGAAATCAGAATATAAAGGGCGCTTTTGTCCTGCTGCCCGGCGATCGCATTAATGGATTTCATAATGGGTACACGTTCCTCGCGGGTAACGTTGTCCCGGTTCTTTTCCCGTACAAAGGCAAAAACCATAATCGTCGACAGGATTACGAGCAAACCGGCAACAGGAAATGACAGCCGGTCTTTGGTGGGACCCAGTAGCGGCAAGACGATATCAACATCCATCAAACGGGCTAATCCAATCGTGCCAATAATCGAGGCAATCCCACCCATAGTATTGATTACGCCGTTCGCTTCCGAACGATACTCACCGGGAATGGTATCTGGCATTAGGGCCACTACCGGACCACGGGCGGACTGCTTAAACACGTTGAGCAGGAAGACTGTCACAATAATTGCTGCCAAACTAATCGCCGCAGCATATGGCAAATATGCAAAACACAGTGCTGTCAGCGGCAATGTGACAATAATGAAAGGCATACGCCGCCCTATCCGCGTACGCATATTGTCAGACCACGCTGATACGATTGGTATCAGGAACAGAGCGAAAATATTATCCAGTGTCATGATCGCGCCAATGGTCTTGTTCTGAGCGATGTACTTTCCAAGAAAGATGGGAACATAGGTGTCGTACAACGGATCCATCAAGCCCATGGTAAAGAAACCGAATCCGATCAGGAAGGTCAATCCCAGATACTTACGAAAACCGGTTTTCTTTTCTGTAGGAGTTCCCTGCACAGACTGCGCGTTTGCTGCCGCCCTTGCAGCCTTCGGGGTTTTTCCAATCTGCATTCAGCCAAGCACCTCCAACACCCTGTCCGGGTAATTTGTGATGATACCGTCCACGCCACTCTTTAACATCATGGCAATGTGGGCTGGATTGTCCACAGTCCACGGATTAACCGCAATTCCGGCCTGATGTGCGCCTTGCACCAGCTCCGGCCTAACCCCATAAAACAGGGGATGCAGCGCGTCCGCCTGAATATGCCGCGCATAAATCCAAGGGTCTACAATCCCGGCAGTATAGAGAATTCCGGTTCGAATTTCGGGAGCCTGTTTCTTACAATCCACCAGACTGAAATGATTGAATGAGGAAATAATGGTGTGCTCACACCACTTGTACTGGCGTACCAGCTCCACCACGATCTTTTCAATGCCGGGATAGAGAACTACTCCGCTTTTGATCTCAATATTCAGATCAATTCCTGAACCGACCGCCAGCTCCAGCAACTCTTCCAACCGCGGGATCCGGGCTCCCGCAAATTCAGGGCTGAACCAGGCACCGGCATCCAGTTGCTGCAGCTCCGCGTATGTTTTTTCAGCCACCATTCCGGCAACACCGGTGGTACGTGCCAGTAACTCATCATGAATCAAAACCGGAATCCCATCGCGGGTCAGCTGCACATCAGTCTCGATTCCATGAGCACCCAGCTCAACAGCCTTTCGGAAAGCTGCCATCGTGTTTTCCGGACAAATGCCGGATGCGCCGCGATGTGCGTAAACTTTCACTTTTCCCATCTCCACTCCTCCCACCTTATGTACAGTACTCCATCCTGTGAGTTATTTTCCAGGCAAATGCTGCACGCCGAATGCTGCACTATGCCCCGAGTTCTTGTCCGCTCTGTAATTCGATTTTCCGGAATGATTCGTGCCCGATGCGCCGTGCCGTAATTAGATTAAGCAATGCTACTACAGCGGCTGCCACAAAAACATACTCATAGCCGGCCTTAGCCCAAATCCAGCCGCCCAAAATTGGTATAATCATAGCAAACAAATGATCAATGCTCACTCCCATAGCCAGCGTTGGTGTCAGATCATCCGGTGTGTCCGTGATTTTGCACAGATATGTGGAATGAGACATTTTGACGGCATAGAGCCATTGATCCATCATGTAGCAGAAAAAGACCAGATAAACCGCATATTGACCAAGTCCGAGCCTTTCAGCAAAGCCATAGCCCAGACACACGAAGATCAGCAACACAGACTCTACTGTAATTACCCGCTTTTCTCCGAACCGATCTATAGCCCGCCCAATCAGCGGCTTGATGAAGATTCCCGCCACGTTGCCAAATAATGCCAAGGCGGCAAAGGTTGCCGGAGACTGCCCGAAAATTCTAATCAGCACCCATGGCCCAAAAGTTAAAAAAACCTGCTTTCTGGTACCGAAAAGAACATTCAGGACATAGTACAAAGTATATTTTTTCTTTAAAAAAATGCGCACTTTGGTGCGTTCTTTTCGCTGCGGCTTGATTTTAAACAAAAGCAGCGTAGCTCCTATGGCAGCAAGTGCGGCCAGTATAAAAACACTACTGTACGAAAGATTCAGCTTCGCAAAACCAACCCAGATAATCAGCGAAGCCAGCAGCATGGCGGCGGTATTAACTCCTTGCAGTTGACCAAGCCTCTTCCCGACAGCGTCTTTTTCCGCCAATGCTACGCCAATACTGGTAGAGACCGGCATGTACAAATGGCTGCCGGCACTGTTAATGAACATCCAGAATGTCATCGCGCCAAAAACAGGCGAAAAAAAGGCCAGCCCGCAGGAGCCCAGGGCCATCAGGAGCATGGCTCCAGCGCCGAGGCGGGTGTCAGGCAAAAAACATAGCAAGCCGGATATTAATGCCACCAGCATCCCTGGAAGCTCCCTGGGAAACTCCAACGCGCCCCGGGCAACTTCGGAAATGTGAAAAGTATCATTCAAATAGTTATTAAAAACAGTATCATGCAATCCGGAGGCCAGGCCAGTCAGGGCTCCCACAGCCAAAAAAAGAAAAAATGCCTCCCTGTCCTGCACAATTTCGCGGACTCTTTTCACCATACAATATCGCCCCTTATCTGGTTGACTGGTCCGGATCCAGGTGTATCTAATTGTCTGGCCCGGTGTTATCTGTTGACTGGCTTGATGTTATCTAGTTTTGGCATGCCTTGACCATTGTCAGGATGCGGCTTCATCTTGGGAGGGTCATTGTCCAGCTGCGCCAACCACCGCTCAGATTGCGCAGCTTTCGGAACCCCTTCTGACTCAATATTTGATACGCCAGATATGCCCGATAGGCAATCCCGCAATAAATGACTGTATCCCGGCTGGAATCAAGTTCCTGATAGCGTGCGCGCAACTCATCCAGCGGAATATTTATCGCGCCTGCGATATGACCGGCGTTATACTCTTCTGGCGTACGTACATCCACAATCTGAAGATTTACTTCGTCCTGCAGCCGATCTGCAAATTCTTCCGGCGTAATAACCGCCATTTCTTTCCTGAAAATATTGGCGGCTACCATACCGGCGATCACAGCCGGGTCTTTGGCGGACCCGAACGGTGGAGCATAAGCCAGATCCAGACTTTCCAAATCCGTGACTTTCATGCGGCCCATCAGGGCGGTGGCAAAAACATCAATACGCTTGTCGACACCTTTGGGCCCAACGATTTGGGCTCCTAACAGCCGGCCATCATTACGATCCGCCACAATTTTGATCATCATCGTCTCAGCCCCTGGATAATAGGCGGCATGATCTGAAGAATGCGTATAGGAGACCAGCGGATCGAACCCGGCCGCACGCGCTTCGCTTTCACTGAGCCCGGTTTTGGCAGCTGTCAGATCACATACTCTGACAATCATAGTGCCAAGGACTCCGGGAAAACTCAAGTTACCTCCAGCGGCGTTCGCACCGGCAACCCGGCCTTGTTTATTAGCGGGACCCGCCAGGGGCATTTTGACTGGCTCCCCGGTAACCAGATGAATGGTCTCAACGATATCGCCAGCAGCGTAAATATCGGCAACTGAAGTACGCATGTGGTCATCGACCACTATACCTCCCGCAGCACCAATTTTCAGCCCGACCTCTCTGGCGAGGGCAATACGTTGACGTACTCCTACAGCGGTGATAACCAGTCCACACTCAATCCGGCGGCCGCTTTTCAGCAAAACTGCCTGAATCCGGCCCTGGCCATCATCCTCATAGCTAATTACGCCGTCGCCAAGAATGACGTCTGCCTTTTTGCGCCTTAGGTGTGTCACCAAAGGTTCGGTCATGCCATGGTCCATCTGCGGCAAGACTTGTGGGCGCACTTCGACCAGAGTAACCTTCAAGCCTCTGGTCAACAGAGCTTCCGTCGTTTCCAGGCCTACAAAGCCAGCGCCTACTACGACGGCATTCGTAGGATGATGCTCTGCCATATACTTCTGAATGGCATCGGCATCCGGCACGGTCCACATCGAAAAAACCCCGTCCGGAGTATTATCCTGCACTTTTAGCTGCGCCGGTTCGTTCCCGGTAGCCAGAATAAGGCGGTCATATGGTTCCTGATAGCGACGATTCTGTACCAGGTCCAAAGCAGTAATGGTATGAGCCTGAGGGTCAATCCCCACTACTTCATGTCTGGTGCGCACGTCAATATTAAAGCGCTTCGCAAAACGCTCCGGAGTTACTAAAAAAAGGTCCTCGCGATCGGCAATCTCACCGCTAAGATAATATGGAATACCACAGTTGGCATAGGATACATAGGGTCCCTTTTCGAACACTACGATCGCAGCGTTTTCATCAGTGCGACGCGCCTTAACCGCAGCACTGGCTCCGGCCGCGACGCCACCGACTACCAGTATTTTCCGGCTCATGGTTTCCCTCCGCTCACTGTTTGATAATATAAATTCTCCTGACAAATGCACAGTCCTGCCTGTGAGGATCACGGGCTCAAACTGTCGGGCTATTGGCCAATCCCCGCCGGAGTACCTGGGTCTTGCCGTCCCCGAAAATATGACGTAAAATCAAATCATGCTGTTATCTTTCTGATATCTATTTATCATGCCATATATTCAATTTCGTTGCGGAGGAATGCTTAGTGTACTTGATACTGGAAAAGAAGATCCTCAGTGCCACAGTCGTGGAATTTAAAGTAAAGGCGCCTGAGGTGGCCGCCAAAGCCCGTCCCGGGCATTTCATCATTGTGCGCCATGGTGAAAGAGGCGAACGTATTCCGTTAACCATCGCCGATTGGGATTCGAATAACGGAACACTGGACATAGTGATTCAGATTGTCGGATACAGCACCAGAGCGATCTGCGACTTAAATCCTGGTGACAGCATCAGCGATCTGGTCGGCCCACTGGGACAACCGGCCGTAATTGATCCTGTAAAATCGGTGATTTGTGTCGCCGGAGGCATCGGAGCCGCTCCAGTATTTCCTCAGGCACGGGCGTACCATCAACTGGGAGCTAAAGTAACCAGTATCCTCGGTGCCCGTTCTGCTGACTTGCTTACCTGGCAGGATCGCCTGGCCTCTGTCAGTGATAACCTGATAATCTGTACGGATGACGGTTCAGCCGGTGAACACGGTATGGTGACCTCTCCTTTACTGCGCATGCTGCAGTCTGACGCCGAAAAACCAGAGCGCGTAGTGGCAATTGGCCCCGTTCCTATGATGCGAGCGGTCGCGGAAGCCACCCGGCCATATGGAATCAAAACATATGTAAGTCTTAATCCTATTATGATTGATGGTACAGGGATGTGCGGCGGCTGTCGCGTATCAGTTGGCGGACAGACCCTCTTCTGTTGTGTGGATGGCCCTGATTTTGACGGTCATCTGGTCGACTTTGACAGTCTGATTAACAGGCAGCGCGCCTATCGCACATTGGAAAAAGAGGCGCTGGAACACCATTGCCGTTGTACCAAGGAGGCAGGCGAATGCTAGATCGTACCTTAATGCCCAAACGGGAACCTTCACAAAGAAAGACTGACTTTAATGAGGTAGCACTTGGCTACCAGGCCACAGAGGCTCAGGCAGAGGCTGCCCGCTGTCTCAATTGCCGCAATGCGCCATGTGTTCAGGGATGCCCTGTGGCAGTTAATATCCCACATTTTATCACCAAGATTGCGGCAGGAGACTTTGAGACTGCCGCTGCTATAATCAAGGAGCAGAATTCCCTGCCAGCGATCTGCGGCCGGGTCTGCCCCCAGGAAGAGCAATGTGAAGGCCACTGCACTCTGGCACGCCTGCAAAAGCCCATTGCTATCGGCGCTTTAGAGCGTTTTGCAGCCGATTATGTGCGCAAATTCGCGGCCAGTCCCGCCGCCACGGCTGCCACTGCCGCCAACACAGCCATTGCCGCTGCCTCCGCGCCCGCGCCCGCGCCCGCACCCGCGCCGGAAAAGTCCTGCGGCAGTACTGGAAAATCGGTGGCTGTCGTCGGCTCAGGACCCGCCGGGTTGACTGTCGCAGCTGATCTGGCCCGTCGCGGCCATCAAGTAGTTGTTTACGAAGCCTTGCACGCTCCTGGAGGAGTTTTGCGCTATGGAATTCCTCAGTTCAGACTACTCAAAGAGATTGTGGACGCTGAGGTCGACTACGTAAAATCGCTGGGAGTAGAGTTTAAAACCAACGTGATTATCGGCCAGACCTTTACGCTTGATGAATTAAGAGAGCACTATGATGCAGTCTTCATTGGCACAGGTGCCGGCTTGCCATATTTCTTAGGAATTCCAGGTGAAAACCTGAACGGAGTATACTCTGCCAACGAGTTCCTTACCAGGGTTAACCTAATGAAGGCGTATCTTTTCCCGGAGTATGACACCCCCGTTATCATCGGCAAAAAAGTGACCGTTGTCGGAGCTGGCAACACAGCAATGGATTCAGCGCGCACAGCGCTGCGTCTGGGTGCTGAGCAAGTCACGCTGGTTTACCGGAGAACAAGAGCTGAAATGCCGGCGCGTGCTGAAGAAATTGAAAACGCCGTGGAAGAAGGCGTAATTCTAAAATTGCAGACAAACCCGATCGAACTAGTTGGCGACAATAATGGTTGGGTCCGCTCCATGACCTGCATCCGGACCGAACAGGGTGCCCCGGATGCCAGCGGTCGCTGCCGGCCGGTAGATGTTCCCAACTCCGAGCATTCCATAGAGACAGATACGGTTATTGTGGCCACCGGCCAGGGTCCAAATCCCCTGCTAACCAAAAGCTGCTCAGCACTGAGCGTTAATCGCAAGGGGTGCCTGATCGTGGATCCGCAAACGGGGCAAACCAATTTGCCTGGCGTTTTTGCAGGTGGCGATATTGTCAGCGGTGGTGCCACCGTCATTGCAGCCATGGGGGCCGGGCGCCGGGCAGCAATGGCAATTCATGAAATGCTGACGCTGCCTAAGGCTGGAGTTGCCGCCCAGTCTTGATTGGATTGGCGTACTAACCAGCCGCAAATCATGAGTAAACAGCTGCCCTCCGGGAAAAATACTCAGGAAGCCGTTCGTTCATTACGCTTCAATTTGTCTTGACAGGGCGGGAATGAGTTAATGAAGGATGAGCGTGCAACGCTGATTCTGTTTTCCGGGGATCTGGATAAAGCGATGGCAGCCTTTACCATTGCCAATGGAGCTGCCGGACAAGGACTCGAGGTTTATATGTACTTCACTTTTTGGGGCTTGGCTCTGCTGCGCAAAGAAACAGGCGATGGCACACTCTTCCTGGAGAAAATGTTTAAGCGCATGATGCCGGTCGGTCCCGAACAGGCAGGGTTATCTCAGATGAATTTTGCCGGTGCCGGCAGCTCACTGATCAAAATGCTAATGGATCAGAAAGGCAGCGACACTTTACCTGATTTAATGCAAATGGCCATGGAGCGCAGTATTCAGTTCATCGCCTGTGAAGCTTCAATGCAGATCCTGGGTATCAAGCGCGAAGAGTTGCTTGATTATCAACACCTGCAGGTCGGCTGCGTTAAGACTTATCTCGCAGCAGCCAATGGGGCCCGCCTTAACCTGTTTATCTGAGCATTAGCTGATCGCCCCGCTGTTACGGATATTTACTTTAGCAGACGCCTTTAAGTCAATTTTGGGGTATAACTTTTTCCAGTCCCATTGCTGCCATTGTTTGAACCATGAGGCCTTGGCAATTAATCCGGTGCCGATCGCGTCACATCCGGCTTCCTGAATCAGCCGGATTGTTTTTTGCAGATGATCAGTTAATGAATCCGACAGAAACTGCTCCATTTTTTTCAAAAATTCCGGCTCAAGCAGTTTGGTGGTACCAGCCTCTTCAATGTTTACCTCCATCGCCAACTCGATCAAAAATGACGGCTGTCCCTGTTTCAGACTCTTTTGGATTTTTCGCTTGGATTGCACAATTTGGATCGTCACATAATCCTTACTGGCCTTTAGTGATTCTGGCATTTTGAGAGACAAACGCCCGTCGATTTTCTTGCCCATCAGCAAGTTGAGCATTAGGCTCTGTGTATTATCCAGCCTCCCGCACATGCGATCAGAATCAAAAAGGGCACTGCCAATTACCACCATTTCGGTTTCACCGGCGCGGATCATTGGCGTTACCGGGTCGATCCCGGGTGTGTAAAAGGCAGTTTCAAATTGATACACAAGGGTACGCACCGTTTGTCCGGTATTGGCGTTATTCTCCAGCAGTTCACTGATATAGATGCCGATAGCGGGCTTGTCTTCCATGGTGACTCCCTTCTGCAATAGCACGCTGCCTTCCCCTTCGGCTACTACAACCCAAGCCAACAGCGGATTAACCGGATCCCGGGCAAAGATTTCCATATGCGGCCTAATGCCTTGCTGTGCAGTAGCCTCGCCAAATACCAGGCTCTGAATTTTGCCTCCAACCAATTCTCTGCCAGTTTTGCGATTAAGCACCTCACGACATTCCCTGATCGTGGTCCCCTCGGTCATGACAATCTCGATCCGATCTTCGGCATTCGGATCAATCACCGGTGCCGCATCCGCCAGTCTAATCCGGCCATTGGGCAACTGGTCGATACTGGCGATCAGGATCACGCCCACTTGCTCCAGAATTGCTTCATTCCAACACCCGGTGGCAAATCCGGCGAAAAAAAGGCAGAGTGCGATCAAGATTGAGATTTGCTCTTTTGCCATTTACGAATCGCCCCTTTGCGTAGTAGTGCCACTGGCAGCAATAAAGCCGGAAAAACTACTCCGACCACCATCCCAACGATCCCTACTATGCCTGCCACGGTTTCGGCTTCAGCCAATGAACTGGAGAAGAATGACATGATCGTTATTAAGATACTCATCACCAATAATGATATGTTGTTACGCCAATGAAACCTTGTTTCAACCGCCTTCACCAGCGTAATTAAAAGGCCGTCAATGGTCGTAATCAGTGACACAATCCATAGACCGCCAAATAATAGATCCACTCGCTCAATAATCGGCAACGAGATCGTCCGGGAGATCTCCAGCAGTGGATATACCTGATATGCGGGCTGTGCTGGTCCAAAGATTGTCACTGAGGCTACAAAGGCTCCGACATAGAAAAAAGTCGCCAAAGCGGTTGCACCAACGCCAGCCCAGAACTGGCGTTTTTTCCCGAGGATTTCAGGATAGAGAAACAACAGCATTTCGAATCCCAGAAAACTGGTTCCGACTTTAAGAGTGCCGGAAAAAAGCTTTCCTGCCGAGCCAATGATAATTGGTCTCATAAAAATAGTGTTGCCGTTAATTACACCATGAAGCGGGACCAACGCCAAAGTTGCTATAACAATAAATATCAGTCCGTCATAAAGCGCTACAACTCTTAGGCCCTTGCTTACGATATAAACCTCTGGCACCAAGAGGAAAATTGTCAGAATTAGGTTGGAAGCTGATGGAAAAAACCAAATCTGCACTACTTCCACAAAAAGCCTATGTATGACCGCCGCTAAGACTGCCAGGTAGATAATCAGTACTATCGAAATGATCCATCCCAATGGCTTGCCCAGTAATACTGGCAGGGCGGAAAAAGCTGAATCCCCGACCAGCTTATTTAATAACGTGATGCAGATTACTCCGATTCCCACAATAAAGGCACCCATAATAATGGCGATCCAGCCGCCCGTGCCCACCTCGCGAATTAATACGCGCGGCAGCGTCAATATTCCAGTGCCCACCTGGGTGGCAAATAAAAATGATAGTAATTGCGGAAAAGTAATGAAGTCTTTTTCATTGATCACAAATTTGTCCCCCAGTGACTATTGGTCTGTTACACAGCGACGTCGGCCAGACCACTAGCCCTTTTTGCGTCGGTATTGCAGTGGCCGCGCCATCTTAGGGCGTGAGCTGCGTAATACAGCAGGTGCAATGATAAGGGCATCTCGAAAATCACGCGGACTGAATGGAAAAAGGGGAGTCATAAATGGTATTCCCAGAGAATCCAGTGATATCAGATGGGAAAGCAAAATTGCTCCGCCAACTCCGATGCCAACAATCCCAAACCCCGCCGCCAGAAATATGATCGGAAAGCGTACCAGACGTATAGCCAACGCCACTTCCTGATTTTGTATGATGAAGCTGGCCATGCCTGTCATGGCCACAACAATAACCATCACGTTACTCACGATTCCGGCTGACACCGCTGCCTGTCCCAGAACAAGACCGCCAACCACGCCGATAGTCTGGCCAACCGTACTGGGCAGTCTGATACTGGCTTCCCTAATAATCTCAAAAATCAGTTCCATGAACAGTGCTTCTACAACAGGCGGAACCGGAACTTTTGACCGCGTTTCCGCCAGAGGCACAAGCAAGGAGAGCGGAATGGTTTCATAATGAAAGGTAATGATAGCGACGTAGAGCGCTGGCAAAAACAGACTGATTAGTAAGGCCCCAAACCTCAAAATGCGCACAAACGAAGCCGGAATAGCTCTGATACTATAGTCATCGGCCGTCTGAAACGCCATCACAAATGTAGACGGAGCGGATAAAGACTGGGGAAAGCCATCAATTAATATGACCAGCCGGCCTTCCAGTAGACAGGCAATCGCCTTATCGGTTCTTTCTGTTGAATACAGAAGCGGAAATACTGTCCAGGTATGCCCGCTGATAAGCTCTTCAAGATATGAAGGAGAAAGTACACTGTCGGTTTTAACCTGCTTAATCCGACGGTCAAATTCATCCAGCAGCTTTGGATTAGTCAACCCTTCCATGTAAAGGACTGCCACGGAGGTTTTAGAACGTAATCCTACTTCATAACGGCGCATCTTAACCGCAGGGTTTTTAAAACTGCTTAGGATCAGACTGATGTTAGTATCCAGACGTTCAACAAAGCCATTATGCGGACCACGAATATCTTTCTCCACTTGCGGTTCCTGAATATTGCGCTGCGGCTTGTCGGACACTTTAAAAGAAAATGCGCGATTAATTCCATCAGCAATCAAGACAGCCTGCCCGTCAAGGATAGCATCAGAAACCTGATCAAAATGGTCCAGGCGGGTGATTACTGCGACAGGAATCTGATCATAGCGCTGCAAATCATTAAGCACCGGTCCATCCTGACTAAGCAGGTACCCAAGAATGTCGCGTTGAATAAAATCCTTGTTGATTAACGCTTCAATAAAAAATAGCACTGCCTCACGCTTTTGCAGCCTGATGCGGTGTTTCGTGAAGCCTGGACAATCTTTCAGAAACGTATCGATCACGGTCTCATTGTGCTGGAGGTCTCTGCTTAGAACGGTTCTGCTGCCATTAGTCATTAGTTTACCTCCCCGACCTCCGCCTGCTGTATGTCCTAGTTGGTGATATTGTTCCCGTTTAGGGGCATCTTAACCGTTCCTGATGAGGCCATGAAAGGAGTCATCATTCGGATGCCGGAGGCAAATTTCCATTCTTCTTCTTTCATAAGCTGTCACTTGTGCCCGCGTATCTGCGCCTCCAATCGTCTCACAGAGCGTGGTGCTTTTTGTCGTGAAGATGCCCATATGCGCATCGCTTTAGCAGATTTGCATTTTTGGGAAGAGCCTGTCATTTCAGGAACGCAAGGTTCAGGAGCCATTTTTTTCAGTGGCTGCAACCTAAGGTGCGTTTTCTGCCAGAATTGGCAAATCAGCCAGAACGGCCTGGGGGTTATGGTTTCAGTGGAAAGGCTGGCAGAAATAATGCTTAACCTGCAACATAAAGGCGCCCACAATATCAACCTTGTTTCAGGCAGCCACTTTACGCCCTGTATTGCGGAGGCACTTACACTGGCAAAGCAGCAAGGGCTTGCCATTCCCGTAGTGTGGAACTCTAATGGCTACGAATCGGTCAGCAGTCTGCAAATGCTGGAGGGGTTGGTGGATGTTTACCTTCCAGATTTGAAGTACTTTGATGATGGTCTGGCAACACGCTATTCTGGTGCTCCTTCATATTTTGCTGTCGCTAAGGCAGCTATTGCCGAAATGTACCGACAGGTTGGAGCGCCGGTTATTGAGGATGAAATCATCAAGAGAGGCTTGATTATCAGGCACCTGATACTTCCCGGGCATTTGAATGACACAAAAAAAGTGCTCGGCTGGATCGCCGCGCACTTACCAAAAACTGTTTATGTCAGTCTGATGGCGCAATACATTCCAATGCACCAGGCTGGCAATTATCCCGAAATAAACCGCCGCATAAACCGGCGGGAATATAATAAAGCACTGGCTTACATGTTGGATTTAGGCCTGGAAAATGGATACATACAGGAACTGTCCGCCGCAGATCAAGGCTATGTTCCCGACTTTAATCTGACCGGTGTGAATTAATCAGTTCCGCCGCCACTGTATTTGAATGATCTTACGGTCCAGGAACTTATTGGTGAACTGAAAGATCGTTTCTGCGGCTGGCCGAAATTCGGAGACCAGCGCCAAAATATACTCGCGCTCAAATTCGGTGTAAACCGGGATCCGTTCCAGCCATTGCAGCGATACGTCTCCATGGCGGTAGAGCAGGTAGATGGAGCAACCATCCACGAGATTTTCCTCTACAAAGGCGCGGCGGTCATATGAATCGCTAAATTCCAACTGCGCCATTGCCATCTCTGGATCAGCCAGGATTTGCTCGGCTTTAATCTCAAACTCTTTAGATAAAGCATAAGGCCGAAACAAGGTGTGCCCAATTTCATGAAAGGCGGTTGCCAGCATGGCAGCCAGGCTGGAGGTGTCAGCCTGCAACAGACAGATAAACTGATCCTTGCGTTCAAATCCCATTGAACCCATGAAAGCCGAAGTCAGGTAAAACACTGTCTTGACGGACCCTGAACCTGAGAACTTGGTAGCAGTCTCTTTTTCCATGAATTCAATAATGTTGAAATTTGCGACCGTATTGAGCCTTACAGCCTGTTCTACACTTCTGGTATAGATCTCTCTGTAATAGGCGGCGAAAAAGCTATTGTAATACTTACGCAGGAAGTTGGCCAACCTGGGTTTAAATCCCGGCTCCTGTGTAAATTCACCGAGACTATTCATCAGAACGGTATCGGATAGCTGCGAAAAATAAGAAATTATATTACTGACGGTGGCAGTATCTTGCAGGTCCAGCAGCAAATCAATATACTGCCAGGCACTGGCTTCGTAAAAGAAGTAATGCAAGTCTTCTTTCATGCGCGCGTCGAATCCCTGATAGGTCTGCATTAGCCATTGATAATGCCGCTGAGCATCTTTGTTATCGCTATACTCATTCAGGTATACATCGCGCCACAGATCCGCATTAGTGACGTTGGCCTGATAAATTTCGGTAAGGCTGGCAAAGAGCTCCGTTTTTTGGGTTAAAGGGCGCACTTCATAATGCCTGCTTTTGGCAGCCGGAGCAGCCGGAGTCGGAGCTGGCGTTGAAGCTGGCGGCGCTGGTGTCGGTGTTGGTGTCGGCGTCGGAGACGGCGTCGGCGCAGGCGTTGTAGAGGTCGTTGGCGCCGGTGTCACAGTACGAGCCGATTGAGCGGACACTTCATAAACTGGCATCGGCAAGGCCAGAGCCAGTATTACTAAGACACCTACAATAAGCAGACATCTCAGGTAAAGACTTCGCACAGCTAACATCAGTCCCTATCAGAAATATCACTTAATTAATATTTTATCGGATCATCACAGTTAAGTAAAATCCTTTTCCAAACTTGACCCGAATCCATACTTGATTTAAGATAATTACAATGCCTTTAACATTCCGCAAGGTTGCGCAAACTACCTGCAAAACGATCATTTTCCAGGAATCTCTGACGGATTGAGTCCTGGTAACAAAGGAGTGCCAATGGATGTCAAATGCATTTGATGTACTTAAGGAACGTGGATTTGTAAATCAACTGACTCACGAACAACCGCTTATTGATCTGTTTGCCAAGGAAAAAGTGACCGCCTATGTCGGTTTTGACCCAACTGCCGACAGCCTGCATGTTGGACATATGATGGCGATTATGGCATTGGCACATTTGCAGCGTGCCGGTCATCGTCCCCTGGCTGTAGTCGGAGGCGGAACCGCCATGATTGGTGATCCTAGCGGCCGTACTGAATTGCGCTCTATGATGACGATTGAGCGCATCGATGCCAATGTGGCGGCCATCAAGCAGCAACTGGCACATTATCTGGATTTTTCCTCAGGGAACGCCCTGCTAATTAATAACGCTGACTGGATCAGACCGCTCAATTATACCGAATTCCTGCGCGAAATTGGATCTCAGTTTTCGGTTAACCGCATGCTAACGGCGGAATGCTTCAAGACCCGAATGGAGCGCGGCCTTTCTTTCATCGAGTTCAACTATATGCTGCTTCAGGCTTACGACTTCTTAATGCTATACCGTCTTCATGGATGCCGTTTGCAAATGGGCGGTGATGATCAGTGGTCCAATATTCTGGCCGGTGCCGATCTAATTCGCCGTCTGGAATCCGCCGAAGCGTACGGCTTAACCTGGGCCCTTTTGACCACGGCCAGCGGCAATAAAATGGGTAAAACTGCTGCCGGGGCTGTATGGCTTGATCCTGTCAAGACTTCTCCGTACGATTTTTATCAGTATTGGAGAAATACCGAAGATGCTGATGTCGAACGTTTTCTGGCACTCTATACCTTCCTGCCAATGGATGAAGTCCGCAGGCTCGGGGCGCTGCGGGACCGTGATATCAATGAAGCCAAGAAAATCCTGGCTTTTGAGATTACAAAACTGGCCCACGGCGAGGAAGAAGCTATCAAAGCACAAAAAGCTGCCGAAGCTCTCTTTGGCGGCGGCGGCGATCTGAGTCTGGTGCCTACCTCCAAACTTGCGGCATCACAAGTCGAAGACGGGATTAACATCTGCGAGCTGTTAGTTATTACAAATCTGGCCCCCTCCAAGAGCGAGGCACGACGCCTGATTGATGGCGGTGGGATTTACATTAACGATATAAAAGTAACAGACTGCAACCGCATGGTCACTCCTGCCGATCTCATCGACGATGCCATCACTCTGCGGAAAGGCAAGAAGACCTTCCACCGGGTGACTGTCTGAAAAACAGCCACAGTGGCGATTGGCGATCGCGACTACGATTGCGGCGCCGAGAAATTTGCCCATTTTACCATTCCATGATAATCTCTTTCAAAGCCCTCATTTTCGAGGGCTTTTCCTATTTCACCCTGCCAGGGGGGATTGCCATTATACGATTCTATTGCGATCCGGCGGTGGTCACCGCTACTACTGACTTTTTCAGCCAGTTTCACCAAAGCTCCGACCGCTGCACTCAGATCCGCGCCTGTCAGCGGCTCCATGGAGACCAGCCGCAATTTGCGTACTCCCCCGGCTCCCAGCACCGGTACGCCTTTACGCAGGACAATAAACTCCGGCTGAAGTGACAACTTGTCCTTCAAGTCGGATCCTGTCATCCAGGAATAGGGGTTGGCCGGATCTTTCCAATGTAGTGCAACGAATTCTGGCATCCCATTTTCATAGTCGCGGCGCAAATTTTCAATGATAGCAGCCTTGGCGTACTGCATACCGCCTAAACCTTCCACAAAATAGCCCCTCCGGATCTTCCCGGAGGCTTCCCAAAATTCCAACAGCGGCGCGATTTCAGTCCAAGAAATGCCTTCGCGGGTGGCGGCATCCCTGACCACCAGACCATAGCGGTCCAGCATTTGCTGTACGATACTTTCTGGCGCTGGCGCTGGCGTTTCAAGGCAATCCGTCAGTGACCAGCGTCCCATTCTGGATAGGATCTGTTGCGAAAGGACGGTCTTTTGCTCCGGCCGGCGTCCTGCCAGAAAAACGGCAGCCGCAAACGTGTCATTCGTAGCCAGACCAAGACCGACCAGTATTTCAAGGGCGTCTAATACTTGCGACAGCCCCATTTTGCTGAGTTGGACAATTTGGGGCAGGAATAACGCGCCCCGCTCCTTGAGCACTTCGGCGACAGCCTGAGCCGCGCTTTCCTGCATCTTTTGCTGGATCAGGGCCGTGTCTTCAGTGATTTCGCGACGCAGCAAAACTGGATTTTCTGCGGATACAAAGGTTACCTGCATCCATTGCCCGGAGCCGCGACCAATCCATTGAAACCGTCCACTGCCGATCAAGGACTCCAGCATGGCTGCATTGTAATCCTTCACACGCATGGGGAATACCCCTCCCCCCCATAGGGAGGGTGGCAGCCACACCCCGGCCAGCCGGCGCATATGATCTGCCAGAGCTTCTGCCCCGGCATCACTTCCGCCAACTCCATGCCAGCGGCACAGGAATCCGGCATATTGTGCGGGCGTGCGCGGCTGAATCTCACGCCGCGCCTGAATCAGGCTACGGCGATGGATTTTTTTCAGTAATTCCGCATCACACCATTCTAGCTCTGATACCTCCCGGGTGAACTCACCACGCTGTAATACCTGATCCTTTTCCAGGGCCGGCAGTATCTCAGAAATGAGCTGTTCTTGATCAAATCCATAGGCTCGCACCAGATCGGTCACTGTAAAAGGACCATGTGATCTTACATAGCGACGAATAAAATTGCGGAGCGCTTCCCTATCACAGGGACCGTCAAATACATTGCGAAAGAGCGGGGCATCTTCGGTCGCAATATAAGCGGTCACTTTTCCCGATGGCAGATTCAGCGTAATGAGCTGTACTCGCCCCTCCGCCAGCAGTTGCGTCAAAAATGGAGCACAGTGTTCTCTAAACTCGGCGGCATGATCGATGGCACTGCCTGTGGCGCCGCCATCGGCAGCGTCCGCGCCACCGGCGGTCAGCTCCCCGTGCTTTAACAGCCAGGCGTGCATCTCATCACAATCACGCGGCCACTTGTTTCGCACAAGGCCTTGAGCCTCCAGAGTGGCGACAACAACTATTTCGGGGTCCAGTAGTTCCCGAATCTCCTGGGAACCCATGATTTGCTGCAGCATTTCGCGGTTCAGCCCCAGAGCCTGAAAACGACGCTCACCTTTTGGCTGATCGAGTACATACATGTATGTCCCATAAAAGCTGAACTGCAACGTCTGAGTAAATGGCGAAGGAACTGTATGCCGGCATCTGGTTACGGCAATCGTACCATCGCTGATGCCCTGCAAAACCTGCTTAAGTCCGTCCAAATCAAATTCTTGCTGCAGACATTGCCGCATCGTCTCCAGGGCAATTGGAAAATCCGGACACTCGGTAATCACCTGAAGCAGATTGGAAGCTCGCAGCCTGTCCAGCCAGAGCGGGGTGCGCTTGCGTCCATAAGGACCGCGCGGCAGCAGCAGCGCCCGTGCAGCATTATGCCGGAAAGTCAGCGCGAAGAGACTGGAACTGCGTAATTCTGCTGTCAGGACTTCCTCGATTCCCTCCGGCTGCAATTGCGTGAGGTCAAAACGCAACGGCTCGTCTGCTCCGGGACATTGCAGGATCACGCCGCTATCATCATAAAGGCCATCGATTTCAATCCCTTTTTCAGCACCTAGCCTGCGCAGTAACAGGAAAAGCGCTGCATGCACTTTCCCCCCAAATGGCGACAGCAGTACTACGCGCCATTCTCCCAACTCATCTTGAAACTCTTCAATGATCAATCTGCGGTTGCTGGGCAATGTGCCGGTGGAGGCAACTTGTTTGCGCAAATAGGCGCGCAGATTAGCGGCACCATCAGGTTCCAACAGACATTCCCGGCAGGCCCAGTCATCAAAATCCTCACTCTCAAGACGCTGAAAGGCCTCTTCGTAAAAACGCCCGATTCTCTCACCCAGTTCATACCCTCGACCGGTTGTTTCGCCTTTCCAGAACGGAATTTGGGCATCTCCCCTGGAGGCATGGGACACTATCACGCGATCCCGGCGAATTTCCTCAATACACCAGGCGGAAGTACCCAGAAGAAATTTATCTCCTAATCGGCGCTCAGCCACAAACTCTTCATCAAGTTCACCAAGCTTGGTCTGGCTATCGGCCAGATAAACACCAAAATAGCCCCGGTCAGGAATGGTACCGCCACTGGTATATACCAGAAAGCGGCCACGCCTGCTGGCCCGGATGGCGTCGTTAATCTTGTCCCAATAAATGCGAGGCTGCAATTCAGCAAAAGGCTGGTCCTGATAATATCCGGAAAGCATTTCCAGGACAGAATCGAATGCTTCCCGCGGCAGATTACGATAGGGATAAGACTGACGAATCAAATTAAACAGCTCGCCGCTGCTCCAACTGTCTGCACTCACCATCCCGACAATTTGCTGAGCCAGGACATCCAGACAGTTCTCCGGGGTATGGGCTTCTTCAACAATACCTTTGCGCATCTCGTTCACTATGGCCGCACAATCCAGCAAATCTCCGCGCGTCTTAGGAATAATGCGTCCCTTGCTCGGAATACCGACCAAATGCCCGGAACGCCCCACCCGTTGCAGTCCGCGGGATGCTTCTTTAGGTGATTCAAGCTGCACTACCAGATCAATGGCACCAACATCAATGCCAAGCTCCAGTGAAGAAGTGGCTACCAGACATACCAATTTGCCAGTCTTAAGCCTTTCTTCCACTTCCAGCCGCTTTTCTTTGGAGAGGCTTCCATGGTGGGTGGAAGCAATCTTTTTACCAGCCAGTTCATTCAGTTGAGCAGTGACGCGCTCCGCTACTCGCCGGCTGTTTACAAAAATCAAAGTGGAATGATGCTCGTTCACCAAATCCAGCAATTTGCGATAAATCGACGGCCAGACCGAGGCCTCCGGCAAATGCGCCAGATCAGTCACCGGCAGTTCGATCCTCAAATCAAGCTGTTTACGCTGCCCGGTATCGACAATTTCCACCGGGCGAGCCTGCCATCCGCCCGTATCTCCGTCAGGCATCACCCCGCCGCCCAGAAACATGGCGACTTCCGAGAGAGGACGTTGCGTTGCCGACAGGCCAATGCGTTGAAAGGGACGACCGCACAGATGCTGCAAATGTTCCAGTGATAATGCCAGATGCACTCCGCGTTTATTACTGAACATAGCATGGATTTCATCAATGATTACATATTGAACCTTTCCCAGCATCGTGCGGGCGCTGGAAGACAGCATGATAAATAACGATTCCGGAGTAGTAATCAGAATGTGAGGCGGCAATTTTTGCATGGAGCGCCGCTCAGTTGAAGGTGTATCTCCAGTGCGCACAGCCACGCGCAGACGCGGCAAATCAAGCCCCGTCAGCTGTGCTTCCTGTTCGATTCCAGCCAAAGGAGTTGACAAATTTTTTTCGATATCATTATTCAGGGCTTTGAGAGGGGAAATGTAAAGCACGCGCACGCCATCGTCAAGGTCTTCACCTTGTTCCAGCTGCTCATACAGGCGGCTGATGCACTGTAAAAAAGCAGCCAGAGTTTTTCCGGAGCCGGTTGGGGCCAGCAGCAATAGATTACAGCCCCGTGCCACTACCGGCCAGCCCAGTCTTTGGGGAGGACTGGGCTCGGAAAAAGTGCGTTCAAACCAGCTGCGCACTAGGAAATGCAATCCCTGAAGAGGCAAATCCATGAGACGACCTCCGCAGAATGTCTGTCACAAGCACAGAACATTTGTTCGGTTAAATCATATCATGTCTGCCGGGAAATTGGAAGACGCTTTTAATCTGCTGCATCACGGCGCTTACACCATCACGCAGCGGATAGGCTTCCATCGCCGCCATAAAAGCTGCCCGCCTGGCATAGAGTTCAGTTACTGCTTGTATTAGAGAGGCGGAGGTTAATGCTTCATCCTGCAAAACCATGCTAAAGCCCTGCTTGCGGAATGACTCAGCATTCAGAATCTGATCACCCCGGCTGGATCCCTTGGGCAGCGGAATCAGCAGTGATGGCTTCTTCAGGGCCAGTAACTCAAAGAGAAAGTTCGCACCGGCCCGTGACACTACCACGTCGGCTGCGGCCAGCAGGTCTGCCAGTTCGGCGCGGACATATTCATATTGCCGGTAACCGGGCTTGTTAAGCAGAGATTGCTCAATTTTGCCTTTTCCGCAAATATGAATGATATCAAAGTCAGAAAGCAGTGTTGGCAAGGCTTCCCGCAAAACCTCGTTGATGTGTGTCGCACCCAGGCTGCCGCCAATCGCCATTAAGACTGGCTTGGAGCCATCAAAGCCTGCTTCTTTTAGGCCAGCACCCGGATTGCCGCGCAACAGCTCCGGTCGAATCGGACTGCCGGTCAGCACGCCTTTTTTCTGTGGCAAATACTTGAGAGTCTCAGGAAAAGTGGCACAGATTTTTTTGACAAACGGAAATGATAACTTATTAGCCAGACCGGGCGTCAGATCAGATTCATGCGCCACCACCGGCACCCTGTTTAGCCAGGCACCGACTACCACCGGTACGGCGACAAACCCACCTTTGGAAAAAATCACATTAGGACGCAGTCTTCTAATGATCCCAAAGGCTTGCCCGATACCTTTCAGTACCCTGAACGGGTCCGTCAGATTTTTGATATCACGGTAACGCCGCAGTTTACCGGCAGCAATACTATGATATTGAATCCCGGTGGGGGTAATCAGCTCACGCTCAATCCCATCGGCCGTGCCAATATAGCTGATGTCCCAGCCTTCGCGCCTTAGTTTCGGAATCAAGGCCAGATTAGGAGTTACATGTCCGGCGGTACCGCCGCCAGTCAGGATAATGCGTTTCATCTGTAATTACCTCCACTGTTACCTCCGCCCGGGAAGTGGCCTCTAATTAGCGGTATATCGTCAATGATGTCTCAGTAATTTTGGCATCTTTTACAGTAAGGTACCCCTTTTGCTCTTCATTAAGACTGAAAAGATACATTCCCAACAGCCACATAAATCGTATAACCATTAATATCATTGGTCCCGAAATTTTTGAATCGATAGCCAATCGTCGCCCCTTTACCATCCTTTGCAACGGTGACGTATCGCTCCCTGCAGCAATATAGTGTCAGACATCCGCTCAAAATCAGCAGCACAGATAGAACCAGCAACAGCCTAAAAAACGAGTTCATTCCACGGGTTTTCATTAGAAGGCCCCCTGTCATAAAATATTCAGCGGTATCCATAAATGTCTGACCATATCAATACGGCCATCCTCAGTAAAGGTTATGCCTTCCTGCTCCAGCATCTCACGCTGCAAATCAGCACCACCAAATACGTAATCTGGCGCTAAAATGCCAGCTTTATTCACGACCCGATGGCACGGCAGATTGAGGTGGCCTGGTGCCCGGTGCATCTCCCATCCTACCGCTCTGGCAGCCCTCGGGTTGCCCGACAGGGCCGCAATCTGTCCATATGTGGCAACCTTACCTTCCGGTATTTGCGCCACAATATCGTAGATTTTGCTTCTAAAGCTGCTCACCGTCGCAAGCTCCTTATTTTTCCCTAATCTTTGGCAATGATCATGCTTACAAAAGATGATACAAGCTCCGGATCAAACTGTTTACCAGCCTTATTCTCAAGCTCCGTGATAGCATCTTGCAGCGACATGGCTTTACGATAAGGACGATCATTGATCATGGCATCAAAAGCCTCGACAATCGCCACAATACGACATGGCAGGGGAATTTCTTCGCCCTTCAATCCAAAAGGATAGCCGTTGCCGTCCCACCATTCATGGTGCTTGTTAATCAAGTCTGAAATGGCATTTAGTTTTGGCGAAGATTTGGCAATGCGATAGCCTTTCTCACAGTGTCTGCGCATTTCCTCCATCTCTTCGGATGTCAAAGAATCGCTTTTCCGGAACAAAGCATCGGAGATCCCAGCCTTGCCAATATCGTGATACTGCGCCAGAAGCTCTGTATCAGCTTTCAGCTTATCGGACAGCCGCAGCTCCCCGCAAAATGCGGAAACCAGCTTCTGAATGTTCTCTGACTGAATTTTCCCGGCAAAATTACGGTTTTCAGCTGCCTGCATCAGTGCCTCAATAATCCTTTTGCGCGTCTGGGGACGGTGCTTAAGCTTCTCGCGATACATGCAATCATCTGCTTCGCGAATGATAGTCTTGATATTTCGGGCGCCAAGCACTCCGTATGAGTAACCGAGTGACAGCGATATCGGGATGCTCCTCTCCTGCTGATTGGCTTCCGCCACCGCCTCGCAGATATTCTTACAGATTTGCTGGACCTCAGCCTCGCTCAAGCCGATTACGATGGCTGCAAACTCATCCCCGCCGATTCTGGCAACTAAATCAGCCTGTCGCAGAGAAGCGGTCAATACTTCGGCGATAGTTTTAATCAACTGATCACCGGCCTCGTGTCCCAGCGAATCATTAATAGTTTTTAAGCCATCAACATCGCAAATAATTACTCCCACTTGTTTTTGCGGTTCGTCTGACAGGGAGCTGATAAACTGCTCATAAGAGGCCCGGTTAAGCATGCCTGTAAGAGGGTCATGCATACTTAGATATTCCAGTCGATTTTCCATCAGACGACGTTCTGTGAAATCCCGGGCAATCCCCTCGATGAATGTCAGCTTTCCGTTATTGTCATAGACCGGAGTCAAGCGCAATTCCAGCCAAATAGGATGCCCGTCTTTGTGCTTCCATTGCATCATATAGGGCTGCACAATCACATCGGAAATTCTGCCGTCCAATGCTGGCTCCATCAATATCTGAATGTAAGTCAGCAGATGCTTGTTAAGACTAAGTTCATCCGGAAAATAGCCCGTAATTTTATAGGCCGCCGGACTCAAGTATTCAAAGCTCAACTCGGGCGCAATCCGTACCCGGAAAATAATATCGGCGGCGTTTTCCGCCAAGTGCCGAAACCGTGCTTCGCTTTCTGCCAATGCCTGTTCCCGGCGGCGTTCTTCTGTCACGTCGCGAAAAACAAAGACTGCCCCGACAATATGCCCGTCGCGGCCGCGAATCGGGGCAACACTGTCGGAAATCGGCCGCTCCAAACCGCCGCGCGTGATCAATATATTATTTCTGGGCAAAGCAATCGCGCTTCCCTCAAGGATCGCCTTCTTAATCTCAACTTCGACAGGCTCACGCGTTTGCTCATTAAACACACGAAAAACTTCATTAAATGGCCGCCCTTCGGAATCTTCCTTTTTCCATTCGGTGAGATTCTCAGCAGCGCTATTCATGAGAGAAATGCGTCCTTCAGCATCGGTAGCGATCACTCCATCTCCGATACTGGCGAGCGTTACCGTCAAAAGTTCATTTTCAGCACGCATCTGCTGCTGTAAATGTTTATCAACAGTGATATCTCTGGAAATGCACGATAATCCCAATGGCTCTCCACTAGAACCCGGAATCAGCGCCATAGTTAGTGCAACGTCCAGCTTAACTCCGTCTTTGCGGACTTTGAGCATGGCAAAATCATTTAGATGCTTACCGTTACAAACACTTGCCAGCAGACCACTAAACTCGCCAGCATTTTCTTCCGGAATAAGGCAGTATATTGATTTCCCAATAATTTCGTCTGCTTCATACCCGTACAGATTTTCTGCGCCGGTATTCCAACTTGTGATGATCCCGGCCGGTGTCATGCTATAAATGGCATCACTTGTAGACCTCACGATTGATGCCAAGAGTTTTTCACTGTCAATCATAGATAAGCCTCCTGATGCAAAAGGCCGTGATGTATTGCAAGAAAAGGCCTTGTTTGTCTGAATTGATAGAATGTTATCTTCGACATACACCGAAGAAATCCTATGCATTTGTGCATGATAATCAAGGAAAAGCACTTTTTGTGCAGAATACAGGAAGGAATTAGTAAGCAGTGTCTATATAAAAAACGGAGGATGAGAGACTTGAAGCAGGGAAAATGTGCAGGTTCTGCTGCACATCAGCAGGAAGCTACAGGACAGAAAGTGCCACCTTCAGACAAACTATCGCTTTCTACCAAACTTGCCTTTGGTTTTGGCGATGTATACGGTGGCGGAGCCATTCAAATCGTCAACTTCTTCTACTTAATCTTTTTAACTGACTATATCGGTTTACGGCCAGCCTACGCCGGATTTATCTATCTGGTAGCCAGAGGTTGGGATGCAATTGCTGATCCGCTGATGGGAGTAATTACGGATCGGACACGGACGCGTTTCGGACGCCGACGCCCGTATTTTCTGGCTTCCACCATTCTTGTATTCGTATCATTTGTTCTGCTTTGGCTGCCGATTAATTTCTCAGCAGAGTGGCTGCAAGTTATGTATGCCCTACTCTCTTATATTTTCTACTGTTCTGTAATTACTATGACGCTGGTACCCTACTGGGGCTTGGGCGGCGAACTGACCATGAATTACAACGAGCGCACCTCTCTGATGCTCTACCGGATGGTCTTCTCGCTGGCCACGGCCGTAGCCGGTGCGGTACTGCCCACGATGATTATCAATGCATTTCCAGACCCCAGAACGGGCTATCTGGTAATGGCAGCCTCTTTCGGTCTATTCTTCTCTTTACCCTGGCCGATCATCTTCTTTACATGTAAAGAGCGGCCCGAACTTCAAAAGCCACCCGAACCATTTTCTTTCAAACGACTCTTTATTGAGCCGCTGAAAATCAGAACAGTCCGGATGCTGATCGGAATTTATGTGGCGGCTTATGTTGCTGTCGATATATTGTCAGTAATTTTCGTATATTTCATGAAATATTACCTTGGTCGCGGTGACGCAAATCTCGTGCTGGGTACAGCTCTAATTGTCCAGGTTTTCGCGATGCCGCTTTATGCCATGTTCGCCAAAAAACTTGGGAAACGAACTTCCTATCTGATTAGTTTATGCATTTGGTCTTTCTTTATGTTGTTCATATGGTTCATTACTCCCGACCTGCCGCAATGGGTAATGTATGCCGTGGCTGCGGGAATCGGCGTCGGTATGGCTGGTGCCGTATTTATTCCGTGGGCTATGTTCCCGGATGTCGCTGATGTCGGGGAATATGTATTCGGTGAACGGCGCGACGGTACATTTAGCTCGTATATGACCTTCTGCCGACAGGCTACTGCGGCTCTCGCTACCTCTCTCGTCTCCATTGCCCTTGATATTGCCGGATATATCAAGCCTGTGAAAGAAGTAGTAGATGGCGTGGTTAAGCAAATTGAGCAAGTCCAGCCAGAAGGAGTCATCACTACCATCAGAGTAATGCTCTCATTCTCTCCGATATTGTTTCTGGCACTAGGCATTTACCTCGCATTGCGCTACCCACTGGGCGAGCGTATGCAGCGAAAACTGCGCAGTCTTCTTTCTTATATGAGAGGCGAAACCGAAACAGCCCCTCTAAGTAAGCAAGAGTTTCTGAACCTGCACCAACAGCTCGTTGGTAAGAAAATAGCGAAGTAAAGCCGGCCAATGTGGAGCCAGAGCGTGAATCAGTAAACCAAGGTGCGCTAACAGCCAATAAAAACAATTAGAAACCAGTAAAAAAGACCAGACGTCAGTGATAGTCTGGTCTTTTTACTTTCGTATAGACGTGAAGACGTGAATGGCGTTTATTCAAAAAGCTGCAAAATTGCGAATAAATGGTTACTCATAAATCCAAAGCGGTTCGAGATCTACCGAGTAGATCTTCCAGCTCGTTAATTTTGATTTTGTGAAAATGAGAACCATCGAGATATCCTGTTCTGTCCCGGGTTTCTCTTTTTCCATAATTGTGAACTGATATGTAACAGTAGCCTTTCCGCCGTCCATTTCAATTACAGACTCTGTATCTCCAACTGTCACATAGTTGGCCCACCATTCTTCCTTGGCAAGTTCTTCAGCAAGAGCGCTGCCTTTCATTGGGAGTCCGTTGTAAGTGACGTCAGCAGTAAAGGTATCCTCCAGGATATCTTCTTCATGAGCCATCCAGGCGGCAAAAAACTCCGCGGCCCTTAAGCCAATAGCAAGCTTGTCGATTAGAGTGCATCCTGTGGTGAACAACAAAATCGAAACCAACGCCAATAGAATCAGTTTTTTCATCGATGCTCTTCCTCCAATATGGGTGTTTTGATCGATATTAATTCGCTGCGATCTTTATTAATCCTTTACTCTAGGCTTATTTGGGCATCTTTCTGGCCTGACTTTAATACCGGCAATCAGCCCCGCCAATCACAGAACCGGATGTGATGTCAATAAAAACGGTTTTCCAGGCTTGTTGATGCAAGCCATCATAATAGAATGTCACAACCCAGCAATCCCGATAGGGAGGATCTTCAGCAGCATTTTGCCCCTGCTCCTTGTTCTTGCCCCAGAAGTTATTTGCCGGCACCCAATAACGCTCGATTTTGGCCGAAGCGATCTTTTCCGGCAACTCGCCGATACTGCTGAGAAATTCTCTGGCAATGGCCTCGGCCGATTCTTTACTTGCTGCTTCACCCGCGGTCGCGCCTGTTGACTCACCAGCCGCCCCGGTCCCCGTGATTCCTGCGGCGGGCATAGTCTCCGCCGTCCCGGAATCAGGCAGTAATCCTGCTGCAATAAGCGCAAAAGCACCCAAGAGTACAATCAGCCCGCAGTTTAGGAAAAGCCTCCAGCGATCGTCATGTCCATGTTTGCGGATTTCCATGTGCATCCCCCTTCCGCCTACATGACATTGATCACTGTTTTGCCCCGCTTTCCTTTTATACTTTCATCACTTTTGCTTTGTCTTACGGATTTACTTTTTTTCTGCAGCCCAGAGACGTGCCAGATTGATAACTGTCTCAGTCGCTTTTTCCATCCATTGCACTGAAGCCCATTCGGTACGACTGTGGAAGTTGATTCCACCAGTGAAAAGATTCGGGCAAGGCAGCCCCTGATAGGTCAGGCGGGCACCGTCCGTTCCGCCGCGAATTGGCATAGTATGTACCTTGAGTCCGGTCTGTTCAATTGCTTTCATGGCTAGTTCCACCACTTTCGGATACTGCTCAATAATCTTGCGCATATTTTGATAACCGCCGGTGGTCTTAATGGTCGCCCGACAACTCGGATAACGGACTTTTAAGCTGTTTACAAGCGTGGACAGCAGTTTCTTCTTTTCTTCAATCCCCTGATCGTCAAAATCTCTCAGTAAAATCTGCAAGCGTACTTCTTCGACATTGCCCTCAATGGTATTCGGGTGTATGAAACCCAAATAGCCATCGGTAGTCTCCGGGCGCATTACAGCCGGAATCGATGCCATCAACTCTGAAGCCAGATGAATCGCATTCACCATTACGTTCCTGGCGGTTCCGGTATGCGTGCTGACGCCTTTGATTGTCACCGTGACATTAATTGCATTGAAGTTTTCGAACTCCAGTTCCCCTGGTGCCGAACCGTCCAGAGTATAGGCCACATCTGCGCCAAAACCTTGTACGTCAAAATGACCGATTCCGCTCCCAATTTCCTCATCCGGAGTAAACGCGATTCTTATATCACCGTGAACGATTGACGGATCTTTGATCATCCGGCATAGGGCTTCCATAATCTCGGCGATACCGGCTTTATCATCTGCTCCAAGCAGCGTTGACCCGTCAGAGGTGATTATGTCATGCCCGACTGCCTCGGCAAGCAGCGGATTTTCGGCGACTGAAACTGTGCCATGCGGTAATTGCAGGTCTCCGCCAGCATAATTTTTATGTACAATGGGTTTGACATTTTTGCCAGGAACTCCGGGAACGGTATCCATATGGGCCAGAAAGCCGACCACTGGCTTGCCTTTACCCGCATTACCGGGCAGCAACGCCGTTACAAAACCAAATTGGTCGATCTTGACTTCTGTCAGTCCCAGGGTCTTCAGCTCATCCGCCAGCAGCGCTGCCAGTTTGTGCTGCCCCGGAGTACTGGGAGTAACCCCGGTACCCTCATCTGATTGGGTATCAATCATGGCATACCGGATCAGTTTCTGCGCTAGACCTTCATTGAGCAATGTCTTTTGATCCACTTTGTTCACCCTTCCAATAATATTTGACCTTAATAGCATCTGGCTAATCCTTTTTCTTTAAGATCACGATATTCTGATGTGTGATGTTGGGGACAAAGCTGCTCATTACGGCGTAGGGCTTCAACGGCCTTTGCGTTGCCTTATTGCTCCAAATTTTGATTCCCTTGAGGAGAAATCCTGTCGACCGCATTACATCAGCCACACGCACACCTAGTGGAATATATTCTCCATTTTTGTAGCGATCACCGATAATGAGTACCAAATAGCGACCGGACTTAAGCACTCTGGCGGCTTCCAGTCCGAAATCTTTCATCCGCAGGTAAAACTCGTCAAAACTGCGGCTGTTACCAAAGTCCCGCTCTTCATCATAATTGAACATGTTAAAATTGGTTTCGGCGGCGAAACCGGTCGTAGCATGATCGCAGCCGTATGGCGGATCGGTAATGATGGCATCCACTGACGCATCATCCAGCGCTGACATTAACTCCAGGCAATCGCCTTCCTTCATAATGCCGCTGATTGGCAAACAGCCCTGGCTTTGCACGCAACTGGTGCGTTGAATCAGGGTATTATCCTGGATCACAAAATCCCGACAGATTTGCTCATAAATGCGAATCCAATTGGGGTTGATCTCATAGCCCAGGGCACGCCGCTGCGCCAAGGCAGCGCCCAATAAAGTGCCGCCCACTCCTGCGAAAGGATCTAAAACCAACTCGCCTTTTTTCGTAAAAAACTTGATGATATCAGCCATCAGTTCAGGCGGTTTCATAGCACCGTGCGTCTTGCGCAGATTATGAGTGGCATCCACCGGATACACAGTCAGGTAGATTGAATCGGTCCAATACAGCCATTCAGAACCACTTAAATCATTCAACAGATTCCGTCGATGCGCCAAGTAATCACCAACCTGCCATTTCACCTGCTGAATGCTTTTTTCGCCGCAAGGTCAGCACTTCCTTCGCCAACCACCGTAAAACTAGAAAAAAAGCCTTGACATATCATGAAACGGCAAGTAAAATAAGCTTTAATTACATCTGCTAAAGTGCTAAATTGCAGAAGTAACATACCAACTCCTCCCATTGTCCGGGTTTGGCCGCCCGGACTCCGCCAAATACGGATCCGTATCAGGATCCTTTTTTTATGGCCATTTTTCAATCTCGTCTTATCCGGCCTTAATCTGACCCAAATTGTCTCTCAAACGAAAGCGGGGCCTTCGTACAGAAAGCCCCGCTCTTGTTCCGCTTTTGTCAGGCGATTATTTAATTTGGCTAACTCTGAGTCGGCAGACGATAGGTATCATCGGCCTTTGTTTTGCCTGAACCCCGATGCACAAATGTCTTGCAGCATGTTGACATACATGACTCGGCATTATACGTTGGCACACTTGACGCCATGTTATGGTCGATCGTGTCCGGATATGCCTGACCTTGCACATCACCCATTACCATGATTTCATTCGCTGCGCAATAGTTGCCGTCTGAATAATACTGACAGTTTTCAACACTGCAGTGAATATGCTGGTTCCCCTGTACTTTGGGCATCTTATCTCTCCTTCACGCACTATCGCTGTATTGAATCTATTATGCGCAAATCTCCGCAATAGATACGGTCATCGGAGCCTTTAAAGATGCTGCATGCTATGCCCGCTGGCGCAGCCTAACTTAGCCTTGTTAGACCTGCCCAAACCCGGCTTAACCTAGCTTAGCTTGAAAGGATTGTAATCGGCATCATAATCGTATTTATCCTCATTCTCGGCCTGCTTCAACCAGCCTACAACTTTGTAGGTTATTGGTGTTATCACGACTTCAAAGGCAATTTTAAAAACGTAGTTGAAGATGGCAATGCTCCATAGCAGACTGATCGGCAATGTGCCACCAAACGCTATGCCTACGAACAACAAGGTGTCGACCAGCTGACCGGCAATTGTCGAGCCGATGGTCCTGACCCACAGCCTCTTGCCTTGCATGCGGATTTTCAATTTTGACAACACAAAGCTATTGAGCAGTTCACCGGCAAAGTAGGCGATAATGCTGGCGATGGCAATGCGCGGCGCTGTCATCAAAACTTGACGGTAGGCTTCCTGTGCCTCCCATTCCGGTGCAGAAGGCAAAATACCTACCAGCCAAATGGTCAGCGACATTAGGGCCAGGCCAAAAAAGCCGCACCAGATCACGCGGCGGGAACGTTCAAAACCATATACTTCTGTTAGAATGTCTCCAAAAATATACGATATCGGGAACAAGATCGTTCCGCCGTCAAAGCTAAGGGAAAGCGGCTTCCCGAACAGACTTGGCAATGGAATCCCGATTATTTTCGTTGAAGCAATATTACTGATCAATAAGACAGCCACAAAAGCTCCCAGAATCAAGTCAAAATAGCGATATTCTCTATGGTCGCGATGGTTGTTTTTCATTGATGCGGCCTCCATTGCGTTACATTTCAATACCCGGGCGGGCCATGACCCCTTGCGTGTAATAGTGTTTGACCTCACGCATTTCGGTAACCAGATCAGCGATCTCTATCAGTTTTGGATCCGCACGCCTGCCTGTGATGACTACTTCCACCCCTGGTGCCCGGTTCTGAACCGCATTAATCAGCTCATCCACCGAGAACAATCCGAAATATACGGCCATATTGGCTTCGTCCATGACAACCAAATCATACTGCCCGTTCTGCAGGGCAGCGGCGGCTTCGCGCAACCCTTCTGCGCCAGCCGCGATTTGCTCTTCATCTGCTTTGCCAGTTATAAAGCGTCCGGTACCATACTGCCTGATTTCCAGTTGTGCATTGCTGCTAACGCTATGCAAAAACTTTATTTCACTGTACTCTGAGCCTTTCATGAACTGTATGAAAAGGACTTTCAATCCGGCGCCCAGAGCTCGCACGATCAAACCCATTGCCGCAGTAGTTTTGCCTTTACCATCGCCGGTGTATACCTGAATATACCCTTTTTCCATTAACTGATCCCCTTTACTGCAATTTTGCTCATCAGCCGCCAATGTGCGGTTATTGCCCGCTTTTTATGCTCTTAACGTCAATCCGGCCGTATTGCCCGTCAAAGCCAGGAGTGACCTCCAGCTTGCCAGCCCGGCTCTGCGCCACGACGGTGGCAGCCGCCGCACCGGCGATCTGCTTTACATCCTCGGGCGCAACTTCCCGCAATATGGCCAGCTCACTTCCGAACTCCTGTACCAGATTATCATATAACGCAGTTACCTTTTTGCTCTGAGCACCTATTCCCAGAGCTGCTGCCAGAAGGTCAGCCAATGGAACCAGCCGTTCAAAGCGCGGCGCATTCCGCGGTATAAAGCCAGATGGCCGCTCCGGGTCTGCCAGACTCTCCACCCGGTGCAGCACGCCAACAGTCAGTTTATGGCCGCAAACCGGACAAAGGCCGCTATATTTGTCAGTATCTCGCGGATGCAAAGCTACTCCGCATTTACGATGTCCATCATAATGATATTTTCCTTCCTCCGGATAAAACTCAATCGTACCCACGAACCCATCGCCGGTCTTCAGAGCATTCCGGAGCGATCTATAGCCTGGATCACAGGCAAAGATACTGGCTTCTCTGGCCAAATTGCGCGGAGAATGGGCATCCGAATTGGATACCAGCGTAAATCGATCGAGTGTTGCCACGCGCCAATTCATGGGCGGATCGGAAGAAAGTCCCGTTTCGGCTGCAAAGATATGCTGGGTCAGATCACCAAAGCATTCTTCCATGCTGTCAAAATGAGAAAAAGCTCCCAATACAGAATAATGGGGCGTCCAGATGTGTGCCGGAATAAAAATCACTTCCGGGCAAACATCCAAGCATATCGCTAGCAGGTCATGACAATCCAGTTTTAGGATCGGTCTGCCATCGGCTGCAATATTGCCAATGCGCCCCAGCTGATCCGCGATCTGATCCGCAGTCTCCAAAGAAGGCAATATCACGATACTATGCACTTTGCGGGTCTGGCCGTCTCGCCTAAAAACTGTACTAATCTCCCCGGATACAATTAGACGAACGTCCGGAAAAAGCCCGTCCTTAAGGCGATATACCCCGTCCTCGGCCGGCACCGGTTCCAGCCAGTTACGCAGCTCCTGACGCCATCCAGGGTGAGTGCAATCCCCCGTCCCAATCAGTTTCAATCCTTTTCTTTGGGCCCATTGAGCCAGCACGGGAGGAATACAATCCTTACTGGTCGCCATCGAATAATGCGAATGCAGATGCAGATCAGCACAGAATTCCATTGTCAGACCTCCCACTTCGATGCCGATATTCAACAACGGCTGTCGATTATCCTGTAAAGACAATTTCAGCAAAGCTCCGCCTACAAGAGGAATTTAGGTTATTTTGACGAACAAAGTCTTTTGTAACCGAATATAAATGGGCGGCCGATGCAGGAGGTTAACATATGACGCTTGATACAACAATGAAGACGGATAACGCTGCGGCAGCAAACACTAACCTGGTCGAGACCAATCTGGCATTCAAAAAACTATCTTTCAGTGAAGCTGTTGCCTACCTTGTCGGAACAAACGTTGGCGCCGCCGTACTTTCACTCCCATATGCGGCACGTACCGGAGGATTTCCAGCCGTAATTATCACCGCTGTTTTATGTACTTTCTTTTCCATGATTTCGCACCTTTTTATTACAGAGGCAATGCTACGCACGCCTGAGGTTACACAACTAACCGGTCTTTTCAGGAACTATCTTTTTAAGGGAAAAGCGGGCCGGTATTACCTCGGGTTTTTATTTGCCATCACTATTGGTGTAGCCATCCCGGCGCTGACTGCTTATATTCTCGGCGGTGCCGAAGCGCTCCAGGCTGTTACGGGCTGGCAGCGTTCCACATGCCTGGCCTGTTTTTTCATACCAGGAATTGCAGTTGTCTGGCTGGGTTTGGGCATCGCTGGCAAACTTCAGAAAATTGTCAGTCTGGCTATGGGCGGCATCATTATAGGGCTAACAGTCTTTTCAATTTTGCGCCCGGATTTCGAGCCCAGCCGCCTGACCGTGCTGTATGCCCCGGGGATCTGGCCACTGTTGTCAGTAGGTATTTTTACCTGCATGTCTCAGACCTCTGTGCCCGAGATTGTCAGAGGCCTCGTCCACAAACCAGCATTAATCCCCAAAGCGATCCGCACTGCCCTGCTGATCAACCTGGCCTTTGTAATCGTCATTCCGATCTCGATCTTTGGTCTTTTAAATACTCAGGATATTTCGCAGGTGGCAACCGTATCATGGGGCAAAGCTCTGGGCCCGGTCGGGTTTTTGGTGGCTAATGTCTTTGCGTTCTTTGCCCTGATTACTTCCTTTTGGGGCACTGCCGCTGCCATTCTCACGAATTTAGTTGACATGTTTCATTTTCCTTCCGATTGGCAGATCGGCTCGCGCCTGATAGCATTTGCGATTACGGTTTTGCCGTCTATAATCCTGATCGCATTTAATCTGGTCGGATTTGTGGAACTGATTCAGATTGCCGGATCAATTGGCGGTGTCCTGCTGGCCTTGTTGCCGGTGCTTGTCTGGCGAAAATCCTGCCAGACAGGAATCCGAATTCCTGAGTATCAAGTTCCCCGCTTTATGGCTATATATCTTCCCTGGGCGATGTGCCTGTTTTATGTTGGCGCGCTAATCGCCGCCGCCATTAACATGTAAGTCCGCCCAGGCACCGGAACTTGGTTTTTATGTAAGTCATAACTCCACTCTTTATTATTAGGAGGGCTACTATGCTTATCAGACCAGCAACGCCTGCAGACAATCAAGCTTTATGCCGCATGGAACTACTTGCCCCGCAGGGTAGTGACATTCGCATTACCGAAAACCGACGCGATTTCTTTTTTAAGTCTTCCATGTTTCCAGATAGTGAACTGCTTGTTATTGAAGATGAGAAAACAGGCTCGCTGATCAGCGTGATGGCTTTTGCGCCTATGGATATGACAGTTGGCGGAGAGAGGATACGCGCCGCCTACATGTTTGACTGGCGTTCAAACCCGGAAGCCCGGCGCGGCATTGATCGCACCATGATGCGTTTATGGCTGACCCTGCAAGAACATGCCCGTGCCAAAGGTGCCCGGTTCATTTTCGGCCATGTCAAATCCGATAACGAAAGGGCTATTTCAATATACGACCGCATTGGCACACGCATTGAAGGAACACGTCGTTTCTTCACATTGCCGGTATTTAGGAAAATGCTAGCCGATCCCGACGTGCAAGTTGAAACCAAAATTGATACTGTCAAAGATTACCGGGAAATGGAGCAAGCCTTTGCGGATCATGATATGTGGCCAATTTACGATAATCCGGCAGAACGGCAAAAATTCTTTGATAAATACCTCTGCGCCAAGATTTCCAAAGGCTGCACATCCTGTAAGATTTGGGATGTTTCGCAGGAATATGATCGCGTTGTCATGGGCGTACCGCTAATCTACCGCCTCCTCCGGCCAATACGCAATGTTTTTGGCACAGTCATTCCTTTGCCCAAAATACCGGCGACCGGTGACAGCATCAAAACTTGGTCAGTTTTTGATTTGGTGGTGCCAGAAGGTGAAAGCCCGCTGCCACTGCTGCGCACTGCCAATAATCTAGCTCTGAAAGCAGGTGCCGATTATCTGATCGTGAGTGTGGACCTTGCCCAAAACAGTCGCTTTTTGGAGGTGGGACGAGGTTCTTTGGCAACGCTCGATTTTCATTTATTTATCTGCGATCTGGAAGGCAAACAGCCGGTCATCAGCCCGACCTACTACGATATCCGCTATCTATAAGAAAGGGAAGAGGTGTGCATCTAATGACACCATGGGAAATTCTGACCAAGATCGCCATTCCAAGGCCAAACGGATCTAAAGCCGTAGATGCAACTGCGGACTTTATTGCCGACTATTGCACACAGGCCGGTTTGACCGTGACCGAAGAACACTTTTTATTAAGAACAGCCATGCAACCTCTAGTGGGGCTTTTCATTTTGCTTTGTGCACTGGCCTTCATCTTTTTCCTCTGGAAGCGACGTCCTGTTTGGGCTTTAATATTCGCACTGCTGGCTCCGGTGATTTATTTCGCGGAGTTCGAGTACAACCTGCCAACCGTATCGCTCCTTTCAGCAGCTGAAGGACGCAATATCGTGGTGGAAGCCGGTCCGCAAGATGCCCGGCAGGAGATAATCATAGGGGCACACTATGACAGCAAAACTGACTTGTTTGATCATGAGGCCCGCGAATTCTTTCATAACTTCGGCGCAATTTCGCTGGGGCTGATAATTTTGATTGCCATTGCAGCCCTAGTATTGCAGAAACCCTTTGCATCCAGTAACACCCTACTCCTCATATTATTAATTCCTGCCATAATTGGCGTCCTTGGCGCTACAGGCTTGGCCCTGTCGATGGGAGGCGGTTTCCTGCGCAGTGACAAAAGCCCGGGGGCCAGAGATGATGGGACTGCTGTGGCAATTATGATGACTCTGGCAGAGGATTTGGCTAATGACCCTGCATTATCGGAAAACTGGCGCGTCAAGCTGATCTTTTTCGGTGGCGAGGAAGTCAACATGCAGGGCTCCGCAGCCTATGTCGCCGAGCATCGTTCAGAACTCCTGGCGGCTAATGCCAAACTAATCAACCTTGAATGCCTTGCCGGACAGGGCCCTCTGCGCCACCATAGCGGCAGCGGAACTTTCCTAAGGCATTACTCTTCTGACGCGCGCTTGATTAGTCTGGTGGAACAGGTGGCTGAAGAACTCCGTCAGCCCGTGGAACCGGCCGGGTTTATGTACGATGATTCAGCGGCGTTTTTAAAGGCCGGCATTCCAGCTGTGTCGCTTTCGCATAGTCTGCCAGGTCACCCGGATTCGTATCACAATGGCAAGGATAGCATTGACAAGGTCATGCCTGGCAAAATGGAAGAAACAGTGACTCTTCTTAAAGAGCTGATTACTGAGATCGGATGGCAAGGCGCCAATTAAAATCCCTTTTTCCAGTTATATACCCTATCACGCCAAGTTTCATCCATGTTATAATTTAAAGGCTGCATCGGTATTATGTAAACTAGATAAACCCTGTCCGAACTCTGACTGCCGTTATTAAGACTGCCTTTATTTTATAGCAGGGAGGAAACTGCATGACTACACTAATTCATTCACTCCCAAGGGTGGCCTATTTTTGCATGGAATACGGCCTGGCGCCGGAGTTTCGCATTTATTCCGGCGGTCTTGGTATTCTGGCCGGTGATCACATTAAGACTGCCGGTGAACTTGGCTTGCCTATGGTAGCCATTGGTTTGCTATGGCAGCATGGCTACACGCAGCAGTTAATCGGCGACGACGGCCGGCCATTTGATGTCTTTCTGAACTCCAAATATGATTTTCTGATCGATACCGGCGTGACCGTTAACGTAACTGTGCGCGGTCAGAATGTGGTCTGCAAGGTCTGGAAGACCGAACATTTCGGAAACTCTCCGCTCTACCTCCTTGATACCGCTGTACCCGAAAATAAGGAGCCTTTGATTACGGACCGTCTCTACTCCGGTTCTACCGAAGATCGCCTTGCCCAGGAGATTGTGCTTGGTATTGGCGGAGTGCGGGCTTTGCGCGCCTTGGGTATCGAAGTCGATGTCTATCATTTCAATGAAGGTCACGCCGCTTTGGCGGGAGTAGAGCTCATTCGGGAGCAAATGGCGCAAGGTGCCAGTTTTGAAGAGGCCTGGCGCCGGGTACGCGCCCAGATTGTCTTTACCACGCATACGCCGGTTCCGGCAGGTAATGCGTCGTACTCACATGCCGCACTCTGCTATACCGGAGCCTATAACGGATTATCCTATGACCAGATGATGCGCATCGGCGGTGACCCTTTCAATATGACCGTAGCCGGTTTGCGTCTGGCACGCCTGGCGAATGCCGTAGCCGAACTTCACGGCCAAACTGCCCGCAATATGTGGCAAAATGTATCAGGCACCTGCCCGATTATATCCATAACTAATGGCGTACACCCGGGCACCTGGCAGGATCCGAATATATGGGACGCTTATCAAAGCGGGACTGGCCTGTGGCAGCCACATCAGGAAGCCAAACAAAACCTGATCGATTACATCGCTGTCCGAACCGGAACGCGGTTTGCCATGGACGCCATAATCGTTGGCTTTGCCCGTCGTGCTGCTTCATATAAACGCAGTAACCTCATTTTTGGGGATCCGGCAGTCATTAATCCGATGCTGCATTCCGGAAAACTGCAGCTGGTATTTGCCGGCAAGGCACACCCGCAGGATGGACATGGCAAGGAGATTGTGGCCAGTCTGGTTGCCAAAGCAAGAGAATTCCCTAACAGCGTGGTTTTTCTGGAGAATTATGATATGCGGATTGGCAAGCTTCTCACCAGAGGCTGTGATGTCTGGCTTAACAACCCGCGCCGACCACAGGAGGCCTGCGGAACATCCGGAATGAAAGCTTCCATGAATGGCGTTTTGAACCTCAGTATTCTGGATGGCTGGTGGCCAGAAGGTTGCCGTCATGGAGTCAATGGATGGCAAATTGGGGAGGCCTGCGAGGGACCTGATCAGGACGAAAAAGACCGGCGGGCATTGTACCACACACTTTTCAACGAAGTCATGCCAGTCTATTATAACGATCGCAACAGATGGGAGCACATGATGCGCGCCAGTATTGAAATGGCTGTCACACGCTTCTCGACGCACCGCATGCTGCGCGAGTATTATCAGTTATTGTATGGCACGGCTGAAACTGAAGCTGTAGTGGAAAGCGCCAGTTAAGGATACAGATGCGAAGGCCTGCTCAAGTAAGTTAAGAGCAGGCCTTTATTCATGTGATCATGTGATCATGTGATCATTTGATCATTTGATCATGTGCATCATTCTGGCAGCCGCATCATCGGGCCCAGCCACCAAAGCATCGGGGCTGTATCAGGTCTCTCGCCGGCCAGTGCTTTTTCAAATAAGTTCAGTGCGATGTTCACGCGTGCCTTGAGCATGGCCTCTCCTGCTTCTGCATTGGCGCGGCTTGGATCGCCCATATACGGCATCATGTTACGATCACCAACCCACCCCAGCGTGGCCCCGAGATGCTCCATATCGCGCTTCACTCTGCTTCCTCCAAGAGCGCCGACCATGCCCGATACCAAACGCAATTTGGCCTTCTGAGGTAATGATGGTGGCGTTTCTTTATAATTCCCGACCGCCTCCGGATCTGCAACCAGCATTAATGAAGTCTCATTGGTTCCGGCGTGCGCATCCGCATCATCCCCGCAGGTTCCGGGCCCCAGCCCTGTCTCAGATAAAAAAGCCGCGTCTTGATGGCACATCATCCGAAACTCTATTAAAAACGGATTGATCATATAAAACCGGTATTTTTTCCATGCCTTGCGGGAGGCCCATTCAAAAGCCATCTGATGTCGCGGACCACCATGATTATCGGCGATAAACAGATACTTGAATCCCTGTGCCGCCAATCCCTTGGCATATGCCAATAGCACCGTACGCAGGGCAACAGCTGGCACGCTCAGTGAGCCCTTGACTGGTAAGGCGTCTGAGCCAACGTAAAGCGGCGGCAGAGTTACCATAGTCATTTCCGGATGCCGCCTGGATAGCTCGTCAATATAACGCCGCTGCAATTCCAGAGAGACGGTGACATCTGTACCGGTGGGCAAATGCGGTCCATGAACTTCGATGGGGCTGACAGAAATAAAGAAAACGGTCGAACTGCGATCCAGTTCTTTGAGCTGCGGCAGTGTCATGCGCTGGTATTCGAGACACGCTGTCACATCAACTCACCTTCCTTTAATCCTTATTACGCCACTAGAGATCCATATTAACAGACCAAACAGCAGTATTCCAAGCCCCAGCAAATCAAACCAGGCCGGTTGGAAAACCGCCGTGTCAAGTTGACCGAACGCATTAAAGCCGGGAATTTGCCAGCCACCCAACACCATCAGATACGGGACAGCATTATTGAAGGCATGCCCGATTAGCGCAGGCAATATTGAGCCGGTGCTCAGCACCAGCCAGGCAAATAAAGCTCCCAGCGCTAACGGAGCAATGAATTGCCAGGGCAGCATATGCATAGTAGCGAAAAGGAAAGCGGAAGCGACAATGGCGATATGATGCGGGTACCTTCTCTTGAAACCATTCAGGAAAAGCCCTCTGAACAATGTTTCTTCGGTCAAAGGCGCTACAATGATTACGGCGACCGCCGATAGCCAGCTTAACTCGGAAGATCCATAAAGGGTGCGAAAAATTTCGATCAAATCCGGGGACATTGGAAAAATCATGCGCAACAGATTGTCCAGCTCTGAGAGCAAAACACTTAAGCCCGCAATTATGGGCAGCAAGCCAAGCCAGAACCCCGGAGAAAGCTTGCGAGTCGGAAAAACCTCTTTGATGTTAAGCTTGTTGCGCTTAATGGCGGTAAAGATAATCAATCCATAACCCATCAGGGCGCTTACGCTATATGACAGAATGCTGGCGTTTTCCGAAGAGACTCCCACCACTTCGAATAATTTGTCAGTGAGTGTCTCAAACGCTATCAAAGCAAACGTTAGTTTTAGCAGTTCTCCAATGGCCTGCCAGAGACCTGGAAAAGCTTTTTCACCTGGAACAGGAAATGCGTTCTTTGAAGATAATGACATAGTATCCTCCCTCTAGATGAGCTGCATCTAAGCAAGATATCGTCATATTCTCCTCCTGTTCCGCTCTTTCCTGCACCGGTGGCAATCGTGAAGCAATTGCTTGTGGCGATTCGTCACGCACTCCATTACGATCCAGCTACCCTTTTGCGCCTGCGACGCGTCATGTTATAGGCTGCAAACCAGGAAAGCGGCAGCCCTACGGCTGGCAAAATCCCTTCCAGGATACCGATAAAATCTTGAAAAGACTTAACTGCTCCGAACCCGAAGGTCCAAAAAAGCCACCAGATTGCCAGGCCAGCCCATATAAAACTGGCCAATCCGGTGATCAGCAACACACTGTATGAAGGTAGTTGTGGTTGAACGCGCAGCGCCAGAGTTGTAATCCATAGCAGCGAAGGCAAAAGTGGCGCTAAAAGCAATATCCAGTCCGCAACACCATGGCGGTTATAGTACCATTCTGGCAAGCGCATGGTTAGCGAAACATCTAACAAGACTACGGCGACAAATATGAGAATCGCATAGAACTCGGGTTGTCGGACCACCCTTTTCCAGGTCTCTGTAAACCCGATTTGACTGTTTCTAATCCCAACCAAAAGTGCGGCCCCACTGATGATAGCCAGTACTGCCAATAGCCACAAAGATACCCTCTCCTCCGCCACCATCTGGCATAGTAGTTATCATTAAATATGCCCATTTTACGGCACCATTTTGCAGCGCCATTTTACAACGCAATTTTGCGGCACCACTTTTGCGGCGCATGCTGATCATTCACCACTAACTTACGTTTTCCATACATGATCAATAACCGGGTATGATCAATTGCCAGATTTATTTGGCGGCTGCCGTGTATGATCAATAATTGCCTGGCAAAACTATAGCAAAACCATAAAATTATGGGGCGATTGATCTGAGCAACCCAATTAAGGTTATGTTTGTTATGCGCCCGGTTACCGGCGGCATTAAAAAACACCTGTTTTCTCTGCTACAAAATCTGGATAGGCAGCAGGTTCGACCTATTATTGTCTGTAGTCCGGAAATGCCTGACCAGGATTGCCTTAGCGCGCTTGAAACAGAAATCTATCATTTGCCGATCCGCCCGGAAATTAATCCGGTTCGCGACTGGCAGTCCGCCCGCATATTGCGGCGCATTATCCGGCAGAATGATGTCGATATTGTGCATGCACACAGCTTTAAGGCTGGCTACATCAGTGTTCTTGCAGACCTTCCAGAGCGCAGGGATAGGAATTATGCATTTATCTGCACTTTTCATAACCAACTGCGCCGCCATGATAATCGGCTGAAAAATTATCTCACTTCTGCAGCGGCTGCAACTATTGGTCACAGAGCTGACCGGGTCGTTGTGATATCGCGGGCACTACTCAATGAGGCAGTCCAGTTGATGCGTCTGCCTGAGGCAAAAGTGGCTTGCGTATATAATGGCATTAATCCGGCAGAGTACGCGGCACTTCCCGCGCCAGACAAATTTCGAAAAGAATTAGGTATTCCAGAGGACGCACTGCTTGTTGGGACAATTGCCAGGCTGATCCCACAGAAAGGAATTCAATTCCTGATTGAGGCGGCATCGTTTTTAAAGGAGCGCTTCCCGAGAGTTCGCTATGTGATTGTCGGTGATGGCCCAATGCGTCACGTGCTCGAAAGGCAGACCCAGAAAGCTGGCCTGGGAGAGATCATTACTTTTGCCGGATTTAGGCCCAAAATTGATGATTTTTTATCAGCCATGGACCTTTTTGCGCTTCCAACGCTGGAGGAAGGATTATCTATTGCAGTCATGGAGGCAATGGCTGCTGCAAAGCCGGTTGTAGCTAGTGCGGTTGGCGGAGTTCCCGAGTTGATTACCCCGGAAACCGGCCTATTGGTACAGCCGGGCAATGCCTGGTCTCTGGCGGAAGGTATGGCGCGTTTACTTTCAATGGATGAGGCTAAGCGGGCAGCAATGGGCGTGTGCGGGCACAACCATATTGCGGAGCGGTTTACAGTCGGGCAGATGGCTGAGGAACATCTGCGCCTGTATGAGGATTTGGCGCGGCGACGGGCTGGAAGCGGAAGCTGTCAAGGCACGCAGAGACATACGCCCGCACCGTCGAAGGAGTGAGAGATGGGGATGAGCAAACGATGGGCAGGCCGACGCCGGGGCGGTTGCCTACACCAGGGCAAATGCCAGCGCTATGGCTGGCTTTTGTTGATCGTTGCCGCGGCTTTGGGTGCTGCCGCTTTAGGAGCGGTGACGCCAGAGACCGCGGCCATGGGAACAATGACATCGGTGGCCAAGGCCATGGGGACGGGAGTCCTCCCGCCCGTCAATGCGCTGTCCAACGTTGCTGCCAACGTTACTGACAGCGCAATGTTCGAAAGAAAACCGAAAGTGATTATTATCTTTGCAGGGGCAGTTGATCTAGAAGATATTATCGCGGCTGATGCACCCGCACTTAATCGTTTTAAAGAGCAGTCAGCGTGGGGTATTATGAATGTACGCACAGCGGGAGCTTTTACGCCGGAGAACTCCTATGCTACGCTTGGCGCCAATGGCCGCGCTTTTGGATCCTCTGAAGCCGGCAGTAACTATCGCGCTGATGAAAGACTCTCAAATGGTTCTGCTGGCGAAGTTTTCGAGCGCTACACCGGAGTTACTGCGCAAGAGCAAGAAGTTGTCGTGATAGACTACCCGCGCCTGCTCAAGGCAAACTCCCGTAACGTATACCCTCCCCTGCTAGGAACCCTGGGATCAGGCCTTGAACAAGCCGGTATCCGTATAGCGGTTTGCGGTAATGCCGACACGGGTGCTAAGCCCGGACGAGAATTTGTGCTGGCATTTATGAATAACTCCGGAAAAGTTGCCATGGGCAGTATGGGTGACGATTTGCTGCGTCAGAATGCCGCCCGGCCATACGGCATTCAAACAGATTATGAACGCCTGTGGCAATCAGTGGATCGCTTTTGGGAATCGGCTGATTGTCTGGTCGTAGAGCTGGGAGATAGTAGTCGCCTGGAAAAGGAGCGTGATGCGTTTCTGCCAGCGCAGCGCCAAACCATGCGGCGGCGAATTATAGAGGATGCGGAGGTATTCTTTGCCAGACTGGCAGAGCGTCAGCTGGAGGCGCTAAATGAGGGTTATGAGTTGGCGGTTTTTTGGGTCACGCCCTACCCTTCCCGCGATGCCCAGGATGCGGGTAACACACTTACCCCGGTGCTTATTTCGGGGTCGGGTTTCGCAGGTGGTCTGCTGTATTCTGCCAGTACTAAGAAAAATGGTCTTATCACGATTGGTGATCTGCAGTCGACAATTTTGGCATTTCTGGGAGCAGACCGCCCTTCCTCTATTACAGGGCAGCCGCTGATGGTCATGGCCAGTTCTGACAATCTGGAAGGCGCGGCAAACCCGGCAAATAAAATTGAGCATGCTGGTCATCAACTTTTTTTGCTGAACTCGCGAATTGCCCAAATAAACATTTGCCGAAGCCCGGTATTGAAAAGTTTTGTTATCACCCAAATTATAGTACTGGTCCTGGCATTGATTTTAATTGTGTTCGGGGTGCAAAAGAGCGGATTGCGCAGGCTATTGCGGTGGTTAATAGCTTTTGTAGCTTCCGTGCCATTGGGGCTGCTTGTCCAGCCGCTGACAGGTCGCTTTGAACTGGCTAATATTCTGCTTTTCACAATACTGTTTGGGGCAGCAATCGCGCTGATCGCATTCTGGAGCACTGCCACAGCACACGGAAGGGGTGGCGAGCCAATCGGCGCAATCGCTTTATTGACTTCCTTCGTAATCCTGATTGACACGCTCACCGGATCCCGCCTGATGAGCAACTCGGTGCTGGGCTATAGTCCAGTCGGTGGTGCCCGCTATTATGGAATTGGCAATGAGTACATGGGCGTATTGCTGGGGTCTTCCGTAATCGGAATCAGCGTTTATTTGCAGCGTTTTGGAGTTTCCCGCAAGAATGTAATCTCAGCAGGTGTGCTATTGGTGCTATGGGCTTATGCGGTTTCAGTGCCCTGGCATGGGTCCAATCTGGGAGGCAGCTTTTCTTTGGTCACAGCTTACCTGGTCACGATGATCGGAATTTTGTCAGAAAAATATTCTAAAAAACGCCTGCGGACCTGGCTGGCGGCTATCTCTGTCGCGGTCATTATTGCGGCTTTTCTAGGCCTGGTTGACCTGACCAGGCAAACAGAGACCCAGTCACATATTGGTCGTTTTGCCTCACAGATCAAACAGGGCGGTATTACCTCCGCCTTTCCTGTAATCGTACGCAAATTAGAGATGAATTTATCACTCATCGGATACACAATCTGGTCCAATGCGCTACTGACTTTTATTGTCGTGATGGGGATTTTGTTCTACCGGCCTAAAGGCATGCTGGCGCGCGCAGCGGCGCAGCGGCCGGTGATTTTTAATGGAATCTGGGCCTGTATAGCCGGAAGCGTCACCGCCTTTGCAGTCAATGACTCCGGAATAGTGGCGGCCGCCACCGCTCTACTTTTTCCGGTAGCCCTGGTTACCGATCATTTATTAAATCACCAGTACTCCATTAATACTGCCGCCATCACCCATAATTAGCGGCAGCGATTGCATGAGCATGTATCTGATTTTTTTGTGCAAGCTAATATAGGGGTGCATACATGAAAGCGACCACAACTAGTCTTGCCGTTGCCGGACTCGGTGCTGCCGTTTCCACCCTGGGTGCCACTGTTCTGCGCAAGAAGAGATTTGGTACCGGAGTTTTAGGATTCGGCCTGGCCCACATTGTGTTAGGCCTACTGGATTTGGCCCGGCCGACAGTTCGTCGTTTTTCCTGAGTCATCCCTGACACTGAGGCCTGCCAAACCTCAGTGTCTTTTCTTTGCTTTTTTGGTGTTTTTTTGTTGCTTTTTCTTTTTCTCAGTCCAGCCAGCCTAAGACTAATTGCCGGCCTTGTGCAAAGCGTCCGCAAAAGTCGTTTCCGCCGCGATTGTCAGGGTCGAATCCTTCACGATTATCCAAGTCGAAAATCGCAGCCAAAAACGAATCCGCAAAATCCTCATTAGCAGCCAGATCATTGCCCTGGAAAACCTGCACCATCAAATCGGTGTATTGCCGCCAGCAGTTCAGGTCTTCATCATGGATTTCACCGTTAAGATATTGCTGAAGCGTATTATGACCAGCTCCATAGCCGGAGCACTCCGGCAATGGCTTGACCATCACCATCACATATTGACACTTCTCAGAATACTGTAACCCGGCAGGAAACATGCGGCATGACAAGGGACGGGCGTTATACACTGTGCACCGATGCGTCTCACGATCCAGAAAGACACACTGTTTGGAACGGGAGCTGGAGTTGCCGGTCATTTTTAATGCCAGAAGTGGAACGCGGCCTAAGTTCTCCACTCCAGGCAAGCTTGTCTCGATTATGATCAAATACTTCGTGATTATGTCGGAAGTACTGGTACCTAAGGCGCGGGCTAATCGCCAGACATCCCAGGGCGTCACATAAGGAGTGGTATTAGTACAGCAACCGCCGCACTGGCGGCATGCAAAGTCGATGTGCTCGGATGGATCTGCCAAACGCTGACCAGCTTCAGAATATTGATATTGCGCATATTGCGTAGCGGTGTCTTTTTTGCGAACAGCCAATTTAATCGCCTCTCAGTTGGAAGATCGGAATGTTGAAACGAGATGCGGAGACAGTTCTATGTGCCTCGTCTTATAGCGGCCGTGCGGTACTGCGGGTGCCGGTATATAGTAACATTGATTTATGGCAATGTGGACAAAGCGACCGGATTTTGGCGTTCGCCTTAAACCTGCTGTCACAGGACGGGCAGGCAAAATAAAAGCGGCGGTAACGCTTGGGTTGAGTACTCTTCTTGATGGGCGGCGCAAAGCGCGGAGCGCCCACCGCGGCCGCCAGCTCCTTAAATTCCTTGGAACGATGCGTGTAAGGAAGTCCATCACGAAACAGAAAAAGGTGGCATAACTCGTGCCGCAAAACACCGATTACTGCTTCCCTGCCATGCTCCTCATATAACCGGCGTGATATGCGAATGAGACTCTGCTTAACATTAACATCGCCGCCACGGCTGCGGAAGCGAGAGTTAAACACGGCCTTCCCGCCAAAACTGCGTTTAAAAGTCTCTCTGGCCACTTCTTCGGCCAGCATCGTCAAGCTAGTGTCATTCATTACTTTTGCCCAGGGCGAACCGCAGCCACAGGCTGTTCAGGCTCGTGATGCAAGGTAGCATCGACATCTTCCATCAGCAGCCTGATTATGGGTTCCACCGTAGTCGGTTCCCCGCTTGTAAAGTAGACATTTTTTCCTGCAACTCCAGGCTGGCTGTGCGCCAGCCCGTGTTCCTCCAAGACTTTTGCGGCCTGGCGTGCCACAGCTGCGCCAGTGTCAATTACTGTAACATCCGGGCCTGCAATTCGCTCGACAGCTTTACGCAGGAATGGATAATGCGTACAACCCAGCACAATCACGTCCACGCCGAATTCCAACATTGGTTTCAGGTATTTGTGCAATAGTGCCTCAACTTCGGGTCCTTCCACGCGCCCGGCTTCAACATGCTCGACCAGACCCGGGCATGGCTGATTAAACACTTCCACCCCGGCTCCAAAACGATCTATCAAAGAAGAAAAGCGCTCGCCTGCAATAGTCACGCCTGTGGCCATGACACCTACTTTGCCCGACTTGCTAAGGCGGGTGGCCGGCTTAACAGCCGGCTCCATACCCACTATGGGAACAGTATACTTTTGCCGCATGGCATCCAAAGCCGCGATCGATGCTGTATTACAGGCAATAATGAGCATTTTGGCGCCCTTATCTAAAAGAAAGTCGGAGATATAAAAGCAACGTTCCTGAACTTCCCGGGCGGTTTTCTGACCATAGGGGCAGTGTGCTGTATCTGCGTAGTAGATTATATCCTCCAAGGGTAAAAGTGCTCTGACTTCCTTCATGACAGACAAGCCGCCGACTCCGGAATCAAACATGCCAATTGGCGCGGAAAACATACTATGCTCCCCCTTCAATCAATTGCGTTTCTCTATTGCTAGTTCGTCTGCAATAATATTAATGGCAAATAAAGTATAACATGTCTGGTATTCTTTAATCCGCATTGACTGAAAAAATTCCGGAACTGCATCACTATTGCTTACTGATCACCCTTGATAATTCTGACCGCTCCGGCCACATGCCTTTTGGACATCGCTTTTTGCAGACGCCGATCTTCCTTGGAAAGCAGTACGATATCAAGATCATAGTTTTCAGGATACAGCTCCTCATATGGAATATGGAGCGAAATCCGCTTGTGATTAACTTTGATGCGTTTATCCTTTATCAGCACGACAACTTCGCCCCTGCTGTCGGCGGTTTCGCACAAAATCCCGTGCTCTTTCAATGAACTGACGTAAACAGAGTCACCCACCCGTAGCGGCCGTGCTGGTTTGGTTTGCGTGTCCTGGCTTAAAGCGGCATTTGCGTTTACATTTGTCGGTGTCGGCTCTGCTGATTGCATTTCCTGAGCTGGTATGGACACCGGAACCGGTTCCTGTTCCGGGACATCAAATCCCGGCTCCCGGAACTCCCCAGATACCAATTCTGCAATTGGTTCGGAACCGCTCTTTGCCAACAACCGCTGAGCCTTATCCAGAGTATTCTGCCCCATTCCAAGACGCTTGGCAATCCAAAGCCCGTTACTCTGCCCGGCCTGACCAATAATCAACCGATAAAGCGGCTTCAGGGTTTCAGGGTCAAATGCCATGCAACCATTCTTAAAACCCTGATGGGTTTCGGCAAAGCGCTTCAAATCTCCATAATGCGTAGTCGCTACCGTAATTCCTCCGGCGATAAACAGATCATCCAGTATCGCGGCGCCCAGAGCCGCTCCCTCAGCCGGGTCAGTGCCGGTTCCGATTTCGTCAAATAGGGCCAGCGTTCCAGGCCCCTTTTGATTAAGGATACTGATCACATTTTTCAGATGACCTGAAAAAGTACTCAGTGACTGTTCGATACTCTGTTGATCACCAATATCCACTAATATGCGGCTGAAAACTCCCAGGGCCGTACCCGGGCCAGCTGGCAAATGCAGCCCGGACTGCGCCATTAAAGCGAAGAGGCCTATTGTTTTCAAGGCAACGGTTTTGCCCCCGGTGTTAGGTCCGGTAATCAATAGCGTGCGATATTCTTTTCCGATATAAAAGTCTAGCGGAATGACATCCCGACCCAGTAACGGATGCCTTCCGGAATGAATCTGAATGCCTCTGTAATCCAGAATAATCGGTTCTACTGCCGAAATAGACCTGGCATACTTGGCTTTGGCAAAAGCAAAATCATAGGCGGCCATAATCTCAACATTCAATTTGATCGATTGCAGGCGTGCCGCTAACTCGGCGGTCAGCATCGAGAGGATCCGATACTCTTCTGCTTCTTCCTGAGCATAGAGCACCTTGAGCTGATCGGTCAGTGCCCGGACGGCTGCCGGCTCAACGAACAGTGTTGAACCGCTGCCCGACGATGTTACCACGGCACCATCAATTAAGTTGCGGTGCGAGGTTTTCACGGCGATGCAATAACGATCGTCCTTAATGCTCACAAAGGTTTCCTGCAGGCAATTCCGGTACTTGTCAGAGTTGATATAGGAGTTCATCTTGTCCTTTATGCGCCCTTTGACGACTTCAATCTGAACTCTAATCTTGGCTAGGCGGTTGCTGGCTGCATTACTGACCCGCCCATTTTCGATGCAGATTTCAATTTGCTTTTCCAAATCCTCAAAAGGCACAATTGCACTGGCATAGCGGGCAACATTCGGAGCCAAATCTATGAACCGCTCCATGAATTTCGCTATTTTGCGACAGCCACGCAATAAATCCCCCATTTCAGTCAACGCCTGTGGTTCCAAAACTGCGCCTATACTTATTCTTTCAAGATGATCACTGACATCCGACAGACCATGCAGCGGAACATGACCAGTAGCGTCCAATATGGCGCGCGCTTCAGTCGTTTCTCTGACCCACTCCAAGACAATGCGGCGGTCGGTTGCCGGCATCAGTTCATCAACTAAATTACGTCCCAGTCCGCTGACTGCGAATCCTTTGATCAGCTCTTTAATTTTGCTGAATTCGAGAGTTGTAAAAGCGTTTTCGTTCATTTTTCTCCCTCCAAATGAAAAAGCCGTGAGTGTACCCACCCACGGCTGAAATATCCTGACATGCCAAATGTAAAGGCAAGGAATCATAATGACAAGACATCAGGAAAAACCTATAAAAAGGCCATGGGTGCTTTGCCCATGGCCGTATAAGCGTTAGTTTTCATCCATCGCAAAACTAATCGTCAATGAAAGACATTGCGATCCTACATGCACGCAATTTCGGCAGGGCAAATCAGGCTATTAAGTTAGCCATATAGCACCCGACCAAGGACATAAACAACCCCCCGTGACTCAACTGTAATTCTTAATGGAACGAGATAACTATATCTCAATTGTTACCAGCTGTCAATAAGTCTTTTAGCTGAAAAGCGGATATTCTCCATCCCGGTTGTAATTCCCGCATGTTTCTGTTCAGCGTAAACTGAACCTTTATCTGATGTGCCTTTTGCGGATCAGGCAGGTAGTAATAAATTAACAGGCTGGCTTCGACCACCGCCTGATCTTCCGATTTCGAAACTGTGCGACAGGTTATTGCTGCCATATGCCTGATGAGCTGGATCATCTTCAGCAACACGGCCAATGGCAACCCGTAGGTGGCATATCTAAGAGTACACTTTTCTCGTTGGTGCACTGCCGCCAATATCCAATAGATTAGCCGGTCAGGAGTGGCATTCAGTAATTCGCGGGCCAGCATGCCGCTTGATTTCAAAACCATCAGTTGATGCCCGGGGTCCCGCTTCCAGGTCGTATGCACCCTGCTGTCCTTAAAATGAATGCAAAAGTGCCCCTCGAAATCATTCTGATCCAAATCTCCCCAGCCATGCGGCATCCCGTTCATAGAACCGGCCACTTTGCGGTTTTCTCCAAAGTCGACCACCACAGCCCGGCGGGACCAGCTCCAGTTGCCGCCATATATTTTTTTCATAGTGGCGGTATCTCCAGCTGATAACGGTTCTACATCCGCATGGCTGTCACCCCGATGGCGGCGCACCCGGAATTCAAGCCCTGACTCCAAATCGCGGACAGTGGCAATCCCTCCTACAGGAAAAAAGGCAGCTACTTCCGGCCATGTAAGTGGTTCACCAAAAAACTCAGCCTGCGCGGCAACGTTTATTCTGTCCAGGATAAGTGACAGCTTTTCATTCTGAAGCCAGCGGCCGCAATTCGGATCATAAAGCGAACCATCGTCAAGAATACGCAAATGGTAATGGCGATGCTGTTTGCCAAAGCCAGCCGTCCAGGAAAGTGTCTGATAGCTCCGGTAGGCGGGTGGCGCAGGCGTAGTAGTCAGACCAGGCGTTGTGATCGGTGCGGGCGCGGGCGAGGGTGCTGGTTCTGTCGCCTGGTCGACTTCAGTGAGCGCCGCTGACAACTCACTGATTAACCCTTGATCATGGACCTCATAAGTAAAACCATACTCCGGCCATACATACTTCAGCCGCAAACTAGCGATCTCCTGACTGCCGCGGATGCTGCCATCTTTGTCGATGCGACCGTCGTTGATGCGACCGCCTCCCGTGCATCCGCCCATGCTGGCCATTTCAAGCGCCTCTGCAGATGATGCTGCGGTACAAGCAGCCAGAAGAATCAAGCCATAAAGCAACATCCGTGTCCTATTCATGTCTTGTCCCCCTTATGGACGTGCCGGGCGATCATAGAACTCAAGTACTTTTTCCGAAAGCGCCGGGTCGAAAACATATTTACGGCCCCGCAGGGTATAGACTTCAGCTTCCGGCTCTGCGGGATTGTCCTTATCTGCATTGAACAGGATTACTTCAGCCTTTTGATCACCGTTCAGATCGACAACTTCTGCCCCTTGTGTGCCGTAAAATGATCCTAGCGGGAAAAACGCGCCTTTTTCAAAAATAAACATTTCAATCGCCACCCCGTCTCCTTCAGTCGGATACCATATGCCGACTGCTTTCTTATGGGGGGCAATTTCCCAAACCTTTGGGAGAATAAAGCCGGCAGATAAGGTTCCGATCTGTTCAGATGCAACGTACCGGCATCCATCTTTGAGAACAATCAGCCAGGATGGGCGGCGCACATCACCCTCAGCAACCCAAATACGCTCGGTTTTTCCGTCATTATCAATATCTTCCTCAATAAAATTCGAAGCGGCCTGCTGAACCCGAAAAGTCTTTTCAGGTCCGAGCAGACCGCTTTCCATGACCAGCCAGAAAGCAAGTGTAATCAAAATTACAACCACAGCCGCTTTCGCTGGATATCTGCCGTCTACCATTTCCCCGCCTCCTCTGACATAGTATGCCCAGAAAAAGACGTGGGAAGGCGAGACGCGGGGACGGTTCAGGGACGGTTCTTCTGTCCCGCACGCTTGTCCTAGAAGTTTATGTTATAAAACAGCCTGATGGCCCACTCTTTAGTCCGGTCTGATAAAAATCTGACCAGGAATGGGAATTTCTCCGACATAAAATCGCCAGCCGGATACCTGGTAGCCGGGTTCTTACTGCGAATGATTTTAAGCGCCTTCCTGGCAATTACTTCTGGTGGCGGAGCCTTTTGCAGATTTACGTCAATTGTCCTCCAGGAAGCATCGGTCCATTTTTTATAAGCTGATTCTTCAATGCTGCTAAACTGGGTAGCATTATTAAAATTGGTATTAATATCGCCGGGTTCAATCATCGCAACCTTAATGCCAAAAGGCCGCACTTCCTGCCGCAGACCTTCCGTAAAGGCTTCTATGGCGTGCTTACTGGCAGAGTAGTGAGTTTGAAAAGGAATCACAAGCTTTCCGGCGAGCGAGCTAACGTTAATGATTAGTCCGCTACCTCTTTGCCGCATCGCTGGCAAGAAGGCCCTGATCATGCGCAAAGTCCCAAACACATTGGTTTCAAACTGTGCTTTGGCCAATTCAATGGGGACATCTTCAATCGCTCCATAAATGCCATATCCGGCATTGTTGATTAAGACATCGATATGACCTGCCTCATGCATTACCTGTTCATAACATTTCTGAACTGAACTGTCATCGGTAACATCCAATTGTACAAACTTAACACGCTGCGCTGCCTCCGGCGAAATCCCCGCAGGAAGCTGGCCGGTAACCTTGCGGCTAGTGCCCCACACATTGTAACCATTTTCCGCCAGTAGCTTTGCCATGGCAGCGCCAATCCCTGAGGAAGCGCCTGTTATTAGAACATTCTGGTATTGTGTCATAATCTTCCTTCCTTTCCAGTTCATGATAATCAAAGAAAATCCTGCCATGCGGCAGGATCCATATTGCCATAGGCGCTTATCCTAATACTTGATCCTTTTACCGGTGACGATATGCACAGTCTCTTCTCCAATATTGGTGGCATGATCTGCAGCTCGCTCCAGCCATTCGGCCACCTGCAAGAGCCAAATCGCCTGATTGACTTCCTTTTGGCTTACTCCGGATCCAACTATAGTGACCAGTTCTTCAGAAATAAGCTCATAGAGGTCATCCGCTTCATCATCGCGCTTGCAGACGGCCTCGGCAAGATCACTATTCCATTCGAGAAATGCCTGCAATGCTGCACTGAGCATTTGGATCGCCAAAGCGGCTAATTGCGGAATGTGAATCAGAGGTTTGATTAAAGGATCATTCTTGATTTTAAGAACTACAGAGGCGATATTGGACGCATAATCACCAATTCGCTCCAAATCGCTGGCAATCTTGACCATTGCCATTTGACGCTTGTATTCCATGGAGGTTGCCGGCTCGTAAGCCGCCAGTCGACTTACTTCTTCCTCAATTACGATCTGGTAATTGTCGATAACGTCATCCTGTTCCATTACCTTTCTGGCAAGCTCAGCATCCTGATTACGAAGGGCCTGAACAGCCAACTGAAGAGTTTCCCTAGCCGCCTCGCCCATTTTTAGGAGCGAGGCTGATGCGCGATCTTTTATGTTCTCTCCATTCAATGAAATTACCATTCTACGGCTCCTCCCAATGTTTATTGTTGACTTTTATTCGTTACCTATTTTGGCATCGATTTAATTATCTCCTGCTGACTGGAAAAAAAACATCTTTATCCCGCCAAAGCTGATCATAAATTTCGCGATATCGCGGAACGCTAAATTACTAGAAAGGAGATGCAAATATGGATCGATTCGCGCTAATCCTGGTGATAATCGGTGCCCTGAACTGGCTGCTAATTGGTCTTTTCCGTTTCGACCTGGTAGCCAGCATTTTCGGTGGACAGACCACTGCTTTAAGCCGCGTCATCTATTCCATTGTTGGCCTGGCCGGCTTATATAGCATTAGCTTCCTCTTTCGGGAACGGGCTAAAACCGACTAATCTTTTGCAGCCATGGCAGGGTGTTTGGGGGCGGCCCCGGCGGACGGACCGTTCCCAAAACTCATGTTTCTTTAACGTAGCGGTATGATGAGCCAAGTGGAACGAAACCTAGCGATTTTAGCAAATCAATCGTCTCGGGTGCGGCCTCCGATCCGCATGTCAATGTGACTGCCCGGATACCCTCGCCCGCCATCGCCTGAAAAGCCTGTAATAATAGGGTACGGGTGATGTCTGCTCTGGCCAAATCATGTAAAACCCCGAGCCGCATAATATGTGCGATTTGCCGCGCCTCCGGATGAGCCTGCAGCACATCAAGCCTCAGCCACGTGGTATCGCCAATTATTGTGCCATTCAATAGCGCAGTATGTCTGTGCATCAAGAGCGGCGCCTTTAATCCAACCTGCTCTTCCGTAATTACGCAGTTAAATTGCATAGCCGACCCGGGCAGAGCGATAAACCGCACCTTCGGCAATACAGTCGCATAAAAAACCTCTGGAGTCTCGGAAGGATAATGCCGAAACCCTTTTGCTAAAAATAACTCATCCAAGCGGAAACCCGACCAGCAGGCACCTCTGGTCATGCCATAAAAAGGATACCCATTCCTGAACGGCCAGGCGACAATTCGATGCGCTCCTGATTTGGAAAGACGACTGAGTGCTTCATCCAACAAAACCCCCGCCGTGTTTTGCGGATCATCTCCGGAAGCGAAAATTACCCGTATAGCTCCTTTCCCGCTCCCTCGCACATCGGCATAATGCAAAAACCCCGTTACCTGCTTCTTAGGATTAAGCGCCACGAGTAACTCTTGCGGATCAAAGCGATAGAGACTATCATTCAGCGGTCCGTCAACCATAATCGCGTTGACAAAGTCCGGAACAGACACCGGCCAGTGATACGGCAGTTGCGTACTCATTTCATTGTAGACATTTACGATACCAGACAAGTAAGAGTCTTTGTAATGATCAATGGCCACAGACATAAAATACCGCCTTCCGCCTTCCGGACTTCTGCTAATATGTACGCAGCCAAGGCAGTTTTCCTGCACGTCCGAGCGGAATAGCGGTATGTAGATTTTAGGCCATAATTCCACTTTGAGGGAATTACTCTGACAAACGTGTGTACTTATCTGGTAACCGGCCAGCAATCACATCAGTGCCAGGTACAACTAGCTTGTTGTGCGCCATAATCGGATTGATCATGCCGGTAATAATCTGTGATTCTCCTGGCAGTGCCGCGGCCAGTACTGTTCCGTTTGGCGCTACCAGCATGTTTCCAGAATGAGAATCGTGCGCTACTGGAAAGCAGACAGCCAGAAAACAGCAGTTTTCGGCTGCCCTTGTTCTGGCCACCTTTTCATGCAGTGGATAAGGCCTGTCGCTAATCCAGATTATTAGCTCCGCACCGCCCAAGGCTGCAATGCGAGCGGGTTCAGGGATTAAACCCTCTTCATCCAGGATCAAGGCTGCTTTGCCTAGTGGCGTTTGGATAACGGTGTTCGCACAGGTGTCATTGATGCGCTGTCCGGCATCGCCGTTATTCGGATCTTCCGGGTGATTCTTTCGTCCTTGGCCATGTATTTTGTAATAAGTTTCACAGCGGCCATCAGGCAGAAATAGTAGCGCGGATCTTTGCCCATTCTCGTTTCGGGCGACTGCCAGCGCAATCCCCTCTTCTGCGGCATAGCGGTGCGGGTCCGTAATCCCGTTTGCTTGCATGACATCCAGACTGCTAAAGACCGCCAGCTTTGTGCCGAGGACACTGATTATTTCAGCGCCATCTGCACTCCCGGTATCTTGGCTGCCCGCACCCTGTTGTTTAATGCTCTGGACGCAAGCTGCCAGCCATGGACTGATATTTCCGGCAACAGTGGATTGCCTTCCATGTCCGATATCGTTGGAGGTTAACATAGTGTATACTTCCGGGCGGCGATCCGCAACGCAGGAAAAGCCGGGCACAATTTCGTCACAACCGGATTCTTCACGACCGGGTTGCTCGTCTTGGCCGGGTTCGCCATGGCAGGGCATTTCCAAATCCATGTCATAGATCAGAATCTCCTCGCGATCAGAAGCTGCTTCGATAACTCGTTGTCCCGTAGGCGCTACGATACAGCTGCGCCCGCAGAACAGAATCGATCGCCTTTCCATCCCAACTTTATTGGCGGCCAGAAACCATACCCTATTCTCCAGAGCCCGGGTCTGAACCATATATTCGAATTGGGGATTAGTCAGTTTGCTTCTATCCCCTCCGGATGAAACCCAGTTCGTCGGATCCAAGATAATATTGGCTCCACCGAGCTTTAGCATCCGGGATATTTCAGGCAGGCGTGCATCAGCACAAATAAGCATGCCGATTTTGCCCAAAGCAGTCTCGAAAACCGGAAAGTCCTCGCCGCATGAAAACCACCTGGAATCAAAATGCCACAAAAATGATTTCCGGACTTTGCCGATCACTTCACCCTGTGGACCGAAAAGGAACGCTGAATTATACAGCTTTTCCGACTGCCTTTCCGGCAAGCCCACAGCCAGATGAAAGCGATACTTACAGGCCAGATCGGCAAAAGTACTTATGACAAATTCCAGTTCTTCCTGTGAAGTGCCGGGAGCATTCGGATCTCCCAAATAGTAAGAGGGATACGTACATTCGGGTAACAAAACCAGGTCGGGTTTTTGTGCGGCCGCCTGGCGCACCATAGCCACTGCGTGCTCCAGCGCCTGGGTATGCTGATGGATATCAAAAGCTGATAATTGAACTAGTGCCGCTCTAATCATCGCCTTGCTCTTACCTCCAAGCCAAACCGCCGATCTGAAGAAAAACCACGCCGACCGCCAGCAATGCCAGAACACAAACGACTGGAATCCAGGCCAGGCGCCAAGATTTCATGAAATCGGCTTTTAGGTATTCTACCGTTCCTACTACACAGACGTGCGCCGGAGAGAGTATGTAACCCATCATTGAGGCAAAATATAACATGACGACCAAATACAGAAAATCGCTGCGTCCGGCCGCTGCAGATATCAAGAGCGGCAATGTAACGGCTACTGCCCCCTGATGCAGACCAATGAAGAATCCGGTCAGAAATGGCACCACGCTGGCCAGAATAATTATTGAGGCACCGCTCCCCGACATAGAGCTGCTCAAAAAATCCACCGCCGCGGAGTGCAATATCGAATTGCTAAAGAACACGATGCCGGCGATCGCTCCTGCGAGCCCCCAGTTAAGACCCTTGAGCACTCCCTTTGTTACCCGTCGGCGCACCTCGGCCATATATGATGATGCTCCATTGCCTGATCCAGTCGGCGCAATGAATACCGCTGTCACTATGCCAGCCAGAATGCAGAGCGAGAACGGTAAATGCAAAAAAAGCGCCAGGAACAGAATTATAATCAGCGGCGTATACGCCGGAATGAATGTTCTGATAAACTGCCAGAAATGCTTCATGAAGGTTCCGGAGTGGGAATTTTCCTGCGCAGCTGCCAGTTCGGAGTTATGGAAAATTCCCTCTGCGCAGTCTCTTCTCTTAAACGAAGTACCCCGGAAAGCCAGATAAGAGGCGACGATAAATGCCACCAACGCCCCAGCCAACCCCGGCCATAATATGTATGAAAAGGGCAAATCGACCATCTGCCGTGTCAATAAGTAAGCCGGGTACAGCGGGTAAAAGAAAAAGGGAATGTGCCGGAAAAAGATATTGGCGACTACTTTCTGTTCTTTTGTCATGCCAACCTGATCACCGGCTGAGTCAACAATTGGTGCAGAGAAAACAGCTGCGCCCGGCACATTTAGAAAGCTGAACAGTGCCGGGACAACGATGGTAATAATACGGGGATCACGAGCCACCCCTCTGATACTGGCAGTAAGCTGCTCCAATGCTCCCGAGACTTTCATGGTGTTTCCCAGAACAGTAATCAAAGCGATAGCAATGAGCAGATCATAACCGGAAGGCTCCAGAAAAGTGTCCATAAATGCGTTTTTCAAGACCTGCCAGGCGTCTTTCGAAGCTAGTGCCATAATGATCGCCCCGGCCAGTGCCGTCAAGCCCACGTTGACTTTCTTCCGCGCACCAACCAGCATCAGCAATACGGCAATAACTAAACCAATCATCGCAATCATGTTGTATCAATCCTTTTTCTCAAAAGTACCCAGGACTAACGGCTTTTTGTCTTGAATCATCCACTGGCCACGAGCGATCACATGCTGCACTTTGAGATCCTGATCAAATGCAACCAAATCGGCATCGCAATCGGCCTGAATCCTGCCTTTGCCACGGAGATGCTGACATTCAGCAACATTACTGGTGACTGTTTTTAGAGCTGTTTCAAATGGAACATCATACTGCTGAACAAGTCTGCGGAATGTTTGGGTCAAAGCACTCACTTTGCCAACTTCCATGCCCTGCAGTGCACCGGCACTGTTGAACTTGGGCAAAGACCCGTTTCCATCAGAACTGATGGTAATCTTGTTCGGGGATACCCCTGCTTCCAGCAGCCTGACAACAGCCTGACCCACTGTCGGATAATCATCTTCTTCGGTTTCGGATGCAGTTAGGTCCACATATCCGCCTGCCAATCCAAATTTGACGCCCCATTCCAATACATCCCGATTCCTGCCCATATGGGTCGGAACGAATTGCTCCACGGGAATTTCGGTGTGCGTGATAATATCAAAAAGCATTTCTAGCCCGCGGGAACCTGCCCCGACATGCAGCGTTACTTTTCCGCCTTTCCCGGCCAGCATCCCTCCCACACGTGCCTCTGCAGCAATACGGGCCAGCTCATCCCGAGTCGGCTGGGCTGAACGATGATCGGAAATCGCGATTTCGCCAACGCCAATCACTTGCTCCAGCAGCATAATATCTGACATGATTTTTCCAGTTAGTGTTGGAGGCGGAACCTGATATGCCCCGGTGAGAATATAGGCTGAAATGCCCTCCTGGATGAGTGCGCGGGCTTTGGCCAGCAAACTGTCAACATGGCGTGCAACTCCGTCTGTCCCAAGGCAGCCTATAACGGTCGTAACTCCCGCTGTGGTCAGATCGCTGAGATTCGCCTCAGGAGTCATTGTTGCGGGACCGCCTTCTCCTCCGCCTCCCAATAGATGCACATGTTGATCGACGAGTCCGGGCGTTACGATGGCTCCGCCCAGATCAAACTCGTGTACCTGACAGCCAGTGGCGGTCAATTCGATTTGCGGGGCAACCTGTATAATCTTCCCTCCTGCCAGGAGCAGATCCTGATGACCTATTGGCTCGGGATTGTACACCGTTGCATTCTTAATGAGGGTTAGCATTCGATGGCCTTCCTTCCGTTTAATCATGCACACTGCACATCAGCGCAACTTTGCTACTTTAATTATCTGATACAGCCTCAGCCCACTCAAAAAATTCCGGAGCCAAACGCCTGTAAAAAGGCATGAAACCTTGCTGCCAGTTCTCAATATTATTCAAATATGTTCTGACCTGGAGGCCAATTTCCGGCGGAATATCATCTTTCTGCAGAAAAGCCCAAGGTGCAATAGCATCAAAGAGTCGATCTGTTTCGGCAATAGATTTCTTGAGATCGGTCATGGATTCCTCTATCATTCTACGCGGGACACTATCCTTTGTGCCCGGCGGCATAAAATCGGTAATGCGGCAATCGGCAAACAACAGGATGCGACCATCTTTTCCGGATGCAATTAGCCAGTGCGAAGGACGCGCCCATTCATCCCTAATCGAAATGACGGGGGGATCGGGGTAGATGAAAAAGGCATAATCCACATTACTCCCGTTTTTCTTAAGCATTGGCCATGATAATGCAGCATAATCCGGCAATTCTTCGGCAAACAGTTCATGTTCTCTCAAGCGTTGGCGAATCTCTACAATTGGCATAATGCGCATCATTTATTCCTCCCTTTTCCGAGAACGCAAGGTAACGTTCAGCGAACTACCCGGCACTTCCAAAGCTTCCTGCCATAAATCTATCGGAACATATCTGGCAGCGTCGCCAAGCCGATTGCGGCCACTGTCGCAAATATACACACCGGTAAGATTTCCCGCCTCGTCGCGCTCTGTTCCAATTAATGAAACCACGTGATTAGAAAAGCCATTACCGTAACAGTTCGGATTATTCCAGAGAATACCGGCATTCACGCCTGCCATGACTCCATGACCCTTTTCGAATTCCTCCGCAGCCCGCGCGACTGTGGATGACTTAATAATTTTTCCCGGTAATCCCCATTCCCGCATTAGGCGGTCCCGATAGGTCGCGTTGGTAGCCCCGGACAGATATGGCCTGGTATCAATGACGCACAATCCTTTCGATGCAGCATAATGCACCAGTTCATCTTCGGTAGTGCAAATGCCAAAAAGCCTTAAAGTATTACGGCTAGAGACAATACCACAGGTTCCCTGAAAGCCCAGTTCATTACGACCTTGGCGATAATCAAGCACCTTGGCCACGGTTCTCGGCTCGCCGCAAACCACTGCTTTTCGTCCATCAGGAAGAAGCTCCAGCGACGGTTTCAGGAGCGGGATCTCGCTTTCATAGGAAACCCGTTCCATTGTTTCTGATTTCTCAACGAATTCAGTCCGCTCCATAGCCTCGGACTTTTCCAAAGTCTCGGCTTTTTCCAAAGCCTCAGCCTTCTCCACTGTCCCGGCTTTTCCCAACACCATAATCTTTCCCGGCATTTCTGCTTCGCTTGCACGCGGCACAAATCCCTCTTTGGAAAGCTCCTGCTCGATCAGCGGAACACGCTCAGGTTCAATCGCCAGCTCCACCTGAGTAAGCTCCGGATGAAGTCTGAGCAAGTTTGCCAAACAAGCGGATGGATTATCTGTCAGTACAAAGCGGCTGATATCTTCCTGTTCAGCATTGGCCAACATTATTATAGGATTATCAAATATACGCACCGTATTTGAATCAGCTGATGCGCCTGGCAGATAGACTCCCCAGGAAGAATCGGAATTTTCCAATGGCAGCAGCCGACCCTGTGAATCTACGTTGGCGAAAAAAACCGGCACACCTTCTTTTGAGCGGCCAAAAAATACCGGTTGACCGTTGGAGCTATAAAGGCAGCCATTTTCCCGATCGAATGCCCTGATGAGTATGTCGTCGCTCAGTCCAAAGTGGCGCAGTGCTTCCGCTGCCCGCAAATTAGTGCTATCGCGCGGCGGACCGACAGACATCCTGCCACCCGGAACCAATCGGGTGACTACCGCACTTAGGCTATTGGCGGTGCCGCTTTCATCGAATTCCTGCAACGCTTTTGATGCAGCCATCTGCCCCGATTGCCGGAGCACTTCTGCCAACTTGACAGTTCCCACACTTAGTGTCATCGATAACCTCCTCCACGGCAGGTCATGCAGGAGTCATGTCCGTCTCTGCCATATTTGTTATTTATTTCCATTATATTATGCAAAAAAAGGGTTGTCAACCTTTTTTTGGTGCTAAGGATGACAACCCAAAATCAGCCTATGACCTGCCACCTGGCCTAATCCAAAGAAACTTCCCGCAGTCTGGGATTATGATTGTACTGCCGGCCGGCCTTAGCCATCGGTTTACCATCGACCTTGACGACGTCCGCCGTATAATCAAATCTTCCGTTGTACAAGCTGCTGCCAATGCCATAGACATCGACAGGCACATTATATTTTTCGAAAATCCGGACGCGCTCTACATTAAATCCGCCAGAAACTACAATCTTGACATGCTGGAATCCTTCAGCGTCCAAGGCTTCTCTTACCTTCCAGACCAGTAGCGGATTTACACCTGTTCCGCCATACCCGATTCCAATTCCGGCGTGACGTTGATACTCTTCCGTAATACGCCCGTCGGCAACCAGCTTTCTAATGGTTTCGTCGAACATGTTTTCTGCAGTATCCAGTCGCACACCCCATAATCTCTTGCCTAAAGCACGCGCACTCCGCAATGAATCCGTCACACAATCGTTCGTAAAATCGACCAGCGCGATCCGTTTTACGGAAGGATCCATATGCCGGTCAAAGGCTTTCAGCGCTTCCACACAGTCTCCACCATAGCAGGCAATCAGAGAGTGCGAGATCGTTCCCAGCGCAGGAGCCTGATCAATATGAGCCATGGATTGTGTGCAGACCGCATCGAACCCGCCAACCATAACACCATGCCCGTCCAACTCCTGAACAGCATAATGATCATAACGATCGGCCATGAAGATCAATTGGATACCGGGACGCACAATCTCTCTGATTTCCCGGGCATTAGTGGCAGCGCGTGTGGCACGGGCCAACAACCCCAGATACAACGATTCCAAAGCAGCAAAGTAGTTATAGGGCCCTTCCAGAGTCATCACTGTCTCCCATGGAGCCACGCTGTCGCCATCATTCAATGTTTTCAACACTACTTCTTTTTTCTGTTCGGCTGTCAGACAATGCTTCAACAATTCTCTTACATGGTCCACGCCGCAGACGATCGCAGGATTACGTTGAAAAATCTGCATTAAGACACGGGGATTCTTTCCGTCCTGTGCCAAAATATCAGCCGCCCGCTGAAAATATACCGCCGAATACTTCCCCGAGATCAAACCTTCCAGATCCAGTAACGTTGGTGTCCCTTTTTTCATGTTCTTACCTCCGTGAAGGATAGCTTCCCATCCTGAAATTCTAGCGCCGCTAATTCAGCTCCCAGGATCTCAGCCATATGCCGCAAGGCCCATTGATGGCCTTCCCGGTCAAATGAAGTAACGGCGTTGACGATGACTTTGACCTTCAAATCGCGATTGCACAATTCTTCTACAGTATGCAACACACAGATATTAGTACATACACCGCTGACAATAAACTCATGTTCGTTGCCACGCTCAGCCACGTGTTTGGCCTGTGCCTCCGAAACACCAATTTGCGTGATAATTGACTCCAATTCAGTTTTATAAAAAGCTCCGTATCTGGTTTTGGGGACAAACCAAACCTTGCCGCCTGCAGCGCGGTATTCTTCAGCCGCCTTCTGCAACTCAGGATACAGTTGCGCACCCCAGGTATCTTTGACAGCGTGGCTTGCAAAACGCTCAAATTCTTTATCATTTTGCGCATGAGAATCCATTATGAAGATGAGATTCCATCCTTCACTGATCGCATGTTTGACGAGGTGCAAGTTGTTGGCGACAATATCGGCTGTTTGGTTGTCTGCCCCGCAATATAACACGCCTTTTGGATCAACAAAATCATTCAGCATATCGATTACCATCAGAGTCTTGGAACCCATCTTCAATCCTCCGTTCGCTTTCCGCATAGAGCTTTGATTCTATACCCGGACAGCAAGTCCTTCTGTCACGCTTGGACAACCCATGCATGATCTTCTATTGCGTGTCATGAATCAACCTGTACTAAATGGGTTAATAAAACTATTAAGAAAAGTCACAGATTGCCGAAACTTATATATGGACCATATTAACAGGTTTTGACTTTGTTCTAGCGTACTACATCATTATGTACCGAAAAAAGTGTTTCTTACATTGCAGCATCTAAGAACTTCCACCTTTGCTATAAGGCTGCATGCAAAGTACTCCGCTATTCATCCGCATCCAAGCCCTGTGAAAAACATGTGTTCAATATCGGGCAGCCTTTCCAGCGATGTTCCCGGATGATCTCAATTGATAGCCAAGTTTGCAGGTGATTTTATTGAGCGTTTTCGGATCTGGAAAAAACGTGGTTTCTTTATCCCATCATAAAGACGTTTTATTGGATTGGCTCTTCGAAAATGCCAACGAAGCTCTGGCATTGGCAGATAAAGATTTGCAGATTAAGATTCACACCAGGGCTTTTGGTCAACTGCTGTTTAGCTATTCAGATATGCAGCAGCAGTTGAGAAGTCTTGCCGGGCAAATCGAAAACGCTGCCACCATTGAGCGCTTTCCTTTGACACTTACTAATGGAGTTCCTTCTGGAGTTGCCAGTTATAAATGCATTGTGGAACTGTCTCCTCTGAAGCTCAGGCGCATTGGCTTTGGCATTGGAAAGCGCTCCGATCAGCCCAAAATCGCAGGCTATCTGCTTCGCATTGAACCGCCTGAAATAAACCTGACAAATGCTACCATAGCAAATGCTGCGACTGCCGCGCCGGGCGCAGGCGACACGAATTCAGCCCCTCAGGGTCTTTCTTTCCGGGAAGCAGCGATTTCCGATTTGGTTTCTGCATTAGAGTCTGATCCAGGCTTCTCTTCCTCTATGCCAGATACTGATCGCACGTCCCAGATCCCACGAGATATGCCCTCCAAAAAGGCTTCTTTTCAGGGACCTGGCATACTACAACTCATGACTACGATGGATCAGATCTTTAACAGTATTCCGGAGGCGATTATCATTGCAGATCCGTCCGGAAAGATTCTGCTTTGCAATCTGGCTATGAAGGTGATGCTCAATTTGCCGGCAGAGGCCAACCTAGATTATGTTTCGCAATTGCCACAGTATCTGGAGTTTAAATCCGCTGCAAATAATGACCTGCCGCTTTCCGAATGGCCTTTTCTGCGTGCCTTGCGTGGCGAGGCACTTCTCAATTACGAACTGCTGGTCAAGACTAAAACTCTGACGCGCCCTTGTGAGGTAAAACTGGCCGGAATACCATTCTTCAGCCGGACTGGCCAACTCCTTTGTGCCTTAGTCTGTATGTATTCCAACACGGCCTCGAAATACGTCCAAAAGACTCTGGAACGACTTTTGTACGAATACCGCAACAAGATACATTTCTTTGAGAAGCTGATCTTCGAAGCTCCCGTTGGCATGGCTGTCATCGGTGGCGAGAATCATATTGTGGAAGTTGCCAATCCGATTTTCCTGAAAATGCTGCATGGATGCAAAAGCCTGAATGCGCCGGTCGAAGGCCGTAAGTTGGAGGATTTATTGACAAAAGAACAATATGAGGCTTTTGCGCCTGCCATTAAAGAAGCCTATCAGTTAGAAACACAGGTCGATATTAATGAATATAAGATACCCGTCTCTTCCAAAGCAGCCTTCAGTTACTGGAATTTAAGCTTTGTGCCGATGCGCAATTACGATGACAGTCTTACAAAACTCATAATCATCGCACGGAATGTCACTAATCGGTTGCTAAACATACAGCGCAGTGAAGTATTCGCTTCGATTGTGGCGGAGCTTAATGCCAGACGTGAATACACACCGATTATGCAGACAGTATTATCTTTGGCAGTCGAATCGCTAGGCGCTTCCGATGGCTCGATTTATCTATACGAGCCTGATCAAAGGCATTTGCGCGTGGTCTCAGAACTATTGCCCAAAGGCCGGATTGGGCAGGTAATAAGTATAGATGATCATCCACATGAAAAAGAAGCACTCTATTCATTAAGGCCGATCTATTATATGGATTCTGAAGCTGCCCCTGCCGAAGCCGACCTGCTGAAAAAGCTGAAGATGAAGGCAGCCTTTGCTGTGCCCTTGATCAACAGTGGTCAGGCTATCGGCTTGATTTCTTTGAATTTTGCCAAAGCCCTCCAACCTCCCTGTGCGGACACGATTAGCTTTATGAAACTGATCGCTGCGCAATGTACCTTTGCGATTGATCGGGCCATTGCCTATCAAAAAAACGGCCAGCTGCTCGAAAGTGAGCGTCAGGCGCGCATTGAAAATGAAGAAAAAAACACCCAGCTAAATGTTTTGCTGCAGACCATGGAGGAGGGTGTGATCATTTTTGATGCCAACGCCAATATCCTGCTGCAAAACAGCAAAGTCTTTCACATTATCAAGGAATACGGAGGCATCATTGCTGAGGCGGAAAACTTTGGCAGCCAATTGCTTTATCCGGACAAAACTGTTGTACCATTTGAGCAATACCCTCATAGGCGCCTGCTGCGCGGAGAAGCATTTCATTCGCAAGAGTATCTGCTCGTCAAAGATAATCTTGATCCTGAGCACTATTGGGTTAGCGGAAGCACAGTCAAGGATCCTTCTGGAAAGGTTCAAATGGCCATGTTGATCTTAAATGATATTACCGCCATACGCAAAATGGAGCAATCGCGAGAAAATTACCTTTATGCCATTTCTCATGATTTGCGGACACCGCTGTCAGTCATCTCCGCCTGGGCTCAATTCACAGAACGAAGTGTCAAGCGGCCAGAACGCGTCAAAGAAAGCATGAGCAAGATTAACTCGGCCGTCTGGAAGATGAATTACCTGATTCAGGACATTGTGGACTCGGCTCGCATTGAATCCGGTCAGTTGCAGCTAATACCGTCCAGAACTTCACTGCTTTCGTTTATGGCAACCATGATTGAAGAATTCCGCGGTGCTATAGAGACTTCCCGCATCAGGCTATCTATTCCTGAAGACTTGTACATAATGGCTGACACCAAAAGGCTGAGCCGTATCATGATCAATTTGCTGAACAATGCGCTGAAATATTCTCCGGATCACACCATAGTGACAGTCGAGGCCTACTGCCAGGATGATCAGGCGGTAATATCGGTAATTGATCATGGTACCGGAATTGAGCCAAGTGAAATCGGCAAGCTTTTTCAGCGCTATTACCGCACAGAATCAGGTCGCAAAAATCCCAATAGTGTTGGCCTGGGTCTGTATATCACCAAAGAGCTGGTACAAGCCCATGGTGGCAGAATCTGGGTAGAGAGCACACCTGGTGTTGGCAGTAAATTTTCATTCACGATGCCGCTAGCTGCATCAGGAGATCAAAGCTGTTAAAATCCGTTATTTTCCGCGATAAATGCCCATAAACCGTGCTTTATCTGCCTCTTTTACTGAAGGATTTATCTTTGACTGAGAGAATAATAGCTTTGTTTGTGTACACCTGAGAAGCACTATGATTACGGATGGTGACCATGCTTGAAAGAAGTTCCGGGTTTTCTGCCTAATCACGCTACCTTGGTATTAGAGAATCTTCAAGAAGGCATCATTTTGTTTAACAATCACGACGAGATCCTCTATATCAACGAAACCGCCAGAAATCTGACTGGCATTGACATCACTAAGCCGAATTGCTCGTTCTCCTCGATGTGCCACAAACTGAAATTACCCGACGAGCAAAGTATCCCCAGTGAAGATTACCCCCACTACAAGATCCTCCATGGCGAGCGGCTTTCTAATGTGGAATTCGCCATTTGGCAGGAAGATGGCAGCAAGAACATTGTTACATGTAGCGGCTCCATAATTGGAGCAGACGATAATCAAAATTGGCTTGCAATTTTAAGCTTGTCCGATATGACACATCTCAGGGCACTGGAAAAGGTAAACCAGGACTGCTCCAGAATGCTTTCTCATGATTTGCGTTCGCCTTTGGCTGCCATACAGTGCTGGGCTCAACTGGCTGAGCATCATAGCGGCAATCCGGAGAAAATCGCCAACTGCGTCAGCCATATCGTGAAATCCGTTCAGAAAACCAATACGATGATTCAGGACTTAATTGATTCCATCAGGCTTGAGCTGGAAAGCCTGAATGTAGAGAAACAGCCTGTCAATATTGAGACTTTTCTGGCTAACATGCTGCGCAAAGCCAAAAACGATGAGCAATTGCGCCGAATTCACCTGGTTTCTGAAAAAGATGACCATGCGCTCATTGCCAATGCTGATCCAGAGCTTCTGGAGCGGATCATGAAGAGTCTCTTGACAAATGCCCTGAATTATTCAGATTCCAATTCTGAAGTAACCGTAACATGCGGCCGTTCAAAAGAGTTAATCACCATTTCGGTAACAGATCATGGCGCCGGCATACCACCAGCCAAAATCCCAGTTATTTTTGACCGCTATTACCGCACCGATGCCTCCCCGCAGCGTGAAGAAGGGCTTGGTATGGGACTTTTTATCGCCAAAAAGCTTGTGGAAGCTCATGGCGGCCGCATTTGGGCGGAAAGCCAGGAAGGCGCGGGCAGCACATTTTCATTCTCGTTGCCGATTGCAGACGTTGCCGCTCCGTAAAATACCGCTGCTGCGCCGTAGCGCCAAATTTGGCGATCCACAGGACGCAGGCCACAGGACGCAGGCAGCAGGCCAGCATAGCCTATGATATTAATGAAAAGCCCGGTAAGATGGCGTACATGCAATCATACCGGGCTTTCTAATTTCTTTTTCGGATGCGGCAACTTAGCTGCCAGGATTTCGGAAAAGCAATCAAGATGAGAATTACTTCTTATCCTTCTTGGGCTTCTTTTTCTCTTCTTTTTTCGGTGATTTATCTTTCGCCACGAATAGTGCCCCCTTCCGAAAATGCTATTCTTTGAATTTTTCTATTGATGCTCAGTTTCCTTCTTTTGCAGCGCCAAATGAGAAAATTTATTTATTGTAGCCGCGGCGTGCGGATACCAAAGTGCCTTGGCGGAACCGAGGCATGGAATTTGCTATGATTATATGCAGCGACCATATTATACGATATATGATTCGATATGATTCGAAACGCCTGGAGGTGCCTTGCATCGTGGAAGCCAGACTGCATCATGAATTTGATGAAGAACGCCAGCGGCTTGAAAGAACCGTGGCAATACTAGCGGCTGATTTGGACGTAACTAAAGTCCAGTATACTGAACTGAAAGAAATAGTTGATACATTACTGCGTACTTCCGGGGGCGAATACAATCCTGACCTGGTTAGTCAGGGCGCACTGCTCCAGGGAGTCCGGCGCAAACTGCTGGCGCTTCCATACGCTATTGAAAAACCTTACTTTGCCAGAATGCAGTTTCGGGAAGATCGTCGCAGCGAGGTGGATGATCTTTATTTGGGACGCCTGGGAACCGTTCATGACGGACAGGAATTAATCGTGGACTGGCGCGCACCGATCGCCAATCTCTATTATAATGCTCAGGTCGGCAGAGCCTCTTTCAAAGCGCCTGACCGGTTATCGCGCACATGGCGTGACGTGCATGGCGAATTGCTGCTTAAGCGGCAGTTTGTCATAGATCACTCTGCACTACAGCATATTTTTGATCGCACTCTTTCAGTACAGGACGAGCTACTGCAGGCTGTTCTTGAGTCTGGTGCAGACCAGCGACTCAAGGAAGTGGTCGCCACCATTCAGGCTGAGCAGAATGAGATTATTCGCGCCGCCAAGGATCAAGTGCTGATTGTGCAGGGCGTGGCTGGCAGCGGAAAGACAACTGTTGCGCTGCATAGGCTGGCCTATCTGATTTACACTTATCAGGATGTCTTACCTGCGGAGCGCATTCTGATTGTCGGACCAAATAAGCTTTTTCTGAACTATATCTCGGAAGTACTTCCAGAGCTCGGCGTGACCGAAGTAAATCAAACCACATTCCCCGAACTGGCGCGTCTTTTGCTTCCACCCGAAATCCCGATTCAGCCAAAACTGGCTCCCGCCGCGATACTGACTGAGTCTGATCCGGAGACCAGACTGATCGGGTTTAAATGCTCTCTGGGTATGCAACGGCTGCTTGACGGATACGTCAGATACCTGGAGGATCGCTTGATTCCGGAAGGCGACTTGCTGCTTGAGGGCGAGCCGGCAGTGTTACGCAGCGAGATTGATGCTTATCAGAAGAAAGAATGCTACTACTTGCCGCTAATGGCCCGCTTTAACATGGTACGACAGTTCTGCCTGAGAAGGGTCAAGCAAAAAGCCGAAGAAATGACAGTTCGTGCCAAAGCACGCTGTGAACAAGAAGTGATGCGGCTGAGAGCATCATTGCCTGAGGGTGGCGAGCGGCAATGGAAAATTGGGCGGGCATATGATTTCCGGGATCAGGCAGTAGCCAGACTCAAAAAAACCCCGGCAGCGGCGGTAAAGAGCTACCTGAAAAACTGGCCTAAGTGGCAGTTGGCCGCATTATATCAGGAGGTATTTAGTTTCCCGGAGCAAGCAGCTGAATGGAGTGAAGGTTCACTGACAGCGGAGCGCGCGACCGAATATGCTGCTGTCTTCCAAAAGCAGTTTCAGGGGCACTGGGAGCCGGCTATGGAAGATCTGGCACCCCTGATTTACCTTGCCAGTAAAGTATTCGGGATTAAAGACTACGTGCGTCCGCTGCATATTGTCGTAGATGAAGCACAGGATTACAGTGTTTTTCAATATCAGATTCTAAAACTGCTGGCGGCTGAGAAGTCCTTCACCATTGTCGGCGATATGGCGCAGGGAATCTATGCTTACCGCAGCATTCGCAGCTGGGCGGAGCTAACAGACGTTATTTTCGCCAAAGAACCAAAGCAGATGCAGCAACTGACCCAAAGTTATCGTTCGGCAATCGAAATAATGCATTTTGCCAATGAAATAATCGCGGCAGCTCCGCACGGCCGCTTTATTCCGGCGGAACCTGTCCTGCGCAGCACCGCCAAGCCGGTCGTATTGGAGAATCTTAAGCCCAAGGAACTGCCCCGGGTCCTGGCAGACCAGATTCTGAAACTGAAAAAAAACGGCTGCAAAACAGTCGCTGTCCTGACGAAGACTGTTGCAACTGCCGCCTTAACCCATGCAGAACTGGCCGCGGAACTTCCAGACACCACCGTGCAGCTGATTACAGATCTGGCCGAAGATTATGCCGCCAGTATTTTTGTGATGCCTGTTCATCTGGCAAAAGGACTGGAGTTCGACGGCGTGGTGATCGCCGACTGCTCCGCTGAAGTATATCAGCGCACAGATGCTGATATTAAGCTGCTCTATGTAGCATGCACCCGCGCGATGCACCGGCTGACAGTGTTGTATTCGGGAACACCATCCCCTGTTTTATCAAGCGTGAAGCCAGATACCTATGAACTGGTTACGAATTGATTTGCCAACTAATTTGACAGGCGGCAGATGCTCGGCATCGGAAGTATTTTTGCACTACTTAACCCGCTTCAGTCTTATCTCGGTGACCTTCTGGCGCCACCTGGGGAAACGATGTCCGAATCTGCCCGGCCAAATTAGGGCAAACAAATAGCCAACCCCGCAGCCAATAAGAGCACACAATGCCAGCCAGAAGCTTAAGCTGACATAGCTGAAAAATACGCCTGCGACACTAATCCAGCCGATCCACTGGCTCTTAACCGGGATTAAGCCATACAGCATGACATTCTGACCCTGATAGGTAATCGACCAGGCTACGGTCAATGCTGCCAATGGCAAATACCATCCACTCAAAGCAGTCTGATAGTTTCCGGTAATCAGGAAACCCAGCCAAATTCCAAGGGCCGAAGTTGCCACCAGGGCAATCCAGACAGCAATAAACCTCTTACTGCCCCAAAACCGTTCCATGGCACTCCCCATAAACCACCACCACAACCCGGACAGTAATATGTTCACAAAGCTTATGTTCAGCAGCGGGTAAGTTAGGAGTGTCCAAGGTTTCTGAAACAGCCTGTACGGCTCGAATGCCAGTCCGAAACCGGTGCGTAGAATAGCGCAAATCAGGAAAAAAACTGCATGAATGATCAAAATGAGCCGGACTACGGGATTAAGGCCGCTGAAAAAGAAGGTCCGTATACGATGGGATAACGAGCGTTCCATGATTATTCCTCCTCTCGATCAAGGCCGGTTGATCTGGAACCTGCCAATGAATATATCGGGGGCACGGGATCACTGAGACCCACCGTTAGCATCACCGTTAGCATGCCCATGATCCTTTTTTTTACGACCAGGGACCGTGACTATGACCTGTTATCTCGATTTGCACTGCGCCGCAGTTTAATGCAGTTTAATTTTATGAAAAGGGCTGCCCCGAAGGACAGCCCTTTCGACTTTTACCTATCAAGCATCGCGATTAGTTGTTAGAAGCAATGCGTTTGTAGTTTTCGCGACGCTCTTTGGCGTCCTTCTCGGCTTTCTCAAATAGCTGCTCCGCGACATCCGGGAACTGCTGCTTGAGTGTAGCATAACGGATTTCGCCCATCAGGAAGTCACGGTAACTGCCAGTGGGTTCCTGTGAATCAAGGATGAACGGGTTCTTGCCCTGCTCAGCCAGTTCCGGATTGTACCGGTACAGCGGCCAGTAACCGGCTTCGACTGCCAGTTTTTCTTCGCGCTGGCTGAAGTTCATGTTAATACCATGATTGATACAGGGTGCATAGGCAATGATCAGAGACGGCCCTTTATAGCGCTCAGCCTCGGTCATGGCCTTGATCAGCTGATTACGATTGGCGCCCATGGCGACGGAAGCAACATAGACGTAACCATAGGACATCGCCATCATGCCGAGATCCTTTTTGCGGGTACGCTTACCGGCAGCGGCGAATTTAGCTACTGCACCGGTAGGTGTTGCTTTGGATGACTGTCCGCCAGTGTTGGAATAGACTTCGGTGTCCAGCACCAGGACGTTGACATCCGCGCCGGAAGCCAGTACATGATCCAGCCCGCCGTAGCCGATATCATAAGCCCATCCGTCACCGCCGAAGATCCAGATCGACTTCTTGACCAGATAGTCATCGAAGGACATAATCTCGGTCAGCAGTTTGGCCAGTTCGCCATCGGCTTTTTGAAGCGCCGGTTTAATGGCAGCCCGCACTTTGGCGGCAGCAACCTTGGATTTTTCGCCGTCATCTTTGTCGGCGAGCCACTGATCAAAGGCTTCCTTAAGATCAGCGGGAAGGGCATGTTTGCCAGCCGCGATCATCAGGTCTTCCAGACGAGCGCGTTTCTGTGTAACAGCCAGATTGAAACCGAAACCGTATTCGGCGTTATCTTCGAACAATGAGTTCGCCCAGGCCGGTCCATGGCCGTCTTCGTTTTTGGTATACGGACAGGTCGGAGCACTTCCGCCGTAAATCGAAGAACAACCGGTGGCGTTGGCGATCATCATTCTGTCACCGAAGAGCTGGGTGGTCAGCTTGATATACGGAGTCTCACCGCAGCCTGCGCAGGCACCTGAGAACTCAAAGAGCGGCTTGACAAACTGGCTTCCCTTAACTGTCTCAGGATTGACTGGCACATCCACTTTCGGGAGGCTCTCAGCATAATTGAACAGTGCAGCCTCTTTTTCGGCAATTTCTTCGAGATTGACCATTGTGAGCGGTTTTTCTTTAGCCGGGCAGACATCCACGCAGTTTCCGCAACCGGTACAATCGAGCGGAGAAACCTGAATCCGGAACTTAAGTCCAGCTAACTCTTTGCCAATCGCATCTTTGGTGTCAAAGCCTGCCGGTGCATTTGCCAGGGTTTCGGGCTTGGCAAGATACGGCCGGATGGCGGCGTGCGGACAACTAAAGGCGCACTGGTTGCACTGGATACAGGTATCCGGCTTCCAAACCGGAACGCTGACTGCAATACCGCGTTTCTCGTACTTGGTGGTTCCAGTGGGAACAGTACCGTCGGCATTGAAAGCGCTTACCGGTAATTTATCGCCATTTTGCAGCAGAATCGGCTCAATGACTTCTTTGAAGTACTCCATGCCGCTTTCAACTGTAGCAGCAGCCTCATCCTGTGCATTAGCCCACGATGCCGGGTATTTGATTTCTTCGACTTCACTGGCGCCGCGTTCTACACTGGCAATATTGTTCTTGACAATTTGCTCGCCTTTGCGGCCATAGGTCTTCTTAATGGCATCCTTAATATAGCCGAGTGCCTGATCAACTGGAATGACGTTCGCCAGTTTGAAGAATGCCGCTTGCATGGTAACGTTGATGCGGCCGCCCATACCTGTTTCATGAGCAATCTTGACGGCATCAATGTTATAGAATCTGAGTTTCTTGGTAGCGATAGCCCGTTTGACACTTGCCGGGAACTTCTGCTCCATATCTGCCAGAGTCCAGCTGGAGTTGAGCAGGAAGATGCCGCCTTCCTTAATGTCGTCCAGCATGTCATAACGGCCAACGTATGAAGGATTATGGCAGGCCACCAAATCTGCCTGATCAATCAGGTAAGCGGACTGAATCGGCACATGTCCGAAGCGCAAGTGGGAAATGGTAAGACCGCCTGACTTCTTGGAGTCGTAGACGAAATAGCCCTGCGCATACATGTCGGTATGGTCGCCGATGATTTTGATGGAATTCTTGTTAGCTCCAACAGTACCGTCAGAACCTAAGCCATAGAACTTGCAGCGGAAAGTGCCGCTCGGCGCGGTATCAATCTTCTCCGGAAGCTCCAGCGAAGTATGGCTGACATCGTCAATAATACCCACGGTGAAGTGGTTTCTGGGCTGCTCAGCTTTCAGATTGTCGAATACTGCCTTAACCATCTGCGGGTTGAACTCCTTGGAGCCCATACCATAGCGTCCGCCGACAGTCAGAATATTCATCTTCTTCTCAGCCAAGACGGTGCAAACGTCTTCGTAAAGCGGCTCGCCAACCGAACCGGCTTCCTTGGTCCGATCGAGTACAGCAATGCGTTTGCAGGTCTTCGGAATCGCAGCAACAAAATGCTCAGCCGAGAACGGACGGTACAGTCTGACTTTAATTAAGCCGACTTTTTCGCCCTTCTTGTTCAGATAATTGACAGTCTCTTCGATCGTCTCGCAGCTTGAGCCCATCGAGACGATTACTCTTTCCGCATCCGGAGCTCCGACATAATCAAAGAGATGATAATGACGGCCGGTCAGTTCGCCAACTTTTTTCATCATTTCAATTACGATACCAGGAACTGCCTGATAATACGGATTGGCTGCCTCACGATTCTGGAAGTAAATATCCGGGTTTTGAGCAGTACCGCGTTGATGCGGACGCTCCGGATTCAGCGCGCGGCGTCTGAAAGCTTTGATTGCTTCCATATCAACCAGCTTCGCCATATCCTCATAGTCAATCATTTCGACTTTCTGGATCTCATGAGAGGTCCGGAAGCCATCAAAGAAGTGCACGAAAGGCACTCTGCTCTGATGCGTGGCCAGGTGTGCCACCAGTGCCAGATCCATGTTTTCCTGAACAGAGTTGGATGCCAGCAGCGCAAAACCGGTCTGGCGGGCTGCCATTACGTCGGCATGATCACCAAAGATCGAGAGTGCATGCGCTGCAATAGCGCGGGCCGAAACATGAAAAACGCACGGCAATAATTCGCCAGCAATTTTATACATGTTCGGGATCATGAGCAACAAGCCCTGAGAAGCGGTAAAGGTAGTGGTAAGAGCACCGGCTGCCAAAGAGCCATGCACTGCACCAGCTGCTCCGGCTTCCGACTGCATCTCTGCAATCCGGACAGTTTGTCCAAATAAGTTCTTCCGCCCATACGCTGCCCATTCATCGCAAGATTCGCCCATTGCCGATGATGGTGTGATAGGATAGATGGCTGCCACATCGCTAAATGCGTATGCTACGTGTGCAGCAGCAGTATTCCCATCGATGGTCTGCTTAGTTGCCATTTGTTCAACCTCCTTATTGAGTGCTAAGTTTTGTTTTTATGCTCACTGCTGCTCAGTACCGATAATTTGATTTAGCAAACCAAAATTCCCGGCCTGAAGCCAAACAGGTCGGAGCCATCTCTAGTATACAGTATACTGATCAACATGCAGATCTGTCTTATTAGGACATACCGCACCCTCTTTACTATAGACTAATAATTAACGGATGTCAAAGGCTACTGAAGGCCTCCAAAACATACCTTTTTCTCAGCCTTTTCCCGGGCCTTTTCTTTGGCCTTTTTCCAGGGCATTTTCTACGCTTTTTATCTAAACGCAACAGTCCGCCGAATGTTTCGCGAATCCGGTCTTGCAAAAGGCGTTTTTTCATAAAAATAAGTCAAAAGGGATATGGCTCAGACGTACCGGGCATCGAGCTGTTCGCCAAGGGTATAATAGGAAATATGTAAAGGATGATTAGCGTGAAGCTATTTTTCGTTTCAACTGCCACTTTGAAAAAACTGTGCTATCGCCTATTGCTGCTGGCTGCAATCATTGCCGCGGCAGTTCTGCTAATCCCGAAAGGAATTCGCTATATCGAGGTAATTTCGCATCGCTATCACCCGATTTATGCTGTTGAGACTGAGGAAAAGGCAGTCGCCCTGACATTTGATATCAGCTGGGGCAGCGCCATGGCGCCCAAAGTGCTGCAAATTCTCAGGGAGCATCAGGTAACCGCCACCTTTTTCTTGTCGGGTCCCTGGGTTGAATCGCATGCCGAGTTGGCCGGGCAAATCCTGGCCGATGGTCATGAAATCGGCAGTCATGGACATAAGCATGTGAACTTCAGCCAGTTATCAAAGGAACAGATTATCGACAATGTCATGTCAGCGCATAACAGTATTAAAAATACACTCAATGTTGAGCCTTCCCTGATCAGAACGCCTAATGGCGACTTTGATGATGAGACGATCCTGACCATCAAAGAGCTTGGCTATCTGGCGATTGACTGGATGATAGATTCTTTGGACTGGAAAAATCCTGGCGTTAATGCCATTATCAACCGGGTGGTCAAAAGGCTGCAGCCAGGCGCTATCATTCTGATGCATGCCAGCGATTCCTGTAAAATGACGGATGCTGCTTTGCCTGCCATTATCAAGGAGGCCCGTTCCGCTGGCTATCAGTTTGTGAAGGTGTCCGATCTGTTGAAACTGGGGCCAAATGACACGAAAATCCGCTGATGGCCGATGACCGACGACTAATATCTGACGACTGAAGACTGATAGCTGACGACTGAATACCGATATTGGCTCAGAAGCTAGTGATCATGACAGAGATAAGGCTGTTCTGGTTTTTCGATCGCTGTGATCAGATAAGCCTGAATGAAGAAATGAGGTTCACTACCGCCCTGTTCGAGTGTGGGGCGGCTTTCTTGCTGGACGGTCCCCTTCACATGTACCCAGGAGTTGGTGGGATATGCTGCAGCTTCCGGGTGGCGTACGGTAATCCCAACCGGTACAGCATCCGCCACGCAGCATGAAACAACAAAGCGCGTAACCGCCATTTCATTTGGCGGCAATTCTTCCCACCGCACCACAAACCCGCTCAACTCGACCAAGCTGCCAACCGGATGGCGCGGAGCAACGGATAACAGATTCATCTTCAAACCGCGGTGCAAGGCAGCGCTGGCATCGAAGACCGCCGGCGTTGTGGAGAAACCCAAGAGTACTGGTGCCATAAAGATCAATGCATTTACGCACAGCCTTTTGACCCTTTTGGGGGCTATGCGATTGCTGAGGCAGTCGCAAGGCTGTGGGTGATGGGAGTGATGAGGGTGGCTGTGGCTGTGGCTGCAAGTGGCAGCGTCCTGTGCGCGCCGCCGTCCGGTGAAAAACCCCCACAGTTCATTTAGCCCCAGGATAGCTAGAAATGCCGCAGCAGCGGCAATGGTCCATGAGTGGCCGTGTATGATTAATAAGTCGATGCGGTTAGACGTAAGCAGAAAAGCAAACAGCGCACTTAATAACAGAAATGTTCCGGCGCGCACCGGGCGTTCGAGATCCTCCGGATTCATCAGCTGCATCACCCCTTCCCCCTCTCCCCTCAGACCAGGCTAAAGCCAACTACTGTACAGAATGTGATTACTGTGATGGAAATAATAACCGCAATCACGAAGTTTTTTTTGAAAGTGGCCATCAGTAGCAGCGTATTCTTGATATCCAGCATGGGGCCATATACCATGAATCCCATTAGGGCCCCGACTGGCAAGAGATTCTTAAAGGAAGCAGCCACAAATGCATCGGCTTCTGAACACAAGGCGGACAAGAATGCCCCTGACATCATGGTTGCAGTGCCAGCAAAGGGATTTGGAGCCACGCTCTCCAGCACACTGCGCGGTACTATTATCTGAAATATGGCGGCCACCGCTGCGCCAATTGCCAGAAAGCGACCGGCCGAAAACAGTTCTTCTGCAGTAATTGATAAAAAAAGTCCAAGGCTTTTGCGATTGGAATTAGTGGGGGCATGGGTTTGAGCGTGCGTGTGAGTGTGGGAATGAGTGCGAGAGTTAATGTGAGAGTGAGTGCGCGCATTGGCGTGTTCCGACCGCTGTTCCGGCCTCTGTACCGGCCGCTGTTCCGCCAGCTGTTCCGGCCGCATTGGTGAGTCGCGATCAATACCGATACTATGCAAAAAAATGCCTGCCAAAGCCGCTACCACAAACGCCAGCCCCATGCGCACAACAACAACACTTACCTCTCCCTTAAAAGCTGTCAGTGTGGATAAGGCTACCAGCGGATTAACGACCGGAGCAGCTGCCATAAACGACACTACCACAGACGGCGGAACTTTCTTGCGCATCAGGCTGCCTCCAAGCGGCACAATAGCGCACTCGCAGATCGGAAAAATCAGGCCGGCAAGGCTGGCGGCAAGGTAGCGGCCAATTCCTTTCTTCCCAAGAATTTTGGCAATAGCTTTTTCCGGGACAAAGAGGTGCACCGCGGCTGCCAGCGCAGACCCCAACGCCAAGAATGGGAAAGCTTCGCAAAAAATGCTAAGAAAAATGGTCGTGAATGTACTCCACCAGTCTAGCAATACAAACACCTAGCCTCTCGGAACTATACGCCCAATACTTTGCCGGAATTTTTGTCTTAGAGATTCTCGTCAAGTCAGTGGTAGACATTATGGTCCAACCCTGATACGATCATCCTATGAAAAAGAATGGTACAAACATGACCACGACTGAACCGAATATAACCGTAGCTACGCCGGAACTTACCATTACTGCGCCGGACGATCAGTCTGTACAGTCTGATGCTTTCTGTCGAGAGCATTATCATTGCTCGCCTGCTATGTTTCGAAACAGGCGCATGATTCAGTCTGCCTGTCTGAAGCTTAGCAGCACAAATGATGATCCGGCAGAGACTGCAGCTCAATGCGGCTTCTCCGACGCCCGTCATTTCTGCAGTCTATTCCGTGATGCGATAGGTATGACTCCGGAAGCTTACCGACATGCGCTCAGAAATCCCACAGACTCATTCCAAATAAATCTCTCCGAAGACTACCGCTTGATTGATTGCCTGCGCATGCAGGCCCGCGACAAGCAAAGCATCTGCGAAAGACTGGACGGATCAACCCTTGCGAAGGCAGTCATCATCAATGGCAAACCACTGGTGATCACCATCAATGCCGCAGACCAGCGCACGCTGGATTGCCGGGTCGAAGGTCCGGAGGCTTTGGGGCATTCGGGAACTCATTGTACCGGGATCGTTGAGCCCGGAGACATCGCTACCGCCATAAACGCCATCCTGCGGATGATCGGCATGCATCCCGATCCGCAGGAATTTGAAGACCATGTCCTCCGGAATCTTCAAAATACGCCTGTGGAAGAGTTGATCCGCAAACGGCCTAACCTGCGCATCCCTCAGACTGCCACCGTATTTGAATGTTTGGCCTGGGCGGTTATCGGACAACAGATAAATCTGTCCTTTGCTTTTCAGTTGCGCCGAAGTCTGACCGAAATAGCCGGCCGAAAAACGTCCTCCGGCCTGATAACGCATCCTTCTGCCGCTGAAGTAGCAGCCTTGGATTATGGCGATTTGCAAAAATTGAAATACGCGCGGCGCAAAGCCGAGTATCTGATCGATTTAGCACGTTTGATTGTATCAGGGAAGCTGCCCGCCGAAGAACTCCCGCAAATGACCTTTCCACAGGTAAACACAATGCTGCAGAGCATCCGCGGGATTGGTGAATGGTCTGCCAATTACGTGGCAATGCGCTCGTGCGGGTTCATGGATTGCGTTCCGCTTGGTGATACAGGCCTGACATCCGGATTGCAGAAGGTGTTTGGCTTGAGTAAGCGCCCCGATCGCATTGAAACAGTGTCATTGATGGAAGTCTTTCGCCCCTACAGAAGCTTTGGCACCTTTCATCTCTGGCAGGAGGCCGGCGGAGGCGCATAGCCCTGGCGGGAAATCGCATTGCTATCGCAATATTTGCGAAAGAAGAGGGGTGTGCGCAGTGAATAGCGTCTTTTTCGATGAATTTGACAGCCCGCTTGGCATTATCAGGGTGGAAGTGAGCGCCCGGGGAGAAGTCCTGCAGGTAGCACTAAAAAGCGCCGCCAGGCAATCTGACGATTGTGGAGCAGCGAACGGCTGCGGCTGCGGAGCTCAGGACCCATGCCAAACTGCGGGTAGCCGCGATACCGGGAGCGAATGCAGCACCAGAAGCGAATGCTGCGCCAGCGACAGCTCACTGACATCTCCTGTTCGTGAGCAGCTCATCGAGTATCTCTCCGGAAAAAGAAAAAGCTTCAGCCTGACGCTGAAGCCTGAAGGCACCCCATTTCAGAAAGCAGTCTGGAACGAGTTGCTGAAGATCCCCTATGGCACAACCACAACTTATGCCGCTATTGCGGCCGCTCTTGGCAAACCCAAAGCCTGCCGTGCTGTGGGACGTGCCGTGGGAGCCAATCCGATTTTTATCATCATTCCCTGCCATCGCGTAATCGGCAGCAGCGGCGAGCTGACTGGATTTGCCTACGGGCTGGATGTCAAACGTGCCTTGCTAAGTTGTGAAGGTTCTCTGAAGGTTTCCTAATTATTGATTATTGCCCCCTGCGCCAGCCATCACAACAACTCAATATAAATCATCGGTAGTGTGGCAAAGCGAACCTCCCCGGGATTATATGCCCCGAGGATCGCTTCCTGTTGCGCACCATCCGGCACCAACATATCAATGATGTTAGGATCATATCCTCCCAAAGTGCCGCCACCAAATCGCCACTCCGCCGCCTGATCCAGAACCTCACGCACGCGCAGCGAATCGCCAGACGGGAAACCCTCCTGTCCCAGCATCAATATCATGAAACCAAGTCGTCCGCCAGAGTAACCGATCGCATACTTAGGCACAGTGATGGAAATGCTCCTGCTAATCGGATCTGTGGTCACGCGCACAGCGGCCTTTACCTCTGTGCCATTGGCGGCAAAGATCTTTTGATGCCATCCTTCGACCCAAACCGCAAACTCCCAGCCAGACTCGGTGCCAAAAACCGCCCTCCTGCCCCCCAGGGCTTTCGTTTCCCCGGAATCTGGCACGCCATCGACATCAAAGTACAGGTCAATGGTCTGCAGTGAAAGCCCAATCGGAGAATTCCACGGGTTACTTAACTCACCATTGATATAAATTTTGAATGTCAGATTATCCTGATCATCGTAAATTTCCGTTTTAACGATATCGAAAACCCCTGGCGTAAAGAGCTCATTGGTCGGATACTTGTAAGTCCCTGGCCCATAATCATCGCCAACTGGATCAGTGAAAGTCATGGCCAGTTTTCCGGCGGTGATCTGCGGCACTTCCAAGTATGCTGGCCCGCCAGCGGGAGCCAGAGACGAGATCGTTCCGGATTGTTCATCCGTCAGCACCACAGCGAAATATATATCATCGCCGGACTGATATTCGAGCGCTTCAAAAGGAATACGCATTTCCAGGCAATCCTGATAGCTAACAGAGGAAATTTCCCGTGTTTTCTCCCAGATAACGTCTGAATCCGCCTTGCTAAGTATGATCCGGCCAGTGCCGGAGTTCAGTTCTGCGAAATCCACCAGCGCTTCATAATTCAACACAAAACCGAAGGTCTCTGCGTCACTCGCGGCGCCCTCACCCTCTGCGGCACCTGATCCACCTGTAAAACGCGTCCGGACGTTCCCGTCAATAATCCTGTGATTACTGAAATAGACGGCCAGCTGCCCCTGAGGCAGACTCGAGCTCGCATTCACAGCCCCAGCCTCAGCCGCATTCGCATCTCCCGAATCCATAACTACGCGCAGATAGAGGGCACTGTTGTCTGCTGCCACGTTAAGTTCTTTGATTCTATGCGGCAACGGTAACGGCAACGGCAGTGGCAACTCTCCGGACGCGCCATATGCGGAATAAGCCGAATAAGCGGAATAAGAAGCGGAACTGTCCCATTCTCCTGGATCGCTACGGCCGTCAATCTCCGGCGCAGACAATTGCGTCATGCTCTTCACTGGACGAGCCGGTTGCTTCGGGATAATCGGCGCCAGCAGATAATCTGGCACGGGATCATCAGTCAGCCGGTAGACGTTGGCCAAATGTGCCCTGAAAAGCCTATCGAAACCGACATCGTTAACAGAGGTCTGATCACTGCCATACCACCAGAACCAATCGCTGCCCTCGGCGGCGTAGAGTGATTCCCAGGCCCGCTCCAGTGCTTCTTTTTTCGACGGATCATTGCCGTAGACCGTAGTGCTGATCGTCAGGGCATCCCGGGCTTTGCTGAGATAATTCCAGGCCTTGTTTTCTTCACCCTCGCCAATCCAGGTCTCAAGATTGTCACTGATCCAAGAACCGGTATGGAGATTGTCAATCGTTTCGACAGGCGGATGGCGATCCAGGTACTCCGACACTGTTACGGTCCGCAAAACCGGATCCTCACTGATTCTGCTGTAGATAGCATGCAGAAAGTCTTTGCCATCGTTAAGGTAATACTCCCAGGCATTCTCGCCATCGAGCGCAATCGTCACCAGGCTGCTGCCGGCCCGTGTCCCAAGTGCATCGCGCACGGCGTGCAAATATGAGATGAGGTCTTCTGCCGCAGTCTCAGCGGACATACCCGAATATGTAAAAGCGATTTTATCTGACAGGTTTTGATCCCTGAAAATGATGGCAGTCTGTTGTCCTCTGTCAGTATTCACATAATAAGGTTGGTAAAGTAAATCCGGGCGGACAACCTTGCCGCTCCCGTCACGCAGCTGAACTCCCAGTGATTTGGCCAGGATTCCTTCATTACTGATCATCCACGTGAAGCCTGCCTGCGCAGCAGCTACACAAGCACTCTTGCCGACAGCCTGCTCCGGCGGCCACAATCCGCGTGGCGCACTGCCAAATAGTTCCTGATAATAATCCGCCGCGCGCTGCAGCTGTTCAACAGCATCATCCGGATGACGGAAGCCTTCCGAGGGAAGTTCCAAGTCCGGATTAGCGCCATGCGCGTTTTCGACATTATCAAGCAATGGCAGGATCGGGTGGTAAAAGGGAGACGTAATGATCTCGATAACCCCGGAGTTTTTGAGTTTTTTATAGATCTCAATTACATTTCGGATAATTTCCTGCTGCCTGGCACGCACGATCAGTTTATCTTCTTCGGTGAAGTCCTTACCCTTGGTCAGTAGTCTGCGAATATCTGCGTCTTCACTTTGCACATCCGGATCAAACCATGCCAAATCAAACCAAAGCTGCAAATCACGAAAGTCCTGAACCGAAAAGGTCTGAATGGCGCGAGCGATTTCCACATCATCCCCGCTGGTACCCCTTTTCTGAAGCAGTTCCCAATAACGCGGATGCTGCTGGATCACATTTTCCCAATTGGCATCAAAGAAGCGCCGCAGTAAAAAATCCTTATCAGCATCGGTCAGGTCCTGGGCATTCTTGTCGGCGACCAGCATATAAGTATCAACTGCCTGGCCAGCTGCATATTCCTCAAGCTGAAACAGGAGCGATGGCACGAGGTTAAAAGTTGCCCTGACGCCTGGGTAATTTGTCAGCATAGCCGCCATATCATAATAATCTTTAATGGCATGCATGCGCACCCACGGTAACAAGTAAATGCCGGAATCGGGGTCTTTATAGAATGGCTGGTGCTGGTGCCAAACAAAAGCAACATTCAGCGGCGGCTGGTTTTGCGCAACAGTTAATGTATTTGGGAAACTGATCATGCCAGCCTGTACAAGTGCTAAAAGGACCAGCACCAAAAAAATCCGTTTTTTCACAAAGACCCCATCCTTTCATTATGTTATCTGCCACATTTTGCCATGCAACAGGCATTTTGCCTCAAATTCCAATAATTATGTTCCCGGCATGCTTCGCAAGTCCTTACTTTCGCATAAAGTATGGGGAGGGAATTTGGGGAGGTGAACAAATGAGCGTCTCTTGTAATCGCTCAAATTGTCCGCCCAGATTATCGCGACAGAGAATCAACAGTATCATGAGAAATCCTCTGATATCGTTTCCGGCATGCAGCTTCCCGGTAGCAGGGACAGTGTCACCGTTTTGTCCGCCATTCCCTTGTCCGACGGTGTGCCCGCCATTCGTCAGTCCGACGGTGTGTCCTGTTCCGGTTCAAATAGCGCCATGCCAGTGCCCGCCGGTCAATATTCAGATCTTTAATAACATCCCGGCAGTGCCGGTGCAGGTTCAGCCGACCGTCTCGCCCACCCAGGTAGCCGGGGTAACCGAAACAGTGATTCCTGTAACAATCAGTCCTGTGTCAGGCGTTATTTCAACTAATATAATCCAGGGACCGTCGGGAAGACCGTCGCTGAAAACACTAAACAACATTATGCGTAACCCTCTACCCCAGCCGTGTCGCTGCATTCCTCCGGGAACAAACACACGCTGCCCCGGAACGGTCAATACAGCTTAAAGCAGGCGTTTTGGGGAAACCGCAATAACAAGAGGATTTCAAGACAGAAATATGGGGTTGCCTTTTTGAGCGGCCCCATATTTTACTGATCCGGATGCAATTCTGCAAGAGCGGTATGTCCCGCAGCTGTCAGATTGTAGATACCATACCCTTCCCGCACAAACCAGCCATAAAAATTCTTCTGCAATATGGAAGGTGCCTTTTGGGAATGCGCTTCCTCTTTAATTTGCCTGAGGCGTGAGGGTCCATTGTCTCTGAGGAAAGTCGCAATCCGGATCGCTTCTTCTTTATAAGCCGTCATTACCGGCTGCCTGGTAATGCCTCCCTTATTCGCATCGCCGGTCCTTCCGGCAAACTCGGCGTTCAGCAATTTGCGGCGCCGGTAGTTAATCCGCGGATGATATGGCTCTGGTTCGCAGACCACCCGAACTTCATGCGTTCCGCTGCCTGCCACTGTCAGGAGTCCCAATCCTAACCGGCGGCATAGTCCGATGACTTGCCGCCACTTCTTGGTAAAGGTATCTCTGGGACGCTCAATTGCGAGAAAGACATTGGGCGTCAGTTTTAAGCGCTCCACTCCCTGTAACACCAAAGTCAGGTTAAAATGCAGCTTCAGCTCCACAATTAAGATATCTTCCTCGCGCACAGCCATCAAATCGCAATCTTTTACTTCGCCCTTAACCTCATAGCCTTGCTGTTCTAAGAAATGCTTGACCGGGAGATAGAGATCGCTTTCGAGCTTCATCGCCATCAATCTCACCCTTTGTGATTATCGGCACTCGTTTTGCTTAGCGGCGTCAACTTTGCCTATCGGCACTCGTTTTGCTTAGCGGCAGACTGCGGCAGAAAGCACCACCGCTGAGAAAATGCCTTCATAATAGGCAGGAAGTGCTCATAATCATCAAAAATGAAGTCGGCTCCGGACTTTAGCAGCAATTCTGCGGCATGTGAGGAAGTATAACCGGCTGCTTTCATGCCGGCCGCCTTGGCTCCCTGAATGCCAAAAACGGAGTCTTCAACCACCAGGCAATTTTCCGGAGCAATGCCAATGCGGGCGGCCGTCAACAGAAACAAATCTGGCGCTGGCTTGCCATGAGTCACTTCGGAAGCACTGCAACGCACTGCGAAGTACCGATCCAATCCAGTCACTTTTAGAGAAAAATCAATGCGCTCGGGCGTACCGGATGAGGCAATCCCCATCGGAATATTATGTTTGCGCAACAAGTCCAGAATGCCGACCAACCCCGGCATGGGTTGTAGTTCAGCTGCCAGCTCAAAGTATAAGTCTTGAATTTCATCCAGAATGCCCATCGGAAATGAGATTTGGTGCTTTTGCCCGATCTCCAGCACCATCTGTTTTTCGGACTTGCCCGTAAAGTCGGCGGCCATTTCCTCAGGTGAAATGTTGACACCGTATTTCTGCAAAACTGTGCTACTGGCTTTGCAGCTGACTGGCTCGCTATCAACCAGCACTCCGTCACAATCGAAGATAATTCCGTGCATTAACTCGCAACCTCCATAGTCAGTAGAACATTAATATATTCGCTTCAGCTTGCGGATTTCCCGCACAAGTCTGCAGATTTGGCAGATAAATCGGCACAACAGGAATTTCCATATTGGCGGACGAAATGAATCAATAGGGGAACCGATCACCCCATCAGTAATTTATGAGAGGCGATTATAATCATTATGAGATTATTTTCTTTAGCATTTAGTGCACGCCAGTCGGGTAATTGCTCCAAAATGCTGCAATATTGTCTTAGCCAACCGCCTTTGAAATCAATGGAGCAAGATCCCTGCAATACTTTTTCGCTTACGATCTCCCCCTGCCAAAGGTGTAATTATGAATGTTTTCTGGAAAATGGAATTTGTCCACTAAATAGTAGCGACGACGTTGCTTTGCTCTATCACAAATGGTCTCAGTCAGATCTGGCATTGTTTGCAATCCCCGTCTATGGAGGTAATCTGGCTGCCCAATACCTTGCCTTTTACGAAAGAGGACAAGCCTTTTTTAAGGACGGCCAATCTTATCATGATCTGCTACGCAAAACACATTTCTTGATTATAGGCAACCTCATTGCCGGAGGCGATATGGCTCTTCACCAGGCCTTGTATCCTTTTGCCAATCTTGGCTTCTGGCCAGAAACGCTGATCCTTTCATCATATGAGTATGGTAGAAAATCGATCAGCGGTGATTTAATTGAAAGTGCTGAAGTGCGCAGCAGACTAGAGGCGTGGATCGGTCGAATTGCCGCGCGAATTGCGCTATAAAGGGCTGAACGTGTTACGCGCCAGCCCTTTATCAGATCCTACCCGTCCAGCAAATCAGGTTCAAACTTCTCTCTAGCGACACCTTTGTTTTTCCACTTGCCGGAGCGATAATAGAGATAGCTAACCAGCAAGCCTACCAGTGGACTAATAGCAATTCCCATCCAGAGACCGTTAACGCCTAAGGCCGGAATGGAAGACAATAGCCTGGCAAGTGGTATCCGCACCAGCCATAGAGATGTCAGCGTAATGAACATGGTTGGTATGGTGTCACCTGCTCCGCGCAACACCCCGGTAAAGACGAACATAGCCGCAAACGCAATGTAGGATAAGCCAACAATGCGCAAATATTGCGTGCCAACCTCTAGCACCGCCTGATCATCGGTGAAGAGCACGAACAGAGCTCTTGGGTATAGCACAGCAATGCACGACACAATCGCCGTTATGGCAAGCGACAGCTGCAGCCCGGCCTTCACGACATCTTTGACGCGCTCTTCTTTACCAGCCCCCAGGTTCTGACCGGTCAGAGCGGAGACGGCCAGTCCAACGCTCATTGTCGGCATAATCGCAAACTGATCCAGACGTATGGCGGCACCATACGCTGCCGTGGCCACCGTCCCGTAGCCATTAACGAATTTTGTTATTAGCATACCGCCCAGAGATACCAGCAGCTGCTGTATTCCTGAAGGCAGTCCGATTCTGAATATATCATAGATAATGTGACCATCATGCTTCCATTGCTCTTTGGTATCGGGGAGCAAATCTTTAGCCCTCCAAAGATAGACAACTACCAACACGAAAGCGATTCCCTGAGCAATTACTGTTGCCATTGCGGCTCCGGCGATCCTCATCGCGGGAAATGGACCAATCCCAAAAATAAGCAAAGGATCGAGAATAATATTGGCAATTGTGGCAACAAACAAAAACCGCAGCGGGGTTCGCGAGTCTCCCAATCCTCTCATGATACCGCTGGCACCGTTATATAAGAAAACGAACAGCATTCCGGTAAGGTAAATACGCAGGTAACCAACGGCTTCACTGAAAATATCCGCCGGTGTATTAATCAGTCTAAGCAAGGCCGGTGTAAAGACGATACCTACAGTAGTCATGATTACTGCCGCCAGCGACAGCACGATCACAGTATTGGCCACGGTCTTCTTGACCATGTTGTGATCCTTGGCGCCGTAATACTGCGCCACCATGACAGTGGACGCCATGGTCAGACCCGTGATCAGCGCCACGAGCGAAAAGACGATTGGGAAGCTGACTGAGACAGCGCCCAGTGAGGCCGGTCCAAGGAAACGTCCTACCCAGATGCTATCAACAGTATTGTACAATGCCTGCAGCAAATTCCCTAAAAACATTGGCAGCGAAAAAGTAAACAGATGTTTGGCAATGCTGCCTTCACTAAAATCCGTACGTCGATTGGTCATACTGTTAAACCTCCGTTGCAATAACCGCCTCTAGTAGACGCAGGTGCTATACACCGCATCTCTCAACTCAGACACCTGTAAGCTTTCCACATAGATTCCATACCTTCCCCACTAACTCGGCATCGTCGGCATACGGAGGATAGTAGTTCGAAGAAGACAGCTGCTTCACCTGCACCGCCGGACTGGCATTCTTTGTTCCGGGACTCATGATGACCAGATCTTTATTGATCAGCTTGCCACTTATATCTCGAAATTCATCTTTGCTGCAAATTGCAAAGTACTTTGCTCCCATGAGATCAGGCGACGGTATAAACAGATTTTGCAGACTGGCAATCATGCGCCAGGACTGCCGAAACTTTCGAACAGACTCTTTGGACATTTTAAAGGCCGAAATCATAACGGCGTTGACCCTGATTTTATCAGCCTTTAGCTCTTCAGCCATGCGCATCGTCATCATCCACAAAGCCATTTTCGAATCACCATACATCCGGTAGCTGTCATAGCGCATCCCGTTTTGCATCGTCCCGGTCAGGCTGTCAAACAAAATTTCCCGTGTCGGCTCGAAAAAGTGCTTGATGTTTGTGGAACAAGCGTTCAGTACTTTGGGTTCAGCGGCTTGCGCCAAATAGGGGCGCAACAGTTTGGTCAATAAATAGGGGCCAAACACATTGGTGGCGAAAGTCAGTTCAACCTTGTCGGCGCTTAGCTGATACTTTCTTGCCCCATGGTTAAAGTGTCCGGCATTGTTAATCAACACATCCAATTTGTCGTAGCGCTGCCCGAAATCGCCACAAAAGCGCCGGATTGACTCAAATGAAGACATATCGACTTGCATTAAGGTCGGGATGGCGCAACCTCCGCCAGATTCAGCAGTTAATGCGGCGGCAATCTCTTCTTGCGCCCTGCGCCCTCTTTCCAGATTACGGCAGGCAATTACGACCTGATCTCCAGCTTTGGCAAACTCCATGGCGGCTGCTTTGCCAATCCCCGAGTTTGCTCCTGTGATTACCACTAGTCTTCTTTGTGGCAAAGAAGATCCCCCTTTTCAAAATAATGTGTGTCAAGATTAATAAGATAGGCTTATGAGCAAAATAATCTATGAGGCCGATTAATTGCGGAATGAAGCCGATTTAATGAATATTTATCTTCTGTCCTGATTGAAATTAAACCTTTAATATTCTACAATAAAACGAGAGTTCAAGAAAGGATTTGATCTAGATGAGCAGAGAATTTTACACCCTTTCCCGCGAAGGAGCGCTCCAAGAACTGCGCAGCGATATGCATCAAGGCCTTTCTGCCGAAGAAGCTGCCAGACGCTTGGAAACTTATGGCCGCAATGAATTGGCCGGAAAACCACCTGTACCTCTATGGAAACGCTTCCTTAATCAGTTCAAAGACTTTTTGGTAATCATTCTACTTATTTCTGCGGTCATAGCCGGACTCCTTGGTGAAATCGTGGACGCAGTCGCCATTATGGCTATTGTCATCTTGAATGCCATTTTGAGCCTGGTTCAGGAAGGACGCGCCGAACAGGCACTGGCTGCCCTGAAAAAGTTGACGATTCCCATCTCAACTGTAATCCGCGACGGTAAAACGGTACGCGTTCCCTCCCCCGAATTAGTCCCCGGTGATATTATTGTTTTGTCCGCCGGCGATTTGATCCCCGCTGATATGCGCTTGCTGGAAAGCGTCAACTTGAAAATCGATGAGTCCCCCTTAACCGGAGAATCAGTCCCTGTCGATAAACACGCTGAAAAAACCATCGAACCCGGTGCAACCGTAGGCGACCGCATTAATTCAGCCCATCTTGGAACAACCGTCTCCTATGGACGTGGACTTGGTCTGATTACCGGGACCGGAATGAAAACTGAACTTGGCAAGATTGCCGAAATGGTTGCCAGTGTAGATGAGGAATCCACTCCGCTCCAGGAAAAACTGGCTGAATTCGGCAAATGGCTAGGCATTGCCTGCTTAGGAATCTGTGCCTTGATTTTTGTCCTGGAATTCATCCGTGAAGGCATCTCGGACTTAATTGCTGATCCGCATCGTTTGGTCGAACTGTTTATGACCGCCGTAGCACTGGCAGTGGCCGCTATCCCCGAAGGTTTGCCGGCAGTAGTGACCATCGTGCTGGCTCTGGGCATGCAACGTATGGCCAACCGCAACGCTATCATTCGCCGGTTGCCTGCTGTCGAAACGCTCGGCTGTGCCACCCACATTTGCTCGGATAAGACCGGTACCCTGACCGAAAACAAAATGAATGTGCGCCAAATCTTCCTTGCCGATGGAACTGACATCGAAGTCACCGGTCAGGGCTATAAGCCTGAGGGCGAATTCTTGGTCGGAGGCAAACCATTTAACGCCGCTCGCGAAGATGTACAGTGGATTTTCAAGATTTCCGCTGGGTGCAATGACGCCGGACTGGTCAAGAAAGATACACCGCAGGGCGAAGTTTACACCATTGTCGGTGATCCTACTGAAGGCGCACTGGTAACAGCTGCTGCCAAAGGTACCGTAAATAAAGAGGCTTTCGACAAAGAATACCCACGTTTATCGGAAGTACCTTTCGATTCATCCCGTAAACGCATGACCACAGTTCATAAGTTTGGTGATCATGTATACGCCCTTTCCAAAGGTGCCCCCGACTTGCTATTGGCACTCTGTACCAAATACCTTGAGCAAAACGAAGAACGCTATATGGATGACCGCAAACGCAGCGAGTATATAGACAAAATATCTGAGATGGCTGCCAAAGGCTTGCGGGTGCTTGGATTTGCCTATCGGAATGTTGATCAGGGCATACCCGAAGAAGGGTCTGAACTGGAGCGGGATCTGGTATTTGTAGGTCTGGCAGGCATGATCGACCCGGTACGCCCCGAAGTGAAAGAGGCCGTGCAGACCTGTCGTCATGCCGGAATCACACCTATTATGGTCACTGGCGACTATGCTCTTACCGCCCGTGCCATCGGTGAAGAACTGGGCATGACCAGCGAAAACAGCAGAGTGATTTCAGGTGCCGAGTTGGAATCAATGTCTGATGCAGAACTGGATGCCGCCGTTAAAGAAACCTCTGTTTTTGCCCGCGTTTCCCCAGAGCATAAGTTGCGCATTGTGGATGCCTTGCGGCGTCAGGATCGCATCGTGGCCATGACCGGTGACGGGGTTAATGACGCTCCGGCATTGCGCAAAGCGGATATTGGCGTGGCAATGGGCATTACCGGAACCGACGTTGCCAAAGAAGCATCTGACATGGTTCTGACTGACGATAACTTTGCTTCTATTGTGGCTGCTGTAGGTGAAGGACGTGCTATTTTCGAAAATATTCGTAAGTCCGTAATCTATCTGTTGTCATGTAACGTTGGCGAGTTGCTGCTCTTCTTTATCGCAATTCTAATGCAGCTGCCGCCACCACTCGTAGCTGTACAGATCTTGATGGTCAACCTGGTAACAGACGGACTGCCGGCACTGGCTTTAGGCGTCGATCCGCCTGAAAAAGGCTTGATGAATTTGCCGCCGCGCGACGTACACTCCGGTATTATCTCGCGCCCGGTCATTATTCGGCTTTCGATTGTCGGCTTGCTGATTGCGGTCTCAACGTTGTCGACGTTCTTGATCTTCTACAATCCGAATGATCTCAGCACTTTGACACTTGCTGAAACCGGCGCGTTCCTGACAATGTGTCTGGGCGAACTTTGGCGTTCACTTTCCAACCGTTCTGAGCGGCTGACCTCGTTCCAGATGCCACTCTTCTCGAACAAGCGGCTTATTCAGGCGATTGTCGGTTCACTGGTGATCGTGGGAATAATCATGGCGGTCCCCGTCATCCGCGAGAACGTTTTTGAGATGACCTTGCCGAACCTGAGCCAATGGGGCATTATCCTGGCGATTAGCTTGATACCTTTCCTCGGCGCTGAACTGCTCAAGATCCTCAAGATTGCTCCGCCAGACAGAAGGTAACAAGTAGCGCAGGCGCTTGCAGGCGCTTCTTAATAGAACAGCAAAAGACCAGTCACATTGGAGCGTGATTGCCCCGTGTGACTGGTCTTTTCTTATGTCTTTGCAGGTGGACAAAGGTTACTCCACACCCTTTAGCGATCCTACCATATCAAGCGTTTGCACCTTTTTTGAGAACATCAGACTGACCAGAAAGGATACCAGAAAAGTTCCTACTGCCCCGATTATCATGGTAAGCGGTTCAACCGCAATCATCATATCCATACTGCTTGGCAGCGTACCCAGAATAAATCCGATTAACAAATACCCTGCAGGTATTCCAAAGATGACGCCGGCACCAGTTAGCCAAAAGTTTTGGGAGATTAGTAGGCTGCGGATTTTTTTGGTTCTGAATCCCAGCACTTTTAACGTTGCCAACTCCCTTTGACGCTCAACAAATGAGAGGACCCCCAGATTATATAAGACTACCAGCGCCAGCACTACTGCGCCAAGGATCAGGACGATGGTCATAATAGTCATCAGTTTGGTAAACTCCTGATAGTTCTCAACGAGCGCGTCAATGCTAAATGCTGCCGTGATAGTGCCGGAAGTGCTATCAACTTTCAGGGCGGTCAGTGCCGCTGTTGGACGCATCTCAAAGCTTAGTTTCTCAAATGCACTGCGGCTCATTGCCAAGCCCTGTCCGATAGGAATGCGGTGAATGGCAGTAACCTTGGTTTTAACCCATTTATCACTGCCAAATATGTGCCAGCTAATTGAATCCCCCACATCAACCCCTAGCACTTTAGCAAGCTTATAACTAAGAGCAACTCCCTCGTCTGGTAAGTCGATATAGCGGCGATTGACATCCGTATAGCGAATCAGTTCTGTTTCATCACTTACTAGTAGCGCACCCGTTTCCCGAATACTGCCAGCCATTATCTCAATGTAACTCTCCAGTATTGGGACAGCCTGATATTTATCCACCAGTTCCTGCAGCTGTTCGGCGGTAATATCTTCTGTCAACATCAGCTTTGTTTCAAAACGATAGAGCTCTTCATACTGCCAGGCAGTCATATCTACAATGCTGTCCGATAACCCAAAAGCACACACTAAAAGCATGGTGCAGCCGGCCACTCCGACTAAGGCCATCATTGAACGCAGCTTGTGTCGGGTAATATCTCGCAGATTCCACTGAGCATTAAACCCCAGTCTATGCCAGAGTACCGTCCGTTCCATGCGATTTTGCCGCATTGTACGAGGCGCTTTGGGACGCAATGCCTGGGCAGCAGTTTCTTTCAATACAGCGCGACAAGGCAGCAAAGCTGCCAGCGTGCACAACACAACCGTTACCACCGCCATGATCACAATTGACGGCGCAATGGCAGCCTTCCATTCCGGAATTACATAGATCGACTTATTCATATCAAAGAAGATTGGGGGCAAGACCAGCGGACCGACTAGCGTTCCCGCAATGGCGCCGAGCAAACTCAGCCAGAGACCGTATGAAACATAATGAAACAGAATCTGGCGATCTTTAAAGCCGATAGCCTTCAGTGTTCCGATTTGAATGCGCTGATTATTGACCATACGGGTCATGGTGGTCAGAATTGTCAAGACCGCAATCGCCAAAAACGCAATGGGAAAGACCGAGCCCATCGCGCGATGCTGTTCGATTTCAGCATCAAACATCTGATAACTGCCATGACTCTCTCTGGTCAGAATTACGCTGCACTTTTCACCCAGTTCGGCCTTGATAAAGTCTTCCACCGCCGATACGTTTTCTTCGGCGACGATCGTCAAAAGCAGCTGGTTATAGGGCATTGGAATCATTTTCGGAAAGGCCTGTTCTGACAAAAAGGCAAAGCCGTATTGCTGATGATCGGGGACTAAATCGCTGTTACCTGAGACAGCATAGACGTACTCCGGGTTGATGACCAGTCCCCGAATTTCCTTGGTGATGATTAGCCCCGACAGGCTCAGCTGCAGCTGATCACCAATATGTAAATTGTGTGCCTCAGCAAAATTCTGATCGAGCCACAGCCCATCCGGATCATGAGCAAAGTCTGCGCCGGAAATTTTCTTGGACGTTGAAATACGGTTGCCTTCGCCCTCGATGAAATTAAGTGTCAATAATGGATTGCCTTCCAGCAGGGCGGTCCCGTCAAATGTAAGACGGCGCTCGACATCGGCAATGGCGCTACCTATGAGCAGCCGGTCCCGATCTGCGGCCGTGAAACTGCTTCCGATGACCCAGACGTCGGCCAGATTGGTTTCCTGATAATATCGGTCTATGGTAGTGCGAAGCCCAAACCATTCCGCATTAATTCCGGCATAAATGAAGACCCCCAGAAAAGACATCAGAAAAATTGAGATAAACTGCGCCCGATTCTGGCGCATATCCCGCTGCATTTTGCGGAAAAGCATTTACCAATTCACCTCATTTACCGCCAGAGGCGTCGGATTAAGCGTCACGTCAATGACCCGTCCGTCTTTCAGCCGGATTACTTTGTCGGCCGCCTGTGCCAGCGCGGCATTATGCGTGACAATAACGACGGTCTTGCCTTGCTCCTTGCTCATGCGCTGCAGCAAGTCCAGAATGACAACACCTGTGGCGCTGTCCAAGGCCCCGGTCGGTTCGTCGCAGAGCAGTAAGGCAGGATTCTTTGCAACCGCCCTGGCGATGGAAACCCGCTGCTGTTCGCCGCCTGACAATTGGGAGGGGAATTTATGCAAATGCTCACCCAGACCGACTGATTGCAGGGTTCGGGCAGCGTCCAAGGCGTTTGGAACGACATCTTTAATTAATGCTACGTTTTCGAGAGCCGTCAGTGTGGGAATCAGATTATAGAATTGGAACACAAAGCCTATGTATTTGGCGCGGTAGTCAGCTAGTTGCTCATCATTGTAGTTGGTGATGTTGTTGCCGTTGATGATGATACGGCCGGAGGAGGCATAATCCATGCCGCCCAGTAAGTTAAGAACCGTAGATTTCCCTGCACCGCTGGGACCGAGTATTACAGCAAACTCGCCCTCCTCAATTGTAAAACTGACTGCATTTGCGGCGACGAGCTTTTTCCCGCCAACATCATATTCTTTGCTTACTTGATCAAAGACGATGGCTGACAATTAACATACCTCCAGAGTTTTTATTGGGGCTGAGCAGTAAGATGAATGTGAATTATGTTTCATATATTTCAATATAGCAGATGCGCCGCTCGCGGTCAATAGATGAATATGAAGTTTATTTCGTGTTTATATCATTGACGATCAGCCAAAATCATTTGTATAATCATGATATGTATGGGAGGGCGGATACATTGGCGGATGATAATAAGAAGGCCGTACGCCAACCGCGCCAGAAGCGCGCCATTGAAAAGAAGAACCGCATTATCGAAGCGGGTTATAAACTGTTCTGCGAGAAAGGTTATCATAATACCAATACAGTTGAAATTGCCAAAGCAGCAGGCGTGTCAACCGGCATACTTTACAGCTATTTCACTGATAAGAAAGACATCTTTTTGACAGCAATCGAAGTTTATATGAACAGGATCACCCTTCCCGCCTTTCAAGCCACCGATGCTCTGAAAAGCTCTTTTTCTATGCCGAAAATCGTACGCTGGCTGATTGACGCCTTTATCAAATCTCATGATCATACCAAGTCGGCGCATGAGGAAATGCGCGCCATGGCATTGCTCGATCCGGAAGTAGCTGCCGCTTTTAATAAATTAGATCTGCAGACTGTTAATGCTGTTGTAGAGTTGATGCGTCGTTTTGGGCTCAACCCCACGCACCCATACGAGAAAGCCCATATCGCTGTCAGTCTGGTTGAGAATCTCTGCCACGAAATCATCTACAACAAACATGAAGGTCTCGATTATAGCATTATGATTGACGAAGTCGCAAAAATGATTGTAAAGATGTTGTCTGAAGAGTGATATGACATCTGCTGATATGAAGTCTGCTGGCCACGCCGAAGGGATGGTGCTGTGGCAAGGAGCGTCGAGGCCGCTAAGGGTTTAGTTGAAAATAAAAGAAAAGCGCCGGTTGAAATGCGGTTGCACTTCGACCGGCGTGTTTTTTTGCATGTTGGGATTAGAGATTGCCTGTTTGTGATTAGTCTGTACTAGATCAGGTCAGGGTTAGCTATTCTTCGCCTTTTGTTGCTGCTTCTGCCTCTTCCTCAGAAGAGTCAGCGCCAACATCACCTGTGCCGCCTGGCTCCGACATTTTGCTCTTCTTATATCTCCTGACACACTCTGTAAGCAAATACTCAATCTGTCCGTTTAGCGAACGGAAATCGTTCTCAGCCCAGGCCATCAGTTCTTTCCAAAGGGTAGGCGATAAGCGCAGCAAAATCTGCTTTTTATCCTTTTCCTTATTTTCCATAAGGCTTTTTGCTCCTTTGTGCGACTGCGCTTAGTAAATCGACCCACTATTGACGATCGGCTGAGCATCCTTATTGCCGCAGAGTACGACTAGCAGATTGCTGACCATGGCAGCTTTGCGTTCTTCATCAAGGTTGACGATTTTATTCTCATTTAGTTTGGCGAGTGCCATTTCAACCATGCCAACTGCGCCCTCGACAATCATCTGACGGGCATCAATAATCGCGGTGGCTTGTTGTCTTTGCAGCATGGCAGCGGCAATCTCGGGAGCATAGGCCAAATGAGTAATGCGGGCTTCGATAATTTCCAGACCGGCAATCTCCACTTTGCGCTGAATTTCATCCTTCAGCCTATCGGCAATTTCCTGACTGCTGCCGCGCAATGACTTTTCATTATCATTATCGCCGGAGATATCATAGGGGTAAAGCCTGACGATATTACGCAGCGCAGAATCGCACTGAATTGATAGGTATTCTTTATAGTTGTCGACGTTGAACACAGCCTTGGCAGTATTAACAACGCGCCAGATTACAACAATCCCTATAATAATCGGATTACCTAGCAGGTCATTGATTTTTTGCTTTTCATTGTTCAGTGTCATCGTCTTCAGCGATATTTTCTTGGAAGCAGAGGAGAGTTGGCTTTGCGAAGCCTGCGCCGGTACGGCCGGTTTTTCAGGCGCAATCAGCCCGGAGGACATGACTGTGACGCGCGCAGCCGGATTAGTAGCGGTTGTGAAAGGATTGACAAAGAAGAACCCGGCGCCCCTGAGGGTACCGTAGTATTTCCCGAACAGCGTAAGAACCAATGCTTCATTCGGTTTCAGAACCTTAAGACCAACAAATAAGATCGGCCCAACAAAGAAGAGATAGAGCAAGCTTACGATTAGCATCACTATTCCAAGAGTCGAGTGGATGCCATCTTCAATTATAATAATGCTCCAAATAAATCCGCCCAGGGAAGCAAGCATCAGCAATATGTTTAATAACAGCATCGCCATACCGCTATTGTACTTGGCTTCGATTTCCTCATAATGCATTTGCCTGCCCTCTTTTGCCCTTGTCTCAGCCATTAAAATCCGCCCCCTTCAAGAAATCACGTGCCCATAGCATCGTGATATCATTTTGATATCAATTATATATTAGTTTAATATGGCAGAAATGTCAATGGTCCTTTTGGGGAGATCCTTTTGGGGACTGGTTTAAATGGGCCAAAATGGCCCATTTAAACCAGTCCCCAATCAGTTCATTTCGGACGATTTAAACCTGTCCCCAATCGGTTCGTTTTGAGCCGATTGGGGGCAGACTTGCCTCTATTTTCTGTTAGTGTCAGTGTCAGTGTTGGTGTTGGTGGTGTAAATCGGGTAAATGAGGATGCTGGTGTGCGAGTACTTCATGATGATGCTCATGGCTGTGCTCGCCTTTGACTTCGGGGTTGTGAGTGTGGTTATGATGCCCATCATGGTGATTATGCCGATGATCGTGGACTAGATCGCAATGAACATGGTAATGGTCGTGGTTTTCAGTTATGGCAAAGTATGTGCCGACAATCATGACCAGTAACGCCGCCAGGAAAGACCATGATATTCCCTCACGAAAAATCAGCCAGGATAGCAATACCCCGATAAAGGGGGCGGCAGCGTAATAGGCGCTGGTGCGCGCAGCCCCCATTTCGCGCTGGGCACTGACATAAAAAAATATGCTCAAACCGTAAGCGACAAAACCAAGCAGCAACGTCAAAATCACATAAGCCGCACTCGCTGTCATTGAGCTGCTTCCTTTAGACAAAAAGTATATAAGCAGTGATCCGCAACCGGAGCCAATGCCTTTCACAACGACGATCTGTAAAGGATCTTTTAGGGATAGCTTACGGGTACAGTTGTTCTCGAACCCCCAGCAGACACAGGCGGCCAAAACAAGCACCGAACCGATTGAAAATGTAAAGCTTGAAAAATCATTGACTGACAGAAGCATGCTGGCGATTGTTATCATGATAATGGCCAGCCACATGCGTTTGCCAATCGCCTCTTTAAAAATGAACAGAGCAATTAAAGAGGTAGCCACTATTTCGAAGTTATTCAACAAGGCTGCATTTGCCGAGGTCGTCAGCCTCAACCCGAGCATTAAGCAGATTGGCGCCAAAATATCCAAAACGATCATTCCCAGGGCATAAGGCAGTTCCTGGCGGGTCATGCGGGCCTCACTCCCGGCCGCCATAGACCGCCCCCTGGCGTTTCGCAACGAGCGAATGACGTTGACAAGCAGCATACCAAAGCCGGCACCCAAATACAAAAGTGCGGCCATCATGGTCGGAGATAATTCCACCAGCAGTAATTTTGAAACCGGCGCGCTGATACCGTATAGCGCCGCTGCCAAAATAGCCATTCCGATCGGTTTCAGTTTGTGGCCCTGCGTTTTTTGCATCTGCGTTTTAGGGTCTTGCATTTCGGAAAGTCCCTCATTTCCCGTGTTCCTGGCAATCCGGACAAAAGCCGTAAATATCTAGTTTATGGCCGGCAATGGTATAGTTCTTTTCCTTACCCAGCGCTTCTTCGTATTTTTTCAGCGGGCAATGCTCAATCGCCATAATCTTCTTGCAGCCCAGACAAACCAAATAATGCCGGTGATCGCTGCGGTTATATTCAAAATAGGCGCGATTATCACCGCCAATACCTATGCTTAGCTTCGTAACCAGGTTCTTATCTGCCAGGCTTTCCATCACCCGGTACACTGTTGACAAGCTGACTCCGATTTTCTGCTCACCCAGTTCCAGATAAATCTGCTCCGCGGTCATCGGTTGATCGCTTTGTTCCAAAATATCAAGGATGGCTGCCCGATGCTTGGTATTTTTAAGTCCGCTGCGCCGCAGAACTTCCTCATGATCAGTTTTCTTCTGCATGTTCAGAACACCCACATCCTTGCCGGCACTTGTCTGAATCCCCATTACATGCCGCCAGTTTTCTGTTTCTCACCTTGTCGATAATCGAATGCACCACATAGAACACCAGATAGCAGGTTACCGATAAGATTACGATGGCCGCGCCTGAAGCAATATTGAGCTCATAGGACAGCCACAGTCCCGCCAGACAATATAAATTGCCAAGAATGACGGAATAGATCATGCGCCTTTTCAGGTTGGTAGTCAGCATTTCCGATGTAGCTGCCGGCGCCGTTAACAGCGCCAGGACCAGAATGATCCCTGCCACGCGGATTAAGACTACTACTGTCATGGCGATCAGTATCAGGAGCAGATATTCCAAAAAAGTGGTTTTAATGCCGATAATCGAGGCAAACTCCTCATCAAAAAGATAAGCTTTCCAATCATTGAACAGGGTAATAATTACAAGCGCCACAATACCAGACAAGAATAGCATCAGTCTGAGATTCGCCTTGGTTACCGACAGGATATTGCCAAAGAGATAGGAACTCAAATCCGGCGGATACCCGGGCATCAAGGCCACAAATAGAATTCCCAGAGCCATTCCAAGTGACCAGAACAGTCCGATAATAATATCTGACCGCACGCCGCCTTTTCGCTTGATGTATCCGATTCCCAGGGCAGCAGCAAAAGAAAATAAAAACGCTCCGATGATTGGCTCAATGCCGAGCAAATAGCCCAGGCCAACGCCACCATAGGAGGTATGTGCGATACCGCCACTCATCATGACCAGTTTTTTCTCGACGATGATGACGCCGATTATGCCGCAGACGATGCTTGCCAGAATGCAGGCGAAGAAAGCGTTTTGCATAAATTGATACTCAAAAATAGCCTTAATCATTTTCCGACACCTTCTTCGCTATGTTCTCTCAAAACGCGGTGCGGCACACCATGCGCAATCAAATCCACAGGGCAGCCATAGAGAGTGTGCGCCACATTTTCATTGAGTTCTGGTTCACCATGGTAGACCAGACGCTCATTTAGGCAGGCCAGGCTGCGCACCTGGGCGGAGATTGCCATGAGATCATGCGTCACCAAGATAATGGTCATCTCGCGATTTAACTCGGCAAGCAGATCATAAATCTGCTGACGCGAACTCGGATCGACACTAGCAGTCGGTTCGTCAAGCAACATCAAACGCGGGTTCACAGCCAGCGCCCTGGCGATCAGCATCTTCTGAAATTCGCCGCCGGAAAGCTCCGCTATTTGCCGCCCGGCGAGATGGTCTACGCCGACCCGCTCCAGCAGCTGACAGGCTATACGCCGATCTTCTTTGGAAAAACGCATGAATGGACTCAAGCCCGACTTCATACGTCCGGTTAGGACTACCTCAAGCACGGTAATCGGGAATTTCCTATCCAGCACAGCAAATTGCGGGACATATCCCACCAGGCTCTTGCACTTTTTCGGACTCCTGCCAAAAATAGTTACTGTGCCTGTGGTCAGCGGCACAAGCCCTAAAATGGCCTTGAGCAGCGTTGATTTGCCGCCACCATTCGGACCAATGATTCCGAGGTACTCTCCCTCGGCCACGGTCAAATTTACATCATCCAGCGCTAGTGTCGGGCCATAATGGACAGACAGCCCTTCAATGCGCACTGCCACTCCGGTTCCTGTGGTGCTCTCATTGCTCGCATTATTCGTATTCGTATACGATATCTTGTTTATCTGCGTCTTGTTTATCTGCGACATTATTGCATTACCTCTGCCATAAGCCTGGCCATTCTTTGCAAATTCTCAATATAATCGGCTGCCAAAGGTGCCAGCTGAATCGTGCGGCCGCCAATTTCCTCAGCAAAAGCGATAGACTGACTGCTGTCAATCTCCTCCTGATAGAATAGCGCTTTGATCTGCTCGCGCCTGGCCAAATCGATCATACGCTGCAAATGCTGAGGCGTGGCCTCCTTGCCGTGCTCTTCCAGCGTATACATTTCGAGGCCATAATCGTCTGCCAGATATCCGAATGCAGGATGAAATACAAGAAACTTCTTATTCTTGACTTTGCCCAGTATCGATTTCAGTTCCAGATCCAGCGTCTCAAGCTGAGCGATGTAATTACGGGCGTTTTCGCGATATACATCCTGATTAGCCGGGTCAAGCGTACCCAGCTCTTGAGCAATCACGTCCACCATAACTTGCACCCTTTTGGGCGAAAGCCAAATATGGGGATCACGCTCGCCTGGTTCGAGCATCCGCTCGGGATACTCCTCGGCAACCCTTTCATGAAGTGCCACAATCTTTGTGGAATCAAAAGATGATAAAATACCGTTCTCTTCTGCAGCCACACCAATCGAGAAATAGAGCGCCGCATTACTGAGTTTTTGCATCTGCAGCGGTGAAGGCTCATAATTCTCAGGACTATAGCCGGGCGGAACTGTGACCACTACTTCTGCCAAATCGCCACAAACGGCCTTAACAAAAGTTTGTTGCGGTATGATCGTAACAGCAACCACCAGCTTCTGGCTTGCCTTCCCGCCCTCGCCGCCGGGCGCGGGCGCACTGCTTTCATTGACACCGGCACCAGAGTACGCCTCAGTGTCATTTGCGGAGCCCTGATTATTAGGATCAGGATCAGGAGCTTCTGCATTTTTCCGGCAGCCGGTTATCGCCCACAGGCAGCTAGTCACCAGCGCCAAGACCAGTAATATCCTAAGCAACTTCAACATCCGATTCTTCATGATCATCCGCCCTTAATAGCCTTAATTGATTAGCCAGCCCCATTCTTCGTGCCATGTGCCATGTGCCATGTGCCATATGCCATGTGCCATATGCCATATGCCCTATGTCTTGTGCCTTATGCCTTATGCTTGTGTCCTACGTCCTATGCGAGGCTGAAGTAATCTGACAACCCATTAATGCAAATGGTTCGCATTTGCATTAATATTGTATTATTCCCCGCAGTGGGTGTCAATATCAGCTTCATCCCAGCAAGCGCGCTACCAACATATGCAGTTGCGCCATGCCATCCGGGAAATAGCGCACATCCAGATACTCATCAGTGCGGTGCGCTCCAAAGCCTTCGGTAATACCAATACAGACAGCCGGGATATTCTGGCTGAGCGGCACATTGGCATCAGTGCTTCCTTCTTTATAAATTGGATTTACCTGCAGGGCGGTTAAGACTTCGTGACAGGCTTGCACCAGTGGATGATCAGCTGCAATTGAGCCGCCGGGCCGGTCTCCGACTACTTTAATATCGACCTCAACGAGATCCCGGGGCATTCTGCCGTGGTCTTGCTCGCCGCAGTCTGTTTGGTCCCTGCCCTGCTCACGAGAGCACTGTTCGCCATCCCTCAACCTCCCGTGGCGCAACAGAATCGCACGCACCCTCCGCTCCAAATCAGCCAGACTGCCAGCATCCGTTGAACGCATATCAATGAGCATTTCCGCATGCGATGCAATCGTGTTGACTGATGTACCGCCTGATACTACGCCGACGTTATAACTTGTCCGGGGACTAGAGGGCACTTCCAATCGCGCAATCTCAGAAATCATATGCCCCATGGCATGAATCGCACTGGCAGCACCAAAATCCTCCCAGCTATGCCCGCCTTCTGCCGCAACCTCCACCCGCAGGCGGCGGCTGGCAATACCACTATGCGTAATCATGCCGTATTGCGTATCGATGGCAATGACCATATCAGTTTCGGAACCGAAGCGCTTGATAGCCTGTTTCATGCCGCGCAGATCTCCGAGCCCTTCTTCCCCGGCAGTGGCGACAATCAACAATCGGCCGCGTAACGGCGTCCCCAACATACGTAAACCTTTGACCAGCTGAATCAAGCCTGCCAGAGCAGCTGAATCGTCCCAAACGCCGGGCGCGTGTAATTCATTACCCACCTGTCTCACGGTCACATCGGTTTCTGCCGGAAAAACTGTATCAAGATGCGCAACCACCATTAGGGTTGGCCCGGGATGCTGCCCGCTGATCTGCGCATAAACGTTAGGCGTTTCGTCAACTGTTACGTTCTCTGCGCCAGCTTCCTGCAGGCGGCGCGCCACGTAACGCGCCCTTTCCATTTCCTGAAATGGCGGCGCTGCCACCTGACAAATCGCGATATTTTCAGCAATAATATCTTCCAGATGCGTCTGATAATAAGCCTGGAGTTGGGCTAGCATTTTTTGATCAATCATCATCAATCACCAAATCCTTTTCTTTGACATCGCCGCTTGAGCCGACGTGTTCCAAATTCATATGCGCCTTCGCACATGGCATGTAATTAGCGAGGATGCTCTATTAATCCTGCGCGTTATTCCCAAATGCGCGTTCTTCCCAAAAATTTCTCAGTACAACATGCCAAAAATTGCAGGAAAAACGCGGGCCGATGTGGGAACTTTTAAGCAGCTATGTTGTTAAACTTATGAACGCCCGTTTATTTCAATAAAGCTTCCTTTCCACAGTTATCCCTATGCAAAGCTTCATTGGCATTTTCCATAAAGGCCAAGTCTTGCTTCGCTGCTTGCTGCAAAAAAGACAGAAGGTGTGTGGCATCATTGACTAAAAAGAAAGCGCTGATTTTGATCTTTTCCATAGTTTTTGTAATAGCACTCATACCGGGTGTGTTGATACTAGCCAAAACACTAAGAAAAGTAAAAGCCTTCCATTTTGTAGTCAATGGTCAGCATTGGTTTACAATCGCTGAGACAGACAAGTCTGCCTGCGAGCAAATATTATCCGAATATCAACAGCAGTACTTAGCAGACGTTGATCAGGAAGCGCAGGTTAAGAAAGTCTATTTTCAACAAGAGGTTGAATTTATTGAAACGGAAGTACAGCCCGAGGAGCTGGACACTCTGACCTATGCCCGTCAACGGATTTATGATATTGAAGAAGAAGCGCAGCGCATTGAGGTTCAGTCTGGAGATAATCTTTGGGATTTAACCAAGAAACACAATCTTAAGTTCGGTGAACTTGAGATTCTTAATCCTGATTTAAACCCGGACAAGATCTACCCTGGCGATATACTTGTGATCAAACCTATGAATCCAGTTTTGGATGTCGTTGTGGAACTGGAGAACATGGTGATTGAATCGATTGGCTTTAAAGTGGAATATCGTAAAGATAATACGATGTATACGAGTCAAAGGAAAATCATCAAAGAGGGTATTGAAGGGGAAAAAGAAGTCGTTTATGACATCACGATGCTGAATGGTTATCAGCAATCTCTGGAGGTCAAGTCCGAAACAGTTATCAAAGAGCCGGTAAATGCTGTAGTACAGGTAGGTACCAAAACGACGGTGTCGCGCGGCGGTATAGTGAATTTTGGTGTTGTAAATGGAAAGAGAGTTTCCAGCCTTTTTGGCAATCGCGTTCACCCCATTACCGGACGCAAGACGTTCCACGACGGTCTGGACATCGCCGCCAACCAGGGCAACGCTGTCTATGCCTATACCAGCGGTACTGTAGTGCAAGCCGGTTGGAATGGCGGCTACGGCCTTTCGATTGTAGTGGATCATGGCGGCGGACTGAAAACCAGATACGCTCATTTATCCAAGATTTACGTTAAGGTTGGACAAAAAGTAAAGACCGGTGAGAAAATCGGGGCAGTCGGTTCCACCGGTAACAGTACCGGCCCACATCTGCATTTCGAAGTGATCAAGAACGGTAAAACTGTCAACCCCCTGAACTATCTATAGCAAATTTGGCTTTGGCTGCTGCTTTCTGCCGGAATTCGTTCACTGCGGGCGTCAGCTGATAGCCGTTTTCGACAATTACGGCAAGGTATTCCCGCACCAGATTCGTGAAGCGGGGTGCCATAGCAGCGGCACTAGCGGCACTAGCGGCACTAGCGGCACTAGCCAAATCGTTGGCAACATCGGCATCAGCAGGGGCATTATCTCCATAATCGGTATCAGCCCCATCGACGAAATCCTGATAGGCCTGGCGCGCTTCAGCCACCATCAGTCCGTCCTCATAGCCGAATAGCGGAGTATTATTTAAGCCATATAGCGCAAACATCACATACCGTTTTAACAACATCCCCACCGTCTCGGCCCGGAGTTGCTCCCGTGCTGAGGCGGTTTCTGATCTCTTATCGCCATATTGATTGAGGAACTGCTCCTGGCGCACCGCCCGCCACAAGATCTCATTCCACCCGATCTTCAAAGCCGCATCTTTGGCAGGCACTTGATCAGATTCAGTTTTCATAATGGCAAGATAAGTTGCCAAGTCAGCGGGTACCTTGTCCAGATATTGGTTATAAAATGCGTAATCTACCACTGGAAAGAAAAAGCCTTCCGCGGTCTCCACCTTATATCCTTCTGCTTCTGTGGCATAGAGCAGAGTTTGCAGTGTTTCATCCTGGACGTTGCAGGAATCCGGAAGCGCCCATTCATTATCCTGAAAAGCCTGCGCCAATTTTTGTTGGATTTTTTCGTCCGCATACTTTTGCTCCCATTGCGGCAGATTTTCTATCTGTAGACGTTCGAGTCCATCCACGAATAAAGCGGCGTTCTCCTTGGAAACCACGTTCAGGTTCTCATCGACATACTGCCGCAATATGGCCACTGAGAGGCTTTCCTGACCTAAGAGTGCCTCAAAGCCTGCCATCACTTTCTGCTCTTGCATCTGCCTGTAGTATCTGACGCCAAAAAAGATCCCCAGTGCCCCCAGTGCTAACAGTATTAATGCGAGTGCGCCATTTACAATTCTTTGCCGCATGACTTAAGCCCCTTCGTGATTCCGTTTTTTGACTCGAATGATGCTGGCATGAATCAGCTGAACTGGCTCATGGTCATGACCGGTGGCGCTAAACCGAATCCGCCCGCTATGCCCGCGCTCACTGGCCTTTTCCTCCAGCACTATGGGCTGAAGCAACAGGAAATCGCCCTTATGCACCTCTACCTCTACATCTATTTCACTGTCAGAAGCCTCCGACGGTAATAATGGCAGTGACAAATGCGCTTTGAGCTGTCCCGCAAAACAATAAAAGGCTTCCGTTGATCCGTCAGAAATCGCGATTTCGTATACTTTTTCGCCTTCCGCCATAGTATGAGCCTGCAAACGCCCCTGCCATCCGGCTGCCAGCATCAAATTAAAATCCTGCCCCTGGCCTACACAGTGAGTACTCCAGTTGCCACTAAAACTATCCTGCTCAAATGGCTGCAAGGTCACCTGATGATGACCGGCATGCGTCAGCTGCATACTGCCAGCCAGCACCATGAGCAGACGATGCCAATCCGGCAGCGCTGTGAAAGTGGATTCTTCTGCTGTAACAATGGCGGTGCTGAGGCGCCACTGGAAGTTGCGTGCTGCATAGCTGGCATCCTCGGGAAAAATGGCCAGCTCGGTGGTAGTCCCTCCGGACCAGGCGCTTGTCTTCTGCGCGGCTCTGGGTATCAGCCTGTAAGAATAGACATAGGCCATTGGTGTTTCACCTCGCTCTAATTCACTTCTGCCAATCAACGTCGAATTCCCGGTTCTTATAATAATAGCGGCGATCATCTTCTGTAATGGCGCGGATCACTTTACATGGGTTGCCAGCCGCAATCACATTGTCAGGAATATCCTTTACAACGACACTGCCGGAACCGATGACCACATTATTACCGATGCGTACGCCCGGATTGACGGTCACGCTGCCACCCAGCCATACATTATCACCGATGGTGATCCCAATACCGTATTCATAACCGCTGTTACGCGCTTCTGGATGGACCGGATGCCCGGCAGCCAGGAGTGAAACATTGGGCCCGAACATAACATTGTTGCCAATTCTGATTTTGGCGGTGTCCAGGATAATGCAGTTGTAATTGGCAAAAAAGTGATCGCCAACTTCGATATTTCTGCCGTAATCGCAGTGGAATGGCGGTTCGATATGGACGTCCACGCCCGCCTTGCCCAGAATGGAACGCAGCAATTGCTCTTGCTGTGCGGCATCGTCCGGCGAACAATTATTGAACTGATAGATTTTCTTTTTGGTCTGCTGGCGCTCCTCAGCCAGGCCATCCAACCAGGCACGATACGGCAACTCCGCCAGCATGCGCTCTTTTTCATTCATTGCGGTTCCTTGTTCCTTCTTTCGTTCTTCGCTGAATCCTCTGCGAAACTAATCTTTTATACAGTAACCGATAAGCAAAAGTGGTATAATTAAATTTGGTATGCAATAATTTGATGGACGTCTGTCTGAAACCGGTTTTTGCTATTGCCGCCAGCTTTTGAATAAGGAGAAATGCAAATTGGTAATCATGAAATCCCCGCAGCAAATCGAACAGATGCAGGCCGCAGCCAAAATCCTGATCGCCTGTCATCATGAACTACGCAAAAGGGTTCGCCCCGGCGTTACAACGCTGCAACTTGATCGGTTTGTTGAAGAATTCATAAAATCCCACGGCGCCACCCCGGAGCAAAAAGGTTACCATGGCTTTCCTTATTCGATCTGTGCCTCGGTGGATGATGAGATTTGCCACGGGTTTCCAAATGCAACGCCGCTCCGCAAAGGCAGTATCGTCACCATTGATATCGTTGTCAATCTGAATGGCTGGCTGGCCGACTCCGCCTGGTCATATCCCGTAGGCAGCGTTTCAAAAGAGGCGCAAAGGCTGCTTGATGTCACCAAAGAATGTCTTTATAGAGGCATTGCCCAGGCTATGCCCGGTAATCGGCTGGGTGATGTAGCCCATGCCATTCAGTCCTATGCCGAATCACATGGATTTTCTGTCGTTCGCGATTTCACAGGCCATGGGATTGGCCGCGATATGCATGAGGATCCGCAAGTGCTTCATTTTGGCAACCCCGGCACAGGCATCAAGCTGCGCGAGGGAATGGTTTTCACCATCGAACCGATGATCAACGCCGGCACATATAAGCTTACCATAGATCGCAATGGATGGACTGCGCGGACACTGGATGGCAGCCTGTCCGCGCAATACGAGCATACAATCGCAATCACCAAAGATGGTCCGCTGGTATTGACAGAACAAGACTAGTACCGCGCCGCCAGGCCAGCTCAATAAGCCCTTAGCGCGCCACTTTCCAAAATAGCTTCTACTTCTTCAAAACCAGTGAGAAACGCAAAATTGTAGCGAGCTGGCAATGCAAAAACGTATCTGCTGTTACGCCCCAGTTCTTTGGGTCCGATCGGTGCAGCCCCAATATGGAACTTATCCTCCTGCAGCGCCTCCCATTGCCCGATCGTGAAGATCATGATCGGAATGTCCTGCCGCGGGTCCTCTGCGGTCCACAGGGGATGCCGAATATAAATAATCGGACCGCTCAGGGGGAGCTGGCCGGTTTTGGCAGCCTCTCCGGCTTCAATATTGCCGCTGCCTCCAGCTCCAGCTTGCTCGCCGCTCTGCTGTTCTTCCAGGGAATAGCCTTCCCACTGCTCTGTCACGATTTGATAACCTTCCCAGCTGGCCGGCAGTACAATACTAAAGCCAAACTCGGCATTATCATATATCACTGCGGAATCCTGACTATCCAAATCCATGACCCTGATAACTCTGGCTCTGGCTTGTACAGGATAAATCATGATACGGGGATCATCTGTAAAAGTGACGGCAACTGTAGTTCCTATTTTCAGATCATGGGCCTCAAGCTCCTGATTGGTGTAGCCTTTGTAGATCTTAGTATCGCTGTCGATAATGACGTTCGCCTGATCATAGCTGCCGCGGTCGACAGCATCGGCCACTACAAAAATGCCGCGCACTTTGCTGCCATCGCCAAGTGTCACTTGCGTGATCTTTCCCTTGGCCTCAACCCGCTCGAGAGCGCAGATCAGCCAATGGCCTTCAACTTCTCTGACAGTTACATATGCTTCCGTGTAAAAAACCGCTTTGGTGGAATCGGTGTAATGAAATTTCACCTGATAGCGATAGGTTCCATTAGTACCCTTATATCTTTCAATTACTTCGTATTTTTCGATCCAAGGGCTTGATACGCCGGTTGTCCAGTTCGCTGCGACGAATTCATCATAATACTTTGCTTTCAGATCAGAATCCATCATAGCGTATTGCAGAGCGCCATTGCGTGTTTTGACGCCCTCTGCCCATGTCTTAGCGGCGGCAAGAGCATCCTGCGGATCAATCAGTGACACGATAATGTCTTGTATCTCATCCGGTTCTTGGGATTCTGCGGGCGGATTCGCCAAAACCGTGGCCGCCAGACTTAACAAGGAAATCACAATGATTGCAGCGATTACTCTTTTTCTTTTCATGATGTTTACCCCTCCTGCTATTTTAGACGGTCAGCCTGGCAGACTAGTTCCCTTTCCCAGCCAAACCACAATGCCCTCATAAAATGCCAAAGAGTTTTAAAACATCGGTGCAATCCGATCAATACGATTAGTCCAAATCCCGCCGGCGTAATTCTTCGGAATCTGCTGCAAATCTTCCACTGTGTCAAAACCCTCTGACCACGCCCCATCCCCCGCCACAATAACAAAAATTGAGCCAGCCGCCTTAATCCTCTGGATAAAACGGTGCGGCCATCCCCATAGAAAACGGGCATACCTCAATGGCAGGTAGAAAAAGGCGTTCTTCATTGAGGGTGGTATATACCCTGTCCATCCCAAAGCTATATAAGAAATAAAGGCTTTCTTGGTAGTAGCCCGCGACATTACCCGCAGATTGGGGAGCTCTTCTTTAAGTATGGCAATCGGTTCATTTCCGCCATAGACACAGATCCTGGCCAATCGATCAGCTGAACTGCTTTCATCGGCTTCACTGGCGCTATTTGAGCCACTAAAGTCGGCATCACTGGTGCTATCAGAACCATCAGCCATTTTCTTCAGATATTCTGCCAATAATGCGCCATCCTGCGGATCGTTGCTTTTAATATGAATTAGGAATGAACGCTCCGGAAAATGGCTCAGCACTTCATCCAACGAAGGAATCAGCCCGATACCTTTGCCGCGGAACGGATAGGTTACCCCCTGATCTGCAGTATAACCGTAGCCGGCATCCAGCGTCTTCAGTTCCTGCATGGTATAGTCTTTTACGCTGCCTTTGGCTTCAGTGCGATACCCCAGCTCGGCATCATGGAAGACAGCTAGTTGTCCGTCCTTGGTGCGTTGGACATCCAACTCTACGATATCAGCCCCGGCAAGAAATGCCGCCTCCATTGAAGGAATCGTGTTCTCCAGATATGGGTGCTCAGGTTCATAAATCCGCCGGGCAGTATTCGTTTCGCCGGTAATCCCCTCCATGGGAAAAGTCTGGGCCAGGCCCCTGTGAGCAAGCAACAGCGGTCTTTCGTCCGCGTGCCATGCCTGCCTGGTCAAGAAAGAGCTGTTATTAAGAAAGACAAAGGCCACTATTACAGCAAGAACCCACACGATCTTCCTCTGATAAAGTCTTTTCTTCTTCGACGAGTTAGCCATATTAATACTCCCTTTTCGCAGGGCGACAACCGCGACAATCGCGACAACCTTGCTCTTTCGCCGCTGCTATTTATTCATCTACGCAGCAGCCACCAGACATCATCACCTTCAAACCCGCAACTGCGGTAAAGTCGCTCCGGATTGGTCACATTATCCACTTCGCCGGAGACTGTAGTAAAATCAGCGCGCCCCTTTAGCCGACTCAATAACTCCAATACAAGTGCCTTCCCCAGGCCACGCCCCTGATACTCCGGCAGCACTTGAATCCACTCTAAGGATCCCTCTGGCACGCTGCCATCAAACTCAGCGATACCCAAAGCCGCCGGGAAATCATGATCCATAATCCAGATCCAAAGGCTGCTATCGAAAACCGCATGTTTTATCCAGCTTTCAACTGCTTCAGGGCTCGGATGTATATCCCGGTAACATAGCCCGATAAAATTGGAAATGGCCGCGAACTCGCTGCGATCCGCCGCGACATTGCAGCCCCTCATCCAGAAACCCTCGGGCAATGTATAAGGCGCAATATGCTGATGATTATGTTTCAATCGAAAGTATGGCCTCACCAAGCGATACTGTTTTTCAAGCGGCATGCTGTGATGTGTATTATCATGATCACTGTGCGCCACATAATCATTATGGATAATCAAAAAGTTAGCCTGCTCCAGCTTACGCTGTAAATAAGCGTCGCATTGGCAACTCTGATTCCACAAGACATGCAGTTCAAGCCCATCCGGACTCCATCCCTGAAGCTCGGTCACCTCTATGCCTTCATGGCCCTGGGTACCCGCACAGCGAACCGTGCACCGCAACCCCGGCAATCTGTCCCTGGTTTTCCAGAACGCATTAGGGAGTACTCTGCACGGATTCTCGATATATATCCTTTTCAAATGCTCAGCAATGCATTTATCTTGGCTCTTGTTTCCGGTCATGCAGGCTACCGTCATTCCTTTTCCTTTAACTCGGCCACGATTTTCTCCAGCCGCCTCTTAAGGGTCTGCTCTTGTTTGGCGCTGTTCAGCAGCTCTGCTATTTCCTTTTTTCTGCTGTAGGAAAGCGTTTCATACTGGTCTTTCGGTGCCCGGTCCTGATTGAGTTCCTGTTCAAGCAAAGGATGCAGCTCCACGGTTCGCTCGCTTTCATCTTTATAGAGCCGCACCTGCACATTATCCCCTATGTCTTTGCCGATTTTCTTGCGAATGTCTTTGGTAATACCGATAATGTGGCATTGCGTTCCCATCTTTACCAATGAACCGCGATATTCCACATCTTCAAAGAAGCAGACCACCTTGACACGTCCCTTTACGCCAAACTCCTTGGCAACATCAAATGGGAATTCGACATAAGCCCCTCCGCTGCCAATTTCGGACGCTTTGATGACTGCTTCGAACTTATATTCTTCCATTTTACCTGCCTCCGGTGCTGACACTGCATTGCCGCTCCCGGCATTGATTTGTCGTTCCAAGCCCCTACTCAACGATGGCAAAATCACCAGCTGTTTCCGCAATCTTGACATTCCCAGGTTCCTTTCATCAGCAAAGGAAGTCAGAAGACAAGCAGGTTCCCCAGATGCACTCAGATCGGTGTGCGCTATAAGGATAAAGGATTCAGTCACTTATCCGCCATATTGCCTTAACCATTTACCACAAAACAGAAATTCCCTTCAAGATAGGCAAATGGATCGCTTATACTATTTATTGAAAGGGGACGTCAAAATGAGTCATACACTACCTCCCAATCCCAATCCAGGCATTAATTACGAAGGCAAAGCCCTTAAGGACATCTGGCTGGCTGGCGGATGCTTTTGGGGCGTACAGGCCTACTTTGCCCGCATACCTGGCGTAGCCCATACCACAGTGGGCTATGCCAATGGCAAAACGCCCAATCCTACCTATGAAGAAGTGTGCACCGGCCGACCCGGACATGCCGAAACTCTGCATGTGCAATACGACCCAGAGTGTGTTTCACTCGGCACCCTATTGCGCCACTTCTTTCGCATTATTGATCCTACCGCTCTCAACCGTCAGGGCAACGATTACGGTGTGCAGTACCGTTCCGGCATTTACTACCGCGATGCCAATGATCTGCCGGTAATTCGCTCAGTAATCGCCGCCGTTCAGCAGCAAATCGGGCGTCCGGTAGTCACGGAGGTAAAGCCGCTCACTAACTTCTATGCGGCGGAAGATTATCATCAGGATTATCTGGAAAAGAACCCGGGCGGATATTGTCACATCAACTTCGCGTCATTGACGGACGCCACCCTTGACGAAAAGGATGGCTTTATGAGCGTTGACCCACAAAAATATCACAAGCCGGATCCGGAAACTCTCAAGCAGAATCTTGACCCGCTACAGTATTCCGTCACCCAACATAGCCATACCGAGCCGCCCTTTGAGAATGATTACTGGGATAATCACGAACCCGGCATTTATGTGGATGTAATCACCGGCGAGCCATTGTTCACTTCCAAGGATAAATTCGATTCGGGATGCGGCTGGCCTAGCTTCACAAAGCCAATCGATCCTGACAGCATTGTTTACCGTTCAGACAGAAGTTACGGAATGACGCGTACAGAAACACGTAGTCGCGCAGGAGACTCCCATTTGGGCCATGTCTTTGAGGATGGTCCTCGGGACAAAGGCGGACTGCGCTACTGTATCAATAGTGCCGCCTTGCGCTTTATTCCACTGGCTGACATGGAAAAGGAAGGCTATGGTGCTTTCATTGCGCTGCTCAAATAAGTAACTAGCCGTGCGGCGGCACTGCAACACAACACAGCGCTAAAAAAACGAGGGCGATTCTGCATCGCCCTCGTGTTGTATCCTTGCTATCAGCGAATTATATGAATGACATCCTTCCGGGGTGCGGCTGGCCGCGGTTCCTCGGCTGGGAATCCCATGGCAACCGAGCCATAAACCGTATGATCCTCAGGAATAGACAAGTCTGTCAGGAGTTTTCGGATTAATGGCATATCGGACAATCTCGGCAACTGATTAAGCCAGCAGGAACCGATCCCAAGCGAATGGGCTGCCAGCATCATGTTGCCAATCGCCAAGGCGCAATCAGCCATTGAGTTTGAATTATCGATCAGATTCGAAACGATTATGTAAGTCGGGGCCCCATAAAGGAAATCAGCCTGTTCGTCCTGCGCTTTTTGAATCAGTTTGGCATAATAGGGGTGGGTTTCCGGTGAAAGCGACAGCAGTGTTTGCCGCATGGCCTCATTTACTTTCCGAATTGTTTCCGGCTTCTGTATCGCGGTAAACTTCCAGCTCTGCATACCCATCCCGGTCGGAGCGTAACTGCCTGCCAAGAGAATTGTATCCAGATCCTTTTCTGAAATCTGATCTTTGCGGAAAGAGCGCACACTTCTGCGGGTAAGGATATTTTCCATAACAGGATTCATAATATGATCATTCCTTTCGTGTCACATGTCACATGGGGACGGTTCTCCTGTGACTTTTCCTGCGGTCAAACCCGCTGCAATTTCCTCCAATGTTTCACGATCCAATATGACTATTTTACGGGAGCCTTCCCGTGAGTTCCTGATGGCACCGGCAATCCATCAGAATCTGCTCCCTTTGCTATTACTGTCAGCCCAGCACCTCCCGGCGACTATGTCCTCTCGAACCATATCCCAATAGCCGGACGGCGTTAACAATGACCAAGAATACCGACAATTCATGAACCAGCATCCCTAAAGACAGGCTAACCGTTTTCACCAAAACTCCTGCCAGTAACAGACCGGCCACCAGCAAAGCAAAGTAAATGTTTTGCTTCATATTTCTGACTGTCGCGCGGCTCAGACCAATAGCATAGGATAACTTGCGAACTTCCGCCGACATCAGTACGACATCCGCGGTTTCAATTGCCACATCGCTGCCTGCTCCGCCGATGGCAATCCCCAGATCCGCCGTAGCCAATGCCGGAGCGTCATTGACACCGTCACCTACCATGGCAGTTCGCCCATATTTCTGCTGCAGCTCGCCCAATACCCTGACTTTGTCTTCCGGAAGCAGCTCGGCGTAGTATTCATCCAGCCCTAATTTGGTGGCAATTGCCTTGGCAGCCCGCCAATTATCGCCGGTCAGCATTACTGTTTTTTGAATCCCCAGTGATTTCAGGTTCGTGATCAACCTGGCTGCATCTTCACGGACAGTGTCGGCAATCGAGATAATGCCCAGCACCCTTTCAGTGTCGCCAACAATCACAGCCGTCTGTCCCTGTTCCTCTTCACTGCGTAGATAAGCCGCATACTCGCCATCGTCAATATTGATTCCGTTGGCATCGAAAAGCTTACGATTGCCAATTAAATACGTTTTCCCTTCCAGCTGAAAAGTTAGGCCCTGGCCAGCAATAATCCAGGCTTCTTCCGGCACGTCATTGATCTCTCCCAGCCGGGAGGTCGTCGCGCCAATAATAGCTTTGGCCAGCGGATGCTCGGAATAGGATTCCCCGATGGCAGCAAGCCTTAAGAGCGCGTTTTCTTCCATGCCATAAGTCTTGATGCGCTGAACCGCCGGCTTTCCAACAGTCAGGGTTCCTGTTTTATCAAAGGCAATGACCTTAAGCGTACCCAGTTTCTCCATGATTTCGCCGCTCTTGACCAACACGCCGTGTTTAGCCCCATTCCCGATACCGGCAACAATGGATACCGGTGCGGAAATGACCAGGGCCCCCGGACAGGCTATCACGAGTAGCGTCAGCGCCAGTACCAAATCACGGGTACTGATGAAGAGCAACGCTGCCAGCACAATAATCCCGGGCGTATAGTAGCGTGAAAACTGCTCCAACATTTTTTGCGTCTTGGCCTTTTTGTCCTGGGCTTCCTCAACCATATTCAGAATCCGGGCAAAGGTGGTGTCCTCACCGACGCGATCGGCTTTGATGATCAGATAACCCGATTCAATAATGGTCCCTGAGAAAACGGTCTCCCCGGGCGCTCGCCCGACTGGAATGGATTCTCCGGTAATGGCCGCCTGATTGACATAAGCAGTACCTTCTAGAACGGTACCGTCAACCGCAATTTTCTCGCCCGGCTTGACGATCACGAGATCGCCCTGAACAACCTCTTCCGGGCTTATTTCAAGTTCAACGCCTTCTCTGCGGACGCGGGCAATATCGGGTGCCATATCCAACAGCGCCTTGATTGAAGAACGCGTCTTCTCAATCGTGCGTGACTCCAGATAATCTCCAAACACGAACAGAAATGTTACTGCGGCAGCTTCCCAGTACTCCCCGATAATAAGCGCCCCGGTAACTGCGATAGTTACCAGGGCATCGATGCCTACAATTCGATATTTCAGCGCTGCGAGCGCTTTTAGGAAAATGGGGGTACCGGCAATGAATGTGGAAACCAGCATAGTGATAATGGTGACAGGTCTTAAGCCGATCATCTTGTCCAAAATGAGCGAAAGTGACACTAGAATCCCCGACAGTATGATCCGCTGCTTTTTGGTCAGCTTTGGTATACTGACGCGCATTGGGTTACCCCCTTATTCTGTTGGTCGTTCACGCTGTTGTGGCCTGCTGTGCGGGTGCACGATGGACGGTCAGACGGCCGCCGCCCTATGGCTCACTTCTCTCCAAGCACCTCGAAACCGAGCTGCGCAATCTTGCTCTTGATCATATCCGAGTTAGTGACCTTGTCATCAAAAGTCACTTTCACCCGGGAAGAATTGAACAGCACCTCGGCCTCCTGGACACCTTCCGTCTTCTTTAGCATGCTATCGATTTTTGCGGCACATGTGGGACAACTCAGAGTTTCCAGTTGAAAAGTTTTAGTTGTCATTCAAATCGCCTCCTCTGTTTTCCTGAATCCAACATATCCTGGTTTCAGTTTATCCCTGGTTCCAGGGAATTACTTTGAACTGGTCAAATTCACTTTTATCTAAGCTTATATCCGCGGAAAATGTAAAATGACAGCGTGCCAACAATAAGACCCAAGAATATCAGAATGTATAGGCCACTCAGGCATTGTGCCCTTCCAAAGGCAATTTGAACTGATGCCAACTGTAAATACCAGAAAAGCCAAACCATCTCAGCCTTGGCCATGATTAGCATCTGACGGGCATTCCGATATTGCACTGCAGCATTTTCTGCGCTTATTCTCCAGGGGTAATTGAACTGATGTGGGAAGCGGCCAACGTACGACAATAGCAAATACAGCGCGGTCACCACAATCTGAACAATAATCAGCGATCGCTTTGCGCCCCAGTCATCCGGCTGACCATAAATATTGAAATGCTTGGGAATCTGATCCGGTAGATCGCCCCATACACTGATAATCAAGATGAAACCAGCTACTACTCCAATCACCGCAATAACCTCAAGCACCTTTTCGAATGTCGTCAGCGGCAGCTTAATAAGCGGCCTGGAATTCTGATCAGCTTTCGTCATGCGTCCTAGTCTCCTTTAGGTCTTCTTTCTTAAATATACGACATTTAGTTTGTCCTTCCTTTATCTTCGGGCAGCTATACTCGGCTTTACCTTGACATAACACTCTGACAAAAATACAATTATCGCAACGGATCATAGTAATTTGGAAGCGAGCTGGCGATATGAAGATTGATCGATTACTCGGCATAATCACAATACTGCTTCAGAATGGCAAGACAACCGCGCCCCAACTTGCCAGGCTGTTTGAAGTTTCGCGCCGCACAATTCTACGTGACCTCGATACCCTTTGTCAGGCTGGAATCCCGATTATCACCGAACAAGGCGGCCATGGCGGTATTTCCATCATGGAAGGATTTCAACTGGATCGAAGTTTGCTGACTGCCGATGAATTGCAGCGACTAATCGCTGGATTGAAGAGCATCGACAGCATTTCAAAAAAGCCCCGGACAGACAGCCTGTTACTGAAACTGGCACCTAATAACACTATAGCCGCTCTGGCGGATTGTATTATGATCGACTTGGCGTCGCATTACCGCGACAGCCTCTCCGATAAGATCAACCTTATCAAGGAAGCGATCACCAGCCATCACATGATCACCTTTGATTATTATTACCGCAAAGGGCAAGTCCGGCGCAAAATTGAGCCGTATTATGTGGTATTCAAATGGACCGCCTGGTATGTACTGGGGTGGTGTACTGATCGGGCGGATTTTCGCCTGTTTAAGCTGAACCGCCTCTGGGACCTGAGCATCACCGATGAAGTTTTCATGCCCCGGGAAGTTCCGCCGAAGACGATCAGCCTGGATAATGCGCTTCCTGATCAGAATAAGATGGAGATCCTCTTCGACAAAAGTGCCCGTTTCCGTTTGATTGAAGATTATGGGCTCCACTGCTACACCGAAACCGATCGCGGGTTGTTGATGGAGCTCAGTTACACCAACAGAGAAAATGCCATCGCCTGGGTGCTCTCATTTGGCGACCAGGCGGAAGTGCTGGCCCCTCTTGATGTACGCGACGAACTGGCCGTCATCTTTCACAAACTAGCCGCCCGCTATAAATGAACGCGCCACTATAAATAAACGCGCCGCCATATATGAACATGACATACTGTTGTCCTGTTCGTGTGCCATAATCAGATCAAAAGGGGGATGACGTATGAATATGAATAGCGCCGCAAAAATTGAAATCGGAAAGCAAAAGCCGGAGATGCTAAAAGAAACATGGCCGGGGCAATATGACCTTTTCTCGCACTTTGAGTTTCTGAGCGGCATTCCGCAGGTTCTATTTGTAGTTACGACTTTGAAGGCCAACGGAAAGCCTAACGTCTGTCTTCATTCATGGAGTTCCTTCTATGGCGATGTCGGCGGATATTACGCCGTCATGGGTGGCATGGGTATGTATACGCACACCTATCAGAACATCATGCGTGAGAAAGAGTTCTGCATCAACTTTATCAGTCCGCAATACTATGAGGGATGCCTTCGAACGATCAGTGGAAACAGTGAGGATGCCGACGAGTTTGAGGTCGGCGGCTTTACGATTGAACCTTCCAGGACTGTTAAGTGTCCTCGCATCAAAGAGGCTTTCCTGTCTTTTGAATGCACACTGCATTCAGCTACCGATTTGTCGGGCAAAGGCATTTGTGCCATGGTCGTAGGACAGGTCCAGCTGGCTGCCGTGGAAGAGAATAATCACGAATTAAGCAAAATATGCAGCCAGAATGGCTTCATGTTCAATATTCATTCACCCAAGAGCGCATTGACCGGCGAGGGACAGACAACCGCTGTGGCTATTTTGAACCCTGTCAGGGTCATAAGCGAGTAGACGTTTCCTTAAATTAATGGTACATACAACTCGATGCGGTCCACATTTTGACCATCCGCGCGGTACTCTCTTTCGAGGCAGAAATCGGCGGCGACTTTGCAGTTATGTTTGGTTACATACTCAGCGGCTGCACTATAAAGCTTTTGACTGGGCAGCTTTTTTCTGGTGACGATTTCCGGATCAATCCATGCTGCGAAAACCAAATACTCTCTGGCAGGCAAGACCTTCTCTATCAATTCCGCCGGATAACTTTCAAAGGGACGGCTGATCTCCACTGCTGTCAATACTTCCACTACCGTTCCTTTTTGGCTGTCAAGGTAAAACGGGCAACTCGGATGCGCCTGGGCGGACGACTGGGAGGACGACGACGACTGGGCAGACGACTGTGCGCAGGATGACCCTATCCCGCCCGTCCAATCCTCCCCGGCGCTTTGTCCGATGAGCAAAGTGAAGGTGTTATTGCCTGCAATCATGCGTGACTTGAAGTCCGATCCTGTCTTATAAATCGCCTGTGCCAGTTTGTACCAGGGCACATGCTTTTTCCATGGCAGAACCCCCGCTTTTTGCTCGAAGTGGCACCCCGCCAGTGTCATATCAGGTAAAGCCACTCTCCTAGGCAGCAATTCGAGCATGATATCCTCGCTATCCGGCAACAAGCGTTCGGAAGAATTACCTTTCTGGGCTCCATCAGTTGAGATACGACGCACCGGCGACAGCAAATCCAGCTGCCTTCTCGCATCCGGGGTTTCTTTGGCATAAAAAGTCACATAATCCAAGCATTCTTCAAGGCAATAACGCATTTTTCCGGGACAATAATCGGATTCCAAATCTTCATTTTCCACAATCCAATCCTGAAGCTGATCCCAGCGCTCACCAATCACCGACAAATTCGCTGGCAGAGCAGCGAATAATCCTCCGGGGAATTCTTTTCTGACAAACGGCTCTGGTACCACAAAGTCTTCGGGAACTGTCACCCACATTTCATAGCCGTATTGACCTTTGTCATTATTGAATCCGTATCCAAAATGACGAAATCCTGGCTTCTGATCCAGTTCATATTTCTTGATTAGTCGATTACTTTCTCCCAACAATCATCTTCCGGAGTATCGCATACTGCTGCATAACTTGCAACGATCAGCCCCGGCAGTCTGACTAGGCGCACTTCATTACAGCCGATGTCTATGCCTGCCATAGTGATAACCCTTTCCGAGAGGACCTTTTTGAGTGCTGCTGTCAGCCACCGGAGCGCTGTTGCATCATTGGTGTGCTCGTCACTGGTGTTCTCGTTCCTGATGTGCTGTTCGTCACTGGCGTACTCTTCGTTACGGGTGCGTGCTCTTCGTTACGGACGTGCTCTTCGTTACGGGCGTGCTCTTCGTTACGGGCGTGCTCTTCGTTACGGGCGTGCGCATTACTGGTGACCACATTGATGGCATTTCCCTGGCTTTGCTCAGTTTGCAGCACCACCAGCAATTGCCCGATCGCAGCCCCTAATGCATTTAGCTCATCGGCCTTACGATTTGTGGCTTTCAGATGCTCCTCCAGTGCCCCCACAACGGCGGTGAACTCGCCTGTTGCAAAGATGCGCTGAATATCTCGTATGGGCAGATCGATTTTGCGCAGCAGCAATATCTGTTCAATTCTTTTTAAATTCTGCGCGTCATAATACCGGTAATCATTTTCCATACGACTGCTTTTCAAAAGCCCGGCATCTTCCCAGAAACGTAAGGTTCTGTTGGAAACGCCATAGAGAGCGGCAGCTTCGCCAATTTTCAGCATTACACTCGCCTCCCGCGTATAGCCTATAGCTTTCCGCAGGGTTAAGGTCAAGTGGTTTCGATTTTTTTTAGCAAAAACATCCGATTGGTCTGCTCATACTCCGGATAATAGATTTCCTGATATTTGTGAAGCTTAAGGTTCTCGGTCAAAAACTCTGCCCATTGCGCAGTGGTGTTATTCCATAGGATAAAGCCATCGTCCAGCAAATTATCTTTTATGATTTTAATACCCCACTCTTTAATCTGCTCGTCAGTGATGTATGGGTTCAGCTTCACTAATGCTTTTCCGTTGACTCTCAGGACTCTGTGCACTTCGCTCAGTAACGTCACGGCGTCTTCGGGGTACAGATTATCGATGATGTTCGACAATATTACAGCATCGATGCTGTTACTACTGATATCTTTCATTTTCTCGATTCCGCCGCAAATAAAGCGGAAGCTGCCGTCTGGCATTTCTTGTGTCTGCCTTTTCTGAGCGTTTTCGATGCCTTGTTTTGATAAATCAATGCCAATATGCTCTTGCGTGCCCTGTAGCGCACATTTAAAGAGAAGTGTTCCGCTTCCGCAGCCGAAATCCAGAACGGATTTCGAGCCAGAGCAAAGCCATTGCAAACCTTGATCAAAAACCTCATTGCCAGTGCCGACCGCTTTTAGTGGTGCACCTGGTTGTTCCTTTGCGAAAATCGCATTCCATTTTTCAATGCAGTGATCATATTTCTTATTCATGATGTCCTCCATTCGCAGAATCTTGCTTATCTATCGAAACGCCGCTTAAAACACGTGCGGAGTTCTCATCAAGCGCCTTTAACCTAAGGTAAAGTAGTGTTGAAAAGGATACCTCAAATACCATATAAGCCACACCATAAAGAGAGTACGCGATGCTAAGCAAATAAGTCCCCCAGGCTGGCAAGTTGCTCAATCCTTGCGTCTTATCAAGAAAAAAATATATACCAGGAATAATTGCAAAAATGATGTTAAACGCAAGTGTCGCGCCTGCTACCTTCCAGAACCGACCTTTCATTAACCGGCTGCTGTTCAGAAATGCACCAAAGGCACTCTCCTCCAGAACAGCACTATGTATTATAAACTGAAATCTCATAGAAAGGTAAAAAAGCAGACCTAGAATAGACAGCTGGAGTATTATCAGAAGATCATTGGGAATGGCAAGGCTAAGCAATAATGCTACGAAATAGATTGGTAATGCTATTATCAGGATGAAAAACGCCCATTTCAGAATAGTAACAAATACGCCCCAGTATTTACTACTAACAGCCTTTTTCATTTCAGCCAGTGAAAATTGATTACCAAAACGTAATGAAGCAACTGAAGTAATTAAGGCAGTGCGAACCCAAACATTTATAAAAAGCTCTGCAACCGCCAGCAGGAAAAGCGTGAAATTGGAAAGCTCCTGGCCAAATATAAATTCGTAGGTGCTTTGCGCCAATGTTAATACATGCCCGAGCAATGCAATGATTGCCAAAATACCAAAATTCTCCCGGGCAAATCTGAAAGCATCTTTGAAAATATCGACAATCCCTATTCGTTCCCAATTGCATCCTGCCATCCGCCACACTCCTTACAAGAACCAAAATCAGGTCTTTCGAAAAAATTCGTGATTGCGCCACGCATTACCTTCCAACATTAAACATATTAGGCAAAATAGAAGGTGCGACCAATTGTGCGGCGAATTTTATCACTTAATCTTTATCCTAAATACAAGAATATTTAGTAATGAATTGGAACAACAGCGAGAAAGGGGTTTGTCGTGTATGAACGCAAAGCGGATGTGCGCAAAAGTGACAGGTAGGGTATTTTTACTAGGTTTACTTGTATGCCGGCCCTAATGCAGCAGATGTAGTTACTGTTAATGCCGCTCTGCACAAATATAAAATTCTCATGAATGCCAATAAAAGTATTACCGCAGTCTTTACAGATAGCCCCAAACATAAGATTACGCAGGTAGCCTGTGGAGCTGAACACACTATTGCACTTGCAGAGGATGGCACTGTCTGGGCCTGGGGCCATAACAACTATGGACAACTCGGCCTTGGCAATTTAGAAAATCAGTATACGCCCGTGCAGGTCAGCAGCCTCAGTAATGTAACAGTCATCGTTGCGGCAGGCTGGCATTCAATTGCCATTAAAGATGACGGTTCCGTCTGGACCTGGGGTGATAATTATGATGGGCAGCTCGGAGATGAAACCAATATATATAAAAGCTCCCCCGTACAGGTTACCAGAATAAGCGGCGTTATTGCTGCAGACGCCGGATCTAACGTTACCGTTGCGCTTAAAAACGATCAAACAGTCTGGTCTTGGGGCTTCAATGTTTACGGCCAACTTGGAGACGGCACCGATGGCTACGATGCTGGCAAAAACTATCCCGTACAGGCTAAGGACTTGACTGACGTAGTAGCCATCGCAGCCGGAGATGGTCATACCCTTGCAATTAAAAGCGATGGCTCCGTCTGGGCCTGGGGCTATAATGGATATGGGGCACTTGGAGATGGCACCTTTACAACTGTAAACAGCCCCATCGCTATCGGCTTAAGCGATGTGACCCTTATCACCGCAGGGTATTACCATTCCATCGCCATCAAAAACGACGGTACGGTCTGGACTTGGGGCCCAAACGATCACGGACAGCTCGGAATTGGCGCTGGCACTGATCAAAACAAGCCGGTGCAGGTTAGCGGCTTAAGCAACGTAGTCACCATTGCCGGCGGATATAAACACACAGCCGTGGTTACGAGCGATGGTACTGTTTGGACTTGGGGGGCAAATGACTATGGTCAGCTCGGCGAAGGAACAAATGTAAGCAAGGACAGCCCCATTAAGCTATACTTCTAAGAGTTATAGCTAAAAGTAATGGCGCAAAAGCATCGGCGCAAAAGCATCGGCGCAAAAAACTACAATGCCTGCCGCGATAATGTACGGCAGGCTTTTTTATTTGGATCCAGAATGACATACATAGTATCTCGACCTATCATAGAACGGAGGTCCCAACATGTGGGGAATTATTGGCACCTGGGAAATGTCTTTTGACGGCGTTAAAGAAGGGGCGCGGATTCTGAAAGAAGGCGGACATGTTTTTGATGCTCTGGAAACATGCGTGCGTCTTGTAGAAGATTGTGAGGAGTTCTCCTCTGTAGGCTTTGGTGGTCTGCCCAATGCAGCTGGCATCGTAGAGTTGGATGCTGCCTTTATGGACGGCGAAACTCTGGCAATTGGTGCAGTAGCTGCCTTGAAGGACTTTGCCAATCCCTGCGCCATTGCCAGAAAACTCATGTCGGAACGGCTTAATAACTTTCTGGTCGGAGAAGGTGCCGAGCAATATGCACATCTTCACGGTTTCCCCCGCAAAAATATGCTGACCGAAAAAAGCCTGGTACAGTGGCTGGCTCGCAAGGAAGATGTGGCGCGGCGCGCGTACGGGTTTGAGCATGGTTGCGAGTGCGAGCGCAAGCCCGGGAGCGATCACAGATGCGATCACAGGAGCGATCATGATCGTGATCGCGATCGCGAACATGACCACGAGCTGCGTCCCTACACCGAACACGATGGACATGATACGGTTTGCGCCATCGGGATTGATAGCACCGGTCATATGGCGGCCTGCACTTCGACCAGTGGATTGTTTTTCAAGACCCCCGGACGGGTGGGGGACTCCCCCCTCCCGGGATGCGGATACTATGTAGACAATCGCATTGGCGGGGCTTGCGCCACCGGACTGGGCGAAGATATTATGAAGGGAGCGCTCAGTTTTCAGATTGTGCAATACATGGGCCAGGGGTTGACGCCACAAAAGGCCTGCGAATGCGCAGTGCGCGCCCTAAATGATCGCCTGATAGCCGTGCGTGGCAAAGCCGGAGATCTTTCGGTAATAGCCATGAACGCTCATGGGGAGTTTGGTGCTGCCACTAATATCGACGTTTTTCCGTTTGACGCCGCTTCCGAAAGGCAGCCACTGACCAAGTATCAGGCACTCCCCAGCGGTTTACAGCAGGGAAACAACCGGACGCCTTGAAAATTTGAAAATATGATCGGTATGCCACCGGCTTAATACTTCATTGGCCTAATATTTCATTTATCAGGGATCGTAAGGAGCAGGGTTAAAATTTTTAACAGCCGTAAGATTATGCTTGCTATGATATTTTTACTGACTGCCTTTGGTATTACGTTCACGGCCAATGCGAATGCGACGGGAACGGGTAAGAATAGCCTTCCCCCTAATGAGCTTGGCCGAATAATGATTCTGGAATATCATTTGATCGGCTATCCGGAAGCCGATTGGCGGCGCACGCCGGAAAACTTCCGGAAAGACCTGCAGATGCTCTATGATAATGACTATTATCCTATTGCATTACAGGATTTGGTGACGCGCAATATTAGGGTTCCTGCCGGCAAGACACCTTTTGTCCTGACATTTGATGACTCCAGCCGAGGCCAATTTAACTATTTGGTCAAGGACGGCACGCTGGTGATTGATCCACAGTGCGCAGTCGGTATCATGGAGCAATTCAAAAAGGAGCATCCGGACTTCCCACTGACAGCCACCTTTTATGTTTTGCCTGCCATTGATCCGGGTTTGCGGTTATTCGGTCAGGAGGAATATATCAAGCAAAAGCTAGAGTTCCTGGTCAAGCACGGTTATGAAATCGGTAATCATAGCTATTGGCATCAGAATCTGGCCGAGACTGATGATGCCGGTGTTCAGAAGCAACTGGCGCTCTGTCTGAAGGCCGTGCAATCTTACCTTCCCGGCTATGAAATACGCAGCCTTTCCTTGCCAATTGGCGTTTTTGCCAAAAACCCACAGCTGGAAATTGCCGGTGCATATGAAGGCACTCAATATCGCCACAATGCGATCGTGTTGGTGGGCTCAGGCTCCGTACCTTCTCCATTCTCCAAGAGTTATAATCCCTTCCGGCTGGAACGCATTCAGGCCGGGGATACCCCCTGGGGGCTAAAAGCATTTGTGGAACGCTACAAGAAGGACCCTTCCCTGCGTTTCGTCAGTGATGGCAAGGTCAACACAATTACGGTGCCCAGGGGTAAAGAAACTGACATTCCTGCAGCAATCACAGCCAGGTATAAAGTGCTGTTGGTAGAGCCGCTGGGGAATGGAAAGGCAAAATAAGAAACAGGAAGATGAAAAAAGAAAAGCCGGCATGGCTGCAGCAACCTGCCGGCGTCTCTGTCAAGGCAGAACAATACTTTTCAGGACTTGAGCCTGGTAATCAGACCATTTTCCTTCAGTAATATCAACTCTGAGTAGTGGGAAATCCCAATACTCCAGAGTTTTTCTTTTTAGTGCCTGAGAATCACTGAAGAATTCAATCATTCCTGGTTTCCCTTTTCTATTCCTCTGCTTTTGGTAAGGAAACTCTTCGAACAAGGCTGCCACACGTTCACCCCATCCGTTCTTTCTGGCTGTGTCTACTCTCCTGATAACGGTATCAGAATCGCCCTCCAGAAAAACCATCCTGGCATCTGTTTGCCTGAAAACCGCAGTAATCTTTCTGAAGAATTTTATGACTTCTTCTTCTGGAGTCGCCAGCGCCATCAAATACTGGATATGATTCATAAGCGAATTATCAAAGATATGAATTGCGTTATCATCCCGGTTGTCGGAAATATATTTCTGCCAAGCCATAAAAAACATTTCTTGCGCCGCACTGCTCTTCATAGTATTGTCTTCCCAAAAATCGGTGAAGAGCTCTGTGTCCTGACGATACTCATCATTTAAGACGTATCGAGCTTTTTTATCTGCAAAGCTTCTGCAAATTGTTTCTATTAGAGTTGTCTTGCCGGAACCTGGCTGACCTTCAATCAATAATAGTTGCATTAAATTCGTCTCCTTTTTTCGCTTAAATTGCCGTTAAAATTGCCGCCCAATTTTCAGTACAATTTTGAAAGTCTTTATGTTGACAAGGGTGCCACACCCATATATAATTTTGTCAAATTAATCAGGATTTGCCAGCCCGCAAGCAAAAACGGATAGCCATTACGAATGGATGATTATTGCCATGGCGAAAAGAAAACGGACTCTTGCAGAAAAATATCCTCCTTCCGAGTCATGTGGCTGTGAAACATGCCTGTCTTATTGCCGCCGGCCTGGTTGGTGGACTGTGAAGGAAGCCGCCAAAGCAATTGAGGCGGGCTATGCCCACCGTATGATGCTTGAAATTGCTCCCGAGCTTAACTTTGGCGTTCTTTCCCCGGCATTCCGCGGATGTGAAAAGAAAATTGCCTTGCAGGAGTATGCGCAGTTCGGCTGTTGTTTTTTATCGAACGGTCTATGCGAGCTTCATGGCACAGGTTTTCAGCCGCTGGAATGCCGCTTTTGCCATCACGACAGACTTGGACTGGGGCCCAAATGTCATGCCGATCTCGAAAAAGATTGGCAGACACAGGCTGGGCAGGCTTTGGTAAAGAAATGGATTCAGATTGTAAAATGCGGACGCGATCCAGGATCCAGGGATAACTTGTGTCCCGAGCAGACGACATCCGGCTGATCGCCTTTCTGTAAGGCAAGTATTTGGCACTTCGCTTCCCATTGATGTTACGCTAAAAAGGGGTGGAAATCCACCCCCTTTACCAAATGCCTCTCTCGCGAAGGGCAGAGATAAATGGATTGATTTCATCTTGCAGAATCACGGTTTCTGTACATGAGTCTTGGCTCAAAATCATACCGCCCAATATCTGGGCGAACTCTTCGTAATGGTCGCTTCTATCCATGTCCATTATGCCTATTCTTCAATGAAACATACGGAACCTTTTGCGCATATTTACATCCTTACGCAATGAATCTATCAAATCGCTGACACTTAAGGAATAATTCTTCGGGGGGTTTGTATTTTGACTAATTGCTGCGATGCGGTTTTCTTCATTGATAAAACCTTTTATCAAACTAACCCCTTCATATTGAGACAACGGCTTTTGGTAAATGTACCCATCGCAATAATCCTTTAGGGAAAAATCTTCATGCCCATGGGTCCAAATACTCGTCTCTCCGGGAAGATCCCCGAATGGAGAGCCGACGGTATCAAATCCAACATATCGCAGATTTGGCTTAATGCTCTTAAAAAGTGCATCAATGTACCCATCAGCCGGGTAGACAAAACCCGCACTATATCCATCTTTACTGGGCCAGGGTGAATGTAGGAAGATTGTGCAACATTGGTCTTTGATTTTATCATAGATAATATTGCCCATTCGCTTGCCGCCGGCGCCGACTATTTCTTTGGTTTTTTCATCTATGTAAAATTCCTTATACTTTGTATAGGCATGATTAATCCCGCAAAATATTAATGCTTTCTCCCCTTTTTCCAAGAATTCAATTATAATCGTTTGAGCCATGAATAAATCGCCATCACCTTCAGGCATCACTTTTTTCATTATTTCGGGATTTTGCCGGTCGGCTTCTGTCTTTACATGACTCCAATCTGTTTTGGCATTAAGGCCGACCACTCGGAATTTCCTGGCCTCATTTGGCAATTGCGAATTCAATTTCCATGCATGATAGAAAATATCGGTGTACTCTTGAAAACCCCAAAATGGCCAATTATTAAACTGAATCTTATTGGCCAGCATTTGATCATATGTCTCGGCTGTGATTAGCTGGTCAATATCCTTTTGATCTTTATAATTAGCGAATTCAATACCAAGATTATAGATGCCGCTTTGATATAGCAAAGGGATTAATCGATGTATTAATTCCACGTCATGCTTGATTCGATGAAATTCCCCAACAAACACTATACTATGATCCTCAAATTTACTAATTATATATTCCTCGGGTGTTCGGTAGTTTTCCTCAATATATTGTATGAGTGCTTCTTCTGTCTCTTTTTCTAGCTTTGGCAAAGGCATTTTTGAAGAAAAACAGCCCGTCACAAGGCTCAGCAAGATTGTTATGACAAATAACAGATATCTCACCGAGTTCGCTCCTCTCTTGTGGCTTTATTAATGAATACTTACAAGAATCATCTCATTTTTCTACCATTATAGTTATTTTCCTGCTGTTACCATTTACTTGTTCAGAACGCAGGAACCGCCCCCCTGTCTCGCGAATAAATTGCCCAAAGGCGCTGCAACATTGTGATAATTAGATAATACCCTAAACTTAGCTCGATGTTGGCAGCGCACTACACAGCAAGGTTGCCGCGCTGATCATTGCCGCAACCCTGACTGGCCTGTATGGCTTTATGTATGTCCTGCTCAGCAACGAGGATTATGCTTTGTTGTTAGGCAGTATCGGATTATTCATCATTATGGTGGCAGTGATGTTCTTAACCCGCAAAGTTGACTGGTATGGGATTGAGCTGCTACAAGAGTCCGTGTTTGACGACGACGCTGAGTCGAGCGGGACCTGGGATCAGCCGGAACATCACGGAGGTGTTGCATGTGACAAACGCAAATGCTTTAATTGCTCCAGAAACCGTCAACAGGGGTAGGCAAATTGAACTCGACATCGCCAAAGGCTTGGCAATTCTGTTCATGCTGTTGGTACACAGTTTTGAGGAATTTGCCGCCTGGCCGTTGCAGCAAAATGTACCGACCTACATTATAGAGTTTCTGGGAAGCCCGCCGGGAGCGCCTGTCTTCATGTTTGCTATGGGCGTTGGAATAGCCTATTCTCGTAAATGTCATGCCAAAGACCTGGCGAAACGTGGCATTTGTCTTTTGCTGGGGGCCTATATATTAAGCTTTTTCAGAGACTTCCTACCCCATTATGTTCTGTATCTAAAGACTGGAGCAACCGATTATCTTCATGAAGCATTAAGCTTGCTACTGGCGGCAGATATCTTGCAGTTTGCCGGTCTCGCCTTTTTCTTTTTTGGACTGGCCGTCAAGCTCAATTTTAAGGCCTGGCATTATGCCGGAGCAGCCGCCATATTTGCTGGCATCAACATTCTAGTTCGCGGCATCTCTCCCGACAGTCAGGCACTGAAAGTAATCCTGGGGTTGTTCTGGGGCACCGATCCTTATGCCTGGTTTCCGTTGTTTAGTTGGAGTGCCTACCCCATCTGCGGCTTTCTGTTTGGCCAACTGCTCATTCGTTGCACAGACAAACGGCGCTTTTACCGATTGGCGCTATGGGCATCGCTAATCGTAATGATGCTTTTTGGCACCTATGCATTCGTTAATAACGTAGACTTTGGTGCACTAGACGGATTTTATCAGGATCCCTATTATCACCATGACTTGATCGGCAATATCGTGCTGGTGGCGTTTGTAGTTTTTTGGACGAGCCTGCTCTATTTCTTATCCAACTACATGCCGGAGTTTATCAAGCACACATTCTCAAGATGGAGCAAGAACATCACCGTGATATACTGTGTCCATTGGCTGATCATTGGCTGGTCGCTGACGATTATGCCACTGCCGCTTGACCTGCCTTGGATCCTGCTATACTTTGCCGTGTTGCTGGTTGTGAGCGATGCGATTGCGGTCGGCTACCAAAAGCTTAAAGCACGTGTGCTGCTCGGTATCAGTAACCGGAATAATGTCCGGCAGGCTGCCTAATCGCCGCTCTGGTGTAATTACCGCTAAAGCTTAGCATTGTTCATAGGCAAAAAAATAAGTAGGCGGGCAATGTGCTCGCCTACATTATGCATTTTGACAAGCTGCCTGCCATTGTCATTATTAGGCTCGCTTCACAGGGATCCAGACGTAACTCTTGTAATCCGGCTTTGACATGTCGCCAGGTTCATAAACCTCTAGTTCGGGGCCTTCCGCATGTTCGTACCCGCTGGACGGGAACCATTCGGAGAAAATGCGCTTCCACGTATCCTGAATCGCGCCCGGTATGGGACCAACCGCTTCAAAAACAGCCCATGTCAATTTCGGAATCTCAAGTGTTTCCATCCCCTGTGGAATATCGCCCCCTTGATAGGTGACTGCGGCATAGTAATCAAAATGATCTTCTTTCATGTTGGCGCAGATACCCATTATGCCCATATCATCGATGCACATTTTACCCAGGAGATCAAAAGTGCCATCCTGTCCGCACTTACAGCAGAAGTCGGGGATAATTTTAAAATTCTCTCCGTTCACGCTGGACACGGTAGTCTTTTTACCTACTACAGTAAACGCGTCCTTCTCAACGAATTTGTAATTCATGATTTTCGCTCCTTTCAATGTCACCTGAATTGAAAGCTTGCCGATGGATCTGAGCGGTGCCGACGGCTTGCGCGCGGCCGATGGCGTAATCCCGTGAAATTGTCGAAACGCTTTCGTAAAAGACTCGTGTGTTTCGTAGCCATACTTGAATGCCACATCAATGACTTTTGCATCGGAGAGTGCCAGCTCACTGCCAGCAAGTGTCAACCTGCGATTACGGATGTACTCTCCTATGGTAAACCCGGTGAGCATATTGAACATCCGCATAAAGTGAAAGGTTGACGAACCTGCCTGCCTGGCGATTGCATCGATGTCAATCGGTTCAAGCAGGTGCTCTTCCATATAGTCAATCGCGTGCGACATCCCCTGAATCCAATCCATGCAGCTCACTTCCTGTGTTTATATCATAACGCGGGTGCAGATCAAATTCTGGTCTTTCCCTGCTTTTTGCAGGCAAGCCAATGAATTCGGTAGTTGTCTTTGAAATCCCTGCCGCCACCATCAGCTCAATAACGTCGGCCATCGCTTTTTGCTTTCCAAATTACCGAGGTTATGTCATCCGCTGATCTGGCTGTTGCAAATGCCATTGTTAGCGGGCAATTGCATTCATCCCTCATAAATGTGTATTTCTTGTTTAGCCTTGTCAAAACCGACCGTAACTGGAAAATAAACTTGGTTGTCTTTGATAGAGTGGATTAATTCGGATATTAGTAAAAAGTACTGATGGCGCATGAACGACCTATCAGTACTTTTTTGTTTCTTTTTTTCTGCCTCTTTCAAGGTATCCGCAACTTGATTGGAATATATCACAAAAAACGGCGAAGGCGACATGGCAGTTATGAGTCTGGCTTTATATGAACAACAGCAAGCCTTACTCGAGTTATATCAGAAACTCGGAGAAGCCGAAGCCCAAAGCATGGCAGGGGTGCCCCTGGCAGACTTCCCGCATATGAGTGTAGTTCCAAAAGATATGCGCCTAAAGAGCCTGAACTACCGAATGTTAATAATCGATAATTATCTTGTTTTTTATGTTGTCAGAAATCAGATCGTAGAAATCCGCCGAATCCTTCTTGGCAAAAGGAAATATTTTTTTCTCTTTTGAGGTTCCTATCAGTACCTGACCTACTGAATATTGGCGAACAACTTTTTTAAAAAAGCAGCTTTACGGGAGTAAGTCTGTCTTTGGTGTCGCCAAGACCGAGTTGGGCGTCACCATTTCCCCCCCAAACCCAAATACTCCCATCACTTTTTATCACACCAGCATGACTAATACCGGCTGTAATCTTGATAACATTTTCCAAGCTACTTACCTGCCCGGGTGTATTTTTTGAGTTATTAATCGCTCCATCCCCAAGTTCCCCGGCGCCATTGCTACCCCAAGTCCATACTCTTGCGTCATTCGTTAAGGCAATGCTAAAAGTACTCCCTGCATCAACGGCAACAACATTGCTCAGACCCTTCACCTGCACCGGCTTGTTTGTATTAGTGTATGTTCCGTCACCAACTTGCCCGAATAAATTATAGCCCCAGGCCCAAAGGCTGCCATCGCTTCTAATAACTAGTGAATGATCTTGGCCTGCGGCAACAGCAACAGCGTCATCAATCCCTACTACTTGAACAGGCACATTCTCATTTTCAGTGCCCCCATTTCCAAGCTGTCCGCGATAATTTGTACCCCAAGCCCAGACTGTTCCATCACTTTTTACAGCAACACTATGTTTTTCGCCAGCGGCAATCGCAACCACATTGCTCAAGCTACTTACTTGAAACGGCAATATAATATCAGAGGCAGAAACTCCTAAGCCTAGTTGGCCACAATCATTAAATCCCCAAGCCCAAACGCTTCCGTCATTTTTGAGAACAATGGTATGAGCACCACCTGTGGCGATAGCCTTTACGCCATCGATGCTTATAAAAACCGGTGTGGTTCTTGTATCATATGTCCCGTCCCCAACTTGCCCTAAGTTATTCAAGCCGCATCCCATGACAGCGCCACTACTTAAGAGGATAATTGTGTGGGAATAGCTTGAGGAAATGTCCGCAGCGCCAATAAAGTTAATCAACGGCGATGGCACAAAACGGGTTTGCTCTGTTCCGTCTCCAAGTCTGTATAACGAATTGGAACCCCACCCCCAAATACTGCCATCGCCTTTGCGTGCGAAACTGGAATGTGTTCCGAAAGATATCCATGGCTCTACAGTATTTGACGTTGCTATACGCCTGATGATCAGTCCCGATTTTTCACTTGTTACTTCAATTGGATTGGGTGCAAAATTCCACGATTCCTGAAAGCAAAAAATCAGTGCATTCCCACTGAGGCCGGTAATCGCAAACGCCCCATTGGCGTCTGTTTTGGCCACTTTATCACCGGCAATGACATAGACGTCTGGAATACCAATATCTGAGTCTGCGTGATAGACATATCCAGAAACATTGTATGTTTTCCCACAGCCAGCCATGGATGCAATAACTGCCAGCAACAAGAAACTTAGCGCGATTGCTTTAACACTCTTTCTCATAGCCATTGAAATCCATCCCCCTATTTAATCGAATATTTTATTTAGAGGGACACAGAGGGACGGTTCTCCTGTGTCATTTGTCACAGGAGAACCGTCCCTCTGTGTCCTATGTTTATCCTTTCTCCTAGCTCACAATCCGGTAATAAGATTTGGCGGTTAAGGCGTATACGGTGATATAGAGAATGGCAAAGACAAGTATTGTCAGCACTGTGCAAAGAGCAAAGAGCGGCACGTTGGTTAGGTTAAAGACAATCAACAACTTGGTGATCACTTTGAAGGCAAAGGCGATATGAATGGCCGCGGTAACCAGTGGTAAGAAAAACACAGCTAATACCTGACTGCGAATTACCCGCCGAACCTCTTCGTGACTCATGCCCACTTTCTGCATAATGTCATAGCGTTCTTTATCATCATAGCCCTCGGCAATTTGTTTGTAGTAGATTATCAGCACGGTTCCCATAATAAATAAAAGGCCCAGGAACACACCGATATAGAATAACCCGCCATAAAGACTATAGAAGCCGGCCCTTTCTTTATCTGCTCCTTCGGCATAGCCGCTTAGTTGCATCTCTTTGACCGCCTTACTCAAGGCATTCGTTAAGCTGATCTGAATCTCTGGATCAGCTGCGGTATCAAATCCACAGTAATACGAACGTTCTACCATAGCTTCATTTTCACCATAAAGTGCGCGATAGACCTCGGTGATCGTCTGCCTGCTGTCAACAACGAAAAAGTAGCTGCTAGTCAGTAAGGCGGACATTTTCCCAACCACATCAAATGAATCCAAGCGCTCCTTAATGCGCAGTTTATAGCCGTTTAAGTCGATCGTGTCACCCGGAATATGTCCCCGCAAAGTATACAGCAACACCTCACCCGGCGCCAGTGTGACGGATTTGCTTACCAACTTGCTGTAATCATCGCTTGTAAAGAAAATGATGATGGCAGCACTATTGACAGCGAGGGAGTTATCAAAATTCCCCGTAAATCTCGCACCTTCCTGATTTGACAAAAAGTAATGATAGCGTTGCCTGACAACATTCTGCGGCGTGACATTATACAGCGCCGTTTGCTCAGCAATAATCTCATCCAGTTCAGCAGCCTGTTTGTCCGAAACATTACTGGCACTGATCAAGATATTTTGGGGATAGCGATTGCGAATAACCTCTTCCACTCCGACGTACAGCGAAACCGTAGTAGAGAGCACCACGATAACCGCGCTTGACAAAATGCAAATATTGGCCAGGCCGACAGCGTTCTGTTTCATGCGATAGATCATCCCTGAAACCGGGATGAAGTGCCTGGCCTGATAATAGTACCTCTTGTTCCGACGCAGCACTTTCAAGACGGCGATACTACCCGCTGTAAACAGGCAATAGGTCCCGACCATCACCAGCAGAACCGCTACAAAGAAGATGCTCAGCGCTGCCAGCGGCGATTCCGTTGTCTGTGCCAGATAATAGCCAGCACCAAGGCTGATCGCACCAATTAGGGCGAGAAGCCATTTTGTGCGAGGCTCTTTTTCTCCGACGCGGCCGCCTCTTAGCAGTTCAACCGGTTTGGCTAGGTGTACCTGACAAATGTTATATATCAGGTTAATTAAAAATATGGCCCCGAACAGGAGTAATGTGCTTAGGATTGCCCCGGCCGGTATTTCAAAACCGAAAACAATTTCGGCAGAAATAATTTTGAGCAACAGCAACAGCATCAGCTTACTAAACAGTATGCCTATCAAAATCCCGACCACAAAGCTGATTATGGCAACAAACAACGTTTCAATGGCCATAATCCGGGCGACATGCCTTTTTTCCATACCAAGGATATTGAAAAGCCCGAATTCTTTTTTGCGGCGCTTTATTAAGAAGCTGTTGGTATAGAACAGAAAAATCGCCGCAAAAATCCCGATAATGATTGATCCCAGGTGCAGAATCTGCCGCAAGCTGGCACTGTCGCTCAAATAACCGATGTTCTTGACCAACACCAGGTAGCACATGTTATAGAACATCGCGATAGTGCCGATACACGTTAACACATAAGGAAGATAGGTCCTTGCGTTCTTCCGGATATTGGTAATTGCCAGTCTGACGTAAAAAAAGTTACTCATTTCTGGCACCACCTGTTGCAATCATGGTCAGGGTATCCGAAATTTTCTGATACATGGCCTCTGTAGACATCAAAGTCCTATATAACTGATGATAAACTTCTCCGTCCTTTATAAACAGCACTCTCTTGGCATGACTGGCCGCCTTAATGCTGTGAGTCACCATCAGAATGGTCTGTCCGTCGTCATTGATCTCGCAAAACAGCCTCAGGAGTTCTTCCGTGGCGCGTGAGTCAAGCGCGCCGGTCGGCTCATCAGCTAAAACCAACTGCGGTTTGGTGATTAAAGCCCGGGCTATAGCCGTTCTTTGCTTTTGGCCACCGGATATCTCATAAGGATATTTAGACAAAATATCACTGATCCCGAGTTTCGCGGCGATCGGCTTCAATCTGGCGCTCATTTCGGTAAAAGCCTTCCCGGCCAGCACCAGCGGCAAAAGGATGTTATCCTGTACTGAGAAAGTATCCAGCAAATTAAAGTCCTGAAAGACAAATCCAAGATTATCGCGCCGGAACGCCGAGATCTCCTTCTCTTTGATTGCCGTAAGGTTCTTGCCGTTGAGCAGCACCTCGCCGCGCGTGGGCTTATCAATAGCCGCCAGGATGTTGAGCAGTGTCGTCTTTCCGGATCCGGATTCACCCATAATGGCCACGAATTCGCCCTGCTCGACCTGAAATGTTACATTGGCGAGCGCTTGTACCGGATTACCGCCAAATCTTGTTGTGTATATTTTCCGCAAGTTATCGACTTCCAGAAGCGGCATAATTATTACCTCCTCTTGTTCATCAATTGTTTTCGCGCCCATTATAGCAAAAAGAGAAAATGCCTTGCCTTAGTTTTGGCTTACATTTTCCCCGCACAGCTTACATTTTGGTAAGATTGTAAGATTGCCTGCCCGCTCCAGTCCTGCCTTATCCTAGTCCGCCGCAATCTTAACGGCATCGAGCCCAACTTTCACTTTGGTGCCCTTCCCGACTGTCGAATCAATGGAAATAGTATGCGACAATTTGCTCAAAATCCGACGACTAAGCGAAAGTCCAATGCCACTGGCCTTTCTGTCAATACGCCCGTTATAACCGGTGAAGCCCCGCTCAAATACACGCGGCAAATCTTCTGGAGCAATGCCAACTCCGGTGTCCTCAATTACCAATGTATCGGGTAAATCCGGATCCATATAAATAGAGACCGTTCCACTGTTAGGTGTATACTTTAGCGCATTGGACAATATTTGCTCGATTACAAAGGTCAGCCACTTTGCGTCTGTAAGTACTTCGTGGTTCAGTGGCTGATAATCCAGCCGAATTTTCTTCCGGATAAAAGACTGCGCATATTTCCGAATCGCGCGCCGGACGATATCGTCCAGGGGATACTTGCTGATGAGCAGATCAGCGTTGATACTCTCCATGCGCAGATATTGCAGCACCATTTCAACATATTGCTCAATCCTGAAAAGCTGGTCTAGCAGTTCGCTGTTTGCCTCGCCGTTAGCTTCGGTTGGATCCGATTGCAGCAGTAGACGCATGGCAGCAATCGGCGTTTTAATCTGGTGCACCCAGATAGTATAATAGTCGACCATGTCGGTATATGCCTTATCTTTTTCATCGATAATTTCCGAGCGGCTCTCGTCGATAATCCTGATTAGCTCCTGATAATCCTGTTCGATCTGGTCGCGGGGTACCGGCAGGCCGGCCTCGGCAATATTGGCGCAATTCTTCAGCCGTTCCAGCAGCAGATGGCGCCGATAATAAGCTGTGAAGCTGATGATTTCGACTATCATAATAAAGATGCCGCTCAGCAAAGCGGCGTAACCCACTGCTTCCAGCGGCAAGGAATAGAGCGCGCATAGCATCAGAAAAACGCCGTACGTGATCAGCACGATAATGATGCTGGTACGGTTGCTTTTGAGATATGAACCTAAGAACTTGAAAATATTGAGCCTGCTCTGCCGCATATCATTCATTTCATTACTCCGTCATGATCATGTCATTGCACCATCAATGCAATTACCACATATGTTATCACGCCCTAATGTCATTGCACCATATAGCCAAGGCCCCTCTTGGTGATAATGAAATCTTCCAGCCCCGACTCGGCCAGCTTTTTACGCAAGCGCGTAATGTTGACTGTTAGGGTGTTCTCATCCACAAAGTGGTCACTTTCCCAAAGACGCTGCATGATTTCCTCACGGGAAACGACGTGGCCAGCGTTTTCCATCAGCAGCTGCAAAATGCGTAAATCATTCCTGGTCAGCTCGATTTTCTGATTCTGATAGGTTAAGGTGGTATCACTTAAGTTCAGGAGCACACCACGATGCTCAATCACATTAACTTGTCCCTGAAACGAATATGTGCGCCGTATCAGCGCCCCTACTTTAGCGGTAAGCACGTTTAAATCAAAAGGCTTGGCGATAAAATCATCCCCGCCCATGTTCATGGCCATCACGATATTCATATTGTCGCCAGCTGATGAAATAAACATGACCGGGACTTTGGAGAACTTGCGGATTTCGCTGCACCAATGAAAACCGCTAAAAAACGGGAGCATCACATCCAGCAGCACCAGATGCGGCTCAAATTGAATGACTTGCTCGATAACGTTTTTAAAATCGGTGACACAGACCACCTCATAATCCCATTTACAGAGATGATCCTTTATGGTCCGCGCTATAGTGAGGTCGTCTTCAATGATCAAAATTTTGTACATTGGTTTCGCTCCGCTAATACTCCAATCAAAATAGCAATTACAATACGGATACGGGTCTTAATTAGAATCCCCCCGGCTTTTATTGTTGGCGCATGTAGTCAAAAAACATAGCAACTTGGAATTCTATTATCTTGGCCGGATTTCCTCCATTCCTCATCAGTCGATCGCTCAGTTATATCTATGCATCAGAAGGAGAACGAAGGCAAGTCGGTCTTTTAGCTTACGCGTCAAATGATAAAGCGGTGGTCTTAACCACCGCCCAGCGCTGCAAATAGTAGTAAAATTTAAAGATCTGGGCATTTTCCCGCCCGCCAATCACTTTTATACAATAAGCTCAATCATTACAACGAATTACGATAGATCCTGGCGACTATCTCCGGAGTAACGGCCACCGGAGTGCCGTCCAGCATATAAGGAATGCCGGGAGTCGCATAGACCAGATCGGTCAAAGTCACCACATCTTCTGCGACAAAGCCGAGGTCTGTCAGAGTCGTTGCCAGACCAACTTCAGCCAGCCATTGTTTGATTCCTGCCTTGATACCCGCACTGGCACCCGCATCGGCACTCGCGCCGGTACCGGCACCCGCTCCCGCCCTTGCCCGCAGAATCGGATGCAACATTTCATCCAGTACCTCCGGTACAGCCGGGTATATGACCTCCAGCACTTCCGGCAAAAGTACTGCCAAACCTAAGCCGTGAGGAACATTTGGCTTCATGGCACTGATAGGATGTTCCAGAGCATGTCCCAAATGCAGAGTGCCATTATCAAAAGAAATCCCGGCCAGCATTGAAGCAAATGCGAGATAATAACGCGCTTCACTGTCTTTCAAATCACGCAGGATTCGCGGAAAGTACCGGAAAATCAGATCCGCACTCTTGACGGACAAAGTTTTCGAGAAGGGGCCGGTGCCTTTGCCAGTGGCGGCCTCAATAGCATGTGTCAGTGCGTCCAGAGTAACATAACGGGTCTGACTCAGCGGCAAAGAAGCCATTAAATTAGGATCATCAATGGAATACAGCGGATACATTTCTTCAAAACCGACTGCCGGCTTATAGTTCTTCTCATCAATGGCAGCTACCCCAAAATGATTGGCTTCTGATCCGGTGCCGTGCGTCAGATTGATAGCCACAACCGGCGCTGACTGTTCAGGAAAGAACTGATATTGCATCAGCTGCGCACTGCTAGCTTCCGGATACCCGAGCATAATTGCGGAGATTTTTGCTGTATCAATGACGCTGCCGCCGCCGATGGCAATAAACGCCTGTGTACCAAACTCACGTGACTGAGCGATGCATCGGTCGATTAAGGTGGTGGATGGGTTCGCTCTGACTTCGTCAAACAGCAAATATTGCAGCCCTTGCCGCTGCAGGAAAGGTTCGACTTCTGCCCAGGCACCGGATAGCTTGTAGGCGTTATTATCCGTTACAACTGTGACTTTGCGCACATCCCGGAGTGCTTTGCTGCCAAAAATCTCTGGCAGTTTAGTTATGGCACCTAATCCAAAATAAATGATCGCACGGCTGCGAATCTCATGAATCTCGTTAATGTCTATTGCTTGTTCCCACATTTATGTCACCTTCACTTATCTGACCGATGCCTGATTGCACATTCACGCCGCCTATACGATTACCGGCCTCTTTGCAGGAAACCGCACATTTCCTTGAAAAGTGTGTATTTACACTGGTACGCCTCGGCATACTCCGGTCGGGGTTTAAAGGTTTTGGACACCGCCACATATTGATCAACTGCTGATTGCACGGTGTGCTGATTGACGCTATATTCTCCCAAAATGATATCCCCGATAATGGCGCCGTCACCATACCGCGTGCGGCAAAAGTCCCGGTTGCAGACATCGGCCTTGATCTGCAGCCAGCCATCGTTGCTATTACCGCCGCCCGTTGCCATCACACTGCGACTGCGCCCATTTTCATCGAGCAGTTCGATGTTCTGGCGCAAATCGTATGCCAAACCCTCCAGAACGCTGCGATACATCGTCTGAAGATTGTCATCCTTAGTCAGTCCAATAAAGCTCCCCGTAGCATGGTCGTCCCAATAAGGACTTCTGGCACCCATGATATAGGGAATGAAAACCGGACCGCCGGCTGGTGTTGTTTTTAGCAGGGTATCCTCTAGTGCGCTCAGCGTGCTGCTATCCATGGACTGCTGCATGACAGAGTTAATAAACCACGCAATCGTGCCACCGCTGTATGAAAGCGGGAGCACATTAATCTTTTTTCCGTCAATAACATGATCCGGCAGATGCGCGCCGCCCAATCCGCTGTCACCTGCAGCCGCGCGTCCGCTAGAATCTACGCGTGTGCGTGCGTCTGCAACTGCGTCTGCGCCCTCATCGGCGCTGCTTCCATCGCTGCAACTAAAAACGCAAGTGGAGGTTCCAGTCGTTTCACCGATTTGATGCCCCTCATAGATACCGCACCCCAATGCTTCGCAAAAGGCATCAATGCCTCCGACCACGATGCGCGTGTTTTCGTCAATACCTAGTTCATCGGCGTAATTCCCGGCAACTCCTCCCATAGCCATTTCAGAAGGAACGACCTCCGGCATTTTACATGGATCTATACCAATCCTGCCAATCGGGGCGAAGTCTTTTTGCGTACGGCTATAGCCAATCATGGTCGAAGCAGCCGATTCATCAATCAAAAACCGTCCTGTTAAGCAGCAAATTACGTAATCCTTGGGCTGCAAAAACTTATGGGCGGCCCGATACAGGTCCGGCTGGTGATCTTTCAGCCAGAGTATCTTGGCTTCATTGGAGGAGGCAAACACAGTTTCGCCCAGAAGCGTGCTTATTTGATGGGCAGCCTCTGCTGCTCTTTGATCCTGCCAGATAATCGCCTTGCCAAGCAGGTTGCCATACCGATCTACGCAAACCAGCGAAGGGGCATGCCCACTGAACACCAGCGCCGCCGGCCGCATCCGTCGGCCGATCTGCGCCTGGATCTGCGCCAGCAAATCCTTCAGGCAGTGCACAGTACCCCGGATATATTCAGCAGGGTCTTGCTCGGCCATATTATCACGGTAATCTGTGGCATAGCCATATTTGGACCAATAATAACGGCCGTTGATGACCGCCCCGGCCTTGATGTTAGTTGTCCCGATATCTACGCCAATAATCACCGTCTCACCCCGAATTTATCCAACAGTGCGTATGCCACGAGGCTAATCCCAAAAGCTAACAGCAGCTTGCTCTCTGCGATACAGCTGACTAGCACTCCCAGCAGCCATGCTACAAATGGTTGATAACTGAATAGATGCTCATGTGCAGGCGCCTGCGCCGCAGTACCGTCCCCGACTCCGGTGCTCCGGCCACCATCGCAGCTACCATTGTCTTCGCCTTTACCGGTGCCAGTGCCGCCACCGCTGCCGCCTTCACCGGCACTAGCGGCACCAGCTTCATCACATACCGGCACCGGCGCCGGCCGGCAGCACTTAAAATAGAAATAATACGCGAACACCGCCAGTAACGGCACAAAGATCCTTCCAATCCAATCCAGGACAGTCAGCACACGATCATTGACTCCAAACCAGGCGCAAACAATGGCCACAACTCCGCCAAGTACAATAAACAAACTGCGATAGCGTTCCCGGCCGGTGATAAAATTGATTACAATCCCATAGGAATACAAACTGCGGTCATTAAAAGTCCAGGTGCACAGTAGCATGATGAGAGCCGCCACAATAGCCGGTATCCCGATGCTTCCGAGAATTTTGATCAAGTCAAAAGCCCCGGCCGCGCCTGCGCTGGCGCCGTCCATTCCGCCATCTACGCCACCAACACCGCCAACTCCGTTTACACCTACCCCGCCACACCCGGCAAACAGTCCGCCTGCGATAAAGACAAGCGAGTAAACTATGACCCAGCCAATCCCGGTGGAAATGGCCAGATCTTTCTTGGTTCTGACAAACCGCGTATAATCTGCGTAAAATGGCAGGAAGCTCATCCAGGTTAACATAACATAACTAATGCTTTTTGCCAGATTGAGCTTTTCGGACGGCAGCGCTTCCGGTACGGCATTCGCCGCCCCAGCGGCCAAAATCCTTATGCTCGCAGCGATAATCACCAGTGCAACTATAGGAACCTGCACCTTGCTGCTAAGCTCCATCCCTTTCAATTCCTTGATGGAACTCAGTACTGACAGACCGATGATCACCACTATAACAAGCCCGTAATTTAGCGCCGGGTATAAACCCTGGAGCGATCTGGCAACCATTTCGGTCATCCAGCCAATCCAAATCAGCCCGGTTGGCAGGATCAAGAGCATAATAAACTTCGAGCCCAGCTTGCCAAAGATTCTGCCGTAGAGCGTGGCTGCCGGAAGCCGCCACTGCACTCCCACCCTGCCTGATAAATAAAACAGTACGCACAGAATTGCATTGGCAATCAGGACGGCCGGAATAAAAGTCCGTAAATCTGTCATCAGGCGCAGATTATAGCCAAACATCAAATTGTTGATCTGAATTAGCAGTGCCGAAATTATAATGGTAAACGATGGCCATTTTTTTAGTTGCGACTGCGGTACTTCTGCGAAAACCGAGCTGCCATTGCTTCCATTGCCGCCATTGCTGCCGTTGAGTCCGTTTTTGCCGTTGCTGACCTTGCTGCCATTGCCCATGACGGATTAGTCTCCCTGTCCTGTGAAGAAATCAACCGCCCCTGCCGCCATAAGCTGCGGAACCGTTCCGTCAAAGCCATCAGCAGTTAATCTCATTAGTTTGCAAGTTAAAGCCGCCAGATCAACAATCTTAGCCCCATCCATTTCAAGATGCTGCGGAATCCCGCTTCCAAAGATTATTACCGGAATACTCATGTCAGTCTCTTCGGTAGTGCCATGCATGCCCTTATACATCCAGAGCAGGGCCTCCGGTATAAAGAGGTAGCCTGGTTCGGAATCTAAAATCAAATCCGGGCAGCGCTCGCAATCCACTTTTAGGGTCTGTGCTTCCGGCGAGCCTTTAGAGATAATACGCGCAACCCCTTCCTCGGCTTCAAAAAACGCCGTGACGGTTGCTTCATCGTCCCCGTTGAGCCAAATATAAGCGTTGCGGCCATCCACCACTACCGACGCCTGATCAAAGTTGTTATTCATCAGCACATTGATCGGTATTGCTTTCGATACCGGTGACATGCCGTGATCAGCAAGGATCATGACGGCCGTGTCGCTGAACATATCCGATTCCTTCATGAAACTGAACAGTTTCCCGATTTCCTCATCAATTAACTCAACAACCTGCTTTACTTCGGCGGAATCCGCTCCAAACCGATGTCCGATCGAATCGGCTCCCTGAACATTAACCAGCGTCAAATGAGGATTTTCTTCCGCCAGCACGGACTTTAGCGCCTCAAAAACCCAGGTCGTGATCTGCATATGGTAATCATAGTACTGCTCATTATTTTCACTGTCTTCTAATTGAGGTGCTTCACTAACGTAGTCCGGATGGTCGACCATCGTAGCCTGAACATCGCAAGCCTTTTCGAAGAGCGTCAGCATATTCTTCTTGCCGGAGACAATGGCGGTTTTCTTACCCTGCTCTTTGGCAATCTCAAAAAGGGTCTTTTGCTGAATTTGATCAGCATAAATATATTTTTGACTGATCCGCAGGTCCTGATCATAATAGGCATTGCCGATAATACCATGCCGGTCGGGATAAGTGCCGGTCATCAAAGAAGTATGGGCGGCACAGGTATGCGAAGGATAAATTGTCTCGCCGTGCAAGTCATACGTTGCATATTGCAGCAACTGATAAAGACTGGAATCCTCGTCTAAATAATCAAGGTATCTGGATGCAAATCCGTCCAGCACAATCAAAACCACACGCTCACTGCTGCCGAATGTATCCAGACCGTTATCTTCCATCTTAATGGCCGGACGCCCGCCGCCGCATGCAGCCAACAGGCAGACCAGCAATAGCAGCATTCCGAAATACATGAACTTGGCTAGCTTTTTCATGTTATGCATGCATCCTCTCCTGCCTCCGGCGGCCTCCGGTTTTGCTGGCTGGCAATACCCGAGCAAAACCGGAAGCAAAGTTCCTTCTACGCCAGAGACATCAACATACTGTTATTCGGCAGAGCCACTAGTTTGGGAGCAATATTGGACTATTAGCGATATGCCTTTCGACTAGTCTCGGTTCGATCCGCAGTTATACGTTCTGCAGTTATACGTTCTGCAGTTATACGTTCTGCAGTTATGCGATTAGCAGTTATAGCCGATAAGGAAGACATTATTACACAAACTCGACGGTGACTACAAACCAGCACCACTGCGCCGGTTTATACAGTTCTTCCAAATCGGGATACTGGTTATAGGGGAAGATCAGTTTGACAGGTCCGCCTTCGCCGGTCGGGATCTTTTCACCATTCTGAGTATTGGCGATATAGATCGGATAGTTCAGCGCGTCTTCGGCTTTGATTTCAACGGTCATCTTATCCTTGGCGATAATCTTGATGATCGAGCAATTCTCAGCACCGGCTTTGGTCATCAAATCACTAAGTTTAATGCCGCCAAACAATGCATCTTTGCGAAGATTGGCTTCGGTAACTTCCAGTTCGAAGTTCATATCCGCAAAATCATCGGCAGTCAGCACAACTTCGGTAGTGCCATTAACCAAGGTCACCAGCGTCGGCAGGGCTGGTTTGTCTTCTGCTGCTGCATTTGTGTCCTCTTTCTTTGTGCCGCAGCCTGTCAGGGCTATGAACGCCACCATCAAAACCATAATGGCCAGAAAATACGTGCTTTTCTTCATTGCAAAATTACCCTCCCGTTAATTTGGCATACATTTCAGCCCAACATTGTTCCGCTCCAGAATGTAGCGAGTCAACTTGGCGGCAACTTCTTTGAGATTAATGGTGTTAATGCGTTCGATCTCCGCAACAATCTCAAAGTTCAAATTGCCGGACCCGTAGTAAGCGCCAGCCAACGCGCCTACCATTGCACCAATGGTGTCGGTATCACCTCCCATATTAATGCCAGTTTCAATGATCTTCATGGTGTTGTCCGGCTGCGCTTTAGAGAACAGTGCCATGACTACCGGTACGATTTCGTAAGTTTGCAGACCGGCTCCAATATAGTCGTAAAGAATTTGTGCGCATTCCGCCAAATCTGCGGTTTTCTCCACCAATAGCAGTGCCAGTTCAATCCGCTTATGTAAGGACGGTCCCATTAGGAGGTTTCCGCGGCGTTCGCCCTCTTTAGCCCCATCAATGGCGGCCTCCAGAATTTTCTCCATGGTACTGTCCTCTAGCATCGCGGTGGCAATGGCAGCGGCCATTGCTGTAGCCCCGGCTATTGCCAGATTGGTATTATGCGTCGGAATGCTCATAATTTCAGCATCATCAATAGCCTTTGGGATATCGCCGGGATTGATCAAACCCAAAGCCGGTGCGCGCATAGCAGCACCGATTGTCGCTCCGTATTTCCCCGCCTGCCGCGGTGAGGTGCCCGCAAGCAGCTCCTCGATTGCTCTGGCGGAACTGGGGCCTAAATAACTCTTGTGAAACACATCCTTTTGATTGGCCCAATTTGTGATCGCAGCCACCGCCACATCGAGATTAAACGTGCCGAATCTTAAGATTTCAGTGATAATCTGCAGCGTAAGCTCCGTATCGTCCGTGATCATGCCGAATTTCAGATCGTTGTGAATATGATCATCCGTAGGCGGCACCAGTCGGTCAACATAGCCGAAATGTCTGCGTATCTCTTCCGGCGTCATAAACTCTGTTGGCATCCCCATGCTGTCGCCCAGAGCCAGTCCGCAGAGGCACCCGTAAACCTTATCAAAAAAGACATCGTTTGCTATCATAATGCATGTTCCTATTCCATAAATTTATTGATTTCGCTCAGTGTCGGCATCGCAGTGCGGGCTCCCATTTTGGTAACTGTACAGGCAGCACACGCATTACCAAGTTTGAGACTTTGCTCCGGTGTAAGATCCGCAAAAACTCCTTTAATAAAACCGGCCGTGAACGAATCTCCGGCACCGGTACTATCAATTGCCTGCACTCTGAAGGCGTTTGCAAAGTAGCGGCGCTCACCAGAATAAAACCCGGAACCCAGGACACCTTCCGTGACGATCAGGTTACGCACACCGTAATCAAGCAGTTCCTGGACAGCTGCCTCTTTCTGTTCTTTGCCAGCCAGAAGCTTCAGTTCCGGCAGATTGACCAGCAGATAATCGCAATGAGCCGCTAAATTACCGATGCGTTCCAGACCAAGACTGCAGAATAATCCGCCCGGACTATAGAAAATTGGGATCGCGCATTCCTGCGCACGGCGAATCACTGCTGGAGCTACATTTTCCAGAACCTCTCCGATATAAAGCCCGTCGAAACCGGAGAAGTCCACCTGCTTGATTTCATCTTCCTGCTCATACAGCGCCGTTCCGCCCAGAGAATAGATGACGCGTTCACCCTGACCATTGACTGCAATAAAGGTTTGTGCTGATGGCGCTTCCTGTTCAATGATTAAGTAAGAGGTATCCACGCCTTCTTTTTCGAAATCCGCTTTGATGATGCGACCTTCCGTGTCGCCGCCCGCCTTACCCAAAAACGCTGTCTCCAGACCAAGGCGTTTCAAGCCTACGGCAACATTGGCGGTCGATCCGCCCGGATACTTTTCGAGCGATTGCGCAAAAACAATTTCATCAGCCGCCGGGAACTGATCAACTTTCACGATGGTATCAACGGCTGCCGCTCCGAGGACTGCAATTCTAGTCACGATAGCAACACCCCGTTTTTATAAAACTCCATACCCCTGCGTATAAGCAAAGATCATCAACGCAAGCATAATCAGCAGCAGGTAAAACAAGAGGCGATCCTGCAGTGTGTAGCGCATCGGCTTAATAAATTTGCTCTTTGTTTTGGCACCAAAGGCGCGTGCCTCCATTGACAGGGCAATTTGATCCCCGGTTTCCAGAGAGTTGCTGAGCAGTGGCGTCACAATCGGAATCAGCTTGCGCACGCGTTCTCCAAGCTTCCCTTTATCCAGTTCCATTCCCCGGGTTTTTTGGGCATCCAGCAAATGCGTAATCTGTTTCTGAATAATGGGGATAAATCGCCAGGCAGTCGAGAAGATAAAGACGAATTGTCGCGAGGCAAAGCGTACCCGCGAAATCATCTGGATGAAATCAGACGGTGATACGGTATAACCCAAAATCGCCACCGCCAGAACGACCATATAAATCTTCATACTGGCTGCCAGGCCGTATAACAAACCGCCCAAATTAAACCCCAGACGCTGGCCAGGCAGGAGATAAAACAGAATGACATCTTTATAGGGTGTTTGCAGTAGCGAGGTATCCAGCGAAAAGGCCTGAATTACCATGATGAAGACCACGGGAATGATAATGACTTTGAAGAACCACTTAATTTGACTCCAGGGGAACTTGGCGACCTGACCCAAGATAATTAACAGTCCCAGCATCACGCCGCAATAAATCGGATGCGTCCACAGAATCGACGCCACGATCACTATCAACGTGCCGAGCAGCAGCACCTTGGGATTAGACTTATGCAGATAAGTGTCTCGTTTTCTGTATTCTACCAGCATTGCTTTTCCTCCCATCAAGTAACAGCGTGTCCTTAGGCAGATGCACGTTCTGAGCAGCTGTGACAGGCTGCTACTCCATCATCTCCCGGAATACTTGGTAGAATTCGTCCACGGAAATGATATCATCGGGCATATAGGCAATGTTTTGAGCGATATAGGTAATGTCAGTCGGCCGCAAATAGGCTTCTTGCAGCTTGTCCCGCCTGGTGAAGATTTCTTTGGGAGTTCCGTCCAGAATCACTTCGCCCTGCGACATGACCAGCACCCTGTTACAGTATCTCGTCACAATCTCCATATTGTGAGTGATTATGATGATGGTTTTGCCTTTCTGATTCAGTTTCCTGAGCAAATCCATAATCCATAACGTTTCGCGCCAATCCTGACCGGTCGTGGGCTCATCCACAATGATGACATCTGGCTCCATGGTGATAATTGATCCCATTGCCAGGCGCTGCCGTTCACCTTTACTGAGGTACTTCGGCCAGACTTGGCGGTATTTACTGAGGCCAATATCATCCAAAACTTCGTCGACAATGCTGTCGATGTATTCAGGCCGCTTTTCAAGATTGCGCGGACCAAAGCGCAATTCATCCTCTACACTGTCGGTAAAGATTTGTTCGTCAGGATTTTGGAAAACATAACCGACTTCCCGGGACAACTCTGCTACACTGCGGCCGGCGATCGGCTTGCCATTAACTTTAATAGCGCCTTCATTCGGCTTTAACAGCCCGATAATGTGACGGGCAAGAGTAGTTTTGCCGGCCCCGTTCTGACCAATAATGGCCACAAATTCGCCCTTGTTAATGCTCAAATTGATGCCTTTTAGATCATCGTGATCACCGAGATAGGAATGACGCAAATTTTCTACTTCAATAATGGGATCATGAACTAGCCCGCGGCCATTACCAGCGCCAGCGGTAGGGGGAACCGCTGGCGTGGCGGCCGGAGCCTGCACTTTTGGTTTAAACCCGTTACAGGCTGCAATTACTTGTGCCGGAGTCAGCAGTACCTTATCAATGTAATGATTCTCTTTAAGCTTGGTGCTCAGTTCGATGGATTGGGGAATTTCCAGGCCAAGCTCTTTGAGCGTCTCAACCTGGGAAAAAACTTCTTCCACAGAACCTTGCAGGCGAACTTCACCTTTGTTCATCACGATGACCTTGTCGGCATGCTTGACGATTTCATTCATTTCATGCTCGACAAGCACAATCGTGATGCCATATTGTTTGTTAATGTCCTTAACGATCGAAAACACCCGTTCTTTACCGATCGGATCCAGCATTGAAGTAGGTTCATCAAAGACGATAATCTTCGGCAGCATAGCGTAGACTCCGCCGATACTGACACTTTGCTTCTGGCCGCCGGAAAGCTCAAACGGTTTGCGGTCTTTCAAGTCGCCAATTTTCAGATCGTTATAGCTGCGTTCGACCCGCTGCATAACTTCCTCAAAGCTTAAACCCAGATTGGCCGGGCCAAAGGCCAGGTCTTCCTCTACCGTCATCCCGAAAAGCTGGGTATCAGGATCCTGAAAAACCATCCCGATTCTGGATGCCATCTGATAGACCGGAGTTTTGCTGGCATTCAGTCCGTCAACAGTAATCGTCCCGGTTAGATCGCCCTTTATGAAGTTAGGAATGACTCCGTTAAGCGTTTCACACAAGGTCGTTTTTCCGGCCCCGGTCGGTCCGGTGATGACCACGAACTCGCCTTCATTGATATCAATATTGATCCCCTTGAGAACCTTGCGTTTGGTCTTTTCGTAATTAAAGCTCACGTCTTGCAGACTGATTATGGTACCCATGTTTTTCACTCCATCCTTAGCATCTGAAAACGCAGGAGATGATCTCAAATGATGGCCTCAAATGCTGATCACTGTCTTGACAGTTTCCTGTCGCAGTGCCATCGCAAATGCCTCTTCTATTCTCGCAAGCTCAACAATATTGGTGACGATTTTGCCGAGTGAAATGCTCTTTGATTGCAGCAAGCGCGCTGCCAGCATAAAGTCATTTGGTGCAAATCCAAAACTGCCGATCAAGCTCATTTCCTTATAATGAATGCTGTTGGGATCAATAGTGATGCGGGCATCACTGGCCAATCCTCCGAAAATGCTGATCACTGTACCGTTACCCGCATAATTAAATGCTTCTTCCACGGCCTGCGGCGTACCGATCGCGACCACGATATCGGCCAGCCCGTCCGTGCCGATTTGCCCGGCGATCCATTGCCTAATATTAGTCTGCTTCGGATTGGCAACATGAGCACCCATTTCCCGGGCGATTTCCAGTCTTTGATCATTGAAATCCGTCACCAGGACCTGATTGGCACCAAATTTCTTGAGAATTTCCACGTGAATCAGACCCATCGGCCCTGCGCCCATTACCAAAACGTTATTACCTGGTTTGAAGCCCAGTTTTCTGACAGAATTCAGTACGCAAGCCACAGGCTCGGCTAGAGCCAGCTCAACCATATCGCAGTCATCGCTCAGCACGGCCAGACCTTTTTCAGCAACTCTTTTGGGAATCGTAATGTACTCGCAGAAGGTGCCGCTGCTGATCCCGTCCTTGTGATTACAGAGTTCGTAAAGTTCGTTGCGACAATCGATACAGTTATGGCATGGTACATAGGGAGCACAGGTGATTTTTCTTCCAATCAGGCTCTGATCAGCTTCGGTTCCGGCATCAATGATTTCACCGCTGAATTCATGTCCCAAAATGCATGGTGGCGGAAAGAAACGATGTCCCTGTTTAAAAGTCTTAAGATCAGTGCCACATAGTCCGCTATACATCACTTTGACCAGATACTCGTCCTTTTGGAGCTGCGGATCCGGAACATTGGTCAGCTCAATTTTCCCGGGTCCCTGATACATAGCTGCTTTCATAGGGAAAGACCCTCCCCGTGTACGATCTTGACAATGTCAGCGACAGTCTTGGCCGGATCATCCGATTGGAAAATATTACGGCCAATGGCGACTCCGGAAGCCCCATCGCGCATGGCTTTTGTGACAGAGTCATAGATACCGCAATCTTTGGGGCCGCCTGCCATAACGACCGGTACCGGACAATTGCTCACGATCTCGTGATAATTCTTCGGGGTATAGTAAGTTTTGATCACATCGGCACCATGCTCATAGCCCAGGCGCACGCATAGGTCGATTAAATCATGATCATAAGAGTTGCTGAAGTCAGCCGGCAAGAGTTCTGCGACCAGTACCAGGCCATAGCGCAGGCAATCTTCTCTTAGCTGCTGCATGATTTCGAACATCCTGGGTTCCCGCTCATGCCCCACAAAAATCATGTTGCAGACGGCATCCGCGCCCAGCATGTTGGCTTCGGCAACACTGGCGGTCAAGGTATGCAAGCCGTCCGATTTGCTGACAGTGCTGCATCCCCCGGTGACACGCATAATTAGTCCGGCTTTTCCAGCAAACAGATCATAAGTTGCTCTGGCAAAGCCCGGTGTCATGATGAGAGCATCCGCGCCGCCTTTAATGACTTGTTCTACGATGGCGCGCGGCTTTTCAATGCCTTTTACTGTTCCGGCGAACGCTCCAAAATCCAGTGCTGAAATTACGGTTTTATGATCTTCTTTAAAAATCCGCCGCATGCGGATAGCTTTCCCTATCATGGACAGCCCTCCTAACATTCCAGCCCGGCAGCCCTCCCTGGCTGCGAGTTGGTTATGTCGTCATAATGATATAACAAGTACTAGCAAAAAAATAAGTCAGTACTGGCAAAATTGCATTACTGACTAACGGTGGTATTTTGACCATCGGATTCGTCGTCATCGATGTCGACGTTCTTTTTTCTCTTTGAAGCGGCAGTGATTGCTTTGTACGCCACCGAAGCCAGGAAGCAGTTGGCAAACGATCCGACAATCTGCGGAACTAAAATTGGAACAATAATGCCCCATCCCAGCATTAAGTACCAGGGAAGAATACATAATGTGTTCACAATGGTACCAACAATCATGCCGGCGATCAGGTTGTACCTCTTGGACACATAGCCAAATGCCAGAGCAGCCAGAGCCATATTCATCATGTAATAAGGCACCATGGCGGCCCAGCCGGAAAAGCCCGACATCAGATTGGCGAAAAAGGTTCCAAAGGCAGCTACAATACTGCCAATTTGCCATCCAAACATCAGAGACGCGAAATAACCGGCAGTTGAATCCAGTTTGATAGAAGCCGCCGGACCAGGTATGGATATGAAACCGCCAGCCGCTGCAACGGCGACCAATACGGCGATCTTGGCAATATTGCCGGATGACCACCCAGACTTCTTAAATTCGGACGGATACTTGCGATCCCACATTTTTCCGAAAATGAACACCAGAGCTACCATTAACAGTCCAATCAGATATGTTACCGAAATGCCGAGTACACCCTGTCCTAACATCAATATGCCTCCCCATGCTTAATCAGTTGGAGTAACCGGATTCAGAGAAGGGCTGCCCATATCTGAAAAAGAAACCAGTGCGGTTGTGCGCCGCGACGCGATCAACTCATTCCTCCCTTCGCTCGATCTGTAATTTACATTTATCTCCCCGGACAATATGAATGCTGTGCTCAATCGGCTCGCCGGTTTTTGAGTAACCGAGCCGTTCGACACGCATTCCAAAACTGACTGTATCGAGCTGCAGAATTTTCATCTCAAATTCGTCAAGCAAAGTCGGCTCGAGAATTTCCTCTGCACGCGTAATCCTAATACCATATTTGCGGTCCAGCAGATTATAGATTGATTCGGACAGGTCTTCCTGCTCTATTTGCTGTACGCGATCATACGGAAAATTGAGCACTTCAATATAGTAGGGTTCATCGTTAATCAGGCGCAGGCGTTTGATCTGAATCACTCTGTCATCTTCGGCAATCCCGAGTTTATCGCATAAGTACCTGGTAGGCTTCTTAAAACCAACATCCAGCACTTTGGCCGAAGGCCGCTGGTTGAAGTTGAGCACTTGCTCCGTAAAGCCTTTCACACTCTCGATCCGTGAAGCTTCGTAGGCCGGGCAGACGATCGTGCCTAGACCCTTTTGCCGCTTCAGCACACCCTCTTGCACCAAATCAAGAATGGCCTTCCGTACCGTAATTCTGCTGATATTATAGAGCTGGCAGAATTCGGATTCCGAAGGGATGAGATGGTTAACCTGATACTCTCCATTACTGATTTTTTCGCGAATGATCTCTTTGAGCTGATAATAGAGTGGTTCAAAGCAATTCCTGTTTAACTCCATATTAACCCTCCTGTAATATCAATATAACATCTTTATAACAAGTAGTCAACTATCCCATACTATAGCCATTGCACAAGCTATTGGCAAATGGGGGGATTATTGGGTTTTGATGAATTGCATGATCCATATTGCTCCGCAATCCGTCACGATGGTGCTTGGAGAGAAGATAAAGGCGGATGGTTAAATCACTTGGAGCTTTGCTCCATACAATGGGAATTAATTGTTAGCTATCGAGATATATGGCAAACTTGCAGACTTCATCGCCGCAAACAGCAGATTTAAGCAGTTCAACTTTTACGGGCCTCTGGAAAACCGCTTCAAAATACTTCTTAATATAGCCCTTGGCACAAAGACAGAAGGTTGATGACACCGGCGTTTTGGTAGCCCTTACCCATCCGCAGTCGCAACCTTCTGTTTTGATGCTGTACAGAATATTTCCTTCTCTGACAAGCTTATTACACCTGTTCCCCATTTTCGCAATGAAATCATCGATGCTTTTGGCACCCATTGGGGTATTAGGTTTTAAGCATTAGGCATTGGGCATCAGGCATTAGGTCATTCGTGCGTCCGGCTTTCCTCCTTGAGCCGCCTGGCAATGCGCGCAATGCGAACAGTCATAATACCATAAAAGACGACCAAGCCAGTGAGCATGATCCTGAGCGCCACCAGCAACCAGGTAACGGAGTCACAGGTAGCGGCTTCTTTTCAATGATCAGCAGCTCTTTATTGAAAGTGCCGGGAGAAGTGGTTATCTGTCCGGATGCTTTGGCCCAGGGGCGCCACTTGACCTTGCCAATGGAGAAGTTAAGATTGATGTTCTTATAAAACGTACGATATCCCATGCTCTCGAGAAATGCCCGGTAATCCCGGGAGTCTTTATAACCTTTATCGGCGACAAAGTCCACCGCATATTGATACTCGCCTGGCTGGCATGTCTCAAAGGTGTACCAGGCTTTGCCGCACTTTATGAGGCGGTAACCTTGTGCGGCCATCTTATTCAGCCATTTTTCCTGTCCATCTAAAAAATCGAAAAAGTACCGAAACACCGTTTTTCTCATGTAAGCTCACCTCCAATTATCCGCGCCGCTAAGCGCTCAAGATCTGTAATGCGCGCTAATTCTTTCTCGGCCGCCTGCATACCAAGATCTGTGATAATGTACTCTTTCTTGTTGCTGTTGTTGATGCTGTTATCTGTGTCGGCGACCGGGGCAATCCATTTTTTCTTCAGAAGTGCATTGATTGCCCCATATAGCGTCCCCGCGCCCAGCACCACGCGGCCGTTTGTTGCTTGCTCGATGAACTTCATGATACTGTATCCGTGGTTTGGCTGATAGACCGAAAGCAGCACCAGAAAAGTAGTCTCGGTTAGCGCGCCCCCCTTGATATTGTCCCTGATGGCCGCCACCTCCTCGTGTATCATGTATTAAGTTTACTGTAATATAAATATATCACTAAACGTAATACTATGCAAGACCCTAACCGAAATCCGCTACTTGTCCGTTCCGAACCATTCCGGGCAAATCTCAGGTGTACTTTTTCACAACTTCCGAAGGCAGATGGATGACATATTTGCACATCAAATCTCCGCCGAGTACCGATTGAACCACTTCGCCGTTAAGCTCCGTATCCAAAACTGCTTCCCACATTACTTTGGCATGGCCCAAACTGCAATAGCAAAGCGTCCTTGATACTTCGGCACCTTCAGTCAGAATTGATTCCCGCGCAAATGGACAATGACAGGCATAATAACGCTTTTTGCGAATATCAGTCTCTTTGATGTAGTTGGCCATATCATACGGAAATCCGGTAATATGGATCTGCGAGCCGCTGCGGGCACCATCGGTGAGTATGCCTGCGCTGAATATGAAGTCATAGACCTCCGTGGTAATGGGCTGGCCATAAAAATCTCCGCCAGTATCGCGCAAATAGGTAAAGCTCTTGACATCTTCCTTGTAGTTATATTTGATAAATGCATCAATGTTATTGCCGCACCTGGCGAATCTTTCTTTAGCCCAGTCAAATTGCGAGCATTCCAGTCCATGCCGCACGCGGGTCAAGATCGCCTTAGCCGTCGCAGCATCAAACATATCGTCAAAGCGGCGCATGAATTCGCGCATCGTCTGACAGCCGCATTTTGCTTCTTGATCAATATCGGGAACACCAATTCCCGCCGTCAGAATGTCCCAGGCCTGGCCGCCTGCTTTGGCACATACTTCGCGTTTCATCTTGTCCATGATGATGCGGTCTTCATATGCGATCAGATCTGACACTGCTCATTCCTCCTTACGTCTGGCAATTATGCGGATGAAGGTAATGTTGTCTCCCGCAATAATATTGAATGGATCCTCATGATTATCAGCAATCAAGGCCGACTTTCTGTAAATCGTGTTGCCCTCGTTATCGGGGAGAGTATCGGCAATAAGAATGTCTGTGGCGCCAGACGCAGTAAAGCAATCCGCCCACCAATCCAGAGTGTGCCATTGATCGAGTTCTTCCGACCAATACGGCTTTAAATCTGCGGGGACGCCGTCCGCGTATTCCCGGTAAAATCCAGGTACAATAACACCGATTTCGCCTCCGGGTTTGACATACTTGATAATCTTTTCTCTTAAGAACTCCCCGTCCGTTACATAGAAAAATAGCGAATTAATACTCATCAGAGCGTCAAAATACCCTTCTGCAAACGGCAGGTTATGGGCGTCTGCATAAATTGGGAATACCTTGTCTGCCACGCCGGCTTCACGAATACGCTGCCAATTCTCTGTAGGGCTGTTCCATAAATCGGCCGCCCAGACTTTGATGTCAAACTCCTTGGCGAGAAATATGGAACTGATTGCTTTGCCGCAGCCCAAATCGAGGACATGCATGCCGGGTCTTAAGTTCATTTGCCCGGCAAGCGATTCCTGAAGCCAAAGACAATGGGAACCCATCATATTTTCGAGGATCCAGTCCGGGTCATATTTGGAAGAGCGTGGGTATCGTTCATTGTTCATGACTTCCAAGAATTGATCCCTTGTTAGAGCCATTTCAAAACCTCCTGTCTAGTTTTGTGAAATTTTGCGTTCTTTGTCCTGTAAGGTATCAGGATGTTATCAGCATAGAACAACTAACTTGACAAGAGTATGTCATATTTAAACACAAAGCGCCCCAATAGAGCACTGGCTTCTTAGAGCGCGGCTCCATGGGGCGCTGGTACGCTGGCTCAATTTGGTGTGGTATGGTGAGGTGCCTTGCTTTTCGCAGCGTCGCGCCAGCATTGCGCTAACGCTACGCACCGGCGCTATCAGCATTTCCAGTCAATTTTCGCCGGATTTGGCTCGTTCTCCACAGCTACGGCACGCAGGGCAGCTTCCATGCGACCGCATTCTTCGGCAGCCCGTTGTTCAATTTGCTCCCAAGGCGCATCCGTTCCGAGCTGATCATATGCAACGGCAAGCGCTCCATAAAAGGCCAAACCAATGCAATGCTGTACGGAATGAATAGTCGATGCACATTGGCCTGTTGCACGCGCTGCCGCCTGGGCAACAGGATTACCCTCTGCTTCACGGGCAGCCGCATGGCCCTCAAGGATAACGGCTTTCGCCTGCGGCAGTTTGATTAAGCCCTTTAGCCACTCCCGGGCGGCTTCCAGAGAATTTTGCGGACGAAGGTCATCGGGATAGTGCTTGCGCCATAGCGGCAAAATCACCCGCGCGCAATAATCAAGCGCCCAATTCGCCAGTGTTTCCTTACTCTGTGTTTCGATCAATCTCATAAGCGACTGGATATACGGAGCTCTCCAGTCACTCAGCATCTTGCGTGCTTTGGCCATTTATATCCTCCATCCTTAGCCCTTCCTGTCAGTTGCGTCTGCCAGTGCAACCGAAAATGTTATTTCGCCCCGCGCATATTCCGACCATATTCTTCCGCCATGCAGCTCTGTGATTCTTTTGGCAATGGCCAGACCAAGGCCCGTTCCGCCCGTTTCCTCACTGCGCGACTGTTCAACCCTGTAGAACTTATCAAACAGCCGCTCCAGCTCTGTTTGCCCGATTTCCGGACACTGATTAGTTATTGAAAATACAAGGCTGCCATCACTGCGCTGTAAGGCAATACTGATCTTCCCCGGCTTAGGACTGTATCTGAGGGCATTCGAAAAAAGATTATCAAATACCCTAATCATATAATCCGTGTCAATATTGGCATAGACGTCTTCGTCGGTCAACTCGCCAATAATCCGAAGCCTGTTCTGTTGAAAAACACCGGTATATTCACTGATCAACTGCTCAAGCAAATGCTTGAGCGACACCTTTTGTTTATTCAGTTTGATATCTTCACCCGCAAGACTCGCAAAATCCATCAGCTCCTGCAACAACCCTTTAATCCTGAGCGACTTTTGGTAGGCTTTTTCCGCATAGTCGGTTATATCCGCCTCACAGTTGTACTCCTTGTCTTTCAGGAGCGATAAATATCCAATTACGGCAGTCAGCGGAGACTTCAGATCATGCGAAACACTGGCCATCAGTTCGGTTTTCAACTGCTCCTGATTTTTCTCACGTGCAAAATAGGCATTCAACTCACCAGCCATAGCATTCAATTCTTGCGCCAACAATGCCAGTTCATCGTGTCCCCTGACATTGACGCGATAATCCAGATTACCGGTTGATATCGTCTTGACACCGGCAGCTATTTCCGAGATATAGCGGATTTTTCCTCTGGACAATAGCAGAAATAACATAATAAAAATGAGTATCGATAACAACACCACAACGCCAGGGATCATGCCATTTTTCATGTTTTTCGCAATCCACCCGCTGGTGCTGTAAGAAACGATCGCCAGCTGAATTACAGTATCGTCCAGTTTTACGGCATATAGCCCCATATCTGTTTGTATTGCCATGTTCGCCACCGAATTATCCCGTTCTGTTACGGCCGCTGACAACTCGCCCGGAGCTATAGGCGTGATATCGGACGCATATAGCAAATTACCATCCATATCAGTCAATATGACTTGATAAGACTCTTCATCAAGCACTGTATTAATCAAGAACGTTATTTTTTCGGTATCTTCGGGACTGAGATTTTCATTTTGCATCGCCAGCGCAAGGTTATATCCATCTATGATCAATCTTTCCGATTCCAGCTCATGTTTATCGATGACTTTTTTGAGCAGTAACATGCTAATATTAAAAAACGCGATACTCAGCAGCGCACAGCAAGAAAAGATGATCAAGAACTGCACGGTTATTTTATGAAATGGTTTCTTCCGGACGGGCTTTGAGGCTTTATGAATGGCTGTTTTCATATTTTATACCCGATCCCCCAGACGGTTTTGATATAGATCGGTTTGCGCGGGTTTGGCTCAATTTTTTCCCGGATGTTCATAATGTGTACCATGACTGTGTTATCTGATCCGTAGAATGGCTCTTGCCATACCGATTCGTAAATACGCTTTACAGAAAAAACCGTATTTTGATTCCTGGCCAAAAGCGCAAGGATGTCAAACTCCTTGGCGGTCAGTTTGACATCCTTATCGCCAACGGTAACGGTATGGCGCAGTGTATCAATCACCATATCTCCGATTTCAATCAGGTCGCCCTGCTTATCAAACCTGAGGTTCAGATTCTTGTACCTTCGAAGTTGTGATTTGACCCTGGCGACCAGCTCAAGGGGGTTGAATGGTTTGGTAAGGTAATCGTCAGCGCCAGAAGCTAAACCATAGATAATATCGGCATCGGAGTCCTTCGCGGATATGATGATAATCGGCATGTTGTTATCTTCCCGGAACTTCAGGCAGGCACTGATGCCGTCCATTCTGGGCATCATGATGTCGAGGATGATCAAGTCGATTTTATGGCTAGATAATAGTTCGAAAGCCTCCAGGGCATCCTTGGCCGTGATCGGAACATAACCCTCGTTCTTCATATAAATCGCGATAATGTTCCTGATTTCCTCATCATCGTCAATGATCAGAATTTTCTCCTCCGGCACCTAATCCAACTCCCGTTATTTTCCTTAAGCGTTAAATTTCATATATCACAATACTGCAATGATAGCAACACTTATTTCCGTTATGCCAGAACATCTTTTTTCGTAAAGATCCGATATCCAGCCGCGAAAAACAACGATGTCCAGCCCGTCATCACTGCGATGGCCAGCGGTACACCAATTGATGTTGAGCTTAAGGCTTCTGACATATAGCCTGTCAATATGAGGCTGCCGGCGCTGTACGTTGAAAACAGAAATGGCATTGTAACAGCAAACGCTTTTATTGTTCCGAAGCCTTCCACCTGCGTAGTTATGATAGTTAAAACCGCAGTAATCAAAAGACCGAATATTATTGCCGAGATGCCATTCTTTACGAGCGCAGATATAAACATGCCTAAGGATACTATTGTCACGACAAACAGGCTTTGCAGCGCCAGCACGATAATGAGTTTCTGCCACAGCGGCACCAGAGTTGTACTGCCGAGTACCGGCATTACACCCATACCATATCTGGCGATCCGAATCTGATCCGGCACATACTTGGTACCAATTGCAGCAGGCGCTTGCATATTTCCGAATCCGAAAATGATTCCGATAATCAGGTAAGCGGCCGCTTCAACCGCAATCACAACGCCTAGTGATGCGATTAGCGAGGCCAGAAATTTGGATAAGTATATCCGGCTCCTCGATACAGGTTTCGTGAGCAGGAGCTTAATCGTACCAGAGGAGTTTTCGCCGGCAATTGTCTCCACAGTCAGCATCATGACAACAATCGCCAGAAAGATGGCACCCAGACCAGTTATAATGTCCATAATGACGGTGTTCTTCATGATGTATTCTTCATCAGGCTCTATATCGCGCTCCAGGTGATAATTAAGCATGTTAATTCTGGTAATGATGCTTTCCTGCCTGGTGACATTTCCCTCCGCAATAGCCTCTTCTTTCAACGTCTCCAGAGATTTTATTTCATCTTTGAGATTTTCTCTCCAGTCTCCTTGCATACGCTCAAGTTTTCTACGGGCACGTTCCATTTCTCGTTTGGCATCCTCTATGGTATCAGTAACCTGCAATTCAATGTTGGTGGTTTTGGTTTCACCATTTTCGTCAGTCTGGATCACAGTCTGGACCACCGTGGCGTTTTTCAGGTTTTCTATTAGCCGCTCGCACTCCTCAATGACCTTTTCCGGCGCTTTGGCCGTGATATCGACATATTGCGCATAACACTGTATGGCGGTAAATACAGTCAAAAAGCCGATGACGATATATAGCTTGCTTTTTCGGCTGAGCTTCAAAAGTTCGTTTTTGATCAAGCCCCACATCTTTCAGTCCCTCCAACCAATTCGATGAATCTATTTTCAAGCGATTGCCGCACCTGTACGCCGTTTCCATTTACGCCATCCAGATTTTCAACAGCCAGTATCCGTCCGTTATCGATGATCGCAACCCTGTCGCATACCTGCTGAATCTCTGACAACAGATGCGAGGAAATAAAAACCGCGGTCCCATTTTTCTTGGACATTTTCCTGATGATTTCCCGGCAAACGACGATACCCAGCGGGTCAAGTCCATTGGTGGGCTCATCCAGAATCAGGACTTTGGGGTCACAAAGTAGTGCCTGACCGAGTCCCAGGCGCTGCTTCATACCAAGCGAATATTTCCTTACTTTGTCGTCGATGCGATCTTGCAGCCCGATCATTTCGATGACATTTTCAATCCTGCGTTCAGGTATATTGCCATACATCTGCGCTACGCACATTAGATTCTCCCGACCTGTCAAGCTGAGATAGAACTCCGGATTTTCCACAATAACACCAACCTGTTGCAGCGCCTTCGTCAGGGCGGTTCTCACATCGTGCCCCATAATCTTTATGTTCCCTTTGTCCGCAGCGATAAGGCCAGTCATCATCCTGATAGTTGTGCTCTTGCCAGCGCCGTTTTTGCCCAGAAAGCCGAATACCTCTCCTTCTTTTACCTCAAAGCTGATGTCTTCGATTATGGCACGCCTCCCGATGCTTTTAGATACATTCCTGACTTCAATAACATCGACATCCACTGAAATCCCACTCCTTTCCAGTAAACTGAATCTCATGATAACACAAAAAAATAAAGAAATTGCTAGGCAATTTCTGAAGAATTCTGAAGTGTTATGTTTTCCGTAGAGTGAGTGAGGTAAAGGCATGAAAAAGCCCTCACGGGAAAGCTCTTGTTCTTTCCTGTGAGGGTTGATTCGGAGAAGCAAATTACCCACCAGTTTGATCACTGCATTAAAGCTGGTTCACAAATGTAGCTAACTCCTTCACATGCGAACGGCTTTTGAACTCTGGATTTTGCGGAAGAGTATCATCAAACGTCTCAAATTCTTCACCGTCAATACTCATCTTGATACGGTGATTTGACACTTAATCCACCTCCGTCTAATTAATATCGCAGATCTCCTTATCAAGAACGTCGCCTCAAACCAAAGCAATTCAGTTTTTCTGCGAGGCTTACCTCTGAAAGTACTCTTCTGCGAGTATGGCGTAAACAGCCTTGTCAATCCACTCTTTATCGACTCGTGCCCAGACAGCCTTGATATGTAGAGCTTCCCGGCGCATTCCATTCCGTTCCATGACGCGATATGAACCATAATTAGCGGCAGCACACAAAGCGAAAATGCGCCTGAGTTTTAGATCCTCGAATCCGTAGCGAATAAGCTCGCCACCAAGTTCGGTTCCGTAGCCGCGTTTCCAGTAGTCTATATGGAGAATCCAACCGATTTCCGCCGTATCATTGGCATCATCAGGATAAATGCCGCAGCTGCCTATTACCTTGTCGGATTCTTTCAAAACCACGGCGAAATCCTTACCCGGCTTTACCGAGTCCAGGAAGCTCCGTGTCTGCTCCGCATCGTTGGGTCCCCAGGACATATAGCGCGTGTTTGCCGGATTACTGGCCCACGAATGCACGGCGTCAAAATCATCTATGGTCAGCGGGCGCAAAATCAGCCTTCCTGTTTCAAGCGTGTCTTTGTAATTCATGCTGTTATCTCCTCTTCCTCTGAATAATCGAGCGCAAGTCTCAGTTTAGATTCGCCGATGCGTTCCAATTTCCTCCAGTGTGGATGGATCGTTACCTTGAGTAACTGTCCCCGCCAACAAAAATGCCCCCACTAGAGATATCTAGTGAGGGCAGGAACCTTTAGCTTTTCGTAATGGACGCAAGCCGATTCAACCTGTGGTAAATTTCATAATTCTACGAGGTTTGGCGCGCGACCAGCCATACTCCTCGCCTTTGGCGGAGATTTTCGGCTGCCGCCCGCACATGGTCAGATACATTTTCATCTGAAGCTCAATGAGCGCATTATCAAACTTGGACTTTTCGTCCCGCCCAAATCCCGCAAACTCCTTGATAACATGCAGCGGCAGCGTGCCATAATCAAGCACAGTATTGTAAATACGCCGGGCAGGGTTACTAATATGGCCCTTTTCATATTCTACTTCCAGAGTCGTATTCCCGCGGCGTGCAGCGATGAAATGTGGCACCCATTTCTTTGTGATAAAGCCACCAAACTCCAGGGAATCAACGCGAATATTCCGGAACTGTTGCCACCACCCAGCGAAAACCCAGCCTCCAATAGCGCATTCACAAAGTCGCCGAAGCTTCTGATCGGGCCATGATTCAACTTATAGTATTGATAGCATTACGAACTAATCAAAGTGCATCACCTCACACCTCATCTTAGCATCATTAACACGACAACAGTCTGTCATGTTCAATCGCTGTGCCATAAATGCATTAATATCATGGCCGTCGCAAGAAAATACAGCCCATTAGTACGGCTCAACTCTATAAACTTCATATTCCCCCATTACCACAATTGTTCTGGCTAAGCAAAAGACCGCTATGAAGTCTTCATACCTCATAGCGGTTCCCATGCATCCAATTCATGAATCCATTATATATCATAACGGAGGCGCAGGCTTTTTTCTGGTCTTTCCCTGCTTTTCGAAGGCAAGGCGGTCAAGACTGCTTCTTAATGCAATCCCGGACGTAATTAAAGAGTTCGAGACCCATTTCAATGCTTGGCGCTTCCCATGTGGCAACGGTATCAGTAAAACTACCTTTCCACGGAAACGCTTCCGGCGAAGCAAAGTAGTAGCCTTCCATCAATTCCATAGAGAAGTAACAAGGTTCGCTAATTGCAATCACGTCTTTTTGGTCGATCGCTCTGATGGCTTCCGCCACTTCTCTTTTGATTATCGGATAAGTTTCAGACGGAGATGGCTCCCATCCTTCTTTTTTGTTTTTAACTGTGATACAGGTCACATTGGGCGAAATCTCTCTGGCTTCTTTATGAGAAGCGTGGCATCCAATATTAGCGATATATTTGCTGCCGCGAAAACTCAGCGCCATTTGTCCAATTTCGGCGATATGCATGCCGTTAACATATACGGCATTAATTGGTGGTGACTGAATGGTGTGTGGAAAATACGCCCAGGGTTCGCCATATCTCGCATGCTGTCCGATCGTAATCACGCCGCACGACAAGGACAGGAGCAAAGGGGCGGTCAATTGCCCGGCATACAAAAACATCAGCCGGCCAGCAAAACCTTGAAAATAGATTTATGTTGCATCTTTACAACAGGTTGCATATATGCTACAATGTGATTAAGTTGAAGATCTGCTACACGGGGTAGCGGAAAGGAAGGCGATGGGTGAATGAAAAAATATTTTACTTTGTCACGCACGCTCGAATGGATCGGTGTAATTATTACGATTGCCTATTTACTGATAGAATTCAACGTGAAAATGCTCCTGTTTTTAGTCGTTGGTGTTACAAATATTATCCTTGCGCTTGTAATTTATAAACGCGAAAAAGACGTTGTCGATGAAAGGAACGAAAGAGCGATATACAAAAGCTGCAAAGTCGGATTTTCATTTATGACAATCGCAGCACTTTTATTGTCTATCGTAAATTCCCCCTTATTTGGCAATCCCATTGCTAAACTGGATACTGGTGTGATACTGATTGGATTGTGGGCCATAGGCAATCTCAGCCGTAATATCTCAGAGTTCATTTATCGCTATAGTAAATAAATCCCACAGCTTGACGAGTCGTAGCGAGCCGCACTACTCGATCAGCTATCCCAGCTAAGCGAAAAGCCCCGGGAAAAATACCGGGGACTTTCGCTATTGCGGGAGGAAAAACATTCTGACTTTGGAAAAAGGTGGTTACATGGAGATAGTTAGAAATCGCCTTAAGCAGCTGCGTGAACAAAAAGGCCTGTCCCAGGAAGAACTTGGCCAAAAACTTGATGTCAGCAGATGGACAATTATCCGCATTGAACAGGAACGCTATGCACCTTCAGTCCAGCTTGCCCTGAAACTCGTTCAGCTCTTTGGTTTATCAAAAGTTGAGGATCTTTTTTGGCTTGAAGAAGATGACGGGCCTGGCCAGGAAGATGGTGGGGTGGAACAATGAAGTATTTTACAATAATACGCCTCTTGGAATGGATGGTCACTCTGTCGCTGATTGGCATTTCATTCGTAAAGTTTAATATCCTTACTTTAATCATCGTCTTAATTTTTGCCATCAGCTTATGGTTGAGCATTGTAATCTTTCGACGTGGGAAAAGCACTGAAGAAGAACGGGAAGAACGCATCCGGCTGCGCAGCTGCACGTTTTCATATAACGCCATGCTAATACTGATAATGATATTCTTCCTGCTAGTACGTTTCGTTCCTCGTTGGCCAAATACTCAGTTTACGCTGCTGATGCTATGGGGCGCAGGTTCACTGTCCCGTAATATAGCAGAATATTATTACCGCTATGGTAAATAGAAGCCTTCAAAGCAAAAGGCACCCGGTTCTTTACGGGGTGTCTTTCTCATTTTGGGGAGGAATCTGTTATCAAATCAGAGAAAACCTTACCGCACAGGATATGGTGTCTCTTGCGCGTAGCGTATTTCTTTAAGTTAAATAAGATAGGGCGGCTTAATTATGGCAGGAAATAGAAACCTATACGCTTCAAGAAACGGATTAGAATCCGCCTGACCTCTTATTCTGCGCCAGTCAAACTCTCGGCTGGGCGTGTCAAATGTTCTTACATTGCCGGGAAGCTGTTCAAGAATAACATTGAATTCGGCCTCTCCAGCGAAATGCCCGTCATAAAGCAGGATTTCATCAACGCCACATTCTATGGCCGCTTCACATACCGCCAGTACGTCACTGGTCAGGCATTGTCTGCCCTCTGCTCTCCAAAGCTCTGAACCGTGAAACATTGCCTTGCGATTACTCTCAAAAATTCCGCTGGCACCTTCCATATCTGACAGCAAGATGAGTTATTTCTTCATATTGCACCTCCGCGTCTGTTCGCTCCATGCGAACGATGATATAGTGATTATAGCAATGATAATGACATGTCGACACAGCGGTTATGAAGGACTCTGACAAATGAAGTTAGTTGCGTGTTTTCTTAAGGCATCGAGCTCTGTCTTGTCAGTCACTAGTTGGGGATTATCAAAATCGTTTTATGAGCAATATGGAATCTCTGCTAGCCTTCCTTGGTTCCTGATCCACTTTTGATAACACCATACTTTCATCATTTTTATCTGGCTTCGAACTTTGCCGAATCCCAGGCTGCTATAGGCTGCTAATCCGGGTAGCCCGGTCGCAAGCCCAAGCGGCTCGGCAGCTACCCCAGGCGACTCGGCGCTATAAAAGCGCTTCAATCTGCTTCTTTGACTTCTGGTCCAAGATTCCGCCCGATAGCGCATCCATTATGAAGCCCTCGATTTCGTCCGTTCGTAAACTCTTTCTGATGAGCATCAGGACGTTCAGGATGTCGAGCAGTATGGATTTGCGCATCGTTTCCTTGACGGCCATTATGTCAAATGCGACCAACCTATCAGCGATCTTGGCACAGAGCGCCGGTTTCGCGGACACAATCTTGCTTAGCGACTGAATGCATTGACGTATCGTGATGGGTTTTTCATCGTTCAGCAATGCCAGGTAATCATCGATAGCGCCATCGATGCGGTTGTCCGCATCCCACCTGACATTCTCCGCAATCAGCATGAGACCGAGGCTCCTCTGATAAGAGTTGCTGCTCTTGAGCTTATCGCACAAAACATCCCAATAGGGATAGACATCGTCACTGAGCAGCGACCGGTGTTGCAGAAGTAAAAACGCCCGATATCTAATGTCATCATCCTTCAATGCCAGCCATTCTACCAGACTGGCAATGTCATCACGGCCTAAATCTTTGGCGGCTTCCTGAAGCGCATCTTTATCAATGTCCATGATGCTTTCAAAGGTGATCATATCCTATCCCCTCACTCCCGCATCTAATTTCCATACTGCTTTGGAACATAGGGTAAAATAGCCCATGTAACGTCATCCGCCAGTACGGTTTTCGCTTCGATTTTGGAACTTGCCGCCGTGGCATTGGCGCAGGGATACTCCGCGCAAGCTACGCAGGCATCATGGCCTTTTGCTTTGGCACATTTAAGCGGATCGCACAGCTCGTCTTTGGTATGACAACCCGCCGTACCGCATCCCGAACAGCGCATGGACCAGTCGCTGTTGTTCCACACCCGGGTTAGTCGCTCTTCCAGCTCTTTTCTAAATTCGTCACTGATTGTACCGCCCGTATAGTGAATACATAAGTCGCATCGATGACCGCATTTCCCGTATACCACGCCTTCCTTTGGAAACGGCTTACGGTTCGGCTTCTTCTTGATCATAATCAGGCATTTGATATCATCCAAAACGTCCAGGGAGGTGACATCAATGTACATCCACTTTCCATCATGGTACGTCTTGGAGTTATCATATTTATCCTGTAAGTGCTTTGAAAAGCTTTGCCGTTCCTGTTCGAATTTCTCCCGTTCCGCTTTTCCAAAGATGATCAGGAAAGTATACTTATCTTCATGAATGTTGATGGTGAGAATAGTCTTTTTGCCTTGACGAAACTTCAACTCGTTTTTGCCATCGGATATCTCATCCAAACGATACTTACCACGCATGAAGCACATGATTGCTGTGCTGATTTTGTCGAGGGTTTCTCTATTGTCAATGTCAATGCTGGTTTTTTCCATACTGGCTGCCCCACCTTTCCTTATTTTTAATTATGCAGAGAAGGCTTGACAGCAGTATGTCATGTTTTCTGCAATTTCTTCATTCGCAGATAAACTCCCAGTAGCCCGGAAAGTCTTCGCCGAACTCTTCCTGGATAATGAAGTCATATTCTTTGCCACTGGTGCTCTGCCACTTTAGATTTTCACCGGGGATCCCCTCGGGGAAATATGTCTTAATAACCACAGTCTGGTCTTTGATCTCGCCGATATTGTGAATTACTTCGGTTTCAACCATATCGCCGGTTTGATCATCCCATTCCAGGCGTACCAGCTGAAAATCGCGGATTGTGCCATCGACTACAACTTCTGCAAACTCGCCCTGATTGTCCACACTAAGAACGACGGTATCATCGCTGCGTAAAGATTCAGGTTCCTCATAGTAGCGCCGAATCGTTACAGTCGTTTGACCGGGAGCAAACATGTTCCGGCCGAAATACAGGCCAGCGGCAACAGCAATCACTAGTACAAGAACGATAATGATCCAGACCTTTTTGCTCATTCTGCGTCTCTCCTATACATTTAGATTAGCGCCGCAATGGAATCAAAACTCTTTGACAAACAGGGTCTCAGCATCAAAATCAATAAACACCCTATATTTGCTGAAAAAGACATCTCCCAGAAAGCCATCAATCGGAGGTTCCTTGAAGTCTACCACCCAAAAGGCAGTGCGCCCCAGATCAAGCTCGTCATCAATCAGGACATGATCATAGGTCAAGAAACTGTTGTTCTTATCAGCTAATTCCGGTAAGAAGTTGGAATATAACAGGCCAAACTTCTTACCGCTGAGACTTGTAACGCACCCTGAATCTAGGCAAAATCGCAACTCTCTTTCGAACGCTTCAATTTTCGCAGACAAGATAATGCCGATATTGCTATGCTCGAAATTTATCTGCTTCCATTTCTTTAGATTCAGATTTTTGGGATAATCCTTTTTGGGATATAAAGCTAACTGAGCTTTTTTGTAATCGATCAAGACGTAGAATTGCTTTAGAAAATCATTACCCATTGTTCCATCCACGCCATCAGGCAAATCTCGCAGTTCTTCGCCAGCCACAAAACTGGTAAGTTTTAACTTGCCGATTTGCAGCGCTGGTATTATGAAATCCCGTTCTTTATTTGCTTCTCCAAACACGTCCAGCGAAGTCTTTTCAGTATCCAAATATTCTACGTTGAGGTCTTTTGCAGCATCAGGCCTGATTTTTATTGTGGCGCGGTCTGCCCCTGTATCCATGAAGATCTTGAGGGTTTTTCCTTGGACTTTAACTTCTACTATAGGCATGCCTTCAATAAATGATAATGGAATGACTGCCTGGGAAAATTCCTCGTCCTCGAGTTTAAAGAATTCTGTTTCAGAAGAAAGATAGGTCGAATTGACAAGAACTAAAGCTAGAATAATCAATACGAACCTGAGGTTCTTCATCTTCTATGATCGCGCTCCTTTCTTCTCGCCCCCATTAACGGTTTACTGCAAAATCATGGATCCTATTTATAGATCGGCAAGCTATATCCTTCTTCGCTGGGAAGACTAGAAGGATTTTACTGGAAAGGTTTAGAAATTATCTTTGTTATGAAAAAGAGGGGGCGGCAATGGGAAAAAAAGTGTACATCAGGTTTTGAGCATCTGCCCTGGGATAAAATCGATATACAGTTCCTGATTCAGTTCGACCAGACGGGAGCCTTTTCATTATGCTTTGCGCTCCTTTCCGAATATTCGCTATTACTATTTCCAGAGAGCTAGAATACCCCTCCAAAGAAAACCTTTCTCCCTATAAAAGTATGGCTGCCCTATATTCAAATAAGGCAGCCAAACAGAGTACCGTGTCTTGCTTATGAATCCTGTTCTCAAAAGTTACGGAGTTCTCACGAAACGGAATCCCAGGTTATCGTAAGTGAAATCCGTAGGAATGTTTCGTACCTTGCCGATCTGTAAGTATAAAGTGGCAGCGGGAGTACATCCGCCGCGATAATACCGTGAATTGTATCCTGCAGAAGTACGGTCAAAACACAGTTCGGAAACGTTCCCGCACATATCCTTAACTCCGAGGGCGTTAGCCAGTTTTTGACCGACCGGCTGAGTTGAAGTGGAATTATACCAGGCATAGTCTCCAAACACTGTTGAAAGCACTGTAGTAGGATCCGTTGAGTAACAAGGGCCGCTGGTATCTCCGCTGACATGATCCCCGGGCGTCCATACAGTGCCATCCTGATAACGGGCAGCCAACTGCCATTCGTTAATGGTGGGCAGACGGAAGCCTTTGGCGTTTGAGTCGGGAGTTATTTTGTCGATGAGGGTATTGGTAGCATCACGAGCGGGATTACCATCCATTTTATAGACGCAGTCGAAACTCGTCCCGTTCTCGGCGTTATAATACTCAGTTAACGCATTACACCAGATCACGGCGTCCCGCCAATAGACAGTTGTCACCGGCTCTTGCGATGCGTCGGTAGGAGCAGCACCCGTAACACCGTCATTACCTTCTCGGCCTTCACCGAGAAATGTATAGCCATTGGCCATTGCCCAGGTATAAACCTTATACCACAGCTCATAGGTTACTTCGGTCTCGGCAATCCAGAAGGGATTCGCTACTTCAACCTCGCCAGGCAGATTAGCGTTTTCCGATATCAAATAGTCGTCTGAAGTAAAACTGCCACTGGGAGCGTAACGCATGTCAAAGACCACGTCGTCCAATGTGTAAGTGCTTTTATCGCCAGGGACAGGATCCGGAGGGATGATTACTTCTTCCACCAGGTAGACGTCCTTGGTAGTTTTCTTGCCAGCTTCAATTTTGACTGTGGCGGTATAGGTTTCATATCCTTCCGCTTGTACCGTCAAGGTCTTGCTCCCAACGGGTACATCCGTAAACTGAAATTGTCCGTTGGTGACGGTAATTGATGATTCTCCGGTAAGCGTAACGACGACACTTCCCGTAATCAGCTCTTTCGTTGCATTATCATAGATTTTTCCGGATAGTTGTCCTTTTTTGGCGCCGCATCCGGAGAGGGCGACGACCATTATCAAGGTGGCAAGCAACATGATGAGTAAGATTTTTCTCAACTCTGATAACCTCCTTCTTAGCCTTTGGCTTTATCTTAATTCTGGTTTCTCGCGGGGCGAAAACCGCTAACCAGCTCTTTAGTTGTGTTATCATAAATCTTTCCAGATAATTGCCCTTTGGGGGCGCCGCATCCAAAACTGCTTACCAGCAAGATTATCAGCAACACTACAAAAATCTGACTCGCTCGCGCATGACTCTCCCCCTTTGCAACTATTACATAAAGGTATTGCTGAAAGGTTGCCACTCGTAGGAGAATCCAAGGTGAAGACTGGGAACATTTTTAGAAATGTAGCATGATAGCTCGTGGGAGGAAAATGGATGCTAATGGTTGGGGCGAAGGCCAAAACTAACGTTTTACCTTATTTATATTGCAAATTGTATTTGGCCAAAACCATGTCGCCAGCATTTAGGCCCCAGTCTTGGCAACCTTTGCCTTAGTAATATTAATATACTGGTTTTTCGGTTTTCTGTCGTCACCCCAAGGGTGATTTGCGGATGCAAAAAGGGTGATTCTGGGGGTGATTTTCGCAGTGTGCTTTTTCAGCCTTTTCCCGATAGAGGCTTGTCCGATTGATAGTCAAAAGCTCTGCTTGACGCTTTATTGAGATTAGCTTGTTATTAAGCTCAGCCAAGCTTTTACGGTCGCTTTCG